>Ga0066255_1000002_pt1 | contig 1428627 bp, 1244 predicted proteins | sample ThiBiot_750_biof_FD_71148 | JGI IMG/M metagenome (GOLD analysis project Ga0066255, IMG submission 71148) | Wastewater bioreactor microbial communities from Cape Town, South Africa - Thiocy_expt_750_biof (version 2) | ecosystem: Engineered > Bioreactor > Thiocyanate-remediating >...
AAAAGCTTTTTTCTTTTGTTTTCAAAAATTGCACTTATCTATTGAACTCAGCAATAATTGAGATGCTGTCGGTAGTCATAAAACGGGTATATAATTGTCAAATCATCAAATTTTCAAATTAGCCCATTAACTTTAGCCCAATGTCAACAGGCAAAAAATATTACCTCATCGCCGGAGAAGCCTCCGGTGATCTGCATGGCAGCAACCTCATCCGTGAACTACGCCGGCTCGATGCGAATGCCGATATCCGTTGCTGGGGCGGCGATAAAATGGAAGCAGCAGGCGCCACGCTTGTCAAACACTATCGCGATCTCGCTTTCATGGGTTTCACCGAAGTGCTGATGAACCTCCGCACTATTTTCCGCAACCTCGCTTTCTGCAAAGAAGACATACTCGCTTTCAAACCCGATGTGCTGGTGCTTATCGACTACCCGGGTTTCAATCTGCGCATTGCCAAATGGGCCAAACAGCAAGGTATCCGCATCGTCTATTATATTTCTCCGCAGGTATGGGCCTGGAAAGAAGGACGCGTGAAGATGATGAAACAATGCATCGACAAAATGCTCGTGATCCTTCCTTTTGAAAAAGACTATTACCGCGACCGCTGGAACTGGGACGTAACCTATGTAGGTCACCCCCTTGTGGAAGTAATTGAAAAAGCTCAGGCCGGACCACTTCCTTCTTTTTCCGATAAACCGGTAATCGCCTTGTTACCCGGCAGCCGCAAACAGGAAATCAGCAAGAAATTACCGATCATGCTGGGGGTAAGCCGTCATTTCCCCGACTATCAGTTTATCGTTGCCAGAGCACCGGGTGTGGAGGATAGTTTTTACGACGCGTTGATCCAGGAATATAACAACGTTTCTTATGTGACCAATCAAACTTATGACCTGCTGCGACAATCAAAAGCTGCGCTGGTAACGTCTGGTACGGCCACCCTGGAAACGGCCCTCTTTGCCGTACCGGAAGTAGTGTGCTATAAAGGCTCTCCTATTTCTTATGAAATTGCCAAACGCGTTATCAAGATCAAATATATTTCCCTGGTAAACCTGATCATGGACAAGTTGGTAGTGACCGAACTGATCCAGCACGATCTCACTACAGAGAATCTGAAAAGGGAATTAGGGAAGTTGTTGAACGATGAAAAAACAAAGGAAACGCTTGCTGCCGATTACGCCGCGCTAAAAGATCTCCTTAGCCGGGGCGGGAATGCCTCAGCCAAGGCGGCTGTTCACGTTGCAGCAATGGCTAACGGAGAAGTTTGATCGCCAATATCACCAGGCAGAGCAGGAATATCAAAATGCTGATCCGGTTGATGCCATGCATGTATCCCACCCAACTACTCTTGGGCCGGTCGGCACTCGGCTTTTTGATATACAGATACTCCGCCAGTTGTCTGAAGACTCCCATAACACACAAATTAGACGGTAAAGTTACGGAAACACCGGATCAATACCGGCCATAACGTCCCTGGAAAAGGGCAACATTAACGCCTGCCCGCACGATCGGCACAATATCAACCCGTGGTGCCGCAGAAGGATCATTCGGGTTGTACGCAACATTTACATAAGGTGAGTTGCGGTCTTTCAATACATCAAATAACACGGATATATAGAAGAAAGTATTATTGCCGGGCTCGCGACCGGATGCAAAACCGGCCCCCACCAGCAGCGAGTTTGCCTCCGTTTTATATTTATCTGATTGATAAAAACTTCCCGGAGCGGCAGTATACTTCACCGTGCTGAAGTTGTGCTCGAATTGCCCTTGTACAAACAAAAACTTTATCGGATATACTCTGGCAAATACACCCGGTCCCCAAACTGTCTGACGGATTTTGTCGTCATAGTCCAGGTAATCGCGTGCGCCCGAAAAAGTATAGTTGAAAGCGATGCCCGCATCAGCCCAATCTGTCAATGAATACCCGAATACAGGATTCGCACCCAGGATGGTTTGTCCATTGAAGAAGGAAACGTTTACCGAACCACCGGTAAACAATTTTTCCAGTTTAAATCCTTTGCTCGCTTCTTCGTCATTGCGTTGTGCTTTTGAGCACAATGGAGCAACCGTAAGGGCAATAGCTGTTGTAACAACGGTCAGTATTTTTGCAATAGACATAACGCTTCTTTTTTGACAACAATTTTATCCCTGCAAATTTAGGAACATAACGCTGTGCTGCAATAGATTCGTCTGCCTTCCGCCGATTTAAGCAATATTTTAACCTGCCTGTAATCCCGAGTCGAAAATCTTACCGGCATTCAGGATGTTGTTCGGATCAAATACCTTTTTTATTCCACGCATAAGTTCGAGCTGGCCATGACTGAATACCACGTCCATGTACTCCTTCTGGATGAGGCCGATGCCGTGTTCGCCGCTGATCGTTCCGCCCAGTCCTTTTACGAGTTCGAATAATTCCCGCAGGTGCTGCATCATCACTACATCGCCGTGGCTGTTGGGAGTACCTTCTTTTTTGATACGGATATGCAGGTTACCGTCGCCGGCATGACCATAACATACGGCATGGAAGTTATTGCGCGCTCCCAGTTCCTTTACTCCGCGGATCAGGGCTGGCAAAGCAGCACGGGGCACTACGGTGTCTTCTTCAATGGTATAACCGGCGATCTTCACCGCCTCGGCTGTACGACGGCGCAGTTTCCACAACTCCGCTTTCTGCTGTGCATCCTCCGCAAAAAATACTTCGCCGCCTTCATATTGTTCAGTCAGCGCAGCGATCTGCTCCATATCGCTCATCAGCAGTTCCATGTTGTTGCCATCTACTTCAATGATCAGATGCGCAGCAATATCGTCCGTTACCGGCACCACATAACTGTCTACCATCTGGCTCACAATGCGCAGTGCGTCGATTTCCACCAGTTCCAGCGCGCTGGGTGTAAAGCCCGCGCGGAAGATGGCACTTACAGTTTCACTGGCTTTTTCCAGTGAGCGGTAAGGCACCAGCATCAGGAGGTCAAATTTGGGATAAGGAATCAGCCGGAGTACAATCTTGGTAACGATACCCAACGTGCCTTCGCTTCCCACGAAAAGTTGTGTAAGGTTATAACCTGTTGAGTTTTTCAGTACGTTGGCGCCCGTCCAGATGATCTCACCGTTGGGCAATACCACCTGCAGGTTCAGCACATAATCTTTTACCACACCATATTTCACTGCCTTGGGACCGCCGCTATTTTCGGCGATATTACCTCCGATAAAACAAGATCCGCGGCTACTGGGATCAGGAGGATAGAAAAGCCCCTTTTCAATTACAGCATTCTGTAATACTTCGGTGATCACCCCCGGCTCGGTTGTTACCTGCAGATTGCGTTCGTCAATTTCCAGGATGCTGTTCAGCCGCTCCATGGAAAGCAACACCCCGCCGAGATGCGGTAATGCCCCACCGCTGAGCCCTGTACCACCGCCGCGCGGCGTAACCGGTATAATATCACGGTTACAAATTTTCATGATTTCCGAAATTTCTTCCGCGGTACGTGGTTTCACTACCACTTCGGGCAGAAAACTCAGCGTTTCCGTTTCATCATGCGAATAATGTTGCAACGTATCCGTATCGGCAAATACATACGCTTCACCAACGATCTTTTTAAATGCTTCCACGTGTTCCGCCGTGAGCGTTGCCTGTGAGGTAACTTCCATGTATTACAGTATAAAAACTTAGGCTGTAAAAGTCGGAATAAATCGGCAATAAAACGCAGTGTTTTACCTTGTTTGAAAAGGGAAAATAAAGACTGAATGCAGGGTTATCCGGCCATCCCGGATGGAAGCATCTCTTTTTTAATTTGACCTTGCAGATATACGCATTTGCGTACGATCACTAGTTCTTAAATGTAGGACACATCGATTGACGGCGATTACCGTTATAACGGTCTACCACGCCTTGTTTGATCAGGGAAAATTCAAATGCACCGCGTGTGTTATTATAAGTGCTCATCTGAGAGATGGTAGCGTCGTAAGTGAAGTTGAAAACAAAATCCTTCAATCCAAAACCAATCATGGGAATCACCGCTTCCTGGTGACGATAGTACAAACCACCAATCAGGATTTTTTCTCCGTCTCCCGACAGATTATAATGCGCGTTTAAGCCAAGCACAATTTCGGAAGATTTTGTCTGAAGAGAAACATAGGCATTTGGGTTGATGATCCACTGATCGCTGGTTTTGAAGCTACCGTTGATAAAAGCGGTATGACGCATGGGTATTCTGTCGTCCACACCGCTCTCGCCTGTGAAAAATGTTTCGCGCGGACGATTGATGTGATGCGTGGAGAACCCGACGTTCAGGTAAGTATTCTCATTGGGAAAATAAGCATAGTTCATGCCCGCCTGGATGTCTACATAACTCAGGTTGTTGGTTGTGAGTACAGCGCTGGTAGGAATATTGGCGTCGAAAAATTTGCCGTCGAATTGATCAGGGAATTTGAGATTGGTGGCATTGATTTGTTTGTTGGCCCAGCCTACATTGAATCCGGCACTCAGCAGGCTGCTGAGGCTAAGCGACTGGTGGTAGGCTACCGAACCGTAAATACGTGTGGTAGTCAGGTTGCCGCTGCCTGCCACATCGCGCAGGATCAATCCGCCTACACCCAGCCATCCGTCATTATCGCGGTTTTGCAATACCTGTGCATCGCCGAACAGACTCATGGTTTTGTAAGGCACCGACATGACGGAAGACCATTGATCGCGGTAGTTGATACCGATACGGTAATCCGCATCGGGCATAAAACCGGTATTGGCAGGATTGGTGAGTAAAGGAGAATTGATGAACTGAGAATAATGCAAATCCTGGGCACGACTGGCCAGTGCGCCGCACAGCAGAACAAACAGTCCGATTGCGCGGCAGGCATTATTTCTTATGGCAGTACTTTTCCGGTTCATTGTTTCACTTTTTACACTACAAACTCCCTACCGTATTAACGTTATATCGCCCTTTTTCGTTGCTTTTGTGCCATCGAAAAATTCTACATCGAGCGTATAGGCATACACATCCATCGGTTGAAGAGTTCCTTTCACACGGCCATCCCATCCGTGATTACGGGAATTGGTTTCAAAAACTTTTTGTCCCCAGCGGTTCCAGATAATGAAACGCAGTTTGGCAATGCCGAATCCCCGTGGCATTACAATACTGTTTACATCGCGGCTATTGGGAGTGAAGGCATTAGGCACATCCAATGCAGGTATTACGGTCGCACTCACGGGCTGGCAGATCGTATCGGTACATCCCGCCGGCGTATAGGCAATCAGGCATACCGTGAATGTTCCGGTTGAATTATATTGGTGTTGCACTTCTGCTCTCGATGTGGTTACCAGCGAATCTCCGTCACCAAACAGCCATTTGAAGTTGGTGGCAGACACAGAAGATTGGTTGGTAAATCTTACCGGCGTATTCACTTCAGGCGTTGCCGGAGCAAACGTGAAAAGCGCCTGTGGTTTTTCATTCACAGTTATGGTAAATGTCGCCACGTCGGTGACGTTACAGGTATTAGGATCGGTAGCGGTCATCGTTACCAGGTAGGTACCCGGAAGATTGTACACGTGCGTCGGGTTGATATCCGTAGAGGTATTGTCAGCGCCCGATGCGGGATCACCAAAATCCCACTGGAAGGTGTCACCACCAACCGATGTGTTATTAAACTCAGCCGTATAAGGTGCGCAACCTGTAGGCGGCGTGTCAAATGCAGCTACTACATTCGCTGCCACGCGTACCTGCAGGGTGATCGAATCGGGATTGTTACAATAGGCCGTATCTTTTAGTACAAGCCGCACATTGTAAGTACCTGGCGCGGCATAAGAATGGTTCACACTATTAAGACCCGCTACTACCCGCGGTGAGCCATCACCAAAATCCCATACAAATGATGTATCTGTAAAGGGACGGCTCGGAAGCGTGGTTGAATTGTTGTTGAATTGATAACTGAATGCTTCGCAGGGAGGCAGCTTCACCACCGCGGCAGCCAGGTTGGCACGCAGATCGCCTACTTTAATGGTGATGTAAGCCGTGTCACGTATGTTACAGCTATTGGGATCGATGGCGATCATCATCACACGATAAGTACCAACCGTATTGAAGGTATGTGAACGTGTATAACCATCCGGCAGACGAGGGAAAGGACCTTCATTGAAGGAAGAATAAGTCGGATCGGTCTCATCGATCGGACCACTGCCGTTATCACCAAAATTCCAGATGTATTCAGTTGCATTCAATACCTGATCGGTAAATTGTACCGTCAGCGGGAAACATCCTGCGGTATCATTGGGCACGCCGCCGATGGAAGCACCCACACTTCCACCCACACCCGCCAGATCAAAGTTGATCTTCAGCATGCCGAGGTTACAATAATCACCGCCTTTATTGGTAGACCAGGCTCCGGCTGTGACCGGAAGACCACCGGGTGTACCACAGGCCGCACAAATGGATTGATAGATCACGCCGTTTCTATCGAAGCGGCTGGTACCTCCATCCACGTGGTCGCTGAACTGACCATTGAGCTGTCCGAAGAATCCACCGTAAAGAAAATCTGTTGCATTGCGTTGCAATACGAAGAAATAGAAATCCTGTCCGTCAGTGGTAGATCCTGAGCGGCCGGGCGGATTGATCGCATTTTTCACCGGCATGTTGTTCGCTGTGCCCGCAAGAAACGGGAATGCTGATGCACTGATATTTCCACCCCATCCGGACACATATACATTCTGACACCTGTCTACCAGGAAGGCTGTCGGAGAGATATTCGGACGGTCAACCACATTGCCAAAGCAAGTGGAATAAACGTATGCCGAAAGGTCGGGTTGTAGTTTTCCAATGAATTGTTTTGATCCGGGATTCGAATAGGCGGCATTGATCACATTCCATGTGCCGGTCGTTGTTCCCATTACATAAGGAAATCCGTCCTGATCGAATTGGATACCGTATACTTGTTCTACTCCACTCGTGCCGATATAAGTAGCCCGCAGGATGGACGAACCGTCATTACTGATCACTGCTACATAACCATCAATGCCGCCGGCTGGCGAGGGACCGATCGTGCCGGGAGTGATGCCGCTAAAGTCTGCACTCTCGGTGCCCCCGGCTACATATATTTCACCACCGGGCGCCAGTGACAACACATATCCTGCATCATTTTGTGAACCTCCCAAAAATCCGGCAAACGTCATGTTCAGGTTCGGATCAAATTTCATCACTACAGCGTCCTGAAACCCTCCGCGCGGAGCAGGGCCGAAGCCGGCTGTTGCCGGAAAACGGTCAGCAGGGTTTGCGGATAATGATTGTGTAGATGAAGCCACGTATACATTACCCGCCGCATCGAGGATTACTTCACTCCGACCATCATCACCATAGTTACGCAACAGTGATTGAGCTCCGGAGCGGTTGGGACGGATGTTTACGCCATCATCGCCGGTGCCACCAATCCGCTTTGAGGCAACCAGCGATGCACCATCAGGACTCAGTTTTGTTACCACAATATCATAGCCGCCACCACGACCGATGACACTGGTCGCATCATTGGGCATCAATGGATAATCGGCAGAATGTGTACGTCCTGCCAGCACAAGATTTCCTTGTCCGTCAACGATCAGGCTATGCGGTTGTTCATTGTGCGAACGTCCGCCGATATAAGTTGCATACACCCGGTTGGAGCCGTTGGGAGTAAGTTTGATAATGCCCATATCGAAACCGGCCGTGCCGTCTGCTGCTGTACCCCCGGCAAAGATTTGCTGAAAGGCACCTGCAGAAGTAGGAAAGCCCGAACCGAATACGATGCCGCCACCAAAGAAAGCTCCGTCAGGACCATAGGTCGCCGTAAAGCCCCAGTTATCTACGCGGCTGCCGCTATAAGAACAGAACACCAGGCTCGGATCGATCACCAGCGCTGATTTCGGATCATAGCCTTTGATATTAAAGCGTACGGTATTCCCTTTTACTTCGTAACGCGTGCTTACTTCCTTCTTCACTCCATTTACAATCTGGTAGCTGTAAGGCGCAGATTCTTTCATATCGCCGATGGAAGTACGAACGATGAGTTCTTTATTTTTCACCTCCAGTCCGTCAACGCCATCATATTTCAATACAATCTGACTGAGATCTGCACCGGCGGCGGCAATGATGTCATATTTCAGCACACCATTTTCCGTGTAATAACGGACATCGATACCGGGATAAATATTCTGGTATTGAATGGCCTGGTAAACTTTACAATCCGAGGCCCAGTTGGAAGGATCATTACCTATGAAGTAGTTGTTGTAAGTGGGAAGCGCTTTATCCGGTTGTGTTTGTGCAGCAGTACTGGCCCCGACAAAGTCCACATGGTAAGCATGGCCGCGCAGGGTAACCTTGTCGCTGAGCACCGATTTTCCGTCGTGCGGCACACCGTGCATACTTTCCTGCAATTTGTCGTAATCGGCCTGATTGTACTGGCTTACGGTAAACCCGGTGCGGCGCAGAAAAAAAGCACCATTGCTGACCTGGCCCATGTACAATACACGCTTGTCCCATTGACCTTTGTTCTGTACAAATTCAATATTGCCATATTCCTGCGAAAAGCAGGCGGTGGCAACCAGGATGGACGCAAGGAATAGACTGAGCTGTTTCAGGGTAAAAGTTTGTATCATTAAATTAACGAAAATATTCGAGTTCGGGCTTCCAAATCTTATGTTAAGATATCCTGCTCCACGGCGTCTTACCCTTCTGTGCTGTCAGGAATTCTTTCAGCCGCAAATTTTCTGCCGAAACAAGTTCGGGATCTTCTTCCACGATGGCGATGGCCATTGCTCTTGCTGCTTCCAGTATCGGCCGGTCCTGTACAATGTCGGCAAGCCTGAACGGCAGCATGCCGCTTTGCCTTGTGCCTTCTATATCACCGGGTCCGCGCAATTCCAGGTCTTTTTCTGCAATCTCAAATCCGTTGCTGGTGCTCACCATGATCTTGATGCGCTCGCGTGCATCTTTACCCAATTTTTGTCCGGTTAAAAGGATGCAATAACTTTTTTCCGCTCCGCGTCCTACCCTTCCGCGCAACTGGTGCAATTGGGAAAGACCGAATTTTTCGGTGCTTTCAATCACCATCACCGAAGCATTCGGCACATTCACGCCTACTTCGATCACCGTGGTCGATACCATGATCTGAGTATCATTGGAAACAAAACGTTGCATGTTCCATTCTTTCTGATCGGCGGGCTGACGGCCATGCACCATGCTGATCCAGAATTTCGGCTCGGGGAAATATGATTTTACCGTCTCATATCCGCGCATGAGGTTTTCGTAGTCAAGTTTCTCGCTTTCTTCGATCAGCGGGAAAATAATGTATGCCTGTCGCCCCAATTCTAATTCGGCTCTAATAAAGTCCATCACGCGGCCGCGATCATGTTCATAACGATGAACCGTGGTAATTGGTTGCCTTCCGGGCGGTAATTCGTCAATTATACTGTAATCGAGGTCTCCGTAGGCTGTCATGGCCAGTGTCCGGGGAATCGGTGTGGCAGTCATTACCAGCACGTGCGGGGGTAAAACCGCTTTTTTCCACATACGCGCCCGTTGTTCGACCCCAAATCTGTGCTGTTCGTCTATAATAACGAGACCGAGGCGATGAAATTGCACCTTGTCTTCGATAACTGCATGTGTGCCGATCAGTAAAGCTATTTCTCCCGATGCGAGACCTGCCAGGATTTCTTTCCTTTCTTTACCTTTTACCGAACCCGTCAGCAGCCGGACGGGAATATCCATTCCTTCCAATTGTTTGCTGATGGTCTCGTAATGTTGTCTTGACAGGATTTCCGTTGGTGCCATCAGCACGGCCTGATAGCCGTTGTCTAGCGCCAGCAACATGGTCAGCAGTGCCACGATCGTTTTACCACTGCCCACATCTCCCTGCAACAGGCGGTTCATCTGCCTGCCACGCGCGGTATCCTGCCGGATCTCTTTCAATACTCTTTTTTGTGCACCGGTCAATGCGAACGGAAGAAACTCGTGGTAATATCTGTTGAAATGTTCGCCTACCTGGTCAAACACCACTCCTTTCGAATAGCGGTGCCGTTCGGAACGAAGCAGGTTCATCCGCAGTTGCGCCAGGAACAATTCTTCAAATTTCAACCGGCGTAATGCATCGGCATAAGCCTTCGGCGATGTAGGGAAATGGATATCCTGGTAGGCGCGGAACCTGGACGGCAAGCGCAATTTGCTGAGCATGGAGGCCGGCAGGTTTTCGGGAATATCCCGCTCGCGCAATTGTGCCAGCAAAACCTGGGTAATCTTGCCGAGTTGCCGTCCGCCCAGACTGCGGGCTTTTAATTTTTCAGTGGTGGGATAAACGGGTTCGAGCCAGGCCTGCCCTTCTTTTTTTTGCGGCGTCCATTTCTCGGTCTCGGGATGTACGATCTGAGGCCTGCCAAGGAAAAATCCCACTTTTCCATAAACGAGATAAGACTGCCCGGGCTCCAGCATCTTCTGCACCCACGTGACGCCCTGGAACCAGGTAAGTTCAAGGCTCCCGGTTTTGTCGCGCAGTTCGGCTACCAGCCGCCTGTTTCGCTTTTCCCCGATCACTTCGCTGCGCACGAGCATGCCTGCCACCTGGATATAGTCGGTGTCGGGACTGATATCAGCAATGGCAGATACCTTGGTCCGGTCGATATGCCTGTTGGGGAAATGGTGTAGCAAATCGCCGAACGTGAAAATGTTCAGTTCTTTCTTCAGCATCTCACCCCGCTGAGGCCCAACGCCCTTGAGGTAATCCACCGGACTGGCAAGTATGTGCTGCTCGGATGAAATCATGGACAGTAATAATCCCAAAAATACGCCGTGCAGATGGAATGACATGAATACCGCAACTTAATGGCCGTAAATTTTGACCGGATCAGGGTATTGCAGTTCCAGAATTTTGTCTCTATTTTACGCTCAAGAACCAACGGATCGTTTGAAAAACCATTTATGAATATCAGTTACTACCTGCTTCAGGCCGGGGATTTATTCCCTGCTCCCACTGACCGGCTCCTGCTGAGTTTTCTCACTGCATTTGTCCTGTCTTTACTTTTTATTCCCGTGGTCATTTACCTGGTGCGGCGTTATCGTTTGTACGACATGCCGGATGCGCGCAAATTGCATGCAGCACCGATTCCGACGATGGGTGGGCTGGCCATAGTAAGTGCGTTCATTCCTGCATTGCTGTTCTGGGGTACCACACCTGACAGCATCACCGCATCCGTTTTTCTTTTGACCGTTGTACTACTGACAGCCTTGGGCATTGCCGATGATCAGCGCGATCTTTCTGCCAGATACAAACTAATGGTGCAGACAGGCATTGCCGCCATGATTGCAGTGGCAGGTTTTCGTATCCGGACATTGGGTGCCTGGTTCGATGATGGTGAACTGCCGTTGATGGTTCAATATGTGTTTACGATCTTTTTCATAACAGGCATTACGAATGCGTTCAATCTGATCGACGGTATTGATGGGTTGGCAGGAGGCATTGCCTTCATGAGTTTATCGATATTATCGTTGTTCCTTTTCCGTGCACAGGATTATGCAGGAGCCTGTGCTGCGCTGGCATTGGCTGGCGGTGTACTTGGTTTTCTTTATTTCAACCTGAATCCTGCACGCATATTCATGGGCGATACCGGTTCACTGGTGATCGGATTCGTGATCGCAGTATTGGGAATACGACTGACCAATGTTGTGCCTGCACACAGTAATCTGTTGCCGCAACCATTGACATTGATGACGGGTCTGGTATTATTGCCGGCTGTTGACATGGTACGTGTATGCTCATTGCGTATGTTGAAAGGCAGGCCACCTTTCTCTGCTGACCGCACCCATTTGCATCACCTGCTTACAGACCGGGGTATCAGTCATGCTAATGCAACACGTTTACTTTGTGTAATTCACGGATTGTTTTTATTGCAGGCCTATTGGCTACAAACATGGTCTGTATTCATAGCAATTCCTGTACAAATTACTTCGGCAATATTGATCATGATCATGGCAAAACATCTGCCGGCCATGTTGCGGCGGCAGGGATGGCGTTACCTCACAGAACAGGAATAAGTATATCCCCGTAACATATTGACCTGTCGCAATTTTTGGTGTAGTTAAAGCGCTACGCAAAATCAGCAACGCTTACTACTTTCCAAAAACGGACAGTGCTATTTCTTTGCGTTCAATATTTTCCAGTACCATAAGCATAACCGTAGAGACGACGGAGTTGCTTCTAAACCCGATTTTATGAAATTCAACTTTACCAGCCGCGTGCAAACGCTGGCAACCCTGCTGCTATTCCTGGGCCTCAGCACTATCACCCGGGCGCAATTAAAAGTAGGCGACAACCCTACATCCATCCAGAAATCATCCATTCTCGAATTAGAAAGTACCCGCCAGGGTCTGTTGCTTCCGCGTCTGGCAGACACAGTTGCCATCAATGCACTCACGCCACCAGATGGTATGATCATTTATCTGAATAGTGATAATAGTCTTCGTTTGCGCAGCAACGGTCACTGGAAAAAGATCGCGGATCTGGGCGAAGCTGCTGCCAACTGGTCGCTCACCGGCAACAGCGGTACCGATTCTACCCTTAACTTTCTTGGAACAGTAGACGGCAAGCCATTAATCATGAAAACAAATAATGCCGAGCGTTTACGTATCAGCTCCGATGGTAAGATCGGTATCGGCACCAACGCACCTACAGCCATGTTGCAGGTAAATGGCGATGTAAAACTTCCTGCGCTGGCCAACGGTACAAACGAACTTGAAGTACTGGTGCTGGCAGCAGATGGTTCCGTTCACAAACGTGCCATGTCTTCTGCCGCATTTACCAATGCCATCAGTGCTATCAATGGTATTCAACGTCAGGCCCTGAGTATTACAGCCGCTGCCAATACAACAACAGATACGGTTGCTGTTGAAAACCGTGATGCAGACAGCACCATCGCCGTCTACCTGCCTGTACAGGACGGCGCATCGCCTACCAAGCCCTATGGTTTTCTGACACTGGCCGATTGGAATAAAATCCAGAGTGCGGTACAGACCATCACCATCGGTGCCGTGGCTTCTACACCTGATGTAAACGGCGCTACGATTTCTGCCGACACAACCTCACGCACTATCATCCTGCATCCGGCCGATGCCACACATCCCGGTATTGTAACAGCCGGTGCACAAACATTCGGCGGCGATAAAACATTTGCCGACAATCTAACCGCAAACGGAACACTGACGCTTAATTCGGTTGCCAATAACAGCAGCGCAGACTCTGTGCTGGTGATCAACAATGGCGTGGTACAAAAACGCCAGGTAAGTTCATCCGCATTCGGCAACGCCATTCGCAGCATCAATGACAATCGCGATACCGCACAGCATATTGCCTTCCGCAATACCGGTACGGACCTGACCGTATCCACCAACGGAACAGACTCCATTTACCTGAATGTTCCCGATGCAAGTAACAGCAACCGTGGTGTGGTAACAACCGGTGCGCAAAACTTTTCGGGCAGCAAACATTTTGCCGACAGCTTAACCGCCGCGAAAACTGTATTAGTTGGTAACACTGGTGCGGCCAACTCTACCATGCAGGTGGATGGATCGCTCGCGCTTGCAATCCGAACCGTTACCGGAAACTATACCATCAATGCAACGGACAATACCGTATTAGCTAATACCTCATCAGGCGCTATCACTATAAGCCTTCCTGCTGCATCCGGTATTGCAGGCCGTATCTATACCATCAAGAAAATCGGCAATGGAGGCATCGACAACCAGCTTACCATCACACCCACCAGCGCAACGATCGACGGAGGCAGCAACTATGTGATCTATAACGACTGGACTTATGTGACACTGCAGACAGACGGCAGCAACTGGTATGTGATCAAGAAATAAGTTTATTCACGTTAACTCCTGAATCATGCATAAAGTCTATTATGCAGGAGTGGTGTTATGTATGCTTGTGCTTACAACAGCCGTGCGTGCACAACAATTGCGGTTGGGCAAACAGCCTCTCAACCTCCAGAAGTCGGCTATTCTTGAATTGGAATCCGACAACCAGGGGTTGCTGTTTCCACGGATCACAGACACCAGTCTTATCAACAGCCTCAGTCCGCCTGATGGCATGGTGATCTTTCACCAGCCATCCAGGCAACTGATGATACGCGGCAATGGTCACTGGAATGCCTTGGCCTCATCGGCAGCACTGGCCAACACGTGGAAAACAACCGGCAATGCAGGCACTGACACAACGGTTAATTTTATAGGCACAACAGACGACAAACCGCTGTTCCTGAAATCCAACAGCAGCACGTATATGGGTATGGGACGAAGGCAATCACTGGGATTGACGCAGTCTTATGCAGATTACAATGACAACAACGAAAAAGTAACGCTGCTGCGAAGCGCATTGCAATTTGAAGCACCGGGCGCCAATCTATATAAACCGAAAATATTCATTGATGGCAATGGCAACCTTCGCTTCAAAGCAAGCGCCGCCGGCTCGGATTATATCGAGTTTGGCGCATTGGGTACTTCCAATTCGGGCGGTTTCGAAATCATAACCGGCGACGAAGGAGATGAGCCGATCCTTTTTAAAAGTTACAACACATCTACCGGTATTGCTGAAATGCTGAGAGTACAAAGCGGACGCATGAGTCTCGGCGGCGGCAACTTCGACGGTACCAATCCTGAAAAACTGCTCGTCGATGCAGGCACCACTACTTCGTACAACCTGATATCCGCTAAAGGTTCTATCAATAATTACCTCCAACTGAATATCCAGAATAAATCTGCCGGCACAACCGCCAGTTCGGATGTGGTAGCCACGGCCAACAATGGCAGTGAGTCCTCCAACTTTATTGACATGGGTATTAACTCGAGTGGGTTCACCAATACAACTTATCCGATCATTGGTGGGAGCAACAATGCCTACATCTATAGTACAGGTAATGACTTCGTAATTGGCAATGCAACGAGCGGCAGAAATCTCCGGTTTTTCACAGGCGGATATGCCAATGCTAATGAAAGAATGCGGATCGATGGTAGCGGCAACGTAGGCATCGGCACTACCTCACCGGCAACATTGCTGCATGTGCGTACCGGCACTTCCGGAACCTCCGGGCTGAGGTTGGAAAACCTGACCAATAGCTCCTCCACCACAACAGGCGCCGCCGTATTAGGTGTAGACGCCTCCGGGAATGTGGTAAGAGCAAAAGCTCCTGTTTATTACAGCGGCACCGGCACCGCAACAGTTGACGCCGTTACCAAAATATGGGTAGCTGAAATTGACAACACGGCTACCGGCGTCATCACCGTTACTTTTCCCACAAACATTGGCTTCACGAGTATCCTTGCGATCACGGCCACGGCCAAAGGCGGTACGGACGTAACGAACGCACCTATTGCAACAATTGTCAGCAACACCGCTGCACAGGTAGTGTTGCGGATAGTGGAAAGTAAAACCACCGGCATCCTCATCGGTGGCAACACGGAAGGGCTGGAAGCGCATACCTCAACAACAACAAAAATATTCCTGCGGGTAGAAGGCAACTAATTTGAAACTCCGGCAACGATATCGTCTCTTCTTGTTGTTACTTACAATAACATCGGGCTTGTCATTGCGTGCGCAGCAGGGATTTTATGTGCCGCAATCTGCGCAGGTATTTTTTAAAGGAGATTCATCCGCCATTTTTTCCAACGTTATCTTAAATGGAAATTTAGGTGTGGGACGATTGGCGACGGTTAACTTTTTAGGTCAGACCTGGCAGAATGATCCCGGTGCCCGCATCACCGACGAGTCAGATAACGGCACCGGTGTGGATGGCGAAGGCGGTTGGATCCGTTTTTTAAACAATAATTATCGCCAGCAGCTTATCGGTGGCTACAACGCCGCCACGCGCCAGGGACCTTCATTCGGGCGGTTTCAACTCGATAATCCTTTCGGCGTGCAACTTATCAACGGCAACGTGCGAAGCCGCAACGCCTTCGATTTCCATCGCGGGCGCGTATACCTGGAAGAGCATGCATGGGTACTGGGAAACAATAATCCGGGTATTCTTACCGGCTATGATTCGAGCCGCTATTTCGTAACAGGCAATGCTGTTGACAAAGGATTGCTGCTGCGTGAAAATATCCGCAGCAGCGACGGATTGGTTGCCTTTCCGCTCGGCAGTAAAGACTATGCCTATACACCCGCCGCTATACAAAACTACAGCGACCGCGGTGATGATTTCTTTGCGACGGTATTCGACAGCGTTCGCGCGCAGGCCGTAAGTGGCAATATACGCGTGATGGAATCCGTTAATAAAACATGGCAGTTGGGACGCCGCAATTATCCGGGAGAAGACAGCATCAGATTGGTAGTACAACACAGGGAACAGGATGAAGGCGGCTATTACACCCAGATGCGTGACAAAGCATATGTAAGCCAGTTTGTAAACGGCCGTTGGGATACGACAGCCAATCCCGCTCCCGGAAGTGGTGGTTATATTACCAGCAGTAGTGTCATCACCAACAGTTACACCAATGAACGCGGCTTTGGTTTCACTTTCTCCAACAGCAGCTTCTTTACCAAATTAACCGGCCAGCCCACTCATACGCCGGAAACCAAACTCCGCTTCAATGCCTATCGCATCGACGCAGATCGTGTAAGCGTGTACTGGCACACCAATCCGGAAATCAATGTGCAGTCGTTTGTGGTGGAAAGAAGATTGAGTCCCGAAAGCAATTTTACGCCTGTGGGCAGCTTACCCAGCCAGGCGCCGGGTGGTTACAGCTTCAACCAACTCTCCTATCAAACGGTCGACCTTAACAGTTACACCGGTATAAGTTATTACCGCCTGCGCATTATCAACCACGACGCATCCTTCTGGTATTCGGATACAGTGGCCGTTACCGGCAAGCCGGGCCTATACAGCATCCTGTTGTGGCCGAATCCATCCAGCGGTCACTTCCAGGTGACGATCAATAATGAGTTACACGCAAAGTCACTCATCATCTGGAATGCAGCCGGTCAGTTGATCCGCCGTGAAGAAGTCAATGGCCGCAACGTCATTCCGCTCTACTTACCAATCCAGGGCACTTACTTTGTGGGCGCGCTACGCGTCAATGGCGAACTTATTGAAACAAAGAAAGTGGTGATCGCTCAATGATCGCCTTTGGCGAAATGTGGAAATGTGCCGGAATGTGGAAATGTGGAAATCGAAGAACAACCGCAGGTCTACAATCTCGTTTATACATAATACGCACATTGCCTTCTGAGAATGGCTGTTTCATTTCCACATTTACACATTTCGCCAAAAGCGGGCACATTTACACATTATTCTCCCTCATTCTTCAGCTTCATCAGCAACGTATAAGCATTACGCGTAACAATACGTCCGGCGGGTAACGGCGTTTTTATCTGGGTATGACCACCGGTGGACATACCGGTTTCCACGGCAATCATCTGGTAACGGTCTTTACCCGCTTCTGCGAATACATAATTCTTGTTTTCCCATTTCACAATCGCTTCATCGGGAAGTGACGTGCCGCTTACGCCGCCCGTTTCAATCTCAGCTACCACAAATGTACCGGGCAATAAACCAGTGGTATTACCATCAGGATGACAATGCACTTCCGTGGAGCGATCATCACCAATGGCCGGTGTAATCAGTTCAATCGTGGCCGTACGTTTTTCACCAGGATTGTCGTTGGTAAACCATGTCACTTTTTGCCCTTTTTTCAAATGCGATGCGTCATTTTCAAACACCGTCAGGCTAATGTGAATATCATTGGGGTTGATGAGTTCCATCACCACGTCCGAAGGATTGATATATTTCCCCGTGTTGACCTGCACGCCTTTTACATAACCGTTGATCGGAGACAGTAAACGGACGGTACGCGAGATACTATGTTCGGTCAACTGATCCGGCGACAAACCAATCAACCGTAATTTTTCTCCCAATGAACGAACGAGAATACGCTGTGTTTCCATTTCAGTACGGGCCTGTTGAAACACTTTATCGCTCGCAGCTTTGGTGACATTGAGTTCTTTCTGCCTTTCAAAATCTTCTTCTGCATAACGAAGACGGCTGCGTGCGGTAAGATAATCCTGTTGCAGTTGCACATACTCCGGACCTTCGAGTAAGGCCAGCACGGTTCCTTTCTTTACCGGCATACCTGGCAACATGTCTGTATGTTTGAGGTATCCTCCCAGCGGAATGCTGACGGAGATCATGTTCTGCGGATGCACATCCAATACACCATTTACCCGTAAGGGTGCATAAAGGTCTTTCTTGCCCGGCGAGTCCAGCAGGAGGTCGGCCTGCTTTACTTGTTCGGGTGTCAGTTGCACGATATGCTCGGAAGCGGTTGTTGAGTCTTTGTTCACTGGCGCTTCGATGGTTTTGTCTCGCTGACCGCAGGCTGTTACCAACAGGCAGGCCGCGATCAATAATGTATAATTCATACAGAAATTTTTCCGGTTCTTAATTGATATTACTGATACGTTCGATATTGATGGCCGCTTCATTCATTTCCTGAAGCAAACTGAGATATTCGCCGCGGATCTCGATCGACTGGTTCACCAACACTACCCAATCGATATAACCGATCTCTCCCGCTTTCATCCGCGTGTCTGCTGTGCGTAATACAATCATCGCATTCGGCAATACCACACGTTTATAATCTTCCGTGGCCTGCCTGCGACGCTCATAGAGCAGCATGGCATTTTTTAACTCCACCTGTAACTGCTGCCGTAAAGCTTCTTCTTCTTTGTTCCGCTGACGGATTTGCACGCGGGCGGCTTCTATCCTTTTCCTTTGTGCGCGGGAAAATAACGGGATGCCTATTCCTGCCTGCACTGAATAAAACCGTTTATCGCTGCCATAATATTTCTGATCTGTTTCGCCGGTCGATTGCCAGCCGATAAGCGTGGTACTGTTAACACCGGCCTGTAAACCGGGCAACAGCCTGCTTCTTTCCAGTTTCAATTGCTGCTCCGACAACAGTATTTCCTCCTGCTGGCGTTGCAGGAATGGGTTGGATTGCAGTGAGGTATCTGCCATTTTTATAAAGGAATACACAGCTGTATCGGCCGCCGGCCGGGGCACAAAACCAACATTCATGAATGCCTGTAATTGTCTGCATCCCGCTTCATAATCCGCCTGCAACAATTGTAACTGACTGGCTATCTGCTGGCGCTGGTTTTCTGCGGCCGCTACTTCCAATTGATCGGTGTCGCCCGCCTTTAACCGTAGTCTGGCCCGTTGAAGGAATTGTTCATACAAGCTATCTGCCCCGGACAGCAACTTCCCGCGATCATTCAATATCAATAATTGGTAAAACAACAAACGAATCCTGGTTTTTAATTCCAGCGCGGTCTGCTGCATTTCTGCTTCACTGATGCGCACCTGTGTACGGTTTACCTGCGCCTGTCGTTTATATACCGTCGGGAATAATAAGCTCTGCGAAATAGCAAAGCGATTATCCGATGCGCGGCTGTTGAACTGGCCATATTCACCTTCGATCCTTGTCTGATCGATATCGGCATGTGTTCCGGCCATTGCCTGGTAATAGCTGGTGCGGGTACGCATTGCCTCGAGCGAAAGGTTTTGCCGCAGGGCGCTGTCCAGCGCCGATTGCAATGTAACAGGCTGCTGCGCCTGCATTGCAACAGGCAACAACAGAGAGAAGATGATGATGATTGTTTTCATGAAATTGTTTTTACGATTGCGCCTATATCCTCTTTCAAATAAAATATAGAGCACCGGTAATACAAACAGCGTAAGCAGGGTGGAAACGATGAGACCACCGATCACCACGGTTGCCAATGGCTTTTGCACTTCACCGCCGGCACCGGTACTGATAGCCATCGGAATGAAACCCAACGCAGGAACAAGCGCCGTCATCAATACCGCGCGCAATTTGGAACGCGTGGCATGTACCACAATGCGACGCACATCGTGCCATCCTTCGCGGCGGAGACGATTGAATTCTGAAACCAATAAAATACCATTCAATACCGCCACACCAAAAAGCGCAATGAAACCTACACCGGCTGAAATACTGAACGGCAGATCGCGGCCCCACAAAGCAAGTATGCCACCGATAGCTGACAACGGAATAGCCGTATAGATCAGCAAACCTTGTTTTACCGAACCAAAAGCAAAATAGAGCAACAGGAATATCATGAGCAATGCAACCGGCACCACGATGCTCAGCCGTTCTTTTGCCGCCGTCATGTTTTCAAAAGAACCGCCATATTGAATAGTATATCCTTTTGACAACGGCATTTTCGCGGCTACTTTTTCCTGTAGTTCCTGCACGATGGATTGCACATCGCGCCCGGTAACATTGAATCCGACAATGATGCGCCGGCGCGTGTTCTCCCGTTGAATCTGGTTCACCCCTTCGGTTTCTTCGATGGTGGCCACCATGGAAAGCGGGATCTGTGTGCCCATCGAAGTAGGCACGAGCAGGTTGTGCACATCTTCCACGTTTTTACGCGCCTCTCCGTTAAGACGCACCACCATGTCAAATCTTTTTTCTCCTTCATACACCTGTCCTGCCGACTGGCCGGCAAAAGCTGTATTGACAACACGGTTGATATCGATCACATTCAAACCGTACCGCGCCATCGCATCGCGATTGTAATGAATCACCACCTGCGGCATGCCGGTCACACGTTCTTCATAAATATTGATCGCACCCGGAATCGTGCGCATGATCGACGCGAGGGAAGCGGCATAATGTGTAAGCGTATCCAGGTTTTCACCGAAAATTTTACAAACAACATCCTGTCTGGCTCCGGTCATCAGTTCATTGAAACGCATTTGTACCGGAAATTGAAACCCGACGGTAATACCCGGCACAGCTTCCAATGATTTCGTCATCTTTGCACTCAGTTCGGGAAACGACGAAGCGGAGGTCCATTTCGATTTATCCTTGAGAATGATCACCATGTCGCCCGCTTCAAACGGCATTGGGTCCGTCGGAATTTCCGCGCTTCCGATCTTGGTAACGATCTTCTCCACTTCGGGATATTCTTTCAACAAAATAGCAGAAGCTTTTTGCGTGGCATCGATGGTTGTTTGCAGGTTACTTCCCGTAAGCAGGCGCGTCTCAACGGCAAAATCACCTTCTTCCAATTGAGGGATAAACTCTCCTCCCATCCTGGTAAGTAGCATAACTGACACCCCAAATAAGGCAAGCGTAACGGCAATGACCGTCGCAGGAAAGCGCATCACACGTTTGAGTGCCGGTTGATATCTGCGTTGTAACCAAATCATCAGTTTGTCGGTAATGGTCGGTTTGTGACTGATCTTTTTACTGAGACAAAGCGCCGACATCATGGGTACATAAGTAACAGATAACAGGAAAGCACCAAGGATCGCAAAAGCAATGGTGAGCGCCATGGGCCTGAACATTTTTCCTTCGATTCCTTCCAGGGAAAGAATTGGCAGGTAAACAATCAGGATGATGATCTGGCTGAATACGGCAGACTTGATCATGGTGCCGGTGGAATGCGCTACTTCGGTATCCATCTCCGGCTGCGTCAGCTTTGTTACGTTCCGGAATTTTTTTGCATGCGAAAAACGATGCAGGATCGCTTCCACCACAATCACCGAACCATCTACGATCAGACCAAAGTCGATAGCGCCAAGCGACATCAGGTTACCGCCTACACCAAACTGATTCATCAGGATAATGGCAAACAACATCGACAAGGGAATAACCGAGGACACGATCAATCCGGCGCGCAGATTGCCCAGAAAAAAAACCAAAACGAAGATCACAATCAATGCCCCTTCGATGAGGTTGGTCTCTACGGTACTGATGGCGTTGTTCACCATTTTAGTACGATCGAGAAAGGGTTCGATGATCACACCTTCGGGCAGCATGGCCTGTATCTTTCCTATTTTTTCCTTTACACGTTTGATGACAACGGAGGAGTTCTCTCCTTTCTGCATCATCACTACTGCGCCGGCCACTTCTCCTTTGTCGTTGTAGGTCATGGCGCCATACCGGATCGCAGAACCGTATTGCACCTGTGCCACGTCCTGCATCAGCAATGGCATGCCACCCGATACCTGTTTGACCACGATCTTTCTGATGTCTTCGAGTGAAGTGGTGAGTCCTTCGCTGCGGATATATAACACAGTCGGACCTTTTTCGATATAAGCACCGCCTGTGTTCTGGTTGTTTCTTTCCAATGCACCGAATACATCGGCGATAGTGAGGTTGTGTGCTTTTAACTGTTCCTGCTTAACGGCGATCTCGTATTGTTTTAATTGTCCGCCAAAGCTGGATACCTCGGCAATACCGGGGGTACCCAGCAACTGGCGACGTACGATCCAGTCCTGGAAAGTGCGCAATTCCTGCGGACCGTACTTGCTCTCATACCCGGGCAATGGCCGCAAAACATACTGGTAAATTTCTCCGAGACCGGTAGATACAGGTCCCATTTCCGGGGAGCCGATGCCGTCGGGAATACCTTGTTGTACCTGTTGCAGACGTTCTGCTATTTGCTGCTTCGACCAGTAAATATCTACGCCATCGTTGAACACAACGGTGACGAGTGATAAACCGAAACGCGAAAAACTGCGGATCTGTTTGAGGCCGGGAATGTTACTGCAGGCCTGTTCGATGGGGAATGTAATGAGTCGTTCGATATCCGGGGCACCGAGTGCCGGCGAAACCGTGATGACCTGCACCTGGTTATCGGTGATATCCGGTACGGCATCGATAGGTAAGCGCGTCACTTCATAAGAGCCCCAGCCTACCAGTCCGAAGACCAATAAAGCAACGATCAGCTTATTCTTTACAGAAAAGCCAATAATTCTGTTCAGCATATGTAAAACTTTTGGGAATGGGGAAAACGGCCATGCCGCTCATACGCAGCACAGCTATAAACTTCAGGAAACTAGTGGGGAGCTCAGGCCCGGGGCGGGCGGAAGAGTGAGGAAAGGGACGGATCGGGAATAGAAATGTCTTTGTACAGCGGCGGAGCCGTACTATCAACGGGCAGCTCAGCCTGACTGATCGTTATTTTGGGTGCATTGATGGCCAGTTGAAAAACGAACTGGGCATCCCATTGCTTGAAAGGAAGTTTGCGGTCACGTTCTTCGTCGCCGTCGTTCTCATCATAGCCGCCATAGTGCATTTGTATAAAACGGACAAGGTCCATTTGCTGGTCGTTGCGGCTATGCTCAACAAAATGCACAAAGAGTAGAGGAACCTTGTAAAACTGGTTCAGGGAAATGTGATTAAACATCACGATGAGCAGGATGATATGTAAGTATCCTTTTCTCAATTTCCGCAAAGATAAGGAACAGTGGTAATAAGTATAAGTAATAGGTGTTAAGTCTTAAGTAATAAGTAGACGGCCGGTGTTGTTTTCTGAGGATTCACGTTTCAGGAGAAGTATTCACCTATTCGTTTATTAAAAAAAATGCCTCCGTAAGAATACGGAGGCCTGATAGTACACACTGCACTATTGCCGAAGCAGTCTGACCGCTCCCCGCTCTTCATTCAGCATATACACAACCTGGTATACACCTGCCGGAAGATGGCCGGACTGCAACGATTGTAAAGTTATTCCCGCTTGCACCTGTCGTTTGCCCTGCTGCAATACCCGTCCTGCCATATCAACAACCTGGTAGGTAAACACACCTGGCCGGTCGCTGGTGATCCGCATCACCGCATCTCCTGATGCCGGATTCGGACTTATTCTCACTTCTTTTACCAATGCTGCTGTTCTGTCGAGAAGAATAACAGAAGAATAAGTGACGGTTCCGCTTTGCTCTTTCATTTTCAGACGATAGTAAGACCGGACCGCCGGTGTTGCATCTTCAAAATTGAACGGGTTGTTGCAATCCTGTGCGAATGCCATCACCATACCGATATCGGTAAAGTTCATCCCGTCCGTACTGCGTTGTATGGTAAAATCCACGTTTTCCGTACAGGCCGCTTTCCAGGTAAGCCTGTTAGATACGGTTTGTTTTTCCCCTTCGAATGAAAGCATACGCACGGGAAGCGTGGTAAGCGAACGTGTGCTGAAGTAGAAGGAGGAAAATTCATTCACATTTATCGTATACACATAATCGCCGGCCCATGTTCCTGCCGACGAACTTATCTGCGTGGCCGGAGCATTCAGGAAGGGAGAGCAATTATCACTGTTGCGGAATACCGCCAGATCACCGGGACCCACAATACCAGAGCCGGCCGTGTTCTTCAACGCTTCGAATTCGGTTTTACGGATATACAACCTCACTGACACGGGCGACGACGGTGCAAACTGCGAACGTATCGCGATGTTCCTGTCGAGGTAAAGGTTATTGAGGCCATCTTTCCGTACCGGGCCGTTGTGTACGTAATAAGTAATAGACACCGTACCCAATACATTTCCGTTGGCGTTAATCTCAGCAACGGCTTCACCTGTGGTGTTGGTAAAAGCTACCCATTTGCTGGCATTGGTGGTATTGATCACCGCAGTTGTTGCAGCAGTGCAGGAACCCGGAAGTCCTTCGGCAGTTGGTGCGGGTATGGGCTCGAGTTTGACGGAACCGGGAGTTGCACCATTAGTACCTTCAAAATTAACCCGGTTTATAAAACCATTCGTCGCGGGATCGTACTCAAACATCACACCTCTGTGCTCAGAAGCTGGTCCGAATTGCCGGGTGAACCCGTACAACTTATTGTCCATTAAAGTCAGTGGTGCAAATGAGGTGAACCCCTTCTCCTCGCCCAAATCCACTTTCTTGGTCAACACAAATGTCTGCGGATCGTATTCGAAAATTACACCCGATTGAGTGGCGCCGCCAAAACGGGTGGTTCCGTATAGTTTGTTGTTGTAAACAGTAAGGGCTGCCAGCGTCTCGCTGCCATCACTGCCATTGAAATCATGACGTTTAATAAACCCGTTCACAGCCGGGTTGTATTCGAATAAGACCCCGTGATTAAATGCTCCGCCAATACGTGTTGTGCCATAGAGGCGACCATTATAAGGAGTGAGACCGCCGTAAGGGTGATCACCCAAAGAGCCGCCGAATGTTATCTTCTCGGCATAAACATTTGTGACGGGATCGTATTCAAATAATACCCCCACGCCATCGTTGATACGACGTGTAGTAGTGCCGTATAATTTATTATTGAAAACAGTAAGGGGGCCCCACGCCATTGAACCGGTTCCTGAAGTCAGCAAATCCACTTTTTTAGTATAAACGCCCGTCTGCGGATCAAATTCAAATATCACACCCCTGTCATCACCGCCGCCATTTGAGGTGATGCCGTAAAGTTTGTTGCCAAAGGGCGTCATACCCCTGTAGCTAAACAAGTTATCTGAATAATAGCCATTCGCCTGATCAAAGCTGTACCGTACACTGACTTCCTTACTTGAAAGATCATATTCATAAATAACTCCAAGACCATTTACTCCGCCTTCCGCCGTAGCGCCGTAAAGTTTATTGTTGATATTGATGAGGTTGCCTGACGGGTCTCCGGCAATTAGTCCCCCAAGGTCAACCCTTTTCTGTAAAAAATTGGTCTCAGGAGTGTATTCATATAACGCACCCTGGCTATACTGCCCGCCATTCTCTGTAAGACCGTATAGTTTACCGTTGTGATCGATCATGCCACCCAAAGGGTCTGTACCGGTGGCTATTGAAAACAGCAGTTTGGAAGAGACAAGGTTATTGGATGGGTTGTACTCAAACAATACCCCGTCACCGGCATTGCCACCATCGCTGAATGCCCCGTAAAATTTATCTCCAAAAAGTGTTAAACCGCTATAGCTGTTTAAGCCGGTAGTTGCCGATAACGAAGCTCTCTTCGTGTAAACGAACGTTGTTGGATTATAAGAAAAAATGGCGCCCTGTCCGTTATCGCCGCCTTCATGTGTAATGCCATACAGCAATCCATTGTACAAGGATAGCGGCCCCGAAGGGATATACTCTCCGGCTGCTGAAAATTCCTTCCGGGTAAAAAAGGTTTGCGTTGCAGGATTGTATTCAAAAAGTAACCCGTCACCCTGGATTCCGCTATTGGGTATAACACTGATGATACGGTTATTGAAGGTGGTAAGAAATGATTGCGCCAGCTCCTGCAGGCCGGAAAAACTATGCCGGTTAACAACCGTTCCTGCGGCAGGATCATACTCATACAACATTCCCCGGTTGTTTACTCCGCCGTTTTTTGTCAACCCATAGAATTTATTATTAATAGCCACCACATTGCTTACCGCGATAGCCCCCAGCGTACTGGTAAGGCTTACTTTTTTTACCAGTTGGTTATTGGCAGGATTGAACTCAAAGATGAGCCCGCCATCGAGATTGTTTTCCCGTGCACATACGCCGTATAATCTGTCGCCCACCAGTGTCAGCGAGCCAATGCCCAACTTTCCTCCGATATCGCCTAACGTAGCTGCACGTTGGTATTGCCCCGAAGCAGGATCAAAAACAAAGATTACCGGCGATCCCGCTTCGCCCGAGCGGAGCATTCCATACAGCTTGCCATTATACTGAACAGGCTGCTGAAAAATTCCCGGCGAAATGCCAGGATTTATAAAGTCAAAATTGTGACGGACCCGTTGGCCTGTGCCATCGAAACGTGTCGAGAAAATTGTTCCGTTATCATCGTTGCCACCGGAACTGGTAACGCTCCAGAGTTGGTGGATACCCTGTGCCGGAGATACGATTGCCCGGCAAAGGCAGATAAATAATAGTGCGGTAAGGTAATAGTGCTTCATGTCGTTGGTTTTTGAAGCACGAAACTATCCAGCCAGCTACCGGTTGCACACGGTGATTTAACGAAATGGACCTTTCGGTTAACGAAAACAGCCGTAATAAGTATTAAGTGGTAAGTGCTAAGTAATAAGTTTTAAGGAAACTGCCGTTTTAGGTTCTGATTATGCACAACGGCCTTCACTTATTGGCCTATTCACCATTCACCCTTTTTGACTTTTGAATGTTGACTTTTGAATTAAAAAAGAAAGGCCCGCTTTCGCGAGCCCTTCCTGGCGTTCCTGTTAAACGCGGCGCATGCCTGCGCACAATCTTAAAAGCAATTGACCGCAAAGTTCTCTTTTTCTCAAGCCCTTTGCAGGAAGAACTGCGAACGGGTTTACCGCAAGCAGTTCCTCATTACTGCTGTAAAGGACAGCCTGGTTTTTCCCTGCACAATTTGTTCGCTTTTATTTTTACGATTGACAGACGGCACCGGCGTACAAACAAGGCCGGTTAAATTGACAATAACGTAATGGCTTCCGCGGGTGAAGGCGGTTGCGGCAAACAAACCAGGAGAAGAATAACCAAGGATTTTCCCTTCGTCTGCAACAGACAACGGCGTACCGGCAACTGTTACCAAAGCAGCAGGAAAGGTGGCGTTCCTGCTGTTACTGCTTTCGCAGAAAAAATGGTAACCGTGCACCGTACTGGTGGCTGCAAAAGAGGGATCGTTGTTAGCGGGTAACAACTTATTTGAAATGGATGCAAACATTTTTCTATCGCCTGCTTCAAAGAATATTGAAGGGACGCACAAGAAACATGATATGGTCCGGGGCATTTTCATGCAAAGCTGGATCTCCCGAAGGACAAGCAGGGAAACAAAAAAATATAGATTTTATGATTGCATCAAGCGCTGCGCGGAGAGCAGGCAACCGGAGAAGTTGCTTTCAATCAAGCGGTTTGCCGCGCAAACACCCGCCCCTATTGACATTACAAGTGTAAATACATTATTTTGATAAGTATTTACACTTAATAAATAATTTGACTTCTGTCAACCTTTTTCTTTGCCGTTTTTGCCGGAACAATCTCCGGAGCACGTGCAAAACGCCGTCTCACACGGCTCAGCGTCTCCAACGTAATGCCCAGGTAGGACGCGATATACCGCAACGGTACCCTTGTTGAAAGCGCTTCGTGCCGGCCAAGAAAATAACGGTATTTATCTTCCGCATTATGCAATCGTGCCAAATACGCCCTCCTTTCCGCATCACCATAATACCGCTGCACCAGTTTCCGCCCGACATAATTGAACTCGGGATAGTGCTCATACAACCAGTTCAGTTCTTCAAAACGCAGCATCAACAGCTCGCAATCTTCAATTGCCTGTATATTATCGAGAGAAGGCACCGGCTCGTCCAATGCCGGAATAGAAGTGACCAATTCATTGTCCATAGATATCCAGGTCGTGATTTCACGCTGTCCTTCAAAGGTGAAACCGCGGATAACCCCTTTGCGGATAAAATAAACATTGTTACAGATCGTGCCTTCCCTGAGCAACAATTTCTTTTTTTTGATCTTCATCGGACGAACGTGATGGCACAAATAATCTTCCACTCTTTTTGTCAAAGGGTGCAGGCAGGACAGTACCTGCAACAGCGGCGTGGCATCTATGGACTGAGGGCGATCCATGGTTAACAGATTGGTGGTTTTCAAAAATACAATCTTCCGGTCGGCTTCGCCGTTGTATTTTGATCGTTTTTTACACGTCATCATCCTGGTTTTATTCCGAGCTTTGGGCATGCTGCGTCTTCTTCCCATCAGTACCGCCGATCCGCATCGATTGCAGGCGTTGGCCGATAATATCGAGGTAGCCCGTTACCTGAAAGATGTGTTTCCAAATCCTTATACAATACAGGACGCAAACACATTTCTTGAGCTCGCACAAAACAATGTCATGGGGCATTGCTTCGCGCTTCATGCCGGCGGTGAGTTTATCGGTGTGGGAAGCGTGCAGCCGCAGCAGGATATTTACCGGAGAAGCGGCGAAATCGGTTACTGGATAGGAGAACCATTCTGGGGAAAAGGCTACGGAACGGTGGCCGTTCAGCAACTGGTGCATTTTACTTTTACCGAAACAAATCTCACACGCCTTTTCGCGGGTGTGTTCGGCAACAACCCCGCTTCCATGCGCATCCTGGAAAAAGCCGGTTTTACAAAAGAGGCTGTGTTCCGCCAGTCGGTTATCAAACACAATGTATTACTCGATGAACATGTATTTACTTTACTAAAAACGGCGTATGTCAGGCAAGACGGACAATAACTGGATACAAAGACTGGCAGGCGAAGAAAGCACACCGGCACTGATCGATTTCCTGGTTAACAAGCTTAACGGCTCTTCGCTCAATAGCTTGCTGCTCGAAGTATTTTACCAGCGGTTGAAACAGGAAACACCTGCGGATTTGTTGCGCAGGTACAAAAACAACCGGCTGGCTCAACCCTCAGGTGCAGACATACTCCGGTTGAAAAGATTGGAAATGAATTTCCTGGAAATGGCGGCCCTTAACGGGATGAAACCCGTTGAACTTTCAACCGCCGCTGCAGCGGGCACCTGCTCGCTTATGGCGCCTGTTCATCAACACAAAATACTGACGGCACTTCGCCAAACGGAAGTATTGGCGGATGCCACCAACTCGATGGCCCTGCACGATGCTTCCATCGCGCAACGAAAGGAGATGCGTCATTATGCAACAGCAGCACGTTTGCTGCGCACGCCGCTTAGTCCCGTTAAAGGCCATTCGCCTCATTTCCTCGCCGGCTGCCTTTTATCTGCAGGACCCGATCAGGGAGATTTTATTTTTGAAAAACAAACATTGCTACTACATCTGCAGTTGCTGGCAGATTTTCTAAAACAGACCGGGAATCCCGTTACACGTTTCAGGCTGATCATCCGGAACAACATCGATCATGCAGAACGACTGACTAAAGCATGTGCTGATTTTATGGCAACCAGTCAATCGACACCGGTGGATTTGATCAGCAGCAATTCACCGCATGACTATTACAAAGGCTGTCAGTTCAAAGTATGTATTGCGGTTGACGAAAACGAAATTGAAATTGCCGACGGTGGCTTTACAGATTGGAGTGCTTTGCTTTTGCAGGACAAGAAACAACGCACGCTGATCAGTGGATTAGGATTGGAGTATCTTTGCCATCTTACCGCGCAGGATGCTCAACGGAAAAGTCATATTTGAAAACGAAGTTCCTCCTTTTATCACCATCAGTGAACCGTCACCGGCATTGGCAGACATTGTCAGCTATTATTTCGAAATTGAAAAGCCGGGTAAAGATGGCGCATTGACTGCGCTTCCCGGGCTGCATACACTGCTCGCGGTACCATTGCAGGAAAGCAGACGCAGCTTCACCGCTATTACCGGTAAACATTCTTTATTAAACGGTCCGCGGATATACGGATCGCTTACGCACGCAGGAAAAGCTTTTTATACAAAAGAAGCCCATGAGTTCAGCATCAAGTTTCAACCTGGTGCGCTTGCTCATCTGCTGCGAATAACACCTGCTGAATTGCAGAACAATCACCTGCCCGCGGAAAATTATTTCCCCGGTAAATTTATTGCAGCCCTGCTTAACGCACCTTCTATGCAACAACGCATAGTTATGGCGGAAAATTACCTGGCGGAAAAACTGCATGCCCGGCCTATTCCCACCAAAACTATACTTGTGCAACAGGCTTTGCGCCGAATGAACAATGCGAGCGACGCGGGTACACCGGAATTGGCAGCACACCTCGCACTGTCGATACCGACTTTGAACCGTTACTTCCGCGAGGTGCTCGGTTATTCACCGCGCCAATGTTATAAGCTGTTGCGATTCCGCCAGGCGCTGCAGGCATACCGGCAACACGGCAGCAATTATGCTTACAGGCAAGCGGGATATACAGACTTCTCACACTTCGCGCGCAATGCGCATGAACTCACGCGTCACAAACCGTCGATGCTCTGATCAATTCATCTGGAAAATCTGTATCAGGTTGCCGCAGGTATCGTCGAGTACGGCAATAGTAACGGCGCCCGCATTAGCAGGCGGCATGGTGAACTTTACTTCTCTTTCCACCAATGTGGTGTAAACATGCTGTATATCGTCTACCTGGAAGGCTGTATAAGGGATACCCAACCGGACGAGGGCTTCGCGGTAGGCTTTTGCTTCGGGCAATCCGGCAGGTTCGAGTACGATCTCGGGACCGGATTGCTCATCGGGAGCTACCACAGTCAGCCAGCGGTGTTCGCCGAGTGGAATTTCTGTTTTTTTGACAAAGCCTAATTTCTCCGTGTAAAATGCAAGTGCCCTGTCCTGGTCATCAACGAGCACACTGGTAAGCCTGATCCTGAGCATAAGAATTATTTTAGTTCCCGAAGTTCGGCTACCATAAATAAAAGGAGCTATTCAAAATTGCTTTTCTCAAATTGTTTGCAGGGAGGTAATGGTTGGTTGCCTTTCCCTGCTGCAAATTGTAACGGGGAACAGCCATAATGCCTGCGGAATAACGTGCTGAACGAGGTCGTGCTTTCAAATCCGACTTCATGACAAACGTCCTGCACAAGGATCCCCTTTTCCAGTAAACGGCGTGCGGCACCGATACGCACCGATACCAGGTATTGATGAGGTGTGCGGCCATACAGGCGCCGGAACGCGCGGATAAAATAAAAAGGAGAAAGATGTGCAGCCAATGCAATGTCTTCGACACTCAACGGTTTTGCATAGTGCATCCGGATATGAGCAGCGCCCTGCATGAGCTGCTCGCGCAATCCCTTCGGCGAGGCATACAACTTTTCGTGAGAGGTTATTGCCGCCGCGAAATAATTTTCATTACCAGGTGACATGTTACAAAGATACAGGGCGGCCCTGCTCACGGCAAATGCCGGTCGCGGAAAAAAGCCCATATCAGCGCCGTTGCGTTCAATGCACGCGAAGGCTGATCGGCCCGCGCGCGGGGCAAACGTCCGCCGGGCCAGGAATGCCCTCCATCCGAAGTAAGGTAATACACAATGGCGGCCGTATCCCCTTGGTTTTTCCAGACCGTGCGCTTATACCCGGCCCCATCCGAAATCTCCGCGGCGGGATTACACTGATTGTACGCTACCCATTTCTGCAGCCCGTCCGTAACAGGCGGAAAATAATAACCACCGAGTCCGGTACCGCCGGCTGGCGGAACTTTTGTATCCAATGCCGAATGAAAATGGATCAGCGGAACAGTCCTTACCGGTGCGCAGCCGGTTGTATAATCGGTGCCGCTGACCACGGCTATAGCGGCTATCTTGTCCGATAGCTCGCAGGCCAGCCGGTAAGCCATCATGCCGCCGTTGGACATGCCCGCGATATAAACGCGCCGCGCATCCGCCCGCCAGTTATCCACCAGGTAGCTAATTAACAGACGAATGAAATTAACATCTGGTATCCTGTTCATAGCCGCTTCATGGCAGCAGCCTCCGGCATTCCAGGTACGTAGAGCCAGCGGGCCGTTGCTTGGCACACCTTCGGGATAAACGGTGATGAATCCAGCCGTATCGGCCACTGATTGAAAGCCATAATCGCGCGCCGCCTGGGAGGCCTTACCTCCCGTACCGTGCAAAACGATCAACAGGGGTCTCTTTGTTTCATCCGTATAATAATTTGCCGGAAGATTCAACTGATAGGTTCTGTTCAGGCCATCTGCTTTTATTCCCTGGTAATAACTGTACGTGGTATCGTTATCTCTCGTACAACCGGCTACGGATAGCACGGAGAGCATTACAAGAATACCGGTTATCCATTTTTTCATAATAAACCTCTTTGATTATCCTTTTCTATTGCGCCATTCGGCTTTCGCTTTGTCCTTTCTTTCTTCCATAATGGCTTTATATTTTTTGTACTGTTCGGCAGACAATACTTTTTTCATGGCTGCATCTTTATCTGCCTGAACGGATTTTGCGGCTTTCAGTTTGGCCATTTTGCTGCCTGCCTGTTGTACAGCTTCCTGCATTTTACCGGCATACTTAAGATTGATATCGTATACTTCCTGGTACTGGGCGCTGTCGCGCAGTGGCAGTTCGGTGTATAAATTATCGGTCTGTTTGCGTACGCGTTCTTCCATTCCTCCGTCTGCCTGTGCATGGGCACCTGCTGCTAAAAAAAATAAAGCAATCATGAAAAAAAACCGGCGGAAAGGTGTTGCAATGATCATTCGTTGTTGCTGCATAAAATTTTGTTTTAATCAATAAAAATGATAGTAACTATCAGACCTGCCTGTTTACGGATCGTTTAATGACCGGAAAGGCTACCCGTAACTTAACCCGCACCAGGCGAGCCAGATAAGTAGCAGTGTGAGTACAATATTGAACACCAACAGCCAGCTACGATAATTCATGCGGCAATTTGGTGATAAGCATTTTTAAAAACAATCGCTTTCGCAGGAAGCGGACAACAAGGGCGGGGAAACGGACGAATCACTACCTGGAATGTTGGAGCCATTTTAAAAAATACGTTGCTCGGGCCTTGCTGACAATGATCGTTTCCGGAGTTGGCACAGTCAACCGGACAATCAGTTTACGGGCAAAATAACGTTCTGCGTTGCGGATGGCTTTACGGTTAACGATAAACTGACGATTGGCACGGCAGAACTGTTCCGGATCGAGCAGCTTTTCCATTTCGTCCAGCGTTGACTGGTAGGAAAAGTTATGTCCCTGCATGTCATAAAGCTGTACCGTTCCTTTATTGAGATAGCAAAAAGCGATATCGCTGACAGGTAGTGGTATAATGCGTTCCCGCTCATTCACCAGCAATGTATTGCGCCGGGTAGAAAACATTTCCGTCTGCAGGCGGTTTATCCATTGGTCACCTGAAGTGAAAACTTGTCGCATATTGTTCAGCTTTCCGAGCGCCTCCTGCAATTTGGATAATGTCACCGGTTTCAGCAGATAGCTTACCGCACATGTATCAAAAGCCTGCAATACATATTCATCAAAGGCTGTGCAGAAAATTACCGGACAGGAGCAGGAAATGCGTTTAAACGCATCGAGGGATAACCCGTCTGCCAGTTGAATATCTGCTATGATCAGATCGGGGCAAGGTTGCCCGTCAAACCACTCCAGCGCCTGCTCTACCGATTCGAGGCGCATCATTACCTGTATAGCCGGATCTGCCAGCTTCAGCAGGTGAAGCAATTCATTTGCCGAACGGATTTCATCCTCCATGATCACCACTTTCATATTGCCAATGGAAGTTTTACGATAAAGAAATCGGGTGTTTGTTCGATAACGATATCTTTTCCGACAAGCAGGCGATAACGCTGCAGAATATTGGCCAGTCCCGTACCGGTTGACGGCACTACTGATTGTTTTGGCTGCAGTTTATTACAAACAACTACCCATCCGTCGACGTAAGATATGGATATAGGCAAAGGTTTACGCAAAGCGGTCACATTGTGCTTTACGGCATTTTCCACCAATAGCTGCAAGGTGAACGGAGGTATCCGGTGGTGCTGGTATTTTTCATGCACATCAATAGTTACCTGTATAGCATCGCCCAGGCGGATCTGCAACAGATGAAGATATGCGCGTATAAAGGCTATTTCGTCCCGCAGCAGTGTCAGATCACGATCCTGGTATTGAAGCGCATAGCGGTATACCTGTGCCAATTGATCAACATATTCTTTCACGGGCATTTCCTGTGAGAGGGAGCTGAGAGTATTCAGGGTATTGAAAAGGAAATGCGGGCTGAGTTGTTCTTTTAGTGAAGCGAGCCGGGCTTGCAGTTGTGCCTGCCGGAGTTGCTCCATTTCTTCCCGTGCCTGCTGTTTCTCTTCTTCCAGGTTAAAATAACGGATAAGGAAATAAATAAGGACGCTGATCACCACACTACGTACAGAGATCACCGTCCGTCGCCGCATGATTTCAACAGGATCGATTGCAAGACCTTCCCGCACAAACCACCCGTACAACAAATCATAAAAAAAGGAAGTGCCGGCAACGACCATGATCACGGCAAATCCACCGAGATAGCGCCGCGCGGGCTTCCAGTATTTATGCAGCAATAATTGCATTTCCCAGGCCAGGAAACAATACGGCCATATATAGAGGAATGAATGAAGAAAAAGACCCGGCGTGACAGCGCCATCGTTGGCCGCCAGGCGTGGCATTGATATCGTTAAAGCCACGGCCAGTGATACCCAAAGACCTTTTATCCGGTAGCGTCTTTCCATGCGCGAATGTAGCCATTCGGTAAACCCGGCTCACCGAATCCGGATGAAACGGGCAAAGCACTGTATCAAGCGGGCATTTTCAACACCGTTCATAGGATAATACGATCACCCCGGATTCAAAAATACGTGTGGAGGTAAGTTGCAGATCGAGCATATCGGGTTGATAGCGGAACAAAGCTTTTCCCTGCCCCAGCAATACCGGATGAAGCCACAACACATACCGATCGACCATTCGATGCTGCATCAGGGCGCGTACAAGGCTTCCGCTTCCGTATACGATCAGATCGCGTCCGGGAGTTGCTTTGAGACGGGTTATTTCTTTTCTCAAACCATTTTTAACGAACCGGGAATTGGGCCATTCGCCGTATTCCTGTGTGCGTGAGAAAACGACTTTGGGATAACGGTTCATCATTTCCGCGAAGGCAATGTCTTCACGCGGCACGGAAAGATCTGCTGCGCGCGCCGGCCAGTATTGCGACATAGCAGCGTAGGTAACGCGGCCCAGCAGGATGGTATCGGCCTCACTGAGTTGCTCACCGATCAATCTCGACATCTCTTCATTCCAGTAACGCAGGTGCCAGTCGAGCTCGCATTGCGGCCCCGACATATAACCGTCGAGCGTTACGTTCATGGATACTATTAATTTTCGCATAATGGGGAAGGAAGGTTTAAGGCATAAGGCGTAGGGTTAAACAGCCGCCCGAAGCTTCGGCCCGAAGTGTCGGCCGTAAGTAATAAGTTTTAAGTATTAAGTTATAAGTAAACAGCCATTCACTATTCACGATTCACCATTCACTATTGACTATTGACCATTCACGCCGCCAGCGACAACTGCCCCTCGCTTGTCGCTGCCAGTTTCTTGTGATAAAAAACATAAGACCCCACCCCAAGCAACACAGGAATAAAAACGAAAGCCCAATCCTGCACCGGATGGCCGGAAGCCCAAATAGAATAAATAGCCCCTGCGAGGTCGAAGAACAAACCCGCATAAGCCCACTCTTTAATCCGCGGATAACCCGGAATCAAAACGGCTATTACGCCGAGCGCTTTGGCAACGCCCACAAACGGAAGCAGGTAAGTTGGCATTTGCATATCCTGAAAACCTTTCACGGCCAGGGGAGCAGAAATGATGTCGGGAATGGCAGAACCCAGCATCATGAAACAAAAGAGTCCGGTGAAAACCCAGTACAGAATTTTTGTCTTTTTCATGTTGAGCAGTTTTTGTTAGTTAAGATTTTTTTGACTTTTGACTTTTGACTTTTGATTTTTGATTTTTGACTTTGTAAAACTATTTCACCGCATCAACTGTAAACCTGTGTGTTTGTGACTAAATAAGGGGTGATTTGCGACGCAGGCGGGCATGGCTTTTGCCGTCCTGCAATCGGCAGGTTTCATCCACCCCGAATCGCGGATGGTCGGGTGCGGGTGATTGTGATACAGTGCTTTAACCGGAAAAGACTAATTTAGGCTCGCCGCCTTTGCCCCGCTGAGGGGTTAATACCACCAGCCCTGTATAAAAGCTGTTGTATGCCAGTAAAACACATTTCCATTCTTGTACCGCAGGAAGCTGTTCCTGCCAGCATCGTAGACCCGCGCTATATGTTTACCGTGGTCAATCAGTTTTTCGAAGAAATGGGCGAAGCCCCTCCTTTTCACGTACAACTCATCGGACTGACCAATGAAGTGGTATTGAATAAAGGTTGCTTCAGCGTACATGCCGACAAACTGACCAAAGACATCACGAGCACCGATCTTATTATTATTCCAGCTATAAGTGGCGATATCCGGCAGACGGTTGAACTGAACTCGGCGTTTGTTCCGTGGATAGTGGATCAATACAATCGCGGAGCGGAAGTGGCCAGCCTTTGCATTGGCGCTTTTCTGCTGGCGTCCACGGGTTTGCTCGAAGGACGTGAATGTTCTACTCACTGGATTTATGCCGATGAATTCCGGAAAATGTATCCGACAGTGAACCTGGTTGACGACCGTATCATCACCGAAGACCAGGGCGTGTATTCGAGCGGAGGAGCCGCTTCTTACTGGAATCTTTTGCTCTACCTGATCGAGAAATACACCAATCGTCAGATGGCGATTCGCGCGTCCAAATTTTTTGCCATAGAGATCGACCGCAAAAGCCAGTCGCCTTTTATCATGTTTAACGGGCAGAAGAAACACGAAGACGAACCGATACGGCAGGCACAGGAGTTTATTGAGAAGAATGTATCGGAGAAAATATCCATCGATGAGCTGGCATTGCGTTATGCCATCGGCCGCCGTCATTTCGAACGCCGGTTCAAAAAAGCGACCAACAATACACCCGTGGAATACATTCAACGGGTAAAAATAGAAGCCGCAAAGAAAAAATTTGAGAATACCCGGCTCAATGTAAACGAGGTGATGTATGAAGTGGGCTATATAGATGTAAAAGCATTCCGCACCGTCTTCAAAAAGATTACCGGCCTGTCACCGGTCGAGTACCGTGGAAAATACAATAAGTCAATGGCCCGGGTTTAAGAATGTGAAAATGTGTAAGTGTGGAAATGTGTAAATGATCAAAAGGACGGAGCCCGGCACTGCAGCTATTACTTCCCGTCAAAGTAAATACTTCCGTGCCATCTTCCGTCCTTCTGACGCCGACCTTATGTATGTTTCATCAGTGCCTGAACCTGGTAACGGTAAACCAGCCAGCTGATGAATACCACCGCCAGGAATACCAGTACAAGAATCCAAAGCCCATATCGGTCGAAATAATTTTTGTTCATTTTTATGAAGCTAAAGCAATCGTTCAGCAAATAAACGATCTGCACCGCAACAGCACGTTACACAAGGCGTTACAAAACGTTACAAGTGCCTTTTTTTCCGGAAATAATTAAAAAAATGGGGGGAATCAGATGCCCGCGGCCAGTTCTTCCATCCGTTGGTCTTCGGGCAGGTCTGCTTTTTTGCGGAGGCGATGCCAGGTCACGCGGATGGCCTGCGGAGTGATGCCGAGTGCAGCAGCCATTTCTTTCGGGGAAAGATTGAGCCGGGCCAGGGCCATGAGCCGGATCTCGGCCGGTGTAATACCCGGAATTTTTTCGTTTAACCGCTGTAGGTATCCGCGGTGTACTTTTTCAAATAATTCGCGGAAGCGGCCCCAGTCGGCGCCGGTAAGGATGATACTTTTTCCGAGTTCCTCTACCAGGCTGCTGTGGCCATATTGATTTTCCATGGCCTCGATCAACTGATTTTTTTCTCCGATATGACGGGCAAAATCATCGAGCTGCTGTTTGGCCGTGGTCAGTTCCTTTTCAGCTTCCGCCAACTGAAGATCACGCACGATTTTTTCCTGGCGGTAACGCAGCTGCCGGTTGCGGTACAGATAAATGCCGATCAGCAGCAGCAATAGCAGGATTGCCAGCGCGATATAAAACCGGAATGTCAGCCGCTGTTTTCTCTGTTCTACCTCGTTGAGTTTTTCTTTTTGCTGAGCCAACGCATCTTTCTGCACGGCGCGTGCCATCAGCAACCCGCTGAACTGCTGATGCAGGCTGTCGCGTATTGACAAAGAAGAATCGATGTAACGGGCAGCCATGTCCGCATTCCCCTGCAATGAATATTTACGGGCGAGCAGGGGATACAATTCCTGCAACAAATCCAATGGTGAATAGGCCAGCTGCGTATACCGCTGTGCCGAGTCGAGTGAAGCAATAGCTAACGGATTTTTCTGCCGGAAATAAATAGCCGTAAGCGGCAATTGACAACGTGCCGCAAGGTTCAGATCACCGGCTTTCAACGCTTCGTCCACACCGGTTTGTAATAACGGAATGGCTTTATCGTCTTCCAAACGCAGATATGCATTATACCCAAGCCCGCAGGAAGCAATACCATTCCAGATAGAAGCCTTATACGATTGATCATATTCCCGTAATCGATAAAAGTAATGATCGGAAGAATCAAGCTGGTTCAAGGCCCGGTAACAAAATCCAAGGTTGTTCAACGAATGACGATAGCTATATACCTGCAAATCTCCTTTGGGTTCACGGATTTCAGGCACCTGCTTATAATATGTAATAGCCGATTGATAATCGCGGAAGAAGAAGTATGCATTGCCGATATGAAACAGCATCTGCATTTTATCCGGAAAGGAAGCCACGGTTAGCGGTTGCAGCACGCGCTCCAATTCACGATAAGTACGCAATGCCATTTCGTATTGCTGATCGTTGGTCCAGTAAAATTCAGCAAGGAGATCGAGCGCTTTGGCTTCTTCTTCTACACAGTTTGCCTGGATGGCCCTGCTGCGGATGCGATGCAATTCGCCGGTAATGCGATGCCCGACCATGTTTCTGTCGTACCGGAAAAGATAGAAGATCGTATAAAGATCGGCTTCCAATTCGAGTGCATGGTCACCGGCTTTTGCTGCCGCCGCACGCAATTGGTCTGCAAGTTTAAATGCACTTACCGAATCGGGTTGATAATGTATTTCATCGCCTTTTTTCCAGAGCCATGCCGCGCGCTCTGCGTATTTTTTATTGAGCATGGCATTATCGTGCTGCGCCAGCGCAGGCAATGAAACGAGGAGAAAATAAAACGACAGACTGAGGGCGGCAGTTCGACCATGGATCGAGCGGAACATGAAATAAAAATACATCAAAATGATTCAACGACCGGAGAAATGCGCCGCAACATCTGTGACAAAAAAAATCCTCCCACGTGGGAGGATGAAAAAGGTCAACTGTTTTCTTTTCGTTTCTTGGAAGCTTCTTCCTCACTTTCTGAGTCGTTCTCTTCTGCTTCTTCTTTAATGCCCTGCACGATGGAAGACACAGGTCCTTCCATATTTTCCTGCGGATCGGTCTCTTCGGTGTTTTCTTTTTTCTTCTCTTCTGGTTTGTTTTTTTCTGTATTCATGACAATCGTTTCCGTACAGCGTCCAAATTCCAGGCCACGATGCCGGTTATCAGAATGTGTAACGGATACCAACGCCTGCGGTAACCGCGTTTACAGGGTGACGGTCTTTGCCCGTGTACCAACGCTGAAGCTGATCGCCGTTATTGATCGAGTAATTATATACACGGCGGTATTCGGGTGCTGCGCCGGTAAATCCTGTACGAAACCCCAGCGACCAGGCCGTATTCAGATGATAAGTGAGCCCCAATCCGGCCGACCAGCCGAATGTAACGCCGGGACTTACTTTGTCCGTCTGCGCTTTTACCTGGTAAACAGGCATACCACCACCGGGATTGGAAGTGGAAGTAGCATCGTAACCGGCAGCAGGTACTGTCACCTTTGCGGCGCCGCCCAATACGCGGAACTCAAGGTCAAGTTTTGGAGAAAGCCGTAAGCTGTATTGCGCACCGGCAAAGGCGTTCAGAACCTGCCAGGCATTCCCCCATGTACTTACATCCTGATTAAATCCCTGCGCACCCAGCGATCGTTTCTTTTCATCCATATCCTGTCCGTGACTACGATAGCCAAGGTCCAGTAATACTGCCCAGTTACGTGAAAGGCGATAGCCACCTGTAAGTGATACGGATATGCCTGTTTGGGCCCAGCCTTTCCGTTCTGTTGCGGTATTGGGGTTCTCCTGACTTTTGCTGGCAAAATCGCTGACGGGAATAGCGGCCTGCGGGGTGATCTCCATAAAAAAACGGGAACTCGTTTGCTGTGCCCGCACATTCAAAATAAAACAACCGGCAACGGCGAATAAGATAAAGTGACGAAGCATGAGGTTGGTTTTTTGTAGAAATAATACCCAAATATATCACCATCCGCACAAACATAAAACGGTGTGTCTGCAAACGGCAAAGTCATATCTGCGAACGGAGGTCGTACGCCAGGATTGTATATCGCGCAGGGATAGCAACGGAAATCCCGCAGCAGCTTGCTGCTGCGGATTGGAGAGAATAGCCCGGCCCCGCATCGCGGGGGCGCGCACAAAAAAATGGGGCACCTCGCGGCGCCCCACCATTTTCATAGAAACAGGTAATGGTTATTATTCGCTCCTGATAACTTTTGACTGGAATATTTTCTCACCATGTTTGTTGATCACATTCAGCAAATAGCTACCGTTGTTGTACCTGGAAAAGTCGACATCGGTCTGGTAGCTGGCCGCCTGCCAGGTTTGCAGCAACTGTCCGGTGATGCTGTATAACTGGATAAGTTCTCCGCCATTCAGACCGCGGATGGTGTAATTGTTACGAACAGGATTGGGAAAGGCAACAATTCCTTTTTCGCTGCAATTGATGTTGACGGCAATGGCCGGGCTGTATTGAAAGCGGCTGTCGCGGTCGAGCAATCGCAGGCGATAGAAATATTTACCTGCTGGCAGATCAGTATTGCTATACGTATAATGCTCGCGATACTGATCGTAGGCTACTGCAACCAACGTGGTATAGGTAATGCCGTCATTACTTCGTTCGATTTCAAACTTGTCGAAATTGGTAGCGTCGGTTGCTCTCCAGCGCAGCGTGAGACTATTGCAACGATCAAGGTGGGCGGTGAAGCTTTCCAGTTTTACCGGAATGGGGATCAGCCAGGCGATGGAGTATGCCGCCGAACTCCCCACCACGCCGGTTGCATCCCGAAATGCATAGTTGAAAGTGATAGCTGTGGCGCCGTTGGTAATGGCCGTGACGGAAAGTAATGCGGGATTGAAACCGGTGATCACCTGGTTGAGTGTAACGATCGCACCATTATACCGCAACACAGCATTGGCAGGAAGCTGCGTGATCAAAATAGGATTGGCATTTGTCATGGCACCATCTTCAGGATCATTCCCTGTTACATTCTGTGTGAAGGTGCCAGCAGGAATAGTAGTACCTGCAGGCTGCGGAATGATCTGTGATTTAGGATCGGCGGTTGGGGGACGTTGCATGCCAAAGTTAACGCCTGTTACGTTTGTACTGCTGACAGTAATGGGCGTAAGACCATCAGCAGGTGTGGCATCGGTGGAAGCTACGTTTACATATCCTGCCGGCGTGGTCACACCTACCACATAGCTGCCCGGTACGATGTTGGCAAAGCTATACGTGCCATTAGCCGCGGTGAACGTTGTGCCCAGCACCGTTGTACCATTGCCGGCATAGAGCGTAACGGTAACGCCTGCCATTGGTGTGCCGTTGGGCACACCTCCATCGATATCGTTGAACACTGTACCACTCACGGTTACGGGCGGATTAACGGTAACAGAGATTGTGGCCACGTTGCTCACGGCACCGGCAAGGTCGGTAACGGTATAACTGATCGGCGTGGGTGTGCCGGTAAATCCACCGAGTGGCGTAAAAGTAACGGCACCGGTAGTGCTGTTCAGCGACCAGGAGCCTTGTCCGGGCACGGTGAATCCTGTAACATCACCCTGCGCATCGGTGGTGATACCTGTTGCACCGGAAGGAGCGATAAGTGTAATGCTGTCGGGGTTGAGTGTAAGGCCGCCGTATTCGGTATCGTTAGCCAATATATTGGGTACGGTAGCGGGCAGTCCGGGTGTGACACCTGATATATTATCGTTCACCGCGATGGGTGGTCGTTGTATACCGAAATTAATATTGGTAACGGCAGTTCCGGCAACGGTAAATACGGCGCTGACGCCGTTGACCAGCGGATCGCGTCCGGTATTGGGTGTACCATTGAACTCACCGGTATTGGCCCATCCTGCCGGTAGAGCTTCTGCGGGTTTTGTGGCCCCCTGTGTGCCCGCAGTGGTACTAAGGCTCATCGTATAACTGCCCTCGCCTATTGCCGGAATAGTATAAGTGCCATCTGTAGCAACAGGTGAACTGGCCACTACCCGACCACTGGCATCGACCAGGTTGGCAAACATTCCCGAAGGCACCAGGTTGGCAGAACCGCTACTATTATTAACGTTGCCGCCGTTGGGATCGTTGAACACATTACCGGATACGCTTACGGGAGCCTGCAGGCTGATACCGAAAAGTATCGCGTCGCCTGCCACACCCTGTAATGCAGTAGATCCACCACCGGGAATAAATCCTGATTGAAAGGCATACTTCACTATGTTGCCGTTGGTGGCTGGCGTGGTGGTGCCGGTAGCCAATGTTATGAGGCCGCCATCGCCTTGCAGGTAAAGGCGGAAAGAAAGTGTGGTGATGTTTGTACCGATCACGGCCACGCTGCCGCTGGCACCAAAACGCGTAACACCGCCAACTGCCGCACCAGCGGTACTGGCGCCTTTAACAGTGGAATTGTTGCGGATACTGGTACCTCCTGCAATCACGAAATTGCTGCTGCCGGATAATCTTGATAAGGTGACACCTGTGGTAAGCAGATCAAGATCCATGGAATAGCCCAAAGTATAAAAACGTTGTACACCACCCGTGGTCACATTGTAAGAAGTGGAGGCACCGATGCCTGCCAATTGCAATACCGGATTACTGACCGGGCGATTGAAGGTAATGGTAAGGTCTGCATAATGAAAGCGGCCGGTTGTGCTGGGCTGGTTACCTGCGGCATCGATCAGTGCATCGGTGTAAGCCATAAGATTGATAGCACGATGCGTGGTAACATCGATGCCTGTACCCGCAGCGCAGGTGTTGCAGGCCGTGAATTGATTGCTGACGGCACCACCAAAAGTATTCATCAGGTTATACACCGGGTCGCCGGGCGCGGGCGAGTTGACAGTAGCACTAACGGTAGCACCGAAAACGGTACCGGGTGTACCTGCATTGCCTTCGATGTTGGCATACTGCTGATTGCTGATCCGGTAGGTTGCTGTTATGGCCGGTGTGAATGCTGTGGTAGCATTGGTATACATTGTAACAGCCTGGTTGGTTGTTACCGGTCCGGTAGTAGCGGGACCGCCACCCGGAGAAGTACCTAATAAACTGATGGTGGTTTGTGCACCGGCAGTAACAGCCGTTGTGCAAAAAAACAGTAACAGTAAAAATCGGAAAGGGTAAAACTGTGTTTTCATAAAGTACGGGGGATTTAGAGCGAGTGATTCAGTAAGTATCACTCATGGATTAAAGCATTGTGTACGGATCATTCGTGAAAAACTTTCATGGTTAGCGGTTTGGTTGTGTCAGCTGTCCGTCGGTTGGTAAATGGTTGATCTGAAGAAACTGGTCCGCGCTGAAGATGCAGCAATCCCCACAGATACGCATCCACCGCAAGCAGTGGTTTTAAAAAAATGAACTTTTTTATGCTGAATTATTCTCATTGCAGCTGATTAGTTTGGTTAAGGAAAATAACTACCCGTTTGCCTGATACGGTACATCAGACATTACGATGAATGTTTATCCGTCGCGTAAATACGCGCGGAACTTTTACTATGTGGTGGCGGATTGGAAACATCTTCTGCCGACAGCTGCAGAAATCATTTCCGGCGCAGGAGCAATAAAAAAATACAACAGGAAATGGCTTTGGTTTGGTCCTGTGTAAATGCTCTTGCCGATACTACAAGCACTGGCTTCTCATATAAGTAGTAGTAGTTGTGGAAATTGGCAAGCGATGCTTAACCAATTGTATATTTTAAAATTAGCGTCATACCCTCAAACGGCCAATAAGTGTTAAGTAGTAATTAGGAGATTCTAATATGCAGCCTTATTGTATTAAAAAAAATTACCGCATATAAGCGGTAATCATTAAGCAGATAAGGAGATAACACACGGTCTGTTTAAAAATTTTCATTTAACCATTTGAGCTGGTTATAGCTGTTTAGAAATTTCAAGCGAAGATCGAGCAGTTTCTGTTCGGCTTCGAGTAATTTATTTTCGCGTGAATTAATCAGAAACATCGAGCTCTCGCCGTTTCGAAACAGGGTTTCCTCTGCATTCAGCAATTTGCGGTAGTTACCAATGTTCTGTTGCGCGATATCGATCTGTCGTTTATAGTTAAGTACTTCATTTCGCGTTGCGGTAATTTTTGCTGTTAACTCCTGCTGCTTATAATTAGCATCCAGCCTGTTTTGCCTGATTTTCACTTTCGCTATCTCATAACCAGCCCTTGCCTGTCGCAGGAATAACGGAATTTCCAGCTTTAATCCATATTGATAATTATCCGTAAACAGGGGAAAATAAGCAGCGCGATAATTTTCTTTATTAAAAAAATTATAGGTGAAGTCCAGCTTGGGCAGAAAGCTTTGAAACTTCAGCCGGCGCTCACTCTCCAGGATGTTTTGCTTTTGAAAATAATATTGCAGCGCGGCGTGTTGGGTAATGGTTTGACTTTCGATCTGGAGCAATAGGGCTGAATAATCATCATAGGCATTGCTGCCGGTAATTTTATCAACAGGTATAATCATTGAACTGATATCGTAAGGCTGTTGGTCTTCTTTCCACAGGAATAAAGACAACTCCTGCGTGGCTTTTACAAACTTCAGGTAAGCGTCTTCCATCTGCAGTTCAAAACTTTGCAATTGCGACAATGCTTCTGTGGTGTCGATGGCGGCACGCTCGCCGTACTCATAGGTTTTGCGTATGAACTGTAACCGTTGCTGATTGATGGCGAAAGTCTGCCTTTGTAATTGATAAGCGTCATAATATTTCACCCATTCCCAATAAGCATTATCGGCATCCAGTAGCAGTTGGTTGGTGAGCAGGCGTTGTTCCGCTTCCGTCATCTGCAGGCCGAACCTCGCCTGGTCGAGCAATGCCCTCCTTCTATCGTACAACAAGTTTTTAGCAAGCGGCAATGTGATACCGAATTGATACAAACCTCCCTTTGTATCGCTGTTGTTGAGTTTATCGCCTTCCAGGCTGGTATAGTTGCCATTGAGTTCGATGCCGTACCAGGTAGGTATACCGAGACCGATATTTTTTTCTTCGTAATAATTGAGTGCGTCGATTGTCTTCGATCCTGTTTTTGCCTGGAGCATAGGATCAAATTCGCCACGGGCCGCTTGTATTTCCGCGGTCGCTATTTGTGTCTGCAAACGGTAGCGGAAGGCCAGCGGGTGATAGTTTTTTACGATGGCCAGGAACTCGTTGTGCGCCAGGCGCAAGGTATCCTGAGCCGTGACAATATGACTAACCAGCAGCAGTAGCAGGAGCAAGCTGCCTTTATTTAGATTTTTCATTGCCTGAACCGGATTTATCAGTGGACACTGTATAATAATCGGGAGGGAATCCGTTGATATTCCTCCATAGCTCGTACCATACCGGCACATCGTTGAGAATGGCGATGGCCTGCACACCGGCGCCCATTTTTATCTGGGGCGGCCAGGGCTTCTTGCCTTTTTCCTCTACCACCAAAGCTTTGAAAAGTCCGTTTGTTGTGATATTACTTTCCACCGCTATTACTTTGCCGGCGAAGATGCCGTAGCTGGTGTTGGGCCATCCGGAAAAAACGATGGCGGGAAATCCGTCGAACACGCACATCACTTTCTGACCGGGTTTCACCAGTGGCAGATCAACGGGTTTGATAAAGATTTCCACCGCATAGTTCACATGTGCCGGCACGATGGAACCAATGCTTTCGCCGTCTTTTAAAATTTCACCGATCCCTGCTTTGTTGAGCTGCACCACTTGTCCGTCCTGTGATGCGATTACAAAATAAAGTCCCTGACGTATCTTATAATTGGTCATCTGGTTTTCCAACTTCACAATATCGCCGGTGCTGCTTTCGATCTGGCCCATACTCTGGAAACGTTCACCCTGTATTTTGCTGAGCTTCTCTGTATAGTCCTGCACCGTGGCATTCTGCTCGAGGTTCACGGTGATGAGCTCCTGTTGTGTCTGTGCCAGTTTGTTTTCGGCAGCGGTCTTTTTGGCCAGGGCGTTCTGGTAAGACACGCTTCTTTGCTGAAACTGTGTCAGTGAAACCAATCCTTCGTCGTACATTTTTTTCTGGCGCTCGTATTGATCGCCGGACAATTTCAGCTCATTGGTTGCCGCTTCCAGTTCTGCCTGTTCTGCAGCGAGTTTATTATTAAGCTGGCCGAGTTTCACTTTCAATTGCTGTAATTTCAACTCCCTTGAGCTGTTCAATGCAGCGAGTTGTGCTTCGGTGGTACCTACTTTAGCTTCGTAATAATTCCTGACACCTTTTTTTGCGTCAACCTGTTGCTGCGTCCGGTCTACCAGCATCGGGTCCATGTAATCTTCTTTAACCTCCGTGAGTTGTACAATGGTATCTCCCTTCTTCACGAAATCTCCGTTTTTCACATACCACCGGACGATGCGACCGGGGATGGGTGAATTCAATTGCTGGGGGCGTTGCTCCTGGTATAAAGTGGTCACGGTGCCTTTGGCCTTTACATTCTGCGTCCAGGGCAGGAATAAAATGACCACACCCACGGCAAGGAAAAAATAAAACCAGCGTTTCACCCGTGAGCCGCGGTGTACGTGGTAAATGTTTTCAAATGATTGGAGTTTCATATTGTCAGCATTATAGGTGGTGATTGAAGGGGTAACTGGTTGCCGGATTATTTTTCCTGTATTACTGCTCCATCTTTTAAGGAGAAAATACTATCGGCGGCTTCGAGCAGCGCGGTGTTTTCCGTCACCACCACGATGGTGGTATCCTCTTTGATCCTGTTCAGGTACCGGATCATCGCCTGCGAAAATTCTTCATTCATGCCATCGACAGGATCTTCGAGCAATAGCAACCGCTTGCGGCCGAGCATGGCTCTCAACAGCAAAATTTTCTTTCTTGAGCTGAAGGAAAGTTCGGTATCCGTTTCGCTTAATACCGTAAGGAAGCCTCCGGTAAACTGGCTGGAAAAATCGCCGATACCCCACTCTTCCGCCAATGCAAGCACATCCTGGGTATCGAGGTTTTGCCGGCCAAGGATAATATTATCCAATAAAGATCCTTTGATCACGGTCATGTCTTTCAGGTAGATGCCTGTCATATCCCGGAAAGAAGACTTGTCAAGATTTTTCAACGGTACTTTATCGAAAAGAATACTTCCGTTGGCGGGTTCATAAAAACCGGCCATCATATTCAGCAGAAGCGACTTTCCGGCGCCGAGTTTACCACGTATGACCGTAAGGCTGTTGGCCGGGATACTGAAATTCAGGTTACGCAGGATGGGCTTCTGATCGCTGAACTGGAACATCACTTCTTTAAAAGCAACTTCTACTCCATTCTCGGAAGGATTCAATTCTATATCGGCGTTACGTTCCTCGGCCAGTTCCGTTACTTTGCTCAACTTGGTCAATGACGTAATGACGTCGTAATAACTCTCCAGGCTCTTGATCAGTTTTTCCACAGCCGTGAGGATGGTCAGTACCACGATCTCGGCGGCGATGAAGGCGCCGATGTTCAATTGCTGGTTGACGAGCAGGTATACGCCGATGCCCAGCATCAATAAAGTGATGAGGACTTTGAAGCCTACGATGGTCCAATACTGAAACAACAATACCTTGAAATGGGAAGTACGGTGTTGCAGGTAATCGACTACGCGGTTGTCGGTGCCGGTGAGGTGTGTATTGGCGCGGGAATTGATCTTGAACGTTTTCACAGAGCCGGCAATATCTTCCAGCCACGACACGACTTCGTACTTCTTATCGCTCTCTTCGATACTGGACTGGATACCCGAATTCATGGAAAACCGGAAAATGAGGATCACGATCATTACTACCATTGCACCAAAAACCAGGAACCAGGGGTGATAAAAAGAAAGCAACAAAATACCAAACACGATTTGGATGAGCGCTGTTGGTATCTCCAATAATAACTTGGCAATAGCTTTCTGCAGGTTGGGCGCATCGAAAAAACGGTTGACCAATTCGGGCAGGTAGTACTTTTTGCTGGCGGTGAGGTTGATCCGCGGGAGTTTCTCTGCAAAAGCCAGTGCATACTCCACGAAAATTTTCTGCTGGATCTTTTCAATGATCTGCATAACCCGGATTCTGAAAAAGCCGACAAGGAAGGTGCCGAGTACAACAAAGCCGATAAGGATATATAAAGAGGTGACCATGGTTGCCCCCATTACAAAACTCACGATGGCCTGAATGCCTATTGGAATGCTAAGCTGCACGAGGCCACTCAATATGGCATAAATATAGATGTTACCAACATCCTTTTTTTCTTTGGTAATGTACTGAAACAGCTTCCTGCTGCTGAATTGCACGTTGGTGTTTTGCGCCACGGTATAGGTTATTTAAGTACCGAGAAAGCCAGCTTGTTCAGGTAATTGAAAACGTACTTACGGTGATCAAGTCTGGCGGTATTATCTGTCAGGGACGGCAGGTGCTCGCTGAAAAACTGCTGATCGTGTGCGGTTTCCAGCAGGGTACTTGCCAGGGATCTGGAATAATCAAAATCCGGATTGAGTTCAAGAATAATTTCCTGTATAAAATGGCAAAGGCTCTTCAGCGGGCTGAATACTTTCTCCTGGTTGATTTCATCCACTTCTTTCACGAGGTAGGCTTTGCTGCTCTCCGCTATAACGATGCTATGCAGTTTTTCAAGATTGTAATCCTGTACGCGGGAGACTACTTCTTCGTCGTGCATGATGATGCGCAGCATCAGCCTGAGTTTTTCCACCGGGTCAACGATCTGTTGGAGTCGCATTTTGGCCACGAATTCAAGGTAGCACCAATACCAATTGAGGATATAGGTCAGTAACTTATACTTGGAAGAAAAATAGCGGTAGATGGTAGCTTCGGTGGAATCGATTTTCTGCGCTAATTTTTTAAAAGTGAACTGTTCGAAGCCGACTTCGTGGATCAGTTCGATGGCGTTGTTGACAATAGCTTTGCCTACTTCGCTTGTTTCCGGATCTCTGAGGTAGAGGTGTTCGTTTAATTTAAACTTCAGCAAGACGTCCATAAAAATGTTTTTCGCAAGAAACTATGCTATTACAAGATTATGCAAAGCTAATACTTTAAAATGTTAAGCAATTACAAATAATAGTATTACTATCATTGACGGTCATTCTTCTTGGATGATGCGAAGTTAGCTGACGGCGGTTTTAATATACATTAGAAAATGATTAGCAGTCGGTTAAGAAAGTTGGGACATAAAATCCGTACTATACTGCGCTTTGGCCTTCAGGTAAGCCAGCGGGTTTAAAAAATCATTGATTCCGTATTATACTGCGCTTTTTAGTGATTTTTCCTGACTGAATCGTATGTTTAACCCAAAAGCGCAACATAATGCGGAATGAACAACAATCAATAGGTGATGTAATTCGCAAAAGGCGTGAACTACTCAGACTTCTTCAGCCGGACTTAGCGGCGATTGCCGGTGTGGGGTTGCGGACGCTTCAACAAGTAGAAACGGGTAAAGCGAATCCGTCGATCGGAACACTGCTGAAAATAATCGATCCCCTGGGACTTACCATCCGGTTGCTGCTGAAGGAAACAGGAACGAGCGAAGAAAAAACAGATACGAATCATGGCAACTAATAAGGCAAGCATTGCCAATGTTTATTATAATGATCAATTGGCAGGTACATTGCAAAAGGATGGCCGCATCTATACATTTATTTATGATGATGCTTACCGCATAGCGGACGGGCGGCCCATAAGTATCACCATGCCGCTACGCGCAGAGCCGTATAAAAGCGATATTCTTTTCCCCGTTTTTACCAATATGCTCAGTGAAGGAGCGAATAAAAAAATGCAGTGTCGTATGCTGAAAATTGACGAGAATGACTACTTCCGTTTGTTGCTGGCAACGACCAGGCAAGATAGTATTGGTCCCATCACTGTAAAAGAAACGCTATGAGTCTGCCTGAAGTGATAGTATGTCCTTCGACATTAAAATACGGTTTTACAACCTACAGTCCTTCGGCGCAACTGACGTTATTTGGCGGTCGTTCCAAAAAAGTAAGTCACCTGTTGCCATTCGGGCCGCCTGGCAAAAATCCGGAACTAACGAAGGAGTATAACGAAAAAAGAAAAACGATCAGCATCAGTGGTGTTCAGGAGAAGTATAGCCTGGTGCTTAATAAAAACGAATTAAGTCTGACTGACGTACGAGGTAGCCATATTCTGAAACCCGTACCTGCGGAAAGGCTGGAGCGGATAAAAGACATGCCGGCCAATGAGCATGTAACCATGCAGATTGCCAGTCAGCTTTACGGAATAAAGACCGCCGCATGCGGAATGATCTTTTTCGACGACGGTAACCCTGCCTACATCACCCGTCGATTCGATTATAAACCTGACGGAACCAAATACCAACTGGAAGATTTTGCCACCCTGATGGGAAAAAGCCCGGAAAGGGAAGGCACGGATTTTAAATACAATGCGTCTTATCTGGATATCGCAAACCTTATCCGTAAGTATGTTCCGGCCGCGGGTATTGAAATGATCAACTTTTTCAGATTGGTTGTATTCAATTACCTATTTGGCAACGGCGATGCACTCCTGAAGAATTTTACGTTGATGGAAAGTGAGCAGGGCGATTACCTGCTGTCACCTGCCTATGACCTGTTATGCACGAAACTGCATATTGATGACGCAGACCTTGGCCTGCATGGCGGACTTTATGAAGGTGATATGATTGAGGCACCCTATCTCAATTACGGATTTTATACCTATCAATCCTTTATACTATTCGCAGATAAAATCGGCGTGAAACAGCAACTGGCTGAAGGCATCATTGACCAATATATGAAAGCGGTAACGCCGGCTATGGAAATGATCAGACGTAGTTTTTTAAGTATAGAAGCTAAGGAAAAATACATCGGGATACTCGGAGAAAGGCACAGACGGTTTAAGTTGAGATGAGGGTTTTATCTCACCGAAAACCAAGATACTCAATTAAAAATCAACCTAATTTAGCCGGACACCAGTGACATGAAGTAACTCATTAAAAGATGTAAAACCTTCAATACGTTAACCTTCAAATAATATTCCGGCAAATGATATCCCGGAATAAGAGGTTTTAAATCCATCTTTAACTATTTAACTGCCGTAATTTTCTTTCAGCTTTCGCATCAAAATTCTTACGCCCTTCTGTGTTTGTTGGTTAAAGGAGTTTGTGAAAATGATGTAAGCAACATTTTTTGTTCTGTCTATATGCACAATTGTGAAATAGGTAAAAGCGCCAGTTCCTGAATGCACAGACAGTTCTTTCGTATTTTCATAGACATTAAACCATCCTAATGAATAATTTTCTATGCCTTTGTGAATAAATTTATAAGTTCTTGATTTTAGGTAATTGTCTTGTCCTTCAAGTCCTAATAAATTGAGTTGGATAAATTTGACATAGTCGATGAGTTTGATGTTTAAATCACCTGCTGGTTCGGTGTAATCCAGGTGATAGTTCCAGTCTGAAGAAACGGGTTTCAGGCTATCATTTTCTGTAAGATGTCCCCAAGTATCTTTTATTTTCTGATTTTCAGGCCAGGATAATTTTACATTTAAATTCAAATCCTTATTAAAAACTTTTTCAACGAGTTCTTCCCAACTTTTACGGGTCACCTTTTCCACCATTAAGGTCGCCAATGTATATCCCGCATTTGAATAAATGAACGGATTATGTTCGTCAAGTTTTACGGGTTCTAAGGTTAATACAAACTGACCGAATTGTTTTCTTTTTTCAGGGTTGGTTCCTTTAAAATCGGGGATCTGAGGGTCATTTTCTCCCTGAAAGGGTTCTATTCCTGCTTTATGTGAAAGCAAATCTTGTAAGGTGATATTTGCATATTCAGATTTGCTTTTTTCTTTCCATTCTGGAAATAAATCAAAGAATTTAGTCGTCCATTTCAGTTTTCCTTTTTCGACATACCTGGCGATTGTGAAAGCTGTCATCGCTTTGGTATTTGAGCCCATATGGAAACGGTCAACTAACGTTGCAGTGTCTGCAAGATTGATAGAGTGTTTACCCAATGCTGCAATTTCTAATGTAGATTTAGAATTAACTACAGCATAACTTATTTCGGGAATTTTATATGCTTTGCGGATACTGTCTGCAAACTGCACTGTCCGCTGACTGAAGCATACCTTCGAAAAAATTAATAAAAAAATGGTCGTTAATTTTTTCATATGATGTTGGCAGTTCTAACTTTAGGTTGTTGTGTAAAAATGATATTCCGTATTTAATCTATATTCTATTAACAACTGCAATTGCAACTCCATCATGTTCTTTCGCTCCAACCGTTTGTAAAATTGTTGCTGTAACCTTCTTATTTTCACTCAACATTTTGTTTAATCGTTGTACACCTTTTACTTTTTCATCTGCACTATTTTCATCAAGAACTTTCCCTTCCCTGATTACGTTGTCGCAGATAATAACTGTTCCAGGTCGTGAAAGATGAAGAGCGTAGTTAAAATACTCTACGTAAGGTGGTTTGTCCGCATCAATAAAAATCATATCAAATGGTTCTTCATTCTCTTCAGTGATTTTGGGCAAAATATCCAATGCTTTACCAACTCGCAAATCTACTTTACGTGAAAGTCCTGCGTTGTCGATGTTCTTCTGAGCAACATCTCCGTGATGTTTATCTACTTCAATCGTTATGACTTTCCCATTTTCAGGTAATGCCCTTGCAAGCCATATAGTACTATATCCCCCCAGAGTTCCTAATTCTAAAACCTTCTTTGCATTACAGGCAATCATCATAACCTGTAGAAATTTTCCTTGATTTGCAGAAACACTATGTTGAGGCAACCCTTCTTTGTCAAGCGATTTAATTGTGTCAGTCAAAGCAATATCTTCCATTGCAAGTAAATTGCTTATATAATTGTCAATTTGTAAAAATATTCCTGTATTCATATTTAAAGTTATTTGTAATATGATCAGCATTGCGAATAGTGTCTGGAAATTGAACCGCCCGTTGTGCGAAGCTTATTGTTGAGGCTGTTAGTAAAAATACTGTCGCTATTTTTCTCGTAGGATATCGGTTTACATTCCCAATTTACTTTTCCTTTTCATCAAACTGATAAAAATAGTAATTGAAAACAATGTACCTAAAGGAAGATACCATAATGTAAACAATGAAATTATCAGCCCGAAAATATATGCCCAACTTTTTGTTGTACATAAAGCATAAACCCAAATGAGCCAGAGTATTCCGAACGTTATGAAAAGCGGTCCAAGTTTGAAGACATCCATGTTTAGTTTATAGAATAAATTTGCCCAAGGCCCAGGTTTATGCATCCCAATAAATTTTCCTTTAAGTGTTACATAAACTCCATCAACCAACATATATCCGCCATTCAAAAAGCCCAGTATTGTCAAAAATATTTTCATCATATTATTCATTGCTTTTCATTTACGCATCCGCTTGTGGCCCTCTTTTTTTAATTTTGTATTTATTCAGTAACACGTTCAACGGCTGTACATTGTGCTTTTTTCTTTCTTCATCGTTTGACAAGGTCTTATCAATTGGAGCTAATAATATTTCACCGGTTTTGTCATCCAATACAAATTGAGTTCCGAATTTTTGATAGCCAAACTTGAATAGAACGTATCTGTAGTGTCTGCTTTATTCATTTTTTGCTCCCAAATCAGGTTATCTTTTTTATGGAAGTACTTTACGCCACGGCCCATAATTTTTTCATTAGATAATGCCTTTTGAACAGGCAATTTTATAAAGATTGGATTTTTTAATCCGTTAACTTAAGTTAATAAAGTAAAATGGAGAATAGATAATCCGCTTATTGCTGTTCAATTCCTTCCAAGAAAAGCTATTACTGAAATGATTTCCCCCTCAGAATTTACTTTTATGACATCCATAACGTAAAGTTCTTCCTTTGGGTCCATGGTAATCTTCAGTTCTAATCCTACGGTATCTTGATTTCATATTAGTCAAGATGGGTACAGCGAATATATATAAGTTCTACAAGCGCATTTTTACTACTTGTCCAACAGATGTCTTTGTTGTTTTTTCATCTTTAAAAATAGCATCCTCAATCGATTCGATTTTAAGATGCAGATAATTTAGAAGTAGATCGTTCGCTATAACACGCGTAACTTTTTAATCGTAATAAGTTGAAAAGTGATGGTCGATTTTAGAAAAAACTGTTCAACCCGTCTTGTAGGTTGATATTGCCCAATCTAAAAAAAGTTTGATCCCGGTCGTCTCTTCCAGATCTTGGTACCGGTAGAAGTCGGAATTAAAAATATGTTCTGTAATTCCTGCTTGAGTTCTTTTATTTGGCTGGAAAAATAGTTTCTGTATATTTTTCCGTTACCAAGAGCACAGGCACATTCAATTTGGAAACCTTATTGTAATAGATTAGTTTGTCGAGAATACTAATTGCAATTGATGAATTGCTCTTTACAAAGGTTATGATTATCAAGGGCTCTTTTTCCCAAGTTATCCCAAGTTGGGAAAGTTTTTTTTCCTTATCAGAGTTTACTTTTCTTTATTATGCGCCCTAACGTAATCTACTCTATATGAACTTGCTTAGAGTTTTCTGATGTTTTTTGATAAAAATATACAACCAGTGAATTAGAAGACAATAAAACAGGTAAAACAGCGTAAGGGTTAACTTCGCACTAGCATGGCTATCAGAAGAATAGAAAACTGAAGTAATAAAAGGTCAGCTGAAAAAAGATGCTCACTTCCCAATACAAAACTTCCCAAAAATAGTCCCCAGTATATCCCGGTCCACTTCCACCTGCCCGGTGATCTCACCGAGGTAATGCAGGCAGCGGCGGATGTCCAGCGCCAGGAAATCGCCGGCTATATTGTTATCCAGCCCCGCCCGCACTTCACGCAGGCATTCCTGCACCTGCAGCAGCGCCGCATGATGACGCGCATTCGTTACAATCGTGTGCTCCGTATCCACACCTTCACCAGCCACTATTTTGTATAGTGTTTCACGCAGCTCATCTACCGTATCGGCCACATCCGTTGCTTCGGGCTTTGCAGCTAGTAATAATACAGGCCATTCCTTTTCCAGTTCCTTTTGAATATGGCGCCAGTTTATTAGTTCTTCTTTTGTCAACAGATCGGCCTTGGTAAATACCAGCACCGGTTTTACGCTGCGGCCTGCCGTTAGTTCTTTCACGCGTTGTTTTACTTCATCCGCTTCCGCTTCGCGTATATCCGTTAAGAACAACAACACCGATGCCGTTTCAATTTTTTCATACGCCTTCCTGATCCCGATCTGCTCGATCCTATCCGAGGTATGCTCGCGGATACCGGCCGTGTCCTGGAAACGAAAAAGTATGCCCGCTATATTGATGGTTTCTTCAATGGTGTCGCGGGTGGTGCCCGCTATTTCACTTACGATGGCTCTTTCTTCGTTGAGCAGCGCATTCAACAGTGTCGATTTGCCGGCATTCGGTTTTCCAACAATCGCCACATTCACCCCATTGCGAATCACGTTGCCCAGTTTGAAGGATTGTGCCAGCCGGGCCGTAGCAATACTTAGCTCATTTATCAAAGTCGATAGTTGACTGCGATCGGCAAATTCCACGTCTTCCTGCGAGAAGTCGAGTTCCAGTTCGATCAGTGCGGCAAAGTGAATGAGTTGCTCCCGGAGCCGGGACAGGTCCTGCGAAAAGCCGCCGCGCAGTTGTTTGAGCGCCGTTTGCCGCGCCGCTTCCGAGTCTGCCGCGATGAGATCGGCCACCGCCTCAGCCTGCGCCAGGTCCATTTTCCCATTTAAAAATGCCCGTTGGGTAAATTCACCCGGATAGGCCAGCCGAGCGCCGAGTTCCGTACAAGCAGCGATCACCTGCTGTTGCACATAGGGCGAGCCATGGCAGCTGATCTCGATCACGTCTTCGCCGGTATACGATTTGGGACCGCGGAAAAGGCTGAGCACCACTTCATCCAGTATCTCCCCATCTTTGCGCAGATAACCCACCTGCAGCGTATGCGAAGGCTGCATTTCCAGGTCGCGGGAGGGAAATAATTGGTTGACAATGGGAAAGGTATTGGTCCCACTCAGGCGGATGACACCAATAGCGCCCACGCCCGGCGGCGTAGCCAGCGCAATAATGGTGTCGGACCAGGATGTATGCAAACTCATTGTGCAAAGCTACTTGTGAATCGGCAATCGTCAATCGTGAATCGTGAATATACCTTACACCCTATACCTTATGCCTTATACCCTATACTTATTACTTATAACGGCTGTTTTACCTTCCGTCCCCGGCCTTGCCCAAAAAACCTATCTTTGCCCGGCTAAAAATTAGTTTAAGCATGGCATTCAATCCCGATAAGCAGCATACGCTTAAAACAGAAATCAGCATATCAGGTACCGGCCTCCATACCGGAATCATGGCCGATCTGACCCTGAAACCCGCCAGTCCGGGCTTCGGTTACCAGTTTCAGCGTATCGATTTGCCCAACCAGCCTGTTATCAAAGCCGATTGTGACCTCGTTACCGATACCAGCCGCGGCACCACACTGGAAGCCAACGGCGCCCGCATCAGCACCGTGGAGCACGTACTCGCCGCACTCGTGGGCATGGGCGTGGACAACTGCCTCATCGAGATCAACGGACCCGAAATCCCGATCATCGACGGCAGCTCCCAACCTTTCGTGGAGATCATTGAAGAAGCCGGCGTAGTAGAACAGGACGCTGCCAAAGTATGGTACAGCATCGACGAGAACATCTATCACTACGATGAAGAAAAACGCGTGGAGATGGTGATCATGCCCGCGCTGGAATACCAGGTGACCACACTCATCGATTTCAATTCCCCCGTTCTCGGCACGCAACATGCGCAGTTGAAGAAAATGAAGGATTTCAAAGACGAGATCGCTATCAGCCGCACGTTTGTTTTCCTGCATGAACTGGAAATGCTGCTTGAGCACAACCTGATTAAAGGTGGTGATGTCAACAATGCAATCGTAATTGTAGACAAACCCGTTACCGATGCGGAACTGGACCGCCTGAAACAAACATTCAAAAAAGACAACATCGAAGTAAAAAGCGAAGGTTACCTCAACAATCTTGAGCTACGTTTTCCGAATGAACCGGCGCGTCACAAACTGCTCGATATTATCGGAGATCTTGCTTTGATCGGTTACCCGGTGAAGGGACGCATCATTGCCAACCGTCCGGGCCATAGCAGCAACGTGGCCTTTGCCCAAAAAATCAAACAACACATCAAGAAAAACCGTCACACCAAAGATGTGCCGGTATATGATCCGAACCTTCCCCCGGTTTACGATCATTCTTACATAGAGAAGACCCTGCCCCACCGTTATCCGTTTGCTTTGGTGGATAAGGTGATTGAACTGACCGATACCAAGATCGTAGGTGTGAAGAATGTAACCTTCAATGAATGGTTCTTTCCGGGGCATTTCCCCGGCAACCCGGTAATGCCCGGCGTATTACAGATCGAAGCGCTGGCCCAGTGCGGCGGTATCCTGGCCATTAACCTGAGCGGTGGCGGCGAACACGATACCTATTTCCTTAAAATAGATAATTGCAAATTCAAACAGATGGTGCGCCCCGGCGATACCATGCTGCTGAAAATGGAATTGTCGGCACCTATCCGCCGTGGCATCTGTGAGATGAAAGGAACAGTATATGTCGGTGGCAAAGTGGCCACAGAAGCGGATCTGGTAGCACAGATCGTTAAGCGCGGTTGAATTAAAAAAATATCCAGATAGCTGAAAGCTGCTCTTACCGGAGCAGCTTTTTTTATATCTTGCCTGCATGACCGCCACCACCAAAACTTACCTGCAGCGACTGCCTGTTGCCTTCGGCGTGCTTGTGATTGCATACGTACTCCGGTATATTTTTCTTCATTCTTTCGAAGTCGAACCTTCGGCTATTTACTGGCCGCAATTCCCGGCTTTTTTTGTAACCGGTGCCGGTATATTACTGGCGTTGGGAATACTACTGGATGCTATTCCTACAGCCGGCATTGCTATTATGGTCCATGGAGGCGTTACTGTTTTTCATTTTCTACTCGGTGGCGCAACAGGACAATCGCCCCTGCCGCCTCCGGCGGAAGTTGCGGTTTCCCTTTACCACAACATCGAATTACTCCCTTTTATTTTTTTTGTAAGCCGCCATACACAGCACTGGAAACAACAGCGAATCTGGCTGATCGTTGCAGTATTTGTTTTGTATCGCGGGCTTATTGTCTCCGGTATCGGTCATGCTTTTGATGGATTCTCTCCCATTGACTATACATCCTGGTACCGCGAGTTAATACATGCATGCCTGAAAATTGCCTCTTGGAGCTCATTCGTCTTATTACTTGCCGAGCTTATAAGTCATGCAGAGAAAAAAGAAAAACCTGTTTTTAATAAGTTCAATATCATCACAGATGCGAATCACAGCGCCAATACCATCATATTTTTCTCTTACAAATCTCTATTGCTTTTTAATCCCTGGCTCTTGACAAATCTTTTATCTCAACCTCCATCAGCGCAAATGGAAAATGAGCATGACTGGGCATTGTTTTTACTTCGGCTGAATTGGCTTCTCTCTATTATCTGTTGCCTGATCGTGTTAGGCATAAGTATGTTCTATTTACGTACATATATTTTGACGTTTATGCTGCAATTTGGCATTTCGTTTCGTGCCGTATTCTGGCTGCTCACTATTCCTTTAATCGGGCTTATTGCCTGGTTGCTTATCGGTGCAACGGGAAAACGGCAATCAGACAAAAAACAACAACTGATAACTGTCGGCAAGTTCCGTAAGGATTCCTTGGTGCCACCGGTTATCGGAGTAATACTATTTTATATTTTGGCCGGGGCATGGCTTAATCAGGTAATCGTTGTTTGGGATATAACTTATGTCCTCATAAGCAGCGCAGTTTTCTTTATTATTTCCCTGATAAACATGCAGGCATACCGCGTCCAATTGGGTATACTTGTGGCCATCGTTATTTACTTCATGGTGTCTCGTATGCTAGACGGCGAAGATGTATATAGTACATACTTTGAAACAGATGGAATGGGTAAAGCCTTTGGATACCTGAAATTTATATTTACTGTTCAACTCGCCCTGTTGGGCGCAGCCTGGAGCATACTACTCCTACCTGCCCTGCACCCGGATTACTTTAAAACGGATGATGAAAAAATAACCACCGAAGACCACCTCTTCGCCGAACATGAATTGCAATAATTATGACCTCCAACAATAAAACCTATCTCGATCGTTTTCCCGCGGCCGCCGGTATTGTCGGCATCTTTTCTGCCGTCGCCCTGGTATGTGAAAGCCGCATTCCCATTTCAGATGACAATGGCTTACTCGCCGCTTTCTTTTTTCATTTTCTGATAAGAGCCGGAATTTTCCTCGGACTGGCATTGATGCTGCAGGAGATGAAAGCCGGCCTGAGCGCGATCGGTCTTGCATTTGTATGCAGTGCTATTACTTATTTTTTTACCAAAGACTGGAAAACGGCAAGCTCCTCCCTTTATATGGTCCTTTATTTAGTCAGCATTCTGATGGGTATGCTGCCTTTTTTATTGTTGGTGCTCATGACAGGTGGAGGATGGAAAAGAGATAAACTTTCCATTATCATCACCACTTTATTCGTTGTGCAATTGGCACTCGATAACCAGTCGGCCGTCATGGCGGCACAGTATTTACTCAGTTCATCAACAGAGAGTAGTGTCCGCACGCTCATACTTCGCATCCTGGTTGCCTTTGTAGGCGGCAGTACGGCCATGATTGCCATTTCAGAATTGCTGAATTTTGTTAAGACTGATGATTTTATTAAAAAAACACGCCTGCTCAACCTGGCAAACACCCCTTCGGCTTTTGGCAACGCACTTGCTTTCTGGATATTGAAACTGGCTTTGTTTATTTACTGTTTGTCGCTGGGCGTGTATGCCAGAAATCTGCCTACCTACCTGCACTCCTCCTTTATGGCAGATTTCCGCGTGTATTTCACCACGTTTACACTTTGCTCAATTACAGGCATCACAGCCTTTGTACTCGCAATAGCCTGGTATTTGCGCAAACAGATGTTTGAGCATATACTCCTGTACAACCTGTCGAACCGGATCTGGATCTGGCTGTTCTCCCTGCCATTTGCCGGATTTATTGCCTGGCTGATTTCGCTGGCATTAGGCAACCGGCAGGAGACAGTGAGAGAGCGAAAAAGCACCCTGGAAGACTATGCATCGGGATCAGCCAGAACAGTACTGATCATCACCGGCATCTGTTATTTATTACTTTTCATTAATAACTTCAGACAGGCCGGTCTTGCCGGAGCAATTGTCATCCTGCTTTCCGCGGGTCTTTACTTTCTTTATTCAATAGAGCGCGCCGGTTTTTATATCCTTTTCTGGCTGCAGGTGCTGGCTTGCCTGATTGCTTTTTACAAGCTGCTGACCGCTACCGAAGCAACGCACAATTCCCCGGACATTACCAGCGCAGGGCTGTTGTTCGCTTTCGGCGCTTTGGGATTCGCCTACACCATGCTGCAACTCCCCGTTTTTCACCCCACAATGTTTGAATACATCCCGGCAAGTGAAGAAACGAACGAAAAACAGGACGGCCAGGACCTGTTTGCCGACTACAAACTGAACTGAAAAAAGGCATTTTAAAGCTGGCCGGAGCCTAAATACACCAAATCCGCCAAAAGCCCCGGAAATCAACATTTTCAGGGGTAAAATGTGGGCAAAAAACACGCCCGGAAACCCCGCTCTACGGCTGATTTTTCGTAGATTTGCAGGTCTTGTTTTTTTGAATTTAACGACAGGATTTTACCCAATTTATGAGCGAAGAAATCAAAGAACCCGTTGCCCCGCAAAGCGGTGGTTACGGAGCCGACAGTATCCAGGTGCTGGAAGGTCTGGAAGCAGTGCGTAAACGCCCTGCGATGTATATCGGAGATATCGGTGTAAAAGGTCTGCATCACCTCGTTTATGAGGTAGTAGACAACTCCATCGACGAAGCCCTGGCCGGTTACTGTCGCAATATCGACGTCACCATCCACGAAGACAATTCCATTTCCGTGCAGGATGATGGCCGCGGTATCCCCACCGGCATCAATACCAAAGAGCAGAAGTCTGCCCTGGAGATCGTAATGACCGTACTGCACGCAGGCGGTAAATTCGATAAAGACACCTACAAAGTATCGGGTGGTCTGCATGGTGTGGGTGTGAGTTGCGTGAACGCCCTCAGTACACACCTGCACGTTACCGTTCAGCGCGAAGGAAAAGTTTTCGAGCAGGAATACCGCATCGGCGTTCCCCAATATCCTGTCCGCGTAGTTGGCGAAAGCGAGAACACCGGTACACGTGTACAGTTCTGGCCCGACGATACCATTTTCACCTCTACCGTTTACAACAAAGAAATCCTCGAAGGCCGTTTACGCGAATTGTCATTCCTCAACAGAGGCGTGCGCATCAACCTCACCGATCTCCGTGAACAGGAAGAAGACGGACAACCTTATACCAAAAGCTTCTACAGCGAAGGCGGCATCGTCGAATTCGTGGAAATGCTCGATACCAACGCCGGCCGCACTACCCTGATCCCGAAAGTGATCTCCGTAGAAGGACACGACAACAACACCAACGTAGCCGTGGAAGTAGCACTCAGCTATAACAACAGCTACGCCGAACATATCTACAGCTACGTTAACAACATCAACACCATCGAAGGCGGTACACACGTATCCGGTTTCCGCCGCGCATTGACCCGCGTGTTCAAAGCTTACGGCGACCGCAACAGTCTTTTCGAAAAGGCAAAAGTGGAAATCGAAGGTGATGACTTCCGCGAAGGACTCAGCGCTATCATTTCCGTGAAAGTGCCCGAGCCCCAATTCGAAGGCCAGACCAAGACCAAACTCGGCAACAGCGATGTAATGGGCGTGGTTGATTCAACGGTAAGCAGAGTACTCGAAGCTTATCTCGAAGAAAATCCCAAAGAGGCCAAGTCCATCGTGGCAAAAGTGATCCTGGCCGCACAGGCGCGCGCCGCCGCACGTAAGGCACGTGAACTCGTACAACGTAAAACCGTTCTCACCGGTGGCGGATTGCCCGGTAAACTTGCCGACTGCTCCGACCGCGATGCAGAAAAATGCGAACTCTTCCTGGTCGAAGGTGACTCGGCCGGTGGCACTGCCAAGCAGGGCCGCGACCGCAGCTTCCAGGCTATTCTTCCCCTCCGTGGTAAGATCCTCAACGTAGAAAAGGCCATGGAACACAAGATCTATGAGAACGAAGAGATCCGCAACATGTACACCGCACTCGGCGTAACCGTAGGCACACCTGAAGACCCGAAAGAACTTAACCTGACCAAACTCCGTTATCACAAGCTGATCATCATGACGGATGCCGACGTGGACGGAAGCCACATCGCCACGCTGATCCTGACCTTTATCTTCCGTTATATGAAAGCAATGGTGGAACAAGGTTATGTTTACCTCGCACAACCTCCGCTTTACCTTGTGAAAAAAGGCAAAGAAGCAGCTTACGCTTACAACGAAACACAACGCAAAGCCCTGGTGGAGAAACTTGGTGGTGGGAAAGAAGATTCAGTGAACATCCAGCGTTACAAAGGTCTTGGTGAAATGAACGCCGACCAGCTCTGGGAAACGACGATGAATCCCGATACCCGCACACTGAAGCAGGTAACCATTGAAAGCGCAGCAGAAGCTGATCGCATCTTCAGCATGCTGATGGGCGACGAAGTAGCTCCCCGCCGCGAATTCATCGAAAGCCACGCGAAATACGCCAAGCTCGATATCTGACAAAATCATTTCAACACATATAAGTCCCTGCCATACCGCGGGGACTTTTTTTATGGATGCGCCCGCAACCAGGCATCCACATAACGAAGCAGTTTTTCATCCGGCACTTCTTTGCCTGCTCCTGCAAATTTTTTAAACCGGCGATAGTACAACGCTGCCTTCCTGTTATCCTTTAAATATACTTCGGCAATATAACCTGCCGCATACAAATGAGCAGGACGTTGAAACACATACCACGCCGAATCATGACAGGCTATGGCGGTGTTGTATTGCTTCAGCGCGATATAATTTTCAGCCTGCGCATTCCAATATACTATCGCATCTTCTTTCAAACTCATGCGCACACACAGTGACAACAACCGGTTGCTTTGTTCCCGGTCATTCAGCCCTGCGTATCCTAATGCAGCATAGTAAAGTACCGACTGACCGGCGCGGTTGGTGGTGAGCAACCACTCGCAAACAGCGATTGCGTCTTGGTAACGCTGCTGCGCTACGTACACGGCCGACAGGTAAATAAACGGATCGGTTACATACACACTGTCTCTCAGCAATGCTTCCCCCCAACGCACCACTTCTTCTTTTTTTTCCAGCTTAAAGGCGAGTTCCGTTTTCCGTGCAATGACATTACGGTCCGTTGTATCGCGCAATAAGAAAACAGTGAGCAGGCTATCCGCTTCCTGTATTTTATTTTGCCGCACCAATACATCCGTCAATCCGAGTAAAGCTGTTCCGGCCTGAGGGTTGAGGCGATAGGCTTCCTGCAAATATTTTGCAGCAGAATCGGCATAGCCCATTTGCAGAAATACCGTCGCCGCCTGTTGATGAAAACGCCATCGTCCGGGATATAACAGCAACAATTTTTTATAATAACCCAGTGACTGCGGAAAATCTTTTTCCTCGTAATTGAGTTGAGCGAGGTAAAGCAGGGCAGGCGCATAATGCGGATTCAGTTTTAAGGCGCGTTCGAGCCAGGTTCTCGCCTCGGCATATTGATTATTCTGGTAGTAACAATAACCGAGATCGGTAACATAAATGGGCGTACCCGCATAAACTGCGGTAAATTGTTGCAGGTACTTTATAGCGCCTTCGTAATCCTGTTGCTGCTGTAGTGAAACGAGTTCATAACGGTCATAAGTTTCCTGTGCAACGGCAAAACTTCGACCGGCAAAAACCAGCAATCCCGTTACCAGGAAATATTGCAGTACCTGTTTCATGCAGTTTTTCCAAAAAAGATACTGGAATTCTGAGAAAAAAAGGCGTTATAGATTGAAAATTCCAATTGAATGTCAAGCAATTAGACATGATGACAATTAGGCACGCTTTTAGACAGACTATAACATCGAAAACGCGTACCTTTCAAAACCCAGAAAGGATTTTTTTAATACTAAAACTTCGAATCATGGCAGATGTAACTCTTACCGCTTACAATGTAAAGACTAAAGAAAAAGGTGTAACCATCCAGGATGCTGTTATCACTAAAACAGCCAAAGGTGCGTACATGGCGCAGGGCAATGATGGCAAGGGCAACAAGCTGACCACTCTGCTCGGGCAGGAGAAGGCGCTGGCTGCTATTGCTGCAGGCATCGCGAAGAAAGGTTGGGAAGATTGATCTTAACGACTTATGTTCTTATAATAGTAAAAGCCGGCTTATCGCCGGCTTTGCTTTTATCTGCATAAATCATTATTGCAACATGATGCGGAACACCGATTTATTTTTACCGGCGCCGGCTTCGACCAGGTAAAGACCTGCCGGATATTTTGCCCGCGGCAATACCAGTACCTCCTTCTGAATAAACCCATTTCCGGAAAACTCCGTTTGTTTTACCATGCGTCCCGTTGCATCAAAGATCCGCACCGGTACTTTTGAACCGGCCTCTGCCTGGTAAACAAAATACATTTCACCCGCAGATGGATTCGGATAGAGCTGCCAGTTCATTTCCGCATTGAACACCACCGGACGTATATCCGAATAGGTAAAGCTGCCATCAGCTTCCGCAATTTTCAACCGGTAATAACGAACGCCTGATTTGTTGCTTTCCCCATCGGTGTAATTGTATTGACGTTCCACACCGGGTGCACCATTGGCCGGTAAAAATCCGAGCGTCACGAATTGCTGGTTGTTCAGCGCCTCATTTCCTTTCGCCACTTGTATTTCAAATCTTGTCACTCCTACTTCTGCTACCGTGTTCCAGGTCAGTTCGGCATTTTTACCATCGGCCGTTTTGATAGCATTGAAGGCTAACAATTGAACAGGCAAGGGTGTATTGCGATCGGGCCCGCCGTTGTTTAACCAGAATTCGGAGAAATTACGCACTTTGAATTCTGCATAGTAACCTTTGTCAAAGGGCACTTTCACTGCTCTGTCTGCCGCGATGAATAACCACTCCCCTCCCGTATTGTTATCGATGTCTCCGTCTTCAATGTTTTTATCGGTATGCGTGAACTTCGATACGCCAAGCTCTACTACCTGTGCCGGTTTCGTACAACCGCCACAACCAGTCGCAGCAATCAATGCTTCGGTTTCGGTATCGAGGAAATAGAATCGTACGATCGCCGAATCAGGTTGTGTGGTGTTGACGGGTTTGACGGTAATATTACGGTTGTGATAGTATTGACCATTGTTGTCGCGGACGGTTCCGGTATGGATATATGCCTGCGCAGTAGTATTGCCAAGCGTCAATCCGTTTGCATTTACGGAAGCAACCAGTTTATCATTTTCCGTAAAATCAATCCAGTTGTTACCGCTTACCGCAGCAGCAGCCGTAGGCGCTGCCATCGTTATGCCATCGTAAATTCCTTTGGTGTTGTCATAGATATGTATATCATCGATGCCCACTCCTTCCCGGTTAACATAAGGATCGGAGTTCATCGCTATCCGCAAACGCAAACGGCTTACTCCTGTTGGCAATGGAATAGTGGCTACATGCCATCTGGTATAATCCTGTATGCTCCACACAGGATTAGCTGGATAATTTCTGTTATACCAGTTAGTACCTTCACCCACTGCTCCCAGTCGCTGCCAGTCGACACCATTGATTGAATATTCCATCCATGCTCCGTCGCAGAATGATCCGTTGCCGCAATCTTCCGCGTCCAGCGCCAGGTGCATGCTGAGTGTGGGAGCTGTCATGCCGGTAACATCATAACAGGGAGAATAGAGATAAGAAAGTTCTCCATCGTTGTAATTGCCTGCGAGACGGGTTTTCCAGGCTTTCGCGCCGCTAGCGGCGCGGTTTATTTTGGTTGATGCAGGCGTACCATATTCCCACGAAGATTTTTTACCCCCTGTATACCAGCCACCATCACCTGTTTCAAAGTTCTGCAGATGCGGGAAGGTGGTGATCACCGGTGAGTTGATGATCGTCACGATAAGCGTATCATTATCGCGATAAGTATCGCCGGGGAAATCGACCCAAGCTTTTACCGTATGGATGCCGGGAGCCGACAGATCAGCCGTCGCCGGAAACTGGTAAACCGCTGTTGCATTACCCGGAATAGAGGCGATCGTTCCATTCACTACCGCTCCTCCATCTACCTGGTAAAGCACCGGTATATTGGTCACTGTTGTATTCACGCTGTTACGCACACTAATACGCACCGGCACATTGTTATCAAGACCACAGCTTGCTACCACCGGCGTGTCGATGCTCACCATTTGCATATCATTTGCCACGATATAAAAATGAATATCATCCAATGTATAACCCGCCGCATTTTCATTGTCCGCTGTTTGTATCTGTCCCCATTGCCCCCAACGCACCTGGAAACTCGACGTGAAGGCTTGTCCTGCCGCCACCAGCGCATCGCTTACTTCCAGGCTGCTGCTTCTGCGAAAAACACCGGGATCGCTTTGGTTGGCATAAAGGTCATAGACCTGTATCCAGGGTTCCACATCGCTGCCTCTCACCCATACCCGGTTGGCATTGTTGTCGAGTTGTCCGTGATGTTTATAAAGAAAATCGAAACGTATATCCTGTGTTGCGGCATTGTAACCAGCCAAGTTGAATGTTCCTTTCAACGAGTCTGCCGTACCTCCGCCATTGAAGCGGTCTGCATCGAGCGTCAGGCCGCGCTGACCATTCGCTATGCCACTGTTGACAAAGGTGCGCACGCGGCCATAAGCTGTTGACGAAACAAGATCGTATCGTTCGGCGCCTCTTAATCCTGTTACCGGCGCAATGTATTCCGCCGAGTCGGCAGCTTCGATGTTATCGGTAAAATCATTTCCGAGGCTTATTACCACCGGTGCGTTTGGCAATTGCCGGATCAACTGGTTAATTGTATCGTTGGCAGGAACAGGATCGGACGCAGACAAATTGATCACTTCCGCTTTTACATCGTAATCACCGGAAGCAGAAAAATTATAAGTGGTGGCAAATGTATGATCGAGTGTAGCCTGACCCGCCAGCGGCAGTCCTGCAGGTGTTTCAGTAGCTTGCAATACACCATTGACATAATACCGCACCTGTAATGACGCGACAGGTGCATCATCCAGGTTTTTGATCCGCACCGTTACCGGTGTGGCGGCTGTTAAGGAAGTGGAAGTTAATTGCCGTCCGCTTGAGGGAGCACGGAGTGATACCATCTTCAGATCATTGTCGGAAATATTACCGCTGCAGGTACCGCCGGATGGTTGTAAAGCAGATGCAGCTCTGGCTCTGCGGCCGTGGAATGTGCCAAAGTTTGCCCGCACGGTAACGCAATACAGGGAATCACGTGATAAACCCGAAAATGAATATGTAGTGGTGGAAGGAGGAACTGTTGCTACCGAAACCATCTCATTTCCGCGCTGAATAAATAATTCGTAAGCTGTAGCGCCTGCAACAGCCGTCCAGTCAATATTAATATAAGACTCACATTGCACGGTTCCCATACTTATCACCGGCGTGCCGATGATCGAAAATGTTCCTCCAGTGCTGGTCATTGCCGTGCTGTTTCTGGTTACCCGTATTTGTGCCTGACTGGTTACTACAGAGGGCACCGTCCAGTTGATCCGGCGGATGTCCGCAGGCACTGCTGCATCGATCACATTCCAGGTAACACCGTCAGTAGTGTATTCCACGGTAAAAGTATTGGCCGGCAAACCATAGGAATCCCAGACAATAGGCAACACATCACCGGGACTTGTATATTCGCCTCCGACGGGATAAGTAAGTCTTGTGACTACGGGCAGTGTATCGTATACCAGGAAATAATCCTGACGCGGCGACTGCGTTACGCGCGTGCCTTTTACCACAAATGTATACGTGCCGGCAACAGGCGCGTTGATCACTACCTGCTCGATATTGTTCACATGATCGGGACCCGTTAAAGCAACGTTATTTACCATGGAAGGAACCGTATCGAGCAATTGGGGATACATGGTAACGGAAGGTGTAATAACTTCAAGATCGAGGTCATGCACCAAGGCCGGGTTGGCCAATACGGACGCCGCCGGATCATTCCAGTACAACATTACTTTCAACTGCGCCAGTCCCGCAGGTACATTAAACGTGATGGTTTTTGTATCGCCCTGGGCCAATGAGTCGTGTTGATAATTATTGGCTTCAAGCATCAGCACCGAACGTTGCAGATCCATCCAGCCAAAACCATAACGATAATCGGGACCGGGATTTCCGAGATCAGCCGCCCCGTTACAGATAAGCGCTTTCATTAGTCCGTTACGCGGATTTGCATTGCCATGCAACTGACGATAACGTTGATAGAGCAACGCAAGTCCGCCGGCAACAGCCGGAGAGGCCATACTCGTGCCGCTATTGGTACCATAAATATTGATCGAAACGGTAGACATTACCAGTGTCCCTTGTGCCATTACTTCCGGCTTGATACGTCCATCGCGCACGGGGCCGCGGCTCGAATTATTGGCAATAACGCCCGAACTGGTGGTATTGCCCACAGTGATTACATTTTTGGCACTTTGATACGCGCCAAGTACATTACTGAATTGCGTGGCATACGGAGAACAGGTATAAGTACCGCTGTTGCCCGAACCAAACACGTGCTGAAGCGCCGGATAACTATTGATCTGCTGATCCACGACGCGTGAATACAGATCGTACTTACCGAATGAATTGCAATCATCAACAATATTTCCATACGAGTTATTGGTAATAACCATCCCATAATCCTTTACATACGCCGGCGTGTTGGTAAGAATATTGGAAAAGGTCTGCGCTACAATGGACGCTTCAGGCGCATAACCCGTATATCTTTCATCGATAATGCCTGACCCCGCGGTTGTCCCCATTACATGTATCCCATGCCAGTTGCCCACACTCGAAGAACGGTTGATCAGGTGCGACTGAATATCTGCATGCTGCAGAGGATCGGCGTCGTCGCCTACACCGATCACCACTCCCTGCCCTTTGAGATTACGGCCGGTAGATGACTGTAATACCGTGGCTTTGGAATTCGCCCGGCTGCTGTTGTTTAAGGTACGATCCGCCGGTAAAGCCGGTTGCACATACTCGATGCAAGGCAATGACGCGAGCTCCTGCACACGCAGGGCCGCCACGCGCAAACGAACAAGCCGCGCCGAAAGAAAATCGGTGGACAAAATATCGAAGCGAAGATCCGTTAATGTCTTACGCACTGTTTCCCAGCTAAAGCCTTCCGGAAAACTAATGGCCACATCCACAGTACCGGGCACTGTCACGGCATAAGAGGGAAACAGTCCGTTCTGCAAAGAAACGTCCATCTTCTGACGCGCTTCGGGAAGTATCAATGCGCGCACGCCGGCAGCTTCCAATATATTTTTTGAGGGGACAGACGTACAGACGGCGGTGAAGGCGTTGCCGGTTATATAATCCTGCAGATCGATGCCGGCTTTCTTGAGACGTTCGCGGCTGGCTGCATCGGGCAGCTTTTCAAATTGAATAAAAAGAAAAAATTGTTCGCCGATCCGTGGAGCCTTTGACGATAAGGCAGTCAGTTGTTCATCCGTAATATTCCTTTCCGGCACAAAAGCGCCGCTTTTCAATTGCAGGGTATAATCCTGCTGCTGTGCACCCGCAAGCAGGCACGAGAAAAGCGCAGCCATCAAGGGAATTGGATATCGTCTCATAAGTCTGGTTTGTTAATAAAGATACATTAAATGAAGGTATTCTTATATACGACAAACCCTTATTGGCAGATGTTCCGTCAGTCGGTCTGCACCACCTGGCTATGCATAAGTTTCAGGAAGTCAAACATCTCCTTCATATCGCGGATCGGTTCGGCTATTAAAAGAAACAGACGGCCTGTTTGTTTGAGACGTCCTTTGTTGGTGCCGGTTTGCAGGAAGGCGATCACCCGCTGGAACAGGTCAGATTCAAAATAAGGTGAATCCGGACGGTTGATAAAGAAACAACGCAGCACATCATCTTTAAGCGACATTTTTTCAAATCCGAGTTCAACCGCCAGACGCCTGCATCTTACGGTGGTAAACAGGTCATCGACCTGCGGAGGTACGGGACCAAAACGGTCGGCCAGCTCCTGCCGCATCATATCCAGCTCTTCATCATTCTCGCAGTTGTCCATACGTTGATAAAGCGACAAACGTTCCGTGATACTTTCGACATAACTATCCGGAATGAGAATCTCCTGATCGGTATCGATAGTACAATCCTGCACGAAATCATCTTGTTTGGAAATCTCCTCTTTAAAGAGGTCTTTGAATTCCGTGCGTTTCAATTCGCGGATCGCTTCTTCGAGTACTTTCTGATACATTTCAAAACCGATCTCGGCCATGAAACCGCTTTGTTCGCCGCCAAGCAGGTTGCCTGCGCCACGGATATCGAGGTCGCGCATGGCTATCTGGAAACCGCTGCCGAGTTCGCTGTGCTGCTCGAGCGTCTGCAAACGTTTACGCGAATCAGGCGGCAACGTACTCATTGGCGGAGCGAGCAGGTAACAGAACGCCTTTTTATTGCTGCGTCCCACCCGGCCACGCAACTGGTGAAGATCACTCAGTCCGAAATGATGCGCATTATTGATGATGATGGTATTGACGTTGGGGATGTCCACACCACTTTCCACGATATTGGTACAAACCAATACATCGTATTTTCTTTCGATGAAATCGAGAATCTTTTCTTCGAGTACATGCCCTTCCATCTGGCCGTGTGCATAGCTGACGCTGAGGTCAGGACAAAGCCCCTGGATGATGGCCGACATTTCTGCGAGACCGCTGATGCGGTTATAAATAAAGAAGACCTGCCCGCCGCGTTCTGTTTCATAATAGATCGCATCGCGGATCACATCTTCGTTGTATACGGCCACTTCCGTCTGGATGGGCTGGCGGTTGGGCGGCGGCGTATTGATGATGCTCAGGTCGCGCGCACCCATTAACGAGAACTGTAACGTACGTGGTATTGGTGTAGCAGTCAAAGTCAGTGAATCCACGGTGGTACGCAGGGTCTTGATCTTTTCCTTGTGTGCCACACCAAACTTCTGTTCCTCATCCACGATCAGCAGACCAAGGTCTTTGAACTTCACATCTTTTCCCAGGATACCGTGTGTACCAACCAGGATATCGATCTTTCCTTCTTCGAGACGTTTGAGCGTATCCTTTTTCTCTTTCGCCGTTTTGAACCGGTTGATATAGTCGACCGTAACGGGAAAATCTTTTAACCGGTCTTTGAAAGTTTTATAGTGCTGGAAGGCGAGGATTGTTGTGGGCACCAATATGGCGGCCTGTTTGCCGTCCACATTGGTTTTAAAGGCAGCACGGACAGCGATCTCTGTTTTACCAAAACCCACATCGCCGCACACGAGGCGGTCCATCGGTGAGGGTTGCTCCATATCTTTTTTTACATCGGCGCTTGCCTTGCTTTGGTCTGGCGTGTCTTCGTAAATGAAAGAAGCTTCGAGTTCTGTCTGCAGGTAATTATCAGGAGAATGCGCAAAGCCTTCCTGCGCTTTACGCTGTGCATATAACTTGATCAGGTCGAAGGCAATTTCCTTGACCTTGGTTTTTGTTTTTTCTTTCAGTCTTGCCCACGCATCACTTCCGAGTTTGTTCACCTTGGGCACACTGCCTTCTTTGCCGGTGTACTTGGCAATTTTATGCAGCGAGTTGATGTTTACATATAAAATATCGCTGTCTTTATAAATAATACGGACAGCTTCCTGCATGCGGCCATTGGCTTCGATCTTCTGCAAGCCGCTATATACACCCACTCCATGATCGATATGGGTGACATAATCGCCGGGTTGTAATTCGCGGAGCGTGCGGAGCGTAAGTGCCTTGTTTTTATTGTAGGCCTGCTTGACTTTGTATTTGTGATACCGCTGGAAAATCTGGTGATCGGTATAACAAACGAGTTTTACATCTTCATCCACAAATCCCTCGTGAATGGAAGACACGACCGGATCGAAAACAAGTTCCGACTTGAGGTCATCAAAAATCGTTTGCAGACGTTCCAGCTGACGCGGGTTCTCTGCAAAAATGCAAAGACGGAAACCTTTCTCTTCCCAGCCCTTGAGATCGCGGATGAGCAGATCAAACTGGCGGTTGAAGGCGGGCTGCGCTTTGGTATGAAAAGCAATTTCGGCGGTAATGGAAGGCGTGGTATTGTGCGCGCCGAACTCTACCAGGTGGCGTGTGCTGACCTGCGTTTCCCATAATGCTGCAGAAATAAAATCGTCCTCTTTCACATTTTTCTTACGCAGTTTGTCCTCTTCTTCTTCCTGTTCTTTTTTTGAATGGGTAACGGGTTGTTCCTGTTTCAAACGCAGAAAAGCCTGCAGGTCGTCGCCGGCAGCTTCGAGACGTTCGCAGCAAAGCTGATAATCTTCCACCCACACAACGGTGTTTTCGGGAAGAAACTCCATTAACGAAACCTGTTCGTCGGATTCAAACTGTGTTTCAACGTTGGGAATGATGCTTACCTGCAGCAGCTTGCGTTCGCTGAGCTGTGTTTCAGGATCGATGATCCGGATCGAGTCTACATCATTGCCGAAGAGTTCGATACGGTAAGGTTTATCGTTTCCGTAAGAATAAATATCGAGGATGCCGCCACGGATAGCGAACTGTCCGGGTTCGTACACGAAATCGGTTCGTTGGAAGCCGTAGTCGGTGAGTTTCAGCAAAAGCTGGTTGGTATCGAGTACATCGCCCGACTTGATATGAATGATATTGGCGGAAAGCGTAGTGGGCAACACTACTTTCTCGAACAGCGCTTCCGGATGTGTAATAAGAACTTTCTTATTTCCGCCTCCGGCGATGCGGGTGAGCGCTTCGGTCCGCAGCATTACATGCGAAGAGTTGAGTAACTCATAGTTCTTGCGGTTTTTAAACGAGGAAGGGAAATAAAAAATGTCGAGTCCACCGGTCAGGCTTTCCAGGCTGTTGAAAAAATAAGCCGCGTCTTCCGCATCGTTCAGGATGATGAGGTGATTGAGCTGAGCGCAGGCCGGGTGGCCAAATACGGAAGCGGCAATAAAAGCGGGCGCACTGCCATGGAGTTGGGAAAGATGGAGTATCTGGGGTTGGGCATAGGTCAGCTTGTCCGCTACTTGAAAAAGGGCGGGTGAATGCTGGTACAACTGCAACAATTCAAGACTCATAAATGCTGTGGCAAAGTTAAGGCAAATTCAAAAGTCAAAATTCAAAAGTCAAAAAGGGCATCGGGCGGGCTTGCAACTTAGCGCCTTTGCTTCTTATGCCCCTTTGCGTGACAAGCAGACCGCATAACAGCCTCTTTTTTGACTTTTGAATTTTGAATTATATGCCCTGGTAAAAGAATTGCCCCGGCGAAAGCCAGGGCAATGGATATTCCGAACCGTCCAAGTGAGAAATATTTTCAAAGTCAAAAAAAGATCCAGCGTTCAGCCAGTGGTCTTTTTGAATTTTGACTTTTGAATTTTGAATTATTGTAAAACGATCTCGCCCACGTCGAGCGGCTGATCTTTTACTTCAAGATTTTCTAATGTCACATCTTTAAAAGGTTCTTTAGCGTCAATAAATAGCCGGTAGGTGCCGGGCTTTACCTGCAACGAAAACGAACCAACACTGCTGATCAGTCCGCGAACAGTATCGGTAGTGCTGGCGGCCCATACGGAAATACCACCGTCAGGAGGTGAAACCTTACCTGTGATACCGCCTTGAATAATACTATTTTGTGCGTTGCCCTGACCGGAACGGAAGGCAAACATCAGACTGACCATTCCAATAAAGGCGGCCAGCACCAGGAGTCTTTTTTCCATTGCTCAAGAACTTAAAGATGATAAAGAACGATCTCTGGTGGTAAAGAGGTAGCTGCCAGAACATTTTCAACTACTATGCCAATGGCTTTCTTCTGTGGATAACTCAATACATAATCACTCATTTAGGGGTTAACTCAGGCTGCTGGCCGGAAATCTACGATGCAGGTTTTTGCTACCCCCAAACAACCACTCAGCTTTTCGTACATTGTAGGAAATAAGCTTGCTATGGCTGCACAACCCTGGCGTACCGGCAAAGTGGTGCGTATAGAAAAGGAAACATATAATACCAACCGCTACTGGATTGAAATTCCCGAATTGGAACACTTCGAGTTCATTCCGGGACAGTTTGTAACCCTCGACCTGCCGATTCATGAAAAACCCAATAAACGATGGCGCAGCTATTCCATCGCCAGTTGGCCCGATGGCAGCAATGTTTTTGAACTGGTGATCGTGCTGGTTGATGGAGGATTGGGCTCTACCTATATATTCAACGAAATAAAACCGGGATCGGAACTTCAGATCCGCGGGCCGCAGGGCGTATTTACCCTGCACGAAGAAAACCTGCAGAAAGAACTATTCCTGGTATGTACCGGCACCGGCATCGCACCGTTCCGCAGCATGGTTCATCATCTGCACAGAGAGAATATTCCGCACAAAGGCATTTATATTATATATGGTTGCCGTACGCAGCAGGATTTATTATACTATGATGAGCTGCGCTCCCTGGAATTGGAGAACTTCCATTATATCCCTACGCTTTCCCGTGAAGAGTGGGAGGGCAAACGCGGGTATGTCCATGCCATCTATGAGGAGCATTGCTGCGGCCGGCAGGACGCGACTTTTTTCTTATGTGGCTGGAAAAATATGATCGACGAGGCAAAGGAGCGTATTCAGAAGATGGGATACGACCGGAAGGCGATACACCTGGAGCTATATGGGTAATTCAAAAGTAAAAATTCAAACTAATGCTCTTTTATCTGATGCCTTTTTCACGCTTTTTGACTTTTGAATTTTGACTTATCCTAAGCGCTGAACTGGCGCAAATGATGATCGATGTGTTTCCACATTGACTTACCCCATTGATCGGAGGTGAGTTTTCCGAAGAACGGATGCGGATAACGACCGGCCTTGCCCGGACCTGATTCATAGAACTGCTGAATCTGCTGAAGGAGCGCTGCTTTCTCTTTCTCAAATTCCCTTTGATCGGCAATCTTGAGATAGGGAGCTGTTGGCAACCCTTGTTTCCAGGGTTTTTCGCTGTACAAAAAAGGCCGCATCAGTGGGCCGAGGATACGTCCGAGAAACATGCGTGGCAGCGGCTTCCCGCTGTTCGGTATGTCAAATATCCTGGCGCAATGCGCGAGCATCTGCGACACATCCATTTTACCCCATACACGATTGCTCGCCGGCGTTAATTGTTCGATACGTTGGACGATATCACGGTAAGCAGCTTCATCGAAAAGATTTTTTATTTCCATAGATGACTCCTGAATGGTCAGTGGTGAATAGTGAATGGCTGTTTACTTATAACCTCCTACTTCTTATTACTTATAACGGCTGTTATACTTACTACTATCAGCCTATCGCCGCCAACACCATCTCCTTCAGCTTGCTGATCGGCACACGCTCCTGCTCCATCGAATCGCGGTGACGGATGGTAACCGTATTGTCTTCTTTGGTTTGGTAATCGACCGTTACGCAGAAAGGAGTTCCCAATGCATCCATGCGACGATAGCGTCTACCGATTGAATCCTTCTCTTCGTAAAAACAGCGGAAGGATGCCTTGCAATCATTGATGATCTCTTTCGCAATTTCAGGAAGACCATCTTTTTTGTTCAGGGGCAACACCGCCATCTTGATCGGCGCCAGTTTAGCGGGCAATTTCATTACCACACGGCTATCTGGTTTTTCCGGTGTGCTCAGGTCCTGCTCCTCGTACGAGTTGCTTACCACGGCAAGGAACATCCGGTCGAGACCGATCGACGTTTCGATCACATAAGGAATATAATTCTGGTTGATCTCGGTGTCGAAGTATTGTTGTTTTTTCTTACTGAATTCCTGGTGGCGGCTCAGGTCGAAATCCGTGCGGCTGTGAATACCTTCCAGTTCTTTGAAACCGATCGGGAAGTTGAATTCAATGTCACAGGCAGCATCGGCATAGTGTGCCAGTTTAATATGATCATGGAAACGATAGTTCTCTGCAGGCAAACCGAGACTCAGGTGCCATTGCAGGCGCTGCTCTTTCCAGTATTCATACCATTCTTTCTGCGTACCGGGACGCACGAAGAATTGCATTTCCATCTGCTCGAATTCGCGCATGCGGAAGATGAACTGACGCGCCACGATTTCGTTGCGGAAGGCTTTACCAATCTGTGCAATACCAAAAGGTATTTTCATGCGGCCGGTCTTCTGCACATTGAGGAAGTTCACAAAAATACCTTGCGCCGTTTCGGGACGCAGGTATACTTTATTATCATCACCTTCTTCACTGACGGCACCGAATTCGGTCGCAAACATCAGGTTGAACTGGCGGATATCGGTCCAGTTGGCAGTGCCGCTGATCGGGCATTTGACACCGCGGTCGAGGATAAGTTTTTTTAATCCTTCAAAATCATCTTTGGCCAGCAGCCTGTCCATTTCGTTGAGCATGCCTTTGGCTTCATCATCACGACCATCTTTTTCCATCAGCTCGGCATGTGCTTCGATCAGGTGGTCTACACGATAACGTTTTTTACTGTCTTTGTTATCGATCATGGGATCGTTGAAATTGTCCACGTGACCGCTGGCTTTCCAGGTGGTGGGATGCATAAAAATAGCCGCGTCGATGCCCACGATATTATCGTGCAACTGCGTCATGCTCTTCCACCAGTAATCTTTAATGTTCTTTTTGAGTTCGGCGCCCATCTGACCGTAGTCATATACAGCCTGCAGACCATCATAAATCTCGCTGCTGGGAAAAATAAAACCGTACTCTTTACAATGAGAGATAATTGCCTGGAACTTATTCGTATCGTTTGCCATAGGCCGCAAAGATAAGCGAACAGAGCCTTTGCCGTATGCTTCCGCTAGTAGGTAAGAGGAAAAATGTGTTCGCTGTGGCGTTTCACATCGCCTTTTTGCGTGCGCAGTTCGTAGGCCATGGGGGTACAGCAGCTAACGTTGCAGAAACGCGGATAAAGGGTATAGACCCGCTGTCCCTGGATTTCGAGAAAAAGCGTGTCTTTCACCTGATTCTTGCCAGTCTCCACAGACAAATGCGCCGCTCCGAATGACCGGTTATAAGCTGTTACAGCCAATTCGATTCCGGCATTGTTGCTCACCGTAATATCCGAGGGCTGGAGAAGGGGGTTGTTTGCAAATACGAGGTCTTCGCCCGTTTCTTCATCCAGCAATACAAACTTAAACAGATTCGTGGCGGGCTGGCAATTCACGTCCGCGCATGTAGACATGTCAACACATGGAGAAGAGGAAGAATCGCCGCCTCTCCGGCATGCCATCAGCGTGAGCAGACAAATAGTAAGTATAGTTTTCGTAGTCATGCAATTTCTGACAACTGTTCGTGTCATTCCGTTGCAGATTCACCAGGCTTTTGCGGTAGTTCACCGGTGGTTTGTGCAGCCACAGAAGGTTGTGCCTGTATGGATTGTTTATTTTCCACCTCTACCTGTTCGATCCAGACAGCATAATTATTCGGATAGATATGCGACCCCTGGTGAATGGCGTATACGCGCGTGAAAGCTGCACCAAAATAAAGTATGATGGCTGAATAATACACCCACAACAGGATCACGATCACGGAGCCCGCCGCACCGTAAGCGGATGACATTTTACTTTGCCCCAAATAAAAACCGATCAGAAATTTACCGATCATAAACAGTGCAGCGGTCGTAAATGCGCCGGCTCGTACGTGCCGCCAGCGAATGCGCGCATCAGGCAATATTTTAAAGATGAGACCAAACAAAAACGAAGTGATACCGAAGGTGATTAATACGTTCACGATATAGGCCAGGATGACCTGCGATTCGGGAAACATTTGTGTAAGCCTTCCGATCAACACATCCATCACACCATTTAATATGAGCGATACCAGCAATAAAAACCCGAGTGATACGACAACGGAAAACGACAACAGCCGGTTGATGATAAGTTTCAGCCATCCCCTGCCCTTGCGTGGTTTGGCCTTAAGATGCCATATGAGGTTGATCGAATCCTGGATCTCTCCGAATACGCTGGTGGCGCCGATGATCAGCGTTGCCAGACCAACAATCGTGGCAAAACCACTTTCGTTGCTCAACGATGCATTACGGATAATGTCCTGCACCTGGAGGGCCGCGTCTTTACCTACAAATCCCGCGATCTGTCCATATATACTGCCTTCAACAGCGTCTTTGCCGTAAAACAAATCGCTTACCCATATTACGATGATGATAAGACCCGGTAAGGAAAAAATGGTATAGTAGGCCAATGCCGCACTCAGTTTGATGGCGCGGTCGTTGGAAAAATCGGTGATAGACTGTTTGAGAAGTTTCCAGGTATTTTTAAGTGGCATATTTCATTATTAATCATACATAATGCCAAACTGAACTCACTGTAATTTAGGATTGTTGCGATGCCTTTCGCTGTCGCGTTGCGTTTTTTTATCCAAATTTTTCTGCAACGCCGTCGTGAGATCTACGCCGGTTTGGTTGGCCAGGCAAAGTAATACCCACAATACATCGGCCATCTCATCCCCGAGCTCGCGGCCTTTGTCGGAGTCTTTGAAAGACTGGTCGCCGTACTGCCGTGCCATCAGGCGGGCGAGTTCTCCCACCTCCTCGGTAAGTATGGCGAGGTTGGTCAACTCACTGAAATATTTAACGCCTACCGTTTTTATCCATTGATCAACCGTATCCTGTGCTTCGCGAATAGTCATAACAAAGTATTTAGAACTTCCTTGCAATATAGCATGATTCTTGGCGTTATCCACAGACTTTCCACATTTCTGACACTACTAACCCTGATTCAATGCAACGGAACGCGAGCCTTAAATGGACTGTTTACATGCTGGTATTCATTTGTTTAGGTCAAATGAGTACACTCAACCTGCAAGCTGCCGTGCCTGCGGGCGACAGCATTGCCAAACCCTTTCGCATTCTTACCCACGGCCGTCAGATCACGATCCGCAGCCAGCAACCGATGCATAGTATTATGGTATGGACGGCCCGCGGCCATCGCGTGGTAGAACAAAAAGATCTCAATGCGCAGGATTTCAATTTTACCGTAACGGTGAACGAAAAAATATTCTTCGTGATGATCCGGATGAAAAACGGGCAGACTTACTCGGAGAAAATAGGCATCTAATAAAATTAAAAATATGAAAATGTGCCCGCCTGCGGCGGGACCATGTGAAAATGAAATACAGTCACAACCACATTTACACATTTACACATTGATTTGCGCTTTAGCGCAAATCATTCTCTCTCCTTCGTGTCAATCAAAATCGTCACCGGCCCATCATTCAGCAACGACACTTTCATATCCGCTCCGAAAATACCGGTCGCTACAGGTTTGCCGATGGCGGCGGACAACGCAGCTACAAATGATTCATATAAAGGAATGGCGAGCTCCGGCTTTGCGGCACGGATATAAGAAGGACGATTGCCTTTGCGCGTGGAAGCGAAAAGTGTAAACTGGCTGATCAGGAGAATGCCTCCGTCAATTTCCACAACGGAACGGTTCATCACACCTTGTTCATCATTGAAAATACGCAACCCGGCAATCTTTGCACTGAGCCAACTGATATCATCAGGACCATCCGCCGCTTCGATGCCCAGCAGGATCAACAATCCATTTCCTATTTGTCCGTTAATAGCACCATCGATCTTCACCGATGCCTCCGTCACGCGTTGTATCACAGCTCTCATAAGTTTGTATCTTTATGCGAAGGTAGAAGGTGGAAGGCATAAGGTGTAATGTTAAACAGCACTGGCTGTCTATTCACTTATTCACCAGTCACCTTTTTGAATTTTGACTTTTGAATTTTGAATTACATGGCTCCCGATATTTCCCGTGAAATCGTTTACCAGACCACCCGCAGCGGCGGCAAGGGCGGGCAAAACGTAAACAAAGTTGAAACAGCCGTCATTGCGGCCTTTCACATACAAAATTCCGCAATACTGACAGCGGAACAAAAAGGCCTGATCGCCGTAAAACTGGCCAACCGCATCAACAGCGAAGGCTGGTTGCAGTTCAAAGTGCAGGAACATCGCACGCAGCTTTACAATAAAGAAACAGCCACACTCCGCATGCATCAACTGATCGGAGAAGCGCTGGCAAAAAAGAAACCACGCATTGCCACACGCGTAAGCAAAGCAGCGAAAGAGAAAAGATTGGAGTCAAAGAAAAGACAGACCACCCGCAAGGCTGACCGCCGCAAATTCAAACCGGGAGACTTTTGATGCCAAGACTGTTTACCACCATAGTGTCGTTGCTCGTTCTCACGATCGCACTCGGCTACCTCGCATCCGGTTGCCGCAAATCCGACAATCCAAACAGCCTTACCTATCTCGCACAAACAGTTCCTGCAGGGTTTCCCGACCCCTCTTTCCGTTTTGCCGGCAACCCTTTATCCAAAGAGGGATTTGAACTGGGAAGAAAATTGTTTTACGATGGCCGGCTCTCGCTTGACGGCAATTTCCCCTGCTCGTCCTGCCATCAGCAGGAAGCAGCTTTTGGCCTATTCGATCACGATCGCGCACACGGTTATAATAATTCTCATACGCTTCGCAACGCGCCGCCGCTGTTCAATCTTGCCTGGCAAAAGGGTTATCATTGGGACAGTGCTTATTCTTCTATTTATGCAGCCATAGCGCAGCCGATCAATGGTCATATTGAAATGGCGGAATCATTTACCGGCGTCACTAAAAAATTACAGGCCGATCCTGCTTATCGTGCGGCTTTTAAAAAAGTATTCGGCACGCAATTCATTCAACCGGATCATATATTGAAAGCAATCGAACAGTTCACCGGTTCGCTGCTATCGGCCGATTCAAAATATGATCGTGTAAAAAGAGGCGAGGCAAGTTTCACCGCCAATGAACAAAGCGGTTATGCCTTATTTCTTGCCAAATGCAACAGTTGCCATACCGAACCATTGTTCACCGATCATCGATTCCGCAACAATGGCCTTCCTGTTGATCCGGCGTTAAATGACTTCGGGAAAATGATGACGACCCGCCAATCGAAAGATTCTCTGCTTTTCAAAGTGCCGTCGTTGCGCAATGTGGCCGTGAGCAATAACTATATGCACGATGGCCGCTTCAATACACTTGCGCAGTGCCTTATTCATTACCGCACCAACGTGCAGCCCGGCCCCACCCTCGATCCGCAACTGACCGGCGGCATTCCCCTGACTGACACCGAAATCCGCCAGCTGGTCGAATTCATGGGCACACTGACCGATACGGGGTTTATACGGAATCCGGCGTTGGGCCGGCCTTGATGCCAATTTGAAAATTTGAAGATTTGGTAATTGAATACAGGGAATATTTTTACTCCCTGGGAGCTGGTTAATTATTAGCATAAAAAAGGCGTGAAGAAATATTCCCTCACGCCTGAACTATTTTCAAATCGTCAAATCTTCAAATTATCTCATTTCCTCCTTCCCCGCAACGCCTCCAGTACGCCGCGCTGTTTCTCCAGTTCTTTTTCCTGGTTGGCCTGATCCTTTTCATTGGTCTTGAGATCCTCCTGGAGCTTACGCAGTTTCTTTTCCATGTCGGCTTTATCGTCCTGCATGGTCTTGTACTTTTTCTCCGCTTTCGCAAGGTTATCTTCCTGTGCTTTGATATCTACTTCCAGGCTGCTGCTCTCGATGTCGGGAGACAGGTTGCCCAGGAAATATTTACCGTTGGAATTGGTTGAACCACTTTCCGCACTCAACGCATTGGCCCCGTTCATCACCATGTAAACGATCGAACTGTTTTTGTCGCGGCGGCTTTTACGCTCAACCTTGAAGGCATAATCCATCGGAGAACCGCTGATCTCGCTGATGGTAGCCCCGCTGTAAACCAGGAAGCCTTTGCTGGACTTTGCTTTCAGTCCTATCTTCTCCATTTTTTGTTTGATGGCACTTTCCACCAGGTCAGGTGGATAATTATATTCCATCACCAACGCTGGTTGTTCGGTTTTCTGGTAAGACACTTTTCCCTCGTACACCTGTGCAGAAGCAGTAAGGCTGGCGGCCATAAAAAGCCCGATAAAAAATCTTTTCATAAACGAAGATTTTAGTAACTAATAAAAAATGATGTTGGATAGATCAGCACACAGCAGTAAAGGATTACTAAAAAACCCGTGCTGCGGATTTAGAGGGGACGACAAAGATACGCTTTTTTTAAAAATAGGGTTTCCCGGGCCGGCAGCTACCGGAAATCTGCGCGTAAACCTGTAGGTTTGTCGAAAGAATTGTATTTCATTGAGCAGTATTAAACAACTGGCGGGACAAACGATGTGGTACGGGGTAAGTTCTATTGCCGCCCGCTTTCTTAACTATTTATTAACGCCCTACCTCACCGACGCGCTGCTCACGTCTGCCTATGGGGAAATGCAACTGATCTATTCACTCATTCCTTTTCTCAATATCCTTTTTACCTATGGTCTTGAAACGGCTTATTTCCGTTATATCCAGAAAAAAGAACAGGCAGCCGACGTTTACGACACCATTACGGTAAGCCTGATCATCAGCACCGTCAGCCTTACCACGCTGATGATTCTTTTCCGCGGCGCCATTGCCGATATCATTTCCCTGCAAGATCATACGGAATATATTACCTGGTGTGCCTTCATCATCGGGCTGGATGCACTCACCACTATCGCCTTTGCCAAGTTGCGGCACGACAACCGGCCCGTCAAATACGCCGTGATCCGGATCTCCGGCATTCTTGTTTATATAGCACTTACCATCTTTTTCCTGTCCGTTTGCCCGCGTATTGCCAAAGACAATCCCGATCATTTCCTGCTGCTGTTCTACAAACCCGGCATGGAAGTCGGCTATCTTATCCTTGCCAATGTGGCTCAGAGCCTTTTCACCTTTATTTTGCTGCGCAAGGAGTTTTTCGCCTTCCGCTGGCGTTTCAATAAGACTTTGTGGCGCGAAATCATGCGGTATTCCATGCCTTTGCTCATCGTGGGTTTTGGCGGAATGGTCAATGAAACGATGGACCGCATCATGCTTCGCTGGTGGTCCACTTCCGCTGATCCGTTGACGGAGATTGGTATTTACTCCGGCTGTTACAAACTTTCCATCCTCATCACGTTGTTTGTGCAGGCGTTCAGAATGGGTGCAGAACCGTTTTTCTTTAAGCAATCGCAGGGAGAGCATCCGCAACGCACGTATGCGCGCGTGATGAAGTTTTTTGTGATCGCCGTATGCCTGATGTTCCTGGTGGTGGTATTGTACCTCGATATATGGAAACATTTTTTAAGCCGTGAAACCTACTGGACCGGTTTGCGTGTGGTGCCCATTTTGTTACTGGCCAACATGTTTCTCGGTATTTATTACAATCTCAGCATCTGGTACAAAGTCACCAACCGCACGAGAGCCGGTGCAACGATCACTTTTATCGGCGCAGGCATCACTTTATTGATTAACTTTTTATTCATCCCGAGCTTTGGTTACATGGCCTGCGCATGGGCCACTTTCCTTTGTTATGGCACTATGATGGTGTTGTCGTTTGTATGGGGACAAAAAGTTTATCGCATCCCCTACGCCTGGAAGAAGCTGGTGGCCTATATCGTGATCGTGGTGTTGCTCTATGGCATAGCGATACTATTCAGCAAAATCGGGCTGGGAACCGCCGCCAATTTCGCCTTCTCTACTTTACTGCTGGCGCTTTTCGGGTGGTTTATTCTCAACGTGGAAAAAAAAGAATTCAGCCGCATGCCGGTCATTGGAAAATTTATCCGCTGATCAGCAGCCAATACGTATTGCCGTACCGGTAAAACGGGTTAACTTCACGCCGCAAAATCAAAGTTTACTCCCCTCATTATGACATTACTGGAAAAACAGCTCGTGATAAAGCGTTCATCTTTACCAGGGGCTGGGAAAGGTCTTTTTACGAAAAACTTTATTCCCAAAGGCACGCCGATCGTAGAATACAAAGGAAAGATCACCACCTGGAAAGAAGTAGAACACAACAACGGTGAGAACGGTTACATCTACTACGTTAAACGTTCACATGTGATCGATGCAAGCAACAATACGGAAGAACTTGCCCGCTATGCCAACGATGCCCGCGGCATTACGCGCGTGAAAGGTGTTACCAACAACGCCGAGTATGTGGAAGACGGTGTACGCGTTTTTATCCAGGCCAAAAAAGACATCCCCGCCGGTTCGGAGATTTTTGTTCCTTACGGAAAAGAATACTGGGATGTGATCCGTCATAATATCCGGCTGGAGCAGTCTAACCGCGAGCGGGCCGCGAAGAAAGGATGAAGGTGTAAGGTTTAGGGCGTAAGATGGAACAGCCGCCCGACACTTCGGGCGTCCGTTATAAGTAATAAGTTTTAAGTTTTTGCGGCTTTGCTAACTGGTTCGTGCATAAACGAACCGGGGTATATCCTGCATTCCCAATTCACTTATTGACCATTCACTCCCGAGGCTTCGGGATGACGATTCACGCTTTTGAATTTTGACTTTTTACTTAAAAACGGATTGTTCATTTTCCGCTCCATGGTTCGTGTATACACGAACCGTGGGAAGCAAGCCCCAACCCGAAAGCGCTGGAAGCACAATTCACTTATTGACTTATTCACTTATTGACGACTGACCATTCACCTGTTCGTCAGAAATGGATTGTTCATTTTCTCAAACCCTATCGTTGTCATTGGCCCGTGGCCGGGATAAACTTTCGTTTCATCCGGCAGCACAAGCAGTTGCGTATGAATGCTCCGGATCAGTGTGTCGTAATCACCCCCGGGAAGATCGGTACGGCCAATGCTGCGGTTGAACAACACATCCCCGGCTATCAGCAACCCGGAGGTTTCGCTGTAAAATGACACGCTGCCGGGTGAATGCCCGGGCGTAAACAGAATCTGCAGCTCTTCGCTGCCCAGGCTAATGGTTTCACCTTCCCGGATTTTGACCACCAGTCCATCATATATAGCCGTAAACGGGATTTGCCAGGCCGCCGCCGCCTGCGCGGCCCGCTCCAGCACCGGCATCTCCTGCTCATGCAGATGAGGGGTCAGCCCCCAGGTTTCGGCAACAAACTTATTCCCGAAAATATGGTCGAAATGACAATGCGTATTCAGTAAAAGCACCGGCTTTAACCCTTCGGAACGGATGGCATCCGCCAGTTGCTGCTCCTCCTGCGGAAAATAACAGCCCGGGTCGATAATGCAACACTCCTTTTCTTCGTTATACACCAGATAGGTATTTTCCTGAACCGGGTTAAATGTGAACGACTTAACGCTTAACATGAAGGGTTTTTTGTATTTTTAAAATTGGGAACGCTGTTTTTTCCGTAAATAACCGGTATAAGGCTCAAAACTACACGCCGGGAATGAAAAGGCAAGCAGGAATCTTCACCCCTATTCCCGGGATAAGAACTAAGTAAACGCAATAAAGTATCGCCCAATCGTATGAATAAATTAACTAGCCTGATTGTCTGCCTTACCTTGCTAACTGGTATGAAAGCATCGGCGCAGGCCAATGCTGTTGAATTTGGCAAAAACCGCGTACAATATCAGAAGTTCAAGTGGAAGTATTACCAGACCGAAAACTTCAATACCTACTTCAGCCAGGATGGTCTGGGTCTGGGAAAATATGTAGCCCAGATAGCCGAACACGAACTACCCGGTCTCGAAGAGTTTGTTGAATACGGCATCCAGCGCCGCACCAACATCGTTGTATACAACAACTTCGATGAAATGCAGCAATCCAATATCGGACTCGGTATCGATTGGCAAAATACCGGTGGTGTCACCAAACTGGTCAACAACAAAATGCTCGTTTACTTCGACGGTAATCACGACAATCTCAAAAAGCAGATCCGCCAGGGTATCGCCCGCGTACTCGTGGAAAACGTACTCTTCGGCGACGATCTCGGCGAGTTTGCCGCCAACCAGGCATTGCTCGATCTTCCCAAATGGCTGACCGATGGTTATATCGAATACGCTGCCGAAAACTGGAGCCCCTCACTCGACGATGAACTCCGCGGCGTAATGCTCAATGGCACTTACAACAATTTCTATCAGTTTGCCTACGAAAAACCCAACCTCGCAGGGCACGCTTTCTGGAAATACATCGCCGACAAATACGGCAAGAATAAAGTAACCTACTTCCTTTATCTCGCCCGCGTTTACCGCAACCTGAATAACGCATCCAATAAACTGGCGCAGAAAAAATTCAAATACCTGCTCCGCGATTTCATGCAGGAAGTGCCGCAGCAGTATTATAAAGATCTCCGTGGCCGCAAGAACGTCCCCAAAGGACAACTGGCCGTAACGGAAACCGTGGGTAAAAAAGATTATATCCGTTTCAACGCCAACCCAATCGCCAAAAGCTATTCCTATGCACTGGTAGAATTCAAACAAGGCATTTATTCCGTAGTGCTTGTTGAGAACTTCTATAACCGTAAAGTATTGCTCCGCTACGGCACCCGCAGCAAAGACAACGAGATCAATCCCAACTACCCCATCCTCGCATGGGATGGAAAAGGCACAAGGCTCGCCTGCATCTATACCGAAAAAGGCAAACTGAAACTATTTGTCTTCGATGCCGTCCTGCGCATCAAGACCACTAAAGGAATTGAGCTGCCGATGTTCGACCAGGTACAGGACATGAAATACATGCTCGACAACAATACCCTGTTGTTAAGCGCCATTCGTAGTGGACAAACGGATATCTATACGTACAAGATCGACAAACAAACCATCGAGCAGATCACCAACGACGTATACGATGACCTCGATCCGTCCTTCGTGGCCTTCCCGAATAAGACAGGCATTATTTATTCCAGCAACCGTCCTTCGGCCAACGCCGCAAGCAGCGACGACTCACTGCCTGCCAATCGTTTTAATATTTTCCTGGTTGACAACTGGAACAAATCCGATTTCAAACAAATCTCGCAAATGACCAACCTGAAACGCGGCAATGCCCGTTTCCCTTCTCAATACAATACTTCACACTTTACTTTCGTCAGTGACGAGAACGGTATCAACAACCGCTATGCAGGTTTCTTCCGCACGGAAAGAGCAGGTCTCGATACATTGGTGTTTATCGGAGACGAAGTGTTACGCAATCCGCCGAAAGCAGAGATCGATAGTGTGATGAACGAATGGAACAAAACCGATATCGACTCGGTAGGTTTTGTATCGATTACCAACGATTCTTCTTATGTTTTCCCGCTGACAAATTACCAGAGCAGCCTCATTGAAACACGCACGGCCGGTGACAACCAGCAGGTAAGTGAAGTAATCAAAATGGCTGACCTGAAAATGCTGTATCGCCTGAAAGTAGACGAGAACACCCTGAAGCGCCGCAACGTTAATGCACGCCCGACTGAATATGTACGTCAGTTACTGGATGAAGAACGCCGCGCTGCCAATAAAAAAGCAGGAACAGATCCGGCCGGTGGCGGCAATCCGCAGAAGCCACCGCAGAATGATTTCTTCCAAAGCGAATTCAGTGATGAAAAACGCGACTCGGCCAAAACAAATGGCCAGGTGGTGGGAAAAGTGGTAAGCTCCGATGTGGAAACCCGCGAACCCGTACTGCGCAAAGCCAAATTGTATGAATACCGTCCGCCTAAATTCTTTGCAGACTATGCGGTGACGGGTTTCAACAACTCCGTACTCGCGGTTAATAAATTTCAGCCTTACGGTGGCGGTGCCGGCCCTATCTATCTTTCCAACGGTGGCGACTTCAACGGTATGCTGCGCCTCGGCACAAGCGATCTGATGGAAGACGTGAAGTTCACCGGCGGTATCCGCATCGCACCCAACCTGCGCGACAACGATGTGCTGTTTGAATTTTATAACCTGCGCAAGCGTCTCGACTGGGGCTTCACGTATTTCCGCAGCAGCAACCGCGTTGGGCTTACCGAGCAAAACAGCGGGCTGAACTACGACGGTAAAATGTTCTCCAACTACTACCTCGCACGTTTGCGTTATCCGCTCGACCGTGTGCGCAGCCTGCGTGCCACCATCGGTCCGCGTTTCGACCGCACGGTAGTATTGTCAAACAACTTCCCGCCGAATGCTCTGGATATTCCCGACCAGAAACTGACCTATGGCCAGGTAAGTGTTGAATATGTACACGACAACACGATCAACCCTGCTACCAATATCTGGAAAGGACTGCGTTATAAAGTATTCTTCGACTGGTTCACGCAACTGAGCAACGTCAGCAATACCGATGGCAAATACATCTTCAATGCCGGCTTCGATGCGCGTCATTACTATCCTATTTACCGTAACCTGATCTGGGCAGTACGAGCATCAGGAGATTTCTCCTGGGGCAATCAGAAAGTTATCTACTACGTAGGTGGAGCCGACAACTGGTTCTCTCCGAAATTCAACGACGGCAATCGTCCCAGCCCGGATAACACCTATACCTACCAGACACTGGCCAACCCTGTGCGTGGCTTCAAACAAAACATTGCCAACGGTAACAACGCCGTGGTGCTGAACAGTGAAATCCGCGTGCCGGTGTTCACCACGTTCTTCAACAAACCGATCAACAACGCACTGCTCCGCAACTTCCAGTTGGTACAGTTCTTTGACCTCGGTACTGCATGGAATGGGCAGTTTGATAAACTGGAGCGTCCGCAAACCACGTTCATCGATGCCAACGATCCGAACAACGTGGTGAGTGTGCGACTGAAAGCCGGCGGCCTCGGACCATTTGCCGGCGGTTATGGATTTGGTGCACGCAGTACCTTGCTGGGCTACTTCCTGAAAGTAGATGCAGCCTGGGAAATGAATGGCATCTTCCGCGGCAAGCCGATGTGGTATTTCGGTATGGGCATCGACTTCTAAATAATTCATTTTATACCAATAAAAAATCCCGCTATCGAGCGGGATTTTTTTTCATCTGTCAGTGCATCTTCAGGGTTCTTGGTTTACTACCCTGGTAGATCAGCCAGATGAAAAGCGCATAACTGATGATCATCGCCCACGATTCTGTATGACCGAGCGGCTGAAAAACAAGTTCCAGCAAATGATCGGTCAGCGCAAAAGGATCGGTGAAAATGTCCCAGCTATTGAACCGTCTGTAACGTCCGAGGTAGACACCCAGGGCGCACAGGAAAAGAACAGGAAAAATAAAAACAGCCGGCCGGCGGAGCCTTCCCTGGCTCCGCAGCCAGCTTTCTATCCGCTGCAGTGAAAGCATGCCCGCCTGCAAACCGCTCCATGCAAAAGACAATAGCAACACAAGATCAAACCAGCCCGGCGCCGAGCGCACCTCCCTGAAGTGGAAGAGATCAGTGAACAGGTAAAAGGAGTTGGGCAGAAACAGCAACCAGAGCACAAACCAGGTTGCCTTCAGCCAGCGTTTGCGCGGATCTGCCTGCAGAAAGAACCAGGTACATATAAACGGAACAAAAGCAAGCGCCAGGTTCCATAACAAAAACAGATACGTATTTTCATTCGTTGTCAATATGCGCAGTATCAGCAATCCAAATGCAAAGAGAGAAGACAGCAACAGCCAGTCTTCAGGAAAAACGGGGTTGTACAATTGACTACGCCAGCCACGACGCACGGCCTGTAATATTTTCTTTTTCATGAGCCTGAAATGATTTTAGGTAAAAAAATAATCAGCGCTATCACCACTGCAAACACGGCGCTCAGCAGCACAGCAGCGGCAGCCATATCCTTGACTTGTTTGATAGCAACAGCATAACCCGGAGAAACAACGTCTGCCAATTTCTCGATAGCTGTATTTAAAATCTCCGTGATCCACACCAGGAAAATGGCGATCAGTAACCATTTCCATTCATTTTTATTCAGCTTAAACAAAAAGCCCGCGGCTATTGCGATGACCGTTGCTATTGCATGCAAGCGCGCATGCGGTTCGGTTTTCCAGAAAGTACGGAGCCCCTGCCAGGCATAGCCAAGGCTCCGTCGACGTTTCCGGATATAAGTGGACAAGGTCATGGTTATTGTTGTAATCGCCTGGAGAAATACATGACGATCGCGAGTGCGATAAACAACCCGATACTTCCCATGAGCAGTGAGAAATCCTGCAATTGAATGATGCTGAAAATATAGCCGTACACGGCGGTCAGCACCAGACATATGAAGAGGGAAATGCGGGCTGACTTCAGAATGCCGCCGGTATACCAGGTTACCAATGCGATGGTAGCAACGCCGGCAATACAATACGCCCAATTGAACCCGGTATATTCCGACACCGATAACAACAACGTATAAAACAACACGAGCGCCAGTCCTGCGAGACCATAATGCACGAGCAGTAAACTTCTTTTGTATATGAGTTCAATAAGGAGAAAGGCGACAAAGGTCAATATGATGCAAAGCAAAGCATACTTAACGGCGCGGCGTGTTTTATCATAACCATCCACTGGCAACATGAATACAGTGCCCACCGTCAATGGCTCAAGGGAATAGTTCCGGTTGATCCATACCTGTGGGGTATTGCGGTTAAGAAATTTCCAGTTGGCCACGAATCCGCTGTCACCCACTTCCCGTGTCTCGGGTAACATGCTGCCCTGGAAACTCGGGTCTTTCCAGCCAGACTCCATTTTGATGCGTGTATCGCGGGCGGCGCTGGCAAACAACAACTCACCCGAGCCATTGAGATTGAATTGCAGATTGAACTGATGCAGTGATTGCATTTTATCCAGAGACAAGGGAAGGCGAACGTAATAAGCATCTTTCAGGAAATCTGCTCCGTCATATTGGGGCAACAGGGTCAACGATTGATCGTCCCACTGCAAGCGGATGTCTTCGCGTATACCACGCAACGCATCTTTGACAGGTAAGATCAGTAAGGCCCGGTCCCAATCGAGCGAACTGTCCTGCACACCTGCGGAAGCCATGTCTGCCGGAGCAAAAGAACCGGCAATGTTGATGGAAGAACGATACACGGGCACTTCATAAATACCACGTCGACGTGTTTCTGTCGCTACCCTGGTGGATACATCGGCTTTGTCGGGCATAAGGTAAATCATATTACCTCCTATTTTATAAGGCACGGCGATCACCGGCGAGGTTACTTTCTGTGGGCCTGCCCATTTCTGGTTGATATCGGCCGACGCTTCCTGCTGGCGCAGTTCACGCTCCCGGACTATTTCCAGGATAAACAAAGTGGGAACCCAGAGTAACAAGGCAATGCCGAAAATGACGAGGCCTTTAAAGAAAAACTTTCCTTTGTCCATTAAACCGGAAAGCGGAGATGAAGGGGAATTTTCCATATAACTGTAATTGTTTATTTATTTTAAAAAGCACTTTGTAATACAAAGTATAAAGACAAAAAAAATTTACCGTATTCCCTTGATCATGTTTTCGAGCGCCTGGATATGATCGGTGAACGCTTTTTCGCCATTGCGCGTAACGGAATAAGTGGTATTTGTTTTACGCCCGATAAAACCTTTGTGAACTTTGAGATAACCATTTTCCTCCAGGCTCACGAGGTGGGTGGCCAGGTTGCCGTCGGTTACTTCCAGCATACGTTTGAGGTCATTGAAACTCACTTCCTCATTGACCATGAGAATGCTCATCACCCCGAGGCGTATGCGGTTGTCAAACAATTTATTTAATCCGGCAATAGGGTTCATAAGGGATCCTTTGCAATAGCAACAACAGGTTTTTCATTTCGTTCATACCGGAACCAGATGATCAGTCCGAATACGATATGCAATACACCAAAACCAAGCGTCCAGAAATACAGGCCATAGCCGATGTAAAACATATTGAGTAATCCGAGCAGGATCATACCGAAACCCAGCCAGCGTACAGCTCCCAGCGTAAAGCGGCTGGCAGCCACCATGGATAAACCATAAAAAACAAGGCAACCCGGCGCAATGAAACGCCATTCATCATAGCGCAGCATGCCCAGTAAAAATACAGCCCCGGCCGCCATGGGTATGGCAAACTGCCAGGCTGCCTGGCGGGAACTGTATTCCCACAATGATTGTCCCTGACGGCGCGCTTTGCGCCAGGTGAACAAAGCGGCAACACCCGCTGCCATGATCAATGTGATGAACGACAACACCAGCAGTTGGGTTTTGAGTTCCGCAAAGTCGCCCGCCATGAAAGCGCCGCGCGTATTGTAAGACCGGTAATAGGGCAGGAAGAAAAGATACCGGCCGATGAGGGCACTTATCAAGGCCACCACACCGGCACCGGTAAAACTCCAGGCGCTGAGCGAAGTAAACCGGCTGCTGCGCTGCATCAACCGCTTGATGTCCTGCACATCCTGCAGGGTACCGGCTCTTAAATTGTCATCCATAAAAAGCACTTTGAAATACAAAGTAATAGGCCTCCGGCTGATTTTCCAAATAAAAAATTCGTTAAATACATGCTCCGGGCAAATTCCCGCCGCTTTTACCGCTTTGCGAAGTAGATTTGCATATTCATGTTGAACGCCAGACCCATTACCCGTTTTCTTTTATTGACCCTGATCGTGATGACGGCATCGCACCTGTCCGCGCAAAAGATCATCAGCGGTGTGATCAAAGATTTTCACAGCGAAGAGAAAGTTCCTTTCGCATCCGTTACGTTCAAAGGCACGTCCTTCGGTGGCCTCACCGATTCGGCCGGTTTTTTTTCCTTCCAGGTGGACAAATGGCCTTCCGACTCATTGCTCGTTACCTGCGTTGGTTATCAACCTTACACTTTCGCCATACCGGCTAATAAAGATTCCCTCCTGCTTGAAATCCCGATGGAACGCGGCACTTTCAATAATGATGTGCGCGTAAAAGTAAAGGTGAACAAAGGCCTGCTCGTGTGGCGAAAGATCGTGCAGAACAAACCACGCAATGACCGCTACCGGTTTCAGAATTTTTCTTACGAACTCTACAACAAGCTGGAACTCGATATCAAGAACATGAATTTCCGCCGCATCACGCGCTTTAAACCATTGCGCGGCATCGGCGATATCATCAACCAGCATATCGATTCTACCGACGAACAGAAATATTTACCTGCCTACCTCACCGAAGCGCTCTCTGATTATTATTATCAGAAGAAACCGCTGAAGCGCCGCGAGATCATTAAAGCCGTCAACACCAACGGTGTACGCAACGAAAGCATGATCAAGTTTCTCGGTGGCATGGACCAGGTGATCAATGTTTACAACAACTTTATTCCCGTATTCGATAAACAGTTTGTGAGCCCGGCCAGCGATAACGGTGATATCTATTACAATTACAACGTAATCGATACGCAGCAGATCGGCAATCACCGTTATTTCCACCTGGTGTTTGCGCCGCGCCGCAAGGGCACGAATACGTTTGAGGGCGATTGCTGGGTACATGTGGGCAGCTTTGCCATTCAACGCATGAACCTGCGCCTGGGTAAGGAAGCGAATATCAACTTCCTGGAAAACCTGAGCCTGATCCAGGAATACACGCTCATCAATGATTCCACATGGTTTTTATCGAAGGATAAGTTCGTGGCGGATGTGTCGCCTGTCGGCAAAATGGTACCGGGTCTCATCGGGCGAAAGACAACTACCTACCGCAACGTGATTGTCAACGATAGCAGCGTAGTACAGGAACTGGCAAAAAATAAAAGGCTGGAAGAAATACTCACACTGGAAGGAGCAGCCTATAAGCCGCGCGAATATTGGGATACAGCCCGGCACGAAGAGCTTTCCCGAACGGAAAAAGGCATCATTCACATGATCGATACGCTCACCAATGCGCCATCGTTCAAACGGTTGACCAAACAACTCACCTTTCTCGCTACCGGTTACTTCAATGTAGGCAACCTGCAATTTGGTTCGGCCTACAACTGGTTTACGGGAAATGGATGGGAAGGTTTCCGGATGCGTTTCGACCTGGCGAGTAACCGGCATTTCGATAAGAAATGGTGGTGGCACGGCTACGTCGCTTATGGTTTTGGCGACCGCAAGTTCAAAGGAAAAGGTGAAGTGTTCTACCTGCCCAAAAAAGATCCGCGGCAATACTTTTTTGCTTCGTATGTAAATGATCTCGACTTTGGACAGAACTATTATGGCGAAGTGTCGCAGGACAATATTTTTGCCCTGGCTATCCGCAAAAAAGGCATCCCCATCAAGTTTCTGAAAGTGGAAGAAAAACGATTGGAGTTTTTCAATGAAACGCGTTCCGGTTTCTCCACGCTGCTGGCAGTAACGCACAAGCAATACACGCCGCTGCGCAACCTTCCGCCAAAAGATTCTTTTGCCATTGCGGGAGCATCGCCGCTGGCAACCGCCGAAGTAGCCTTAAGATTACGTTTCGCTTACCTGGAAAAATTCCTGGAGTCTACTTTTTTCCGCACCAGTCTGGGAAGCCCCTATCCTATTGCAGAAGTAACGGTAGCGAGAGGTATATCGGGCATTTTCAATAGCGGATACGATTATACCAAACTCTCGGCCAGTGTGTCGGACTATATCAGCATTCCGCCGGTCGGTAATATTTCCTTCCAGGTATACGGTGGTAAAACATTCGGTACGCTGCCGTATGTATTGCTGGATATTGCGCCGGGCAATGAGTTGTATTATTACAACAAATATGCGTTCAACATGATGAACCGTTTCGAATTCATCCATGATCAGTTTGCCGGCATCAACTTCGAACACAATATCGGCAACGGTATTTTCAGATTGCTTCCTAAATTGAAATTCCGTCAGTTCTATACGGTGAAGACATTATGGGGCAGCCTCAATGAGAAAAACCGCGAACTCAATTTTGTAGACGGACATAATTTCCAAACCCTCAACGGCAAAACTTATCTCGAAGTCGGTACCGGCATCGATAATATTCTGCGCTTTATCCGCATCGATTGTGTATGGCGTTTGTTGCCACAGTCTAATATAAAAGAAGCCACCAAACGCTTTGGCGTATTTGGCAGCTTCCGTTTAACCTTCTAAAATCAGTTTCAGTCTCCGGGTTCCTGGTTTTCTTTTTGTTTCAAATATTTTTCCAATAGCTTATCAATGTCCTTGAGCCTATAGGCTTCTTCATGATAACCGGTAAGTTCACCGTTGGTCTGTAATTCAGCTTGATCCAGCGCATAGGGTCCTGCTACGCCCAGCATCGGAAAATTAAGACCGTCGTCGCTTATTTGAAATAGGAATACGCGGAACTCTTTTCCTTTCCATTTTACTTTCTTCTCTTTTACAAATTCAACAGCCGGTGTCCATTCTTCATAATCGAAATAACCAAGCAATTCCGACTCAGCGAAGGAACGCTGGTTTTTATATTTGGCCGGGAAAAGCGATTGATTACCGGTTGTGTCCAGCAGTGAGTAAAGATCACGGCGGTAAAGCGGCTTGCCCGCCAGTTCATTGAGTGACTTCGCGGGTACCGGCTGTTTCATGCGGATCAATGAACTGACCCCTTCATTCAGCGCGGCCGGCATCTCCGGTGAAAGAAATCCGCGTATGCGCGATGCAATAGCTGTGTCGGGGAAATAACCAAGCAGGTGCAACATATCGACATAGCTATATCCTTCGTTGTCGATATCATCCTGCGACCAGGGTTGGCGCAGATAGCTATCGGCTTGTTTTAAGATCACCGGCAGGTAAGGACGCACGGCTTCTTTGTCGAGTTGATCGTCTTTCAGTAACCGGTCGGTGACGTCGATAACTGCCAGGGACATGTGCGGTTTCGATAACAGTTGCAACAAGCCCGGATACAGAGCCCTGGTGAGTTCCAGCGAATCATATATTCTGTAGGAAAACGTGAACTTGCCCGTGCTGTCGGGTGAAGGCGTTTTTTCCACCAATAATTTCAGTAGTGCCTGGTAAGCATAGGCCGATTTTATAGAAGAAAGGCCATGAATGATATCGTCCTGCATCCTGTCATTGGTTGCGGGAACTTTCGCGTATTGTGCCGTCAGAAAATCGACCGTGGCATTGTCACCGATGTTGTAAAGCTTACCAGCCAGTTGAAAACGTATGCGGAAATAATCGTAGTGCAACGTATCACCTGGAATTTCGGTTACGATCAACTGCCGCAACTTGGGAAGATCTTTTGTTGTAAACTCATGTGAGTATAAGGCACTCCGCGCTTTGAAATAAGTAGCCGAATCTGTAGACAAAACATCGTTCAGCAATTTATCACTCTTGCTTTCTTTATTCGCTGTATAACTGCGGGTGAAAGTGAACGAATCAAAGAAGGGCTGATAACGTTTGGCCAATGCATCTTTTTCCTGTTGCACAACCAGTAAAATATATAGTGAATCGCCGTGTAAGCTAATGCGCAGTTGTTTGGCTGTATGACTGTTGGCCTTCACCATCGTCCATTCAAGGCCCGGAGCCGTTCCGTTTCTCACCTCGCGTTTGCTCAATACGCTGTCTGTTTCGAGTTCATATCGCGTCATCGTTTCTTCGAGAAACTTAAGTGTGTCCGTTACCTCCGTGTAATCGCCGATGCTTTGTTTTTCGATGCGGTAAGAAGTAGCATCAACAGGGTTGCTGCCGACATATACCCAGTCTTCGAGCAGCACACCGGAAGGGTCTTCGCCGGTTTCTCTTTTCAATAAAGCGGAAGGAAGTTTCACCCGGAAATCTCCATCGGGAGAAACCTGTTCGGTCCAGACGGGAGCGGGATAATCCAGCAAACGGAAAGAAGCAAAGAATGCGCTGTCCTTGTCCGGTGCCGCATTGCGGGGTACGCCGCTGATTAGCTGGTACACGCGGTTGCCGCGGATCAGGGTGAAGGATTTAAGCCGCAGGTCTTCATCTTTTGCAAAACCCTGCGCCTGGTAATAAGCATATCCGAAGCGTTCGCCCCACTCATCTTTTACATCGTTGAGTTGTGCATGATAACCGGCGCGTAATTCTTCAAAATAAGCTGAATCGCTTTCCAGTACCAGGCCGGCTTTGAGGTCGAGCACCTGTACAATATTATACTGCGTGTTGGCAATATCCAGCAGATCCCAGGAGCGCGAAGAAAAAGACTGGCCGTCCTGGCGGCTTTCCAACGATTTGCTGCGGCGGTACTGACCGGGCCAGGTGATAGCAAAATAACCTGTCGTGTCATTTTGTACAACACTATTTGCCGCCAGTTTTTTGGGAGCCTCCAACGGTTTGAAAGAATTAAAAAAGCGCTGACTATTGTTGTTCTTTTTATTAAGAGAAGCATCTCCGCCATTCATCAACATATAAACAGAACCGTTGCCAACAAGATAACGGATCTTATACTGGTAGCTTGAATAACTCATCGTTCCTTCGAGTCCGGCCATACCATTGTGCGTAACCTTCTTCATATCCTTAACCCTGTCTTTCATTCGCTTGCGCAATGCCTCTATTTCGGTTTGTTCACTGGTATAGGATTTTGCAAAACTTCCGGCTATATACATTTCCTGATCCAGTATATCGTAAGCCATTTTCATATGAAGGGCTTCTCCGAAAGCATTAAAATCGCTTGTTTTGCCCGGCATTTCTATGCTGAATGTACCTGCATCGTCCGACACAGGTTTCCAGGCGATGGCGGCCACTTTTTTCCGGTAAACATCGGGATCGATCTTTGCGGTGCCGAACACAGGTTCAACGGTAAAACCTTTCTTCCGCAGCAATACGACCACGCCTTCAGTGCCCGGAAGATGTGCGGTACCAACGGTGAAGAACATGCTGCGTATGCGCCCCAGGCTGTCCATCCGGTCGGCCATTTTATAATTGCGGCGGATGAGCTGGATATCTTCCATCACTTTGTTCTTCGATTGCAGGAACATGGTGTCAACCGCGTTGAGATCCTGTGCAAGGTAGATGGAGATCATTTTTTCCATCATGGCTCTTGCAGGCATCTGCAGGCTGTCGATGTCCTGATCAGTTACGCCGCGTCCTATTTCGTCCATGATCTGCAACTGATCCGTCACATCTTCGATACCACCGGCCCATTTGCCCATTCTTGTAGCGAGTGCATAGAGATACATATCGAGAATGACCGGCATCTTTTCCGTTTTGAACATACCGGCTATAATTTCCTGGCGGATTTTTTTCAACGCGCGTATTTCGCGTTTGCTTAACCGCTTTTCCGTGCCGGGAGGTGGTTCAAGTATATCTTCCACATCAGTAAGTGCGGGTGGTGGTTCTTTTACGTCGTCACTGCCATAAATTTTTTCGTCCACCGCTTTTTGCAAAATCGAATCGAGGTATTCATGCACATCGATTTCCATTGCAAAGCCTTCGGCTTTCTCCAGGTAATGATAAAGCGAATCGCTGAGATGAAAAATACGTTTGTCCTGAAGGTGCATACTACCGAAGAGATAAGAATCTTTGGTCAACCCGTTTCCGGATATGCGCCACAGCAGGGTGGATGGCCAGGAAGAAGATTGAGCGGTGGAAGATAAAACGCAGAAGCACAGAACGCCCAATGAAAGCAGGATACGTTTCATAGTTGAAGATAGTCTTGGTTTGCTGATGCAAAGTAATGTGTAAATGTGGAAATATGTAAATGTGAAAATGAAACAGCCGGCGGCCGTAAATATTAAAGGCAACAGCCACTTTTGTTGCATGCACATTTTCACATTCCGCCAGCACTGCGGATTAAACGATGGTCACCTCAATCCCCATCCCTTTCAGCATTTCCACCGTATGCTCCGAAATGCCGGCATCGGTAATCACCTGTTCCACATCCTCGAGACCGCAGATGCGGCCAAACCCACGCTTGCCGAATTTACTGGAGTCGGCCAGCACTATTGTTTTTTGCGACGCGGCGATCATTTTGCGGTTGAGCTGGGCTTCCATCACGTTGGTGGTGCTGAGGCCAAACTCCATATCGATGCCGTCGACGCCGAGAAACAGCTTGCTGCAGGAAAAATCATCCAGCACTTTTTCGGCATAGATGCCGGTGGCGGAAGACGAGCTTTTGCGGAGAATGCCACCCAGTAACAACACTTCGATGCCGGGGTGCACATTTAATTCGGTGGCCACGTTGAGCGCCGCCGTGATCACCGTCACCGTTCCTTCCGGTTTGATGCAGCGGGCCAGCGATAACACACTCGTGCCGGAAGCAATGATCACACAATCATTCGGTTCGATCAATGCCGCCGCCACCATACCGATGCGATGCTTTTCCTCCGCATGAATTTTCTCCTTTTCATTGACCGGTCTGTCGACCGTATAAGGATTAATGGAAGTACCTCCCCCGTGCGTACGGAAAAGCAGGCTTTTGTCTTCCAGCAGTTTCAGGTCCTTACGGATAGTTACGGATGACACGTCTAATTCGCGGCAGAGGTCTACTACACTTACTTTTCCTTCCTTTTTGAGGCGGGAAAGAATATGCTGATGCCGTTCGGCTAACGTACGCATGGGTCGATACTTAAAAATTAAACGTCAAATTAAACCGATCTGCCTGGATTTCAAAAAGATAAATCTGTCAAGATCGCGCAACGAACAGGCGTTCGGCGATTCGAAACCAAATGAAATAATTATGAATTTTTCAAATTTCGAAATATTTCTTTTAGAGAACAATATTTTTGCTTTACTTTCATTTTACTATCTATTTGTTTCGTTTTAAGTAAAAACGAAAGATAACGAAAGAAGGAAGTATTATGTTCACAGCCGCAACCAATGATTTTCGTCGTACTGCTCTGCTTGCTAAAATGGCGCACGATCCCGCCCCATTTGACCTGATCGTGATCGGCGGAGGCGCAACCGGATTGGGCATAGCACTCGATGCGGTTTGCCGTGGCTACCGGACCCTGCTCGTGGAACAGGCCGATTTTGCCAAAGGCACTTCGAGCCGCAGCACCAAACTCGTACACGGCGGCGTTCGCTACCTCGCACAGGGAGACGTGAAACTTGTCCGCGAGGCCAGCATCGAAAGAGGCCTGCTTCACCGCAACGCACCACACCTCGTGAAAGACCAGACCTTCATCGTTCCGGTTTACTCAACCTGGGAAAAACTGAAATACACCATCGGGCTGAAAATATATGATTGGATAGCAGGCCGATTACGCCTCGGGCCTTCGGTTTTCATTTCACGCAAAGACGTATTGGAAAAGATACCCGGCATCCGGCCCGAAGGCCTTAAAGGCGGCGTTCTTTATCACGACGGACAGTTCGATGATGCGCGGCTCGCCATCAATCTCATGCAAAGCATTCAAGACAATGGCGGACACATCATCAATTATATGAAAGTGACCGGACTGCTCAAAGATGAAACAGGTTTTGTAGCAGGCGTTAAGGTTACAGACACCGAAACAGACATACCGTATACATTCCGCGGTAAAACGGTTATTAATGCTACCGGTGTTTTTGTAGATGATATTCTTCGCATGGACGAACCCGGTCACGCAGCCAGCATTTGCGTGAGCCAGGGTGTTCACCTGGTGTTTGATAAAAAGTTTTTTCCATCATCCCATGCCTTGATGATTCCGCGTACAAGCGATGGACGTGTATTGTTTGCAGTTCCCTGGCATGATAAAGTAGTGGTCGGCACTACCGACACGCCGGTAGCAGAAGCTTCGCTGGAACCAGTGGCTTTGGAAAAAGAGATCCGGTTTATCCTGGACACCGCGGCGGCTTATTTTATTGAAAAGCCACAGCGCAGTGATGTCTTGAGTGTGTTTGCCGGCCAACGCCCGCTTGCCGCTCCGCAAAAAGCCAATCAGAAGACAAAAGAAATTTCAAGAAGTCATAAGATAGTCGTTTCTCCCTCTAACCTGTTTACGATCCTTGGTGGTAAATGGACAACGTACAGAAAGATGGGAGAAGACATGGTAGACCGGGTAGAAAAGGAAATGAACTGGGCGCACAAACCGGCAACCACGGCCAACCTGCACGTACATGGTTATGTGGCGCAGGCAGACTGGTCCGATCCTTTTTATTTCTACGGCAGCGATGCCATACCCTTAAAGGAAAGTATTAACGGCAGCGCCGGCCAGTGGCTAAGCGAATCGCTGCGTATTCATCCGGCACAGGTGCGATGGGCTGTTGAACATGAGATGGCGCGCACTGTAGAAGATGTACTGGCAAGAAGAACCCGCGCCTTGTTACTCGACGCCAAAGAAAGCGTACGCATTGCTCCTGCTGTGGCATCGATCATGGCAACCACACTCGGTCAGGACAAAGCATGGGAATTACAACAGATAGAACAATACCAGCAATTGGTGGAAACCTATATCCTGGAGAAGCTGCCCGTACACATATGAAAATTAAGTGTTGATTGTTCACAACAAATTCATGTTGACGTAACAATATCTTAATAACGATTATCGACTGCCAATATGAAAAAGAAATTTCTTTGCCAACCGGAAGAAAAGGAACAACCTGTAGTTAAAAGAAGCATTCCCCACCAGGATGTTTTCAAGTTGCTTCCTGTCCCGCCATTTTTTATCCCGGTTGCTGTCACATCTATCCATCGTAAGTTCTACGTTTTTTAAACCAACAACCTCAACAGTTATGAGAGTAGCATTTTTTGCTGTCACCAAACTCCCTGTAAAATTTTTGCTATGGAGTTTATGTTTGCTGGCCATGAGCGCAGTTGCTCACGCGCAGCAAAAAGACATCAGCGGCAAAGTCACAAGCAAAACAGACGGCGCGCCGCTGGCTAAGGCCACTGTGGTGGTAAAAGGTACTTCCCGCGGTACTTCCACCAACGATCAGGGTACTTTCACTATCCGCGCGGCAGCAAATGAAACCCTCAGCGTTTCCGCTGTCGGTTATCTGCCGGTGGAGTTGTCCGTAGGAGCCAACACTTCTCTCAGTTTTGAATTGACCGAAGACTCCCGCGAAATGGAAACCGTAGTCGTTACCGCACTCGGCATCCGCCGCGAAGAGAAAGCGCTCGGCTACTCCGTATCCAAAGTAAACGGTGAAGAGGTGACCAACGCCATGTCCAACAACTGGACCAACTCCCTCACCGGTAAGGTAGCCGGCCTCAACCTGTTGAAATCAGGTGGCGGTCCTTCCGGCACCAACAAGATTATCCTTCGTGGTGAGAACTCACTGAACGGAACCAGTGAAGCACTCATCGTGGTGGACGGTGTAATCATCAGCGGCTCCAGCGGTCAGATGACCGGTACCGGAAGTTCCTCTTATCTACAGGGCGAATCTCCTGTGGATTTTGGTACCAGCCTCAATGATATCAATCCCGAAGACATCGAATCCGTTACCGTATTGAAAGGTCCGGGCGCTGCTGCATTGTATGGCGCACGTGGTGCCAACGGTGCAATCATCATTACCACCAAATCCGGCAACAACGCCAAGAAAAAAGGACTCGGCATTACGTATAACATGAATGCCTCCATCGACAAAATCAACCGCTGGCCCGATTATCAGTATGAGTTCGGACAAGGTGCTACCGGTCAGCATACCTGGTATTCTTATAACGATTCTGAAGACGGACCAAGCACACGCAGCACCAGCTCTGCATGGGGACCCGCCTTCAACGGACAAGCTTATTATCAATACGACCCGGTTACACGCACCAAAAGTGAAGTGCGCACGCCCTGGGTTCCTTATAAAAATAACCGCAAGGATTTCTTCGAAACTGGTAAGAATCTCATCAACACGCTCACCATCGATGGCGGAAATAAAAACACGTCAGTACGTCTTTCGCTGACCAATCTGAAGAATACCTGGATTATTCCCAACACCGGATATGATCGCAATACGGTAGCGTTGTCTGTGAACCAGAAGATTTCCGACAAGCTGACGATCGCTACCAAAGTAAACTATACCAATAAGAAAACGGACAATCTTCCTTCTACCGGTTACAATAACCAGTCGATCATGTATTTCATCAGAGGCATGGTTCCCAATGCCAACCTCGATTGGTTCAAGGATTATTGGGTACCCGGACAAGAAGGTATTGCGCAGACACGCCCGTTCAGCAGCCTGCTCGACAACCCCTATCTCATTTCTTATGAAATGCTGAACAAGTCTAACCGCCATGGTGTGATCGGTAATATTTCTGCAACCTATAATTTCACCAAAGACCTGAGCCTGATGGTGCGCACCGCGCTCGACTTTGCCTCAGAGTTTCGTTCGCAACAACGTCCTTTCGGCGTAAACAAATTTGCAGAAGGCATGTTCCGTACGCAGAACATATTCACCCAGGAGATCAACTCCGACTTCCTGCTGCGTTACAATACACGTTTCTCGCGCAAAATCCGCGCGGGTTTCTCTGCCGGTGGCAACAGCATGACCAACCGTTATATCCGCGACGAACTCCGTGCCGACCAGCTTAATTATCCGGCTATTTATACATTGGCCAACACCAAAAACCCACTGGTAGCACTTCCCTATCGCGCTAATTACAAAGTGAATAGTTTCTATGCACTGGCACAAGCTTCGTATGACGATTTTATCTTCATCGACGCCACCGCGCGCCAGGACTGGGCAAGCACATTGGCCACGCCAACTTCTACCAAGAACACCGGATTCTTTTATCCGTCTGTTAATGGCAGCGTAGTGGTTTCTGAAAAAGTAAAAATGCCGGCACCCATTTCCATGCTGAAAGTACGCGGCTCATGGGCACGCGTGGGTAGTGGCGGCATTGTTCCTTACCGCACGTCCTACACCTATGATCCGACCTTGTTCCCCGGTGGTGCAAGCAACCCCACCGCTATCGCCAACCCGGATCTGAAATCACTGCTTACCACCAGCGTGGAAGCAGGTCTGGATATCCGTTTCTTCAAGAACAAATTGAACGTCGACATTGCTGTTTACCGCAACAATACCAAGAATGATATCTTCCGTGTGCCGGTTGATCCTTCCTCCGGTTATTCGGCCATTATTGCCAATGCCGGTCTCGTACGCAACCAGGGAATCGAGATCCAGGTGAATGGCAACGTACTCACTACAAAAAGCGGCTTCAGTTGGAATGTTTTCGGTACTTATACAGCTAACCGCAACCGGGTGGTTGAACTCGTAGACGGAACCGACACCTATGTAATGTCGACCGGTCCTGCAAACCGCGGCTCTATCGAAGCGCGTCCCGGCGGTCGCATGGGCGACCTGTATGGTATCGGTTATGAACGCAGCCCGGATGGCCAGATTATCTACAACGATCAGGGCATGCCTACACGCACCACCGCCGTTAAATATCTCGGCAACACCAATGCTAAATGGAAAGGAAGCATCGGCAGCGAACTCAAGTTTAAAAACTTCCGTTTCAATTTCCTGTTCGACGGACAGTTCGGTGGCGTAGCCTATTCACTCACACACGCAGTATTGATGGAAGAAGGCAAGTTGAAAAAATCTGTTCCCGGCCGTTACAACGGCATCATCGGTGAGGGTGTACGCTGGGATGCGGTCAACAACAAGTACGTTCCCAACGACATTCTCGTTACCAATATTCAGGCATACTACGATGCGCACTTCAACCGTGACAACATCGAGTCCAACACGTTCAGCACAGACTTCATCAAGTTTCGTGAAGCACGTCTCGATTATACGTTACCAACAAGACTCACCAGCAAGCTGAGACTGACCCGTGCATCGATTGGCGTATATGGACGCGATCTCTTCGTAATCACTAAATGGCCTTCATTCGATCCGGAGTTCGGCACACTGAACGATGGTCAGATCAATGCCGGATTTGAAATCGCACAGTTTCCGTCAACACGCTCAATGGGTATAGCTCTTACCGTAGGTTTTTAACCTGAAAAAACTAACAACATGAAACGTTCACTTTTTTCCATAGCAATCATCTTCACGCTTTTAAGCATGAGCGCATGCAATAAAGATTTTGAAGAAACCAATACCAACCCGAATACCGTTCCGGTTACCAGACCTGAATCCCTTCTGGAGTCGGCTATTTACCGGATGGTGCAGGCCAATCAGACAAGGGCGCTCCGTCTCACGCACGAACTGATGCAGGTGCATGTGACGACGGTAAACTCCGATGAGATCCATCGTTACATCATCCGTCCTTCCGAATCGGATTATATGTGGAACGCCTGGTATCTGCAGATCACCAACTTCCGCGACATGTACAACAGCGCGAAAGAACTGGCACTCGTTCCAAGCCAGTCCTACTATTATTCTTACATGGGTATTGCGCGTGTAATGGAAGCATGGTCTTTTTCTTTGCTCACAGACACTTACGGCGATGTGCCTTTTTCAGAAGCGACGCTCGGCAGATCAGACAATATTTATCAGCCAAAATTTGACCGTCAGCAGGACATCTACGACAGCCTGTTTAAAAATCTCGAAGAAGCCAATACCTTGTTTGCAAGAAACGATACGCTTATTCCCGATGCGGCAAAACAACGCGATCCCTTGTATGGCGGTAGTATTTCAAAATGGCGCAAATTCAGCAATGCCCTTTACCTGCGCCTGCTGCTCCGTGCCTCCGGACGTCCGGAAAGTAATGCGGCAGCCAAGATCCAACAGATCATTGCCACGCCGGCAACTTACCCTTTAATGGCCAGCAACGAAGAGTCGGCAGTGATCCGTTTTACTACTACGCCTCCTTTCGTTTCCGCTTTTAATACCTATCGTGATTTTGATTTCAACGGCGACAACGGTCTCAGCCAGTTTTTCATCAATACATTGAACTTATGGGAAGATCCGCGCCGTACCAAATGGGCTTCGACTGTAGGCAGCAACTACGAAGGTGTGCCTAGCGGTTATATGCCCGGCCAGGTGCCCGAGAGACTCTCCTTTTACCTGGCTACGCTGAAAAATGAACCACGGCTCGGCAACATTCTCAGTTACCCCGAATTGCAGTTCATACTGGCCGAAGCGGCATTGAAAGGCTATAGCACCGGCAATGCAAGAACCTTGTATGAAAACGGCGTTAACAATGCCATTACCTTCTGGGCGCTGACCGTACCTACCGGGCATCTTGCCAAACCAGGCGTTGCATGGGTAGACGCCGAAACAGACGCACAGAAACTGGAAAAGATCATCACACAGAAATATTTTACTTTCTTCTTTACGGATTTCCAGTCATGGTTTGAATACCGCCGTACCGGATATCCTGATCTGCCGATCGGCCCCGGTGTACAAAACAACCGCATCCTTCCAACGCGGCTTGTTTATCCAACCATCGTGCAATCGCTTAACCGTGTCAACTATAACGAGGCAGTAAGCAGAATGGGTGGCGATAATATGTTGATCAAAGTATGGTGGGACGTAAACTGATCCATTTCTATTAACCAGTAATACAGCAACAATGACAACGCGCAATATTATATTTAATGGCCTGGTACTTGGAAGCCTCCTTGCAGGTATGGCATCATGCGTTAAAAAATACGACAACCCCGCAGAAGGTACGATGGGGGCTGCTACTTATATCTATGCCGTTCGCGAGGCTTATCGCGGCAATGAGATCACACTCAGTCCTTCTACGCTCGGCGGTGCCAGCCAGATACAGGGAGTAGTGATCTCCGATGCAGCAGCCGGCAATACAGAACCCGGCCTGTTCTTTATCCAGCAAACGGTTGCCTCAGCCAACCAGGTGGGTGATATTACCCGCGGTATTGCACTTCGCATGAGCAGCGGTAACGTTACCTGGAAAACAGGCGATTCACTTCGTATCAATGTGGAAGGCATGAAACTCGACCGCATCAACGGACGTCTCACCATCAGCGGTGTAACCGAAGACCGTGTAACCAAACTGGCAGAGAACCGTACACCGCTCGTGCGTTCTGCCAACCTCGCGATGCTCAATGTAATGATGCCGGAATACGAATCTTCGCTTGTTGCCGTACACGCCGACGTAAAAGATTATGCGGCCGGTGTACTCTTTGGTGGCGAGCGTACATTGAGTGATAACACAGGTCCGCAGTTCGGGCTTGTTACCAGAAATGAAGCCGCCTTCGCGGGTGCGCAAACACCCATCAACGCGCAATTCACAGGCATTCCGGGTTACTTCAATGCATCCGGAAAAGATACCGCCGGTGCTAAACGTATTCTGCAACTTCGCAATATCAATGACACCGCATTTCTGAGTGGTGCTATTTACAGCAACTTCCCCGAAAACTTCGAATACCCCGATGCTTCTGCCAAATCGAGTTATAACGTTACGGCCACTGCCAACAACATTGATCTGGCTTCTGGTAACTGGAAACTGCAGCAGGCAATTCTTGGTAATACGGTGATCCGCGACAAATACAATCTGCCCGGCAAACAATGCATCCGTATGCAACAGAACCTTACCACCAGCGGATATGTGCAAATGAACTTTGACGTAACGGAAGGTGCCTCAAAAGTGACGGTATTCTATGGAAAATATTATACCGATCCCAGTTCAACTTTCCGCCTGGAATATTCCGTGAACGGTGGCACCACATGGGTGAACGTTGCGCCTAACGTAAGTTACATGCCCGACCGCGGATCTTTGCAGGCAAGCTTCCGCGTGAACGTTACCGGTAATGTACGTTTCCGCATAAACAAGCTTGGACTCGGTGCCTCATCTTCCACCGTTTTCAACGGACGTTTATGCCTGGAAGATATTGTCGTGTATAAAAAACTTTAAGCTGTATTTTTAAACCTCACAGTAGCTGATCCGATATGCAAAGAAGAAAATTCCTTCAACAACTTGCCTGGTTGGGTGGCGGCCTGATAGCCGCCGTTCAATTGCCTGCACAAACTATTTTCAGCCGCGACGGAAAAATCAGCGGGCGGGTAAAATCCGGTAAAAAAGGTTTGGCCAATGTGGTGGTGAGCGATGGATATTCGGTGGTAGCAACCGATACCAAAGGCAATTACGAGATCGACCTTCATCCCGCAGCGCGATCCGTATTCGTGTCCACACCAGCCGGTTACGCGTTCTTACACGAAGACCATGTAGCCCGCCATTATCAAAAAGTAAATGGTAAACGTGCGAACTCACTCGACTTCGACCTGCGTGAACTCAAGCGCAGTGACGACGAACATCAATTCATCATTTGGGCCGATCCGCAGGTGAAGAGCGATAAAGACGTACAGAAAATGCTCGAGCAGTCTGTACCTGATGTACAGAAGCTGGTAAAGGCCGCCGGAAAGGATACATTGCTGCACGGTATCACCGTTGGTGACATCGTATGGGATGAATCCAAACATTTCGATGATTACACCCGTGCTGTCGGCAAAATGGGCATTCCGTTTTTCCAGTGTCTCGGCAATCACGATATGGATTACAACAAAGGGGGTGATGAAACATCAGACACTACTTTCCAGGAACACTACGGTCCTACTTTTTATTCCTTCAACCGCGGGCAGGTGCATTATGTGGTGATGGACAATGTTCGCTACCTGGGTAAAGACCGCGAGTATGACGGTTTCTTTCAGCAACACCAACTCGACTGGCTGAAGAAGGACCTGTCGTTCGTACCGGAAGACAAACTGATCGTTCTCTGTGTACACATTCCCGTACACAATGGCGTAAAAAATAACGCCGACCTCTATGCTGTACTCGGTAGCCGGAAAGTGCATATCATGTCGGGACACACGCATTATCACCGCAATGTGATCAAAGGAAATATCTACGAACATAACCATGGCACCGTATGTGGCGCCTGGTGGACCGGCCCTATCTGCGGCGACGGCACGCCCTGCGGTTATGGCGTTTACACTGTTAAAGGAACCAACCTTGAATGGTATTATCAATCCACAGGTGAGTCACCGGATTACCAGATGGCTTTATTTATCCAGGAAAAAGATGGTACAAAAGAATTACTCGCCAACATCTGGAATGCTGACCCGGCATGGAAAACAAGTTACTGGGTAGATGGTGTGGAGAAAGGGAGTCTGCAACAGTTCACCGGTTTCGATCCGCTGGCTTATTCAACTTTATTGGGGCCCGATCTTCCCAAACCAAGAGGTTTTGCAGAGCCGAAGAAAACGGAACATCTGTTCCGTGCCCTATTGCCCGCCGGTGCGAAAGAGGTGAAGGTGGTTGCCACGGACCGCTTTGGAAAAGAGTTTGTCAGCACGCGCGAGGTACCCACATAATGATCATTATTTGATTGTCCTAAATTAAACAACATGCGTTATTTCGTTTTCAGTATTGCCCTTCTTTTTATTACGCTTCAATCGGGGGCACAGCAGCCGAAGTGGGACAGTACGTTCCGGCCCGGCAGCTATGCGCTTAAAGTGGATCAGTTCCGCAGCTATCCCAATTCGCAAAAGGATATTATTTTCCTGGGAAATAGCATTACTGCCGGCGCGGACTGGAATGAACTCCTGGGCCTGCCGCAGGCGCGCAACCGCGGCATATCGGGCGACATCACTTATGGCGTACTGGAGCGTCTCGACGAAGTAACAGCCGGAAAACCTGCAAAAGTGTTTGTGCTGATCGGCATCAACGACATGGCGCGCAACATCCCGGACTCGGTGATCCTTTCCAATTATGAAAAGATTATTCACCGCATCAGGAAAGAATCGCCCACTACGCGTATCTATTTCAATACTCTGTTGCCGGTGAACAATAGTTTCCCGGATAAAAATCATTTCAATAAAGACGAACACATCGCTGCGCTCAATGCCGGTCTCCGGAAAATAGCCGCACGCGAAAAGATCACGCTGATCGATATCCATGATCATTTCCTGGACAAAGACAAAAAACTCGATAAACAATATACGTATGACGGACTGCACCTGAATGCAGCCGGTTATACGCATTGGGCATCACTGTTGAAACCGCATATCGCGAATTGATCACTGTCTATTATTTAAACTGATGAGAAAAACAACTTACCTCCTGAGCGGGTTGATCCTGCTCGGCGCCTGTACTGCATCCAAACGCAGTCAGCAACAGGAACGATTGCCATTGCCTGCGTTCAATAAAGAAGGCCATCGTGGCACCCGCGGGTTCATGCCCGAGAATACCATTGCCTCCATGTACAAGGCCATCGACGATGGTGCCAATACGGTAGAGATCGATGTGGTTTATTCAAAGGATAAAAAAGTTGTGGTATCGCACGATGTTTTCTTTCACCAGGATATCACCACCACGCCCGAAGGCAAAACACTAACGGCCAAAGAAGCACAACAACGGTTGCTGTACCAGATGGATTACGACAGCATCCGCAAATACGATGTGGGCATGAAGCCACATCCTGATTTCCCGCTGCAAAAGAAAATACCGGCCATCAAACCGCTTCTGTCCGATCTTATCGATTCGATCTATAGCTATGCCGCCTCCAAAAAGCAGTCGTTGATCCTTAACATCGAACTCAAGACCAATGAAAAATACGACGGCATAAAGACACCACCGGTCGAAGAATTTGTAGATGGTGTTATGGCAATCGTAAAAGAAAAAAAGATCGAAACCAAGTGTTACCTGCAATCGTTTGATTTTCGTCCGCTGCAGATACTGCATCGAAAATATCCCAACATCACCACCGCCGTGCTGGTGGGTGGCGGAGAAAAACGCACACTGGCACAACAACTGGACGAGCTGGGTTACACGCCGGAGATGTACAGCCCGCATTATTCTGCGGTAACAGCCGAACTGGTAGCCGAATGCCATAAGCGCGGAATGAAACTTATTCCCTGGACCGTGAACACACCGGAAGATATTGCGCGGATGAAAGCGTTGGGTGTGGATGGTATCATTACTGATTTCCCTGCCTATCTTTAAGTAAGGCTTTTTATAACACTAACAGATTGCTCATGCCTGATTACATTTTATCCCTTGATCAGGGAACCACGAGTTCCCGCGCCATCATCTTTGATAAAAACGGTAACATCGTTGCCACGGCGCAAAAAGAATTTACCCAACATTTTCCTCAATCCGGTTGGGTAGAACATGATGCCAATGAAATATGGAGCACGCAGGTAGGCGTTGCATCAGAAGTAGTGGTGAAAGCCGGTCTGCATACCGGCGACATTGCCGCCATCGGCATTACCAATCAGCGCGAAACCACCGTTGTGTGGGACCGCGATACACATCTTCCTATCTGCCCTGCTATCGTGTGGCAGGACCGCCGTACGGCAGACTATTGTGATAAATTAAAAAAAGACGGTTCCGCCGAAATAATCCGTGAAAAAACAGGACTGGTAACCGATGCCTACTTCTCGGGCACCAAAGTAAAATGGATTCTCGACAACGTAGAGGGTGCGCGTGACAAGGCACAGCGCGGTGAACTTTGCTTCGGTACAGTGGATAGCTGGCTGCTCTGGAAACTCACCAATGGGGAAGTGCACGCCACCGACGTATCGAATGCTTCCCGCACATTGTTGTTCAATATTCATACGATGCAATGGGATGCCGAATTGCTCAGCCTCTTTGGCATTCCCGAAAACATGTTGCCCGAGGTACGCTCCAGCAGCGAAGTGTATGGGCATACAGAAAATATTCTGAGCGCGGCACGCATTCCTGTAGCCGGCATTGCCGGCGATCAGCAATCTGCTTTATTCGGACAAATGTGTACCGAGCCGGGTATGGTGAAGAATACCTATGGCACCGGATGTTTTATGTTGATGAATACAGGAGAGAAACCCGTCGTTTCCCAAAACAACCTGTTAACCACTGTTGCCTGGAAAATCGATGGCAAAGTGCAATATGCGTTGGAAGGAAGTGTATTCATCGGCGGCGCTGTTGTGCAATGGCTGCGCGATGGATTGCGTATCATTCAGACATCCAAAGACGTGGAAGAACTGGCACGCAAAGTATCCGATAATGGCGGCGTGTACCTGGTGCCGGCCTTTACCGGATTGGGCGCTCCTTACTGGAATCAACATGCACGCGGCACGATCGTGGGTATATCGCGTGGCACATCGGATGCACATATTGCGCGGGCCGCAGTTGAAAGCATCGCGTTTCAATCGATGGATCTTTTGCAATCCATGGAAGCGGATGCGGGCATCCCTATCCGCGAATTGCGGGTAGATGGCGGAGCCACGGTGAATGATCAATTGATGCAATTCCAAAGCGACCTGCTCAACACCAAAGTGATCCGCCCCGATGTAACGGAAACAACAGCACTGGGTGCGGCTTATCTCGCAGGACTTGCCACCGGCTTTTGGAAAGATGTGGAAGAAGTGCGGCAAAACTGGAAAGCCAACAAAACATTTGAACCAACAATGGACGATACGCAACGCCGTACACTCCGCAAGGACTGGCAGCGTGCCGTCAAAGCCGCGCAGGCATGGGCCGACGGCGAATAAATACCTGATCAATTAACCTTAAAATTGCTTACCATGTCCCCATTTATCGGAGAATTTTTCGGCACTGCCCTGCTTATCCTGCTGGGTGGCGGTGTAGTTGCCAATGTGGTGTTGAATAAAACAAAAGGTCAGTCCAGCGGATGGATCGTTATTACGTTTGGCTGGGCCATGGCGGTATTTCTTGGTGTATACGCTTCTACCAATCTTGGTGGCAGCGGACACCTGAATCCGGCTGTCACCATTGCGCTCGCCACCTTCGGCGACTTTGACAGAAGTTTATTGCTGCCTTATATCGGAGCGCAGTTTGCCGGTGCTTTTGCCGGTGCCGTGTTGGTATGGATTACTTACAAACAACATTTTGACGCCACGGAGGATGGCGGTCTGCAACTGGCGGTGTTCAGTACCGCGCCGGCCATCCGCAATCCTGTATACAACCTTGCTACGGAGATCATCGGCACATTTGTGTTGTTGTTCGGTGCATTGACCATCTCCAAACCCGGCGCTACGCTGGGTGCGCTGGATGCCTTGCCCGTGGCATTACTCGTACTGGGCATTGGCCTTTCCTTGGGCGGACCTACAGGTTATGCCATCAATCCCGCGCGTGACCTTGGTCCGCGCATTGCACATTTTGTGTTGCCTATGCCCAATAAGAGCAGCAGTGATTGGAGTTATGCGTGGGTGCCGGTAGTAGGGCCAATTATCGGGGGATTGCTGGCGGCGTGGTTGTTTTTTAGCGTAACGCCGTTTTAATTCAAAAGTTAAAATTCAAAAGTTAAAAAAGTGAATACGCGTTGCGTCTTAATTTCTTTGCGCCTTTGCGTGAAAAAGAAATGCCGGTGTCACGCAGAGATGCATAAGTAGCAGAGGCGCAAAGAGTTTTTGACTTTTAAATTTTTACTTTTGAATTGCTTCACACGCTTCTACTATTACCGCACACGCCTCCCTTATTTGTTCCAATGAAATATTCAACGGCGGGGAAATTCTCAGACCGGCTGCTTCGAAGAGAAACCAATCCGTTAATACACCTTTGGCAATGCACGCGTCGATCACAGCCTTGTTGGTTTCAAAGGAATCGAAACCGACCGACAACCATAAGCCGAAGGAACGCACATATTGAATGCGGGGATGTTTGAGCAGGGAAAGAAACAATGCTTCTTTCTCCGCCACTGTTTCAGCGAGCTTCTCTTCCAGCAATACGTCGAGTGCGGCCAATCCTGCAGCGCAACAAACCGGATGCCCGCCAAAGGTGGTAATATGTCCCAGCACCGGATTTTCAGTAAAGCGGTCCATGCGCTCTTTCGACGCAATGAACGCGCCCAAGGGCATGCCGCCACCCAACGCTTTTCCCAGTAATAAAATATCCGGTACAACATCGAAATGTTCAAAGCCCCAGAGTTTACCCGTGCGTCCGAAGCCTGCCTGTACTTCATCGAGGATCAACAGTGTTCCTGTTTCCGTACATTTTTTTCTTAACGCCTGCAACCATCCTGCAGGAGGAGCTTTTACTCCGCCTTCGGCCTGTATGGTTTCTGCAAATACGCAGGCGGTTTCTTCCGTGATGTATTCAAGCGCTGCGGCTGTGCCATAACCGAGATGATAAATACCCGGCAACAACGGCCGATAGGCGTTGCGCCAGTATTCGTCGCCCAATATGCTCAATGCGCCCTGCGTAGAGCCGTGATAAGAATGATTGAAGGCGATGATCTTTGTTCTGTTGGTAAGGCGCTTGGCCAATTTCATGGCGCCTTCTACTGCTTCAGCACCGGAATTGGTGAAGTAAACGGAATTCAGGTTTTCAGGTAATAAGGAGCAGAGTTTCGTGGCATATTGCACCTGCGGTGATTGTACAAATTCACCATACACCAGCACATGGAGATAAGCATCCAGTTGGGTCTTTATTGCCTCAATCACCTTCGGATGACGATGCCCGGTATTGGCTACGCTGATGCCGCCGATGAGATCGATATATGTTTTACCGGCCGCATCTGTGAGCGTTGCACCTTCTGCTTTCACAATTTCAAGTGCCAGTGGTGCGGGAGATGTCTGCGCGACATGCCTGAGAAATAATTCGCGTTGATTCATTGCCACAAAGATACGGTGGAAGGCGTAAGGCATAAGGGTGTAAGAGTAGTAAGTAGTAAGTTATAAGTAGTAAGTTATAAGTAAAACAGCCGGCCCCCTTGCTCCTTGAGGTTCTCGAAAGGCAAGGGGAGCGGGTGCTTCATTCACGATTGACGATTGACTCCCGACACTTCGGGATCACGATTCACTATTCACCATTCACTATTCACCACTTATTCGCTTATTTTGCATCCATGGCACTTATTCTTCCTGTGGAAGGTAAACTTCCCCAATTCGGCGACAACTGTTTTCTCGCTCCCAACAGCACCATCGTGGGTGATGTAGTCATGGGCAACGACTGCTCGGTGTGGTTCAACGGCGTTATCCGCGGTGATGTGAACTTTATCCGCATGGGCAATAAAGTGAATGTGCAGGATGGCGCCTGTATCCATTGTACTTATCAGAAGTTTGGGACAACGATCGGCAACAATGTTTCTATCGGGCATCACGCCATTGTACATGGTTGTACTATTCATGACAATGTGCTGATCGGGATGCGTGCGGTGGTGATGGACAATGTAACAGTACACAGCAACACCATCATTGCGGCTGGTGCCGTCGTCTTAGAAAATACCGTCTGCGAAGCCGGTAGCATCTATGCCGGCGTGCCCGCCAAAAAAGTGAAAGACATTTCCCAGGAGCTGATCAGCGGCGAAATCAACAGAATAGCAGAGAATTACGTCAAATACGCAGACTGGTTCAGGTAGAATTCAAAAGTAAAAAGTCAAAATTCAAAAAGGGATTAAGTTATAAGTAATAAGTTTTAAGTAACCAGCCAGCACTGTTATGTACTATAAATCATTCACTTATTCACCGATTGACGACTGGCTTCGAAAACCTCAGCCACCCAATAATTAGCGCCCTTGTTGGTCTCCCGACCAACAAGCAAGAGTCAGGCTTTTTTGATAGGTTAAGGTCAACTTCGTACCTGACTCAAGTTTGTATAGGTCCGTTGGTCTGGAGACCAACGGTGGCGGGATGTCGGATTGACAGCCTCTAAAATCTTCCGAACAGTTGTGGTCTGGAGACCAACAACGTGCGGCACCATTCAGTATGGCTTTGGGAGGCCGATACTTCGGCCTCAGCCGCCGATTGACCTATTGACGATTCACCATTCACCATTCACGTTTTTACTTCTGAATTATCGTATCTTCGTATCCCTCATGAAAAAACTTGGATTTTATACCGTACTGATCGCAGCCTCCCTGCTGCTCACCCGCTGTTCCCTTTTCAAGAAAGGTTCCGGCTGCCCCACCGATGGACGTAACGTGGGTGCCGAAAAAGTACTTTCCGGCGACATGAGTTCCAAAGAGATGAAAAAAGCCCGTAAAGCCAAGTTCCGGGGATAACAATTTCTTCATGCAGCTTTCCGGCGAACCGCGCTGTCTTTGAGGATGTACCTGCATCCTTAAATCTTTACGTCATGCCCCTTACCCTGCGAACCGAACTGGGATACACAGAAGCCCTCATCACCGATGACGGCACCCTCCGCGAATTTTACCGCACCGCCGATATCCTCAACCAGGATATGCATATCAAATTTGTGAGCAAAGAAGATGATTTCGACAGCCTCAACTGGGCTTTCCGATTCAAAGGGCATGATCTCACCCTTCAATACAGCATTTACACAGGCATTACTGTTTTTCCAAGCAAAAACGACGCGGCCGCACCCAAAGACAATAAAGCGGTGGAAGATTTTGCAACCGTGTTGAAAGCAACATTGGACGCGCGTTCTGCGCGCGTTTAGTAACCTTTGTCTTCCAGCGTCTCCACAATGGAAACATAACTGAGATAGCGGTCCATATTGATTTCCCCTTCCGCCACAGCCTCTTTTATGGCGCAACCCGGTTCATTCAGGTGCTGACAATTATTGAACTGGCATCCCGACAACCGCTCGCGCATTTCAGGAAAATAATGTGATACCTCCTGCTTCTCCACATCCACCAATCCAAACTCACGCATACCGGGCGTATCGATGATGCGGCCACCTTCAGGAAGGTCATACATTTCGGCAAACGTAGTCGTATGCTGTCCTTTGCCACTCCAGCCGCTTACGCCTTGTGTCTTGAGATTTTTATCGGGGAAAATGACATTCAGCATGGACGATTTCCCTACGCCACTGTGCCCGCTGATCAGCGAAGTTTTGTTGAGCAGCAATTCTTTCAGCTCACCGATACCCTGTCCGGTAACAGTACTTACCAGTAATACTTTATAACCGATGGCACTGTACATTTCCTCCCATTCGGCAAACTTGTCGAAGTCTTTTTCGCGATAGAGATCTACTTTATTAAATACCAGCAGTGCAGGCACATGATACATTTCGGATGCCACCAGGAAACGGTCAATGAATCCCTGCGACGTACGCGGTTCGCGTAAAGTGGCCACCAGTACCGACTGATCGAGATTGGCCGCTACTATATGGTGCTGGTGCTTATGCCGGGGAGACTGACGATTGATATAATTATTCCGCTCGTGGATCTCGCTGATGACCGCAGTTTCCTGTGTGGATTCGGTTTCCATTTCCACCCAGTCGCCAACGGCCACAGGATTGGTACTGGTAATATCATCCAGCTTGAGCACACCTTTTGTACGCGCCTGGTACCATTTACCGGCCTCGTCTTTGACCGTATACCAACTGCCGGTGGATTTATACACTAGTGCTTTCATGCGCTGCGAAGATCAGGATTATAATGCTAACCGCATCAGGGGAATTTTTTCAATATAGTGGTGCGAAGCACCATTTCCAATAACAAAAACGCGAGTGCGCCCAGGATCAGCAGATGAAATTTATCTTCTATTTTTTTATACCGTATGATTTCAACTTTCGATTTTTCGAGTTTATCGATCAATGCATAGATGGTACTCAATCCGTCTTTATCCCGTGCACGGAAAAACCGTCCGCCGGTTTCGGTTGCAATTTTCTGCAATAAACCTTCATCCAAAAAATCGTCTGATGCACGCGGACCGCCGCCGATATCTTCGGCAGACGAAGCGCCCAATCCCATTCCGATCGTATATACCTTCACCTGCTTGGCTTTCGCGATTTCCAATGCCGTCAGCGGATCGATCAACCGCGTGTCCGGCGCGTCTTCTTTACCATCGGTCAGTAAAATGATCACGCGGCTCTTAGAAGGACTGGAAGAAATGCGATCGACGGCCGTAGCCAAACCTTCACCGATCAGCGTACCCTGTGCCAGGTAACCACCATCGCGCAATTCGAGCGAACGGATCTGTGTAATTAATGTATTGTGATCCGGGGTAATGGGACATTTGGTAAAACTTTCTCCCGAGAAAATCACCAGGCCGATGCGATCGACAGGACGATTGGTAACAAATTCTTCGGCAACCGCTTTTGCCGCTTCGATGCGTGAGGGCGGAATATCTGGATCACCCATGCTACCGCTCACGTCCATGCACAACATGATATCGATGCCTTCACCTTCCGTTTTCTCGTAATCATTCCGGTGCTGCGGACGCGCCAATGCTACAATAATACAAGCCACAGCCAGCATACGCAATATGAATGGCCAGTGCACCATGCGGTTGCGTGCAGATCTCACATTTAAAAAACGTGTGGTGGAAACAGTCATGGCCGCCTGCGAGCGCGCATGGCGACGCAGATACCAGAACGTAAGAAAGGGTATAAAGCCAAGAAGAATAAAATTCTCCGGCCAGGCAAACGTGATATTTTTAAACCATTCGTATATCATAACCTATCGTGAAGGCTTTCCGCTTTTTTGTGCCAGTTCTTGTTGCGCGCGTATCGCTTCTTCACGCCGTGTTTCATTTTCCAATTCGTCGATGGCATTTCCCACCGCTTCGATGCTAAACTGATTTTCTTCCGCCGTTGGCTGATAGCGTGCAAATTTCACAAAGTCGCCCAGCAACAAGGCCTGTGATAAACGGCGAGCCGCTTCTTCGGGCAGACCTGTTCCTTTCAATTGCCGCATTACTTCGTCTGTTGTTTGCTGCAACGTGGGCAATTGCCGGCGTTCCGACACATAACTGCGGAATAGTTCTCCCAGCGTAATATGATAGTTCCTGCTGTCTGTTGACGACTGCTTCAACCGTTGTAATGCCTCAATAGCTTTTTCATACGGCGTCAGCACCACTGCCGGTTTTGCCGGTGCCGGTTTGCGCCTGCTCAGGAAATACCAGAGTAAAATGATCAGCAACAATACACTGCCTCCGAGATACCACAACCATGTCGGATCCGCAGATTCTTTTACGGGTTCGGCATCGAGGATATCGTGTATGGGATTGTAAGGCGCCTCGGGATTAAAAGGGTCGCTGAATGTGACATCAACCGGTAGGCTATCGGTGGCAATGCCGGCAGACAAAACCATGGCGGGAATAACCCAGGCGCCGGAATCAAAACTTGTCAGTTGCAGTTCCTGGCGCAACACGGTGCCGCCGCCCTTATCGGCAGTGTCTGTTTTTCCTTTTTGTAAAAATTCAAAATGCGGAATGGTATCGATGGAAAAAAAGCGGATGGGTTCATTAACCGGGATCTCTGCTTCGAGTGTGAGCGTGAACGGCTCTCCGATCATGATCTTGCTTTTATCGACCGATGCTTTGACGCGAGTGGCTTGTTGTGCCCGCACAGCAACAGCACCTGCCAGCAGGAAGCCCGTCAAAAATATATGGATAAATAGCCGCTTCATTTTATTCGTACAACGGTCAGCGATGACGGCTGAGAAAAAACCGTTGCAATACTTTTACATAATCATCGCCTGTCTTTACATGCAGCAGATCTGCACCTGCTTTTCTGAATGTTTGTGTAGCGTATTCGGTCGCTTTGAAAAATTCCTGCTGGTATTGATACCGTACGTATTTGCTGCTGCTGTCAATTATTCTCCTTTCTCCCGTTTCAGCGTCCTGTACCTCCATCAATCCCGCGGCCGGCAATTCCATATCCATGTGGTCGTACAATTTCAAACCAATGATATCATGCTTTTTAGAGGCCACGCGCAAGGCATCCTCGTATACGCCATCCAGGAAATCGCTCAACACAAATGCGATACTTACCTGGCGTGTGGCATTGGTGAAATAACGCAATGCCTGCGTCACTTCCGTGCCTTTGCCCACCGGTTCTTTGGTGAGTAACTGCCTCACAATATATAAAGCGTGTTGTCTTCCTTTTTTTGGCGGAATATATCCTTCTACTTTATCACTGTAAAAAATTACCCCGATTTTATCGCCATTGTTGACGGCGGAAAAAGCAAGCACGGCGGCGAGCTCTGTTGCCAGGTCGCGCTTGCGGGCGTAGACGGTTCCGAAGTTGGTGCTGAGACTTATATCCACGAGCAGCATCACGGTAAGTTCGCGTTCTTCTTCAAATACTTTGCTGAACGGATGACCAAAACGTGCCGATACATTCCAGTCGATAAAACGGATATCATCACCCGCGGCATACTCGCGCACTTCTTTAAACGACATACCCTTGCCTTTAAAGGCGCTGTGGTATTCACCACTGAATACATCGCTGGCCAGTTTGCGGCTACGCAATTCGAGCAGCCGCACCTTCTTAATGATATCGGCGGTCTCGAGCATTAAGGAACGTTTACTTTTTTGAGCACCTCTTCGATCACATCTTCCACTTTCAGGTTTTCCGCTTCGGCTTCATAGGTGAGTCCGATACGGTGACGCAATACATCATGGCTGATGCTGCGTACATCTTCGGGGATCACAAATCCGCGTTTGTTGAGGAATGCCTGGGCTTTGGCGGCCAGTGCGAGGTTGATGCTGCCGCGCGGAGAAGCTCCGTAAGAGATCAGCGGAGCGAGTTTATCCAATTGATATTGGCCCGGCCGGCGCGTAGCAAAAACGATATCGAGAATGTATTGTTCAATTTTTTCGTCCATGTAGATCTGGCGTACCAGGTCTTTTGCATGCAGTACTTCCTGCGTCGTTACCACCTGGCGTACCGGTTCCGATTTAGCACCCGACACATTCTGGCGAAGGATCATCTGCTCTTCACTCATGGTGGGATAATCCACCACTACTTTCATGATGAAACGGTCCACCTGCGCTTCGGGCAAGGGGTAGGTTCCTTCCTGGTCGAGCGGGTTTTGTGTGGCCAGTACGAGAAAAGGTTCTTCGAGTTTGAAAGTGGTGTCGCCAATGGTCACCTGCCGTTCCTGCATCGCTTCGAGCAAAGCAGATTGCACTTTGGCCGGGGCGCGGTTGATCTCATCTGCCAGGATGAAGTTGGCGAAGATGGGACCTTTGCGTACCACAAATTCATTGCGTTGCTGGTTGTAGATCAGCGTACCGATCACGTCGGCAGGAAGCAGATCGGGCGTAAACTGTATACGGCTGAACTGTGCATGGATGGCCGTAGCCAGCGATTTGATGGTAAGGGTCTTGGCCAGACCCGGCACACCTTCCAGCAATACGTGTCCGTTGCTCAGCAAGCCAATCAGCAGGCGGTCGAGCATATGGCTCTGGCCTACGATCACATGTCCTACTTCATTTCTTAATTTGTCGGTAAACTGCCCCGCCTGGCTGATGCGTTCATTCAGCTGGCGGATATCTTCAGCGGTTTTTAGCATAGTTCTCCTTTAATGGTGCTACAAAATACGAACTAAGCTCTGCAAATTATCTGCCGATATGACGAGTGGCGATAAAAATTGCATCTTTTATCGCTTGAAAACCAAAATTTACGAGAGATATTTCCCTACGATCGGCACCCTGCGTCCGATTCCGAATGCTTTCATGCTTACGCGGATGATGGGGCAGAACTGGTTTCGTTTATACTCATTGGTATTAACGAGCTTCAGAATGCGCGTGACCAGTGGGGGTTCAAAACCTTTGGCGATAATTTCCTTTGGTCCCTGGCGGCGCTCGATGTATTCGTACAATACGCTGTCGAGAATATCGTATTCGGGCAGGCTGTCGCTGTCTTTTTGATTGGGGCGTAATTCCGCCGAAGGCGGTTTGATAATGATGTGTTCGGGAATGATTTCTTTATCGCGGTTAATATAACGCGCCAGGGCAAAGACCTGCGTTTTGTATACGTCGCCCAATACGCTCAGGCCGCCGGCCATATCGCCGTACAAGGTACCATAGCCCGTTGCCAGTTCACTTTTATTGGAAGTGTTGAGCAGGATATAAGAAAACTTATTGGCGATGGCCATGAGCAGGTTGCCGCGGCTGCGACTCTGGATATTTTCCTCCGCGAGACTGAAGGGAAGATCACCGAATACGGGTTTCAGTTCCTGCAAAAATGTTTCATAAATATTTTTGATCGGAATGATATCGTACGGGTTGTTCAGGTTTTTGCTGAGTTGCTCCGCATCCGATACCGAATGCCCGCTGGAATATTGCGAAGGCATCAGGATGGCGCGTACATTTTCCGCGCCCAAAGCTTCCACCGCCAAAGCCAGCGTGACCGCGCTGTCGATACCGCCGGAAGAACCGAGAATGGCTTTTTTGAAACCCATTTTTTCAAAATAATCGCGGATGCCGAGCACAAGCGCGTGATAGATTTCCTCGATATTTTTTTCGCCGGTTAAATAGGATAGCGTGTCTGTACCCACTCCCACATCCATCGCCGAAAAATAAACAGGCCCCGCATCTGTAACGGGTTCGGTTGATGTAGTGCGGATCTTATCGAGGTCAAAGACCTGGTAATCTTCTTCGAAATATTTCATTTCGGCCACCTGTTTTCCGGCAGCATCATACACGAGACTTCCTCCGTCAAATACGATCTCGGTTTGAGAACCGACCGTATTGCAGTAAAACATTGGAAGATGGTACTTCTGTGTATGGGCTTTCACAAGACTGTTACGCACCACATCCTGTGCATAATTGTAAGGAGAGGCGGAAAGATTGATCATCACATCGGGTTGGAACCGGATGAGTTGTTCCATCGGCGTCACGCGATAAAGCGGATTGTCGCCCATGTTCCAGATATCTTCACAAATAGTAACGGCGAGTTTATGTCCTTTGAAAGTAATCACCTGCCAGTCGAAAGCGGGTTCGAAGTAGCGGTATTCATCGAAGACGTCGTAGTTAGGCAGCAGCGTTTTGTGAATCGTAGCTTTTATTTCCTTTTCATAGAGAAAAAAAGCGGCATTGAAAAGGTCTTTGCCTTCGGGGCGTTCGTTGCGGGCGGGTGCGCCGATCAATACGCCGATGGTATCAGCCGCTTCGCGCACTCTGTCTACTGCGGCATAACACTGATTGATAAAATCAGTAAACTCCAGAAAATCGCGCGGCGGGTAACCACAGATACACAGTTCGGAAAAGACCACGAGCTCGGCCCCTTGCTCTTTTGCCCAACGGATGCCCTCCAGTATTTTGTCTACGTTGCGGTCAAAATTTCCGACATGATAATTTTGCTGTGCCAGTGCGATTTTCATTGCTGTACTTTGAGCAAAAATAGTAAGTATTAAGTTTTAAGTTATAAGTAAACAGCCGGCAGTAAGTGAATGAGTGAATAGGTCAATAAATAAGGATGCTTTGCATCTCCGGCCAGGGCAACAAAGGCTATTCACTCATTCACCCATTGACTTATTCACTTATTGCTCTATTTTCACATCATCAAATTATCAAATTGTCTGATTTGCGTCCTTATTTCTTTATTCTTATCTGCTCGCTGAGCCTGTTTGCCTGCAAGCAACGGGAAAAAGCACCCGATGTTTCCAATATCCCGGTCAGCCTCAAAACCCTGCGGTTCGATCAGGATTTTTTTGCTATTGACACCAATAACATCGAAGCCGGACTGGCCGCTGTACGTCAGAAGTATCCTCAACTGCTGCCTCTTTTTCTTCAACGCTTCCTGGAAGCCGAGAACAATGAGCAGGTAAGAGAATATTACCGTTACTACAGGTCGCTGTTCGATTCTTCGCAGAAGCTGTACAAAGATTTCAACGGTATCAACGAAAAGATTGCCGGTTACTTCAGGTATGTAAAATATTATTTCCCGGCCTATCAATTGCCCGATACGCTGTTCACGGTATTGGGTCCGCTGGGTTCTGCACAAGACCTGGCTGCAGTGGGCAACGGCGATTACAGCGGTTGCTTTCTCGGTCCGGGTTGGGGCGGTGTGAGCCTGCAATTTTACCTGGGCGCCAATTTCTCCTTTTACCAGGAACCGGCGTTCGCGAATGCGGTTGCCCCGGTTTTCCGCAGCCGTCGCTTTGCCCCGGAATATATCCCTGCCGATTTTATGAAACTGATCGTGGATGATCTTTTCCCGGACAGAAGTGCCGGCCGGCCGCTGCTGGAACAAATGGTGGAGAAAGGCAAACAATGGTGGCTGCTGGATAAATTCATGCCGGGCGCACCCGACTCCGTCAAAACCGGCTATACAGCCAAACAGCTCGACTGGTGCGAAGCCAACGAAGGCATGATCTGGAGCACGATCAACCGTTCGCACCAGGACCTGTATTCCAATTCACCCGCTGTATTGCAGCTATATATCGGCGAAGCGCCGTTTACGCAGACCTTGTCGCAGGAAGATTCACCCGGTAATATCGGTCCCTGGATCGGCTGGCAGATCATCAAAAAGTACATGGAAAATAATAAAGACGTCAAGCCGGAGCAACTGATGAAAACGGATGCCGTGGACATTATCAATGGTTCCAAATATAAACCGCGCTAAAACCCGTGCGGGATTTGGGTTTTTGCTATATTGTGCCCCTAAGCTATCACGTTAATTCCTGATTGTAGTTATGAAGTCATTATCAGCTCTTACTGACCCGGTTTATGTGCCGAAGGAAAAATTCAATCTGTTTGAACGTCTCTGGCTTCATGTCATCAACGACAAAAGAGACCTTCCGTTTGCCTACCTGCTGACCACGATCCATCTGATCGTGTTACTGCCGGCCATTCTTTTGTTTACTCCCGTATTCCAGGGATGGATCTGGTGGGCAGTGGCAGTGCCTTATTTCTACATCTCGCAATTGTATTTCAAAGGCCGTTTCGGTCTCATGTTCCATTGCATTTGTCACCGCAAGTTTTTTAAGAAAAAATACCAGTGGCTGCATACCTATATCACATGGATCATTTGTCCCTTATTCGGTCACGCACCGGAAGGATATTACAGTCACCACCTGGGCATGCACCACGTGGAAAACAACATGGACGACGATACTTCGAGCACGATGTACTATCAGCGCGATAACTTCGGCGACTTCTTAAAGTATTTTACCACGTTCATCCTGGTGGGTGTTAAAAACACGATCCTTTACCTCTACTACCGCAAACGCCGTAAACTCTATATGCGTTTGACCGTAGGGGAATATGTATACCTCGCTTTTTGCATAGGCATGTGTTTTGTGAACCTGAAAGCGACGCTGGTGGTATGCATTGTGCCGCTGATTTTCGCACGTTTTGTGATGATGCTGGGCAATTGGACACAACACTCCTTCGTCGACCACGCAGAGCCGGAGAATCTTTATAAAAACTCTATCAACTGCATCAATACCGTTTACAACCAGACCTGCTGGAATGACGGTTATCATATCATCCATCACCTGCGTCCCGGCATGCACTACACCGAGATGCCGAATGAGTTCCTGAAACGTAAAGATGAATTTGCGGAAAACAAAGCCATCGTGTTCGACGGCATTCACTACCTGCACATCTTTACCTGGCTGATGATGAAGAAATATGATAAACTGGCCGACAACCTTGTTAACATCAATGGCATGTTCAGCAGCCGCGAAGAAGCGATCAGCCTGATGAAGGAGCGCGCAAGAAAATTGCAGAAAGCTTCCTGATCCGCGAACAGGATCAGTTGTATTTGAGCGGAACGATCATTTCAAATTCGGGAATACTCACGTTGAAGAAACGTTTGGAATGCAGATTTTCCATCTGGTATTCACCTTTCATTTTTCCCATTTCGGTGCGGAGATTGCAACCGCTTACGTATTGATAACTTTCGCCCGGATTGATCACTGGTTGTACACCTACAACTCCTTCACCTTCCACATCCCGGTAGCTGCCATTGCTGTCGAAAATATGCCAGCTGCGGCGATGTAATTTTACAGGGAAAGCATTGTGATTTTCAAGCGTGATCCGGTAGGCAAACATAAACTCCGATTGCAGCGGGTTGCTGTAATCGGGTTGGTAAAACGTTTCCACGCTCACCTGTATTCCTTCCGAGATCATGCTGCTCATAGGTGGTGATTTTGGTAAAAATAAGCCATTTATACCCTTTTTTAATGTCGCCCAGGGATTATTTCAGTTACCTTTGCGGCGAATTTCTCGCTTATTTACCTGACCGGTACTGATTTTTTCACCAGATAATACCCTGAATAGTATGAAAATAGCTGTTGCCAAAGGAGATGGAATAGGACCCGAAATCATGGATGCCGTTCTGCGCATCTTTGAAGCCAACAATACCCCGCTGGAATATGAGTTTGTGGATATGGGAAAATGGGTGTTCGACAAAGGATTCAACAACGGGATGACTCCCGAAGCCAAGATGTCTATCGAAACACTCGGTCTGCTCTTCAAAGGCCCCATGGAAACCCCCAAAGGAAAAGGTGTTAAAAGTATCAACGTTACGGCCCGCAAAACCTGGAACACGTTTGCCAACAAACGCGCTTTCCAGACGCTGCACGGTGTGGACACGGTGTTCAGCAAGGCCGGCATTCCGATCGATATTACGGTTGTGCGCGAAAACATTGAAGATACTTACGGAGGTATCGAGCACATGCTTACGCACGACGTGGCGCTGAGCCGTCGTTTCATTACACGTCCCGGCAGTATGCAGGTGATCCGTTATGCATTCGAAATGGCGCGTCAGAAAAATGCCAAACGCATTACCTGTGGTCATAAAGCCAATATCATGAAGATCACCGACGGCTTGTTCCTCGAGTGTTTCTATGAAGTGGCCAAAGAATTTCCCGAACTGAAAGCAGACGACATCATCGTGGATGACCTCTGTATGAAACTGGTTACGCGTCCCGATACATTTGATGTGGTGGTGCTCACCAACCTGCAGGGTGATATCGTGAGTGATCTTTGCGCCGGCCTTGTAGGTGGTCTCGGATTCGCCCCCTCTGCCAACATCGGTGATCATATTTCCATCTTCGAAGCGGTACATGGTACGGCTCCGGATATTGCAGGTAAAAATATTGCCAACCCCACCGCGCTGCTGCTGAGCGGTATTGCCATGCTGCGTCACGTTGGCCTTACCGAAAACGCTGCCATTATCGAAAATGCTTTGCTCTATACATTGGAAAGCGGCGTACGTACCGGCGACTTCGGTGACCGCAACAAACCTGCTGTCAATACCACCGAATTTGCGGAAGCCATTATTGCCAACTTCGGTAAAAAACCTGAACAGGGCGCAAAAGAAATCATCGCCAACAAACCAGGCACTCCCGCTCCTTTCAAACTGGAACAAAACTCGATGATGGTATCCAAAGAAGGCGAGAAAGAGGTGATCACCGGTGTAGATATGTTCATCGAAAGCGACGAACAACCGCATGTGATTGCACACAAGTGCCAGCGTCATGCAGGCGTGAAGTTCAGCCTGGTAAACATCAGCAACCGTGGTACACAGGTATGGCCAACCGGCTCCGTATATACCAATCTGGTTAACCAATACAACGTGCGCTTCGAAAGCCTGGATGGTTCCGCCCTCAGTCAACAGGACATCATCGGCCTCTATGTGAGTTTAAGCGGCAACTTCAAAATATGTTCGCTCGAACTACTGAATATGTGGGGAGAGAAAAAAGGATACAGTCTCGCGCAGGGACAATAAAAAAAGGGGCTTCGGCCCCTTTTTTTAATCAGGTAATTTGATGATTTGAAAATTTGAAAATGGAGTTGGGAGAATAGCTTGCGCTTGACAATTTTGAACGCCGCTCCGTCATTTGCATTATCAAATCTTCAAATTTTCAAATTAGCTATTTAGCCTTATAACCTCCTTTCACCAGCCACTGCAACACTTTCTGCCGCTGGTCGCCCTGGACTATTATTTCGCCGTCTTTGGCGGAGCCGCCGGTGCCGCAGGCATTGCGGAGTTTGCGGCCGAGATCATCCAGGTCTTCTGCCGTGCCGATGAAACCGGTGATTAAAGTAACGGCTTTCCCTCCGCGGTGTTTGGTCTCGAGTTTTATCCGCAATTGTTGTTGGGCCGGGGGCAAAGTAACCTGGTTTTCCTGCTCCTGATCGAATTGGAAAGAAGGATCGGTGCTGTATACGTATCCGTTGTTATCGGCCTTTTTCTTTGACATAGGTATTGTTTTATTCCGTTACTGCTTTCAGGCTCAGATCGAGGCTGCGCGCCTGGTGAATAAGCGCTCCCACACTTACATAGTCCACACCCGTAGCCGCATACTCCTGTATCGTAGAAAGATTGATGCCGCCGCTTGCTTCCGTTTCAAAAGCACCATTGATCAGCTTCACTGCTTCCGCAACCTGTGCCGGTTGAAAATTATCGAGCATCACACGGAATACTTTGTTCTTCCCGATTGTCATTACTTGTCGTACTTCGTCGAGGCTGCGTGTCTCTACTTCGATCTTCAGTCCGGGTTTCTTTTCCTGTACATACTCCCATGCACCATTGATCGCTTTTTCTAATCCCCCGGCGTAGTCGATATGGTTGTCTTTTAGCATGATCATGTCATACAGACCAAAGCGATGATTGACGCCACCGCCGATGCGCACGGCTTCTTTTTCGAGCAAACGGAAATTGGGGGTTGTCTTGCGTGTGTCGAGCAGACGTGTATGATATCCTTCGAGTAAGGATGTATACTGACGGGTAAGCGTGGCAATGCCGCTCATGCGTTGCATGCAATTCAGCACAAGGCGTTCGCATTGGAGAATGGTATGAACAGAAGCCGTTACTTCAAATGCTTTATCGCCAGGTTTCATGGCATCACCGTCGGACATGAAGGGGGTGAAAACAACATCCGGTTCTTTGATGCGGAAGATCTTTTCGGCCACTACTACCCCGGCCAGTACACCGGCTTCTTTTATTTTCAGCACGGCTTTGCCTTTTGCGTCAGCAGGTATGGATGACAGGGTAGAATGATCGCCATCGCCTACGTCTTCGCGCAGCGCTTCCGTCACCAGGTGTTGCAGTTGTTCATCAAAACTCATGGGGCAAAATTAATAAATCCGCCGTTGGCGGATTTATTAATGTGGAACTGTGAAAATATGTAAGTGTGCAGATGAAACAGCTATTGCCGCTCCTTTCACTGACAGGTTTTGTAGTTGCTGCGACCTTCGGAACTAACATGTCGATGAACAACCAATCGAATGAAATAGCCATTTACACATCCCGCCAAAAAGCGGGCATATCTGCAGATTATAAAATTTGAAACCGTATTTCCTTGATCAGCTCCCGGTTGCCTTTGGTTTGCAGAAACACATGTGCGCGGAAATTGCCTGACTTGGTCTGCAGGGTGCCGATAAAATAATGTCCGCCGGGTGATTCGCCTTTGTGTTTCAGGTCAAATCCTTTGACGCCATTATTGGCAAAGAAATCACGCAGTATCTGCTGAGACTGTGCGCGGGTATAACTGTCGCTTTTATCTGGAAGGGTCAGCAGCACATTGTCGTCGCAATATTTGGACAACTCGGCTGCATTACCGGCACGCAGGGTGACGATCACATCATCGATGGTGCTTTTCTGGGCCAGCGCCGAAGTTGTTATTGAAACAACCAGAATCAGAGCAGTAAAGATCCCTTTCATATTTGTTTTAATTTTTCACAGGTAAATCGAAAAATATGCCATTGCGGCTAATCGGATTATCTGCCCTAAATTAGTAAAATCTGGCAGTTTTACCGTTTTTCCTTCTGCAAATACCTGATTTGGACGTAGTTTTACAGCATCAAATGGTGTACTCACGCCCGCTGCAGATCGTTTGCAGATTGATTTTTAACGTATTTCTCGCTAAAAAATATTTTTCCCGTTATGCCTGCTAAAAGAGCTATTCTGATTATAATGGACGGCTGGGGACTCGGAACCGTTGCATCTTCCGACGCCATCCAGCACGCAAACGCGCCCTTTACCCGCGCCCTTTACAGCCAATACCCGCACACCACGCTCACCACCTGCGGTGAACTGGTCGGTTTGCCCGACGGGCAGATGGGCAATTCGGAAGTGGGTCACCTCAACCTGGGTGCCGGCCGTATCGTTTACCAGGAACTGCAACGCATCAATGTAGCCGTACGCGACGGTTCGCTGGCCAACAACCCCACCCTGCTGGCAGCCATCCGTTATGCAAAGGAAAACAACAAACCCCTGCACCTGCTCGGCCTGGTGAGCAATGGCGGTGTGCATTCGCATATCAATCATCTCAAAGCACTGACGGATATCTGCAAAGCCAACCAACTCTCGGAAGTTTATATCCATGCCTTTACCGACGGCCGCGACTGTGATCCGCGCAGTGGTCTCGGTTTTATCACCGAACTGCAGCAACACCTCAACAGCAGCGTTGGCAAAATCGCCACCGTAAGCGGTCGTTATTTTGCAATGGACCGTGATAAGCGCTGGGAACGCGTGAAGCTGGCTTATGACGCACTGGTACTCGGCGAAGGCGAAAAAGCAACGGATGCACTCGCGGCTGTAGAGAATGCCTACAACCACAACACCACCGACGAATTCATCAAGCCAACCGTTATCGTTAATGAAGCACAGCAACCGCTGACACATATCAAAGACGGTGATGCCGTATTGTGTTTCAACTTCCGCACCGACCGTTGCCGCGAGATCACCGAAGTATTGACCCAAACAGACTTCCCCGATTTCGGCATGAAGAAACTGGCCCTGGACTATACAACCATGACGCAGTATGATCACAAATTCCAGAACGTGCATGTCATTTTTGAAAACGATGACCTCAAGCGCACATTGGGCGAGGTGATCGCGGAGCACGGACTGAAGCAGATCCGCATTGCGGAAACGGAAAAATATCCGCACGTGACCTTCTTCTTTAGCGGTGGCCGCGAAACGCCGTTTGAAGGCGAGAAACGGATCATGGTGCCCTCACCCAAAGTAGCCACCTACGACCTGCAACCGGAAATGAGCGCGTTTGAACTGACCGCCGCCCTGTTGCCGGAGATCGAAAATAAAACCGCAGATTTCATTTGCCTCAATTTTGCCAATGCCGACATGGTGGGCCACACCGGTGTATGGGGTGCCGCCATCAAAGCGGTGGAAACGGTAGATCAGTGTGTGGGTAAAGTGGTAACGGCTGCTCTCGCCAACGGTTACACGGTGTTCCTGACGGCAGACCATGGCAATTCCGACTTCATGATCAACCCCGACGGCTCACCCAATACGGCCCATACGCTTAACCTGGTGCCGCTGTTTGTGATTGACCGTGAGTGGAAAGGAACATTGAAGCCCGGGAAGCTGGCAGATATTGCGCCTTCCATCCTTACCGTTATGGGGCTTCCCATTCCACCCGAAATGACAGGAGAAGTGCTGCTGGGTGGGCAATAAGTGAATCGTCAATCGTGAATCGTCAATCGTGAATTATAAGTGAAGCAGCCGTATTCGGCCCTTGTGGAACCTCAGGCCCCTGATACGGCTGTTTACCTATTACCTATAACCTATTACCTTAAGCCCTAAACCTTACGCCTTACACCTTCTGACGCGGGATTCTACCCGAAATATGCGGAAAACTACCTGTCCGTGCAGCATTCTATTTGAAAAAATGTCTTACCTTACAGGCAACCATAGTCGTTTATGACAGAGGAAGCCATTTTAAGAGGTTGTTTGAATAGCGATGCTGCCGCCCAGCGGGAACTGTACAACCGGTACAGTGCAAAGATGCTGGCAGTATGTTATCGCTTCGCTCACAACCGGGAGGATGCAGAGGATATGTTGCAGGAAGGCTTCATCAAAGTCTTTTTACAGATCCACACATTTGAGAACAGGGGAGCATTTGAAGGCTGGATTCGCCGGATAGTCGTTCATACCTGTATCAACATTCTCAAGAAAAACAAGAAGTTCAATGAAAGCGTGGATATCATCCATGCTACCGGTATCTATATCCGCGAAGATTCAGTACCGGCCATTGTGCAGGCCAAACAAGTGGTAGAGTGCATACGTATGTTGCCCATCGGCTACCGTACCGTTCTCAACCTCTACGCGATCGAAGGTTATAGTCATCGTGAGATCTCAGACCTGCTCAACATAGAAGAAAGCACCAGCCGTAGCCAGTACACAAGGGCAAAGGCCATGCTGGAAGACATACTCGTGAAGAAAAAGATCATGCAAAAACCAAAACAGGATACCGATTGGCTGGCTGCTGTCAGTCTCCGCTAACCCATCGTCAGCAAACTGGTTATGGAGAGTTATAGTAACAATAGTGATTTTGAAAGGCTCTTACGCGAGCAGGCAGATCAGTACCGGATGTTGCCATCGGAGAAAGTATGGCGTGGCATTCAGGCTACCGTGCATACCCGCCGCCGCTGGTATGGTCTGGGACTGGTGTTGTTACTCCTGTTTACAGTTACCGCCGTCACACTCGTGATGCTCTCTTACCCCGTCGATCGCAATCTCGGAACAACAACAGCTTTTGTCAACCATGATAATCCGGTTTCTCCCGACAACGGTGAAGCCAATCCGCGTCAATTCATTTCCCTTTCCACACAAACGGATCCCGTAACAGCGCCTCCGGTCGTACGCAAGACATGGGACCTGGGAGGAGAAACGCCGGTGGCCGCTTTTGAAACCGCGCCCAAACGCCCTACGCTTTCCATAGCGGAAGCCACGCTTATTGCCACGGCACAGACCATTATCAGCCGCGCACGCCAACTCGTACATCAACCTGCACAACAAGAAGCCCCTGTAGCTACGCTGGCCATACAGCCAGTAAGCGCACCGCAGGCGATTGTACGCACCATCACACCGCGCCGCGTCATCAATCCACCGGCTACACTCACGCCCGAAATTCCGGTGCTGGTGACCGATCAGCGTGATCCGGCAGAACAGGCAGACCTGGTATTGCAGGAACAACCCGCCGTGGCCACCAAAACCCCTGCTACCTGGGCCGACGACCGCTCACTGTTGCCGACCATCGAAAGTGTAATCAGCACCTTCCAGCGCGACCGCAATGCCCGCAAAGTGCAATGGCAGTTATACTTTACTCCGTCGATCAGCTACCGCAAACTCAGCGAGAACAAATCTTATAATCCCGAGTCATTTGATCCCAACACCATTCCGCAGGCGGCACAGCCCAACGATGTAAATGCGGCAGTAACACATAAACCCGATCTCGGCCTGGAACTGGGCGTAGCGGCACGCTATCCTATTTCCTCTAAAATAAAACTACGCGGAGCGCTGCAGTTCAACGTGAACCGCTACGACATCAAAGCCTTCGCCTACTCCGGCGACATGGCCAATATCGACGTGAGCAACGGCTCCGGGAACAATGTAGTGTCTACCTGGACCTACTACAGCAATTACAGCGGCTACCGCAGCGACTGGCTGAAAAACTTCTACCTGTCCGTCTCCGCTCCGATCGGGCTTGAATATCGCCTGCTGGGAACAGAACGCAAACACCTCGGCGTCATTGGTACGGTACAACCGACCTACGTAATCAGCGACAGAGCGTATCTTATTTCGAGCGACTATAAAAACTATGCGGAAGTGCCCTGGCTGATCCGCCGCCTCAATTTCAACACCAGTTTCGAAGTATTTGCCGGATTCAATACAGGCAATACACGCTGGCAGGTGGGTCCGCAGATCCGCTACCAGATGCTCTCCAGCTTCCAGAACAAATACCCGGTTAAAGAAAATCTTTTCGACTTTGGCCTGAAAGTCGGCATCTCCCTGATCGATCCTTAAGCAGCAACATTGTTTTGTGTTAATTTTGCAACATGACAAAACAAGTGATCATCGTCTGCCTGGCAGTCATCCTGCTGGGAACATCCTGTAAAAGCAAAAAAGAGCGCAAGCCGGAGGACAAGAACTTCCCCATACTCGGTTACCTGTTGAGCGAGGCCAGGGCGATGGACAGTTCGATGCACAGCATTGTAAAAACTGTTTTTTACGACAGTACGCATATCGACACATTTTATATTCCCCGCCAGCAATTCCGCGAAGAGGCCAAAGATTTCCTGGAAATACCGGATATCTTTTCAACGAAATATGAAGACGACTATACAGAGTCACGCCGGTACGATGAGACCATCAATAAAGTGATCATGACCTATACCGCCAAGGGCGAGAACAAAGCGGGAATATTGAAACAGGAAGTGATCATACAACCGGATCAGGTCAACGGCGATAAAGTAACCGGCATTTTTATTGATACCTGGAACAGCACAAAAGACAGTACGGTGCAGAAGCGGATGCTCTGGATGGTTGGGAAGAATTTCCAGATCACGAAGATCCTTCAACTGCCCGGCCAACCCGAAAAAACCACGATAACCAAAGTAGCGTGGAATGATACACCATGACAGCAGAACAATTCTCGCATATTGCCGGCACCATACCTCATCAGCCCGGCATTTATAAATATTTTGACCAGGCAGGCGATATCATTTACGTGGGAAAAGCCAAGGACCTGCGCAAGCGTGTGGGATCTTATTTCTCCAAAACATTTACTTCCTACAAAACACACGAGCTTGTCCAGCGCATCGAACGTATCGAGTTCACCATTGTCAACTCCGAACAGGATGCCTTCCTGCTGGAGAACTCGCTGATCAAACAGTTTCAGCCGCGTTATAATATCAATCTCAAGGACGATAAAACCTATCCTTATATCGTCATTCGCAAAGAGCCGTTTCCCCGTGTTTACCTGACGCGTCAGGTGGTAGAAGACGGCTCCGAATACCTCGGTCCTTTTACCTCGGTAAAAAGAGTAAGAGAGCTGCTTGAGTTCACGCGGCAAACCATTCCTTTACGCACCTGCACCCTCAACTTATCTACGGCCAATATTGCAAAAAAGAAATTCAAGGTTTGCCTCGAGTATCATCTTGGCAACTGCAAAGGACCTTGTGAAGGGCACCAGAGTGAAATCGATTATGCGGCCAACCTGGTACGCCTGAAAGCCCTGTTGAAAGGCAACCTGGCGCCGGTGATCCGTCATTTCCGCGACGAGATGAAAGTACACGCCGGCAACCTCGAATTTGAAAAAGCGGAGCTGGTACGGAAAAAGATCGAATACCTTGAAGGATATCAATCGCGCTCCGTGGTTATCAGTGCACGCGGCGGAGACAAAGATGTGTTTGCCATTACGAAGGAAAAAGACATTGCCTACGTCAACTACCTGATGATCCGCAATGGTACGATTGTGCAGACGCAGACCAACAAAGTAGAAACCCATCTCGATGAACCGGAATCGGAAATCCTGGAATTCAGTGTAGCCCAATTGCGTGATACCTTCAAGAGTGATGCCGCGGAGATCATCGTTCCGTTTACGATAGAATATCCTGATCCGGCGGTGACAGTAACGGTGCCCAAAGCGGGCGACAACAAAAAACTGCTGGAGCTGGCGGCGAAGAATGTGGATTATTACATCGAGGAAATCAGGAACAAAGAGCGGTTGAAGCTGTCGCGCAATACCGACAAAATCCGTGTATTGGAAAATCTACAGCGCGATCTGCAATTGCCGCAACTGCCTTTGCACATTGAATGTTTTGATAACTCCAACTTTCATGGCAGCTATCCCGTGTCGGCAATGGTATGTTTTAAAAATGGCGAACCGAGTAAAAAGGACTATCGCCATTTCAATGTAAAAACGGTGGAAGGCATCAACGACTTTGCCACGATGAAAGAGGCTGTTTACCGGCGTTATAAACGGTTATTGGAAGAAGGACAGCCCTTCCCGCAGTTTGTAATTATTGACGGTGGTAAAGGACAATTAGGGGCGGCTGTGGAAGCGATGCAGGAATTGAATGCCATGCACATGACCACCATGGCGGGACTGGCAAAGAACGAAGAAGAATTATTTTTTCCCGGCGATTCGGAATCGATACGGCTGCCTTATAACAGCGAAGAATTGCGCCTGGTACGTCGTATACGCGACGAAGTGCACCGTTTTGGTATCACTTTTCACCGGCAGAAACGCAGTAAAGGAACGTTTAAAAATGAACTGGAAGACATTGCCGGCATCGGTAAATCCACGGCAGATATGTTGCTGAAAACCTTCCGTTCGGTAAAAAATATCAGGGAAAAAACGCCGGAAGAACTGGCGGCGGTGGTCGGACCTGCGAAAGCGAAACTGATTGTTGACTACTTTGGAGCAGATGCCCAGGGTACGGAGGAGTAGGTCGGGCTATAAAAAAAAAGTGGGGCCAGGATAGAAATCCAGCCCCGTTTTTAAAATCCAATATCCTATGAAAAACCAAGACGAAGATAGACATTTTTTGGTATATTCCTAGACTTGCCCTGCTTTTTTTATATTTTTTGAAATCATTTATTCATAGATAGTTATCATGAAAAAAGCCACGCTGAAGCGTGGCTTTTTTCTATACTTTTCCAAGGTTCGAACATTGATCAGTATTCCCACAGATCTTGTTCGAAGTTGAACAGTTTCTCTTTGATATCTTCTCCTTCCAGCAGGGCAAGGATTTGATTTTTCTGGTACTGTTTGATCATCCGGTTGGATGGGTTGTCCAGGCTAGACTTAATGATATAGCTGCTGAACATACGGCTTTCAAACAGTTCTTCCCATGTCATCCGGCTTTGACCCATGTTTTTAGGGTTGTAAACTTCCATACGTGCCAGGATCGGACGCAGATCAGGATAATAAATCCAGAACATTGGAGAGCTACCCAGTTCTTTCCCGGTGTTACCAATGTATTTGGTTACGAGCGGAGAGATACCCAGGATGCGGCAGAAATAGCGGCTGGCCTCGCGGTCAAACACCCACTCTTCCTTGATGCGCAGTTTGGTAACGGTATTTGCATCAAACGTGGCGCGTGTTACGGTATAACGAACGATCTTGTTGATGTCGTTAACGTCGTAAACGGGCACCGTATCGGCAGAACCTACGGTAAGCTGCGCTACTTCGGCCGGGGTCATCGGAGTGGTGAAGCGCTCATCGGCAAAGGCTGTAACCTCGCCGGTGGCCACCGCTCTGAGGAGCATATCGATGAAGACCTGGCTTCCGTTATCGTCCTGGGCCTGGTAGCGGAAGGTTTGGTTCATCTTCTCGCGCAGATCCAGTTCGCGCCATACTTTTTCTGCAAAAAGGGCATCATCCCAGCGCAGGTGTTCGTAAGGCAAAGGGGTACGGGCTGTCAGATTGGATTTGTCGAACGCATTTTCATTGCGCAGTGATTTTTTGACAGCGGTATCAGATACGCCGGAAGAGTCGACCACGATGGGGATACCACCATAAGGATCGTAGTTGGAGGGCGGACGGGTGTCATTCGTCTGCTGCTGCTCCTGCTGGTTACCGGCGGGCTGCTGGGTATTGTTGTTACGTCTTCTGCCGGTACGCTGTGCATCAGCCTCAGAGATGGCGAGCACTGCCAGCAGTACGAACAAACATTTTTTCCCAATAGAGTATTTCATAGTCACTTTTTACAATTTCTTACTTGATATAATATACAAGTGACGGCGCATTTGAACCACGACCGTCTGGTCCCTGTACACGGATATTATCGATGGTTACGATCTTACCGGATTTCACCTGGGCGTTGATGTGCGAACGCGCAGCAGCACTGAACGTATTACCCTGACAAGTAGCCGTTGCAACGTCTCCGTCGTCAGTGTCAACTGAGAAGGTGAATGACGTAACGGTGTACGACAGTTCGAAGGGGAAGTCCTTGATACCGGCACCTACACCTTGCTGAGCGCGGAAAGCACCTGCAGGAATGTTGGCACCACTCTCATAACCACCTACATAAGCCTGCGCACGTGGGATGGTTCTTACGCGGAACTGCGAAGCACCAGCCACTTTACCGTCAACAGAAACCGTGATGCGGCAGTCGTCGGTTACGGAACCCACACGGGCTACGTATTTGCCGGGACCAACGCGGGTCAGTGATCCGCCACCACCTGTGATGGTAGCCTGCACTTTGTCGTCACCACCACCGCTTGCAGCGATGCTTACGGGGTTGTCCACACCTATGTAAAGAACGTTCATTTTATCCAGGGCGATGGAGGCGTTGGCCTGACCTACTGTGTAAGTAATGGTCTTGTCAATAGTCTCCTGCTTGTTGGTATACTGGTTAAAGAACGAAATTTTTACCGGAATAGTATGTTGGCCGATACCGCCACCGGCAGTTTTGTAGTGAGCCGATCCGTCTTCACCAATCGGTACTGCACTTCCGCCAAAAGTGATGGTAGGCTTCGCGTCTTTGCTGAACGCACCTACACCAGCCGTGATTTCCAGTTCCTGTCCGGGCATGAGGTAATTGGAGTTTTGCCCCACGATCGCTGCGTAAGAGTCAAATATTACTTCCACTTTACCAACCTGGTTATGACAATGTGCAACTACTTTGTTCTCAGCGTTTTTTATATCGTTCTGGAATTTGCTGAGAATGGTCAGACTCGCGATGGTAGGCACCATGTTGAAATAGGTGATGTCCCATGCGCGAACTTTTCCATCTTGTCCTTTGGGCGCGTCAAGATTGATCTTGATATCGTTTGCTAACGTTTTCTGAATACTCGTATCAATCGCCAGCATTTGCTTTTGATACTCTTCCAGTTTCGCCCGCAGCTCCTTACCTTTTCCGCCTTCGATCATGATCTTGGTAGCGATACCCTGGCTTTCCATGTTAAAAGGCTTGCTGGGATCGTTAGGGTCGCCGCCTGCATTTTTGATGATCTCTGACTTCAATCCGTTGATATAATCATACAGGGATTTGGTCAGACCGGTAGCTTGCTGTGCTTTGGCTAACCAAATTGTTGCTTTTTCGCGGGTTTCTTCTTTTTTAGATTTCTCCTCCAATGACGACATGATCGTATTGGTAGAAGCGTTGATTGTTGTATTAGTCGTTTCGAGACTTGTATTAACCGTTTTAAAGGCATTGAGGATCTCGGCTGAGATGTTGATGGCCAACATCGCAGTCAACACCAGGTACATGATGTTGATCATCTTCTGCCGCGGCTCTTTAGGTAGTGCCATATCAGGTCAAATAGTTTTTTCTTAAGGAATTATTATTTACAAGTTAGTTGGTATGCTTTGACCTTATTTACCCTGCATAGCAGTCAGCATATTACCGTAGATATTATTCAGACGGCCGAGGTTGTTAGCCAGAGAACCGATCTGCTCCTGTACTTTCTTAGCGTCTTCAGCGCTGTTGAGCATAGTGGCAGAAGCTTCAGAAAGTTTACCATAGAAAGAGTTCAACGCTTTCAGGTGGTTGTTGCTTTCCTGCAGTTCCAACTCATAAATAGTATTCAGCGAAGAGAGGTTTTTAGTGAGTACCTGTACCTGGTCGTGGAATACTTTCGCTCCTTCAGTAGCCTGGTTGAAAGCGCCAACAGAACCGGCAGCCGTAACATAAGCGTCTTTCACTTTTTCCAGAGCGCCGGTTACTTCGCGGGTTTTAGCGGTGTAGTCGCCTGTAGCTGCTACCACGTCAGAGATATTGTTCATATTACCGATGGTCTCGTTCAGCTTCTTGAAGTTGTCGCCGAGACGGTTCAGTGTTTCAGGAGTTACGTGTGCTTCGATGAGTGCTTTGTCCATAGCAGCCAGTGCACCACCTTTAGCGGGTTTGATCACTTCGCCTGCTACAGTCAGTTCTTCAGAATGAGACGCATCGGGCAGTGCGGGATAGACCAGGTAGAGGATACCATAAAGCGCGAAGATTGCGGCTTCAATGGTAAGACCAATCCAGAGCCATGTGTCTGCGTCGGGAGCGTGCGTGATTTTTCTCAGGGCACCCCAGATAACCAGTGATGCACCAAATGAAACGGCTACGTCAACGTATTTGCTTACTTTGGTAGGAATAGCTGCTGCCATAAAGAGTCAGTTTTAAAACGAGAGTTGTTTTGTGTTGATAATTAGGAATTGGTAAAACTAAAGCAGGGAAGGCTGAGGTTGATCGTCAACCTTCCCTGCTATTATTAAGTTTAAATGCGATAAGTCAATTTGGTGGAGCATTATCTGCGGCGACCGGAAGCAGCAGGCAGATCGATCACACAACGGAAACCTACATACGATTTTGCTGAATCCTGGTATTCGTAGGTACTGGTACCTGTTTGCAGGTAATAACCTACATCTTTCCAGCTTCCGCCACGGATGATCTTGCGTTTCATGAGGGGGGGATCGTCATCTTTCGCATTCCAGCGTACATCGGGGTTCATATCGTGCTGGAAGTTGTTACGACCTTCGTAATAGATAGAAGAAGTCCATTCTGCTACGTTACCTGACATGCAATACAGACCGTAATCGTTAGGCCAGTAAGCATCGGCACGCACCGTGTAGAAACCTCCGTCTTCGGGATAGTTACCACGGCCAGGCTTGAAGTTGGCCAGCAGACATCCTTTCTTGTTGCGGAGATAGTAGCTACCCCAGGGGAACATAGACTGAGAGCGTCCGCCGCGGGCTGCATATTCCCACTGCGCTTCGGTAGGCAGGCGGAAGTCAGACTCCTGCACGCGGTTCTTGCCGATCAGGAATGAATTGAGGTAGTGAGTTCTCCACTCGCAGAAAGCAGTTGCCTGTTTCCAGCTTACGCCTACTACAGGATAGTTGTCGAATGCGGGGTGAGAGAAGTAACGTTTTGTCATCGGCTCGTTGTAAGAATACGCGAAGTCGCGGATCCACACGAGGCTATCAGGATAGATACGAACGTCTTTCTTTTCAATGAAATCTTTGCGGGGTCTTTTAGCGTTCTCACGCTTGGCCGCTTCTTTGAGGTCGAAGATTTCGGAGTGGTAAACCAGTTGGTTTACATCCACTTCTTTTTTTCCGAAGATACGGTCCTCAGGAGAGAGGATCATGTCGGTACTTGCAAGAGCCTCAACGTTTTTGGGATCGTTCCACTTGAACGTCTTCATCTTCTGCCAGTCAACTGCTTCATCGCCGTCAGCACCGGCTTTCACATAGCCGAGCTTGCGGGCAGCAACGGAGTCACGTACCCAGTAAACAAACTGGCGGTACTCCATGTTGGTGACTTCAGTAGCATCCATCCAGAAACCGCTGATTGAAACAGCACGGTTACGGGCACTGAACGCAAAAGCAGGGTCCTCATCACTGGGGCCCATATGGAAGGAACCTTGCGGGATGTAAACCATTCCCGGAGGCTTCGGCAAAGAATACCTGCTGCCGGCCGCGATGCCATGCACCTGACCGTCGTTCGGTAAAGAGCCGCCTTTGTTTTTTCCCGATTTACAGCTCGCCAGCATCAAAATGCTCATAGCCGCAACGATAGCGTAGTTAGGGTTTTTCATTTTCATACACTTAAAGGGTATTGGGCAAATATAATATTTTGGTTTATTCAAGCGCACAAGGTTACAATTTATTTTTTTACAGTCAAAGGTTGTTTTACGGCGTAATTTATCTAACGAATCCCGATAGAGATTATTGTATTTAACAGAAAATTATCTTAACCCCCTTAGGCATTGTTAATCAACATCATAAGCTGATTTACCTGCTCCACCGGCTCACGGCAGGCAAAATTTTTGCATAAATAAATATTTGTTTTTTCACTTGGTTTTTTCCCTTTCGTCAGGGCAAATTCCTGGTTTTCAACCGGTGAATAAAGCATCAATCCATGTGGCACATATTCATATAATATTTTCTCATATATCTCTTTTTCCGGACCAATTACCACAATTTCCTGGGTCCCTCCGGCCCACTCCTGTAACAAACCCGCCCAGTTGGCAAAGGACCCGGCATGTCGTCCGACCACGCCGGAAAGGCTCTCCACCATCTTTTCCGCACGGTCCCGCCAGGGCAATGCATCATAGTAAATGCCCAGCCGGTACAGGTTAGTGGCCATTACCGAATTACCGGAGGGCACCGCTCCGTCATAGATCTCTTTTTTCCTTAAAATAATATCGGTCTGGTAATCGGGTGTATAATAGAAAAGCGGGCCTTCTTCATCCCCAAAATGCTCCCACACATGATCCGTCAGTTGCGCCGCTTCCTTCAGCCAGCGCGTGTCGGCCGTGATTTCCTGCAATTGTAGCAACGATTCGATCAGGAAAGCATAATCGTCCAGGAATGCCGGATATTTTGCTTTCCCTTTTTTCCAGGTATGCAGTAGCCGGCCTTCTTCCGCATCCCTGAATGCCTTCAGCAAAAATTCCATGTTCCGGATAGCCAGGTGCCGGTATTCTTCCCGGCCAGTTGCGCGGAATGCGCGGCAGCATGCCGTATTCATCAACGCGTTCCACCCCAGGATTATTTTGTCGTCCAATAAAGGCCTGATTCTTTTTTCCCGGGCTGCCAGCAGGCGCTCCCGGCCTTCCTGCAGCGTTTGTTTTAACCCGGCGGCATCAATCCCTCTCAACCGGGCAAAAGCCGCCAGATCGGGCTCCTGTACACGCAGGATGTTCTTTTCCTCCCAGTTACCCTGCTCCGTTATGTCGTAGTATTCACAAAACAGCGCGGCCTTCTCTCCCAGCGTTTCCTCCACCTCTTTTTTATTCCACACATAGTAACGTCCTTCTTCTCCTTCGCTGTCGGCGTCCAGGGCCGCATAGAACCCGCCCTCGGGCGACAGCAATTCACGTTTTACGAATCCCATTGTTTCATGGATCACCTCCTGGTATCGTCCGTTGCCGGTCAGTTGCGCCGCCTCGCTGATCACCGCCAGCAGCAGCGCATTGTCATAAAGCATTTTTTCAAAATGGGGGATCAGCCATTCGGTATCCGTGGCATAGCGGGCAAAGCCGCCCCCGATCTGGTCGTAGATACCGCCTTCGATCATCCGGTCGAGACTGAGCAGCGCCTGTTGCAGCGCCTCCGCTTCGAGTCCTTCCTTGTCGTTGCGGCGGCCGTAGCGAAGCAGGAAGCGGATCACAAATGTCTGGGGAAATTTGGGTGCCCGGCCGAATCCGCCCCATTCCTTGTCGGCGGTGCGCAGCAGGTTGGCCGCCACTTCTTCCATCCGCACCGGTGCTTCCGTGCGGTTGCTGCGGCCGAATTGGTTGGCCTGCTCGAGATGGGCGATCATATTGCCGGCCTGGGCTTCGATCTCTTCGCGGCGTTCGGCGAATGCCTGATAAATACCTGTGAGCGTTTCCGTCCAGGAGGAGCGGTTAAAGGCCCGTCTGGGAGGGAAATAAGTGCCGCCATAAAAGGGCTTTCCTTCCGGCGTCAGAAATACGTTCAGCGGCCAGCCGCCGCTGCCGGTCATGGCCTGCACGGCATCCATGTAAATGTGATCGAGATCGGGCCGTTCTTCGCGGTCGATCTTGATGTTGACGAAGTGTTCATTCATCAGCGCTGCCACGGCCGGATCTTCGAAACTTTCACGTTCCATCACATGACACCAGTGGCAGGCGGCATAGCCAATGCTTACCAGTATGGGCTTGTCTTCCCTCCGTGCTTTTTCCAGCGCCTCCGGGCTCCAGGGATGCCAGTCTACCGGGTTGTGGGCGTGTTGTAAAAGATAGGGGCTTGTTTCGTGTACGAGATGGTTGGTATGAGCGTGCATCCCTCAAAGTTCCTCAAAATTCAAAAGGCAAAATTCAAAAGCCAAAAAAAGAAGTGAGGAATCGTCAATGGGGAATCGTGAATCGTCAATAAAAAGCCATGGTTCGTGAGGACACGAACCATGAAAAAACTTATAACCTATTACTTAAAACTTACAACGGCTGTTTAACTCTTCTTCTTCACCGTCGACGAGGCCAAATACTGATCCAGTGCAGAAACCATACTGGGACTTTTGGGGTGCGGCGCCACGATCTCGAGGCTAAGACCGGCTTCTTCGGCAGCGCGGCTCGTATTGCTGCCAAATGCGCCGATCACCGTTCCATTCTGTTTGTACTCAGGTACGTTGTCAAAAAGACTTTTGATACCGCTGGGGGTAAAAAAACAAATGACGTCGAAATCTGTCTTGGTCAACAGCTCTTTCACGTCATTGCTTTGTGTGCGGTACATAAATGCCAGCGCAAATTCACAATTGTTGCTCTTCAGCCAGTTCACAATGTCATTGTCCTGCTGGTTTTCGGAACATACATACAGGAATTTTTCATTTCCCTTGTGTTTGTTCACTACCTCGAACATGCTTTTGTTGGAACCGTCGGCGCCGTAGAAAACCTTGCGTTTGCGGTAGAGGATGAATTTCTGGAGATAAAGTGCCACCGCTTCGGTGATACAGAAATACTTGGTATCCTGCGAAACGCTCACTTTCATTTCCTCGCAGGTGCGGAAGAAGTGATCGATGGCGTTGCGGCTGGTGAAGATTACCGCAGTATAAGAAGCAATGTCGATCTTTTGCTTGCGGAAATCGCGGGCCGGAATCCCTTCCAGCCGGATAAATGGTTGGAATGCCAGTTTTACATTATACTTTCTTTCCAGCTCAAAATATGGCGATTTCTCGCTTTCCGGTCTCGGCTGGGTGATCAGTATCTGTTGTGTTGTTTTGGCCTTTGTATCGGCCTTAGTGACCCCGTTCTTTACCATGAAGTGTGGCTGAATTTGGGTGCAAAGGTACACCTTTCTACTTAAATACTGATAGTACCACTTTATAGATGAGCAGCAGGGGCGCCACTTCAAAAGCCAGCAGGTACAGTACAAAATGAAAAAGCCTGAAGCTGACCTGATTACGGACAGCTCCCCATCCTAATATGTAACGATACAATAACAATAAACCGATACCGGCCCAGGAAATTGACCAGGCGACCGTCTGCAATTCGCCCGAAGCATAACTTACCAGCCATAAAAACGGCAGCAGGAATATGCCCAGCGCCTTGTTCACCATGAACACCACAAACACGTAGGCATCAGTCAGTGGTGTCATGCGAAACAACCAGCCGATCAATTTCAGACCGATGTATTTGACCAGGTAGGTAGCCGCCAGTGCCCCAAAACCATAGAGCGCCAGCAACCAGAATCCTGTGTCCGGCAGATCCAGTTGCAGGTGAGTAAACAGAAATGCGAGGTAAAGTCCGCCCGTTATGAAGAAAAAGATATTGAACAGCAAGGATGGCAGCGGTGTTTGCAATAATTGCTCGCGCAACTGACGCTGCTTGAGCGTAGACCGGAAAAATAAACGACGCAGATCTGCCAGGTATTTTCCAAATAGCTGTTTAAGCAATGCAAATAGCAACACTACGCCTGTCAGCACATAAAACAACAGGTCACGGTCATCCACTTTTCGCTCCCTTGATTGACTGATTACCGGCTCACCGGTAAAGCCAAAGTATGGCTGGTGCGACAGAATTTGTAAAGGCAACGGTACACCCTCCTGCGTAGTCCACGATGGCATGACCGCCGAACGTTTTTTTACCGGCAAAAGATTCCGGCCCGAATATTTCTGCAAACTGTCTGCCCGGGCCGCATTGACGCTATCCGCCTGCGCACTTCCCGCATTGGCGCGGGATAGTGAGTCCGGCTGTTGTCCGGATACTACCAACGAGAAGAGCCCAAAAATGCACAAGAGGAAAATTCGGTTCAATACCACGATTTATGCTGCAAAAATAAAGGCACCGTTTTAGAAAAAGCTGACAAACCCAAAATGAATCTTTGATTGACGAAGATTAAAGTCCGTGTCATCTCTTTTGCCCACCGCCCAGGCCAGGTTGAAGATGCCCACTTTGGTTTCAAACGCGATGCCTAATCCCGCACCGAGATAAGTATGGGTTTCTTTTACATTCTGACTATGATTGCGTCCCCAGCCGCCGTCGACAAATCCATAGAAGAAGGAGTTCTCTCCGATCAGGTAACGGTATTCCACCGTGCCAATACCATATTGTGAGAGGTACTGACTTTCTTCATCAAAACCGCGCAGCAGTTTGTAACCACCGATCTGGAAAAGCTCATTGCGGAACAGATAACCACTTTGCAGATAACCGCCCTGCGCCCCCACCTTCAGGGTGCTCAGGCCTTTTTTACTGAGGGGAAAATAATGCGCTGCCTGCAGCCGCACACGCACCTGGTAGGTTTTTGCTTTCAGCGTATCGTAGATCTTTTTGAAGTCGAAGTCCGGATCGTTGGGGTCTTTCAGCTCCAGCACCGCATTATTCTGTTTGATCTTTTTATTACCGATGGTGGTGACCATTTTTATTTCACTTCCCCGCACCGGATTGAACCGGTAGTTGGTGGTGTTGCTTTCATATTCCAGTCCCACATTGGTCACCGATACATCTGCCGCTTCCGGTAGCCGGCGGTTTTGCAGTACATAATTGAGGTCGATGCCGTTGACCACCGTTTGAAATCTTTGCAGGAACAGCTTTCCCGATTGCTGCGTGTTGAGGATGTATTGCGCGCCGATCTGGAAGTTGACGTTCAGAAAACTGCTGTCTTTGCGAAACATATCGAACCCGAAATCCAGTCCTATCGGCGAACGGAACAGGTAGGGATGCTGGTAAACGATGTTCAGCCGCTGTGATTTTACCTGCAATTGCTGCCATACCAATCCAATCGTTTCTCCGGCGCCCAATGCATTTTTTAAATTCAGGTTGCCTTCGCCCGTGATCAGTAATTTTTTGGAGGAAAGCTGATCATTGTTGGGCAAAAAGCCGACTATCAGGCTTGCCTGGCTGCTGCGTTTTTGTTTCAGGTATACTTCGATCGTTGCGCCGCTGCTGCGCCACAGGATGCGTGGCGGAAATTCTTCTTCCACATAAGTGAGTTCGCGGAGTAGACCGCTGATGCGTTGCAGCTTTTCTTTACTATAAGTGCTGCCGTTACGCAGATCGAGGTAGCGTTGCAGGTATTCGTTGGATACTTTTGCATTGCCTTTGATCTCGATACTGTCTACGCGGTACAAAGGTCCTTTGTCTACTTTTAACCGTGCAGAAATGGCGTCATCATTCAATTGAAGATTTTCCAGCGACACTTTTGCAAAAGGATGGCCGTTGTTTTCCAGGTAATTCAGGATGCGCTGCTGCAGCATGCTCACCTGGTTGAAGTCGATGGGTTTATCACGGTACTGCTGTTCGCGCCAGCCGCCGGCTGCCAGCAGCGCGGGTTCCACGCCATCGGCATCGAGTTTAGCCCAGCGGTAGGGTTTGCCGATATAAATCACTGCATAAGCACCCAGTGAATCAAAACGCGCAGTATCGAGAGAAGCGGTAACGTAACCGCGGCCACGCAGGCGATCCGGTAATCCGTTGACGTATTCAACGCACAACAGGCGGTTATCGAATGTACCGGGCGGCTGCAAAATCTGCTGCAATGCTTTTTCATCGTAGTCCACGGCTCTCAGGGTCAGTGAATAACGATCCTGCGCCGATGACCTGAGTCCCGACAACAAAAACAAAACTGCGGTAAGAAGGTGTCGTACCTTTGTCATGCTATTCTCCGGCAATAATAGTATTAATCCACAAACAATCGGTTTCGCTTGGCTGGTATTTATCTTCATATTCCTTTCTGCAAACAGGCCTGTCACTATTGCAATTTTCATTTCAGTACGTCACTGCATTACAAGCCCGAACTGGTGGCTGCGTTGCAGGAAGAGGCCCGGCTGGCGGCGGAACAATTTCCTTTTCCTACCGGCGAAGCCGTTCACACCATCTATTTTGGCGGCGGCACGCCCAGTTTGCTTACCCTTTCTGAGCTTACACAATTGCTGAATGCGGTCCGCGGCCACTTTAACGTAGATCCGGATGCAGAAATTACATTGGAAGTAAACCCGGATGATATTTCTGAAGAAAGATTGAAAGAATGGCGTGATGCAGGCATTAACCGCCTCAGTATCGGCGTACAGAGTTTTTTTGAAGAAGAGCTTCGCTGGATGAACCGCGCACATACCGCCAAACAGGCGTTCGAGCAGGTTAAAAAGGCCCGGGAATATTTCAACAACATCACCATCGATCTTATTTACGGAGGACCGGGACTTTCGGATGACCAATGGCACCAGGATCTCGAACAGGCCAAAGCGCTGAACATTCCCCATTTATCCTGTTATGCCTTAACGGTGGAACCACAGACCCCGCTCAATAAAATGATCCGCACCGGTAAAGTGCCGGATGTGGATCCCGATAAACAATCAAGGCATTTTCTTTACCTCATGCAGTGGGCAAAAGAAAACGGCTACGAACACTATGAAATCTCCAATTTTGCCCGGCCGGGATATCGCAGCCGGCACAACTCCGCCTATTGGCAGGGCAAATCCTATATCGGCCTCGGACCATCCGCACATTCGTTTGATGGAAAAAGCCGCTGGTGGAACATCGCCAATAACCAGGCGTATATCCGTTCGCTGCAGGAAGGAATTATTCCTTTCGAGAAAGAGGAACTTACGGGCGTACAACAACTGAATGAACGGATCATGATTGCCTTGCGTACCGCAGACGGGCTGGATCTTTCGAATATTCCTTCTTTGGAAAAAATACAATTGCTGAAAGCGGCACAACGCCATATCGATGCAGGACATCTGGTAGCGCAGGAAAACAACTTACGCCTCACCGATGAAGGCCGTTTGCTCGCGGACGGTATTGCTGCCGATCTTTTTTTCGAAGAAATTAAATAAGCGACTGCTCGATCTGGCGAAAACCTTCGGATGGTTTCACCTGGTTCCACACGATCTGGTAAATAGTCTCTGCGATCGGCATTTCTGCACCTACTTTTCTGTTGATATTGTAAATGCACTTGGCAGCATGATAGCCTTCCGCCACCATGTTCATTTCCAATTGCGCTGCCTGTACGGAATAACCTTTGCCGATCATTTGTCCGAATGTGCGGTTGCGGCTAAACAATGAATAGCAGGTGACCAGCAGGTCGCCGAGGTATACCGAGGCTGCATAGTTGGATGATTTGCGGTGTGTAACCGGATCTTCTTCTTCGTGCTCGCCCACCACAATGTGTTCAGCTCCGAATTTTTTCAGGAAACCAGCCATTTCATCGGCACAGTTGGCAATGAATACGCTGAGGAAATTATCCCCGTATTCGAGACCGCGCGCGATACCCGCGCCCAAAGCATAAATATTTTTCAGTACGGCAGCATACTGCACGCCCAGGATATCTCCGTTAACAACGGTATTGATGTAGGGTGTAGAGAAATGTGCAGCCAGTTGCCTTGTGGTGGTAAGGTCTACACCAGAGAAGGTGAGGTAGGATAGTTTTTCACCCGCCACTTCTTCTGCGTGGCAGGGACCGAGTACGGCAAAATAATCGGACAGTTGCACATCAAATTCACGCTCGAGGTATTCGTTGAGCAGAATGTCTTCGCCCGGGATCAGTCCTTTGATGGCGGATACGATTTTCTTACCGGTCAGGTCTTCCGGTTTCAATGCAGCAAAGCTTTCGCGGATATAAGCCGACGGCACGCCAACGATCAGTGTGTTGGCCTGTGCAATGGCTTGCCCGATCTCCGGATATAGACTGAAGCGGGTTTTATCGAAATTGACGGAACTGAGATAATGCGGATTGTGCCCGCGTTGACGCATGTAGTCAATCGTTTCTGTGTTGCGGATCCACCAGTGGATATGATGGCCGTTATCGGTAAGGATTTTGGCGAGTGCTGTTGCCCAGCTACCGCCGCCAATGATAGCAAATGTGTGTGTCAACCCTGCAGAATTTGCCTGCAAGATACAAGATTACTTCTTGAAGAGTTCTTCCTTGGGCACCACTTTCACCTTCATGCCGTCTTTGAGTATTTCACTGATAGTGGTATAAGGTGCCGTTACGATCTGCTCCCCGCCTTTCAGCCCGGAAAGTATTTCGATATAGTTGGCGTCCTGGATACCCGAGCGTACCACCTGTTTTTTAACCGAACCATCTTCCTGCACGGTGAACACCACTTCTTCCATGTCATCATCGGCGGTAGCGGGTGCATCAGCGGCACCATTATCATCGGCTTTCGATTGTTCTTTTTCCTTTTTGCGGTCTTCCATGCTCTGGTCCGTGCCTTTGGTCCGCACGTTGACGGAAGCGATGGGTACGGCGAGCACATTGGCTACCCGTTTGGTTTTGATATCCGCGTTGGCGTTCATACCCGGGCGGAAAGGAAATTTCTTGGGATTGGCCGGATCGACCAGGTCTTCATAAGAAGATTTATCCAGGCGTATTCTCACTTCGTAGTTCGTTACATCGGTGGTGGACGTGCTGATGCCGGCGGCGCCGCTCTTGGTGCTGCTGGCAATCTGTGTAACGATGCCGCGGAACTTGCGGCGGTTGTAAGCGTCAACGGATACATCGGCCGAGTCGCCGATACTTACTTTTACAATATCATTTTCCCCCACATCCACGCGCACTTCGAGCACAGACATATCGGCAACGGTCATCATTTCCGTACCCGCCATCTGCGCCGTTCCTACCACGCGTTCTCCTTTTTTTATACTGAGTGAAGAGATGACACCGTTCATCGGCGCCACGATGGTAGCGCGTTCGAGATTTTTATTGGCCGATGTCAATCCGGTTTGCGAAACGCGTACGCCGGCCTGCAGGCTGCGGATATTTTCTTTCGCCGCTTCGTAGTTGGCGGTGGCGGTACGCAAAGTGGTTTCATATTGCTCGAGTTCGGATTGCGAAATCACTTTGTCGTTGTACAGTTTTTTGTTGCGGTCGTATGCCTGGCGGGCCTGTGTTACGGAGGCATCGAGCGCCTGTAATGCGGCCTGGCTGTTGGCTACCGTAGCCTGCGACTGGCTTACGCGTGAAGCGGCTTCGTCGCGCTGCAGCGCAGTGATGTCGGCATAAATGCGTGCAAGCACCTGCCCTTTTTTCACACTGTCGCCTTCCTGTACGGTGAGGTCCGTTACTTCACCGGAAATATCCGGACTGATCTTTACTTCCACTTCGGGATAGATCTGCCCGCTGGCCGTCACCGTTTCCACGATGGTACGGCGCACCACTTTTTCAACCGCCACTTTCTGGCTGTTGTCTTTCGGGAAAAAAATTTTACTCCCAACAATGACAGCCAGCACTACAGCGGCAATGATCAGGATCCATTTCCAGGTCTTTTTCATCAGACGTTTTTTTCAATTATAATTTCAATCCCTGTCCTTTGTAAAACTCCAGCAGTTTCATCTTGAATACATAATCGTACTGAGCCGACAGCAGATTGATCCGCGCACGGAAAAAATTATTCTGGTTTGTAATCAGGTCGATGGAGTTGAGCAGGCCCACATCAAATCGCTTGCGTGCAAATTCATACGCTTTCTGTGAGGTAGCCACCGCTTTCTGGCTGGCCTGAAATTTTTGCAGGGCGGCCACCGCATTCAGGTGAGCCTGGTAAATATCCTGCTTTAAGGTTTGCCCGTCCAGCTCTTTCTGTAACTCAACAGACTCCACATTCAGCTTTGCTTTGCGCCAGTTGGTGCGGGCAATGCCTGCGTTGAAAATGGGAATATTCAGGCTTAAGCCAACCGACTGGCCAAAGTTGTTATTGATCTGGCGGAAATAAGTATTTTTTGAAAAAGTAGTCGGTACCAACCGTTCGTCGAGCGTGGTTACGATCTCGCCCGTTGGTGTGCGGCCGATGGGTACAAACGTGTTGGTGAAGGCAGAAGCGTACAATCTTTCCGCATTGGAATAACGTGTATCCAGTCCGCCGAACAAGGTAAGTGACGGGTACATGGCCGCCTTCTGCACCGATACATTTTTAATGGCGGCTTTCAGGTTGAGCTCGTTGATCTTTTGCTGCGGCATGTTCTTCACCGCAAGTTCGTATACGGCTGCGGGTTCCAGTTCGGAAAGCGTTTCCACCGGAATGCTTTCAACCGAAGGCTCCTCCACCTCAAACGGAACATCGGCTTCGATGTTAAGCAAGGCTTTTAATTGTAATACGGACAGGCCATAATTAGCCTGTGCATTGATCAGTGTGGCACTGTCATTGGACAGTTGCGCTTCCATTTCCATCAGGTTCAATTCGGGCAATGCACCTTCTTTCACCTGCTTGCTTATGTTATCTACCTGTTCTTTGCTTTGCTTTACCTGTACCTCGCTGATGTTGATCTGTTCGCGGCTCAGCAATATTTGCAGGTAGGCATTGGCCACATTGAGTGCAATATCGCTGCGTGCTTTCTCCACGCCGGCGCGTGCCGCTTCTGCACGATATGTGTTGGCAATGACGGTGTTTTTTTTACTGAACCAATTGAAAAGATCGAGTCCGATATTGAGGGAATGGTTGGCAAAAAGAATTTCCGCTGTGGTAAACTGGTTGCTGGTCGGATCGATCGAGCGGCCGAACTGATAACCTCCGTTGTTCTGCATACTTGCCGAGGGCAGGCGGGCCAGTTTGCTTTGCTCCAGGGTAAGCGCGTCGATGCGGGCCTGTACATCGGCCTGGCGCACGGAGATACTTTTATCCATGGCATATTCCACGCACTGCCGCAGACTCCATTTCTGGGCCATTACCAGTGAGCTGCAACACAATAGCAGCAGCAGTTTTATCCCACGTAACATCATGCAACAAAAATAACTGAAAAGATGGTCAGCCCTGTTGATTTTTGATAAACGGGCTCAGATGGCCTCAAACGCCTGTTTCAGGTCGTTGATAATATAGTCCGGTTCTTCCAGCCCTACGTACAGCCGCACCCATCGATGTTCAGGATTGGATACGTCGAAATCTGCCGCCGGAATACCGGCACATTTAGGAATGACCAGGCTTTCATGCCCGCCCCAGCTTACCGCCATCAGGATATGCTTCAGCGCTTCGCAAAAACGGACAACCGACTCCCTGTCGGGCACATCCAGTTCGATGGTGATCAGCCCCAGCGCAGCTTTCATCTGTTTGCGGGCCAGTTCGTGCTGCGGGAAAGTGGGATCGAAGGGGAACAGGAGGTTTTTAACCCGCGGATGTTGTTTGAGAAAAGCCAGCACGGTTTGCGTGGAAGCTTCTACCCGCTGCAACCGCAGTGGTAAAGTACGCAGGCCCCGCAGCAGCAACCAGGCATTAAAGGGTTGCAGTCCACTGCCGATGGCCAGGAATTCCGTATCGAAGATCTTTTTAATGAGTGCGTGCGAACCTGTGAGCACGCCGCCTAATGTATCGCTGTGTCCCCCGATGTATTTAGTAGCTGTCTGCATGGCCAGGTCGATGCCCATGCTGATCACGGGTTGGTACAAAGGCGTACAATAACTGTTATCGATCATCGTCACGATGCCCCGGCTTTTAGCGAAAGTGGCTACTTCTCCGATGGGTTGAATGGCATAGTTCCAGCTATTGGGCGATTCGAGGTAATAGAATTTTGTATTGCCCTGCGTGGCACTTTTCCAGGAATCGATCGTGCCGCCATCGACATAGGTGGTGGTGATGCCGAAACGCGGCAAGATCAGGTCGAATAATTTACGCGCCCAACTATAAGGTTCTTTTACGGAAACGATGTGATCACCGGAACTGACGAAAGGCAGCACGCCGGCAAAAATGGCGGCGGCGCCGCTGTTGAGCACGAGGCAATCTTCTGCTCCGTCGAGTGCCGCCAGTTTTTTGCGCAGGATGTCGATCGTTGGATTGCGTCCCCTGCTGTAAACATAGCCACTCAGCTCGTCGGCAAACACTTTTTCCATGTCTGCTACTTTATCAAAAGCAAAATTACTGGCCTGCGCAATGGGCGGTGCTACGGTATTGAAATAAAGCGAACGGTCTTCGCCGAGTTCATTGATGATTGATGAAAGATCCATGGGGTTGATCAATTGTTTTCAGCCGGCTTGCGGTTGAGCCGCCTGCTCAGCAGGTAAAGAGGATAAAATCCGAAGAACAAAAGTAAGCCGTATCCCGTACCCGAGGGATCTTTGATCGCACAACTTATGGCTACAAAAATATAAGCGAGGATATAAATAACGGGCATCAGCGGATACAACTTCATTTTGTAAATGCCTGTACCATCGAGATGTTTTGTTTTTTTCCGTAAAATAAAAATGGAACCTACCGCGGTGGCCAGCCCGATGGAATCGAGAAAGATCACCCAGTTGACGATGGTATCAAATGACTCGGCAAAGAAAAGCGTGATGACCGCCACCGCTGCAAATACGGGTAAAGCCACGGTCAGCACGTGTGTGCGTTCATTTGTTCTTTTTAAAAAAGAGGGCAACACTTTTTCATCGGCCATGGCATACATCACGCGCGGATTACTCATCAGGCCGATATTGACATAAGCCAGCACCGCGAAGAAAAGCAGCCCGCTCATGACCGTATAACCTGTGGGACCTACCATTTGTTGCACATGCCGCGCGGCCAGGTCATTTTTTGAAGGAAGACCCGCATCATTATACACAATACCATCAAAACCCAATACATGGTAATAGGCAAGATTGGTCAGGAAATAAAGTGTAACGATGATCCCGATACCCCAGAAGATGGAGCGCGGAATAGTGCGTTGCGGATTGTTTACTTCACCGCCGAAATTGATCGTTTGCTGATAGCCGCCGTAGGTAAACGATACGGCGATCAATGCGGCGCCAAACATTTTGATGGTATCCCAGGCGTCCGAAGGGGCAGTAAGACGTGAAGTGGTGGTTGGTGCGGCACCGGGCCAGAACAATCCGGCGCAAATAAATAAGACGATGCCGATCTTGATCACCATGAGTATATTCTGCGTGCGCACGCTCATGCGGAAGCCGAGGTAATTGACAAAGAAAAAAACGATCACGGCTGCAAGTGCCACAATCTGTACCACATTATCCGTTTGCCATTGCTGCGGCAAAATACCTTTGAGATAACCGGCGCCGATTAATGCCACTGCGCTTACCGATGCAGCATTGGAGATCAGGATAATGCAGTTGATCATGAACGCCAGCGCGGGGTGATAACAATAAGAATAAATTTTGTAGAACCCGCCCATCACCGGGTAGCGACTGCCGATCTCGGCAAAAGTAAGCGCACCGAATAAGGCGATGAGGCCACCAAACAACCAGGCCGCAAAAAAGATCCAGGGACTTTGCGCTTCCATTGCCACATTGAAGGAACTGCGGAAGATGCCCATGCCGATAACAAGACTGACCACGATCATGGTCAGGTCGAAACGGCTCAGCTTGTTTTTGGATGTCATGCAATGAAGATACCAAAACGAAGCATTCGCCGCACAGCGTCCATTAATTTCCTGCGGGCGTGTAGGCCTTTATTCCCAGGCCCTCCCGGTAAGCCAGCAGGAACGTATCCTGCCAGCCTTCCGTGGCGGGTGAAGTACCGAGCAACCATTTGTCGCCGATACCTTCCAGCAGTGTGTATGCAGGAGTAGTATAGCAAACGGCCATGCGATGGCAACCGGCATCGTGAATATCCGATTCCAGTACTTTGAATTCCGCTTCTTCGAACGGAAGCTGCAACAAACCTGTGGTATCAAAAAGGCCGGGAATCTTTCCGCCAAGCATTTCCAGATGATGTTGTACAGCAATCCCTGTTTTGTAATGAAGTGAATTGGCGCGGCCGTCCAATGCGCGGATCTCGCTGAACTTATTCAATATGTTCCCGGGATTGTACGCTTGTATTTTCAAACGAAACTCCCGGTAGCTGTCTTCCAGCACCCGTTGTTCAAACAACGTAATGGCCGGCACGCTGATCTGCTGGCAATAAATCAGCCGCACGCCTGGTTTTGTCATAGTTAAAATATCGTGGGTGATCATAATGATATGCCAATTGAATAACTGCCGGCATATCCTGCGCTTACACTGCCGGTTAATGCTACTGTTTCGTTTGCAAGGTCCGTTGCGGAATTGCCAAAAATGCCGTCACTTGTATTACGCGTGGTGTTCAAGCCATGTGCTGCATACAAACTTGAAGCATGCACCGTATCGCTGATGGATTCTGCAAAAGTGATCTGTCCTGTTTTTTTCAAAACATTGTTGACAAATACTTCGAGGTGGATATGTGTGGAGCGGCCCATGTACCATCCGGGATAAATTGTGATGAACTGTGCTTTGCCATTGGTGTCGGCCAATTGGTATCCCCGTAACCATGTCTGACCGGTATAACTCTGCGTGCCGAGCGAGCCGCCGGTCTGATTACCATAACCACTATAATACCCGTCTTTATTACAATGCCAGATATCAACGCGAGCACCTGGCACCGGCGCGCAACTGTTGTTGACATTAACAATGGTAAGATCGAGTGTAAGCAATACGCCGGTTTGTCCATCGCGTACATCGGAACGGTTGAGCGGATTGGTCAGTTCGCCACCGGGATAAGGATAAGGGCCTTCCACTTCTTCGGGCATGATACGGCAGGTACTGCCATCGCTGCCTGTTGCGGTGGTTATGCCGGAGCCTTCATCCTTTTTGCGGCAGGCTTCCCATATAGGAATCAACCCAACCGCGCCGATCAATCCTGCTGATGTTTTGAGAAAATTTTTTCGTTCCATGGTCTGACATTTTAGGTAAAAAAAAATCCAGCCGGAGCTGGATATAAAAATGTTTTAAATAAAGAAGGAACGGGAAAATAATAGATGAATGGGCTGATTGTACCGGTGAATTGAAGCAAGCGGCAAGAGGTGTAAGGCGTAAGGTAAAAGGCGTAGGGCTTAGGGTGTAAGGTTGTACATCTTCACCATGGTTCGTGATTCACTATTCACTATTCACCATTCACCATTGACAATTCACCATTGACAATTCACGCCGAGACTTCAGGACTGAATTTTTGAATTTTGACTTAATAAGTCGGACAGCCATACATATTCTTCTTCCCTATCCGGTAAACCACCCCCACTGTATGACTGTAAAAATGATCATTGCGTGATGGATTGGCGGAGCGGCTGAACCCATCGATATAATCGGAAGATGTGATGCGGTAATTTGTTTCGAGGCTTACCCCCCACCTGTCGTTTAAATAATACCGTGCGCCTACACTCACGGGAATGGTAACAACACCGCGTGGAGGTGAAGTTGCGGCATCTTCCGCAAGGCGCGGCATCAGGTCAGATTCCGCGCCGAAATAAGCCACATTCATCCGGCTGTAATCGCGTTTTACATGCAAAAAAGAATAACCGATACCGGCCGATATATAAGGAGAAAAACCTCTCTCCCGGTAGTTGGTGCCAAGCGGTGCCCATTCGCCCTGGACAGCCACTTCGGCAACGGGTGATTGAAAATAGAAATTGCGTTCGCGGCGGTATTCGGGATGTGCATAGCGTGAATCATCGCCCTGCAGTGCACCAAAACTGAATACTCCTTTCAGCGAAAGAGAACGGCTGAATAACTTAGCGGCGGTTAATTGTAAGGCAGGTTTTGCGGTACGATAAGAACCGATATCCGACGGCGTAAGATCGCCCTGGTAAATGAACGCTCCGGCGGAAACGCCGAGTTGAAAGCGGGGCACATTGCTGAGCTGCGCGTGTGAGGCCGTGCCTGATACAGCCAGACATAAGATGGCTGCTCCGCTGAAGATGTTTTTCATTGGTGTGTGTTTTGCCAGTAAAAGGAATGAAGCAGCAGTTGGTGGGAATAAGGCCAAAGGTCAACGAGTAATCACATAACGCGTTATCAGCTTTTTCATTTCGGACGGATTGTTAAAAAAATGTGAGAGCCTATAAATTGCGGTAACGTTTCCACTCATCTACCACGTTGGTATAACTATCACTGACAGGCAGTTCTTCACCGGACGTCAATCGCAGTTTGCGTCCCTGTATGCCACTAATCTGATCGAAAGCCACGATATAGCTGCGGTGAATGCGTCTGAAACGGTCAGCAGGTAGTTTTTCCAGGATGGACTTAAGCGTCATCAACGTGAGTACGGGCTTGTCGTTGTCACGGTGTATGCGTACATAATCTTCCATGCTTTCCAGGTAGCGGATGGAAGCAAACGGAATTTTCAACAATTGATAACCGGCATAAACAAAGAGGCTGTCATCTGCATCCGACAGCGCGCGGCGGCGGTATTGATCAAACTCCCGCGCTTTGCGTACGGCGCGTGAAAAACGTTCAAAGCTGATCGGCTTCACCAGGTAATCCACGGCATCCAGTTCAAACCCTTCGAAGGCAAACTGCCGGTAGGCTGTTGTAAAAATGATCATCGGTTTTTTTTCGAGTGCCCGCACCACGGCGAGACCATTTACATCGGGCATGTTGATATCGATTAGCAGCAGGTCTATCTCGTTATTGCGGATAAACTCGCTACCGGCAACCGCATCTTCAAATGTCTGTATCAACTGCAAGCCCTCAACACGACTCACATACTCGCGGATCAATTGCAAGGCAAGCGGCTCATCATCTATGGCAACACATTTCAGGGGCATAGGCATTTGTTTACACCAGCGATCCGGGTACCGGCAATTCAAGGTTAACCACAAATCTTCCATTTTCCTGTCCAACCGACAAATCATATTGTTGTTGATAAAGATGTTGGAGACGCTGTCTTGTGTTATCGATTCCGATGCCGGTGCTTACCTGTTCTTTTTTATCGGGAAAAAGCGGATTGTCTGTATGAAAAAATAACCGGTCGTTCTTCACCTCCACGCTGATCGTGATCACGGAGGCCTGTTGTTTACTTACGCCATACTTGAATACGTTTTCCACAAAAGCGACCAAGATCAGCGGGGCAATGCGTTTACCGGCCACCTCGCCTTTGGTGATCAACCGCACTTCTGTATTGGCACCCAGCCTGAGTTTTTGCAGATCGATATAGTCGCGTAGGAAATCCAGTTCATCTTCGAGCCATACAAAATCTGCGCGCACATCATCGGTGAGGTAGCGCATGATGTTGGAAAGTTTCATGACGCTGAGTGCGGTGTGTTCGCTACCCGTAACGGCGAGGGAATAAATATTATTGAGTGTGTTGAAAAGAAAATGGGGGTTGATTTGTGCTTTGAGAAACGACAGCTCGGCATTGGCGCGGTCGGCTTCGGCCTGTAGCATTTTTTTCTCCGTAATCCGCCACTGGCGGATGATACAGATTGCGAGGCCAAGCGACCATACGGCCAAAAACAAAATGGTGCTGACGATATCGGTTTTTCCGGGGCGTCCGTTTTGCGGCGGCTGGTTGCGCGACGGCATTTGCGGCCCCGGTTTGTTTTCCCATTGCGGTGGTGGGGGGGCCGGCATCTGGCCTGGCGGAGGTCCGGGCATATCGGCACGTTCGTTCCGGTTAATGGTCATCAACTTGTCGAACGGTTTAAAATACATGATTGCGGCCAGTAGTCCCACAGACACAAGTGCATACAGTATATATTTTCCCCTTAAATAAATAAAAGGGATGAGTACAAATGTGTTCAGGTAAAAAAGCAGCAGGTACAGCAAACTGAAGCCCAGGAAGCTTTTGGAAAAAAGCATACCGGGCCATGCGTCTTGTCCGGTGCCGGCAACAAAACCGGCAACGAGACTGAAGAAAAATAACCAGCCGGCGATATGCGCTGATATGGTAAGCCACGAGCGTTTCATGTGGAGTAAAGAAAGATAATTAAAAACAGTGAGCCGGGAAGGTGTCGGTGAAAAAAGCAATTGTCGCGATGAACGGTGAATCGTCATCCCTTCGCCTTGGTTCGTGTATACACGAACCAAGGCGAAGATGTACAACCTTACACCTTACGCCTAATGCCTTACACCTATTACTTAAAACTTATTACTTAATACTCATTACTCCCTACATTTGCAGCGATGACGGTTCCGCCAGACGGCGGATTAAAAGGGAAGTCCGGTGAAAATCCGGCGCTATCCCCGTAGCTGTAAGCCTTATGGGACCACGAGTCCCGGTAACCGGTTTCTTACGCCACTGTCCGCCAAAGGCGGACGGGAAGGCAACCAGGTTAAAGGCGAGCCAGAAGACCTGCCTCCATCATTTCATTGCTGAGCTTTCGGGTGAAAGGCTGGCAGGGTTTATCCGCTTTGCCGGTGCGCTTCTGCTGTTTTTTACCTTTTTGTTTTTATTCATGACCCTGCTTACCAGGTATATCGCCAATATGGGCCGCATGGCTGTTGTTATCCTTACCGGATTAATCACCACCTATGCCTCAGCCCAGACGCCGGATACATTGAACCCGGTGAATGTTACGGGCACCGTCCGTACCGACACCGTATTGACCACCGTGCTGGTGCAGCGGTTTGATAAAAAAGAATGGATACAATTCAACAGCCTGTCGGTAGCCGACGTCGTTCGCTTTTTTGCCGGCACATTGGTAAAGGACTATGGCGGAATAGGCGGACTGAAAACTGTATCTGTTCGAAGTATCGGCGCTTCTCATACCGGTATTTTATATGACGGTGTACCGATGAGTGACGCACAGGGCGGACAGATCGATCTGGGGAAAATCTCCCTGGACAATCTGCGCGAAGTAGTGTTGTTCAACAGCCAGCCACCTACTTTATTACAACCGGCGCGCGCCTATGCAAGTGCTGCCGTATTATCCTTAAGAACTTCCGGCGATCAGGCCGATTCAACCGGCGCAACTGCGGGTATCCGGGCAGGCTCCTGGGGTTTCTTCAATCCTTCGCTTACATTGCGGCATAAAGCAAACAAACATTTTTCCCAATCACTCAACGGCGAATGGCAGCAGGCAGACGGAAGTTACCGCTTCGATGCCTACGAACAGGATGGCTCCCGCGCTAAACGAAACAATACCGATATCAAAGCGTTGCGTGCAGAATACGACGCCATCTATCGCTTTAATTATACAAGCCGCATCAACTTCAAAGCGTACTATTACTCCTCCCACCGCGGACTTCCCGGCGAAGTGATCTTGTACAATACGCGAAGCCGGCAGCGTCTCGAGGACCAGATATTTTTTGCACAGGCCGGATGGCAGAAAAGAATTGCGCTGAAAAGCCGGCTGGCCATCAATGCGAAATACCAATATTATTACAACCGCTATACAGATCCTGATTTTCTGAATGCGCAACGTTTCCTTGAAAACCGCTTCTTTCAACGCGAAGGATATTTATCTGCCGCTTACACCTACGAATTCAATCATATCCTTTCGGCCGCCTACGCAAGTGATTTCACCTTTTCCTCCCTCCGCCGCAGCGATGCCTACACCGAAAATTTTCCCAGCCCCGATCGTCATCATTTCCTGAACAATGCAACACTTAAAGCCAGGTGGGATCGTCTGGATATACAGGGAAACATTCTGCATACTTACCTGCAGGACCGCGTGAAAGCGGGCAATACGCCACGGATACTGAGAGCCTATACACCTGCTATAGCAGCCAGTTATCAACCCGTTGCCGCATGGCCGATGCGTGTCCGTTTTTTTTATAAAAAAATTTTCCGCGTACCTACTTTCAATGACCGCTATTATACATTGGTGGGCAACACCAATCTGCGTCCCGAATATGTGCGGCAATACAACCTGGGTGTGGCATGGGCCAGCCGCGATTTTTCCAACCGTTTTACATGGTCTGCGAGTGTAGATGCCTACTACAATTATGTCCGCGACAAGATCGTGGCTGTACCGCGTCAGAACTTATTTCAATGGACCATGCTCAACGTAGGCACCGCAGATATCCGTGGCATTGATGCCGTGCTTTATGGAAATAAAAAATGGAATGAACACTGGCGTACTTCTCTCCGGCTGAGTTATTCTTATCAGCGTACCCTGGACATCACCAATCCATCTTCGCCGCTTTACAAAACGCCGTTGCCTTACGCACCCGCGCACAGCGGCTCGGGCAACGTGAGTATTTATTATGATAAATACACATTGGGATATAACCTGCTGCTCTCTTCCTATCGTTACAGGCAGGGAGAACCGATCCGCGAGAACATGGTGGAGGGCTTCCTGATCCATGATGTGTCGCTTGCACGCACATTCGCTTATCGTGGCCAGCAACGTATACGTGCCATTGCAGAAGTCAACAATCTTTTTAATACAAACTATGAAGTAATCCGCTACTACCCGATGCCTGGCTTGCAATTCCGGGTGGGCATGTCAGTGGACTTTTAATCAAAAAATGAATAACGCGAAATACATGAAAAAGAAAAATCTACTCCCGTGGACGCTGGCCCTGATGGTGCTGGCAGCTTCCTGCTCTAAAGACGATGTAAATCCCGGCGGCCCGGTTCTTTCCCCGGCGCAAGGTGTGTATGTACTGAGTGAAGGCAGTTCCAATAATGCCACACTCGGCTATTATTCCCTCAGCAGCAACACACTTACCGGTAATTTTTACCAACAGCAAAATCCAACGCAGGCCGGACTCGGCAGCATCGGCAACGACATGACCATCTACGGAAGCAAACTCTACATTGTAGTGAATGTATCAAGTGATGTGGTAGTGGTGAATGCAGCTACCGGCACCTTTATCAAACGTATTGCCTTCAAAGAAGGCAGCACCAACAAAGAGCCCCGCTATGCAATAGGTGCCAAAGGAAAAGTATTTGTAAGCTGCTATGACGGAACCGTTGCCGTGATAGACACAACCAGCCTGAACATTACCACCAACATCCCAGTTGGCACCAATCCCGAAGAAATGGCGCTGAGTGGCGACAACCTGTATGTGGCCAACTCCGGCGGCCTCAACTTTCCCAACTACGACTCCACACTGTCTGTGGTAAACGTTAATTCGCTGACGGAAATAACCAAAATCAAAGTAGGCATCAACCCGCAAAGCGTAACAGCCGATGATCAGGGATTTGTTTACGTAAGCTGCACCGGCAACTACGGCAGTGTACCTGCTAAACTGGTAAAAGTAAAAATATCAGACCGCACCATTGCAAAATCTGCAGACACGGCAGCAGGACGTATACGTTATTACGATAACAAGTTGTGGGTAACAGGTGGCTATATCGGCTCACCTTATGTACGTACATTGAGCACCGCAGATTTCTCCCAGACACGCGCAAATTTTGTAACAGACGGTACAGCTATTGCCATGCCTTACGGTCTTGACATCGATAAGCAAAATGGCGACGTATATGTAACGGATGCACGTGACTATGTATCATCCGGGCAACTGCTTTGTTTCGATAAAACGGGAAAGAAGAAATTCGCCGTCAATACTACTCCGGGCGTGATTCCAACAAAAGTGGCATTTAACCGTTAAGTGTATAAATGAGTTGCCACGAACAAAAAAAATGCCCGCGTTGCGGAAATGCATTTGAATGTAAACCGGGAAACATTACCGAGTGTCAATGCTTTGGTATTGTATTGTCCGATGAGCAGCGTTCGTGGATCGAACAAAAATACAGCGACTGCCTGTGTCGTTCCTGCCTTCAGCACCTGCAGCAACAGGTGAACCTGTTCCGGGAGAAACACGGGTTATAAATTCAAAAGTCAAAAGTTAAAAAGCCCTGGTTTATGCCGGGGCTTTTTAATTGGGCCATTTGAAGATTTCAAATGGCTGTTTCCATTTTCAAATCTTCAAATTATCAAATTACTTACTGATCAGGATCCAACTGCATAAACTCCCGCTTCACAGCCTTGAGCATACTGAACAATTGCGCTACCTGTATCGCCAGCATTACTACGAGTGCTAACAATACGTACCAGGGCAGGGAAATTTTTTCTATGCCGGTCACATGCTGAAACTGTTCGAGATGCCAGCCAGCGAGTGCAGCACCAAATGCCATTCCCACCAACAAAAAAGATAACAGGGAATAGATCACTTTCATGAACATGATCCGCATGGTAGAGTAGCCGATCTTGAAATTTTCAAAGATGGCTGCGGGAATGATCAGTACCAACGTCACCCAGCTCCAGTTGCTGCGAAACCAGCCGTCACTGAGCGTGAGGTTCAACGTAAGCATTAATACAATAGATAATAAGCCCCAGGGAAATAACAGAAAAGCTGAAGGCTTGCCAGAGGTTTGCGCCATGGTAATGGTTTTATCAGTAAGATAAGAAAAACCTGTCACCGGGCATTGCGATCCCTTACGACACCTCTCCTTTTTTGATACGGTCCAGCAGCGACGATACCCGCTCCTGCAGACCGGTAGCATCCGGCAATGCCGGGCTTTTCCATGCGGCACCGACCACCGTCGCCGCATGCCGGAGCACGGGATCATCCGCGAGCATTTGCTGCAGTGTTTCTTTTTCGCTGGCAGAGGCTTCTCCGCTCAGGTGTCGGGCAAGTAGTTGCCAGAAAGGGTTGTTTTCTTCCATGAACAGGGCATGAGAACAGCTTCCGATTAAAGCTATCTCCCGTCAAACGTGTGGATGCTGTTTTAGTTACACCACATGTATCATAAAAATTTAACATATTAAAACAGGTGAACCATCTTTCCAACCCGTTGTTTTTTAACATAGATCATGATGCATTCCGTCCAGGGTGACGAATTTTGCAGCTTAAACCGGATAAAGAATGGAATTCAGCAATTACCTGAAATATTTCGAAGAAATTTTGCTCCTTCCCGAGCCATTGCCGCCTTATGACAATCCCGCTTACCTGAATTATACGCGCCTGAACTGGTCGCGTATGAACCGTTGGCTGAAACATGGCGTGTTGTTGCCCGATGTGGAAAAAGCCATGGCGGACATAAAGGAACCCCGTCACTGGATCATCATCACCGAGCCGTGGTGCGGTGATGCGGCACACAGCGTTCCTTTCATTGAACGGATGGCCGCACTGAACCCGCTCGTGACCACGAGTTATGAACTCCGCGATTCGCCGCCCTTCCTGATTGAAAAATACCTCACGGGCACCAGTAAATCCATTCCGAAACTGATCATCCGCAATGCGGCAGGTGAAGATCTGGCAACCTGGGGCCCGCGCCCGGCAGAGTGCCAGGTATTGTATCAGCAATTGATCGATGAAAAGGCAGACTTCGAAACAGTGAAAACTGCCCTGCAGCAATGGTATAATAAAGACCACGGACAACAACAACAGCGGGAATTGCTTCCGCTGATCAGCCTTTGATCATTCAGGAACGTTGATAATACAAACCAACCAGTCCTGAACTGAATGCACGCGTGTGCGTAAGGCGGAGATTGATGCGGCCTTTTACATCACTGAAAAGCGGCTTACCGGCGCCAAGGACAACGGGATGCACCGCAATGCGGTATTCATCCACGAGGTCTTCAGCGATCAAAGCACTGATCAATGAAGCACCACCGAATAACCAGATATCCTTTCCGGGCTGCGATTTGAGTTGCGTCACCGCCTCTTTGATATTGTCGCGGATGATGGTAGCGCCCGGAGCATTGAAATCTTCATTGCGTGTGAAAACGACCTTGTGCATCTGGTTGATCTGCCCGTAGAATTGTTTCTCAAAATCACTGGCAGTGTCCACCGGTGTATAATTGCCGTAGCCGTCATAGCTGATACGCCCATAAAGAACGGTGTCGATCCGGGAAGCCAGTTTCAACAGTTCTTCCGATACTTCTTCGTCGAGGATACACCAATCGATTTCGCCGTTTTTCCCTTCAATGAAGCCGTCGAGAGAAACTGCCAGATCGAGGATTATTTTCCGCATAGAGGACAAATTATATGTTTAAGTAAGTAAGGGGAAGGGTGCGCACAAGATTACGGCCAATCTGACTTTAAAAAAAGATATTCTTACTGTATCCGGAAATTAAACGATGAAGCAGGGGACAATATTTATGAGCTATTATTTTAAAGAGAATAAACAGCCGTTATAAGTACTAAGTCATTCATTCACTGATTGACCTATTCACTTATTGAACGTCCTCCCAATGCTTCGGCGATAAAAATTAACGCCTTAACGCACTATTTCCCATTCACTTATTGACCTACTCACTGATTAACCCAACTTTCTTTTGGCAGTTTCCTTCAACCGGATTAGCTTTGCGTTTAACAAATTTGTCAAACATAATTGTAAAATGGCAGTAAAAGACAGTCGCACGGAACAGCAGATAAAGGATGCCGCTAAGAAACTCTTCTTTACCGAAGGGCGTTTCAAAGCCACTACCCAGGAAATTGCCGATGCAGCCGGTGTCAACCGCACATTGGTAAACTACTATTTCCGTTCCCGCGATCAACTGTTCGACCAGGTACTCAAAGATGCGCGCCTCCAGATGGACAGCCGCCTCGAAGCTACTGCAGATGAAAAAAACTTCCGTAAAAAAATAGAACATTTCATCGACGTATTCATGGAGCAGGCCCGCAACTACCCCTACCTCGATATTTATATGGTGTCCAGGCTCAATGACGATGTGGAAAAACAAAACGAGATCCTTACGGATATCAAGAAAACCGACAAACTGAAATTGTTTTTAACCGAAATAGAAGAACAAATGAAACTCGGCACAATCAACAAAATGCCGCCGGTACAGTTCTTCATCAACATGCTTTCCCTCATCAGCTATCCGCAGGTAATGCAACCGCTGCTGAAAAAAGTTTTCCGCTACACCGATAAACAATACCAGCAAATGCTGGCCGAACGCAAGGCCATTATTTTAAAAATACTGTTTTGCTGAACAGTTTTTTTTGCCCTCAATTTGACAAAATTGTTAAACATATTAATTAAATATAGAAGTTAAAATGCAAGAGTTGATCTACCACGAAGCGGCCCGTTTGTTCGGGCTTCATGGTCTCCGTAGCGTAACGATGGAGGATATCGCCCGCAGCCTCGGCGTTAGCAAGAAAACACTTTATATATGGTTCACCGATAAACAGGAACTTATTTCCGCCGTTTATCTTCCCTTGCTGCAGTCGACCCGGCAAAACTGCCTTACCCTTTCTGAACAGGCTCCCGACGCCATCCACGAAGCCTTCGGCTGCTGGCAGGAAATACGTCTTTTCCTGCTTCACCTGCAAGGAGGCTTATTACAGGATTTACAAAAACAACATCCCGCTATTTATAAGCGATATACCCGCTTCTGCAACCTCACTATCCCTTCCCTGTTCCGCCTCAACCTGGAAAGAGGACAACGTGAAGGCCTGTACCGCGATGACTGGTCAAAACAGCTAGTCATTTACCAGGCTAAGGCTGCACAGGACCTGTTACAGATGCTCGCCCTCAGAGAATCCAGGCGACCGGATGGGTACACCGACGACGAACTCGTTGTGCATTACCTCCGTGGTTTGTCTACTCCCAAAGGACAAGCAGTTATCGAAGAATATCCGATGCAGACAGCCACTGCCGCCGTCTGATGAGCAAATAACTTTTTGATATAAACCCAACAATTGTATGATTCGTCGTATTTCATCCACCCTCTTTTCCCTGCTGCTTCTAGTATCGGCAGGTCAATTGCAGGCGCAGGAAAAAACACTCTCGCTTCCGGACGCATTGAACTATGCGCTCAAAGCAAGCCAGGACGCCCGCAAAGCCCGGCTGGAAATTGAAGCCGGCCGTTACAAAACGGAAGAAGTAAAGTCACGCGCTTTACCACAGATCAGTGCCACCGGCTCCCTGAATTACAACCCAATCCTGCAGCTCACGGCTTTGCCCGGTGAACTGGCCGGACAACCGGGGCAAACATTGCTGGTAGCCTTCGGACAAAAATGGAATTCCGGTGCCAGCGTTTCACTTTCGCAGAATCTTTTTGATCAAAGCGTTCTGACAGGTCTCAAAGCCGCTAAGTCAACGCAGGAATTTTATCGCATCAATGCACAGCTTACCGAAGAGCAATTGATCGAGCAGGTAGCCAATGCCTATTACCAGATACTTGTAGAACGACATAAGATCGGCGTACTCGACACTACGCTTTCCAATACAAAACGCGTCCAAAACATTATACAAGGCCAATACGAAAACGGACTGGCCAAACAGATCGATGTGGACCGTATCAAAGTAAGCATCGCCAATCTTCAGACACAAAAACAACAACTGCTCAATGCAGTTACATTGCGCGAAAACCAATTGAAGTACGCGATGGGCATGCCGATACAGGATACCATCAGACTCCCCGAGATGGATTTCTCGCGCATCCAACCGGGCGAACTCGCAATCCGCGACACCGTCAATGTTTCCGCACGCACAGAATACCGCCTGCTGCAACAACAGGAACAACTCCTGAAATACCAGAAGGAAGCTTACAAGTCCGAATATTATCCTTCTTTGTCGCTTTCCGGCAATTATGGCTACCAGGGTCTGGGAAATGAGTTCCCACTCTTCAAAGGCGCTCCGGCGGTCAACTGGTTTGATTACGCATCGATTGGTTTATCGTTGAAAATTCCTTTGTTCAATGGTTTTGCCACCCGCTCGCGCGTTCGCCAGGCCGATGTGGAACTGCGCAAATTGAAAGAAGACATGGACCAGACCACACTCGGCCTCAACCTCCAACACGAGAATGCGAGAACACAATTGAAGAACAGCATCATCATCCTCAATAACCAGGAAGAGAATGTGTTGCTCGCACAAAAAGTTTTCGACAACACACGCAACAACTACAACAACGGACTGGCTCCACTCACCGACCTGCTGGATGCAGAAACTTCGCTGACTGAAGCCAACAATAACCGCTCCGCCGCTTTGCTCGATTACAAACTGGCCGAAATACAACTCATTAAAGCAAAAGGAAATTTAAAATCATTGTTAAACAACTAACTCATGAAGAAGAAAACAATCATCCGTACCATTATTACTGTCGCCGTGATAGCTATTGCTTTTGTTGCCGTAGCGCGGGTGCTGGTGAATAACAAAAAGAAGAACGCAGAAAAGACGGCCATTGTAGCACAGTCAGATGGTGCCGTAGCCGTGAGAATAAGTGTTGTTCAGCAAGATACCCTGCAACAGGATTTTAGTGCAAATGGCAATTTCATTCCTGTGCAACAACTCAACTTCTCTTCTGAAAATGCCGGCCGCATCACCCGCGTATTGGTAGACGAAGGTAGCCGCGTGAGCAAAGGGCAATTACTTGCCGTAATCAAAGCCGATCAATTGAATGTGGATGTGGAAAGCGCGCAGGCCGCCTACCAGAACGCCATGGCCGATAAACAACGTTATGAGAATGCCTTCCGTACGGGCGGCGTTACACAACAGCAAGTCGACCAGGCACGTCTCGCACTCAGCAACGCCGAGGCCAGGCTTTCACAGGCACGTCTCAAAGTAAGCGACACCTATATTAAATCTTCGATCAATGGCATCGTCAACAAACGCTTCATCGAACCGGGTGCAGTCGTTTCTCCGGGCACACAATTGTTCGAGCTCGTGGATATTTCGCGGTTAAAGTTGCAGGTGAATGTGAGTGAGGCAGTGGTCGCACAGGTGAAGGAAGGCGACCAGGCAAAGATCCGCGTGAGTGTATTTCCCGATAAAGAATATACCGGCCGTATCAGTTTTATTGCGCCGAAGGCAGACAATACACTCAACTTTCCATTGGAAATCGAGCTTACCAGTAACCCGGAACAATTGGTGCGCGCCGGTATGTATGGCACTGCCATCTTCACCGCACCGGCCCGCAACTCCGCGATCCTCATTCCCCGCTCTGCTTTTGTGGGCAGCGTAAATAGCAACCAGGTGTTTATTGTGAAAGACAGCGTCGCCAGTCTCCGCCAGATCGTGGCCGGTCGCGTACTGGGCGATCGCGTAGAAGTATTACAAGGCCTCAATCCGGGCGATAAAGTAATTACCAGCGGACAGATCAACCTCAGCGAAGGCACCCGCATTTCCATTGTTAAGTAAGCGCGGCATTGATTAAAAAAACTGATTCATGAAACTTGCAGAAATATCCATTAAGCGGCCCACACTCGTAATCGTACTTTTTACCGTACTGATCCTCGGCGGCCTGCTTAGCTATACCATGCTCAATTATGAGCTGCTACCCAAATTTTCTCCGTCCGTGGTTTCGGTTACCACCGTTTATCCCGGCGCTTCTCCCAGCGAAGTAGAAAATACCGTTTCCAAAAAAATTGAAGACGCGGTTTCTTCGATGGAGAACATTAAAAAACTCGAGACCAAATCATTCGAAAGCCTTTCGATTATCACCATCACCCTCAACAGTGGTACGGATGTGGACCTTGCGCTCAACGATGCACAAAGAAAGGTAAACGCCATCCTCGGTGATCTTCCCGATGATGTGGATCCACCTTCTCTCAACAAGTTCTCGCTCGATGATCTTCCAATCATGACCTTATCGTCTTCCGGCAAGATCAACGAAGCAGATTTTTATGACCTGATCGACAAACGCATTGCTCCCGTGTTGTCCCGCGTACCCGGCGTGGCACAGGTAAATCTCATTGGTGGACAGGAACGTGAGGTACAGGTAAATATCGACGCTTCCAAATTGGAGGGTTTCGGTTTATCCCTGTCGCAGGTGCAAACAGCCATCCTCAGTTCCAACCTCGACTTCCCCACCGGCAGTGTGCAAACAAGGGACCAGGACATTCTTATACGTCTCGCCGGTAAATACAAAGACGTGGAAGAACTGCGCAATCTCGTTGTGTTTAATAAAAATGGCGTGCAGGTACGTTTGCGCGAGATTGCCGATGTACAGGATACGCAAAAAGATGTAGAAAAACTTGCGCGGGTAAACGAACAAAGCTCTATCGCCTTACAGATCATCAAACAATCGGATGCAAACGCCGTATCGGTGAGTAAGCAGGTAACGGCCAGCATCGAAAAACTGCAAAAAGATTATGCCAGCTCCGGTTTGAAGATCGATATCGCCAACGATAGTTCCGTCTATACCTTACAATCTGCCGACGCCGTGATACATGACCTTTTATTGGCCATTGTGCTCGTGGCATTCGTGATGCTGTTCTTCCTGCACAGTGTGCGGAACGCGCTGATCGTAATGGTAGCCATTCCTGCTTCCCTCATCGCCACTTTTATCGGTATGCAATTGCTCGGTTATTCGCTTAACCTGATGTCGTTACTGGCGCTTTCACTGGTGGTTGGTATCCTGGTCGACGATGCGATCGTCGTGTTGGAAAATATTTACCGCCACATGGAAATGGGCAAGAACCGCGTGCGCGCAGCTTATGATGCCACAAAGGAAATCGGCTTTACCGTCACCTCCATCACGCTTGTAATCGTGGTGGTATTTATTCCTATCGCGCTCAGCACAGGGCTGGCAGCCGACATCCTGAAACAATTCTGCGTCACCGTTTCCATTGCCACCCTGTTGTCATTGCTCAGCTCATTTACCATCGTTCCGTGGCTCTCTTCACGTTTTGGTAAACTGGAAAAGATCACCGGCAAAACGTTTTTCGGAAAGATCATTGTTGGTTTTGAAAAAGGCTTGCATGCCTTTACCAACTGGATTACCAATTTATTGAAATGGTGTCTCGGGCATAAGAAAACAACACTCGGTGTAATGTTGCTATTGTTCTTCGGTTCCTTCTACCTGGTTGGTGCCGGCTTTATCGGTACAGAATTTTTTGCCAAAACAGACCGTGGTGAATTCCTGGTGCAAATTGAAATGCCGAAAGATGCTTCTATCGAACAAACCAATGCAATGACCAGGAAGGCGGAAGATTTTCTTAAAAGAAAAAAAGAAGTAACCAAACTCATCACTACGGTTGGACAAAGCAGTGACGGTATGGGAGCCAATCAATCTACTGCCTACAAATCGGAGATCAATGTGCAATTGGTGCCCAAGACCGACCGGCACGATGAAGCCAATATTTACGCAGTAAAAACAAAACGTGAATTACAAAACATTTTGGTGGGTGCGAAAATAAAAACGGTCCCGGTAAGCATACTCGGAACAGCCGAACAGGCGCCACTTGCATTGGTGGTAACGGGACCGGAACTCGACAGTGTATTGAAATTTGCCAATGCGGCCATGGCCGAGCTGAAAAAAATACCGGGTGCTACCGAAATGCGTTTATCTGTTGAAGCCGGTAACCCCGAAATCAACGTACAGGTTGACCGTGATAAAATGGCGGCGCTGGGTCTCACACTGGCCAATGTGGGCGGCACGATGCAAACGGCTTTCAGTGGCAATACCAATGGCAAATTCAGACAAGGTGAATACGAATACGACATCAATATCCGCTACGAAAAATTCAACCGCCAAAGCATAAACGATGTAGCCAATCTGCTTTTCATCAATGACCAGGGACAGGCGATCCGTCTTTCACAATTCGCTACCGTGCGCGAAAGCAGCGGCCCCAGCCAATTGGAGCGCCGCGATAAAAGCACCTCGGTAACGATACAGGCACAAACGGTCGGCCGCCCTTCCGGTACGGTGGCAACCGAATGGCAGGCCATGTTCGACAAGCTGCAGCGTCCTGTTGGCGTGAGTTATGTATGGAGTGGAGACATGGAAAACCAGAGCGAAGGTTTTGGCTCCATGGGCATCGCGCTGCTGGCAGCGATCATGCTGGTGTACCTGATCATGGTGGCGCTGTATAACAGCTTCATTTACCCGTTCGTGGTGCTGTTCTCTATTCCGCTTGCGATCATTGGCGCATTCCTGGCGCTGGCATTGACCAACAATTCGCTGAACCTTTTTACCATTCTTGGTCTGATCATGCTGATCGGTCTGGTAGCAAAGAACGCAATCATTCTTGTCGACTTCACCAATCAGCGGAAAGCAGAAGGTGCAAGCACCTACCAGGCACTGATCGATGCCAACCATGCGCGTCTCCGTCCGATCCTGATGACCACGATCGCGATGGTGATCGGTATGTTGCCGATTGCCCTGGCGCAAGGCGCAGGCGCGGAATGGAAAAACGGCCTGGCCTGGGTAATCATCGGCGGTCTGATCAGTTCACTGTTCCTGACGCTCGTGGTAGTTCCGGTGATGTATGCCATCTTCGACAAACTCATCGAACGATTCAACAGGAATAAAAACAAGAAATCGGTGGAAGAACTGATGACGGAAGAGTTCACACCGGTTGAACACCTTGAGCATGGATTTGATCCGTCACATATTTAACGGTTACGATAAGAAAGAAAAGTCCCCGTGTTGGTCTGGAGACCAACACGGGCGGGAGTACCCAAACAAAGCACGGAAAAAAAAGCCCCCTGTTGGTCTCTTGACCAACAGGGCAAGCTGAAGAGATTGCGTTGTGTTGCGTTGTTTTATGTTGGTCGGGAGACCAACACGGGCACAACCAACACGGGGGGCTTTTACAAAACTTTAAGAAAAATAATTTTGTACCAATCAGTACAATTCATTTACTTTGCCTTATCAATCACGATCAAATGGCCGGAAGACCTAAAATATACGATGAAGAAAAAGCGCTGGACAGTGCGATAGAGGTCTTTTGGAAAAAAGGTTACGAGAATGCTTCCGCCGGCGATCTGCTCAAAGCGATGGGCATCGGAAAAGGAAGCTTCTACCTCGCCTATAAAGGTGGCAAGCCGGAGTTATTTGAGAAATCGGTCAAACGTGTGGTAGATCATCACCTGCGGGGTTTCTGGGACATACTCGAAAACTGTCCCGATCCGGTGCAGGCAATCAAAGACTTTTTTTTCCTGCTGATCGATCCGGCTTCACCTGTCGGACAAAGAGGATGCTTTTTTGGCAATGCGGTATTGCAGATAGAGGACAAAACTTTGAAAAAAATGGCGGCCAGCCAGCTTCATTTGATCGGCAAGGCTTTTACAGATGCATTGAAGCGTGCAAAGAAAGCAGGTACGTTGACATCAAGCCAATCACCTGAGGTATTAGGCCTTCACCTGCTGAATTTGTGGAATGGCATTCACCTGACCAAGATGGTAGAAAAAGATACCGCGAAGCTTCGGGAGATACTTAAAATGAACCTCTCTTTATTAGATTCAAAAGTCAAAATTTAACGTCAAAAAACAGTTCACTTTTTTTTAACCAATATTGTACCAATTAGTACAAAAAGTATTTAAATTCTAAAACACAACATCATGAACATCACAAGAAATGCAACTGCCGTATGGAACGGAGACATTAAATCTGGTAGCGGTCATCTGACCACACAAAGCACCACGCTGAATCAAACACAGTACTCATTCAACAGCCGTTTTGCAGAAGGCGTAGGCACTAATCCCGAAGAACTGCTCGCTGCCGCTCATGCGGGTTGTTTTACCATGAAGCTGGATCTCGATCTTACCCAGGCCGGTTATAAAGTTGAGTCATTGGAAACCCGTTCAGCCATTACCCTGCAGGATGGCAAGATCAGCTTGTCTGTTCTTACGTTGAAGGCTAATGTTCCGGGCATCAGCAATGAAGAGTTTCAACGCATTGCTGAAAATGCAGAACGCACCTGCCCTGTAAGCGGCGCCTTTAATTTCCCCATTCGTCTCGAAGCGAGCCTGGCGTAAGGAAGGCGAATAGTGAATGGTCAATAGTGAATGTAAAAATGCTAAGCTGGTAATCTATTCACTATTGACCATTGACCATTGACCATTCACTATTCCCTATTCACTACATATCACTTCTCTCCGCTCCTTTTTCGATGACCGGAATTGCAGATCGGGAAAGTCGTTGTCTGTACTGACGAATTTCCCATGATTGCAGTCGATGATATAAATCAGGGTCGCCTGAATGCCCATACTATCCGGGCAAAAACGCAGCAACAACGTATCGCCCTTCCTTTCATAACGCCCATTCCGCGTATCTATCCGCGTTATTCCCAGGAGCGACTGATACATCCGGAAATTTCCTTTCTTTTTTAGTTTGAGATGCGTGTCTACCATCTTACCCATTTGCCATGCATGCAGTTGCGTCTTACGGTTTTGAAAACATTTTTTTCCACGAGAAGCGAATGCAGTATTTATCAGCAGGCAGATAGCTAATGTGAACGAAATGTACTTTTTCATACAAGTTGATTTAGGAGTGAAGAGCCCTCCCGCATATTGACCCATTCACTTATTGACTTATTGTTGTACGTTCAGACATGATTTTTCATGGTAAAGAAATGTTAAAGCAGTAGCCTGCAATCAAAATTGTGTATTTTTAAATATACTACTGCATATGAAATATTCAACCTTTTCCAATTTTCGTGTGCTTCTCGCACTCATCTTCATTCCGGTTATATCATCCGCCCAGGAACTCAATACAGCGCTCGGAAAATTCAGTGAACAATACGTACAGGAGCGTTTCTTTTTGTCGACTGACCGCGAAATTTATAAACCGGGAGATTCGCTGAAATTGCAGGTTTTCAAGTTTTCAACAGCCGCCAATCAACTTCCTTCCGAAGTATTGTATATCGATCTGATCGATGAAAAAGGAAAAGTAGTACAGCATAAAATTTTCCGGCTCGAAGGCAACAATACGCAGTTGTCCTGGAAGATAGGAGACGACGATGCCGGTTTTTTGCGTTTACGCGCTTATACGCGCACCAGCATACAGAACGCCGGTAATGCGGCAGAGATACAGGTTTTCGTACATGCCGATAAAAGAACATCCGGAAAAACACTTGCGGCCTTGTATAATAATGAGTCGCCTGTTACCCTTCGCTTTTATCCCGAAGGAGGATCATTGCCTGCAGGCTTTATGAACAAGGTGCTGGTACAGGCAACCGACGAACACGGATGGCCGCATGAGGTAAGCGGTGATATCACCGACAGCCGCGGACAGAAAGTGGCAAGTTTTGCTACGAATAAAAAAGGGTATGCCATCGTAAATTTCGAAGCGCTCGATAATGCCTATGAAGCGCGCTGGAAAGACGGACTAACCGATAAAAAACAGGCATTGCCTGTGGTATTGAAAGACGGTGCAGGACTTGAATGCCGCATCGATGAGAAAGGCATTACGTATCTCGTAAAAAGAACGGAACCTTATACCGGTGCCGGCAATTATCAGTTGATTGCACATCAGCTTTACAATCCGGTCTATTTTGCCAAACTTAATCTCAAAACAACCGATATCGCCAGCGGCTTCATCGATACCAAAGAACTCACTCCCGGTGTAATCTATGTTGCATTGCTCGATGCCTCCAACAGCGTGGTCGCATCAAGACTCATTTATCATGGAGCGGCAGAACTGGTAGCGCCACCGAATACGATCGAGGCAACCGTCCGGCGCGACAGTGCCACACCGGCTGTTGATCTGCGTTTTGCCGACCAGCAACACAGCGGCTTTTTATTGCATGCACGTTCAGTGAGAAGCAGAAACGGCGCGGCTGGTTTTGTTGTTCCCACCTCCTTTCTTTTTGGATCGGAAATAATTTGCCCGGTGCCATCGGTGCTGTTGCAACCAGATGGTACATCCGGTTTGCAGGAAGAACTCAATACGCTTTTATTAATGAGCGACTGGAATGGATGGAAACCCGCAGAAGTCCTTGCTCCTGCCAAACCATTAACGCCCGCGAAACCTGAACAGGGATTGAGTTATAAAGGACATTTCACGCACGGTTTTAAAAAAGAAATGGGCGGTACCAAAATGGTGCTGATGGCCAAAATGCATAACGGCCAGCAGCAATTTTTTGACATCATACCGGATGAAGAGGGAAAGTTTGAACTTAACAATGTGGCGTTTGAAGATACGGCCAATGCACAATACAGAGTTGAAGGGGGAAAAAAATCCAGGATCACAGCCCGGCTTACCATGGTCATTACGCCGACCATGCTGGATAAAAGTCCTGTAGACATTCAACCGATACAGATCGATCACTATCGTTTTGCCAGTTTACTGAAAACAAGAAAACTTCCGGTAAATGAACTCGCCCAAAGCATCGATTCCCTGACGACTTCGGCAGACGGTACTTTACTGTCAGGTGTAACGGTCAGGACTAAGGCCCGCACACCAACCGAGCTACTGAATGACGAATACGCTACCGGCTTTTTCAACGGCATGGATAGAGCGAGGGTCATCACACCCGGTAATGACCCGGCCTTCCTCAGTTCGCTGACCGTCTTTCACTACCTGGACGGTCGTGTAGCTGGACTGGAAGTGAATCCTAACGCCTCCTATGATCCGGTGAAATGGAGAGGAAGCACGACCTCCCTCTTTCTTAACGAGATGCCACAACAGGTGCCCGTTTACGGACAACTCCTGGAAGATGCGGCCGCTATTCAGAGTATCCCCATGTCTGATGTGGTGCTGATTAAAATATTCCCGCCGCCATTCGTTATTGCCATGGGCAATGGACCGGGCGGCGCTATTGCCATTTACACAAAAAAAGGTGGTGACTTTCAGCGACGTCAATTATCTGAAACCGTGCTGTTGCCCGGTTTCTCCAAGACCAGCTTTACACAGGAATTGTATTATACACTGGGAGAAAAACAAGCCCTTCGCTTATTAAATTGGATGCCCGGATTGCATTTGGCAGAAACCGTGAACAATCGCGTATTGACCCTGACACCTGAAACAGGTTTAAGCAAAGATCACCTGCTGATTCAGGGATTCGATGCCAGGGGCCGACTGATCTTCAAAGAAATAAACTGGTAACACAATTTAACAAAGATAATACGAGATTAATCGTATTATTGCCGGGTTATGCGCTACCTCCTGCTATGTTGCCTTTCATTGACAGTGTTGCAGCTTACTGCTCAGAAAGTTTATACGCCTGCGATTGAAACCTGCGGCTGCAATTTTGAGGTCGACAGTTCCTTTGTCCGCAATTTCCCGGAAAAGTTCAGATCCGATCTCACGTTTAGTCACCGCGTAGACAGTTCCATCAAGATGATCTGCGGTTACCTGAAAGTGCCCGAAAACCGCAAGGACCGCCGGTCACGGATGATCCGTTTACCTTTTATTATTTTAAAAAGTAAAAACCCCGGCCGGCACAATGATCCGCTTTTGTTTACCAGCGGTGGGCCCGGCAACAGCTCATTGGGTTGGGTGAATGGCATTTCCAGGAGCAATATTATCAACGATCGTGATTGTATTGCCTTCGAGCAACGCGGAACAAAATTCGCCATTCCCTATCTCCGCGACCTGGTACTCGATTCTGTGATGCGCGAAGCCTATCGGCGTAATCTTCCGAAAGACAGTATGTGGATACATGGCATCAAACTTTACAAACAACGTTTACTTCGCAAAGGCATCGATCTGAAAGGTTATAATTCAGATGAAACCGTAGCGGATATTGCCGACCTGCTGAAGGTGATGAAGATAGATTCTGTTAACCTGATCGGAGGTTCTTATAGCGGCGGGCTGATGATGGCGGTGGCACAAAAAATTCCCTCCAAAGTACGCTCTGCTATCCTGGATTCACCGCTGCCGATGTTCTCACCGATCGATGAAGATGAGCCACGCCATTTCATGGAAGCATTGCACGAGCTCAGTGAACGTGTCAATAAAGATTCAGCCGGTGAACGTTATAAAAACCTGGAACAACAATTTCATCAATACTTTTTGTCAATCAACAACAAAACATTCGGGATCGATTACCAAGATACGTTGCTAAAAAAAACAATTCCGGTTCAGTACAATAAGAATGAGCTGCTGGAAATCATTGTGGGCGCCATGCTGGATTTCAATCAGCTGAAAGATGTGCCTTATATGATTACGGAAATGATCCGTGGCAATCATCGTCCTTTTATTTATCCGAAGATCGATCGTATCCTGACTAAATTCCCTTCGCCGGACGGCATGCGTATGTCGGTTTATTGCGCCGATCAGGCTGCCTATCACGACCAGCGGATCATTCAGCAGTTATATAAACTGTATCCTTATCTCGAAGGGTTCCGCATCAATGACGTATGGAAAGAAGTATGTGATTGCTGGGATGTGCCGCCGCTGAACGCCGAAACAAAGAAACCTTTTTATTCGCCCGTTCCTGTATTTATTGGTGACGGGATCATGGATCCGGCCTGCAGCCCCTTGTATATGCAACAGCTCAAACATTATTTGCCTAACGCGCAGACTTTCCTCTTTCTCGACCGCTCGCATGGTGTGGGTGGTAAAACCTTTGCCACGTTGGTGGAAGCCTTTATCAACAATCCTTATCAAAGATTGGAGTCGCAGGATCCGCGGGTTGTAGCGTATTAAAGCTGTCAGGCTTGTTGCGCACCGTCAACAGGGCATTCGATATGGACGGATGTTCCTTTACCCGGCGAGGATTGTATATCGATGGTGCCGCGCAGATAATTGACCCGCGACTGGATGTTCTGCATACCGGCGGTTCTTATTTCTTCCAATTGTGATTGTTCAAAGCCCTTCCCGTTGTCTTCTACGGTAATGGTGATAAGGTTGTCCTGGCTCATCACCTGCGCGAGAATGGTGGTCGCACCGGAATGTTTAACTGCATTGTTCACCAGTTCCTGTACAATACGGTACACCACTATTTCAACAGAAGGTTCGAGTCTGTTTTCCAAACCATAAAAAGCCGTTTCGATCCGGAATGGTTGCGACTGGCTGAGGCTTTCACAATAATCCTGCAATGCGTGTTGCAGACCAAGTTTCATCAATGCCTCGGGCATCATATTGTGCGCCACCCTCCGCATTTCGGAAATGGATTCGTCGAGTTTGATGAGTGCATTGTTGAAAATGCGGCCGTGTTCTTCGGTAAGAATAAGATTTCCTTTCATAGCTCCTAATTGAAGTTTGACACCGCTGAGCAGTCCGCCCAATCCATCGTGGAGATCCTTGGCAAGACGGCTACGTTCGTCTTCCTGGCCTTTCAGCAGTGATTGTGTGGCAAGTAATTGTTTCTCTGTTTCCAGTTCCTGGATCCGCTGCTGTTGCAGTTTTCTCCTTTGCTGGTAGGTCCGGTAGATTAAGAATGTCAGCAGCAGTACAAGGATGGTGCTGCCGGCAAATACATAGTTGAGTATATTTTTCTGGTGAATGCTGGCCTGCTGCAATTTTATCTGGGATTCTTTCTTTTCCGTTTCGAACTCCACTTCCAGTTGACTCGCATAGTGTTTATTCTGTTCGCTCGCCATGGAGTCGGTCACGGCTTTGTATTCTTTATAATAGGCCAATGCTTTGTCGCTCTTGCGCCAATCCTCATAAAGCCGGCTCTGGTAATCGAGCAATACTTCCAGGTGTGAATAGGCGGCCCCTTTCTTTATCTCGCGCTCTGCTTCGTTTAGCAACTTTTCCGCTTCGGGATATGATTTTTTTAATGTTAGTACTCTTGCCGTCTGTAATAAGCCCTGAATTTTTCCGAACCCTTGCGAATTATTTTTTGATGCATTCACCACCCAGGTGGAATGGACTTCCGCACTGTCGAGTTGGTTAAGGTTCATGTCTACCAGTCCACGCACCAGGTGATAGCTGACCAGTAACTGGGACTTGAAGTTGTCGTCGTAATAATGCGCTGCGGAATCGAGATAAATATCGGCTTCTTTGTACCGGTTCTGCATATTGAGCGCAAGACCGATGCGATAATAAGAAGCAAAATAGTCTGCAGGCACACCTGTTAACCGCGACGCCTCAAGCGCCTTTCGCGCACAGGTCTCCTCTTTTTCAAACTCGTTCATTTCCTTGTGATAATTGGCCATATCCACATAGGCGAAGGGCAGTTTATAAATAGCGCCGATTTTTTCATACATCCGGATAGCTTTATAGCCATATTCGATCGCCTTTTTATAATCGCCCATTTCGCGCCAGATATTAGCCGTTATGCCCCATGTGGCAGCGATATTCAGATCACGCTTCGGATGATCGCTTTTCTCCATGTAATACTGCGCACTGTCCATATACACCAACGCTTTTTCACGGCTGCCGTTGGTCCAATAGAAATAGGCCTTATTGTGATAAAGCATACCGGTGAAAAAATGCAGGTCTTTACTTTTTGAAAACTGTATTCCCTGCTGGTAGGTCTGATCGGCCAGGGTTGAATCCACCGTTTCATAATTAATCGCCAGCGTCATCATACTTTTTGCGCGCGAGGTATCGTGGAGATCATTTTGCCGGAGTTGCCTGATCAGGCTGTCAACGACAGCGGGCTGGTCACCGGTCTTCTGCGGAAGATCGGGTATACGGTACGGCTTATTGCGATCTCCTTTGCAGGAGATCAATAACAGAATGACACAAATAGCTGATACTGGCAACTTCATCACAAATGGTTTTCGGTGGAACCAATGCACAAATAAAGGCCAGGTTCCTAACTAAATGATCCCCCGTTCGGGGGATTTGCTTCAGTCATATATCATCTTAATGGGGGATTGCCTGAAGTGGTGCATAACCGCATTTTTACACGAAAATCGATCAACCCTAAACCTGTTTTTTCTATGAAAAGAAAACTGTTCCTGGTACTCATGCTCCTTTGCGCTGTATACCAATTATCAGCGCAACACCCGGTTAAGCCGATCCCGGCTGCCATTCCGCGTCACGAAGCAGCACAACCTCAACTGAAACCGAATCTTTCATTCAAAAATTGGGAACAACTCCTCGATGATGCTTCCTGGCATGGTATACGTAGCTGGAAAAATAACAACAGCATTGTTGTGGATTCGATTACCACGCTGTCCTTTTTCCTCCAGAACCGCCAGGCAACCTGGACCAAACAGGGATGGGAACATGTAACGCCGCAACCAGCCAGCTACGAAATCACCGGCAACAGGATCGTCATACGCTTTGATTACTTTCCGTACAAACATGTATTGGATGGCACGTATGATCATCTGACGAAAAAAATCAAAGGCACTTTCAGGGAAGAAAGGCAGGTTACCAGGAATGCGCCACCGGCTTACAGCCCGGGTACAACCACCGGTGATTTTGAACTGATCATGAAATAAACCACAAACATGCGGACAATAACTTCACTCAGCATTCTGCTGATAGTTTTTTTGCTGGCGGGTTGCAAAACGGTACCGGTTACCGGTCGCAAGCAGCTCAACCTCGTACCGGATTTTATGATCAGGGAATTATCCTTCAGCCAATACGACTCCGTGGTGAATTACAGCCGAACACTGTCGCAATACGATGAGCGTGCCCAAATGGTGACGCGTGTGGGTATGCGCATACAACAGGCTGTGGAAACTTATATGAATGAAAATAAGATAGGGAAAGAGCTCAAAAATTTTAAATGGGCATTCAATACCATCGATGAAAATGTTGTAAACGCCTGGTGTATGCCCGGGGGGAAAGTGGTGGTGTATACAGGATTGCTGCCTGTCACGCAGTCAGAAGAAGGCCTTGCCGTTGTAATGGGCCATGAGATTGCCCATGCTATTGCCCGACATGGTAATGAAAGAATGAGTGAAGGGTTATTGGTGAACTTTGGCGGCCTGGTATTGCAGGAAGCATTGAAAAATAAAAAACAGGAAACGCAACTGCTCTTTCTTGCGCTTTATATGGTGGGCAGCAACCTTGCCTTGTCGCTGCCTAACAGCCGCATGCAGGAAAACGAAGCCGATAAACTGGGATTGATCTTTGCTTCGATGGCGGGATACAACCCGGATGCAGCCATCCCTTTCTGGCAGCGGATGTCGGCTTTGAATAAAACAAAGACACCCGAATTTTTGTCAACTCATCCCAGCGATGAAACGCGGATACGCAAGTTGACCGCGCTAATCCCGGAGATAAAAGAGAAGTACTACCGGTAGAAAGGCGGAAGGTGTATGGCATAAGGTGTAAGGCCCGACACTTCGGGCTAAGGCGGAAGGCATTGGGCGGCACGTAAAAGTGGATGAATAGGTTTAACATTGCGTAATGCTTTTTCAAAAACTGGTTAGCGGGTTTCGTGTCCGGCCACGCAAATTGTTCCTGACCGATGGAGCAGGTGCTTTGGCGACTGCTGCTATAAATATATTATTGATCCGATTTGAAGAATATATTGGCATGCCCGTTGGCATGCTTTATTATTTGCTGGCAGCGGCGGTTATGTTTGCTTTTTTTTCATTTACCTGTTATTGTACCAACCCGGCAACCCCCTCCCTCCCATTAAAAATTATCGCCATCGCCAATGCGCTTTATTGTTTGACGACATTGTTATTGGTGTTCGTGTTTTATGAGCGGCTGAGCATTATCGGGCTCGCCTATTTTTCCGTAGAAATCGTGGTAATTACTTTGTTGATTGGGGTGGAATGGACAACAGCTAAAGCTATCAGAATATCGAATTCCGTCAGCGGGTCGAATCTATAACTCGCCAGAATCACCTAAAAAGGAATAATTTTGGCGAGATATAAAAATTATAACTCGCCAGAATAAGCCAACAAAGAGTAATTTTGGAGAGATATAAAAAATATAACTCGCCAGAATTGGACTACCTTAACATAAGTAATTCATAATCAATATATTATGAAAAAACTGATTGGTCGCCGTGAAGAAATCAGGATCCTGGACCAGAAACTCATCTCCCATGAACCGGAACTTATTGCGGTTTATGGACGTCGTCGTGTGGGGAAGACCTATCTGATCCGGACTCATCTGAAACAACATATAGCTTTTGAGCTAACAGGTATACATGGTGCATCTTTAAATGAGCAATTGGCAAACTTCAGCCTGGCCTTTGGCTCTGCACTCAAAAGCCCTGTACCGATCGCTCCGGTAAGCAATTGGCTGCAGGCATTTCATAATCTGGATACCTACTTGTTAAATAATCTGTCGTCAGAGAAGCCGGTAGTACTCTTCTTTGATGAATTTCCCTGGTTAAATACACCCCGTTCAAACTTCCTCCGCGCATTTGATCATTGGTGGAATAGCTCGGGAACAAAGCGTAACAATTTAAAAGTTGTCATTTGTGGGTCAGCCGCATCATGGATGATAGAAAAGGTGCTCAACGACCGTGGAGGCTTACACAACAGGGTCACACAAACAATTCGTTTGTCGCCTTTCACGTTAGATGAAACGGCCGCCTTCCTTGTTAACAAAGGAATTTCTCTTGATCAATACCAGATCATGCAGCTATACATGGCCATGGGAGGTATCCCTTTCTATCTTCAGCATATTTTACCAGGTGAAAGCTCGGCCCAGGTAATCGACCGGTTGTGCTTCACGCAAAATGGTTTATTGAAAAATGAATTTGACAATCTGTTTCAATCATTATTTGCGCATCCGCATCAACACGAAAAAATAGTACGCGCACTGGCGAAAAAAGGAAAAGGGCTGACGCGCGAGGAGATTATTGTTGCCTGCAAACTGACTACCGGCGGAGGTACCAGTAAAATTCTGAAAGAACTGGAAGAATCCGGATTTACTACACCTTATACGCCTTTCGGCAAGTCTGTCAATGAAAGTATTTACCGTCTGACAGATGAGTATTCACTTTTCTATCAACAATTCATCGAAGGTTCAAAAGCCACGGGCAAAGGCACGTGGATCAGGCAGTCACAAACTCCCTCGTATATAAGCTGGTGCGGATTCGCCTTTGAAGCGGTTTGCCTGAAACATACTCCGCAGATTAAAAAAGCATTGGATATAGCAGGCGTACTAACGGAAGAATCCTCCTGGCGTTATCATCCCGCCAAAAATCAGGCCCGGCAGGGTGCCCAGATTGATCTCCTGCTCGATCGCCAGGACAGGTGCATCAACCTCTGCGAAATGAAGTTTGCCCGGGATGAATTTGTCATCGATAAAAAGTACGCGGCTGAATTGGATAACAAGGTCAACGCTTTCCGCGAACAGACCCAAACCAGGAAAACGCTCTTTCTGACATTTGTTACGTCTTACGGCGTTAAGCATAACGACCATTACACCGGTCGCGTTCATGCTGAAGTGAAGATGGAAAGCCTCTTTACACCACTTTAGCCAATTCCCATTTTGTCGGATTCGTTCAATTCAGCCGCTCCGGCTGCTGCTAGTTTTGTTGCCTACAATTGAAACCAATATGAGCAGCAAACATTTTATTTCCTTTTTCCTGATAGCCATCCTTGTTACCAGTTGTGCGAAATCTGTGTACAGTTCAGACGGTGAAAGCATTTACAAATCGGGGAAGAATCTGGCAGGAAAAAATTTATTCGACCGGCAAAAGTCGCGCATCACACTTTTTAAAAGCTGCCAGGGATGCCATGGCCCTTCGGGGAACAGAGTCAGCGATTGCAATATCCAATGGAGCTACCTCAGCGACTCCGCTAAAATTGCGGTTCCGTATACAAAGGGATTGTTTTTCCGCTTCCTCGATGAAGATCTCAAAAGTGATGGCTCCAAAGCGCAGACCGGCGTACACTGGCAAATGTCGGACGATGAAAAATCCGCCCTGATCGACTACCTCAAATCACTGAAATAGCCTTACGCCCTACACCCTACGCCTTAGCCCGAAGTGTCGGGCCTTATGCCTTACGCCTTATTTTAATTCAACTCGATCAGTTTGTGTACGACTGCCATGCGGATCAGCATCGCTGTGTTGCGCGCATTCAATTTTACCAATAAATTTTTCCGGTAGGTATCAACCGTTGTAGATCCGACAAACAGCCGTGCGGCAATTTCCTTGGTATTGAATCCTTCTGCAATCAGCATCAATACTTCTTTTTCCCTGCGTGTAAGCACGGGCACCAGCGGGTCATTGGAAGAAGAGTTTTGCAGGGTCTTGGCCACATCGAAACTCAGGAATGTTTTTCCTTCGTAAACCGTATGGATAGCGGTACTCAATTCGTCGCAGGTTACATTTTTTAAAATATAACCAAGGGCGCCACTGTCCATCATTTTCCGGATGGTGGTCTCCTGGTTGTAGGTGGTCAGGGCTAATACGGAGATCGTGGGATATTGATGTGTTATCTCCGCGCAAAGGTCGATGCCGCTTTCGTCGGGAAGATTGATATCGAGTAATACCACATCGGGGCGGAGCTGAGCCAACAGACCGCGGCAACTGCCGGCAGATGTTGCATGCCCCACATAGCTGATGCCCGGTGCATCCTGCAGCAATGTCTTGATGCCTTCGATCACCAAAGTATGATCATCTACTATCAATACGCTGATCATGATTTCAGATTTATGGCAACATGAACATAGGTACCATTTCCGGGAGATGATTGTATGTCCATTTGTCCTTTTAAAAATTTAACCCTGTTGCGGATGTTGCACCAGCCCATGCCATCTTCCTTCGCCGACACGGAAAGATCGAACCCGCGGCCATCATCTTCTACAGTTATCGAAAGTGTGTTGCTCTCGCGCGATAATTGTACGATTGCCTGTTGCGCCTGCGCATGACGCAGCACATTGTTCAGCAGTTCCTGTACGATGCGGAAGATGGTATTGCTGACGGTAAGATCCGGCTTTACATCATCCGCATTCATCGATTGAAACACCACTTTCAATTCGCCTGATTTATTGATGCTGGTGCAGTAGTCGCGGATAGCGGCAGCGATGCCATATTTGGCCAATGATTCGGGGATCATGTTGTGCGCGATACGGCGCAGTTCGGTGATCGATTGATCCAGCAGGTCAGAAGCGTGCGTGTAGCGCGTTTCATTGATCGAAGCGCCGTCTGTGGCTTTTGAGCGCTGAAAGGCAAATTTCACCGAAGACAACATCCCGCCCAATCCATCGTGCAGATCTTTGGCCAGACGTTTACGTTCTTCTTCCTGGCCCAGCAATATGGAACGGGTAATGTCGAGCTCACGGTCTTTTTCCAATTCACTGATCATCCGTTGCTGCAGTTGCTGTTTTTGCCGGTAGATCCGGTAAAGCAATAACGACAATCCGGCTGTGATGATCAATGCACCGATCAAGGCATAGTTGATGAGATTTTTCTGCCGTATCTGTCCTTCCTGCAACGAATGCTCGAGTTGTAATTGATTGATCTGCCGGCTGCGTTTTTCCGTTTCATATTCCGACTCCAGCGTATTCAGCAGTACGGCTACTTCCTCTCCCCTTGTCTTATCTTTCAACTCTTCATAAAGATGGAGGTAGCGGTTGGCTTCCTCGAATTGTTTACCAGCCTCGGCTGCTTTGGCCATGTTGAAATAAGTATCCCGCAGCAACATCCACTCGCCTTTCTTCTTTGCAATGGCCAGGGCTTTTGCCAGGTAAAAGGTGGCCTTTTTTGTGTTATGCAGCGCCAGTTGTGTCATGGCCTTGAGATTATATATCTCTGCTGACAGATAGTCTTCATTTTCATCTGTAAGCAACCCCAAAGCAGCGTCGGCGAGCAGATCGGCTTTCTGTGAGAACCCCGTTTCCAGCAGGTGATGACCTTGCAGCACCTGAAATTGCGTGCGGATAACAGGATTATCCCCGGCCTGCAGCAGCTCTTCAATTGCTGCGATCTGTGCAGGCGCTTCCGACGCCCTGTCCGACCTGTACAGGGATTTTAAAATTCTCAGATGCGCACTGGCGCGCACAATCGGGCTTATTTTATCGCCGCCGCGCAGTGCTATTTCACTATACGAAATAGCTTTTGCATATTGATGCAGATCGCAAAAGATGGTAGCAACATTGAGCAATGCACTGGCGCTAAGGGCCGTGTCCTGCTTCGCATAATCGATCGCCTGAAGATAAAATTGCAAGGCCCTTGCGGGTTTGTTCTGCAACAGGTAACAGGAGCCTATGTTGTTGGTAAAATTACAGGCGGCGCGGTCGAGCTTATGTTGTTTGGCAAATTCAAACCCTTTTGTAAAAAATACCCTGGCGCTATCGTAGTTATCTGCATTAAAATAGAAACTTCCGATTTCCATGAGTGTGAAAGCCTCGAGGCGTCGAAATCCTTTCTGATTGCTTTGTACACCGGCGTCTTTGAAAAGTTGTATGCGAACGGCTTCGGTCAGATCCGGATTGGATGAAGCTGCCCGGATAAATGAATCTATACGTATGGAATCGGCAATACGCTGATCGTCTGGCAAATGGCCGCGGCCCGGATCCGACTCTCCATACAATGCGGACACCGTAATGGCCAACAGTAGAACAAGTATGTATTTCTTCATGTGTAGGTGGAGGGCAAAATTGCGGTAAAATGCGGACGCAATATATCCTGATTTTTAGGGAGCCGGATGCCGTTCATCCATTTCCTGAAATATAAGGATTGACCCCGCCTGCCTGCTCCGGTAGTTTTGCCCGCTCAACAACAAGTCTATGAAGCAATTACTACTTCTTTTACTCCTGCTTTGTCAAATCGTGGTGCATGCTGCACCACCGACAACCCCTTCAAGTGTGCTGACATCCAGCAACGTGGATGGCGACCGCATCACGCTAAGCTGGACCATGGGCAATGGTTCCCGCCGCATCGTGGTCGTAACCACCAACGCCGCCGTTACCGGCCGGCCTGTCAACGGTGTGGATTATACCGAGAATGCTGTATTCGGCCAGGGCAATACGCTTGCCCCCGGTGAATACATTGTCGGCGATTTTAGTGGCAACACGGTAAACGTGTACGGACTGCAACCTGCCACAACCTATCGTTTCGCTGTATTTGAATACAACGGTACGGGATTCTCTACCGAATACCTGTCCACCCCGGGAACCGGTGCTTTCACCACAGCCGTCACTCCCCTTACGCAAACTTCTGCGCTAAACGTTACGAACATTGCACCAGGTACTGCCACAATCAACTGGACAAAAGGTAATGGTTCCCAAACATTGATTCTCGTTCGCGAAGGATCACCGGTAACAGCCACGCCTTCCGATCTCACTACTTACTCCCCCAGCAGTAATTTCGGATCGGGTACACAGATTGGTACCGGCAACTATGTGGTCTATACGGGCACCGTCAGCAGTGGCTACATCGCAAACCTGAAAAGCGCCACCACCTATTATGTCAGCGCATTCAGTTACAACGGCTCCCAGGGTCCGGTTTATCTCACACCGGGCGCCACCATCAGCTTTACGACGGCCGACAGGCCTACCCAATCCGCCAACAGCTTTCGTCAGTATGTAGTGGATGGATTAAGTCTGCAGGCTATCTGGAATAACGGCAATGGCAACAAACGTATTCTGGTGGCCAGCGAAAACGGCCCCATCACCGGCGTGCCGGTTGACGGCACAGATTATGCGGAAAACATCCAGTTTGGACAAGGTGCGACACTGGCGAGTGGTGAATATGTGGTATATGATTCCGATCATTTCGTAGCCGAAGTCAGAGGGCTTCAGCCAAGAAAAGATTATTACTTCCAGTTGTTTGACTACATCGTGGTGAACGGCGTAATCAAGTATAGAACCGTTGATGCACCAAGAGGTGTTTTTTCAACGGCCAAAGAACCAACCGTCAACGTATCCAACCCTTACGTAACCCTTGTACGTGCCGATTACATGCGGATGAACTACACGGGTGGTAATGGCTCCGGCCGGTTACTGCTTATTAAAAAAGGAAGCCCTGTCGATGCATCACCAGCCGATCTTACTAAATACATCGCCTCACAGAATTATGGCAGCGGCAGCGAGATCGGCACCGGCAACTTTGTAAACAGTGGAGACAATATCAACAACCTCGAACCCGGTACTACTTATCATTTTGCCTTCTATGAATACAATGGCAGTAATACTCCCGTCTACATAAAAACACCACTGCGGTTTTCCGCTGCAACATTATCCAAACCGACCGTTGCACCTTCAGCATTGGGCGGAGTATCGTATGGCGCGTCGTTGCGGGTAGGCTGGACACGCGGCAACGGAAATTATTGTATCGTAATCGGTAAGCAAGGTGGTCCTGTTACAAGCATGCCGGTCGACGATATCACTTATACGGCAGATCCGGTATTGGGCAACGGCACGCAGATCGCTCCCGACGAATTTGTATTATTCGCCGGCAATAACAACGCCTGCGACGTATACGGACTTACGGCAGCTACCTCTTACAGTTTTAGGGTGTTTGAATTCAATATCATCAATGGAAAACCAACCTACTACACGGATGCTTTTGCATCCGGAACCATCAGTACGCTGTCCCCGCCAACCGTTCAATCGAGTAATATAGTTGCTACTAATATTACCCAGACCTCAATCACCTTGAGTTGGAATCCGGGTAACGGCTCGGGCAGCCTGATGGTAGGTAAAGCCAACTCGGCTGTAGATCAGGAACCTGTAGATGGTGTGTTGTATGGCGTATCCGCTTCTTTTGGCAGTGGACAAACGCTGGGCAACGGCAACTATACCGTTGACCGCAGTGCCGGCAATGTTACGGTTACCAATCTCCAACCCGGTGTCACTTACCATTTTGCCGCCTTTGGTTATACGGCACCTAACACGTTCGGTCCTGCATTCCAGCGAAACAATCCGGCACGCGCCAGTTTCACCACGCTTACCAGTGTATCCGCACCAACCACACCGGCAAGCAACCTGCTGTTTGCTAATGTTGAAGGGAACAGGTTGAATGTGAAATGGACGAATGGCAACGGCGCTAATCGTATCGTGGTAGCAAGGGCAAACACCGCCATCACATTTGACCCAGCCGATGCCAGCAGTTATACTGCCAATGCTTCACTGGGAACGGGAACGGATCTTGGTGGAGGACAATATGTAGTGTACAACGGAAATGGCAATAATACTGACGTTACCAATCTGCTGCCCGGCACTACTTATTATTTCGAAGTATTCGAGTTCAATGGCTCAGGCTCCACTACAAAATACCTGACCACATCAACGGCTACCGGTAACCGTGCTACAGTCTCTGCACCAACAGTAGGAGCATCTACTTTTTCCGTATCGAATGTTAGTGCTACGCAGGCAACCATTTCCTGGACAAATGGAAACGGTGAGGGTCGCCTGGTACTGATCCGCGCAACTGATGCGGTGAATGCTACTCCGGTAAATCTCACCGGTTATACCGCCAATACCGTATTCGGCAGCGGCGCACAACCTGCCGCCGGCAATTACGTGATCTATGCCGGTACGGGAAGTTCAGTAACCGTTACGGGGCTCACCGGCGGACAGAACTATCATGTGGCAGTAGTTGAATACAACGGCAACAATGCCCCGGTATATATTACAAATCCATTACGCGGATCTTTTGTAACTATCGGTGCACCCGCAACGGCAACCACTAACCTCATTTGTACTCCTTATGCGGCCGACTCTGTCCGCCTACAGTGGAACAACGGTTCCGGCCAATACCGCATTGTACTCGCACGCAAAACAGCAACCGTAAACCAGACGCCTGTTAATGATCATGATTATATGTCCAACGTGGTATTTGGCAGCGGTGACCTGTTGGGCACGGATGTATATGTAGTGTATAAAGGAAATGCTTCCGCCGTTACCGTCAAAGGTCTGGAGGGCAACAGCACTTATCACTTTGCGGTATTCGAATACAATGATTTTGGAAACAATGTTATCCGTTATCAACCGGCGAATCCTGCGCGCAGCAGTGTTACCATGCCGATCACATTACCGCTTGTACTGAATGGTTTTGGAGTGCGGGGCGAGAACGGTATTGCCAGACTGAACTGGTCAACTGCCTGGGAAAGCAACCTCGACCGGTTTGATATTACCGTAAGCCGTGATGGTGTAAGGTTTACCAAACTGGGAGAAGTGGCGGCCCGCAACCGCAACGATCAACAGCACTATCAATACGATTATCAGCTTCCTGAATCAGGTACTTATCACTTCCGTCTGCGCATGGTGGATAATGACAGCAGCGAACGCTTCTCCTCCGTCGTTACACTGGTATGGCAGGGCCGCGATCAGCTCTCTCTTTACCCGAATCCTGCGGGAGAGCAACTGATCGTAACACGAAGCACAGCCACAGCAGCCGCATGGCAAATGATCGACATGCAGGGAAGAGTGGTGAAGACAGGTTCGCTCAACGGGCTTACCACCATCATCCCGCTCGGTGGTCTGAAAAATGGTTCGTACGTGCTGCGCTTTACCGAAAATGGCAGGCCTGTTCAATCAACCTTTATCAAAAAGTAACAAACGAAAAAAATGACCAGGAAGCTGATAAATCCCGTTCAGAAAGACACGATCACTTTTTTGCACAAAGCAGAAGAAACAGGTTACCTGTACACGGAGATCGATGTGGATCTGCAACCCGGCGGCGGCACTCCTCCTCATACACACAAAACGTACTCGGAAATATTCCGGGTACTCCAGGGGGAGTTGACCATTTATGCCGGCGGCGAAAAATATGTACTGCACCCCGGCACCGAAATCGAAGCAAAAGCAGGTGTGGTACATCGTTTCGCCAATGAATCTAAAAAAGCGGTGCGCTTTAAAGTATTGGTAAAACCCGGGCATACCGGCTTTGAGAATGCCTTGTACATTCTTTACGGTCTGGCGGCTGATGGGCTGACCAATAAGAAAGGTGTACCAAAAAATCTCACTCACCTGGCAATCGTGAACGAGATCAGTGAAATGAATTTGGCAGGACCGTTAAAAATCATGCAGCCTTACCTGAGATACCTCGCACGGAAAGCAAGCCGTGCGGGTGAAGACAGGAAGCTGATCGAAAAATACTGTGGTTAATGCGCAGCGGACCTGCGAAAGCAGGTTTGGTTTCTTTTGAGCACGTTTAGTTAAGCAAACCGGGGGATGTATCCACATCCCCTTTTTTTATTCTATCACCATCCCCCAACTCCCCCGGCTGTCCTCATAATACTTCATCAGTGCTTCTTCCATAGCACGGTCGTTCTCCATTTTTCCGAAACAATGATTGCGGACACTGAGAAGATACCGTTCACGATCATTAAAGAGCTTTTGATAAACCTTACCTCCTTCTTCCACATAAGCCAGAAAGTTTTTTATAAACTGATTCCTGACACCGGGCGATTGATAATATTTTTCAAAGATGGCTTCGAAACAAAAGGCTTCCAGCAATGCCTGATCTTCTCCTATATCAAGATTGGTCAGTCCATTCCTGCCGATGCAGATGGTGGTGGATATGGTCGTATCGTTGCGTACCGACTGGCAATAAAAAAAACGGGCCGCCACCTTCATCATTTGTTCTTTGGTAAACCTGACCAGGCGATTTTCCTCTTTTATAAATGGCTGCGAAAGCTGTCCGAATACCCGAATAAAAGATGAATCGTGTGCGAGTGTATCCGTAAAAAGCCGGTTGATCCTTACCGTATCCGGGTAATATTTTTCATAAATCCCCTGGAACCTGGTTTTGTTCAGCAACACATACCGGAACCGGCGCGGGTATTTTTTCATGGCGACCGAAAGCGCGTCTGTACCCGAAGTGATCAACTCCGGTGAAACGCCTAAATAGCGTTCCCCATTTTCCTGATAGTATTGTACATGCAGCCGGACATACCGGTGCAGCCCTGCCTGAGCAAGTGACGGGCTGGCCTGCAGAAAACAGTAAAAGAAAACGACGAAGAGCTTGGTCATGTTATATCATTTCTCCGAAATTGCACCGCAGGCGGCTGTAGTGGCCTATGGAAAGACTTTGCTTTTCCTTTGGAGAACCTTTGGACTTGCCGCCGGAGGCAAACACTTCGCATATTTAAGTAGTTTTGTTTCAATGGAAACAGGCAAATTCCTCATCGATGAACAGTTCCTGATCGACACCGGCAGGAATATTGTGACCGACCTCGTCAACGGAACCGAAACCAAACTGGAACCGCGTTTAATGAAACTTTTGTGCCTGCTTGCTTCTCGTCCGCGTGAACTCGTAACCCGTGAATCCATCATCCTTGAAATATGGAATGACTATGGTGGCGCCGAAGACGCGCTTCACCAGGCAGTCTCCTTTTTAAGAAAAGCGCTGGACGATGCCGGTAAAACACGCATCCGCACCATTCCGAAAAAAGGTTATATGCTGGATGCGGAGGTTAGTCAGTCAGTAAACATTCCACCAGCAACCCCGGTTACTAAAGAGCGCAGCCGAATAGTATTGCTCCTGGCGATAACCTCATTGATTCTAATCGCCGCTTTTATCGGACGGAATATTTTCTTCCCTTCGCCAGACCCGCATCCCGAACCACCGGGTGCTGTTCCGGACACAATCTATCAATACCAGGAACTGCGGGAACACCTGGAATCTTTAAAAGCTGCTGATACAACAAGGCGTTAGCTAACATTCTATTCTGCCTAACCCTTTCAAACGGGCCCGATATATTAACTTCAGGACATGAAACCAACCATTCTCCTGTTAGTCCTGCTTCCGTTTCTTTATTTAAAAACCATCGCCCAGCCGGGTGACAACGTGCTGCAACGTATTGAAGAGATACGGCGCATGCCGTTGGATACCGCACAGGTGAACCGGCTCAGAATAACAGGTCATGAATTGATCGAAAAAGACAAAGACCTTTCCCTTCAACTCTTAAAAGAAGCGCTGGACAAAAGCCTGAAGGTGGGCGAGCGCGATGCCATTACCAATTGTTACCGCCTGCTGGGATTATGGTACAGCTCCTTTGAGCAGTATGAGGAAGGCTTGTACTATTATCGTTTGTCCTACGAGTCTGCTGCAAAAAACGACAACGTTCAACTGCAGGCCGGGGTACTTTATAACATGGGCAATATCAAATACTGGAAAAGCGCTTATGACAGTTGCATTTACTATTATCAGCGGGCACAACAGATACTGGAAGATCCTTCCTTTATCAAAAAATCCGGTACACTGCAAAACAAGGCCGATGTAATGCTATCGGATCTTTACCGAAACCTGAGCACCGTGTTCAGCACCGTTAAAAATCTGAAGAAGGCCGATGAGTACATCGATAAGGCCATTGCGATCACCTCCAAATACACAAGCAGGAAGGCACAGGAAAACCTGGCGGAATACATGATGCAGAAAGCGGGCAACTTTTATGATAACGGTCAAACAGAAAAAGCGCTGCGTATGCGCCTGCAATACCTGCCATCGCTGGAAGAAAAAGAATTTCAATACCCGCTTGCCGACGCCTATTACAACATCAGCAAAGAATACCTGGAACTTGACAAAATGGATTCGGCTGTATTGTTTGCGGAAAAACAATTTACACTGGCGAAAGAGCTGGACCAGGAAAGCTATCTCGCAGATGCACATCTGCTGCAGGCCGAAATAGCGTACCGCCAGAAAAACTGGGTATTGGCCGATGAACATGCGCAACAGGCAAAAACTTATTTTGAAGAAAGCGAAGACATTTTTGAGAAAAATGAATTCTTCCGGCTGATGAAAAATATCGCTTATGAACGTGGCCGTTTCAAAGAAGCCTATGCCTATTACGAAAAATATGATCAAACCAAAGACAGCCTGCAAAGCAGTAAAAGAGCCATCACCTTCTCCGAAATGGAAATGCGGTACGAAACGGAGAAAAAAGAAGACCAGATAAAACTGCAGCAATCAGACCTCAGGCAAAAAAATCTGCTCAATTATGTGTTGCTGGGAGGCGCCGCGACACTGCTCATCATCCTTGTATTGTTATACAGAAACTATAATAGCCGCAGGAAGCTTCAGCAACAGCGTATTCACGAATTAGAAGCGGAGAAACAATTACTGGCGACGCAATCTTTACTCAAAGGACAGGAAGAAGAGCGGAGCCGTTTGGCGCAGGACCTGCATGACGGTCTTGGCGGACTGCTCAGCGGTGTCAAACTCCAGTTAGGATCTATGAAAGGAAACCTCATTACATCGGAATCAAACAGCCTGGCATTTGAAAGAGTATTGAATAAACTCGACGAATCGATCAGTGAAATGCGGCGTGTTGCCCATAACATGATGCCTGAAGCTTTACTGAAGCTCGGACTGAAACAAGCGCTTTCCGATTATTGTGAGAGCCTCTCCGGCGATCAATCGCTGAAAGTTAACTGTGAAATCTATGGCCTCGAAGAAAGAATGGAAAATACGGTGGAAGTAGTTGTGTACCGGATCATACAGGAATTGGTCAACAACGCGGTAAAACATTCCGGCGGCGACACCATACTTGTGCAGGTAATACGACAGGACACCGGTCGCGTAACCATTACCATTGAAGACAATGGCAAAGGCTTTGATCCATCGAAAACAGATATGTTGCAATCCGCGGGTATGCGCAGCGTAAAATCAAGGGTCAATTACCTGAAAGGCACCATGGATATCAAATCGGAACCGGGCAAAGGCACTTCAGTTTACCTGGAATGTGATTCAACACTAAGTTAACGGCTGCACTGCATCGCAATTCGCCCCTCTTTTGTCGCGTTCATACCCCGATTGCCAGCAGCGGTGTGCGGATATTTGTGTAACACACAAACCCAAAAACAATTTTTATGCGAAAATTAAAACTGCAGATACAGATGACCATCGATGGTTTTGTAGCCGGACCAAATGGCGAACTCGATTGGATGTGGACCTCTGCCCAACCGGATGAATCCATGTTCGGCAAAATAGCTGAGCTTGCCGAAACCAGCGACACGATTTTACTTGGCCGCAAGATGACCCGCGAATTCTGCGACTATTGGGAAAATGTTGCCGACAACCAGCCCGATAGTCCTGAGTATTCCTTTGCGCAGCAGATGGTCAATATGCGCAAGATTGTCTTTAGCCGGACACAAAAAGAAATCAAAGGCAGAAATGTTGAGGTAGAAAACGGAGATATGGTTGCTGCCGTAAAAGCGTTGAAATCGCAGCCCGGTAAAGACATTCTTGTTTACGGTGGCGCTGACTTTGTGCGTTCACTGATCAATGAAAACCTGGTGGATGAATATTATATTTTCACCAACCCGGCGGCCATTGGAAGCGGCCTTTCCATTTTTAAAGAAAAAAAACTCCTGGAATTACAAAAATCAATTGCTTATAAGAATGGTAAAATACTGAACCTCTATCTACCTGTATAAAATTCTATCGTGCTGCTTTATTCATGAAGTGTATTGCCTGCTACAATTGCTTCATAAAATTTTTATCGATAAACAACTCCAGGGTGTTATCGCCCGCCTTCAGCAATTTGTTGGGAGAAAAAAGAATCTCTCTGTAACCCATATAAGGATGTGGATTACCATTTCTGTCTTTTATTTCGAGAACGACGGTTACATTGTTGATACGCCACGCATCCAGCGGAAAGTTGGGAAAATAAGTGATCACAGCTTTGAAACCATATGGTTCCACATAACCGAGCATAATATCTACCGCCTGATAGTTAAGGGAATAAATACTTTTCAAATCTATTTCATTCGTTGAATTGACTTTAAATTCTCTTCTTGGTTCGTCCCTGGTTTCAAACAACAATCGTTGTCCGGGATAAGCTTTAAAATCTCCGGGGCTCGCGCCACCTGGCGTATAACTGAGTTTAAATATTCTGACCTCGGCTCCGGACTGCAATTCTTTATTATCATCGCCGGTAGCCACCCTGACTCTCGCCGATACCAGGTAATAAGCCGGCGGCGTAGCTGCTGCCGGTGGCTGGGTGGTAGTTGCCGCTGCAGGCGGCGACTGTTTCACAACTGTATCGGCAGACTTGACGGTATTCGTTTTAACGCCGGGCTGCATTTTCACCGGCTGATCTTTGACCACTGTTTTGTTCCTGTCAACAGGCAATTGTTTTACCTGGGCAGATACCGGGCCGGCTAAGAAAGTAACAGCTAAGAGCACTGATAGGAATGTCTTCATGTTGCATTTTTGTTACTGATAAATGATATTGACCGAATCACTATTCAAAAATGCTTCATTGCAATGCTGCTTTCAATCCCCCGAAACAACCATTTTTTCCATACCGGAATAGGAACCCCGGCAAATGATGCAAGGCTGACAATTCTTTAGTACGCTAGGAATGAGCCCGTTAATGCAAAAAACAGCGAATTATGCGCTGCCCTGCCAAAAAATAGTACCGGATTAACATTCGCGCCCAAAAATTGTAATAGGTTAGTAGACATCGATGCTCATCTCCTCATTCAATTGCTCTTTTATGGAACGTTTAAAATCTGTTATTACCGCTACCGGCAGTTTTCTCCCGGAAGAAATTGTGAACAACAGTGCCTTTCTCTCTCATACTTTTTTACAAAAAGACGGAGAGGCAGTTGCCGGCACTAATCAGCGGATCATTGAAAAGTTTCAACAGATTACCGGCATCCATGAACGGCGTTATGCGAAGCAGGAACAGACGGCCTCCGACCTGGCCGTGCTCGCCGCAAAAGATGCATTGGAAAGCAGCGATACAGATCCGGAAAGCCTTGATTATATCATCGTGGCACACAACTTTGGTAATGTCCGTTATGGTTCGAACCGCACCGATATCGTTCCTTCCATAGCCTCCAGGGTTAAATATGATCTGCAACTTAAAAACCCGGATTGCATTGGCTATGATCTCATATTTGGCTGTCCCGGATGGTTGCAGGGACTTATCCAGGCCGACTATTATATCCGTTCCGGCGACGCTAAACGTTGTCTGGTAATCGGCACGGAAACGCTTTCCAGGGTGATCGATCAGCATGACCGCGACTCCATGATCTATGCGGACGGAGCAGGTGCCGTGCTGGTGGAAGCAGCGGAGAACAGCAAGGCCGGCATCATTTGCCACCGGGCACAAACCTTCGCCAGCGAGCACGCTCCCTTGCTGACAATGGATAAATCTTATGATCCTGCGGATCAGAGCAGGGACATGTTCATTAAGATGAACGGTCGCGCATTATATGAATTTGCCTTGAACAATGTACCGCAATTGGTGAAACAAACACTCGATAAGGCCGGCGTGCCGATCTCAGAAGTAAAAAAAGTACTGATCCATCAGGCCAACGAAAAAATGGACCAGGCCATCCTGGAACGTTTGTTTCAGCTTTATGATATTCCAACGCTCCCGGCCGGTATCATGCCCATGACAATCGGCTCATTGGGCAATAGTTCGGTTGCGACCATACCAACCCTGCTCGACCTGATTCTTAAAAATAAGGTCGGGGAACAATCCATTCTGCCGGGTGACAAAGTTGTTTTTGCGTCTGTGGGCGCCGGAATGAATATCAATGCGCTGCTCTACCAGTTTTAAACCGGTTAATTCAGCAACTGATCGATCCGGATATCCTCGAGATAGGGCGCCAGTTGTTCCGTATTGAAAAACACCCGGTACTCAAGCACCTCGTTGGTTTTGCAACAACAGAACGCTTCAATGTAATACTCATTTAATTGGAAAAGAAAAACGAGCTTGTCGGGGAGTTCGCGTTTGGCAATGGCTACGCTTTCTTTGAAAACAGTCAATCTTTTGTGATCCTCGGGCAATGCGATAAATTCTGATAGTTTCATAAATGCTGGCTTTTACGATAAATAAAAAAAGGCAATTACTAAAACCCGCAAACGGTAACATATTGTCATCATTCGCGCTAATCAATGAACTTATGAGGCAGAGGCAGTAACAATAAGAGGCTGAACAATAAAATGGCCCGTAAAAGGCCTGATGCAGAAGACAAATGTAAACGGGCTTGGGGAAAATCCAAATTCTTTTTCGTTAATAAAAGCCGGAGCCATGAAACAAATCGCTAACAGGTTGACCGTTAAGCCATTCACCACTAAAAGGCAATTTTATGAAAAAAGCTTCCGACGGTGGCCGCGGAGATACGGCCGCGTATTACGACCAGTTTTTCGGGCCTTTATTCTTTGAGCCTTATGCCATGGAAGTAGCCAAACGGATCGACCCGGCCGGCATCGCCGTTGCCCTGGAAATGGCTGCTGGCACGGGTCGCGTTACACGGCATATCCGGGAACGGATCCCGCCGCAGGCAACACTGATCGCCTCGGATATCAACGCGGATATGTTGCAGGAAGCAAAGAAGAAGTTAAGCCATCTTGCCATTGCATGGCAACACGTCGATGCTCAACAATTACCTTTTGCCGACAACAGTATCGATCTCGTGGTCTGTTGCTTTGGTTATATGTTTGTTGCCGATAAGCCGAAAGCATTTGCAGAAGCCTGTCGTGTATTAAGACCGGGAGGTCAATTTATATTTACTACCTGGGACAGGCTGGAACAGAACGCCGTCTCTTTTATTACGCTGTCAATAGCAAGGCAATACCTGCACGAACCGCTGCCCGAATCCTATGGCACGGCTACATCGATGAACGATGAAACGGCAATCGAACATTTGGTAAGGGATGCAGGATTTTCAAAAACAATCATCGAAAAAGTAAAGCAATCTGCCGTCAGCCCATCTGCAAAAGAAGCAGCTTATGGACTGGTAGAGGGAGGAGCTTTTTACCAGGAAATCGAAAAGCAAAATCCTGCATGGATAGAAGAGATAAAACGAAAAACAGAAAAAGAATTGGGTGAAAAATTCGGCAATGCACCGATGGTGGCGCCGATCAGTGCGGTCATCGGACAGGCCTGGAAATAGAAAGACGAGGCAAGGGTGCCTCGTCTGAAAAGAAGTATATACTCCTCTTTAGTTTTTCGTATAAGAAACCATCGCGCTTAAATCCGTGCCTACTTCACAAATCAGGTAACGTTCATTGCCGGCATTTAAAAAAGTGCGGGCATTGGAAAAAGAAATCGTTTTACGGCCGTACAAAGGATGCAGCTCATTATTTTGATTTTTGAATTCCAATGTCACGGTCACGTTTTCTATGCGCCAGGCATCGGTAAACAGGTGAGGATAATATTTGATCATTAATCGTCCACCGTGTGCCTGTATATCGGTCAGAGAAATATCCTTTCCACCCGTACGCAATTGCTCGGGATTGCTCATGGTAAGTTTGGTAGATATGAGCGACAGGTTGGCATTGGCGCGTTTGTACAAGCCTACTTCAATATCGCTATTCACCGGCATTTCATTTTGGAGGTTCCATTGGGCAAATGCGCAGTAGGAAGCGTTGAACTGTTCGGGTAAAGAAAACTTTACATACACTTCTGAAGGATTTTCCTTGTTATCACGCCCCGTAGTAATCTTAACCCGTACATCTGTCAACTTATAGTCAACAACGGTTGGGGCCTGGGCTGGTGGCGGAGGCGCGGGCGGCGGCGGGGTGGAAGGCGGCGGTGGCGTGGAATTGTCTTTTACCGGCTCAGCGCCTTTTAATACAGGTGCAGGACTTTTTTTAATAACCGTGGGTTTTACAGCCGAGGGTCTCGTAGGTTGCTGAGCGGTTACCGCCAATGTCGAAAGTCCAACCGCAGCAAAGAATAGGAGTATCTTTTTCATTGATAAATTTTTGATGATCGGAGAGAAAGTAAACTTACCAGGAAAAGAAGAAGCGGATCCTCCCCTAAACCGAGGAATTATTTCGGAGAAATATCACCTGAACGGGGGAGTTAACATGTATGGTTGTGTCAGCATTGTTTTGTTATGCGTGACGATGAACAGCTACAAATCCCCTCCTGACGGTATATGGTGGCAGGCACTATAGGTTACCTTGGCGGCCAATTTTACAATATGAAACTTATCTGTATTGGCCTTCTGTTTATTTGGTATCTCCCCGCAGCGGCGCAACCGGTGTTGATCGCCGAAGACAAAAATCCGAATAAGACCACGGATGGTTATAAGCAGGGTTTTCTCGTTGATACACCTAAAGAAATAGATGGCAGTTTTTACTTTTCCACGCCAAACTTTCGTCTGTACCAGACAGACGGCACGCCCAATGGAACAAAAATGTTGGTTCAATTCCCATCGGAATCGCTGGTATATGTAAAGGCTGTTACTAAAAAGTTTGTATACTTCACGATACTGGGTGGCGGCAAGCATTTGCTCCGGCGCCTCGACCGGCAGACACTAAAACAGGAGTCGCTCACAAACCAGCAGAAGCCGCTTACCCTCGAAATGGGGTACACCGCTGTTTTTACCAGCACGTCCAAAAATCTGATCGCTATCCGGATGTACAACCTGGAAGCCGGCATCACGCAACTTATCGTCTTTTCCGATGACGGGCCGGTTGATGCGAAATGGGTCACGGCCAGTTTAAGGAGTGACAACTCCTCTTTGCTTAATAATTTCTCGGACGTTGCTTTCCTCGGACCGCAGATATTTTACCATGGTTTTGAAAAAAAGCAACTGGACGGTCAGTCTGTATTTGAATACATCATTCAGTCAAGCGCACCTGCAACTACAGGTAACGGACAGGAGTATACAACCAGCAATGTGTACAGTCTCCGCTCGCAGGGATATGAACTGAACGACAAATTTTACACCATCAACGACAGCATGTTTACGCTCGGCTTTGTCCGGAATACAAAAACCGCTGCGCGCGATCTCTTTATCGGCTCCATTCACCAGCAAACACTTCGCGTAGCGGCAATCATGCCCACCGATCAAAACTTTGTCTGGGGAGAAATACTGGACAATCAACTCTACCTGGTAAACGGCAACCGGCTTCTTGGTTGGACACCCGGATCAGGCACGATCAAAGAAGTATTCCGGAAACGAACTTACCAATACCAGCCAATGCAACCCGACCGCAGTCTGCTGAAATGCGGCAACTATCTTGTACTCCGTGAGGAAGACAGTTTGCGGACCTTCAACCTGCAAAACAACCGCTTTGAACATGTAGGTATTCCGGAAAATTTCACACCACCCAACTCGCTGTATAATAGAAAGGATCACATTGCGTGGACAAACCGGAACTTTATCTATTATATACGCTACAACGGCTTTATTCCTTCGTTAATTCAATACGATCCGGTTAGCAGGCAACATACGCCGGTCGTTTTTCCGGAATACAAAAACGAACAATTCACCTCGTTCCAGGCTATTTTTCAACTGGAAGGCAAACTCCTGTTCTTAACGAAATATACCGGAAAAAAAGACCAGCCCGTTTATCGAATCTTTGTGATGTGAGTTACATGATTGCTGGTTAAGAGGGTGAAAAAACGGTTACTTCCTGCAAAAAATATTAATACATTAGTAGGAATAACCATTAAACCTCTCCGTTATGAGAAAGACAGCCACGCTCAATGGCATCACCATGAAGGTATTTGCCGGCACCACAGGCGTATTGCTTGCCTTCGATGTAACCGCCGCAAGAAGAAAAGGACTGTTAGGCTTCTCGCTCGAGCGACTGCCTCCACCCTATCCCGGCAATAAAAAACCAAAATGGGAATGGATATCCGGATTGATGCCGTTCCCCGGTCAGGCACACGATGCCGGTGCTTTGATATCGTCGGATGTAGCGCCGATACAGAAATTCCGTTGGAGTGATTACAAAGTATATGGTGATTCGGAATATGCATACCGTGTTCACGCCATGTACGGCACGCCCACTCAACCGACACACTTAAAAGGCCCGAAAATAACAGTCACTACTTCCAGCAGCGATGAAGACGGTGTTCACAATGTAACGTTCAACCGTGCCGCCGGAGCGAGTCAGGCATTCAGAAGAAACTTTCCCGAAGCCATAAAACTGATGGAAGAAAAGAGAAAGTATGGAGGCTTCAAAGACCTGACGGTTGATGACCTGGAAAAAGTGGAACCGGGCGTGAAGCAGTGGCTGGCGCGTGATGTACTGAAACAAATCCTTCACGTGATAGCGTCCGCAAAAGATGGCAAGTGGGCCCTCGACATTGCCATCTATGAATATGAATGGCATGAAATCGTTGATGCGATCAATGCTGCAGTGAAACGCGGCGTGAAAGTGCGCATGTTATTTCATTCGAAAAAAGGTGATGCGCAGACTGCGGAAAACAAACACAATGCAAAACCACTGATCGATAAAAAACTCGCGAGAGAGCGGACTACCTCTGCCATCTTTCACGACAAGTTCATTGTATTGTCTAAAGTAACAGGGACCGGAATCAAGATGAAAAGAAAGCCGGTGATGGTACTATGCGGATCTACCAACTTCACGCACAACGGATTATTCCGGCAGGCCAACGTGGTACATGTGGTTCGGACAGAAAAAGGGAAAACGGTGAATCCAGTTGCAGACAAATATGAAGTGCTATTTGATACGATTTGGAATGGTGAAGATAAGACACCCATCACGACGGGCGAAACCAGCAAATGGATAACGGCGAATAATGTGATGGATGCCAAAGCCAGTGTGTTCCCGGGATTCTCTCCACGCAAAGACAAAGCAGACCTTACCTATTTTATCAAACTCATCGATGCGGCAAAAACGGATGTGTTGTTCTCTACGGCATTTGTACTGCCAAAGGAAATAATTGATGCACTGATAGGCAAAGCCGGTGATCCGATCCTGCGACTGGGTATTCAGAATACCAATGCCAATAAGATCGCAGGATTTCACCGCGATAAAAGTGCGCAATTTGCCGCCACGGCATTAGCAGATGATGGATTTGAAGCCTGGCTGAAAGAAGCGATGATCGCGGGTGCCGGAAATATTCTGATACACACGAAAGTGGTGGTAGTCGACTTTACAACTGATGCACCGATGATCATCAGCGGCTCGCATAATTTGTCTAATCCGGCATCGCAGAAGAACGATGAGAATTACCTGGTGATCAAAGGCAACACGGATATAGCCGATAGTTATGGTGTGGAAGTGATGCGCATCTATGATCATTACCGTGCGCGCTGGGTGGCGGCAGAAATGGCCAAAAGAAACTCTCCGCTGTCGGGAACGTTACAACCAAACGATAAATGGACGGACAGGTATTTTAAGAAGGACAGTCTGCATTACAGGGACCGGTTAAGATTTGCGGGGAAATGAGGAATACTAACCCAAAAGAATACGTCGGATATCCGACGTATTCTTAAGCAACTGCTTCCTGTTTATTTCTTTCCATGAACAGGTCATAATAAACCTGTACACGCATAAAGTATTCGGCAGAAATACCTAATAGCTTCTCAAGTTTGAGCGCTGTAGCTGCACTTACATTCCGCTTTCCATGAAGCAGCTCACTGAAGTGACTCGGTTTCATATTAAGCTGTTCCGCAAACACAGTCTTTCTCACACCTCTTGCTTCGAGTTCATCCAGCAGAATATCTCCAGGATGCAAGGCAATGTCTGTATGAATTTCTTTGCCTCTTGAGTTGAGTACTTTATAATTATTCATTGTGAAATAAAGCCGGTAGAAAGCAATGCTGATCTTCCACTTTTTACCGGAACGATTTAAAAAAGTAAATAATTATTGATAGTGATTAGTCAGATCATGTACTAAAACAACATCGTTAACAGCCAGGTTACCATCTGTATCAAACGATAAAATCAAACGATAGCTGTAGTCAACCCTAACAGAATAGAAACCTTTATAATTACCTTTAAGTGCTTCAAAATTCAAGCCTCGTTGACTTTTTAATTCCCTGAGATTGTCAGCATATTTCAATTTCAGGATAGTTTTTTTGAACTTAACGACGACGTCGCTACTGTACTTCGGCTTTCCTGGTACAGCCTTACCCTGAAAAAGTTTTTCGAGGTAAGGGTTCTCAAAATATACAACCATTGAAAAGAACTAATTTAAATGTGATTCTTATTTAGTTTGCCTAACACATTATTTACCAAAAATAGGGAAACCAGGCAAATTTACCAAAAAAAGGGAAATCATTCTTGCTCAATCAGCGCAGGCCAATAACCGTAGAATCGGGTACAATTATTTAAACGCCACATAAATAATGATTTGCATTATTGAAACAATACGACAATATTCGTACATTGTATGACCTTCATCTTTTGTATGAAAAAAATTTACGAATGAACCTGAAAAAAATGCCAAAGAAATTTGTCTGCGGAATAGCGGTGGTTGCCCTGACAAATTGTTGCATAGGCCAGCGAAGTGACAACCCCATGAAGTCACGGCTCGATTCCGCAGTGGACAAGTTGGTGAAGATTTATATGAAAGACGGGCAGCGTGTTGGCGTGTCGATCGGCGTTGGTTGTGACGGAAAATCTTACACTTATAATTACGGCGAAACGAGCCCCGGATCAGGTACTTTGCCAACAGCAAGGTCAATCTACGAGATCGGTTCAATAACAAAAACTTTTACAGGATTACTTGCGGCCCATGCCCTCACCGAAGGAAGGCTTACGCTGAACGATGATATCCGCAAATATCTTCCCGGGAGTTTTTCCGGCCTGCAGTATCTATCAGGTGAACCGGTCAGAATTGGCTATTTACTGGCGCATACGTCGCAACTCCCCAACAGCTTTGGCGATAACATCGAAGAACGAACTTTTTATGACGCATTGCAAAACGTGAAGCTGGATTCATTGAAAGGTATCCGGTACAGTTACTCCAATGTCGGATATCAACTGCTGGGGCTTATACTCGAAAAAATTTATCAAACCGGCTATGCCGATCTGGTTCGCCGGTATATCACAGGACCGCTTAAGATGAATGAAACGGGATTGCGCTTTGAGGAGAAGAAATTAATATTTCAACTGAAAGGTTATGGTACGGATGGTAAAGAGGAGAAGGCAACACCGGTTTCCGTACCGGGAGCTGGCAGTCTCCGGTCAAGTGTAGCAGACCTGCTAAAATACCTGCACTATCAGAATCTCGAAAATACCGTCCCGGTAAGATTATCACACCGGATCATCGCAGGGGACGTAGATCAGGGAGCTCATGCATTTCAATGGGAAGTAGGTAAGAACTGGAGTTGGGATCAGTACTTGAGAATTGATGGAGGCACTCCCGGCTTCCGGAGTTTTTGCGTAATGTATCCTCTCAAAAAAATTGAAGTGGTGATACTATCCAATCAGAAAGATGACACCGCAGGACCGGGACTTTACAAAATCGCAACCGGCATTTATGCCGTGTTGAAAAATAAATGATTAGTTGGTAAAATGTGCAGGGAGGGGATTTTTCCTGTATTTCGTGTCTCGTGTTTCGTACTGGCATGTTGTAGCATAGCTTAGAGGTATTAGAAAAACAGTTCTATTAACCTTAAATTTTATCTTATGTCACAGGAAGTAACCTGCATCAACAAGAATAACAGAGCCAGTGCCTACGAACGGATAACACATATCGGCTGGCGCGGTAAGAAAATCACCGTACAACAAGCTATTGAGGATATCAACAAAACCAGAGATAGTTATTATGTACAACAAGGCACACACAAAGTCTACCTGATGGTTGCCGAAAGAAATGGCGTGGAGTATGTGAAAACAGAAAACGACGGAGATACACCTGACAATCTTTTAAGCCTGCCTGAATGTCCGTGATTTTGGTTCCGGAATCTTGAAGGTTCAGGGCTGCGTAGCCTCGAATCTTCAAGATTATCAGGGGTCAGTCGCCTGACAATTTACTTAATGCGCAATGATGTCGGAATATTTTCATTCTGCATTATAGTGCTCAGCTAAGCAATCAACCCTTTTATATTACTCTTTCTCTTTCACCCAGGTCAACTGTCCCAATACCAATGCTTTTATTCCGTCAGTATCATTGGCTACAAAACTATAACCGATGTTATAGCTGCCGCGTGCCTGTGCCTTAAAACGATTATACCCGTTGGCAACTAAAGGGTGTACGGGCAGTTCCTTTTCCAGGTAGGTAGAATAAAGCTGGCCATCTTTCATATAAATACGCAGGCTATCATAGCCGCCCTGCAGGCGATAAGTACCCACAAACTTTGCCATTACTGGAGAGGGCTTTCTATAAACGGCCGATACCAATTTGCCGATGTACTCATTCATTTTATCAAATTCAAAATCGGTGGTATTAGTAAGAATTACCCAACCTATTTCCAGGTCCGGATAAAAAGCTACCTGGCAACGATAACCCACCATGCCTCCTTCATGCAATACAATTGGATATAAGGGCTTCCAGCCTACACGCAGCGAATGCATCAAACGCCTGTTTTTCAACGAAAGAACTTTACTGGCAGCGGCGCTGGTATCGAATTGGAAACTGATATACTTCGCCAGGTCGCGCGCGGTTGAATACATTCCTCCTGCATACAAAGCAGAATTGGCATGAAAAACGGGCGTTTTTAAAAACTGTTGCAGACTGTCATCAAAATAATATCCTTTCGCCACAACGGTAGATCCGAAACTTTCGGTGCCCATGCCGCTGCTGGTCATTTGTAAAGGTTTGCAGATATTGTTTACCACATACTCGCCGTAATCTTGTTTGGCAGCTCTTTCTAACGCAATGCCCAGCATGGAATAACCGAGATTAGAATATAGCCGGTCTCCATAGCTGAGCAATTGATAATCCGGGTACACTTTTTTAATGTATGGCAATGATCGAAGTAAATCCTTTTTGCTGGCAGGTTCCAAACTTTCGTAATGCGTACGGTTCAGCATCCAGCGATCAATTTGTTTAGCAAAATTCACGTCGGCGGGTGTGTTGCGCGGCATGCCGGAAGTATGTGTAGCGAGTTGGAGAAAACTAATTCCACTTTCCGTCGCACTCTTTATCTCACCTTTATACTCAGGCAGGTACTTTTTTATGTCTTCGTCCAGTGCAATTTTCTTTCGTTGCACCAACTGCATGAACATGGTGGCGGTAAAAGTTTTGGTTACCGACAGAATGGGAAAACGGGTGTCAATGGTTGCAGCTACTTTGTTTTCGAGGTCGACATATCCCAACGATTCACTAAACACTATTTCTTTACCATGCACAACGGCCACTACCATGCCGGGTGTGTGGTAGCGGTCTTTAAATCCGGCAATACCTGCCTTCAATTGTGCAATAGTAGAATCGGGCAGTGGCTGTGCGGTGGAAACTACAGGCGCCATTGTCAGTAAACAAAGGCAGGCGAGCAATGAAAAAGAGTTGAACATCGGCCGTAGGTTTTATATAAGATAGACGTGTTGCCGCCTATTAAGTTACAGTGTAGGACTCCATTGGCGTCCTTTTTATGTAAAGGTGTAACTTTTATCTGTAAAAGACATCCTACCTTACAGCTTCATAGTTTAAGATTTACGCCTTAAACTTTTTACGTTGTGACTGGATCCCGATATCCAGCAACCCGATGATTAGTTCCTGAAACTCGGGTTGAATATCCAAATCCCATTCATAATTATATCCATCTTCATCGTCCTCCTCCTCCGCCGCCCATACATTCCTGCCACTACATTCCACGCGCAATTTAAAATGATCAAGCGTTACAGCTTTTATACTTTCAAATCGCTTTTGGGATATGGATGGCTCTTTGATTTGTACATAATTGCAATACTCATTGAAGCTTATGATCAACCAGTTTTTGTTATCGATATTGACGTCATCCTCCCGGACATACTCTACACGAATGGTTAAATATTTTTTTTCGATTTTTATCAGAACCGAATTAAAATGCCCTGTTGATATCTGCCATTGATCTTCATTGTATCGTTTTACAAAGTTGGCAATAAGGGATGCTGCCTTATTTTTAGAAAGGTCTACTTCAAACTTTGTATCGATCTTTTGAACTTTCGCCTGAAAGCTCATGCTTTTATTGTCGATATGTAAATTTGAAAAAGGTACCAGTGAGGCGTCAATCAAAGGTGTTTCATTCAGCATAAACCGCCCGCCCTTTAGCGTCCTGAAATTCTCACCGATTATGATATCTATGCGTGTCCATAACTTACCGGGATCTAACAAAAACACACCTTCGCTTGCTACGGATTTAACTGTTTCCATATTTTTTAGTGTTTGTGTTTTAGCTAAAGCAAAACAAATCATTCAGAGGATATGAGGGATTACAACTTATTCGCAGCGATTGGCTCATACACCTGTTTTCCCAAGCAAGGCCTGGTCACGGCTGCACAAATCCAAACCTTATTGCCTTACCTATCAGCAAAGCTGTATTCTTCACCTCAAATTTTTCCAGAAGACTTTTGCGATGTGTGTTTACGGTAGCAATGCTGATAAACAGTTTTCCGGCAATTTCTGCATTCGACAGTCCGCTGGCAATCAACAATAGTATTTCCTTTTCCCGGCGACTGATGACAGGCTTATTTTTACCCGTTTCTTTCATAGCAAGCGCAGCCTCTGAACTTAAATATTGCCTTCCTTTCATTACGGTGGCAATGGCGTCGATTATTTCTTCTTTTGAGGCATTTTTTAGCAAATAACCGGACGCGCCACTATCAACCATGTTATGTATAACGGCCTGTTGATTAAATGTACTAAGCCCCAGCACCAATACAGATGGATACATCTCTTTTACTTCTTTACAAAGTTCTGTGCCATTCTTGTCCGGCAAATTAACATCCATCAGTATTACATCGGGCCTGTACTGTTTTAAAAAGTTGAGACAAGAAGCGGCATTAGAAGCATGCCCCATCCATTCTATCGTTTCTTCATTTTTCAATAAAGAACGAATACCTTCTATAACCATATAGTGGTCATCTACTATAAATATGCTTACAGCCATCAAATATTAATTTCAATCATTACCGATGTTCCGCTTCCGGGGAGCGATTGCACGTCTAATTTCCCTTTCAAAAAATCCACCCGGCTTTGAATGTTCTTCCAGCCCATGCCCTGTGATTCGTGCAACGATTGTATATCAAGGCCGGTGCCATCATCTTCTACAGTTAGTGCCAATAGTTTCTCCTGCCGATGTAGGTGAAGTTGTACCAGCACCTCCTTCGGTTTACCATGTTTAATAGCGTTATTAACCAACTCCTGCGCAATCCGGTAAACGGTTACTGATACCATCTGGTTGATGTCTGCGTTTTCCATTTCAATGGCCTGGTAATTTACGTTGGTGGCACCGCTGGCTGTGATTTCGTTACAAAATTCTTTTAATGCTGTATCCAGCCCATATTTTACCAGCATTTCAGGCATCATATTGTGTGCCACCCTGCGCATTTCATTGATGGAAGAATTCAGCATATCAATGCTCCTTTCAAAAGCCTGTGCATTATCAGGTGTCATGATTAAATTCTCTTTCATACTGCTTAATGAATGTTTTATACCACTGAGCATACCTCCTAACCCATCGTGCAGATCTTTGGCAAGACGGCTGCGTTCCTGCGCCTCCCCTTTTAGTACAGCTTCGGTGGCGGTGAGTAATTTTTCTTTCTCCAGGTCATCAATTTTTGCCTGTTGTAATTTTCGATGATGCTTGTAGTTGCGGTAGGTAAGTAATGAAATAAACAAGAGCCCTATTGTTCCCGCAATTAAAAAGTAGTTGATGGTAGACTTTTGCTTAAGCTGTGCCTGTTGCAGTATTATTTGCGTTTCTTTCTTCTCTGTTTCGAACCTGGTTCGCATTTCCGCATCTTTTTGTGCTACCCCATCAGTAAATATTTTCCCGTATAAATCATAAAATTGCCGGCTAAGGTTCAAAGCCTCCGGGATATCTTGTTTTGCGGCAGTGATGAGCACCAGCTGGCCCAGTGTCCTTGCTTCGTATTCTATCAACTTATTATCACGGGCCATTTTTAAAGCGGTCATGGCCTGCCCGTAGGCTCTATTAAAATCGTTGGTCAACAGGTGGTATAAAGCAAGGTTATGGTAAGAGATGCAAATGCCGGCAGCATCCTCCGTCTCCTGGCTTAATTGGAGTGTACGTTCAGAAAAGCTTTTTATGTCGCCATACTTTTTTTCATACAATGCAATGTCGACCTTTCCCTGGAAACAAATATTTTCGACAAACTTATTATTGTTCTTCCGCGCCAATGTAATGGCCTCATCATAATGCTGACCCGCTTTTACAAATTGTTTCATGTCGGTATAACAATGACCCATGTTTTCGAGCAGAACCATTAAAACGCCCTCGGTTTTATACGCACGGGCAAGTTCAATGCCTTTTATTCCATATTCAACCGATTTATCATACTGTTTCAATTTGTAGTAAGTAGATTGAAGACCCGAGTATAAGTTGGGTTCTATCGTAGTATATCCTTTACCCTCCAATATTTTGATGGCCCGAAAAGTGTGGTCAATGCTTTTTTCATAATCGCCCAGAAACTTATAGCCTTCTCCCATATTAAAGAGGGAGATACCCATGTTGTAAACATCTTGTTTCTTTTCGGCCATGTCATACACCAGCTTACTGTAATACAGCATGGAATCATACTTTGATTGCTGTGTAAACACATAGGCAAGGTTGCGGTATGAACTGATAATGCCTTTTTCGTAGTTCAGGCGCTGACTTAACTCAGCAGCCTGCCTGTTATACAGTATTGCCTGTTCGGGTTCGTTGTTCTCCAATAGATCGCCCAGTGCCAGTAAGGAGTTTACCTTGCCTGTATCGGCCTTTGCCATTTTTATTATCTGCACCAAACTATCCTTATTGTCAGCGGACTGAGCTTGTAGCAGGCTGCATCCCGTACATAATAAAACAAGAAACCAAAAGCGCTTCATTCCTTAAGACAGTTTTATACAGTACAAATTAAGTTAGTTTACGCTTCCTTCCTACTCCTGTTTTTTATTGATTTTTCGGCCGGAAAAATCATCTTTTTGTATGATGCATCGATACATGGTTGAAAAGTACTTTTATCGTATCCTAAAACGATGTGAAATGAAAACGATAGTCCCGGTTATTCTTGCAAGCCTTGTGCTATTTTCCTGCTCAAAAAAAAGCAGACCGGCGCAACAACCTCCTGTTGACTACAGCCAGTATAAAATCAAAACGGCGGTTCATTCATCCAGGAATTACAGTGCTACTCCATCAGTTTTTTCATCTGACACATCGTCCTACACTTACGACGGCACTGCCTGTAAATATGTACAACGGCGAAATGGCATTGTTTATGAATATACGGCCATCCTTAATAACGGGCTGTATACGCAGGAGATGTATAGCAATGGTATACTTTCGGCGCAGAGAACTTATTACCGGTTAAATACCGCCGGCTATATTGATTCCAACTGGATTACTTACAATGGCACCGTTAGTCAAAGCGCCAAAAACCATTATAATGCCGATGGCACTATTGCTACCGCGATAAACTACTATTCGGGTTACATAACCCAAGTACGCTATAATTACAAAAACGGGGTAGCAGATTTTGCACATAGTGAACGTATTGCTCAGATTCCCTCTATTGCGAATGTCAATGATTCTGTGGCATATACGTATGGAGCTGAGATACCTTACCGGGCTGATTTTTACAGCACCGGGCTGCCGTCTTCCTTAATGGGCAAGCCCTCAAAAAGCCTAGTGCAAAGAGCTACTTATTATGATAAGCTCAACAGCCATACCATCCGTCAAACAATAGAGTACCAATATCAAACAGATGCCATAGGATTGGTTACCCGCAGGATTTTCAATATCTACACGCAACCAGGCAATAGTCTGCTACTGACCGATACCACTGCTTATACTTATTATAACAGGTGAAAGCAATCATTTCCTGCCCAGTCATACTATTTCCATCAGTCGATGCCGCTGCGCTACGAAGCGACGGAAACCGGCAGAGGATCCCGGCCCGCCAGCATTTATGACAGCAATTGATCGAAAAGTACAGAGCTTGGGCAAACACCGGAAAGCTTGTTACAAACTGATTCGGTAACTAAAAAATCATCCTTTCAGGTGATACAAACACGCGCCGCAGCCCTTTATTTTTAGTCTCTAAATTTAAACATGATGAAAAAACTATTAGTCCTCTCTTTATTCCTGTCGCCATTGTTGCAATTACAGGCACAGGAAACATTCGGAATGGCAAGTTTTACTGTTCCTGCAGGTTGGCAAATGACCAGGACCAGCGAAACCGTAACGCTGGAGAAGGACTCCAAAAAAGGAATGACCTGCAAAATCATTATTTCGGCAACAGAAAAAGGAGCCGTTACCACGAATGCCGAGTACCTGCAATACCGGGCAAAAAATGGCGGCGCGGGTGTTAGCTATCAAAATCAGCGGGGAGCTGTTACAAAGTACGAAGCAAACGGCCTTACCTCGTTCTTTTCAAAAGGAACGATGACACAAAACAGAAAAACGGTGACCAGCTATTTCTATTCGCTGAGTAATGGCAGCCAAACATTGTACTACCAACTACTTACTACTAATAACGAATGCATCACCGAATTCAACGAATTTATGACAACTCTGACAATGGAACTGGAACAAGCAGGCCAGACTAATGCGAGAGCGAGGAAAGCTGCACCCGCCGCTCCTGCTGCTCCGGCACCCGTCATGTAATGTAGTATTGTCTGATCTCATAATCTCCCGGCAATGCATCTGTTAAGAAAAATATTGTTACTCCAATTCATCCTGTTAATGGGTATGAGCGGCTATACACAAAAACAAACCTTTGATGTTGTGAGCTACGCGGTCCCTGGAGGCTGGCAGCAACAACAAAAGGAGGCCTTTCTGCAATTGTCTGTCATGGATGAAAAAACAGGAGCCTACTCCATCGCCCTTATAACCAAAGCCATTGCTTCTGAAGCAACGGCCGGTGAAAACTTTACTGCCGACTGGAACCGGTTAATAAAGGCAGCTGTGCAGGTAAACACCGAACCGGCCATGCTGGAACCGACAGCAGACAATGGCTGGGAGATTATTTCGGGAACAGCAAATTATGTTGATGGCAACCAGACAGGGTTAGCCACTTTGCTTACCGCTACCGGTGGCGGACAAATGGTAAGTGTGGTATTGATGACCAATACTGACAAGTATCAAAATGAACTCCTGGCGTTTATTAATTCCCTGGCATTAGCAAAGCCCTCGCCCGGGGCTGCTACCGATAAAAAAACAATCGCTCCCAGCAATGCCAACCGCTCATCCATTGCGGGTATGTGGGTTTTCTATAATACGGAGTCGAGTGGCACGTACAATGGCTTTCCGCAACTGACCGGCGGTTATATGAGACGAGAATATGTCTTTTACAATGATGGCACTTACCTGTACAGGTCAAAGGACTGGATGGTATATGTAAAAGATATTTTGTTTGTCTATGAAACCGGTACTTATTCCGTAAATGGCAACCAAATTACTATCAATCCCCAAAAGGGTAAAGGAGAATGGTGGAGCAAAGCGGCAAGTGGCAGAACCAGTGAATGGGGCAAACTGGTACGGGCCTCTACCGATTACAAAATGGAAAAAACGACCTACACGTTCGAGTTCGTACAATACAAAGGAGTCGATGAACTAACCCTTGTTTTACGCTCATCAAAACTTACCCAACGCGATGGAAAAAGTGGTGATAAGACAGGTGCGCAGGAATATCGTTATACCTCGAGGGATATAAAAAAAACATTGATAGATAATCCTCCCGGATTCAAAACGGGTTTTTGAGCATAAACAGCCTGCCAGTGATTAGCAGGTTGCTAAAGTACATTTCCTTTCCTCTTCCAGCTCTTTCATTCGCTTTACATCGCTGACCTGCATACCACCATACTTTGATTTCCAATTGTAAAAAGTAGCTTCACTGATGCCATGTTCCCGGCTGATGTCCTTAACTGACTTACCAACTTCCTGCTGGTGAAGGATTGACACGATCTGTGCCTCTGTGAATCGTTTCTTTTTCATAATTGACCGTTTAAGTTAGAGAATTTTTCCAATCTTGAATGGTTCATTTTAGGGGGAGCTTACAATATCTGCCATTGCTCTTCATTGTATCGTTTTACAAAGTTGGCAATAAGGGATGCTGCCTTATTTTTAGCAAGGTCTACTTCAAACTTTGTATCGATCTTTTGAATTTTCGCCTGAAAGCTCATGCTTTTATTGTCGATATATAAATTTGAAAAAGGTACCAGTGAGGCGTCAATCAAAGGTGTTTCATTCAGCATAAACCGCCCGCCCTTTAGCGTCCTGAAATTCTCACCGGTTATGATATCTATGCGTGTCCATAACTTACCGGGATCCAACAAAAACACCACTTCATTTGCAACGGATTTAACTGTTTCCATATTTTTTAGTGTTTGTGTTTATCTACAACAAAATAAATCAGTCAGCGACACGCCTGGCGGCAATCGAAACCAAAAAGTAACGGAAGCAACATTAATCGAAAAGCTTTCGAAATGTTCATGGAAATGGACGTACTCTTTTGCAAGAGAGGCTGTAGAGGAGCCCGACGGAGGTTCAGCCATGAAAAAACCGGAAAAGCGACAAAAATTTTGCGCCTTTCCGGTTCAGTAGCCTCGACAGGAATCGAACCTGTATCTGGAGCTTCGGAAACTCTTATACTATCCATTGTACTACGAGGCCGGTTCCGGTATTAACCGGGCCGCAAATATAGCCGCATTTTGGCTATTTGCCATCATTTTATCAACTGCGAAGCGTTGGCGGCAAAGATCTTCACTGCTATCGCCAGCAGTATCACACCAAAGAATTTACGCACCGCCGTCAGGCCACCCGAACCCAATAACCGCGCGATTGGCGACAAAGATTTCAGTACCACATAGATGATGATCAGATTCAGCACGATGGCGATCAGCAAAGTGGTGTTGCCATAGTTGGCCTTGAGCGACATAATCGTGGTGAGCGTACCCGATCCCGCAATCAGGGGAAAAGCAATCGGCACTACCGTGGCTGTTTTCACATCACCATCCCCTTTGAAAAATTCTATCCCCAACACCATCTCCAGTCCCAATATAAAGATCACGATCGATCCGCCTACGGCAAACGCTTCCACCGTGAGTCCCAATACCTGCAGAAATGCCTGTCCCAGGTAAAGAAACAGGATCATCAACGCGCCGGATATAGTGGTGGCCCGGAACTCCCGCATCCCTCCCATCTTCTGCTTCAGACTGATCAGGATTGGCACCGATCCAATAATATCGATTACCGCAAATAGCGTAAAACTGACCGTCAGCAGTTCTCCAAAATTGAAATTCATCGAGGGGGATTTTGGGCAAAGATATCCGCCTGCGGCGGAATGTGGAAATATGAAAATGTGCCCGCCTGCGGCGGGGCCATGTGAAAAAGGCGTAAAGTAACTAAGCGATAAGGTTCATATTCACCTATTGACTTATTCACTTATTGCCCTATCGATTAAAAAAAAGGCACGACCCGGAAGTCATGCCTAACCTAAAACTTAATACTTATTACTTGCTTAATACCGGCTTATCTGTTCTTTCAGCAGCTTGCGCGCAAAGTGAATGCGGCTCTTGATCGTACCCAGCGGTTCGTTCAGGTATTCTGCAATCTCCTGGTACTTGTATCCATCGAAGTATAACAGGAAGGGCACTTTAAAAATCTCGGGTAATTCGTCAATCGCCGTGCGGATTTCTTTTTCACGCAACACAGACTCCGCACCATTCGGTACCGAGGCCTGCTTCAGGTTGAGCAGAAAGTCTTCCGATGTATTGTCAAATACCGTTTTCCGCTTGGCCTTGCGACGGTAATCATTAATGAATATGTTGCGCATGATCGTAAATAACCATGCCTTGATATTCGTTCCAGCATTGTATTTTTCGTGATTGGCCAGCGCCTTATAAAGCGTTTCCTGGTATAAATCGTTCGCGGCTTCCGCGTCTTTAGTGAGGTTTATCGCAAAAGGTTTAAGAAAATCCGCATTGTCCACCAGCATGTCATTGAATTCCGTATTCGCCATAACCGTCAATTTAGTTGACCAAATTTAGTGATTTTACCCGGTTCAGCATAATTAATGTTTAACCATTAAACTGTTTTAACGAGCTATTCACATTGTCACAAAAACCTAACCGCATTTCATTTGTGCCGGTTTTACAGCCTTGAATTGAGTAACCGGCCTGTTTCCTGCATTTTCTGCAGGGTAGACGCCAATACCGGGTTGTGCAGCGCGTCTAAATGGCGGGAATGGTGCAGATCAGTACCCACCAAAGTGTAGAATTCGTGCTTCAGCAGGTATTCCGCCAGTTCCGTCACCGTGCGGCCATATCCACCGCTTAAAGAGAGTATGTTCAATTGAAAAAGACAGCCAGCCTCCTTCAATTCGTCATAGAATTCTTTGTTACGTACGAGGTAGCTGTATCGCTCAGGATGCGCGATAACCGGCTGATATCCCTGCATTTGCATTTCAAACAACACTTCTTTTACTCCCATCGGCGGATGTACCATCGAAAACTCCACCAGTACCATATTATCGCTGAGCGTGAGCAAAGGTTCTTTACGGCTCAACAGCCCCTCCACATGGTCATCGATATAGTATTCGGCTGCCGCTTTTAGCTCCACACCGATGTTTTCCTTTACCAATGCCTCTTGTACCGTATTCAATGCCCGCTGAATGGTATCAGGGGTGTTCTTATACATGTCCCAGAGAATATGCGGAGTAGTGATCAGTTTGCGGTAGCCGAGCGCTTCCATACCCCGGATCAGTTGCAACGATGCTTCCAGATCAGGCGCTCCATCATCAATGCCCGGCAGCAAATGCGAATGCATATCGGCTCCTAATACCGAGTAGTCAAAGGCATTTGAATCTTTTTTAGGTGAACGGGAAAAGAGGCGGAACATAACAGTGGCGGATTTTACGTTGCTAAAGTTAACGCGATTCCGTTGATTGCAGTAGTAAACAAATTATTAAAAGTTACGCGGTGGCAACGTCGGGAATACTTTATATACCAGTTTACTTTCCGGAAATATGATATGCCAGGCAGTGAGAAACAGGATCATGAAGTCGGTGTAGAACGATATGTTCGCCTGGTACCATTGCTCCAACTGGCCTTTGTAGCCAAATATTTTCCGGTAAGCTTCCTGGATATCATTGCTGTCGGAGATGATTTTTTCTTCGTCGCGGAAGATCACCGAACCAATACCGGTGATGCCCGGCAGCGTATTATATACCACCTGCTGTACTTCTGCCGGATAATGATCAAAGCTTTTTTTCATCAGCGGACGCGCTCCTACCAAGCTCATGTCGCCACGCAGCACATTGAATAGCTGCGGCAATTCGTTGAGCTTCGACATACGGAGAAACTTGCCCATTTTGGTTACACGCGGATCGTTGCGCAGCGTAATTTCTCCGGTACCGATCGAAGGACTGTTCTTCAGCATCGTGGCAAATTTCCAGATGGAGAATTCGCGGTTTTTATAACCTACTCTTTTTTGAAAATAAAAGATCTCTCCCTCACCGGTGAATTTCAACAACAACATAATCGGTATAAGCAACGGGGAAAGAATGATCAATCCGGTAAGTGCAAATAAAAAATCAAAAAAACGTTTGATAGCGAGGTACATATAACTAAGAAAAACGGCGGGCTTTCACCCGCCGTCATTGTTTAATAAATTGAACGGATCTTTTCGGCTACAGCTTTTACTTCATCGTCCGTAATATTAGTAGAACAGGGGATGCTCAGACAACGCTGATAGATGTAATCAGATTTGTCGTCATGATGATAATATACATCATCTTTGAACATCCGCAGTTTATTCATCGGCACCCAGAAAGGACGTGATTGCATCTGGTTTCCATTGAGCACTTTCAATACATCGCGTTGCTTTTCTGTTTTGAATGTAAACAACCAGCAGTTCGGGTCCACCTCGCTTTTCACTTCCTGGAAACTGATGTCGCCTACACCCTGCAGCTCGCTGCGGTAAAGCGCATCTACTTCTTTTTTTCGTTGAATGAAACCAGGCAGTTGCTCCATCTGCGCCACACCCATGGCAGCCAGCACATTCACCAACCGGAAATTATAACCGATCTCGTCGTGAATGTATTCAAACGGATCGCTCTTGGCCTGCGTAGTAAGATGTTTGGCTTTTTTCGCGAGCGCTTCATCATTGGTAACGATCACGCCACCACCGCCGGTGGTGATGATCTTGTTGCCGTTGAAACTGAAGGTGCCCATCAAACCAAAACCACCGGTATGTTTTCCCTTATAATAAGAACCCAGCGATTCTGTTGAGTCTTCCACTACTTTGATCTGGTACGTGTTGGCGATGTCCATCAACGTGTCCATATCACAGATGTTACCGAGTACGTGTACGGGCATGATCGCACGTATAACGCGACCTGTTTTGTTGTACACACGCTCCTCTCCTTTCTGGCTGGTTTCTTTTTCGAAGAATTCGCGCAACAGCTCCAGGTCCATCTGCCAGGTACCGGGATCCACATCCATCAGGATCGGATCGGCGCCGGTGTATTTGATGGAGTTAACGGAAGCAATGAAGGTTACATTGGGAACGATCACGTAGTCGTTGTCCTGCACGCCGGCCAGTTGCAACGCGATGTGCAGTGCCGATGTACCGTTGCTTGTTGCCACGCCGTAACGGCAGCCTGCGAATTCGGCTACCATGTTTTCAAATTGCGTCACATAAGAACCAACAGAAGAAACCCATCCCGTATCGAGACAGTCTTTTACATATTTCCATTCGTTGCCGGCAATATTGGGACCTGATAATAATAACATTCAGTGTGGTGCTTTGATAATGATTAAGAATGGATAGCCGATCAGATGTTGCGGAACTTGGCAGAATGCGCGTCCGTGATCATGCCGGAGTCCATGAGTTTGATGATCTCGCGGATACCATCGGGAACTTTTTTGGTAATGGTAAAGCCGAGCTCATCGCGGATCTTATCGCAGTTAACGCGGTAGTCGCGCGGGTCTTCAGTGCGCTCTACATAGATCGCTTTTGCGGTAGGAATTTGCTTTTGGATTTCTTCCATCAGCATACGCTTGCTGTAGTTCTCGGTTGTATCACCTACGTTGTATACGTTGGCTTTTACTTTTTCCGCAGGCGCTTCGAGTGCCAGCACTACTGCGCGTGCCAGGTCGTCTACGTGGCAATAAGGGCGGCTGAACTGCGGGCCCCAGATTTCCTGTTCGCCGGTAAGGCAAACGTTGCGGGTAAATTCATTCACCGTAAGGTCGAAACGGATACGGGGAGAGAAACCATATACGGTAGAGAAACGCAAAGCGGTGGCACAGATGCGCGCGTCTTTGCGTTCATTGAGCAGGTAGTTTTCAAATTTCACTTTCAGTTCGGCATACAACGATACGGGGCGCAGTTCTGATTGCTCGTCAACATAAGAATCAGGATCGGCCATTTTGCCGTAATTGCTGCAGGTGGAAGCAAACACAAAACGGTTTACACCGGCTTTTTCTGCTTTTTCAAATAAAGCAACGGAACCGCTCCAGTTTACTTCATTTGCTTCATCGGAAAATTTGGAGCAGGCGGGGTCGCCTACGATGGCGGCGAGGTGTGCAATGCCGTCGATGCCTTCAATAGCTTTATCGATATCCTCCTCATTGCGGATATCACCTTTTACAAACTCGAAGTTGGGATGTTGTGATACATCATACAATGCATCGCCGCCAAACTTGAGCGAGTCCATTACGCGTACATTATATCCTTTATCTAACAAAATCCTAACGAGAACAGAACCGATGTATCCGGCTCCACCTGTAACGAGAACTTTTTTCATATTATTTATTTGCCGTTTAACTTGTCTATTGTGAATAGTAAATGGTGAATCGTCAATAAAACAGCCAAAGCTGGTACCAATTACTTAATACCTAATACTTATTACCTATTACTTAAAACTTACTACTTATTACTTTCTGCGGATTGCCCACCACAACCACTCCATCCTCCACATCCTTAACCACCACACAACCCGCACCAACAATCACATTGCTGCCGATCGTAATACCCTGGCGAACGACCGCATTGGCACCGATAAAAGTATTTTCTCCCACCGTTACATTTCCGCTCAGTACCGCACCCGGACCGATATGCGCATACGCGCCGATCCGGCATTCATGGTCGATACTGCAGGAGGTATTGCAGATCGCGCCTTCCCCAACTGCTACCAATGGATTCAGGGTGGCATTGGCGGCTATCAGTATACCGGTGCTCAACAGCACAGTGGGACTGATAACGGCAGACGGATGAATGACCGATGCGGCGGACCGGCCGGTCATTTGGGCGAGCGCTAAACTGATGCGTTTCCGCAACTGGTTATCGCCGATGGCCACAAAATAATCGGCCGATTCCAATACAGTCTTTGCCTCTGCCACTGATTCAGGTCCGAGATAAGCCAGACCAAACGGATTCTTTTCTTTCTCCTCCCTGTCAAAATAACCCGCTATCTTCCCTCCCGCACGAAGCACGGCATCCGCCACCACATAACCGTGGCCGGAATAACCAATGAGCGCGACAGGTTTGTCTGGCGTTATTTGCATATGATTTTATCCGCGTAAGTCCGGCAGATCAGGTAAGAAAGCTTGTGCATGTCTGCGGCATACCGCCGCGCAAAGATAATACCATTAACGATTTTATCCTTTGCTACCTTTTGATATCCGGCCGGCAAGTTCGGCATATTTGCTTTTCAGCGCCTCCTGCACCACCCGCTGATCGTAGTCGGCAGTCACCTTGTTACGCAGGTTTTGCGCGTATTCCTTCATTTCTCCGGGATGCTCCAGTGCCCATTGCACTTTTGCCAGCAGCTCTTTTTCGTCCCGCGGGCGGAACAGTATGCCTGTTTCATGGTCCGTAACGATATCGGAGTTGCCATTGATATCGGAACATACTACCGGGCACTCCATCGAACCGGCCTGCAGGAGCACATTCGGCAACCCTTCCCGGTAAGAGGGATGGATCAGCATATCCGCAATAGCCATATAATAACGCACTTCATCCGTCCAGTCGATATGGATGATGCGCGGATCGGTTTTTAGTATTTCCAGCACATCGGGCTGCACGGGATCCGACATTTCAACCGGCCCGAGCACAATGAGCCGGATGTTTTCGCCCAGTTGGCTGAAAGCCCGCAGCAGTTCGCTGATACCTTTGTCTTTCACCACACGGCCTACAAACAACAGGTAGCGGTTAGCGGGATCGTACCCCAACGACCCGCGGATATCGGCAAGTTTGCCTTGGTCGAGTGTTTCTCTATTGTAAAAAAACGTGTCCACCCCGTTCACCGATCCTTTACCGATTAATTGAACGGGCCTTGCCGTAATGTTGTATTCTTTGATCGTTTTGATCACGCCGTTGCTTTCCGGACATATATCGGTGGCAAAGCGGCAGGTCAGCTTTTCGAGGGCGATCACGATCTTTCTTTTCATTCCGTTCAGTCCAACGAACCGGTATCCTGTCGGCGTCAGTAACCGCACCGGCACGCCGGCAAAATATCCTGCGATCATGGCAAGCAGACTTCCTTTGGGTGTACTGGCATGAATGATCAGCGGCTTTTCGCGTCGGAATACACGCCACAAACGGAACAAGGCCGCTATGTCTTTGAATGGCGCAATCTCTCTTTCCATCGGCACACCGATCGTCCTTACCCCTTCCCGCTGCCCTACAATGTCCAGTTCTTTATCCGGCGCCGACAGCGCCACGATATCATAATAAGCGGAAAGATATTTTAATTGCCCCTTTAAAATGATATGCTGAAAAAGACCGGCGGTCGATATACGGATGATCTTCACGGACTGCAGGCTATCGGGGAGCCGTTGGGATGTGTTATTCATAAATTAAAACAAACGCCTTCCGAAAACAACAGAGGGCGAGAACTTTCCGGATTGATCCATTACAATAAAAACCATCATCAGGAAAAACGGGAGACAGGGAATTTTATAGCGCGCCAGGGAACCGAAATTGGCAGTGGTAACACCTACGATGCCGGCAAACACAAATGCAAATACAAAACAGAAGACCAGTACGGGGGAAGAAAAAACCGTTTTGAAAAAACGCCTGAACCCGATTTTCCGGAATGCCATATAGATCAGGCAGAGAAAAGCGAACGCCTCCAGCGCACTGATCAGCATGAGCGGATTACGTACTTCAAAAAGAAATGGCCGGAAGAACGTAGTGATTACGCCCAGTGGAAATAAAAGAATCAAACTGGCAAAAGAGTCGCCGATCGGCCCTACCGAATAACCGGATCCCGTGGATTCTTCGAGTTTGCTGTACTCATCCTGCAAACCCTGCGCAGTTTCCACAATCCGTTCTGTTGAATACTGCGAAGCCAGTTCTGTCTGTGTCAGTTTACCCAACAATAATACGCCGCCTACCAGTGCGCCTGCGAAAAGGAATAAGGTGGCCAGGCGGCGTACGCCACTGTCGGCAATGCGCTTGCGGAATCCCAGGAACATCCAAAGGATAAACGCCGGTAACAGGCAAAGCAGGATATAGGGTTTGATATAAAGCAACAGCGTACAGCAGGCCAGTAATATGATGAGGGAAACGAATACTTTACGTTTGGTAAAGAATATCTGGTAAGCGGCGTAAAGTGCAAAACCCAACGATCCCATACAGATCGAGTCTTTCAGCAAAGAGCCGCCCCAGAACAATATCGACGGAAGAAAAAGAATGGAAAGCGCAAACTTCCACTGCAACCGCGGAAACATTTCGCAGAACATTTTATAAATGCGCCAGCAGCCTGCAAAAGAAAACAAGGAGAGGCAGAAACTGATACATACATAACTGTTGCCAAACAGCAGGGAGAACGGAAGTGCAAACTTACATACGGCAAACGTGCCCGCATTTTCCATATAATAATGCGTGACCGAATGCCCATCGTACATGAAGTAGGTGTAGATAGGATTGGACGGTTCCATTTTCTCCACCAGAAAAATATCTGCCAGGTGGCTCCAGTCGTCCGACACAGCATGATACATGTCAGTAACACCGCGATAATACATGAGCGTATCGCCTGCACCATAATAGTACTGAACGATCACTGCATAGAAGAATACGAATACAAGCCGCCATACGAGCGCGGGTATAAAATAACGCTGCATCTGGAGGCCATTGTACTTCCTGCGCTTGATGTACATAAAAATAAACATCATCAACAGGCAAAGCGGAACCAGATAAAAATCCGAATCCCTGAATAATCTTGTTTCAGTTATTTCATTCATGGCCGGCTTTTATTACCTGCTGATAAAAATCGAGATATTTCCGGGTCATCCCTTCCATATTGAACTGTTCATGGAGTGCTTTTCTTCCACCCATGACAATACGTTCACGCAACGACGGGTCTGCCAGTAAACGCAGGGTTTGTTGTGCCAGATCTTCTGCCGAATAAGGTGTTGCGAGCAAACCATTCACTTCATGTTGCACAATTTCATTTCCTGCGGCCAGGTCAAAAGCCACAACCGGTACGCCCGCCGCAAATCCGTCCAGGAATACCAGTCCAAAAGCTTCCCACAACGAAGGCATCCAGATCACCGAAGCCTTTTGCAGTTCTGCCAGCAGGTTATGCTGGTATCCCTCAAATATAATATGCTCCTGCAAACCGGCTTCTTTCACTTTTTGCTTCAGCTCTTCTTCCCGTACGCCCATGCCGTAAAAATGCAATGTTGCCTCCGGATATTGCTTCCGTATTTTTCCAAATGCTTCGATGGCATAATCGTGTCCCTTCCGCCTGATCAACCGGCCGGGAAGTGCAATCCTCACCTGCGACGGAGGCAGCGGAACCGGCAGTATTTCTTTTTGTTCATAGCCATGATGAATGATTGCTTTCTTTTTTCCTTTCAATAAACTGACCTGTTGAAAAAAACGGCTGACGATATCTGAAATAAGAATGAATCCGTCGAGTTGCCGGTAAATCCATTTCGTTACCTGGTAGTAAGGAGTCAGGTATATTTTGGGTGTAACGTTGAAGCCGTATTTGTTTTCATACCGGTCTGTATAGCTGTGCATGGTGCTCACCACCGGCACATCGATACGGCGGCGGAATTTCATTACTGCCAGCCAGAAATCGGCTTGTTTGAGATGGCTGTGTATGAGGTCGTACCTGCCGCCGGCGATTTTTTGCTGCAATGCCGTGAAAATTCCTTTTTCATACACTTTATTATATGCATGTGTGGTGATCGCCACGCCCATTGATTTCAGTTCGCCGGCAATGCGCAGGGCTGCTTCGCTGTTTGCCTGCTGATAAGCGATCCAGCATTCGGTCTGCGAATGCTGATTAAGTGCGGGAAGTAATTGCAGCAGTAATTTCTCTGCACCACCATAACCGCCGATATTGATAACGTGTAATACTTTCATGGATTCGTTCATCACCCTTGCAGCAAGGGCTGGTAATTCAGGAACAATCGTTCCAGTGAAAATTCTTTTTCCGCGTGAAGCCGCGCATTAAGCGACAACTTTTTGCGTAGCTCTTCGTGTTCCAGTATGTCTTTGATATAATTGCAAAGAGCATTTGCATCGCCCGGTGTGTACAGTAATGCATTTTCGCCATGCGTCACCATATTGTTCACACCCCATACATCGCTCACTACCGAAGGCAGGCCGCAGGCCATTGCCTGCATGATGGAGTTACTCATCGTTTCGCCGTGCGTGGCATGCACGTATATGTCGAGCGACTGCATAAAATCGACCAGGTCTTTTTCCGGCAACATGCCACAGAAGTCCACATCGGCAGCAATGTTCAATGAGTTTGCCAGCTCTTTCAATTCCGTCATGGTTTCACCATCACCGGCAATTCTCAGTTTCAGATGACGGCCGGGCATTTCGGCTTTGAGTCGGGCAAATGCCTTGAGCAGCACGGGATGATCTTTGATGCGCTGCAAACGGCTTTGCATGCCAATGACCACTGTCTGATCGATATTGCGTGCTGGCACGGGTTTATAAATATCCGTATCCAGCCCATTGGGAATAATATTAGTACGCCGGAAGAGAAAAGGCAGTTTCAGTTTTTTTACCGCCCCTTCTTTCGCCTCTTGTGTAAGAAATACCAACCGGTTGGCAAACAAGCCGGCGAGCGCCAGGAACACCCATTCTTTTTTTGTTTTAAGATGATGGGCCTGCGTATCGCGGACAACGATCCGTTTACCCCTTGAGAATAATTTATACGCGATCACGGGCAGGATGAGTGTGGGTCCGTGCAGGAAAACGGTATCGGGTTTATTCTTCTTCAGCAGTCCGTATATACGCCGCAGGGTAGGCATGTCCAATCCGGGACTTTTTTTAAAGAACGCATAGGGAATGTGCAGGCTTTCGCACTTGCGCACATAATCGGGTTGCACTTCTTCTATACCGCAGAATAATGCTTCGGTATGAAAGACCTGTTGCTTGTCGCCTTTAACGATCGAAAAGAAAACATTTCCGTGGCCGCCGAGGCCACTATAAAGAATGTGCAGGATTTTTTGCTGGCTCATAAAGATCAGTCGGGCATAAAGAAATACCGTGGTTCGCGGCTGATCAGCGGCGGAACGCCAAGCAGGTGCAGGCGCCCCATTTGGTAGTGTACAGACCACCAGCCCGCATCGGCATCGGTTACGTTGAATTCAAGAAGATTTTCAGCTGTCGGAGATTCTTTCATTTTGTTTCCGGCATCGTAAATACGCATCCAGTCTGTTTTGTAGATATAAAATTTGCGCGTGCCTTTCGGTACATAGAAATAGAAGTAATTATAAAAGCCACCCTGAAGCGGCGACGCAGCAGAAGCCACGATCGAATAGGTGAGTTTATGAGGAAAGTAAGCCGTTACACCGGCTGCATCATTGTCCTCGATGACCACAATGTATTTGTTGCGTTGCAGTTTACGGAAGTCCACCGTTACCTCGCCATCGTTGGCGGTATAATATGCTTCGGAAAGCGGCGCGTCGCCGGGCTTGAGGTTATTATTCCACGGATAAACTTTTACGGTTGCCCGTCCGGATGGGTTCAGCCTTCCACCTTTCAGTTTCATCCATGCGGAGTCCGAACGCCTTGTATCGATCAGCATGGTGATATTGCCCTGGAAAGTCATTGAGGGACCAAACGGATGCACAACACCTGGTAACCCCATCGCTTTTACTTCCTGCGCTGACAAAAACGGGGCAGCATTATATAACCGGACATCTCCGGTACGTTTTAGCGTAGAAAGGTAACTGCGTGTGTATTGCTGCCAATCTTTTTTGCTACGGGGAAAACTAACCGCCGCCTTGGTACGATAAGCCGAGCGCATTTCATTACCCCAGGTAGTGACCGGCATACCGGCTTCACCCGGCATAATATTGAGCGCCGCATAAGAAGCTACCACACCTTCTTCCATGATCTCTGCGAGATAGGCGAGCAATTCTGTTGTCTTCTGATTTCTTTGAGCAGCGGGTACCTCACTATATTCTTTCTGCAAGCGCACATAATGCAGGTACAGGCCGATTTGCTGCAGGCGTTGTAATTCCGCTGCATCGTTGCACTCGTTCATGGCTGTTTGCAAGGTGGAGAACCAGTTGTATAATTCATTTTCGGTGATCAGCGGATTACCATTCCACGATTCGAAAAGCGGGCGTATACGCGACCGGGTTTGCGGAAAACAATCACGATAAAATTTAGTCAATACTGCAGCGGTATCTGTTCCGGTATCCCAGGCAAGCGCTGCCGTAAGAAAATGTCCGATGCCCTTGGGTATCCAGGCATAAGTTGTTTCTGCCTGGTAAGAGGACACACCGGCTTTGTTGAGCTTTTTCATCCACGACACAACAGTGGGATAACTCGCCGCCATGCCGGCACCCGGCAGATCGCGATTGCTTTCAAACACACTGTAGTACATGTAAATGCCCAGCGACTTCGTTTTTGTTTTCCATCGGCTGATCAATTCATCCGTAGAATATTTCGATGTATTGAAGCCATTCGTCAGCGTAACAAAAATATTGTCTTCAAGATTATAACGCGGTATGTCGATATGATCGTTGTAAGCGAGTATCCCTATCTTTTTACCCGGATGTGTACGGCGGAGTTTCTTTGCCACTTCGTTGGTAAAATAAAACACCTGGTCGCTGGCATTACTGCCTACGCGGCGAGCAGCAGCCAGATCACTATAAGAAGGTCCGTCGAATGGTTCGAGTGAAAGCATGGGCACCGGTTTGCCGCGACGGTCGGCCGCATCAAATTGCGTGGCGAGCCAGCGCCAGGCCAGCTCGCTTACTGCGGGAAGGCCATAGTTCAATGTTGTGCCCCATTGTACATTGCCATTGACAAGCGGCTTGCTGAGATAATCGCGGTTGGCTTCAAATGCTGCGCGATTGTCTGCTACCAATCCATAATAAGCATGTACATTATAGGTCTGAAGACTGCCGCCCATTCCGTTGGCACGTTCCCAGAAATAATATTGTTCGGCCAGGCGGTCAGAGCCATAGCCCCATCCCGGTGTAATTTTTCTGTAGGCAAAATCCGGTCGCGTCAGTAGTTCAAACGACTGGTATATTTTTTTACTGGTGGGTTTAATATGCCAGGCCGGATTAGGAAAATAATAACGGAAGCCTAATTGCTGCAGATAGCGATACATGCCCTGTCGAAGTCCTTCCGCCGTATTGGCACATACATAAGCATAGGCATTGGTCGACTTTATATAAATACCTTCATCACCGTAGGAAGAAAGTTTGGAAGGAAACTGTCTGAACTTGTCGCGGTCGCGGGTGGTAAAATAAATGCCTTTGCCATTGAACCGGTTGATGCTGTCGGCAATCACGCGACCATAGAAATCGTTGAGAATACGTATGACCTCCCTTGCCGATGCCTTTTCTTCCGGGGAAGCCGAGATTTCAAAATAAACACGCACGGTTTCCTGCGCGCGAACCACTCCGGTGGACAGCAGCAGTAAACTCAGTACAACAATAAGAAGCTTGTTTTTTTTCATCATGGTTCCTTTGCAACCGTCAGTCCGGGCTGTCGCTTTTTGTTAAGCCAGGCGATGAGTGGTCGCTCAATCCACCGGTAAAACAATAAGCCTGCCACGCAGATGGCGATTATCAAAAGGATGGTTAAAACGTGGAGCAGCGTTGCATCGGTAATGCCGGCAGACACCAGGATCCGCATGCCGGCGGCCAGAAGCGGGAGGTGAATAAGATAAAGAGAATAGGAGGCGTCGCCCAGGGCAAGCAGTAATCGTGAAGGACGGGCCAGGCCACCTTCCCTTTCCAAACGGATAAGTGAAATAATTATTAAAGAAGAAGGCAGGCCAAATATAACCACCCGGTTGAGCGAACCGTGAAAGATCATGATATCTCTTACGGCCAGCCACCCTCCCGCTATAAACCCGGCGATACCGGCGACCAGCAGAATTTTGGCCAGGCGAACATTGAGTTTCTTCCACAGAAAAGCGACCGCAATGCCCAGCAGGAATTCGATGTTCATCGGAAAGAGCAGGATGGTCATCCAGGGATCTCTGTCGGCTTCACCGATCAGTACAAGCAACACTCCGTAAAGAACCAGCACCACCGCAAATACGATCTTTCTTTTTACCAGGAAAAACCCGGCAAATAAGACATAAAAGAATAATTCATAGGTCAGGGTCCAGCTTACACCATTCACCATTTCGTGACCGGGCAGCAATAACAATGAACCCAGCATTTTATCGAGGCGGAAAATATCATGATTGCCGTAATGACTCCAAAATACCCAATGCAACGCCAGGAATATAAAAAACAAAACCCAATAGGGTGGATAGATCCTGACGAACCGTCTCCGTAAATAACCGGGAAGATTGCGTGCATCGGATGTTAGGTGAAAACAGGAATAGGTGATGATGAATCCGCTCAACACGAAAAAGATATCTACTCCTGCTCCGCCAAAGGCAAAAACATCTCCCAGGAAAGTATTTCCGCTGACGAACTTGAAAGTAAATCCTGCATGCATAAGCACCACCAATAAGCTGGCAATGCCCCTTAACACCTGCAGGTATTGTAACGTATATCCTTTCGCGGGTTTTATTGCATCCATTTTTTATACCATAACTGGAACATCAGCAGTGTCCATAATAAAGTGAACCTGTAGTTATCGCCGCTGTAATATTCATGCAGCAGCTTCGCTACCTGCTTATGATCCAGCAGGCCATGTGCGGCCAGGCTTTTCTCCGATAAGTGCTCATCAAAAAGCGGCCGCAGGTCTGAACGGAACCAATTAACCAACGGTATGGAAAAACCCATTTTGGGGCGTTCCATTATTTCACGGGGCAGGTAGTCATGTACGATCTGGCGAAGCAGGTATTTTGATACACCATTCCGGTATTTCATTTCATCCGGCAAAGTGGCAATCCATTCGATCAGTGAATGATCAAGTAAAGGCTCGCGCCCTTCCAGCGATATGTGCATCGTAGCACGGTCGACTTTCGTCAGGATGTCGCCGGGCAGATACGACAGGTAATCGAAGGCCAGCAGCTGATCGAGACGGCCGGGCAATTTTCTTATTTCATTTTTGCGGAATAGTACCCCCGGCGATGCCGCTTGTGTGAACAAACCGGCCAGTGTATCCGGAGCGGCTGTCTGGTTGGCAAAATCGATCATGTCGGCCAGGTCGGTTTTGCCTTGCAGAAAATCAAGGTATTTGGCAAGGTTATCAGCCGATGTATTTCCTGAAAAAATTTTATTCAGCACCGTTTTCGGCGTATTGCGCAGCACGGTGGCTGCGAGCGGTCTTAACGCTGCAGGTATCTTGTCTTTTTTCGCGGCAATGCCCAGCAGGGCCGCGTGCCGCTCATAACCCGCAAATAACTCATCGCCTCCATCGGCAGATAAGGCCACCGTTACCTGTTTGCGTGCAAAACGGCTGACCAGCATGGTTGGTATGGCCGAGCTGTCGGCAAAAGGTTCATCATAACATTCCGGCAGTTCGGGAATGATGGCTTTTGCATCATCGAAAGAACAATATAATTCATGGTGATCCGTGCCAAGGTGCGCCGCAACTTTGGCAGCGTGCTGCGCTTCGTTGTATTTGGCATCGGTAAAACCAATCGTAAAGGTTTTAATTTTTTCGGAGCGGCCGCTTTGCAATAATGCCGTTACCAGCGAGCTGTCGTATCCACCACTCAGGAACATTCCAACAGGTACATCACTGACCATGCGGTACTCACAGGCTTTTATGAGCCGCTGCCGCAATGCTTCTTTTGCCTCCGCATCGCCGATCTTTTGTTTGGGCTGACCATAATAGTCCAGCACATCCCAGTAACGTTGTTGTGCGATATTGCCGCTCTTCAGGTCCACGCGCATACTGCAGCCGGGTTCCAGCTTCCAGGTATGTTTGAATATGGTATAAGGCGCGGGAACAAATGTATATTGAACATATAACCTGAAGGCTTGCGGATCGATCGCTTTTTCAAAACCGGGATAGGTGAAAAAAGCTTTCAGTTCGGATGCAAACAAAAAACATCCGTTGTGCTGATAATAGTATAAAGGTTTTACACCTGCGCGGTCGCGGCTTAGAAACAGTTCCTGTTTTTCTTCATCGAAAATGGCGAAGGCAAACATACCGGTGAATTTCTTCACGCATTCATCGCCCCATTGCTGGTAGGCATGCAGGATTACTTCCGTATCAGAACCGGAAATAAAAGCGTGTCCTTTCGCGCTCAGTTCTTCGCGAATCTCGCGGTAGTTATAAATTTCCCCGTTAAATATAATAGAGAGGCTGCGGTCCGGCGTAAACATCGGTTGCTTGCCGAGTGGCGAAAGATCAATGATGGAAAGTCTTCTGTGTCCCAGCCCCAACGTGGCGTTGTTCAGGGAAAACACTTCCTGCCCCGAGGCATCAGGCCCGCGGTACGACAGTGCATCCGTCATCTTCTTCAGTTCGGTGTCTCCCGCTTTCCCCGTATAATCAATGTATCCGGCTATTCCGCACATAAGGTCGCAAAATTAATGAGTAGGCAAATGATACCCGCTGATGGTTTCCCTGTAAATGTCAATCAATTTTTGTATGTAAGTACGTTTACGCGCCACATCGCCTGCGTATGCGCGGGCTTTTTCTATCCGGCTCCGGTAGCGGTCGGACGCAGTAAGATATTCTTTCAATACACCTGCGGCATCGGAAGGATCATCGAGACGGAAATAATCCGCATGTTCGCCCGCAATATCTTTCAATGCAGGAATATCCGATAAGAGCACAGGCAGGTTGGCGGCCATCGCCTCGATTACAGACAAGGGATATCCTTCAAACTTCGATGCCATGATGAAGAGATCGTATTTCCCCAGCACACTGCTGACATCGGTGGTCTGTCCCATCATCCGCACATTGAGTTGTTCCTTTTCAATGCGCTGATTGAATGCTGTGGTATCTCCGCCGCCGTAAATGTCGAGAGATACGGGCAGTCCCTTCAACCTGGCAAAAATATCCAGCAGATACTGGTAGTTCTTTACTTCGCGGATGGTGCCCACTGCCACCACACGCAATTGTTCCGGAACAGGAGTGGCAGGTTTTATTTCAAAAAAACTGTCTTCAATAAAATTGGGAAGAATGTACTTTTTTCCTTTGAACGAAATGGCCGAGGAAAAATCCTTTTCCAGCATCGGCGAAAGGAAAATCAGCGCGGCCCTGTCATCTCTGAACAAGGTTCTTTTTTCCACTGCCTTGAGAAATGGTCGTGTTTCCTGGTCTTGCGTATACATGGTATGCAGCGTATGTATCTGCGGAATGCTTTTGGGTTTCACCATGTTTACATACGAACCGGCCGGATTCAGGTGTGTATGAATGATATCCGGCTTTTCCTCTTTGATCAACCTGCGCAATCTGCGAAGCAGAAAAAGCAGGTCGGCGCCACCACTGTATTGAAGGTCTACTTTTTTCACGCCCTGATCTATCTTATCCAGCAAGGGTGAACCTCCGATAAAATAAGCAAGGGTATTGTTCACTTGCGGAGACAGGCCATTACCCTGAAGTGTATTGCTGAGCAACACTTCAGCGCCTCCGACATTCAGTGAATTGATCACATGTAAAACTTTCATGCAGTATCAGCGGGCGAGTACGATCAGTGAAAATCCGCCCATTGTATTGGCCGCAAAATCTTTGTTTAGCGGATAAAATATGCGCCGGAGGAAATTGCAGAACCGGTTAAAAAGGGTTAGTCCTTTATTGTTTACTTCCAATGCCGTTTTGGTATAAGCCCAGTCGATCACCTCCTGCCCGCTGTCGCGGATGGTGGCCAATGCGGTTTCTTTATTGAAATAATGCAGATGTCCGACAGACTTTCTCACATGTTTGAAATTATTGATCGCGATGGAAAACATGGAGATATCGAGCGGTATATGATAGATTTTATATGTTGCTTTTTGCGAAGCGGTGCGGATGAACCCGAGATAATCGTCTACGTGTTCAAACACATCGATCATCAGCAGCAGATCAAAATGTTTGTCGGTGGTGAGCAGGTTCTCCTGGAAAAACTCCAGGCGGTCCTTTTTTCGTTGCTCCATCAGTTTGAACGCATCCGGCGCTATTTCGTATCCGGAGAAAGCAATGGATTGATCGGGAAGCCGCTGATGGAGCTGGTTGAGTATCTCTCCCGCGCCACACCCGATCTCTACTACTGTTTTGGGTTGAAGATTGTTTTTCTGCATGATCTTAATGATCTGTGTGGCTTTCCATGGAGAATCTTCTACGTGCCATGTCGGGTTCTGGTGGAGGTATTCGCTGTCGGTTACAGCATAGTCGGTGGGTGTCATAAGAAAAAGGTAGTTTGGTTTGCGTAAATTATCATACCCGGAATAATCGTTTCGCAGGCCGAACGATCGGATTATAAAGATATTTCACATAGAGGAATTTTTTACTGCAAACAATTTGCCGGTAAATGGCGGGGTACTTTTTTTTCACGTAACCGGCAAACTTCCGGAACTCCGCGGGACGGTTAACGATCATATAAAGCAGAGTATACCTTACATGATAAAATAAAAACTCGTTTTTCCATTCAAGGAGTCGTGTGGGATCAGCGGCTTTCCGTTCTTGCGCATAGGCATGAGACTGTTCGATCATGCCGAGTATGTCGTTGATGGCGGCATCCGCAGACATGGCTGTAACACCCAGGTTGTTATCGTGCATCCGGATGATGTAGCATGGCTCATTCAGGCAAACCACATCACTCACTGCCATCAGCATAAAATTGATCCGCTGATCGTCGCACAGTTTGATGTCAGAGAAATTAATATTGTTCGCCCGCATGATATGGGCATTGACGAGGCATCCGCCCCACCCTCTTGAAATAAAAGGCGGCAGGAAAAAAATGTCCATGCCTTTGTTCATGGTAGTATGGAACAATAATTCTTCGCGAACCGGATCATTTGAAACAAGTTCACCGGTTTTCTCAAAAAACAACTTAGACCGCCCGAAAATAATACCTACATCCTGGCGGTTGCCGACAGCTTTGATGGCATCGGAAATGAACGAAGGATTTTCAAGATAATCGTCACTCCCGAGATTCATCAGGTAGTCGCCTTTGGCAAGTTCCATAAAGGTAAGCCGGTAATTAAGCGCTATACCCAGGTTTTTCTCATTGCGAAAAAAGCGTACACGCGGATCATTCAGGTAAGGTTTGATGACCTCCACAGAATTGTCCGTACTGCAGTCATCATTTACCACTATTTCAAGGTTGGGATAATTTTGTTGTAAAGCAGATTCTATTGCCTGTGCGATCCATTGCTGACGGTTATAGGAAGTGATAACAACACTGACCAGCGGTAATTTTTCATCCATTGTGTTTAAGTTTTAGCAACTGCCGGGCAAGTTGCCGGGCTTCGGGCATTGACAATAATGTAACGGCAAACGCAAATGCAAGCATTGTGCCCAGTCCAAGCAGGTTGAGATGGAAAGAGGGAAAATAGATGGCAAGAATCAGCTTGACGGCGGAAAGAAAAACAAGTGGAGGAAGCAATACCAGGAGGTTGTCTTTGACATACCAGTTCCACAATTCTGTTGTCAGCAGTTTGCGGTGGATGAGCGGCTGACTGATCAGTACATATCCCGCATTTACTGACAGCCATACAAAAGACGCTCCCACTGCCCCGTATAGATTAGTCCATACAAAAAGTAGCGGGATAAGAATAACAACGGCCACGATATTCTGGTAGATCGTAAAACGCGTCCAGCCATGCGCGATCATCAGGTTATAAGGGATGACCACGATACCGTTGCAAAGACTTCCGACGATCATGATCTGTGCCAGCAATACTGTAGCGTCGGCAGTGACGGCGTTCTTTGTCCAGCTAAACAGAAAATCGTACGTAAAAAAAAGTAAGACCAGTCCGATCGGATACAGTAAAGCGCCCATGATCCGGCATGCCTGATGATATAGTTTTTTCAGTGCTTCCTGGTCATTGGAAACCACGAGACCGGAAAAGCGCGGAAAGAATGCGGTACTGACCGGCCCCACCAGCATAGCCAGGCTGGTGGCAATAGTAAAAGCCAGTACATAGTACCCGAATTGTGTAAGCGGCAATATTTTACTCAGAACGATCTTGTCTGCCTGCGATAGAAAAAAGCTGATAAGGCCAATGCCGGTCATGCCTATGGCAAATCTTCCGATCCGGCGGATCTGTTCACCTGAAAAAGCCGGGCGTCTGCCTTCCGGCATCGAGCGCCAGAAATAAAAACGCATCACCAGCACGTAAACGAAGCTGAGGCTGGCCTGCCATAAAAAAAAAGCATTAAGTGTGGGAGAAAAAAAAGCGAGTACGATCAGCACGCCGGCCCCTCTGAGCGTACTCATCACGACGAGGATGATATTGTTGGTCACCTGCCTCTCCAGACCGGTAAGACCGCCATTGTATAAACTGATTGGCCACTGGAAGGCGATCACCGCTCCCATGAGCGCTACGGATTGCTTAACCACAGCCGGCGGCAGGGTTTCAGCTTTGATCCAGCGTGTGGAGATAAACCCTGACAGCGCCACCACCAATACCGCGATCAGAATGCCGATGAGCCAGTAGATCAACTCCAGTGAAAAAGCAAGATCTCTGATTTTCCTGACCTCGCCGGGTTGTGAACGGAACCTCGCGAGTTCACGGCTAAGGGTGGTGCTTAATCCCAGATCGAGTATGGCCATCGATCCCAGCAGCGTGCCATAAAACCCAACCAGGCCATATGACTCCATACCAAGATAACGGATGTAGAAGGGTATCAGCAGTACAACAATAGCGGCTGCCCATACTTTACCGATTACGTTGGCGGAGATATTTAATTTTATCGCAGACACTCAGCTTTTGTAAAATGTCTTAAGGTCCTGCAATTGCCGGCCGATGTGTCCGGCATACCAGTTGCCGGTTAGCGGCTCCACGCTTCTCGTATCGCTTTCAACCGGCAAAATTTCCACCGGTTTTTCGAAAACGTCTCTGAATATTGTCAGCAGTTCATATTTCGAAACCGTATCAGAATACGGAATGATCAACCGATCGTGTGTTTCGCTCTGAATTATCTTCAGGCAAACCTGTGCCCACTGAAGTGTGGTGATTCCGTTCCAGAGATGGTCTGTAAATCCTTTGAGTTGTTCTGCTGTGGAAGACAGGAACCAGGGAAGAAGCGATCTTGGCTGGTCGCCCGTCTCCATACCAATAACGGAACAGCGGATAATAAAAGCGTTGGGGAAAGACTGCAGCGTATCATCGGCGCACCACTTGGACAATGCATAGGCCGATTCTGCCGTAAGCAGGTTGGTAGACGGATGAATAACACCTGCACCTGTGGAAGCAAGAAATACGGGAAGCCCGTAATTGACAAGGTAGGTTTCCCTTTCATCCGGATTGGACTGAGGAATCCTGGCCGCGCAGTTGACGATCCAGTCAAACGAATGAGTACGAAAGAACCCGATAAATTCCTCGCCTGGCCAGCGTGCGTCTACCGTTGTCAGTTCAATGCCTGGTATAGTACGAAGCAGCTTATCTACTGCATTTCCCAACATGCCCCTGTGTCCCACTACACACACTCTCATAATACATTGTTGAGATGCTGTTCTTTCTTCAATATCCGGGGCTGCGGGAAAAGTACGAGGTAATCATTTGCATTGATTTTGCTGCTGATCATATTGTAGTAATTCCAGGCAAAAACAAGCACCACATCGTATTGTTCGGCAGCCGCTTCCTCCGTGAATTTAATTACGGGGATATTACAAGCCGGAATGAACCTATTCACCCGCTCTGGTGACTGGTCAAAGATGTACTTTACGTCTGCTGTACCGAGTCCCAGCAGATTGCAAAAAATATTGCATCTCCCAGAGGCACCGAAGCCAATGATCGACCGGCCTTCCGCACGTAACTTGCTGATTGCCTCCTGGCAGCTCGCCACGTGTTGCTTGATCTGTTTGTCAAACGCTACAAATTCTTCCGAACTGGTAATACCGGCCGCTCGCTCTTTAGCAATCTGCTGCTCGATTTTTTCCGGCATCTCGCTGATATTCTTGCGAGCGAAAATCCGAATGGAACCCGAATGCGTGTCGATCAGGTCAAAGTCATATAAAGTCATACCATGCAGGCGGAACAGATTGTTAAGGCTGAACACGGAATGATAGAACATATGTTCATGGTAAATAAAATCATATTGATTTCCCTCTACCAGGTTAAGCAGGTAATGTACTTCAGCCACAAAAGACCCATCTTCTTCCAGGCAATATTTGATCCCTTCAATTACGGCAGTAAGATCATTAATGTGGGCAAAAACATTGTTGGCCACAACAATCCGGGCAGATCCTCCGAGACCGTATTTCACGGCATTGTCATAATTGAAAAAGTCGACGATCACTTCGCAGCCTTTATCCTTCGCTACCTGCGAAATATTGAGCGAAGGTTCGAAACCGGTTGCTTTAATACCAAGGTCGTTAAACGGTTTGAGTAACACACCGTCATTACTTCCGAATTCGATCACAGCTTTGTTTTCTTCCTTCAGCGAAAAACGCTTATCGAGGTAGGTCGCCACATCGGAAAAATGTTTGGTAAGGCCAATGGAAGACATATACCTATAGTCGCGGAACAACACATTTGAATCGACAATTGTATCTACCTGCAGCAGGCCGCAGTTATCACAAAAAAGCAGATTGCAGTCATAGGATTGTTCGTCACGGATCTGCTCGATGGAAGGGAAATAACCGGCCAGCGGAATTGAACCGAATTCGATCACCGGCTTTAAAGAATCTTTCTGACGGCAGCCGGAACAATACACTCTTTTAACGGATGACATATTAAGGTTTGAAGTAGTTGTAGTTGGAAAGGATTCGATCGAGTTCTTCTCTTGAGACGGCTACATCTTTTGAAGAAAATTCGCCACTGGCGAATGATGGAATAGCCGGGGAAATGTCTTTATAGTGCATAAGGAAGATATTATCTTCTTTATCATAAATCGTTCTTGGGAGTTCTTCCGCCGCGATCATGATCTCGTGCAGCTTCTCGGAGATACGGGGCTGGCCTTTTTTATAAGACAGTCCGAATTTCTCGTGGAAAATTTCAAACAGGTCAGATACTTTGTGGCTCTTCAGGTTGGGAACTACGTTTACACCCGACTTCTCCAGCGAATGTTCGATGAGGTCCATTGCTTCTTCGATGTCGATCATGAAGCGTGTCATGTCGGAAGAATAAAGCGTAAGCGGATAATTTTTGCGGATGGCTTCCCACATCAGGGGTATAACGCTGCCGGTAGAATTGAGTACGTTGCCATAGATCGCGCAGGAAAGACGGATGCCTGAAGTTGGTGCATTGACGATGAAGGATTCACCGGCTACGAACTTCATGGATCCGTAAAGCGTAGTAGCTGCGCGGCTTTTATCGGAAGAAATAAAACAGGCCGCTTCCATGTTGTTTTCTTCAGTGGCGCGGCGGGAATTCAGGGCGCCATTGACAATGATCTTCACCCCTTCTTCCACGTTTTGGTCCACCGCTTCGATCTGCTTGAGTGAAGCCGCAAAGATGCCGATTTCATGTCCGGCACTCGCACGTTTTAACAGGTCGAAGTTGCGAATATCACCTACCACGCAACGGATGCGGGGAAATTCTTTTTTCAGGTAGTAATGCTTTGATTCATCGCGACTGAATACCGTCACTTCGTTGTCTTCATGGTAACGTCTGATCAGGTTTTTGCCAAGGTAGCCGGCACCGCCTGTGATAAAAATCCGCTTATTTTTCATGTGTTAAATTACTTGTTTTAAATAGGCTCCGTAACCGCTTTTGGCGAGGCCTTCGGCTAGTTGCAACAATTGCTCCCGTGAAATAAAATTGTTTTTATATGCGATCTCTTCGATGCACCCGATCTTGGTGCCCTGCCGTTTCTCAATTACGCGGATGAACTCGCTGGCATCACTCAAAGAATCGAACGTACCGGTATCCAGCCATGCCGTGCCGCGGTCGAGGACTGCCACGTGCAAAGCTTTCCGGCTAAGGTATTCCCGGTTGACGTCGGTGATCTCGTATTCACCGCGTGCGGAAGGTTTCAGGTTGCGGGCAATTTCCACCACCTGGTTATCATAAAAATAAAGTCCCGGCACAGCATAGCTTGATTTCGGGACTGCAGGTTTTTCTTCAATGGAAACGGCATTCATCTGGTCGTCGAATTCCACTACGCCGTAACGTTCGGGATCTGATACGCGGTAGGCAAATACATAACCTCCTTCGATATCGGACAGGCGTTGCAGTTGACGGCCCAATCCCATGCCGTAAAAAATATTATCTCCAAGCACCAGGGCCACTTTATCCGATCCGATAAAATCCGCGCCGATCACAAAAGCCTGCGCTAATCCGTTTGGATTTTCCTGTGTGGCATATTCAAAACGGCAACCTACCTGTGAGCCGTCGCCCAGCAGGCGTTTGAAAGCAGCATTGTCTTCCGGAGTAGTGATGATGAGGATCTCGCGTATGCCGGCCATCATCAATGTAGACAAAGGATAATAGATCATCGGCTTGTCGTAGATCGGCATCAGCTGTTTGGAGATCGCCTTGGTAATGGGATACAGGCGCGTACCCGATCCGCCGGCGAGAATGATTCCTTTCATTGCTCTCTTTTTGTGTATTGCTGCTCGTAATAATGTTGATATTCTCCGCTGGTGATCTGCTTCAGCCATTCCGTGTTGGCCAGGTACCAGTCGATGGTCAGCTCGAGGCCTTGTTCAAACGTAACCGAAGGTTTCCAGCCCAGTTCTTCGTTGATCTTGCTGGCGTCTATTGCATAGCGGCGGTCATGTCCGGGGCGGTCTTTCACATAGGTGATCAGTTGTTCACTGTCGCCTGCAGGCCGGCCCAGTTTCACATCCATTAACTGGCAAAGCAATTTTACCAGGTCTATGTTTTTCCACTCATTGAATCCGCCGATGTTATATGTGCTGTGTGCAACGCCTTTGTGAAAGATAAGATCGATCGCGGCAGCATGATCTATTACGTATAACCAGTCGCGGGTATATTGGCCATCGCCATACACCGGTAATGGTTTACGTTCGATGATATTGTGAATGAAAAGCGGGATCAGTTTTTCGGGAAAATGATTGGGGCCGTAGTTATTCGAGCAGTTGCTGATGACCACAGGCAATCCGTATGTATCGCCATATGCACGCACAAAATGATCGGAAGAAGCTTTTGATGCGCTGTAAGGTGAATGCGGATCGTAACGGGTGGTTTCAGTAAAGAAACCGGTATCGCCCAATGCGCCGTATACTTCGTCGGTGGAGATATGATAAAAACGTTTGCCTTCTTCTTTTCCCTTCCAGGCATCGCGTGCGGTGTTCAACAGGTTTACCGTACCGATGATATTGGTATAAACGAAATCGAGCGGCGACATGATCGAACGATCGACATGGCTTTCCGCCGCGAGATGGATCACACCGTCGGGCTGGTATTTGGCAAAGAGCGCTCTCAGCGCATCCGTATCGAGAATATTTACTTTTTCAAAATGATAGTTGGCGCTGTTTTCTATATCGGCGAGATTGGCGAGGTTGCCGGCATAGGTAAGTGCGTCCAGGTTTACGATGTTGTAATCCGGATAACGGGTTACAAACAAACGGACTACATGTGAACCGATGAAGCCGGCTCCACCTGTGATGACAATTGTTTTACTCATAAAAGTAGGAACGCTTATAAACGATCGGGGTTTTGAGCATACCAGCGATAGGCTTGCTTTAATCCTTCGCGGATAGGAACTGCAGCGGTATAGCCGAGCAGCTCGCCTGCCTTTGAAATATCGGCCAGGCTGTGTTTTACATCACCGGCCCGCTCGGGACCATAAAGCTGATTAAGTTGACTGCCTGCTTCTTCTTTCAGCATGGCAAATAACTCGTTGAGTGTGGTTCTTTCGCCGCAGGCGATATTATATACCTGGTTAACGGCTTCTTTATTTTCCGTGAAAAGCGCTTTGATATTGGCCTGAACGGCATTGGCCACAAAGGTGAAATCGCGGCTGTGTTCGCCATCACCATTCATCACCGGCGCTTCGTTGTTCATCAATGCTTTTACAAAAAGGGGAATAACGGCAGCATAAGGACCTTTGGGATTCTGGCGCGGACCAAATATGTTGAAATAGCGCAGTCCGACGAATTCCATTCCATATAGCTGGCCATATACGCGGGCATATAACTCATTCACAAATTTCGTAACGGCATAAGGCGAAAGCGGGTTGCCTATTTTATCTTCTATTTTCGGCAATCCGGGATGATCTCCGTAAGTAGAGGAACTGGCTGCATACACGATGCGTTTGATCCCTTTTTCCTTGGCGGCAGTAAATACATTCAGTGCGCCGGAAATGTTCACCGCATTACTGGTAAGCGGATCTGCGATGGAACGCGGTACGGAGCCCAGGGCAGCCTGATGCGTGATACGGTCGATGCCGTCGCAGGCCTGCAGGCAGGTTTCGTAATCGCGGATGTCACCTTGTATAAAAGTAAACCGGGGATCTTTGTTCAGGTGTTTGATATTATCCAGGGAACCCGTGCTCAGGTTATCGAGCACACGTACTTCCGTTACACGATCGTCATTCAGCAGTCCGTCGGCCAGATTGGAACCAATAAAGCCTGCACCACCTGTCAATAAAATTTTCATCGAAACTTATTTCTTTTTAAACCATTTACGGACGTCCAGTGTATCGATCACTTTTTCCAGGAAGGTTTTAGGTCCTGCTTCTTCTTCGTAGTAAGAATTATCGGTGCCGTATCCATAACCGTATCCGTAACGGCCGGAACCATAATAACCGTAGCCCGCTTTCATTTTTACATCATTGACCACAATGGAAATACGGGGAAGTTTCTTTTCCTTGTAAAACTCATCGATGAGTGCGATCTGACGTTTATGTGTATGTTCCTGGCGTACGAGGTAAATAGTACAGTCGGCAAATTTTCCAAGTGTCATGGCATCGCTCACCATACCTACCGGTGCAGTATCGATGATCACCACATCGAATTTGGCTTTGAGGTAAGCGAACATTTCGGCCACACGGTTATCCAGCAATATTTCAGAAGGATTCGGAGGAATAGGTCCGCAAGGCAGTACAAAAAGATTTTCCGTTTCGGGAACAGGAATAATCAGTTGATCGAGTTCCCCTTTCCCTACCAGGTAATTCGTGATACCCGGCTTCTTCGACATGTTCAATCCGGATAATACTTTTGGTTTACGGATATCGAACTCAAGTATCACTGTTTTCTTGCCGGTGAGTGCCAGTACAGCCCCCATATTGGTACTTACAAAGGACTTACCTTCTCCGCTGAAGGAAGAAGTGACCATGATAACCGGCTTTTCCGTTTTGCTCAGTATATACTGCAGGTTGGAGCGCAGTATCCTGAATTGCTCGGCCACCATGCTGCGGCTGGTTTTGTTTACGATCAGTACTTTATCGTTGAAGGAGTGCCCTACTTCTCCGAGTATCGGTGTTTCGGTGATGCGTTCGATATCGTTGCGGGTATTTACCTTGTCGTTAAGTACTTCTTTGATGAACACGACGAGTGCGGGTATGGCAAGACCGATCGCGATGGCTAGCAACTGGATGAGGCGGCGCTCGGGTTTTACGGGCGTTACCGGCAGGGAAGCCTTTTCAATTACTTTGGAATTTGAAATAGTGGAAGCGCGTGAGATGGCTGCTTCTTCGCGTTTGCCCTGCAGCGTTTTCACGAGATCGAGCTTTACATCCACCTGGCGTTTCAGTTCAACATACTCCTTTACTTTAAACGGAAGTTTATTTACTGCGCTGCGGCTGAGTTCGGCGCGGTTGCGCAGGGCATTTACCTCGAGCGTGAAAGATCTTTTGATGTTGGTCACATTCTCCAGCAGGCTTTCCCTGAGTTTTTCAATGCCCCCTTCGAGTTCTTTAATGCGCGGGTTCTCTACCGGAACGTTTCCATCGAGCAGGCGCTGGCGTTCGATCTGCAGATCGTTGTAACTGCTCACCAGGCGGTTGAGCGTAATATCGTCGAGTCCGAGTGAGGAAGGCACCACCACGCGGCTGAATCTGTTCTTTTTATCACCCAGATAATCTTCGATCAATCTTGCAACGGACAGTTGCATGTCTTTTGCATCAGCGTCTTTATCCGCTTCCGTGATCTTTGCAAAGAATGCGTTGGACTGCAGGTCTACGTCCACAAGATTTTCTTTCTGCTGGTACTCAAGCAGGCGTTGTTGTGCGCTGTCAAGTTCGCCGTTGAGGATAGCCAGTCGTGTATCAATAAACCCGAGCATCTGATCCGTGGAGTAGTTGTTTTGCTCGATGGTCATCGAATCGTATTCCGACATCAGCGTGTTCACCACGTCGGCTGCCATCATGGGACTGGTACTTTGCAGGCTTACGCCAAGTATACCTGTTCCGGCAATAGTTGGTTGTACTTTCAGGTCGTTGATCAGTTCGGCGGCTACTGTCATGGCCGGTTTCCAGGTAGCGGTATATTCAGGCCCTACTTCCGGATCAAAAAGTCTGACCATCCGGAACATGCCGAATGAATTTTTAAAGACTTCACCGAACTGCAGGTCTTTTTCATTGTTAAACCGGAAGCGGTCTTTTGATAAGAAGCGGATAGTAAACGTAAAGCTATGGCCGGAGTCGGCTATCTGAAGGGCTTCGATTCTGAATGGCGATTGTTTATAGATATTCAGGTCTTTGATGCGGCCCTGTGCTTTGTAAGAAAAAGAGAGGTCGAGTTTATTGACCACACGTGTCATCAGCGGAACCGAGCGCAGGATCTGAATTTCATTTTGCAGGTTCTGACTTCTGCTGGAATTTCCATAGAGGATATCTTCGGCACGGTCTCCGCTCGAACCTGACTTGCGTTCGTTGTTGATGATCATTGTTCCCGAAGCGCTGTAGATACGGGTGGCGTAACGCAGGTAAACGTAAGCGCCCAGTAATGCAACGGCTACGGAGAAAATAAATACAGGTATGAGCCTGGCGTATTTAAAGAAAATATCTTTTACACTCAGGTTCGCTAGATCACTTCTTGTTTTGCCTATCTGCTGGTCGTCCATGTAAGTTGGTTAGTTAATGCGTAAAATTATCGGCTGAGGATCACGTAGATGGTTGCAGCCACGGATGCCAGTGAAACAGCAAGGCTTATACGCTGAAAGGTAGCGGTCTGATCTTGTTGTTTCTGTTTACGTTTAGAGGGTTCAACTATCACCACATCATTCTGCATGAGGTGATAATAGGGTGATGCGTACAATTCGGGAGAAGTGAGATCGACCATCCCTACTTCACGTTTTCCGTTCACTTCGCGTTGTATGCGTATGGTTTCTTTTTTACCAAATTCGGTCATACCGCCAGCCAGCGCAATGGCTTCCAGTATGGTTACTTTTTCTCCGGGAATGCTGTAGGAATTCTGTGCGTTCACCTCGCCGAGTACCGATACACGGTAGCCGGAAAAGCGGATGATCACCACCGGATTTTTGAGCAATTCCACAGGTTCAACGAGTTTCTTGCGGATCTGTTCTGCCAGTTCCTGTTTGGTCAGTCCTTCTGCATGAAAGGTTCCGAGCTTGGGATATTGTATATTGCCGTAGGCATCAACGAGAAAACCTCCGAGTGTAGACACGGAAGTACCGGAAGCAATGGGCAGGTTGTAATTCTGATCAACGGTAGGATCGGTAGCGTCGCTGTAAACCTGGATGGAGAGCAGGTCATTTTTCTGAATACGGATTTCAGGAAATTTCACTTCGCCGAGCCCCGTGGTATCTTTTACCTGATCCAGGTAATTAGGCACTCTTTTTTGCGTACTGCAGGAAAAAAGAGCAATGGAAAACGCAAACAGTACAAGAAGTCTTGGAATTTTCATTATCCAGTAAAGAATTTAATAGTTTTCCGGCTAGGCCGAAGTTAGTTTAGTTCTTTCAATATGGGCGATCAAAATGTAGCCGAGACTATCGATAGCCACTTTCGCAATTTTGCGGTTGACCCGGAGTATTTTGCCTTCCTGGTCCATCAACACACCACCGGTTACTTTTACCCGCTGATCGGGTGAAAGGTCCATGGGAATGATCTCTACGTTTTCGTATTCATCGAGGAAGCGGCGGATGGCCTGGATTTCTTTCTCGCGGATCACGGCAGGCTTGCCATCCCAGTAGACAAAATTGAGCACACCGGGTGTCATGCGCACAGCTGTACGATCGGCATCTTCCACCTTTACAAAAACATAGGATTTGAACAGCGGTTCTTCTACCAGTTTCAGTCGGTCGCTCCACTTGCGGCGGATCTTGTTGAGCGGGCAATAGCTCTCGATTCCTTTCTCGGCTAAAAGTCGATCGACTTTTTTTTCCCATCGCGGGCGACTATATACTGCCAACCATTTTTTTGACATCGCTGTTGCTTTGCATGGCTCCGCCCTCTCAGTCACATGTGTTTTTCTTTTTTGACCAAGTTGGCAACTGCACACAGCACCCCTTAAATTAAGCGTATACTGTATTTCAGGTGTGCAAATATAACGGGAAGCTTGGGACTGGAAAAACAATAAAATAGGCAGATAACGAGCGGGTTACCCTTTCTGGCCGGGCGAAGGTAAAACATTGATAACCGCTTCGCCGGTGAGCAGGTATTTCTCGCCGGATTCGGGGCAGGAAGCCTCTCCCTTGTCGTTGAATTCCAAGGTGATACCAGCTTTGCTTACCCAGCCCGTTCTTTTTCCGGGGTTGCCGGTGATGAGGGCAAAGGGTGGCACCGTCCTGGTCACTACCGCTCCGGCGCCGATCAGGGCGTACTCCCCGACCTCGATTCCGCACAGAATAGTGGCATTGGCGCCGATGGTAGCGCCCCGGCAAACAAGCGTTGGCCGGAACTCGGTCTTCCGCTCAATGAAACTGCGCGGATTGATCACGTTGGTAAAAACCATGGAGGGTCCGAGAAAAACATCGTCTTCCAGCGTCACTCCCTGGTACACGGACACATTGTTCTGGATTTTTACGCCGTTGCCGATTTTCACCCTGCGGTCGATGAAAACATTCTGGCCGATAATACAATTTTCACCGATCTCCGAAGAAGGCATGATATGGGTGAAATGCCAGACTTTCGACCCGGCACCAATGCTGGCTCCTGCGTCGATAACTGCCGAAGAATGAACAAAGTAAGAAGTGTCCTGCATAATGCCGCACGAATTCAAATGAATCGTTTCAGAAAGTCAAATCTACTTTATTTATTACTTACATTTAAAGCAAAAAGACGATTGAACCAACGATTCTACTCCCTCGACGTATTCCGCGGCGCCACTGTTTGCCTCATGATACTGGTAAACAATCCCGGTAGCTGGTCGCACATGTATGCGCCGCTGAAACATGCGGCCTGGCATGGGCTCACGCCTACCGACCTGGTGTTTCCGTTTTTTCTTTTTGCCGTAGGCAATGCCATGGCTTTTGTATTGCCACGCCTCGAAGCGGCCGGACCCGCCGTGTTCTGGAAGAAAGTATTGAAAAGAGCAGTGATCATTTTCGCCATCGGTCTTTTCCTCAACTGGCTGCCTTTTGTAAAATGGAGCGAAGGGGAATTGGTATTCCGTCCATGGGTTGATCCGAATAATCCGGCCAGTGGCGTACGCATTTTCGGCGTGTTGCAACGCATCGCCGTTTGTTACCTGCTGGCGGCCGTAATTGTTTATTATGGTAAACAACGCGGCGCATTTCTCGGCGGACTGATCTTATTATTGATATACTGGGCACTCTGCATCGCCGGCAATCCGGCCGATCCATACAGCCTGAAAGGATGGTTTGGAACCAACATCGACATCAGCATACTTGGCCGTGCACATATCTATAAAGGAGAAGGAATGCCTTTCGATCCGGAAGGATTAGTAAGCACGATACCCGCAGTAGTGCAGGTGATCTTCGGCTACCTGGCCGGCGATTATATCCGCCGCAACAGTAAAACCAGCACGCCCGAACTCGCGGCATTTGAGCGTGAACAAAGCGGACAACCCAAAGGACTTTACCCGATGCTCACCGGATTATTTGTGATCAGCGTAGGGTTGCTGGTGACAGGTTTTTGCTGGGACACCGTATTTCCCATCAACAAAAAAATATGGACAAGCTCCTATACCATTTATACAACAGGGTTGGCTTTACTGACACTGGCCACCATGATTTATCTTATCGAGATAAAAAAATGGCGCGGTGGACTGACGCGATTCTTTGATGTGTTTGGAAAAAATGCCCTGTTCGTATTTGCCTTAAGTGCGTTTCTGCCGAAGACGCTTTCCCTGATCAGGCTTGGCGACGGTGTGAATCCGTGGAACTGGTTGTACAAAAAAGTATTGCAATACGTACCGGGCGCACCGGAAAACGGATCGCTGGCTTATGCACTCTGTGTGATACTGCTGATGTGGGCGATTTGTTACTGGATGGACCGCAAAAAGATCTATGTAAAAGTGTAAGGCGATCAGCTATTAAAAAAGAAATCCGAGACACAAGTCCGGATTTCCTGAACGCTGGCGGGTTTTTGTATAACACCTACAATACCTTTTATGGTAGCAAGACTGTTGATATCATGATGCCCCGAAACGAGTATAATCGGGGTCGCAAAAAGGGGAATTTTATCATACATTTCCCCAATCATATGCGAAGCCCGCTCCCTTCCCACGGCATTATCCATCAGGATAAGATCGGGGCGGAACAGCGACAACTCCGGGATGTCGAGCGACGACGCGGTTAAAAGATCATAATCTTTTCTAAAAATGTGGGTAGCAATCTCCAGAAAATCACTATCATCATCGATAATGTAGAGCTTTTTCATCATGCAGCAAAATTGTCTACGGGTAGTTGATTGTGATTAAGCCAGAAGTTGCAGATGCTCTGGAGCGTCTCCGTAAGCGGCGTAAGTCCCATTGGCTTAACGAGATAGGCGTTGGCGCCCCCGTCAAATGCCTTCATCATATCTTTCTGATTCTCAGAAGACGAAAACATTACGACCGGAATATAACGTGTCGCTTTGTTGGAGCGTATCTTGGCCAGCAGATCAAGGCCGTTGTAATCGGGAAGATTGATATCCAGGAGAATTAACCGGGGCAGCGGCTTAGCAGCGCCCACTCCTTCGATAAATTCCAGGGTGTTCTTCCCATCCATTAATACATTGAAGCTCAGGTCCGTATTGATCTTGCTTACGGCCCGTTTTACAAATTGGATGTAATCCTCATTGTCCTCGATGTAAAGGATGTCGGTAGCTTTCATGTTCAATCCTTTTCGAATGATAGATAAAATATTGTGCCAGTACCGGGTTCGCTTTCGTACCAAATCCGGGCATTGTGCTTTTCCATGATTCTTTTGACAATGGCGAGTCCCACTCCGGACCCCTCGTATTCCTTCACATTGTCCATCCGTTTGAATAATTCGAAGATATGTCCGCCGTAATTCATGTCGATCCCTACGCCGTTGTCGCGGATGCTGTAGATCACCTGCGTTTCTTCTTCTTTGCCCTCTATCGTCACTTTTGGCGGCTTGGACCGGGAGGAATATTTTATAGCGTTACTGAGCAGATTGGTAAATACCTGCGTCAGCATCACGCGGTCGCCGAGTATGCCGGGGGTGCCATTGATGGTTAAATCGAGGTTATGGACCTTGTAAGCGGCAACCAGCTCGGAAGTGATTTCCCTGATCACCGGCTCCATTTCGATACGCTGTTTCTGCAACAACGTTCTGCTTACACGCGAATATTCCAGCACCTCGCGGATAAGCGTATTCATTTTATCGGCGCTGATAATAATACGGTTGAGAAAATGTTTATTCTGCTCGTCAAGCTGTGTATTGTCCTCCAGCATGATCTCTGCGTAGTTCTTGATCGAAGCGATCGGCGTTTTGAGATCATGGGAAATGGTGAAACTGAACGTATCGAGTTCATCGTATGCCTCTTTCAGTTTTTCATTCAGTTTGCGTATTTCATTTGCCTTGAGGTTGATGAAATGCACCAGGTCTTCGCGGAATTTGAAAACGGCATTCAATTCAGCCTTACTCCATTTCTCCGATGTGCCCTCCACTTGTTGCGACCATACTTCAAATGAGCGGCGCGGAGAAAGGACCAGTGCGCCGGAATCATCCGTTGCGAGGGGTTTTTCCGGATTACCGGCCCATTTCACCGTAGTGATGATCTCTGGTTTAAAGAAAAGAATGTATTCCCCCAGTTCCTTTGAAATGGCACAGGCCAGCAGACCGCTTCCTTTATCGCGGAAAGCATCTGCGGGAGAATATAAAGCGGTAAGATGATTGGTATGATAAAGATTGCGCTTGTTGCCGGATTGCAGCCATTCAACGATTCCCTGGATCTGTTCCTCCGAAGGCGCATCGCCCACGCGATAAATTTTTCCTTCAAAAATCAATGCGGCGCTGGTAGCATTGGTGATGCGCAGCAGGAAATTTTTCTGATTGATCACTGCATCTACAAGACTCCAGTCTTTCTGCATGCGACGGATAATGTCATCGGATGCGTTGCGAAAAGCCTGGCTCTCTTCGCGGTCTTCTTGTCCTTCGCGGTATTGAATAGAAGAAGAAAGGACCTGACCAATGAGCTTTGCGTGCTGCCGTGCTTTATAATCGATGAAACGCGGTGTATAATTATGACAGGCGATTAACCCCCACAATTCATCATTCGCTATTAACGATACGCTGAAGCTCGCCTGCACACCCATGTTTTTGAGATACTGGATATGAATGGTCGATACAGCGCGGATGGAGGAATGTGTAAGGTCGAGCGGTTTATCTTTTTCATCCGGCATGGTGAGAATGCCAGAAGGTTCGGCATCAACATCAGCAATGATGCGGGTGAGATTGATCTTGTAAAGTTCACGCGCCTGCCGGGGAATATCTGAAGCCGGATAATGCAGTCCCATAAAAGGTTCGAGCCCCTCGGCGTGTTCTTCGGCTACCACTTCGCCGTGACCGTCTTCCCAGAATTTGTAGATCATCACGCGGTCGTAGCGGATGAGTTCTTTGATCTGGCGCGCCGCGCGTTGCAATGTTTCCTGCAGGGTGCCACCTTCCAGTATCTGTGTAAGGGAAGAACCGACTAGTTGTTGCAGTTGCGAATCGATATCAGGAGAAGTAGGTTCAAATTCCAGTACGATAAAACGATCACTGGTATGCAGGATCAGGTGAAACAATTTTCCTTTCAGTTGCAGCTTGATGGGATTGAGATTGTCCAGGCCTTGTGTAAGTCCAAAGCGGATCACCTGTGCATATGTCTGCTCGGGATTGTCTTTGTATAAGGTGTCAAAAAAATAGGACAGCGTATGTCCCAGCAGCGGTGCTGCGTCGAGCCCGGTGAACTCTTTGCAGTTTTCACTGATATAAGCAATTTCAAAAGAAATGCGGTCGGCTGCGATCAGCAAGCCATGCGCCTGCACTTTACCAAGTATATGGATAGGTTCCTTATCACAGTTTGTCAGGTTGACAACAGGGTAACTCATGCGGGCGCTTTTACTTTTTTTAGAAAGCGAAAATTACTTAAAATACGGGTAGGTACACGTAAAACGGCTCAGGAGTATTCCACATTCATCCATACCCGGAACTGTTTAAATACGTCATCGGCCATCGCCACGGTTTCTTCTTCGTGTGGTGTATTAGAAAATTTATCGAGTTGTGCGAGAAAAAACTTCCAGCGTGATCCGGCTTCGGGTCCGTACCCGTAAAAGAAGCGGAAACCGTCCTTTTCATCGCGGCCCAGGTTGTTGGCGATGGTTTTACAAATGATTTTTCCGCCCAGCGTTGAGCCTTCCATTACATACAACGCACCAAACGCCTGTGCATTAGTAGTGATTACCGGTGCGGCAAAGGCGGAAGGTGGCGGCGTATTATCAAGACCCAACGCTTTCAGGTCATCCAGAATCCAGCTTGTTTTTCTGCGTTCATGATAATCAGGAAGCGCATCAGGATAAAGATGTTGTTGAATACCTTTTTCAAGTGGATGATAAAAACTATAAAATGTGCGGAGCAGTTTGCCATAAGACGCTGCGTCGCGTGCATTATTGATCAGCGGCATCATTGCTTTTTCCAGGTCCTGGTGCGCATCCTGTGTCGTTTCCCTCAATTGTTCCAATATCATAAACGGTTCATTATTAGTAATTCAAATCGCATAGCAAAAGTATGCCGATTAACTATACCAATAAAAATGCCGGAGCTGATATGAATTCTTAAGAGAATCTAAAATGTATCATCCATCCATTTTTACAATGGCCGGCATGAAAGACCCAATCACGTCAACAAGATCTGTTTGTGCAGCCATTACGTCGTGAATATTTTTATAGGCCATTGGTGCTTCATCGGGTGCGCCGCCGATCAGTTGCACGTTTGCTTTATCAAGGATTTCCCGGAGGTTTTTCATATTGAATGCGGCGGCAGCCCTGCCGCGGCTCAACCGCCGGCCGGCACCATGTGAAGCAGAGAACAATGAATCCTCGTTTCCTTTTCCTTTTACAATAAATCCTTCCGTGGCCATCGAACCCGGAATAATGCCCAATAATCCTTTACCGGCAGGTGTTGCTCCTTTGCGGTGCACGATCACTTCACGTCCCTTCCATTTTTCTTTCCAGGCAAAATTGTGATGGTTGTTGATATTGACAACCGGGTTGCATCCGATTGCTTTTGTAATGCGGTTGTGGATCACTTCGTGACAAGCTCTTGCGTAGTCCCCGGCGAGATTCATCGAATCCCAGTAAGCGATTCCGTCTTCATCCTGTAACGAGAGCCATGCCAGGTGGCGCACCTGTGAAGGCAGGCGACATTTATCCATTGCCACACGTGTATAATACTCGGCAATGCGTGCACCCAACGCCCGCGATCCTGAATGCGAAAGCAGACCGATATATTGTCCGGGCACAAGACCGGCACTCTGATCCGGCTCATCTATATCCACCACGCCCCATTCGGCAAAATGATTGCCACTACCGGAAGAACCTAATTGTTTCCAGGCTTTCCCGTGAACCGAACGAAGCAAATCAGTCTGATCAAAACGCGGATCGTCCATGATATAATGATCGGCCGGTCGCTCAAATTGTGCGCCACTGCCGAATAAAGTAGCTTCGTCGAGCATGGTTGCCCATCGTCCGCGACGGCGGTTGAGCTCGTCGGGACTGATATCGAAAATACTCAGGCTCATGCGGCAGCCGATGTCAACACCCACGGCATAAGGGATCACCACATTTTCTGTAGCAAGTACACCACCAATGGGCAACCCGAAACCGTTGTGTGCATCGGGCATGAGCGCGCCGGCCACGGCAACAGGTAAACGGGTTGCCTGGTACATCTGGTGCATTGCATCCTCACCGATAAAATTTCTTCCCCATACGGAAAAGTCCAGGGCCGTTGAACGCAATGTGGGTGTTTCAATGATGTCTTCACCGGGTGGCGCCAATTTAAGAGCAACGGGTGACCACACTTCATCGTTGAGAAAACTCTCCGGCGTATGCAATAATTGTTTGAGCAGTGTCAACGCCGCGGCTTCTGTTGAATGTTTCAATTGTTTAACTGCTATCTGCAGTGTCAGGCTCAAAGCGGGACCGTCGGTATAACCGATCGACCGCAACTGTTTACCTGTAATTTTTGTCTTTGCCATTTTTGTTTTTTTGGAAAAGACCTGAAACCTGTATGGTTTCAGGTCTTACGTTTTACCGGGCACGAAAATCTTCCTCAACTGGTCGAGCAATTCTCCGTTGCCGTTTACGCTCAGGTGGCTGATTTTTTCTGCGATCTTTTCCACGTATTCCATTTCTTTCAGCTTCCAGAGCATTTGATTTTCTTCCATCAATCTGGCGGTATTGAGCAGCGACCTTGTGGAAGCTGTTTCTTCCCGGCGCATGATGGATTGTGCCTGTGATTTTTTTTCCGCCATCAACACCTGGTTGAGAATGTCACGCATTTCTCCGGGCAGAATGATATCGCGGATACCGAAATCGGCCACATTAACACCAAGGGCTTCGGCTACCAACTGTACCTGTTTCAGTACGGCGGCAGATAAGTCCTCCTTGTTTTCCAGCAACTCATCGAGGGAAAGGGCTCCGACGAACTGCCGAAGCGCCAACTGAAAAGCAGCATACAATTGTTTATCGTATTCGCGGTTATTCAGCATCGCTTTTTCCACGTCGATGATCTGGTAGCGGCCGGAAGCGCTGAGCCGCAGGGTGGCTTTGTCTCTGGTCAGCATTTCCTGTCCGTTCATCTCCAGCACCTGCTGACGCATATCGGCTTTGATTACCTGTACGGAAATATTATTTTTCCACCAGTAGTAAGTGCCGCTGTCGAGTACGCCGTTGAATTGTCCGCCGGTGAACAGCAACCCTTTTTCGTGTCCTTCAACGGTTGTTGTCCGTACATAGGGGGTAACGAGCGGATGTTGCAGCAAAGCCATATCGAACTGTTCGTTGATGTGTACCGAAGCGATGTCTGCAAAAACAAAACGGTATTCGTTTACATTTTTCCAAAACACATAACGCCCGGCAGGCATCACGGCTTTCAGCAAGCCCTGTTCGAATCGCATCGCGATCTGTCCGTCTTTGACGTCGATGATATCAACGGCATTCGTAAAATCCTGATCCTGCATTAAGATCTGCAAGGGGGTATTGAGCTGGAAATCGCCGGTGATATCAACGATCGTTGCCTGATCTTTCCAGCCAAGCCAGTATTTGCCGGCGCCCAGCATCCGCTGGAATTCGCCATTGCGGAACACAAAAGCCCGCTGCCATTTGTTAACAGTGATCTGTTTCATTATTCATTTTTTTTAGTCGTGTTGTTAAATAAAAAAGCAAACAGGGTTGCCCTGACATCGATGCGGAGCCTGATGAGTTTTCCGTTGAGTTGCAGCGGCAGAAAATCCGGTGGTATGGAAACGGATATCCTGGTGATGCAATGCCCGGTGTTGTCGTCGGACTACTGGCAGCGCTGGCATTGCCTGGCAGAAAAATCCGCCGGCAGGCAGTGCTGTTTGCCTTTTTCATCTTTTGTTAAAGGAGAGATGAACTCCTTTCTTTTCAAGCATCCTGAGTGCTTTGCGTTACCCTTACGCTAATCCGCCTGAGCGGATACGGGATTCGAACCCGCATTGAATGGAGACGGTTTACCGCCATCGTCCGGCATTAGTAGCATACAAGTGGTTACAACCGTTGCACTACCGTGTGGGAAAACACATCCTGAACTTTTTTATAACTATTTATTGTACCATTTTGTCGGCGCAGCTTGAGCTTGCGAAGGCATAAGGTTTTGTTTGAAAATTAAATCCCATGCCGCGCAGGTAACCGGTAGCGTCACTTAATGCGGCGTTACTTTTAAAAACGGCTTGTGTGTTGATATCCACGTGAATCTCCGGCGTCACCTTGTGTTGTAAAAACAATGGCGACAGGTTGCTGGCCGTGGTAATACTTCTGTGTACTTCCTCCAGCATCCGTTCACGAAGCGAAAGTTGGCGGATCACCCGTTGGGGTTGCACAAACATGAAAGCACCGTTTCCTTTCCGGTAAAACACGATCACCGTAGCAAAATCGATGGCCCGTCCTTTCACCTGGCTGTCTGTACCGATAAATACAGCCACCTGGTGACCGGCATTGCGTTCGCGTGTCATCACCATATGTATTTCTTCTTCAATGGGCCGTCTCAGTCTTTCACCACTGAGCCGTCTCCATGCTGGTTGTTGCTCTTGCATGGTTTAAAAATTTGGTGGTGCCCCGGGGAATCGAACCCCGATTGCCGGATTTTCAGTCCGGTGCTTACCCATTCAGCCAAAGCACCAAAGTGAATCAGGAAAACAGCCCCGTTGCCGCTAACGGGGACTGTATAAATCCTCCTTATAATAAAATCAATCCCGTAACAAGAATTCAGCCGGGTGGATTACCCGTTCATTTCTTTCCGGCTCCGTATTCATTTCCCTGCTACGATCGTTGCGCCGGCCAATCCATTCGATCAGCAAATGCAGTGTCAATACGACTAATAAAAATTTCATCACTTACCATCCTTGTCATTAAGTGGCATAAAAAAAGCCCGGTCATCTCAGCGACCGGGCTTTTTTGTCATACACATGGTTGATGTCTATGCATAAATATCCTGTCGCTCGTGAAATGGTGTGGTAAAAAAGGGCATACGATTCCCTTTCAGTGAATAACGTTCACTGTTCCATTTCGCTGGTATGTTCCGGCCGAATGCCGCTGATTGGTTAATATGTTTTTGCGTCATGCTTTTTATTGCTGTCATCATTTATGGTCAATAAAAAAGCCCCGCGATAGTGCGGGGCCGTTTATATCAAGAAGGTTAAATCTCTTTCAATAATTGTACAGCGTACCCGCAACACCCAACTTTCCACAGGGAAAGCTGCTCTGCTTTAGTTCGATATGTGTTGCTATGAAACGCATGTTGTTTAAAATTTTGCAGTGCAAAGATGACGCTATTTTTTTGTTGCTGCCAAATTTGTAAACACTTTTTTTGAAAAAAAATATTTAAGGCTATTCACAAGAAGTGAAAATCTCCTGGAATAAATGTGTTCACGACGACCCGGAAAAATAATGCGTAATCGCAAACCAGTTAGCGAACTGTCAGGAGCTTTAGTATTTTTCGTTGCAATGATACGGTGTGAAACCAGCAACGATTATTTACTTTTTATACAGCGCTTATGTTGATTCATGCCTATACACCACAGTGGCAAATGAATTTTGAACGGCTGAAACAAGTACTGCAAATACCGTTTGCGGGGCTACCTGTTGTTATCGAACATGTGGGAAGCACTGCTGTCCCCGGTTTAGCCGCAAAACCAATAATTGACATTGACATCGTCTACAGTGCTGAAATTTCGTTTGAGGAAATAAAGAATCGTTTAGTGCAGCTTGGTTATTATCATAACGGCGATCAGGGCATTACAGGCAGGGAAGCGTTCAGGCGTTCGCCGGATACTGCTGCCCCATGAAACATTCGATGCCATCACGCATCATTTGTATGTATGTCGTGAAGACGGTATAGAATTACATCGCCATCTTTTATTTCGCGACTACCTGCGGAATCATCCGGAAAGCAGAAAGCAATATGAGCAGATCAAGACCGGTATAGCAATACAGGCCAACCAGGACAAGACCGTATACGCCGAAATCAAAGAAGAAACAGCAAGAGCTTTCATTGATGGTGTTATCGAAAAGGCGCGTAAAGATCGAGGCATTTGAGGTCTGTTGTCCCGACAGGTACCGTAGCAGATATTCACTTCCAAAAATATTGTCGCCTATATCGATCCGATGCGCGTACTTATTTTATAAGCAACCCGCTCCCGCCATGTCAGGCGTTCGTTTTCTTCTGTCCATAGAAAATATACCTCGCTTAACAGCAACCGTTTTATCATCCGTACTCCTATCTCCTGTCGTATGAAATAGGCTGTTCACCCTTTTAAGATGCCCGCTTCCTGATCTCTGCATACCAACAAGGGCCGTTTGTTAACGATTATATAAAAGAAAAAAGTTGTGTCGGGCAGTTTATGTATACGCCACACTCACAGCATCTTTTCATCAAACACCTTTTATGATGAAGACATTATTTACTCTACCAGCTTTTCTCTTACTGTTCAGTATGGCAGATATATCAACAAATGAGGGAAGCCGCACTCAACAGTCCGGTACTGAAACTTTGGCGGACAGCACCGAATGGAAACTGGTTGCCCTCCGTGATGCAGACCAGTTGGATACGCTTGGTTCTACCCGTGCCTTTATCCGCTTTGACACCGGCAATGGCCGTGTTGGCGGAAACGGAGGATGTAATTCATTCGGCGGATCGCTTACCATAGCAGATAACAGTATTCATATCGATCGAATATTCTCTACAAAAATGTATTGCGCCGATGTACAGCGTCACGAGGATCAGTTTTTTCGCCTGCTCGAACAAGCTGATCGCTGGCAACTCGATGAATCACAACTCAAGCTATCAAAAGGCGACACCGTTTTGCTCGTCTTTCAGAAAAAATAATCACGGGTGGGATGCTGTTAGCCGCTTCACAGCGCCCTTCGTTTAATTTTTCATTGGACGGTTCCCTTACTAATGCAAACCGCGCGTTTGTGTAAACTTCAGAGCGTTTCGTGTTGACTATTGACAGCGTGTGTTTCAAGTCACCGGCCCAGGGCCGGTGGCTTTTTTATTTATCAGCGAAACGGCTGAGTTGATATGATTTTCCAAATGCGACAATGCAAACATCGGATAATGCAGACCCGGAAACAATAGGAAAATACTATTACATTATGTGTTTTTTCTCATGGAAACAGCCTCTTCCTGCTTGTAATATTGCTTGAAACATTCAACCAATGAACAGCGCATTTTCACCAGACAAGGAAGGCGACCAGTTTATATCTCCGGGTGGCAGGCAGTGGCAGCAGGCAGGTAATGCCAGGTCTTTACTCCGGTATAATAAGAACCAGGTACAAATACACATCGCAGAGTTTGAGCGGCAGTTTCATCTTAAAAAAACGATCCGGATATACGAGCGCCTGGGCAAACCCGATTATTTCCAACCCGTTGCAAGCCTCCGGGAAAAGGAAGTGGCCGAGGCCTGGAGTTTACTCTCTGAGTTGCTACTGGTCAATGGAATAATGCTCGGTGTCTGTAACCAGGCTATTACTACCCGTGAACTTTACCGTTTTGCTACGGAAGAATTGTTCGGAATGGAAATTCAGGACATAGATAGCGAGGGCATCATTCATTATTTTGTATACGATGATTTTCATCCGGACCACGCACAAAACAATGTGACCCTTGTACTGAATCATTGTCTTTATCAAATATTCCGCAAAGACCCGATGGAATGGGTAAACTCATTCCGAAAGCAAAAGCTTTACCTGAATGGCTATGAAGATTTAAACATCGAGGAAATGGTGATACTGATCAATGGATTCAAGGAACGGGTCAGCAGGTTTGAGATGGTAGAATTTACGGATATCAGCAGCAACACCGATGGACGTACGGGGACGGTAAAAGGTATGTTCCGGTTAAAACTACGAATGGACCATGCGGCCTATTGTTTAGGCGGAAAATGGACTATACAGCTTGAACGCAATCTGAATAATAAATGGAAAATACATGCCGTTGAAATTCCCGGAATCGATTTTTGAAAAAAGAGATGTCATAGAAAGGGGCAACGGACCATAACAAATAAGCCCCACTCAATCAAACAACCTACCCTGCTCGCCCGGTCTTCTGAAACTCGTCGTGTCCAGCATAAAGCGATCTTTATTCAATCCGTACAGCTTGCCGTATTTCTGGTATTGCTGCGCGATCATCGCTGCCACTGCGCCTTCACCACGCATCCGCAATCCCCAGCGGCTGTCGTTGACCTTGCCATCGTGACTTTGCTCGATCAGGTGCCACACTTTGTCCGCCCTGTCGGGGAAATTCTTGTACAACCAATCGTGAAACAACAATTTGATCGCACCGTTCAGCCGGATAAATGTATAAGCTGTAAACGTAGCGCCGGCATCGGCGGCCGATTTCATGATGCGTTGCATTTCATGATCGTTGAGCCCGGGAATCATCGGACCCAGCATTACACCCATTTTCACACCGGCGTTACTGAGCTCTTCAATCACGCGAAGCCGCTGAACGGCCGTAGTCGTACGAGGCTCCATCACCCGGCGTACTTCTTCGTTGAAAGAAGTGATGGATACCATCGCGCGTACCAGGTTGCGCGAGGCGAGACGACTCAGCACATCTTTGTCCCGCGTAATCCATGCGTTCTTCGTGAGAATGCCCACGGGTTGATTGAACTCGTCACAAACCTCTAGCAGGCTCCGCGTTAACCGGTATTTTTGTTCGGCTGGCTGGTAACAATCTGTGTTACCGCTTAACATGATCGGCATACATTCCCAGGACTTATGCATCAATTGCGCCCGCAATAATTGGGGGGCATTTTTCTTCACCAGGATCTTTCGTTCAAAGTCCAGCCCTGCACTATAACCCCAATATTCATGCGCATTACGCGCATAACAATAAATACAACCGTGTTCGCAACCCGCATACGGGTTCATGCTGTAAGCCATCCCTACATCGGGACTGTCCACTTTATTCACCAATGTGCGTGCCTCCTGCTCGATGTACTGGGTTGGGGAATTGTCGTCCGACCAGTCATCAATGCCTTCCACATGCTCGCGGATATGCTCGTTTCTGAGAAAACGGTTAGGCGTATTGATCTGCGCACCACGCCCTTTCATATACGCTTCGTTTTCCTGCGCTTTTATTTTATAATGATCCTGTTTGGGTTTGTCTTTCATTACTCCTCCTTTCCGGTATCTTTTCAGGTAAACAATGTAGCCTGTGTGGCTTCGACAGGTTGCGAACGGAAACTGAAATCGCCTATCACCTGGTAAGGCATGCCTTCTTCGCTCCGTCGCAACCAGCAGAAAGAGGAGGCGATAAATTTTGCTGAAAAATCAAGCTGTTGAAACTCCAGCCATCCTTTTTCATATTGCCAGGGTTTGAGTTTACGCGCGATGGTCAAATGAGGCTCGAGAATAAAATGCGGCTTATTTTCTTTATCCGTTTTCATCATCCGTTGCGTTTCGGTGCGCAACTCTTTCACCAGTTCGCGGAAAGCTTCTTTGACGGAAACCTGTATATAAATCGTATGGGAAGGAAAACTTCCATAATCACGCAGCTCCATCAGAAAAGGCTGTTGCATCCCGGCGATCCGTTCAAACTTTCTGCGCAAGCGATCTTCCTGCATGGCATGATGCCGGAATTTCACCAAAGTAAAATGCGGCCGCCCGCTACGGGATGGTCCATGATCATAGGTATCGGCAAAATAATTCCGGATCGCTTTTACTTTTCCGTCGATATCGGGCGGTGGCTGCAATACCAGCAGGTATTCATTCAACTGCATGCTGCCCGGCAGCCTCACTGTCGTGTTTTTCATATGCGTTCTGTTAAAGTAGTTATGCAGGTTGAAGCCGGAATACCGCTACCTGCCGGTTGTTCTCGTATCCTTTCCGCCGACGCAGCAAAACAAGTTCCGTCAGATAAAACGAGGCTTCGAATGGCTTTTGTGCATAATCATTTACTACCCGTTCGTAAACGCCCTGCGGCAGTGAACCTGCCAGTGGCAGATGTGGTTGTTTGAAAAACCGCACCGGCGGACAGGCATTGCTTTGCACATAGGTATCGATCGGTTGTAATCCGGCCGCAAGTTGCCGCAGCTCCTTACTCTCATCGATACCGACACAAAGATGTTTGGGAGGGCAGGCAGCAAAACCATTCAGCATCAACCGGAAACTTTTGATATCACCCGTTATACGCTGCAGCCAGCGGATCAGGGTATCTTCCATTTCATCATGCGCCCAGAAACCTGAAACGGTTAGAAATGGTTTTCCGGTGCGCGGCTTTGGTTGCCCGTACCGATTGTAAAACAATTCTTTTTCTCGCTCCAGTCGTTCGCACACCGCCTCATCCGGCGGCGCCACCAGGAAATATTCGTATAAACCCTCCGCTGTCTGGGATCGCATCACAGGGTGCGCAGAAGTCTCCATAAATCTGATCAATATTTTAGTAAATTTATACTAAATAATTTAGTTTTACAAAAAGCTTTTTTACCTCCTTTAATATTTTTTTATGGACGATTCATTTTATATGCCCGATTACCGCGGCTCCAAACAGTTCTCACAACAAGATATCCGCACCGCCAATGCCACGGGTTTTGGTGCAGCCGCCGATGACTATATGGAAAGAGGTATCGACCTCAACGAGCAACTTATTATGAATAAACCCGCCACCTTCTTTTTCCGCATGCGTGGCGATGCGATGCTCGAGGCAGGTATTCATGACGGCGATGTATTGATTGTGGACCGCAGCATTCCGGTGCAGAACGGCCGCATCATTATCGCTGCAGTGGAAGGCGAATTGCTCGTACGCAGGTTCGAACAAACATTTAACCAGCGCCGCCTCCTTCCCGAAAACAAAAAACACAAACCGGTTACCATCGATGAGTTCAGCAACTACGCCAGTTGGGGCGTCGTCACCTGCGTGATCCATGTAACCGATAGTTTATTGCAGGCCTATATGCAAAACCGCAAAACCAAATCACATGATCGCGATCGTTGATTGCAATAGTTTTTATTGCTCCTGTGAACGTTTGTTCCGCCCGCCGCTCTTACAGCATCCCGTAGTCGTGCTCAGTAATAATGATGGATGTATTGTGTCGCGCAGTGATGAAGCGAAAGCATTGGGCATTCCCATGGCCGGGCCTTACTTCGAATCGCGCGACCTGATGCAGGCCCATGATGTAGCAGTGTTCTCGTCCAACTACAATCTTTATGGTGATCTGAGCATGCGTGTAATGGATTCGCTCCGGCATGTTGCGGGTGAAGAACAGGTAGAAGTATATTCAGTAGATGAAGCCTTTGTGAATCTTCCTGAAATGCACGTTTCCGCGCTGGATGCAGCCGCACGTGAATTGCGCCGGACGGTTGAACAATGGACCGGCATCTCTGTATCGGTTGGGGTAGCGCCAACCAAAACGCTGGCGAAACTGGCGAATTATCTCGCCAAGAAAAACAAACAGGCATCGGACTGCGTAACGGTGCTGGCCACGGCAGCGCAACAAAAGGAAGCATTGCAGCAAACAAGACTGGAAAATATCTGGGGCGTAGGGCGTGCGTATGCGCGTAAACTTTACGAGGTTGGCATCACCAACGGTTGGGAACTGATGCATCAACCCGAAGCCTGGATCAACCATCAGTTGGGCGGCGTAAACGGATTACGGTTGCTCCGCGAACTACGTGGCGAACCGGCCATCGGACTGAAAGAAGAACTGGTGCAGAAAAAAATGATTGCGACCACAAGGATGTTTGGCTATCCCGTATCGGATCTGGTATCTATTAAAGAAGCATTGGCCACTTATACATCGAGGGCCGCGGAAAAATTGCGGCGGCAACACAGTGCTGCCGGGGAAATAGGGGTATTCATGGTGAAAAAAGACGAAGATCATTTAACGGATTTCTATCACGGTTCCACCTTGCGGCGCCAGATGCGGTTGCCTACACCCACATCAGCCACGCAAATGCTCATCAAGCCTGCATTGGAAATGGCGGAAGAACTTTTTGAGTCCGGACATTCCTATAAAAAAGCCGGTGTGCTGCTGAGCGGACTGGTGCCCGATACCTCGCGGCAGGGCAACCTGTTTGCGGAAGAAACCACCAACTGCACCCCGCGGCTGATGGAGATGATGGACAATATCAACTTCAGCCAACGCGATGATATTCTGAAGTTTGCATCCAGCGGCACCCGGCGCGACTGGAAAATGAGACAGGAAAAACGCAGTCCCCGCTATACCACACGCTGGGATGAACTGTGCGAGGTACGGTAAAAAATGACCGGATAGGATTATGAAATGCAATTTTCTGGCATTATCTTCGTGTCTCCTCAATTGCATCCCTTCCTCTGAATTTCCGCGAATTAATTTATTGGTTTTTTAAACGTACAGTATGAACAAGTTTATTACATGCCTCGCGGCGATGGTGCTATTGACCTTTGTACTCTCTTCCTGCGCGGCCACCAAACGCGACTGCCAGGGCGTAAAACACACCCGCCTGAAGAACGGCATTTATCTCTGATCTTATTTCGCATAGCGAAAATCAGCGGACAAATTATTTTCCCGGTACATGCCGGGATTTTTTTATTTTAACCGGATGAGCATAAAACTTCTGTTACCACTTTTATTGCTGGCTTTCTCCGCCAACGCACAATCAGATTTTCCCGGAAAATGGAAAGGCCATTGGAAAGGCAAGATCGCGTGGTATAAAACCGGTGCCGATACTGCGACGATGATAGATACGCAACTCAAAATTTTTCCTACCGACAGCGCACATAAGTGGACCTGGCAATTGAGCTATGGAAATGCGGGGCAGGATGACCGTCCTTATACACTCATTGCAAAAGACACTTCGAAAGGTCTGTGGACAATTGATGAGAACAATGGCATTGTATTGAGTCAGTACTGGATAGGTAATCGTTTCACCGGCATCTTCACCGTACAGGGCACTACTATTTTAAACAATTATTACCTGGATAATGATGAATTGGTTGTCGAATTCTATGTGGTTGCCCAACAACCCTCCTATACTTCAGGCAAGGGAACGGCGGACATTCCTTTCGTTGATAGTTATTCTGTGAAAGCGATCCAGCGCGGACGATTGGTGAGAGAGAGGTAAGTTGTAAGTTTTAGGTATGAGGCGTAAGGCATAGGGGCCGGGTCTGGCAGTTTCACGCAGAGCACCTTAAGGGCAAAGGCGCTAAGAAGGGCTGTTTTTATTGACCATTCACCATTGACCATTCACTATTCACCTCTCAAAGCACCTTCGGCACCATCCCCCTGATTCCCATATCCACCACCGCTTCCTGCTTGCCGGGCTGCCATTTTCCATCCGGTATCCGGTCTTCCCACTCAAAACTTTTATTCACCGAAAGCGACACCTGCACTTTTACATCATTCGTTTCATTACCCGTGATCACCAGTTTGCCCGGAGCAAAAGCCGCCGTCACTACACAGGATCCCGCAGGCACAGGCGAGGTGGCAAATAAAGGATTCACAACAGTGGTGGCACCTGCCGGCGCCTCGCCGCTCGAACTGAGCGGGTAGTTCTGTCCGAGTACATTGATCACCGTTTCAAAGCCCCAGTACCCCTGGCGGCGGTTCCCATTTACCTGCAATTGCTGCTGTTTGATTTTATAAGTGCTGATGTACGTGTTAAAACCAATAAACGAAGCCACCGTGCCGCCGAATTCGCCCTGGATGGGAATGCCCGAGATCACGGTATCCACATAATATTTTATATCATAGTTCTGGTAAGCAAGCGACAAACGCAGCCATTCATAACTGCCCGGAGCAACCTCGCTGAGCGGAAGTGAATAAAACTCCTGGTTCTGTCCCGCAAAAGCGGCTTTGGAAAAATCGATCGCATTGCTGCCTCCCACCGCCGTTTCCGGCGCCCGGTACAATACGGCACCGGCACCCAAAGCCGTCAATGGACCGGGAGCCAGCTCAAGGTAATGCGCGCTCATGGTATTGAATTTCGGATGCTGCCCGGCATGGCCCGCCGGCATCGGCGAAGGCTGCCCAACATTATTTAAACGGGCCTGTGTGGAATCGAAATGAAACACAAAAACCAGGCGCGGGCCTCCATTATTATTAGAAACATCTTTAGTACAGGAAAAAAGGGTTACGGCTGCGCAAAGCAACAGCAGGCAGGCGAAACGAACAGTTGGCATACGGGGTTGTTTTGCTTTTAAACGTACCTGATCCGCAAAAATTGCGGGCTTATTTTGATATAAAAGCCCAGAACCCGGCCATTGGGTTTATTTTTGCCCAAATATATAGCTCGTATGATGTTGAAACGACCAGGTTTATTAGCAGGATTGATCGGTATCGTATTGATAATGGCCTCCTGCTCACAGAACAATGTAACCGTTGATGACAGCCTCAAAAAATATTTCGATGAAAATAAAGTAACCGGCTGCTTCGGCCTCATGAATAACGGCACCGGAGAGTTCACCGTTTACAACCTGAAGCGCTACCGCGACAGTACTTACCTGCCGGCCTCCACGTTTAAAATCGTCAATTCGCTGATAGGATTGCAAACAGGTAAGATCTCCGGCGACAGCATGGTCATTCCCTGGGACGGCGTTACCCGCTCCGTAGCCGAATGGAACAAAGACCTCACCATGTACGATGCCTTCCGCGTATCGGCTGTTCCTTATTACCAGGAAGTGGCACGCAGGATTGGACAAAAAGACATGCAGCGCTGGATGGATTCATTGCACTATGGTGCCGGTAAAAAAGATACGCTGTTCCGCATCCATACCGCCATTGATACCTTCTGGCTCGACAACAGCCTGAAAGTAACGCCGGACGAACAACTCGGCCTGGTAAAACGACTCTACTTTAACCAGTTGCCTTTCTTTAAACTTTACCAGGAAAAAGTAAAACATGCGATGCTCTTCGAGAACAACGCCAATTATCGCCTGGGTTATAAAACCGGCTGGGGTTTCAACGAACAAGGTCATCCGATCGGCTGGGTAGTGGGTTGGGTAGAAGAAAATGAACACCCCTATTTCTTTGTGCTTAACGTAGAATCAACCGATCATAATTTTGATATGGCACCTGTGCGACTGAAAATGGTCAAAGACATCCTTAAGCAACTCGGATTCTTCGAAGGGAAAATGTGATGTTTTTTGGCGGGAAGTTTGTATTGTTTGCGTTGCAAACAATACAATTTGATGATTTGAAAATTTGATAATTTCAAAAGAAACTTGCGAACGGTGTGATCAGTCAGTAAAGATTGCGGCTGCCAGCAACCTTCTGCCTTAAGCCCTACGCCTTTTACCTAAAACTTATAACTTAATACTCCCTCCTGTCGTACCAATTTCAATACCCGCATTTCATCTGGCTGGCCGGTGGCCTGCTCATCCTCACAGTGCTGTTTACATGGCTGCTGCTGTGGAAGAAACGCGTGCGTAGAAAAATCGGCGATCCGGAACTGGTAAAAGGACTGACGGCGGCTTACTCACGCCGGAAATTTTTCGTGAAATTCATCCTCGTGCTGCTTGCCTTCGCTACAGGCGTGGTAACCGTCATGAATCTCCGCAAACCCGGCGGTCCGGATGGAGTGACGCGCAAAGGCATCGATGTAGTAATAGCACTCGATGTCAGCCGCAGCATGCTGGCCACCGATCTGGCACCTAACCGCCTCGAACGCGCCCGCCAGTTTATCAGCCGCTTACTCACAAAAATTCCCGACGACCGCATCGGCCTCGTGGTTTTTGCAGGCAAAGCTTACCTGCAAATGCCGCTGACCGGCGATCACAATGCCGCTCAATTGTTTGTGTCCAGTGCCAGCCCCGATGGCATTCCGCTGCAAGGCACCGTTATCAGCGATGCCCTCAAAATGAGCAACACCGCTTTCGGTGCCAGCGAATCAACTTATAAAGCTGTTGTACTCATCACCGATGGGGAAGACCACGACGAAGCCGCCTTGTCAACCGCCAAAGAACTGGCCTCCTACGGTATGATGATCAACACCGTGGGTATCGGTTCCGCAGAAGGCGCTTATGTCCCCGATCCGGATACCGGCGAGCCCAAACGCGACGAGACCGGCAATCCCGTTCTCTCCAAACTCAACGAAGCCGAATTGAAAGAAATTGCAGGGTTGACCAACGGCGTTTATGTAAGATTGGAAAACAGCGAAGAGGCCGTCAACACCATCACCCAACAACTCGGCCAGATTGAAACCAAAGTAACCGGCGACGTTTCGCGCATGAATTATACCACCTACTACTGGTGCTTTGCCGGAGCCATGTTGCTTTTATTGCTGATAGAATCTTTTATTCCCGAAACAAAAAAAGTACTGGCATGAACAAGTGCCTGCTGTACATATTATTCCTGTTGTTGCCGGTAACTGCATTTGCACAAACCACCGACGTCAACAGAAGCCGGGAACTGACCGCCGAAGGAAATGAATTTTTCCGCCAGGGACAATGGGATAAAGCATCACTTTCTTACGAAGAAGCGCTGCGCAACGATGCCGATAACTCCATAGCCCGTTACAACCGCGCCAATGCACTTTTCCTGCTGAAACAACCCGATCAGGCCATTGCACTTTATGATGAACTGATCGCCGGTGAAAAGGTGCAGAAAAATCATAAATCCCTCGCCTGGTACAATAAAGGTGTGATCCTCACCGGCCAGCAAAAACTGGAAGAAAGCATCGAAGCCTACAAACAGGCCTTACGCCTCGACCCCAACAACAAAGAAGCCCGGGAAAACCTGCAAAAGGCCCTGCTGGAACAAAAAAAGAAAAATCCGGAGAAACAAAAACAACAGGAGAAGGATCAAAAGAAAAAAGAGCAGCAGGAACAACAACCCCAATCAAAAATGAACCAACGCGAGGCCCAACGCCAGTTGGACCTTCTCCGCCAAAAGGAAAAACAAGTCCAGAACCGCGCCAACCAGCAGAAAAAACAAGGCGGAGGTAACAATCAGAAGGACTGGTAAGCCCCAAGTTTCTAATATCTTTGCGGTATGCAATATTATTGTGAATCGCTTACCCGCTATCGGCGGCTCCTGACCAAAGAAGTAAAAATCGGAGACCTGTTGCTGGGTAATAACCATCCCATCCGTCTGCAGACCATGACTACCACCGATACCATGGACACCATGGCTACGGTAGAGCAAAGCATCCGTTGCATTGAAGCCGGTGCCGAACTGGTACGCATTACCGCCCCCTCCAAAAAAGAAGCAGAGAACCTGCTCGCTATAAAAAATGAACTGCGCCGCCGGGGTTACCACACGCCGCTGGTAGCTGACATTCATTTCACGCCCAACGCCGCCGAAATCGCTGCCCGCATCGTGGAAAAAGTGCGCGTGAACCCCGGCAACTACGTCGACAAAAAGAAATTTGAACTGATCGAATACACCGACGCGGATTATGCAGAAGAGATCGACCGCATCCGCGAACGCTTTACACCGCTCATCCGCATCTGCCGCGAATACGGCACGGCCATGCGCATCGGTACCAACCACGGCTCGCTGAGCGACCGCATCATGAGCCGCTACGGAGATACCCCGGTTGGCATGGTGGAAAGTGCGATGGAGTTCCTGCGCATCGCGCGTGATGAAAGCTATCACAATATTGTGCTGAGCATGAAAGCGAGCAATCCGCAGGTGATGGTGCAGGCTTACCGGCTACTGATCAAAACCATGCAGGAAGAATTTTCTGAATGTTATCCCCTGCACCTAGGCGTTACCGAAGCCGGCGACGGAGAAGATGGCCGCATCAAATCCGCTATCGGCATCGGCTCTTTGCTGGAAGATGGTATCGGCGACACCGTCCGCGTTTCCCTGACAGAAGATCCCGAACTCGAAATACCGGTGTGCCGCGATATTGTAAAACGTTACACGCCCGCTGCCACCTCACCCGCCACAGACGAAACGATCAGGTTGCCCTACGATCCCTTCAACTATCAACGCCGCGATTCTTTTGCGATTGGCAACATCGGAGAAAAACAAGTGCCCGTTGTAATTGCAGACCTGAGCAAGACAGGCGAACTGATACCGGAAAATCTGCGTGGCATTGGTTACAACTACGATGCTGCGCTGGATAAATGGCATATCGGAGATGCGGCCGCCGACTATATTTTTACCAATAATCATTTGCCGCCATTTGCCCTGCCCGGTACACTCAAAGTGATCCTGAATGCTGGCGCCTGGCAGACGGCAACCGATAAAGAAAACTGTTTTCCTTTATTCCAGGACAGCGGTTTTGTCAAAGCCGAACTGCGTCATCCGTGGCTGAACTTTGTGATGGTGGATTGTTTCAGTGATGAAACAACCGTGAATGATTTCACCTTCCTCGATGCATTGGTCAACGATCCAACGGTGGTGCTCTGCCTCAGCAGCGAGCGTAAAAATGCCATGCAAAGCGTGCGCAAAATGTTTGTGGCGCTGGCAGAAAAAAATGCACGCAATCCGGTGATCCTGATCACCGACAGTCAATGGCAGACACCCGATGAACACCTGATCCATTTTGCTACGGAAACAGGCGCACTGCTGCTCGACGGAATGGGCGATGGCATTTGCCTTGGTCTTTCGCAGCATGCGTATCATCAGCTCGCCGGTGGCGACCAGGCATTGCAGGCATCGGGCAGAAATTATCTGCAAAACCAAAGTGCCGAAGAGTTCGTGAACAATACGGCCTTCTCTATCCTGCAGGCTACGCGTACACGTATTTCAAAAACAGAATATATTTCCTGTCCTTCCTGCGGACGTACACTTTTTGATCTACAGGAAACGACCGCAAAAATCCGTTCGCGCACGCATCACCTGAAAGGGGTGAAAATTGCGATCATGGGATGTATCGTAAACGGTCCGGGAGAAATGGCTGATGCAGATTTCGGTTATGTGGGAAGCGGCCCCGGAAAGATTACCCTGTACAAAGGGAAAGAAGTGGTGAAGAAAAATGTGAACAGCGAAACAGCGGTGGACGAACTGATCAATCTGCTGAAAGAAAACGAAGCCTGGGTAGACCCGGCCTGATATGTATAAACGACTTGCCTGCCTTCTCTCCGTTGGTGCATTGGTTACCAACCTGCTTGCGATTGCAATGGACAACCATCCGGTTGAACTATTCAGCAAACCGCTGATCGTCGCCGGATTGTTTGCCTGGTTGTTGCTGTCTACTCCGGCATCATCGCGTTTGCGGAGTCTTGCACTGATGGCTTTATTTTTTTCCTGGGCCGGCGATGTGTTGCTGATGTTCCAGACTTACAAGCCGATCTATTTCCTGTTGGGCCTTTCCTCTTTTTTGCTGGCCCATATCTTTTACTGCATCATTTTTTATAAAATGAGCAAACAGGAAAATATTGCCATTCGTGGTGTTTGGCTACTGCCATCCTTGTTGTTTTACGGAGGTATTATGTTCTTGCTGAATAATTCATTAACCGATATGCTTTGGCCCGTGCGGATATATGGTTTGGTGATCACGGTGATGTTATTCCTGGCCTTGCAACTATGGCGGTCACCGGTGCCGCGTGCGGGGCAGTTGATCGTGGCGGGCGCGATCATGTTTGTGCTATCGGATTCACTGCTTGCCATCAATAAATTCTATCAGCCGTTGCCGGCTGCGGGTATTTGCATCATGCTCACTTACGGGCTGGCGCAATGGAGCCTGATCCTGGGAATCAGCCGCTGGCTCAACTACCGCAGCAACCGTTGATCAAATACTGTCGTTTGGTGCGGAATATGCGGTAAATTTGCCTGCTGGCCCCGAAGTCGCGGGATATCCCGGCAGTATAACGAATGGAAAGGAAAACCGATTATCTCGTCATCGGGTCGGGCATCGCCGGCCTCACCTATGCGCTGAAAGTAGCGCGTCATTTCCCTGACAAAAAAATATTGGTGATGACAAAGGCCGCGGCCGATGAAACCAACACCAAATATGCACAGGGCGGCGTGGCCGTGGTAAACGACCTGGAAAATGACAGTTTCGAAAAACACATCGAAGACACACTCATCGCCGGTGACGGGCTTTGCAACCCGGGCGTGGTGGAGATCGTAGTGAAGGAAGGTCCGGACCGGGTGCGCGAGCTCATTGAATGGGGCGCAAGATTTGACAAAGAAAAAGACGGCGATTACAAACTGGGCAAAGAAGGCGGACACTCGGAGTTTCGCATCATCCATCACAAAGACATCACGGGTTGGGAAATGGAACGCACGCTGCTGGATGCAGTAGCGGCGCAACCGAATATTGAACTGGTTAAACACTTCTTTGTCGTAGATATCATTACCCAACACCATCTTGGTTATCTCGTAACCAAATCGACGCCCGACATAACGTGTTATGGTGTGTATGCATTGAATCTCGAAACCAACCGCATCGAAAAAATATTATCGGCTACTACCCTGCTGGCCACAGGCGGCAATGGCCAGGTATACCGCACCACCACCAATCCGGCGATTGCCACAGGTGATGGTGTGGCCATGGTGTACCGTGCGAAAGGACGTATCGAGAACATGGAATTCATCCAGTTTCACCCGACAGCACTTTATGAACCGGGGCTGCGGGGGCAGGCTTTTCTGATCACGGAAGCCGTGCGGGGCGATGGCGGTATTTTGCGCAACAAAGAAGGAGAAGCCTTTATGGAGCGGTACGATCCGCGTCGCGATCTGGCTCCGCGCGACATCGTTGCCCGCGCCATCGACAGTGAAATGAAACGCACGGGTACCGAACATGTATGGTTGGATTGCCGGCATTTTTCTAAAGAAAAATTCATCGAGCACTTCCCGAATATTTATCAGAAATGTTTAAGCATCGGTATCGACATTTCGCAGAACATGATACCGGTGGCTCCTGCGGCGCATTACAGTTGCGGCGGCATCAAATCGGATGAATGGGGCCGCAGTTCCATTCAGCAACTGTATGTCTGTGGCGAATGCAGCAGCACGGGCCTTCATGGTGCCAATCGTCTTGCCAGCAATTCGCTGCTGGAAGCAATGGTTTTTGCGCACCGTTGTTACCTGGATGTAACGGCCGTTACGGAAGCGAAAAAATATACGCAGGTGCAGGCAGAACACATTCCCGACTGGAACGCGGAAGGCACCAGTGAACCAAAGGAAATGATCCTCATTACGCAAAGCCTGAAAGAACTGCAGCAGGTGATGAGCGATTATGTTGGTATCGTGCGCAACGATATCCGTTTGCGGCGGGCATTGAACAGGCTGGACCTTCTGTGGGAAGAAACGGAGCAACTCTACCAGGGTAGTTCCATCTCTCCGCAACTGCTTGAATTGCGCAATCTCATAACAGTTGGTTACCTCATTGTAAAAGGCGCTGATTTCAGAAAAGAAAGCCGTGGTCTGCATTTCAACACAGATTATCCCGGTAAAAGTGAATTGGTGCAGAATATCGTTTTATAAAAAGAACAGCAGACATGTATTATTTGGTATACGGATTTTTATGGTTGATCTCTCTATTGCCTTTGCGCGTACTATATGTGATCTCCGACATCCTGACATTTGTGGTATATCGTATGATCGGCTATCGCAAGGAGGTGGTGATGAACAATCTCGCGATTGCCTTTCCCGAAAAAACGATAGAAGAGCGGAAAAAGATCGCCAGGCGTTTTTACAGAAATTTTATTGACTCCTTTATTGAAACGATAAAGATCATCAGTGCATCGGAGCGTTATATTTCGAAACGCTTTACCGGCAACTGGGAAGTAGCTAATCAATTTTATGAAAGTGGCCGGAGAGTGCAAATGCACCTTGGCCATAACTTCAACTGGGAATGGGGAAACCTCGCGGGGAAAGCGGCACTGCGTTTTCAATTTCTCGGCGTATATGCTCCCATCAGTAATAAAGTGTTTGACCGTATATTCAGAAAAATACGTTCGCGCAGCGGCACGGTATTATTACGCGCCAATAATATGCAGGCAGACATCCTGCCTTACCGCCATAAGCAATACCTGCTGGGACTGGTAGCGGACCAGAACCCGGGACACATGTTGCGGGCATTATGGTTTGATTTTTTTGGTAAACGTGCACCGTTTACGGCGGGCCCCGCGAAGAATGCAATTGCCAATGACTGTGTGGTCATTTTTGCCTTTATTCATAAGCCCCGGCGCGGGCGTTATGTGCTTGAGCTCAAAGTGGAAGAAGAATTTCCCCAACAAACCACTACCGAAGATCTCACGCGTCGTTTTGTCGACTACCTCGAAAATGTGATCCGCACCTATCCCGATATGTGGTTGTGGAGCCACCGCCGCTGGAAGAATGAGTGGCGGGATGATTATACGTTTGTGGAGAGAGGTAGTAAGTAATAAGTAGTAAGTTGTAAGTTAAACAGCCTTTATCGGTTTTAGGTGATCTTTGCGTCTTTGTCCCTTGTGTAGCTTTGCGTGAGCTTTTTCGCAAAGCTGCAAAGTAATTAAGCCACTGGAATGTTTGCCCGTATATAGGCGAAGGAACCATTCACCATTCACCATTGACGATTCACCATTCACGACTCACCATTGACGATTCACCATTCACAAAAAAAACTGCCCCGTTGTTACAGGGCAGCCACTTTCATAGTAAAGGTTTAGGTCGCAGGTTTACGTATTCTGATACTCGTTGTTCCGTCTAATTCGTGCTTGTTGAACAAAGAAACACCAACGGGCCACGGATATCAAGGTGATTATAACCCCTTTTGCCTCCGTTAAAAAACTTTAATGGAGGGTGAAAACACGGGTCTGGTAGATTTTGCGGATACGGAAAATCGCTGTATTATTATCGCTGTAACAATTCTAAACCAATTATTTATGATGAAAAAAACCGTCAATCTACTTTCCTGCGCCTTGTTTGCAGGATTAACCCTTGCATCGTGTAAAGACAAAGAAGTGGGACAGTCCGACAAATCGATGACCGTGGCTACTGCCCGCGCCATGATCGCCGCTTATGACAACGATACAAGCGCCATCAAACCCGTGTTTTACACACAGGAAGGCCAGCCCGTACAGGCCTTCACCATCCAGGCCGGCACGCTCGAAACCATCAGTAAAATGAACGGGTACACCGGCATCCGCCTTTACCTGGCTGTTAAAGACACTGTCAATGGCAAACCGATCTACACGTTGGTAGTAGTGCCCCGTGGAACTCCCGAGGGAAAATCCACTCAATATCCCAACATCCTGATCGATGATTTTATCTTTGACTGGATTCCGTCGTGCCCGACTGAATGTCCTGATCCAGCCACGAGTCTGCCTTAAATAATATAAAAAGCGGCCCCGCAGGATCAGGGCCGCTTTTTAATTAAAACAATACCTCCGTAAGTACCCTGAATCAACATCGCCATGTCAGAAACCCTCGCGCTCATTAATATCGGATTTTTACTGCTTCTTGTCGTTATAGGTCTTACCCTGTATCCGAAACTCAGCCGTTCCTACCGGTTGCTGCTATGCATTCAGATTTTAACCTTTTTGAGCGCGGTTGTTCAATGGTACATGGCAAAGTTCCACGGTTACAATAACATCATTTTCCATATCTACACGTTCCTCAATGCCATACTTTTCGGTTTGATGTACCATTCCGTAATGCAACAGCGTAAAAGCAAATTGTTTGTCCTGATCGCGACTATTGCTCTGTTGCTTTTTCTGGCAGCCGATTCATTCTTTATACAGGGTCTGCGGGCTTATCCGCATTATGAACTTATTGCTATCAGCATTGTCTACGTCACCTTTGCCCTGTTATCAAATTATGAAATGATCCGTTATTCCAAGGAAGACCAGGTGATAAGGTCCAGCATTTTCTGGGTCAATAGTTCCGTTATTCTCTTTTTCAGTGTCAATTTCATCTTCTGGAGTCTTTATGGGTACCTGCTTCGTATCAAATCGCCTATACACTTCGATCTGATCAAAGTGCTCTGGTGGCTCAACTTTGTGCACTACGCGTTTTTCACGGTAGCCATCTACCTGAACAGCCGCAAAATTCAATCTTCTGAAAACTAACCGGTAGGCCCGGATTAGCTGTTTTACAATACTTTTGCCCGTGCCGGGGAAGGACACTTCCATGCACCTAAACAATGCGACGTGAAAAACAGTGAACTCTATACCATCATTATTTCCGGGATTATTTTCTTCGTAATCCTCAGCGTCGGTGTGATCCAATTTACCCTGCTCTTCTATCGTCAGCGAAGTCTGCGGAAAAAAGAAGAAGAAAAATTTCAACAGGAAATTTTACGGGCCCAGCTTGAAATACAGGAGCAAACGCTCAAAAATGTTTCGGCCGAAATTCATGACAACATCGGTCAGACCTTAAGCCTCGTGAAACTCAATCTTGCCACTGCAGATGCCGCTCCTGCCGACCAGCTACAGGGAAAAATACAAGACTCCTACGAACTCGTAAGCAAAGCCATCCGTGATCTCCGCAACCTTTCGAAAAGCCTTAATACCGATTACATTGCAGAAAAAGGTTTGCTGCAACTGATCGAACATGAACTGAACATGATCGCGCGCACCGGCGCCATGCAGACAGAAATGACAATAAAAGGAGAACCGGCAAAGCTCGATCCCCGCCAGGAATTGATACTTTTCCGCATCATCCAGGAAAGCATTAATAATTGTATAAAACATGCCCAGGCAGAAAGACTGGAAGCAATCGTGGATTTCAGTGAAACCGGGGTGATCATTCAGATCCGCGACAACGGCAAGGATTTCGACACGCAGCATTCCGCTGCGGAAGGAGCCGGCATCGGATTAAAAAGCCTCCAAAACAGAGCCGCCATGATCGGCGCATCCTGTGAAATCAACAGTGTTTTGTCAAAGGGAACAGAAGTAACTATCTTGCTGCCTCCCGAAAAAATGAACGGCGTATGAAAGAAAAAATTAAAGTAGCCCTGGCAGATGATCATATTCTGCTGCGCAACGGTCTTGCTGGACTGGTGAAAAGTTTCGATGACTACACCGTACTGTTTGAGGCAGACAACGGTCAGCACCTGACAGAGCAGATCGCAGACAAAGGTGTGCCCGATCTCGTGCTGCTCGATATCAATATGCCGCTCAAAGACGGATTTGAAACTGCACGCTGGTTGCGCGATAATCATCCCGAAGTACGCGTGATGGCACTTTCCATGCTCGACAACGAACAATCCATCATACGCATGCTCCGGCAGGGCGCCAAAGGTTATATCCTGAAAGACACGCATCCGCGCGAATTCAAAACCGCACTCGATACCGTGATGCAAAAGGGATTTTATTATTCGGAAATGGTAACGGGCAAACTGATCAATGCCGTGAATAACCTCGACACGGCCGCAGACGAGGTGACGACATTGGTTAAACTCACCGAAAAAGAAATTGAATTCCTGAAGCTGGCCTGTACAGAAATGACGTATAAAGAAATCGCCGATAAAATGAATCTCAGCCCGCGTACGATCGACGGCTACCGCGATGCGCTTTTTGAAAAATTAAAAGTGCGTACCCGTGTGGGGCTCGTGATGTACGCGATCAAGAACGACATTGTGCGTCCTTAATTCAGCACGGCCGTTTCTTTAACGATCTCTGCTTTTTCCTGTTCACGTATTTTGCTCCAGCCTCCTGTAACGTTGCGGAGATTATGAAAACCCTGACGTTTCAGCAAAGACGCTGCTATTACGCTACGGTAACCGCCTGCGCAATGCACATACAGGTTTTGCTCCTCGCCGATATTGGCCATTGAACCCGGATCTTTCATATCTGCCAACTGAAGATTGACCGCGTTTTTCAGGTGACCATCGGCATATTCCGCCGGCTTGCGCACATCTATTACCTGCAGATTGGGATCGAAAGGAATATCCATCATCAATTCATCGGCTTCGATATCGATGATCATGTCGAGCGGCTTGCCCGCTTCTTTCCAGGCTTCATATCCGCCTTTGAGATATCCTTGTACTTTATCAAGACCCACCCGTGCCAATCGGATGATCGTTTCTTTTTCCTGGCCATGCGGTGTAACAATGATCATGGGTTGATCAAAAGGCAGGAGACTGCCGGCCCATTCTGCAAAACGTCCTTCCAGACCAATGCTGATGCTGCCGGGAATAAATCCTTCGGTAAAAACAGCGGCGGGACGCGTATCCAATATCAGTACACCATTTTCTGCACGCGCTTCAAATTCATCCGCGCTCAATGGCTGCAGTGCTTCATCGAGAATAGCTTCCAGGTTGCCATACCCTTCGCGGTTGATGCGCGCGTTGACAGGGAAATAAGCGGGAGGCGGTGGAATGCCATCCGTAATAGCTTTGATAAATGCTTCTTTGGACTCCGCTTTCAGCGCGTAGTTGTATTGTTTTTCATCACCAATGGTACTGTACGTATCGGGGCCCAGGTTTTTACCACAGGAGCTTCCGGGACCATGTGCGGGATAAACGATTACATTATCTGCCAGCGGCATGATCTTGCGATGCAGGCTGTCGTATAAGGTGCCGGCAAGATCATCAGTAGTAAGTTCTTCACCTTTCTGTGCAAGATCGGGACGGCCCACATCTCCTACAAACAGCGTGTCGCCGGTGAAAATGCAATGATCTTTTCCGTCAGCATCGCGCAGCAGGTAGCAGGAAGATTCCATGGTATGGCCCGGCGTATGTAATACTTCGATGCTAAGGTCTCCTATTTTAAACTGCTCGCCGTCTTTTGCTTTGTGAAAAGTGAAAGCGGCTTCTGTCTGGGGACCGTACACGATGGGCGCGCCGGTGGCCTGCGACAGATCGAGGTGACCGCTTACAAAATCTGCATGAAAATGCGTTTCGAAAATATATTTCAATTTGGCTTTTCGCTCGTGAAGGAGCCCGAGATAATCATCGATATCGCGAAGCGGGTCAATGATGGCCGCTTCGCCGTTACTTTCGATATAATAAGCCGCTTCACTCAGGCAGCCGGTATATAATTGCTTGACGAACATATTAGTTAGAAAATTTATACTGCAAAAATACCTTATTTCCCAAAAACAAAAACGGAAGCCTGGGGCTTCCGTCCTGTATCAGGAAAAGCTTGATTAATTTAACAAGGATTCAACGAATTTGTTCAACTCGATCATCCGGTCTGCATTAACGGAATAGTAGATGAATTTGCCCTCGCGGATGGTGTTCACGAACCCGGCTTTGCGCAGCACGGCGAGGTGTTGCGAAGCTACTGACTGTTCAAGCCTGAGCTTCACGTAGATATCCGTTACGGTGATGCGGCCTTGCTCATCAATGAGTTTGATCATTTGCTGGCGCAGCTTATGATTGAGCGCGCGCAGGATCAGCGCCGCCTTCTTTACATTGAGCAGGTCTACGGTCAAGGGGGCATTACCCTCAGCCGCAGGGTTGAGTGTTAGCGTATAGTTGTTCATAGCATTGAGCGATTAACAGGAGTTACAAAATTAGTTCTAATTGCCTCCCGGAAAAATTAAAATTGTCAATGTTGCCTGCGGGTGTGTGCCGCCGCATCATAAAACTCTTTTACATAAAAAGGTTCCGAGTAGGCAATGTCTGAGAATCGTTTATTTCTGAACAGTAGTGTGGACAAATCCGATATATCCTGAGGCGTGTATCCGTTTTCGGAAAAAAACGCGTTGGGATGATGCAGTATCTCACGGATTTTTCCAACTGCATTACCTGTAAATAATACAGTATGTTCCGCGAGCTGTGTGGCAAAACTCTGCGCATCTATTATGAGTGCACACGGTGCCATCACCTCTTGCATTTGTTTGTTGTATAGTGCTGTAAAGACCTCCATTCGCCGGGCATCGATCACAGGACAGATCAGGTCTGTCTGCGCGTTGTGTTCTGCTCTGGCCATCAGCTCCAGCGTAGGCAAAGTGATTAATGGAATTTGCAGGGCGTAAGATAATCCTTTTGCTGCAGACAATCCAATTCTCAGACCGGTATAGGACCCCGGACCGATCGTCACTGCCACTGCTTCCAGTTCCTGCAATTTTTTTTTCGTGTCGTCGAAACACCGGCTGATAGCCGGATGCAACCACGAAGCCTGATCACGCATGTCATTGTTCTCAAGTGATTGCAGCACACGTGCTTCCTCAGCCAACGTTACCGTGGCTTTTCCCAGCGCACTATCTATATTCAATATTAATGCCATTCTTGCTTATTCCTTTATGCTCAATCCTTCTGCAGGCTGATACCGTAAATTTTCTGCTTGCAATTTACGAAGCAATTGCTGAACATTCTTTTTACCAATCCGGTCGCACCATTCCAGTGGACCATAGGGATAATTTGTTCCGAGTTTCATCGCCGTATCGATCTCCTCCGCTGTGCTCAATCCTTCTTCCAGTGCGAGATACGCTTCATTGATGACACCCGTTACCACACGTGCGGATAACAGCCCCGTGATATCGGGCACCCATGTCAACGTACGGTTAAAATTTTTCAATACTGCTTCTGCTGCCGGTTTTTGCGGCGCATGTGCACATCCTTCAACAATAGTTCTTTCCAGGAATGTCAGCCATCCGTTGATACGTACAAAATGATCCGGCAAATTACCGAGCAATGTTTCCAGTGAATGCACGAGCACCAGCGGAAATTTTGCGGCTCCCAGGGAGGCGATGCGCGCTTGGCTGCCGTCGAACAGTAAATCGATGCAGGCATCGGCCGGTGTATCTGTTATTTTTTCCGACACAATGAGCTCCACCTCCGCTGTGTGGCCAGTGCTTAGCCAGGCTGCCTTTCTTGCCTCATCTGCGATCAGTAATACGGTCATGCAATCAGAATTTGATAAAAATACGGCAGCTTGTTAACTTGTGCCGGCGGCGGCATCATTGCTGCCATGAATGCAAAGAAAACATTTCTCACTTCAAATAAGCTTTTATGCCCAGAATAATTATCCGCACAGAAGATGCACCCGCCCCTATCGGTCCCTATAACCAGGCTGTACTGGCCAATGATACACTTTATATTTCCGGGCAAATTTGTATCGATCCGGCCACCGGCAATCTGCATAATGACAGCCTGCAGGATGAAACTCATCAGTGTATGCGTAACCTTAAAGCCGTGTTAGCTGCGGCTGGTATGGATTTCGGACACGTGGTAAAAACAACTATTTTCCTCACCGATATGCATCGCTTTGGTGAAGTGAATGAAGTATATGGTCAATATTTTTCCGATGATCCTCCTGCCCGCGAAACCGTGCAGGTTGCCGCACTTCCAAAATTTGTAAATGTAGAAATCAGTATGGTAGCGGTGAAGTGAGGGATAATTTGATGATTTGAAAATTTGATGATCTGAAAATGGAACGGACTTGATTGTTCACTATTCACTTATTGACCTATTTTCTTTTATTGAAGCTTCCCAGTTAATGAACAATAACCATTTTTAACGGATAAATTTTCCCATCAACCAATACCTGCAGATAGTAAACGCCATTGGCCATCACACCCGGATCAATCGTTTTGATCGTCTGACCCGCAGGCAGATTTTCCGTCTGTGATAACGGGCGCACCAACCTGCCTGCATTGTCATATAAATTCACCTGCAAAGTGGACGGACGTGCCGTGATGACTTCCAGGCTTCCCTGTGACCGCACCGGATTGGGATAGAGACGAATATATAAGCCGGTATTGTCAAGGGCCAGTGTGGTAAACGAACCTGTTTCGGATGCCACAAATGAAGTAGTGGTGGCACAGAGCGCCACAACGGAATATTCATATTCTGTATTCGGAAGCAGGCCATTCAGTTTACAGGATGATCCTTCAACATATACACGGTTCCATTCCGTTGTTCCCTTTACCCGATATCGCAGCGTATCGGTAGTGGCCCCTTCCGGATTTGTCCATTGCACCTGTACATGAGAAGGGCTTAAGTGCGTTACTTTAACGTCTGTTGCATAACCACATCCGACCACATTAACCGTGGCGGTGGTGGTACCACGGCAACCGTTTGCATCCGTTCCGGTAATTGTATAAACGGTAGACGAAAGCGGACGCACATAACCGAAACGACCCGTGAAGCTTACAATATCAGGCTGTTCGGCCCAATTGAAATTGTCTGCACCGGACATTGTAATCAGATGCTGATCAAATTTATTGACTGTGGCAACGGCAGGCATTGCAACAACGGTTGGATTTGCTACCTGTGTCAGCACTACTGAACGCGTACCCGAACAGGCCGGTGATGTCACCTGCACGCTGTACGTGCCGGGACCGGTAGAAGTGAAGGTTGATGAAATGGCCCCTTGAATAGCATTTGTATTTTTAAACCATTGATAGGTAAATGAAGGATCGCTGGTAGCCGTCAATACCGGAGTAGTACCTGCGCAATAGTTGGCAGTGCCGGATGGTGTAAGTGAAAACGTAAGACTTGGGCCATCATTGCCGATAACCACATCTTCGGTTATCTGGCAGCCCGCCGCATCTTTTACCACAACCCAGTATGTACCGGGTGTAAAATTGGAAATACTCATACCGGTTTGTCCGTTACTCCAGGTAGCCGTTACCGCACCTGTGGCATTGGTAGCGGTAATCACGGCTTTGCCGTTTTCCGAACCGCAGGAGGCATTTGTTTTGGCAATGGAAACCGTCATGCGGCAGCTACCAAAGCAGGGGCTTGCAGCAACATACGAACGGATAGCATCACCGGGATATCTGCCAAAGCCATTATTGAAATTAATACCGGCGTTGACCAGGTGGCAATAACTCATAATCGTTCCGCCCAGCGCTGTCGGAATTGGACCTGGTGCGCAGGTTCCATCCGTATATGGAGGAGTGGCGGTGGGACCGCATCCGTCAATCGGGCCTTCCGGCCATCCACACCAGTGCGTATGACGCGAACCGAGATTATGCCCAAGTTCGTGCGTTACCACGTTTACCGTCCAGGAATAAGTGGGAACATTCTGATAAGTGACATTGATACCGCTTACCGAAGAGCGGAAAGCCTTAGTAGCTGTGCAGGCATTGCTGTTGATATAGGCAACTCCTCCACCGATAGGCCTTGTTGAGATATAAGCTGCGTAATCACCCACATAGTTTGTTCCCGACATGCGTTGTCCAAACGGTTCGAGCGTGGTTCCCGCAGTGGTAAAGGACGCTTCAGGATCTTCCATTGTCCACACAAGTACCTGTGACACCTGCACCTTCAGGTTTTCATTGGCATAAAGCTGTTCAACGCCGTTAAAAAAACCGAGCAGGTAATTCATTACGTTGTTGACATTACTTCCTTTATCAAGGTAAAGTTTGTAATCGCATTCCACATAGATTTCTACTGGTTCGCCAACAGCGTTGGGTGAGGCAACTACCTCTGTATGTTCACGGGGAGTATCACCCGAAGCCAGTTCCTCAGTGGTAAAACAATTGGTTGGATTGGGAACAGCCAGGTCGTGGTCACGATAGAGCATGTAATCATTGGTACCAAAACCATTTTGCTCGATCGCACCGAGCACCAGATTGCTTTGCGCATCGGCCAGGATACCCATTACCTGGTTTTCGAAAATGGAAACGGCTGCAAATGTTTTTCTGTCACCATTGATATATCCACGGTAGAAAACCCCGCCGTTATATGCAACAGTGCGCCGGCTCCCGTCAGGCAATACTTCTATCACAGAAAAATTATCAGTTGTCACTTTTGCTTTTTCCAACTGCACATCCATGTATTGTCCCTCAAAAGGTACACGCATCGTCCAGGTAGCCGGAGCCTGCTGAAACAAGGATGATAAGTTTGCCGTGTTCAAAGCAAGTGGCTGGTAGCGACTCACCACCTTACTGTATTCAGGTGCAAAACGGGATGTGGTAGTAAACAGTTCAACGGGCGTTTGAGCAAAAGAGTTCGCCAACCCTGACACGATCAGCAACAGCACCAAAGAAAGTCTTCTCATTGAGTAGTTTAGTTAGTTCGGATTACTAAATCAAAGCACGTAAAGATAAAACGAAACAGGCTAATTAAATCACCAAATAGTGACTACAAAGAAAAATCCTTCGCTATGCGAAGGATTTTTCTTTGTATATGAAGCTTTTATCAGCGTGCAATAATCATCTTCACCGGATGAATTTTTCCATCTATCAATACCTGCAGGTAGTAAACGCCATTAGCCATTACCCCTGAATCAATTGTTTTGATCGTTTGTCCGGCCGGCATATTCTCTGCTTGTGAAAGTTGACGAACGAGTTTTCCTGCATTGTCATACATATTCACCTGCAATGAATAAGGACGGGCGGCAATTACTTCCAAACGCCCCTGTGCCTGTATGGGGTTCGGGAATAGGCGCACATACACGCCGCTGTTGTCGAGTTGGAGTGTAGTAAAGGCATTTGTTTCCGACGCTACAAAAGTAGTAGTGGTTGTACAAAGCGGTACAATAGCGTATTCGTACTCGGTATTAGGTGTAAGGCCATTGAGTTCATAAGAAGACCCTTCCACATAAACACGGTTCCATTGTGTGGAGCCTTTCACACGGTAACGCAATGAATCGGTTGTGGCACCTTCAGGATTGGTCCATTCAACCAGTACACGTGAAGGACTGTAAGGCGTCACTTTCATATCCGTTGCTGGTCCGCATCCGATAACGTTGACGGTGGCTGTGGCAGTACCGCGACAACCATTGGCATCGGTACCGATGATGGTATATACTGTGGATGTCAGTGGGCGTACATAACCAAACCGGCCACTGTAGCTTACGATCGCTGGTTGTTCTTCCCAGTTGAAATTGAGCGCACCGTTTACTGTCAGCAAATGCTGATCAAATTTATTGATCGTTGCAGTGGTCGGCGTAACAGTAACGGTTGGATTTGCCACCTGTGTTAATGTTACGGAGCGTGTACCCGAACAAGAAGGAGACGTTACCTGTACGGTATAAATACCGGGACCGGTTGATGTAAAAGAAGAAGCTGTTGCACCGGGAACAGGGTTGGTATTTTTAAACCATTGGTAAGTAAAGGTAGGGTCGCTGGTAGCGGAAAGTACCGGTGCGGCCGAACTTGCACAATAGTTCACCGATCCTGACGGAGTAAGCGTGAAATCAAGTGAAGGGCCACTGTTGCCGATCACTACATCGTCCATCACCTGGCAACCAGCCGCATCACGCACAGTTACATAATAGGTGCCGGGCGCAAGGTTGGTAGGATTCGCGCCTGTGAGACCGTTGCTCCAGGTAACCGTTACGGCACCTGTGGCGTTGGCAGCGGTCACAACGGCTCTGCCGTTGTCTGATCCGCAAGATGCGTTGGTTGTAGCAATAGAAATGGTCATACGGCAGTTGCCAAAACAGGTGCGTGCCGCCACATAATTGCGGATAGCGTCGCCGGGCAGCGGACCAAAACCATTGTTGAAGTTGATGCCAACACTGATCAGGTGGCAATAGCTCATAATAGTTCCTCTAACGGTTGAGCTTGGCAACGGACCCGGAGTGCAGGATCCTTCCATGTATGCTGCGTTGGCTGTAGGACCGCACCAATCGATCGGCCCGCCGGGCCATCCACACCAGTGTGTATGACGCGAGCCGAGGTTATGTCCCAACTCATGCGTTACTACTTCCACTGTCCATGAATAAGTAGGAACGTTTGCATAGGTATTATTAATAGCGCTCACCGATGTACGACCGCTTTTACCCGCGGCGCATGCATCGGTAGTAAGATAAGCAACACCTCCACCCAGCGAACGGGTAGAGATATACGCCGCATAGTCACCAACATAGTTGGTACTGTTCATCCGGCTCGCGAACGCAGGCAGTACGGCACCCGTAGTGTTAAGCCCCGCCGCCGCTTCCGGATCCGGGGAGGTCCATACCAATACCTGTGACACCTGCACTTTCACATTTTCGTTGGCATAGAGTTGCTCAATACTGTTGAAAAAGCCAAGCAGGTAATTAATCACGTTGGTTGTATTGTTTCCTTTGTCCTGGTAAAACCTGTAATCACATTCTACATAGATTTCTACCGGTTCACCTACCGCATTGGGCGACGCCGGAGAAGCAACAACTTCCGTATGTGAATCTGTTGAACCACCGATTACATGTTCATCGCTGGTAAAGCAATTCAATGGATTGGGAATAGCCAGGTCCGGCTCGCGATATAACATGTAGTTATTGGTTGCATAACCATGCTGCTCGATAGCACCCAGCACCAGATTGCTTTGGGCATCGGCGAGAATACCAATTACCTGGTTTTCAAAAATAGAAATGGTTGCAAATGTTTTTCTGTCGCCGTTGATATAACCGCGGTAGAATACACCAGCGTTATAAGATACAGGGCGGCGTGAGCCATCCGGCAATGCTTCCAGGATGGAAAAATTATCGGTGGTTACTTTTGCTTTTTCCAACTGCACATCCATGTATTGTCCTTCAAACGGAACACGTAATGTCCATGTGGCGGGAGCTTCTTTGAATACGGTGGATAAGATTGCCGTATTCAATGCAAGCGATTGATAACGGCTCACGACCTTACTGTATTCAGGCGCGAAGCGGGAGGCAGGAGTAAACAGCTCAACAGTATTTTGAGCAAACGCTGTTGCCCAACCTGATACGGTCAATAACAGCGCTAAATAAAATTTTCTCATGAAGTGTAGCTTAGTAATTAGTTCGGAATGCGGCTTGTGCCGGATAACAATAAAGCGGGGTAAAGATAAAATGAAACAAACTAAAAGCTTTCAAAAAATACGAGGGAAATCCCTTTGGTTATTCACGTGATTTTCTGGAACTTGTACCGGTTATGCGACGTTTTCTCCGTTGGCTCCTGCTGAAGCCGGTTCGTTGGGCCACGGCACGTTTTGCCTCACGCCCCGACAAAGAACGTATCTATCAGTCACTGAGCCGTCTGTATGCACGTATCCTGGCGCATCCTGGTAAAAAAGGTCCTGTGATTCCTTTTGGTGCCACCACCGGTCGCTTCATTATTTTTTCCGATCAGCACAAAGGCGCGCGCAACGGCGCAGATGATTTTACGGCCGCGGAGGACAATTATCTCGCGGCACTGAGTTATTATAATAACCAGGGATATACGTTCATCAACCTTGGCGACAGCGAAGAACTATGGGAAAACACGCTTGCGCAGGTGCGCAAACACAACGAAAAAACATTCGAAGCGGAAAAAGCATTTTTGCAACGAAAGGCTTATGTGAAAATATTCGGCAACCACGATCTCTATTGGGGAAACGATCCGCTCGCCTCTCTTCAACTGAAAGAAATATTCGGCGAACCTGTTAAGATATACGAAGGAGTAATTCTGACGGTGGCAACGGGTAATAAAAACCTGCACATTTTCTGTACACACGGCCACCAGGGCGACAGAAGCAGCGATGGCAACTGGTTCAGCAAGTTTTTTGTAGCCCGCATCTGGGCACCGTTGCAAAATTTTCTCCGGATAAACCCCAATACACCGGCCTATGATCTGCATGAAAAAACATTACACAACGAAATCATGTATGAATGGTCGGCAGAACAGGAAAAAATATTGCTGATAACGGGGCATACTCATCAGCCTGTATTCGCCTCACTCACACACCTGGAACGATTGTATAAAGAAATGCAACAGGCAAAAGCTGATGAGAATACAAAACGCATAGAAGAATTAACAACTGAAATACAGCGGCGTGAACGCGAATACAAAACTGTTTCGGTTGATTATCTCACGATGAAACCAACCTATTTCAATAGTGGTTGTTGTTGTTTTCCTGACGGAGACATAACCGGCATTGAAATTGACAATGGATATATGCGTCTTGTAAAATGGAAAAAAGAACAACAGCAGCCTGCACGTACCATATTGGAAGAAATAAGTCTTGAAATACTTGGTACGCAGGTATAAAACAACATAGCCATGAATGTATTTGTATCCCGGCTGATACCCGAAGCAGGTATCAGCAAAATGGAAGAGGCCGGCATTAAGGTAACTGTATGGAAAGAAGACCGCCCGCTGACATCTGAAGAACTGATTCATCATGTACAACAACATGATGCACTGCTGTGCATGAACCGCGAAAAGATCGACAAACCTTTTTTAAACGCTTGTCCACATCTTAAAGTGATCGCATTATACTCTGTGGGTTACGACAGCATGGACGTGACGGAAGCAACGCGCCTGGGCATTCCGATGAGCAATACGCCCGATGTGTTAAGTGATGCCACCGCCGATATCGCCTTTACATTATTACTGGCAGTATCGCGTAAAGCATTTTTTCATCACCGCCGTATTCTCAACGACGAATGGGATTTTTTCCGTCCCACCGCCAATCTCGGTATAGAATTGAAAAACAAAACGCTGGGCATATTCGGACTCGGACGTATCGGGCTGGAAATGGCCAAACGTTGCCGCGGTGCCTACAACATGAAGGTGATCTATCATAATCGCAACCGCAATCAGGAAGCAGAAAAGGAAATCGATGCGCGTTATGTAAGTTTTGATGAACTGCTGGAACAAAGCGATGTGCTTTCGTTGCATACCGCGCTCACACCGGAAACAAAAGATCGCTTTACCATGAATGAATTCAGGAAAATGCGATCGAAAGCGATCTTCATCAATACGGCGCGCGGAGCCATTCACCGGGAAGAAGACCTGTTAAAAGCAATACAGGACGGAATCATCTGGGGTGCGGGACTTGACGTTACCAATCCTGAACCGATGTCGCCGGACAGTCCATTGTTGCGTCTGCCGAGTGTATGTGTTACCCCACATATCGGATCGGCTACCGAAGAAGCACGAACAGGCATGGCGCTGGTAGCAGCTGAGAATATAATCGCGGGACTAAGAGGTGAACGATTGCCAAACGTGATCGACCCTTCGGTATACGACAAATAAAAAACCTCCCGGTAAACGGGAGGTAGTGGATTCATTCGGTGACCCGGAAAAGGGATTAACTGGCAGACTTCACAAACTGAAGTTCAGCAGACAGCTTCACTTCTTCGCTTACCAGTACGCCGCCGGTTTCGAGGGATGCGTTCCAGGTGAGTCCAAAATCTTTACGGTTGATCTTACCGGTAAGTGAGAAACCTGCTTTCTCGTTACCCCAGGGATCTTTAGCGGTACCACCGAAATCAACATCCAGTGTCACCGGCTTCGTTACATCACGGATAGTGAGATCACCAGTGATCTTGCCGTCAGCCGCGTTGTAGTGAGAAGATTTGAAACTGATGCTGGGATATTTTTCTACTTCAAAGAAGTCGGCTCCTTTGAGGTGTCCGTCACGTTGTTCGTTGTTGGTAGTAATAGAACTTACATCTGCCGTAAAAGATACAACGGCATCTGAAAAGCTGTCATCGCCCGCTTCCACTGTACCACTGATAGCGGGAAAGCCACCCGTTACATTGGTAACCATAAGGTGTTTTACTTTAAACTGCAGTTCGCTGTGTGTAGGATCGAGATTCCAGGTTGTCTTTGCCATGATTATGTTATTTTGTTTTAATCAATTTTTACATAGCAAAAGTAGCATGCCCGGCATGGCTGGACCAATGACCTAGGATAAGAAAAAGCGTTGACGTAGATCAACCTTTGTTACATTAAAAAGCCCCCGGGCTGGCGGGGGCTTTGCTGATTATTTCTTAATATACTTATTGTTGTCGCGGTTGAGGTCCGGTAATTTTTTATCCGGATCAACGGTTACTTCGGCTATCTCGCTGGTTGAAGGAACATGGAATGTCCATTCGGATCCACGCTGCCATATCTCTACAGGGAGGTCGAAGCGGTGTTCTTTGCCATTGGTTTCTTTTACGAGGATGCTGACCGGCATTGGCATTTTCTCGAGATTTTCGATAGTTACGTCTGCTCCTTTAGCCGGCAGTTTCTCTGTGTACTTCACGCCTTTAGCGGCCACATCGAGTTTCCAGGCGTTCAGTACCCATGAGCGCCAGAACCAGCTCAGGTCTTCGCCCGCCACATTTTCCATTGTATGGAAAAAGTCCCAGGGCGTAGGATGTTTGTAAGCCCAGCGCTGAATATACTCACGGAAAGCTGCATCGAAACGCTTGGCACCAATCACCTGATCGCGCAGCAGATGCAGCATTTGCGAAGGCTTCATGTAAGCCGCGATGCCCAGGTTATCTTGCTGAATAACATCTGGAATATTGTAAAGGCCGTCCATTTTATCGTTGAACGTATACTTTACCATGAATGTAGAATTGGGGTCCTGGAAAAAACTTTGCTGTTTGAATTCTCCTTTATTGAATTCTTCCGTAGAAAAATCATTGATGAAAGTATTGAATCCTTCATCCATCCAGGCGTATTTGCGTTCGTTGCTGCCTACGATCATCGGGAACCAGGTGTGACCAAATTCATGATCGGTAACGCCCCACAGACCTGCACCGCTTGAATTGTAGCTACAGAAAACGATACCCGGATATTCCATACCTCCTACGATACCTGCCACGTTCACAGCCGCACCGTAAGGATATTCAAACCATTTATTGGAGTAATGTTCGATGGACGCCTTCACCATTTCCGTGCTGCGCTGCCAGCCGTCCTTCTTAATGCTCTCAATAGGGTAAGCGCTTACTGCCAGTGATTTTTTTCCGCTTGGCAAATTGATGCGGGCGGCATCCAGTACAAACGCACGGGAAGCAGCCCAGGCTACGTCACGTGTATTCTGGATCTTGAACTTCCAGGTAACGGCGGGGCGGGCCAGCCATGTTTTTTTGTCACCGATCTCTTTATCGCCGCGGATGACAACAGTTTTATCACTGTTCTGTGCATCCTTATAACGCTTAAGCTGGTCGGAAGCAAAACAATCCTGTGGATTTTGCAGATCACCGGAACCTACGATGATGAGGTTGGAGGGGGCGGTAACACTGAATTCGATATCGCCGTATTCGAGATAAAACTCACCTGCGCCGAGATAAGGCAACACGTTCCATCCCTGGATATCATCATACACGGCCATGCGGGGAAACCATTGGGCGATCTCGTATACCCAGCCATTTTTGGTATTCAACCGGCCCATACGGTCGGTGCCGTACTCGGGTACTTCAAAAGAAAAGTCGATGCTGAGCTTGATCTTTCCTCCGGTTGATTTGAGTGCGTCTTGCAACCACACTTGCATACGCGTGTCTGCCACATTGTACTCGGGTTTGTATTTTTTGCCGCCGGCTTCTACGGTAATGGCGCTGATTACATCACCTTCAGTGAAAGAAGCATTGGCCCAGCGACCGCCTGTTTGTGTGGTGGTTGCCGAACCGCGGGAATCTTTGCGGTAGATATTCTGATCGAGTTGGAGCCAGAGAAACTTGAGGTTGTCGGGGCTGTTGTTGGTATAGGTGATCTCCACATTGCCGGTGACGCCATGTCTGGCCGTGTCCAGCGTACAGTTGATTTTATAATCGGCTCTGTTTTGCCAGTAGCGCGGACCAGGCTCACCGCTGGCGCTACGGAAATCGTTGCCGGGGTAAGGATAAAACTGCGGATTGAACGCTTCCCTGGCATTATAAACAGACTGTGCCTGGCTGACACCTGTAAGCAACAGCAGCCATGCACTGAAAACAAGTTTCTTCATATTATTTATTTTGTACAAACGGATGCCTAAGTTAAGTATTAAGTTGGAAGTTTTAAGTTATAAGTAGAACAGCGCGGCTCTTTATTCACGAGGCACCTTCGGGAGGCCGAAGTATCGGCCTCAGGGACCGCAGATCCGTTATTCACTTATTGACTTATTCACCATTCACTATTCACCATTTTGAATTACCCGAACATCTCCTCTGCTACTGCAACACTCTCCGGCCGGCCGACATCAACCCATTTATCGCCCGTATGATCAAACCCTATCAGCGTATGATCTTTTGCCAGTTCCAGGTAAGCATCTACCAGCGAAAACTTTCCCTGCAGTGATACCAGCTCAAAAAATTCATATCTGAAAATACTAATGCCGCTATAAGCTTTGTTTACTTCTCCCTCACCTTCCCTTACCCGCCGTTCCTGACCGGTGGAAATATTTCTCCACGCAGTAAGCCTGTCATTTTTATCGAATACAAAGCAACGGCTCGTTGAGCGTCCGGTAACCGCCAGTGTGACAAGTGCGTTGTTTTGTCGATGAGCGGTTAGCATGGCCCGCACATCGAGGCTGGTAAGGATATCAACATTAATGGTCAGGAAATCTTCACCCGGCGTTAAAAGATCACGGGCTTTCACCAGGCCCCCTCCTGTTTCCAATACCTCACCCGACTCATCGCTGATCGCCACGCGGCTGCCCCAGCCATTATTCTTGTCGATAGCTTCCCGGATCTGACCAGGAAAGTGATGCACGTTAACGATTACATCTTCGATGCCCTGCTGTTGCAGATACCGGATATTTCGTTCCAGCAGTGAATGTCCATTGACCAGGGCCAACGCTTTGGGATGTTTGTCGGTCCATGGTCGAAAACGCGTGCCAAGTCCGGCGGAAAAAATCATTGCCTTCATATCAGATCAGATAAGTTATTTAGTAGTTGACGGCAATTCATTGATCCAGTTCTTTTCATCCTGTACGCAATGTTGCAACTGTACTTTCACTTTGAATTTATTTTTCAGATGGCGGGCCAATGCATCTGCTGCGTAGACGCTTCGATGCTGTCCACCTGTGCATCCAAAGCTTACCATCAGGCTTTCAAAGTCACGTTTGATATATTCTTCAACGGTGATGTCTACGATATCGAAAACGCTATTCAGAAAATCGGCCATTTTCGTTTGCTGCTCGAGATAATCCATCACTTCCTTGTCGCGGCCTGTTTTTGTTTTCATGCTGAAAATGCGACCGGGATTGAGAATACCGCGGCAATCAAAAACAAAACCACCACCGTTACCACTGTCATCGGCAGGCCAGCCTTTTCGATAAGAGAAACTACAGATTTTTACAACCAATGGAGTGTCGGCTGTGGCTTGAGTCGGTGTAAACTGCTGGATGACATCATCGGCCACGCAGATGTCAAGCACTCTCCGGAATTCAGGAACAGTAATGCCAAGCCGTTGGTTATCGAAAAACTCCTTCAGGTTCTTCAAAGCAAGTGGAATACTGGTCAGAAACTGTGCTTTGCGCTCAAACAACCCCCGGAAACCATAAGCACCCAATACCTGTAGCAGGCGGATCAAAACATAGCCGTTGTATTGGCTGCGGAACACATTCCGGTCAAGCGGGTGACCGGAAACCTGTTCGAAGGAATCCATATAATCTTCCAGCAGCCGGCTCTTCCAATCGTCGGGAAGGTTGGCGCGTGCCTGCCATAGCATCGAAGCCACATCATACTGCGGTGCGCCTTTCATCCCACCCTGGTAGTCGATAAAATGAACCGAATCGTTGGATGCATCCACCATGATATTGCGGCTCTGAAAATCACGGAACATGAAAAACTTGTATTCCGTATGTGTCAGATAGGTGCTGAGTGCTTCGAAATCGTTGATGAGTTGCTGCTTGTCATAGGGCCGGCGCAACGCATCAAGAAAATAATATTTGAAATAAAGCAGATCGGCCATGATGGCTTCCTTCCCGAATTCTTTATTCGTAAGGCAGCGTGCGTAATCGAGCCGTTCATCGCCTTTGATCTGCAACTCAGCCAGTGCATGCAGGCTTTTTTTGAAAAGATTGTATACTTCGTCATTGAAGCCGCCTTTTTCCAGGCGGTTCAGCAGGGAGACATCCCCGAGGTCCTCCTGCAAATAAAATTGTTTGTCATCGCTGAAAGCAAGAATCTGCGGTACCGCCAGTTTTCGCTCCTTAAAATGTTGGGTGAAATAATGGAAGGTTTCATTTTCACGTATGTTGGCGCCGTAGGTGCCGATCACAGACGTTCCCGCTCCGTGAAGCCGGAAATAACGGCGTTCACTGCCGGATTGAGGCAGTACATCCACGTCGAGTGGATCTTCGCCTTTCCAGGAACGGTACAAATCACGTATAGAAGCGATAATCTCTTGCATGAAGCAAAAATATGATTTGAAGGAGTGAAGCACCGCATTTGGAATGAAAGAATTTTCACAAAAATCGGGGTGCTTTTTCCCATTGGATCGCTGGGTTGGCAACCGAACTTTGTGTTGTTATGAAAACGGATATGCAATTAAATAAAAAGACGTATTCGCTCTCTGGCTTTGAAGGGATGCTTAACAGCGTCGTGCAATGGCTGTTCTTTTACCGTATGATCTGGATAGCCACTTTCGTATTGATCATGGCGGTGTTACTGCTTTTTTCCTGGCCTGCATGGTCTTCGTCCGAGCGCCTCGGGAATGCTACATCGGTCTTAACCTGCGGATCGATCGTGATAATGATAATGTACACGGTAGTAAATCATGAAGTGGATCATTTCAGGAAAAAGAAGGAGCGGCTGATGGAGAAAAAGAGGGCGTCATTTGACGTTGTATCGGAGTGGCACAGGGATGGTATTGTACAACACCTGCGGATAAACAGGAAAATGTACGAAGAATATAAACACCTGATTGACGAAAGCAAATCAAGAGAATTTTCGGAACTTTTGGATAGCAATGAAGAAGCACGCTTTTCATTGGTGACATTATTCAACTATCTCGAGTGTATTGCACTCGGAGTTACTCAACAAATCCATGACGAAGAATTTATGCGTAATTCTTTTCGAGGAATATTTATCGCGTATTTAAACGATTACGACTTTTTTATCCAGTATCGCCGGAAAAAACTGAATAATGAACGCATCTGGAAAGAATTTACCGACCTTGCTACCAGATGGCGAAATACCGCATGAACCATTCACTCACGAGTAAAATTTTAAACTATGAAACAAATACTTAAAGAACTCAGCGACTGGTAATGGCTAGTCTTCAGGTTGGTATTACCGGCTGTCATCAGTGGTCTTGCTGACCGGCAATTAGCAACCATGGTTCACACTGTATCAGCCAGAGAGCCATGGTTGCTTAATCTTCGCTCCCATTTCGAGGGCATCCCTTCGGAACCATTCCTTTGAGAATCTAAGAAAACTTTCCTTCGAGGACCGAAATATCGGCCTCAGGAAACTGAGTTTTTTGGACCTCGCCTTCCGGCAAAACTTAAAACACTAACACTCATTAGCTTTTTACCTAAATTTGCCTTCCCGCGGCCTGGCTGCGGATTATCCACAGATTATGGCTTATCAACTCAATCACAAGATCCGGATCGTTACTGCTGCCGCGCTATTCGATGGCCACGATGCCGCCATTAATATCATGCGCCGCATCCTGCAAAGCAAAGGTGCCGAGATCATTCACCTCGGACACAACCGCAGCGTGCTCGAAATCGTAGAATGCGCTATTGAAGAAGATGTACAGGGCATCGCCATTACCAGCTACCAGGGCGGACATATCGAATTTTTCAAATACATGAAAGACCTGCTGGACCAGAACGGTTGCTCGCATATCCGCATCTTCGGCGGCGGCGGCGGTACCATCCTGCCACAGGAGATTGAAGAACTGCATCAATACGGCATCACCCGCATCTACAGCCCCGACGATGGCCGGCAGATGGGCCTCGAAGGCATGATCGAAGACGTAATCCGTCAATGCGATTTCCCACTCAACGGCACCGGCGATTACCCCAATCCCCTGCAATTGCAGGAAGTAAAAGATATCCGCCGCATCGCGCGCCAGATCACCAACGTTGAAAATGGGACCGGGTCTGCTCCGGAAAACACGATTAAAACCACTCCCGTACTCGGTATCACCGGCACCGGCGGTGCAGGTAAAAGCAGCGTCACCGATGAACTCGTCCGCCGCTATCTGCATGCATTCAGCGATAAAACCATCGCCGTTATTTCCGTAGACCCTTCGAAGAAAAAAACGGGCGGCGCCTTACTCGGCGACCGCATCCGCATGAATGCCATCTCGCATCCGAGAGCCTATATGCGCTCGCTCGCTACCCGCGACGATAACACCGCACTCAGCAGCGCCGTTCAGGAAGCCATCGATATCTGCCGCACCGCAGGCTACGACCTCGTCATTCTCGAAAGCGCCGGTGTCGGACAAAGCGACGCATCCATCCTCGACCATTGCGACGTCAGCCTTTACGTAATGACACCCGAATACGGTGCAGCTTCCCAGCTTGAAAAAATCAACATGCTGGACTATGCCGATATCATCTGCATCAATAAATTTGACAAAGCCGGCGCCCTCGATGCCCTGCACGACGTACGCAAACAATACAAACGCAATCATCAACTCTTCCATGCTGCCGACGCCGACCTGCCAATAGTGGGTTCCATCGCCGCACAGTTCAATGACGCCGGTATCAACGAACTTTTCGAAAAGCTCATCCTTACGCTCGGAAAAAAGACCGGCGTACAATTCGGAGAATTGACCATTCATCCGCATACGAAAGACACGACTACCCAATCGCAGATCATTCCTCCGCGTCGCGTACGCTACCTGTCTGAAATCTCCGACACCAACCGCGCTTACGATCAATGGGTAAACGAGCAATGCCTGATCGCCAGTAAGCTTTACATGATCAACGGACTGAAGGAGGAAAAAGCACTGACCGGCTCCGCTGATCTGGAAGATATCCGCCGCCACTACGATGAACAATTGCACCCCGACTGCCGCCGCCTGATCGCGCAATGGGGAAGCATCAAAGAAAAATACGCCGCCGATTATTTCGAATACCAGGTACGCGATAAAGTGATCCGCCAGGACCTGACCACACGCTCCCTCAGCGGCACACGCATCCGCAAAGTCGTACTGCCCACTTACAACGACTGGGGCGATCTGCTGCGCTGGCAGTTGCAGGAAAATGTGCCCGGCGAGTTCCCCTACACAGCCGGCGTATTCGAACTCAAACGCCAGGGCGAAGACCCGACACGGATGTTCGCAGGAGAAGGCGGACCCGAGCGGACCAATAAACGTTTCCATTATGTAAGCGTCGATCAACCCGCCAAACGACTCTCCACCGCATTCGACAGCGTTACCCTTTACGGCGAAGACCCCGCGCATCGCCCGGATATCTATGGCAAAATCGGTAACAGCGGTGTGAGCATCGCCACTGTGGACGACGCAAAAAAATTGTACAGCGGCTTCGATCTCTGCAGCCCCAATACTTCCGTGTCCATGACCATCAACGGTCCTGCCCCGATCGTGCTCGCATTCTTTATGAATGCCGCCATTGATCAGCGCTGTGAAAAATGGATCAGGGAAAACGACAAACAATCGCTTATCGAAGAAGCTTTGCAACGCAAATATGGAAAAGACAATCGCCCCAAATATCTCAACCCTTCTTCTCCCGATGGCTTACCCGAAGGAAATGATGGCCTGGGCCTCCAGTTGCTCGGATTAAGCGGCGAAGAGGTTTTACCTGAAGACATTTATACACAACTGCGCAACGAAGCATTGATGCAGGTGCGCGGTACCGTACAGGCCGATATCCTGAAAGAAGACCAGGCGCAGAACACCTGTATTTTCTCCACGGAATTTGCTCTCAAGCTGATGGGTGACGTGCAGGAATATTTCATCCGGAAAAAAGTCCGCAATTTTTACAGCGTAAGTATCAGCGGCTATCATATTGCAGAAGCCGGTGCCAATCCGATCACGCAGTTAGCGCTGACACTTGCCAATGGATTTACTTATGTAGAGTATTATCTCAGCCGCGGCATGAACATCGACGACTTTGCTCCCAACCTGTCGTTCTTCTTCAGCAACGGCATGGATCCTGAATACAGCGTGATCGGCCGGGTGGCCCGCCGTATATGGGCTAAAGCCATGAAACAGAAATACAATGGCAACGACCGCTCACAGAAACTGAAATACCATATCCAGACTTCCGGCCGCAGCCTGCACGCACAGGAGATTGACTTCAACGATATCCGGACCACGTTGCAGGCACTCTATGCTATTTACGATAACTGTAATTCACTTCATACAAACGCTTACGACGAAGCAATCACTACGCCCACTGAAGAAAGCGTGCGCCGGGCAATGGCCATCCAGTTGATCATCAACCGTGAATTAGGCGCTGCCAAAACAGAGAATTATATCCAGGGAAGCTTTGCAATCGAAGAACTTACCAACCTCGTTGAAGAAGCAGTACTTGCCGAATTCGACCGCATTACCGAACGCGGAGGCGTGTTGGGCGCCATGGAACGTATGTATCAGCGCAATAAAATCCAGGAGGAAAGCCTGCATTATGAAATGCTTAAGCATACCGGTGAATATCCGATCGTAGGCGTTAATACATTTCTTAATAAAAAAGGAAGCCCGACTATCGTACCTGCCGAGGTGATCCGCAGTACCACCGAAGAGAAAGAACAACAGATCAATAACCTCCATGCGTTTCATCAACGAAACGAAAAAAAATCAGCCGCCGCTTTACAACAACTGAAAGACGTAGCAGTGAAGAACGGCAACCTCTTCGACGAGCTGATGGAGACCGTAAAGTATTGTTCACTCGGACAGATCACGCACGCACTTTATGAAGTAGGCGGCCAATACCGCAGAAATATGTAAATGAAGAAAGCGGCCGTAACAGCCGCTTTCTTTTTACCCTGCTTTGTCTTCATTAGCAGAGATACTCTCCACATATTCCTTAACTGAATGGGGGTCCTTCCCCAACTTCTTCGCCAGCCTGTCGATAAGCTCCTGATCCTGGCCCGGCGTATAGTGGAGATCGTCGTCTGTAAGCTGGATGTTATTCTCTTTCAACCGTTCTTTCACACGTTCCCAGCTATTTTCAAGTTTTAATTGCATATTATTCTTTTTTAAACATAAAAACCACCGGCCGGTGGTTTTGGATTTATAGAGACAACAGCCTTATTGCACCGATCACCGATCAATGCGAAGGAGTTGGAGTGTACGCTACAGGCGAGTGTTTGCCCTCCCTGATCTCTTCCACCATTTTTTTATTGAATGCCGGAAGATCTTCCGGACTGCGGCTGGTAACAAGACCATTATCTGTAACGACTTCCATGTCTACCCAATGCGCTCCGGCATTTTCCAGATCGGTGCGGATAGATTTATACGAAGTCAGTTTTCGTCCTTCCAGCAAACCTGTTTCAATCAGCAGTTGCGGACCATGACAGATGGCGGCAACCGGTTTTCCTGCTTCAAGAAATTGTTGCGCGAATTCCACACACTGTTTGTTGGCGCGCATTTGATCGGGATTGATTACACCGCCAGGTACAACCAGCGCATCATAATCAGCAGGATCTGCTTTATCAAGATTTACATCTACAGGTAATTCGATGGACCAATGATCGTGGTTCCAGGCTTTTACTTTTCCTTTCTGAGGGGAGACAATATCTACTCGTGCGCCCGCTTCCTCCAACGCCTTTTTAGGGCTGGTGAGTTCTACTTCTTCAAAACCATTTTCGGTAAGAATGGCTACTTTTTTTCCGGTGAGTGTTGCCATAAGTGATATGTTGAATATGATGAATAATTGGTGTTACTATTCATCTTATCCAAAAAGAATACCAGTACGGCCAATGTGCAAAACTCGGATCAGTTGCCGGCAGCAGCTTCGTCCAGCATCCAGGTGATTTTTCCTTTTGTGGGAACCACTCCTTCTACCGGGTAGGACGTATGTTTGGCGCGCCCGCGTATGGTGGCGATAACAGGTTGTTTCTCTTTGCCTGCCACCAGAAATATGGCTTCACGGCTGCGGTTAATAAGCGGATAAGTAAAGCTGATACGGTGTGTTTGTTTTTCTTCCACCCAAACGGCGCTTACCCATTTTTTCTTTTCATGGAGAATGGAAGTATGGGGAAAAAGTGACGCAGTATGTCCATCAGCGCCCATCCCCAGCAACATCCAGTCAAATGCCGGTGAGGAAGTGCCCAGCAATTTACGCAGGCGTTCTTCGTATTTGGCGGCACAGGCTTCAGGCTTGCCTTTAGTAGGAATGGCGAAAATATTTCCCTTCGGGATGGGTACATGATCCAGCAAGGCTTCGCGCGTCATGCGGAAATTACTGTCGGCATCGGTATGCGGCACAAAACGTTCATCACTCCAGCACAGAAACACTTTTTTCCAGGGAATGTTGCGGCTGAACTCAGGTGTTGCAAGCAACTGATATAAACGGCGCGGCGTACTTCCGCCGGAAAGGCCAACGACAAAACGACCGCGTGCGGCCACCGCTTCGGCGCAGGCCTTTACAAAAAAATGTGCAGCGGCGAGACTGAGTGATTCACTGTCTTTCCAGATAAATGTTTCTACGGTAGTCGATGCCATATTGATAGTTCTTTCAGTTATGTTAGTTAGTTCAGCCAGCTACCGCAGCTTTTGCTTTGCGCGGCTTGCGCGGCGGTTTAGCAGGCTGCAGCGGTTGCGGCAGGAAGGTCCAGTCGAATCCTTGTTGCTGTATTAATTCATTTGCTTTCTCTGGTCCCCATGTACCGGCTTTGTAAGACAACAGGTCGTCGCTGGTTGATTTCCATGCGTCGAGGATCGGCATTACTTTGGCCCATGCGGCTTCCACCTGGTCGGCGCGCATAAACAACGTTGCATCTCCTTCCAGTACATCGAGCAGCAATGCTTCATATGCTTCGGGAACCGCTTCGGTATAGGATTCTTTGTAAGTAAAATCCATTTCCACCGGTTTGAGCTTCATTTCCACACCGGGTATTTTACTTTCAAACAACAAACTGATCTCCTGCTCCGGCTGGATGCTGATGATAAGCCTGTTGGGAACAGTTTCCTTTTGAAACAGCTTATGCGGCGATTCGCGGAACTGTATCACGATTACCGAAGATTGCTTAGGCAAACATTTGCCGGTACGTAAGAAGAAGGGAACGCCCTGCCAGCGCTCGTTGTCGATATAAAGACGTGCCGCTACAAATGTTTCCGTATTGGAATCCTTCGCTACTTTTTCTTCCTGGCGATATCCTTTCTGCGATACACCATTAATCTTGCCAGCGGTGTATTGTCCGCGTACAACATTCTTAAATACATCTTTCTTTTTGAAAGAACGGATTTCCTGTACCACCTTCACGCGTGCATCGCGGATCGCTTCGGCTTCGTATTTCCCGGGACATTCCATAGCCACCACGCACATGATCTGCATCAGGTGGTTTTGTATCATGTCGCGTAAGGCACCGCTTTGATCATAATAACCACCGCGCCCCGAAACGCTCACCTGCTCTGCCACACTGATCTGTATGTGATCGATGAAGCGGTTATTCCACAAAGGTTCAAATACATAGTTGGCAAAACGGAAAGCCATCATGTTCTGCACCGTTTCTTTTCCCAGGTAATGGTCGATGCGGTAGATCTGGCTTTCTTTGAAATGTTTGGTCAGCAGTTTATTGAGTTCTTTAGCGGATGCGAGATCGTTGCCAAATGGCTTTTCCACTACGATGCGGTCTTTCCCTTCCACCGATGCCAGTCCATGCGATGACAAAGCAATGGAGATAGGTTCGATAAAACGCGGGGCTACGGAGTAATAGAATAAACGCGAGGCGCGCTCTTTCCATTTTTTATCGTTGGCTTCGAGTGTTTTACCCAGGCGCGTATAGGTGTCTTCCTGCGTGAAGTCGCCCTGGAAGAAAAAGACATGTTGGGAAAATTTTTTCCATTCTTCTTTGGTGGCTTTGCCGCTGCGGGAGAAAGTATTGATGCCTTCGAGCAGGTGTTTGCGGTATTCGTCTTCGTCGAGCGCCTGGTGGTGAATGCCATAGATGGCAAACTTAGAAGGCATGAAATCATTGATGTACAGATTGAAGAAGGCCGGGATCAGTTTGCGCCAGGCCAGGTCACCGTTGCCGCCAAAGATGACGATATTGGAAGCTTCGGGTTTTTTGTGGGTCATGATCTTTCGTTGATAATGTAGATTAATCAGGTGTTGGCAGGCAGGTTATTCCTGCAGATCTTTATTAGGTGGTGTTACCGTCGGGGCTTTGTTTTCCCAATCGGCATGGAACACACCTTCCTTATCGATCCGCTCATAGGTATGTGCACCGAAATAATCGCGCTGCGCCTGGATGAGGTTGGCAGGCAATCTTTCGCGGCAGTATGCATCGAAATAGCTCAATGTAGCGGCAAACGTAGCAGCCGGTAACCCCGATGTCATGGCCGTTTGCAGCAGCGATACCATATCACCACGGTGTTTTTGCAATGATTCACTGAACACGGGTGAAAGAATGAGGTTGGACAGTGACGGATCCTGCGTATAGGCTTTTCGCAGATCGTTGAGCATGGCAGAACGGATGATGCATCCGCCTTTCCATACCCGTATTACTTCGGCAATATTGATGTCGTAATTGAATTGTGCAGAGGCCACCGTCAGCAATTGCAATCCCTGGCCATATGCCAGCAGAAAGCCCATGTACAGCGCATTACGCGCTGCTGCAATGAGTTGCTCCGCATCGGGATGTGCTTCAGCCGTATGACCGGGATAAATGGCGGCGGCCTTCTTACGTTCTGTTTTCAGGGCAGATAAATACCGCATCGTTACTGCAGAGTCGATCGTCGGCAGTGGCACATTCAGCTCCAGCGCGCTTTGTGAGGTCCAGAGACCGGTGCCTTTTTGTTTGGCCTTGTCGAGGATCATGTCTACGAGATCGTTGCCGGTATCGTCATCTTTTTTCAGGAAGATGTCTGCGGTTATTTCTACGAGGAAGGATTGCAGTTCGGCCTTGTTCCATTCTGCAAAAACCTGCTGCATGCGTTCATTGGAAATACCGGCGCCGTATTTCAGGATGCCGTACACTTCGCTGATCAGTTGCATCATCGCATATTCGATGCCGTTGTGAACCATTTTGGTATAATGTCCCGCCGCTGCGTTACCGATGTAGGCCACACAGGCTCCTTCGTCGCTTTTGGCGGCAATAGCTTCCAGGATGGAGCGCATCAGTTCATAGCTTTCTTTGTTACCGCCGGGCATTAGGCTGGGGCCGAAACGCGCGCCTTCTTCTCCTCCGCTCACACCCATGCCGATAAAATGAAATCCCGAATCGCGCAGCGCCGCGTAGCGGCGTTCTGTATCTGTGTAATGAGAGTTGCCGCCATCGATCAGGATGTCTCCTTTGGACAACAGCGGTGTTATTTCACCGATAACGGTGTCTACAATCTTGCCTGCAGGCACGAGCAACATGATGATGCGCGGGGTCTGTAAAGCTGCTACAAATTCTTCGGGGGTGGCAGCGGTCGTTACCGGACGGTCGCCCGCAACTTCCTGCAATTTCTTACGTTGTTTTTCGTCGCGGTCGTATCCGCATACTTCAAATCCGTGGTCTGCAATATTCATGACCAGGTTGCTTCCCATGGTCCCAAGTCCGATCATTCCAAAATGTGCCGGCATAACTTTTTTTTGTGGTTGGAGGTCTGTCTGTAATAGTTCCTGTCACGCAGCAAAAATAAGGATTGCTTTTTTTGCCATCAGGTATTTAATTTTGGATGGAGTTATTGACTGAACCAATTCGATCACCTGTCGCTTCGCGGCCCTTAAATTCTTTACTCTCCCATGCGTTTGTCTTTCATTTACCTGGCTGCTGCCTGCATGGCAGCTTCGTTATTTGCCTGCCGTACAGCCTCAGGGCCTTACGCCAAAACCAATACACGCTACCGCGAGCAGGCAGACTCCCTGGCAATGATTGTCAAACGTACACCCGCCGCTGATTCTTATTATAAAAACGGCCGTGACTGGGTTGGCACCACCAATTTCAACCTGCGCAAGCCCAATTATGTTATAATACACCATACAGCACAAAATAGTTGTGAGCAGACCCTTAAAACTTTTACGCTGCCCCGTACGCAGGTTAGTGCGCATTACGTAATCTGCAAAGACGGAACGGTATACCACATGCTCAATGATTACCTGCGTGCATGGCATGCGGGTGCCAGCCGCTGGGGCACCAACACGGATATCAATTCCGCCAGCATCGGCATCGAGCTCGACAACAATGGCGCCGAACCCTTTCCCGAAGCACAGATCAATAGCCTGATGGAAGTACTGTCACGTTTGAAATCGAGCTACACCATTCCAGCGGATCATTTCATTGGTCATTCGGATATTGCACCGGGCCGCAAAGTGGATCCCAACAAAACATTTCCCTGGCAACTGTTGGCGCAGCAGGGATATGGCGCCTGGTATGACACTACCAACGTGCAGGTGCCCGAGTATTTCGATCCGATGCTCGCACTCCGCGTGATCGGTTATGATACGAGAAAACCCCAATACGCATTCAGCTCGTTCCGCCTGCACTTTTTACCCAATGACACCACCCGCAGCTTTACGGACACCGACAAGAAAATCCTCTGGAGCCTGATGACCCGCCAATAAAGGCTAACTGTTGTAAAACTGTTAAAGGGGGCACAGGTTCTTGCATTCTTAATGTAACTTCAGGGCTCGTTATATGATCAAAAATATACCCCTGATGAAATATTTCCTTGCCGCCATTACTGTCTGCCTGTTCGTTACAAGTACTTCCGCGCAAAACGTGGAATCGACTATTGCGCTGTACGCAGATAAGTATCCGCAGGAAAAAACATACTTACATTACGACAAATCGAGCTACGGCGCAGGACAGACCGTGTGGTTCAAAGCCTATCTGATGAGCGGCATCATGCCGGCAGATGAAAGCAAAACATTTTATGTAGACTGGACCGATGACAAAGGAAAATTATTGGAACATGGCGTATACCCCGTTATACAGGCCAGTGCCAGCGGCCAGTTTGATATCCCGGCAAACTATAAAGGCGACTATATTCACGTAAAAGCGTATACCAAATGGATGCTCAACTTCGACACCGCATTCATTTACCAGAAAGACATACGTGTATTGCAACCGAAGGCACCTGCTGCTGCCAATGTACCGAAGCCTGCGGTCATTCCAACCCTGCAGTTTTTCCCCGAAGGAGGCGACGCAGTAGCGGAACTTTCCAACAAAATTGCCTTTAAGGCCAATGACCAATGGGGCCGTCCGGTGAAAATAAAAGGAGTGGTGGTTGACAGCAAAGGACAGGTGATCGACAGCCTGCGTCCGCGTCACGACGGCATGGGCTTCTTCTACATTCTTCCGCAATCGAACGAAACTTATACAGCAAAATGGAAAGATGAAAAGGGAAAAGACTATACGACCCCGCTTCCCGTTGCCAAAAAAGAAGGTATCACACTGCAGGTAGCTTCCGCCGGAGATAAACGAACGGTAGTCATCAATTCCAACCTGGCCGCACTCAAAACACAACCGACCATTCATGTGCTTGGTACGATGAACCAGAACCAGGCATTCAAAGTAACACGCGATATATCGGCAGGTAATACAAGACTGATTATCCCAACGGCAGACCTGCCCACCGGCATTCTCACGATCACCGTATTCGACGATCAATGGAAACCACTCGCAGAACGCATCACATTTGTCAATAACAACGAAGCCATCTTCAAACCAACGGTAAACGTCGACCATTGGGGATTGAGTCAGCGTGCGCGCAATAAAGTGGATATTATGCTGCCCGATACCATGTTCACCAACCTGTCGATTTCCGTTACGGATATCGGCATCGACAGCGACAGCAGCGACAATATCATTTCCCATTTATTGCTGGCCAGTGAGATCAAAGGACAGGTATACAAACCTGCCTATTATTTTTCTGCCACCAGCGATACCATCAATCAGCACCTCGACCTTGTGATGCTTACACACGGATGGCGCCGTTTCAAATGGGATGAAGTGGTAGCCGGAAAAACGCCCGCACTCGTTTACCAGCGCGACACATCCTATCTTTCGATCGGCGGACGGGTATATGGCGTAAACCAGGCTTTGTTCAGAGATGCAGGCGAAATCATTTTGATGATCAAACCCATGGAAGGCCAGAAGGAAGGACAAAGTCTTTTATTGCCGATTGGTACAGACGGCACCTTCGGCGATCCCAATGTATTGCTTTTTGACTCCGTAAGAATTTATTACCAACTCTCGCAGAAAAAAGGCTTCCGTGATGCTTCGGTGAAGTTTATGGAAAACCTGTTGCCGCCACTCCGTAATAACCAGGCGGCCAACGGACTGTATTCGCAGCAATGGGATACGGCCGGCATGGCGCGCAACCGCATGCTCGCCGATGAAGCTGCCAAACTGCTGGCCAATGCCGAGGGAAAAATGCTTGACAACGTAGTAATAAAAAGCAAGACCAAGACCAAAGTGGAACAGATGGATGAAAAGTATACATCCGCCTTTTTCAAAGGTGATGGTATGCAATTCGACATCACCGAAGATCCTGCGGCCATGGGTGCCATGACCATTTTCAATTACCTGCAGGGCCGTGTGGCGGGATTACAGATAAGCACCGGAGGACCGGGCGGTAATACTTCGCTCCAATGGCGCGGCGGTTCTCCGCAATTGTACCTCGATGAAATGCCAACCGAGCCCGATCAGATACAATCGGTACCCGTAGCGGATATTGCTTACGTAAAAGTATTCCGTCCCCCGTTCATGGGTGGCTTCAACGGAGCCAATGGCGCCATTGCCGTTTACACACGCCGCGGAGGTGATATCAAATCAACACCCGGTTCAGGACTGGCCAACGAAAAAGTAGTTGGTTACTCGCTGGTCAAACAATTCTATTCGCCTAACTACGATTCATATAAGAAAGAAAACGAGTCGCGCGATCTGCGCACCACTTTATATTGGAATCCGCAATTGCGCGCCGGCGGCAAAGACCGCAAAGTGTCCGTCACCTTTCACAACAATGATATTTCCGAAGCATTCCGTGTAGTAATAGAAGGTATGACGGGCGATGGAAGACTGGCGCATGTGGAATATGTGATGGAATAGAGCACCTTTGGTGCAATGTGAAAATGTGAAGATGTGGAAATGTGAAAATCGTTTTAGCTACAGCGTCTCTGCTGCTTATGCGCCTTTGCGTGAAACGGTGTTCTTTTTTACGCAAAGATACCCATTGACGATTCACCATTGACGATTCACGTTTTTGAATTCTTGCATCTTTCTAATAACATCCTCCCCCGTATTGCACTATTTTTGCTAAATGCATAACCGGCGCTTGCCATTCAACTAAACAAGCAGCAGATGACAGCAGAACACCAGCGACTGGCCGTAAACGCCACCAAAGCAATTCCTCTCGTACAATGGGGACCTTACCTGAGTGAACGGCAATGGGGCACCGTACGCGAAGATTACAGCAATAATGGCGATGCCTGGCATTACTTCCCCTTTGAGCACGCTCACTGCCGCTCCTACATCTGGGGCGAAGACGGACTAGCGGGCATTTCAGATTTCTTCGGCAATCTTTGTTTCGGTATCTCCTTGTGGAACGGACAAGACGCCATTCTCAAAGAACGCCTGTTCGGCCTCGGTAACCCGCAAGGCAATCACGGAGAAGATGTAAAAGAACTTTACTATTATCTTGATAATCTTCCCACGCACTATTACATGGAGTTCCTGTACAAGTACCCGCAACAGGCATTTCCTTACGAACAATTGCGCGAAGAGAATAAGAACCGCTCCAAACAGGACCCGGAGTATGAAATACTCGATACCGGCGTATTCAACGACAATCGTTATTTCGATGTAAAAATCACCTATGCCAAAGAAAGTGCACAGGATATGTTCATCCGCATCGACGTAACCAACCGTTATTCACAGACAGCAGATCTTAGTTTGTTGCCCACACTTTGGTTTTACAACCGCTGGGAACAAGGTGCTTTCCGCCAGAAACCCTGCATTTCTTATATTAATAAAAACAGCGTCAAGGCAGAACATGAACGCCTCGGCGATTACTATTTCTATTTTCAGAATCCTGACAAACTACTGTTTACGGAAAATGAAACAAACACAGAAAAAGTAACGGGTGCGCCCAATAAATCCATTTTTGTAAAAGATGCCTTCAATGACGCAATCATCGAAGGCAAAAATGTGAATGAACTCGCAGCAAGAAAAGCCGGCACCAAAGTTTCACCCGTTTATCAGTTAAAAATAAATGCAGGTGCTACCAAAACAGTTTATTGCCGTCTCAGCAGCAAGCAGGTAGATGCTCCTTTTGCCAGGGGATTCAAAGATGTTTTCAAAGTACGCAAACAGGAAGCCGATGAATTTTATGCGGCCATCCTGCCCAAAGGCATGGACAGCGAAAAGGCCAATATCCAGCGTCAGGCACTGGCGGGTATTCTGTGGAGCAAACAATACTATCATTTCGATGTGGAAGAATGGCTGACGCAAAGTGATGGCATCACACCCGTCAGCGTTTCCAAAATGAGCGGACGCAACAACGACTGGAAACACCTTAAAAACCAGGACATCATCATGATGCCGGATAAATGGGAGTATCCCTGGTATGCGGCATGGGATCTCGGCTTTCAATGCATCTCGATGGCCGTGGTAGATCCAACTTTTGCCAAGCATCAACTGCAACTGATCATGCGGGAGTGGTACATGAAGCCCGACGGTCAACTGCCTGCTTACGAATGGAATTTCAGCGACGTAAACCCACCCGTACAGGCCTGGGCCGCCATGCAGATCTACCACATTGAAAAAAAGCAAACCGGCAAAGGCGACATACAATTTCTTAAAAAAGTTTTCCATAAACTGCTGCTCAATTTCACCTGGTGGATCAACCGAAAGGACGTCAATGGCAACAACATCTTTGAAGGGGGATTTCTTGGCCTCGATAACATCGGTGTATTCAACCGCAGTTTTCATTTCCCCGGCGAAATGCAGCTCGAGCAGGCCGACGGTACCAGTTGGATGGGCATCTATGCACTCGATATGATGGACATGGCCGTAGAAATCGCGCTCGAAGACCGCTCTTTCGAAGACATGGCCACCAAATTTTTCGAACACTTTGTATTGATTGCGGAGTCGCTGAACGAACATGGCCTTTGGAATGAAGAAGACCGGTTCTTCTACGATGTATTATGCGTAACCGGTGCCGATCCCGTGCCATTACGCATTCAATCAGTAGTGGGCATCACGCCACTCTATGCCGTTTCCACAATCAGTAAAAAAGCCATGGACCTGCTCACCGACTTCAAAAAACGAGTGACCTGGTTTGAAAATTACCGTAAGAAAAACGCCCTTTTCTGGCCCAACGAAGAACGCAGTCAGGACGGTGAAATATTATTATCCCTGGTACCGAAAGACCGGTTAATCGATATGCTGCAGCGCCTGCTGAACGAAGAAGAATTTTTATCCGAAGGCGGTATCCGCGCATTGTCCAAATACCACGATCAGCATCCTTATTCGGTTACGGTGGATGGCAATATCTACAGTATCCGGTATGACCCGGGCGATTCAACTTCCGATATGTTCGGCGGCAACTCGAACTGGCGCGGCCCCGTGTGGATGCCGATCAACTTCCTCATCATCCAGTCGATCCGCCGCTACGGCGAGTTCTACGGCGATTCATTGAAAGTAGAATACCCCACCGGTTCAGGCCAGCATTTGAATCTTGAACAAGTGGCCAATGAACTTTCGCTCCGCGTAGTGAACCTGTTTGAAAAAAATGAAGAAGGTGCGCGTACCCTTTATGGTGATTATAGCTGGTTTTATAAACAACCGGGTAACGAAGAACTGGTGATGTTCTACGAATATTTTCACGGAGATTCGGGAAGAGGACTGGGTGCTTCACATCAGACAGGATGGACAGCACTGGTAGCTGAATTGATCAGCGAGATCGGTGAAAGAAAAGAAACGATCAGCGATCGTTCAACAGCAGTCCCTGATAAGATCCTGGAGTAACGCCTTCCGCTTTGCGGAACAACCTTACAAAATAATTCACATCGCTAAAACCGCATTGCTGGCTCACGCTGGTGATGCTGTTTTTTTTATCGGCCAGCAACTGCTTGGCCAGCCTGATCCTTTCGCGGTTGATATATTCCAATGGCGTTAAGCCGAATTGTTCGCGGAACCATTTGAAAAACATATTACGGCTGAGATAAGCCTGCCTGCAAAGTATATCGATGCTGAATTTTTCGGTAAGATGCTCGTGTATATAATGCAGTACGTAATGTAACCGGCTGCTGTTGTTGCTCTCCTGGCTTTCGGCTTCTACCTGGTACAGGTGCTGGCTTTGCACCAACCTGATCAGCAGCTCCTTCATGTTGAGGTCTGCAAAAATATTCTTGGCCTTATCGCCGCTGCTGCATACACGGATCAGCTTATTGATAATTTCGGTTACTTCATCATCGTTCTCAAAATGATATTGATTGAAGCGAAGTTGCCAGTTGTGTTGCTCATCACCTGCATTGTAATAGTTATCGAGATAGTGCAGCGTGTCGTCGATGTAGCGCGCATCCACTGCCAGCGCAATACATTGCGTGGGGTTCTCTACCTGTGCTTCAGGAAAATCAATCACCATGGTTTCATTGGCCGGCACAATCACCGTTTCGCCAGGCATATAATCGAAAGCCGGCTTATCATAAAGGTGCATTATTTTTTTGCCGCGCACCATGCTGGTGATTACGAAGTCGGTGAAGGTGAGCGGCACACGGTAGGCCTGCTGATAGCTTTCAAAAATATTCAGTTCGCAATTGGTGAGATTGAATACACGCCTGTTTTCCACCAGCGTATTGAGACGCCCGGGCGCAGTGAGGTCAATCTTGTTCAGCATTTTTCCGGCAGGCATAGCGGCTCACATTTTTGGCAATGACACTTCCCTGAAGTTACGGCATTATCCGGGCAGGGATAATACAAAGGGTACGATTGTGCTATAACTAAGTACAAAAATACCGTGTGTTCGTTCGTAAGTTTTGAAAATTAGCTGAATTAAATAACGATTTAAAACAGCTTGACCATGAGTACTAACACAGCCACAGCTCCGCAACCGGCTATTGCTTCCCGTCCCAAATTCAAGGACCGGTACGATCATTATATTGGAGGAGAATGGGTTGCCCCTTCGTCGGGCGAGTATTTTGATAATATTTCCCCCATTGATGGAAAGGTATTTACGCGGGCGGCCCGCGGCAATGCCCAGGATGTGGAGAAAGCCATAGAAGCCGCACACAAGGCCTTTGCTACCTGGGGGAAATCCGCTGCCGCTTACCGCAGCAACCTGTTGCTGAAAATCGCACAGGTGATTGAAGACAACCTCGAACACCTCGCTATTGTAGAAACAATCGATAATGGTAAAGCCATCCGCGAAACAAGAGCCGCCGATCTCCCGCTTGTTGTTGATCATTTCCGCTACTTCGCCGGTGTGATCAGAAGTGAAGAAGGCACCTTAAGCGAACACGATGAAACCACCGTCAGCATCAACCTCCATGAACCCATCGGCGTTGTGGGCCAGATCATTCCCTGGAATTTCCCGCTGCTGATGGCCGCCTGGAAAATTGCACCGGCCCTTGCCGCCGGTTGTTGCGTGGTGGTGAAACCCGCAGAGCAAACCCCAACCAGCATCATGGTGCTGATGGAACTCGTAGGAGATATTTTACCGAAAGGTGTACTCAACATCGTAACAGGTTTCGGCCCGGAAGCCGGCAAGCCACTGGCCACTTCTCCGCGTATCAACAAAGTAGCCTTTACCGGCGAAACCACTACCGGCCGGCTGATTATGCAATACGCTTCCGAAAACCTGATTCCCGTAACTATGGAACTCGGCGGTAAAAGTCCCAACATCTTCTTTGAGTCTGTGGCAGATGCCGATGACGACTTCTTTGACAAAGCCGTGGAAGGTGCAGTGATGTTTGCCCTGAACCAGGGTGAGGTTTGCACCTGTCCTTCGCGCATGCTTGTGCATGAAAACATCTTCGACCGTTTCATGGAACGCGTGATCCAGCGTACCAACGCCATCAAACTCGGCAACCCGCTCGACGGCACCGTGATGATGGGTGCGCAAGCCAGCGAAGACCAGTATAATAAGATTCTCAGCTATCTCGATATCGGCCGCCAGGAAGGTGCCCAGGTACTTGCCGGTGGTGAAGCATTTCATCAGAACAGCGGACTTGAGCACGGTTATTATATCCGACCCACCATTTTCAAAGGCCACAATAAGATGCGTGTGTTCCAGGAAGAGATTTTCGGTCCTGTAGCGTCGGTCACTACTTTCAAAACCACGGAAGAGGCGATTGAAATAGCCAACGATACACTCTACGGTCTCGGTGCCGGCGTGTGGACCCGCGATGCACACGAGTTGTACCAGGTGCCGCGCGCCATTCAGGCCGGACGGGTTTGGGTGAATTGTTATCATGCCTACCCTGCTCACGCACCGTTTGGGGGTTATAAAAAATCAGGCTTTGGCCGGGAAACGCACAAGATGATGTTGAATCATTACCGGCAAACGAAAAATATGCTGGTTTCCTATGGAAAACAGAAACTCGGTTTTTTTTAAATGGCACAGGGCAAGTGCACAGTGGCGCTTCGGCGCCACTGTTTTTTTTAAATAAAAAATAAACCATGCCGATCCCTCGTGTTACCGCTACTCCCGCCGCATTGGAATTGATCGCCCGCTTGCAGGAACTGCACGGACCGCTGATGTTTCATCAAAGCGGAGGCTGTTGTGATGGCAGCCAGCCGATGTGTTTTACCAACGGTGAATTCCGCACCGGCGGCAGCGATGTACTGCTCGGCCATATCGCCGGCACTCCGTTTTATATGGGCCGCGATCAATTTGAATACTGGAAACACACACAACTGATCCTCGACGTCACGCCAGGCAGAGGCAGTAGCTTTTCATTGGAAATTCCATTAGGCGTTCGATTTTTGATAAGGTCGCGGGTGTTTACGGAGGAGGAGTTGGGGGATTTGGAGAGCAGCGTGGTCGGTGAATCGTGAATGGTGAATCGTGAATGGTCAATAGTGAGGGGTGAATAATATATCCCTTCCCCTGGTTCGTGTAAATACGAACCAGCCGTTAACCATGAATCGTCCGGGGGCCTCACGCAAAGACGCATAAGGAGCAAAGGCGCGAAAGATGAGCTATTGGTCGGGATACCAACAACGTGCGTGTAAATGACATAATACCTACAACCTATTACCTAATACCCATACCTAAGCCTTACGCCTCCTATACTGCCCGGCTGTTCACTTAAAACCTATTACTTAAAACTTACTACGGCTGTTTTAACCCTACGCCTTAAACCTTAAGCCCTAAACCTTACTCCCTTACAACTCAACTTTGGCACAACTATTTCAATAGCTATTCCCTAAAACTTTGCCCCATGCGTTTAATTATGCTATCTATCGCCTTTGCCGGTATCGCCGGTATGAGTGCCTGTAACAATGCGGAACAAAAAGAAACGGTGAAAGACTCTGTTGCAGCCGATAACACATTGCCCCCGCCGCCGTCCACACCCGAAGAGAGAGCCGCCGCCCTGGCCGGATGCTACAGCGTTATCCACGGCCGCGACACCTCATCGCTGCAACTGGACGTACGCGGTACCGCCGTCACCGGTCCGTTGAGCTATATGTTGTATGAAAAAGATAAAAATACCGGTACTATCCAGGCCGAGATAAAAGATGATTTGCTGACCGGTTGGTATTTTTTCAAATCCGAAGGTATTATGTCTGTAAGACAGGTAATTTGGAAAATACATGGTGCAGACCTCTGGCCCGGCATGGGGGAAATGAAGTCGAATAAAGACACGTTGTCTTTTGTAAACCCCAACAACTTGCAATTCGACACCACGCATCCGTTCAAGAAAGTTCCATGCATGCTTTAAGGCAACTCGCCGGCCGGATCGCGGTCGTCATACTGACGGCGCAGTTTTTTCATTTCGTCTTTCAATTCTTTTAATAAAGCCTGGTGGGACTTATCTCCTGCCAGGTTTTTTTGTTCATTGGGATCCTTTTCAAGGTCATAGAGTTCCCATTCTTTCGCCGTATAAAAATAGATCAGTTTGTACTTGCTACTGCGGATAGCCACATGCGGCAGCACCGTATGATCTTTTACAAATTCATAGTAATGATAATAGAGGTAAGGACGTGAGAGGTCTCCTCTCTTTCCTTCCAGGATCGGCAAGAGATTCAGCCCCTGAACAGAGGACGGCGCTTTAGCTCCGGCTATGCCAAGGATGGTTGGCGCGAAATCGATGTTTTGTACCAACGCGTTGGTAACCGTGCCGGGTTTGATATGGCCGGGCCATTTCACCAGCAAGGGCGTACCCATGGATATATCGTAGGCAAACCGTTTATCAAACCACCCATTTTCTCCCAGATAAAATCCCTGGTCGCTGGTATACACAATGGCGGTGTTGGCTGCCAGGCCATTTTTATCCAGGTAATCTAATACTCTTCCCACGCTTTCATCGATCGATGCCACGCAAGCGAGATAATCCTGCATATACCATTGGTACTTGTAACGGAGCAATTCTTTTCCCGCCGGCTTTTTATCGCGCAGCACCTTTCCTCTTTCGGCAAAAATGGTTTCATAACGCGCACGCTGGTCCGCAGGTATGCGCCGCATAATGGCTTTGTAATAACTAATTTCTTCCTCACCCGGCGCCAGTTCCGGGATGTCTTTCAGATAAGCCGGATCAATTTTCAGATCGCTGCAAAGTTGCATATCTTCCAAAATACGCATGGTCTGCGTGCGCCATGCCGTTCCTTTTCCCGTTGAATCTACATAAAGTGTTGATGGCTCGGGAAAAGTCTGACGACTGAATTGTTCGAGGTATTTCAGTGCCGGAAAAAAATAACGATGCGGCGCTTTGTGATGAAAAAATAAGGCAAACGGTTTTTGTTTATCGCGGCTATCGAGCCATTGAAGCGCATCATCGGTTAATACATCCGTGGCATATCCTTTCTCCGTAATCGTATCACCTTTCATGGTGATCATGCGCGTATCAAAATATTGACCCATGCCGGGCAGAATGCGCCAGTAATCAAAGCCTGCAGGTAATGAATGCAAATGCCATTTCCCTATCAATGCCGTTTGATAACCTGCCTGTCCCAGCCATACCGGCAATGTCTGTAAGGAAGAATCAAAACGCGAGCGGTTGTCGCGTACGCCATTTTTATGGGAATGTTGCCCGGTCAGTAATGTCGCGCGCGCAGGTGCACAGATCGAATTGCCGACAAAAGCTTTATTGAAACGCATCCCTTCTTTGGCAATGCGATCGATGTTGGGCGTCTGGATCAGTTTGTTGTTATAAGCGCTGATAGCATCGTGATCATGATCATCGCTCATGATGTAAATGATATTGGGGGACTGGGCTCCTGCTTCATACAAGCGGAAAAGCAGGGCAAATAACAGGACTATGCGCATATAACGGCCGGTTTTGATCATGGTAGTAAATGGTGAATGATGGCAGAGGCTGATACTTCGGCCTCCCGAAGCCAGCTTTCTCACGCAAAGATGCATAAGGAGCAAAGGCGCAAAGCTTATCACTTACTACTTAAAACTCATTACGTTCAACGGCTGTTTATTGCCTTCCATCTTCAATTTTTAAAGTTACGGGCAAAAAGGGAATGTAATTTGATACCCTGTTCTCTAAAAAACTATGTTTTCTTTATTACAAGCCGGCTCCCACCAGATCTTCGATTGGCCGAAACTGCTGTTTGGCGAGCAGGATAGCTGGTTTGTGTTGGAAATTCTGTTCCGCACAGTGATCATGTATATCGTGATCCTGGTCGGATTACGGCTCGTGGGCAAGCGCGGCGTCCGCCAGCTTTCGGTGTTCGAACTGGTGGTGATCATTGGTCTGGGCTCGGCTGCAGGCGACCCGATGTTTTACCAGGAAGTGGGATTGGTCAGCGCCTTATTCGTTTTCCTGACCATTATTATGGCTTATCGCGCTACCACCTGGCTCACGGCCAAATCAAAAAAGTTTGAAGAACTGATCGAAGGCAAAACGATCTGCCTGATTGAAGACGGGAAATTCTGTCATAAAAGTTTTGACAAGGAAGACCTGGCCCAGGACGAGTTCTTTGCCGAACTGCGCACCCGCGGCGTATCGCAGGTAGGACAAGTAGAACGAGGCTACCTCGAAACTTCCGGTGAGATCAGCTTATTCTTCTACCCGGATGACCAGGTGAAATCCGGGCTGCCGATATTGCCACATGAATTCAGGCAATTGCTGACCACCATCTCCGAAAAAGCAAACTATGCCTGCCGGAATTGTGGCAGTACCTTTACACTCGACCCCTCGCCTGTTCATGTATGCACAGAATGCGGACATGATAAATGGGTAAGAACCTCTGATAGAAAAAGAGTCAATTAAACGACCATTATGGAATTTGGACGCGTCAACGAAAATGAATTGAAGAAGATCGACTTCTCTCTTCCTCCCGATCCGGCAATGAACAAGCTCGTGCTCAAAGGCAAACCATTGAAACGTCCGCATATCTATGTAGGTTGCGCCAAATGGGGACGGCAGGAATGGGTAGGGAAAATATATCCCGCCAAAACAAAAGAAAAAGACTTTCTCGAACACTACGTGAAGCATTACAACTCCATCGAACTGAATGCCACGCATTATAAAATATACGGTGAAACCGGCATCGCCAAATGGGCTGAAAAAGCCAAAGGCCGTGATTTTCTTTTTTGCCCGAAAATGTACCAGGGCGTTACACACCGCGGTGCATTGAATGGAAAAGATTTTATCAGCAATGAATTTTTCCGCGGCATCATGGCTTTCGGTAAACATCTGGGTCCCATCTTCATACAGGTAAGCGATACATTCAGTCCGAAAAGAAAAACGGAATTATTCTCCTATCTCGAAAGCCTGCCCAAAGACCTGAGTTTTTTCCTGGAAGTACGCCACCCGGATTGGTTTACGAAGGAAAGCGAGGAGTTGTTTGGCTTTTTACACAAACAAAAGATCGGCGCCGTGATCACCGACACCGCCGGCCGCCGCGATTGCGCGCATATGCACCTGACCATTCCCAAAACTTTTATCCGATTTGTAGGCAACAGCCTGCATCCGTCGGACTATCCGCGCATCGATGCATGGGTAAAGCGTATAAAAAAATGGCTGGACAATGGCATGAAGAAGGTTTACTTTTTCATGCACATGCACGATGAAGCCACCTCTCCCGAACTGACCGTTTATTTGGCGGAAAAATTAGAGAAGGTTGGGATCACGATTCCGCAACCGCAGTTTGTTGCCGGACAGCAGAGCCTTTTTTAATTCAAAAGTCAAAATTAAAAATTAAAAAGGGGAATGGGGATGACTGAGCAGGACCACAAGTGAGTAAGCTTTCCATGGTTCGTGTATACATGAACAATGGGAGGGGAAGTTCAAAACTATTACTTACTACTTATTACTTAAAACTTACAACGGGAGCCTTTTTTAATTCAAAAGTCAAAATTAAAAATTAAAAAGGGGAATGGGGATGACTGAGCAGGACCACAAGTGAGTGAGCTTTCCATGGTTCGTGTATACATGAACAATGGGAGGGGAAGTTCAAAACTATTACCTACTACTTATTACTTAAAACTTACAACGGCTGTTCCAACTCCCTACCTAACTCCTCCGCCAACTGTCGCGCCGCAGGTGTGTCCTGCCGCAGCAACTCCTCGATCATACGGCGGGTAGTTTCGTCATCACGTTTCTCCACTCTTTGCCTGCCGAACTGCATGCTTTCACGGAAGGCAGGCTCTTCGAGCAACTGTTTGATCTGATCATTCACCAGGCAATCGATCACGAGGTGAACGCGGTCAACCGGACTTTCATTTTTCACACTATGAGGAAACGTGAGATTGAGATAATAACAACCGCCTTCGTTCATCGGGATACGTGTGTCTTCCAGGAAAAAATGAACATCTTCATGCGTTTGCACCGGCACATGTAAACGCAGCTCTCCCTCCTCCACACAAAGTGAATGATCCGAATGTTCTTTGATCACCGCCCCGGCACTCAGCTTCATGAGCCGCACGCTTGTTTTCTCACAGGGAAAAAAATCAATCACCGACTGCATATAGGGGCACTGCTTCAGCAAAACAGTATCCTGGTAAGTATTTCCTGTTACGTTATTGCCGACCGCAAACCCGCTGGTGACCGATCCGCCGATGGACCGTAAAGGCAGCAGACTCCAATCGCCTTCGTAATGGCTTTTATTATAATGCCCCTGCCATTCCGCCGTAAGGAGGTTCAGTTCCTGTTTAAGTTTTGCAGCATCAAATGTTACCGGCCAGCGGAAATAGCGGATCATATATTATTGATTTTTCAGTACGCCGAGTTGCTTGCCGATTTTGATGAAGGCATCGATCGCTTTATCTAGATGTGCCTGTTCATGTGCGGCACTCAATTGTACACGGATGCGTGCCTGGCCTTTCGGCACCACGGGAAAGAAGAATCCGATCACATAAATCCCTTCTTCCAACAGTTTGGCAGCGAAATCAGCGGCCAGTACTGCATCGTATAACATGATCGGTACGATCGGGTGGTCGCCTGGCTTGATATCGAAACCGGCGGCAGTCATCTTATCGCGGAAGTAACGAGTATTGTTTTCGAGTTTATCGCGGAGTTCGGTGGTTTCGGTAAGCATATCCAGTACGGCAATAGAGGCACCTGCAATAGATGGCGCCAATGTATTGCTGAAAAGATAAGGACGTGATTTCTGACGCAGCATATCTATTACTTCTTTGCGGCCGGATGTAAAACCTCCGGATGCGCCGCCCAATGCTTTGCCAAGTGTGCCGGTGATGATATCGATCTTGCCCATCACACCGCGGTATTCGTGTGTACCGCGACCAGTTTTACCCAGGAAGCCGGATGAATGGCATTCGTCGATCATGACGGCGGCGTCGTATTGTTCAGCAAGCGCTACGATTTTATCCAGTTGCGCGATGGTACCGTCCATGCTGAAAGATCCGTCGGTAACGATAATGCGGCTGCGGGCACCGGCCGCTTCTTTGAGTTTTTCCTCCAGGTCGGCCATATTGTTGTGCTCGTAGCGGAAACGCTGTGCTTTGCAAAGGCGGACGCCGTCGATAATCGAAGCGTGGTTAAGCGCGTCGGAAATGATCGCATCTTGTTCGTTGAAGAGCGGCTCGAACACGCCGCCATTGGCATCGAACGCAGCCGCGTAAAGAATAGTGTCTTCGGTACCGAGGAAAGCGGAGATCTTCTGCTCCAGTTCTTTATGGATGTCCTGCGTACCGCAGATAAAACGTACACTGCTCATGCCGTAGCCGTGAGTTTTGATGGCTTCGTGTGCCGCTTCAATCACTTTGGGGTGGGACGAAAGGCCCAAGTAATTATTAGCGCAGAAATTCAGTACAACTTTATCATTTACAAGGATCTCGGCGCCCTGTGGCCCCTGGATCACGCGCTCTTTTTTATACAAACCTGACTGACGGATATCTTCCACTTCCTCCGCGACGCGGCGGACAAACTTTTCGTTCATATATGGCTTTGCTTTTAGGCCACAAATATATCATTTTGCGCCCAGCGCTTAGTTTTTGTCGCCGGTTTTGAGCATTTCACCAGCTTTAAACGATCGTTAACCGAAATTAACCTGGGCCTTTTCTTTAAAAGTTTAATTTTGCTGTAACAAACGGATGCCGGCAGGCGTCTAACTCTCAAAACCACACCAATTATGAAAAAGAATGTGATTTTCCGGTTGACAATGCTTGCGCTGGCCCTGGTGGCGGTTTTCTGTCTGCTGCATTTTTCCGAAGGTCCGGATGTGGCGGCTGCCACTGAAAGTCTGCAACCCGATCCGAATGCAGCGGCTCGTCCGATCGAGAAGGGGATCTGGCAGGCGATTTCCAATCCGATCTATTCGGCGCTTGGCTTTTAACATATTCGACAAGAGACTATTAACCAATAGATTACCCGGCTTGCGCCGGGTTTTTCGTGTCCGGGCGGAAAAAACCCATGATTTTCAGAAGAAAAAAGCAGATTAACTGTAACAATGTGGCGCTGTAAACGTACTACCTTTAAACCCGGCAACGAGGTTGCCACACACCGGCTGAATTTATGACAGAAAGGGAATACAATGAATGCGTAACAACTTACTCGGATAACGTGTACCGTTTCATCCTGAAGAATCTTCGCCATGAAGAGGACGCAAGGGATGTGGTACAAACGGCTTTTGAGAAAATGTGGCGCAACAGAGCGGAAGTAGAAGCGGCTAAAAGCAAATCTTATTTGTTTACAGTAGCTTATCACCAGATGATCGACCATATCCGTAAAGTGAAGCGGATCAAATTGCAGGACGAATTCAGCGAAGGAGCGAAAGTGCAGGACCGCCCGGCCAGCAACCTGAAAAAGGTACTGGAAGAGGCGCTGGCCCGTCTGAGCGAAACGCAGCGTTCACTGGTGTTACTGAAGGATTACGAAGGGTACAGCTATGATGAAATAGGTAAAATAATGGGCCTGAGCGAAAGCCAGGTAAAAGTTTACCTCCACCGCGCCCGGGTTCAGTTAAAAGAATACCTGGTGAAGATTGAAAACGTGATTTAAGAAAAAGGTATGCAAAACAAACCGGTCAGGCATCTGCCGGAAACAAGCAAGCAACTATGAGCATCAACAGAGACAATTACGAAGAATATTTTATCCTCTACACGGATAATGAACTGTCGCAGGCAGAACGCATGGCGGTGGAACAATTCGTGCAGGGGAATCCTGATCTGCAGGCTGAACTTCAGCTTTTCCTGCAGACAAAATTGCCTGAAGAGGAAGTGGTCTTTGCCGATAAAGCTTCTCTCCTGAAAGCACCTGAGACGCCCGTATGGGAAGAATGGATGCTGCTCGAAATGGACGGCGAACTGGATACCAACGGCCGTCTGCAACTCGAAGAGATCATGAAAAGCAATCCTGTTGCACGCCGCGACTGGGAAACGCTTCAGCAAACCCGCCTTCAGGCCGATACATCCATTGTATTTCCCGACAAGGCTTCTCTTTACAGAAAAGAACATTCCACACGTGTCGTATTCATGCGCCGTATCCGCATCGCCGCTGCAGCCGTATTGCTGCTTGCGATCGGTGCCACTACGGTACAATACATGCGTTCATCTGACGAACCAACGGGCAACAGCAATGCCAATACGCTGGCAAATGGCGGCCAGGTTCAAACCGGCGGCCAACGCAGCAACAACGACGGACCGGTGCTGATCAAAGAGTCAAACGACAGCAACGATCAGGCAGCGCCTTCAGAATTGAAAGCGGTTCCAGGTCAGCAACAGCCGGTACAATATGCATCAGGCATTCAGCAACAACGCCAGGTGACCAATCCGGTACAACAACAAACACCCGGAGTTGACAACAACAATGCTGCACAACAGCAGGATCTGGCCAATAACCAGACAAATGCTTTGCCCCGTCCGGCTATCAAACTTGATGATGTAACGCCTATCATTCGTGGCAACGAAAGCATTGCCGGCAATGACAACAAAAAGCTGGAAAAAAACATCAGCCCTGTAACATTTGCATCTAATCAACCGTCACAAATAAGTAACCCCGCTGATGAAGCACTGATAGCAGACGCAAGTGAGAATGGTGGCAAAAAGAATAAGTTCCGCGGATTTTTCCGGAAAGTCACCCGGAACTTTGAAAAGAAAACCAACATCGACGTAACAGATGGTCAGGACCAGTTACTGATTGCAGGTTTTGCTATCAAGATGTAATACTATTATTTTTACCCCTTTAAAAAGAAGTTTCGATGAAAAGAATAATTGCTATGTGCATAGCATTATGCACTGTGATGACTGGTTTTGCCCAGGTGGATTCAACTGGTACTCAAAACGAAGGTGACACGATCAGAGTTGGTGGAATGGTGATCATCCGTTCCGGTAAAGGTGCCGATGGCAAAAACGGCAGACATGGCATCAGCTACAGAACCCGCAAGGTTTACAAACCTTCCAATGTAAGCACCAACTGGGGCATCATCGACCTTGGTATCGCCAACTACGTTGATAACACCAACTACGGAAGTGCAGAAGCGCAAGCTTATGCTCCCGGCAGCAACGAAAACTATTTCGATCTGAAAAACGGCAAGTCGATCAACGTTAATATCTGGATCGTAACACAGAAAGTGAACCTGATCAAGCATTATGTGAACCTGAAATATGGTGTAGGACTGGAACTCAACAACTACCGTTATAAAGCGCCTATCCGCTACGATGACAAGCCTGATGCAAACCTGACCAATCCTCCGATCGTAACACTGGACCCAGAAGTAGCGCTTGGCAACCGTCATTACAGCAAAAACAAACTGGCTGCGGATTACCTGACTGTTCCCCTGATGCTGAACTTCAATTTCACTCCTAACCGTCAGCGTGCATTTGGTTTGAGTGCCGGTGTAAGCGCAGGTTTCCTGTACAGCGCCCGCAACAAGACCATTACGTCTGATGAAGGAAAGCGCAAAGCAAAAGACGATTTCGACCTGGAACGCTGGAAACTGTCTTATGTAGGTGAATTATCGCTCGGATTCCTGAAACTCTATGGCTCTTATGCATTCAAGAGTATGTACAAGAGAGGGCTGGACATCACCCCTTACACCGTAGGATTCCGGATCAGCAACTGGTAAACTACGTAGCTGTCCAACTTATTATCCACATCCCGCCGGTTTAACCTGGCGGGATTTTTCATTTGCATCATTTTTGCTGATTGGCCGTCTTGTAAAACGATCGTTAAAATATATCCACATCAAAAATAAAACCGACTGCTCACCCGTTTTCTATCCTATTACGCAGCTATGAAAAATTTTGCCCTCGTTTCTTCCCTATTGCTGGGCACGGTCAGCCTGATCGCCGACCGCCCTGCCTCCGAACCGGTCCGCCTCGAGCGCTCCGTTAAACGCACAGATCACCTTGCAGGGCCTGTGGGCTCCGTGTCCATCGTCATCGATAAGTCAGATTATGAGCTTACTGTATATGATGAAAAAGGTTGGTATGCTACTTATCCGGTAGTATTCGGCAACAATAGCCTGGAAGATAAAAAGATGGAAGGCGATAAAAACACGCCTGAAGGCAAGTTCAAAATAGTCAGCAAACGTGTACATGAGAAATGGTGCCGTTTCCTGGCGCTCGATTATCCGACACAGGAAAGCTATGAGAAATTCAAACAGCGCAAGGAAAGAGGGCAGATTCCTGCCAATGCGCGTATCGGCGGCAGCATCGGCATTCACGGCGTATGGCCGCACGAAGATTTTGTAATCGACCGGTTCAAAAACTGGACACTCGGTTGTATTTCAATGAAAAATTCAGAAGTGACGGAACTATATGGCTATACAGGTCCGGGTACCACAGTTACCATCCGCAAATAATCACTGATTCAGGAAGTCATTGATCGTTCTGTGCCACAGCGCCGGATCTTCACGCAGGAAAGAAGTATGCCCCAGATTTTCATACACCATCCATTTCTTGCGCGATGAACTGAGTTTTTCATACACAGCCTTTACTTCCTTTTCCGTAACAAGCGCATCCAGCGATCCCCATTGCAATAACACCGGGCATTTAATGGCCGCAGCATAGTTCTCCGTAGCATAGCTAAAGGCATTGAAACCTCTTTCAACACTCATCCACCCAGTGACCAGCCAGGCAAAAGGTTGCTCCGGAAACCCGACTGCCCGCGCACGTCCTTTGAGATGATCCTGTAAACGATTGAAGGGCGCGTCGGCAATAATCACCTTAGGCCGCATATCGGGATAATCATGCATCGCCTTGAGCACGGTACTGGCACCCATCGAAATTCCCCAAAAAGAAATATTGTTCAACTGCTGTGCGCGCGCATATTCATATAACAAATGCACTTCTTCCGTTTCGCGGGCTCCGTAGGTTGTAACAGCGCCTCCGCTTTGTCCATGCGCACGAAAATCGATCATCAGCACCTGATAACCCATGTTGTAAAACGCAATGGCTTCGGCCAGGCAACGCTGGCGGCTGCCGGCCAGTCCATGAAACAGCAGCATGGTGCCTTTGGCAGAATCCTGTTTCAACCACCATCCTTCAATCGGAATGCCCGAAGATGTATGTAGGGTGAAAGATTGATGCCTGACAACAGGCGTATCAGCAGGATTAAAAGCAACTTTATAAGAAGCAGGACCGGTGAATAAATGCCAGGTTTTGGCAAAAAAATGGGAAGGTGCCTTATCGTCGGCAGGCTTTGCGCCTGCTTCCCGGAAATAAGTAAACCGGTAAGCATAAATGGCCGCACAAACATTGATCAGGATAAACTGTACCAACAGGACCCAGCCTATCCAGCGGACCAGTGAAGGAATTTTACGTGGCTTTTTTTCTGGTTTCATAAGATACTGGTAGCGTACCAGTGACGGCAAATGTAATGTTTTAAGGCGTAAGGTAAAAACAGCCGTTTTAAGTGGTAAGTTATAAGTAAAGCAGCCGGTAGATGGCGCCTTTACTCTTTATGCAGCTTTGGCTGTTATTCACTTTCCCCTTGGTTCGTGTCTCCACGAACCAACAAAAGCGGAGTACCGCGTATTACAAAATCCGATTCCGGTGCGTGAAGACACGCACCGGGGTGAGAAGAATGTTCATGCCCTTAGGAATCACCTCCCCTTGGCTTTGCGCATACACCAACGTTGGCTGTTTTATTGACGATTCACGATTGACGATTCACTATTCACCGACTGCATCCTTCGCCACAATCACCGCCACCGTTTTCACATTAAAATAGTCCTCCTGCATATACATATACCCATCAGCCGGATTGCCGGTGCCCCAGGAATTTTTCACATAATACCAGGTTTTACCCTTGTTGTCTGTTGTGATGCCCACGATATGCATCAGGTGATCGATGGTGGTCTCTCCGCTTTTAAATGTCGCCTGTCTGGTTTGCTGCAGGTTGGCTGGTGTTTGCCAGAGAAAAGCAAGGCCATCCTGGAAACGGAATGTCGGTTCGGTTACATCACCATCCCATCCGACTGTAAATCCCTTCTTTAAAGCAGCCTGCGTAATTTTTATCAGGTCTTCGACAGGCACATTATAATAACTATCACCGGTCCAGTTGTATTTGTCTTCTAATACAAAGTTTGTATAAAAAGGATGATGCGTGTAGGAAGTGATCTCTATATAATCATCCGGTTTAATGGCCAGGGAAGCTGCATAACTTTGTGGCGTGTATATTTTACCCTTATAAGAAAAGGTAGAAGGCACCTCACCAAGATATCGATCGAGCCATTGATCGATGGTCTTCATATCTTCTTCCGATGGTTTTGTTTTTCCTTCTGCAAGCATGGCTTGTACAAACCGGCTCATCAATGTATCCAGCTCTGCGTGATCATGTGATTTTCTGTTGCCCGTCAATCCGGAATATGCTTCGTCCGGTACCATCCCGTAGTTGCGGAGCACATACAGTACATCATGAAACTGACCTCCCGGCGTAAAATAAACCTGGCCTTTTGTTTCAAGATACCGGTATACTTTTCTTATATAAGAATAGCGCGCGGTAAACATTTCGCTTAAATCTTCTGCTGCCTGTCCTTTGCGCAGCAGCTCTGCTTCCAGCAATGAGTTACTGGCAAAACTCCAGCAGGTGCCCGACATCGACTGATCGCGTACGGGCGTACAAGCCGGCGTGGCCGGCGGTTTCAACCCGAGTTCTGCAATGTCCGGCTGCTGGGCATTGGCAGATGTGCCCAATACAAGAAACAGGAAAATAAAAAAACGGTTCATGCGATGTTTTCGCAAATAAACCGTTTTAATATAGTTACCTCCTACCATCTGGCGGGTATTTTATAGTCGTCCGTTCCTGATTTCCTCCACCACTGCCGGATCCAGCAGGGTAGACGTATCTCCCAGACTGCCGGTTTCTCCCTCGGCAATCTTGCGCAAAATGCGACGCATAATTTTTCCGCTTCTTGTTTTGGGCAATCCGCTTACAAACTGCACTTTGTCCGGTTTGGCAATAGGACCGATAATGCGCGATACCGTTGCGAGTATGTCTTTCTTCGCCAGGTCGTCCACATCTGGTTTACCGCTGTAGATTACATAGGCATATATGCCCTGCCCTTTGATATCATGCGGATAGCCCACCACCGCGCTTTCCACCACACCTGCGTGCATGTTGATCGCATTTTCTACTTCGGCCGTACCAATGCGGTGCCCGCTTACATTCAATACATCATCCACGCGGCCGGTGATGCGATAGAACCCCTGTTCATCGCGTAATGCACCGTCGCCGGTGAAATACAAATTTTCATAAGTAGCAAAATAGTTGGTGCGGCAACGTTCATGATCGCCGTAGGTGGTGCGGAGTATGCCGGGCCAGGGCGCCTTGATGCAAAGGTTTCCTTTGTAATAACCGTCTTCATCTTTCTCCGTAACCTCCCGTCCTTTTTCATCCACCAATACTGGTTGAATGCCCGGCAAGGGCAACGTAGCCCATGATGGTTTGGCCGGCGTAACGCCCGCCAGGTTGGAAATCAATACACCGCCGGTTTCCGTTTGCCACCAGGTATCTACAACCGGGCAGTTCTTTTTTCCGATGTGTTCATCGTACCAATGCCAGGCTTCTTCATTGATCGGCTCGCCTACCGTGCCGAGCACTTGCAGCGACGACAGGTCTTTTCCCTGAAGCGGTTCTTCCCCAAAGCCCATCAGGCTGCGGATGGCTGTTGGTGCCGTATACAAAATGTTCACTTTGTATTTCTGTACAATGTCCCAGAATCTTCCGGCGTCGGGCCAGGTAGGTATGCCTTCAAACATCAGCGAAGTAGCGCCTGCACTGAGTGGTCCATATATAATATAACTATGTCCGGTGATCCAGCCGATATCGGCTGTACAGAAATGTACTTGCCCGGGTTTATATTGAAATACGTTTACGAATGTATAGTTGGTCCACACCATATAACCGGCGCAGGTATGCACCACACCTTTAGGTTTACCGGTGCTGCCCGATGTATATAAAATGAACAACGGATCTTCCGCATCCATTTCTTCTGCCTTGCCAAATTCTTCAACCGGCAAGGTGTCGGTTACTTTAGTCATTTCATCTTCCCACCATACATCGCGGCCCTTCAACATACTAACGGGTGTACGTGTTCTGGTATAAACGATCACACGCTTCACTACTTTATTTCCGATCAATGCGTCGTCGATCACCGATTTCAGCGGAATGTCTTTTCCGCCGCGGTAAGCGCCGTCGCAGGTAACGATAAATTCCGCTTTTGCATCTTCCAGTCTGTCGGCAATGCTTTGTGCAGAAAAGCCACCGAAGATCACACTGTGGATGGCACCAATACGTGCGCAGGCAAGTACGGCATACGCGAGTTCGGGAATCATTCCCATATAAATACACACGCGGTCTCCTTTCTTTACACCGTTGTTCTTCAACACCTGTGCAAACTGGCAAACCCGCTTGTGGAGCCGCTCGTAGGTCACGATGCGTGTTTTTTCTTCCGGATTATTTGACTCCCAGATGATGGCTGGTTTATCACTGAGCGTGGCAAGATGGCGATCGAGACAGTTCTCGGTGATGTTCAGTTTGCCGCCTGCAAACCATTCAATTTTGGGTTGGGTAAAATTCCAGTCGAGGACCTTGTCCCACTTTTTTCTCCAGGTAAAATGTTCCGCAATATCACCCCAGAATTTTCCGGGATCGTTTACGCTCTGCTTATATGCCTCCTGGTATTGTTCGAAAGATTTTATCTGGTAGGGATATGACATACGACAATCTGATTTTTTTTGAGGCTTAAATGTACGAAGACAAATTTTTTTGAACGGTGATAAAAATCAATTACGTATTTTAAGCGAATGAAAAACGATACTGCTTCTTCCATCTGGAAAGTGATTGGCGCTTCGTCGGTGGGCACCATGATCGAATGGTACGACTTTTACATCTTCGGTATGCTGGCCAAAACCATCAGCGTACAATTTTTCCCGGAAGGGAATACAACTGCAGCGCTCCTGAGTACGCTGGCCATCTTCGCGGCAGGTTTTATTGTTCGTCCGTTTGGCGCATTGGTATTCGGGCGTCTCGGTGATCTTATCGGACGCAAGTACACGTTCCTGCTTACGCTTGTATTGATGGGCGGTTCTACTTTTCTTATAGGTCTTGTACCGGGTTATAAAAGTATCGGTATTGCTGCGCCATTGCTGGTATTGCTGCTGCGATTGCTGCAGGGACTGGCACTCGGCGGTGAGTATGGCGGGGCCGCCACCTATGTGGCGGAACATGCACCCACCCATCGCCGCGGCTTTTTTACCAGTTGGATACAAACCACGGCCACACTCGGTTTGTTCGTGGCGCTGGGCGTGATCATGCTGGTGAAAATGAATATGCCCGATGAGCAATTCAATACAGAATGGGGAGGATGGCGTTATCCTTTCTGGTTCTCCATCCTGCTGGTAGTAGTATCTATTTATATCCGTATGAAAATGCACGAGTCGCCCTTGTTTGCCAAACTCAAATCGGAAGGCAAAACATCCGCGAATCCTTTGCGCGAAAGCTTCCGCAACAAAGCCAACTTCAAAATGGTACTGCTCGCTTTGTTTGGTGCGGTGATGGGCCAGGGTGTTGTGTGGTATACGGGACAATTCTATGCGCAGAGTTTTCTCGAAACAAAATGTACACTCGAATTTGAGCAAAGCCGCACCCTGATGTTGTGGGCCATTGCCTTTGCCACACCTTTCTTCCTGTTCTTCGGATGGCTCAGCGACAAGATCGGACGTAAATGGATCATGATGCTGGGTATGTTATTAGGCATTCTTACCTATCGCCCGATCTTCGGTTACTTCCTGGAAACCACACAGGCGATCACCAAAAATGCGGAGGCAAAGATCAGCGGCATCACTGAAGAATATACCGAAACGTCAACGGGCGAACGCATCCGCACACATACAACCGTTTATTCGTTAGCAGACGGCAGCGGCTTCCGCGAAGTGCAGCGTGATACACTGGATACGGGCGGCGCGGTGAAAGCTGCAGGTCCGGTAATCGTAGCGGAAAAACATTTATCTTCTTCGCAGTACTGGAAATTTGCGGGGCTTGTATTCCTGCTCATATTATATGTAACGATGGTATATGGTCCGATCGCGGCATTTCTCGTTGAAATCTTTCCCACCAAAATCAGGTATACGTCGATGTCGTTGCCTTATCACATCGGCAACGGCGTATTTGGCGGCCTGGTGCCCTTTATCGGACTGTTGCTGACCACAAGTTTTCCCGGCGATCCGCTGGTAGGATTATGGTATCCGATCGGAGTGGCGGCCCTCTGCCTGGTGATCGGCGTCATTTACCTGAACAACCGTATCGATAAAAACGTAGAAGATTAACCTGTAAACAACTGACTACTATGAATGCATTGAAAAAAGCGCTGGGTGTATTGTGGCTGATTGCCGGACCGGCGGTGATATTTTTCCTGGTACAGGGCGCTGTTGAACATATCGATCCCAAAGGGACGAAAGATATCAACAGCCCGGTGGTCTGGATCATCATTATTGCCATATTTACGCCCATTGCGCTGGGGCTGATGATCTTCGGCTGGTATGCGCTGCGGGGAGAATACGACCATCTGCCGGAAAGCTCATCAGAAATTTAGTTAAAATTCATACCGGGACTTGTAAATGTGTTGTTTATGTAATTTTTTTGTAAACCAAACTGCCTATTGGCTGTTATAAGTTATCTTTACAGGGCACATGCAAACACACACCTCACCATACACGCTGATCAATAAGGCCTCCAGCATTCTGATGCTGCTGGCACTTATCTGGCTGACGGTGAGCATTCCGTTTGTATACCGGGCCCAGCAGGAAGCCGCATCCAAATCAATGGTGTCCCTGTCTGGCGGCGAAAGCAACGATGATGCGCCCGCATCTTCTACTTCCGACAATAATCCTTTCGCCAACACTACCGAGGAAAAACCCTGCGGTGGTGTAAATACATTGACCGAGGAATACCTGCATGCCTTCCATCAGGATTTCACTCGTCATTTTTCTGAAGTAAATGTTCCCGCAATTCATGGGCATGAAGCTACTTATGAAGCTTTTCATGGTGAACTGTTATGTCCTCCTCCCAATCAGGCCTAAGCACTGCCGCGCAATCGCGTCAGTTGATCTGATCTGATTTCTTTACTGTTTCCTTACATTTTTTTTACTACGAACCCGGCTTGTACTGACATGACCCGAATGGATCATGCGGCTGGCTGATAAGACAGGTTTTATTCATCACTCGTAAATAGCAACGTTTATGGCTGCACCTCGTGCAAATTATTTCAAAAGTTTATCCAGCGATATTCCTTCGTCCATTGTGGTATTCCTGGTAGCCCTTCCCTTGTGTCTGGGTGTGGCACTGGCATCGAACGCCAGTCCCTTCAGCGGGCTTATTGCAGGTATCGTGGGAGGTATCGTAGTGGGTTTCGCCAGTAAGTCGCACCTCAGTGTGAGCGGCCCTGCTGCTGGTCTTACCGTTATCGTAGCCGCTGCTATCGCAACATTGCAATCGTTCGAAGCATTTCTGCTGGCAGTGGTGCTGGCGGGTGTGTTACAAATCATTCTTGGTTTTCTGAAAGCCGGTGTTATCGGTGATTATGTACCCAATGGTGTGATCAAAGGCATGCTGGCCGCGATCGGTCTTATCCTGATCCTCAACCAGGTTCCTCACCTGCTCGGTGATGACTCGCATTTTGAAACAGACGAAGGCGTGATCCCGGAGAAGGGAAATATCTTTTCCAACTTCATTAATGCTTTCGCACACATTACTCCCGTGGCATTCCTGATCGGCGGGGTGTGTCTGGCGTTTCATTTTGTGTGGGAAAAAATAGTAGCCAAACAAAAAGGTTTTATCAAAGCTGTACCGGCGCCGCTGCTGGTGGTATTGATAGCTGTAGGCATCAACTATTATTTCCAAAGCTCACAGCCGGCAAGTGCGCTCGTTGGTGATCACCTGGTAAAAATTCCTATCGCCAATTCACCGAATGAGTTTCTCTCTTTCTTCAATACACCTGACTGGAGCCGCATTTTCGACTACAATGTATTGACGATCGCGGTAACGCTTGCACTGGTGGCAAGCCTGGAAAGCCTGTTGAGTATCGAGGCGGTAGATGACCTGGATCCGTATCAGCGTGTAACACCAACCAACCGCGAATTGAAAGCGCAGGGTCTTGGCAACCTCGTGTCAGGCCTGATCGGTGGTTTGCCGGTTACCAGTGTGATCGTACGTTCATCGGCCAATGTTAATTCCGGTGCCAAAACAAAAATGTCGGCCATCCTGCACGGCGTGTTGTTGCTGGTGAGTGTGGCGTTTCTGCCATTCGTGCTTAACATGATTCCGAAAGCAGCACTGGCAGCGGTGTTGATCTTCACCGGTTATAAACTGGCAAAACCTTCATTGTTCAAGTCCTTTTATAAAAAGGGATGGGACCAGTTCCTGCCGTTTGTAATAACGATTGTAGCGATCCTGGCAACCGACCTGCTGAAAGGTGTAATCATTGGCATCGGCGTAGGTTTATTCTTCTCGTTCCGCAGCAATTTCCGTTCGGCTGTATTTGTGGTAAATGACAATAACAAATACCTGTTCCGTTTGCGTAAAGACGTGTCGTTCCTGAACAAAGCGATCATCAAACGCAAGCTGGAAGAAGTGCCTGAAGGATCATCAGTAATCATCGATGCATCACGTGCCGACTTTATCGACCGCGATGTAATTGAAACCATCGAGGATTTCATGATTGCAGCACCGTTGAAGGACATCCATGTCGAGTTAAAAAAAAGCAATCTCCGGGATCAGGGATTCAACGAAAAAATAGCTGATCACAAAAACGGAACAAGCGGCGGACCAGTACGCAATCACGATAAATCAGTATCAGTGAAAACGGATGTACCGGCACCGTCGAAGAATTAGGTTATAAGTTTTAAGTAATAAGTTATAGGTATTGAGTAATGATGCAATCAGGAAAGTCCATTGACGATTGACTCCCGAAATTTCGGGATCACCATTCACGATTCACCATTCACCATTCACTATTCACTATTCACTATTGACAATTCACAAAAAAAGCGCGTTATATGAACTCTTACGAAAAATTGTTACTGAACAACAAAGCATGGGCAAACGAAAAAGTAGAAGACGATCCGGATTTCTTTAAACGGCTGGCCGAAACACAAACACCCGAGTTTCTGTGGATCGGTTGCAGCGACAGCCGCGTACCTGCCAATGAAGTAACCGGCACACAGCCCGGTGAGATCTTCGTTCACCGCAACATCGCCAACCTGGTGGTGAACACAGATGTTAACCTGCTGAGCGTTCTTTCTTATGCGGTAGGACACCTGAAAGTAAAACATATCATCGTTTGCGGTCACTACGGTTGCGGCGGTGTGCGTGCTTCAATGACCAAAACAGACTTCCGTCCTGTATTGAATATGTGGCTGCGCAACATTAAAGATGTATACCGTCTGCACCGCGAAGAGCTGGAAGCCATCGAAAACATCGATCAGCGTGCCGACCGCCTCACGGAGCTCAACGTGAGAGAGCAGGTGATCAACCTGGCCAAGACCTCTATCATTCAGCGTACATGGGCCAGCGAACAACGCCCCCATATTCACGGCTGGGTATACGGTCTGAAAGATGGTGTCATCAACCCCGTTTTTGATATAGCCCCCGGAGCCTCTATCGATGCTCTGTATGAATATGAAAACCTCTAAAAGTTGACCAGCAGTTTGTGTGTTTCAACTGTGCCGGTAGATCTCTATCTACCGGCTTTTTTTATTTAGTAAATAGCGTAGGTTTGCAGTATGTCCATTGAAATAAACAACCTGGTCAAGGATTATGAAGGGCAGAAAGCGGTCAACAACATTTCGTTCCGCGTAGCCAAAGGTGAAATTGTCGGTTTTCTGGGCCCCAATGGAGCCGGTAAATCCACTACCATGAAGATCCTGACAGGATACATACCGCCCACCGGCGGTCAGGCATTTGTCTGTGGTATCGACGTCACCACCAATCCGCTGGACGCCAAAAAGAAAATCGGTTACCTCCCCGAATCCAACGCCCTCTATTACGATATGTATGTGCGGGAATACCTGACTTTCATTGCTGATACACATCAGTTGTCTGACAGGGCGAAGGCCGTAGAGCGTGCCATCGACGTTGTAGGACTTAACCGCGAAGCACATAAAAAGATCGGTCAGCTTTCCAAAGGATATAAACAACGCGTGGGCCTTGCTGCCGCACTCATCCATGACCCCGAGGTACTGATCCTCGACGAGCCGACGAGCGGCCTCGATCCCAACCAGATCATAGAGATCCGCGAAGTAATCCGCAGACAGGGACAGGACAAAACGGTCCTCTTCTCCTCCCACATCCTGCAGGAAGTGGAAGCCATCTGCGACCGCGTGATCATCATCAACCTGGGTACACTGGTAGCCGACGACGCACTCAGTAACCTGCAGCAAAAGCGCGGCGGACAGCAAGCCGTGATCGTAAAATTCGATACAGCCGTCAACAAACAATTGTTAGAAAATATCGCGGCCGTTACGGCCATAGAAGTACAAACAGGTGCGCAGTATAAATTACTGACGGCAGATGCAGACAATGTGCGCAAACAAATCCTGAAGGTTGCATTGGAACATAATCTCAACATCGTTTCTTTGCAAAGCGAAGAACATCGCCTGGAAGACATATTCCGTTCACTCACGGCAGCGCAACCCGCTGCGCCAACGGAACAACCTTCCGTGAACGAACAACAATAAATTAAATAATAACCATGAGTTACATTTCCGAAATTTTCGCCAGACAGATCCTGGACAGCCGTGGCAATCCGACAGTAGAAGTAGACGTGATCACCGATGAAGGTGCCCTCGGGCGCGCAGCAGTACCCAGCGGAGCCAGCACCGGCGCGCACGAAGCTGTTGAACTGCGTGACAACGACAAGAAAAAATATGTAGGCAAAGGCGTGCTGAAAGCGGTAAAGAATGTAAACAGCACCATCGCTCCGTTGCTGCTGGGTTATGATGTAGCTGATCAGACGGGCATCGACCAACTGATGATCGAACTGGATGGCACAGAAAATAAAGGAAAACTCGGCGCCAACGCCATGCTCGCGGTAAGTATGGCCGTGGCAAAAGCAGCAGCTGAAGAAGCAAATCTCCCACTGTTCCGTTATATCGGTGGTACCAACGCCAAAACCCTGCCCATTCCGATGATGAACATCCTCAACGGTGGTGCTCATGCGGATAACAAGATCGACTTCCAGGAATTCATGATCATGCCGGTAGGTGCGCCCTCCTTCAGCGAAGGTCTTCGCTGGGGTGTGGAGATCTTCCACTCGCTCAAAACTGTATTGAAGAAAAAAGGCTTCAGCACCAACGTAGGTGATGAAGGTGGTTTCGCCCCTAATATTCAATCCAACGAAGAAGCGATCGATACGGTGATGGAAGCCATCCAGGCTTCGGGCTACAAAGCCGGTTCACAGATCGTGATCGCCATGGATGCAGCCAACACCGAACTGTGGGATGCCAAGAAGAAAAAATATGTATTCCACAAGAGCAGCGGTAAACAACTGAGCAGCGACGAGCTGGTTAAGTTCTGGGAAAAATGGGTGAAGCAATATCCTATCGCCTCTATCGAAGATGGTATGGCCGAAGACGATTGGGCTGGCTGGAAAAACCTGACCAACGCGATCGGTTCCAAATGCCAATTGGTAGGCGACGATCTGTTCGTAACCAACGTAACACGTATCCAGCAGGGTATCGACACCAAGACAGCCAATGCCCTCCTGGTGAAAGTAAACCAGATCGGTACCATTACCGAAACCATCAATGCGGTAACACTGGCGCAACACAATGGCTACAACACCATCATGAGCCACCGCAGTGGTGAAACGGAAGACACTACCATCGCCGACCTGGCGGTAGCGTTGAACTGTGGTCAGATCAAGACGGGCTCTGCCAGCCGTACCGACCGCATCGCCAAGTACAACCAGCTCATCCGTATCGAAGAATTGCTGGGTGCCAGCGCTGTTTATCCGAAAGGAAAGATTAAATTTGGTAAATAACTTATATAAAGGCGGCAGTCTTTAAACCACTGCCGCCTCTTTTTAAACACCTGGTATGCGTCTGTTTCGTCATATTCCGGCCTGGCTCAGAAACAAATATTTCCTGGCTATCGCCGTTTTTGCCGTGATCATGCTGTTCCTGGATAAGAACGACTTCTTTACCCAACTGGAACGCCGCAAAGAATTGCATGCCCTGGAAAAAAGCCGCGATTATTTTCAGGAAGAAATCCGGCAGTTGAACCTCCAACGTTCTGATAATAAACCTTATACCTTAGAGAAGCTCAGCCGGGAAAAATACCTGATGAAGCGTGACAACGAAGATCTTTTCGTCATCGAAGAGAGCAACGGAGAAAAAAGTAACTAAATAGCAACACGCACAATAAGGACTGCGCTTTGTCGTTTTAAACCCGGACGAATCACTATTTCAAAAGGATTTTAACTGGTTTGCCAATGGACAATTTTACTCCTGAGGATCTTTTACTGTATCTCTACAAAGAAGTTTCCCCCCGTCAGCAGGAACAGATCGAGCAGGCACTCGAGCGAGACTGGACACTGAATGAAAAGATGAACGTGCTGAAATCTGCCCGCGAACGTCTCTCCAGGATCCACGAATCGCCACGCACCGAGGTTATTCTGAATATTCTTCGCTACGCGAATAAGCAAATTTCTGCTGTCAGTACACACTGACTAATTCAAAATTAAAAAGTCAAAAGTCAAAAAAGGTTGCGCGATTTTTCATGCACTTTTGAATTTTGAATTTTTACTTTTGAATTTCTATGACCCGCAAAGAACGCTATGATTTTGTACTGGATTATTTCCAGGAACATGCTCCCGATGCCGAAACAGAACTGGTTTACGACAATCCCTACCAATTGCTCGTAGCGGTGATCCTCTCAGCCCAGTGCACGGACAAACGGGTAAACATGACCACGCCCGCCATTTTTCAGCAATACCCTGATATCGACGCACTCAGCCAGGCAACGTTCGACGAGTTATTTCCCCTGATCCGCAGCATTTCATATCCCAACAACAAAACCAAACACCTTATCGGCATGGCCAATATGGTGAAGGATGACTTTGCCGGCGAAATCCCGATGACGGTGGAAGAACTGATCAAACTTCCGGGCGTGGGACGTAAAACTGCCAACGTAATCACTTCGGTGATCGACCAGCAGCCCAATATGGCCGTAGACACCCACGTGTTCCGCGTAAGCAAACGCATTGGCCTGGTGACCCAGAAAGCTACCACCCCACTGGCCGTTGAAAAAGAACTGATCCGGCATATTCCCAGCGAACTTATCCACAAAGCACACCATTGGCTGATCCTTCATGGCCGCTATATCTGCGTGGCCCGCGCCCCTAAATGCCCCGAATGCGGCCTGCAACAGGCCTGCCTCTTTTTCCAGAAATCCTACAATTAATTTTCCGTAAAGCCGTTTGTTTATTACATTTAAAACTGATCTTCGCAACCTTCCAATCTCCCCTGAAAACCGCCCCCGATCCGCACTCCTCCTTTATTGTAGAAGTCTAAACTATGCTGATGTTGAAACGCGCTTTTTTACCCGTTATGATCTTCTGCGCCCTGTTGTCAACCAGGAGTGCACATGCCCAATACTATTTCCTGAATGACCGCTACTACGGCCAGGACTTTACGTTCGAACTTGGCGGCTCTGTGGGCGCTATGAATGCTTTTACCGACCTCGGTGGTAACAAAGGCATTGGTAAAAACTTCGTCAAAGATTTCAATCTCAAAAATACACGCCCGAGTTTTGGTCTCTATGCCCTGGCCACTTACAGGGAAGCCATTGGCGTACGGCTCGAAGGCACTTTCGGATCGGTACAGGCCTATGACAGCATTCTGAAAAAAGATGGCAAGAGCACTTTCGGCCGATACGAACGCAATCTCAGTTTCAGAAGCCGCATCACCGACGTGCAACTTTCATTCGAAATACATCCGTTATTCTTCAAAATGTATTCAGAAGACGAAGCACCTTTTTTCTCCCCGTATCTTGTAGCAGGTGTTGGTTACTTCGCTTTCAACCCGCAGGCCCAACTCAACGGCAAATGGTATGACCTTCAGCCGTTGCGTACCGAAGGACAGGGCTTTGCCCAATACCCCGACCGCAAGCCTTATAAACTCAGCCAGATCAATATCCCGGTAGGCGTTGGTCTCCGTTATGAACTGACCCCCTCTATTTACACACGCCTGGAAGTAGTACACCGTTTTCTTTTCACCGACTACCTGGATGACGTAAGCACCACGTATATCGACCCGAATGCTTTTTACCTGAACCTGCCTCCCAATCTTGCTTCCATTGCAGAGCAGATGCATAACCGCAACATTCCCGGATCAGGCTACCAAACCGGCGGTCCCGGCGATCAGCGCGGAGATTCCAAAGACAAGGATTCTTATTTCACCATACAGTTGAAGTTTGGTTTTGTACTGCGCAACGAACCGCGGTAAGGTAGTAAGTAGTAAGTTTTAAGGAGTAAGTAAACAGCCGGTTATTGCCAGCGCCAACGATCTTGGTTCGTGTATACACGAACCAAGGCATTCACGATTGACGATTCACTATTCACGTCAATCGTACTTCCTCCCCTTGCTCTGCAAAAAATCCCTGTACGAAAAACTAAAATTGAGCTGAAAATAATTTTCCTTGATAAGGTTAGCCTGCTGCGTGCCGCGCACCCCACCTTCCAGCGAAACGGAATACAACAAGCCCTTGCTCAATATACCTCCCATACCCGCCGTAAAACCATACTCCCTGATCGGTTGATTGCGGATTTGCAGATAAGATTGATTATAGAAACCTCCAAGTTGAAAGAAACGGTGTTCTATCTCCTGGTTCCATACATTTTTTTTCCGGGAAAATTCCACGCCGCCTGATAAGCGGCTGCTGCTGACCATTTGCCATCCCTGTTTCTTTATCTGCAGCGACGACCAGTCATCATAGGTATAATCCACCACGTAGGTCGTTTTGCGATTGTGCGTTAACGATATACCTGCTGCATAACTTTTAGGCAAACGAAAATTCCCCTGCTCCAGCGTTTTCGCATCAACCAGCGTCGTTGTTCCCTCCGTTACGGTCAATGTCCTTTCCGACGGCAAGTTCACTCCGGGAGTATAACGTCCGCCAAGATTGAGTCCCCATTTCTTTCCTAAAGTTGTATAGTATTGCGCACCGGCCTGGAAGCGAGGACGTCCGAAATATTCCTGCACTTGTGTACTGACCGACGAGCCCAATCCCGCATCACTCACGATCTCCGTTTTATTGAACCCACCGGCTACAATAGCCGATCGTAGGCCAACCGAAAAATGTTTCCCCAACGACACCGCATTGGTCCAGTAATATTCATTCAGCCCGCCATCGCCCTCATAACGCGTCTGGTAAGTTGTATTGTCTCCTATTATTCCTTTTTCTCCGGTAAACGTATAGTTTACATTACTGAATTGGCTGAAGCCGACACTCGTCGCCCAGAAACCATTTACTTTAACAGCCAGTGAAAGACGTTTGATCCAGAAATCTTTGTTCTTGCTGTTATCAATACTGACCGGCGTGCCGGAATAGGTAACCGTACGCCCGGCCATAGCCGCATCTATTGTATAAAAACTGCGTGTAAGTCCTGTTATGGCCGCGGGATTGTTATCAACGAGATAAATAGATGATCGCGTAGCAATACCCGTACCTGCAAGACCCGCTGTACGATTATAACTGCGATGATCGATATCACCGATGCCGTAGATGGAATAGGGACTGTTCATATTCTGCGCACTTACAATTGCGGTAGCGAAAAAGAACAGGCATAGTAATAGCGTAACACGTTGCTGCATAAAGAGAGATTTACAGATCAGTTAGTGGATGTATTGACAGTGATCAGTGTAAGACGCAACCGGCATCGCTGTGCATCCGGCAATGAACTGCCGGCGCCTACGATCAACCGCGAGATATTCAGCGGTGCCGATGCATTGTGCATCAACATAAAACCATTATCCTGGCTTCCCGCTGAGGTGAGCAATTCACTGATATAAGCCGTTACATTAAACCGGTAGTAATTATTTTCCCCGTATACAAGGTCGAGCATGGGATCGGCATACAGGATGTCCGAACCAATAGAATCCAGTACCGAACCCGACGATAAGTTCGATGCATCGGTTTGCGTCATGTATAGTTGATTGGGCAAGGATGATGTACCCTGCACAAATGATTGCGGATAAGGACGGACAATCAATTCTGCTTTCGCCAGCCTTACATAACTCTTTCCGGCAAGCAGATTTTTCAGATAAGGAAAAGTCATTTTAATAGTCAACCCGGTACCTGCCTGCTCAAACACGCGCCCCCCTGTAAGCGATGCCGCAATCTCCGTTAAATTATTTCCCGTACTCACCAATCCCGTTCCTGACCGGTCTGCTATGATTTGATTGAAGGTGTACGTGTTGTTGAGCAAGCCAAAGTCTACATAGGCAGGCGATGGATACGGTACTGTGGTATGATAATGCACGCGCAGGCTGAGGGTGCTTTGCACCGCATTCAATCCAACTACAAAAGATTCGTCAGTCGCACTTACATCCAATGCAAGGCCATACAGATAACCCAGGAAGTTTTCCTGCGAGCTCAACTCCGTGGCATGATCGCGCAGTTTGGTAAAGAGCTCCATACCCTTTGCATCCTGCAAACGGACAACCACCGAATCCATCTGCACCGGATTGATACGGACCGTACTGCTACCCAACGAAACGGCTTTCACCGGCACGTCACTCGTATTGTATAACTTGTTGTTATAGCTCAATGTCATCGGCCGCGACAACTCGTCGGCGCGAATAGTGATGGAACGCGTTGAATCACCATAGTAATAATCATTGGGACGCAACACCAGGGTGAGTGAGTCAAAGATGGCCGAAGAAGGGATCTCCGGCAGAGAAGCGGGAACGGCCAATTGAAAAAATGGTCTTGCTTTAATCAGACCGAGATAGGCATCGCGGTAACGACCTAGCAGGAAGTAACTGGTGCCACTTGTTGAAAACGAATCGGTCATCACCGTTGACAACTGCACCGTTGTACTATCGATATATTCAATGGAAGTATAAGGGTTATCCGGTGTGGTACCGAACTCGATATCCTTGCGGGTGCAGGAGAGCAGCCAGAGAGAAAGACCGAGTATCATGCAGGGAATAAAAGCTTGCAGACGGATGGGAGCCATAGTTTGTCGTTTGTTAAAATGCCCGCGCAATATATCCCGCACGCCTGCCGGTAATTTGTTATACTCTATTAATGCCGCCGATAAATCGGCGAAAGCCCCTTCACCACCGATAAGTGCCTGCAACCTTTTTGAAAGCGCTTTTTTTCAGCATTGTTGTGTTGATAGAGTCTTCCGTCTGTTCTATCTATTCATTAAGGCAATTCATCTATTTTAAGAGAATCTTCCGCTTCACCGCCAATACTTTTATCCGCTTGAAGTCGTGAAGCCTGGCGGCTCCGGCTATTAATTATCCACGAAAGGACGGTTGGCCCGCTCCTTACAAAACCAGAGAATGATGAAAAAAGTACACGCTTATCTTATCGGTTCTTTACTGATCACCGGTTCGGTAGTATTGTCGCAGGGTTGTACGCGCGACACCAGTTCGGACGATGACCTGATCGGCAACTGGAAAAAGGGAGATGACTTTGAAAGAGATGCCCGCAGTGAAGCCATTTCTTTTACCATCGGTGATTATGCTTATGCAGGTACAGGCGCAGGCTCCAGCAACTCCGAACGTTTCAAAGACATCATGGAGTACAACCTGGCCAGACGTTATTGGACACAGAAAGCCGATCTTCCCGGCGCAGCAAGAAGTTCTGCCGTAGCTTTTTCCATTGGCACCAAAGGTTATGTAGGCACCGGCTACAATGGTTCTGCACGTCTCAACGATTTATGGGAATACGATCAGGCGGCTAATCAATGGACACAGAAAACTGCTTTTCCCGGCACCGCGCGTTATGACGCAGTGGCATTTGTATTGAACGGAAAAGCCTACGTTGGCTGCGGTAACGACGGTAATTATCTCAAGGACCTGTGGCAGTTCGATCCCTCCGGCAACGGCGGTCAGGGTTCGTGGGAACAGAAAGCAAGTGTGGGTGGTTCCAAACGCTCGGCAGCCATGGCTTTCGTTGTCAACAATACGGCTTATATCTGCGGAGGCAACAACAACGGCGAAACACAGACCGACCTCTGGGCCTACAACGAAACAGAAAATCAGTGGACCAAGAAAAATGATATCTACAACGCTACCGACGACTCCTTCGATGACGATTACGGCACCATTGCCCGCCAGAATGGTGTTACATTCGTGATCGATAACTTTGTGTACCTGGCAACGGGTGAGAGTGGCACAGGTGCTATCAATTCCACCACCTGGCGCTATGATCCTTCGAGTGACCGCTGGGCGGAGAAAACGGCATTCGAAGGCACCAGCCGCACAGGCGCCATTGCCTTCACCCTGCAGAACCGCGGCTTTGTGGGCACGGGTCGCAGCGGCAGTCTGCTGATGGATAACATTTTTGAATTCCTGCCCAACGACGAACAGGTAGACAATGACTAAGCCCGGCGTAAAAACAATATTGCTGATCAGTGTGCTGGTAGCGGGAATGCTGTGGTGGTTATTGCCGCGCAAAACAGCGCAACCGGTATTTACTTCATCAGTGTTTGTAACAGATAAGGGCTGGGGTTATGATATACGGGTAAATGACAGTCTGCTGATCCACCAGGATGTGATTCCCGCGCTGCCTGTGAACGCCGGCTTTGCCAATAAAGAACAGGCGGAAGCGGCGGCCTCACGCGTAGTAAACAAACTCCGCAAAAAAGAATACCCAACTTTATCGGCGGATGAAGTAAAACAACTAATGACAGCACCCGGACATGAATGAGCAACTTCCCATCAACCGCTTTTTGCTCGTGCTCTTTGGCTTCCAGAGAGCACGCAGCATCGGCCAATTGGTTTTCATCTTACTCGTGCATGCGGTTGCGTGGGCTTTGTTTCTCTGGCTGCCATTGTTATTCTATCCTGTGCGCTTCGACGGAGAACCGGTATGGCGAAGGGAACTCATTACCAAGATTCTTCCGATCGCTTTCTTTTACCTGAACTATTATTATTTCCTTCCGCGCTTTTTTGAAAGAAGAAAGATTACGGCCTATCTGTCATTGGTACTGCTGTCGGTAATAATAATCAGCGTGGCCGATATGTTCATCCGATCGAAGCTCAGCGGCTTTTATCCGGTAAGTGGCACCAGGATGTTGTCGATACAATCAAAACCCTTACAGGAGCCGGCACCTGTGTTCCGCATCAGGATCGACCAGGGAGATAGCCTGCTCACCAGGGTCACGCCGGCACGGCCATTCGATGAACACATGGTGTTTGGTATTCCGCAATCCTTTGTTTTCTTTTCCATAAGCCGGACGGCTTCTACCTGTATCTTTCTTTTGTTATTGGGTGGAATGATACGCCTCGCTTATTCATTTCTCAGAAACCAAAATGAAAAGAAGAGCCTGGAGAACGCACACCTGAATGCAGAAGTAAACTTCCTGAAATCGCAGATCAATCCGCATTTTCTTTTTAATACGCTGAACAGCATTTATTCGCAGGCACATGCCCGTTCGGAAGACACCGAGTCATCGATCCTTAAACTGTCGGAACTGCTGCGTTATGCTTTGTATGATTCGGCAGAAGACCAGGTTGACCTTGACCGCGATATACGCTATATTAACAACTACATTGAGTTGCAGCGTTTACGGTTGTCCAGTAAGATACAGCTTGACTACTCGGTGACCGGCGATATGAGTGGTAAAAAGATCGCGCCTATGTTGCTGATCAGTTTTATCGAGAACGCTTTCAAACACGGCATTAGCTATACCCATGCATCCGCCATCGATATACAAATACACATTTTTGAAGAAACATTAACGCTTACCGTTGTGAACCCGGTGATCGAAAAAGATAGTTTTGCTCCCGGCGGGCTCGGCCTCCGGAATGTGAAACGCAGGCTGGAACTGGTTTATCCCGAACGATATGAATTGATGACAGAGCGTAAGAACGACCAGCATATTGTTCACCTAAAACTGAAACTATACCATGCTTAACTGTGTGATCATCGATGATGAACCGCTTGCCCTTCAACTGATGGAGGACTACGTGCAGAAAACACCTTACCTGCGTCTGGCAGGCAAATTTGAAGAGCCGTTGCAGGCACTCAACCTGCTTGAATCAGCACAGATCGATCTTCTTTTTCTCGATATAAAAATGCCGGACATTACCGGCATTGACTTTTATCGCTCGCTTTCACACAAACCGGAAGTGATCTTCACCACCGCCTACAGCGAATATGCCATCAACGGATTTGAGCTAAAAGCACTCGACTATCTGCTGAAACCTATTTCATTTGAAAAATTCATCACAGCCTGTAACCGTGTACGCGACCTGATGGAGAATAAGAACCGTCCCGTAGCGGCAGAAAAGGATTTCTTCTTTATCAATGTAGCACACAAGATGCATAAGATATTCTTCGACGATATTCTTTATCTCGAAGGATACAAAGACTATACGAAAGTGCATTTGACGAGTGCGTCCAATCCCTTGCTGATCCTGCACAACCTGAAATACTTTGAGGATATGCTGGACAAACATGCTTTCGTCCGCATTCATCGTTCTTATATAGTATCGATGAGAAAAGTAACAGTTGCTTCGCGCAAAGCGGTGACCATACAGCAGCAGGAATTACCTGTCAGCGATAACTATCGTGATACATTTTTTGCACTGATCGAACAGCACGCGCGATAACCTCTACAAACTTCGGCTGATCAGCAATATTTCCTGATCTCTTCCACCAGTTCCGTTTTGGTCATCGGCAGTCCCATGATCTTGTTGTAAGACTTCGCATCGACCAGGTATACATCACGCAGTATCTTGATGAGCTGACCGTTGTTAAGTTCGGGGACAAGGATCGTTTCAAACTGTGACAAAATCTGTCCAAGGTTACGGGGGAAGGGACGCAGGTAACGCAGGTGTGCGTGACTAACGGAAAGGCCATCTTCCTGCAATTCGTTCACTGCTGATTTGATGGCACCGTACGTAGATCCCCAACCGAGCACCAATACTTTACCTTTTTCTTCTCCGCTGTCCAGTTTTTGTTCGGGGATATGGTCGGCGATCTTGTTTATTTTTTCTTCGCGGATCTTCACCATCAACTGGTGATTCTCCGGATCGTAGCTCACGTTGCCGGTGATATTCTGTTTTTCGATGCCACCGATGCGGTGTTCGAGTCCGGGTGTGCCGGGCACCGCCCATGGACGCACCAGTTTTTCGTCGCGCAGGTATGGCTGGAATTTCTCTTCGCCGTGTCCGAGATCTGTTTTGAATTTCACATGAATCGGGGGAAGATCTGCCGACTGCGGAAACTTCCAGGGCTCTGCACCATTGGCAATGTAGCCATCACTCAGGAAGATCACGGGTGTCATGTGTTGTACGGAAATGCGTACGGCTTCGTATACCGCTTCGAAACAATCGGCCGGAGTAGAAGCTGACAGTACAGGCATGGGGCATTCACCGTTGCGGCCGTAATAAGCCTGCAGCAGATCCGACTGTTCTGTTTTGGTAGGCAAACCGGTTGAAGGCCCGCCCCGTTGTACGTCAATAATCAGCAACGGAATTTCCAGCATCACGGCAAGGCCCATTGCTTCTGCTTTCAAAGCCATACCAGGACCGGAGGTGGTCGTAACGCCCAAAGAGCCGCCATACGACGCGCCGATAGCGGAAGAGATCGCGGCGATCTCATCTTCAGCCTGGAAAGTACGGATGCCGAAATTTTTATGACGGCTGAGTTCGTGCAGAATATCCGATGCCGGTGTGATCGGATAGGTGCCGAGGAACATGGGCAGCCCGCTTTTCTGCGAGGCAGCAATAAGGCCATAGGCCAATGCCTGGTTGCCCATGATGGAGCGGTAAGAGCCGGCTTCGATGCGGGCTTTTTCTACTTTATAGGTGGTGGTAAATGTTTCGGTGGTATCGCCATAGTTGTAACCTGCATGCAGCGCCTTCAGGTTACTGGCGAGAATATCTTCTTTGCGGCCGAATTTTTCGGTAAGGAAAGCTTCCGTGTTCTTCATATCGCGCCCGTACATAAAATAAAGGAAGCCGAGAACGAACATGTTTTTGGCGCGGTCTTTCTCCTTCATGCCCAATGTGAATTCCTTCAGCGCCTCACGGGTCATTTTGGTCACATCCATTTTGATGACGTCGTAGCTGTCGAGGCTGCCGTTTTCAAGTGGATTATCGCCTTCGGCGTAATTGGCCAGCCGGAGGTTTTTGCTATCGAAACCATCGGTGTTGATGATCACTTTGCCGCCTTTCTTCAATACGCCGAGGTTGACCTTGAGGGCGGCGGCGTTCATGGCTACGAGTACGTCGCATTCGTCACCGGGTGTGTGAATGCTGTTGCTGCTGAAGCGCAACTGGAATCCGCTCACGCCTGGAAGAGTTCCCTGCGGGGCTCGGATTTCGGCCGGAAAGTCGGGAAAAGTGCTGAGGTCGGCACCCAGCAATGCTGTGTTGTTGGTAAACTGAGTACCGGTAAGTTGCATACCATCGCCGCTGTCTCCGGCAAACTTTATCACTACGTCCTGAAGGACTTCCTCTTTACGAATCATCTGGAAAAATTGTCGGGCAAAGGTACTAAGTATTAAGTTATAGGTTATAAGTTTTAAGTTATCCGATAACCTGATCCCTTCAACATTATCAAATCTTCAAATCATCAAATTTTCAAATTAGCATTTTGCAAATCTTTAACCAGCAGGATTTGCAAAGCGGCATTGGTGCACACTAATTTCACTTAAAATTTATTCCCCGAAACTTTATGGACCAGCACACCAATTCCGACCAGCCTCCGTCAGAGGCCTCCTTGCTTCCTCATGCCCGTTTCACCCTTGTTTTGCTCTTAACCGTTGGTTTCTTCGCCTGTAACGACCGGCAGGAATTCAAACCGCTGAAGTCCGCCGGCATAACTCCCGCCGATTCAATGGTAAAACCTGTAGCTGCCGCACCCGCCAAGCCGGCAAAAAAGAAAAAAAAGATCTACCTCACTTTTGATGACGGCCCCAACCTGGGTACTCCTAATGTGCTGCACATCGTACGCGAAGAACAGATCCCCGTTACCTTCTTTGTTATTGGTGAACACACCGCTGCCAGTCGCTTGCAACAAGCGACCTGGGACAGCCTGCGCAACCTGCCGCTTGCCGAACTCTGCAACCACAGCTATTCCCATGCATGGCGCAACCGCTACAACAAGTTTTACGCTTCCCCCGATTCGGTGGTAAAGGATTTCGACCAGACCAGGGAAATGCTGCAACTCGACAACCACATTGCCCGCACACCCGGCCGCAACGCCTGGCGCATCGACAGCCTGAAATTCACGGACAATGCCAAAAGCCGGACGGCCGTCGATTCGCTGCAACAAGCTGGTTATACCGTAGTAGGTTGGGACCTCGAATGGCATTTTAACCCCAAAACCCTTAACGTAACGGCTGACGCCGATCAGCTTGTACGTCAGATCGATACGTTGTTTGCCCGCAACCGCACCAAACGTCCGGACAACCTCGTGATCCTGGCCCATGACCAGGCCTACCGCGGTACGCCCGATACAATCGAACTGCGCAAGCTCATCCGTAAGATCAAACAGAACGACAACTACGAATTTGCAGTAGTGAGCAGCTATCCCGGCGTACCGCAAAAACCGGCCCCACGTTAAACGTCAAAATAGTTACCGCTGATCAAATTCTCTTTGAGAATGATTGTTTGTTCGCTTAAATTTACGAGCGCCATTATACCTGCACCTGGTAATCTTTAACAGCAAACAACACACTCAAACGTATGGGAAGATCAGCTTCGCAGCCTGTTCAATGTGCCCCCGTGAAAGAAGAAATCAATTCTCTTAAGAGATGCTGATATTGGTGTGCCCCGGAAATTCCGGGGCATTTTAATGATAAATGGTTGTTATATAAGGTTCATATTGTTTTACTTTGCTACCCACCCGAAGGGGTTACTTCGGTCCAAAACACTCTATCAACATGAAAAGACGTTATCTACTGCTCTCCGGTTTGGCCCTGCTGACTGCTTCCGCAGTACAGGCACAGGCAAAACTGGTGGAGAAAGTCACCAAACAAGGAACGGAATTGGTGATTCCGTATGAGAAGTACGTACTGCCCAACGGGCTGACGCTGATCGTTCATGAAGACCACAGCGATCCTGTGGTACACGTTGACGTTACTTACCACGTGGGTTCTGCCCGCGAAGAAATCGGGAAATCCGGTTTTGCCCACTTCTTCGAACACATGATGTTCCAGGGAAGTGACAACGTAGCGGACGAGCAACACTTCAAGATCATCACTGAAGCCGGCGGTACGCTCAATGGTACTACCAACACCGACCGCACCAACTATTTCGAAACTGTTCCCAGCAACCAGTTGGAGAAAATGCTGTGGCTCGAGGCCGACCGTATGGGTTTCCTGCTCGACGCCGTTACGCAGCAAAAATTCGAAGTACAGCGCGCTACCGTTAAGAACGAACGCGGCCAGCGTGTTGACAACGTGCCTTATGGTCTTGTGGGCGAAGTGATCGCTCAGAATCTTTATCCTTACGGACACCCTTACTCCTGGCTCACCATCGGTTATGTTGAGGACCTGGATCGTGTGAACGTAAACGACCTCAAAAACTTCTTCCTTCGCTGGTATGGCCCCAACAATGCCGTAGTTACGGTTGGTGGCGACGTTAAACCTGCCGACGTAGTGAAGCTGGTAGAAAAATATTTCGGCTCCATTCCTGCTGGTCCGAAAGTACAGAACATGGCAAAGGTTGTTCCTACGCTGGACAAACACCGCTTTGCTTCTTATACTGACAACTATGCGCGTCTGCCATTGTTGGTCAGAACTTACCCTACTGTTCCCGCGTATGATGCTGATCAGGCGGCACTGGCCTGCCTTGCGCAGATCATCGGTCAGGGCAACAACTCTGTGCTGTACCAGGAACTGGTGAAAAAACAACTGGCACTTCAGGCTAGCTGCTTCAGCGGTCTGTCCGAACTGTCCGGTAGCTTCACTTTCCAGATCGTGCCTTTCCCCGGCAAACCATTGTCCAACATGTATTTCCTGCTTGACCAGGCACTGGCCGAGTTTGAAAAAAGAGGGGTAACAGATGACGATATCGCCAAATTCAAGGGCGGTTACGAATCGCAGATGATCAACGGCCTTCAGTCTGTGTCAGGTAAGGTATCACAACTCGCTGCCTTTGAAACATTCACCGGTAACCCTAACAGGATCGGTGAAATGCTGAAAAAATACCAGGCTGTTACCAAAGACGATGTAATGCGCGTGTACAACAAGTACATCAAGCATCAGCACAGTCTGAACGTGAGCGTACTGCCAAAAGGCCAGGACTCTAAAATGCTGATTGCCGACAACAACTATACAGTAGACAAGAGTAAATACATCGCTCCTGACTACGGTTATGAAGGACTGAAATATGTAAAGGCAAAAGATAACTTCGACCGTACCAAAATGCCCGGCAACGGAGCCAATCCTGTTGTAACCGTTCCTGCATTCTGGAAAAAAGACTGGCCCAGCGGCATCAAGCTCATTGGTACAGAAAACAACGAGCTGCCGACTGTAACCCTCTCTATTAAAATCCCCGGCGGACATCTGTTGAACACGAATGACCTGTCTAAAGTGGGTCAGGCATCGTTCTTCACCGATATGATGAATGACGACACCAAGAATTACACAGCAGAACAGATCAGCCGTGAGCTGCAAAAACTGGGAAGCTCTGTAAGCGTATTCAGCGGTAATGAGGACATCACGTTCCAGGTGCAAACCCAGAAGAAAAACCTCGACGCTACCCTGGCATTGTTGCAGGAGCGTATGTTCAACCCGAAATTTACACAAGACGCATTCAACCGCATTCAGAAACGCACACTCGAAAGCTTCAAAGTGGCTAAAACACAGCCTGCCAACGTAGCTGACGAAGTATTTGGTAAACTGAACTATGGTAACAACCACATTCTGGCTACTGATCCAAGCGGTACGGAAGAAAGCGTGAAGAATATGAAGCTGGCTGACATCCAGGCTTATTATGATAACTACATGACATCCCAGGGTGTGCAGGTAGTGGTAGTAGGCGATGTAACAGAGGCAGAAATTCTGCCTAAACTGAACTTCCTGAACAACCTGCCTAACAAGAAGATCACGATCCCCTCTGTTGCGGCAGCTCCGAAAGTGGAGAAAACAAAAGTATACCTGGTGGATGTGCCTAAAGCGGCTCAAACTGAGTTCCGCGTAGGTTACAATACCGGTATGAAATATGACGCAACCGGCGAATACTACAAAGCCGGCCTGATGAACTACACCCTTGGTGGTGCGTTCAACAGCCGTCTGAACCTGAATCTCCGTGAAGACAAAGGCTGGACCTATGGCGCACGCAGCGGATTCAGCGGTGGAAAGCAAACCGGCGACTTCGAATTCAGCGCAGCTATCAAAGCCGACGCTACCGACAGCGCCCTGGTTGAGATCATGAAGGACATGAAAGCATTTGCCGAAACGGGCATCAAGGAAGAGGAACTGTCATTCCTGAAAAATGCTATCGGTCAGCGTGATGCCTTGCGTTATGAAACCGGATTCCAGAAAGCTGGCTTCATTGGCAACATCCTGAATTACAACCTGCCCGGCGATTACGTAGATCAGCAGAGCAAGATCACCAGCGCTATTACCAAAGCTGAGATCGACGCCCTGGCGAAAAAATGGATCAACGCCGACAAAATGAACGTGCTGGTGGTTGGCGACAAAGCCAAGATCCTGCCCGGTCTGCAGAAATTAGGCTATGAAATTATTGAACTGGACACTGACGGCAACCCCGTTCAGAAGAAAGGATTCTGATAAAATCATTTCGAAAGAAAACCCCGCCAGCTGGCGGGGTTTTTTATTGGGGCTATGGCCTGGATTTAAGCTGAAAAGGGAAATAGAAAAGCGGCCCTTTCAGGGGCCGCTTTTTCCGCAAAATAAGCAGTTAGTGTTGGCGGAAAAATAAACAAACTCGTTTAAAAATCAATTCGTTTGATGGTAGCAATCGTGCGTTCCGCCGGGGCACGATATAAAAGACAGGAGAGGAAATCGATCTGCTGCACGGATTCTAATATTTTTCTAAACTTTTTTTGGAAAAGGCAGAATGCGCGGTCGATTTTTCAATCAACTGATTGATAATCAATATTAAGTGGAAATGTTATTTTATTGGGACGGAAAAAATATTTCCCTTGGTTCGTGTAATCAACCAGCAGGATGAGGTTCACCCCCTGGTTCGTGTAACCGATCAATACGTCGGCTGAGGTTTCCAGTTTCAAAAATCACTCCCCGTGGTTCATGTATATACGAACCACGGCTGTCCGGGTAACCGATTAACAAAGCCGGGTTTTTCCGCTTCAAACAAAAAATCCCGCAGTTTTTCAACTACGGGATTGTAACTATTGAAAACGAGCTCTTTAGAACCAGCTTCCTATAAAGGACTCATTTTTCTTATATCGTTCATTAGCCAGACGTGCCCGGCGGCGGCGCACGCGGCGTTTCTGCTCGGCAGCCTGAATAAGCATCAGGATCACAAACAACAGCGTGAACGGCGGAATACCCAGGAAGGAAATCCACGTACCTCCGAAGGTTTTGCGCATCGGACGTCTCAGGCGTTCAGCGATCAGGTACATACTCGGCACCAGCACCAGCGTCATGAAGAACGCGAAGGTGAGACCGAAGATGATGGTCCAGGAAAGCGGCTTCCAGAAGGCTGCGTTGTCGCCTCCAAAGAAGATATGCGGATCCAGGTGTGTGAACAATGTTACGAAGTTGATATTGAAACCAATTGCCAGCGGAATCAGCGCCAGGATAGCGGCGAGCGCCGTCAGCAGTACCGGGATGATCCGCGTTTTACCGGCCTGGATTACGGCTTCGCGAGTACGTACACCGCGGGCACGCAATTCATCGGCAAACTCGATCACCAGGATGCCGTTCTTGATTACGATACCGGCCAGACCCAGGATACCCACGCCGGTCATTACTACCGACACCTGCATACCCGTGATCGCAAAGCCCAGTAATACACCAATCACACTGAACACAATTTCCGTAAGGATGATTACCGATTTGCTTACAGAATTAAACTGCATCACCAGAATAGCAAGGATGATCACAAGGGCCATTATCAACGCCGTTCCGAGGAATGCACCCGTTTCCGCCTGCTGCTCTCCTTCACCCGTTTGTTTGATCGTTACGCCATCCTGTATTCCTTTGAATTGGGCAATCGATCTTGCGAGGTCTTCGTTCACCGCTGTGGGTGTATATCCCTGCGTCAGCAATACATTCGAACGGATCGTGATCATTCTCTTCTGGTTCTTACGCTGCACACTACCCAATGTATTGGTGTAGTCGACTTTTACCAATGAAGACATCGGCACCTGCCTGTATTGGCCACTGGACATATCCATGAAACCGATCTTCATGTTCAGCAGATCCACCAGGTTCTTACGTTGCGTTTCCGTATTGCGGACCTGTATTTTGTATTCATCTTCACCATCTTTGATCTTGCTGGCTTCGAAACCAAACAACGCCGTACGCATCTGCATACCGATCTGCGCACTGGACACCCCTTCCGCCATTGCCCGCTGGCGATCAACCACCAGTGATATCTCGGGACTCTTCAGGTCAATATCCATTTTCAGTTCTTCCACACCCGGCGTCTGAATACTATCGAGATAATTCTTCAGGTCAACGGCCGTTTTAATCAGGGCGTCGAAGTCTTCACTCGCCACTTCAATATTTACAGGAGGGTCGGTGGGCGGACCGTTCGCTTCCTTGTCTACCGATATCTCCACACCCGGAATGCCTTTCATGGCAGCACGGATACTGTCGAGATAGGGGCGCGATGATTTACCATGACGCTTTTCAAATTCCACAAAGGATACCTGGATACGTCCGAGTTCGCTTCGCGTACTGCGGTCACCACTGCTGGGATCCGCGGCACCAACGGCTACGTTGGCAATTACACTTTCCACGATCGGATTTCGCTGATTTTTTGCAGGATCCATACCCAGCACCCTGTATACACGCGACTCAAGTTCGCGGGTAATGCTGTCGGTATATTCTACCCGTGTACCGGTTGGCAGTTTGGCATATACATAGATCTGGTTAGGATCGCTGTCGGGGAAGAAGACCACCGGAACTCCGCGGATTACAAAGATGAAAAGCGAGAAGAAAAATAATCCTACAGCACCTAATAACAGCCATACCGGGCGCCATCCCTTCACCGCCCAGCGGAGCAGGGTTTCGTAGTGACCCATGATCCAAGGAAGCGCGCTGTTCTGGAAACGATGGATCCATCCATCGAAGAAATAGCGGTTCAACACCATCAGGATCATGATGAGGATAATGATATTTCCCAGGAATGTTTGTCCGGCAAAATCAAGCAATACACCGATTGCCAGGAGAATCCAGAAGAATGGTTTTTTGAAAATAGCCGACTTGGCTTCCTTCTTTTCGTGCTCCGGGTGGTTCATGAAGTCTACCGCAAATACGGGGTTCATGATGAAGGCCACAATAAGTGATGCCGTGAGTGTAAAGATCAGCATCAGCGGCAGGTAGATCATGAATTTACCAATGATCCCCGGCCAGAAAAGCAGCGGGAAGAACGGTGCCAGCGTAGTAGCCGTACCCGCGAGTACCGGATACCATACCTCGCCTGCCGCCATCATCGCCGCTTTTTTACTATCGATCTTTCCTTTCCCTTCTACGAAAATACGGTGTGTATTTTCGATCACCACAATCGCATCATCCACGATAATACCCAATCCGAACAGCAGGGCAAACAGTACGATGAAGTTGAGGGTGATATCCGAACCTACTACCAGGTTACCCAGCGGCAGGAAGATGAACGCCACGAACATACTCAATGGTACACTCAGCGCCACGAAGAAGGCATTGGTCACGCCCATGAAGAACATGAGGATCATCAATACCAGCAGGAAGCCGATCACAATTGAGTTAACCAGATCGTTGAAAGATGTACGTGTGCTATTGCTGGAATCGCCCGTGATGCGTACTTCCAGGTCTTTCGGAAACTGTGTTGTTCGTACTTCTTCTGTAATGCGTTTTACATCATCACTTGTATTGATCAGGTTTTCACCGCTTCGTTTGATGATGTTGAGCGTGATTACGTTCTTACCATCCAGGCGCGCATAGCTGTCACGGTCTTTGATCGTGTCCCTGATCGTGGCTATGTCTTTCAGGTAAATGGCCGCGCCCCTGGTATTGCGTACCAATACCTGTTCAATATCCGCCGCGGTTTTAAATTGTCCTTTCAGTTGCAGGTTGCGTTGCATATTGCCTACATCCAACTGACCGCCGGACACGTCCATGTTCTCATTGGCGATGGCATTGGAAATGTCGGTGAAAGAAAGACCTGCAGCCTGCATGCGATCATTGTCTACGTTTACCTGGAACTCACGCTCGGGGGCTCCCACCAGGTCAACGCGGTTGATCTGTGGCAGTTCTTCGAGTTTATCTTTCAGGTCGTCCGCATATTTTTTCAAACGCGCTGGCTCATAGTCGCCGCTTACGTTTACATACATGATCGGCATCTCCGAAAAACTTACTTCCATGGCCGTTGGCTCCTGGGTAAGATCGGTTGGCAGATCCTGTTTGGCTTTGTCGATGGCATCCTTGACTTTCTGCACGGCCACATCTACTTTCACTCCTGTTCCAAACTCTACGGTAATGGCCGAATAGTCATTGACACTTGTACTGGTCACCTTGGATATTTTGGCGCCGGTAATACCCTTGATCTGTTTTTCGATCGGTTGGGTCACCAGGTTTTCCATATCCTTGGGAGAGTTGCCCACGTAAATGGTGGATACATAAACGGTGGGGATCACGATATCAGGAAACTGTTCTTTGGGAAGAGTCACGAACAGGTTGACACCAAAACCCGAAACCGCCAGCATCAGCAGGTACATGAACGTCTTGTTCTTGATAGCCCAGGAAGTAGGCTTGAATTGCTTGAACTTCCCGGTAAAATTCTCTAATGCAGACATGATAATAATTTGTTTTTACAGTTGGTTGTTCAGACGTGAATGGTGATCCCGAAATGTCGGGCGTCAATCGTGAATAATACAGCCGTGGCTGTTAACCTGTCAGTTATAACTTATCACCTTAAACCTTACGCCTTTTACCTTAAACCTCATTTGCCTTCAGTGATCAGTTGTCCGTCATAAAGGCTTTGAAAACCGTCCGTGATGATCTTATCACCTATGGCCAGACCGCTCTTCACTTCCAGGCGATCGGCATACAGTTCGCCTACGATTACAGTCTTGCGGCGGGCTACCAGTTTACCGTTTTCAGTAACCGCTACCAGTATATATTTTCCTTTATCATCGCTTTGCAGGATGTTCACCGGAATAGTGATCGCATTATTACTGGCGTAGTCACGGATCTGCACACGTGCGATCTGGTTTGCCTTTATCGCTTTGTCCTGTCCGATCTTTCCTTCAACCGTAAAGGTGCGGCTCACGGGATCGATCAGTTTGCTTACAGCATTGGCTTTTGTGGTCAGCACTTTGTTGTTGGCTTCTGGCAATGTGATTTGCAGCACGCTTCCGGTATTTACTTTTTCCAGGTAATTTTCCGGCACTTGTACAACTATTTTCAGATCGCCTGTATTCACGATGCGGATACCTGTTTGCGGATTCGCGGCACTTTGAGCAGAAAATACTTCGCCCACTTTTACATTCACCACATCTACCGTTCCGCTGATCTCGGCATATACATTGGATTGGTTCACGGTTTCCTGGGCGGTACCAACACCGGCACGCGCAGCGGCGAGCTGGCTGGCCGCGGCTTCAACAGCTGTCTTGGCCTGCAGCACCTGCACTTCCGTACCGATATTGCTCTTCCAGAGATTCTGCTGGCGTTCGTAAATACTCTGCTTCAGTTTCAGGTCGGCTTCCAGGCCTGCGATCTGCTGGCGTGCCTGTTGCAGTTGCTGCGAAGCAAGTGCATTATCGAGGCGCATGATCAGTTGTCCTTTGCTTACATTCTGCCCGGGTTTAACATGGATGGAACGGATAACGCCGCCCATACCACGTGGTGATACCATGGCTACATTCACCGCATCGATGCGTCCCTGCAGATCGATGAAATGCTGGAATGAATCGGAGCCGATCGTTTGCAATGCCACGAGTTTGGCTTTGGCTGCGCCGTAAGAAGAATCGAGTTTCATCAGTTCGTCTTCTACCTTGGCGATCTGTTCATTTATTTTTTTCTGTTCGCCTTTAAGTTTTTCAAGTTCCGCTTTCTTATCGGCCACAGCGCCTCTGTCGGCCTTACCGCCTCCGCAGGCCACGAGCAGCAGGCTCAGAGCAGCGGCGGTCGTTATATTCAGGATATGTTTCATGTTCGTCATTTTATGCGTTGGTTTCAGTTTGTTAGAGTTTGCCGGTTGCTTTCAGGAAATCGATGCGTGCCGTGATGGCTGAATACATTGCGTTGATATAATTAGACTGTGCAAGTCTCAGATCATTTTGGGCAATATTGATATCGGTTTGCGAACCGGTACCTACTTCGTATTTTTTCTTGGTCTGGTCATATACAGTCTGTGCCAGGTCCATGTTTTTCTTCTGGTTGTCGAGGTTGGCCACCGCGTAATTGAAATTGTTGGTTGCCGAACGGATCTCGTTGTCGATGTCCAGTTTCAATGCTTCCCGCTGGTTCTGATTCTGGCGAAGGATCAGTCTTTCCCTGGCAATTCTTGCATTGGTACTGAAGCCGCTGAAGATGGGGATACGCAAATTCAGGGTAAATGCAGAAATGTCGAACCAATCGCCATCGCTTTTGAAGAAATCAAACTTGTCGCGTTGTGCGTTCCTGTTGTAATAGCCATTCAGCGAAAGCGTGGGGATCTTACTGAGTTTATAACGTTGAACATTGTACTCCTGCAGGCGGATGCCAAGATCAGCTGATTGAAACTCTTTACGCTGGCTGTAATCAAAGGCAGAAGCTTCCAGCACGCCGTCTTTCAGTTGCTGATCATTTATGGTATCGGTCAGCACCAGTGAATCCCTGACGGGCATGCCCATCAGCACTTTCAAAGCAAGAAAGCCATTCGCGATCTGGTTGCCGGCATTTAACCGTTCTGTTTCAACATTGGCCAATTGAACGGAAGCGCGATTGACGTCGAGCTTTTCTGCAAAACCATTGTCGTACATGATCTGGTTGTCGTTGACCAGCTTCCTGATCACGAGAATGTTGGAGTCGAGCAACTGAATCTGCCGTTGCCCTACGATCAGCTGATAATAAATCTTGTAGATGTTGGCCTTGATCAGCTCTTCGGTAACTTCTACATTCTTGACATTGTAATCGATCAATGTCTTGCGTGCCTGAAGGCCGGTAAATACCTGACCGTCGAAGAGCATCTGATTGAATGATACGCCGTAGGTAGAGTTCCATTTAAGACCGAAAGCAACTTTGGCAAACTCACCGGGTTGGCCGCCAAAAAACTCGGCAGGTACCAGGCTCACGGGCAGTTTGGCATTATAGGTCAGCGATCCGTCTGCACTTATCTGTGGATAAGCGCTACCGGTTACTTCCCGGTTGGTTTGTTCCTGGATCTGCACCTGCAGCAGCGCATTTTTTACCTGTACATTATTCTTCAGGCCATAATCCACCGCCTGTTGTGCCGAAAATGAATAGACCTGCGGCGGAGTGGCGGGCGGTTGTTGTGCCCAGACCAGTGCCGGAAGCAGGATCAGCATCATTATCCAGGCCCCTTTACTTCCCTTTTTCATCATGTTGTATTTGTTTTTCTCGTTGTTGGTTATACTTATTCAAAAGTTTCTGTCCTTTGGGGGTTACGATACCATAGAGGAAATTCATCGTGATCTCACGAATGATATCGTCGAGTGTATGTTTGCCGGTGGGAAACATATCAGGGTTGAAGAGGGCGAAAACCGACACCAGCCGGAAACGTGCAAGGATGGGAACATTGATATCGGCCCGGTACAATTCTTCCGCTACGCCTCTGCTGAGATTGCTTTCGATCTGGTTATAAACGAATTCATTCTGGTAGCAGTTCAGCTTCTGAAAAGCAGACGGGTGATATTTCTGCATATCATAGATCAGCATCGGGTTCATTAACCTCAGCATATCCCGTATCATATCCAGCGCCATGAAAAATTCATGCACAGGGTTCTCGCTGTTTTCGATGTACTTAAGACAATCATCCTCACTTCCGGAGAGTTCCATGTTTACCACAGCTTCTACCAGTGCATCCTTATCAGTAAAAAACTGGTAAATGGTTTTCTTACTGATACCCAGGTTGGAGGCAATTTCGTCCATGCTGACGCTCCGGATACCGTATCGCATGAAGAGTTCATGCGCTTTGCTGACTATTCTTTCTTGTTGATCCATAAACACTAAATCTGCAGCGCAAAACTATGGAAACTTTTATCGTTACAAAAGTTTCCGGGAAGTATTTTTCACCGTTCAGTCATTTTACCCACGGTCAGGAGATTACCTTTGCCGCAAATCTGTCAATCATGAAGCAACCGCAACCGCCCAAACAGGGAAATTTCCGCAAGCTGTTCCGTTTCTTCATCCAGGGGCTGCTGATCCTGGCGCCTATTGCCATTACGGTGTGGGCGGTAGTAGCGGCATTTACATTCGTAGACAACCTTTTACCAAAGCTTATTTATAACCTCTTTCCTTCCTGGGCACCGGTAGATGCACAGGGTAACCTGCGCAAAATCACGGGGCTGGGATTTGTGGTAGTGATTGGTTTCGTGATCTTCGTCGGCTGGGTAAGTTCGAACTTTCTGATGGGTAGCCTGATCCATTTCTTTGATCAATGGCTGGAACGCACACCTGGTATCAAATTCATTTATACATCGATTAAAGACTTTTTTGAAGCCTTTGCCGGAGATAAACGCAAATTCACCAAAGCCGTACTGGCCAATCTTTTTGCAGAAGAAGTGTGGGTAGTGGGTTTCATGACCGACGAGGAAATGAAGAAATTTGACATGGGCGTTGAAATGGTGGGCGTGTACGTGCCGCAGGCCTACAATTTTGCCGGGCAACTTTATATACTTCCCCGCAACAAAGTGCGGCACATCGAACACATCTCTGCAGGTGATGCAATGAAATACACCGTGACCGGTGGCGTGGTAGAAACCGAAACCGACGAGGAAAAAGCTGAAGAAAAGAGAGGTTTTTCTCATCGATCCTGATACCGGCCGGCTTATTTTTGCTCTCCCTTCCACGACTGATCCTAAATACAATGATCATGTCGTTATTACTTTATCTGTTTGTTATCTGCCGTCTGCATGCTATACCGTTGGTCGCATATGAACCGGTGTGGGGCTTTTTCGGACATCAGAAGATCAATTATCACGCGGTATTCCTGTTGCCGCCGGAGATGTTGATCCTATTCAAACCGGGCGTAGAAACCATCCGTGAACTCGCCGTAGCGCCTGATAAGCGGCGTTACCTGGTAGAGGCCGAAGGACCGCGTCACTATATAGACATGGACAAATATGGCGCGTATCCTTATCCCGATCTGCCACGCAGTTGGAAAGAAGCGATTGAAAAATATGGATCCGACACGCTTCAGCGTCATGGCATTGTGCCCTGGTGGATACAGGTCATGCTGCAACGATTGACAAAAGCATTCGGCGCGCGGGATCCTGCGGCTATTCTGCGATATGCGGCCGAATTGGGCCATTATGTTGCGGATGCGCATGTACCCCTGCATACCAGCAGCAATCACAACGGACAATATACCGGGCAGAAAGGCATACATGGCTTTTGGGAAAGCCGTATACCTGAATTGCTGGCGGAAAAGGAATGGGATTTTATACTGGAACCGGCAAAATATATTGATGACCCACTGAAATATGTATGGGCTGTTGTGCTTGAAAGTGCGGCCGCGTCGGACAGTGTATTGTTATTGGAGAAAAAACTTTCGCAAACCTTTCCGGCAGATAAACAATTTGCATTTGAAATGCGCAAGGGGATACCTGGCAGGCAATATGCCGCGGCCTACACACGTGAGTACGACCGGTTATTAAACGGAATGGTGGAGCGGAGAATGCGTCAGTCGATAGAAGCGGTCGCGGCCTATTGGTATACTGCCTGGGTAAATGCGGGGCAGCCGTCGTTGGCCGGTATTGCGAATGCTATTCCGGCAACAGACAGCATTCCGGAATGGCGGGCATTGTATGAAGCGGGGCGTGCGAGGCATGCTGAAGCACGGGAGCATGAATGATGGCCCTTCGAGAGGCCGAAGTATCGGCCTCAGGGCCCGAAGGTTCGGGCTACCCTTCGAGAACCTCAGGGAATGCCTGCCTGAGCGTGAGGGAATGCCTGCCTGAATCTCAGGTAGCGGTCATTTCGAATGCCTTGGCTCGTGTACACTAACCACGGCGACTGAGAGTTCAAAATTTATCTCCCGAAAACTACGGCTGTTTACACTTCGACAAACGCGGCGCTTATAACTTACAACTTATCACTTAATACTTACAACGGCTGTTCGCTTCTCCCTTACCACGTAAGCCGTATCTTTGCGCCTCAGTAAAACCCCGGCACAGCCGGCTCAACCGTTTCAAAGAATGATACACAACTTCAACTCAGGTCCGTCTATTTTACCAAAGCAGGTTTTCGAACAGGCAAGTCAAGCCGTACTTAACTTCAATAACTCCGGCCTCTCGATCCTCGAGATCGGTCACCGTACACCGCAATTTGAAGCAGTACTCGAAGAAGCACGCAGCCTGGTAAAAGAACTCATGCAACTCGACGACGACCACGAAGTGTTGTTTCTCCATGGCGGTGCCACCACGCAGTTCATGCAAATCCCGATGAACCTGCTCAATGATAACCAGATCGCTTCCTATACGGAAACCGGTACATGGGGTGGTAAAGCGATCAAAGAAGCCAAGCTTTTCGGACATGTGGAGATTGCCGGCTCCGGCAAAGACACCAACTACACCACCATTCCGCATCAATTGAATGTATCACCAACAGCGGCCTACCTGCATATCACCACCAATGAAACCATTGCAGGCACACAATGGCATAACATCCCTTATGATGCAGGCGTACCACTGGTGGCAGATATGAGCAGCGATATCTTCAGCCGTGTGCTGGACTTTAACCGTTTCGGGTTGATCTACGCAGGTGCACAGAAAAACATGGGTGCCGCCGGTGTCAATCTCGTTGTCGTTAACCAGCAATTGCTCGGTAAGGTAAACCGCAACATTCCTTCTATTCTTGATTACCGCAACCACATCAGGGAGAAAAGCATGATCAATACACCGCCCGTATTCGCGATCTATGTGGCGATGCTCACACTCCGCTGGCTGAAAGCAGAAGGAGGCGTAAGCGAAATGGAAAAGCGTAATGCAAAAAAAGCAAAGCACTTTTACGATACACTCGATTCATTGCCGTTATTCAGGGGACCGGTAGCCAAAGCAGACCGCAGCCTGATGAATGCCGTATTTGTAATCGACAACGCGGCAACAGAAAAAGAATTTCTCGACCAGGCCAAAAGCGAAGGCTTTTACGGCATCAAAGGACATCGCAGCGTGGGCGGCTTCAGAGCGTCCATGTACAATGCCTTATCTTACGAAAGCGTGGAAGCGCTCACGCAGTTCATGCAACAATTCGCGGCCAGCAAAGGCTGATTTCAACAACAATATTTATAACGTTATAAGCAAATAACAACTATCAGTATGGCGATCATTCAACCTTTTAAAGCACTGCGCCCGCGTCCGGACCTGGCGGCAAAAGTGGCTTCACGTCCCTATGATGTTCTCAACAGCGATGAGGCCCGCGAAGAAGTGAAAGACAACCCATTTTCTTTTTTACATATTACCAAAGCTGAAGTTGACCTGCCCGCCGATACCGATATTCATAGCCAGGATGTTTATGACCGCGCCAAAGAAAATCTCCATCAGAACCAGGAACATGGTGTGCTGTCCGTTGAAGAAAAACCCTGCTATTATATTTATACACTGGTGATGAACGGCCGCAGCCAGACCGGCCTTGTATGCGTTTCCGCCGTGGAAGATTATTTCAACGATGTTATCAAGAAACACGAATTCACCCGCCCCGAAAAAGAAAAAGACCGCATCGATCACATGCGCACGATCGGAGCACAAACGGGTAATGTTTTTCTTGCCTATAATAACGTAGCCGAACTGGACCAATTGATCGCCAACTGGAAAGAGCAGCATGACCCCGTGTATGACTTTACGGCCGAAGACGGTATACAACATACCATCTGGACAGTAAACGATCAGGCCGCTATCGATACGATCACCCGTCTTTTCGCGGAAAAAGTGCCGGCAACCTATATCGCCGACGGTCACCACCGCGCAGCTTCGGCAGCTAAAGTAAGCCAGGCGCTGCCCGACAGCGAGGAGGCCCGTTACTTCCTCACTACTATTTTTCCCGCCAGCGAACTCGCCATCATGGACTATAACCGTGTGGTAAAAGACCTCAACGGCCATTCCAAAGAAGACTTCATCAGCGCGCTGCAGGAAGACTTCCTGGTGACCCTCAGCGACGAACAGGTGAAGCCCTCCAAGCTCCATGAGTTCGGCATGTATTTGGATAATCAGTGGTATCTTTTGACGGCCCGTGAAGGCACATACAACGATAACGATCCCATCGGCGTCCTTGATGTAACCGTTCTTTCTGAGAACATTTTGGACAAAGTACTGGACATCAAAGACCAGCGCACCGATAAGCGTATCGACTTCGTAGGAGGCATCCGCGGACTGTCCGAACTGGAAAAACGCGTAAACAGCGGTGAAATGAAGGTTGCATTCAGTTTGTATCCTGTTACCATTCACCAGCTTTTTGACATTGCCGACAGCGGAAAGGTGATGCCGCCGAAGAGTACCTGGTTTGAACCCAAACTCCGCGACGGATTGCTCACACATCTGCTGTGAGCTGTCTTAAGAGAACGCTAAAAAATGTGCTTCCCTTTTGATGGAGGCCTTTAATATACCTATTTTGCCGGCCGGTTAGCTCCGGCTTGATAGAATAATACCCGATTATGAAGAAACTTTTCCTTTTGCTGCTTACAGGTTGCCTGGTTACAGGAGCCTATGCCCAGGACGACGATATCAAAACAATGCAGGACAATGCCCGCGCGTTTATGCGGGCGTCCGATTTCAATAATGCCATCATGGTGCTGAACCGGGCATTGGAAAAAGATAAAAACAACCTCGAACTCCAGAAGGACCTTGTGATGTCTTATTACCTGAAGCGCGATTATAACAAAGCGCTTCCACTTGCCAAAGCCCTGATCGACCGCGATGATGCAGACGTTGTCTGCTATCAGGTAGCAGGAAATGTGCTGAAAGCGCTGGAAGAAGTGAAGGAATGCGACAAAATGTATAAGAAAGGACTGAAGAAATTCCCCCAAAGCGGTCCGCTTTACAGTGAATATGGTGAATTGCTTTATGCAACAAAAAACATAACCGGAGCCATCGATCTCTGGGAAAAAGGTATCCGCAACGCACCTTCGTATGCAGGTAACTACTACAACGCCGCGCGTCATTATTTCTTTACCCATGATAAAACATGGAGTGTGATCTATGGCGAAATCTTCATCAACATGGAAAGTCTTTCCGAGCGCGCAGCGGCCATGAAACAATTGCTCCTGCAATCTTATAAAGAAAAACTTTTCGCGGGCAGCGACCTGATGAAAGGCGAGGAAAAAAATAAAAATGAATTCAGCCGCGCTTTCCTCGAAACCATGAACAAACAATCTTCCCTGGCATCGAAAGGACTGACACCGGAAACACTCACGATGATCCGCACACGTTTCATACTCGACTGGTTTCAAAGCCCCAACGCTACAAAATTTCCTTACCGCCTTTTTGACTACCAACGACAGCTTATTCAGGACGGAATGTTTGAAGCGTACAACCAATGGCTGTTTGGTACGGTACACGACCTGGCAGCGTATGACAACTGGACAAAATCTCATGCTGAAGCGTATGAGAAATTTTCCAATTTCCAGAAATCACGCGTTTTCAAAATGCCTCCGAATCAGAACTATCAATCAAACTGATTTTATAAAAGACCATCATCCGATGGTCTTTCTTTTTATACGCATTGGAATATGGTTAAAAAGTTGGAATAGCAACCATTTTTCCCGGCTTTTTCCTTACTTTGTAAGAGGGCCTGAAACAGGGCCGCACATTCATAACGACAACGACGAACCATATGGAATATCCTGCCTTTCGCCTTTTCGATGCCATCCGTAATCAGTTGGAAAAGTTTCCCAAATCCGACATGCTCAATGCCAAGGTAAACGGTACCTGGAAAAACTATTCGACTGAAGAGGTTGAAAAAATAGTTAACCGTTTCTCGGCAGGCTTGTTGAAATTAGGTGTCAGCGGTCACGCTCTTACTGCAGAGTCGAGCGACAAGATCGGCATCATCAGCAACAACAGACCCGAATGGGTTTTTACCGATCTCGCAACACAACAGATCGGCGCTATCCTCACTCCTATTTATCCCACAACCGGTATGGCGGAACTAGAATTTATTCTCAGCGATGCCGGTGTTAAATACATGTTTGTAAGCGATGCGGCTTTACTTGAAAAAGTGCAGAGTATCCGCGACAAACTTCCCCTGCTGCAGGAAATATTTACTTTCGAAAAAATAGAAGGCGCCCGTCATTTCCAGGAGCTGATCGATCTGGCAGACGATAATGCACTGCTGGAAGTAGAACGCATCAAAAGTACTATTCCACAAACGCATACCGCCACCATCATTTACACCTCGGGCACTTCGGGCAAGCCGAAAGGTGTGGTGTTAAGCCACGGCAACATCGTAAGCAATGTTTATTTCTCAAAGGCCAGTTTTCCCTTCGACGACGATCCTGCACAAAAAGCATTAAGCTTTCTGCCGCTCAACCATATTTTCGAAAAGATGATCACCTACGTTTATCTTTTCAGCGGCATCAGTATCTATTACGCAGAAAGCCTGGAAACGATCGGCGACAACCTGAAAGAAATAAAACCTGATGGGTTCACCACCGTTCCCCGCCTGCTGGAAAAAGTGTACGAAAAGATCATGGCCAAAGGCAATGAACTGAAAGGCATCAAACGTGCCCTGTTCTTCTGGAGCGTAGCACTCGGTACACATTATGACTTCAACAACAAGGGCAGCATTTTTTATCGCATAAAACTGGGCATTGCCCGCAAACTTGTTTTCAGCAAATGGCGTGAAGCATTGGGCGGACGCATTTCATTCATCGTTACCGGTGGCGCCGCAGCTTCCGAAAAACTGCTTCGTATTTTCAGTGCAGCAGGTATTCCCGTGTTTGAAGGATACGGCCCTACGGAAAACAGCCCCGTGATCAGCGTAAACCGCCGTGCAGTCAGCATGTTTGGCACCGTGGGTCTTGTGATCGAGGGACAGGAAGTAAAACTGGCGGAAGACGGCGAGATCATGGTGAAAGGACCAAGCGTTATGCAGGGATATTACAAACGTCCCGACCTCACGGCAGAAACGTTGAAAGACGGATGGCTTTATACAGGAGACATCGGCGTATGGATAGACAACAAATACCTGAAGATCACCGATCGCAAAAAAGAGTTGTTCAAAACGAGCGGCGGTAAATACGTGGCGCCTCAGCCGATCGAAAATAAAATGAAGGAAAGCCGTTTCATTGAGCAGATCATGGTGGTTGGTTCGGAACGTAAATTTGTGGGAGCGCTGATCGTTCCTTCGTTTACCGCTGTGCAGGATTGGATGCAGGAACACAATATTCCCTTCACAACACGGCAGGAAGCTATTCAGAATGAGCAGGTATTAAAAGTATTCCGCGAAACGGTGGATCGCTATAACGAAAACTTCAACCACGTTGAACAGATCAAAAAATTTGAATTGTTGCCGAATGAGTGGAGTGTTGATACCGGCGAAATGACTCCTAAACTTTCCATGAAACGTAAAGTGATCATGGAAAAGCACAGGGATGCGATAGAACGGATTTACGCATGAGTGAAGGTAAAAGGAAGAAGGCGTAAGGTATAAGGTAACAGGTTATAGATCCCGTTGTTGGCGTTAACGCCGGCAACGGCCATTCACGATTCACGATTCACCATTCACTATTGACGATTCACTATTGACCATTCGCGACTGACGCTCATTATCAAATTTTCAAATCTTCAAATTAGCTTTTGGAAAGCACTTACTCCTTCTACGATTTTTTGCGCGAGCAGGTTCCCGGATACGACGGAAACACCGCCATCCCCGCCGCAGACATGAACCTTCTGCGGAAAGCCTACATTGAAAAATTATTACAGGAAGAAGTAGGAGAACTGACCGAGGTGGAAAAAACCGTCGCCTCCAGCATCGGCAAGAAAAAACTGCTCGCCGGGGCACTTGGCAATAGCGAGGATTCACCACCTTCTTTTGGCGAACGCCTGGCCGATAAAGTAGCCTCCTTTGGCGGCAGTTGGAATTTCATTATTATTTTTTTCCTGATTATCGCCGGCTGGATGCTTCTCAACTTCTGGTGGTTTCACAACCGCGGCTTTGACCCCTATCCTTTCATACTGCTCAATCTCATCCTTTCCTGCCTGGCGGCCATACAAGCTCCCATCATTATGATGAGCCAGAACCGGCAGGAAGACAAAGACCGCGAAAGAGCGGAACACGACTATAAGGTGAACCTCAAGGCCGAGGTCGAGATACGGATGCTCCATGAAAAAATCGACCACCTGCTACTGCACCAGAATAAACGCCTGCTGGAAATACAGGAACTCCAGGCTGAAATGATGGCCAGCATCAGCAAAATGATCCGCGAAGACCGCAGCAAACCCTGAGTCTACTGTCAGTTTGGCAACAATAACCCGATTGGAACAAGGCTTGCTTAGTTCGGGCAAACCTTCATTTTCCTAAAAACGATACGTATGCAAGAAAAAGGTACCATCTCCATACACACGGAGAATATCTTCCCCATCATCAAAAAATTTCTTTATTCGGATCATGAAATATTCCTGCGGGAGCTGGTTTCCAACGCAGTAGATGCTACGCAAAAGATCAAACGCCTGTCCTCCCTGGGTCAATACCAGGGACCACTCGGCGACCTGCAGGTGGAAGTAAAGCTCGACAAAGAGCAAAAAACCCTGACCATCAGTGACCGCGGAATTGGCATGACGGCCGACGAGATCAAGAAATACATCAACCAGATCGCGTTTTCCGGCGCTACCGAGTTCGTGGAAAAATTCAAAGAGGCCAAAGACGCCAACGAACTGATCGGCAAATTCGGTCTCGGCTTTTACTCGGCTTTCATGGTGGCAGAAAAAGTGGAGATCCAAACGCTTTCTTTCCAGGATGGAGCGCAGCCCGCCCGCTGGATTTGCGACGGCAGCACCGAATTTGAATTAACAGAAGGCAACCGCACCGAACGCGGTACCGACATTATTCTTTACATCAACAGCGAATCCGAAGAGTTCCTGGAAGAACACCGCATACAGGAAATTCTCAGCAAATACTGCGCATTCCTTCCCGTGCCGATCAAATTCGGCACCCGCACCACTTCCGTACCCGACGGAGAAGATGCCGAAGGCAAACCGCAATACAAACAGGAAGAAGTTGATAACATCATCAACAATACCCAACCCATCTGGACCAAGTCGCCGTCTTCCCTGACGGAAGAAGATTATCTTTCTTTCTATCGCGAGCTGTACCCAATGGCAGAAGATCCGTTGTTCTGGATTCACCTCAACGTGGATTATCCGTTCAACCTCACCGGCGTTTTGTATTTCCCCAAAGTGAAAAAGGAAATGGAACTCCGACCCAACAAAATCAAATTGTTTTCCCGCCAGGTATTTATCACCGATGAAGTAAAAGACATCGTTCCCGAATTCCTCATGCTGCTCCACGGCGTGATCGACTCTCCGGACATTCCGCTGAACGTTTCCAGGAGTTTTCTGCAGGCCGACAGCAACGTGAAAAAGATCAATACCTATATCACGAAGAAAGTAGCCGACAAACTTTCAGAACTCTACCGCAAAGACAGAAAAATATACGAAGAGAAATGGGAAGACATCGGCATGTTTGTGAAGTACGGCATGATCACCGATGAAAAGTTTTATGATAAGGCAAAAGAGTTTTTGCTCCTGACAAATACAGGTAATGACTTCTTCACCTTGGATGAATATAAAGAGAAGACCACTCCGTTGCAGACAGACAAGAACGGTGAGTTGGTCTATCTCTATACAACCGATCCGGGCAAACAGGATGCCTATATCCAGTCCGCCACTACAAGAGGTTATGATGTGTTGAAAATGGATTCTCCGCTGGACAATCATTTCATCAGCCATCTGGAACACAAACTGGAAAAGACACGTATCAAACGTGTTGACTCCGGCACCGTAGATACATTGATCCAGAAAGATGAAACCATTCCGCTTATCCTCACAGAGGAACAATCTGCTGCCGTTAAAGCTGCATTTGAAAAACAGATTAGCAAACCGGGTATGCAGGTAAGTGTGGAAAGCCTGTCGCCGCAGGAACTGCCTGTTACCATTACGATGGATGAGTTCATGCGTCGCATGAAAGACATGGCGCAGATGGGCGGCGGTGCCGGTATGCATTTCTACGGCACCTTACCCGACAATTATGCCGTAACGGTAAATGGCAACCATCCGCTGATCAGCAAGATTGCTTCCGCAGATGAAAGTGAACAACAACGCATGGCCAAACAGGCGATCGACCTGGCGCTACTGTCGCAAGGCATGCTCACCGGCTCCGATCTCACCGCGTTTGTCAAACGAAGTGTTGAAATGATATAACAAAAAAGCCCCGCGAGCGGGGCTTTTTTAATGTGAAAATGTGATGCCTTCGGCAAATGTGAGAATGTGAAAATGTGAAAATGAAACAGCCATGGTTCATGTGTACAATCATGGCTGTTTACTTATAACGGCTGTGTCAACATATGTCGCCTTTGGCAAAGGTGAAAATGAAGCAGCTACCATTCCATAGATGAACCGAGGCTGTTTACTTATAACTTATAACTGCTGTGCCAACATATGTCGCCTTCGGCAAAGGTGAAAATGTGAAAATGAAACAGCCATGGTTCATGTGTAGAATCATGGCTGTTTACTTATAACTTAAAACTTACTACTTACAACTCAAATATCCGTAATCACCTTATAATGCGGCACCAGCGACTTCATGATCACCCAGCCAATAAGATAGGCAATGGAGCAAATGGAAAAGATGATGAAGTAGCCCGACTCGATGCCCTCAAAGCCGAAGAATTTCATTTGCGTTTTTTCCGCGTAATCGAATAACACACCGGAACCTTTATTGATCAGGTAGGAACCGATACCACCTGCCATACCGCCAATACCGGTTACTGTCGCCACCGCAGATTTAGGGAACATATCTCCCACCGTGGAAAATATATTTGCCGACCAGGCCTGGTGCGCAGCACCTGCGATACCAACGATGATAACAGGCACCCATACCGAGTAGTATCCGAGTGGCTGCGCCAGCAAAGCCAGCAAAGGAATAAACGCAAAGATCAACATGGCGCGCATACGGCCCGAATAAGGGTTCATGCCCCTTTTTTCTACAAAGAAGGTGGGCAACCATCCGCCGATAATCGACAAAAGCGTAATGGCATACAACACGGTAAGATAAATAGCACTTTCGGTACCTGACAACTTATAAACAGAACTCAGGTAAGCCGGCATCCAGAAGAGGAAAAACCACCATACTCCATCCGTCATGAACTTACCCACGGCGAACGCCCAGGTCTGTTTGTATTTAAATGCCTGTAAAAAAGGCATGCGCTTCGTCTGTACCGAGTGCTCGGTATATCCTATATCGTCCTGTTGAATGTAAGACAGTTCTTCTTTGTTGACTTTTGGATGCTCTTCCGGCTTTTTGAAGATGAAGATCCAGAGCCCCATCCATATAAAACCGAGGGCGCCGATGATAATAAACGTTATCTCCCAACCGCCCCAATATTTAGCGATATAAGGAATGGTGGCGGGTGCCGCCATCGCACCAATCGTTGCACCGGCATTAAAGATACTGGTTGCAAATCCACGATCTTTTTTGGGAAAGTATTCTGCCGTCGCCTTGATAGCTGCAGGAAAGTTGCCGGCCTCACCTATCGCCAACACAATACGTGCAAAGATGAAAAACATTACACTGGTGGTTGTCACCAATACCGTATCGGATACCTGCTTCAACGATTCTTTCGCTCCGGCAAAACTGACAAACCAATCACCGGTTATCCAGCCCGAAGTGGCAATGCCGCAAAGCGCATGCAAACACGCACCGATAGACCAGATAAAGATCGCCCACAGAAATCCTTTCTTCGTTCCCAGCCAGTCTACAAAACGACCAGCGAAGAGCATGGACACCGCATAGACCAACGAGAAAATAGAAGTGATGTTACCATAGTCGGTATTGTTCCAATGAAATTCCGGAACAATATGATCTTTCCAGGTGAGTGAGAGTACCTGGCGATCAAGATAGTTGATGGTCGTAGCAAAGAACAACATCGAACAAACCACCCACCGGTAATTCGTCATTTTCACATTTCCGTTGGCAAGCATAATCTTTTAGTTTTTGAGTGATTGGATGATGGCAAGGGCTTCTTTGGTGGCCTGGCCGATACCCGCATAGTCTTTATCCGCAATTCGTTTTTTACTAATCAGCTTACTTCCCAATCCTACTGCACATACACCTGCATCGAGCCAACTGCCGATGTTTTCGCGGCTTACGTCCACACCACCTGTGGGCATGAATAACATTTCCGGGAACAGTTCACGGATGGCACTGACAAAATCAGGTCCCAGTACATTGCCGGGAAACAGTTTTACAAATTTGCATCCCGCATTTTCTGCCACATGCACTTCTGTCGGTGTCATGCAACCCGGAATCCAAAGTTTTTTATGCAAATAGGCTACATCACATACGTCTGCATCAAATACAGGACTGATCAGAAAATCAGCTCCCGCATCAATGAATCTTACGGCCTGCTCTGCAGAACGGATCGTACCCACTGCCAGCAATAAGCCCGGCCATTTTTCGTCGCGCGTTTTCACCAGCAACTGAAAGTTGGGCAGCGCCTGCGGGCCACGATTGGTAAATTCAATCACCCGTATGCCTGCTTCATATAACGTAGCAGTTATGTTCAGACATACTTCCGGATCGGCGTGATAAAACAGCGGTAATATGCCTTGTTGTTTTACCGCCTCAATAATTTGTTCCTGGTATTCCATGATCATTCATTAACTGAGCGAAGCGCTCTATGGATTTACCGCCTGTGCATTGAGCAGGCGTTTTACATCGTTCTCTGTCTGACGCGTGGCATCGCTTTTTTCCTGCAGCTTGCCGAATGCCGCCGCTGCCGCATAACCGATTGTCTGCACGGGCTCCAGTTCATTCCAGAAACCGTAGATCAGTCCGCCCATGAAACAATCACCACTGCCGATCTTGTCCACCACCAGCTGTGTTTCAAATAAAGGCGATACCGATTGTCCCGCTGCACTGTCGAGTGATGCATAGTAACGGATGCCATTGCCTTCGTCGAAACGGAAGGTATTGGCTACCCATTCGCAACGCGGATATTGTTCGCGGATCGCTGCTGCTGTTTTTTTTGCATGTGCCAGGAATACATTTTTATCGTCCTGCAAATGCACACCGGCATCAACGGGTATTCCCAATAAATTTCCCGCGGCCCAGATATTACCCATGATCAGGTCACAGTATTTCACCAGGCGCGGCATGATTTCCTGCGGCGTCTTACCATATTTCCACAACTTGGCGCGGTAGTTCAGGTCAACGGATACTTTCAATCCCATGGCTGTAGCTACCTCCAATGCTTCTTCCAATACTCCCACGGCATCTTCGTTCAATGCGGGGCTGATAGCGCTGAAATGAAACCAGCCGCAACCGGCCAATGCTTCTTTCCAGTTGATCATGCCCGGCTTCAGTTGCCAGTAAGAGGAGTAGGCACGGTCGTAAATAACACCGGCATTTTTCAGGTCAGCACCTTGCGGAAGATAATAAGTACCAATGCGCTCCCCGGAACGGTGAACGGCAGATGTATCGATTTCGCGTGAGCGAACGTAAGTCAGTATTTCGTCGGTGAGATAATGATCGGGAAGCGCTGTACCATATCGTACAGGTACATTCCAGCAGCCGAGTGCGGTAGCGACATTGAGCTCGGCTCCTCCGATATAAACAGGCATGGAGTTTTGCGCGATCCACTCTCCGCCCAAAGACGGCGACATGCGCAGCAACAGTTCTCCAAAACAAAAAACAGTTGTATTCATAAGCCTAACCCCGTCACCGGAAACGTTACCGGTGTTTTTTTCTCAAATTCAATACCACGGCGGGTTTCGCCGGAAAGGTGAAAAATACGATGTGCTGCGCACAACACAAAAAGAAATGTGCCTGCGCCGCGAGGTCAGCGCTTATTTTTCCGTTACAACCGGTGTTGTTTCCAACTGCCAGTTGAAATAATTTTTATTGTTGTTGAAACAGATATCTTTCACCACCGATCCGATCCATTCGATATCGTTGGGCAGTTCTCCGTTTTCTACTTCTGTTCCCAACAGATCACACAACAGGCGGCGGAAATATTCGTGACGCGGAAAGGATAGGAAGCTGCGTGAATCCGTCAGCATACCCACGAAACGGCTCAGCAGCCCCATGTTGCTCAACGCATTCAATTGACGCGTCATGCCATCTTTCTGGTCGAGGAACCACCAGCCCGAACCGAACTGCACTTTGCCCGCAACAGACCCGTCATTGAAATTGCCGATCATCGTTGCCATCAGTTCATTGTCGGATGGATTAAGATTATACAGGATCGTTTTGGCAAGGTGATTATCGGTATCGAGTTTATCGAGGAATCTGGACAAGGCACGTGCTTGTGAAAAATCTCCGATAGAATCCCATCCCGTATCGGGTCCGAGTGTTTGCATCATACGCGAGTTATTGTTGCGCAGCGCACCCAGGTGGAATTGTTGCACCCAGCCTTTTTCCCAATCCCATTCTGCAAAGTGCAGCAGCATCGCCGATTTGAATTTGCGTTGCTCGCTGTCGTTCAGATTTTTTCCGCCATGGACTTTATTAAAAATGGCATCGATTTCCGAACCCGTAAAGTCTTCCGCATAAATTTCCTCCAGGCCATGATCCGAAACGGAACAGCCCATCGACGCAAAGAAATCATGGCGGTTTTGTAATGCATACAGGAAATCATCGAACGATGAAATGGACGTACCGGATGCTCCTTCCAGTTTTTTCAGGTAGGCATTGAACTTCTGCGGATCGCTTACATTCATCGCATTGTCGGGACGGAAAGCGGGAAGGATCGGAATTTCAAATCCTTCTTCCTTCATTTGTTGGTGATACTCCAGCGAATCCACAGGGTCGTCGGTAGTACATACTACTTTCACATTCATTTTGCGGAGCAGGTTGCGAACCGAATAATCCGGTGTTTGTATCAATGATGTACAGGTTTCATAAATAGCACGTGCGGTCTTCGGACTTAATATATCGTGTACATTGAAATAACGTTGCAGTTCGAGATGCGTCCAATGATACAAAGGATTTCTCAACGTGTAGGGAACGGTTGCCGCCCACTGTTCAAATTTCTCCCAATCTCCGCGGTTACCGGTGCAATAACTTTCATCCACTCCATTGGTGCGCATGGCTCTCCACTTGTAGTGATCGCCGTACAACCACGCCTGTGTGATGTTTTCGAAACGCGTATCCTCTGCTATCTGCTGTGGGGGCAGGTGACAGTGATAGTCAATGATCGGCATGTCTTTCGCATATTCATGGTAAAGACGTTGCGCCGTAACGGTATGCAGCAGAAAGTTTTCGTCGAGAAATTTTTTCATCGGTTACATATTTACAGTGGCAGCGGACTGCCGGTTAGTTATAATGATACGCCTCTTTTCCAGGGAATAAAATCATCCTGGTTCAACAGCACAGCTTTCGGTGTCACTTCACCGCTCGCAGCTTTGATACAGTATTCCAGTATCTCTTCACCCATTTGTTCAATGGTCTTTTCGCCATCGATAATAGGACCGGTATTGATATCGATGATGTCACTCATGCGACGCGCCAGCGCGGTATTGGTAGCTACTTTGATCGTAGGACAAACGGGATTGCCGGTTGGTGTACCCAAACCTGTGGTGAACAAAATAAGTGTGGCACCGCTTGCAGCCTTGCCTGTAGTTGCTTCCACATCATTGCCCGGTGTGCAAACGAGATTGAGACCGGGTTTCACTGCAGGTTCTGTGTAATCAAGCACATCTTCTACCGGTGAGGTGCCGCCTTTACGTGCAGCGCCCGTACTCTTGATCGCGTCGGTGATCAGCCCGTCGCGGATATTACCCGGTGATGGATTCATATGAAAACCTGAACCTACTTTATGTGCCGCATCGTTATAGGCAGTCATGAGGTGCATGAACTTTTTTGCAGAAGCTTCTTCTTTGGTGCGGTCGATCAGGTTTTGCTCAGCGCCGCATAGTTCGGGAAATTCTGCGAGCAATACTTTCGCACCCAATCCAACCAGTAGGTCGCTGCAATAACCAACAGCCGGGTTGGCAGAGATGCCACTGAAACCATCGCTGCCACCGCATTTCACACCGACCACCATTTTATCCAGCGTTGCGGGTTGGCGTTCGAATTTATTTATTTCGATCAAACCCAAAAAGGTCTGGCGGATCGCTTCGGTAATGAGTTGCTCCTCGCTTTGTGATTGCTGCTGCTCGAAAATATGCAGCGGTTTATCAAATTTCGGATTACGTTCTTTCAGGTCTTTGAGAAAATCTGCCACCTGCAAATTCTGGCATCCAAGGCTCAGCACGGTTACACCCGCCACATTCGGATGATCGGCATAAGCCGCGAGCAGTTTACTGAGAATAGCCGCATCCTGGCGAATGCCGCCGCATCCACCCTGGTGATTCAGGAACTTGATACCGTCTACATTCGGAAAAACGCGGTTCACCGGGTAAACGGATTCACGCAGATCGAGATCGGCACTGCTGAGATCGGCGCCTTCGCGGTACAGTTCGAGCAGGTGATGTGTTTTCTGTTTGTATTTATCGGTAACGGAATAACCGAGTTCGTTGTGCATCGCTTCACGGATCACATCGAGGTTGCGGTTCTCACAAAAAACGGTTGGAATGAAAAGCCAGTAATTGGCCGTACCTACACGTCCGTCGCTTCTGTGATAACCATTGAATGTGCGGCCTTCAAAACGCGAAACATCCGGCGGCTGCCAGCTATAATTATAAGGACGGAAGAAAAACGGGTCCGCCGCGTGTTTGGTATTCTCGGTTGTCATGCGACCTCCCGAAGGCACAAACACCTGTGTCTTTCCTACAAGCACGCCATACATGGTGATTTCATCACCCGCCTGCATGTCCTGCGTGAAAAATTTATGTTTGGCAGGAATATCATCCTGCAAGGTGAATTTTTCACCGTTGAATTCAATCTCCTGTCCTTTCGCCAGGTCCCGCAATGCCACCAGCACATTGTCTTTGGCATGGACCTTTAACACTTGTTGCATCAGTTATATTTTTTGTAGCACAGCATTGCGGAGCGTTTCAATGGCTCCTTTCTGCTGCAATGATTCCAATTCATTTTTAACGGCCTGCGTAAAGCCGGGGAGCTGAGTAAGATCGGTTCCCCACTGTTCTTTGTCCGACAATACACTTTCCACGAGTGCCGTTGCATCGTTGCCGGCCTGTTCCCATTTAGCGGCAAAGTAAGCAGCCTGATCATCCTGTATCGGATAATTCACACCATTGAGCGTTCCTTCAAAACGGTTATCCGCTACGGCTTTGCCATTCATGAATAACAGGTAAGCGGCAAAACCAAGCGCCATGTGTGCAGGTACTTTATCCGTATTAGCATAATGACGCAGCAACACCGGGATGTTGCGCATTTTCATTTTCGAAGTATAGTTCAACGTGATGGCAATCCATTGATGTTCGAGGAAGGGATTGCGGAAACGATCCAGCAAACGTGCAGAAAACTCGCATGCTTCGCTGTAAGAAATCGTTTCATTGCTCACGGCTCTTGCCATCTCCTGTATCATCAGGTTGTGGACAAACACGCTCATCTGTTCGTCGGCCATCGCTTCTTTCACGGTAGTAAACCCTGCGAGGAAAGCCAGACCGCAACTGAATGTATGCGTACCGTTCAGCAAACGCAATTTCAATTCGCGGAACTTATCGATATCGGGTGCAATGATCACACCTTCATCCGCTGCGGCAAAAGACAATATTTCTTGTACGCGATCGTCTGACGCTTCGATAGCCCAGAGACGGAAAGTCTCGGCCATGATCATCAGGTCGTCGGTATAGCCCAATTGTTTGGTAGTAGCTTCCTGGTCGGCCGGTGAAAGTTTGCCTGGCACAATGCGATCCACCAATGAATTACAGAAATAGTTGGATTGTTCGAGCCAGTCGATGAAGGAAGTTTCCAGGTCATGACGACGTGCCTGTTCCAATACGATCTCGCGCAGCTTATCGCCGTTGTTCACGATCAGTTCGGTGGGCACGATCACCATCCCGCTGTTCGCTGCTCCTTTGAATACGCGGTAGCGTTCATAGAGAAAGGCGAGCAACTTTCCGGGGAATGAAGCCGGTGGCGCTGCATGCATATCATCATCAGTCAGCACAATGCCTACTTCAGTTGTATTGGAAATAATCAATTGCATGCCGGGGTTAGCGGCACAGGCAAGAATATCTTTCCAGGCAGTGGCGGCATTCAGCACGCGGCTTACGGAGGAGTTAACGATCGTTTCCTGTTTTTCCTGACCATTCTCGATGCCGCGAACACAAAGTGTGAACAAACCGTCCTGGCTTTCGAAAGCGTCGGTGCCCCCGCTGGCTGTAGACTTTACCACAACGATGCGGCCGTTGAAAATTCCCTGGCGGTTGGCTTTATCGATAAAATAATCAGGCAAACCACGCAGCAGCACACCTGTGCCGAATTGTAAAACCTTTTCGGGCAGCGACAATAACTTTTCATCTGGCAGCACCAGTCCTTCAGCGGGTTGTATATCTTTTACTATTTTCTTCGAAAGTTGCATAAGTATCCTTTATAAAAACAAAATCATTTCTTCTTTGTTTGCTGCAGCAGCCAGCGAACCCATTCGGATGCGGCTTTGAAATTCTCGTATTGCTGCGGCAGTTTTCTGCCATCCACGTATTCGTTGTAAATCCAGGGATCACCAAGAGCAAAAACAACGCCTTTGCCGTAACGCGCTGTAGCCATAGCCACATCGTTTCCGGCCTTCAGCAGCGGCGCAGCGGGTGCACTCAACTGGAGCGTGCTGATCTCTTTCAGGTAAACGTTTGCCGCGTTGCGGAAAACGGGATTGCCTTTCGGAATGATCACTTTTCCCTGATCGTACTGATTGTTTTGTACCATCAGTTTGTTGTCTTCGTTAAAAATGATCCCGAATTTTTTCGCCAGTGTATTGAACTGTTTAAACTCTGCATTGCCGGCATCATTCCCCAACAATACCAGCACACCGCCATTTTTTACCCAGGTGGCTATTGCGTCAACATCGGCGGGCTGTATGTAATTCGGTTTAGCCGTTTCCTTTTCCGTATCGGGATCCACGATGATATAAACACCAGCATTTTTCAGATTGGCGGCAGTGGGTGCGGCTTTCAATGTAGCGGTTGATGCCCCGTATTGTTCAAACAACTGACCAAGGAAATTATACCCGCCATTGGAACGGTCGTTCCAGGTATAATGCCAGCTCCAGGTGCGACCTGAAGCATCTTTACGCCATTCGTTGTTAAAATAATTATCGAGCATAACGGTTTTGCCTTTACCGGTAGAAAGTTTGGGGATCATTTCAATTTCTGTAGCGGCAAGAATGAAAGCGCCCATTCCTTTGGGATCGTTCACGATTACTTTTTCGCTCATATAATAATCAAAGCTGCCGTCGCGGTAGGGTTTACCACCGAGACCCGAAACGCTCACCGTGCCGGAAAGATTGGTACGTCCCGTACTGTCTTTCTGAATGAACTTATTTACGAGTCCCTTGAAACCGAGTTGTGCTTTTGCCTGGTAGGAAGCCGGGAGATAACCTTTGCGAACGCCTTTGGCCAATGTATACACGAGCATGCTGGAAGCGGACGCTTCGAAGTAATTGCGTTTCTCTTTGGGCATGTCCACAATATCATACCACAGGCCGGTTTTTGCATCCTGCACTTTGGTGACGGCGGCGGCAAAACGATTCAGGATAGCGATAATGCTGTCGCGACCGGGATGATTGGCGGGAAAATAATCGAGTACGTCGACCATAGCCATACCGTACCAACCGAGGGCACGCGCCCAAACATGCGGAGAGCGGCCGGTGGTTTTGTCGGCCCACTTTTGCGTCCGGCTCTCGTCGTAACCATGATAAAGCAACCCTGTTTTTGCATCGCGGGCGTTCTTTTCCATTAACACAAACTGGCGGGCCACATCGTTGAAGATGGTGTCTTCGCCAAACACCTGTGCATACTCGGCATAAAAAGGCTGGCCCATGTATAAACCATCTAGCCACATTTGCCAATCATAAATCTTCTTGTGCCAGAAGCCGCCTTCTTTAGTACGGGGATGTGTAATTAACTGCTGACGCAGGCGATCGACAGCTTTGCGGTATTTGTCTTTGCCTGTTACGCGATAAAGCGTGAGTAACAACTTCCCGTTATTGACATGATCGATATTGTAGGTATCAGGATGATAATCTTTGATCTCGCCCTGGTCGTTTACATAATGATCCATGCTTGTCTGGATATAGTTGAACCACTTCGGGTCGCCGGTAGCTTCCCATATATGTTCAACACCTTTGAGGATCACGCCCTGATCGTAGCTCCAGCGCGCGGGCGTTCCGGGCCGCATGGAAAAAGAATCGGGCCAGATATGAATGGCGGTGTTGGCCAGTCTTTGCGAATAAGGCTCCTGCGCAAAAGCGGTGGAGCCTGTCAACAACAATAATAAACCGAGTATTTTTTTCAAGGGTCTGCTCATAGCCATCATTATTCTTTAGCGCCTAACTCAAAACTCACTTTTTTCTTTGCCTTGCCGGCATCTGTGCCACTGATATTGATTTTGTTGCTGCGTTCTCCGCTCACGCGGAACAACAATTGGGCTTGGTCGGCATAAGTGAGTTTATCGAAGGAAATATTATCACTGTTGATGATGTCCACTACCGGGTTGGTGTCTTTGGAAATCACTTTTACATTTTTGAAACGGATGCCGGTTGCCTCCTGGATATCGATGCCCTGATCGGCCTGCAATACCATGTTCTCCAATGTGATGTTTTTGATATGCATTTCAGGAAGGCCGCGGATAAATACGGCTTTGCTGGCGCCGTTGCAATACACATTGCTGATATGGAAATTGCGGAACTGTGGTGTAGACTCGTCGACAGGTTTCATTTCTACTTTCGGCAGCTCACGTTTTTCTCCTGACAGGGGAATAGGATCTTTAGCCATGTAATACATGTCGAAAAGAATGGCTTCTCCGGGAATATCTTTCATGTAGATATCCCTGATGAAAATATCTTCCACGATACCGCCGCGTCCGCGTGTTGTTTTGAAACGCAGACCGATATCGGAACCGACGAATGTGCAATTGCTTACGTGAATATTGCGTGCGCCGCCGCTCATTTCGCTGCCGATTACAAAACCACCGTGGGAAGCATAAACGGTACAGCCGCGGATGATCACGTTTTGCGTAGGCTTGCCTCTCTTACGTCCTTCGGCATCGCGGCCGCTCTTGATACAGAGGCCATCGTCGCCCACATCGAAGACGCTGTTTTCGATGAGTACGTTGCTGCAACTTTCCACGTCGATGCCATCGCCGTTCTGTGCATACCAGGGATTTTTAACTGAAACGTTTCTGACTGTGAGGTGATCTGTCATGAGCGGGTGCAGGCACCAGGCGGGACTATTTTGAAAAGTAACCCCTTCGAGCAAGACGTATTTGCAACTTGTGAGTACCACGAGGTTGGGACGGAGAAAATCTTTGATGCTGTTATAGAAGGCTTCATCTTTTTCGGGGCTGATAGCACCGGGATGTTGCATCTGGTGTCCTTTTTTTGACTTCTCGGAAGGATACCATGTTTTTTTGTCTTCGCTCAATACACCGCCGGAATTAATAAGTTTTTTCCATTGGCTTTCGGTGAGTTTGTCTTTCTTAACGGAGCGCCAGATATCGCCATTGCCATCTACAATACCTTTGCCGGTGATGGCGATGTGTACGGCGTTGTCGGCGGAGATGGGTGCCTGGTTGCGCATCTGGTCCAGACCTTCCCAGTTGGTTTTTACAAGGGGGTATTCATTAATGTCTTTGGTAAAAAGCAAGGTAGCACCTGTTTCGAGGTGGAGGTTTACATACGACTTCAATACGATGGGGCCGGTGAGCCACAGTCCCGAAGGCACGATTACTTTACCACCGCCGGCTTTGCTGCAGGCGTCGATGGCGGACTGGATAGCTTTTGTGTTGAGGGTATTGCCGTCGGGTACAGCGCCATACCGGGTGATGGGGAACGGTGTAGCCTTCAATTTAGCGGCTGTGATGACCGGCAGTTTGGGTGCGGTCTGGGCCGTTAAAGTCCACGAGAACAACAGCAAAAATGCAAGGAGAGCAAAGTTTCTATTCATAGCACGCAATCCGTTTTGAAACCGGGCAAGCCGGGATTAGGAGCTACAAGTTTACCCCCAAAATAGTTGACCGTGAAGCAAATAGAACCATTTATTTACGCAATCGTTGCCGGAAATAACAGTGCGGGATGGATAGATGAGTGGAGTTTTGTAAATAGCGGCTGAAGGGAAACAGGGCTGGCTCACAACATATTACCGGCTCCAGTTTTTGCGCATTTCGGTCAATAATTGCTGTTCTGTCGGAAGATACAGTTGGTATTGGCTTGCATAAATCCTGTTATTATTTTCAGGCAGTGAGTACTGAACCACCGCATTGTTTTTATCCGCACATAATAATATGCCGATAGTTGGATTTTCTTCAGATAGTTTTTCTTTACGATCATAGTAGTTGACATACATCTGCAACTGGCCCAAGTCTTCATGCGTGAGTTTGTGCGTCTTTATTTCCATGATAACAAAACAACGAAGAAGGCGATTGTAGAACACGAGGTCGATAAAGAACTCATCACTTTCCAAAAGAATACGTCTTTGTCTTGCTACGAAAGAAAAACCATTTCCCATTTCCAGCATAAACTCCTGCAGGTTGGTAATGATGGCGTGTTCAAGATCCTTTTCATAATAAGCAGATTCTCTCTTTAATCCCAGAAACTCGAGTACCATGGGATCTTTTATAATTTCCGTCGCATTTTCCGGCGCCTTCAGATTTTTTGCTACGGCCAGCACTTCTTCCGGGTTGTTGCTGAGTAAAAGTCGTTCATAAAGCTGGCTGCCGACCTGCCGCTCCAGTTGCCTGGCAGTCCAGCAGTTTTTTATCGTTTCAGCCATATAAAATTCTCTTTTAGATTGATTTTCAATCCTGATAAATATGCGAAAATGTGTCCAATTGAATTGTGAACGCAGTGCGTTCACAATTGGATAAGCCTTATAAAATTGTCTGTATAGATGTAATTGTCTTGTAGAAAACCCGCTGCCAAAAGCGGGTTTTAATTCGCGCGAAAGGCTGCGTATTAAAAATTCTCCGTATGCAGCCCGTTGTTGTCCTTTTTGCTCTTCTTCGAATATTATGCGTCCTATTTCCCAATACATGCGCACGCGCTGCGTATCTACAGCTCTGACTGCATTTTCTCTTGCCTGATGAATGACTGATTGCACCTGTTGAAGTACCTGTGGGTTGAGTTCCATTTTAATTGATTTTAAAAATGGAAGATGGCGGTGTAAAAATAACCGGACGCAACCCATTAGCCGGTGAAGAAGCACTTAATATAAAACGAACATCCTTCACAATCAGACCCTTACCCCAATGTGCATTTTTTTAACATCGCCGGACGGCGAAAAGGCTTTATCTTCGTGTATATTATACACATTAAATTCGCCTCGTGCGGGTCATCCCATCACCAAAACGAATAAACCATGTGCACTACAACCGAACAAACACCACTGGAACAGCAAACGGCTGACCAACCTAAACAGGACATGCCCGCCAAGCCGGTACGCCCTGATCATGAAATACTGTACAATTATTTATTTCAGGGAAAAATCACCATGGAGGAATATGTTTTCCTCACCAAGAAAAAGATAGAAGGCTCGATCGGAGGATGATCAGGAAGCCTTAACGGCCTGACGCGCCAGTAATTTCCATTTACCTTTTGCTTTGTGCCATACCTGCATCACCTGCAGTTTAACAGCACCCGGCTTGCCACTGTCATTTGTCGTCGCTTCCAGAAGATGACGGATGATCGCCGTGTTGCCCGCAACACTCACCGTCTGGCTGGTAATCGCAATCGTGACAAAGTCAGACCGGCCGCTGGTTATTTTTGCTACAAATTCTTTTTTATTTTCAACAGCACCTCCGGAATGACCATAGCTCAGTTGCTCATCCGCCAGTGAACTCAATGTGGCACTGTCCGCATCGATCATCGCTACCCGCAATTTTTCCGCAGCCGCTGTTACGGCTTCCACTTTCTTGTCTTGCGCAGCAGCACCCATCACCAGCACCAACATCAACAGCAGAACCATTCCTTTTTTCATAATTCATTTATTTAAAAAAAATGCGGCACCTACTTTTTGTAAGATGCCGCATAAAGGTATTTTATTTTTCCAAACGTTTTTACCAGAATCGTGCATAAAGCGCACCGAGGATCATGAGCGTGATCACGATCATCACTACAGTCTTCGGTTTCACCCGGAACATTTCCGCATCGATCTCAAACGCCTTCGGATTCACACGTGGTCCGGCGAGACTGATACCCACCATCGTCAGCACCGTGAAGAAGAACGACCAGCCCATGTTGATCAGGAAAGGAATTTCCACAATGGTATGCACTACGCCTTTCTCCATTTTCTGGTATTCAAACGCCGTATACAACCATGTTTCTTTTCCAAAAATCGATACCGCATAGTTGTTGAAGAAAATCGCCAGCACAAATCCAAGGATCACACCAACGAGTGCGGCAGTACCTGTTGTACGCTTCCAGAACATACCGAGGATAAACATCGCAAATACACCCGGACTGATAAAGCCCGTATATTTCTGAATGAAGGTAAATCCGCCCTCGCCGCCAATGCCCAGCAGGTCTTCCCATGTAAAGATCAGTGCAACCAGCATCGCCACAATTACCGTAGCACGGCCAATCCATACCATCTTCTTTTCTTCGGCGTCTTTGTTCAGGTATTTCTTATATACATCCAATGTAAAGATGGTAGAGATGCTGTTAGCTTTGCCCGCCAGCGATGCCACGATCGCCGCCGTCAGTGCCGCTACCGCCAGCCCCTTCAACCCTGTAGGAAGGAAGGCAAGAATGGCTGAATACGCATTGTCTTTTACACCATCAAACCCTGGCAACTGCCCGTTTTTATGCAGTACATAAGCCGCGATACCCGGCAACATTACGATCACCGGCATGAAGAGTTTCAGGAATCCGGCAAACAGGATACCCGTACGGGCCGTTTGCAGATCCGCGCCCAGTGCACGTTGCGTGATATACTGGTTACATCCCCAATAGTTCAGGTTTACGATCCATTGCCCCGCAAAATACATCGCGATACCCGGCAGTACCACATATTTCTGCACATCCAGGTTCTCCGGCATGTCGATCGTGGTAGTAGTCACTTCCGGCTTGGGCAGGATCATTTTAAAGTGTTCCGGTGCCTGGCCGAACAGTGTTTTCAATCCCGCTATGGCATCTCCGTTTGCTACATTATTGATGCGTTCGTCTACGATCTGCAAAGCCATGTATACGGTGGCAAATCCGCCAATGATCAATACGGCTACCTGGATTACGTCGGTATAACCGATCACTTTCATACCCCCAAGCGTGATGAGCAGGGCCATGGCCATCAGCACGATCATAATGATATGCAGATGCCCGCCACCCAGCAATCCATTGATCGCTACGGCACCGAGATAAAGAATGGAGGTAAGATTTACAAATACATACAGAAACAGCCAGAATACGGCCATGATCAGCGCCACCGTTTCGTTATACCGCGTTTTCAAAAACTGCGGCATCGTATATATTTTATTTTTCAGGTAAATGGGAATAAACCAGATGGCGATAATGATCAGCGCAATAGCGGCAATCCATTCGTAGGCAGCTACCGCCGTTCCCACAAAAAATCCTTCACCGCTCATACCGATAAACTGCTCGGCAGATATGTTCGACGCAATCAGCGAGGCACCAATGGCCCACCAGGTAAGTGATCCTTCCGCCAGAAAGAAGTCTTTGGTATTCATCGTCGACTTCCTCTTACGACGGTAGATCCAGTAACCATACCCGGCTACCAATACGAAGTAAATAAAGAATATTACGTAGTCGGGAGTTGAGAGATTGTTCATATGGTTGTTGCGATTCGTTAAGTTAACAACAGGCCGGGCCTTGTTGATCAGGTTTTAAATGTAAAGCAATTACGGTATACTTTTTACTATCCCGCTTTTTTGAAGAGCCGGACAGTACAGGATTGTACTCTATAAAACAAATCCGCTACCGGAGTAGCGGGATTTGCTTCGTACTAAAACGCCTGCTATGCTTGTTTACTTCCTGAGTCCCTGGTAAACGCCGTCGTAGGCTACTTTCCGTTTGAAGTCTTTGTCGTACAACAACGGATGATCGGTGCGGCTCTGGGTTACTACAATCCAGCTTCCCGGATCATCTACACCCCAGATAGTGATACCATAGCGCTGATCGGCGGGCACGCTCCTGATGTATTCCTGTACCACATATTTATACATCGCTGCCTGGGTATTCAACAGCGCTTCCGTGGGTGCATACCACGCAAAGTTGTTCGGGTTCACGCGTATGTCCAGCTCCGTGATCTTGATCTTCAGTCCGGTTGCCGCCAGCTTGCGGAACATCGTGGCGATGCCGTTAAACGATGTATTGATGGATATGTGCATCTGCGTACCGATGCCATCCACTTTGGCACCGCGGTTTTTCAGTTCGGTTACAAACTTGATCAGCGAGTCGAGCTTGGCTGGACTGCTTTCCAGGTTAAAATCATTGATAAAGAACAGGGCCGTAGGGTCGGCGGCTTTGGCATAGTTGAATGCTTTCAGCGCATAGTCTCTTCCCAGGTATTCGGACCATACAAATTGATCCGTTACGTTGCTGGGCGTAGGCGTGTTGGTATTGTTGCGGATATTGCCGTCTTCGGTAAATAATTCATTCACCACATCCCATGCACGCACTTTGTTTTTGTAGCGGTTCACGGTTGTAGTGATAAAAGAACTGAGCGATTCATCTACCTTTTGCGTTACCTGTGCGCCTGTGGGAGGCGTTACCAGCACACTGAATTTCACATCATCGATAAACAGGGTTCCCGCGGTTTCACCAAGGTCAAAGAGAATGCGCGTTTGCGCATCCTGCGCGGTAAAGGTCCACGTGATCTGTGTCCAGGAATTACTGATGGTCTGATTACCCTGGTATTGTGCAGTAGGCTGCGTGGAGGTGCGCATAATATAACCTCCGGCCAGCGAACGCACCCAGAATGAAAGCACATATTGTGTACCGATGGTTGTATTGATCAGGTCACTCGCAAATTGTACTCGCCATTGATTGCCGGCGTTGTTATTCGGGTTAACCACTTTCAGCGAGCGCGTACCTCCATGGACTTCGGATGCGCCTGCGCCCTCACTGAAAGTGGCGCCATTCGTATTGTACACATTCCAGTTGGTAAACGTACTGCCCGATCCTGCTTCGAAATCTCCGTTCAGGATCAGATTGGTAGCGGCAGGAATCGTGATGCCGGCATAGCTCTTCAGGTAAGTGGCATTCTGATTCTGGTGCCAGCCGAGGGTGTGACCATAAATGTCTAATCCGCCGACCGCATTCACCAGTGCATCGGCCCTGGTGAAATCCATCGTGCCGTTATCGCGGACAATAGCGCCATGTTTCATCTGGTAGCCGAATGTTACATTGTCGAATTCTGTTTTGACAAGGTTGGCATAATTCGCATTGCCCATCATCGGCGTGTAGTCGATGGCTACGCCAATGGGAAAGTCTGCGGCCTCCTTCAATGTTTGCTGGTTGGCCGCCGGATCGAATGTGTCGACCTGGCTGGCACCCATATCGATTTTTTTACAGGCATAGAATTGTGTCAGCAGTACACCCGTTGTCAGTATAAGCAAGCTTTTGATTGTTCTCATAACACTTTAGTTGGTGGTGTTTGATGTTAATATCCGTCATTCTGCGGAAAGCGGGGTCCCGTGGTTACCAGGTCGATCTGGGATTGCGGAATAGGACGCAATACATGGAACGGCCGGATGCCTGCAGCAGAAATGGGGTTGTATGATTGCACACGTGCCAGCAGCGATTTTGTACGTACCAGATCATACCAGCGGTTGTATTCACCATACAGTTCGCGTGTACGTTCATCGAGAATATAATCAAGCGTTACAGTTGCGCCTGTGATCGTAACAGCGGTTACCGCCGTTGCATTCTGCGCAGGTGTATTGGTGGCACGGTAGGCTGCGCGCTGACGTACCGCATTGATCATGGTAGCGGCATCACCGGGACGGTTGTCTTTGAAAGCCGCTTCTGCAGCCAGCAGGTAGGTATCGGCCAGGCGGAATAAAATGATCGGGCGGTCAGACGGATCATTGAAATGCTGACGCGTGGGATCGAGGTGTTTCACCATCGTAGGAAACCATTCAGTGGTGTATTCCGATGGTGCAACGATCACCGCTTTCGATGCACGGCGTTGCGCTTCGGTTACTTCCACTCCCGGCATCCACAGCGCCGTGTCCACTCCTTTTACCCATGTGTAATTAGTGAGCGGATTACCACGCTGCACCGTAATGGTAATCGGATTGTTGTTGGCATCCTGTCCCTGTGCACCGGAGGTCGGGCGGTTATACAACCATATTTTCTGGAACGTCTTATCATAACGCGAATCGTTGTCACGATTGCTGAACACATTGTACGTATAATTAGTCGGGCGGAAACGGCGGAATGGACGGCCATTGGCCAGGTCGCGCGTCACTACCTGTTGTGTGCTGGCAGTCGTACCCGCAATACCGGCATTCACATTTCGCGTAAGCGTATAAAAACAAACCCAGTAGTGATTGGAACGGTTCTCTTTATTACCATCCGCAGCAGTAGTATTGTTATAACCGCTTTCAGAGAACAAGGGATCTGTATTGCGATCCATCACAAAAATGGATTCTTTGCCATATTCATTGCCATCGCGGTACACATTGGCAAAATCCTGTTCAAGATCCAGCCCATAGGTAGCTCTGTTGGTAATAAGATCATTGGCCGTGGTATATGCTTTTGAAAAGTCATCCGCTTTTGCTGCTGCAGACCAACCGCGCGTCAGGTAAACTTTCGCCAGCAAATGCAGCGCTGCGGCTTTGGTAGCACGGCCTTTTACAGGCGACGCCGGTGAACCGGATATCGCGGGAAGCATGGCCGACGCATCGATCAGGTCCTGCACAATGGCATCATATACCTGCCCGATAGGCTGACGGGTAGCAGATGTGCTCGGTTCCTGGATGAATGTCAGGTTCAGTGGCACATCACCAAAGTTTTGTACCAATAAGAAATAATAGAATGCACGGAGAAAATGTGCTTCACCCAACAACACCGTCTTGCGTGCCGCATCGATGCTGGCATTGGGTCCGAATTGCAAGACACCATTCAGGTTGTTGATCGCCAGATAGCTGTTGTTCCAGATGGATTGAATGGATCCGTCTGTCGGCAAAATATTATACAGGAAAAAATTATCGTTGCCATCACCACCTTTGTTCACTTCATCCGTACCCGAACAAGCCGTGTAAGCAAAACCTTCACTTCCCCAGAAATAGCGCGATACGGCATAAGAGGCCGTGACACCGGCTTCCAGGCCGGTTGGCGTGGAGAAATAATCAGGTGTGAGTTCGGAACGGTATTCCGAATCGAGGACTTTGCGGCAGCTCATCGGCGTAGCCAGCATAGCCAGCAGGCAAAGTGCAAATCCTGATTTTATTAATTTATTTTTTTTCATACCAGGTATTTTTTGATTGAGAACCGCTTATAATTTGATGTTAAGACCAAAAATGAACTGACGGGTGGCAGGCGTATTCAAACCGACGGTAATCGCACGCGTAGTCACACCGGTGTTTGCATTGGCGCCTTGCGTTTGCACCGCACCGCCTGTGCCTGTACCTTCCGGATCGAAACCCAATCCGGCTTTCACAAATGGTGAATAAAGAATGAACGGATTCTGCGCAGAGAAATAAACACGAACCGAACTCAATCCCGCACGCTCCATCCATTTACCCGGCAATGTATAGCCGAGATTGATGCTGCGCACTTTGATAAACGAAGCATCATAATAACCGAGCGTAGACGAATAGTTGATGCGGTCTGTGGTGCCATCCGGTTTAGGGAATGCATTGGTCGGGTTTTGCGGCGTCCAGTAATCAACCTTGTATTGATTGGCGCGGCTGTTGCCAAATCCAAAATAACCGGTGCCGGTACCGTTGTTTTGCAGGTAGGTAGCTACAAGTGTGCCGCCCATCCGCGCAAACAGTACAAATGAAAGATCAATATTTTTATAAGCAAAACGATGTGTCATACCGCCGATCCAGTCAGGTTGGAAAGTACCGACCACCTTGCGATCGGCATCCGTAATGCGGCCATCACCATTGAGGTCTTCGAGTTTAATTTTCCCGGGAGCAAAATCTGACGAGCCATAACCAGCAGCGATATTCGCTTCGTTGGTTTGCCAGATACCGATCTTATTGAAGTCATAGATCACGTTAACAGGATAACCAACAAACCATCCGTTGCCGATATCCTGCATTTTGCCCGGCTCTTCGAGCGCCAGGATTTTCTCACGGTTCAGTGAAAAGTTCACATCCATTGTCCAGGTGAAATCGTTCTGACGCACATTAACAGTGCTGAGGGAGATTTCGATACCCTTGCCTTCTGTTTTGGCGGCGTTGGTCCAATAACTTCCGGCGCCGTTGCTGGCAGGAAGACTTTTTTGCACCAGCAGGTTATCTGTCGTCTGACGATATACATCGATCGAGCCGGTGATGCGGTCGTTGAACAAACCGAAGTCTACACCCGCATTCCAACTGGCCGTTTTTTCCCATTGCAGACTGCGGTTGGGTAATGAACTAACAAAATAACCGAGTGCATTGGTAGAACCGAAATTGTAACGGTTGCTCGACAAGGAACCCGTGGTTGCATTGGCCGGAATGCCCTGGTTGCCGGTAACGCCATATCCACCACGCAGTTTCAGTGAATTAACAAAATCCACACCTTGCATAAACTTTTCGTTGCCGATATTCCATCCCAAAGCAAATGCGGGATAATTCAGGTATTTATCAACGGGGAAAACAGAAGAGCCGTCGCGACGGAAAGTGGCCGTGAACATAAACCGGTCATCAAAAACATAATTTACACGGCCCATGAAAGACACCAGGCCGGATTTGTTGAAATAATTATCTGCGGCCGGCACCGTTACATTCTTGGCCAGGTTGAAATTGTAATACTGAATTACTTCTGCCGGGAAATCATTTCCATCTACCCGGCTGCCAAATCCCCTGTCCTGCTGAATGCTGTAGAGACCGGTGAAACCGACGCGGTGACGATTGGCAATTGTCTTATCGTAGTTAAGCAGGTGCTCGATCGTATATGTCCATCCTTCTGCGTTGCGCAAAGAGGCATTGGCCTGCGCAGCAGAACTTGCGGAAGGGTTCTGGATGGTATTCGGACCATTGAAAATGCCGCGGTTTTCCTGGCGGAAATCGAGGCCGACATTCAGGCGGTATTTAAGATCTTTTAAAATTTGCAACTCGCCATAAAGACTGTTGAATGTACGCAGACGGCGGCGGCGGTCAACGATCATGTCGCGGTCCTTCAATGTCAGCGGGTTCATGGTAGCTGTAGCATCTACCGTACCGGTCATGGGGTAAAGGTTCACGCTGCCATCATCGTTGTAGGCCGACACAAACGGTGGAATGCGCAGCGCTCCGTACAATGGATTCACTCCTTCACCATTCGTATAACCCAGTGTATTCAATGAATTCAGGCCAATCTTTACACGTTTGCCAACCTTGGCATCGATAGTTGCGCGCAGCGAGAAACGTTCGAACGACTGACCCGTGATCACCCCTGTTTCTTTGAAATAACCACCACCGATACCGTAAGTGGCGGCATCGCTTCCACCGGAAACACTGAGCTCGTGGTTGGTAACAGAACCTTGTTTGTACAGGTAATCCTGCCAATCCGTGTTGGTGCCTTTGGCAATACCATCGAGTTCTGCCGGAGAATAGCCCGCACTGTACTGCGACAGATCACGGAAATCCTTGAACTCGCTTGCATTGAACATATCATAAGTGCCCATCACATTCGCGAAGCCGTAATAAGAGTTGATGCTGAGTTGCGGCTTGCCGGAGCGGCCCCGTTTCGTTGTTACCAATATCACACCGTTGGAACCACGTGAACCGTAGATGGCTGTTGCAGATGCATCTTTCAGGATATCGACATTGGCAATATCATCGAGGTTCAGGTCATTGATACTTCCACCAAAAGGAATACCATCCACCACGATGAAAGGATCGTTGCTGCCGCTGAGTGAGCGGTTGCCGCGGATGCGGATTTGTCCGCCTGCACCGGGTCTTGAACCGGTACGGGCAATGTCCACGCCGGCTACGCGGCCTGTTAATGCCTGCACGGCATTCGCCGAAGGCACTTCGCGCAAGGTTTCACCGCGCACGGAACCGATAGCGCCCGTTACATCTTTACGGCGTTGCTGACCGTAACCAACTACCACTACTTCACTTAAACTACCGGAGGTTGATTTCAATTGAACATTGATATCTCCAGTGGCCGTAACGGCCACTTCGACGGTTTCAAAATTTACGCTGCTGACAACGAGTATATCACCTGTATTGGCCTGCAGCATAAAGGTTCCGTTCTGTGCAGTACTGGTACCGGTTGTTTTTCCTTTAATAGCAACGGAGGCGCCCTGAACAGGCTCGCCCGCATCGTTGCTTACGCGACCGCGGACGGTGCGTTCCTGCGCAAATAATACGGACGGACAAAGCAGCAGCAGAAAAAGAATGACTGCCGGCGATCGGCGAAGGAAGACGCCGGAGACGATTGGTTTGGCTTTCCGCATAACCATGAATTTCATGATCAGTTAGTTTTAAATGAAGAAAGAGATGTAGTTCAACGTACAGGCAGGCGTTGGTGGCAGTTAGGTAGAGTTCATATAGCAATCGTTTAAAGAATGAGTATAATAATCGAATACGTAATTCAGCTTATCGACCCATCTGCACATCGGTGGTAACAACAGGTGTGGCACCGAGTTCCTGGCTTCTCTTTCCGGGCAGGCTTCCACCAACATGAATGCGCACCGTTCCATTTACGGCAACAGCCTCGCCGTCTTCATTTATCACTGTCAATTGTTGCGGCTCCAATACGAAATCAACTTTTGCGGAAGCTCCTGGCTTCAGTTTCACACGACGGAAGCCTTTCAAGGCATAAAGCGGTGCATCTTTCAGGTCGGGATAAGAAACAAACAATTCCACCACTTCTTCCGCCTCACGCGTTCCGTTGTTGGTAACGGTTACGGAAGCCTTCAACACGTTTCCTTTGTTAACCGTAAGATTGTTGTAAGCAAATTTGCTGTAGCTCAGGCCGAAACCGAAAGGATACATCGGTTCGGCGTCCATATAACGATAAGTGCGGCCCTTCATGGAATAATCTTCATAAGGCGGCAACTGCTCCAATGATTTGGGAAAAGTGACCGGCAATCTGCCGGAAGGGGATTCTTTGCCAAACAATACATCCCCTACTGCATGTCCACCCTCTTCACCCGGATACCACGCGAGTACAACGGCGTCTGCGAGTTCGTGCACTTCAGACAAATTCATCGGCGAACCACCGGTGATCACGGCCACAATCGGTTTAGTATTGTTATTGCGCATTTTCTTCAAAAACTCTATCTGCGCAGCGGGAAGATTATAATCAAGGCGATCTCCAAAATGAGGTGAGGCAATGGACTCTCCTTCTTCCCCCTCCAGGAAACCTGTAATGCCCAATACGGCAATCGTTACATCGGCATTCTTGGCTTCGTCGGTTGTCCAGTCGATCGGATTCACATTCGGACGATCCAGCAAAACGCCGGGACGGTACTGCAACTGGCTACCGGGCTTCAACTGAGCCGAAACACCTTCGAGAATGGTCACGAGATTACTATTGAGGCCATTATAATTTCCAAGCAAAGCATCGATGCTGGCGGCATTGGGACCGGTGATAAAATATTTACGCAGGTCATTCTTCAACGGAAGAATGCCGTTGTTCTTTAATAAAACGATCGACTTCACGGCCACATCACGTGCCATCTTGCGATGGGCGGCACTATTAATTACGGAAGCAGGAATACGTGCGTAAGGATTTTTTGAAGCATCGTCAAACATACCCAGGCGGAAACGCGTGTTCATTAACACAGCAAGTGAACTATCAACCTGTTTTTCGGAAACGAGACCGGTCTTTACTGCATCGGCCAAGCCATCGCCGAATACGCTTCCACAATTAAGATTAACGCCGCGCTGCAAAGCGAGTGCGGCTGCTTCGCGCGCATCCTTGACGATCTTATGTCCATTGTAAAAATCCACGAGCGCCCAGCAATCGCTGACCACATGACCTTTAAACTTCCACTTTTTGCGCAGCACATCCTGTAACAAATAAGTATTGGCGCAGCAGGGCTCGCCGTTTGTGGCATTGTAGGCGCACATCACGGCTTCCACGCCGGCATCTACCAAAGAATGAAAAGCCGGGAGGTAGGTATCGTAGAGATCATGCATAGATACCGAAGCATTGAACTCATGCCGTAACCGTTCGGGACCGCTGTGTACGGCATAATGTTTAGCGCAGGCTGCCACTTTCAGATAACGCGGATCATTTCCCTGCAAACCTTTTACAAAGGCCACTCCCATGCGCGAAGTAAGAAACGGATCTTCCCCATAAGTTTCCTGGCCTCTGCCCCAGCGCGGATCACGGAAAATATTGATGTTGGGTGTCCAGAAAGTAAGACCGCCATACTTCATATAATAACCTTTGGCGATCGCCACATTGTTCATGGCACGCGCTTCGGTAGAAATAACATCGGCCACTTTACGGATGAGTGAATCGTCAAACGTAGCGGCCATACCGATCGCCTGCGGAAACACAGTGGCGCTGCCCGAGCGGCCAACACCATGCAAGGCTTCATTCCACCAATTGTAGGCAGGAATGCCGAGCCGCGGAATGGCAGGTGCATCATAAATGAGCTGACCAATTTTTTCTTCCAGTGTAAGTTGGGAAATGAGGTGTTGTATCCGCTGTGGTACCGGCAATGCAGTATTGCGGAAAGCGGGTTGCTTTTGACCATGCATTACAAGCGGCAAAAGCGGTACAAGCAAAGCAGATAAGAAACGCTTTTTCATAATGGCAATCGTCTGGCTGTTCGTTAGGGCAATCGTTGCGGGAAAAGCTGTATTTCCCTGTCACGATTGCTAAAGTAGGAAAAAAAATGAAAAATGTAACCGATTGCATAAATTTTTTAAAAATATCCTTTACTTTGCTTTATTATCAAGCCGCAAACGATTGTAATAAATATGAAAACAGACAGCAGGGCAGATATCACTATATATGATATAGCACGACAGCTTAATTTGTCGGCAGCCACCGTCAGCCGCGCACTCAAAGACCATCCTGCTATCAACTCCAAAACCAAGAAAAAAATCAACGAACTCGCCACAGAACTCGGCTATCGCTCTAATAATTTCGCCAGCAATCTCCGTCGCGGACGTACCAATACTATTGGCGTACTCGTGCATGAGTTGAACAGCGGATTCATCTCCTCCGTATTGGCCGGCATCGAGAAAGTAACCACCGAAGCCAACTACGATCTGCTGATTGCCCAGTCTTCCGAGTCAGCAAAAAAAGAAATCGCCAACGCCAATAACCTTTTTCACAAACGTGTAGACGGATTGATCGCATCGCTTTCTTTTGACACGGAGAATCTCGCCCACTTTGACCCCTTCGTGAAGAAAGGCATCCCGCTTATTTTCTTTGACCGCGTGTTTGAAGACAGTGAAGGGGCCAAAGTAGTGATCGACAACTTCAGGGCGGGCTATGATATGACGCAACACCTGATCAACCAGGGATGCAAACGCATCATGCACGTAACCGCGAGCCTGAAACGTAACGTTTATGCCGATCGTTTACGCGGATACAAACAGGCACTTGCCGATAACAGTATAAAGTATGACGATGACCTGGTTGTTGTCAATGGCCTGGAAGAAAGCGACGGTATCGAAACCGCACAACGCGTATTGCGCATGAAAAAGAAGCCTGATGGTATGTTTATCACCAACGATTTCTGCGCCGCCGTGATCATGCACCACCTGCAGGAAGAAGGCATCCGCATTCCGGAAGACATCGCCATCGGCGGTTTCAATAATGATGTTATGGGAAAAATTATTTCGCCCCGCCTCACCACCATCGACTATCCCGGTGTGCAGATGGGAGAAATAGCGGCCCGCAACCTCATCAGTCATCTCGATGGTAGTGCCACGCTGACACACACGAATAAAATCATCATCAAATCCGAATTGATCATCCGCGAATCTTCCGTCCGGAACTCCTGAAACATGCGCTGCTGGTTGCTTTTATTGCTGCTGGGCTTTGCTTTAACGCCGCTGCACGCCGAAGATGGCTACCGTCTCTGGCTGCGCTATGATGCTATAAAAGATCAGGCAAAACGGCAACAGTATCTTTCTGCATTGTCTTCCATTTACATTGATGATGAAAACACCGCCGCGAAAGACGAACTGACAATTGCGCTGCATGACCTGCTGGGAAAAAAACCTGTGTTCACCCCTGCGGCAACAGCCGGGCTCATCATTACCCTAGCAAAAAATATTTCCGATAAAAAAATAAAATCGGCACTCACCGCTGCCAACGACGAAGGTTATGTGATCGGCTGGCAACACAACAAATTGTTCATCACTGCGAACACGAATGCAGGTTTGTTGTATGGAACTTTCAGGTTGATCCAACTCATTCAGCAAAACGAATCGCTGAACAATTTTTTTATAACCAATTCTCCTTCGCTGCATCACCGCATTCTCAATCATTGGGATAACCTCGACAGAAGCGTCGAGCGCGGATATGCCGGTCAGTCGCTGTGGAAGTGGCACCTGCTTCCCGGCTATATCGATCCGCGTTACCGCGATTATGCAAGAGCCAATGCTTCTGTCGGCATCAATGGTACGGTACTGACCAATGTAAACGCCAATGCACGTGTACTCACCGACGCCTACCTGAAAAAAGCAGCGGCACTCGCCGATGTTTTCCGCCCCTATCATATCCGTGTTTATTTAACCGCCCGTTTCAGTGCACCGATCGAAATCGGCGGCCTGCGCACGGCCGATCCGCTGGACCCGGAAGTAAAAAAATGGTGGAAGAATAAGGCCGCTGAAATTTATCAACTCATACCCGACTTTGGCGGCTTCCTCGTAAAAGCCAACAGCGAAGGACAACCCGGTCCGCAGGATTATCAACGTTCGCATGCAGACGGAGCCAATATGCTGGCTGAAGCACTGGCGCCGCACGGTGGCATCGTAATGTGGCGCGCTTTCGTTTATAGCCATGAAACACCCGACGACAGAGCGAAGCAGGCTTATACCGAATTCAAACCGCTCGACGGAAAGTTTCTCCCGAATGTAATCCTGCAGGTAAAGAACGGCGCCATCGATTTTCAACCGCGTGAACCTTTTCATCCGCTGTTCGGCGCTATGCCGCAAACACCCTTGATGATGGAAGTACAACTGACGCAGGAATACCTGGGTGCCGCTTCACATCTTGTTTACCTCGCACCGTTGTTTAAAGAAGTACTCGATGCAGATACTTACCAACCCATTGCCGGCAACAGTGTTGCATCCGTTTTACAAAAAAATAAAAATGGCGGCATCGCGGGCGTGGCCAATATCGGTGATGAACGCAACTGGTGTGGTCATCCCTTTGCCCAATCCAACTGGTTTGCTTTTGGTCGCCTTGCATGGAATCCTGCTACTTCATCGAAAGAGATTGCCCGGGAATGGATCAGGCTGACTTTTGGAAATAACGCAACTGTTGCCAATACACTCACGCCAATGCTTTTGCAAAGCCGCGAGACAGCGGTCAATTACATGACGCCGCTCGGCCTGCATCATATCATGGCCTATGGTCATCATTATGGTCCCGGCCCCTGGGTGGCCAATAAACCACGCGCAGATTGGACTTCGGTTTATTATCACCGCGCAGATTCCACCGGTATCGGATTCGACAGAACAGCTACGGGCAGCAATGCTTTGGCCCAATACGCCGCAGGCGCACAACGCCAATGGGAAAACCCGGCGACCTGCGATGAAAAATTCTTATTATGGTTTCATCATGTCCCCTGGAATCACCGTATGCAATCGGGTCGTAATCTCTGGGAGGAAATTTGTTACCGTTATAATACCGGCGTCAGTGAAGTCAGGGATATGCAAACCCAATGGCATAAACTAAAACCGTATATCGACGAAGAACGTTTTGAACAGGTGCGCATGCTGCTGAATATACAGGAGGAAAATGCCGTGTTGTGGCGGGATGCCTGTATTAGTTATTTCCAGACATTTTCGCGCCAGCTTTTGCCGGCCAATTATCCGCAACCTGCGCATTCACTTGATTACTATCAGCAGCAAAATTTCTATTATATGCCCGGCAATCCGGGTTAAACCAATGATATGTTTGTTCTGGGCATAGATATCGGCACTTCTTCCATCAAGGCTTCGGTGATCGAACCGGCATCCGGGCGTATTGTTGCATCGGCGCAGTATCCCGATACCGAAACGCCGATCCTTAGTCCGCAACCGGGCTTTGCCGAACAATCCCCTTTGCAATGGTGGAATGATGTGCAAGCCGCGATTCAGCTCCTGGCGAAATCATCATCGTTCAATCCGGCTGATATTGCCGCCATCGGTCTTTCTTACCAGATGCATGGTCTTGTATTGATCGATGAACAAAACCAGGTACTACGCAACAGCATCATCTGGTGCGACAGCCGCGCGGTGGAAATCGGCAGACAGGCAGCACAGGAGCTTGGCGATTACTGCGACGAAAACCTGCTGAACTCGCCCGGAAATTTTACTGCCAGCAAACTGGCCTGGGTGAAACAAAACGAACCGGATATTTATCGCCGCATCCATAAGATCATGCTGCCCGGTGATTTCATTGCCCTGCAACTGACCGGTGAACTCACCACCACGCCTTCGGCATTGAGCGAAGGGATCTTCTGGGACTTCAAACAAAATGCGGTCTCTGCGAAACTGCTCTCTTATTTTGACTTTGATGCTTCTTTCCTGCCCGAAGTCCGCGATGTATTCAGTACGCATGGAGTGTTGAAAAAAGATATTGCGGAATCACTCGGCCTCAAAGCCGGTATTCCCGTAAGCTACAAAGCCGGTGATCAGCCCAACAATGCGCTTGCATTGAACGTGCTTCATCCCGGTGAAGTGGCGGCTACGGCCGGCACCTCCGGTGTGATATATGCCGTTACCGATCATCTAGCCGCCGATCGCGCCTCACGGATCAACAGCTTTGCTCACGTGAACCATACCGCTTCACAAAACAGGATCGGTGTGTTGCTAAATATCAACGGTTGCGGAAGCATGAACCGCTGGATACGGCAGAATATCGCGAACGATAAATCATACAGCGAACTAAACGACCTCGCCGCTTCCGTTCGCCCCGGCAGTGAAGGACTGCAGATCATTCCCTTTGGCAACGGAGCCGAACGCATGCTGGAGAACCGCATCGTTGGCGCACAGCTCCGTCACCTCGACCTGAACGTACATCAACCGGCACATCTGTTCCGCGCAGCGCAGGAAGGCATTGCTTATGCCTTCAGGTATGGACTCGACATTATGCGCGAGAACAATATTCATCCCGGAGTGATCCGCGTTTCGCACAGCAATATGTTTCTCAGCCCGGTATTCACCGACATATTCGTGAACGTTACCGGTGTACCGGTGGAACACTACACCGGTGATGGAAGCGCAGGCGCCGCAAGAGGTGCCGCCATCGGAGCGGGACTGATCTCCGCCGATGCAACATCCGGCACAAAAGCAGTAAAGGTGACCACACCTGATAAACATTCGCCTTACGGTGAATTGTACGAAAACTGGAAACATACACTCGATCAACTTATTTTCTCACCGGAGCAATCACTTGTTCCCTGAAACAAAAAGACATGCAGACCCTGACAGCACAAAAAAATTATTTTAAAAACATTGGTGTCATTGGCTATGAAGGACCTGAAAGCCGCAATCCGCTTGCCTTCCGCTGGTACAATCCTGAACAGGTGGTTGCCGGAAAAACGATGAAAGACTGGTTGCGTTTTGCGGGCGCCTACTGGCATTCTTTCTGCGGCAATGGCGGCGATCCTTTTGGCGGTGCCACACATATTTTTCCCTGGGACAATGCCAGCGATCCACTGCAACGCGCCAAAGATAAAATGGATGCTGCCTTTGAATTCTTTACCAAACTCAGCCTTCCCTACTATTGCTTTCATGATGTAGATATCGTTGACCACACCGACGATATTGAAGAGAACGAAAAAAGAATGGCGGCGATCACGGCCTACGCCCGTGAAAAACAAAATACATCGGGTATAAAATTATTATGGGGAACCGCTAATCTCTTTTCGCATAGACGTTACATGAATGGCGCCGCTACCAACCCCGACTTTCATGTATTAACACATGGAGCTGCACAGGTAAAAGCCGCACTTGATGCAACGATCGCGCTCGATGGGGAGAACTACGTCTTCTGGGGCGGACGCGAAGGTTACATGAGCCTCCTCAACACCAACATGAAACGCGAGAAAGAACACCTCGCCAGATTTTTGCAGACGGCGCGCGATTACGCACGGCAAAACGGATTCAAAGGAACGTTCCTCATTGAACCGAAACCCTGTGAACCCTCCAAACATCAATACGATTATGACAGCGAAACCGTCATCGGCTTTCTCCGCCAGTTTGATCTGCTCGGTGATTTCAAACTGAATATTGAAGTAAACCACGCCACGCTTGCCGGACATACCTTCTCGCATGAATTGCAGACAGCCGTAGATGCGGGCGTGCTCGGCAGCATCGATGCCAATCGCGGCGACTATCAGAACGGATGGGACACGGACCAGTTTCCCAATAACGTACCCGAACTCACCGAAGCCATGCTGGTGATACTGGAAGCCGGAGGCTTTGGCGGTGGTGGCATCAACTTCGATGCGAAAATCCGCCGCAACTCCACCGATGCGGAAGATATTTTTCATGCGCATATCGGCGGTATGGATGCATTTGCGCGTGCGTTGGTAATAGCAGATCGTGTGCTCACCGATTCTGATTACAGCAAATTCCGGAAGGACCGTTATAGCAGTTTTGACAACGGTAAAGGAAAAGAATTTGAAGAAGGCAAACTGAGCCTGACCGATCTGAGAGACTATGCGGTGAAAAACGGTGAACCTGCTACCATCAGCGGCCGACAGGAATATCTCGAGAATATACTGAACTGGTATCTCTGATAAACCGGTGGCTGTTTCATAGCGGCCGCCGGCTTTTTTTAACTCCATAATCAGCTCCTATGCGCTTGCCAAAAGGAAAGACATTCTTTCTTCTCGCCCTCTTATGCCTGTCCGGCACCTTGTATAGTCAGCGCGGTCTACTGCGCAATCCTGTGCTTGCGGGATTTTATCCAGATCCCTCGATCTGCAGAGCGGGGAATGATTATTACCTGATCAATTCTTCCTTTGCTTATTTCCCGGGGCTTCCCATTTTCCACAGCCGCGATCTTTTAAACTGGGAACAGATCGGCCATGTGCTCGACAGGCCTGAGCAACTGCCACTTGATGGCGCCGGTGTATCCAGAGGTTTATTTGCTCCTTCCATTCATTACCACAACGGAAAATTTTATGTGGTATGTACCTTAATTGATAAGCTTGGAAATTTTGTGGTAACGGCCACCGATCCGCGCGGGCCATGGAGCAATCCTGTTCCCTTATCCAAAGTAGAGGGCATTGACCCGTCCCTGTTCTTCGACGATAACGGGAAATCCTATATCGTTTACAACAGCATTCCGCCGGACAACAAATCATTATGGAATGGCCATCGTACGATCCGTATGCGCGAATGGAATGCAGCAACATCTGAAGTGAGTGACAAGGAAATCATCCTCGTTAACGGCGGCACCGATACCAGCCGTCACCCCGTGTGGATCGAAGGACCACATATCTATCAGAAAGACGGATATTATTACCTGCTTTGCGCCGAAGGCGGTACCGGATATAATCATTCATCGGTGATCTTCCGCAGCAAAAGCATTACCGGGCCTTATGTTTCCTTCGAAGGTAATCCCATCATGACACAACGCGATCTCGATCCCGCGCGGCCAAATCCGGTTACCACTACCGGCCATGCAGATTTTGTAGAAACGCCGTCTGGCGAATGGTGGGCCGTGTTCCTCGCCTGCCGCCCGTATGAAGGCGATCATTACAACACCGGGCGTGAAACATTCATGGCGCCTGTATCATGGAACAACGGCTGGCCGGCCATGATACCGGCAGGAGAAACCGTAAAATACCGCTACCCTGTTAATGCTATTGCAAAAAAGACAAAAGAACAGTTCAACAATAACTATACGTTCACGGACCGCTTTCGCGATTCCGTTTTGAACAAGCGCTACATTTTTCTGCGTACTCCTTCGGAGAAATGGTATTCCTGTGGCAAGGGTGCACTTGCAGTCAAACTGCGACCTGAAACCTGCGGCGGCAAAAGCAATCCTTCTTTCATCGGGTTCCGGCAACCGCATCTCAACGGTGATGCTTCGGTGCAACTGCAATTCCATACCACAAAAGAAAATGAGAAAGCCGGTCTGCTGGTTTTTCAGAATGAAAAGCATTATTACTTCCTGGGAGTAACAAAGCAAAACAATCAACCATTTATCGGGCTCTACAAAGGTGGCGAAACGGATACGCTGATCACGGGCGTTACGCTTTTACCCAAAGCAACAAATTGTTATCTGAAAATCGAAGCCCGGCAGGATACCTATGTGTTCTACTTCTCAATGGACGGCAAACGCTGGCAACTGCTGGCCGATAATATCGACGCAAAATATCTCAGTACCAAAACTGCCGGAGGATTTACAGGCTGCCTGTACGCGATATATGCCACTTCGAGCGGCGTGCCTTCCCAAAACACTGCCGTGTTCAAACAATTTGCCTGCACCAGCCGCGATAAAACCTATTGACATGAAAAAAGGATTGCTTGCCTGTTTCATTTTTTTAATAGCAACGGAGATTTCCGCGCAAATGGTTGACACCACAGGTCGAAACGGATTTTCATTGGCGAAAGCAGTTTTGTATACCGATACCCGCGAAGCAAAAGTGGTACAGCAGGCTGCCCAATTGCTCCGGGAAGATATTTACAAAGTAACCGGCGCAAAACTTCCGCTCGTTCACAGTTTGCCCAAGGAGCCCTGTGATCTGATTGTGATCGGTACGCCGGAAAACAGTGAGTTGATCAAAAAAGGAAAATTCAACACCGCTGCTATTTTGGGGAAATGGGAAGCCTTCTCCCTTCAATCTTCCGCTTCTTCTTTTTATGCCGGCAAACAAACATTGCTGATCGCCGGTAATGACCGGCGCGGTGTGGCTTTTGGTGTTTTTGAACTAAGTAAACAATTGGGCGTATCTCCGTGGTACTGGTGGGCCGATGTACCGGTTGTGTCGCGTCCCAACACTTCCATAAAACCGGATGCGCAGCAAACGGAAGCGCCGGCCGTTCAGTACAGAGGTATTTTTATCAATGACGAAGCACCTGCATTAAGCAACTGGAGCCGTATGCAATTCGGCGGCTTCAACCATAAATTTTATGAAAAAGTATTTGAACTCATGCTGCGGCTCAAAGCCAACTATCTGTGGCCCGCAATGTGGGGCAGCGCTTTTTACGATGATGATTCGCTCAATGCTAAGACCGCCGATGATTATGCTATTGTTATCGGCACATCCCATCATGAACCACTCATGCGTGCACACGACGAATGGCGACGTTATGGAAAAAGAGAATGGGATTATAGTACCAATGCCGCTGCGCTGAGAGAGTTCTGGAAGCAGGGCATGCAACGGGCGAAAAATGAAAAGATCGTAACGCTTGGTATGCGCGGTGACGGCGACAAACCCATGAGCCGAGAAACCGCAACCGCGCTCTTAGAACAGATCGTTACCGCTCAACGTAAACTTATCAGCGAAGTAACCGGCAAAGAACCCGAGGCCACTCCGCAACTCTGGGCTTTGTACAAAGAAGTACAGGATTATTATGATAAAGGCATGCGCGTGCCCGACGACGTCACGCTCTTGCTTTGTGACGACAACTGGGGAAATGTACGGAGGCTGCCAACCTTGGATATGGTGAAACGCAAAGGCGGTTACGGCCTCTATTATCACTTCGATTATGTAGGCGGTCCGAGAAATTATAAATGGATCAACACGAATAATCTTGCCCGCGTATGGGAGCAATTGCACCTTACAAAAATCCACGGCGTAGATAAAATATGGATCGTGAATGTGGGTGATATCAAACCGATGGAACTGCCTGTTTCCCTCTTCCTGGATTACGCCTGGCAACCAGATAACATAAAAGCGGATGGCGTTAAAAAATACGTGGAGCAATGGGCTGCCACACAATTTGGCAACACATTATCTGCTGACATCGGTGATGTGTTGTGGCGCTACAGTCAATTGAGCAGCCGCCGCAAACCGGAACTGTTATCCCCTGAAACCTATTCTTTAACTAATTACGGAGAATGGGACCGCGTGATATCGGAATGGGATGCGTTGACAAAAGATGCGCAGCAACTGCAAAACCAACTGCCCGATTCTGCCAGGGATGCTTATTTCCAATTGGTACTACATCCGGTGCTTGCCTTCGGAAATCTCCACCACCTCTACCACGCCGTCGCCAATAACCGGTTTGCCGCCAGGCAAAAATTCAACACTACCAATACATGGGCGAAAAAAGCAGGGGAACACTATATAAAGGACTCGCTGATCACACAACGTTATCATCAACTGCGGGATGGCAAATGGGCGCACATGATGAGCCAGACCCATATAGGTTACACCGGCTGGCAGCAGCCCGAACGTAATACAATGCCTGCCGTCACTTATTTAAACGACAGCGAAGCAGTTTTCTACCCGCACGACGCTGCCAGTCAATTGCGTACGGCCCTTGATCTCGTACCGGCTAAAACGACTAAAGGTTTTTATGAACGAAACGGTTATGTTTCCATTCCGGCAGGTGGTTATACCAATAAGGTTGATGAAAAGATATGGATAACGGTTCCTGGTATCGGACTGACCGGCGCCGGCGTAATGCGAACGCCTGCAATGGAGGCAGACGAAGCAACTGCGCTGGAATATGAAATCTACGTGTACGATACCGGGCGCATCACGGTACAGACTTTCTTTTCACCAACGCTTAATCTCCACCATACAGCAGAAGGTTTAACGTATGATGTTTCACTCGATAAAGAACAGACGCAAAGGATATCCGTGAACGCAAAGGATCAGGATGTCAGGACATGGAGCAAATGGGTAGCAGAAAACAAGATCGTGGTGGAAAGCCGGCATCATATTTCTACACCCGGTCGATATATCATCCGTATCTCTCCTCATATGGGATTGGTATTGCAAAAAATGGTATTGTCATTTAGTCCCTTGCAGGAAAGTTATCTCGGCCCACCAGCAACCAATATCGGTGATCCGGGAAATAAAAATTAAGCCATGAAAAAAATAGTAGTCATATTCCTGTTATGGTTAACCGCGTGCGCGCCAAAACCAACGGCTGTTACCGAAGACAAAGGATTAAAGGATTATTACCGTTCCTATTTTCCCATCGGTGTGGCTGTTTCCGCCGCCGCACTTGAACGTCCTGATGAGCGTGCACTCATCCTTCGTGAGTTCAACAGCCTTACACCGGAGAATGCTATGAAGATGGGACCGATTCATCCTGCACCCGACCGCTATTACTGGACCGAAGCAGACAAGATCGCGGCCTTTGCCCGTGAACACAACCTGAAGCTCCGTGGACATACGCTTTGCTGGCACAACCAGACACCCGATTGGTTTTTTATTGATGAAAAAGGAAAAACTGTTTCGAAAGAAGTATTGCTGGCGCGATTGAAAGAGCATATCACCACCGTCGTCAATCGTTACAAAGGCACTATCTACGCATGGGATGTGGTAAACGAAGCCATTTCCGATAAACCGGATGAATACCTGCGCCCTTCTTTGTTTTACCAGATTTGCGGGGAAGAGTATATTGAAAAGGCTTTTGAATATGCCCATGCAGCCGATCCGACCGCATTGCTTTTTTACAATGATTATAACGAGATCAGTCCGGTTAAGCGCAAAAAGATTCATCGCCTGGTAAAAGGTTTACTGGACAAAGGCATACCCATCCATGGCATCGGCCTGCAGGCACATTGGGCCGTGAATGAACCCGATAGTGCACAGTTACAGCAAACATTACAAGAACTGGACAGTCTCGGCTTGCCTCTGCAGATCACTGAACTTGACGTATCCGTTTATCCGAAAGAACACAATGCCCGCGATCGGAAACAGGAAGACACCGACACGCGGTTTACCACTGACCGTGAACAAAAACAACGTGACGTATATACCCAAGCCTTTCGCCAATTCAGGGGAATGGGCAAGCAACTCACCAGTGTTACGTTCTGGAATATTTCCGATCGCCATAGCTGGCTGGACGATTTTCCGGTAAAAAACAGAAAGGATTATCCGTTGTTGTTTGATACGACGTTGAAACGGAAGGCGGTTTATATGGATGTGGCTGGTTTCAGAAAGTAGGTTGATTCGTGTATTATTAAACGCCAATTACCGGCTAAGCCATTTAAAAACTCTCTCCTCATTTCCAGTCGCAAAGCCAATAACGAGTGCAATTATTATTATAAATACAACTATCAGGCATCCCCAGAAATTTGTGTCTGCTTCAAATTTTGCTCTTTCCTCGGGCGGCAGACTATTTTTCCACCGTTGGTGTTCTTCCCGTCTTTTCCTGCGACCGTAAGCAGTATTTGGATTATAAGGTTTACGTTGAGTCATGCGTAAAGGTTGAATGAAAAATTGAACCTTCTTTATTCGCATCGCATAAACCGGAAATTTCCCCCTTTTTTGTGTTTACACCTCCATGGTTAGTGTATTCACGAACCAGCAAAGAGCAGCATGCCTTTGATAGCGAGCACCCGGGATCGCAGGTGTATTCATTTTCACATTTGCATACACACGGCGCCCTGGCGTCGTGACACATTTACACCTTTCTTCCCCTCAACCCTTAAAAGGCACCGGCACCAAAAACTTCATCTCCTTTAGCCATGCCGATAACAAGTTCGTCCATTGATCAACAGACCCGGGATTCTCCACCAGCCGGATAGAATGCGCACCCTGTGGAAATACATGATAACTCGCGGGTACATGTTGTTGTAATAGTGATTTATAATAGAAAAGACTGTTTTGCACGCGAACGGTGCTGTCATTGCTTGCATGGACGATGAAAGTGGCGGGATTACGGGGCGTTACACCATTTTCCAATGAATATTTTTTGATCAAGGCCGGCGATGCATTATTTCCCAACAGATTATTCCTGCTGCCAACATGTGCGTATTCACCTAAAGAAATAACAGGTGACAATAACACGGCAAAGTCGGGACGATAATTGACGGTATCGAGAGCGTCTTTGATCTTCGAAACATCTTCTGTGGCATTGGCCAATTGCGCAGCGAGGTGTCCGCCCGCAGAAGTGCCCATTACGCCGGTACGCCCGGGTATAAGTTTCCATTTATCCGCTTGTGAGCGAAGCAGTTTCATGGCGCGTTGTGCATCTTGCAAAGGAGCCAGCTCGCGGTTCACCAGGTCAGTCTGGTGCGGCAGCCGGTAGATCAATACAAAAGCGGAGATGCCCTGCGTGTTGTACCATTTCGCCAGGTTAAATCCGTTGTAAATATGCGAGAGACGCGCATATCCGCCACCGGGACAGATCAGCACGGCGGTGCCGGTGTTCTCTGCCTGTGCAACGGGGAAACAATAAACACCCGGCGTTCCCACACGCACAATGCGTTCGTTGAAGATGGAATCCGTAACTGGTTTCCCGTTGAAATTGGGTTTGCGGCCATCCGGCCATAAGGGAATAAATTCCTGTGCAACGACCTGCTGACAAAGGATCAGCAGCAAAACAACCAGACGGACTTTCATGTATTATCAGTTTTTTGAAGGCTTCCAGTCACCGAATATACGACCGGTAGTGTATGCGGCCGCCTGCTTCTTTGTCAACTGATGACTCCAAGCTACACGGCCTGCGGTAAGAGCTCCGGGACCGGAGTTTTTGTATTCGGCGTAAAAAGCGGTCTTTTCGTTTTCAGGATTGCGCCAGTTTTCCCAACCTTCTGCGCGGATATGCGCGCCCATTTCACAACCAATAAAAACCGTGCGCGCATAAGCACGCCAGGGACGGCCGAGATAAACCTGTTTGGCTTCATCATTGGCAGTAAGCTTACAATTCAGAAATACATAACCAAACTGTTTCCATGCCGGCGTCGATGCCGCGGTGATATAGGAATTGCTCAGGCTGCGGATAATACAGTTTTCAAAAACAACCGTAGCCGGACCGAAAATAAAATCGGTAGTACCTTCAATGATGCAGCCGATGTAATATTGTCTCGAACTGTCGTTCGCCGTCAGCAAGGTGTCCTGGTTGCCAAATAACCGGCAATTATTAACCGTTACGCGGTCTCCATCCACATGCAGGGCAACAGCCTGTCCCACGCGGCCTGCAGTATTGCGGATGGTAAGGTTTTTAATCGTGATGTCATTTCCCTGCACCCACATCGTGTAAGATGAGAAAGTGCTGTACTTCGATTTATCTGCGACCGTATCTTTTGATTTGAATTTTCCCGAATAATCATCATAGGTGATGATGGTACTGTCAGGATTCTCACCGGTAATCGTAAGATTGGTAACCCAGGAAGGGATGATCAGTTTTTCCTTATACACGCCATTGCGGATATGCAATTGCAAAGCAACCGGGGAATAAGCGCGGAAAGCATTGATCGCTTCCTGGATGGTGCGGTAATCGCCGGAGCCATCTGTGGCTACGGTGAGCTTCGAAGGATAATTCTGCTGCGCAAACACGAGCGAACTTATCAGCAACAAGAAAGATGTAAACAGGGATCGCATAGGCTTTCTGATTATTCGGATACGAGGCTGTTAAGATAAACCTCAATATTGGTATACTGCCTATTCAGCGAAAATAAAGCAGCATCCGAAGCATCATTGGGGTTCAGTCCATTTTTTATTTCCCATTCGTCAGGCATACCATCTCCGTCTTTATCAGCCGGTGCTGGTAATGTTTTTAATGCCGGCCATGCAGATACCGTACCCTCGTAAGGTGTGCCATGCGGATAACCGCCCTGCACGTCGATAATACGACCTGTTCCTTTTTCTACCTCACCAATGATGCGCTGATCGAGCGTATCACGCTTGTAGCTGGCACCTGCATTGAGCAGTACTGCCTTATACGCTTTCTCTGCGGAAATACGTGGAAGGTTTACTACTTCAAACGGATTTTTTGCGGTGACCATAGCTAAATCAGCTTCTGTGTTCTTGCCGGCATGCACACCCAACCGATTGTCCGTTGTTACGTCGGGGCGTCCCCATACATAATTTCCTTCAACAAAAAACTGGCCGGCACCCGGCGCTTCGATGGTTGGATTCACAATGCGGTGCCGCACATTTTTGCCCGTAGCCGGACCGGGCTTGTAATAGTTATTGACGATGTTGTATTCACCTCTTTCACCCCCATAAGCACTGTTGTGTCCCCAGTTATAGATCACATTGTTCCTGAAATCCACGAGTTCACGATCCGCACCCAGCCGCACACCATTGAAGCGCGGATTGCGGCTGGTACAATGCGCGAAAAGATTATGATGCGCCGATAAATGAGCGCCACCCCAGATTCCACCATAACCATGTTTCTCAAAACCGGTATCCCCTTTTTCAAAATGATAAGAATAGTTCAACGGTTCGGAAATGATGTTCCATTGCAACGTGGTGCTATCGCCGCCATAGATACTGCATACTTCATCCGTGCTCCAGCTCATGCTGCAATGATCGATAATCACCTGTTTGTTGCGGCTGCCGCCAAATGCATCGTCGCTGCCCGCGCCATCAACCATTCCTTTGTTCTGGTAACGATCGCCCATGCGGAAACGCAGATAACGGATGATGATGTTATCACCATTCATCGTCACAGGATAATCGGCCAGGCAGATACCATCGCCGGGGGCCGATTGACCGGCAATCGTGATATTACCGCGAATGATCAGTTTGGATTGCAGATGAATGGTACCCGAAACAGCAAACACGACTATGCGCGGTTCTTTGGCAGATACTGCTTCGCGGAAACTTCCGGGTCCGCTGTCATCCAGGTTGGTCACCTTGTATACTTTGCCGCCGCGGCCACCCGTGGTGTATTTCCCAAAACCTTCCGCACCCGGAAAAGCAACAGGACGATCGTCTGTAACCGCTACTGCCTGTTTTTGTTGCGCACAAGCGTTGAGCATGACCGCGCATGAAAGAAGCAGCAAGGTCTTTTTCAGAAGATGAACGGTGTAAGGCATAGGGTGGTAAGTATTGAGTAGTAAGTTATAAGTTTTGAGTCATAAGTATTAAGTATAAGTGCTGTTGTTGGTGTTAACACCAACAACAGCGGAAAGCTAACAGCCATCATGGTTCCCCGAGGTTCTCGAAGGGCCATGATGGCTGTTTGTTCACCATTCATTATTCACTTACTCACTTTTAAATTTTAACTTTTGACTTTTGAATTAATACCCATAATCCTGTTTCAAATTCCTGTTGGCATCGATACTTGCCTGCGGGATCGGCAGCAACTCACTTTTATTTGCCGTAAAACCTGCCGCATAGTAGGTAACGATCGTTGTATTGATCGCTGTGCCTAGCCAGGCCACACTGCTGTGTCCGGACGGAGCCGGTGTTACGTTGGGTTTGTAATAGGAACCTGCATAGGTCAGCGTGGTGGAATTATTCAGGAAGTACATGGTAGTGGGATAGGTATTCCACGGTGCCGCACTGCGTGCAGCCATCACCTGTAATTGCGCTTTAGTGGCTGCCAGTTTTGTACCCAGCAGGTTCCAGCGGATCAGGTCATACTTACGGATGCCTTCACCACCCAGCTCCAGTGCGCGCTCTTTTACCAATGAATCAAAAAACTGGGCCTTATTCAAACCAGCCAGATCAATGGTTGGATCTGCCGTCGCTAACGGCTTGCCACGACCACGGCGACGGATCTGGTTGATGGCGTTATAGGCTGCAGGCGAAGGTCCGTTACCCAGTTCATTGTCGGCCTCTGCATACATCAGCATTACATCCGACATACGAATCACCGGCCAGTTGAGGCCAAAATATTGAGCAGCGGATACATTTACATTCGGAGCAATCCAGTCGCGGCGGAATTTGCCATCCACCATTGTCTGCAGTGTGCGGAAAGATCCGAGTGTGCCGCCAGCATTCGTCACGTTATAAGGTACGCACATCACATCACGGCGAAGATCGGTGCTGTCGAACATATAGAAATAACTGGGCAATACGGTCAATGCTGAGTTGCCCAGGCTCGTACCATTACCACGCGGACCATTGTAATAGCCCAGTTTGCTATCACCCAGCGCACTGGTGCCACCACCCATTGCCACTTCCCACAGGATCTCGCCGTTGGGTTCAATGGCATGGCCGCAGATATAATCTTTGAATACAGAGCGGAAGTTAGTGTTCAGCTTGTGATCTGCTGTTTGTTGCATGATCGTGTTACACTCGTCTTTTGCTATCTGGTAATAAGTGTTGGGATCCGAACCACGCACCATCTGCACCGGAGATCTGCGCAGTGAATAGCCCGCGCGATACAAAGCAATGCGCGCACGCAATGCACGGACAGCACCCTGCGTAATGCGTTCGCTGCTGGCACTTGCCTGGGTGCGCCAGGGAACAAGTGTGGCGGCAAGTTGCAGATCTTTCAACAGCACTTCATAAATGGAATCACGGTCTGTTTTTCCTTTGTAAAGATCGGTTTGTGTAAAGGATGGTTCCAGTTGAGCAGGAAGATCGCCCCAGTTGCGGATCAGTTCAAGATAATATTGTGCACGAAGCGTCAGCGCTTCCCCGTGCAGCCATTTCAGCTTTGCCTGCTGAGCGGTAGTGCCACCGGTATATTCCGGCATGCGCGGAATATAATAGATACAGAGGTTGGCACGCTCCACTCCTAACCATAATTGGTTAAAAGGACCGGCAAGCTGTGTGTTGTTGGCGTTTACATTGTAATGCGCGATGTCGCGGCGTTCGTTGTCAGGATAAGGCGTGCCACCTTGTCCCATCATCAGGTCATCATCATAAGTATAATACATACTCAGACGGATACCATACCCCTGGTCACCGGTCATCGGCGCATACGCCCCGAGTACCGCCTTTTCGGCATTGATCGCATTATCAAAAACAAATTCAGGACCGAAGGAAGAAATAGGTTCTACTTCGAGGTATTTTTTGCAGGAGCCGAGTGTTACGGCCGCTATTGCTACAATACCGAGTATATAAGATGCGCTTCTTTTCATTTGAGCAGGCATTTACAGATTTAGAAAGTCAGGTTAAGACCAAAAATGAATGTACGGCTGCGCGGGTAGCCTGAGTAATCCACACCGGGCGTTACCGGGTTGCCGCGGCGCGTGCTAACCTCCGGATCGTATCCGGTGTATTTGGTGAATACGGCGAGGTTGGTACCGGTCACGTACACACGGGCGCGCTGCATTTTCATTTTACGCAACAGTGATGAAGCAAAGGTATAACCAAGGCTTACGTTGTTGATGCGCAGGAATGATCCGTCTTCGATCGCCCATGAATGCAATACAAAAGAAGTACTGCTGGTGCTGGGCGACCACATGGTTGCATTGGCATTCAGCGCAGCTAACGCAACAGGGTCGGTTACTACCTGTCCCTGACTGTTGATCCTTGTCCACCGGTTGTTGACCATATCCAGCATATTAGCATTGGCTGTATAACCGGAAGTGAACTCGAGTTTGTTGGCATTGTAAATCTCACCGCCAACAGAGAAGTTCAGGAAGATATTCAGGTCAAAATTTTTCCAGGTGAACTGCTGGTTAAGGCCGCCGAAGAATTTGGGTTGTGCCACACCGATGATTTGCTTGTCGTTGTCATCGATCTTTCCGTCGGGAGGACCGGGCTTGCCGGTAGCGGGATCGATCGGACCCGCGATATCACGGAAGCGTACGAGACCAGGTTGCGGTGTAGCAGTAATGCTTCCGTTGCTGGCAACGCCGGGTTTCAGGGTATAGGTTTGTGTAGCCGGGTTGTAATCAAATTGATCGATGGTGTAATAACCATCCGTTACAAATCCCCACATGGCACCAACCGGATCACCTACGCGTACAATATAATCAGCAGGTGTGTTGGAAAAGCCCCAGCCTGAGTTGGTGAGGAAGAAAGACTGGCGGTCGCCAAGACTCAGCACTTTATTTTTATTAAAGGAAATATTGAAGTTCGCATTCCACGAGAAATTCTTTTTCTCCAGCACGGCCGCATTTACCTGGAATTCCACACCTCTGTTTTCTGTTGAGCCTACGTTCTGGATCTGCGTGGTGTAACCGGAGGAAGTAGGTACGGGTACGTTGATCAGCAGGTCTTTGGTCGTATTGCGGTATACATCGGCAGTGAACTGTATGCGGTTGTTGAGAATGCTGAGGTCAAGGCCGAGGTTGCGCGATACGGTTGTCTCCCATACAAGGTTGGGGTAAGCAAGCGCGGCGGGGGCATAAGCCGTAACCAATTGCTCGTTGAGCCAGTACTGCGTAGAAGCAGCATACTGTGTGAGGTAACCGAAGTTGGGAATACGGTTATTGCCGGCCTCTCCATAACTCACACGGAGCTTCAGATCATTAACGGTCGACTTGAGCGACTCAAAGAATTTTTCGTTAGACAAACGCCAGGCCACCGAACCCGAAGGGAAGTAACCCCATTTGTTGCCCGTACCGAATTTAGATGAACCATCCGCACGCAGGGAAGCCGTAACAAGGTAACGGCTGTCGAAGCTGTAGTTAACACGTCCGAAGAAAGAGACCATGCGCTCTTCCACTTCCGAAGTGGCAGGACGCGAAGGATCGGTATAAGCCGTGCCCAGGTTAAAATTGGCCAACGCTGTTTTGGGTGAAATGCCAACAGGGAAATAACGCATCAACTGCACCTGCGTCTTGTAATTGCTCTGGTACAATTCATGACCAGCCAGCATATTGAGGTTATGACGCTTGAAGAATCCGATTTTCGTTTTCGTGGCGTCAAAGGTAAACACGTTGGAATTGTTGATCGTAGTACGTTGTGTATTGGTAATACCGGCCATCGGCTGTACGGAACCATTCTGACGTGAGTTGCTGGTCAGCGTATCATCGAAGAACTGTTGTTTGCCATTGTTGAAATCGATACCACCTGTTGATTTGAAGGAAAGGTAAGGCGTGAGTTTATATTCAACATATCCGCTCAGGTTGAGGATATTGTTGAAATTCTTGCGGTACTCGGCATCGTTGAGCAGAACAGGGTTCACCATGTTCATGCCATTGGCATTGGTCTCGTTGAAATAATCCGGATCAAAGTCGTAGATGTTCTGCCCCTGCAGCAGCATCGGACGATAACGTACGCTCTGACGCAGGCGGTTGGTACCGGCGGAACCGGTAGTGGAAGTACCTGCACCGGTGGTGATGGTATTGTTGTAACGTGTATTGAAACCAACACGGAGTTTGTTATCGAATTTGTGGTCAAACTTGAAAGAAACGAGTTTGCGATCAAAGCCCGATCCCAGCATCAGACCATCTTCCTTGTTGGAAGTAAGGCTGAGGTTGTATTGCGTGGAGGCATTGCCACCGCTGAGTGCAACGTTATGCGTTTGCATGATGGCATTGCGGCCAAACATTTCATCCTGCCAATCTACGAATGGAACATTCTTATAGTTGCTGAGTGTGTCCCAGGTTGTACCATATTGTCTTACGAAGTTGGTGCTGTCGGTAGCATTACCGCGGCTGCGTTCGTATTGGTATACCACAAAATCGTAAGGATTCAGCACTTTCAGTTTGTTGGCAATTTTTCCCACACCGATAAAACCGTTGTAGCTGATCGTGGGCTTCGTGTTCTTGCCGCCTTTGGTCGTAATGATCACTACACCGTTAGCACCGCGTGAGCCGTAGATAGCGGTTGCGGAAGCGTCTTTGAGTACGTCGATCGACTCGATATCCTGTGGAGAAAGCGCAGACAAACCATTTTCCACCTGCACACCATCAATGATGTAAAGTGGAGAGTTGTCCTGTGTGATGGAACCGCCGCCGCGTACACGGATTAATACTTCCGCGTTGGGAGAACCTTCGGTGCCGGTAACCTGCACACCGGCGAGACGGCCGGCCAATGCCTGGGCAGCGGAGTTGATGGGAACATCTTTCAACTGGCGGGCGCTTACGGAAGACACAGAAGCCGTAAGGTCTTTACGTTTCATGGTCTGATAACCCACTACCACCACATCGTCGAGCGAAGAAACGGACCGTTCCAGTTTCACGATCATATTAGCGGTAGCTTCTACAGTTTGGGCCGTAAAGCCGGTGTAGCTGATGGTGAGTTCCGCGTTGGCACCGGTCACCTGGATGGTAAAATCACCATTCTTATTGGTCTGTGTAGTGTTGGTCGTGCCCTTGACCTGAACGGAAACGCCCTGAAGCGGCGCGCCCGTATCATCTGTTACCCGGCCGCTAATCTGGCGGCTTTGGGCAAACAGCAGGGAGCTGGCCCCGAACATCAACAAGCATAAAAACAGTAATTTCCTCATACTGCAATCGTTTTTTTGGTTTGAAGAAAAAAGACAACTCTTTTTCTGAAAAATGCGGGCTTGTAAAAAGGAGCCGGAAGATGACTTGCCCGACGATCAACTCTTCATGGCCGGGCAAGGGGCTCAGAAGAGTGTAGTGACAGGCAATCGCTTCGTTTCGCCTGACAAGTCTAGGCAGATTTTCAGGATTACGAAACCGATTGTATTTTTTTATTTACGCAATCGTTCCCGGCAACGATGGCGTTGCAGGTTGTAAGCCAATACGTTATTTATCCTGCACTATCCTGAACAGGTTTGCGGTGCCAATGACCGGCTCTTATTGTTTTGCGTGTTTATGCCGGGAAGGCTGACGGCAAATCACTACTTTTAGGCGGATATTAAATAATTGATTGCCCATGAAGTTTGAAGCTGTTACCATTAAGGATATTGCCAAGGCGCTCGGACTGTCCACGTCCACCGTTTCGCGTGCGCTGCGGGACAGCTACGAGATCAGTCCCGAGACGAAAAAGCTCGTGCTCGAATACGCCGAAAAGATCAATTATCATCCGAATCCTATTGCGTTAAGCCTTAAAGAACGCAGAAGCCGCTCGATCGGGGTGATCGTGAGCGAAATAGCCAACAGTTTTTTTTCGCAGGCCATCGATGGCATCGAATCCATTGCTTATAATAATGGTTACAACGTAATCATCTCCCAAACCCGCGAATCGCAGGAGCGGGAACAAATCAACTTAAACTACCTCACTTCAAGATCCGTAGACGGACTGATCATATCGGTATCTGCCGAAACCAGTGATTTCAGCTTTATAAAAGACATCATCAGCCGTGGCATGCCGGTCGTATTCTTCGATCGCGTGGTGCCGGACATTGACACACATAAAGTGGTTGTAGATAATTACCGGGGGGCATTCGACGCCACGCGCCATCTGCTGGAAAGTGGTTACCGCCGCATTGCTGCCGTCACAAACAGCGAAACGCTTTCTATTACGCAGGACCGCATGGCGGGTTACCGCGCAGCACTGGCAGAAGAAGGTATAGCAGAAGAGCCCGGCTACATTCGCAGTTGCCCGCATGGCGGGTTGGTACTGGCCGAAGTAAATACGGCCGTGGAGGGACTATTGGCCATGGAAACAAAACCTGATGCCATTCTTGCCTTATCTGACAAACTGACTACGGGTTGTCTCCGCATTTTAAAAAACAAAGGGCTGCAGGTACCCAGGGACATGGGTCTGATCGGTTTTTCCAACTCCGACCTCACCGAACTCATCGATCCGCCTTTGTCCATTATCAAACAACCGGCCCTGGAAATGGGCGAAGTGGCGATGAATTCGTTGCTGCAGTTGCTCAACAGCAAGCAACCGGTGACGGAATTCAATACCCATAAATTAGCACCGCAATTGATCATAAGAACCTCGTCGGTGCGGGCGTGAATCGTCAATAGGTGAAGGGTGCCCTGGTTTGAAATTTTCTCACGCAAAGACGCATAAGGAGCAAAGTCGCAAAGCTTATTACTTAATACTTATCACTTACTACCTTACTGGCTGTTTCATTTACACATTTACACATTCCGCCTTCGGCGGAAAATCCCCTTTTCGGTTGATAAGACCGGCTACTCCGGCAATTACATTTGAGCTTATTCTGATTCTGCATTTAAAAAATTATCATGAAAAAGCTCAACACAATCCTGGCGGTTGCCCTGCTCCTTTTTTTGTCCTCCGTTGCGGAGGCTAAAATCTGGAGACTAAATAACAACACCGGCATTACCGCCGACTTTACCTCATTGGATGCCGCACTGGTCAGCACCTCGGTGCAAAACGGCGACACGCTTCACCTGGAAGCAAGTCCGCTCTCTTATGGAGATGCGACCATCAACAAACGACTGGTGATCATCGGCACCGGCTATTTCCTCGATCCGGCCAATATTACTTTTCCGCCCAACACCGGCTTGCAATACAAAACACAACAATCAATCGTCCGTTTTATCAGCCTCACTGCCGATGCCGCCGGAAGCAAGTTTAACGGTATATCATTCCTGTCAGGCACGCTCTCCGGCGCGGTATGGACAAACATTACTTTTGAAAAATGTTATATCGCAGAAAACTTCACCGTTCCGAATGCCGCTAACAGCGGATTGGTGATCCGCAAATGTTTTATCGACAATACTGTCCTCAATTGCACGCTTGGGTCATTGACCGGTTTTACCTGCGAAAACAATATTTTCTTTGGCTTCTGGGGCAGCATCAATATGCCCAACCTGAGCGGCACCAACAATATTTTCCGCAATAACAGTTTTGCTACTCCTGCACCTACCGCTGTTTCTGCGCTGGCAAACTGCTACGTGGCCAATAATATTTTCACCAACAATAACGGTACGCCTATTGGATTTACCAACTGCAACATAAAGAACAATCTTTTCTCCCAAAACCAGCCGCTGCCAGGTACGGCCGTCGGCAATCAGATCAACGTCAACATGGCCGATGTATATGCGGGTGGCACCACAGGAAGCTGGGATGCAAGATTTGTATTGAAAGCGGGCTCTCCTGCTATTGGTGCAGGTGTTACGGTTGGCAGTGTGGTTAGCCCCAATTGCGGTGCATTTGGAGGAACAGACCCTTACCGGCTTTCCGGTATTCCTGACGTTCCGGCTATCTACAGTCTTACGGTGCCTTCTTCAATTCCTTCCGGCACCAACAGCATGAACGTAACCTTCAGCACCCGGAGCAACAATTGATTTCATATAACCTAATACATTTTGTATGAAAATGATATTGACAATGTTGTTGCTATTGATGACGGTACTGGCCAAAGCGCAGGATCCCGATTATCCAGCCACTCCGCCAACTCCTTCCGACATCGTGACAGCTGAATATTTTATTGACACTGATCCGGGATTCGGAAACGGCATTGCTTTAATAACAGGTAACGGTATTGATCTTGCCGGCATTCTTGCCTCGGTCAATACTACATCATTGAGTAATGGTGTTCACCGTCTCGGTCTCCGCAGCCGGAACAGCAAAGGCAGCTGGAGTCATACATTAATCGAGGAGTTCCTCGTAAATTTTGATCCGGCTTATCCGTCTTCACCCGCAGCGGCTTCCAACATCGTAACCGCAGAATATTTCATCGACACTGATCCCGGCTTCGGCAATGGCATACCGTTGACAACCGGTACAGGTCAGAACCTGGCCGATATTATGGCATCGTTGAACACAACCGGTCTGGCCAATGGTACGCACACGCTCGGTATCCGCAGCAAAAACAATGATGGCAGCTGGAGCCACACAAATATTCAGGACTTCCTCGTTGATGATGACTTTGCTTATCCGCCCTCACCTGCCGCTCCGGGCAACATCACTCACGCCGAATATTTCTTTGACACCGATCCGGGTTTTGGCAACGGAACGGGCATCATCATTACGCCGGGTGTGGACCTGAATAACATAAACTTTACCGCCAATACCAGTTCGCTCCCTGACGGGCCGCATACGCTTTTCATCAGAAGCTTCGACGACTGGAGCATTACCAACTATGTAAGCTTTCTGAAAGGGTCACCGCTGCCGCTGGACTTTATTTCTTTCTCGGCCGTTGCCAGTGGTAACGACGTATTGCTCACCTGGCAAACAGAAAATGAAATCAATACCTCGCACTTTGATATCGAATGGAGCAGGAACGGACAGGATTTTACAAAAATTGCCGCGGAGACATCGGCCAATACATCAGGGCTTCACCAATACCGCTACCTCCATCTGTCGCCCGGTGAAGGCAGGCTGTATTACCGGCTGAAACAGGTAGACCAGAACAACGTATTTAAATACAGTAATACGGCTGTGGTAAATATGAGCAAAACGCAGAAAGCCTTGCTGTATCCGAATCCCGCCAACGATCTCATTACGCTTAAAAATATCAATGCAGCGGATATTTCCCTTATACAATTGCTGGATATGCATGGTCGGCAGATGATGCAGACGTACGTTGTAACGGGATTGCAATACGATATAAGTGGTTTGGGTAACGGAAGTTATCTGCTGCGTGTGCAGAAAAAGGATGGAACGGCAGAAGTCATACCGTTTATTAAACTGAAAAAATAGACAGGAACTTATCGATCACAGGCTGCCTCCTCCGGGAGGCAGTTCTTTTTTCGGGTAAAATCTGTTAATTGGGGTCTTGCGCAAGTCATTCGGGAGCTCTGCGTGCCGAATAATAGTTTTAAGAAAACCTTTTGACCATTTAAACGGTTATCCGTTGACACTGCTTATTGTGAGGCAGTTTTTGGCTACTTTTACACCCGTCTATGAATAAGTTTTTCGCCATCATACTGCTCTTCACCCTACCGCTGTGGGGAGCCGCGCAGGACTCGCTGCCTGTAAAAATCACTCCGTCCTTTGAACGCACCGGGCCGGAAGAAGTGACCGTTGTCCTGAAACTGGACATCAAGCCCGGTGTTAAGGTATTTGGCCTGGCCAAAGATTCTGCGGCGCAGCTTTTTTCGTCATTTGTTTTCGACTCAACGGCTGAAAAACTCCGTTCAGGTAAGCCGTTACAGTCATCCAATCTGAAAAAAGAAACCAATCCCGAATTGGGCGAAGTGGAGTTCTTTCAGGATTCTGCGGTTTGGAAGCAACAATTAAAGATCAGCAGTGGTGACAGCGCCTTTCTCAAAGGAACCGCCACGCTGCTTTACCAAAACGGCGAATCATTCGAGCCGGTAGAAGTTCCATTTAGAATAAATATCACCAGCGATGTTGCTGTTACAAGTGGCGTGGCAAATACAAATGAACAACCTGCCCGATCTTTGATCTGGATTTTCCTTTCTGCCTTTGGCGGTGGTTTGCTTGCCCTGCTCACTCCTTGCGTTTACTCGATGATTCCCGTGACCGTGAGCTTCTTTACAAAAAGAAGTAAAAGCCGTGCAGAAGGAATACGCAATGCTTTTTATTATTCCGTTTCTATCGTCGTCATCTTCACGCTGATTGGATTTCTCGTTACATTGATTTTCGGACCGGCAGCATTGAATAATCTTGCTACCAACTGGATCGCTAACATCGTCTTCTTTGCGATCTTCTTAATATTTGGTATTTCATTCCTTGGCGCATTTGAAATAACATTGCCCGCTTCCTGGTCTACCCGCGCGGACTCACGCGCAAGTACCGGAAGTTTCTGGGGAATATTTTTCATGGCCCTGACGCTTGTGATCGTTTCGTTCTCCTGTACCGGTCCGATCATCGGCAACCTGCTTGTATTAGCTTCCAAAGGAAGTTATTATGGTCCATTGGTAGGTATGTTTGGCTTCTCGCTCGCACTGGCGTTGCCTTTTGCCTTATTCGCTTTCTTCCCCAGCAAACTCAATTTGCTTGGGAAAGCCGGCGGATGGCTCAACTCGGTGAAGGTGACACTCGGTTTTCTCGAACTTGCACTGGCACTGAAGTTCTTGTCCAACGCGGACCTTGCGCGCAACTGGCGTATACTCGATCGTGAAGTATTCCTTTCACTCTGGATCGTTATTTTCCTTTTACTCGGATTATATCTTTTAGGCAAACTGCGTTTTCATCACGACGATGATCTTCCTAAGAATGATTTCGGCCATCCGTATCTTACCGTTACAAGATTATTCTTTGCCATAGGAGCGTTTACGTTCATGGTATACATGGTACCCGGACTGTGGGGTGCGCCGCTGAAAGGACTGAGTGCCTTTCTTCCTCCGATGGGTACGCAGGATTTTAATTCAGCTAAATCACAAGCGATGGCCGCGGGAGGATCATCCTCCAACAACGGAGCATTGCCTCATCCGCAAAAATATTATGAGGTAATGAAGAAGAATGAGCCGGATGTTGTAGTCAACAACGGTCTCGTTACTTATTTCGAATATGAAGAAGCCCTGGAAGTAGCGAAAAAAACCGGCAAGCCACTTATGCTCGACTTTACCGGCATCAATTGTATCAATTGCCGTAAGATGGAAGGACAGGTATGGAGTGATCCACGTGTGATGCAAAAATTGAAAGACGAATTTATCATCGCTTCCTTATTTGTCGATGTGCATCACGGGGTTGATCTTCCGCCTGCTCAACAATATTATTCCGAGGCCTTGAAAAAACAGGTAGAAACGCTGGGTGACCGTAATACCGATATTGCCGTTACGCGCTTCGGCGCCAACACACAGCCTTATTACTTTTTCCTTGATGGCAGTGAAAAAAGGCTGATCCAGGAAGGGTATGGTTATGATCCGGATGTAGATAAATTTCTCCGGCATTTGGATGCTGCGATTGCCGAATTCAAGAAGCGGAAGTGAAGAGGGAGTTTAAACAGCCGTTATAAGTTTTAAGTATAGATCGCCCAGATTCGCTCCCTGAGGCTCTCGAAGGGCGAATCTGGGCGACGTGTCACAAGGCTGTTTTCATTCACCTATTGTCTTATTCACGATTGACCATTCACCATTCACGAAAAAATAGCCTCCAGCTCCTTCAATGAATGCACCATATACGTCGGCTTGATACTTTCCGGTTCTATGCGCGTATGGTTCACAAACACCTGGTCCATGCCCACATTTATCGCACCCTGGATATCCGCATCCAGTGTATCACCCAGCATGATACCGCTCTCCGCAGTCGCGCCGGTTTTGCGGAATGCATATTCAAATATTTCTTTATTGGGCTTGAGACTGTTCGACCCTTCAGATGTGATCACTTCTCCGAAAAATTTATCCAGTCCGGAATAGCGCAGCTTCGAATGTTGCACGGTTTCAAATCCGTTGGTGATCAAATGCAACTGATAATTGCGGTCGCGTAAGTATCCGAGGATTTCAATTGTGTAAGGAAACAGCAGGTTGCGTGTCGGCAGCATCTCGAGGAACCGCTCGCTCATGCGCGTTGAAAGTTTATCGTCGGCAATTTTAAAATCCAGCAGCGATAACCACATCCGCTTTACGCGCAATTCCGCCTGCGGAATATACCCTTTTCGGTAACGTTCCCAGAGACGGTCGTTGTGTGCGAGATAATTGCGGTAGAAAAGATCAAAATCGTGTACGCCACGCTCTGCCAGCTCCATCTCGCTGTACAACTCAATCAATGTTGCGCGTGCATTTGCTTCGAAATCCCACAGCGTATGATCCAGATCAAAAAATAAATGCGTGTACTTTTTCATGATAAACAACGCCGGTTATCCGCCTTTCAGGGCTTCCATTACTTCTTCCCGTCGTCGCCGGCTGACTTCTACCCTCGATTGATCAAGCATGACCAACACGCCCTGGGCATGAGAAGATATTACGTGTTCTTTATTGACGATATGTGATTTGTGTACGCGTATAAAACCGTGCCCCGACAGTATCTCTTCGTACTCTTTCAGGGTCCGTGAGATCAGCAGTGGTTTTTGTTTGGCAAAATGAAACCAGGTATAGTTGCTCTCCCCTTCAAGACGAATGATCTCATGCGGGGAAAAGAAATAAGTGCCCTCGAGTGTCGGCAATGCGAGCTTGAATTCCTGCTGGCTGCCTGCTGAAATATTATGCAGCAGGTTGTTGTACAATCCCTGCTGGCCATCGCGTTGTTTGCAATGTATTTTATACCGGTCGATCGCCTGCCGCAATTCGTCGGCATCGATGGGTTTCAGGAGGTAATCCAGTGCGCTGAAGCGGATTGCTTCGATAGCATATTTATCATAGGCTGTCGTAAAAATAACAGACATATCACCCGCCCCGGTCTTCTTCAGTAATTCAAACCCCGTCATCACCGGCATTTGCACATCGAGAAAAAGAATATCCGGTTTTATCAGCGCGATCTTATTCATGCCATCATAACTGCCGATAGCTGTTTCCACAGCCGAAATTTCCGGCACATAACGCTCCACCATCAATTGTAATGTGTGAATCGCCGACAACTCATCATCTATGATCAACGCTTTTATCACGGTTCTAAATTACACAAAAGCCCTGCTATGCAGAAGCTTTACGGAGTTTATTATTTATCATTCATGCCGCAGTAAAGAATGAGGCGGACCATGGTTCCTTCCACTTCGCCATTTACACCAAGCAGGTCTTCTACCTGCACTTCAAAGGTTTGCTGATATTGTTGTTGCAATAATTGCAGGCGTTTTGTTACAAGTTGCAACCCGCGGGATTGATGCTGGCTGCTGGAGCCGGCCCGCAGCCTGGCCGACGCCTCGCGGCCAATACCATTGTCCGTAATCCGGCAGATCAGGAATTCGTCGTGGAACAAAGAAAAGTGAATATCGAGCCGCCGGTCACCGTCGCGCGGCATCAGGCCATGCCAGATAGCATTTTCTGCAAACGGTTGCAGCAACATCGGCGGAATTTTCAACTCGGCCGGATCCATGTCGTCGCCATGTACAATGCGGTAGTGAAAACTATTACCCAGCCTCAATTGTTCGAGCTGTAGATAGAGGTCGAGTATTTCTATTTCTTTTTCCAGGGAAATGAAATTGAATTCCGAATGCAGCAGTACCTCCCGTTGCAGACGGGAAAACCGCGACAGGTAACGGTTCGTCTGATCAATATCTCCTTTTAAAATAAACTGTTGGATGCTGTTGAGCGCATTGAAAATAAAATGCGGATTCATCTGCGTCCGCAACGAAGTCAATTGCGAAGTAGCCAGATCCTGGTTGAGCCTGAGTACTTCGATTTCCCTCTCCCGAGCCTGTTGTTGCGTTCTTATTTTATCGATCTTATCCGCACACAATGCAGCAATAGTGATCATGATCTGCAAATGCCGCGAGTTATAAAAATTACGGCGGTGATGTTCGCTGTCGATCACGCCGATCACCTCCTGCTTGTCGATGATCGGAACGGCCATCTCTGACAAACGCAATTGGTCATCTACTATATAACGCGGATCCAAGGTGGTGTCCGCTATGATGGCGGCTTTACCATCGCGTGCAACAGCGCCCACAATTCCCTGGCCCACCGGTATTTCGATCGGATTAACTATCTTCTTTTCCCCGGCGCTCTTAGGGCCCCATGCTGCTTTTTGTATCAGCACATCCCTGTCCACGTCGCGGAGGTAAATCACACAATCTTCAAATCCCAGTTTCGAGATACAATTCTTTGCCAAATCCCACAACATATCTTCCACATTCACATGACCGCTCATCGAGGTAGCAAAATAGTTGATCACCTGTTCCGTTTCCAGTTGGTATTGAAAGCCGGATGCTTTCAATTGCTGTAAAGCCGTCTTTTCTTCTTCCCGGTGCCGGATGCGCCGTTCTCTTAATCTTACCAGCCAGTAGCCACCCGCCAGTACAATCAGCAAGGCAAGGCCGATAAACCACCATTGTTTCCATACAGGTTCCTTTATGCGGAAAACATAAGAGGCCGCACCGCTCCAGTTATTGTTGCCCGCTGCGGCCATTACTTCAAAACGGTAGCGGCCGGGAGACAGATGACGGAAGGTGATCGACCGCAGGCTACCCGCGTCGATCCAGGAAGTGTCGGTTCCCATCAAGCGGTACCGGTATCTTATGCGTCTCGCATCCGAAAGATGTACCGACAGAAAGTGAAAGGTGATACTGTTGGAGGAATAAGGTAGTTGCAGATGATCCGGCAGTTCCCCGGTTCTGTCAACTTCGATAGTATTGGGTATTAACGTATCACCGTTGGACCCTGTGGTGATGCCGGTGATCACGGGAACAGGCACCGTGTATTGCGTGCTCACAGCAGCCGGATGAAAATAGCTGACTCCGGATGAAGTGGCCACCCATATGCGTTGATGACTGTCCTGCAACAGCCGCACGCCATGAAACGGCTTGTCCTGGAATCCCTGCATCACGCCATAGTTGTCGATGATACAACGATCCGGCCCATCGGGTGTCAATCTTGTTATACCACGGTTGTTCACAGCCCATACACGCTGGTCGTTATCGCGGAGCAAACGGAGATAGATGGATGAGGCAAGACCATCGGCGGGCAGCAGTGATTTACGAAAACGGATAACGCCATTTTCATAAGAACAACAAAGAATACCGTCACCCACCGTACTGATCCAGATATGACCCGAAGGGTCCATGATGATATCTGTCATGATATAGGCTTGCCGCGGAGAACCGGTGATATTGAGCGGCTCCAATGAATCATTTTTTATTTCCAGTAATCCGGAATTGCCTGCAAAAAACAGCCGGCCATCGTGCGTACGGACAGCACTCCGTACAACCGGAAAATCCGTACCATTCGCCGGACAAGTATAGGTGATAAAAGAAGGCCTGTCTTTCTCAGCATAATTTATCTGCGTTACGCCACCATCTCCCATGGCATATAAAATGCCCGGTTCGCCGGCAAGGAGTTGATAACATGTATTATCAAGTACTCCGTCTTTAACAGAAAAAAATTTCACGCTGCCCTTATATGACCTTGCCAGGCCATGATTCACAGACGTCAGCCACAATGCACCGTTGGCATCTTCGAGTGCACTCGTGATTTCCGCACCCGGAAATATTTTTTGAAACTGTTTAAAATCAGCGGCAGCGGATTGCCGGATAAAAAGTTCTCCTTTTCCCGAACCTAATAACAGACTGCCGTCTGTGCGTTCGGTCAATGCAAACCCGTTGATGGATGGAATGAGCGTAAAAATATTTCTTTGCACAAAAAGCAACTGTTCATGCGTACCAATCCACCAGTCATTCATTTTATCATTGAAAAAACAGCTTTGCCAACTGCTGTACATGGCGGGCAACGGCACACGCAACGACAATCGACCCGATGCGCGATCATAATTATAAATGCCCGTACCACTCAGCAGGTATAAACTGTCACCTTTTTTGAGCAGGGCATCACTAGTGCCGGCAGGTGTGACAAGCTTATCACAGCGATCGCCGGAGAGGCGGTACAATCCGCTTTGCAGCGCGGAGAAGTAAATATCTTTTCCTGAAGCGGCCAATCCTGTTATATAGTCGCTTTCTCCCATGCGGCAGCAGACCTTGATCTGGCGGCCATTCCAGGAGAAAAGATTATTTCCATCGGTAAAATAGATAAGTCCGTCGGCGGCCACTCCTTTGGATATGCAAGGTTGAGTGGGGGAATTTTGTTTCCAGGCGGGCAATAAAAATTTGTCCCAGTTGGTTTGTTTTGTTTTCAATAGTTCACGGCGGGTGGATTTGGTGAGCAGGACGGGACCTTCACCTGTAGCCAGCCACAGACTATCCGTTTTGCCGAAAAACTGGTAAACGGGAAAAGGCCGTTCTGCCCTTACAAACTCGAGGTTCGGAAAACGATAAAAGAACAATCCTTTTTCTGTGCCGATCCAGATCGTGCCTTCTCCGTCTTCGGTAACCGCATTCACTTTTCCCACTCTTTCATTGCCGGCAAACAATAAATTTTCAAACCGATAGCCATCAAAACGGCTCAGGCCGGTGGCATGACCGATCCATAAAAAATTGCGGCTGTCCTGGAATAAGCAACTGATGTTGGAAGAAGCAAGACCTTCGCGCGGGGTAAGTTCACGGAAATTAAAAGCGTCGCTTTGCGCATGCAGGGCAGGCGTAAAACAATGCAAGGTCAGTAAGATCAGCAACCGCAGGCGTCGCCGGAAAAGTGGAGCCGGTGGCAAAAGAATCTTTTTCTGAAAGTACTGATTTTTTGCAGCATCGGACAGCCCGGTTTTCGGGTTGAATGAGGCAAAGGTGGAATTCACCGAGCCAACGTTTTAACCTTCGGAGGATTCGGGTTAATTTTACCGTTCAGGAAAAAATAAGGTATGCAAAATTCACGTGTTGCCGTTGTCACCGGCGCTTCCCGCGGTATCGGAAAAGCCATTGCTGAAAAGCTGGCGGCAAATGGTTTCGATCTGTTGCTCGTTTCGCGTAATGAATTCAAACTCTACCAGGCCCTGGAGGAGTTGCTGCTGAAATATCCCGGCGTTTCTATCAAAGCCAGGGCGTTTGATCTTTCCGATGCTGCTGCCACAAAGGCCTGCAGCGATTGGATACTCAGCAACACCAGCGCGCCGGCTGTGCTGGTCAACAACGCCGGTACATTTTTGCCCGGTGATATTTATAAACAGGAAGAGGGCGTATTGGAAAGTCAGCTGGCCACCAACCTGTACAGCGCTTATCATCTCACGCGCACCCTGCTTCCCGCCATGACCGCACAGAAAAGCGGGCACATTTTCAATATCTGTTCCATTGCTTCGCTGCGGGCCTATCCGAATGGCGGCGCCTACAGTATTAGTAAATTTGCCTTGTATGGTTTTTCGCAGAACCTGCGGGAAGAAATGAAACCGCATGGCATTAAAGTAACGGCGGTACTTCCCGGTGCGGTAATGACCGACTCCTGGGCGGGATTCGATAATTCGCAGGGACGTATTATGGAAGCTGCCGACATTGCTAATATGGTGTATGCGGCCACGCAACTATCGCCGCAGGCCTGCGTGGAAGACATCATCATCAGGCCGCAACTCGGCGATCTCTGATCCGCTGAAACCGCCTGACTACCATTTGTCAAAAACATAGCCTGCTTCTTTTATCCTGCTTTATTTTACAGCCACTGATCTGAAAATGAATCGGATATTTCTATTCATATTAATGCTGATGACCGGCTTTGCGGCTAATGCACAACCGGTATTCGAGACCATAGCGCCCGAGCGGCCCGTGGTTGTTGGCGAATCATTTGTGGTGCAATACCTGGTGGATGCAAGCCAGGTCAACGGTTTTGAAATCCCTTCTTTTTATCCGTTCCGCGCCGTAGAGGGACCGACGGAATACCCTGTGAAAAATCAGCAACGCGGCGTCAAGAATCTTGTGTATACATTGACGGCCATTACTTCCGGACATTTCACTTTACCAAGAGCCGTGGGTCAATACAAGGGCCGCGATGTTTACAGCAGAGCCGTTGCCATCGATGTGCTGAGTTCCGCAGATGCAGAACAGATAGAAAAACTCAGTCTCAGCAATCAGAAAGGTCCGGCCTTGAAGCCCGGACAAAACGCCGAATCATTTGTAAAGGACAATGTATTTATAAAAGCAGAGATCAATCGTCAGCAATGTTATGTTGGCCAGCCGGTCGTTGCTACGTTCAAACTCTATTCAGCGCTTCACGTGAATGCGCTCATCGAGAAGAACCCGGCATTTTACGGTTTCACGGCACTCGACATGGTTAACCTGGCAGACAGTATCAGCAATACTGAAATAATCAGGGGAAAAGTATTTAATGTGCACGTGATCCGCAAGGTGCAGCTCTATCCTATACAGGCCGGACGTTTCCGCATCGACCCGATGGAACTACTGACCAGCGTGGATCCGGCAACAGTGGGTCATCCGGAGCAGAAAATAACCGAAGGCGTTGCCGCGGATGATAGCGGGAAATCGCAATACAAAACGCGGATCAGTTCACCTGAATTATTTGTAACGGTCAATCCGCTGCCTGTAGCGGGGCAACCGGAAGCATTTGAAGGCGCAACGGGTAATTTTTCTATAAAAGCCGATCTGTCTGCGCCGCGGCTGGCGCGCAATGAAGAAGGGCAATTGATCATTACGATAGTAGGCAAAGGCAACTTCACGCAGATTGCGGCACCCGCCATAGCCTGGCCAAAAGGCATCGAAGGATTTGACTCGTCGGTAACGGACAAGCTGGATAAAAAGTTAAGTCCGGTTTCCGGCAGCCGCAGCTTCCGTTATTCATTTGTATCGGATACGCCGGGAGATTATACCATTCCCTCCATCAGCTTTGTATTCTTCGATAGCGACAGTAACCGTTATAAAACGCTTTCTACGCAACCGCTTCAGGTAACTGTCGAAAATCGTTTAAAAGAAACGGCGCCGAAGCTGGCCACTTATTCAACCGAAGGAGAATCCCGCAGTTGGTGGCTCATCATTGCTATTTTGCTGATACTGGCTTCCGCGATAGGCATATTGATTTGGAAAAATAAAAAGCCCGAACCCTCATCCGGGGTGGTCAATGTATTGCCTGAACGTAAATCTTCAGGAGCGTTTCTCGCCGCCGCACGCGAACACCTGCATGACTCGGGTTTTTATCAATACCTGCAGTCCGGCATCTGGCAATTCATTGGCGATCGTTATAATCTTGCCGGCAGCAGCATGAGCAAAAGCAATTTGTTATCGGTACTTACACAACGGCAAACGCCGGAAGCCGATCAGCAGGAATTGCTGCAGTTGCTGCAGGAAACGGAAACCGGCATTTATACCATCGCCAGCCTTGATCACGACCGGGAGGCGCTGCTGAGTCGAGCGGAGGTATTGTTGGGGAAACTGGATGAGAGTGGTAAGTTGTAAGTGGTAAGTAATAAGTCTTATATTCCCTATAAACGAACCTGGCTGTTAACTTATCACTTAAAACTTATTACCTTAACCCTTCTCACTCCGAATACTTATACCCCACTCCCCTGACGGAATGAAAGAACCGCGGATTGCGGCTGTCATCTTCAAAATATTTGCGGAAGTTGAGAATGAAATTGTCGATGGTGCGGGTGGTAGGATATACATTATAACCCCACACCGATTGCAGGATCTTTTCTCTTGGCACCACCTCATTTTTATTTTCGATCAGCAACTTCAGCAACATGGTTTCTTTTTTACTGAGCTGGATCTTGCTGCCGGTGCGGGTTACCGCCTCCTGCGCCTTGAAGTCGATGAGATTGTTGCCAAAGGAGTAGCTATTGCCTACAGTGGATTTTTCCTGGATTTTTTTATTCTTGTTGATCAATTTGTTTACACGCAACAGGAGTTCTTCCAGGTTAAACGGCTTGGTAAGGTAATCGTCGGCGCCTTTTTTCAGACCAAGTACACGATCGGCGCTGCTGTTCTTGGCACTGAGGATCAGGATAGGCACTTCGTTGTTGCTGATGCGGATCGTTTCCGCCACAGTAATGCCATCCATTTCAGGCAACATAACATCGAGAATAATGAGATCGAAATATTCGTTCTGTAATGCTTCGAGTGCAGCAGAACCGTCGTAAGCGGAAGTAATGGTGTACCCTTCGAGTTCAAGATTCAGCTTGAGCGCTTCATGCAGATTTTGCTCATCTTCTACCAGCAGGATCGTTGTTTTATGCGCTGCATTCATAGTCAGACAATTTGTTGGGCAAAAGCGCTTCCGGTCTTATTATTCCTATTTCCTTTCGGGTAAGCTTATGCCAGTTGAAAAGTAACGGCAAATTTACTTCCAGTTGGAGTATGATTTGTCACCGAAATGTCGGCATTGTGATCGCGGGCGATCTTGCTGCAAAGGTACAGACCCAGCCCGGTTCCCTGCGTTTTTCGTGTTTCTTCGTTGCCGATCCGGTAGAACTTCTCAAAGATGTTCTTCTTCTCTTCATCCGGCACGCCCGGACCTTCATCGGTGATCTCCAGTTTTACCAGCTTCCCGTCCGGATAAAGGCTGGCATGCACAGGTTTGTCCTTGGGTGAATACTTGAGGGCATTTTCCACGAGGTTATTGATCAGCAGTTCCAGTAGCAATGGATCGCCTTTTACGTCCATGTCGGGCATGATATCATCCGTCAGCTGACGATCAGGGAAACGGTTGCGAAAAGCATTCATACAAGCCCGCAACAGGTCCGACAGGTCGAGTTCTTCGCGGGACCAGGTATAACGGCCTCCTTCGAGCTGTGAAGACACAAGAATATTATTGGTAAGCGAATTGAGCCGTGACGTTTCTTCGAGCGTCATGCGGATCAGCTTTTGCCGGCGTGGTTCGTCGAGCTGGTGCCGTTGAAGCGTTTCAAGGTTGAGGCGCGCCACGGCAATCGGCGTTTTCAATTCGTGGGTTACGGCCATCATAAAGTTCTGCTGCTGAAGTTGCAGCCTGAACTGGCGGCGTACGGAACGGTATACGAAAGCGGCGCCTATCAGGATCAGTACGAGGAATACGATGCCTTCGCCGATATGTTTGGTGCTGCTGCGGCGGTATAGATCGTTGATGGCCGCCAGCTGGTTTTTATACAAGGCCGGAGAAATGGTGCTGTCGAGCGTAGCATCCAGTTGATGCACTTTGAACATACGCATCTGGTCGTTCTGCCGTTCCAGGGAGATCAGCCACCAGATCAATGCCGCTACAATATAGATCAGCATCATCCAGTAAATGATCGTTGCACGGCGGAGTTTTTTACGCGTATCGGCCATGAGCGTTGAATTGATCGTCAGCGTACTTTCTCCAGGCGGATGCCTGCATCGAGTACATATTTCAGGGGATCTTCCCGCATGATCTGCTGAAGCGTGAATGTATAAGTACCTGCCCGGAACGGTTGCGGAGGTCCGAGCGCGCGGCGGTGATAATAGATATCGTCCATACCGGTACCTATCCAGCCCTCATTGTTGGCAAGCGTTACATCTTCCCGGTTGTTGACAACGGTGGCGGATCCTGGCGCTTTGATACCTAAATCGATAAAGATGTTGGTAAACTTGTACTGGTCAGTATGCCTCATTACGAAGAATACCTGGTACAGGGAGGTGGTATCCGTGATCTCAAAAGTAAAGCTGGGTTTATAACCGCTCTTCCATTCCTGTCCGGACATGGTTGCCGTTTTCTCATACAGGTCTACTGTTGTACAACCATACAACCCGAGCATAAGGGCAGCGCAATAAAAAAGCTTTTTCAAGAGATTATCTTTTGGGGCAAAAATAATACATGCCCGGCGTAGCCGGAAACGCAGTACTTAAAGAACGTTCAATACCTGCTCTTTGGCTTTCTCCAGTTCGTCCTTCATCAGCACCACACATTTCTGAATGGTGGAATCGTAGGCTTTGGAACCGGTGGTATTGATCTCGCGTCCGATCTCCTGCAGGATGAAGGATAATTTTTTCCCTTTTGCGTCTTCCGGCTCCTGGAGGATGGAACGGAAATATTCGCAGTGGTTTTTGAGGCGGACCTGCTCTTCGCTGATATCGATCTTTTCGATGTAGTAAATCAGTTCCTGCTCCAGGCGGTTGGCATCGTAATTTTCCTTGCCTACTTTTTCTTCCAGCAGGCGCGTGATGCCTTCGCGAATCTTTTGCTGGCGCAAGGGTTCGAGGCGCGCTACTTCATCCTGCTGATAAAGAATATTGGTGATCCGGGTCAGCAGATCCTGCTCGAGCGACTGGCCTTCATGCAGCCGATGCTGGTTGAGGTTGCCTGCCGCTTCGCGGAGCGTACCCTGGAATGCTTTCCATTCGTCGTCGTTGAGCGTCTCGCTGCTCGGTGTAATTACTTCGGGCAGTTTTACGAGCGTACTTAATATATGAGAAGGGTCGAGTCCGAGTGATGCCGACAACTCTGCCAGCGGCTGGTAATACGCTTTGGCCAACGACGTGTTGATGGTTACGGGCTTTGCACTGCCGGTGTCTTTCAGACTGATCACACAATCTACCGTACCGCGCGACAACTGCTCGGAAAGAATACGGCGGATATCAAATTCAAAAGGCTTAAGAATCGCAGGAATCTTAAGAGACAATTCAAATTGTTTTCCGTTGAGCGACTTGATATCGGCAAGAAAGGTCTTATCTCCGATGGTGTGTTCCGCCCGGCCAAAACCGGTCATTGACTTAAGCATGCAAATGTGTTTGTTGTAAAGATATAGATTAGGCGTTGCATCAGGAGAAAATAAGCATTTGCAACATTTACTTAAAATAAAAACCCCCTCGGAGAACCGAAGGGATTATTTATATAGATGGGTTAGTAAGTACGGGAAATAAATTTCCCAACACAATATTAAATATAATTTTTACTATCCAAAAAATATTTGATAACAATTTTATTCACATTTTAAAACAGGCTGTGGATAAGCAGGGCCGTTTTAAGCCGTAGCCGTTAACGTTTTCAACAACATTATTTATCATTCGATTCAACTTCACCAATCTTATAGGCTTTTATACGATCGGCTGAAACACTGATGAAACAAGGGTTTCAGCCGATCATGTTTTTTTATATTATCACAAACACAACAACGCTTCACTCAAAAAATTTCACTTTATACTACTCCTTTTTTTAACCAATACCGGTCTCGGATAAAGGCTTTCTTGTCCCGAAAAAAAATTGCCTGTACATCCCCCGGAGCAAGCCGCCGGCCTACCTTTGCGTAAACTTTTGTGTCATGAGATTTGAGCAACCCATACCTCTCACAACCATTGCAGAACTAATCGGTGCCGAACTGATTGGTAACACAACAGCTGCTGCAACGGGTATAAATGAGATCCATAAAGTAGAAGAAGGTGATCTTGTTTTTGTAGATCATCCAAAGTATTATGATAAGTGTATTCATTCCGCAGCAAGCTTTATCATCATCAATAAAATAGCTGATTTCCCCTCTGAAAAAGCGTTACTGATCGTTGATGAACCTTTCGAAGCGTACCTGAAAATTGTCAGACGCTACCGCCCGTTCGAACCTTCCATGCGACAGGTAAGTATCAGCGCCACCATCGGTGAAGGATCTCTTATAATGCCCGGCGCCTACATCGGCAACCAGGTGAAGATCGGACGCAACTGCATCATTCATCCCAACGTTACCATCCTCGATTATTGCATCATCGGCGACGACGTGATCATACAGGCAGGCACCACCATCGGCAGCGACGCCTTTTATTACAACAAGAAAACCAACCGCCCCATTCATTATAAAAAAATGGACAGTTGCGGACGTGTAGTGATCGGCAATGGCGTGGAGATCGGTGCGGGATGCACCATCGACCGCGGCGTAACAGCCGACACCACCATCGGCGACGGCACCAAGATGGATAACATGGTACACATCGGCCATGATACCATCGTAGGACGCAATTGCCTGTTTGCCGCGCAGGTCGGCATCGCAGGTGCCACCACTATCGAAGACGATGTTGTTCTCTGGGGACAGGTAGGCGTAAGTAAAACCCTTACCATCGGCAAAGGCGCCGTAGTAAATGCGCAGAGCGGTGTGCCACATTCTTTGGAAGGTGGAAAAGCCTACTTCGGTTCACCGGCAGAAAATGCGCGCGACAAAATGAAAGAACTGGTCTGGGTAAAACGCATTCCTGAAATATGGAACCGCCTTACCAAAAATGAAAAGTCCTGATAACAACAAACCCGCCTCTCCGGCGGGTTTGTCCATTTTATAAGATTACCATTCCTATGGTATATAATCGTACGGTAAAAGATCGGCGATATTTTTCCAGCTCCAGTATCCCTGGTTGATCCAGTCGCGCTGATCATAGTAATAACCATTCTCTTTGATCGCAATCCAGTTTTTAATATCGACATAAGAGATTTGTACCGGCACATCTTTCGGCAGCTTAAACCGCATCAGGTATTCGGGCTCCGGTCGCCGCTCATAGGTTACGCTGATCTTCCGCGGAAACCAGATCTCCACTTCACCCGTGCTATCCACCGCGCCATAGTATGTTGAATCGTATACATTCGCAATCGTGTTGAAGAGAGTGTTATTCTTTTCATCCAGCAATCCGATACGGAATCCTTCCTGCTGCATGGTACTGTCGTAATAACTACGCATGAAGTGCAGCTTACTCCCCATATAAGCTTTGCCGCGATTGGCCGACCATGTTTTCATCATGGAAAAGCTGCTGTCCATCGGGCTGAACAGGCAGTATCCTTTGTAAAGACTGATGTCGGTGTTATAATAATAAACGAAGGAGTCGAGGTTGTAGGTGAGTTTGTACCCCAGTGCGCGGTTGGTAACCTTCAGCGGCTCCGTAGCGAGTACGCGCAGTTTATTACTTTTTTTAAGGAAATAAAATTTCAGCACATCCGGATTTTCCAGCGTGCATTGTGCGGCATTGGGTGTGGAACCCACAAATTGTTCAAAAAAGAACCGGCCATATTTTTCCCAACCATCCGGTACTTCGTTGCTGCTTTTGATCACCACTTCGCTCATGCTGCGGTCTTCCTTTACCATTTCAATCGGCGGCAGCACATTATCGGCCTGGCTGATGCGGATCAGTCTTGTACGGTAGCCGGTATAGGTAATGATTAATTCGTATCCGCCGGAGCGAAGCTGCAGACTAAACTGACCTTCACGGTTGGTGGTGGTACCGATGGTTGTATTCTGACAAAACACCGATGCGGCAGACAAAGGCTCGCGGCTGGCGGAATCAATGATGGTGCCGCTTACAGTGAACTGCTGCGCCGAAACGGAACCTGCCAGCAGGCAGAACAACAGGGAAAGAAAAATGTGAGTTTGTTTCATAGCTATCTGAATTGGACTAAAGATACGATGATTGTTATGCACCCTGTTGCGCCTTGTATTGTTCGCAAGCCCCGTGGATGGCCTGCTCGAGCGGAGTGAACTGAAAACCAGGGAGTGTGTTTAAAATTTTCTGATTGTTAAATCGTGTTTTGCTGTGGGCTACGCGGGCGCTTTCTTTTGTAAGCAACGGTTTATGCCCGGAGAAAAACGATTTTATTTTTTCCATGCGCCAGGCGATGGCGGCCAGCAATGGCGTGGTTTGCCTGTGCGGACGGCGGCGGTTAAATCCATCGGCGATGGTTTCCAATAATTTTTTAAAGGGCCAGTTGTCGCCGTTTACAATGAACCGGCTTTCGGTTATATCGTTTTGCAGCATGGCCACGGTGGCACGGGCAACATCTTTCACCGCTACAAAACCATTGATGCCGGGGCTGTACCAGGGAAATCCATTGTACATATTTCTGAAAATAGCGCTGCTGCTGCTGTGCCAGTCGCCGTAACCCAGAATCGTGGACGGGTTGAGGATCACTGCGGGCAGGCCTTCGCCCATGGCACGCCATACTTCGAGTTCACCGCGGTATTTACTTTTGGCGTAGTGCGTATTTATTTTTGTGTCTTCCCATTTTTTGTCTTCATCCACCATGCCACCATCGGCCGTGCGTCCCAACGCGGCAACGGAACTGATATGCACCACGCGTTTTACCCCGGCCTCCAATGCCATATTCATAACATTGGCGGTACCGTCTACATTTACCTGGTACATCTGGCGGCGGTCTTCTTTGGCAAATGATACAACTGCTGCAGAATGAATAACGGCATCAACATCCACCAATGCATCTTGTAAAGAAACCACATCAAGGATATCACCTTCCACCCATTCTACGTTGTCCCAGGTTGTTTGCGGAATAAAAAATGGCAGCTTGCTGCTGTTGCGGCGTAATGCCCGTACAGCATAGCCCTGCCGCACCAGCTCATCGATAATGTAAGCGCCTAAAAAGCCTGTGCCTCCTGTAACCAGGACTGTTGTCTCCTTCAATTATTTCTCTGATTGATAATGATAAAAACCTTTTCCTGTTTTCTGCCCGAGTTCACCCTTTTTTACCAACGCCTCCTGGATGTAGGATGGACGCAGGCGCTCGGGCCTGCCGAGTTGTTCGTATACCGACGAACTAACGGCATAGTTAACATCATGGCCGATCAGGTCCATCAGGCGGAACGGACCAAGCCGGAAACCCAATCCTTCCAGTAGTTGATCCAATGTTGCCGGATCCGCATGTCCTTCTTCCACCAGCCGCAACGCTTCCGTATAATAAGGTCTCGCTACACGGTTCACAATAAAACCCGGACGGTCTTTACAGCGCACCGGCGTTTTGCCCATGCGGCGTGTAAGATCGGTGAGTGTTGCTGCCACTTCAGGAGCAGTCTGTGTTCCCTCCACGATCTCCACCAGTTTCATCAGCGGTGCGGGATTAAAGAAGTGCATGCCTGCTACTCTTGAAGGAGCAAGGGTTGCTTCAGCAATCGCAGAAACGGAAAGAGAAGAAGTATTGGTAGCGAAAATGGCCGTTTCGCTGTTTTGTTTTATTAATGTATTGAACAAAGCAGCTTTGGGTTCCGGTTTTTCAATGATCGCTTCGATAAACACATCTGCGGTACACTCCGAAAGCCCGCCGGTAAAATGAATGCGGTTGAAAATTGTGGCGGCTTCTCCGGCTTGTAATTTCCCTTTGCTCTCGAGACGTTCGAGTTGGCGCTGCAACTGATCACGTGCCTGCGTCAGTACATTTTCATTCAGCTCATACAACAATGTGGAGAATCCGGCTGTTGCAGCTACCTGGGCGATACCGCTGCCCATGGTGCCTGCGCCGCAAACACAAATACGGTTGATTGTCACGAGAAGGGTTTGTACAAATATAAGCCGAACCGGCCGGACCTGTTATTTATTGAAAAAACTCCTATCTTAAATCAATCATTCTACCATTATGACCCAACCTACTTCTACTACCAGCCGGCCAATCTCGAGAGTACCATTGAATATGAGTTTCCTGGTGGCCATGGCACTTTTTGTGCTTCCGTTTGTCAATATCCGTTGCATGTACTCTCAGCAACGTGTCACCGGTGTGCAGCTGGTAACAGGTTTTGAAAACAGCAATGATTTTATGGGAATCGGTAATCGTTCATTGGAGCGCAACCAGCCAAACGTGGGCAAGCGTACACAACCGAATGTGTTTGCGATCCTCGCTTTGGTAGCTGGTATTGCCGGCTTCGGTGTATCGTTCAGTTCATCGCGCAAAGCAGGCCAGTGGTGTTTTGCCGCGGCATTGGCTGGTGTAACGGCACTGGTCATTCTGTTCATCGACATAAAATCATCGGTGAAAAAAATAGACCTGGGCGATTTGGGAAAAAGCAATGAAATGAACCTGCAACTGACGGCCGAGTTTACGGAATGGTATTATTTATGTGTAATCGCCTTTGCCGTGAGTGCCTATTTTGCACGCAGATACATGCTCGCTGTAAACAAGGTATTGTTGCTGCGGGAACTGGATCTACCTTCGACAGGCTCAGGGACCACCCCATTGAGCCCTTCGGGAGCCTCAGGGACCGCACAAGACGATCAGACCGCGTGAGTAAATTGTTTCAGGAAGCGAAGATCGTTTTCACTGAAGAGGCGGATATCGCTGATACCATACTTCAGCAAAGCCGGACGTTCGATGCCCATACCGAATGCAAAGCCGGTGTATTTATTGGGGTCGATGTTGCAGTTTTGTAATACGTTGGGATGCACCATGCCACAACCAAGAATCTCTACCCATCCGGTTTTCTTACAGATATTACAACCGCTGCCGCCGCAGATAAAACAGGTCACATCCATTTCGGCGCTGGGCTCGGTGAACGGGAAGTAAGACGGACGGAAACGCACTTTCACATCTTTACCATACATTTCTTTTACGAAGAAATACAAGGTCTGCTTCAGATCGGCGAATGATACATTCTCGTCGATGTACAACCCTTCCACCTGGTGGAAGAAGCAGTGGCTGCGTGCACTCACCGTTTCATTTCTGTAAACACGGCCGGGCATCAACATGCGGATAGGCAGTTTGCCTTTTTCCATTTCGCGGATCTGTACGCTGCTGGTATGTGTGCGCAAAACCCAGTCCGGGTTCTGCTGGATATAAAAGGTATCCTGCATGTCGCGTGCAGGGTGATGTTCGGGCAGATTGAGTGCACCGAAGTTGTGCCAGTCATCTTCGATCTCGGGACCTTCTGCAACGGCAAAGCCGAGGCGTTGGAAAATAGACACAATGCGGTTGCGCATCAGCGTGATCGGATGACGGCCGCCCAAAGGAATGAGATCGCCGGGAAGAGAAAGATCGATGGCTGCAGTTTGTTCTGCATCACCACTTACACCGGCTTTCAATTCTTCAAAACGCGCTTCGGCGTATTGTTTGAATTCATTCAGCAATTGTCCGGCCTCTTTACGTTGGTCGGCAGCCACATTGCGCATTTCGCCCATGATGGCTTTTACCACCCCTTTTGTTCCAAGGTATTTAATGCGGAATGCTTCGGCTTCTTTGGCATCTGCGGCCTGAGCGGCGGCCATTTCCTTCTTGTATTCCTCGATCTGCGATATCAACTGTTGCATAAGGCAGCAAAGATAAGGAATGGCCAACACACCCGTAACGTTCCGGCGGCTAACACCCGTTGGCAGTACACGTCTTCAAATTATGGGCTAATCCTGTATCTTGCAGCCCGTATGTCAGACTATCTCAACATTGCGGATTTCCTTTCTCCGGTTAACTTATCCGCCATTACCGACGACGAGGGTTATAAAGACGGACAGCTCGGCAAGTTCATCGATGTATATGAAGAAAGTTTCCCCGACCTGGACGAAGCACATTTTGTGATCGTGGGTTGCGGCGAGATCAGGGGAAGTGGTGTACCGCGCCGCGAGAACGACGCGCCGGATGTGATCCGCCGCCAGTTTTACCAATTGTTTTTCTGGCATACCGACACGCGCATCGCCGACATCGGCAATGTAAAAACCGGTGCTTCTTACAACGATTCGCATGCGGCATTGAAAATGGTGATCACCGAACTGATCAATGAAGGCAAAACCGTTATCATTCTCGGCGGATCGCACGATCTCACGCTTGCACAATACTATGCTTATGCCGACAAGCGCCAGGTGATCGAAGCGGCCTGCGTGGATGCCCTCATCGACCTGGACATGGAGGCTCCTTTCCGTCACCAGCATTTTTTAATGGAAATGCTGACCGGCGAGCCCAACTTCATGCGGCATTACAACCATATCGGATTTCAGAGCTATTATGTACATCCGCGGATGCTGGAGACAATGGACAAACTCCGGTTTGATTGTTTCCGCGTGGGTCATGTAAAGGAACGTATAGAAGAAATGGAACCCGTGATCCGCAACTGCCAGTTGTTTTCCTTTGACATATCGGCGATTGCCAGTGCCTATGCACCGGCATCCAAACTTTCTCCTAATGGCTTCAATGGTGAGGAAGCCTGCGTACTGATGCAACACGCAGGCATGAGCCCCAACGTCAATACCATCGGTATTTATGGTTATGATCCGCAACTGGACAATGAGCAACTGACTGCCAAGCAGATCGCTCACATGTTGTGGTATACCATCGACGGCCGCAGCCGTGGCCGCCGCGAAGCCTCCCTCGACGACAGAGACGCGTTCAACGAATTCCATACTGCTTTTGCAGAAGTAGAAACCATTTTTCTCCAAAGCAAAAGAACCGGCCGCTGGTGGATGCAATTACCCGATCAACGGTTTATCGCCTGCAGCTACCGCGATTATCACCTCGCCAGCAATAATGAGATCCCTGAAAGATGGATCCGTGCACAGGAAAGAGGCTGACACCGGACAGTACGTTGAACTTAAACAACGTCTGGTATCATCATGAAAAAAATACGCACCGGCATCGCCTCCTTCGGCATGAGTGGCAAGATATTCCATGCCCCTTTCATCCAGGCACATCCGGGATACGAACTGGCCGCTATCGTAGAACGACATAAAAACGATTCAAGAGAACTCTACCCCGACACCATTCTCTATCGTTCGGTGGAAGATATGCTCGCCGATGACTCACTGGAACTGATCATCGTCAACACGCCCGTGCAATTACACGTTGAACATACCCGCGCCGCTTTGCTCGCAGGCAAACACGTGGTGACCGAAAAACCATTTACCGTTACGCCCGAAGAAGCACGCGAACTTGATAATCTCGCTAAAGAAAAAGGCCTGGTATTGAGTGTGTACCAGAACCGCCGCTACGACTGCGATTACCGCGCCGTTAAAAAAGTAATCGGGGAAAACTTATTGGGAAAAGTGGTGGAAGCCGAGATCCGTTACGATCGTTACCGCCCCGAAGCATCGGGCAAACAACACAAGGAAGGCGATCTTCCCGGATCAGGTACTTTGCATGATTTGGGTGCGCACCTGGCGGATCAGGCATTGCAGCTCTTTGGCCGTCCGGAAAAAGTATTTGCCGACCTGCGCACTTTACGCAGTGGCGTAAAGGCGAATGATTATTTTGAAATATTGCTGTATTATCCCGAACTGCGCGTGCGCCTGAAATCGACCATGCTCGCGAGAGAAACTTATCCGGCTTATATTATTCATGGTACCGAAGGCAGTTTCTTCCAGCAACGTTCCGACGTACAGGAAGAGTTGCTGGCCGCCGGGCAAAAACCTTCACTGGAAGATTGGGCTCCAGCTCCTTCCCAACCCGACGGATTGCTCCACACGCGGATCGGTAATGAAGTAGTAAGAAAAGAAACCACTTCCTCTCCTGGTAATTACATGGGCTACTATGATGACCTTTATAAAACCCTTCGTGAAGGAGCGCCCAATGTGGTACCCGCGGCCCAGGCCGTGCAGACGATGGAATTGCTGGCCGCGGCAGAGCGATCGGCGACGGAAGGTAAAGTGATTGAATTCGGAATGTGAAAATGTGCCGCAGCTTTGCGCCTTAATTACTTTGCGTCTTTGCGTGAAAAAGAGGTCCCGGTTTCACGCAAAGCGACATAAGATGCAAAGGCGCAAAGATTATTGACTTATTCATTTATTGACTATTCACCATTCACTCTTTTGACTATTCGCCATTCAATCTTTTGAATTTTGATTTTTGAATTTTGAATTGATATGAAACGATCATTCTATCTATTTGCTACTCTTTTCCTCGCCGCGTGCTCCAACAACCGTTACATTTCCCGCACGGCGGAAAAAGAAGTGTTGAATACAAATGCCCTGAAAACAGCGCATGTAGGGATTGCGCTGTATGATGCGGGAACGGGACAATATATATACGACTACCAGGGAGATAAATATTTTGTACCGGCCAGCAATACCAAGATCCCCACCTGTTATGTGGCGATGAAATACCTGGGCGATAGCCTCGATGGCCTGAAATATTCCCGCACCGGTGAAGGCTATCTTTTGCAGGCAACCGGCGATCCCACGCTCCTGCACAGCGATTATAAAAATCAACCGGTATATAGTTTCCTCGAATCTATCATGACCGCCGACAGCGTGCGTTGGCTTACCACCAATTGGTCGGAGAATGCTTTGGGTTCGGGATGGTCGTGGAACGATTATGATGAAGCTTATATGGCGGAAAGAAGCCCTTTGCCTGCCTACGGAAACACCGTGCGTGTTTCGATGCCAGGAGAAAGCTTATCCGTTGCACCCGCATTCCTGAAAGACTCTTTTACTTTATCAAACGGAACACGTTCTTCTGTTAAAAGAGAATTGGCCGAGAATAAGTTCACCGTTATCACTGGTCGCGAAAAACTACGCGCTGCTGAAATTCCTTACGTAACGAGAGGTTATCACACGTCGCTCAACATATTGAATAATATGCTGAAACGAAAAGTTGCGATGCGCGCCGTTACCAATGAAAAAATGCCGGTATATAACGTGATTCATTCGCAGCCCGCCGATAGCATGCTGCGCCCGATGATGCACCGCAGTGATAATTTTTTTGCAGAGCAAAGCCTCCTGATGGTCAGCGATCGTTTGCTCGGTGTAATGAGTGATTACAGGGTGATCGATACCTTATTAAAATCGGCACTCAAAGATCTTCCGCAACCTCCGCGCTGGGTCGATGGATCTGGACTTAGCCGTTACAATCTTTTCAGCCCGCGCGATTTTGTGACGATACTCGACCGCATGCGCAATGATTTCGGAATGGAACGTATCAAAGGCATTTTTGCGACCGGCGGACAGGGAACCATCAGCAGTTATTACAAACAGGACAGTGGTTATTTTTATGCAAAAACAGGAACCCTCTCCGGCGTGGTGGCGTTGAGTGGTTTTATGTACACGCAAAAAGGTAAACAACTGATCTTCTCAGTAATCGTGAATAATCACCAGGCTTCTGCTACGGAAGTGCGCAGGGCAGTAGAGAAATTTTTACAGGAAGTAAGACGGCGTTATTGATCAGCGGCCAAACATTTTTTCCAGTTGCTCCTGCCGGAACTCCAGGAATACCGGGTTGCCTTCCGGCGATGTATTGGCGATCTCACAGGTAAACAGATCATTGATGAGGTGACGCATTTCGCGCTCGGTTAACCGCGTGCCTCCCTTCACCGCCTGCTGCCGCGCCAGGGAGCGGATCAATTTTTCCCTGCGGGAAAATTTAAGATCCGAACTGAAGTGTTTGTACTGCTCTATCAGCATATCTACTATATGCTTTTCATTGCCATGCTCCAGGTCCGCAGGCGATCCTTGTATCAGAAACGTATGTTTGCCAAAAGGCTCCACGAGATAACCTAATTCCCGCAAATCGGGAATCAGTTCTTCCAATATCACCGCATCGGATGGCGTCAGTTCCAATGTTGCCGGGAACAGACTTTGCTGCATGGCGATCGGTGAGGCGGCGCTGGCTTTCGTCAGTTGTTCGTATAAGATCCGCTCGTGCGCCGCCTGCTGATGGATCAGCAGAAACCCGCGTGCAGACGGGAACACGATATAGGTATTCTGGATTTGAAAAAGTTCTGCATCGTCCGCAATGCCCGCCGGCGCAGCGTGTAATGCTGCCGGTATTTCCTCCGGAAATTCTTTTTCTATCGGCTGCGGTACTTTCGGCGCTTCATAAAAATCTTTCCAGTGACGCAGTCCTTCAGAATTCTTTTCGATCAGGTGTGCCTGGTTCTTTTGGGTAAAACCCTGGAACAGCGATGTGGAAGAAGCCGAACTTTTTCTTTCATCGGTAAACGGCTGTTGAATAGATGACAATTGCTGAATGGAAGCATCGAGATCAAAGTCGAGTGCGGGGGTTACGCTGTATTGTGCGAGCGCATGTTTAACGGCCGCCTGCACAAAAGCATATACAATTTTTTCATCTTCAAACTTGATCTCCTGTTTGGTCGGATGCACGTTCACGTCCACCTGCGTGGGATCGAGATCGATGAACAATACATACATGGGAAAGCTGTCTGCCGGAATCATCTCCTGGTAAGCACTCATCAAAGCATGGTGCAGGTAACCGCTTTTGATAAACCGGTTGTTGACGAAAAAGTATTGATCTCCCCTGGTCTTCTTAGCTGTTTCCGGTTTGCCCGCAAAACCATAAATGTTCATGTAATCGGTATCTTCTTTTACCGTTACCATTTTGGTTTGATAGTTATTGCCGAGCAGTTGTACGATACGTTGTTTCAGACTGCCTGCTTCGAGGTGAAATAGTTGCTGTCCGTTGCTGGTAAGGGTAAAAAGAATATGGGGAAACGACATCGCCACACGCGTGAACTCATCCACGATGTGGCGCATTTCGGCGGCATTGCTTTTCAAAAAATTTCTCCTGGCAGGCACGTTGAAGAACAGGTTCTTCATGGCGATGCTGGTGCCGGTGGCAGCGGCAACCGGTTCCTGGCGGCGCACAGTGCTATTGTCTACTTCGATGTAGGTACCGGATTCGTCCTGTTCTCTTTTTGTTTTGAGTTCCACCTGTGCCACGGCGGCGATGGAGGCGAGCGCTTCACCCCGGAAGCCCATCGTGCGGATATGAAAAAGGTCGTCGATGTTGCGGATTTTGGAAGTAGCGTGCCGTTCGAAACACATGCGCGCATCCGTTTCGCTCATGCCGGAGCCGTTGTCGATCACCTGCAGAAGGGCTTTGCCTGCATCCTGGATAATCAGTTTGATTTCGGTGGCACCCGCGTCCACCGCATTTTCCAATAACTCCTTCACAGCACTTGCCGGACGCTGAATCACTTCTCCCGCCGCAATCTGGTTCGCAATATTATCCGGTAATAAAACAATCTTATCCGCCACCGATGACAAAAATTTAAGCTACAAATGTAGGACAAACGCCCGCAAGCTGAAGCGGGCGCTTTGTTTTTTACCACTTCCCGCAGCAATCCGCATCCCTGCTAACGCAATAAACACAACCACCCACGCGGCAAATGATGGGCAAACAGATGAAAACTTAAGTCAGACAAGGGTTGCAGCGCAAGAGCGCCCGCAATTTCCGGCATAGATTTTTGGCATTTTTTAATGACTTGCAATCCCGATCAATGGGTTAAATGACCTATTTTTATTTTTTCCCCGCATTGGCTAAACAACACTTTTTTGACATGAGGATCAGCAAATTACTCGCAATTTTTTTTCTCGCACCCTTGTTTGCACAGGCACAATACCACAGCCGTCTTTCCGAAGAAAAGTGGGTAGACAGTGTTTTTAAAAAACTCAGCAAGGATGAAAGGATTGCCCAATTGATGGTGATCCGTGCCCATTCCAATCTCGGTCCGGACCATGTGGCCAAAGTGGCGAATGATATTCAGAAATATAATGTCGGTGCGCTCTGTTTTTTCCAGGGTGGTCCGGTCCGGCAGGCCAACCTGACCAATTACTACCAGCAGATCGCCAAAACGCCGCTGATGGTGACCATCGATGGTGAATATGGCCTCGGTATGCGCCTCGACAGCGTAACCCGTTTTCCTTACCAACTCACACTCGGCGCCACATCCGATACAGGATTGGTCTACCGCATGGGCCTTGCAGTAGGAGAACAACATAAACGTCTTGGTGTGCATGTAAACTATGCACCGGTTGTAGACATCAACAACAATCCCAATAACCCTGTGATCGGTTACCGTTCATTCGGTGAAGACAAAGACAAGGTAACGGCACTCGGTATCGCGTACATGCGTGGTATGCAGGACGCGGGTATCATGGCTTGCGCCAAACACTTTCCCGGTCATGGTGATGTAGATGTGGACTCACACTTCGATCTGCCCGTTATAAAAAAAGTACGCAGCCAGTTGGATTCGCTGGAGCTGGTTCCTTTCCGCGCGCTCATCAAAGCCGGTGTGGCCAGTGTAATGGTGGCGCATTTGTATATTCCTTCGATTGACAACACGCCGAACCGTGCAACCTCCATTTCCAAAAACAGTGTGACCGGTATTCTGCGTAACGACCTCGGATTCCAGGGACTGACCTTTACCGATGCATTGGAAATGAAAGGCGTGGCAAAATATTTCCCCGGCGGCACCATTGCTGTTGAGGCGTTGATCGCTGGCAATGATATGTTGTGTCTGCCTGCCAGTGTGCCCGAATCCATCGATGCGATCAGGAAAGCCATCAAGGAGAAAAAACTCACCTGGGACCAGATCGATGAAAAATGTAAAAAAGTACTGCGTGAAAAATATCGCCTGGGGCTGAACCAGGAGCAACGTGTGAGCCTGGAGAATCTTACAGAAGAACTCAATGCAAAGACGGATGCCATCCGCAAAGAAGCGGCCCGCAAAACACTCACGTTGCTGAAGATGGTAAATCCAACAACTTTCCGCAACGATTATATGCAACTGCCACTGAAAAAAACGCAGAAGATCGCATACGTAGGAATCGGCACGTCGGAAATCAACGCTTTCGGCCAGCGTTTGAAAGACGATCTGGGTGCGGACACTTATTTCTTTAGCAATAAAGATGACCTGCCCAAAGGCGGCACCATCGTGAAAACCATCCAGGAAGGTAAATATGATGCGGTAGTGATCGGCATACACAATATCAATCTCGGCCGCTCCAACAATTTTGGCATCAGCGCCAATGCGATCAAGTTCTGGCAGCAGCTTAATACCGACCGTTCTATTACGATGGTGTTTGGAAATGTATTATCCGTTGCCAATTTCTGTCAGGCCCACACACTGGTTGCCTGCCAGGAGAATGATGATATTTTTCAAAACAATGCGGCCGACTGGCTGGAAGGACAATTTGTAGCCGAAGGGAAACTTCCTGTACGTGTATGCAACTGGAAATATGGCGACGGCATTCAACTGCAATTAGGAGAAACACATCTTTTCCCTGTTGGTGGCGAACGCTTCAAAACAATCGACTCGATCGTAAATGACGGCATTGCCAAAAAAGCATTTCCCGGATGCGTGGTATTAGCTGCAAAAGACGGTGAGATCGTATACCACAAAGCATTTGGCACCCAGGAATATGAACCATCGCCGGCGGTGCAACTCGATGACATCTTCGATCTTGCTTCGGTGACCAAAATATCGGCTACCACGCTTTCGGTGATGAAACTTTACGAAGACGGCGATCTCGAATTAAAAAAAAAACTGAGTGACTACCTGTCGTGGGTAAAAAAAACGAATAAGGCCAAGTTGAAAATTGAAGACATTCTGCTGCACCAGGCAGGATTGGTCTCCTTCATACAATTTTATAAGGAAACGATGAACAAGGCTACCGGCCTTCCCGATTCGTCGATCTATGCCGCGTTGCCATCCGACCGCTTTCCCCTGCGCGTAGCCGAACACATGTATATCCGTGCCGACTGGCAGGACACCATACGCAAACGTATATTGGACAGTCCACTTGGCGACAAGAACAAATACGTTTACAGCGACAACGATTTTATTTTCCTGGGAAAAATTGTGGAAGCGATCAGCGGCAAGCCGCTGGATCAATATGTAAAAGAAAGCTTCTATGATAAAATGAACATGGTGACCACAGGTTATCATCCGCTGGACCGCTTCCCTCCCGCACGCATTATTCCAACGGAACGTGATGATTTTTTCCGGATGCAACTATTGCGTGGCGATGTACACGATGAAGGAGCGTCGATGTTTGGCGGCGTGGCCGGTCATGCGGGGCTTTTCTCCAGCGCATACGATTTGGGAAAAATGTATCAGATGATGTTGAATGGAGGCGAGTTGAATGGCCAGCGATTGCTGAAGCTGGAAACGATCCGCGAATTCACCACCTATAAAAGTGATATCAGCCGTCGCGGTCTGGGATTCGATAAACCGGAAAAAGACAATGCCACGCGCAAAGATCCTTATCCGTCGGTGCGTGTATCGCCGATGACCTTTGGCCATACCGGTTATACAGGCACTTGTGTGTGGGTGGATCCGCAGTATAATATTCTTTATATCTTTTTATCCAACCGTGTTTATCCAACGCGTAATAATTCAAAGTTGTCGAACCTGGGTGTAAGAGGGAAAGTTCAGGATGAGTTGTATCGGGTGCTGCTTGATTCCCCGGCAACGGGTCCGGGATTTGAGCCACAGGTGAAGTAGTCAATCAGTGAATCGTCAATCGTCAATAAAACAGCCATGGTGCCTGAGCCTCCATGGCTGTTTACTTATAACTTATTCCTCTTCGCCCGAAACTTCGGGCAAGCTCAGAGCGACGCTTAAAACTTATAACGGCTGTTTAGCCTTCCTTAGGCGGCGTTTGTTTATTGTTATTATTGTTGGGCTTGGACTGATTGCCACCTCCCTGCGGGCGTGGCGGGCGTTGGCCTCTCTGTTGCTGAGGCTGCTGCTGATTACCACCGCCTGATTTCTGCTGACCCTCGTTTGTTGGTTTCTGTTGTTGTCCGCCTTGTCCGCCGGAGCGACGCTGTTGCTGCTGGTTGGGATTGGGTCGCTGCTGCCGGCTTTGTTGTGGGTTGTTTCCCTGTTGCTGCTTGCCCTCGCCGCCTTGTCTTTGCGGTGGACGACCGCCTTCCGAAGATGGTCTTTGTCCGCCGCCCTGTTGTTTGGCTTTTTGCTGATGGCGGCGTTTGCGATCGGCTTTCTCGAGGCTGCGCAGGCTGATTTGTCCCACTACATCTACAAACTCCGGTTCTACTTCTTTCGGTTTATTGGAAGTAACCTCTACTGTTTCGAGTTCTTCGGGGACGATGCCCTGCTGGTTTTGCGATTTGATCCGCTTTACGCTGTCGATGGCGAGCGGGTATTGCGTGGTGCTTCCCTGGATGGAATACCACATAAGGTTTTTGAAAATATCTTTTTTAACGAGATAGGCCGTGCCTTTGGCTACCTGGATGGTATCGCAGTTGTTGGGAAAATGCTGCAAAGCATCGAGATAGGTATCGAGTTCATAATTCAGACAGCATTTCAGGCGGCCGCACTGACCGCTGAGTTTGGTCTGGTTGATAGACAGGTTCTGGTAGCGGGCCATGGTAGTGTTCACCGATTTGAAATCGGTGAGCCATGTGCTGCAGCAGAGTTCGCGGCCGCAACTGCCGATGCCGCCTACTTTTCCGGCTTCCTGGCGTGCACCGATCTGGCGCATTTCCACTTTTACTTTGAATTCGGAGGCGTAAACTTTGATGAGTTCGCGGAAATCGACACGACCGTCGGCGATGTAAAAAAATGTTGCCTTGCGTCCGTCGGCCTGCATCTCTACCTGGCTGATCTTCATGTCCAGTTTGAGTTGTTTGGCGATGGCGCGGCTGCGGATCACGGCTTCCGGTTCACGGGCCTTGTTCTGTTTCATGAGATCCAGGTCGCGGTCGGAGGCGTAGCGAAGGACCTTTTTCATTTCAGGATTTTCCTCGCGGACGTTGCGTTTTTTCATCTGGAGGCGAACGATTTCACCGGTCAGGGAAATTTCGCCGACGTCGAAACCGCTGACTCCTTCCACGGTGATGAGGTCGCCTTTTTCGAATTGCTGAAGGGTGGTATTACGGAAAAAATCCTTGCGTGTTCCTTTATTGAAGCTTACTTCGACGACTTTGCAATAGCTCTCCTGGTCTACCATGGGCATATTGCGCAACCAGTCGTAAGTGTTCATCCGGTTACAACCGCCTGTGCTGCAACCGCCGTTGCTTTTGCAACCTCCGGGTTTGCCCCCGGTAGCGGTTCCACAACTACTACATCCCATATCTTAAAAATAAAAATGCGTAAAAATATTGTTTGCAGGAAGTTGAAGAAGAAAAGTGGGGATGTAAATGTTGCACAACACCTGTGCATGCCGGGGGTCGGCAAGCATGGTATTATATATAGATCAGGTTAGTGCAACAATATTATCCTCACAGACCGGTCGGCACAAGTGTCATTTATCACGACCGGCGTAGCCGGTTCCTCAGCTTCCTATTCTATCAAAAATAAGGTTTTTTGGGGGAAACCGGATAGGTGGAGGGTTTAGCGGGTAAACGACCGGGGTCAATCAGTGAATAGGTGAATAAGTCAATAAATGCTTTCCGCATTAACCTGTTCAGTGATTGACTTATTCACTTATTGCTCTTTTTTGCTTTTGACTTAATCCCCTCCGCATCCGCCGCAGGAAGATCCGCAACTGCTTCCGCAAGAAGAGCCGCAGGAAGATCCGGAGTTATCAGATCCTGCAGTTCCAACGCCGGATTGTTTCATCCGCTCTATTAGGGGGGTGAAACTTGTAGCCAAAAACTGCCGCCCCAAATAGAAAATATTGCCATATAAGGAGGGAATCGTGAGCGCGTTCACCTGATTGGTTAAGCGGAGCAGGAATACAAGGCTTATGACGACCAAACCAAAAGTGAGAATGGTTATTGTTACAACGGGTTTTTCCCGCAGGGTGCCTGCCGAAAACAACCCCGTTATAACCAGCAGTCCCGCCGTTGCAATACCGCCGATGATGTATACTTTCTCCCATATCGCCAGAAATTCCCGGCCACCTTTCGCTTTCGTCAGTTCTTCTTTCAAACGCTGAATGATGCCCCGGTCTCACAACGTCCATTATGTCTGCCCACTCCTGAGGCGGATTATAAAAGTATAATTAACCTGAAAGACACCGCGAGCAAAGGCGAGTATACGGATCCAGTGATTCTAGTTCACACAGCCTGAAGGACGCGAATGTCGGGCAAAAACAAACCCCGCGTTGAGCGGGGTTGGGGAGAAATATTACAACGTTCCAATCTCACGTTCATGAACTTGGATATACCATAAAGGGAAACTCCTGATATCTCCCTCTATCACATTAAATAATTCCAGTAACTTTCTTGCGTATTTTTTAGCATTCGTATCATAATCACCAAACACATCTTCACCTTCGATCTCTTCAGAAAAGTATCGCATTGCATAAAGGCATTCAATATAATTTTTGAGATTACTATTTACAACTGTTACTTCACCGTCTTGAGGATTGAATACGACAAGCCGTTCATTATTGTTTAAATCAATGCATAATTTACGTCCAATCCGATTCGATGCCAGCTCAATAATTTTTGGAGAGACAGATTGTAACGTACCGGTAGCTGTAAAATACGGATAAGCCATCTTATCACTGTAAAAACCTGTTTCTTGCAAGAACATTTTAAGCTCACTACTTATATCTGCAAATGCATGACAATTCGTGAAACGAACAAAGTTTTCTCTTCCTATATAATCTATTTTTTGCTCGAAATTCATAGTACTATTTTTTTATTTTATTAATTTTTCCAAAGCCGCAGCGCGAGCATTTACAGAAGCTGTTCTTGTTATTCCCAGTTCATCCCCTTTTTTTCCGGGGAAAACAAAGCTATGAGATTGATTTGCTTTCGCACAAAAGATGTCAATTGTTTGCTGGCACCAATGGCCATCAAAATCACAGAAAGCAAGCTCGCTATATGCAGAAATTATACTATCTCCAAATATTTCTTCTGCCTCTAAATCTGTTAGTCCAATAAATTCTGCATGAGGCTTTTCCCTGTAGCCTGCTGCTTTCCACTCCTTTTTGCTTTTAAATGTAGCAAATGCCCTAAACTCTTTATTTCCTTTTTTATTTATAATCTCAAATACGGCAACATTGCCTTTATCCTTTGGCATATTTTTAAGTCCCCGGTATTCAATGGCAACATTGCTCATTATATTTTCACCATAAGGAACTTTTCCTGATCTCCTGACAAAATTATCCAACCATTCCACCGCCTTACTAACCCCATTTCGCATAATATCAGTCAGTTTACCTCTGACTTGCACAAAATTCCCGGCTTCAACAACATCGCCTTTCCAAAGTATGAAATATACATCCTTTCCACTTTCAGCAGATCTCCCTACCCCCATTATAACTCCCAATTCCTCCATCCCTTTACACACACTTGCTCGTATTGCTGTAGCTCCCGGGCTTAACGTTCTGACCTCCTCCCACGGAATAATCCGGAAAGTCGATTGTTCAAATTTGAGGCTCCTGGTTTCCATTATAATCCTCGTCAACACAGCCGCTACAAAATCCCGCGCGGCCCCCGATGATAGCTTTGCCCAAAGCCTTGCGCCTGCCGAAAACAGACCCGTTATAACCAGCGGCCCCGCCGTTGCAATACCGCCGATTATGTATACTTTCTCCCATATCGCCAGAAATTCCCGGCCACCCTCTGTTTTCGTCAGTTCTTCTTTCAACCCCTGAATCACGGTATCTGCACCGGCCAGTGCCAGGTCAATAGTTGACAACACAAACAAGAATGCACCAGGACCGGCCATTAACGTTGCCAGCGAAACTACCAGCACAAATATATTGATGCCCAGTCTTACACCCTCCATTATCTCCGCCCATTCCAGCTCATCGGCGATGTCTTTGACAAAAAGAGCCGCCACTTCCACCTGCAAACCATTTTCATCCTGGAGGATAACCATGTCCATCGGATGATAATATTTCCCGCCATCCTCTGGTCGAAATTTCGATACCGGTACTTCAAAGGTCTGCCCACCCGTATTAGGTCTGTCGTCACCATCAATACTTACGGTCTCCGTAAAAGACCGTTTAGTCAACTGCTGAAGAAATATCTTGTTTTCATAGATATCGTTTGACTGCAGAAGATTGCTATCAGGCTTTCTGGCTTCACCAACGTAAAAGTGATCGCCTGTACGCGTGCATTTATCTATATTATGGTAACATATGGCGTTCAGCAGCGAACTGAAAATCTTCCGGTTTGAAATTGCTTCCCCTTTGAATGCCGAGGAGCCATCCATGTTGGCGTAGATCGTCTTTATCAACCCGGGATTTTTGTTCAACTCGTCGTACAAGAATCGCATATCCTTTATCCCTCGCAAAAGGTTGACGACAGCATGACTGCTATCTCTGACAAAACTTAACAATCCCGAGTTATCGTAGCTCAGTAACAGAGGCAAATGTTCCTGCCACATTACACTTGTAAAACGTCCGGGACCGGCCAACCACTCAAGCGCGAAAAGCGGTGCCTTTTTATACAGTTCATTTAGTTCAGCCTTGTCTCTTGTAGCAAGCAATGCCCGTTGAAAATATTTTCCAACTAACACTTTAAAATCGTCTATATACCTTTCCCCGTTGATCCGTTTTAAAACCTGTATTATATCTTCGGTATTTTCAGAATGGATGTGAATCGCAACGTATTTTTCATCAACCGTATATCTGTCGCGATCCTGGTAGTTGCCAACAAATGCCACTGCCTTTGCCGCATCTTTATAATGGTATACAAGTCCGTACGAGATCTTTTCTGCTGATACCCTGATCCGGTAACTAAATAAAGGATCGATACAACAAGCTACCTTATTTAATGAAGCGCGCAGATCTGTTTTAACTCTTTGCCCTTTGGAAGGATGGATGTATTCCAACTGCGTATCTTCCTTCCCCCAAACTCCACCCAGACCATCCGGGCTGGGATTATACACGTCAACTTTACTTTTATAAAATTCGTAGTTGAATTTTTGGTCGTTGATTGGAGAACCATATTTTGAGCCATCCAGATCGCGGATAAGCGAAGGAAAATCAATTACGCCCATGTAAAACTCATCATCATGCTCACATTCCCCATCACATTCCTCCTTAAATCCTCCAAAACCTTTCATTTGCCGGAATCCATCCATCGGGGAAAATGCTCCCTCCGGCATCTGCGGAAATTTATTTGCCATGTCTCTTTATTATTTTTTTGAAAAAAAGGAGCCGCCTTGCAGCGGCTCCTATAATCTGGTGTTGATAGCTTACTCCGTAGGAAGATCTTCTGCCACGCCCAGGCGCGCAGTTGATTGCGAAATCCCCGTTTCTTCATCATCACCACATTCACAAGGCAATCCATCCACATCAAGTGCAATGCCTCCGGCCTGGATCACCGTCAGTGAAGTTGGCACACGGCTTTCCCAGCTTTCCTCGATTTCATATTCAGGATTACGCAGTTCCTCGATCACCGAGAGGTACAACTCGTCACCGATCACCGGCGGCTGACTGCCATTCCATACCTGGCCAGTAGCCATGTAGTGCATTACCGCTTCTTCAAATCCGGGACGAACCGTGGCAATCACCCTGGCCATGCCACTCTGCAGGAACGAGCGAAACAACGCATCATCTACTTCTTGTTGGTAGAGACTTTGCCAGTTATTCTTACCAGCCCAATAGAACGGGTAAAGCGTATAGCTGATCTCATTCCATTCAAATGCCTGCTCGATGAATTTAACCAGGCTGCTGTATTGATCCAGATCGGCGTTGTCCAGTGGCTTTTTATTTATCACACCCTCGCCGCTGTACAACTCCTTACCCAGGTTGTTGTGACCCACCAGGTAAGTGATGCAGTTTTTACGCAACACCGTGTTTTCGATCTGGCGGAAGAAGCCCGGATTCACTTTTGCAGACTGGCTATTCGCCGCCAGTGCATCTTCATATTCCAACCGCTTCTGGTTATAGGCTTTCAGAATGGCGTCGAAGGTTTCCTGTTTCCATTTGTTGATCAATTCTTCGGTGGCTTCAAGACGCACCGTTACCGCAATATTGAACGTGTGATAGTTTTCACAGAAATAACTCAATGGCAATTGGCCTTTGTAATTATCAAGCTCCAGGTATACGTTGTCGTCTTTGCGGATCGAGTAGCGCTGCTCATCGTACCAGTGACTGATGTTACCAACGTTCACACCGAACGAGTGCATCTGTTTGGTATCACCATCATATTTTGCATACAATTTCACGTTGGCTCTTTTGGCTACATATCCCTCAGGTATTTGCAGATCAGCAGATCCATCGGTCAGCTCGTGATCACCAAACTTCGCACCGGAGAACGATTTGCCGATCGTCTTCAGTTTTTCTACGCATGGCTCCACTTCCGCATTGTAAGCTGCAGCCCAGTATTTGTAGTTAAACTCGGTGATTTCGTTGAACGTCGCGATGCGGTTAACACCGGCTTCTTCAGATCGCGGATCGACAGGCCTTGTCAACATCACGCCAGGATTTGCTCCGGGAATATTCCTCAATGCTTCGAGGTGAAAGACCGCCGGTTGCGGAATCATGAACTCGTACATCAGTCGCTTGCCGTAGTTGCGGATACTGTTCTTGAAAATTTTATCCACCCAACGATATACACCGGAAACGTGGTTGTCCCCTTCGCGGTTGTCGAATCCGTGTTTGTTCTGCTCTTCGTATTCTTCTACAACTTTGCTGATACGTTCTTCACGAACCCGCTGAACTACACGTTCCAGCGCCCGCTCCGTCACATCCTTTGCATAACTGATCGCCTGCGAATTGGATTGCTGCTGCGAGTTGTTTTGTGCGTAACCTGCGGCCATGCTGATAGAGGCTGTCGGGCCATAACTAGCAGAAAAGTTAGTATTGGTCTGTGTATTGGAGTCCTTGTTGATAATGCTCGCAACTTCCTGCTGCATATCGTACCTGCTGGTACTGGTGGTATCGGTAAGTTGCTCCTTTTCTTTTTCCGTTTCCGTTGTGGTTGTTTCTTCAGAACTGCGGAAGCGGCGCGTACTTTTTTCTTTGTATTCACGGGCCATGATGTTCTCAATGTGCGATACTTCACCTGGTACATAGCAGCATACCGTTTGCTCTACTTTCCGGTAATCGGCAATACCGAGTTGTTTAATACCAAATCCTGTCGGCACGTACACGCTTACATTCCCCGGACCGGCTGCGTTGCCTTCATCCACATTCATCACACCGGTAGCCCCACCTTCCAGTTGCAATACAGTGGAAAAGATGATACGCAAACCATTGCTTAACGTCACTTCCCCGTCGATTGAAAAAGCAAGCACACCATCCGGAACGGTGAGACCATCGGGATACAGTTCAAGTACAAGTGTACTGCCGAGTGCCTCGCTGTTAAAGGCTGACAACTGCACCGGTTCCGAGACCCCTTCAAAAGAGGAAGAATAACGTGCATCCAGGGCGGCAGGATTGTTATACCCGGTGTGAATGGCGAGATACACTTTGTATTTTGTTCCGCTTATCTGTTCGAGCTGGATGCTGTAACTGTGAACCGGCGCAGTCGGCGGCAGTTCCTCATCCACCGGAATCAGCACGTCTCCGATCGTCATCACCGGGCGAACGGGATTACTGCCTGTGAATACCGTATCGGTTTCCTGGCGGAGCGATTCTGCGAGATCTTCCAGTACGGCATCGAATGACGCGGGATAGGTCAGGTTGAGTTCGTCCAGCATCTGGCGTGAACGATCAGATAATGTTGCTGCTACGCCGGAGGTCAACTGGTCAGAGGGCGTAAATGAAAAAGCGGGCAAATCCAATCCATCATAATAAGGCTTTCCTGTTTCCTCGTCAATGACGGGTACAGCGGTCTTCATGGCCCCTTCCAGTTCGGCATCATGAATCTGGCGTTGTGCTTCGTAGCTCTTACGGTTAGCACGTTCCCAGGTTTTCTTCGCCTGTTCAATCTCCTTTACGGCATTCGCGATATCGCTGACCTTAGCTTTCGCTTTTACCACTCCGATCTTTTCATTTAATCTTTCGTACACGGTTCCGGTAGCAATGCCGGGTAATCCTGTTCTTCCTTCCTCGTCTTCTTCCTCTTCTTCTGCGGGAACCGGGCCGGTAGCAAGACCAAAGAAGTTTTTGGGGATGACTACCTGCGCGCCAGCCGATTTATGCTGCTGTGTATCGCCATCATTTGACACAAACCTGTCAACTACTAGCAGGCTGATTAGTGAATCACGGATTGACGGATTCTGACCAGTAATTATCTGGTAGAAAATATTATCCCAAACAATAATCGCCTTTGCGTACGAAAAAAGGTAATCGTGAGCAACGAGATAATATTCCGGACAATTGCTGATATACCCGGGTACTGTTGCTAATTTCTGCTGGTTAGCCATAAACCATCGGTTGAGAACAAACATATCATTCCCGACCAGTGACATGAGTCCTTCATCATCGATTATGGGTGTAAATGTTCCGGCCAGCGTTAACTGCGATTGCCGTTGAGTTCTTCGTTGGTCAGAGGGAGCCGACATCAAAGTTTTGAAATGGCCTTCGGTGTCTGGTGCCGGATGCTGGATAAATTGATTGAGATCCTTGAACTTCTCCGGTCCCCGCATTGTGACAAACCGGAAAAGTGTGTTTGTGTTTGTTGACATGTTTGTTTTTGTTTTTATAAATGAAAAAAGATGGTTGGCACCGGCTCGTGCGGGCATAGGATTCCTGGTCCCGCACGGCAGGTTATTTTTTTATTCTTTTAAGGAAATGGGTTGCTTAGCGGCTGGTCAGGTATCCGGCCATCAGTCCGGTTACAATCAGGGAAGACACGGCCACCAGTTTTGTTTTGCGTCGCTGTTTCTTCAAGTCCTTCGTCAGTTGTTTGTTTGTGTGAAGCAAAGCTTCCTGTTGCTGCCAACTCTGATCAAAAGATGCGCGCAAGGATGCATAAGCAGATTGATGAACGGCAATAAGCGTATCCTTTATGTTCAGCAATGTATCCTGCTGATGAATGACCTGGCGGAATAAACTATCCGATTTGTTGGCAACGGAGATGAATGTGTCAGCCACATTACTGACCACTACTTCTTTGAGTGTTTTATATAGCACTTTTTTGTGCATGTCTGTCTGTTCAAGTTTGCTTTTTGTGGCAGCCAGGTTCAGCGCCGCCTTGTTTTCTTCTGTATGCACAGCGGCTATCCTTTTATTGAATGCAGCTTCGTTTTTCTCAACAGCTTTACGGATATCGTTCACCTTCGGGTAAACAGGTGACTGGTTGCAGGTAAAGAGATAAACGGTTGCCATGCCCGCCATCATTCCAGCCGCCAGCAAGAGTATGTATTTATTGATTTTCATCTTTTTCGTTTTTAATGGTTTTGCGTTCTATCGAATAACCGAAGCAGCCTGTTCCGATCATGGTGGCGAATGTGTAGAACATGTACTCCGGCATGTGGAGGTGGAAAAACTGTTCTGCCGCCCAGCTCACGGTGATGACGAGCAGGAACAAAGCAGTGGCAAATTCGCGTAGGCTGAAGTTGCCGTTCTTGTCTTTGAATAATTGTGATAAAAAAGCTTTCATAGAGTAAGTATTTAAAGGTTGATTAATCGGGATTAAGTACGGGTTCATAAGTTGCCAGCCATTTCTTTACATCGAACGAAGGGCATGCTTTGATCACGCCGGGCAGATCGCGGTGCCCGAGAATAACGGCCGAAGGATAGCGTTCCGAGAGGCTGATCAGCATATTGAATAAGGTCTGTTTTTGTTCATCGGTACGGTTGTCGGCCGGTTTGTTAGCGGCATCCACACCACCGATATAGGAAACGTGAACAGCATGCTCGTTGTAGCCTTTGGCGCCGTTGGCCACGCGGCTTTCGGGTTGCAGCATTACCACTTCTCCGTTGCGTTTGATGATATAGTGGTAGCCTGGATTTTTCCATCCGAGTTTGGTCTGCCAGTAATTTTGAATGCTGGAAATATGCGTGTGCGGAGGTGTGGCCGTGCAATGCACCACGATGTATCTGATATCTCTTTTCATGCTGTTTTGTTTAGTTGTATTCGTCATTGATTACAACACAAACATACTATCGCAGAGAGGGGTCGTTGTCCGGTTTGAGCACGTTTGCGCAGGTATGCGCAGCAAAAGGAAGGCAAAGGAATGAATGCGTAGAAACAGGAGGTTTCGGGCACAAAAAAACCGCCGGGTGGCGGTTATGACTGACGTTATGGGAGATTATTTAAAGCCGGCAATCCGGTAAAATTCCTTTTCCAATCTCAAATTTTCTTCTTCCGTCACTTTTATCTCTTTGTTCTTTTTAGTCAAAACATGTTGTACGAACTCGTCTTCAATTTTGAAGTTGGGATATTTATTGATATAGTCGGCGAAATACTCTGGCCAAAGCCATTCCCCGTCTGTATAAACCGCGATTAATCCAATCATTTCTTCATCTACATCTTCCGCTCCTCCCATTAGGGGTACGCACAATTCTCCTCTTTTTAGATAGGCTAATACCAATTCAACATTGGCATCAACCTCTTTTCGATCAAAGTAAAAAGATCGTTCTTTCGCAAATGAATAGTTTCCATGTTCCGATATAAATCCAATAAATTTCATAATTATGTTTTGAATAGCTGCCAGCATTACAGATTTATCCCCATACTGCACCGATTACGTCTGATTCATTCGATTGCTTCTCTTGATCAAAAATTACTTTGCTCCCCGGTTTCTGTCAATGGATAATTCTTAACTATATATGCTATCACGTCTTCTTTATTTTCAAACACGTTCCATATATCCAGGTTTCTTTGAAAATAAACGTGGTGATACTTACCATCGATAAGACGAACCTGGGACGATCTTCTGAATATAGGCTCTCCGTCCTCATCTAAGACCATACAATATAGTGTTCCATACTCTTCTCTGATAAATGTTGAGTATCCCTTTTCTGATAAAATATCAGATATCGATTTTAAACTCATGTTGATTTTATTATACTTATTTCTTTAAATAAAAGGCGGCTGTGAATCCAAAGTTCCAAGCCTTAAGGAATTCATCTAAATCGACTGTACCTTCCACACCAAACGGGCTTAGGCCAATACCTTCTTTTGGCCATGGATCTCTAATAAAAACTTCTTTTCCAACAATTCGGTCTACTATTACGGAATGCCTCATTCCGCCTATTGGATGAATCGAAGCTATCCATGATCCGTGTCGCGATATTTTCATTGCATCCTCAGCCAAATCACCTCTCGACCCGGCCTTTACAGGAACAATATCCATTTCTTTAAAAATTTTCTTAAGTGCCGGTATAACATTATCGTCAAATGTTCCATCATCTGCCGTCTTAAGAAGTATTCGAACTTCAGCCTCAGACATATGAATACCTAAATCTTTAATTAATTGTCTAACACAAGCTGCCATACAGGACATCGGTTCCTCCTGCGCAAATACGTTTCTCGAAATCTCCCTCGTAAAACGCAGGACACCTCCACTACCTGTAAGTATCCTCGCACCCTTCCTCTTCAAATAATCCGCAACGTCCGACAACTTCTTCTTCGGATTCCGGATGAGCTCCAGCAACTCTTTCAAAAATACTTTAATCTTATCGATAATCGTCGCGCCTCCCGTAGCCAGTGCGATAATTGTATCCACAATCAACTCCGCCAGATCCTCGCCCAGGTTTTTGGCCAGTTCGTAAATGCCCTTGTCAGACGAATACCGTTTCTTCAACTCACTGATGAGCTGACTCAGCATTGTTTTCATGAACGTGAGAAAACCTTTCTCCCGGATCTGCGCCCTTAGCTTTTTCAATCCCTCCAGGAACAGCCGGAGCCGCTCCGCATCCATCAAATCCAATACAACGGCAACCAGCCGTATAAAACCTGTCACCACATTGATTACGCCATTGTAAATGCCAACGATAAATGCATTGAGGATATAGACGGCTTCCTGTAAAGTAGTGACCAGCTCTTTTACTACCCCGTTGAACTCCCGGAGTGTTTTTCTTATCTCTCCATAGTAGTGACGCAGAAAAGCAAGTACTCCTTTCTTATGCGAATCATTGACCTCATCATGCGGTTCACCAAGGAATAGAGTAATCGCCGAATCAATCTTCGAGAATGCCTTTTCTACCAACTCATAAGGTCCCTGAATGTTAACCGGTAGCAAAGGTGTATAATCAAGCCGTCCTTTTTCATTCCTGTTTCCGGGCAACCAATACCGCTTGTTTTCCAGCTTAAGTTCACTTAGAAGGACCGCAAGTTTCTTCAGTAAAAAAACCAGCAGGTCTTTGGGCAATTGTAACAACCTGGCAACAAATAGAATGATCTGTTGTACCGTATTTAACTCTTCACCATGTTGCGAGTCGTATTCTTTTTTTACGAGTGTATAAACATCATTGAAGTAATGTTGCTGTACCAGTTCAGAATAGGGAAACAGCCATTGCAGTAAGACTTTTGTCAGTTTCGAAAAATCTTCCTGGTTGTATTCCAGCGACGTTAACGTGTAACCAAGACCAACGCTTACAAATTTTTCCACTAGCAGGTGATTGAATCCACAGAAAGCCTCAAGCGTATCTGTGCTCCGCATGCTACCAGCATACCGGCTGACCAGCTTTTTAGCTTCTGTTTCATTAAGACTGATGAAGGCTATGATCTCCGCAGGCTCCGCTATCAGATTTTTATGTGTTTCATTAAGGTTGGCTTCTGACGAACGCATGACCAATGCCGTTCTTGCTTCATCAATCGGAGAATTATTCCGACGCTGATTGCCGGCAACACCATCTATGTGCGCATGCCTATCTCGTTCATAGCGCTCTGCGAGATCCCAGTATTCCCCGAAGGGGCTATCACTGAAGGCGGAAGTGAAAGATTGACCCATGGCTCGTAATTTCAAACAAACATACTATCGCAGAGAGGGGTCATTGTCCGGTTTGGGCAGGTTTGGGTAACTATGTGTAGTTAAAAGAATAAATGCGTAGCAACAGGAAGTTTCGGGCACAAAAAAACCGCCGGGTGGCGGTTAATTTTCCTTCCAATAATGTTCTTCTATAAAAGATAAGATTTCATCTTCTGTATCAAACTCTTTGATAACAGGTAACTGATCACTAAAATAAGTGAACTGGTATTTTCCTTGATTCAGTGTTAAGTGCGTCATCATGGCTGTCGCTTCCTGTTCATCCTGCGTGTGAACAGTACAAAACAAGATGTCGACTCCCGGACGGTAAATAGCCCAGTAGCCCATTTCATTTAGTTTATCTGCCAATGCGATCAGCGTATCCGACATGCCATCAAGATACCGATTCCGCACATAAAAAAAACCACTTCGCAGTGGCTTCATCCAATTAACAATCATTCTCCTTCAATAGCCCGCCTCATAGTCTTTGGGCAATCCGAGTTTGTCGAAAATAATGGACACCTGTCTTACAGTGTAAAACCTTCCTACTCTTTTGCCGATCACTTCGTCATGCGGCTTCAGCCAGCGGTTCATGGTTCGCACACTGATTTCATACAGTTGCGCCAGTTCACCAATGCTGTACACCTTTGTTTCCACCACCTTTCTCTCTTTGCTCATCACTATCATCGTTTTAGTTTTTTACATAATCATGCGCGTGTATACCATCCGATGTATTCACTTACATCGAGTGATAACAAAGCGGCCATTTCCGTTACGCCCAATCCCTGCCGGCTCCTGTATTCTTCCATCAGCAGATGAAGTGAGCCGGGTGTTTCCGGTTGCACCTCCAGCTCTTCGGGTTCATGCCTTCTGATGTCCTGCTGATTGAATTGCTGCAACAGATAACGTTTCTGATTGGCGGTAATGAAACCGAGATCATCCGCACGATACAACAGGGATATCATCGACACCTGCCATTTCTTTTTCAACGTCGCCAGCAGGGGCAACGTTATTCCCTGCACAAAATCAGGACGGATATCTTCTTCAGGCATAAGAAAGGCCGCAGCAAATACGTTGGCATTGTGAGATATGTTGCTCTCAGGATCCGGCGTCAATCCCCGGTGCAATACCAGGTGTCCTAATTCATAAGCCAGCGAAAAACGTTGACGGTCGCCGGTCAATACTGTATTGAGTATGATCAGCGGAAAACCATTCTCCGTGGTAAGGCTGCGGCTGTCGACACGCCTGGTGTTGAAGTCGAGTTCCTGGATCATGATGCCTTTCCGCTCGAGTAAGGACATCAGTTCTCCTACAGGACCTGCGGGCAGCAACCATTCTTTGCGAAGCAGGGCCGCTGCTTTAGCCGGATTTCCCGGATCATACAAGGGTAATTGTGGCGGAGCCATGTTGCGTAATGTTGTCAGCAATTCAACATTCAATCTGACGATATTCACTTGTGCTTCGATCGGGTTCAATACGGCGGCTGGCACATGCTGGCGTTTCCGGTAGGCCATATATAAAGGCAACGGTTCGCCGGGCTGATAAAAAAACTGTACGGGGTAGCCGGTGGCCTCCGACAAACGCTCTAATAATTCGTCGTTGACATCGGCCTGTCCTCTTTCCAAACGGGAGATATTTACCTTGTAAGAATCGATTTTGCCCGCCAGTTCCTGCTGCGTCATACCGCGGGATTCACGGGCCAAAACGATCATATGGGGATTGATAACTTTCATGGAAAGGTTGCTATCCAAAGTTACCCGTTTATTTGTAAAAACTAAAAAAAAGTAACAAATATCTTTACATCTAATTTATAAAATGGAAATCAATTAGTTATAATTACTATAATTTTTAGCATACCAATGCGTTGATTTCTGCGTGCCGTTAACGCTTGTCATTTTGGAAATAAAGAGAAAGTATATGGGAGCCAGTCGAGAGGCCGAAGTATCGGCCTGAGGGATCGCCTTGCTGGAACATCAGCGCCCTACATCTTACGCCTTATACCTTACGCCTTACGCCCTATACCTTAAGCCTTTCATAACATCACCACTTTATCTTTTATAATGTGATACAGCTTAATGGTGAGCGCATGAAACAACATCTTGCCATTGGCATTGCGTTCGATATAGTAAGCAGCTTTGTCTAATTCTTCAATGATTGCCTGTTGTTGCTCTATGCCGGCAATCTTATTTAAACGATTAGCAAAATCTTTTTCCCGCTCGGGCATCAACTGCCCCGCCGTTTCGTCCAACACACGCAGGCGAACCGCCTGTTCCAGCAAGTGATTGAAATAGCGCAGGAATTGCTTCTGCTTTTCACGTCCCAACTTATTAATCTCATCCACCCATTTGGTCTGGGCAACTGGACCATTTTTCAGTATCGCATTCAGCCATTCTCTTAATAAACCCTGCCAGTCTTCGTCGGCATGTTGCACCTGCTGCAGCGCTTCACGGTAATTGCCTTCGCTCACCTGCGCTACCTGCCGCGCCACCAATGCATCGGTTTTGTTGCGGCTGATGAGCGCCGCTTCTATCTCGCTCGTTTCAAGCATGGGCACTTTTACCAGTTGGCAACGGCTGAGAATCGTTTGCAGGATCATCGATTCGTTCTCGGCAACGAGAATGAACAATGTATTCGCCGGCGGCTCTTCAATCAGTTTAAGCAGTTTGTTTCCTTCGTTGCCCAAATATTCCGGCAACCACATCACCAGCACTTTATAAACACTTTCGAAACTTTTAAGATTCAGTTTGCGGATGATTTCATTGCATTCATGCGCGGTGATATTGCCCTGTTTATTTTCTGCACCAATGAATTGCAGCCAGTCATAAACATTTCCATAAGGATAGGCCTTCATGAACTCGCGCCATTCCGTGATATAGTCGGTGCTCACCGGCGGACTACCGGGCTTTTTCGTAACCACCGGATAGGAATAGTGGATATCGGGATGCGCATATTGCGCGGCTTTTACGCAGGCAGCACATTCGCCGCAACTATCATAGATGGAGGGCTTGTCCACAGGTCCGGGTTCTTCACCAAATAACGAAGGTCCTGCAGGGGTTGCGTTGTTATTGTTCACCTTTTCACAAACCACGTATTGCGCGAGCGCCATCGCAAGCGATAACGCGCCACTTCCTTCCTTTCCCAAAAACAGTAAAGCATGCGCCAGCCGGTTTTCCTGCATGAGGTCGGCGAGCTCCTTCTTTAACGTTTCCTGCCCGATAATGTCTTTGAATTGCATCGTTGCAAATATAAGTTACCTGCCCGACGCAGGCATGAAAAGAGCCGGCAAGCCGGCTCCTATTTTACATTTACCTATTTGTACATTTTTAATTCAGGTACTTCAACACCTCTTCGCTCATCGGCTTGGTACGTGGGCTGAACACCGTGATCAGTTGCCCTTTTTCATCCACGAGGAATTTGGTGAAGTTCCAGCTGATCGGATCTTTAATGCCCTTTTTGGCCGCTTCATCCACCAGGTATTTGAAGATGGGAGCAATATCATCGCCTTTCACCGAAACCTTATCGGCCATCGGGAAGGTAACGCCGTAATTTTTTTTACAGAATTCGGCGATTTCTGTTTTAGTACCCGGTTCCTGTCCGGCAAAGTTGTTGGCCGGAAACCCTACAATCACCAGCTTACCCTTGTATTGCTTGTACAGTTTTTCCAGGTCGTCATATTGCGGAGTCAGCCCGCATTTTGAAGCGGTATTGACGATCAGGATTTTCTGGCCTTTGTATTTTGAAAAGTCAATGGTACCACCTTCGAGGCCCGGCACTTTGAAGTCGTAAATAGAGGAGCCCGTCATGGTGACAGACAGGATCAGTGCGGCAATCAGTGTTTTCATATTATGTGTGTTTTTATTGTTGTCAAATAATCAGCGGCGTTCGAAACAACCGAGGTCCGGCAATCCAACCGGACGGGTTTTCCCATCAAGATCGATGTTGACCGATGTTGCACGCCCCGCTTCCAGTCCGGGTGCGCCTTCTTTCAACCGGAAATCATAATAACGTTCCTGCGAATTAATTGTTTCAAATCCCGGATCCTGCGTTGTCAGCATCGATGTGGCCGTTACACCCTGAAGTGGTGCGGCCAGTTTCCACAGTCCATGGTCAAAATTTACGGTAAAAGCTGCTGCAGCGTTTCTGTTGATCAGCGCTTCATTTTCCACCAGTCCGCCTTCACCCCAGAAAATGCAGTTGGTAAAACTGGCATCGAGCGCAGCGGCGCCGGTTTGCGTGTTATTCGTGATCGACAGCACCGGCTCTTTGTGCGGCACATAGTTATTGGAAATGGATACAACCGTACAGTGTGTAAAACGGTAGGTACCTCCTGCTGTCAATACCACATTGCGCCCGCAATTGCTCAACAGGCAGTTGCGCGCTTCAATAGAAGAGCCACTTCCTGCCAATCCGATATCGTATGCATTGTCGATCACACTTTCATACAGGCGGAGTTTGGGTTGCGCTGAAAGTGAGGCGCCCTGCACCACTATTGCCTGATAGGCATGCCGGATAGATGCGTATTGCACGATATTATCGCGGCTTGTTTCCCTGAAATAAATGCCGGGCCAGGAAGCGGGATAATCGCGGTAAGGCAAATCAAGTCTGTCTCCCTGAAATTTAATACGATCGACGGTGTCCTTATCGCCTATGGCTTCCAATGTTCCGTCAATGATGATGGGTGCATTCGCATGCATGTATACGCGGCAGCCTTTGTTCATTTTCAGTTTTACGTTTTCTGCTACATATAAATAATCAAGGATCACATAAGGCAGATCGTTGTTCCAGGTTTCATCGGACGTGATTTCGTGCCCGCGAAGGAAGTGTGCATTCTGTCCCCAGGCCTGCAATTGCACTTTGCGTGTGTTGCCGTTGTAATCGATCTGGATGCTGTCGCTTATGATAAAGGGAAGACTGCCCGCTGCGGGATCCACATTTACCTGCACGAATACATATATACTGTCGTTGGCATTGATCTCAATATTATTAACCTCCGGTGCGGACGTACCATCTACATTCATTTTAAATGCCGATGTAGTGCCGCCCATCAGTTTCACCGAATTAAGCCGCAATTTGCGGTCGTTGTCGTTGATGATCTTGAAGGATTTGGTCACTGATCCTACCCGCGTGAATACAGTGTCGTATTTGAGTGAGTCAGTTGTAATGGTAACGCGTGCATCGCCCGAGGTAATGAATGAGTCTTTGCGACAGGCAGCGAACGCAAACAGCAATAAAAAAAGCGGAAAGATTTTTTTCATGAAAACCGATTTGCCATGGTCGCCGGCCGGCTCACTATCATGGTCTTCAAAATTAGCGGAGTTTTGGCAAAGCACCGCATCTATAAGCGTTCGGCAGCATAACAAAGTGTCGCCAGGCTCACGGAGTTTGCTCCGGCCTTCAGTAAGGCGGTACCACAGGCTTCCATGGTGGCGCCGGTGGTCACCACATCATCGACCAGCAGGATGTTTTTACCATTGCATTGTTCCGGCGATGCGCGAAACCTGCCGTCCATATTTTCCCATCTTTCCAGGCGGTCCATGCGGGTTTGTGTATTCGTCGCCTCCGGGCGGATCACACATTTATCATTTACTTTTTTGTTCCATGCCTCGCTTATGCCCCGACACAAAAGCAAGGATTGATTATATCCCCGTTTTCGTTCCCGTGATTTATGCAAAGGCAGGGGCACTAATACGTCGATGTGTTGAAAATGCGGTGCCTGCGCCAATTGTTGTCCCATCAATAAACCAAGCTGAAGTCCGAGCGGCTGATCGTTGCGGTATTTAAGGCGATGCATGAGTTGCCGGGTCAATGAATGCCTGCCAAAATATAACAGCGAAGCCGCGGCTGTTAAAGGCAACCGTCCGGTAAATTTTCTGAAGACGGGATTATCCGGCCATTTTTCAAAATCTGTCCGCGGCAGTTCCGATAGACAAGAAAGGCATAACTGACCATCCGCATTGATATTGTCCGATCCACATCCGCTGCAGGTATGCGGAAAGAAAATATGCAACATGCTTTCCCGCCAATTGTAGAGCTGACGTAACATTTTCAGTCAAAATTCAAAAGTTAAGATTCAAAAAGGGCTTGTTGCCTGAGGCTATCCCCAAGTCTTTTGCAGTCCCGGCTGTTGGTTCGTGTATACACGAACCAAGGAGAAACGGTTGCTTGTTGCTATTGAGCTACTCACTTTTCAGCGAAACCAAGGCATTCATGGTTCACCTATTGCCTTATTTACTTATTGACTTATTCACCCATTCACTTATTGAAAAAGATATTGATAAACTTCTTCCACCCTCGCCATCGTTACCACCTCAATCTTGTATTTGCTCTGGCTGATGCCTTTCTGGCTGTAACGCGATACGATGATTTTTTCGAAGCCCAGTTTTTCCGCTTCGGCTATGCGCTGTTCTACGCGATTGACTGCGCGGATCTCTCCACTCAGTCCGACTTCACCCGCAAAACATATGTGTTGCGACAACGGTACATCTTCGTAAGAAGAGAGCAAGGCACACAAAACCGCCAGGTCGATCGACGGGTCTTCTACTTTCAATCCACCGGCTATATTCAGGAATACGTCTTTTACACCGAAATGAAAACCGCCCCGCTTTTCGAGCACCGCAAGCAATAGTTGCAAACGACGCAGATCAAAACCGGTAACGGTCCGCTGTGGTGTGCCATACACGGATTGTGTCACGAGTGCCTGCACTTCTATCAGCAAAGGCCGCACTCCTTCCAGGGTGGCCGCAATGGCAATACCACTTAACGCTTCTTCTTTTTGTGTGATCAGTATTTCACTTGGATTGATAACACCGCGCATGCCCTGTTCACTCATTTCATAAATACCCAGCTCGGCTGTGCTGCCGAAACGGTTTTTCAGCGTGCGCAGGATGCGATAGGCATAATGACGGTCGCCTTCAAACTGCAATACGGTGTCTACCATGTGTTCCAATACTTTCGGTCCTGCAATGTTTCCGTCTTTGGTGATATGACCGATCAGGAATACGGGCGTATTGGTTTCTTTGGCGAAGCGCTGAAACTCAGCGGCGCACTCTTTGATCTGCGATACACTGCCGGCAGATGATTCGATGAAAGGAGATTGAAGCGTTTGGATGGAATCAACGATCACAAAACCGGGTTTGAGTTTTTTGATCTCGTTGAAGATGACCTGTGTGGATGTTTCCGTCAGCAGGTAAAACTGATCGTTCTGCAAACCAAGACGATCAGCCCGCATTTTGATCTGTTGTTCGCTTTCTTCACCACTTATATATAGTACGGTGGCATCTTTCATCCACAAACCATTCTGCAGAAACAAAGTAGACTTGCCGATGCCGGGTTCGCCCGCGACCAATACAAGACTGCCCGGAACAATGCCACCGCCCAACACGCGGTTGAGTTCAGGATCGGCCGTTACCATCCTCTTCTCTTCACTGCTTTTGACATCGGTGAGCGTGATGGTGCGTGTGTTGCGGCGCGCTGACGCATCATAATCATCCCAGGCTTCCTTGCCTGCGTTCTTTGGATTATCTTTCTGAACCAGTTCTTCTACAAAACTATTCCACTGACCGCAGGATGGACACTGGCCGAGCCACTTGACGCTTTCATAACCACACTGCTGACAGAAGTAGGCCTTCTTAACTTTACTCATGCGCTAAAGATAAATGAATTGGGAGGGTCGGAGGAGGAGGAAACCACAGGTTTTTAATGGGAAAAAACGGGCAGGCATAAAATGTAAAAAGGGCCAATCTGACGATTGACCCCCCTTACTTACTAACCCATTAAATTCTTGCACTAAGTTACAAATCTGCATCACATTTCAAAATAATTTTTTCTTGCTGTGAATAACTTTAAGCTCCTCCTGACACAGTTAAAACACACTGAAAATCAATCTATTCTGCGATTAAAAATATTGATAACCAGTCCCTTACAACCCCGTTTATTCACCCTTTTTTTAAGGCAATTGTTAAATTCAAAAACCACTGCCTGACAAAAAGACGGAATTAATCTTCAAAGCAGGAAATGGTAGTAGATTTGATGTAGAAAGTCAAAAGTAAAAATTCAAAAGGCAAAATAGTTATCGTGACCGGTGCCTGCTATCAGCAAACAGTCTTTTGAATTTTGACCTTTAAATTTTGAGTTTTCTGGATTGGATTTTGACTTTTGACTTTTAAATTTTGACTTAAAATCTTGGTTTTATGACATTTGAAATTATGATCGTTTCGCTGATTTTCGTAGGAATCAGCATGGTAGTGTCGATGGTGCTGAAAAGCAAATTCAACAAGTACAGTAAAGTACCGCTTTCCAACGGCATGACCGGACGTGAAGTGGCCGAGAAAATGCTACGCGAGAATGGAATATATGATGTAAAAGTTGTATCTGTTGACGGGTTTCTGTCAGATCACTATAACCCGGCTAACAAAACGGTGAACCTGAGCCCCGAGGTATACCAGGGCAATAGCGTATCGGCTGCTGCCGTCGCCGCACACGAATGTGGCCACGCCGTACAGCACGCTACCGCCTACGGACCGCTGACCCTGCGCAGCAAACTGGTGCCTGCCGTACAATTCAGTTCCATGATCGTAAACTGGGTATTGATCATCGGCGTGATAATGGCTGCTTCCGGCAATACCACCCTCCTTCTGATCGGTATCATCCTGATGGCGGTTACGGTCGTGTTTACGTTGGTGACTTTACCGGTAGAATTCGACGCCAGCAAACGTGCGCTGGCCTGGTTGAATCAGACTAATATTACCAACCAGCAGGAATATCCCAAAGCGAAAGATGCCCTGAAATGGGCCGCCACTACCTATGTTGTAGCAGCACTCGCCGCGGTGGTAACACTGGTGCAGTATATTATGATTTACATGGCAAGAAGAGACTAAGCTCCATTACGGATAAAAGAAAAGCCCCGCAGATACTGTGGGGCTTTTTTATGTTTTGTACGAAAGATCAGAGTTTGATCTGCTCGCCGTTGGCATCGAAGAATTTGTATTCTGTCAGATGAAGGTTGGTATCTGCAGCGAGCCTGGTTTTCTGTCCAAACTTCTTGTTCCACTTCGCGATCTTGGAACTCCAGAAAAGTCCTTTTGCGAGGTACGCGTACATGATCGGGTTCACGGACAGTTGCAGTCCTTTGTGTTTGTGCGTGATCAGGTAGCTGAGATTTTTCTCGATATCATCTTCGAGTAATAAGGTAGAAGAAATTTTACCGGTGCCGTTGCAGCTTGGGCAGATTTCCTGCGTGTTGATGTTCATCTCGGGCTTCATGCGTTGACGCGTGATCTGCATAATGCCGAATTTCGAGATCGGCAGTACCGCATGTTTCGCACGGTCCGGTGCCATGAACTCTTCCATTTTCTCCACCAGCCTGCGTTTGTTCTCGGGAAGCTTCATGTCGATGAAGTCGACTACGATGATACCACCAAGATCGCGGAGGCGCAACTGACGTGCGATCTCTTCCGCCGCTTCGAGATTGGTCTCGAGCGCATTTTGCTCCTGGTTATTGCTCACGCTTTTGTAACCGCTGTTTACATCGATCACGTGCAGGGCTTCGGTGTGTTCGATGATCAGATAAGCGCCGCTGTTGAGGTTGACGGTTTTACCAAACGAAGCTTTTACCTGTTTGGTGATCCCGAATGAATCAAAAATGGGAGAACCGTTCTGGTAATAAGAAACGATATCCGCTTTTTCCGGCGCTATGCGCTGGATATAATTTTTTGTGTCGGCGAAGATCGTGCGGTCGTTGACCACGATGCGGTTGAAGTCGGCATTCAGCAGATCGCGGAGGATGCTGTTGGTCTTGGTTTGTTCGCTGAGGATTTTGGCCGGGGGTGCGGCGCCGTGCAGATTACGCTGAATGGTCTTCCACATTTCCACGAGGGCAGAAAGGTCTTCGTGCAGTTCGGCCGTGTTCTTGCCTTCTGCTGCCGTGCGTACGATCACACCGAAGTTTTTCGGCTTGATGGCTTCCACGATTTTCTGAAGACGTTTTCTTTCTTCCGCTGAATGGATCTTGCGGGATACCGCAACGATATTGTTGAACGGGGTGATCACTACAAATCGTCCGGGCAGGGAGATTTCGCAACTGAGGCGCGGGCCTTTGGCTGCGATGGGTTCTTTGAGGATCTGAACGAGAATATTGGGCTTGCCGCCCAGCACTTCGTTGATCTTTCCGGTTTTAATGATCTCGGGTTCGATCTCAAATTTGGCGAAATCAAGGCCGGATTCTGATTTGTCGTTGATGGTCTGCTGGGTGAATTTCAGCAGGGAGCGGGCGTAGGGGCTGAGGTCGGTATAGTGCAGGAAGGCATCTTTTTCGAAGCCTACATCTACGAAGGCAGCGTTCAGTCCGGGGATGAGTTTTTTTACCTTACCGAGGTAAAGATCACCCACGGCAAAACGGGCATCGCTTTTTTCGCTATGCAGTTCTACCAATTTCTTGTCCTCCAACAAGGCGATTTCTACACCTTGAGGGGCCGCATTGATAATAAGTTCCTTGTTCATTACAGCTTACATAAATGAAACACCTTAGAGTGTGCTGTAAATAGTACTGGCGGCTGCAATTCCATACGTGGTTGCCTGGGGAAAGTTATTGCAGCGCGAGGAAGGCATCCGGAAGTGTAGTTCGCCGTTGGCGAAAATTCGTTTAGGTCCGGATAGCTTACCTGGCAACTTGTATGGCATACAACCAGTTGACCTGGAAAATTTAGACGGCGGATTGGATGCTCAGGAACTACCGGGCACAAACACCCGATTTCAGTATCTGCGCAGCAGTAAACTGCCGAAATGAAACAATCTTTTGAAGAACTAATGTATCAGTTACTTCACAAAACCTTGTCATCCAATCCGCCGCCCGCTACCGCCAATGGCGGGTAGCGGTTAGCTAAATTCTTGTCAGGAAAAGAAAGCAGGGCTTACTTTCTCTTCTTGTGACGGTTCTTTCTCAGTCTTTTTTTACGCTTGTGCGTCGCAATCTTATGACGCTTTCTCTTTTTACCGCAAGGCATACTCAATTGTTTTTAAAATCTGTTTAATATGGTCGAAACCTGTTACCAGGTTTATTTCAAACTGTTGATCCGTTTGGTCACTTCTTCTTTCATCCGTGGGTTGCTGATCAGGGGCAGTGCTTTGTTATACCACTGTACTGCTTCAGCCTTTTTATTGGTCCGTTCGTAAATCTCGGCCATCAGGAAGACAGCTTCCAGATTGTCCGGTGCTACGCGGTGAACGGTTTCCAGGCGACCGATGGCTTTGTCCATCTGTCCGGAAAGTACGCCACCTCTCGCCATGGTCAGCAAAGCATACACATTCGTGCTGTCTCGTTTGACCACTTCCTGGATATGTGCCAGGCCTTCCATCGGGCGGTCGGAAATACCACCGAATATCAGGCAGGCGCCCAGTCCCACTTTTGAGGAATCATTTCCGGGGTTCAGCTTCAACGCCCGTTCAAAAAGATCTTTTGCCTGTGTAGCTTCCCAGGCCGTGATGGCCGGTTCGCCGTCGGTCTGCAGGCGTCCCAACAGCAAATGGGCAGCAAAGGTGAGGCTTTTTTCTGAATTTTCCAATCTTGCTGCTTCCGCAGTATACCAGGCATAGGGAATAAACATGTTGGCCGAGTCGCGCCAGAAGTTGGCTAACTGGTGATACACATGGAGTTGCTGCTCACTTCCTTCGTTCCGGGCAATAGAATTTTCTATGCCTGCCAGACGAAATTGTTGCGCAGGAGTAAGCTGTTTTTTTGCAATCGTCAGTAAAGTATCAGTGGGAATAGTATGCATCTCACCCGGCGCATGGTCGTGACCGGCGTGGGCATCGACAGTTGATTTTGTCAACTGACCGGGATCGGTGGTTTTTCCAAACACAAAAAGAAGAACAACTAACAGTGCTCCTGCCGAGAAAGTGATCCATTGAGGTTTATTCATGCCGCATTCTTTTCAGGCAGCAAAGTTAACCCCTATCGGTCACTCATGATCACGCTGCAAAAAACCTTGGGAGAATTTTATCACAGCAGGAGTCACCGCGCAGGATTAATCGTCAGCATCTTCGCCAGGACCATTGTCGGGCTTGGGCTCCTGCAATTTTTTTACTTCGGCTACAAACTCTTTGGCTGGCTTGAAGGCTGGGATATAGTGCTCAGGAATATGAACAGCTATATTCTTCTTGATGTTGCGGCCTATCTTGGCGGCGCGTTTCTTGGTGATAAAACTTCCGAAACCACGGATATAGATGTTCTCCCCGCCCGAGAGCGTGTCCTTCACCTCTTTGAACATGGTTTCGAGGGTAACCAAAACATCAACTTTGGGTATCCCAGTTTTGTCAGAAATCTTGTTAACGAGATCGGCTTTTCTCATTTGACGCAAGGTTTTAGATTGTTTCAGAATGCCAATTTAATGCAAAAAAAGATGATAGTCAACAGGATAGCGACTTTTTTTGTAACAATTTCCAGGCCGTTTTTAAAAAATAGCAGATATTCGGCCCCGATCGGCCTTTCTACATGAAAAAAAAGGGAAAAAACACACCCGGAACTCCATTTTCCGCTACCCTGCTCCGCTGGCACCGCGAACAAAACACCCGCAGCATGCCGTGGAAGGGGGAAAAAGATCCTTACCGCATCTGGCTCAGCGAGATTATTCTCCAGCAAACCAGGGTGGAACAAGGGCTTGCCTATTACGAACGCTTCACCGCTACCTATCCCCGGATCACCGACCTGGCCGCAGCCCCCGACACCGCTGTGCTCAAACTCTGGGAAGGCCTCGGCTATTATTCACGATGCCGCAACCTCATCGCCACCGCACGTATCGTAGCCAGTGATTTCAACGGACAGTTTCCCGGCACTTACGATGATATCCGCTCGCTTAAAGGCATCGGTCCCTACACCGCAGCCGCCATCGCTTCCTTTGCATTCAATCTTCCCTATGCCGTGCTCGATGGCAACGTGTTCCGCGTGATCTCCCGCATCTTCGGTATCGATACGCCCATCGACAGCAGCACCGGTAAAAAACAGTTTGCCACCCTCGCACAGGAACTTCTCGATAAAGAACATCCCGCCCTGTATAACCAGGCGATCATGGACTTCGGTGCCGTGATCTGTAAACCCGCACAGCCATTATGCGGCACCTGCGTTTTCCGGGAACAATGTGTAGCCTTCCGGGAAAACCGTGTGACAGCACTTCCGGTTAAGGAGAAAAAAATCCGCATACGCAAACGGCGCTTCAACTACCTCGTGCTTCATTACCGCGATCAATGGCTGATAAAAGAACGCACTGCCCGCGATATCTGGCAGCAGCTCTATGATTTTCCTCTTGTAGAAACCGAAACAGACATTCCGCAGGAACAAATCATTGCCACCGCAGAGAAGGAAGGATTGATTCCCGCCGGAACACAGTTGCTGGAAGTATCGGAAGAATACAGCCAGCAGCTTTCGCATCAACAGGTAACGGCGCGGTTTATCCACCTGCGTATTAAAAGCAAAACCTCGCTGAAAGCCACCGGAGACTGGGTTTCCGGGGAAGAACTGGCACAATATCCTTTCCCGCGGCTGGTGCGTCAATACCTGGATCAATACCTTGCGTGAAGGCTTTACCAAAGCCCATCTTAAATTTTCTTTTTACGGTAAAAAGACTTTAATTTTAGAAAAGCCTTGAAAACCGACGAAGGATTATTTATTCAGAAAAGTAACCAGTATGAGAGGTGTAAACAGAGTAATGTTGATCGGCAACCTGGGCAAAGACCCGGATGTACAGGTACTGGAAGGGAATATTGCGGTAGCGAAGTTCCCGCTTGCCACGACGGAAACATTTAAGGACAGATCCGGCAAGTTGGTATCGCAGACCGAATGGCACACCGTGGTGTTATGGCGCGGCCTCGCTGAGCTGGCACAGAAGTATCTTCACAAAGCCAGCCTTGTCTATATCGAAGGACGCCTGCGTACGCGCAGTTGGGAAGACAAGGACGGCCACCGGAAGTTTGCTACGGAAGTGGTGGGCGACAACCTCATTATGCTGGACAAACGGATGGACGGCAACAGCGGTGCGGCACCCGAAGGAGAACACGGCCCCGAGATGCCGTTGGGCGATCCCTCCGAAAGTCTGCCGTTTTAACGCCTAAAAACAAGGGAAAAATCCACAACATTCCCTGATGAACAGGAAAGAAGTTAACTTTGTCAATAGCATTTACAGGGCAGGCTACTCCTGCCCTGTGTGATTCAGTAATCAAAAAAACTTTACTTGGACTTTTCAGTGGTTTTGTCTTCGCTTTTCGACAGCCTGTGCTATGTTTTCCTGGCCGCCGACACCCAGGGCACAACCATCCTGGTTTGTACGCTGATCGTTTTACTCCTGCTGGTGTTCATCATGTCGGGAGCGCAGGTGGCTTTGTTCTCGCTGAACAATAAGGATATGAACGTGCTCAAAACACGGCAAAATCCGGCCGCACGACGCATCGTTAATTTACTGGAAGAGCCAAAAGAGGTCTTTGCCTCGCTGCTGATCGCCGGCACATTCAGCAACATCTGCATCATCATTCTCGCCAACTTTCTCATCACGGAATTTGCCCCGCTCAATGAACTGCCCGGCTGGCTCGAAGTGCTGATTAAAGTAGTGGTGATCGCTTTCGTACTCGTTTTCTTCGGACAAATATTACCCAAAGTATGGGCTACGCAGAATAATCTCCGCTTTGCCTACGGCTGCTCGCCGGTAGTGGAAGCCGTACACCTGGTGCTGCGCAGGATCAGCCGCTGGTTTGTATCCGTTGCCGATGGTATGGGCAAACGTCTCGGCGCCAACCGCTCGGAAGCCATCAGCATACAGGAGCTCGATGAAGCCATCGATATCCAGACCGACGACGAAGCTTCTCCCGAAGAGAAGAATATCATGAAAGGCATTGTCAAGTTTGGCAATATTGCCGTTAAACAGATCATGACCAACCGCGTGGATGTAAGCGGTATCGAATACAACACCCGCTTCAACGACCTGATCCAGCGGGTGGAAGAACTGCATTACTCACGCCTGCCCGTTTATCACAACAACCTCGACAACATCGCAGGTGTGCTGAATACAAAAGACCTCATCCCTTACCTGAAAGAGGGACCGGACTTCGATTGGCGCACCGTGATCCGTCAACCTTATTTTGTTCCGGAAACAAGATTGATCGAAGACCTGCTGATCGATCTGCAGAAACGTCACCTTCATTTCTCCGTAGTAGTGGATGAATTTGGCGGCACAAGCGGCATCGTGACAATGGAAGACATCATGGAAGAAGTAATAGGTGAAATACGCGATGAATTCGACGAAGAAGAAACGCAGGGCAATAAGATCGACGACAATACCTATCTGTTCGACGGCCGCACCATGATCCACGATATGTGCAAGATCATGCATTTGCCTATGGACACCTTTGATAAAGTAAAAGGAGAAAGCGAATCCGTAGGCGGACTGATCCTTGAACTGGCCGGCGAATTTCCCACGCCGGATACCGTTATTTCCGCTAATGACTTTGACTTCACCGTGGTGGAAACCGACAAGAACCGCATCGTGAAAGTAAAGGTCGCCATCAAACAGAAAGACTAATTATTATGCCCGTTTCTTTCCGCCCGCTTTTATCGCTTATCGCATTTTTTTTCATCACCGCATTTCTTGTGGCAGGATGCAACAGCCCCTATACACCCAGGAAAAAAGGCTATTTCCATATCGATCTCCCGGAGAAAAAATATGTACAGTTTGACGAACCGGGATATCCTTATACGTTCGAGTATCCCGTATATGCAAAAATTCTGAAAGACACTACCTTCTTCGATACCAAAGCCGGTGACTGGTGGATCAACATCGACATTCCGAGCCTCAACGGCCGCATCTATATCAGTTATAAGCCCATCAATGCACGCAACTTTGATTCGCTGGTAAATGACGGACACAAGATGGCTTACCTGAAACATACGGACATTGCATCCGGCATCAACGACAGTTTTATGGTAACGCCGAATAAAGTGGAAGGCATTTATTTTTCCCTGAAAGGAAATACGGCAACCGCGAATCAATTCTTCCTTACAGATTCCACCAAAAACTTTCTCCGAGGCGCCTTATATTTTGATGCTGCGCCCAATGAAGACTCACTCAGTATTGTGAATGATTTTCTCAAACAAGATCTCAAACATCTCATCAATACGCTGCGCTGGCGCAATTGAGGGGTTTAAATGTGGATAATTAGGATTTCTTTAGGGCTTCCCGGCATCATTACCGCTGTAATTTTGTTACAACTGTAATGGGTAAGCATTTAACACAGATCACCTTCGACTTTTCTGCTCCGCCGGATCCTGTTCCGGAGCCGGAGAAGGAAGTAGTTTCCGAAACTGAAGCCGCAACAGATGAGGTTTTATCTGACATCATTGAGGTGGAAGAAGAGGAAGCGATCAGCTTTGTGAGCAAGGCTGACCCGTCTGTGTTGTCAACCACTGCGGTGAAAGAACGCAAGCCGCTCTCCAACAGAGGGCGCCGGTCATTGAAGGATACCGGACTGCCACCCGAACATTTAAGTATTCCCGAAGACGAAGAACTGTTCCGCAAACAATACTATTCCATCGGAGAAGTAGCCGGTATGTTCAGCGAAAAACAATCGCTTATCCGTTATTGGGAAACAGAATTCGACATCCTTCAGCCGAGAAAAAATAAGAAGGGCGACCGCTTCTTCCGCCCGGTGGATGTCAAGAACCTCGCACTTATCTACGATTTGCTTCGCCGCCGAAAATTCACGATTGAAGGAGCCAAGGATTTCCTCCGGAAAAATAAAAAAGCCGACGAGCGGTTTGAAATGATCCGTTCGCTTGAAAGAATGCGGCAATTTTTCCTGGAATTGAAAGCCGGGCTCTGATTGTAAACCGTGCAACCTTCCCGGTTGTTGTAAGGTCAAAGAAAGATTATGCGTAAACTTATCTGCTTAGCAGCCCTTTGCTTCCTCGGTTATTCCCAGGTACAAGCACAAAGTCAGTACTACATTCAGAAAGACACCGTATCGGGTGGTCATCTTCTCAAAGGCATTATTTCCCGCGACGTACTTGCGCAGGACAGCACCTTTACCTGGTGGAAAGAAAACTTTGTTGCCTATGCAAAGGATAATGAACACGTACAGAAATTTGCTGCCAATAGCAAAGACGTGGAGCTCGTGGTGTTCATGGGCACCTGGTGCAGCGATTCACATTATATCATTCCCCGCCTGTTCAGCTTTCTTGATGCGGCGGGTTTCCCTTCCAGCCGTGTTACGCTGATCGGAACAGACCGCGCCAAAACAACCATCAGTCACCTGACCCAGGCTTTTGGCATTACCAATGTGCCCACGATCATGGTGATGCAAAACGGTAAGGAGAAAGGCCGTGTGGTTGAATACGGAAAAACAGGCGTGGCCGAAGCAGAACTCGCAGCGATCACTGCATTGCCTTAGGCTTCGGGAGGCCGAAGTATCGGCCTCAGCCGCCGGCATTCTGTTGAGCTTTTTCCGGGCCCACCAGCTTGATATCGGTGCTCGCACCGGCTATTTGTATTCCCAAAGATTCGAGGAGCCGTAAGGAGGAAAAATTGACCTCCTGCTTCACCTTATTGAACTCGGCCATAGTTACCGGTCCCGTATAATATTCGAGCGTCACCAGGAAAGACGATGAAGTAATATCATTCAGCAATACGGTAGCGCTTTCAATCTCTTTGCGGCTGGCGATCGAACGCAGCCCTTCGAGCAATTTGTCGAGGTCCGCCGAACTGGTGCTCAATCCCACTTCAAGACGCAGGTCGGCGCGGCGTTGCGTGCGCATCGACAGGTTGTCGATGATTGTATCCACCATTTGTTTATTGGGAACGGAAATATATGTTTTTTGATCAGTTCTGATACGCGTACTGCGCAGCCCGATCTTTTCTACCGTACCGGTAAAGGTATTTACTTTCACCACATCACCGGTACTGAAAGGTCTGTCGAAAAAAATGATGAAAGAAGCGATCAGGTTCTCCAGGCTCTCGCGCAGGGACAGTGCCACGGCCGCACCCACGATACTCAGTCCTGTGAGCACATTGCCAATATTGATACCAAATGCGAATTTCAGGACCATCAGCAACCCGATTATGCCCAGTAATACTTTGAAAAAATCCTTGAAGAAAACCACCAACTGATCATCCGTGGTATCGTGTGTCCGGCTGGCTTTGATGTGCAGGATCATGGCAATGAAATCAATCATGCGGACCAATAGCCGGAAGAAGGAAATGATCAGGATCAGCGAGCCGAAAGAATGCACCAGTTGCTTCACCGTTACCCGGTAGATGTCGATGTTGAGATCTTCGGGAAAGTGAAGCCTGTAAAGGGTTGTAAGCGATACGAGCACAGCCAGGAAAAACCCGAGCGGCTTTACGACCAGCGTTTTGAACGTTGGTTTATCTATGTCTTTCCAGATACGGTGTACAAGGATGTAGATCAGTCCGGCCACATAACGCGCTATGTAGCGTTTCACCAGCAAAATGAAAAGAATGATGGCAATCACCACCAGATAAGATTGCACGGTGTTGCCCAGCCATACCTGTCCGAGAAATTCATTCATGCTGCAAAATTATTGATCCGTAGGAAAATGCACCGTTACTGCAGGTTATATATTTCTATGCCGTCGGCTTGCAATGCGTAAACCTTCCCTGCACTGAAATCGAGTTGCCTGGCATTGCGCAGGTTTTCCGGCATTTTCCATTCATCATAGCGGAAGGTGGTAATATCATAGCGGTACAGTTGATCGGCAGAAGTACCGAAAAAATATTTCCCCGCTACGCGGAAATTTTTCCAGCCGGTGATCAGTATTTTATTTTTCAACGCACCATAATAATCGAATACGTATACGGCGCGTGCAGGATCGTAGAGATAAACATATTTATCCTGGTCGAATAACCGGACCGGCATGGGTGCATCGCCGAATAGTTGCCGGAAGTCAGGTGTTTCCAGCAGCACGCGACCATCATCATCGATCTTTTTCAGCTTGCTGTCCATTTCATCATAAACCCAGATTTTGCTGTCGTAGGAAAGCGCAACCGACTTTACCTGGAACATATTCTGTCTTCGCAGATCGATGGCCGTACGCACATTAAGCAGGCGGTCGAGTATCACAATAGTGGAAAAGTCGCGGTAGTACAGCAGAACTTTTAAAGGATTGGATACATCGATCTGTGAAGCTTCCCCGTATTTTTTGATATCGTTGAAAACGGCTACGGAATCGCCTTTTTCATTGAGTTTTTTGAGCTGGCCGAGACTGCTGAGCACGTAGATGTTTTCGAGATTGTCCACCCCAAACGCCTTGATATCGCCTTTGATGTAACGTACGCGTTTAAAAAGCGTATCGTTCTGCGCGTTCGCAGAAGCGAGCGACAGCAGGAATAAAGAAGATAAAAGGGCGATTCTGTACATGGTTATAACCTGACGATTTTTTGTTCCTGTCCGTTGTAGGCATGCAGACTCATTTCTGTGCCTTCGAGTACGGCGTAAGTGAAATAGCGGATCCAGTCGCCCAGGTTGATGTAACGGCTGGTATCGTTGAGCCGGAAATCGATCGGCAGGTGACGGTGTCCGAATACAAAGTAGTCAAAATGTTCTGCTTTGAGCCGGTCGCGGCAATAGCTGATCAGCCATTCGCGGTCTGCACCCAAAAATGTTTCTTCCGAACTACCCGTTTGCGCGCGGCTTTTTCGGCTAAAGTAATTGGCCAGTCCCATGCCCACGGCGGGCGGCAGTATACCGAACAGCCACTGGCACACCGGATTGCGGAATATTTTTTTTAACCGTTTGTATCCATGATCACCCGGACCTAACCCATCGCCATGGCCCACGAGTACACGTTTGCCATTCCACTCAAACACCTCAGGTTCAAAATAAACGGGAATATTGAGTTCTTTCTGAAAGTAATCTTTCATCCACATATCGTGGTTGCCCACAAAAAAACGGATGGTGATACCCGCATCCGTGAGCTCGGCCAGTTTGCCCAGCAACCGCACATATCCTTTGGGCACTACATTCCGGTATTCGTACCAGAAGTCGAACATATCACCTACAATAAAGATCTCTGCGGCACGCGGCGCGATTTCGTTGAGGAACCGGATGATTTCTTTTTCACGTAGCAGGCTGGAGGCCGCATCGGGCGCACCAAGATGAAAATCCGAAAGAAAGTATATGTTTTTATCCGTGGTCAATGACAGAGGATCATTTGCGGTTAATAAAATCGAGTACGCTGCCGGATGCGATGACGGGACGGCCCTGCACATCGCCATCATACCAGTAGATCCAGGCTTCGGCCTGCGTGCCGTTGTCGAGCAGCACCGTTGCCTGCGCGCGGCGGTAAAGCTCCGGCTCACCAGGCTCGGGATTCACTCCTTCATAGTCGTCGAGCTGTGCCATGGCCCAGGAAAGTTCATTTTCTTCACGGATCGTATAGAGTTCGCCTTTGATGTATACGTCTTCTTCAGACGGAATAGCTGCGGGATACGTACCCATATCATAAAGCAATCCCTTTACCCGGCCAGGACCGGCAAGAGAGAAATAACGGCTGATGTACTCGTACGCAGGACTACGGAAGCCGCTTAACAGCGAGCCGTAGACAAACAGTTGGGTGACTGGCATAATTAAGGTTTCAATCGTTGCTCAATGGAGTGTATATACTCAATCCTGTTCTACCAGGAACACATATACTTCTTTGGGACCGTGCACGCCTACCACCAATGTTTTTTCGATATCGGCGGTGCGGCTGGGGCCGGTTGCAAAAGTGATCTGTGATGGCAGGTTTTTGTCGTAGCGTTCTTTCATTCCCTGCAAGGCTTCACGCACATCATATACAAGCTGATTCGTATAGGCAATGCAGATATGAACCGGTGCGTACACGCTTGTGGTGCGTCCGCTTTGTTGCCCGGCGCTCATCACGATACTGCCCGTGCGGGCCACCAGGTATTCACAACCGGTGATCGATACATCGCAGGAGGCGAGATCGCTGATATTGGCTCTGGCGGCTACGGCAGGTCCCGCGAGCTCGAGCAATTGCGGTTCGCGGCAGTATACTTTCTGCCATTCGTGTGTCAGGATCAACCCTGTCAACTGAGCCTGCAGCTCTTCCTTGTCCATGCAGAAAACGAAGCGTCCCTGCAATTTGGTGAACTGCTCGGCAAATTCCACTTCAGCATCCTGTGTGGCAGGCTGATAAACGGAGTTGTTGCCTTCGCTTTGCGGAAAAGGAACAGGCGTTGACTGGGTCAACGCCTTCCTGATTTTCTTTAAAATATTTTCTTTAGAAGGAGATACATTCATGACCTTCCGGGCTTAGATTGATTGATTCGTTACATCGCTGTCGTAAGGCGGTACACCGGCCGATATTTCGCCCTGGTCTCCGCTTATATTCGTGTCTTCTTCCGTCAGCGCTTTCTTTTCTTCAAAAGGACGTTTGCCGATCAGGGCTTCCACATCGCTTTGGAAGAGTACTTCTTTTTCCAGCAATGCTTCTGCGAGTTTGGCAACCTGCTCACGTTTTTCACTGAGCAATTGCTTGGTGCGCACGTAAGCATCTTCGATCATTTTTCTTACTTCCTGGTCGATCAGCTTGGATGTTTCTTCGGAATAAGGTTTGGTGAAACCATTTTCCTGCTGCGGATCGTAGAAGCTTACATTACCAACGAGCTCGTTCATACCGTATACACTTACCATGGCGTAAGCGGTGCGGGTGATCTGCTGAAGGTCGTTCTGTGCGCCGGTAGAGATTTTGTTGAAGAAAATTTCTTCACTTGCGCGACCGCCGAGCGTCATACAGATTTGATCGGTGAGCTGATCGGTATTGTAGAGATATTGTTCTTTCGGTGTGTACTGTGCATAGCCGAGAGCAGCGGTACCGCGCGGAACGATGGTAACCTTGAGCAGCGGGTAAGCATGTTCGAGGTACCAGCCGCAGATGGCGTGACCTGCTTCGTGATACGCAATGATCTTTTTCTCTTCGGGAGAAATGATCTTGTTCTTTTTCTCGAGGCCTCCGATCACGCGGTCAACCGCATCCTGGAAGTCCTGCATATCCACCGATGCCTTGTCTTTACGTGCGGCGATGAGCGCGGCTTCGTTACAAACGTTGGCAATATCTGCGCCGGCGAAACCGGGTGTTTGTTCGGCGAGTTTATGAATATCGAGTGTATCGGAAATCTTGATCGGTTTCAGGTGAACTTTAAAGATGGCTTCGCGGCCTTTCAGATCGGGTTTGTCGATCGAGATCTGGCGGTCGAAACGACCGGGGCGCAACAATGCTGTGTCGAGTACATCGGGGCGGTTGGTAGCGGCGAGTACGATGATGCCGGTGTCGGTACCAAAACCGTCCATTTCAACAAGGAGCTGGTTGAGCGTGCTTTCACGTTCGTCGTTGCTCATCATTTGATTCTTGCCACGTGCACGGCCGATAGCGTCGATCTCATCGATGAAGATGATACAGGGAGCTTTTTCACGTGCCTGCTTGAAAAGGTCGCGCACACGGCTTGCACCCACACCTACGAACATTTCCACGAAATCGGAACCGCTGAGGCTGAAGAAAGGCACCTGTGCTTCACCGGCCATTGCTTTTGCAAGCAGGGTCTTACCGGTACCGGGAGGACCAACCAGTAGAGCGCCTTTGGGGATCTTGCCACCGAGGGCTGTATACTTTTTCGGGTTGCGCAGGAAGTCCACGATTTCCATTACTTCCACTTTGGCTTCATCGAGGCCGGCCACATCGGCGAAAGTGATATTAACGCGGGTTCCTTTGTCGAACAATGTTGCTTTTGATTTGCCGATGTTGAAGATACCACCCGGACCACCGGCACCACCCCCGGCGCCGCCCATCTTACGCATCATGAGTACCCAGAGCGCGATGAAGAAAAGGATCGGGAGCAGGAAAGAAACAGACTTACCAAGCCAGTCGCTTTCGGTATCTACTTTACCAATGTCTTTAATAGCGGGATTATCGGCGTAGAATTTCCGCATATCATCCTTGAAGGAATCACCGGAAACTATTTTAAAAGTGAAATGTGGTCCTTCGCTGCGGGAGCGGGAGATTACATCACCGAGTTCTTTCTGGTATTTTTCTACGGCTGAAGGTTTCAGGCTTACGCGTACTTCGTTGCGGTTGGAAACAACTGTGTATTCATTTACATCGCCAACCTTGAGAATTTCCAGGAAACGTTCCTGTGAAACGGTCTTGGTGCCTCCCTTGAACGGATCGAGAAACTGGAATCCGAGCATAACGGCGAGGATAATGATATAAATCCAGTATATGCTGAATCGCGGGCCTTTTTTAGGGGCCGGGCTTCCGTCCTCATTCGTTCGCGGGCGTCCGTTTCTGTCGTTCTTGTTATACAAAGGGTCCTGTGGCATATTCGGGGTTATTGCTATTTAAATGGTTAAATGGGGCGAAAAGTTCGATGCAGCGCTATTTTAACAATTATTCTTCATGCTCCTGGGCAGCCGCGTCGCTCCACATTTCTTCGAGTTTGTAGAATTTGCGGGTTTCAGGTTGCATAACGTGTACCACTACGTTCACATAGTCGATCAGTACCCACTGCAATGCCTGGTAGCCTTCGTGATGATAAGGTTTTTCGTCGCACTTCTCGCGCACGCGCTCTTCCACGTTTTCCGCGATGGCTCTTACCTGCGGCTGACTATCGGCTTCGCACACGATAAAAAAGTCGGACACAGCCTCATCGATCTTGCGCAGGTCGAGAGAGATGATATTCGTTCCCTTTTTTTCCTGAATAGCCGCAATGATGGTTTTGATGATCTTTGAACTTTTTGTCAGCCGGGTCGCTGTAGTCCTTTTGCGTTTGGACAGAGATGCCAGTTGTTCCAATAGAAGAAATTATTTTGTTTGTAGTTTTTGTTTTTCCGGTAGCGGTTTGCCCCTTGGGAACGAACCGGTCTGAACTGATCGGAAACTTAACGTATTTTGCTCAAAAATAGCAATTAATTGCCAGACCAGCCCGACGATATCTACCAGGATTTTCCGTTTGTTTCACTGGAAACGGTTGATAGTACCAATAATTATGCCCTGCACCTGGTTCATGCGGGTTTGGCGCAACATGGCACGGCGGTTTTCACGCATGAACAGACCGCCGGAAAAGGCCAGCGTCAGAAGACCTGGCATGCCACTGCGGGAGAAAACATCCTCATGAGCCTGTTGCTCAGGCCCGAAGGACTTTCCATTGCGGATCAACCTGCACTCAACGCGGCCGTTGCACTCGGTACCTACGATTTTTTCAGCCTCTACGCAGGCGATGATACCAGCATCAAATGGCCGAATGACCTTTATTGGCAGGACAGAAAGGCAGTCGGTATTCTTGTTGAAAACATTATCAGTACCGGCACAGAGGGTGGCGGTGCCTGGAAATGGGCGGTTGCGGGTATCGGCGTCAATATCAACCAGACCAATTTCGGCGACTTCAACCGTCGTCCCGTATCGCTCCGGCAGATCACCGGGCGTTCTTATGATCTCATAACACTTGCCCGCGAACTGCGGCATTGCGTTTTAAAGCAATATGATGCCTTGCAAAAAGATGGCACAGCCGCCATCCTTGCCCTCTATAATCAACGGCTTTATAAACTGCACGAAAAAGTAAAGTTGAAAAAAGACAACCGGGTGTTTGAAACGGAGATCAGAGGTGTGGGTGCAGATGGACGTTTGACCGTGTTTCATGGTATCGAAGAGACCTTTGCACACGGCGAGGTGGAATGGATCATCGATTAACCTTTCTTTTCATTTTCCCATCGTAAAATTTCTTCCGCATGCTGCTTGTTGCGGGGCTTTAAAAAGATTTTCCGGATCACGCCTTTTTCATCGATCAGAAAAGTAGTACGGTGAAGTCCCCTGTATTTACGCCCGTATAATTGCTTTTCGCCCCATACCCCGAATTTCTCAATGATCTTGTGTTTGGGATCTGCGAGCAAGGGAAAAGGCAGGTTGAATTTTTCCCGGAAACGCGTATGATCTTCTTCAGTGTCGGGGCTTACTCCTATTAATTCCCAACCATTTTTTTTCAATATTGCGTAGTTGTCGCGCAGGTTGCAGGCCTGTGTGGTGCAGGCGGGTGTATTGTCCTGCGGATAAAAATAGAGCACGAGTTTTTTGCCCTTATAATCGGAAAGGGAATGTTTGTTCCCATCCTGGTCGATGCCGGTGAAAGCCGGAGCTTTTGTTCCTTCGGTGAGAGGTGTGGACATGGTAATTCAAAAGTAAAAAGTCAAAAATACGAGCGGGAGTATTAAGTTTTAAGTAATAAGTGATAAGTTTTTCAATCGAGCTTTCTTGCTGTTTTACTTACTACGTAAAACTTAATACTTATAACGGCTGTTTTACCTCTTCCCTTTCTTTGCAGGCGTCTTCCTGACGGGTGTTTTCTTCGCCCGTGCTTTTCTCGCCGGCGTCTTCTTCACGGGTGCTACATACGCCTCACGTTTGAACCACCATTCTTTGGTCGTAACGTTTCCGGCGATGTCTTCAACGGTTACTTTGAGATGATGTGTGCCCAACGGACAACGTTCATCAAAAATATAAATAAACGTGCGGCCTTTGTCATTGGTAAAACGCAGCCATTTGCCATTGAGTTCGGCGCGGAAAGATTTTATACCAAAATCATCCGACGGTGTAAAAGCAATGCTGCGCGCAGCACTCAGGTTAACCGTATCACCTTTGCCCAGTTCATTGACAAATGGCGGTTGCAGATCCGCAAAAGCCTGGAACGATCCGAAATCACGGAACTTACCGGTGAGCCAGTTTCCCTGCAATCTCGTTTTCTGTACACTGCTGCCCTTTCCTGTTCTTTTCAATACCAGCCTGTCTTTCCACGTGTCTTCGATGATCTTATCTGTTTTTAATCTGACAGTGTATTCTTCCTGTACGGGTACTGTTTCGTTGTGCAATTGATGAATGGCGGTAATGCTCATCGATGCGGAAGAATTGCTGCGTGAATAAGTAGGCGTGAACACATCGTAGAGACAACCTTCCGGCATGTATACTTCAAAATCAGGTTTCTCCAGGATGTTGACCATCTCCGGCATGAAACTGCCTGTTGGAGCGGGTGCCACTGGTCCCTCGCTGCTGCGTTGCAGCGCAAAAATAAGGTTGACGGTATTGGCTTTTGCATCGGCAATTTCGATGCGCACCTGGTGCGGCAGGGTATCGGCAAGCAATACCGTTCCATCACCTCCGTAAGTATGATAGACCCTGGAACGGTCACCGGACATTTTCGATACATGTTGCAAATAACCGCCGCCATTTGCTTTGTAGCGGTAATCGATCTGCGCATTCATGTAACGTGTGTCTTCATAACCGATACTGTCGATCACGAAAGCTGTTTGCAAGATGTTATCGACATACAGGGCGGCTTTATAAATACCGTCCCGGTTGGGTGAACCGCTGATTCGGTCGAATGCATCGATGGCAAAGCTGACCCTGCTCAGTGGTGTGCGGATAACGGGATCGCGGGGCAGTACGTAACCGCTGTCTGTTTTTTTCACGCTAAAAAAAACAGGTGCCTGTTCATAAACGCTTCTACTCCGGTCGTACATGGCCATCTTGGTCAATATTGGCGGCACATTGTCTGCGAGCGGCATGCCGAAAAGCAATGGATTTAAACGTTTACCAGAACGTGTATCGATTATTTCAAAATGCACATGCGGTCCCTGCGAACCGCCCGTTGTGCCGCTGTAAGAAATGAAATCACCTTTTTTCACGGGAAATTTTCCGGCAGGGATAGTCAGTTCTACCGCCCAGGACTCCTGGCGGTATTGTTCAGATGTAACGTAGGCTTCGATTTCGGGATTGAAGGTATTCAGGTGAGCGTATAAAGTGGAAAGGCCATTGGGATGGTTGATAATGAGAAAACGTCCGAAGCTGAGCGGACGCACGCCGGCAAATGCAACATATCCATCGGCAGCGGCGTAAACGCGTTGGTCCACTTTCTGCGCCGTGCGCATATCCAGCCCCATGTGCCAGTGATTGGGGCGCAATTCCCCCATGTTGGCCACGATTTCGGGACTCAGATCCAGCGGCCAGCGGAAGTAGCCCTGCGGATATGCCGGATTGCGGTAAGTCTGTGCGTTCAGTGCTCCTGCTATCAATAACATTGCTATTATTACCTGTACAGCTTTCCTCATATCGCCAAAAATAAAGATCATAGCCCTAAAGGAATGTGAAACCGGCCATTATGAATTTTATTATCTCCTTACAGCCGTCGCAATTATTTTACCAACAATTCCACCCCGGAAAAAAGCGATCACCTGTTAGTGATTTGCTGCGCGCTGTGCAAAGGGCTGAAATGCAGTCATCGTTGTTTTTTTCTTTGCTTCGCAAAAATTAATTGTGATAATGGTCCTTCAAAGACTTCTGTTTCCCTTAATTTTGCGCAATTTGTTTTTTCAGCCCGGTTCCGGGAAACATTCCAAAAGAAAAAATGCCAAAAGACTCCTCCATTCAATCCGTTCTGATTATAGGCAGCGGACCGATCGTGATCGGCCAGGCCTGCGAATTCGATTATTCCGGCACACAAGCAGCACGCAGCTTACGCGAAGAAGGTATCAAGGTGATCCTGATCAACAGCAACCCCGCCACGATCATGACCGACCCGATGATGGCCGATCGTGTTTATCTGCTGCCACTGACCGTGGAAAGCCTGGAACAGATACTCCAGGAAAATCAGATCGACGCCGTACTGCCAACCATGGGCGGACAAACCGCACTCAATCTTTGTAAAGAAGCTGAAGACGTTGGTCTGTGGAGTCAATACAATGTGCGCCTCATCGGCGTTGACATCAAAGCCATCGACAAAGCGGAAGACCGCGAGAAATTCCGCCAGTGGATGATCGAGATGAACATTCCTGTTGCCACCGCCAAAACGGCCAACTCCTTCCTCGAAGGAAAAGAATTTGCACAGGAGATCGGCTTTCCGCTCGTAATCCGCCCTTCGTTTACCCTTGGCGGTACCGGCGGTGGATTTGTACACGACAAAGAAGACCTCGACGAAGCGCTCAACCGCGGTCTGCAGGCTTCTCCTATTCACGAAGTGCTGGTGGAAAAAGCCGTACTCGGATGGAAAGAATTTGAACTCGAACTGCTCCGCGATTCGGCTGACAACGTTTGTATCATCTGTACCGTTGAGAACTTCGATCCGATGGGTGTACATACCGGTGACTCGATCACGGTGGCGCCGGCCATGACGCTCAGCGATACCGCCATGCAATTGATGCGCAACACCGCCATCGACATGATGCGCAACCTCGGCAACTTCTCCGGAGGCTGTAACGTGCAGTTTGCGCTGAATCCCGATACGGAAGAAATCATTGCCATCGAGATCAACCCGCGTGTAAGCCGTTCTTCGGCACTCGCGAGCAAAGCAACCGGTTATCCCATTGCCAAGATCGCCGCGAAACTCGCTATCGGTTATACACTCGATGAACTGGAAAACCAGATCACCAAAACCACTTCTGCTTATTTCGAACCTGCGCTTGACTATGTAATCGTGAAAGTGCCGCGCTGGAACTTCGATAAATTCAAAGGTGCCGATGATTCACTCGGTCTGCAAATGAAGAGCGTAGGTGAAGTAATGGCCATTGGCCGCAGCTTTACCGAAGCCATTCAGAAAGCTTGTCAGAGCCTCGAGAACAACGCCGTTGGTCTCGGTTATTACGGCAAAAGCCTGATGCACGCCGAAGAGCTGCTCGAATACATCAAAACGCCGAAATGGGATCGCATCTTCCGCATCAAGGATGCGCTGATGGCGGGCATTTCCGTAAGCAGTATTTCCAAAGCAACCAATGGCATCGACCGCTGGTTCCTTTACGAGATACAAAAGATCTGCAACATTGAAAAGAAACTCGCCGAATACGATCTCGATACAATACCTGCCGGTCTTTTGCGCGAAGCCAAAGTAAATGGTTTCAGCGACGAACAGATCAGCCGTATTCTGCAACACGGTAATGAAGAGGATGTTTACATCAAACGCAAAGAACTCGGCATTACGCGTGTATATAAAATGGTGGATACCTGCAGTGCGGAGTTTGAAGCCAAGACTCCTTATTTCTACAGCACCTTCGAGAATGTACCCGAAGGGGCAGCAGGAGCCAACTCCAACGAATCAAAAGCCTCCGATCGCAAAAAGATCATCGTACTTGGCAGCGGTCCCAACCGTATCGGCCAGGGTATCGAATTCGACTACTGTTGCGTACACGGATTACTCGCTATCAAAGAAAGTGGTTACGAAGCTATCATGGTGAACTGTAACCCCGAGACGGTAAGTACCGATTTCGACATGGCCGATAAACTCTACTTCGAGCCGGTGTATTGGGAACATCTTTGGGAAATCATCGAGCACGAGAAACCGGAAGGTGTGATTGTGCAGCTCGGAGGTCAGACCGCTTTGAAGCTGGCAGAGAAACTGCATGAAAAAGGCATCCGCATCATCGGTACTTCTTACGACAGCATGGATATTGCGGAAGACCGCGGCCGCTTCAGCGATCTGCTGAAGAACCTCGAGATCCCTTATCCCGATTACGGAACGGCGTACGATGTAGACGAAGCCATTTCCGTAGCCAACAAAGTAGGTTATCCCGTACTGGTGCGCCCGTCTTATGTACTCGGTGGCCAGCGCATGCGGATCGTGATCAACGACGAAGAAGTGGAAAAAGCAGTAGTAAGCCTGCTGAAACATATCCCCGGCAACAAAATCCTCATCGACCACTTCCTCGACCGTTGCCAGGAAGCCGAGATCGATGCCTTGTTCGACGGCGAAAACTTCCACGTGATGGGTGTGATGGAACACATTGAGCCCGCCGGTATCCACAGTGGTGACAGTAATGCGGTATTGCCCGCCTTCAACCTCACTCCGCTGATCGTGCATACGATGGAAGAATATGCAGAGAAGATCGCACGCGAACTCAATATTAAAGGACTCATCAATATCCAGTTTGCGATCAAGGACGGAAAAGTATTTGTGATCGAAGCCAACCCGCGTGCATCACGTACTACACCGTTTATTGCGAAAGCATACCAGATCCCGTACCTGAATGTGGCCACCAAGATCATGATGGGCACACACACGCTGAAGGATTTTAAATTTGAAAAGAAACTGAAAGGTTTTGCGATCAAGGAACCTGTGTTCAGCTTTAATAAATTCCCCGGCGTGAACAAAGAGCTCGGTCCTGAAATGAAAAGCACCGGTGAGGCCATCCGTTTTATCAAAGACCTGCGCGATCCTTACTTCAGACAGCTTTATAAAGACAGAAGCATGTACCTGAGTAAGTAGTAAGTTATAAGTAATAAGTATCTCCCATGGTTCGTGTGTACACGAACCATGGTTGTTTATGGGGTTCGCCATAATGATTGAATGAAACGACAAGTTGAGCACGCCGACTGGTTTACTATTCCTTCTTTTATTTGAGTAACCGTCCTTGCTTGGTGTGAGCACCACAACTGTATAGCGGCGTGAGGTATAAGTTGGCGCCCTTGTTGGTCTCCCAGTTATCCCCTTGTTGGTCTCCTGACCAACAAGCAAGAGTCAGGTAGCCTTGATAGGTTAAGGTCAACTTCGCACATAACTCAGGGATGAGCAGGCCCGTTGGTCTGGAGACCAACGGTGGCGGGATGTCGGATTGACAGGTTTTAAAATCTTCTGATCAGTGGTGAGGACACGAACCATTCCCGCAACTGTGGGATGTTTATGAAGCCTGTCAACTCACTATTCCCACTCACCTGTTTAACCCTTTGACTTTTGAGTTTTTAATTTTGAATTAAACGTTCCTTTTTCGTTCATATCATGAACAGGAATTTCCTTTTTCAATGCCGCTGCTTTCCAGTCTGCACGTTTTTTCGTCGACATACGGCGATCGATGATCAGTTGGTTTACCTGAATTTTTCTCAGCCATATTGCTGCCGAGTCGCGCGCACTGCCGTGGACAAATAAGATATCTGCTGCAGCAGGCTCCCGGATTCGCCTGACCATAAGAGCAGAATCAGCAATCATAATACGATAACAGGAATAACTGATAAGGTTGTCCGATGCATGCAAGCTTTCGAGTGTGTCCGCAAACGATGTCCTGTACACGCAAAGTGACGGCCGTATATTGTTACGTAACGATGATGGAGTCAGTTGACTTTTCTGCTGTAGCCATTGTTTCCTGCCATCAACAATACTCATCTTACTTCCTTCTGGCAAATTGAATACTATAAACCTGTTCTGAACAGATGCTCTTGAGAAATCAACATATCTTATTCCTGCAACGATATTCAGGGTAGCAAGACTTAAGACCAGGGCTTTTGCCGATTTTTCCATCAAGCCAAAAGCGGTCAATCCGATCACCAGGTAGAGCAGTAATACCTGTACCATGCTGATGTTGAGATTATCCCAGATAGCGAAGGGTAATTTTTCTATGACATAAATAATGTTGTTCATCAGGCGGATCATCCATCCAAGCATCATTCCGGCGTATTCACTTAACCAACCACTGAAGCCTGCTGCAAGCAAGCCGATCTCTCCAATCAGTATCACACTCGAAAGCGGTACTACCGGCAGATTGGTAAACAGGAAACAAACCGGGAATTGATGAAAGAGATAAATGCTCACAGGTGTGGTAAGTATCTGCGCCGCGCAGGTTACGGCACACAATTGCCACAGCCAGTCCACTATACGATAACGGCAATAAATCAGGTTATAAATCGGTTTATAGAATAGTACAATACTCAGTACAGCGAGGTATGACAATTGAAATCCTGCATCCCACAGCCAATACGGATCGTAACACAACAATAACATAGCGGAGGCCGCAAGCGTATTATAAATATTGCTTTGCCGTGAGAGTGTCTGCCCGAGAAGCAAACAGGTAAACATGACCGCCGCCCGGACAATGGAAGCCGCTCCGCCAGCGATCAGGCTAAACAACCACAGCAAACTGACCACTATGATAAAGGATATCCATTTAGTCCGGGGAACAGCAGCCAATGGTGCCAGTAATTTTTGAATGAGCCAGTAGATCAATGCCAGGTGCATACCCGATACTGCAATCACATGAACTACACCCGTATTGCTGTAAGACCGTAGCAAGTCTTCATCGAGGTCTTCTTTATAGCCGACCAACAAGGCTTCAGCCAATCCGGCTTCCTCTTTTCCGGGGATGTATTTTTTCAGTTGATAAAGTATCGCTTCTCTCCAGGCGATTATTTCTCTTTTGAACGAAAAGGAGGAATCGCGTACCAGGATCACCTGTGTGCTGTCCCGGACAAATAATTGACCCGTTACTCCTTGCCGCTGGCTATAAGCCGCGTAGTCAAAACCTCCAGGATTGCCGCTGTTTTTCACTGGTTGTATGGGCTGGCTGGTGATAACATAATTTCCAACGGGATAGTTTTCCGGTATCGCCCCGGGGGCGCTGTAAAACCAAACGCTTCCCGTTACCCGTTTAAATTTTTTATCCTGCCATCGGCCGACGACGGCCGCCTTCGTCTTTATACTTTTTGCCCGACGGGCAAAGGGTTCTTCCATACGCAACAGTAGCCTTTGCCCTTCTTGATATTTATGCCCATACCAATTTTCTTTAGCCGTTACTTTTGAAGTTTGTATTAACATCCAACCAGCGAAAAAGATAAGCAGCCAAACCAGTATACCGCGAATAAGTTGCAGACGATACCTTACATAAAGAGGTACTAACCTGAATACAACCAACGGCAGGAGTAAAACACCAATTGATATATATACTCCAGTATCCGAAATGTTTACATACTCACCGGCTATAATACCCGATATCATCGGGATTAATATCCGTAGTGCAGGCACCCGTGCGGTAAATATGAATATTGCAGACATACTGCAATATCAGTTGAGAGAGAGGCGAAACAATGGGAAAAACATCAGTGGAAGTCCGGAAGTTTCTTCTTTTGTGCAGGGAAGTTGCACTCCTTATTCCGTAGCCCTTATTCCGGTTCGTCAATAGACGAACCGGGGTGTTTGGAGAAACTTATCACTTACTACTTACAACAAAATAATCCAGGCAGCTTTCACCCAGCTCACCCGTATAAAAATCCGTATAATCGATCTCCAGCGTTGTGTCTTTTATTTTCTGCAGCAATTGATAACGGTTCAAATTGTTCAGCACACTATAGGGCATCCGCAGCATCCACGCCGGTAAGCGATGTTGCAGATCCAGCACATCCAATCTTGTCATTCTTGCCACGCTGCGCTTGTTCTGCTCATAATACGCCATCACTTTTTCATTTCCATAAATCCCCTGCACGTCCGCTCCCGGGAAATGCCCCTGTACAAATGCCTGCATCTCGCGCGGCGTATACTCCCGCACATGAAAAGGATTGCGGGTTAACGATGTCTGCCTATTCGGTGTGGTCATTACCACACAACCACCCGGCCGCAGTACACGGCGGATTTCTTTCATCAGGCCATGATCGTCTTTAATATGCTCTATCACCTGGAAACAGATCACCGTGTCCACACTTTCATCTTCTATGTTCCGCAGGTACGGCAGTTGCTCATAGTGGAAGCGGCAATTGCTTTCAATGTATTCCTCCCGCGGTTTCTTTTTATCTACCGCCGTATACGAACGCACATAGGGCGATACCATCTGCATACCATAACCGCTGCCGCTGCCAATTTCCAGCACATCGCCGGTCGCCAGCCTTCGCTGTATCACCGATTGATAAGCAAACACGTGCCGCTGAAATACATAGTTGTTGCTATAATACGCACTCGACGTGCGTTCTCCGGTCCTGAGCAATGCCAGCATATACAAATTCTGTTGATTGTAATAGTGCTAATACACGCCAACATGCTTTCACCCTTATTTAAACCGGTAGTATATTCCTATTTGTGCACCGATCCATGTTTTGCGATTCGATGGTGCATTGTCCGCGTACGTATTGCGCAGCGTATAAATGGGTTTGAGGTAATGATATTTCCTGTCTGCCTCTTCTTCCGTCCTATACAGTGGCCGCGATATACCAGCCAGGTAGTATTGCGTTTTCAGCAAGTTAAGCACCGTGCCATATTGCAGGTAAAATTTTCCGGCTATCCTGTTTTCCAACAAGACCTGCACACGCGTGAGTCTTGTTTTTACCGTCCTTTCCTGTCCGGCTGTATCGTAGTCCCTGGCCAATTTGCCAAAGGTGATATCGGCATGCAGCCGCATGTTATCATTTATCCGCAAGGAGGTTCCTCCTCCATACCGGAAGCCCGCTATCTTGAAGTTGCTGTTCCAGGATAAAATGCCATAAGCAAATTTGAATCCGCCTTTTAACGTTGGCGCTACATAAAACAGGTCGTCTGCCGCTATTCCCGTTTGTACAAACGGATGCCACCATTTCGATCCCCAGGCTGCTGCGGGTTTTATTTTCTTAACGGTAACCGGCGCTACGCTGTCAGTGATTTTTTTTACAGGCAAAAAAGTGATGCCCGTTTTTTCTGGTTCAACTTTTACCGCAGATGTATCGGGTATGGCCGCGATGACGGTATCTTTCTTTATATCCGCTACCGGTTCTTCCGGTTTATTACTACTCACTGGTGGTGGTGCCGCTTTTGGTTTAACAGTGACCGTTTTTTTAGCAACTGGCTTCGGCGTTGCCGGTTTTTTTGCCGCTACGGTCGCCGCTGTCTTTTTGGGCAGTTCCCGCAGGATAATGTGCTGTCCGGAGCGACTGTAGGTTATCGCATAAGTGGCACATAGCTTCTGAAGAAATTGATCCAGTGTATATTTTCCCGCTTTCCAGTTGACCGTTGTGGCAGGCATTACTTTTTTTGTATTCAGGGAAAAATGCTGGTGGGTCTGACGGCTGACACGATTGAGCAAAGTATCTAACCGCATCATGCCTCCGGACAGTTGCACGGTATGCTGTGCTCCTGCATTTACAGAAAGGATAAAAAACAAACAACAGCAAAATATCCTCACTCGCATGCTTTACCGTTTATGATTACCGTATCACTCTGTATTTTGTATTCCACGCTGAGCGTAGCGGCAATGATATCCATTACGTATTTCAACGACTGGTCTTCAAAACTTCCACTCATGCGGCAGTCTTTCAGTTGCGGGTTCTGAAAGAGGCACTTTACCTCGTAGGCTTTGCCTATTTGCTGCATGATATCTTCCAATCGTTCATCCTGGAAATCAAATATGCGCGTGGCGAAGGCAATCTCATTGGCGGCATAGATCGTATCGCGATCCCATGTGCCGCTGGTAAAATGATAATGAAGTCTTGACCCAGCCGCTACGGTCTGCAGACCTTTTGGCGTGTACACAGTTACCGTGCCTTTGCGTCCCCATATAATAATATCTCCGCTTTTTGTTGAATTGCTTACGCTGAACGCCGCGTCCATTGCTTTTATTACAACATCATCGGCTTTTACCGTAAATGAATCCTTGGCTGGTGCGGTAATAAATAGTTGTCCATCCAGCAGTTCCCGTTCATGGTCGTTTGTTAAGCGAACGGATGAATGACTGTTTAATATCAGGATGACACCATTTGCCAATGTATCGCGGTAAATAGCCTCATTGGTAGTAAACGACACCGGTATAACAGTAGCGGGCATCTCCGTTCTGTGTTTTCTTAAACCAAGTAAAAGACTGACTGTCACTACTACCACGGATGCGGCGATGATAAGTCCTCGCGGGAGCGGTTGCTTTTTCTTTGGAGCAGTGCCAGGCCTGGCGAGTGTTTGCCGGCTTATTTCTCCGAATACGTTTTGTTTATCCGGCAATACATGTCCCTTGCTTCCGGCGGCTGTATACCACAGTTCAGACAACCGTTGAAAATATTCACGGTTATCAGGCGATTGCTCCAGCCATTCTTCGAGGGCTGTCGCTTCTTCCGGCATTGCTTCACCGGCCAGGTATTTTCCAATTAGTTCATCGTTCATATAGAGGTTATAGGTACAAGGTGTTAGGTTTTACATTAGCAGGCTGATTAATCCTGACAGCTTTTCTTTCAATATCTTCAACGCTTTACCTATCTGTGCTTCCACGGTCTTTACAGAAAGGTCCAACTCCGCTGCTATCTCGGCATACTTCTTTTGTTCCGATCTGCTTTTCAGAAAAATCAACCGGCATTGTGGTGGCAGTTGTTCTACGGTTTCGCGTATTTGTTGTTGCAATTCCCGGTGAATGACGGGATCGCCGGATGTGCTCAATTGCTGCGGTTCGGCCGCATGCCGTCGCTTTATTTTTTCGTGCCGGATAAGATTGAGGCAATCATGGTAAACGGCGGTGTACAGGTACGATCGCACAGAACGTTCTTCGTCGAGGTCCTGCTGCTTTTCCCAGAGTTTCAAAAACACATTCTGCACCACATCGCGCGCCTTTTCATTGTCGTTCAGTAAGGTATAGGCATAACGGTGCAATCCTTCGAAGTGAAGATTGAAATAGTGTTCAAATGGCTGCCGGACCGTTTGCCGGAGCTTGTCGGAGTATTTGGAGATCAACGGATAATCGCGTTATTCGTACATCATAAAGATATAATACACGCGGAATTCATTTTACCCTTATTCTCCTTGCCGTTTTTTTTCAGGAAAGTAATTTATGCACCACCGCAATCTGTCCCACATGGTAGATATTGTGCGTCAGCAGTCCATCTAATAATGTCCGGAAATTATAATCGCGGTAGTCGACTTTTTCATCCAGCAGGCTGTCATCTGCCATTTCCAGGGTAGCCATCAGTTCCTGGTGCGTTGCCGTCAGTGCTGCCATGCCTTCCTCCCAACCGTGCTGTGCAGGCTCTATCACGCGCCAGTCCAGTTTTTCGAAGGCGTCGAGGTCGTCGATCGGCTTTTTCTGTACGCGGTTCAGGGTGAACTCTGCCCAGGTCAGCATGTGGTACAGTATCTCCACTGCGCTGTGCGAGCGGCCGCCTGGTTGCACAAAAGCTATTTCCTCCGGCACTTCTCCCAATAATGTATAAATGGATTTCCCATACCAGGGATCGCCTTGCAGCGTTTGCTCCAGGCGTTGGATGTATTGGCGTATCTGCTGATTCATGCGTGGATATTTATCTTCTCTTCACGCAAATCCGGGGCCAGTTCAGGCCGCGGCGTTCTTTACCCGCCGCGTTACATATTCGCGGTAGCTGATCCGCTCGATGCGGCTGCGCAACCATCCGGGATAGTTGAAAATGGCGAAGGCTTTTTGCTGCACCTCATCATCCGTTTCCAGTTTGGCTAATGTCTTTTCGTATTCCGCCACTTTATCACGATAGCTCTTCATGTAAAAAGTGCGGTTGAGGCAACGGATGAGCTCCGATTCGAAGGGGTGTTGTTTTTTTCTTTTATAAAAATATTGGTAGGTAGCGCGGTATTGTGCATCGAAAATGCGGTCGTTGTTTAAATTATAGGCCGCCAGCAACAGCAGTATATGTGCGATGCGTATGTGTTCTTCCCGTGTGCCGTCTTTTACATAACTGCCACGTCTGAAAAAATACAGGGCATCTGCATACTCTTCCAGTACAAAACACGCAATACCCAGCGAAAGATTGACGGTGCGGTTGGTTTCGGTATTGATGAATGGCTCCCATTTGCCGTATTCCACTTTCATCTGCCGCACCAGCTTTTCCACCTCATTGTAGCGTGCTGTTTTGTTATATACTTTGTTTAACGACAAATACTTCACGGCTTCGAAGTTGGCGCGATAGGCTTCGTCGCGGATGAGGTCATTTACCGGATGCTGAAAGCAGGCTTCGATAAATTGGAATTCACCAGCCTGTATACCGAGGTAGTTGACCATGTTCAATACCTCAATAAAGTTCTCCGTATCGGTGTGAATATGTTCCGGATGTTGTTGCCAGTCACTTACCGTTTCGCGCAGGAGTGAAAATGCTTCAGGTATATTTTTATTCAGTAAATATTGCAGCGTTACCCGGCACATGCGATAGTAATGCCGGAACCAGAAGGAGGCGGTTGTATCGGAAAAACTGCTTTGCGTTACGCGTGTCAGCAATAGTTTAAGTTCGTGAATGCTGTTGTCGTCGATATCAAAATGCCATTTTCGTTTGAGCAGTAAGATCTCTGTGTAAATATCGCGGAGTGTGATCATTTCGGCATAGTCATCATAGTTAATGATGTTGCCGCGTGCCAATGTGTGGAGTTCATCATAGGGCGTATGCACACTGCTCCAGAGGATCATTTTTTCAAATTCCTTTTTCAGAATACCCAACAGGGCGAATGCCTCTGCTTCCCTTGCTTTCACTACCGCCTTTTTCCAAACAATGTGTGCCTCGTCCAGCAATCCTTTCTTGCGCAGTATACGGATCAGCCGTATCTGGTCGTACACTTCCTGCTCGGGCAGATCGCGTCCTTCGTAGCTGATCAGTGCTTCGCAAAGTTGCTGATAGAGATAGTGTTTCTGGTAAGAGAGATTTTTACGTGTAAGCGCCGGAGCCAGCTTTTCGATGATGGAGTCTTCATCGTATTCTTTTTGTTGTTCGATGGCATCGAAGAGTTGCAGGTAGAGGGGTGGTTCATCATTGCCGGCATCCACGAAGTTGCGTTTGAAAAATACCTTTTCATTTTTGCTCATCGCCTGGATGAACTGCCAGAGTGAACGGGAGGAATTTTTCATAAACGAACTGTTTGGTGTTAGCCGGCGTAATTCAAAAATACGGCTAATACATACCAATAGGCCAAATTAACGGAGAATTAGAAAATATCTAATTTATTGACATATAATAGTTTGACTCAATTTTTCCGGAAGAAACGGGTAGTAATGAACCTAAAATGATTGAAAAAAAGAAAAGCAGCCGGCCTGTTGTAGTAATAGTTTTACAACGTCTTAACCAGACTGGGCACCAATCAGAAACCATGTTGCGCCCAAGGGCAACCCTTAACCTTTAAACTTACCATCTGTGAAACCTGCATGACCGGCAGAATTTACCAGGTGGTTTTTTTTATGTCAATGGTGAATCGTCAATCGTCAATAAACAGCCGCTTTGGCGTGAAAAGAGCGTCAGTTTCACGCAAAGTGGCGTAAGGAGCAAAGGCGCAAAGGGGAATTATCTATTGACTTATTACTAAAAATGGCTCCCAAAGGAGCCATTTTTAAACTTTATATAGACCAATCGCATTAGCCGAGGGCAACGCGCTTGAATTCTAACACTTTCACATCCCCTGCAGACTTCAGGTACTCGGCAACAGACTTGCCGGCATCTTTTACGAAAGCCTGAGCAGTGAGGGTTTGTTCTTTGAAGAATGCACCGAGTTTACCTTCTGCGATCTTGGCGATCATTTCCTCAGGTTTGCCGGCCATTTTAGGATCCTGCTTCATTACGTCAACGATGATCGCTTTTTCGCGGGCTACAACGTCGGCAGGTACAGAGCTTTCATCGATCGCTACAGGGTTCAGGGCAGCAATTTGCATCGCTACGTCTTTACCGGCTTCAGCAGCTTCTTTGTCGAGGCCAACCAGTACACCGATGCGGTAAGCACCGTGAATGTAAGAAGCTACATAAGGAGCATCTACACGTTCGAATTTGGTGATGCCGATCTTCTCGCCGATAGAAGCGAGTTTATCGTTGACCAGGTCGATTACTTTGGCGCCGTTGATTTCAACTGCGTTCAGTTCGTCTATGGTGTTTACGTTATTATTGATAGCAGCGTCGGCGATGCTTTGTACGAAAGCAACGAAGTCGGTGTTTTTGGAAACGAAGTCTGTTTCGCAGCTTACACATACAACGATACCGGTTTTATTGTCCGGAGTAGTTTGTGCGATTACCACACCTTCTTTTGCTTCGCGGTCGCTTCTTTTAGCGGCTACTTTCTGACCATGCTTACGCAGCCAGTCGATAGCAGCTTCGAAATCGCCGTTCGTTTCAGTCAGGGCTTTGCGGCAGTCCATCATACCGGCGCCGGTAGCCTGACGAAGTTTGTTTATGTCCTGTGCACTAATAGTTACGGTGCTCATGAGTGATAATTTGAAAATTTGATAATTTGAAAATTAGCAGTTAGTGTTGGATCAGGGTCCGGGATGTTGCCATCCCGGGACTGATTCAATTACTTATCTGCGGCCACCGCCACGCTGTCCGCCACCTGCTCCACCGGGAGTACGGCGACGCTGACCACCGCCGGCGCCTGTGTTACCGCCACCGCCAGTGCTGTTGCCACGGCCACCGCGACCACCACGGCCGGCTTCAGCTTGTGCTTCAGCTTCCAGGCGTGCAGCTCTCTTCTCGTTATCGTCGTTTGCAGTATCTTCTACATCTTCATCTTTAGCAGCCTGACGCTCTGCCAGACCTTCTGCGATAGCCGCAGTGAGGTAGTTGGCAACGATAGCGATAGACTTGGTAGCATCATCGTTCGCAGGAACGGCGAAGTCTACTTTGTTAGGATCACAGTTGGTATCTACTACGCCGAAGGTAGTGATGCCCAGGCGCTTGGCTTCAGCCAGTGCGATGTGCTCGTGTCCGATGTCCACGATGAACAAAGCAGCAGGTACACGGCCCAGTTGCGCGATACCACCGAGTACTTTCTCCATCTTGTCTTTATCGCGGGTCAGGGTCAGACGTTCTTTCTTGGTAATGCTGTCGAAAGAACCGTCGCCGAGCATTTTCTCGATGCTCTGCATCTTCTTCACGCTCTTACGAACAGTGTTGAAGTTGGTAAGCATACCACCCAGCCAACGTTCTGTAACGAAAGGCATGTTCACACGCTGAGCGCATTCGTTGATGATATCTTTTGCTTGTTTTTTGGTACCAACAAACAGGATTTTCTTACCGCTGCGGGCGATCTGCTTCATGGCAGCAGCAGTTTCCTGCAGGGCCTCAACAGTTTTGTTGAGGTCGATGATGTGAATACCTTTCTTTTCAGCAAAGATGTAAGGCAACATCTTGGGATTCCACTTCTTTTTCAGGTGACCGAAATGAACACCCGCTTCCAGAAGCTGCTGTTGTAAAGATGTATTGTTTTCCATTTATCGTATTTGAAGTATGATGATATAAAAATGAATAAATGCCTGCTCCTGTTAACGTTTGGAGAACTGGTAGCTGCGGCGTGCTTTTTTGTGACCAAACTTCTTGCGTTCCACAGAACGGGGGTCGCGTTTCAGCAGACCAGCCGCTTTCAGTGCGGGACGGAACTCGGGGTTCAGCTCAACCAGTACGCGGGAAATACCCAGCATAGCTGCTTCAGCCTGACCTTTGGCACCACCGCCGGAAGCATTGATTTTAATATCAAACTTACCTACTGCATCAACTGTTTTGAGCGGACGCTCAACCTGGTTTTGCAGGTATACCAGTTGAAAGTAGTCTTTATAGTCTTTGTCGTTTACAGTGATAGCGCCGCTTCCTTTGGAAACGAATACACGTGTCACAGCTTCCTTACGACGACCAACACCATTAGTTTGCTTTTCCATTTATATAATTAATTTGAAAATTTTAGAATTTGAGGTCTTTGGGTTGCTGTGCGGTATGAGGATGCTCGGCACCGGCATACACAAACAGTTTCTTGTACATTTTGCGGCCCAGGCGGTTTTTCGGCAGCATACCTTTTACGGCACGCTCGATTACCACTTCAGGACGACGGCGCTGCAGGTTGGCAGCAGTTTCTTCTTTACGGCCACCAGGATATCCTGTATAGTGGTCATAAATTTTCTGCTCCAGCTTGTTGCCGGTAAATACAACCTTGTCGCAGTTGATCACGATTACGTAATCACCTGTGTCTACGTGGGGAGTGTAGTAGGCCTTGTTCTTGCCACGCAGTACTGCTGCGATCTTGGCACACATGCGACCCACGGTTTGATTAGTACCATCTACAACATACCAGGTACGTTGCACGGTAGCCTCGTTCGCATGTTTAGTAGTGAAATGTAATTTGCTCATTTTCAGAAAAACTTTGAGTTGACAACGGGCAATGTTAATTCGCCGCCAACAGATGAATAATGATCGCAACAGGCTATCCCCCGTTGCTACCCGCACGGCAAAAGCCGCTTTGGGGCTGCAAAGATAGGCGACCAACAACAATATTCAGCCATTTTCAAACAGTTATTTTCACAAGCACCTTTGCAACAGAATGATTTTCAATGAAAATTTTACATTATTTTTTCACTACTCCTATTTCCAATGCCGGAACTCCGGGATCAAATCTTCAAATTGTCAAATTTTAATTAGGTGTACCTTTGCAACAATTCAACGAAAAAACTGTGATAGTAATTGATAATGTGCTGGTTAGTGATGAGATCATCGAAGCCCGCTTCGTTTGCGACCTCAGCCGCTGCAAAGGCGGCTGCTGCGAAGAAGGCGACGCCGGCGCGCCCCTCGATGCCTCCGAACTCGAAATGGTGACCAAACATTTCGAGACCATCAAGCCCTATCTCCCCGCCGCCGCCGTGGCCGAGATAGAAAAGAAAGGTTTTTACCAGTACGATACTGAATTCGGCTGGGTCACCCCTACGCTGCCCAGCGACAACGAGATCTGCGTTTATGCCTACCGCGAACCCAACGGCCTCATTAAATGTGCTCTTGAACAGGCTTATTACGACGGTAAGATCGATTGGAAAAAACCAATAAGCTGTCACCTTTTCCCCATCATCGCCCGCAAAGGAAAAAAAGGAAATTATGACCGCCTTAACTACCAGCCTCGCGAAGATCTCTGCCGCGCCGCCTGCTCGCTCGGCGAACAATTGAAAGTGCCCGTTTATAAATTTCTGAAAGAACCCATTACCCGTAAGTACGGTGAGGAATTTTATGAAGCGCTCGATACCATCGCCCGCGGACAACACCACGATACGGATGACAACGAAGCTGCCTCATAGCGCAGGATGCCAATTGCACCGTATATGCTAACTTAGTACGAATTAACCCAAACATTTCAGCTAACACTACGATATGTCCCACGAAACAGCTGCCGATTTTATAGCCAAAAGCACAATCAAAGCTGCCGACAGAAGTCACAGACGCACTATTAATTTTAATATGGGCAAATACAATGCTGCCGTTCCGCTCGGAAAGCAGCAGTTTGCCGAATTGCACCTCGCCCGCGAAAGAGCCAAAAATCTCAAGTGGAAAGCCATCGAAACACTCGATGCACAACTGGAGAATTTTGAACGCAATATATCGCGCCGCGGTGCCAAAGTAATCTGGGCCGAAGATGCCAGCGAAGCACTCCGCGAAATCGGCAATATCTGCGCTGAAAAAAATTGCAAGACGCTCGTGAAGAGCAAAAGCATGGTGACCGAGGAAATTCACCTCAATGCCTATCTCGAAGAGAAAGGTATCGAGAGCATCGAAACCGACCTCGGTGAATACATTCAACAACTGGCAGGTGAAGCACCCTATCACATCGTTACGCCCGCGATGCACAAAAGCAAGGAAGACATCGCGCGTTTGTTTGCAGACAAACTCGGCACCGATCCTTCGCTTACGCCCGAACAATTAACGCTTGTTGCCCGCGATATTTTAAGAGCCAAGTATGCCGAAGCTGAAGTAGGCGTTACCGGCGCCAATTTTATTATTCCGGATATCGGAGGTATTGCCGTTACCGAAAATGAAGGCAATGGCCGCCTCAGTTGCTCGATGCCGAAAACACATATCGTTGTGGTAGGTATCGAAAAAGTTATTCCGTCGATGACGGACCTGGCGTTGTTCTGGCCACTGCTCGCTACTTTCGGCACCGGTCAGCGCATTACATCATATAATACCATCGTTACCGGTCCGCGACAGGAAGGTGAAACGGATGGACCTGATGAAATGTACGTGATATTGCTCGACAACGGCCGCACCAATATCCTGGCCAACGAGAAAGCACGGGAAAGTCTTTATTGCATCCGTTGCGGCGCTTGTCTCAACGCTTGTCCCGTTTATAAAAATATCGGCGGGCATACTTATGCTTCTGCTTACAGTGGCCCGATCGGTGCGGTAATCACACCACATCTCAAAGGCCTGGAAGAATGGAAACACCTTAGCCATGCTTCTTCGCTTTGCGGCAACTGCACCGAAGTTTGCGCCGTGAAGATCAATCTCCATGAATTGTTGTTGGAGAACAGGCACGAGGCGCAGGAAGATGGTTATGCACCGTTCGCAGAAAAGGTAGCCTGGAAACTCTGGAAAGTGGCCATGCTCCGCCGCGGTATGATGAACATGGCCAATGGTAACGTGAAAGGCCGGCTGATCAATTCAATCGGCAAATCATGGACACGTCATCGTGGTAAACTCGATTTCCCCAAAAAATCATTCAACCAGCAATGGAAGGAAAAGCACGGGTAAGCCGTGTAATTCCTGCATCTACCGCTTGCTTATCTATTCCACGCATATTACACCCCGGCTGCAATACATGGCAGATTTTGCGGGGAAAGAATTGTGCGGCCAGCCCTTCCGCCTCACAACGGATAAGCAGGAACTGACCGCTGCACAAGGCCTTCGAATCAATTACAGCGATGAACTTTTTCCGGGTATTTATCAGATCCGTCCGCATGCGTTGCTGCTGGAGCAGGATATCAAACCACAGGAAATAAATTTTGTCGACGGTGAATTGCCTTTCTTTTTTCCGACAGATGGCGATCATGCGTTTGACATACTCGCAGCTTCGTTTTATTTAGTAAGCCGCTACGAAGAATATTTACCGCATCCCAAAGATGTATACGGTCGCTTCGATCACAAAGCTTCACTGGCTTTCAACCAACATTTTCTCCATCGTCCGCTTGTCAATGAATGGTTCAGTGCATTGCGTGTACGTTTGAATGTCACCAACAACAGGCAGTTTACCTTTCTTCCGACTTATGATATCGATATTGCCTGGTCGTATCAACACAAAGGATGGAAAAGAAACACCGGGGGACTGATCCGCGATTTGCTTAAAGGCCAGTTCGGCCGCATCAGTGAGCGGCTGGCAGTTTTACGGGGAAAAAGTCAAGACCCCTTTGCTTGTTACGGCTGGCTCAACGGACTACATGAAACACATCATTTACGCCCTTATTATTTTTTTCTTTTAGCAGAAAAAACGGGAAAGCTGGATAAGAATATTTCTCCGGATAATACTGCCTTGAAAGCATTGGTTGCGGATCATGCCATCCGTTATCCCGTAGGCATTCATCCTTCCTGGCAAAGCGGCGACACAACTTTTTTATTGGGGAAAGAGATACAGCGTTTGTATGATATAACCGGTCAGCCCGTACAGGCATCCCGTCAACATTATATCCGGTTTTCATTGCCGGAGACCTTCCGCCTGTTGATAGAAAACGGAATCCGCTTTGATTTCTCGATGGGCTATGGCACCATTAATGGTTTCCGCGCATCGGTCTGCACGCCTTATAATTGGTATGATTTGTCACGCGAAGAAAGTACGGAGCTGATGTTGTTCCCTTTTTGCTTTATGGATGCTAATTCCTTTTACGAACAACGCGACGACGATGCAACAGCCCTGAATGAAATGCAGCGTTTGTTTGCTGTTACGAAAAAAGAAAAAGGTGTGTGCAGTATTATCTGGCACAACACCTTTCTCGGTACAGATCCCCTCTACAAAGGATGGAGAGAGGTCTATGAAATTTTTATACGTGAGACCGTCGCTAACCGTCAATGACGGAAATGACGCATGCCGGTGATCACCATCGCCAATTGATGTGTCACGGCGTATTCAATTGAATCTTTATCGCGGATGGAGCCGCCGGGTTGAATGAAGGCCTGAATACCGGCTTCATGGCCCAGTTGCACACAGTCATTGAACGGGAAGAAGGCATCACTCGCCAGCACCGCACCGTTCAGGTCAAACTTGAATTGTTTTGCTTTTTCAACAGCCTGGCGCAGTGAATCGATGCGACTGGTTTGTCCGCAACCTTTGCCTACCAGTTGTTTATTTTTCACCAATGCGATGGCGTTACTCTTCAGGTGTTTGCAAACAAGATTGGCAAAGTCCAGATCGGCGCGCTGCGCTTCTGTTGTTTCGCGGCCGCCTGCTTCTTTCCACTCTGCATAATTGCCTTCGTCCTGTCCCTGCGCCAGTACACCATTCAACAATGATTTGTACTGTGTGCGGGCGACAGGTTGTTGTTTCAGTTGCAGCAGGATGCGGTTCTTTTTAGAACGCAGGATCTCCAGTGCATCTTCATCAAATGCAGGTGCGATGAGCACTTCAAAGAATATTTCATTGATGGCTTCTGCCGTTGCTTTGTCGATGGTGCCATTTGTAACCAGTACACCGCCGAAGGCGCTTTCCGGATCACCGGCGAGCGCAGTGTCCCAGCTTTCTTTCACCGTATTGCGCGCGGCTACGCCGCATACATTGGTATGCTTAATGATCGCGAATGTTGTTTCGGAAAATTCTTTAATCAGTTGCACGGCAGCGTCCACGTCTACCAGGTTGTTATAAGAAAGTTCCTTACCGTTCAGCTGCGTAAATAATTGATCGAGGTCGCCGTAGAATACGCCGGTCTGGTGCGGATTCTCACCGTAGCGCATGATTCTTGAACCGGGAACGGAATCGAGGAAATAATTTTCAGCTGACGGGTTGAAATATTTTGCGATAGCCACATCATAATGTGCTACTACTTCAAAGGCTTTTGCGGCGAATGCCTTGCGTTGTTCGATGGAAGTTTCCCCGTTTTGTTCTGTCAGCAGTTTTTCGATTTCCGCGTATTCTTTTTTTGCTGCCACGACCAATACATCGCGGAAGTTTTTTGCTGCGGCGCGGATCATGGAAGGGCCGCCGATATCTATTTTTTCGATGATTTGTTTTTCATCACTGGTGGAGGCTACGGTCTCTTCAAAAGGATAAAGGTCCACAATCACGAGATCGAGTTCGGGAATGCCGTACTCTTTCATTTCCCGGAGATGGGTTTCATCGTCGCGTTTACCGAGTATGCCGCCAAACACGAGCGGGTGCAATGTTTTCACGCGGCCGCCGAGAATGGAAGGGTAGCTGGTCAGTTGCTCCACCGGCACCACGGGTATGCCCAGTTGTTCGATGAACGTCTGTGTACCACCGGTAGAATAAATGGTGGTTCCGAGCTTATGTAATTGGCGTACAATGGGTTCCAGACCGTCTTTGTAAAAAACGGAGATCAGTGCAGTTTGGACTTTTTTATTCATATTGAAGGGGATTGGGGAGCGCCGCGAAGATAGGAAAAAGGTAGAAGGCTTAGGGCGTAAGGAATGGGAAAATGTGCAAATGAAACAGCCATCATTTTGACTTTTGAATTTTGAATTTTTACTTTTGCCTGTATGTCTAACTACTCTGACTTCTTCGCCGCCAACAAAACCGGCTGGAACAAACGCACGGCCGTTCACAAAGACTCTGCCTTCTATGACCTGGAAGGTTTTCGCGCGGGCAAGCCCGCGCTCAATTCTATCGAACTCGATGAAGTGGGTGATGTAACCGGCAAATCCTTGCTGCACCTGCAGTGCCATTTCGGAATGGATACGCTCGACTGGGCACGCCGCGGTGCCAAAGTAACCGGACTCGATTTCTCGGAGAATGCCATTGCCATAGCTAATAACCTGGCGGCCGAACTTTCACCGGACGCGCGTTTCGTGTGCGCCAATGTGTACGATCTCAATCAGCATATCACTGAATCATTTGATATCGTGTTTTGTTCCTATGGTGTCGTCGGCTGGTTGCCCGATCTGAAAAAATGGGCACAACTGGTGGCCGCGAAAGTCAAACCCGGCGGCTTTTTCTATCTCGCCGAATTTCATCCCGTGGTATGGATGTTCGACGACAATTTTGAGAAGATCATTTACGCATACGATGACCAGGGCGTTATTGAAACGGAATTGTCCGGTACTTATGCTGACCGCGACGCGCCAATCAGCGGAAAGGAATACGGGTGGAATCACAGTCTCAGCGAAGTGATCAACGCCCTGATCGAAGCCGGGTTGGAATTGACCTCGTTGAATGAATGGATGTACTCACCTCATCCCTGTTTTAATAAAGTGGTGGAAGTAAGCAAAGGAAAATGGCAGATCGAAGGGCTGGAAGGAAAAATTCCGCTGGTATATAGTATTAAAGCGGGCAAGCCTGTTAACGGATAACCACGGCGAACGGGTACACCGGCGATGCTTTTTGCGTCAGTTGGTATTCCAGTTGTCTGCGCATAAACTCCGTTTCCTCTGAGGTAATTCCCGGATGAAGAGACACTCCTACTTCCAGGCAGGTGGAGAATCCTTCGCGGGGCGAAGTTCCCGCACGCGATACTCTTTTGACCGTTACCTGTTTCAGTTTGTCGCCCAATAGTTGAAAACACAGCAGCCGCACATCTTCGGCGCTCACGATCTGTTCACCGGAGGCGATGCCGCGTTTTAATAAATATTGTCTTTCTTTTTCATTCAATGCTGCCCTGGCGCCTACCGCATTGGTCAGTGTAACGGCCGACGAGGGAACAAGCCCCGGCTGGTTGGCACCGGCGAAACGCGTTCCGGCTTTTATCGTCTGTATATCTTCCGGTTTGTTGATGGTCCAGTATTCTGCCGTTACAATTTCTTCGGGTTGTCTGGGCTTCAGCAGAAGATAATGCAGGGTTTCTTTGTTGTCTTTCGCCAGTTGCATGCGGTCTTCCAGCCTGATCAGGATACGGCTGATCTCTTTCAGGCGGGTCAGCACAAATTCATTGCTCATGCGGCTGAAGTAGGCACTCTCATCGCGGATAGTTTCTATAAGACCCGTAATAAGGCCGCGTAATTCGCTCGAACTCATTTTTCCCACGCCACCAGTCCGCACGATCGCTTCACCTTCTTCGGTATCGGTAGCGAGTGCAGAAGGACGTAGTTTATACGATTGCCCACCCGGACCATACACGGAGCTGATGTCGAAGAATTCTCCTTCCACCGGTAGCGGAATAATATTCAAACGACTGTCGGCCCGCAATTGAACCGAATGAAATTTTCTGTTGATCGCGGGAAACGCGTTTACACCACATACCAGGCGATCCAGTACATGCTGCTCCATCGGCCGGCCAAAACGGATCCGGAGAAAATGCATTTTTCCCAATTCCATTTTCTGCAGCAGATCGGCAGGCAAGGCAGTTGTCCATTCCGCAGGCACCTGACCGGATTCGTTCAATGCAACATCTTCGGCGATGTGCAGAAACTGCCGCTGATAAATACCCGCAACCTTCCGGCAAATCTTGCGCGAATAATTATTGCCTTCTTCACCCAGACTGTCGGCGAGGCCTATTTCAAATTGTTCAGCGCCGGCATACCCTTGTTGCAATGCAACAGGCTGTCCATTCAGCCAGCCACTGATCGTACGCAAACCATCATAAAACAAACCTGCATGTGAATGTCCGCGCAGATCGAAGAACAATTGCAGGCCATTTAGTGATTGCACGCCGCTATCCGCTTTCAATGCGATCCAGCATTCATTGACTAAACGGTTGTTGTTAACCGCGGGCTCGCTGTAAAATTTTTCGCGCTGTCCGTTGGCCCCGATCTTCGACAACTCACTGCCGCACCAGAGGTATTCGGCCGATACATTGAACAGGCGAAAACTGCCGGTGGGCGTAAAAGCGATATCGGTAGTATAAGGTTTGCCGCCCGTCGGATGGATCGTTTGCACGAGTGACAGCGAAGTGGTAGCCGTTATTTCCAATGCAGATTCGGAAGGAGTAGCCTGAATAACAGCAGAAGCCGGCTGTACGCTCATGACGGAATCGGGCAGCAATACTTCAGACAACCGTTCCAGCAAACGGTACTGCGTGGCGTTGATCTGTTGGTTGGTGCGTTCGAGTTCTGAGGCACTGGCATCCAGCAGGAGCATGATCAGCGGATCGAAGTTGGTTTCGATGTCACTTTCTGCCATACCCCACAGGCGGGCGGCAGTCTTGACCATCCGGTCTTTTATTTGTTCTTTGTTATATGCCTGAATCATTAATAAGTCAAAATTCAAAAGTAAAAAATCAAAAATGTGAATGACTGCCTTAGGTGCCTGAAGTTTGGCCGGCCCTTCGGGAGGCCGATACTTCGGCCTCAGAGACCTCCTTCCGAAGGCCGATACTTCGGCCTCGGCGACTACAGTTATTGGGCTCACGTCCGGCTGATTCATTTACACATTTACATATTTGCACATTTTCACATTCTATCCCCTCTCAGTCAAACGCCATCGGGCCGATAAAAAATCCTGTCTGAAACTGAAACGGTTCGTTGCTCCTCGCTATGTTGCCGCTGATGCGGATCTCGATGCGTCTTCTCAACTGCGGATTTTGCCCTGCTCCGAGGGTGGCCTGTTTCACATTTACCTCTACTACGGCATTGATCAACCGCTTTTCATATAAAGTAATCTGTTGTTGCAGGCTGTCGATGATCAATTCGCGGCGGCCGTCGTTGGATAAATGAATATCGTAATCATTTTCCCAGAAGCGCGATCCATATCTTTCGTCGAGCTTGTTCTCGTCGGTGGCGGTAGTAATGAGTAAATGCAGGTTGCGCGCAATGGAATCCCGGATCGTACAGACCGGCATTTTCTTTTTTTCAAAGAAACCACTGAACCGAAGCGGCAATTTCAGATAGTCCTGCATTACACCTTGTTTAGTTAATCCCAGTCATAATCGACCTTGATCGACAGGAGGCATTTATTTTCTTTATCAGGATCCGGTACTTGTTTAACCGAGCGGATCTTCGCTTTTATTTTTTTCAGTAATCCGCGGCGGACCTGTAATGATTTAACCAATTCAGTGAATGTGGTGAACTTGCCATTGGCGATCACCTGCGATTGTGCGCCATTGCAAAGGATCTGATCAAATCCGTTTGCATCCAGTTTTTTGTCGATCACTTCATTGAGCATCATCTTGAGCGCTTCGTCGCCCACGCGGATATATTTTTTCCCTCCGGGAGATGGTGGAGCTGGCTTCGGATCCGGTGAGGGGCCCGGCGTTGGCGGCGGATTGTCTTTTCCGGAAGACATATCGGGTTGTGGTTTTTTCGGAACAGGCGGTGTTGGCAATTCCGGCAATTCGAACTTCGATACATCTGTTTTTGCCGTCACTGAACCCGGCTGTAAGACCGTTATTGTTTTACGGAATGTTTTGCTCGAGTCGCCGTCTAACTGCAGCACTAAAGTATAATCTCCTGTTGTGTTAAATGTAAAGGCGGCAGCACTATCCGTTTTGCGGCCCATCGATGCATCTTCTTCGATATACCATACATAGGCCTTCCCGGATTTAGCAGAACTGAACACTTCGGGAGTGCCGGCATACAAGGTGGTATTGCCATTGATCGGGTTGGCGGTTTCGCCGGATGTTTCTACAGCCATCTTGCGGATCTGCACGCGCATGGACTCGCGGCATTTTCCATTTACTTCAACCGTTACCAGGAATGTACCCTCCGATGCAAACTTATGTTCTGCCGTGGCCCCCATTGCGCCTGGCGTCTGATCACCGAAGTTCCAGTTGATCTCCGATGCATGCGTCATCGAAGCGGTGAACTTTACATTTTCATTGATATAAAACACATTCGTGGTGCTATGTGGCACCGTTCCTTTCGCAGAAAGATTTACACCGGTGCACCGCACGTGCGTAGCCACTTTGAACGCCAGCAGCAATAAAGCCGCGAGCAGAGTGCCGCCCATCGCAAACCACACGCGTTTGTCGAGGCCCAGGAAACTTCTGCTATAGAATGAATAGGATGCCATTTTAATTCAAAATTCAAAAGTAAAAAATCAAAAAGGTGAATAGTGAATGGTCAATAGTGAATGGCTGTTTCATTTACACATTTGCATATTTTCACATTTACACATTCCATTGCCTCATTTCGCTCCGCAACACTGCTGATAATACATATTCAGCTCGCGGTAGCGGCTTTCGTAATCCGTCAGCTTTTTCTCGAGATCGACTTTGGTCCTTTCGTACTCTGCGAGTACGCCGGTTTTGTCGCCCGCACGTATGGCCTTTTTATCATTCTTGGCATCGGTGAGCGCCAATACCACCTGCGTGTACAATTGCTTGGCCGAAGTACTGTCCTCAGACAATATCTTTTTCATCTCCACAATCTTATCGGCGATCTCTTTATCCACTACATCCGTATTAGGTCCGGCACTGTTGACCGTATCGATGAGTAGTTTGGTTTGTTTTACCAGGTCGGTGAAGCGCGTATTGAAATCACGCTCCTTTTGCACTGCATTCAGTTGGCCCTGGAGCTGGTCATTTTCCCGGAAGGGAACCTGCAAGCCGAAAAACAAGGCCAGCACGACAACAGTGGTTGTTACGACATACAGTAACAGAAACCGGATAAAGGCTTTTTTTCTTTCTGCGTTATTCTGAGGTTTCATGGTCATTTGATTGGGAATGTTTTATCCGAAAAATCTTCTTTTTGTTTTAGCAGGTGTTGTGTCCACAGCGGTTTGTTTGATTTCTTCTTTTACGAATATGCCGCTCTCTTTGCGCTTGCCGATGAATTCAAGATTGCTCAAGGTTTCGAACAGTCTGGATATCACACGCGCAAACCGGATTACGGGTGCAATGCTGTCATTGATATTGTTGTGATCGTAAGGAAGATTGGCCACGGAGGTGAGCAATGTTTCGAGTTCTCCCTGGTTCAGTTCACACCATTCGCTCAGGTAGTTCATCAATTCATCTTTACCCGAACCGATACGCAGATCAATGGTATTCTTCATCACGCGTGCCAGCGATGATATCGTTACAAACAACTCAGCGGGTGATTCGTAAAGTATGGTTCTGCGCATTTCGGTGAGCGACTGTCCGAGCTGCAACATGATGCGGTCGCAAAGGAAAAGCGCGAGTTCAGACAAATCATTTTGCTGACTCTTGCGGAAGATTTTCTGAACGATTTGCGAACAACGCAATTCCAACCCGCCAAGAAACTGGTCCAGTTCGCTATGCAGTTGCAGCAAATCGGCATGTGCATGCAGGCTCATACAGGGTGGAATATATTCTTCATCCACCGTGATGCCGTGTGCTTCTGCCTGTACGCGTCCGATGGTCAGTGCAAAAGGGTTGCCGGTAAACTGACGGTAACGTGCCTCATCAGCAAGTTCTATCTGGTACAAAGGTTGGGTAAACGGATAACGCGGGGGCGTTTCTTCCGGGTCGGCATCACCCGCGGGTTGGCGGTCGAATGGATTGACAACGAGCACTACGTAAAACAAGGTGCGTGTTTGTGGCGACAAGGTGAACGTAGCAGAAAGTGTATCGCTGGTGCGCGAAGGAATTTCAATATAAATACCGCCGCGTGTAAGCGCCCTGCATTGCAGGACCGTTGCTTTGAGTGTGTGCTGGTTGTCGGCGGTCAGTGACACCTGGAATGAATCGGCAGCCGCATCGTCCGCCAGCACGCCATAGCGAAGCGGTGAAAGATTGCCCTGGACTGACTGGTACAGCAAATCCGCCGCAGCCTTGTCCTGCGCTATAAAATGATCCTTGTTTATTTTCATTCCGTCAACCCAGTTGACGGGGAAATAATGCAGCCTGCTCATGGTGTATAAAATTTACAGTTACTGATCTGCGGCCATCGTTAAACCGCGGCTCTTTCGCAGATGATCACTGTGTTTTCTTTGATCTTATTGTTGTCGACTGTCTGGAACGGATCGAGTATCCGCGAGAAAGTGTACCACTTTGGTTTTGTGCGGAAATACCAAGCGTGCGTTTGATCCTGTTCTTCGCGGTTGTAATGGAACTCAATCGGCGTTTCGCTCTGCACTTCGTTGTAATCATTGATGAAATGATAGAACAACTCTCCGAGTACCATTTCTGCCGGAGCCTTTGCCCGGAAGTAAGTCATTTCCCTGTCTGTTCCTTTTTTGGTGAGTTCGAAACCGATCACATATAAGCGTTCATTCTCTTTCTCATCCGGTAGTTCTATTTGCTGCGTGGGATAATTCCATACCGTATAAACAGGCAAAGGAATAGCATAAACGGCTTTGAATGTATGATAAACCAGCAGCGGTACGAAGAAGAAAAGCAAACTCATTAGCAGCGGATAATAAAGAAAATCTTTATCCCGCAGGAAATATTGCAGCGCAGCAAATGCGGCCACGCTGAAGGCAACAATGGACAAGGCAAATAAAAATTCCGCCGCCAGTTGTTTGTTGCGCGACTCGCGGGGGTGGTTGAAATAACGGCGATGTGTGAGCCAGACATGCACAATACCGAATAACAGGTAAAGTGCGGCGAGTATCCAGAAAAGCTGAAAAAGATTAGTGGCTATATAAGATGCCAGGAATGCTACCCCTGACGAAACCACAGACGTCACCAATCCATACCAAAACGGGCGCTTGCCCTGGTTGGCAACGGCACTGACCATTTGCTTGACCATCGCAAACAAAGCGATAGCTCCGGCAAGGAAGGGGGCGAAATAAAGTATAAAAGTCTTTAGAGCCATACAGTTCCATTCATATTATATATAAAATCCATACCCCATGATATAGGTCTGTTCTTCTTCTTTCTTTGCTTCCGCCCGGACAAGTTCCGTTTTCCATTCCACATCGAGCGGAATGAATATTTCCGCAAAGCGGGTAAGAAAACGTCCGAACGGTTCTTCCGGCGTGAATTGCATCAATTCGGACGGGGACACATTTTCAATCAGCGCCGTCCAGCAAACCGCGGTTTCTGCAAACCGGCTGCCCGTAATGGTATCGATACCCAGCAGGCAATCTGCTCCCGGGCGAAAAGCTGCTTCTTCTGCCTGTTGACCGGACGGATGTGAAACCCGGATGGTAACCGGCCGGTCGAGTAACAGCGCCAGCGCATGCGCGGTAACCTCCGGTTTTCCTTTGATGCGGCGTTGCAGCGGCATCAGCCGGATCATCATTTCAGCGGCAGCTTTGGGCAAATCCGCGGCAATATCCCAGAAACCAAAGAACGCGGGCGACACTTCACCGTTGAGCGTACTGAACAAAAGGGCACGTTCTTCGGACTCCGCCATCACGGCATAGCGGAATATTTCCTGCTCCACGGGTTGAAAGAACCGTCGGGCGGCTTTTTCTTCCTCCCGGTAGCGGCGGTGTTCGCTTACCATGTCCTGCAGCGCCGACGTACGGCCCGATCCGAGCGACTGATGAAACAAGCCTTCCGGCAATTTATCATAGAGGCCGTCGCGGTTAAGCTGAAGATTTATGCCATTATTAAGTTGATCAACCTGGTTTATATCGTTGCGGTAATTGCGGCGGAAAGCTCCGGTGTGTTCTACGGTAATATCGTCAAAAAAGCCACCATTGTCCAGCAAGGCTGCACAAAAAGCTTCAGCACGCAGGGAAGCGTACTGCGAAGGTTTATATGTTCCCGTGCCGGGTTTCATGGTTAATAGCGCGGAAATCGAAGGAAAACAAATTTACACAATTCAACAACTAAAAATAACACTCAATTGCGTGATTTCTAAGTCCGTGAATTATTGGTTACTTTAATTAATGAAAAAAACCTGTAAGTACCACAATCGTGTTATTGTTGTCTGACCGCAGGTTCATTAACTTTGACACAACCATTTTAAAACCAAAAAACCTACAATCATGAGCTTCAAGGCGAAACTCACCGTAGCCGGCAAGGACTACGTAGTAATTAATTGTCAGTATTCTCTCCACCAGGAAGTCGATTCCACCGGCCGCCCTTCCTCCATCACCCGCGGCGGTAAAATATCAGTTACGGTTGAAAGCAACAGCGGCACCGAATTGTTTGAATGGATGTGTAACAATTTCGAACGCAAGGACGGCACTATTACTTTTTTCAAAAGAGACAGCGATGCCCGCATGAAAGAGCTTAACTTCAAAGAGGGTTATGTGGTAAATTTTGAAGAACGTTTTGCGGCCGACAACGATCAGCCGATGATCATCACGTTTGGCATTTCCGCAAAAGAAATCAGCATGGGCAATGGCACCCATAAAAATGAGTGGGTGTAGTAAGGTATAAGGCTGAAGGCGTAGGGCTTAGGTAATAAGTAATAGGTTATAAGTTTTAAGTAATACTTTTCGCCTCTGCGTGGAAAAGAAAATCACTTTCACGTAAAGCAACGTTATAGCCAAAGCTCAAACACCTGACAACCCCTTATTCACGATTGACCATTCACGATTCACGATTGACCATTGACGCAAACTTTAATCAGTAACATATGGCCGAAGTAACAGAGTTGGCCGAAGTGGCTATCCAGGTGCAGGATGAGCAGGACCCCGTCCTGTTCTCCGCACTTACCATCAATCAGCGCCTGGCCGACACGCATTCCTTTTCCTTTATCTGGCGTGTGGAAAAAGAAGAAGTCAGCATTTCCGATCATGTAGACTTCTACAAAAAACACCTCGGTAAGGAAATCTCTTTTTCCGTTAACGACAACATGGTTTTCAAAGGGATCATTCAACTGATCACCTGCTGCAACCAGTTTGCACACAACGTAGAATACCAGGTTACCGGAAAAGGATTGTTCATGCGGCTTGACGAAGTGCCACAGTGCCGGTCCTTTATCAAAAAAACGATCAAGGATATTTTCAGCGACCTGAAAGGCGACCTCGCGGCAAAACTGAACCCCGCTTATACGGAACAGTTGTTTTATACCGTACAGTATAACCAGACAACGTTTGCGTTTCTCAGCATGCTGGCCGCCCGGCACGGCGAATGGCTGTATTACGACGGAGAACAACTGGTGCTCGGCCCTCCGGATAAAACGCCTTACGAATTAAAACTCGAAGAAGGACAGGTGTATGATTTTGCCCTGAGCGCACGCATCCAGCAATCGCCCAGCAAGATCGCCGGTTTCGATACGTACAAAGGCGAGCATATAGCGTCCACAAAAGAAGCCGATAAACCCGGCGGCAGCGGCATGATCGCAGCAGCGGTCGATGCTTCGAAACAATATTATGGCAGCAGTTACGAGAACGCCCACTTCACGCATGCCGTTAAAAAAGAACTGCTCGAATCGGCAAGTGTGCTGAGCCAGCAGTCGGGCGCTTCTTCTTCCATTTATATAAGTGGGCGTACTTATCTCAGCGGTCTGAAACTCGGTGGTACCATCCGCGTGATCGACGAAAAAGGCAATAATGCCGGTGATTATATTATTACCGAGTTACAACACAATTGCGACAATTCCGTGAGTTACCAGAACTATTTCGTTGCCATACCTGCAGAATCAGCCGTTCCCCCTTACACCAACCCACATCTTTTTCCCGTAAGCAAACCACAACCCGCACTGGTTACCGACAATGAAGACAAGGACGGACTGGCGCGCATCAAAGTAAGAATGGCCTGGCAGAAAGAAGGCGACTCCACACCCTGGCTCAATGTGGTGGTGCCTCATGCCGGCAATGGCAAAGGCTTCCGCTTCCTTCCGGAAGTGGATGATGAAGTGCTGGTAAATTTTATTGACAATAATGCCGAACGTCCCTTCGTCATGGGCGCCGTTTATACGGAGAAAAATAAATCCGGTGTGCCAGAAGGCGGCAACGATGTGAAGTTTATCGGCACCCGCAGCGGGCGGCGCATCATTTTCGATGATAAAAATAAAATGGTGCTGATCGTCGACAACGTTTTTGAAAAAAATGAATTCAATTTCGAGCAGACAAAAGATCCGCACAACGATATCGCCCTGTCAGGCGGCGGCGATTCAGAACCTCACCTGTCGCTGTCCTCCAACCAGGATGACGACAACTGGTCGTACCTGCAACTGACGCATGGCGAACAGATCAAAATGTCGCTGTTCAGCGGTGGTGAAAATATCGCCAGCATTGAGTTGGCAAAAGATGGCAAGAAGATCACCATTCAGTCGAAAGGAACGATCAATCTGGAGGCAGACGGCGATCTGAATGTTACCGCGCAGAATATCAAAATGACGGCCAGAGATAATATCGAAATGACGGCACAGAAAAGCGGATCGTTCACATTTACCAAAGAATTGTCCGTTACATCCGGAGAAGGCACGTCCATTACAGCAGGTTCGGGTCTGGATGTTTCAGCAGGTGGCAGCGCCAATGTTACCGCCGGGCAAAACCTGAAACTCACGGCCGGTGCGCAGGGCAGTCTCGAAGCAGGTGCCATCACCGAAATAAAAGGCGGATTGGTTAAAATAAATTAATTTCAGGATGCGCTACTGCTGCTTTGATCCGGCCATTAATAACGAGTACACATTGCTGCAATTGCAGCAGGCCTACCCCGTACATCGTTTTTTACTGGAAGGAACAAAAGATGAAAAGTTATGGGACGCTGCACCGTGGTTGTTTGTCATAAACGACAACCCGTTTCAACGTCTTCAGCAGCCGCTGATCTCATTGAGTCATTGCCTGTTTCTCGAGTCGCCGGACCCACCCGAATTGCTGGCCGCTCACCTGCAGGCATTCGTTTACAAAACCATCGACGGCAAAGAACATTTTTTCCGGATATGGGATGCCCGGGTAATGAACCGCTACCTGAGCAACGCCTCAGGCGACGAACTTTTCCGCCTTTTTGGCGACAGCCTGACCAGCATTTGTACTGCCGGCGATAACAACACTTCGTTTACCTGCCGGACGCTCAACAAACAGCACCGGACAGTAGACAAAACAATTACCGCCACCGAATTATTTGACGGGCAACCGGGCCAACATCCCGAACAGCCTGCAACGGAACCGCCACCGCAGGAAGAACAAACAGAAACAACAAAAACGCCGCGCCGCCGGTTTTTTCTCGACTGAACGCGCGATCATAGTATAAAACAAAACAATGGGTAAGCCCGCAGCACGAGTTGGTGACCTTCATGTATGTCCCATGGTGGATGGCGTAAAGCCACACGTGGGCGGACCCGTGATGCCATTGGGCGCCATTAGTACCGTGCTGATCGAAGGAGTACCCGCTGCAGTGATGGGAACGGTATGCCAATGTGTTGGCCCTCCCGATACGATCCTGATGGGCAGCTCGGGTGTTTATATTGGCGGCCAGCCCGCAGCGCGCATGGGCGACATGACCGCACACGGAGGAAACATTGTGAAAGGCGCTGCCACCGTGCTCATCGGCGAAAGCGGCAGCGGATCCGGAGGAGCCAATGGAGCAGGAGGAAATGGTATGGGCAAAAACACCGGCGCCGGGCAGGCAACTGACATCAGCAACAGCGAGGCATTGAAAAATGCCGCCAAAAACGGCGACGACACCGCCGAACGAACTGATAAAAAAGATTTTACGGCCCAGTTTTCGCTGGTAGACGAAGCCGGAAAGGCGAAAGCCGGACAGAAATACGAGATAAGAACCAGTGACGGACAAGTACATTCCGGCAAGACCGACAGCTCCGGCAAGACCGAGCAACTTTCCGGGTACACTGTTGCCGATTGCAGCACCACCTTTTTTAATGAATAAGCAAGCCGCTGGCTATGGCAGGAAACGAAAAAAATACCTCCCAGGACTTCCAGGATATTCACCTGCGACAACTGCTGGTGATCGTGCGCTATAAACCCGGCAATGCCGCCGGAATGGGCGGCGCCGAAAGCATGCTTGGCGGCGTGGCCGGAGCTGCCTCCGCAGTCTCTTCCGCCGTTGACAGCGTTACTTCCTACGTACCCGGCTTCATCAAAGAAGAAAAAGGCGCCGAAAAAAAATCCGATAAAGATTACACCTACTATAAAGAATACGGAAAAGGCTGGGACAAAATCCTCGACGCCATGGACAAAGACATGGCGCTGATGAACGACGAAAACAAAGTCCTCATCTGGGATTATGAAGACGACAGCACCGCCGACAAGCGTAAGAGCGAAGGACAAAAACTTTACAATAAGATAAACTCCGAAATTGCCGGATGGAGCGGTTATAGCTCCGCTTTTCATTTTGTGGGCCTCGGACAAGGCGGCAATATTGCCAACGAAGCCGCTTCCTTGTTAAAAGATGCCGACGATCTTAAAAAAGGGAAATGGACCGTGAAGTCTCTCATCTATATCGGCACACCTTTGTACCGCGATATTCATACTGTCGATCCCGCTGTGGCGGATGGCGCCAAACGCGTCAATTACGGCAGCCGTTACGACCTCACGCAACAAGCCATTCAATATTTTGAACCGGCCGATAAACTCCGCAAATACATCGAGACCAGCAACTCCGATCTGTTCTCTTATTTCACCGGCAACATTATGCTGCACCTCATCAAAGCACTCGCTTTTGTATTAGGAGATCACAAAATGGGCACCGGTGAAGACAATAAAAAAGTACTGGACGCCTTCGACAGCGCCAAGAATGAGATCACTTCGATGATCGAAGAAATGCTCGGCCTTGTTAAAAAACTGATCGACGAAGCACCGGGAATGGTCAGCCTCGACGATATCCCCGAGTTTGCCAATGTGGTAAAAGGTTATGATGCCGTGCCCGGTAAGGCAGCCGACCGCATCAGCCGTTTTGTGAAAGAGGATTTGAAAAAAATGAGAGACGGATTCGGCATCAGTACCGACAAACTTCCCATCGAAAAGTTTTTCAATTGCATCGTTCCTGTTTTCAATGCGCTCACCGATTCGCTGAATGTGTTCCAGCCAAAAACACCGGCAGCCGAAGCCCTGTCCAAACAGGTGTTGGAAAAAGCCGGCGTTACCAAAGTATATGCGCCCGCCGGTGTGGCCGTACAACCATTGGATGTGGATGAAGATTATATAAAAATCCTTCAGCAGAAAGCCGCCGAGAAAAAGCCGGAACAAGCCGCCGTGCTGGTAGGTGATGCACACAAACAAATTCAATCCGGTACCAAAAAACAACAACAGGATATCGGTCAGCTCGATGCCGAATCGAAAGCCGCACTTGCCGGTGCCATCGGTGCCATGACCCTGCCGATGCTGCCCACCAAAAAAGCGCTGTACGCCAAACTACTGAGTTATCTGCCCTTGTCCGGCGCCAATAAATTTCTGGAAACACTCACCGGTGAAAAAGCTGCCGGTCCGCTCAAATCGCTTGTGAGCAATGTGCGGGCGGGTTTTGATTTCGACAAAACAGATGATCCCGATCCCGAAAAAATCGGATTGGGCACAGCTATCACAAGATTTGATGGAGCCTTTTCAAGAGTAAAAGGATACCTCGATAGCAAACAGTTTCCTATCGACGATTCACTGAACAGTTTATATTTTATCTATAACAGCCATAACCTGGTGCTGAAACAAATGCACCCCACCGTAAGACAACTGATCGATCAGCAGACCGGCCTGGATATTTTTATGCAGGGGCGCGGCTACGAATTTGACGTTGCCAACAACAACTGGGTGCGCAAAACAGCACAGGAAAAAGAAAATGTAAAAGCTGTACAACCCATAGAAGAAAAAGAACCGGCCGCTGCATAAGCACCGGATAAGATGAACTATATAATCAACTAAACCCAGCGTATGTCCCTGCTTACTCAATACAGTTTCTCAGCACAGGCGCAACAGGCCCTGCATATCGCGGCACGCATCGCACGCGAAAACATGCACGACCATTATGCGGCCGGACATTTACTGAAAGCCTTATTGCACAAAGACCTCCCGCTATTGAAGTTCCTCGAATCAAAAGGCGTGGATGTGTATTATATCGAGGAATGGGCCGAAATCCGCATCGAAGAATACCCGCGTTCTTCCCGTGTGTCTGACGAACCCGATGCTGATGAAGACATGGGGCCCATGTTCACCGAAGCAGACCATTTGCAAACGAAATTGGGCTACGCGGCATTGGAACCACAATGTCTTTTTATTGCACTCGCCACACCCGGTGTTGCCTTTGCCTATGAACAATTAAAAACCTTCCCGATAAGTTCGGCGCAGGTGCTTCAGTGGTTTGAGAGCACGGCCAAAGCACCCAAAGCAGCCGGTAAGGGCAAGCCCGCGAACGGTTATGCACCGGCGATGCCGCAGGCCGGCACAGATGCCATTGACAAATATTGTATCGATAAACTGGCGGAAGCAGCAGGCGGCACGTTGCACGAAGTGATCGGACGCGATAAAGAAATCCGCCAGATCTGCGAGATCATCAGCCGCAAAAGCAAATCAAACGTCATTATCACGGGAGAAGCAGGCGTGGGCAAAACGGCGCTGCTTAATGGTTTTGCACTGGCCGTTGCTAACGGACACGTACCGCTTCACCTCCGGAATATTTCTATTTATGAACTGGACAATGGCGCGCTGCTCGCAGGCGCCTCCTATAAGGGCGAAATAGAAGACCGCCTGCGCAAAATCATCCGTGAATTATCATCACTCGAAAAACCCGTTTTGTTCATCGATGAAATTCATACCCTGATCGACCGCAACAATCCCAACGGTGGCGCCACGAGTATTTTAAAAGCAGAACTTGCCAAAGGTTTTCTGACGGTGATCGGCACGACCACACTTGATGAATACCGCAAGAGCATTGAAAAAGATGAAACATTCAGCCGCCGTTTTGAAGTAGTGAAAGTGCAGGAGCCGGACAGTACCATTGCTGAAAAAATGTTGCGCAACCAGGCACCTCATTTTGCCACACACCATAGCCTCGAAATTGAAGATGCGGTATTTGCAGAAGCCATTCGCCTTGCGCGGCGTTTTATCAAGGAACGCAAGCTGCCCGATTCAGCACTCGATCTGCTGGATCGTACGCTTGCCGTTACCCGCATGATGACCGACACGTCGCGTTCGGATGTGGAGCAATTGCAAAAACGCCTGACCGAATTTGAAGATGCCAAAGAGGAAGACCTGCGCTGGTTGTACCACGAAGCACAAACAGGATTGAGTCCCGTGTTATTGGCACGTTATAACGAAGAAAAAGAATTCAAGAAAATACTCGAGCCGGCAGAAATGAAAGCCTACCTCGAAGATCTGTTTACCAGTCTTGCCGGCGTAGCCGCGGAAGAGAAAAAAAGCATCGACGCGATGGACATCAGCGCGGTGGTAGCAAATGTAACCGGTATTCCCATTGGTAAAATACAAACGAAAGAACAACAGCGCCTCGTAAGCATGGAAGATCATTTGCGGCAGCGCGTGATCGGCCAGGACCATGCGTTGAAAACGGTTTCCGATGCCATTCTTGAATCAAGATCGGGACTGAACAAAGCGGGCCAGCCTATCGCTTCTTTCTTCTTCCTCGGACCAACAGGCACCGGTAAAACAGAACTGGCCAAGTCGCTGGCTGAATTCCTTTTCCAGGATGAAAACTCGATCATCCGGTTTGACATGTCGGAATTTAAAGAAGAGCATTCTGCCGCTTTGTTATACGGTGCCCCTCCGGGTTATGTGGGCTATGAAGAAGGCGGCATGCTGGTAAATAAAATACGTCAGCAACCTTATGCGATCGTATTGTTCGATGAAATTGAAAAAGCGCACCCGTCGGTATTCGATATTTTCCTGCAAATACTCGACGAAGGCCGCATGCATGACCGGTTGGGCAAGGAAGGTGACTTCTCCAATGCGGTTATTCTTTTTACTTCCAACATTGGTGCGGAACACATCATTCAGCAATTCGGAGAAGGCACGATCCCGCGGTCGGACGAATTGCTGGAGATCATGGCGCGTTATTTCCGGCCGGAGTTCCTGGCGCGGGTGACGGAGATCGTTCCGTTTGCGCCCGTGAGCAAAGAGAATGTGGTGCGCATCTTCAATATTCACCTGAAGCCGCTGGTCAAACAACTGGAGCAACAGGGAATAGCCCTTCATGTAACGCCGGAAGCGGAAGAACACCTGGCCAATCTAGGGTTTACCCCTAAATACGGTGTGCGTCCGTTGAAAGGAGCGATCAGAACCTGGCTGCGCAAACCGCTCAGCCGCATGATCATCAATGCAGAAATCAGTAAAGGCAGCGAGGTAACGGTGGACGTAGAAGAAAAAAATGGCCATAAAGAACTGATATGGAGCGTAAAATAAGGCCGCAAACATAAAGCAGGCCTGAATTTTGAAGTAGTGAAACTTACCGGGAAAAAATCGTAATTTTTCAATATCAAAACTTAAATGCAACAACCATGATGGACAGTAACTACGGTATTGGCGGCACCGAGGTGAAAACCGATGCCAGTGAGGCGTTTGTGGACATTCCGCAGAACCGCACACTGATGGCAGAAAAACTCACCAAGGATGCTCCGGTAAAACCCGAAGTGGTGCATGGACTCCAGACCATTGAACAGGTATTCGAACATTTCAAACCTGAGATCGGTGTTGACTTCGAAGATGCCAGCGGACAGACAAGGAAAGAATCACTTTCTTTCAATACGCTTGGCGACTTCGGTACAAAAGGTATTACGGCGCAGAGTGCTTTTCTGAAAGACAATGCGGCCAAAAAAGAAGAATACCTGAAGATCATCAAACAATTGAAATCGAACAAGATCCTGAAAACCGCATTGGCCGATCCTGAAGCAAAGCAGGCCCTGCTCGATGCCATCAACGGAATGGTAGCCGACCTGGACAATCACCAGTAACCGACCCTTAATCATTAAACCTGCGACATGTCATTTAAATCAACACTCGTACTTGGGAACAACTCTTACAATGTGTTGTCCTTTAGTATGAACATTCATCAGCAAACCGATCAGTATGGTGTACCCAGAGATCGTGTAAGCTGCGATGTACTGAGCATTGTGATCGAGTCATCTGGCAAAGATGATGAGATATCAGAATGGGCAACCAGTCCGAAAATGAAAAAGAACGGACAGGTTACTTTCTTCAAGCGTGATGCATCTGCCATCGGCAAAACCATTGCTTTTGAAGATGCTTACTGCATAGGATACAACACTGATTATTCTGATAACGAAGGAGTACCTATGACGCTGAAGATCATGTTATCAGCCATGTGTGTAAAGATCAATGACAAGTATGTAGTTAAAACACCGGTATATACCAATGGCAGCAAAGGAGGAAGTTCCGGATCATCATCATCATCCGGCAGCACCGAGACGGCCAACGCGCCTATCGCCAGCTTTATTGCCGACTAACTAACCCCATCCCCAACATTAAACAAAACACGATACTATGAGTGAAGAGTTGCAACAACAGTCGGCTCCCCTGCCAGAGCAGGTAAAGGAACGCCAGCCGGTGGGAAATCCGCTGGAACTCTTGAAGCGCGGTACAGAAAAACTGGCCAAATTCGGCGGGTTTGACCTGATTGAATCTTCCATCGAGGGCGCCGCCAACCTCAACCCGGACCGTAAAGCACGCCGGAATATCTTCCTGACGGAAAATCAAAAGAAAAGCGAACGCGAAGCACTCAAACGCGCCCTTTCCATCTGGGCAGAAGTGTTGGAGTCCAACAGCGAGATTTCTGACATGGTGAACCTCAGCGAAGAGAAAGCCGAACAATGCCAGAAAGTACTCGAGAAGAATCTCGCCAAAGCCGTGGAAGAAACACGCGAACTCGAGCGTTCCTACCGCAATGTGGCGCTGTTCTTCAAAAACTCCGAAAGCGATAAACTTAAAAACGTTTCCTTCATCAACTGTGAACCCGATCAGTTGAAGGATCTCGACAATACCCGTTTCATCGATTTCATTAACGCAGAGCTGAAACAGAACTACGACCGCCTGGATCTGCGCAGCAACTACAGCATTCTCATCGTTCCCGGTTATCTCGGCTCCAACAAGGTTGTGGAGAAATGGGCTAAAATGGCGCATGAGAATAAAGTAATGCTGGTAACCGACTTCGAACACCTCGACGCTCCCGATGACGTAATGGAAATGTTCGAGATCGCCAACCTCACCGGTGGTGATAAATACCGCAGTAACGTGATGATGACCTGTAACTGGCTCGTGGGCCGTGGTCGCTTTGAAGAGTTGGGTGAAGACGAAGACCTCTATGTTCCGCCTTCCGGTGCATTGGCTGGTAAAATTTACAAGACTCTCATGAGCCAGGTAACTGCCGGTAAAAAATTCGGCAGCATGAACGAAGTGGACGGCGTTAAATTCGATCTCAAGAAGAGCGAGATCGCCAACCTCGAAAAAATGGGACTCGTGCCAATGGTAAAGGAATACGGAAAAGTAATGGCCTTCTCCGCCAAAACACTTTTCAACGGCGACAACCTCGGTCTGCAGACCTATTCGGTTGTACGCGTATTCGACTACGTAACCAAAGTATTGATGGACTTCCTGAATCGCCGCGCATTTGAGAACTTCAATGCCAACACACGGAAAGACCTCATGAGCCAGATCGTTCGCTTCCTCGACAGCATCACCGGTCCGGACAAACTCATCGAAGACTTCACAATCCGCCGTTTCGAGCAGGATCCTGTTCAGAAAGACCGCATTCACCTGGACATACACATGAAACCTTACTTCCCGGCCAAAAACTTTATGATCAAAATGGATGGTCAGAAAGGCGATGACGGCACGCAGTGGGAAACAGAGTATGATCAGCAGAAATAATCTTAAAAAAAGCCCCGCAATTGCGGGGCTTTTTTAATTTGATGATTTGAAAATTTGATAATTAAACTTTCGTACAGGTCTTTCGTTCAGAGGGGCCTGTTTTTTTATTGGTTGATGGGGAACCAATAAGCATTGCCTAATCTTCAAATTTTCAAATCACCAAATTACTCCTCCTCCTGATACCCTGTGTTTTTGAGCATCACATTCACATTCTTCTTTTTCAGATCTTCGAGCGCTATGCCTTTCTTCAAATCGGTGTCGAATAAGGTGAGGCTGTGGCCGTAGCCGAGGTCCATGAACACACGGTCGTCGATGATCCAGCCGGGAACACTGAACGTATACCCTTTGCGGGAATAACCGAGGTTGGTGGTCATATCCTGATCCACGACGATCTTAATCAGATCACCATCTTTGAACTTTTTATGGGAACCGGAAATATGCGCCACCACGTAACGCGGAGGCTTGGGCTTTTCCTCCAATGATTTATTTTCCTGACTGCTCACCTGCAGATCAATCTGCCTGAACGCCTCATCATTTTCATCACCACCTTTTTTGATTTTCTTGGGAGCCGTGGTAGAGAACACATTGTATCCAAAACTCTTCATGTAAATCTCCGGGTATTCAAACAACTCTTTTACAGCAATGATCTTATAAACATATGCCGCCGTTTCCGGGTTGAGCTGCATGGAAAAATAATCGGTGCCCTGCTTGCGGATGGCTTTGTCGATATTGCCAATGCCGTTGTTGTAGGCAGCAGCGGACAATGTCCACGAAGCCACGCCGTAGCGTTTCTTATAAAAATCATAATGAAACTTCAGCAGCTTGCATCCGACTTCACTCGCTTTGTTGATGTCTTCGCGTTCATCGATCACTTCGTTCATCACCATGCCGTACTGACGCGCGGTGGCGGGCATGATCTGCCAGAAGCCATGTGCCCCGGCCGCCGAACGAACGGTGGCCATGAAACCACTCTCAACGATCGGCAAATATTTCAGGTCTTCCGGAATGCCGAATAACCGGAGGTATTTTTCTGCAATGGGAAAATAAAGCTGTGCGCGTTTGCGCAATGCGGGAAGGTTTACAAGCGGCACCTGCTTGCGGATAATGTTCATCAGTTTGTCTGCTACAAAACTCCGCTCTACCGGAATGCGTTCACCGCAAAAATAAACGCTGTGCTCCTGTGCCATGGCGGTTAGCGGTGTAAGCGCGATCAACAGGCAAACAAAAGACAGCCGCAGTTTTTTCATAACTCACTTTTTCTTCTTCTTTCCTTTTTTTTCTTTGGAATCCGTTGCTGCGGGAGCGGCATCATCGGGTGTCAGTTTCTTCTCGATCTTCATCCGTTCCTTGTTGTATACTTTTCCGTCGAATACAATGTCCATGTTTTTACGGTCTGCGCGGCGCTCACCGATATTGATATTGAGCATGTCCCCGTCCTGTATATTGGCATCGCGGATCACCACCACTATACGTGTATCCTGTCCGGGGCGGACGATCGGGAAGCTTTGAATAAATGTGACGTAGCTGCAACGCAGAGGTTTCCGGTATGTTTCATCGGCATTATACCAGCGCACCAACGCGGCGCCCATCAGGAAGTCTTCTTTGCTTTTGTTGCTGATGTTCAATTTGAAATAGGCATTGGGACCGCTGAAGGCAATATTTTCCAGTGTCATCGATACGCCGCCATTCACGGTTTCCTGCGAAGCGATGGCCAGGTTGGCCGGCGCCTTCAGCAGTTCCATGGAATACTGATAATTGCGCAGCGTATCCGCCGTCAGGTAAAAATCGGAATTGACGTATTGCGGTTGTTTGTCAGGTATATCGAAAATATTAATGCCTTTACTGCCATAGCGTTCCCAAAGACCGCCGCGTGTGTAGGCTTTCTCCTGGCGCTGGCGTTCTTTTTCTTCTTCGAGTGCTTTCAGGCGGGCCACTGCTTCTTCGTGTTCTTTTTTGCGGCGTTCTTCTTCCACTTTTGCTTTCTCGGCGGCTTCCCGCAATACGCGTTCTTCTTCCTTGCGTTTGGCTTCGGCCTGGGCGCGCCGCGTATCTTCTTCCTGTTTCTTGCGGGCGATCTCCTGTTGTTTCTTCTCTTCTTCCGCTTTGCGTTTGGCATCGGCCTGTGCCTGCAAGTCGGCTTTTTTGCGTTCCTCTTCCTGGCGGCGTTTTTGTTCGGCTTCCGCTTTTATTCTGTCCGCCTCTTTGAGTCGCGCAATTTCTTCTGAACGTTTTTTATCCTCTTCCGCTTTTTTCTTCGCGGCCAGTTCTGCGGCTTTTTTCTCTTCGGCTGCTTTCAGGTCGGCTTTCCTGCGGTCTTCTTCTTCTTTCCTGCGGGCTGTTTCGTCGTCTTTTTTATGCTGATCTGTTTCCTGTTTCAGCAATGCTTCGATTCGCAGACGCTCGGCTTCTTTCTGTTTGGCATCGTCCGCCGCTTTTTTCTTTTCTTCGTTTCTTTTCTGCTCGTCTTCTTTGGCTTTGGTCAGTTTCGTTTCCAGTTCCTGTTGCGCCCTGGAATCTTTTTTCTCCATTTCCTTCAGTTCCTTGCGTATGCGTTCGGCTTCCTGTTCGCGCGTCTGCTGAGCTTTGGCGACATCCGACTGGCGTTTCTCTTCTTCTTTCTTCGCCTGTTCTTTTTCTTCCTCTTCGATTTTGGCGAGATCGTCTTTATTGGTAGTGCTTAACTTCTGTACGATCTTTTTTAAGTCTTTCAGGTTGGAGTAATCGTACCAGAGTGAGGGGTCACGGTTGATATCGTAGTCTTTATTGAAGGAAATGATGAAATAGTGGTTGCGTTTGCCTTCCTGCACGGTAAGGCCGATATTATCCGGCACTTGTTTTCCATCGCCCTTGTACGTAAGCGACATGGACTTGTTATTGCGCACTTTGCAGCTATAGAGCCGTGTTCCTTCGGGTGTGCTGAATTCGGCGTTGACCACTTCGTCGTTGAAAATAAGAAAGGCAGGAGCGTCGGCGCCAACGGTTATGCGTTGACCATTCAGATTCTGTGCCGCCGCAGGCAGCGAGGCAAACAGCAAGAAAAATAACCAGCCAAAAGGCCCGGACCTGCTAAATGACATAATGGATCAATGGTTAATTGTTCTAAAGGTACAAAAATGACCAGTAAATGAACCTCACTTATTCTGGTGAAAAGAAACAGCGGTTATAAGTAGTAAGTTTTAAGTAGTAAGTTTTCAAAACACGTCTTCAACTGGCGGAGGTACATCTTGACGTATTCACCCCTGAGTTCCAGGGGGCTGTTGACTTAACTTAAAACTTATTACTTAAAACTTATAACGGCTGTTTACCTTATCTTCGCCCTCATTTCGTTAACCTAAATATCATCCACGGTATGCTTCCAAAGTACAAGCGAATTCTTCTCAAATTATCCGGCGAATCCCTGATGGGCGACAAGAGCTTTGGCCTTGATTCCGATGTGATTGCCCAATATGCCCGCGACGTAAAATCCATTACAGAGTTGGGTGTACAGGTAGCCATCGTGATCGGAGGCGGCAATATTTACCGTGGAATGAACGAAGCCGAAACAGGTATCGAACGTGCGCATGGCGACTATATGGGAATGCTGGCCACCGTGATCAATGGCATGGCATTGCAGGCCGGCCTGGAAAAAGTAGGCGTTTACACACGCCTGCAGAGCGCCATTAAAATGGAACAGATCGCTGAACCTTATATCCGCCGCCGCGCTATCCGTCACGTGGAAAAAGGACGGGTGGTTATTTTTGGTGCCGGCACCGGCAACCCTTATTTCACCACCGATACGGCAGGTTCTCTCCGCGCTATCGAAATCAGCGCCGATGTGATCCTCAAAGGCACCCGCGTTGACGGCATTTATTCTGCCGATCCTGAAAAAGATCCTACCGCTACAAAATTCAATACCATCACCTTCCAGGAATGCCTGACTAACAACCTGCGTGTGATGGACATGACCGCTTTCACCCTTTGCATGGAAAACAACCTGCCGATCATCGTATTCAATATGAATAAGGAAGGCAATTTGCGCCGTGTGGTAACGGGTGAGAAGGTGGGAACGTTAGTGAGATAATTTGAAAATTTGATGATTTGAAAATTTCAAAGGCAAAAGGCGTAAGGTTAACAGCCGCCCGATACTTCGGGCATAGGTTATAAATTTTTCCCATGGTTCGTGTATACACGAACCATGCTTGTTTACAGGCGTTCCGGGAGCCGGAATGTTTTTTGAATTTTCACTTTTTATTTTTGAATGCAACCCATTTTTTTAAAAAAATGGGTTGAAGATCTTTCTCCAGGTCTTTAAAAGAAATAAAATACTGCAACTCTCCCGCAGCATAGGGCGCTATTTCGTAAGGCGTATAATTAAACCCAATGCCTGTTGCCGTTACGAAGAAATTATCGTTCGCTTCTATTTTATCTTCAAACAAACCCGCTTCCGTCAAAGGTTCATTAGGTTTCAGCTTCGCCTGTAGTCTTATCTGGCGCGCCAGTAACTTATTCAGTTTTGCTTTCCCTGACGGCAGCAATACCTCGTCCAGTTTTATTTCTTTCCCGGTATGTACATCCACCGGCGTAAAGCGCGTTGAATACAATCCGTGCGCACCACCCATGTACGCGTAATAGGTCGTGGCCATGTTTACCACATGCCCGTCGTCATAGGCTACAAGCACCTGTGTTACTTCATCATTGTTATACGCATAAGGATGATCCATCCACTCGCTGTCTGCCACACCCTGGTTTTCGGCCTGGTAGGCCGCGAAAAATGTTTGCTGTTGTTTATTTGCGAGTGCGGCAATATCGCTTGTGGTGCTGTCGCCGAGCAAGGCACATACTTTCCGTTGCAATGTTTTTGCAACGGGATTTATGGCAAATACTTCATAAGACGCCCGCGGAGAATTTTCTTTCCCTTTGTGCAAAGGCTCTTCTTTCGCCGTGTGGATCATTTGCGTAGCAAACATTTCCTGTTTCCGCACCAACGTTTTTACCGGCAACCCTGCCACGCCTTTGCGCCCGCTTTCCCAGGAGCCGGAGTAATCTGTGCCATTACGCTTCAGTACAAATCGCTCGGCAGCCGTATCACCCGGTATCATTCCATAAAGATGAATTTGTTTATTCCCTCCCTTCACACTGTCCGCACCCGCCAAATAAACCGGCTGGGCAGCAGACTTATAGTTGTAAAAGCCGATATATTCACCATTCGCAAGCTGATGCAGGTGCATATCGATAGGATATTTGCCGATCGTACCTTCCAGGCGAATGTATTGCTGAGAGCAGGCATAGAGACAAAAAAGGCCCGAAAGGGCAAGAAGACTCAGTTTTTTACCCATAGAAAGGGTTTTTAGAAACTAAAAATAGGGATTATCTTGCGCCTTGGCCCCTCTGTGAAAAACTATTACCCTGTTTTTATCTTAATTTTTAATAGTTTCAGAAACAAGCAAATTGGTGTTTATGGGCACGTTATCGTTGAGTTTACTGGAAATTGCTGTTTTGCTGTTTGGCGCCATCGTATTGGGTGCCACAGTTTATCATTTCCTTTCTGCACGCCTGAAAGTGTCGCAGGAGGAACAACAGTCGGATGAACTGACCCATCTTGTCGAAGAATGGAAACATCGCTATGAGCATGATATGGCGCTTCGCGAAAAAGAAGTGGTACGGTTGCGCGAGCAGGTAACGGAAGCCGAAGAAAATGTAAACATCTATTCCATCGAAGCAGAAGAACAATCTTCGATGAAAAAACAGGCACAGCAACAGGTGGAATTGCTGCGGATGCAAAACCAGCAACTGACTACCGAACTGGAATTGCTGCGCAAAAATCCTTTGCCGCCGATCAGCCTTTCCAACGCTGCTCCTCCCGATTATCTCTCACAATTGCAGGAAGCGCAGGCAGGACTGCTGGAACAAAATGAAAAAATCAACCGCCTACTTGGTAATATCGATGTGATCCGGGAAACGGAAGAGAAACAACGCGAAATACTCCGCAGCAACGAAGCCCTGTCGATGGAAGTGGAAGAACTGAAGGCAGAACTCGACAACAAAGACAGCGAGATCAATTCCATCCGCACACGCGAACATTTATCCAGGGAAATGACGGCGATGCTCGACAGTGCTTACTCCGAATTCAACCTGCTGCAGGAAAAACTCAGCCATCTCGAAGCGCAACTCTCCGCCTCACGTGCCGCACATGTGGATCACGAAGATTTGCAGGAAGCCTACCGGCGTTCGCAGCAGGAACTGGAAGAACACCGCACCAAATTGAGAGTGGCGCAAAACGATTACCAGCACCTGCAGGAAGAATTGCAGGAAATGGATGCGCAACTGAAAGATGCACAATTTCAACGTCAGCAATTACAGAAAAAAGTGTCTTCCCTCGAAGACCTCAATAAAGACCTCCAGGTGGTAGCCGATGCCAATAAAAAACTGGAAACACAACTCCGCAGGATCGGCGAACTGGAAAGCATGCTCAACATGGTATCCGAACAGCGCGATCAACTGATCAGAAGAAACGGATGAGCTGATAACGATCAGCCTCAAATCCATCACAGCCTTTAACTTTGCGGTATCAAAAAATGCTCCGCCATGGATCAACGTATCGCAGATATCCGCATCAACTATTCGCTCCGCTCGCTTTCCGAAAACGAGGTGGCAGCCGATCCTATTGAACAATTTGGCCAGTGGTGGCAGGAAGCCAGGCAATCGGAATTGCTGGAGGTGAATGCGATGACACTGGCCACGGCATCGGCCGATGGCGTGCCTTCGGCACGTATCGTATTACTGAAAGGCTTTTCGCCAAAAGGATTTGTGTTCTTTACCAACTATGAAAGCTTCAAAGGCAAACAGCTTGCTGAAAATCCGAAAGCATGTCTTGTATTTTTCTGGAAAGAACTGGAGCGGCAGGTACGCATAACAGGATTGGTGCAAAAAGTAAGTGAAGAAGAAAGTGAGGAATATTTTCACTCAAGGCCGGCAGGAAGCAGGCTGGGCGCTGCGGTATCGCCGCAAAGCAACGTGATCAGCAGCCGTGAATGGCTGGAAGAAAAATATGCTGCCGCGGAAAAAGAAGTCAGTAAATCCGCGAAAAATATCGAACGCCCGGAACACTGGGGCGGATACCTGGTGCGACCGGTAGTGATGGAGTTCTGGCAGGGACGCCCTTCGCGCCTGCATGACCGGTTGGAATATACACTAAAAGAAAACGGTGAATGGGATCTTCACCGGCTTGCTCCCTGACAGCCGGGAGCCATAGAACCACGCCGTTGATTAGCTGACAGGCATTTTCCTATCAACTAATCAAGCGGAAATCATTGGTTAGTCTTTTTTCTTTTCTGCAGCTTTCTTCTCTGCTACAGGCTTCGTTGCATTGGCGGGGCGGCTTTTGCCAAAGGAACCTTTGAAGCGTTTTCCTTTTGCCGTCTTTTTATCTCCTCTTCCCATTGTGTGTTGTTTAAAGTTTTGTTTAAAGTGCGAAGTTAATGAAAAAAGCTCCGGTACAGCGGCACAGGAGCTTTTAATGCGATGTAGGATCCGTTAGATTTTAGCAGACAGTTCTTTACCAGCCTTGAACTTAGCCACTTTACGAGCTTTGATCTTGATCACAGCGCCAGTCTGGGGGTTACGGCCATTACGGGCAGCTCTCTTTGAAACAGAGAAAGTGCCAAAACCAACCAGGGTAACTTTACCACCACCTTTCAGGGTTTTGGTAACCGCTTCGATGAAAGAGTCCAGGGCAGCATTAGCCTGGGTCTTTGTTACACCGGCGTCATCCGAGATTTTGGCGATTAATTCAGCTTTGTTCATGATCTTTATTTTTTTGAGATGATTAGTAACGGCGACAAAATTAGCCCGTTTTTTAACCCATCAAAAAAAAATATCTTTTTTTTATCTTGGTAAAATTGGCTACAACCCGCTCCCCGCAAGCATTCCAGCCGATGAAGTGTTAAAGATTATGTAACACCAATTTAACGCCGACCAACGAAAGCCTTGCTGGTAGCGGGTTTCAGAGGAATTCGATCAAATGCAGACTGGACAAGGGTTCCCGCGGAATATACAAACGAATTCCATTCACCCAAATTAAGATTTATTCTTTTACACACTCAATTCACAACCTGCAATACCGTATTGAAAGCGATAAAACTTTCTCCCCACTTATCTGTTGCGAGTTGCCGGTGATCCACGGCAAATTCAGTCACATATTGATTATACAACTCCCTGCTCTCCGAATGATATTGCACCGCATAAGTAATGCCCTCCGTGTCGTCCACTTCCGTCAGCCGGAGAATGGCCGCATGCGTAAAACAACCGGTGGCCACTATACGGGGAATGTGCTCACTGCGCATCCATTGCAGCCAGGCATCGGCAATAGCATGACTCACCTGTGAGGTTACATTATAAATTATCTGCGTAGCCATAGGATCAGGGTTTTAATTCCAGGTAAACGGGGCAGTGGTCACTGTGTTTCACATCGGGATAAATATCCGCAGCCACGAGATTGGCGCGCAAGGCTTCCGTTACCGAAATATAATCGATACGCCAGCCTTTGTTATTAAGCCGCACAGTCGGAAAACGCTGACTCCACCAACTGTACCGATGCGGCTCCTGGTGAAATGTACGGAAAGTATCCACCCATCCCGACTCCAGGAATTTCGTCATCCACTCACGTTCCTCGGGAAGAAAACCGGATGATTTTTTATTGCCCTTCGGATCATGAATATCAATTTCGTTGTGTGCAATATTGTAATCACCGCAAAGGATGAGTTTTGGTTTTTGCTTACGCAGATTATCTACATAGGTCTGAAATTCACTGAGCCATCCGTATTTGAATGTCTGGCGTTCGTCACCACTCGTGCCCGAGGGAAAATAAGCATTGATCAGGCGGATATCGCCAAAATCGAGTTGTATCACGCGCCCTTCATCGTCACTTACTTTATGACCCGTACCATACTCTACATGATCAGGTTTTATTTTGGTAAAAACGGCAACGCCGCTGTAGCCTTTCTTCTGCGCACTGAACCAGTAGTCATCGTATCCAAGATCCGTAAATAACTGGTAGTTCACATTGTCACGATGAGCTTTGGTTTCCTGTATACAGATGATATCGGCGGGTTCTGTTTTCAGCCAGTCCATAAGGCCTTTGTTCATAGCCGCACGGATACCGTTGACATTATAACTGATGATGCGCATGATCGTGAATTTAGGCATCAAATGTACCGGATAATTTGCTTTTCAAGTGCACGTATTCCTGCGATTTAGCTTTTTGCCCTGCACAGTTTTGCTTAGTTTTACCGATTTCAAAATACCCGTACATGAATGATCAGGAAAGTATCATACCGGCCAAAGAACATGTGTTTCTCGACGGACCCAAGAGCCGCGGTTATGAGCTGGGTTTTGCCTGGCGTGTATTCAAACAATTCATAAAAGGATTCAGGACCCTGCACTTTGTAGGCCCCTGTATTACCGTATTCGGTTCTGCGCGGTTCAAAGAAGATCATCCTTATTATGTGCAGGCGCGTGAATTTGGCAAACGCATTGCACAATTGGGCTTTACTACCATGACGGGCGGCGGTCCGGGTATCATGGAAGCCGCCAACCGCGGCGCTTTTGAAAATGGCGGGCAGTCCATCGGCTGCAATATTCAATTGCCGTTCGAGCAACACGAAAACCCTTACCTGCACAAGTCCGTGACCTTCGAACATTTCTTTATCCGGAAAGTATTGCTCATTAAATATTCCTACGCTTTCATCATCATGCCCGGCGGATTCGGCACCATGGATGAATTTTTCGAAACACTTACCCTGGTACAAACCAAGACCATCACGCAGTTCCCCATCGTGTTATTCGGAAAAGAATATTATAAAGATTTGCTGGTTGCCATCGAAGACATGGCCGAGAAGGGTACCATTTCCAAAGAAGACATGGACCTGGTGCTGATCACCGACGACTACGATGAGGCCATGAGTCATATCCGCCATTACATTACCTCCAACTACAAAGTGAAGCCCCGCAAACGTAAGTGGATCTTCCTCGAAAAACGCTGAGCGACAAGCTTCCAAACAGGCAATAAACAATCTGCGGTTTTTTAATGTGTATTTTATACATATTAATTATCTTCACGCAAATTATTGACGATGCGCCTGAAAACATTGCTTGCTTTGCTGCTGGCCCTTACTGCCAGTGCTGTGCTTTATGCCCAGCAATCCCTCAAAACATTTTCCCCGTCGGGTTACATACAACTGGAAACGGTTCTCAACAATACCGGAGAACTGCAATACCGGTTGTTATTTAAAAACAAAGAAGCGGTCGGCCTTTCATCCCTGGGCCTGCGTCTTTCCACGCCGGCGATCGAACTCAATCGTTTCAGCGTGGTAAACATCGACTCCACCAGCAAAGACGAAACATGGGAAACTGTTTGGGGTGAAGACCACCGCATCCGCAATAATTACCGCGAGATTGCCTACCTGTTACAAAACAAAAGCAGCACGCCTGTTAAACTGCGGATCGTGTTCCGTGTATTCAATGACGGTGTAGGCTTCCGGTATGAATTTCCGCAGCAGGATGCCCTGCATCATTTTGTGGTTGCAGACGAACTCACCGGCTTTGCCATGACCGGCGATCACAAGACGTTCTGGATTCCCGGTGACTACGATACCAACGAGTACGCATATTATACGAGCCCGCTGTCAAAGATTGACGCATCGGGTGGCGGCTCCGCGCAGGAGATTCATGCCAAAACCTTTTTTGATAAAAATGCCGTGCAAACGCCGCTGATGATGAAATCAGCCGATGGCCTGTACCTTAATATCCACGAAGCAGCACTGCTCAATTATCCGGCGATGAACCTGGTGCTGGACAAAGCAACCCTTAAATTCCATACACAACTGGTGCCCGATGCGGTAGGTAATAAAGCTTATCTGCAAACACCGGCCAAAACACCCTGGCGTACTGTATTGGTAAGTGATAAAGCACCTGATATTCTTTCATCCAGAACTATCCTCAACCTCAACGACCCTTCCGTAATCGGCGACAGCAGTTGGATTCATCCGCAGAAATATGTCGGCATCTGGTGGGAAATGCATGTGGGCAAAAGCAGTTGGGATTACAGCGGCAGCCAGGTAGGATCGCAACAGGCAACGCGCGTACCGCACGGTGCCAATACTGCTAACGTGAAACGTTATATCGATTTCGCCGCACGCCACGGTTTTGACGGCGTATTGGTGGAAGGATGGAATACCGGGTGGGAAGATTGGTTTGGTCAATGGAAGGAAGATGTGTTTGACTTCGTAACGCCTTATCCCGATTTCAATGTGCAGGAACTCTCCGATTATGCTAAATCGAAGAAGGTAAAAATCATCATGCACCATGAAACATCGGGCTCCGTTACCAACTACGAACGTTGGATGGACACGGCTTACCGTTTCATGAAACGGTATAACTATGATGCGGTAAAAACAGGTTATGTCGGCCGCATCATTCCGCGCGGCGAGCACCACGATGGTCAATGGATGGTCCGTCATTTCGAACGCGTGGCACGCAAGACGGCCGGCTATAAGATTATGGTGAACATGCACGAGTCTGTTCGTCTGACCGGCTTACACCGCACCTTCCCCAACTGGATCGCCAGTGAAGCAGCAAGAGGAAATGAATTCAATGCCTGGAGTTCCGGTAATCCTCCGGAACATGAAACCATTCTGCCTTTCACGCGGCTGATGGGCGGTCCGATGGATTATACTCCCGGTATTTTCAAAATAAAAATGAGTTACTACGACTCCACAAAAAAAGAGCAGGTACATACCACGCTCACCAAGCAACTCGCTTTGTATGTAACGATGTACAGCCCGTTGCAAATGGCGGCAGACTTACCAGAAAACTATGAAGCCAATCTTCCTGCATTCCAGTTCATTAAAGATGTGGCGGCAGATTGGGAAGAAACGCGCATTCTCGACGCAGAGCCGGGTGATTACATCATCACGGCACGCAAAGCACGCGGCAAGGATAGCTGGTTCATTGGCGCGATCACGGATGAAAGCGCGCGTCAGTTCACCACGTCATTGCATTTCCTTGATGCCGGCAAAACCTATATCGCCACCATTTACCGTGATGCCGATAATGCGGATTGGAAGAGCAACCCGGAAGCCTATGTGGTAGAAAAATTTGTGGTAACAGCTAAAATGGCACTGAAACTGAAGCTGGCTCCTGGTGGAGGAACCGCTATCAGCCTGTTGCCTGCAACCGCTGCCGAAACCAAGGGCATCAAAAAATATAAATGACCGGTTATTTGTAGCTTTACTGCTATAACTAACTGACATGAACGGAATAGAAATACTTGGCTACACAGCCGGCGCCATTACCTCCCTGACGTTTCTCCCGCAGGTGATCAAAACATTAAAGGAAAAATCTGCCAGGGATGTATCCATGATGATGTTTATCATCGCCGTGGTAAACCAGACCATGTGGGTGGTTTATGGCGCGTTGCTATCCAACTGGGTCATCATCCTCACCAATGCGGTGATCCTGTCGATGTCACTGACCATGATCATTTTAAAAATCCGTTATTCCGGTAAGGAAGATGAAAAACTCTCGTTTTAAAGCTATCATATTTGATCTCGGCAACGTACTGATCAATTGGGACCCGCGCCATGTGTTCAACGACACCTATTTCGATTCAATCGAAAAGCGTGATCATTTCCTGGAAAAAATCTGCTCGATGGATTGGAACGAGCGGCAGGACGAAGGCCGCTCGATCGTGGAAGCCACACAGGAACTCGTAGCACAATATCCCGAATGGGAGTCTTCCATCCGCGACTATTACGGCCGCTGGACCGATATGCTTGGCGGCGCCATTGCGGAGACCGTTGAAATTTTCCGCCGGTTGAAAGAAAGTGGTCAATATAAAATCTATGCCCTTACCAATTGGCAGGCCGGCTTATTTGATATTGCGCTGGTACGTTATGCCTTTCTTCATTGGTTTGACGGCCGCGTGGTGAGTGGAGAAGAAAAAATGAGAAAGCCCGAGCCCGCCTTTTATGAGCGTTTACTGGACCGGTATACCATTAGTCCGTCCGAAGCTTTGTTCATCGATGATAACCTGCGAAATATCAAAGCTGCGGAAGCGATGGGTATCCGGAGTATTCATTTCACCAGTCCGGCTGCATTGGAACGATCGTTGAAAGAGCTGGGCGTTCTTTAGAGGGAGCTGTTACCCTGCTGTAATCTTTTCTTTACTTCGTCCTGGTAAGTTTCGCCTATCGGAATGTATTTGTCACCGATCACTATCCGTCTGCGTTCAACTTTGTCAATCCGGTCAAGGTTGACGATATACGACTTATGCACCCGCATCAACGAAGTATGGCGAAGTTGCTCTTCAAAAGCTCTCAACGATTGTAAGGTGAGGATGCGTTCATTTTCCGTATAAACCGAAACATAATCGCGCATACTTTCCATGTAGCGGATATCTTTCACGGCCACTCTTACGATCTTGTATTCGGTTTTGATAAAAAGGTGCTCAGCCGTATTGCTTTCGCGGAGCAAGGGTTGCAGGCGTTCGCGGGCTTTTTGTACGGCTGCCGCAAAACGTTCAAAAGAAAATGGCTTCAGCAAATAATCCACCACATCGAGATCGAAAGCCTGCAGCGCGTATTCTTCGTAAGCGGTGGTAAGAATCACCTTGCACTTGCCGGCGAGGATCTTCATGAACTGAATACCGGTGAGTTCGGGCATTTGCACATCCAGGAAAATAAGATCCACTTTTTGCTGCTGCGCCATATCGAGCGCGGCAAACACATCGCTGGTGGCACCGGCCAGCTCGAGGCTGGCAATTTTCCCTATATAATTTTTCAGCAGGTTCTGAGCCAGTGGCTCATCGTCTACTACCAGGCATCTGATCATCTGCTTTGTTGTTTAGCGATAAGCGTAAAGAGAACAACCCGTCCCCATCATTGATATCCATTTTATATTGGCCGGGATAAAGAATCTCCAGCCGGCGGCGGATATTATCGAGTCCCACTCCGCCCATGGCATCTTTATTCTTGTGGCTGATTTTGTTACGTGTTTCAAATTCCCAGCCGTTGTCTGTAATCGTCAACCGGATGAGCAATGGAATGCGGTTATCCGTAAAATCGCCGTGCTTGAAAGCATTTTCGATAAAAGGAATAAGGAAGTACGGAGGAATGGAGGTGTTATCTGCATTCCCGTTCAATTCCATCTTTACCGGCAGTTCATGTTCAAACCGCAGCCGTTGCAATTCCACGAGGCTGCTGATATATTGCCATTCGCGCAGGATCGCTACCTGGTGTTTTTTTTCATATAACATGTACCGCATCAGGTCGGAGAGGCGCAGAATGGCATCTGCCGTTTTTTCTGAACGTTCATAAGCCAGCGAATAAATATTATTGAGGGTGTTGAATAAGAAATGCGGGTTTACCTGCGAACGGAGAAATTGGAGTTCGGCATCGCGGGTCTGCTGTTGCAGCGCAACTTGTTTCTTTTCGTTGTAGGCCTGGTTTTCCAATAGGAAAAAAAGCACCCCCAGTACTACATAGATCGATGCGTAATACGTATTGTCGAGTATAAAATACTTTAATGAAATGTTCGAGGGATAGTTTTGTGCTTCAAAGAACTTTGGCAAAACAAGTTGCTCGAGAAGATAGCGCACCGCCATAAAATAAATCAGCGTACCCAGCAAACCCAGTAATAATAACCCATAGCGGCGGGTGCGATAAAATTTTATGCCGGCAGCGCGTACAAGCAACAATGTGCTGCCCGCATAGAACAAGGCGCAGAGGTTGAAAATATTCCAGAATGCAGTGACATCGTATGGCTCTCCATATTTAATGGTGGTAAGCAGATCAAATCCCCATACCATCATAAACAGAAAAATCGCATAAACCAATATCAACTGTTTCCGGCCCATACAACGAAAATAGCGCTTCATACGACCCGGACAAACCCGCCATCTGCCAACTGGCTTATTTCCTCTGCAACCCTGGTTCGGCACCTGCGCCCGGTTGGCAGACAAAAACCAGCAGTATGCAGATTTCTGTTGACGCCGTGCCGGTTGTGGTGAACATTTGAGTCATCAAACATTAATTTATAAAAAATGAGATACCTCAGCCTGCTGCTCCTCCTCCCCTTATTCTCATCCTGCTATATGGTAAGGGCTTATAAAAACCGTAAACTCACTTTGCGTTCGCATGAAAACCTGCCATCTGTTGCTATTAAAAATGGCGACAATGCTTTTCATTTTGCCGATGCCACTGATCACGGGCAATCCCGTCCATGGAGAGAAGAACTGGACAAAACGCTGGAAGGTAGCAGCACTGCCGCATTCCTCGTGATCCGCCACGACTCCATTTTGTACGAAAAATATTTCGATGGCTTTGACCGCAGTTCGCTGTTGCCTTCTTTCTCCCTGGTTAAATCATTTGTGGCAACCTTAACCGGTATTGCCCACGATGAAGGAAAGATCAAATCCTTCGACGAGCCGATGACGAATTACCTGCCGAAATTCCTGAAGAAAGACCCGCGTTTTGCGCAGATAACCATTCAGCATTTACTGGACATGCGCAGCGGCCTGCAATGGGATGAAGGTTCCTACGGTTTGAAAGATGCTTCCATCAAGCTGGCGTTCCGTCCCAATATGAAGCCGCACGTTTACAAAGTAAAGATCAAGGAAGCGCCGGGTGTGCAGACCGAATACCAAAGCATCAATACCTTATTGCTGGCTATGATCATCAGCAAAGCAACCGGCAAAACGGCAGCCGAATACATGTCGGAGAAAATCTGGAAGCCCTTGCAAATGGAATATGCCGCCACCTGGAACACCGACAAACGGCATTTGGAAATTGCCTATGCCGGGTTGAATGCCACCGCGCGTGACTTCGCCAAGCTCGGGCGTCTGTACCTGCGCGAGGGTGACTGGGACGGGAAACGGGTTGTTTCCAAAGCATGGGTCGACAGTACACTGACCGGGCAACTGATGTTGGAAGAAGGATATAAAAACCAGTTCTGGGGCAACCGGTCTTATGAGGTATTCCCGGATTCGTTATCGGCGGTCACAGCCGCATCGAGTGGAAAATATGCAAAGCCCGCGCTGCACAGTTATCTCAAAAACGGTTTAAAACAATTCTATGTCTCTTATGCAGGCCGCGGCTATTATGCACTGGGCATTTTAGGTCAATATATTTATGTGAATCCTGTCAATGAATCGATCGTTGTGCGGCTGGGTTATCATTGGACCAAAAAGGGCGTGTCGTTGCAACAGGTGGTGACGGAGGTGAGCAGGTCAATGGGGCAATAAGTGAATAGGTGAATGGTCAATGGTGAATGATGTATTCATTTTACCCCCTGGTTCGTGTCCTCACGAACCAGGGGCGTAGAGAGAAGTAAATCGACAACAAGCGCTGTTTTACTTATTGGTATTAACAACCATGCTATTGATCCATCCACTTATTGCCTAATGGATCTATCTTGCGCTTATGCAAGACCAACCAACCACCCTGGCAGACGAACTTGAGGATTTTGACCGGTATACAGAAGCTACTCTGGGCCAGCGTCTGATGAACTTTCTTCTTGATGGCGCATTGAGTCATTATGGGCTTAGCCAATTAATAAATTATTTTGTCGGACTAATAAGCGGGATATACATAAGAACCTCAGTGACAATTTACGCTATGGGCCTCGAGATCACCGTTCCTTTGTTCAGTTATGAAATAGTTCTTATCAGCTACCTCCTGTATTATAGTATTTGTGAAAAAGTATTCAAGGGTTACACGCTGGGCAAGCTCCTTTCCGGTACGCGTGCCATCAGAGCCGATGGCGGAGAGCTTACTTTCAAAGATGCTTTTCTCCGTTCGCTGAGCAGATTGGTTCCGTTTGAACAGTTCAGCATCTGGTCTGGCAACGGTCTCTGGCATGACAGTTGGACGAAGACCCGTGTGATCAAAGCGAGATAATAAAAGTTGAAATAACTGACACTACGTTTTTTCCCGTGGTTCGTGTATACACGAACCACGGGAAAAAACATTCACTCATTCACTTATTGACTTATTGCCTCACTCAAGCACCGGCCTCAGCCATCGCTGCAATTCCTCTTCCGGCATTTTCTTACGCTGGAGATAATCGTTGAATTGATCCTGCTGAATTTTTCCCACGCCAAAATACTGGCTTTGCGGATGACTGAAGTACCAACCGCAAACAGAAGAAGCAGGATACATCGCCAGCGATTCGGTGAGATGAATACCCGTAGCGTCTTCCCCTCCGAGCAATTCAAATAATTTATATTTCTCCGTATGATCCGGACAGGCAGGATAACCGGGTGCGGGACGGATACCCTGGTATTTTTCTTTGATCAATTCTTCGTTGCTGAGCTGCTCGTCTTTTACATAAGCCCAGAATTCTTTCCGCGTACGTGCATGCAGACATTCCGCAAAAGCCTCCGCAAAACGATCGGCCAATGCCTGCAACATGATTTTGTTGTAGTCGTCAAGCGCGGCTTCAAAGCGTTTGATGTGTGGCTCGATTCCCTGGATGGTTACGGAGAAAGCACCGATATAGTCTTCTTTGCCGGCTTCCGCGGGAGCGATAAAGTCTGCCAGCGAAAGGTTGGGTTGATCCGCTGCTTTCTTGATCTGCTGACGCAGGAATTGCAGTTCGAGTTCACTGCCATCGCGGCGAACATTTACCGTATCCGCAGCCACGCGGCTCGCAGGCCAGAAACCGATCACACCTTGCGCAGTCAGCCATTTCTCCTTCACGATCTGATCCAGCAATGCATTGGCATCATTATACAACTTGGTAGCTTCCACACCTACTTTCGCATCTTCGAGAATCTGCGGAAAGCTTCCGTGCAGCTCCCATGAAATGAAGAAGGGTTTCCAGTCGATGTATTCACGCAGCTCGGCGAGATCGTAGTTCACAAATACTTTTGTTCCGGTAAACGATGGTGCCGGCGGTGTATACGAAGCCCAATCCACTTTTACCTTGTTGGCTTGTGCATCGGCAAACGACAGGTAATCTTTTACTACTTTTTTATTGGCGAAATCGTATTGCAGGCGAACATATTCTTCCTGTACTTTGCTGAGGAAGTTGCCGCGCTGTTCACCTAACAAAGAACCGGCTACCGTCACACTGCGGCTCGCATCAAGCACATGCACCACGCCATTTTCATACTGCGGCGCAATCTTAACGGCGGTATGCATGCGCGAAGTTGTAGCACCACCGATCAACAAAGGCTGATCCATGCCGCGGCGTTTCATTTCATGCGCCACGTTCACCATCTCATCCAGTGAGGGCGTGATCAGTCCGCTCAGTCCGATGATGTCCACATTTTCCTTTTGGGCAGTATCGAGTATTTTATCCGTAGGCACCATTACCCCGAGGTCGATGATATCATAACCATTACAACCCAACACCACCCCTACGATATTTTTGCCGATATCATGCACATCGCCCTTCACGGTTGCCAGCAGGATCTTTTTTACGTTGCCGGTAGTGGACGATGCATTGTTCCTCTTTTCTTCTTCGATAAAAGGCGTGAGCCAGGCCACGGACTTTTTCATCACGCGCGCAGACTTTACCACCTGGGGTAAAAACATTTTTCCCGCACCAAACAAATCACCCACCACACCCATGCCCGCCATCAGCGGACCTTCAATCACTTCGAGTGGTTTGGCATATTGCTGACGTGCTTCTTCGGTATCTTCATCGATGTAATCGGTAATACCATTTACCAATGCATGTTTGAGGCGTTCTTCCACGGAAGTACTGCGCCATGCATCGTTTTTCTTTTCTGTTTTATCGGTCGCTTTTACGGTTTCTGCAAACGCGATGAGTTTTTCCGTAGCCTCGTTGTTCTCATTGTTGCGGTTGAGGATCACGTCTTCGCAGAGCTGGCGGAGCTGTGGTTCTATTTCATCGTATACGACCAATTGGCCTGCGTTCACGATCCCCATGTTCATACCCGCTTTGATGGCGTAGTAGAGAAACACGGAGTGCATGGCTTCACGCACGGGTTCGTTGCCGCGGAAAGAGAAGGAGAGGTTACTCACACCACCGCTGATACCGGCCAGCGGCATCAGTTCTTTGATGCGGCGTGTAGCCTGGATGAAATCAACGCCGTAGTTGTTGTGTTCTTCCAGACCGGTAGCTACGGCAAATATGTTAGGATCGAAAATGATATCCTGACCATCGAAACCAACCTGCTCCGTAAGGATTTTGTAAGCGCGGTGACAGATTTCCACTTTGCGGTCTTCGGTATCGGCCTGTCCTTTTTCATCAAAGGCCATTACAATAACGGCCGCGCCATAGCTCTGGCAAATGATCGCCTGTTCGATGAATTTCTGTTCGCCTTCTTTGAGTGAAATAGAGTTGACGATACACTTGCCCTGCACGCATTTCAATCCCGCTTCGATGATCTCGAATTTGGAGCTGTCGATCATCAATGGCACACGTGAAATATCGGGTTCGCTTTGCAGCAGGTTGATGAAGGTGGTCATGGCCTGCACGCCGTCGAGCAGCGCATCGTCCATATTGACGTCGATCACCTGTGCGCCGCTTTCCACCTGCTGGCGGGCAACGCTCAATGCTTCTTCGTATTTGTTTTCGCGGATCAGCCGCGCAAATTTCTTGGAACCGGTAACGTTGGTACGTTCACCGATATTGACAAAGTTCGTTTCCGGACGTACAATCAGCGGTTCCAGTCCGGACAGCCGCAAATATGGTTTAATGCTATTCACTTCACTCATAAACGTTAGACAAGTTCTTTTTCTACAACGGGCAGTGGTCGCGGAGTAACATGCTTTACATGTTCCGCAATGTGCCTGATATGATCTGGTGTGGTACCGCAGCAGCCGCCCACGATGTTTACATAACCTTCGCGTGCCCAGTCTTCTAGGTAATGACCGGTATCCTGCGGATCTTCATCGTATTCGCCCATGGCGTTGGGAAGACCGGCATTGGGATAAGCCGATACAAAACAGGAAGCGAGTTGTGACAACTCGGCGATATGGGGACGCATTTCTTTTGCCCCGAGCGCACAATTGAGTCCAACACTCAGCGGACGTGCATGCGCAATGGATGTATAAAAAGCTTCCAGCGTCTGGCCACTGAGCGTGCGGCCCGATGCATCGGTGATGGTACCGCTGATCATGATGGGCAATGGCTCCGCAGCTACATCGCGGAAATATTTTTTGATGGCAAAAATGGCTCCTTTGGCGTTGAGCGTATCGAAGATCGTTTCGATAAGGAGAATGTCGACGCCGCCATCTACCAGTCCTTTCACCTGCTCATAATATGCATCCACTACTTCATCGAAAGTGACGGCCCGGAAGCCGGGATTGTTTACATCGGGAGAAAGCGAAAGTGTTTTGTTAAGCGGACCGATAGCGCCGGCTACCCAGGCTTGTTTGCCTGATTGCTTAACGGCTTCGCGTGCGCATTTTGCAGCGGCCACGTTCAGTTCATAGGCCAGCGACTGCATGTCGTAATCGGCCATGGCAATGGAGGTGCTGGAGAATGTATTGGTCTCGATAATATCAGCACCTGCGTCAAGGTATTGACGATGGATCTCGGTGATGATCTGCGGCTGGGTAAGGCAAAGGAGGTCGTTGTTGCCTTTGACATCCGAATGCCAGTCTTTGAAACGTTCTCCGCGGTAATCGGCTTCCTGGAGTTTATACCGCTGGATCATGGTTCCCATTGCACCGTCGATCACCAGGATCCTGCGACCCAGTTCTTCTCTGATATTCATGACGTTATGATTTAATTAGTTTGCACAGAGGATCAGCATTTCCGGGGGAAAGGCCTGCATACAGAACCGTAAACGCTTGGAAACTTTTTGAGGAGTTTACTACGTTTATTAGTTCCGTTTAAAGGCCGAACAATAAACAAATCCGCCTGTATGAGGCAAAGGTATCGAATACAATTTGAAAATTTGAAGATTTGATAATTTGAAGATGAGGGAGGAAGTGCGTTATCCCGTTGTCAATTCCGGTACTTCTTGAATTAAATTGCCAAATTTTCAAATCTTCAAATTAGCCAATCATCTCCCCGCTACATACCTCTCCACCGGCAGGCGGTTCTGCAGGCTGCGGGCGAGGGTCATTTCGTCGGCATATTCGAGTTCGCCGCCGAAGGCGATGCCGCGGGCAATAGTCGTAACCTGCACCGGGAAGGACTGGATCTTTTTCTGGATGTAATAGATAGTGGTGTCGCCCTGGATGTTGGGATTGAGCGCGAAGATCAGTTCGGATGTCGCTTCTTTCTGGATGCGGTTCACCAGCGCCTCGATCGTCAGTTGATCTGGGCCGATGCCGTCCAGCGGGGAAATGATGCCGCCGAGTACATGGTACAATCCGTTGTATTGCTGGGTACTCTCAATGGCGATCACATCGCGGATGGTTTCCACTACGCAGATGAGATCCTGGCGGCGCATGCTGTTGGCACAAATGCTGCAGATATCGCCATCGGCTACATTGAAGCAACGATTACAAAATTTGATCTCCCTGCGCATCCGCGCCACTACTTCGCTGAAATGCTCCACCTCACCCACCTCCTGGCGCAGTAAATGCAATACCAGTCGTAATGCGGTCTTTTTACCAATACCCGGAAGTTTGGCAAATTCAGTCACGGCATTTTCCAATAATGAAGAAGAAAACTGCATGGTGCAAAGATACGGACACGTGGCTTATCGCTGAAGCGGCGCGTCGGTTATGGTTCGCTGGGGGCGCGGCTGACCACCCGGCGTGGAACCGGCAGGTCTGCGTCCTCCGGGCGTTTGGCCCTGCCCGGGTTGTGAAGCCTGGCGGACATCAATCTCCACCTCGTTTTCCCAATTGGCTTTTACATTGATCATCCGACTCAGCGGAATCACTTTCTCCGGCTGACGGCGCCCGTTGAAGAAATCGCCCGGATCCCATTTGCCATTTTTATTACGGTCGTTTACAATGCGCAGATCGTATTCACCGGGAATGAACAAGGGATCATGGAAGTTCTCACTCGTAAGCGGCACCGCCTTTTTCGTTTCGTTGTTCTGAATAAACAATAACAAAGGATTGCTGCTCATATCCAGGTTGCGGAAACGCAGCCGCAGTTCGCCATAATCGATCTTTCTTTTGGTAACAAACCTGATAGTATCCGCTTTCAGCAGTTCTTTGCCCAATGTATCTGTGGCAAAATCTTTGTCGAACAGGAAAGCATACGATGTATTTTCCTGCCAGGGATATTTAAACGTGAGTTTGGTAGACGTGCTATCCATTTCCCAGCGATAACCGGATGTAACAGGCGTAAACAAGGTATCTGTGGTAAAGCGGACTTTGGAGGAATCGAATCTTTTAAGGGGTGTTTCGAAGGTAAACACCACGTCATTCAGCAGATCATGCGAGGGGCCGATATTGTTCTGGTAACGCAAACGGCGGTCGTTGTTGTCTTTTCTTGTATTGGTCTGGCTGCTGGCAGGCTTGGGTGGCTCGGGAATCGAATAAGCATAAAGTTTTACCGGAGCGTGAGGCGTACCGTCCAGTTTAACAGCAGAATCCGCAAAGGCAAATAATTGCGAACGCTTCATATACCGGTATGCACCGCCTTCATCTTTCATTGCATAGAGATAGTAAGTGCCGGGCGCCAGGAACCGGAAATGGAAATGCCCTTCAGCGTCGAGGCGGGCAATATAACGCGGACGTTCTTTGATCACCGCCGAGTCAACATTACTGGTGTGCAGCATAACGGTGAGCGTGCTGTCTGCCTTCTCATTTTCGGCGAGCACTACCAGGCCTGTCAATTCAAGCGAATCGATGGTTTGGCCTGTACTGAATACATAAATGAAATCTTTTACCTCGTTGCCTTCATTCACGTCCTTGATCACTTTGGTGAAGTTGAAAGCATAGGTGGTATTGGGCTCCAGCGTATCACGGATTCTGACGGTAACCGTTTTGAGCTTGGCCTCCACGATCGGCATGTTCTTGGGGAGAGGCGATACCACGAGGTTCTGCTGGACATTCTGCACTTCTACATATTCGTCGAAGTTGAAGGTAATGCGGCGCTCACTGAAGTTGCGGGTAGAGTCCGCCGGGCGAACAGCAATTGCCCTCGGTGCGAGGCTATCACGCGGACCACCTTCGGGTGGAATGATATTGGCACAGCCAGGGCTGCCGGCAAAAGCAGCCAGTAGCAGCAGTAAGATGGTGAGCGGGGATATGATTCGGACCAGACGCATAATGAGTTTGCAAACTTAGTTTGTTTGCGGCAAATGGCTTGCAGGGTTTGTCATAAAACAGAACCTGGCGCGAAGAAGCAATCGGAAGCGGCAATGTTTAACATTTCTTTGTTAATCGCCCGGGAGATAATGCGTGTTCAGATTCTTGCACTGGCGTCCCGGCCAACAGCCCTCTTGCCCTTGTTGGTCTCCTGACCAACAAGGGGTGCCCGAATCAGAAGTCCTTGCATTGCCGTTGGTCGGGAGACCAACGGAGGCGCTATAATCCTCAGCTTTCCAGGTTATCCTCCTCTTCCTGCTCATGCATGGCCACCGCCAGTTCGTTGGTCTTCACAAAGTTGCACCAATGACAATCCTCTTTTCCGCAGCCGGTATAGAAGTCTTTGGCCTGGATTTTATCCCAGGTTTCGCGGATTTGCCATAAAACGGCCGCCGTGTCCTCCGGTGTGATGATCACTTTTTCCTTGCGGTAGTTTTTCTTCTTGTCCGGTTCAATGAAGTCGAACTCGCTGCTTACCACTTTCCAGTCTTTTTTCTCATAATGATCCACCAGCAATTTATAGAACACCGCCTGGCGCCAGTAATCGCCGCCATGCGGCTCTTTGTCCGACGGACCTTTGAGTTTGGCCAGCGCTTTTTCCGGATCGCCGGTTTTATAATCGACCACGTTTACCGACTTGCCATCAAATTCCAGCTTATCCAGTTTTCCTTTCAACGGCACACCTTCCACTACCACATTGCGGATATTCCGTTCGATGGCCACGATGCGGTTGAAACGGTTGATATAGGTATCGTAATAATTGGCCAGCACTTCATGGCCGTATTCCATTCTCCGCTCAAATTCTTCGCGCGTAAAACTTTCGCGGTGGCGGTACATGTACCAATCGAAGTCAGCGATAAAGGTCTCTTTGGAAGGAAATTGCTTGTCGGCGTCGTCCAGCATTTTGCGGAACAATTGTTCCAGTGCGTGGTGTACCGACGAACCAAATTCGGTGGCTTCGTTTTTAGGTGAAGGAATACGTACCAGGTTGCGGTAATAAAACTCGAGCGGACATTTGAGGTAATTGCTCAATGCCGTAACGTTCATCACAAATTTTTCCAGCAAACGTTCGATGAATGCCTCTTCCATGTGCGCAATCTCCGGCCGCAGTGTTTCGCCGAAAGGCAGGGCGGCAAAACGATCTTCTACTTCTGTATCGAGGATTATTTTTTCTACCGGCAATAAATGGCGGTCCAGTATTTCCGCAATAAACATCGATGGTTCGAGTTCTTTGCCATCTGTACGGAAACGGCTGTAGGATATATATAAATGCCGCTCCGCGCGGGTCAGTGCCACATAAAATAAACGGCGCAATTCTTCCTCATCACTGGACACCGGCTGAGAGCTGAACATAGTATCCGGCAGGCTGTAACCGCCGCCGGGCTTGCGTTTCTTTTCCCAGAAGGCAGCATTACAGCCGGCAATGATCACGTACTCGTATTCCAGTCCTTTCGAACCGTGTGAAGTAAGCAGGTTGACGCCTTTATCATTGCCACTAACCTGCACCAGCGAAAGGGCTATGCCTTCTTTTTCCATCAGGGAAATGAGTTGCACCAATTGCTCGAGGTTGAGTGTGGGCGCGCGGCGTGTTTCTTCTTTTACAAAATCAAAAAATGCCGTCAGTATCTGCAACAGCCAATGTTTTTCGTCGCTGTTCATCACGTGTTGCAGCAAACCGGTTGTGCGGATGATGCGTTCAAACAAATTCTGCAAGGTCACATTCGGCACATCGGCAATGAGCTGCTCTAAAATCCTTGACACATTACTGAAAGCTTCATGGGGGCCGGCGCTGAACAAATCCCGGGCGGGTGCGTTGGCGCGCTCGGCCAGCAATTGCCGCATCGACGTACGGTTTTCCCCAAAACGTCTTTCCGCTACTTCCATGCTCAGCTTGGCGATTTCTATCGGAGAAATATGGAACCAGTCGAAATGCAATAATTCAAACAACATCTCATCGCCGCCGTAAGGTGTGTCGTGTTCGGCCGCAAGATATTTCAACAGCAATACGATCTTTTGTCCGAATGGCAGATGCAGAATATTTACGTGCCGCTTGCTGTACACGGGCATGCCTAGCAGCTTGAAATAGGTGGCGAGTTCTTCGCCGTATTTATTTTCCCGGTAAATGATACTGATACGTCCGGGAGCCACGCCTTCAGCCAGCCATTGCTGTACCTGCGTGGTGATGCCGATCATTTCGGCGCGTTGTGTTTCGTATTCGCGGAGTACCGGCTGATTCAGGAGCCCGGCGTGTGCGGGGTTGGAAGAAAGCAATTCCTTGCTCAGTCCTTCGATCTTGCGAACCAACCGTTCTTCGTTGCGGTCGATCAGCGCTTTTGAAATATCGAGAATGGGTTGTGTGGAGCGGTAGTTGTTGGTGAGGATCACCGTCATCAGGTCATTGCGGTATTGATGCGCAAAGTCGAGCATATTCTCCACGTTGGCGCCCTGGAAACGGTAGATGCTCTGGTCGTCATCGCCCACTACGAATACGTTGGGCTTTTCCCAGAAACTGATCAGCAGTTCTACCAACCGGTTTTGTGTACCGCTCGTATCCTGGTATTCGTCCACCAAAATGTATTGAAACTTTTCCTGGTAGGTAGATAACAATCCTTTATTCTCTTCAAAGGCTTTGATCACCCAATTGATCATGTCGTCGAAATCGTAGCGGTTGCGGCGGCGCATAAGTTCCTGGAAGCGGTCAAATTCATTGACGGCAGCGCGCAGCTTTTCTTTCTTTTCCTTCTCTTCTTCTATTTTATCCCAGCGTACATCGCCTTTCTGAAAGTTGCCGGTTTTGCGTTTGGCGATATAGGCATCGCGCGTGGGAAGATCGGTTAAATACTCATCGATTTTCTGACTGATATAAGCGGGTGTCCAGCCTTCGCGCTTCATGGTGCTGAAGAGTGATTGCAGGTTGTTTACTTCAAAATATACATCGCCGCGATAACGTTTGAGCGGATGATTTTTGGGGAAACTATCGATCAGTTCTTTGAACAGCTGAATCTTTTCCAGATCGGAGATGGGATCGAGTGAGGTCTTTTCAAAAAGCGATAGATTTTCCTGGATGATATCGTTGCAAAAAGCGTGGAAGGTATAAATGTTGACGCGGTAAGCATCGGGGCCGATGAATTGCTGCAGGCGTTTGCGCATGGCTACCACGCCGGCGTCGGTATAGGTAAGGCAAAGAATATTTTCGGGACCTGCATCTGTTTGCAATAATATTTTCCCAATACGCGTTGCCAGAATCTGCGTCTTGCCCGTACCCGGACCAGCGATCACCATCACCGGTCCTTCGATGGTGTCCACGGCTTTGCGCTGCTGTTCATTCAGCCGTTGATATTGCTCGTTAAAAAAAATCTCCGCTTGTTCTTTTTGGAATGACATTCTTCTAAAGTTGAAAAGTTCGTGGTCCGTCGTGAATAGTCAATCGTGAATCGTCAATTGCGCCTTAATTACTTAGCGCCTTTGCGTGATAACTGACGCTCCATAAGGGAGCAAAGAATTACTTATAACTTAATACTTATTACTTAGCACTGTATTAGCCCCTACCTTCTTAAGTACACTCTCCGCCATTTCCGCCACGCGCTCACGCAACGCTTCCGGTTCGATGATGCGCGCACGCTCTCCAAACATCATGAACCAACAGGCGAAGCCTTCGATGCTGGAAGTAAGGAAATGCATCTCCATGCCCTCCGGCGTTTCGTGTTGCGAAATAAAGCCGCTGAAATACTTCTGTTCGTCGAGCCAGTGACAAATATCTTTTTCAACCATCAGCACCACGCTTACAAGTTCGTGCTTATCTTTTTTTCTTTCTTCGATATACTCTTCCAGGCTTGGATGATCTTTTTTAAAAACCTCTTCGCTCAGGCGAATGGAAGAAATGCGGTCTACCCGAAAATCGCGGTAGGCTTTGCGAAGGCGGCACCAGCCGATGAGGTGCCAGAAATTTTCCAGGTAGAAAATACCCAGCGGCTCCACTTCACGTTCGCTTTTTTGCTGGTTGTGCTGCGCAAAATAATTGATCCGCAATACCTGTTTGCCGGCGATGCCTTTCAGGATCGTTTGCAGGGCAGGTGGTTTATCCTCGAGACTTTTACGGCTTCTTTTAAAAACCTGTATCTGGTTGTCGAGCGTTTCCAGGAAATCTTTTTCCGTTGAGCGAAGCACTGCGCGCACTTTGTACATCGCGGATTTATAACTCTCGTCGGTAGAAGCGTCCGTCATTTTCTCGATCAGCTTTTCGGCTGTGAGAAAGGCGGTGGCTTCTTCTTTGGTAAACATCACCGGCGGCAAACGGTAGCCATCCATGATCGAATAGCCAATGCCCGCTTCTCCGTATAACGGAATACCGGCTTCTTCCAATGTTTTGATATCGCGGTAAACCGTACGCAGACTGATGCCGAAGCGATCGGCAATATCCTGTGCCTTCACCACTTTGCGTGATTGCAACTGGATCAGTATGGCGGTAACACGATCAATGCGATTCATAAGAATTTATTTAATGCCGGCGCGTTTGCGCAGCTCGGCTACAGGCATGTTGATGATCTTGCCCACTTGTTCCTTACCACGGTATGTCACCACTTTCAGGTTGGCGGCATCCTTCGGCACGCTCAATGGTTTTGTATAAGCAGGATAAAAACGATCCGGGAAAAATTCATCGAAACTATAATGAATGGTGAGTCCGGCTATCTGCGTCGTCATCTCGATGCTGAGTTCACCTTTCGCATCTTTTTTGGCGATAAAAGCCGGATCGTACATGCTGCGCGAATAGTTCACTTCGGCTTCATCGAAGCGCTTCATTTGATTTTCCACGCGACCGATAAAACCGGTCCAGTCTTTCTTTTCTTTGGGCGACCATACGGACTCGGCAGTTGCCAGACCCCGCGGCCACAGCATGTATTGCATATGGCGAACGGTCCAGAGGCGTTCGCTCCAGAGATTACACTGTCCGCCTAAAATATATTGCGGGTCCACGCCGGGAGGCACCGGATCAAATTGGTAAGCCTTATGGAGCAATACTTTTGAATAGGTAGGCGGCTCGGCGACAGGATCGCCTTGGTAAAGATCGTGGTAGGCAAATTCGTTGGGCGACATCACCACCTGGTGTTTGGCCGTGGCGGCTTCGGTGCCGCCTTTCATGCCGCGCCAGCTCATGACGGCCGCACCGGGTGCCAGTCCGCCTTCCATGATCTCATCCCAGCCCATCATTTTTTTGCCTTTGGAAGCAATGATCTTGCCCACGCGTTTTACAAAATAGCTTTGCACTTCGTGCATGTCTTTCAATTTCTCGCGCTTCATCAGGTCGCTCACGGCCTTGCTCTTTTCCCAGAAACCTTTGTAGCATTCGTCGCCTCCCATGTGAATGTATTCCGCAGGAAACAAGGCCGCTACTTCGGTAAATACTTTATCGAGGAACTCGTATACTTTTTCATTGGCGGGGCAAAGTGTATTATCGAGTGTGCCGTAGAACGTACCGTTGCCAGGCCAGATCATGAACCGCTCGCCGGCATTTACCTGGTAAGTGCTGTCGGTGGTGCAGGTGAGTTCCGGATAAGAAGCAACCGCCGCGAGACTATGACCGGGAATATCGATCTCAGGAATAATGGTTACAAAACGTTCACGCGCATACGCGAGTAACTCGCGGATATCGTCCTGTGTATAATAACCGCCGTAAGTTTTGGGTTCGTCGGGAGTGGGTTTGGTAAAATCGCCCCAGCGGCCAACGCGGTTGGCGCGCCAGGCGCCTACCTCGGTGAGTTTGGGTAAACTTTTTATTTCGAGGCGCCATCCCTGGTCGTCTACCAGGTGAAGGTGCAGCGTGTTGAACTTAAACTGTACCATCTGGTCGATGAACTCTTTTACCTGTTGTTTGGTAAAAAAATGCCTTGCCACGTCGAGCATCATACCGCGCCAGGCGAAGCGCGGATAATCTTCCACGGTAACGGAAGGCAGCATCCATTGTTCTGCTACAGGAGCGGTTTTGCTGACGATGCTGGCGGGAAACAACTGCAGCATGGTTTGCACGCCATAGAAAATACCGGCAGGGCCGCCGCCGGTGATGCGCACACCACGTGGTTCGATCTGCAGGCGGTAACCTTCTTTGGGAATTCTTTTATCGATTACGAAAACAAAATCTCCCGAAGCATTTTTATCGGTTGCCACCACTTTTACATTGCGGCCCGCAATAGTCCGCAACTGAGCGGCAAGCCGCTCGCCGGTTTTGGCGATCAGCGTATCAGCGGGTGTGACGATGGTGATGGAAGCGGGCAGCGTGTATTGTCCATTTCCATAAGTATAGGAAACGGGCACGGGAATAACCGGCAATACGGATGACTGCGCAAAAACCTGCACAGCCAGGAAACACGCTAAAACAGCAGAGAAGATTGATTTCATAAATGGCAAGATAAAAAAAGCTGGCGTGCCGCCAGCTTTTAATGTGTAAATATGTAAATGTGGAAGTGTGAAAATGAAACAGCCGGCGGAGCCTTCAGGCAGCGCAACCACTCCCTTCCAGAATGTTCATTGACTATTAACAGGCGCCCCATTCACGATTGACGATTCACCATTCACGTTACCCCGGAATCCGGGTAATGTATTTCTCGATCTGTTTGATCTGATCAACGATCTGCGGTGTGGTGGGTTTCAGCGCTTTGGCTTTGCGGAAAAAATCCTTGGCCGCGCGGAACTCGCGTTTGTTCATCATCAGGCTGCACATCTGCAGGTAAGCGGCTGCTTCGTTTTCTTTGTCGGGCAGGCCTTTGCGAATGGCAGAGCGGATATAACTTTCTGCCTGGCGGAGATCGTTTTTCTGCATGGACAGCATGCCCATCTGCAATAGGCTGGCTCCTTCGGCTTCTTTCATGGGCATGCCCAGGTCGAGGCCTTTCTTCATCATCTTTTCCGCGCCGTCGAAGTCCTGCTTCATCATGGCGATATTGCCCTTGAGGGTGAAATAAACGGAACGGATGGGTTTGTAAAGCAGGTTGGGAAACTGTATGGAATTGAGCACTTTTTCCGCACCGTCCATATCACCGGCTTCCATATACTCCTGGATCAGGCGCAGGGGCCCGAAGAAAAAATGACCGAGGATCAGGATCACGCCTACGAGGTAAAGGAAGAAGGCGGGCCAGAAACCGGCGATATAATTCACATAACCACCCAGCACCAGCAAAGCGATGCCGATCCAAAGGCGGTATTTTATCAGTTGATTATAAAATTTCATGTCAAAGTATTAAGGGCTGCAAAGATAAGGTTTGCGGCCTTGCGGAGAGCGGTTTTTACACCGGGATTTGACACTGTGGCACGGCCATTGCTGCCAAATGCGTTTACCAATCCGTATCAGTACGGATGGTGGCTAAACGATAAACCTGTATCTTGACGCCCCGTCGTCCTGTTTTTTACCGAAGATGAACCGCCAAGCCATTGATATTGTATTGCTGGACGATGATCCGGATATCTGCACCATGACCGAAACCGTGCTGCAGTTTGCCGGGATGACCGTGCAAACCACTACCTCGCCTGCCGGGCTGGACCAGCTCCTCCGGGACTATGCACCCCGCGTGTTATTACTGGATATGTTACTGGGAAATACGGACGGCCGTGACGTATGCCGCCGCCTGCGCGCAGACGAAACCAATGCCGGACTGTATATAGTAATGATGTCGGGCCATGCCGATGCCGGCGAATCCTGCAAAGAAGCGGGAGCCGACGACTTTATTGAAAAACCTTTTGACCTCGATGTGCTGACGGGCAAACTGAAAAAAGGCATGGAGCCCGAGGCGGATCAGGTTTCTTCCTCGTAAAAAATCTTGTAATACTTGCGACCGGTCATTTCATCCACGCCTCTTTCGATAAGGTCGCGGCGGCCATGAATATAAATATGGAAATTGCGGTCGAGTTTCAGCACCGTCTTAAACACCTTCTGTTGTTTTTTAACCGCCGCACCGTGAATATCAAACTCATCTTCTATCTCGAACTGGCGTGATGCCTCGAAATTTTTCTTGTAATCCATAAAAGTATTCACCACTTCTTCGTGATGAATCACTTCTTCGGTAAACTCTTTCAGGCTGAACTGTTCGTGTGTTTTAAAATACTCGATGGAGCGGTTGAGCATCTCAGCCTGATCGGTTTTGGACACCTCAAACTTATCCGCGTAATCGTTGGTGATAAAATTCTTGCAAAGGCTGAGGTACTTGTCGGTCTGGTGGTAGCTGTCGGCCAAAGGTTGAACCTGTAAGAAATCATTCACCCAATACTGTGCGTCGCCTTGTTTATTGGTGGCATCGAGTACGCAGCAACGGAATCCGTCGGCGGTTTCGGTGCGGAAAATGAGACAGCCTTTATCGAGTTTATTGATATTGATGCCTTCTTCGTGTGTGAGGTTCCAATCGTCGTTGCCTTGCGGTGCGATCTTGAGAAAGGTCTCTTTGGTCTCTGACTTAAAAATGCCGATAGCGGAAACAGTATCGTTATCAAAAGGCACCTCTTCCATCAAAGCGATATACAACTCACCTTGTTTCACCTTGACGTGCGTGCTCTTATTATAAAGAAAATTAGCAAGCAGGTTGGACTGTTCCTGGAAAGCAGAGCGATCCTCAAAAATGCGACTGACGTAGGTGTACACCTCGTTGAGTGCGATATCGCTGAGGTGGGTGAAATGGAAAAGCTCGTTGGCATTGAAGGAGCCAAGGAAATACTTGGTGAGGAGTTTACCTACTATCTCGTCGTCAATGGTGAGCGGGTTGGCGGAGAGGCGCAATTCTTCACCGCGGGTGGGGTTGCCTACCTGGTGCACGATCACCTGTTGCAATTTCACATCATCAATGCCGGTCATCTTTTCGGGATTTAAGTGGCGCGAAGATAACGGCGCTTCGGCAATCGTGAATCGGCAATCGTGAATGGCTGTTCTTTGCGGCTTTGCTTCTTATGCAGCTTTGCGTGACAAAAAGCGGTGGGCAATAAGTCAATCGGTCAATAAGTGAATAGTGAACGGCTGTTTACTTACTACTTATTACCTATTACTTACCGCCCTACGCCTTAAGCCTTTTACCTTACTATCTCTCCCAGAACGCCGGTGGCTCGATGCCGAGGCTGCGGAGGTACACATAAGCCTGACCGCGGTGGTGGATCTCGTTATCGATAAAATACAGGATGAAATCGTAAAAATGGCCGGGGTACATGCCGAAGGCTACGTCTTCTTCCTGCCAGCGTCCTTCGGGGATGGTGGGCCACACTTCGTTGATGGCTTCGGTGGCGGCATCCCAGCGGGCGAGCACTTCGGCCTTGGTGGTGGCGGGCTGTTGGTTAGCGAGATGAGGCAGTTGATCTGCGGAAAGCCACTCGCGGGTAGCGATGCCGCGGACGCCGGGTTCGGCCATGCGTTGAAACTCGAGCACCATCTCGGCGAAGGGGCGCATGCCGCCGATGGAATAAGTAAAAAACTCTTTTTCGGGGAAAGCCTCGATTACGCGGCGGGTGAGGCGGCGATGGCCCTGCCAATCTTCGAGGAGCTGGGCGGAGCTGAGGATCTCGTTGGTGGTGGCGGGTTTTGCGGTTGTGGAAGTTGACATAACGTATTGTTTTAAAGCTGTATGAATCGGATGACAATGTAAAAATGCAACCGGGCAGTGACAGCAGTATGTCAGCAGGAAAAAAGAAAAATTGGAAAAAAATGCGGGCGGGAAAAGCTATTTTTGCGGCCCTGCCCGGGCTGATGGCCGGGTAAGGTATGGCCCCGTAGTTCAATGGATAGAATAAGAGTTTCCTAAACTCCAGATACAGGTTCGATTCCTGTCGGGGCTACCAAACCGGAATTTTTGAGTATAACCTCAGAAGTTCCGGTTCTCGCTCCCATACACGGTCTTCAGACGGGAATACTGGAAAAACAGTGTTCTTTTTGATGGCCTCCCCTATTACTGCGATACATTTTTGTTACAAAATGTTCAGTATCTTACTTTTCTGTAGACATACTATAATCCTTATAGTGTTAGCTTTTTATACTAAAAGCTAAACTTTATATTTATAATATTTAACACCAAACGTTAGTTTTATGAGCGAACAATACGAAGAAGGAAGACAAATATTAGAAAAACTTAACGAGGAATTTAAATCACTGGAAATAGAAAAATTTAATGAAGCTGATACGCGTTTTCGGTTTATTGATACTATTCTGACAAAATGTTTAGCTTGGGAACCTAAAGACATACATAACGAAGATGTAGTAGATGAACATTATGCCGATTATAAATTGAATCTTTTTAGACCTGTTGCGGTCTGGGAAGCAAAAAGGACTGGAAATTATTTTGAGCTTCCCGTAGGTACACACAAGATAATTTATCCATTAAAATCTCTATGTAAGGACAATCCGGAATTCAAAAAAGCATTGATTCAAGTTAGCGGTTATTGCCATGAAAGAGGTATTCAAGTTGGCGTAGTCTCGAACGGATGGCAGTTTGTAGCTTTTCTAGCAAATCGTAACGACTCAATTAGGCCGCTGGAAGGCGACGCTTTGGTAGTCCCATCACTGGACTCATTTATATCAAATTACAAAGAAGTTTGGAACTGCTTATCAAAAACTGGCTTTAGAGAAGAATACCTTACGAAAAAAATATTGGGTGGTACTGAAGAGCATCTTCCAGCCAAATTATCATCCACAATTACTGATTACCCAGGCATAAAAAATCGCAATCCATTTCAAACAGAATTAGAAATCATAAGCGACTTGGTCCTAGAAGACGTAATTAAGGAAAAAAGTATAGAAAAAGAATTTCTTGAGGATTGTTATTGCAAAAGTGGTTCAATATCCCAATATTCTGTGTTAAGTAAACAAATTCTTACTACCCGTTACGATTATCTATTTGAATCCAATGATAAAAAAGCCACACTAGAACAGGTTGCAAACAAAAAAGGTATATCCAGCGATTTGATTGAATTATTTGCAAACAGTCTAAGCAAAAGACCAATTCTACTGGTAGGCGACGTTGGGGTCGGAAAATCGACCTTTATTGATAATTTATCATTGGTTGAAGCTCCTAAAGTCTTCGAAAAATCATTGACATTCAAGATTGATCTTGGCTCTAAAGCAATTATTACACTTGATGTAAGAAAGGCAATTATCAACCTTCTAAAAGATCAACTTAGAAACGTTTATAAAGTTGATATTTCAGAGGATAATTTTGTCAGAAACGCCTACTATATAGAGCTCGAAAATTTTAAAAAAAGTGTAGCAGTAAAGAAATTGTATGAAATCGACAAAGTAAAAGCAATCGAAAAGGAAATTGAGTTTTTATCTGGTCTTGTGAATGATGACATTTCCCATATTAAAAAATCTCTTGAATATATTGGAAAGAATCATAGGAAACAGATTATAATATTTATAGATAATTGTGACCAGAGAAATGATCAAGATCAGGAAACAGCATTTTTGGCAGCTCAAGAATTTGCGACAGACTGGCCCGTGGTTGTGTTTGTTTGTTTAAGGCCGGAAACATTTCACCGAACAAAAAAAATTGATGGTGCCTTAAGCGGATATCATACAAAGGCATTTACTATAGCTCCGCCCAGAATAGACGAAGTCATTCAACGGAGACTTTCCTTCGCCCAAAAAATCACTAATGGAGATATTGTATTAAGTAAACTTGAAGGAAAAACGAGCTTCTCGAAGCTTCACAAGCTTATCCAATCATTTAAAGACTCACTCGAAAGAAACAAAGATTTATATTCATTCTTGGATAACATCTCCAATGGAAATATACGGAAGGCCATTGAACTTATTAAAAAATATTTCGGCAGTGGGCATGTTGACACTGAAAAAATTCTCAGGATTACAGAGGAACAGGGTACATACATTGTGCCAGTCCATGAACTTCTTCGGAGTGTTATTTTTGGTGACAATATTTATTATAATCCCGACAGTTCAGAAATCGTGAACTTGTTTGATGTAAGAACCTATGACCCTAAAGAACATTTTATAGTATTATTAGTATTAGGCTTGCTTAATGATTATAGCGCGAACAATAGAAATCAAGGATTCATTTCAATCAACGATCTTTATTCCTACATGCAAAGCCAAGGCTTTATTCCCACTCAAATAGATAGCGCTTTAAATTTCATGTATTCAAAGGCTCTTTTTGAAACCTCGCAAAAAGGAAATCATTTGAATACAAATAATCAAACTCTTATGGTTAGAGCAACCAGTTGTGGAATTTATCATTTATCATATCTAGTTAATTCTTTTACATACATTGATGCGATTATAGCAGATGTATCAATCTTCAACGAGACTACAAGAGGTGAAATTATAAACACTTTCAATATTACTCAACGGTTGGAAAGAGCACTGATATTCAAAAAATATTTAGACACTATTTGGGATGCAGCCAAATTCAAAGACACTCACTTTGTCTGGCCTCAACGTTCAAAGGAACTGGAAATTGACGTAGAGAATATAAAAATAAAAACCTCACTGTTTAGACAACAAATTTAATACCCCTATAGGAAGCAACAGCCAAACTGCCGTCATCATGAAATTCAAATTCCGGTGTAAGCTTCCCCTATATTCGGGCCATTCGTAATCAGAGTTTTCAGGTTTTAGTATTCAAACGGATTTGGTTCATAAAATCGGAGTTGCCTTTCCGGACAAGGATACATGGTCGACACTCTCAGGAAATTATTTCGAGCTCAAACAGATGTTGATAGAAAAATACGGCGCTCCATCTGACGTAGTGGAAAAGTTTGATAGATATTCTGAACCGAGAGATGATGCAGCTAAAATGTATGAGGTTCAGTTTGACCGTTGTAAATACTATTCGATTTGGGAGACCGATAAAGGAGAAATCCAGCTATCCATTGACCACAAAGGCGTTTCAAGCTGCTTTGTCAAGCTTGCCTACTTTGATAAAATTAACAGCGCCGAAGTAAAAAAACAGGCATTAGATGACTTATAACCATCACTAAAAATGGGTAGTTGCAGGAACCGAGACGCAATAACTTAATCGAATAAAAAAAGTGTCGCAGAACGACACCTTCAATACTATTCAATGTTTATCAACGAGCTTGCTTCAATTTCCTGACATATTCCTTTGCACTATTAACTTTTGCAGGAAACAGATTTCTCCCACTGAGTCTGGATGCGACTAACGACAACAGACTATTTTTGTCGACCCGTATTTTGCCTTCTTTTTGATCTGCTATTTCAGGTTTCATACACTATAAAATTACCATTTTCTTTTGATTACCAAAACAGAGGTATAATCGCTGCCTTTGACATAGAATTCTTTCATGGCTTTACCGCTGTCATCTTCAAAGCCGCCAAAAAACTGGTACTCATTATTTAACGTGTCCCAATGCAATTCAACATAGTTCCGGTAAATACGAATCCGCTGGTTGAATTTTCTACAATTTATGCCGCAATTTTTAGCACAGCTTTGATTGCACAGTTCTTTAAATCCGGGATGGCTATCGCTTCCTTGCACAATGATCATTTTGTCAGGAAAGTATTCAAAAAACACCGGGATAGTGCTTAATACGGTATTAAATACCTTCCGGCCGTCATTGTTATTGGTAGTAATACTGTCGCTTACAGTATCGTTATCGATGTCATAATCGCCGAAACCAAGGTTTATTATTTCCCGGCCTTCAAACTCTTCGACAAAGGCATATTGGATAGCTTTAATTACATCTTCATGCCCCTCACTCACAAAAAAGAATTTCAGGTCATCTGCCGACCTAAATTCTTTTTTTTCATAAACAAATTCAGGATTGAAACTCATAGACCACTTATCTGTGGTCAAAAATAGCAGTAGTGTACAACCCTAGCCGGTTGATAACCGTTTAACATTTACTTTTTTCAATACCTTTTAGAACATGGATTAGACTCCTCACCCCCCCAATTCCAACTGGTTCTTCACCAGCTTAAAATATTCCTCCTTTAAGGCCACCAAATCTTCATGCTGCCCCTGCTCCACAATTTGCCCGTTCTTCAACACAATGATCTGGTCCGCACCTTTGACCGTGGACAACCGATGCGCAATGATCAATACCGTCTTCCCTTTGAAGAACCGCTGAAGGTTGTGTTGAATGATCTTTTCGTTTTCCGCGTCCAGGGCCGACGTGGCCTCGTCCAGGAACAAATATGAAGGATCTTTGTAGATCGCCCGCGCAATCAGGATGCGCTGCTTTTGTCCGCCAGACAGGCCATTACCGGTAGCCCCCACTTTCGTAGCATAACCCAGTGGCAATTCATCTATAAATGCGGAAAGATTGGCCAGATGCGTAGCATGCTTCAACCGCACATCGCCGGACTCCCTGTCACCCATTTTTATGTTGCGTTCGATTGTGTCTGAAAATATAAATCCGTCCTGCAATACCACGCCGCAATTTTCTCTCAGGCTTTTTGGCGATATAGAGGTGATGTCTTTGCCATTATAAAACACGTTTCCGCCGGTAGGATCGTAAAACCGCAGCAATATTTTCATCAGGGTGGTTTTACCGCTGCCGCTCGCGCCGACAATGGCCGTTACTTTTCCTTCCGGTATAAAGAACTTCAGGTCCCTCAACACATAGGGCGACTTGGGCCCCTCGTATTGAAACGAAAGATTGTTGATAAAAATTCCTCTTTCACCCGCTGACACCCTTTGCCTTCCTTCATCGGTTATACGCACCTGGTCTTCTTTTTCTTCCTCCTGGTGATTCTGCACATCGATCAGCCTTGAGAGACTTAACCGCGCATCCTGGAGCGATCGGAAGAATCCGATCAGTTGGTTGATCGGCAGGTTCATCTGCCCGATGATATAAGAAACGCTGAGCAGCGCCCCCAGCGTCATGTGCCCCTGCACCACGTAAGCCGCCGCCAGAAAGGTCACCACGATATTTTTTAACTGGTTGATGAAGTCGAAGCCGGAAAGCTGGATCTGGTCGTTTTTCAGTATGCGCACATTGGTCCTGAAAAGTTTTTGCTGAAGCAGTTCCCATTCGGTGCGTTTATATTCTTCAAATTGATTCAGCTTCATTTCCGGAACGCCATTCATGATCTCGTAGATCGATTGCTGGTTTTCGCTCCGCTGCTGAAATTTGATATAGTCGAATATTTTTCGCTTACGCAACCAGTAGATTGACCATATCAATGATCCTGCGGTCAGGATCGAATACACGATCAATATCCGGTAATCATAGTACCACAATACACCAAAGAAAACCGAGAACGTTATCACTGAAAAGATCGACAGGATACTTTGAGAGGCCAGGAAATTTTCTATCCGCTCATGGTCCTGTATGCGCTGACTAAAGTCACCCAGCATCTTCGTATCAAAAAAACGTATAGGAAGGGATAAGGCTTTTTTTAGAAATTCCGAGATGATCTGGATATTTATTTTGGTGCCCACCGTCAGGCTGATCCAGTTGCGGAAGATCCCGAAAACGATGTTGCCTGCAAAAAAAGCAAGCTGGGCAAGCAAGATATAAGCAATGATCCCGAGGTCTTTTTTGACAACACCATCATCAATCAGTATCTGCGTCAGGATCGGGAAGGCCAGCGTGGTTAAGGTGCCTAAAAACAAGAGAAGGAACAGCCACGACATTTGCCTTTTGTACGGCATCAGATACCTTATGAGATATTTCAGGTTTACTTTCTCCTCCGTTGGAACCGGTATGTCGTAGAAGTCATCCGTGGGTGCAAGCAGTAAAGCAATTCCTTTTTCATCTTCCGCCACCCAGGAGTTTTCAAATTTCTCCCGGTTGAGCGATACGAGTCCATGACCGGGGTCGGCCACTTCAAATCGCAGCTTTCCGGTGAGCCAGTTTTTCCGGATCTTTTTCAACACAACAAAATGGTTCTTGTTCCAGTGTAATATGCATGGCAGCAGATCCGGTTCGTTTATCAATTTCGCCAAACTGAGTTTCTTGGCAGCGGCCTTCAACCCGATGCTTTTTGCCGCCTCGGCAATGGAGAGCAGCGAAACCCCTTCTCTCGTCAGGTAACACCGTTCTCTCAAATAGCCCAACGGAAAATGTTTTCCATAATAACTGGTAATCATGGCCAGGCAGGCAGGCCCGCAATCCATCTGATCGTGCTGTGAAAAGAATTTCATGGTTGTTTAAATACAATTAGCAATGGTACCAATAGACGCTTTGTATTTGTTCGCCATCCACGGGGTTACCCGGATCTTCTCCTGCAACAGCGACAACAGCTGATCTGCGTCGGCCTCTGCAGAAGCCGCATCAAGCAGGGAGATGCAAAGCAGTAACAAATATTGCTTTGAGGCATTGAACCGCGATGGCGCTTTTTTCAGAAACTGCTGCGTTTCATATAGAAATTGGTCCGTGTCCTCTTCTTTATAAGCCCGGATACATTTAAAGAATTGAACAAGTATTTCATCTTCCGGAATCCCACGATCCAGGTCCGTACAGGAAGCGAAGTACTCCACGGCCAGGCGCTGGTCGTTGTCCGGAATAGTGATCAGGTTGACGATCTTTTCGGAGAATACCTGTAAGGTCATCAGGGATAACAGTTCCCTGTCACATTTACTGACCAGGTCGTCCGTCCAGTTGCCGGGTATATCAGGAATATGTTTGAATAGTAAATAACTCAAAATACCTGTCTCGATCCCGTGTGCATGCTGGTATTCTTTCTGCCTGGTTAAGACACGGACCACATTGTGCAACTGCTGAATTTTTCCCATGTGCATGTTGGGAAATTCCTGCTCAATTTTCTGTGTTTCAAAAAGCGCTTTCCAGGTAAGCTGCTCAGCCTCGGCGTAATTGCCTTTTTTATAATGATAATAAGATAACTTGGGAGTGATGTAGATGGTGAGATATTTTACGATGTCCTCACTGAAATTGTTTTTTTGAATGGCTTCTTCGCCCCTGCCGAAAAGGTAATCCGCCATTTCAAAATTCAGTTTTTTTGCTTCCTCAAACCCCTTGTTGAATTGGCTGAGACAGTATTGCATGCTCATAATCGTATGCTTGTCAAACTTCTGGTACACGGCCTCCAGGAACAGGGAATCGAAGTCGGTTTTCCTGGTACGTTGAACTTCCGGTGATTCTATCTGGCTGACGGTGTCGAGCAGGGTATCAAATGATATTGTTTTCATGCATTTATTGAGTTAGTTGTTCGAAATTGGATTTGGCAAACACGTAGGAAAGAATCAGCCGGTCTTCCATGTTGAACTTCATACTCGGGCAGGCGGGAATTCCTTCCGTCCAGGATTTCGGGCATCTCCCTCCACACAAGGGCAGTATCTTGCAGCTGGTGCAATAATATCCGTTTGAAGGATCCTGAATTTTATCATACCAATCAGTGAACGGACGATCTTTAAACGGCCTGACTTCCGTAGTGCTGTTGTTGACATTGCCAATAACGTGTTCCGGTCCATAAAATGGCACCAGCGGCGTTTCCGTACAATTATAAACCTTACCCCAGGGATCAACCAGTTCATAGTCAGGGTTAACGGCCGAACACACCAATTGCTTGGGTTTGGGAAGAAGTGTCGGTTTAAAGCCGTTTTGGAAAAGCTTGATGAACCAGTCGATTTCCCTGACAGCTATATCGTCTTTGTTGGTGGCCAGATGTGCATCGTTGCCCCAGCTGTAAATCGGAGCGAAATAAAAGTTGATCTTGTTTTGAAGTTCATTGGCCAGCAGTAAATTGATCAATGGTTCTACCTGGTCGATATTGGTACTGTCCACATTGCAACGCACAGAGATCGTGCATCCGTTTAACGGATAGTCGGGCCGGTTGACGATACTTACGATATTATTAAAAATGATATCGAATGTGTTTTCGTTGCTTTTGGTCATTCGTCTTTTGTCGTGGGAATCCGAAATACCATCCAGGGTGATGTCGATAAAAGTACAGTTCATATCGAGCGCAAGCTCTTCGTATACATTCTGTTTCAACGACAGCCCGTTGGACACCAGGTGGGATTTATAACGGCAATTTTTTGACTCGGCTATTTCTTTAAGCGATTTATTCAGCTTGCGCATAACGGAAAGCGACATTAACGGCTCCCCACCAAACCATGAAATGTCTACCTCGTTATACTTCTTTTCCGACATTTTATGTTCAAACCGTTTGAGTACGTTCTCTATAATGCTGTCGGACATGTTATGCTTGCTGTGGCTCTGCCCGCAGTAGTGGCATCCCAACTGGCAGTTGGCCGTTGTTTGAATGGTAAAATTTAAATAGGGCTTATCGGCAGCGGATGCAATTTTGGCTTTTTCCGCAAGTTCTTTCAACTCCTGATCATCTTCCGGCACCAGCGCTTCGGATCTGATCAGGAGATCCATTAATGGAATGGGCAGGTCATCGAATTTTCCGGCATTAATATCTTCCAGAAACTTCGACCTGATCAGAATGGGAGTGCCTGTCCTCGTTGCGTACAGAATCTTTCTGTCATTCGGCACGTCCACCACATCCGTTGCTATTGTATAGTAAGATAGTTTGTAGTTCATGTTGACAGTTTAATATGGAGCGCTACCTGGCCGGAAGCGCTCCATTTTTTAGGACTGGGTTACACAAGTGCATCCGGTGTTGTAGGGATGATGGGCCCACAACCGGAATTGTTACAGCCTGACTCGTTACAAGACGAAGCGTTGTTACCCGTGTCTGCGGCGTCCGCAGTACCACCTCTGATCTTGGAAGCAAATGACTCGCTAAGATTTTCAAAATCTTCAGACGAATTTTCAACAGTTTGCTCCTCGTTCAGCTTACTGAGCAGATTTTCGAGCTTTTTGTTCTTCATTTTTTTCCGATTTATTTTTTTAATAAAGTCAACTTCACGCAGTTGGAATGCGGCTTGCGTAAGGGTACAAGCAACCCACTAAAGATTGATATTCATCGCTAGCATCATGAACACCTTTCTCTAATTATGTTAAGACCTGCTTCTTTCTTTTTCGTTAGCCGTTTTGGCTTTCTTCATATTCTGGCTTTTGCCAAAATTGTAAACAACAACCAACCTCAACTTTCTCGTATCGTTTCTATTGTTATAGTGTATTGAATAAGGAAGAGAATTCGGTAAGGTTTTGAACTCCGGGTTCATGGAATAAAAAACATCGTACAGGTTCACGGCAGCGATCAGCTTATTCTGAATTACAGTCATCCTCAGCCCGGCGTTCACAGTGAAGTACCCGTCAAATCTGTATATAGTACTCCATGCCGGCGAATTATAGGCGATGTTCAGTTCGGCCGTCAGGTTTCTCTTCGGGTGAACTTTGAATATATTGTTGTTCACAGCGCTCCAGGCCCACTTTGAAAATTGCAACTCACTGCCCGGGAAGTCGATCTTCTGATCTCTTAAGAAGGTACTGACGGTGTTGCTTGCTTCCCACCAACCCGTGATCTTTACCGGGACGATGATGTTAACCCCGGCACCATTTTGTATTCCGATATTCCCTCTTGTATAGGAGATAAGACCGGAGTAGCCATCTACAAAGGGCATCTGACTGATCACCCGGCTGGTGTGCTGGTAATAGAAATTGAAAATATATTTCCCTAAGCAGACATAATTAAGCTCGAAATTATTGGTGAATGCCGGCAGTAGGAAAGGATTGCCTTCAGCATATTGATACATATTGAAATAATACCTGAATGGATTCAGATCGGAATACTTTGGCCTGTCGATTCTTCTTCCATAAGAAAGAACCAGGGAGTTTTTAGGGTTGTTTCCTTTGTACAGCACATAGGCCGTCGGAAACAGATTAAAATAGGATTTTTTATTCGTTGTGTTCGACGTAACCGAACGCCCCAGTGTGCTTGTATATTCACCCCGGATGCCCGCCTGGAACGAAAACTTTTTCACTTCCCAGTTCAGGGTCAGGTAAGGCGCTGCAACGCGTTCCTGGTATTTAAAATGATTGCTTTTCGTGGGATCATTGGTTACTCCGTTGATTAAATACCTGAAATCATTGTCAATGCTTATATCCGTGTACTTCGAACCGATATTCAGTTTCAGCTTTTTTATAGCTTGTTCATAATCGACCCCGGCAGTTGCAATATGAATGGCCTGCGGCGCCAGACTCCTGTCATTAATCGATATCCCCGTGGATTCACCGTCTGCATAAAAATTCTCCGATCTTAATTTTTGTGCTTTATCATTTGAATAATCATAATAGTCGGCCTGTAAGGTCAGGTTCTTTTGACCCAGCGTGTCGAAAACATGTTTGTACTGCAAACTGAAATTGTGGGCATTGATGTTCATCGAAATATCATTGTTCGTGCGGAACAGGGAATCCATCGAGTTGCCCGTTTTGCTGATGATCGACGTCATCCCTGCTCCGTATTCTGCGGGTCCTGATAACTGGCCAACATAATAGAAAGAGAGATTGTTTCTTTTGTTGATTTCGTAGTCGACATTCACCTGCGCCGTTCCTCGTTCTTCCAACTGCCTCCTGAACAATTGCTGACTCCAGGATTGCTGGTCATAGTCTGTGATTGCGTTCTCTACGGGTAGTGTTTTTCCTTTTTTGTAATAGAGCGCACCCCATATACTAAGCCCTTTTTTATTCCACGTAATATTCGCGCCCCATTCACCCGAAGGATAATATGTCTGGTGATAGACGCCGTAGATACTGCCGCCCAGACCGGAACCGGTGGGCTTCTTCAGCACTAAATTGATCAATCCCGAATTACCGGAGGCATCATACCTGGACGGCGGCATGGTGATGATTTCAATACGCAAAATGTTGGACGCTGATATTGAACTTAAATAATTAACCAGGTCTGCCCCTGCAAGCCGGATCAGCCGGCCGTTGATCATCACCTGCACCTGTCCCTTGCCAATCATTGAAACCGATTCGTTGGAAACATGAATCAAAGGAGTTCTGCCCAATACCTCATAGGCATTTGAACCCAACACCAGCGGACTTTTTGAAACATCCAAAACAAACCGGTCTATTTTCCTTTCAATGGTTGGCAGCTGTGAAGAGACCACAACATCTTGCAGGGACTTTTCGGATCTTTTCAGGAATATGGTAATCAGGCTATCGCTTCCGCTTTGCAGGTAGACTGTATCGGTCAGATATCCACTTGCTGAAACGATTATTTTTTTTGTTCCGATTGCCGCATAAGGTATGACGAACCCGCCGGTACTATCGGTAATCATTGTTTTTTCAATAGTGGTGTCCTTAATGAAAATGGTAGCAAAAACGGCTTTATTATCTGTCTGATCTTTAACAACCCCTTTTACGAAGGTTTGACTAAAAGCTGTTACAAAAGAGAGGCTGGTTAATACGATAACGCCAATAAGCTTTTTTGTACTTTTTCCTCTTGTCGTTCGATTTCCCATCCCGTTATTTTTTTTGCCGTAAGACCAGCCTTGTATAAACTACATCAGCTATACTCTATCCTGTCCTGGCGCAGCTTAGTTAATCGGGTTAAGCAGTTACTACGTAAGCATTTTTTTTGACACAAATGCGTTGAGCAACATTCTTATTCAATCTTAATCGAATTACTTATCGTCGCAAAAAATATTATGTGAAATACATTATTCCCTATGTGAAATGTTGGCCCCAGCATCGAAAGCGTACAAAGACGATGACTCACCCGGTATGGTTTCATCAATGCCGGTTACATAGGTAAAAAAGATTTGTACATATAGCATCCGAGCGTTCACGTAATACGTTTTTTTAAATCTTTTACGCTTCAGAGGTTTGATCGAATTAACTGGTTTTATCAAACAAAAAATCAACACAATGGAAACGTTAAGTACAGTCTTTGGAATTGCAATCAGTCTGTTGGAATTGGAATCGATCGGGGACTACGATGCCTCTTCGTGCCTGGGCGGAAACTAAAGACCAGGTCGGTGTATTAATTATTTTTCCTAAGGAGGTTGTATTTATATCAAACGGTATGTTATCAAAGAACTATATCAGGCAGCTCGATCTTTTTTGCAGGCATTATGCATCACTAGACATATGGAAAGATGATAAATTGGCCATGCAATACAACATAGTAAGCGCAAGCCTGCTTAATTTCCTGCCTGATATAGACGTGAACAGGCATGAGAGTATTTACAGGTCTCTCTTATTACATCAGCGACTGAGTGTATTTGAGCAGGACCGTCCTGCTATCCTGGAAAATGTGAGCATGGAAAACCTGGCCGCCGGCACGTGGGCAGCAATAAAACAACATCCGGCGATAATATGTACTTATCACCTGGGATCATACCGGTTGATAAACTTATTATTAGTTAAATACAACCTCCCCTTTTCACTGGTGATTGCCAAAAGCGTGATAAAATCGCAGGGAGGCACTTATGCGGCGCTACACAATCAAATTTCGGGCGGCAATAATGACGGCGATTTTGGCCTGATCGATGCAGAGGAGCCGACCGCAGCCATCCAAATGCTCAGAAGCCTTAAAAAAGGAAAAAGTCTTGTGGTCTACGTCGATGGCAATACCGGCTCGGGCAGCGTTGCGAGGCAAAAAGAAAACAGCTGTCCGCTGTCGTTTCTTCATCAACAGATATCAGTGAGAAAGGGCATTGGTTTTTTAGCCCATGCGTCCAACACACCTGTATTGCCAGTGATCTGCTATCGTAAGTCTGTAACAGCTATCGCTTTAAAGTTCCACGATATGATTTATCCGCACCAGAACATGGATCGTAACACGTTTGCCCAAACGTTGATGGAACAGTTATATGATTTTGCGTCTCCGTTCATCCGGGCTTATCCTGAACAGTGGGAGGCCTGGCTCTACTTACACAAAGTAGCTAATATCATCAACCCGGTGGACACAACGCACGAGATGAGACACCTGTACCAGTCAGATAACCTGGTTTTTAATGACCGGCTGTTCGGTTTGTTCAAAACATCAACCGCACATTATCTCTTTAACAAGGCCAGCTACATGTCCTATCCGATCGATAAGCATCTGTATGCATTGCTCCAAAATCCGCGTATTGAGAAAAACAATATTGATGTAAATTTACTAACCGAACTATATAAACACAGTGCCATTATAACGACCTAATACATGAAGCAAACTTTGTCCATTTTCAACGGGAAGTTTAGAACACCATTATTACATGTTATAATCTGGCTTGTCTATATTGTTTTTATCTACTTCACAAACAGGATGACGCGACCCAACGTCACGATTTTCGGGACTCTTCTTTATTTCGTTCCTTTTGCCATTACGTTTTATATCAGTTTGTACTGTCTCAACCTGTATAAAGAAAAAGGCATATGGTGGAGCGTCGCTTCATTTTTTATCGTCTTCCTGGTGATGGCTACGTTCGGCTATGTGTATATCTATCTTATCATGCCTGCAATGGGCAAGATCATTTATACTTCCACGAACCTTTCCGCCTTTCTACAGGAAGCGCTATGGGGTTATGTGCGCTTCTTCTCTTTCGCCCTCCTGTATTTTTATGTCACGCAAACCTTCAGAAAGGAAAGAGAAAATGCGGCACTGAAACAACAGGAACTGAAAGCCCAGCAGGAAAAGCTGCAGTATGAATATGCATTCATACGTTCGCAGATCAACCCTCATTTTTTACACAATACATTAAACACGCTATTCTCCGAAGCTTTGAATTATTCGCCGGAACTCGCTGACAATATTTTGAAACTTTCTTCGATCATGCGCTATTCAATGGAGGCCCTGGAGTTTGATAGCGGAAAGGTATCGGTGCAAAAGGAATTAGAGCATTTGCAAACCCTGATTGACATCAACAACCTTCGTTTCGGTGAGAGTAAACTGATCAGCTATGAAGTGGAGGGTTTGCTTAACGGACAGATGGTGCCGCCCCTTTCTTTTATAACGATAGTGGAAAATGCTTTTAAATACGGCGACCTCAAAGATCCTCTGCAACCGCTTACCATCAGAGTAAGGCTGAAGCCGGGCGAAGTACATTTTTATTGTTGTAATAAAATTAAAAAAAATAATATGCAATTCTCATCTTCCAACATCGGAATAACTAATCTTAGTAAAAGGCTGGACGTTGCGTTTAAAAACCGGTACGAGATGAATGCCAAAAGTGGCAATGGACTGTATATTTTTGAACTGACCGTTAAATAGTAATTTATGATCAAATGCGTAGTAATCGACGACGAGCAGCCGGCAATTAACGTACTCGTAAATTATATTAAACGTGTCAACGAGCTTGAGCTGGTAGGGACCTGCACCAACGCGCAGAATGGTGTGGAACTGATCAAACAGGCTGATGCCGACGTCGTTTTCCTGGATATACAAATGGACGAAATGACCGGTATTGAAGTGATAAACATGATTGGCCCCAAGACGCAGGTTATTTTCTGTACCGCGTTTTCTGAATTTGCCGTTGAAAGTTATGAGTTGAACGCACTGGATTATTTAATGAAACCCATTTCGTTTAACCGCTTCATCAAAGCCGTAAAAAAGATCCGCCATTTTCCCGGCAACGCCGAGAAAAGCGGAAATGAAGATTTTAGCAACGACTATATTTTTGTAAAAACCGGCGTTAAAGGCAAGATGCTAAAAATCAACCTGGATGAAATAGAATATATCGAGGCTAAGAATAATTATGTCGCCATTTACAATAAAACGCAGGCCATTATGGTCTATTCAACCCTGAAGGACATTGAAAACTCCCTTTCACCGGCAAATTTTATACGGGTACACAAGTCGTTCATCATACCGGTTTCTAAAATATCGGTGGTTGAAAAAAACTATTTAATGATCAAAGACCGCAAAGAGCACATTCCGATAAGCAAAACCTACAAACCTGAATTCATTAATCTGGTCCGGAACAAATTACTAACGTACAGATAACAACAGATTTATACCTGGTTACAATCTTCTGGTCAAAAAATAGTATTTCAGTTAATGAATAAATGCAACCGGAATTCCTTCTATATGGCGTTGCGGTCTGTTGAATGAATACCTTTATAAATTTTCTTACAACTGCTTACGCAATTCACTCAACGAATAAAAACTTTTTCTCCAGTAAATGCCGCCCTGGCGCTCGGTCAGGATCGATGCCCTTATAACGATATAGGCCATTACCAAACCTGCAAAAGGCACAAGAATAAAATGCCACCATCTTGCGCGGATGCCTTTGTTGCCGTACAATAAAACAATATGGCAACCAATGATAGCCAGTGCAATCCAGGCGTAAGGTGCTCCCATCAGCAACAATAAGGGAACTGGTAGTACAAACACCAGCAACGCCGCCAGCGCTGCCGCCATGGCAAAGACAAACCGGTAATTAAATACCGAATACGTATTCTTCATCAACCCGTTTACAAATTCAGAGAGGCTGTTATACCAGGCCAGGCTCACCTCCTGGTCGCCATAAAGCAGGTCCTGCCGCCCGCCGGCACTTTTGATCCTTTCTCCTAATTTCAGATCGTCGTCGGGGCGTAAAGAGATCGCAGCATGCGTACCCGCTTTTTCATAAGCGGATCTTTTTACAAAGTTGAATGCCCCTACCCCAATCGAAGAAGAAGAATCGGGATCGGATACGGTCCATGGCCGCAACTTGATGTCCAGCATGATGGTAAATACATTCATCATGGCTTGAAATAAATGAGAACCTGAAGTGACCTCGGGCAATACAACCAGGTGATCGAGCCGCTTTTGCCGGATATAGTTCATCGCTTTCTGCAAAACATGCGGTCTGAATTTTACATCCGCATCGGTAAACAGCAACCACTCTTCCGTGCTGGCCATATATCCTTTATACAAAGCATGATTTTTCCCCAACCATCCTTCTGCCAGTTCATCTATGGTTATGATGGTAATGCGTGGTTCATTGATGGCTATCCGTTGCAGGATAGCTGCAGTATTATCTGTTGAACGGTCGTTGACAACGATGATATGAAAATGCGGGTACTGTAGCCTGCACACACTTTGCAGCGCCTCCTCCACGTCGGCTTCTTCATCCTTTACCGCAATGATCACGGCAACCAGCGGCGCTGTTTCCAGTGCTACCGGCATGTCTTTAAGAAAACTGATTCTCCGGGTATTGATGATAAGCAAAATGGTTACACTGACCCACGAGATCAGCATAAGGACAGCATAAATCAGTACGATCATGCAGCAAAGCTATAACAGACTTCGCGGAGACAACCGGATAACGGGGTAAAAGTTCCGGCGCCGATGTTCTAGTTCTTTTCATTAATGATCTGTCTTTGTTTGCTGGTAGTGTCACCAGTAATCAATCCGCCGGAAGATCGTTGCCGGAATCAGGCATTTCTATGTAAGCATCCGGCCAATTACACCTTTACCTGGCGGATTATTTTTTGTATCGGAGTGGTAAAAGTGCTGCTACTTTGCTGACCGGGTGATCAGCTATACAGGGGTGTGGACGCGAGTCGTCTTGCAGCAGGTACATCAGGATTCCATTCGTTAGCAGTTGGCCTTCGCACCTGATATTGGTTGCCCGGCTTACACGTTATGTCATTTTACAAACAGATAATGGGAAAAAATCCCATTATCTGTTTCAAATTTTACATCACGATACATTAGATTCAGGAACCTACAACCCCAGCTTACCCGCACGCTCCTTCACAATTCCGGTATAGCTTTCTTTCTGCTCCTCCGGCAGGAAGGATATATCAATCCACCTGTAAATCTCCGGCAGCAATCTTGCCAGTTTGCGCAAGCTGTTCTCTGCCGACCTTTCAGGCATCGCCAGCGTCTTTGCCAGGGCCATAAAATCCGCCCGCCTGATCTTTCTTTTTTTGGCATTGATCGTAAGCGCCATTTCCTCTTCGTCTTCCGGTATGGCCACTTTGGTACTGAGCAGATCATAGGCCGGTGACAAGATCACCTGTTGGTCTTTCGTGGTGAGCAGCGAGAAGTTTTTCAGGTGCATGTCTGCATTACCTGTAAGAAAACAAAGCAAGGCCATTTCAAAATAGGTAACAGCATCGAGACCTGGCCGCGAGGAATACTTTAAGATATGCTTACCGACCTTTTCCATCGAGCTGCGGTATTTGTCTTCGGTCAGTGTTTCGGTTAGCTGGCACATATCTTCCTGCGCCAGTTTTTCCTGCCCCCGCCGGTCAAAGCGTTTGGTAATATAGGCCAGCTCGCCCGACTTCAGCCGGATCAGGCTGTGCTGCGCCGTGGGGATATCCATCAGTTTCGACAGATGCATGGTCAGGTCTTCATTCTCCGGCAAGTGTGGAAAACTGCCGGTAGGTGGCTTCAATATATAACCACCCCAGAGGCCAACAATGGTCAGCCTGGATTTCTTTGGATCCCTTGTGTCTTTTTGGAGGTCCAGCGATAGTTTAGGTTGTACACCCGTTACGGCAATGCTTCTCACCACAATTTCTTTCGCCAACTCCAGCATCTCCTCGCTCTTGTATTCCAATACAGGCGGATTAGTGGTGCCAAAAAAATCGCGACTGCATTTTTCGTGGAAATCTGCACCTACCTCTTCCAGCATTTGATAACAGTATAGACACCTGTGCGCTTGCATTTTTATTCGTTTTCGATTTCAGATTCCGCTTCGATGCTCACCGCACCGATACAATCTTTGCATGCCACCAATAATAGTCCCATCCGGTCGCGGTTGTCGAGCTTCCAGTTTTGAATGGCAATATCGAGCAGCCAGCCTTCCGGAATCAGTCCATCAAAAAAGGGAATCATGGTTTTGCTCAGGAAAGGTTTTGCCGACAGCGGCAGCGTAAGGCTTACAGCTTCCGCATCGGCAGTACCAAGGTATTCCTGGTTGTATTGAAATCCATAGCCGTCTTCGTTCTGCCATACCGTCCCGGCCCTGATCCCTTTAAAATATACTCGACCGCTTCTCATGGTTAATCCAGGTTTTCGACGTTGAGTAAATGATCATTATCGATCTTCTCCACCAGCGTTTCATCCTTTGTGTCCCGGTACTTCAACGCATGATGGCTGGGTATAAATTCCCAGGAAAGTACCTGCTGGTTCTTCATTTCATACCCTTTCAGTATTCCCGTCCGTTCGGTCCAATCTTTAAGAGTAACGCGTACGTTCCGGTTCAGGTGGTTCATGATAATCTCCCATTGGTCTTGCTTACGGGCCGATGTTGCAGATACTTTGTAACCAAACAGCGCAAGCAACTGGTTGAGTTTGTCCATGCGAATGGTTTGTTTTCCCTGCTCCAGGTCACGGACAAAACGGAGCCCTACACCAGCTTTCTGCGCAAGTTCTTCCTGCGTCAGTTTATTTGATTGCCGCATATATTTAACCAGGTCAGCCAGATTGTGTTGTTCCATGATATACCCTTTAGGGTATAAATATAAACAAATTTACGAAAATATACCCGTTAAGGTATAGAAACAGCTAAGACAATTAAAATATACCTGATCGGGTATAATACTTATAAATGTTGCAATAGTATACCCGATCAGGTATAGGCAAGTCACCCTCCCTCCAACCCGCCACTTTGCCTTAATTTTGCCTCAAATTTCATCCCTTGAGTGTTCCCGTGTTCCTGATTACGCCGCCTTTCACACAGCTTAATACGCCCTACCCGGCCACCGCCTACCTGAAAGGTTTCCTGAACACCAAAAACATTCCCTCCTTTCAAAGCGACCTGGGTATCGAAGTCACCATCGAATTGTTCTGTCGCCAAGGCCTGCAGGACCTTTTTAACCGGATCAACCAGTCCGGCCTTACCCTCTCGCCCAATGCCGCCCGGATGGTGGCCCTCCAAGATGAATATATTCATACCGTCGATGAGGTAGTTCTTTTCCTGCAAGGACATAACCCCACACTCGCCCATCGTATCTGCAAGCGCGATTTCCTGCCCGAAGCCAGCCGCTTTGAGCAACTGGCCGACCTCGATTGGGCTTTTGGTTCCATGGGCACACAGGACATGGCCAAACATTTCGCTACCATGTACCTCGAGGACCTCTCGGATCTGATCACCGAGTGCGTGGACGTGCATTTCGGTTTCAGCCGCTACGCCGAAAAACTCGGCCGCTCCGCCAATAGTTTCGACGAGTTGTATACTTCGCTTCAACAGGATTATAGTTTTATCGATGAGTTACTCATCAAGTTGCTGCAATCCCATATGCAACGCCTGCAGCCCAAACTGGTGGCCATTTCCGTTCCTTTTCCCGGCAACTTGTATATGTCGCTGCGCTGCGGCCAGTGGATCAAACAACATTACCCCGATGTCACCGTAGCCATGGGTGGCGGCTTCGCCAATACCGAGTTGCGGTCGCTGACCGATCCGCGTGTTTTCGAGTTCTATGATTTTATTACGCTGGATGATGGCGAGGCACCATTGGAACAGCTCGTAAAGTTTGCAGAAGGCCATATATCTGCCGAAGAGCTAAAGCGTACCTTTTTACTGCAAGATGGCGCCGTGCAGTATGTCAACAATGCCAATTGCTCCGATTATAAACAGGCACAGGTCGGCACACCGGATTACAGCGATCTGCTGCTGGATAAATATATTTCAGCCATCGAAGTGGTGAATTCCATGCACCGGATGTGGAGCGACGGCCGGTGGAATAAACTCACCATGGCGCATGGTTGTTATTGGGGCAAGTGTACTTTCTGTGATATTTCACTCGATTATATTAAACTCTACGAACCTGTTGCCGCCTCGCTCCTCGTAGACCGGATGGAAGAGATGATCCGTCAAACGAAGCAAAACGGTTTTCATTTTGTAGACGAAGCAGCACCGCCCGCCCTGATGCGCGCCGTGGCACTCGAGATCATCCGCCGCAAACTCACCGTAAGCTGGTGGGCCAATGTCCGTTTTGAAAAAAGTTTCACCCGCGATCTTTGTGTGTTGCTGAAACGTTCGGGCTGTATTGCTATTTCCGGCGGATTGGAAGTGGCCAGCGACCGGCTGCTCACATTGATACGCAAAGGCATCACCGTAGCACAGGTAGCGCAGGTGAATAAAAATTTTACCGAAGCCGGCATTATGGTGCATGCTTACCTGATGTACGGTTTTCCCACGCAGACCGAACAGGAAACAATTGATTCTTTAGAGATGGTAAGGCAAATGTTTGCCGCCGGCATTTTACAGTCGGCATTCTGGCATTTGTTTACCATGACGGCACACAGTCCCGTTGGTATGCAGCCGGAAAAGTTCAACGTAAAAAAAGCCGCCGCACCCGTCGGCGCCTTTGCGAATAATGACCTGGTGCATATCGACGAAACAGGCGCCGATCACGAAACCTTTGCCTTTGGGTTAAAAAAATCATTGCTGAATTATATGCACGGCATCGGATTTAAGGATCCGCTTCAGAAGTGGTTTGATTTCAAAGTTCCCAAAACAAGCGTTGCGCCTGATTATATTGAGAAAATGCTGGAACAGGACATTTACACCTTAGCCAAACCCAGCACACGTATTGTTTATCTCGGACAGCCACCCATCGTAGAACATTTTACCAAGAGCAAAAAAGGCAGCAGTTGGGAAATGACTTCCTTCACCTTTCAGACCAAACGCGCGCCGTTCAGCATCAGCGTGGGCCGTGAGCAGGGCGATTGGCTGGCAGAGACATTGAAGAAGGTGTCAGTCGATAACCCGCAATTGCATACGCTGCAGGAAGTGAAAGACAGTTATGAAGCGGCAGGCCTCGATGATTTTGAATTGTTCTGGGATAACAAGCCGGTGAATACTTTGTGGAAGGCGGGTTTGCTGGCTTTGTAGTGTATCGCAATGTTTGAAATCTATACATGCAGATAGTAATCAGCAAATTCAGACCAGGAACGCTGCCACGTACCTTTCGAAGACCGGCAAATAAATAATGAGTGGTGAACTGTAATAAAAGATAAACGCTATTTTTCTCCACTCCCGAACAACTCCGCACCAGCACTCTCATCCCCACTGCGCCGCAGCAAGTCAATTAATTAACTTAAGTGAACAGTGCTTTTTTTAAAACCCGCTTATTATTGCGGCAGTTAATACCATCCTCCCGGTACCGCCGGGTAACTATCAAAAAAAAATATGAAAAGGCTGTCGTTATTCTTCTTTATCCTGCTCGTCTTTGTGTCTTGCGACAAAACGGACCAGGAGAACCAATCCTCCAGAACGCTTCGTTATGAACTGACCGGTACCTTTACGGGATCATTAGTTGCATCGTACACCACCGCATCAGGTGGCACCGCTAATGAAACGGTAACAGATCTTCCCTGGAGCAAAGAAATTACCTACGCAGCAAACGTAACTGCCGCTGTCGTGGCTATATCCGGCAATGGAGGCAGTCCCGGCCAGCAGGTTGCCGCAGAGGTAAAGCAGGGTGGAACGCAGGTGGCTTCAACCGTGGCTACAGCCAATAGTTCGGGAAGTTTTACCGAAGCCTCGGCCGTGGTCATATTTTGATAAGAAATCATTGAGGATACATGAAGAAAAACTATTTATTGGTAATCGCTTTAGTCCTGCCGTTCATTGCAGTTGCGCAGGACACCACCTGGATCTCAAAAAAAGGAACGGTTGTATCTTCAGGCGATTCAGCCGAGCGCTACAATATTACCTACAGAAATAAAGCTGATACACAAGAGGTGAAAATCGTTCGCTACCTGAAGGACGGCACCATGCTGGAAGAACTTAATTTTTTCCCTTATTCCACCAAAACACTTCATGGGGTATTCAGAAAATACAGAGACGGAAATGTAGCAGATGAAAGAATTTATCAAAACAACAAGTTACATGGCACACATAAAACATTTTGGGAAAATGGCAGGTTGAGAAGAAATGATTTATATGAAAAAGGGGCTTTCATCAACGGCCAATGCTACGGCTTTAATGGAGGCGATACTACCTGGTTTGCTTATCAAATCAGTGCCGGTTTTCCCGGTGGCAACGATAGTTTGCGGCAATACCTCACCCAACATCTTAAGTATCCCCCGGATGCCCGGTTAGACGAAATAGAGGGAACCGTGAATGTTCAATTCACCATTACAAAAGATGGCAGTTTAACGGACATAAAGCTTTCCAATAAAGTGAATCCATTACTTGACAATGAAGCAATCAGGCTGGTGAGTGGAATGCCGAAATGGCAACCCGCTATAATCGACGGCCACGTGGCAAATATGTCTTTCATTTTGCCTGTTGTATTCCGACTTAGTTATTGACCAGGTTGTTGGCCGGTATGTATCAACAGTCCGGAAAGTACCCTCAAATCCCCCTTTCAGGTGAGCCGGCCACGACATCAACAGGGTAGTTTTATCCGGTCAATAAAAAATCTATGCTGAGGAAAATACTTTCAATTGCAATGTTATTGGGTTCGTTTGCAACATTTGCCCAAAAACAAACCTACGATGTGCTCACCTTCACTTTTCCGAAGGGTTGGCAGCAAAAAGACGCGGAAGGCGGCCGGCAACTGACCATCACCGATGCCAAAACAGGCGGATATGCCACCGTTTTGCTTATCAAATCGACAGTTTCCAATGCTTCGCCCAATGATAATTTCAACAGCTACTGGAATAATATTGTAAAAGCTACCGTTGCGGTATCCGGAGAGCCGGCCATGCAGGATGCCGTTACCAGCAACGGATGGGAAATCGTTTCAGGCCACGCGTCTTACACCGAGGAAGCCAACACCGGCACCGCTACCTTGTTAGCTGCTTCGGGTGGCGGACAAACCACCGCAGTGATCCTGATGACCAATACCGGCAAGTATCAACCCGATCTCCTTGCATTCATCGGTTCACTGGAACTTTCAAAAGTTACCAAACAAACGCCCGCCAATAAAAATACCGCCAGCATCACCGGTCTGTGGGCAGATTACACCGTAGAGAGAAATGCCTATCAGCAGTATACCACCGGCTACCTCCGAAAAGAGTATGCATTTAAAAAAGACGGCACTTATACCTTTCGTAAGAAAAACTTTTTGTCCAACTCAACACAGATATATTTTGTGAGCGAGTCAGGCACTTATTCCGTGAGCGGCAACCAGTTGACCATTATACCCAAACAAGGCAAGACCCAGTTCTGGAACAAACCGAAAAGCTTAAAGAATAACGAGTGGGGTAGTTTTGCCAAATCCGAGCATCATAAGCTGGAGAAAGTGACCTATACGTTTGAGATCATTATAGACCCCAACTATGGCAACAGTCTTTCATTGAAGCCCGGCAAAGCAACCGTAAGAGACGGCGGTCAGTTCAATGCGCCATCCGATCCCTATAAGTTTAATTATGCGTTTCGTGAATCCGCCTCACTGATCGACAACCCGCCGGGAGGTAAATGATTGCCATGAAGGTCTTCTGAGTACGGACATATAAGTCAAAAAGGGGCTTTTTTGACTTACATTCACGGACGTGTGTCAAAATATATTGTTTTTGACCTGTTCACTACCTCAACCTGCCGCTCCTCAAAGTCACCTCGATCAACCGATACCCCTTCTCTGTCCGCAGAAAACTAAAATTATTTTGAGTCTGATCACTGTGCGATACGACGATGTTCATCACCGGGTAGATCCATTGCTTTGATTCACCGCAGTTATTGTAGTAGTTTTCAAACTCCCGGCCTTCGTACATAAACTGGTTCAATCCATCGTTGCCGATGAAATAGTCAGCGCCGGGCTGTTGTATTTCCAATAAACCGTTTTTTAATAACTCAAAGTTGTTGTTGATAAACGCGGTCTTGCTTGTCTTCACCCACTCGTCCGTTGACCACCAGGTGATGGAATCGCAGGATGCAGCGATCAATTTTTCAGCGGTAAGACCGGGAAACAGCTCACTGCTCAACCATGTCCTGAATTCTTTTTCAAAGTTGGTAAACGACAGATAGCCGCCGCCTTTTGCACGGAAGTTTGTCCTTGTGGTATCGGCATCGGGCTGCGCTGTTTTTTTTGCCGAAAAGAAATTCAGGTTATCTGCCAGCCTGAAGTCTTCTGCCAGTACATTACCCAAGGTATCCAGCAGCATTTCTTTTCCACCCACCCAACTGTAATGATTGCAATCCGAGTGACCGGTTGTATCCCAGTATTTTTTTTCTGCGTCCTTCAGCACTACCAACATGCCGTTCATCACCCGTGTCATGGCATTATACCCAGCGGGAATGACAATGTCTCCATTCCGGTTAAACAAACCCATTCTGTCGGTTTTGCGATCGTGAAAGCGGATGAATCCTTCGCTTTCGCAGTCCGGCGTGTTGTCAAAGATGAAAAGGCTGTCGCGCCCCGCTATTTTTCCGGCTTTGGTGAGATAGTAACTTTGCCATTTACCGTTGTTTTCTTCGGCTACGGCAATGATCTGGTCGAACCGGTATGCGCTGCCCAGACCGGTAAATTTGGGCTCGATCTTCACCACTCCGCTTTGGTCTTTGTAGCCCGTTAACGTGGAGTCGGAATTGTAGAAGGCCGTCCAGGTGCCGGTCTGCGCAACGGCGGCAGAACAAACCAAGCTTATTAAAAACAGAAGGCTGATTGTCTTCATCATTGATTTTTTAAAGATGTACTGGCACGCCAAAAAACCGGGCCAGATTGCCGGAATACATAAGATAAGAAAATGCGACTTTTGCATATAAAGTTCTCTATTTTTTCTTCCCTGCCTTGTTTATAAAATACGGCCATTAAATATTTTAAATTAGCCATATGAAGTCTTCTATTGTGATCGTTGGAGCCGGTGCCGCGGGACTGATGGCCGCACTCGAACTGAGCGATCATTACGACATCACCGTATTGGAAATGCATGATCAGCCTGGCGGTCGCATACGCACTGTTGATAAAAAATATTTTCCCCAACCCGTCGAAGACGGCGCCGAGTTTGTGCATGGCGAGCTGCCGGTAACCCTGGAACTTTTACATAAAGCAGGCATAAACTATACAGCCGCAGAAGGAGCTTTCTACCGGGTGATCGATGGCCACTGGACACAGGAAGAAGAGATGATCGAAGGATGGGATGAACTGCTGAGCCGGATGAAAAGTGCAAATGCCGATATGACTTTGTCGCAGTTCCTCGCTAAATATTATGGTGAGGAAAAATATCATTCCTTTCGTAAAGAAGTGATCCGCTACGCCAATGGTTTTGACCTGGCCGACGAAAATCTGGCAAGTGCGAAAGCGTTGTATGACGAGTGGAAAAACGAACAAGAGACAAATTTCCGTGTAAACGGCGGTTATGGCCGGCTGATTAGTTATATGGAACAGCAATGCCAGGAAAAGGGTTGCCGTTTTATGTATCACCAAACGGTATCGCGCGTCGAATGGACTGAAGGAAGGGTTGATGTGTTTACGAATGAAAACAATCTATTTACTGCACAAAAGATAATTATTACGCAACCGGTAGCCCTATTGGGCAACCCCGCTTCAAAAGCATTCATTCATTTTGATCCCGAACCTGTCGAACATCTTGCGGCGGCGCAAGACATCGGCATGGGTTCCGTCATGAAAGTGCAGCTTTCCTTCAGCCAGGTTTTTTGGGAAGAGCAACGGCCTGATACCGGTTTTATCATAAGTGATGAAGCTATCCCAACCTGGTGGACACAACGACCAGATGAGGCAGCCATGCTGACCGGCTGGCTCGGCGGGCCGCCTGCGGCGAAATGGATGAACGCGGACACCGCATCAATCGTAGAGCTGGGCATTCAGTCACTCGCGGCTATTTTTAATACTGATGAAAAGATGATCCGTTCGTTATTGCTGGGCAGTCATGTTGCTACCTGGGAGTCCGCTTATACCTACCCAACGCCTCAATCTCCAACAGCCAGCGCATTGCTGCGTACTCCCTTGAAACATACGATCTATTTCTGCGGAGAAGCTTTGTACGAAGGCAAAAGCCCGGGTACCGTGGAGGCGGCTTTGGTATCTGGCAGGCAAATGGCAGCCATAATTCGCACCAACAAACAATAGATGTTGTATTTTGGCCGCAACTAAAACCAATTTATGAAAATCCATTGGCTGCTCCTGCTTGTCCTGGTAAATGTTACCGCATACGCGCAAAAAGACAGCACCGATATCATCGTTCAAAAAATGATGAAAGACCAGCGGATTACCGGTCTTTCGCTGGCGGTGGTGAAAAATGGCAAAGCCGTTGTCAACAAAGGTTATGGCCTCGCCAATGTAGAGCTTAACGTTCCGGTTACCGCAGAAACAGTGATCCGCCTCGGTTCAGTCAGCAAACAATTCTTTACAACCGCTATTCTCAAACTGGCAGAAGAAGGAAAACTGAGCATCGAAGATTCCGTTCACAAATTCTTTCCCGATGCACCGGAGACATGGCGCCCGATACAGATCAAACACCTGATGTCGCATACCTCCGGATTGAAAAGAGAAGGACCGGCTTATAAAAACCATATCATCCAGCCAGATCTGGTGATCATAAGATCAGCTTATTCATTGCCACTTGATTTCAAGACCGGGGAAAAATACCAGTATTGCAACCTTGCTTATTTTATGCTCGCAGAGATCATATCACAGGTAAGCAACATGCCCTGGCAAAATTATATCCGGGAAAATCTTTTCCTTCCTGCCGGCATGAAGAACAGCGGCATGACAGATTTTTATCCCATCATTCCCAACCGCGCCAGCGGCTATATGCACAAAGGCGATACACTGGTAAATGCCGATGCCATGTATGCCGTGCGGCCCAGCGGCGGCTTTTTGTCCACCAGCACCGACATGATCCTTTGGGACAAAGTATTGACGGAGAAAAAAATCATTCTGAGAAAAGAGAACTGGGAGTTATTGTGGACGCCTTTTATCAAAACATCCGGTAAAGCCGAAAGCAAACAGTTTTACGGCTTTGGCTGGATCATCGACGAATACAAGGGCCATCACCTCGTTACACATGGAGGTGCCAACACAGGCTTCCGCTCCAATTATGATCGTTATGTGAATGATGGGCTGTCGATCATCATTCTCACCAATACGGATGAAGCAAATCCCGGTGCGATCACGCGGGCATTGGCCGATTATTATTTCAGAACTAAGAAAAATTGAACTGCCTGCTAAGCCAGGTAATCTGTTAATCCAAGTAAATTTCCCGAAGGGTCTGTGAACTCCACGGCCCAGCCTGTTTGTATTTTATAAGGTTCGGTTGAAAAGGCAATACCCTTTTCTTTCATTTCCTCATAAGATTTTGCCACCGATTCAACTTTAAACCAAATAGCCGGCTTCGCCGCCGGAAACTTATTGAGGTCTTTTAAGATGATCGCGGGCTCATTGTCACCTACTTTAAAAGCGACCATTCCTTTTTCACTGAAATCAAATTTTAACGCCAGTCCTAATTTATCCTGGTAAAATTTTCTGCTTTTATCCAGGTTGGCTGTACTCAGAAAGAAATTATCATAGTCGGCTATTTTCATTTCTCTATTATTTTTTTAATCGATGAGGCTGTTTTGTTAGTCAGGTCCCAACCGGATATTTCCTGGTCAACCAATGATGCGTGTTTTTTCCGGATATCGCGTAAGGCATTGGCAACGGACCGCAGCAGGTATTCGCTTTCACCAGCCTTTAATCGCAATGATGCGATTAGCTGAATGGCTATAGCGGGATTGTCTTTGAAGAAAGGTCGTCCCGTCCAGATGCGGAGACCTTCTACCACCGCTCTTCTGATGTTGGGATTCTTATCCGAAAGCCATTTTTTAATGGTGGGCAATGATTGTTCATAATCGTTGGATTGACAGTAATAGTCGAAAGCTTTTGCCAGCATTTCCTGCACACGCCAGTTTTCGTCTGCCGCCACTTTCGTTTCCAGTGTTTTTAACGCTTTGGGATGGTCGACTGATAAATGGCCCAGCAGATAAGTAGCCAGCATTCTTACCTGGTAACTGTCATCTTTCAGGCAGGCATTGGCGAAGGACAGGGGATCAACAGCCTCGTCCGCCAGTATGGTGTCGCCTGCAGCCACGATATGGGTAAATCCGTGTTCAATGCTTTTGATTTTTTCCAATAGCTTCTTCATCAGCTTCTTTTGTTGCAGCACAAACCTAGCAGAAAACTACCGCGGTTACTATGACGAAAATCAGCATAAAAAGTATTCCTGTCAGCAGTCTGCGCCGTACAGCAACAATAATTAACGTTTCCAAATAACGAAATATTTCGTATTTTAGTCGTATTCAAACCAATTGCCCTTATCCAAAAATAAATGCGATGACTAAAACCGTGGTATTTGCCATACTCCTTGTCCTTCCGCATTTTTCTGTCGGTCAAAATAAATCTGTTCGTCCCGATACGCTTGTCAACCGGCTCGGCAACACTTTCATAGCAGATCCAAAAGCGGCAGGTCTTTCAATCGGTGTGTATCATAATGGCAACAGCTACTATTACAACTTCGGTACAACGGCCAAAGGCCGGGCGCAAGCGCCCACAGAAAATTCACTGTATGAAACAGGCTCCGTTACCAAAACATTTGTTGCACTGGTATTGGCCAAAGCGGTAGTTGAAAAAAAGGTGGAATTAAACGATGATATCCGTAAATACCTCGACGGCGACTATCCGAATCTGCAATACAACCAGGCGCCCATTACCTTAGAACAACTGGCTAATGCCACGGCGGGCCTTCCCGATTGGTTGCCCGCTACGCCTGATAAACTAAAAAACGCACCCGCTGATTCGACAGCATTTTTCAGAGAACAAATCTATGGCGCTTTTACACCAAAGGATTTTTTTGCTGCCTTACATACCGTTGAATTAGATACCGTGCCCGGTTTCAAAAGAAGACATTCAAATGCCGGTGCCCAATTGCTGGGTTATATCCTGGAGAAAGTATATGGTACATCTATGGATAAACTGATCGCTAAATTCATACTTGTCCCCAATAAAATGAACAGCACGTCTTTTCTGGCGTCGGGAGCAAAAAGCCGTTCACTGACAACTGGCTACGGCGAAAAGGGGACTAAAGCACCTTATTTTAATACCGCTTACCTGCAATATGTCGGTGGACTGTATTCGACCACCGCTGATCTTCTAAAGTTCATCCGACTGCAACTTGAGCACAAAGATCCGGCAATCATCCTGAGTCAAAAGGAATCCTTTAACGCAGGTTATTATAGCGCTTGTTTAAATTGGTTGAAATATAAACATGAGAATGGCAACCATCAATTGTGGACAGATGGCGGTACGTATGGTTATACCAGTTATGTGGTGTTCTATCCAGAAATTAATAGTGGCATTGTGCTTCTTGCGAATGTTTCGGATGATTCAATGGCCGGCAAACTGGGCGATATGGCTTACCAGGTATTTGATTATATTCAGAAGAATAACGGTCGTTGACAACTTGCCGGAAAATAGCCTCTTTAATAACTACTATGCTTAAACTATACAATCATTTTTATATTGCGATCTGCCTGACCCTTTGCGCCTGCTCCGCAACAAAACTGACTACGACGGATTTTAATAAATTCCCCGCCACCAGCACCTGTACAGAAACAAAACTGCTCGACACCGGCCTGCCAATGCCGCAACTGATGACCATTTACAAGGATTCCCTGCTGCTCGTCGTCAACAACATGAACCGCAACCCGCATCACGTCCGCGTTTATGATATTGCCGGCAAAAAAGCCGTCAACAACCTGCTGCCCGCAAGCCAGCAGAAAGGCGGCACGCTCTCCTTCATGTCCTTCGGTATTTCCGACAGCCTGGTTTGGGTTTTCGATGTGGCAAAGAATGGTTTTATCACTGGCAACATAAACACTTTACTGACAGGCGATGGCAGTTTAGCGCACTATGCGGAGTATCGGCTGAAACCGCAGATCTTTTATTACGATGCGCTACTCTTAAACCGTAATGAGGCTTTGCTCAGCGGTAATTATGATACCGACGAAAAACTCATTTACAGAAATTTTTCAGATAGTACACGCAACAAAACGTTGCTGTCTTACCACAACGACTCGGCGATCGGTTCGTCAAGGATCAATAAAATGTCATACGAGAGTTTTATGCTGCTGCGGCCGGATAAACAAAAACTGTTGCTGGCCGGCCGTTATACCGATCAGTTCGAGTTAATCGATCTGGTCAACCGATCCTATAAAAAGGTTAAAGGTCCCGTTGGTTTTGCACCCCAACTTTCTCCTTTCGAAGACAATATCGGCAACCCCGTTGCTGCACCTGATAACGAAACCCTGTACGGATTTTTGAAAGGACATGTCACCGGACAATTTTTCTACCTGTTATTTTCCGGCAGCCCTGTTAAGTCAGATCGCCGGTTTTATGGCAATAAAATATTGGTGTTCGATTGGGAGGGCAATCCTGTTAAACAGATCAACTTAAAAAACGACATTGTCGATTTCACGGTTTCGTCCGACGACAGGACGATTTACACGTTGAATCCGCGGACTAACGCCATTAGTATTGCGGAATTAAAGTGGTGAACCGGTCTTATGTGCTGCCTAAATTATTTATATTTAGGATCGTCGCTCACTCACCTAACCTTATCGTACACACCGTAGATTATTGTGTTAACGGCAAATACTGCTCAACATGAAAAAATACTTCCTTGCTTTTTTGATTGTATCTCAGTGCCTGGAGCTGAAGGCGCAGGAACAAACGGTTTTGAATATCGTCTACGATTTTTCCTACAAAAGAGACCTGTCCGACACGGCAAATCCCTACAAAGCTGAAATGGTCCTCTCTACCGGCACACTGAACAGCCGGTATACCACCCGCGATCTCTTCAACCGCAACAGCGCAGCGGCTATCAAAAAAAATAAACAACAGGAGGAAAAAGCAAATGCTTCAGGAGGCGGAAGCACCGCTGTTGCTGTAGGCGGGCCTATGCTTCTTGTCAGCAATGCCGGCACGTTGATCAATGAAGAAATTTTTATCAATAAATCAAAGTCTACACTGCAGACCGCCGGCAGGATCGGTTTTAAAAACTATCATTTCATCGTTTCTCTTCCGGGCATCAACTGGAAATTAAGCAATGAAACAAAAGTAGTCCTCGGCTACAACTGCCAGAAAGCAACGGGTGATTTTGGCGGCAGAACATTTGAGACCTGGTTTACTTCTGAGCTGCCTTATGCTTTCGGTCCCTGGAAGTTGAACGGCTTACCCGGATTGATCCTTGCCGCCAACGATACGAAAAACGAACTTTCTTTTGTTGCCCGGGAGATTACAAAAAATGAAGATCCCGAAGAATTGGTTACGTCTTACATGAACCTCGGCCGCAGCGTAGAAGTCAAACCAAAAGAGTACCATAAAATCACCAGAAGTTTTGCCAGCGATCCTGCTGCTATCATCGAAGCGCAAATACCGGGAGCGGCGGTCAGTATTCGCAACCCGGATTCGCCGGGCAACACCACGATCAAAAAAATAGCCAGATACAACCCGATGGAGACAAAATAGCGGAATGCGATACCAGAACCTGCTATACTGCTTTTTCCTTCTATGTACCCCTGTAATGCTTCATGCGCAGGAGCAGAAAGTCTATGCAGGCACCGTTTCGGATTCACTACATCCCATTCCTGCAGCAAATGTATTTATTGTCAATGCCGAATCCGTTTTAGTCAGTTTTGCGTTGACCAATGAACAGGGAAATTTCCAACTGACACTCTCCAAAACGCTGATGCAGCAACCGCTCTGGATCGAGGCCACCTGTATGGGCTATAAAAAAGAACGAATAAAATTTGATCCGGAAAAACAACGCTACGCCTTCACGTTAACGCGGGAATCTGTTTTTCTGAAAGAGGTAACGGTCAACAACCGTCCGAAACTTCAACAACTGGGCGACACGCTGCGGTATATCGTATCGAGTTTTGCGCAAAAGGAAGACCGCAGCATCGGCGACGTATTACGCCGCATGCCAGGCATCAAAATAATGGAAGATGGCACCATTTATTACAACGACAAACAAATCGATAATTTATACATTCAAGGTGATGACCTGATGAGCGGGAAGTATGGCACCGCAACGAAAGTGATCCGGAAGGAAATGATCAGAAGCGTGGATGTTATCCAGAATCATCAGCCCATCAAGGTTTTAAAAGACAAAGTTTTTTCCGATAAGGCCTCGATCAACCTGGTATTGGCAGATGAAAATTCGGTCAAGATTTCCGTTGCGGGCAGCATTGGGTTAGGCCTTCCCAGCCTTTACGATATCAGCGCCAACACTATCCTGCTGAATAAAAAAATAAAGTCCATCAACCTGGCAGCGATCAACAATGCAGGCAGCGATTACAGCAGTCAACTGAAGCCGCAGGGAAGCGTCAACATGGCCGGCAGTATCGACAAGGATCTTCCCGATCTGCCTTTGTCGATATCATCTGCTGCCTTACCAAATATCGCCCGTCAGTATTATTTCGATAACAGATCCAGGATCTTCAACCTTAACAACCTGTACAATCTGAGAAACGGTTTTCAATTAAAAGCCAATGTGCAGGTGTTTAACGATGTAAACCGTTTTGCGTACAGCGGCACCACGCAAAACTTCGCCGGTGGTGACACCATCGTCTACCACGACAATGAACGCATTAAAAACAGTCCGAAGGCGTTCAACGGATCAGTGCAGCTATCGGCCAATAAAGAGAAATTTTACTTTAACAACGTTACGCAATACCGCTCCTGGGTAGAAACCAATTCCTCACAGGTCCGCTTTAACGACAATGCCTTTTCGCAGGGACTGCGTAACAGGCGATACGAATGGAGCAACGACTTCCATTGGATGCCGGCCTTAAAATCAAAAACCATCCTTGAACTGAGATGGCTGCTGAAAACCGCCACCAGCAACAACAAACAGTTAACCCTGTATGATGGATACATCAGCAGTATCAGCGGACACGAAGGTTTGCACGACAGCATCATCCAACAGTTAAGAGACCCGGTATCTTTATCGCATCTGTACCTTTCGGGCAAAAGATCACTTCGCTGGGGAACGGTTTATCAAAATGCCGGTTGGGTGATGGAAGATCATTTAATGCGGTCTTCGTTGTTGTTTTCGGATAACGGATCGCTTACTTCTTATTCGGGTGATGAAGGCAATCATCAAAACTGGCGAAGCAACCAGTATTATGTAAGCACCGGTTTGGATTTTAAACAAAAAAAATGGAGCGGAACGATACAACTGCCTGTGATCTGGCAGCAGGTCAGCGATATACAAAAATATTACGGGCTTAATAATTCCGTCAGCCGTGTGCGGTTCAACCCCAAAGGATCAGTACGTCATCAGTTTGACCTGGAAAAACAAGCTTCGTTGAATTATAGTTACACTACCATTTTCGGCGACTTTACGGATACCTATATCGGAAGCGTGCTCAAAAACTACCGCAATCTTTCCTCGAGCCAGGGAGTACTTCCTTTTAATAAAATACATACGACCTCTCTCAACTATGGTTCTCAGAAATCGATCAGCCTGTTTTTCTTCAATGCCGACCTGAGCTATACGCGTGTCAATGCCAATACGTTGATGACCTCTGCCATCACGGACAGCATTGAGCAAACAGTATTGATAAAGGAAGACAATACGCAGGAACGATGGTCGGCTAATGCAGGAGTGAGCCAATTCATTTTCCCGGTGAAGCTTAACATGAGTGTGAAAGTCGGTTACCAGTTTTCGTCCAGCAATGTGATACTGAACAATGAACTGACGACTATCAACAACCGGATTCTGTCGGGCTCGTTACAACTTACCAAACGATTTTCAACTATATTTTCATTGGAATACAATGGCAGATATACAGCGGTTAAAGCACTCTCGGCCATGCAGCCGCGGAAAGTGCAGAACCTGAACCATACCCTCAAAACTTCTTTTATTCCTAATAAAAGGTTGTTGGTTGATTGGGTAATCCGGAATGCCATTCAGAAAAACAACTTTCTTACGCAGGGATACTTTTTCTCCGATGCCAAAATCAGGTATACTTTTTCGAAGAAAAAATTTGACCTGAACATTGAAGGTTACAACCTTTTCAATGTAAAAACATATACCTATTTCAACGCCGATAGTTACCGGCTCATTTCCAATCAATACCAGCTTAGAGGAAGAATGATCATGGCGAAAGTGGATATTTACTTTTAAATGTATAACAGCATGCGGCTTTTGTTATTATTAGCAGGCACGTTCTTTTTTACCAATGGTTTTGGTCAGACAGACCGCTTTTTAAAACAACTGACTATTTCCTGGAAACAATACCCGGTCATTCATTTTAATCTATATGTAGAAGAGGGGCGATATGCGGATCAGCATATTGACCTGGTTAAACAGGATCTGGAAAACCAAAGAAGCGGTATCATTGATTTTCTGGAAAATAAAAACTTTACCGACACCGCTCATATTATTATTGTTGATACAAGGGAAAAAATAAAAAAGATCCTCGGATTTGAGGCGCAGGGATTCGCCATTCCGGAAAACAATACTGTTGTTTTCTTGTACAGTCAGGACTATTCACTGGCTACTAAACATGAACTTACGCATTATTATGCCTTTCATATCTGGGGACGACCGGCTGACAACTGGTTCAGTGAAGGATTAGCGGTGTATAACGATAAAAAATGGAGCGGCTACCAGATCGACTCGCTGGCGAAACATTTAAAAGACAATAAAAAGCTTTACCCGCTTTCAGTTTTATCCAAAAAATTTCATTCCCTGAATGCCATGATCGCCTATCCGCAGATCGGGAGTTTCACGGGATTCCTGTTGTTGAGCTATGGCAAACCAAAACTCCGGGAGTTATGGACAAAAGGATTCGGAGAAATAAAAAAGATCTACGGAAAGTCATTGAAGGAATTGGAGAAGGACTGGCTGAACAGCCTGGACAAATTCCTGCAGAACGACATTGATTATAGCAGGCATTTATAATTATAGTAATGCCTGGCGATCAAAAGGGATCAGACCATTTTACATCGCGGTACACATTGGTCCCGGAAAGTGTTCTGATAAAAGCCGCAATCGCATTTATCTCCGCCGGGGTGAGATTAAGGCGCTGTCCGTTGCCGCCGGGCGTAAGCCTTGGATCGAGGTTGGTATTACCGGCAGCTATCACGATGTTGTTATAATGCCCAATTACATTTTCCAAAGAGGTAAAGACACCTGAATGCATGAAAGCGCCATTTGAATTGCCTGCCGCACTTACTGCGTCGCGCAGTGTCGGCGATTTGGTATTGGTCAGTTCCGGCGCTCCGGGCCCATTATTTAGTTTGCCTGTAATGCCATTGTTCCTGGTATTAGGATCAATGTCGAATTCAGGTGCCCGGTGGCAGCCCTGGCAACCCGCACCTCCTGCTATCCTGCTACCGCCGGCATCGAATTGAGGAGGCTGTAAAAAAAGTTGCTTTCCCTGGTTTTCCTGCGCTGTAAAATTGGGAAAAGGATTATTATCGTTACCCGCGACGGCTTTACCCAAATCATACTTGCTGTCGAATGATTGAATACTTCTGATAAAACCGGCGAGACATTCCTGCATGCGTTGTTCGGTGATGGTGGCGTTGCCGTAAACGAACTGAAACAACTCTTTGTAATAATCAATGGCGCTCAACTTTTGAATAAGTGCGTTAATATCCGGGCGGCCGTTTTGGCCGCTGAATCCCATTTCCGCGTGATCCTGGATGGGCCGGGTAGTCTGGGCTTCGAGGGTTGCCGCTCTTTCATCCCAGAAAAAACGTACTTCATCCGAAAAGCGGCTGTTGACCAACCGCATCGAATGCCGGGCTGACATACCGCTTTGTACACCGGCGCTGACCAACGCGTTATCACCGAATGCAAAAGCTTGTTTATGGCAACTTCCGCAGGAAATGCTATTATCGATACTCAGGTTTTTGTCGTAAAACAAAACCCGTCCCAAAGTGGCTTTCGCGTTAGTAATCGCATTTCCACGGGTATTGTCTTTATTGATGTAGCCTGGTATCGCCTGGTTGGCATAGTTGAGTAAATTATCCGGATCTATGCGGGTGCCGAATTTCGCCCGGATGGCAGTATAAGCATTGGAAGAATCCGCATTGTCCTGCCGTGTGCAGGCATAGCCGGCTATCATCAGGCCGGCGATTAACGTAAGAACTGCGACTTGTTTCATAAGCAGCTTTGTGGATGGTGTTGAAAATGGTGGGTGGACAGTTTATCCTGAAAGAATTCAGGATGATGTTAAAGTATAAAACAGACCCGGAAAATGCAAGGAGGTTTAATGCGGAGCTAAAGAAGGCAGGGAGTAAATGATTTATGTCAACCCGGTTCGTGATTGCTTATGCCAAAACATCGCCGTATGTCTGTAACAAAGAGGCTCATTCATCCGTCTATACTTTTATGCAACCTTATCCCCTGCTCCTCGCCATGGCCGTTGGTTTTATCAGCCAGCCGCTTTTTGCGCAACCAAATGTTTCTCAACCCTTCACTCGTCAATTTGACTCCATCGCCCGGCATCAGCAATGGGCAACGGATGTGCCTGGTTATGTCGTGGCCATTGTTTCAAAAGAAAAAGTGATCTATGAAAAATCGATCGGTGTAGTCAGTAACAAAACGCGCAAGCCTGTCAACCGCTACTCGGACTTTCACATGGCTTCGGTATCCAAACCATTTGCGGCTACCGCCATACTGCAATTATATGACAAAGGGAAAGTCCATTTGGATAGTACGCTGGTATCCTGCCTGCCCGGCTTTTCGATGAAAGATCCGAACTATAAAAAAATTACCCTTTATCATATCCTCACGCACAGTTCCGGGATCCCCGATGTAACGGATTATGAATGGGGACGCCCGCAAACCGATGAACAGAGCGCGGCGCGTTATGCGGCGGGTTTTAAGGAAAGTCGATTAGATTTTGAACCGGGAACGGAATTCCGTTACAGCAACGCCGCCTATGATATACTTGCTGCGGTTGTCCGCCAGGTAACCGGGCAAACATTCGAAGACTATGTAAAGAAAAACATCCTGCAGCCGGTGGGCATGTTAAAAAGCAGTTTTCTGTTGAGCGATATATCTCGGAATAATTTCACCCAACCGCATCAGGTTGATACAAAACTCTTAATGTCACCGGGAAAAGTATATCCTTATAACCGCATACATGCGCCGAGTTCTACGTTGCACTCAAACCTGGCCGATCTGATTGGCTGGGTCAGGCTGTTTTTGCAGGAAGGAACATTTAATGATACTGTTATTATAAAGAAGGAGACATGGACAAAAATGCTTACGCCGCAGCGGACAGTAACCGATCGTTATAAAGTATGCCTGAGTTGGTTTGAAACAGCAATAGAAGGCAGAAAGGTATACTTCCATTCGGGTGGAGACATCGGCTACAGAACATTTGTCGGGTTTTGTCCTTCGGAAAATGTGGCGGTGGTGCTGATGGGTAACAATGATCTGTTTGACGGTGCGGAAGCGGGCTTCACGTACTTCCAGACCCTATTTACCGGAAAACTGCCGGTCATGCCTTTGAAACCTGCGCAGTTGGAATTACGCAAGCATATATTGACCGGAGGGTTGTCTAAAGTTAAAAAGATTTATACCGGTATGAAAGCGGAGCGGCCGTTGCGCTATGATACGAGTGGCCGCGCGATATTGGAACTGGGCGGTATGTTGTTCGAGCGGGATCACCGGCAGGCGGCTACCGAAGTATTGTTGTGGGGCGCTGCATTACACCCCGGCGACGGTTCGTGGTACGGCCACCTCGGTGATATTCATGCAGTGTGGAAGCAAAATGATAAAGCGAAACTGTATTATCAGAAAGCAATATCGCTGATGAGCGGAGATCAGCGGAAGGAGGCAGAGGCGAAGCTGGAGGGGTTGGGGAAGTGACGTTATATCACCCTTCCTTCTCAAAGGCTGAAAAACTAAATTCCGTATCTTCCCTATCTAAAAAACCAACCCCAATGAATCAGGAACAGACCAATCCCAACGAAGAAAAAACCGTTCTCGCCGATCACATGAACGAGATCCGGCAGATCGAGATAGAAGGTTATGAATTAGGTGTAAAAAAAGCCCGTAATGCCCTGTTCTGGGCCGGCGGCCTGATCTTCGTCGGGGAAATGCTGATCATGTTCCGGCTCGGTTATGGCTTTGATCCGCAGATATTCGGCATCGCCCTATTTGAAGCAGCCGTCTTTGTCGCATTAGGATTATGGACACGCAAAAAACCTTACACTGCCGTGGTGACAGGACTGATCGTTTTCCTCCTGTTTATCATTATTTCCGGTCTGATCGGCTATTTCGATTGGGGGGCAGAAGGCTTTATCACCAATATGGTTCGTGGCATCATTGTTAAGATTGCCATCCTGGTAACACTTGTTAAGGGCATCAGTGATGCACGCGCATTGCAGACCGCAAAGAGTGAAAGATTCTGAGAACTTATTTTTTATAAACAAAAAGCCGGATCGTGATCCGGCTTTTTGTTTGACACTCTTTTAACACCCGCACCAATATCTTTGGTGCGTGCCATTCCTTAAACTAATGCTCCTCCTGGTTCTTCCGTCCTTCGCCTTCGGACAGGAAGTTGTTTCCGGTAAAGTATTCAATGAAAAAGGTGAGCCCCTCGCTTTTGCATCTGTTCGCCTCAACAAAAATGGCACCGGCACTTTCACCAATGAAAAAGGTTTGTTCCGCCTGACATGGCCGGGAAGGTCGAACAACGATTCGCTGGTGGTTTCTTTTATCGGCTATGCCGAGCAACGTATAGCCGTAAAAAACCTTGATAATTTTAGCATACCGATGACGTCCGCTACCGCTACGTTGGAAACAGTAACCATCACCAATATAACCGCACTCGATCTGGTAAAAAGAGCCATTGATAAAATCCCGGAAAATTATTGGCAAGCCCCGCACATCACACATGGCTTCTATCGCGTGCACACACAAAAAGGTGATGAACACCTCATGCTGTCCGAAGCCGTATTTGATATTTTTAATCCCGGTTATTCTTCTTCAAAAACGAATCAGTTCCGTTTGTCGCAGATGCGCTCGATACAAGACGACAAAGGCTCGCATGGAATAGATTTGGGTCTCAATCCCAAAGGCCTGTATAAATATGATATCATCCGCGACTTCGGTCAATCCGATCTATTTGACAAAGCAGGTTTAAAGAAACATGCCTTCCGCTTTCTGAAAAGGACTACCGTAAATGGGCAACCCGCTCACCAGATAGCTTTTGATCAAAAAGACGGATTGAAAGAATCCTTGTTCAAAGGGATTCTTTATATAGATGTGGAAACGGAAGCCATCGTTTGCATAAAGCTGGGCAGAAGCCCGAAAGGCATTGCTTATGCAAAATACGGATCGGCTGCAGAGCGGGCCTTGCTGAAAGTAATGGGCATGCATATCGATATCAACAGGGACGATCTGTCTGTCGAGTACCAGTCCATCGCCGGCAAATGGATGCTGGCCCGCGTGCGCAACGATAATACGCTCCGCTTCCGGAGCAAGGGAAGAAACTATGATTTCAATGCTGATGTTCGCGTAGATTATATCATTACGGGAATCGACACTGCGGGAGTAAGTTCCTTCGCTGCAAAAGAGACGTTGGGTAATAACCGTTTCATCGAATCGCAGCAGCAAACGAGCGGTGCTGATTTCTGGAAAGATTACAATATCCTGCTCGCAGACTACAATGCGGAAGAAATCGCCGCCACTATCGAAGCGAAGAATGAGAACAACCGTCTGAAAAATCAATTGCTCGCCAAATGGAAGAAGTTGCCAAAGCAAGCCGCACCACGCATTGATTCCATACTAAGTTATTATCACCGTAACGGATTGTTCAACGGCAGCGTGCTCATCAACCACAAAGGACGATCGATTTTACAAAAAGGATATGGTTTGTCGAGCGTTGGCGGCCAGCCCAATGACATACATACGCAATTCAGAATCGGGTCTGCGTCAAAAACATTCACAGCCGTATTGCTGATACAGTTGGTGCAAGAAAAAAAATGTCATCTCACCGATACCATCGGCACCTGGCTGCCGGGATATGTACACGGGCGGGTGACGTTGGAGCAATTACTCAGTCATAGTTCGGGCATACCAAGTTATAGCCGGTCGACTGAATCATTATCAGCCATGGTGCAGAAACGGTATCCGTTGCAGGAACTGATTGAAAAATTTGGAAGTGATTCATTGGAGTTTGAACCCGGAACGTCTTTCCGGTATAGCAATACAGGCTATCTTTTGCTGGCTGCTATCGCAGAAAAGATTACCGGCACGGGCTGGAAGCAGGCATTGGAAGAACGCATTTTCAAACCAGTGGAAATGCAGGAAACGGCATTTGCAGATACGGCTATTAATTCGCGGGGTTATTGGATGGGTTCACCCGAGGTTTTATATCCGTTGGAAAATATGGCCGGTGCAGGTGGTATATCATCCACTGTTACTGATATGGGAAAATGGGCATTGGCTGTTTATAATCATCAATTGATTTCGAAGCCGCTTACGGATAGCATGCTGGCGCCGCGGTTTGCTTATACCGACTGGGATGCCTGGTACGGATACGGCTGGATGAAAGATGAAAAAGCATTCAGCACTTCCAAAACCTTTTCAATCTGGTATCATCCGGGAACCGATGTTGGTTACTACAGTATGTTTGTGATGGTGCCGGAAACACAAACATGTATTGTATTGCTGAGTAACCACGGAGATTTTCCGCGGTATGACATGACGGAACTGTTGCTGATGGCTTTGAAGGAGTAAGCAACTTACTATTGTTTAACGGCTTGAGGCGCCCGGTGCCAGCCGCCTCGTTACTGTATAGTCAAGGGCATATCTTACAAAATCATTTAAGGACATTCCATTCGAAATTGCGTACCGGGCCGCCTCACGGTGAAGTTCAGAGGATATCCGGACATTAAAACTTCCCTTATAAGTTTTGTCGGGTTCTTTTCCTAAAACCTCACAGGTTTGCAGATAGTCATCTACAGCATCACGAAATGCTTTTTTTAACTGCTTAACGGAATTGCCCTCAAAATTTACGAGATCATTGATTCCAACAATTTTACCATAGAAAATCTCATCCTCATTGCTAAACCGGATTTCACCTAAGTACCCTTTATATTCAAGTACATCATTCATCTTTAATTTTCATTTTTCTTTTAAGTGTTGAATTATTTGATTTATCACATAGTGCTTAACTACATTTGCCGGATGGGGTTTGTGAATATTAATAATGAAGTTATCTCATCGACGAACTTCCTCCTTGAACCACCGGTTTTACCTGTTGTCATTTCTTTATACCCAAAATGATTTAAAACTTTCAACAATTCGTCCAAGGTAAAATCAGCAGGTTTTACCAATAGTCTTGCTATTAGCTTATCAATTTTTGCCATTAAAAACGGTATTTATTCCCTCTCATTCGCTTAGATACCGTTCCAAAAAATATAAACTGCAACTAAATATCAGTTGCAAATATATTTGAAATTTTGATTTTGCAGAAAGATGTTTTCTTTTTTGATGAACTCTGGCATCACGAGGTATTCGTGGTCCCTTTTCGTAATTTAGTCATCCCATTCAGATCCAATCATGTATACTATCTACCGCAACGTTCAGGTCATTTCCGTACAACAACAAAAACAAGCCCGCACGAGGCGTCCGCAGGAAATTGCCGATCCTGCGCATACACGAAATAATCATTATGTTACCATTGCTAAATTTTCGGGGGTGCCTTATGAATGCACGATAGGCGATTTCAAAAATCTTATCTATGAGGAGCATGTCGTATCGATTGCCGTAGATGAAAACTGGAACGTGATAGCCGCCGTTAATCATACCACCGGCGAACGGGGATCGCTGAAAGCTGTTGCCTCCTTCAGCGAAATGTTCGGTATCCTTTTCTTTATGGTCATACCGATAGTACTGTGCTTTTTTATTGCACGTAAGGCCTGGAACACGATCAGCTATTATTCCTGGGGATGGCCGATAATCGGTGTGGGCACAGGTGTCGGCTTACTGATCCTTCTTGGTGCGAGCAGACAGTATGGTGAAAGTAAGAAAGCATTGCAGGAGTTGTTGAAGGACCACTAACACTTACAACAACTCCACCCATCCTTCCGTTCCGTTCACGCGTATCCGCTGACCATCTTTGATCAATTGCGTTGCGTGCTCCACGCCCACAACAGCAGGCAATCCATATTCACGAGCGATCACCGAACCGTGTGTCATTAATCCACCGACTTCGGTTACCAGTCCTTTTATCAATACAAACAAGGGCGTCCAGCTCGGATCGGTAAAGGCTGTAACAAGAATATCACCTTCTTCCAGATCGGCTTCTTCCATGTTTATGATCACACGCGCTCTTCCTTCGATAATACCCGATGAAACGGCCAGTCCCGCCAACGCATCCGGCGGAACGCCCTCGCGGTTATACCGGCCATTGATCACCTCACCCTCCGACGTCATGATGCGTGGTGGCGTGAGCTTTTCATAGTTTTTATACTCTTGCTTTCGTTCATCGATGAGTTGATAATTCAGTTGTTGCGTGCGCACTACTTCGTATAGTTCTTCATAGTTCAGGTAATAGATATCCCGTTTATTTTTCAACACATTGGCTTTTACCAATCGGTCCGCTTCCTGCAATAAAGCCTGTTTGTAAATGAAATAACAGTGTACCAGGTGATACTTGGGATACTCGCGGTATCCGGCAAAGGTGCGTACCAGCCCGATCATACGTTTCGTTTCTTCGATCTTCTGTTCAGCATCCGGCAACCTTGCCAATCGAGCGAGTATCTCCCGTTCTTTATTGAGTGACTGCTTCAGTCCCTGCTCAAACCTCCGGTAACCTTCTCCCGGCGGCAGGTTGCGAAGATTACTCAGGATCAGCGGCACCAATGTCAGTGGTTTCTCGCTCCAGCGTGTCCGCGTGATGTCGATCTCGCCGGTGCAGCGCATGCCGTATTTATCCAGGTAACCTTCTATTGCGTCCCGCGCTGCCACACCTCCTTCGATAGCCGGCAGTACGGCTAAAAAATTGTCGTCTTTGGTTTCCTGCAGATAAGTGATTACTGCGGCATACGGACGTATCATGTCTGCCACCTGTAAAAGTTCAAGCCCCATCTCAGATGTGATATTATTGGGTGCGGATTGTGTAAGAATATCGGCGACATTTTTTTCTCCCAGCCATTCCTTCATCTTTTCGTTAAGCCACACACTTGCATCCATCGCTGCCAGGATCAATGTCATACTTTGCGGATCACCGGTTGTCTTTACCAGCAGATGCAGGTCTTCCCGGATGACATCGAGCAGTGTGGTTCCTGATTGGCCTTTTAGTTTTTGTTTCAATGCGACGGCTTCTGCCTCACATTTTTTAATCAACTGCTCAGCAATGGCCGGCTCATTCTTTAGCTTATTGCGATAGCCTTCGGTGGAAATGACTTTCTCCTTTCCGGCATCTTCCTGTTTTACCTGAATAAAATCGTTTCGGTCCAGCAATGTCACCAGGGCATCTTTTATCAACAAATCAAATTGCCCCATCGTGTTGATCATCGTTTTCTGCAAAGCGGGTATGGCCAGTGCCTGCGCAATATCCACGAACATTCTTCCGCCCGCTGCATACATCGGGCGGGGCGTAATGAGTTGCCGGAAGGAAATGCCCAATGGCAGCATCACATCCGTCATCATCTGCTGGTGACCAACAGATATATACACATGTTTTTGATCATCGTTCACTATTGGAACGGGAAACAGGGTGGTGATGGGGCGGCTTTGCACAATATAAAGTTGGTCATCTTGTATGCACCATTCGATATCCTGTGGACTACCAAAATGCGCTTCAATCGTTCTGCCGGCCTGCTCAAGTTGCAATACCTGTCCGTCTGAAAGCGACGGAAGATTTTGTTGCAGTGTCGGGATTTGATTTGCTGCGGTTCCGCCGTCTTTCAATGGATTAACAGCCATTGTTTTCTTCGAAATCTTTTTATCGATGATCCTGCCTTCACGGACTTTAAAGTTATCAGCGTTTACCAATCCGGACACCAGTGCTTCTCCCAATCCGAAGCTGGCATCGATGGACAAAACCTTCCTGTTACCCGTAACCGGATCAGCCGTAAACATGGTTCCTGCTACCTGCGGCATTACCATTTGTTGAATGATGACAGCCAGCTGCACTTTACGGTGATCGAATCCGTTTTGGTTGCGGTAGATGACAGCCCGCTCCGTAAACAACGAAGCCCAGCATCGGCTGACATGTCTGATGATCTCATCTTTACCAATGATATTCAAATAAGTATCCTGTTGTCCGGCAAAAGAGGCAGAGGGCAGGTCCTCGGCCGTGGCGCTTGAGCGGATGGCATAAGCTTTCCCCACCGTCAGTTGTTCGTTAATCGCTGCGACGATTTCATCCGGAATAACGATCGCTTCGACTGTGTCGCGTATTTGTTTACTAATCCCTTTGAGTTGTTGATGATCGTCGGCAGACCTGAGTTCATCCAGTAATTGTTGCACTTGCGGTGTGTCTATAACTTTTCGATATGCTTCCGTTGTTACGCAAAACCCTTCGGGTACTTTAATTCCTTTGATGGCAGAGAGTTCGCCCAGATTGGCCGCTTTACCACCGGCTAAAGCGAGTTGAGTTTTGTCGAGCCGTGCAAGCGTTGAAACAAATGAAGACATAAAATTTATTGGCTGATGAAGAGGAAAAGTACACCAATTGCCGTGCCTCATTGTACTTATGATGCCAATAAATTTTTGAAAGAAAAGATTGAAAGCCGGGCCTTTGTAAGAAATACAAATTGGTTAGATGGATTGTTCGAAGTTGCCTGAAAAAGAGGCAGATTCACCCAAATCTATATAAGGAACAAAATCGTTGAGAAGTAATTTCTTATTCCCTACACCTTAAACCTTACCCCTTTTTAACCATAATTAACCTTGCTTTACGCGCAAAGACCAATAGTTTTATTGCCACCACAATCTTTGCTTATGAAATTCTTTTTCCTGCTACCACTTTTCATTTGCGCAAAGCTGCACGCACAGATAGACCAACTGGTGCAATACGACTACAGGATTACCTACGATTATACTTTTCAACCCGACAAACAAGATTCAACTATTGTCGTTACCGAAGGGATGATATTGGAGGCCGGTCCGTTGTACTCAAACTTTTGCAGCTACAAACTTTTCCAACGTGACTCGGTCATCTATGCTATGGATGAATTGATGAAGAAGAGCCCCTCTCCGCCGATGATGCCAAGAATGCCACGGCCACAAATCCAGTACAAAATATTTAAAGAACATCCGGAAAGGCAAATGCACTATGCAACGGCTTTCGGTGTCAAGCGCGCGAGTTACCATGAAACCCTTCCCGTATTCAACTGGCAATTGGAAGAGGGTGAGGACTCGATTGCCGGTTATGCATGTAAAAAAGCAACCACCTCCTTTGCGGGCAGAGATTATATTGCCTGGTACACGCCCGATATTGACATCGCCGACGGGCCTTACAAATTTTATGGATTACCAGGTCTTATTCTTGCTATTTACGACAACCGGCAACAACACAAATTCACCGTCACTTCCATTGAAAAAAAACCAAGGGTCGCCACGCTGGCCAAATGGAAAGGCATGTATATGCAGAATTTCCCCACCAAAGAAGCATTCACTGCTTACGCTGATAAGTTAAAAGAGAACCCGGCCCTGATGTACGAGCAGGATTTAATCAAGGTTTCGCAGGAAATGACAGACAGGATTGTAGAAAATACTAAAAACGCCATCGCACGCTTTACCAATCCACTTGAATTGCCGTAATGGTCATTGTTGTATTTTTATACATCAGACCAATTACATGCGCAAATCTTTCAAATGTTTTTTGTTTCTTCTTTTCGTCGCGGCTTCGGCACTTGCGTTCTTCCTGCTTTATTCGACGAACGTAACGGATAATACTGATGACTATATTTATGAACTCCCTTTCCCCGAAAACGAACAACATCGAATCGTACAGGGTTACGGAGGATTGTTTTCTCATTCCCATATTGCCGCATTGGATTTTGAAATGTCCGAAGGCAATACGGTTTGCGCAGCGAGAGAAGGCGTTGTTTACAGTTATAAAGACAAGTCGGATGAAGGCGGCATGTCCGGTGACAACAAAGGAAAAGCCAATTACCTGATCATCCGGCACGACGACGGCAGCTATGGTTGCTATTGGCACTTGCAGCAAAATGGTGTACTGGTAAAAAAAGGCCGTGTAACAAAAGGCCAAACAATAGCGCTGAGCGGAGCTACGGGACAGGTCATTCAACCACACCTTCATTTTTCCGTCAAAAGAAAACTGACCTACGACAGTGATTCGTTTGTGAAAACGAAATTCAGAACGAGTGGGGGTGTTAAATTGCTTAAGGCCTGGAGCAGTTATAAGAAACCTTAAAGGATCACGATTTTCTTCATTACCAGAAATCCGTCTCCCGAAAATCTTCCCATATATACACCCGGCCCCAGATGCGTCAGGTCGAGACGCAGGATGGCACTGCCGGTTCTTCGTTCGCGCACGCGGCCATGCACATCCGTAATGATAACGTCGTTTACTACGCGATCGCCCGCCTCCAACGCGATGGCGCCGGAAGAAGGATTGGGCCACAGGTTCAGGTTGGCTGTGTTGGGATTGACGGGGACCGTAATTGAACTGAGCTCATATTGACGGAAGAAACGCCACATTTCCTGCCCCGCATTAAAGTCCATACATGTTCTGCCTAAAAGTGTAAAGATTTTGATACCCGGCCAGGTATGACCACCACCGTTTACCCGCCAATGTTCCACCGTGTGTCCATTGACGCCGCCACTGTATACAAACCGGTCGGCCGTCACATTGTCGGCTGTATTGCTATTAGGGACGGCCGTAACCAAAGGCGTAGCATTACACCCGTTCTGGTTTACCCAAAACTGTGTTACTGCCTGGATGGATTTGGAAGATGAATTACCGTTGTAAGGATTGAGCGGATCACTTGTGCCATGTATATGGATCGTTGGCGTAGGGTGTGACGGGTTGCACGACTCGTACATGTCCGTAGACATGGAACCTGTAACTGAACCAACCGCGGCAAACCGGTTGCTCTTGCAGGCGAGGTAATAACTCATGAATCCACCGTTAGACATTCCCGCGCTGTAGATACGTTTTTGATTAATATTATAACGGGCAGAGATGGTATCGATGATCCTCTCCAGGAATCCGACATCATCAACGGTTGACCCGGCAACACTTCCATAGTTCCAGAACCGTTGTTGCAATAAAGGCTGTATGCTGCCATCGGGATGAACGACAATAAAACCCGCGGTATCCGCAATAGGCCGGAAGTCGCGGTTTTCGGCCTGATCGGCTCCGTCCTTTCCCAAACCATGCAGGTTAAACACCATGGGAGCCGGACGTGAAGGATTATAAGACGCCGGTACATAAAAGGAATAAGTTCTGGTAATACCCCCGTGAACAAAGGAACCGTTCACTGTTGTCTGTGCGCCTGCCTCGCAGGTGATGAGTAAACACAAGAGCAGGATATGTAAGCGCATAGCAGCAGGTTTTAATTGTTGGAAGCAGCAAATATGCTGCCACGCACCCCATTATAGTGCAGGACTCAACCTGATTTGATCTATATTTAGCCTTATAATGAAACTTCTTTTTAAGACGGGCGGGCTGTTGAAAATATACTGCGCCATCAACATGATTAATCTGCTGATTTTTTCAGACCTGCTCCGGGAGCTAATAAGTCATTTGTTTACCGGCACGGGACTACTCATATCATTGTTGATCCTAACCTTCCTTGCCATTTGTATTTCCGTCAATGCAATTGTCTTTCAACCCCGAGGCAAGGTAGCTTCTTTTTTCCGACGCAAAGCCTGGTTAAACGCCATCTATTTCATAGAAATGCTCTTGCTTTTCGTATTTCTTAGCTTGCTCATCATCTCCTTTAGGCTAAATGTGGAATACGGAGTAGGTCAATGGGAATTGGGAAAACCGCAGATCGTGCCTGCATCGTCCTCCGACACCAGCAATCTTGCAAGTTTTATCCGCTGGAATTTCATCGCGGCAGCACTTTCGTCTGTATTGATTTTATTGAGCATTGATAAATTGAAGTTATCCGGAAATTCAACAGATCAGTTCCAGCACCACGGAAGGTAAACCGCAATACTCAAAACCTTATACCTTAAGCCCTATGCCTTAAACCTTTCCTACCACTCAATCTCCCACTGGCTCTTATCATTCACAAAATAATTGAGCCCATTACTCATGTGCTGCAACTCCTTCCCGTCTTTACGGATGGTCGTTTTGGAGGCATACACTCTCACTCCATTATTCTCACGGGTAAGATAATTGATCAACGCGGCTAATGTGGGCGGCAGATCATGCAACCATTGCCCGTCTTCCTCCTTTACAAACGCCTGGCTCATACTGGTTCATTTAAACGGTACAAACCTACACTCAAAAAATGATGCCGGAACCACTCATTCCACCGCCACCGTTATTTTATTCACCCACACCTGCTGACGGTCAAAGAACTGCAGAAACCTTTCCGCCATAAATTCTTTTGAATAACCGACCCGGCCGTTAAATACTTCTTTCCCGTTTATTATCGCCCGCATTGGTCGCTACAAATCCAACACCGCACTCACCTTTTCAGGGGATAAGCCTTTTTACCGAAATGACCGCTTCAGGTGATTGCCTGCCCTTGCTATATCCGGCATTTTTACCAGCGTAAATCATTCGCCATGAAACCTGTTTTATCCCTTTTAGCATTCCTGTTCTTCAGCCAGATCGCATTCTCCCAAACAAAAAAACCAAAAGAGAAAGCTCCCACGCAAAATGAGATGCAGGACATGATGAAGGAAGCCCAGGGCATGATGGATGAAATGATGAAGGAAATGAGCCCCGAGGACAGAAAGATGATGGACAGCATGGGCATCAAAATACCGTCAACGAAAAACATGAAAGTACCTGCCGTGTCCGACAAACAATTGGCAGATGCGTGGGAAGATGAAAACCGGATCGTACCGAAGAAAGATGCCGCGCGTATCGCTGCTATTCCCAAAGGTTTAACGGACGCACGCATGCTCACTTATATCACCGGTATTCAGAAAAAAATGATGGATAAAATGGACGCCAATACGCTCAAAGCCGGCAATACCATTTATGCAGAAATTCAGAAGACCGCCAAATCAAAATTACAGGCGGGCAACATGGCCGCCGCTTTCTGGATGAGCGGGAAACCTTCGTTAAGCCTTTATCTCATGGGGCGTGTTTGTTCCGAAGATGCCACTAACACCGACAATCTCTGCAACTATGCCGCCATGCTCTCCATGAATGGCGGTCAGCACCTGGCGATTCCCATTTTAGAAAACCTTAATGCAAAATTCCGTCGCAACACCACCATTCTCAACAACCTTGGCCAGGCCTGGTTCGGCCTCGGCGATGTAGCTAAATCAGAGAAATACCTCGACAGCGTGGTTGCCATTTACCCGTATCATCCGCAGGCTAATCTTACCAAAGCCGCCATCGAAGAAAACAAAGGCAACAAGACCAAAGCGGTTGAATGCCTGAAGAAATCCATACGTCACGCTTATACGAAAGAAAAAGAAGAGAAGCTGGCCAAACTCGGCCACAAGCTTACGCGCAAGGACATCAGCATGCCGATCAAAGCTTCGGCCGATCCGCTGGGCCTTGAAAAAACGAAACGCCCCGATTATCCGACCACTATCGCACAGATCGATGCACTGCTGCCGCAATGGAACCAGTTCAACGCTGATATCGAAGCCCGCACAGCGAAATTGCAAAAGGAAATGCAGGAGGTAACGGCCGCCTACGCCAAATCTGCACAAGCCCTGGCGGCGAAATTCATGTCGACAGGTGGCAATATCGAACCGCCGTTCATGCGCAAAGCTTCGCTGCAACTGGAAGAACGTAAAGCTTATTACCAGCAGCGTTTCAAAGACCTGACAGATCTTTTCGTAAAACTCAACGCCGATCTTGACGCCATCCGTAAAAATCATAAACCGGCACCGGAAGATGCGCCCTGCTCCACGCATCGCGATCGCATCAACGATCTGTTGAAGAAACTGAACGATCGGAAAAAATTATTTGATGATGAAGCGGTGAAAGTGTTCCGCCATTATTGCAACGACATGGTATTCTGGTCGCAGTACACCAGCGTGGATGAAAATGCATTTAAGCTGATCAAAATAGAGTTTGAGCTCACTTGGCTGCAGAAGAACCGCGAATACCAACCGTTGGAAATGAGTACTTATAAAGGTGCGTACAAAGATTGCGTGGAAAAAGAATCGGGCAAAGCCGGCAAGCTGGCAGAATTCGACGACATCGCCTGTCAATACAAAAGCTCCATTAATATGTGGGTGATCAAACAGGAAATCAATTGCAGTCATACCACTACTACTTATGATGCCAAACTAATCAGTTTCACTTCAAGAGAAACAGGCAGTGAGTATGTGGGCGGCACATTGAAGTATTCACCCAAGGTTTCAGTTGGCGGCAAAGCAGGTCCCGTTGCTGTTGAAGCATTTGCCGGAACCGACTATGTATATGAACTGGATAAAGACAACAGTATCGTGGATTGGAACGCCGTAACGAGCGTGGGTGTGTCGGCCGGCGTGGGCGGCAATGCCGGTCCCGTGAAAGCCGAAGCCTCTGTATCGGGTGCGGTGGAAATAGAGTTTGGTCCCAATGGTGTCAATGATGCAAACTTCGTTACACGTGGGGAAGTATCTGCCGGTGCGGCGGGGCAGAAAGTAGAGATCGGAGTGGAAGACCGTGTGAGCATTATCAGCGGACACGGTTCGGTAAAAGGAACAGGCAGCCTGGCCGGCATCACAATGACCCAATGGTGATCGTTATTTGTTGTCCTTATAAACACGTGAGAGAACGATCAGTATTGAATTAACGATCAGGGAAAAACTATTGGTAATGATAATAGGATAGTCTTCCTTGAGCAATCCATACCAGATCCAGCAGGCAAGCCCGCAAAAAAGGGTGATGAGATAGATCAATGAAATATCCGCACTTTTCTTTTCCCTGAAAGTTTTGATCAGTTGTGGCAGCAGGGAAGCCGAGGTCAGTACACCTGCCGCGATTCCAACGATTGATTCGATTGATGGCATAACTGCAAAGGCCTAAATTCTATGCCAGTCCTCTAAAGGTGACATTTGTAGCGTTACCGGCCGTCCTTTGAGTAAATTCTTCCCTTGCCCTATAATGGTCAGAGGGAATTAAAAGCGGCAATTCCGGGAAAATGGCAGGCACGTCATTTGAGTTTCATCTTCAGACTTTCTACACTTTAAATTTTCTAAGATGAAAGCAGCAGTGATCCATGCCCCGGGCAAAATATCTTGTGATACGGTAGACGATCCGGTACTCAAAGATTCCACAGACATAATATTGAAAGTGACCGCTACGGCTATCTGCGGTTCGGATCTGCATATTTACTCCGGGGGCATTCCCCAGCCCCGGCCGATGGTACTCGGTCATGAGTTTATGGGCATTGTGGAGGAAACAGGGAAAGAGGTGAAAAATCTGAAGGTTGGTGATCGCGTGGTGGTTCCGTTTCCGATTGCATGCGGTCATTGCTTTTTCTGTTCGCATCATTTACCTGGTCATTGCGAAAACAGCAACCCGGATCATTATGGTCCCGAAGGCGGATTGTTAACCGAAAAAGGCGGTGCCTTATTTGGTTACACAGATCTGTATGGCGGCTACGACGGAGGGCAGGCGCAATACGTTCGCGTGCCTTACGGCGATGTTGGCCCGCGCGTAGTACCCGATAATCTTACAGATGAACAGGTTTTATTTCTCACAGACATTTTTCCTACTGGTTATACGGGCATTGACTGGGGAAATGTTTCGGGAGCTGAAACGGTAGCCATTTTTGGTGCAGGTCCCGTTGGCATCATGGCGGCAAAATCTGCCTGGCTGCGGGGCGCAGGCAGGGTAATCATTGTGGACACGCAACAATACAGGCTGGATATGGCGGCAAAAGCGGCCAATGCTGAAACGCTGTTATGGGAAGGCAGCGGGCCGAAAGACGTAATAGAACAGATCCGCGCAATAACAGAGGGCCGTGGTGCGGACGTTTGCGTAGAAGCGGTAGGCTTCGAGCCGGACCGCAGTTTCCTCGACCGGGCAAAGGCTGTCATCAATTTGGAAAAAGGTTCACCTAAAGTAATTGAAGCCTGCATGAGTGCGGTACGCCGCGGAGGTATCGTATCTGTTTTAGGCGTATACCCAACTACCTACGATAATTTTCCCCTTGGCCAGTTCTTCGATAAAGGTATTATTATGAGGGGAGGGCAGGCACCGGCTCACAAGCATATCGATAAACTGCTGGGTTATGTTAAGGAGGGAAAAGTGCGCCTCGATGATATCATTACGCACCGCCTGCCGCTCAGAAAAATAGCGGATGGTTATTCTATGTTTAAAAACAAGGAAGATAATTGTGTGAAAGTAGTACTCGATCCCTGGGCGGAATAGTAGTAAGTGTTAAGTTGTAAGTAATAGGTTTTAAGTAAATCTTTGCAGCTTTGCTCCTTAAGTGCCTTTGCGTGAAGGTTATTCACCGATTCACTCTTTTGACTTTTGAATTTTGACTTTTTAATTACAAAAGTCCGTATTGCGTGGCCGTGCGAATCAGTAGCGCCGTATTCTTCACGCCAAACTTGGTGAGAAGATTTTTGCGGTGGCTATCGACAGTGTGCATGCTGATAAATAACGCACCGGCAATCTGTGCGTTGGTGAGTCCGTCGGCAATGAGATTGAGTACTTCTTTCTCGCGTGTGCTGAGAACGGGTACATTCTTCATTTCCCGTTGTTCGGATGCCGACATCTCGAGGTCGAAGCTCATATACAAACGACCTTCATGTACAGAAAGCAGCGCTTCTTCTATTTCCTCTTTGGACGCGCTTTTCACCAGGTAACCGGTTGCCCCGTTCAATACCATTTTGGAAATGTAGCTGCGTTCCTTGAAGGTGCTCATGGCTACAATTTTTACCGAAGGAAATTCTTTCTTGATCTTCTCGGCAAGTTCGATACCCGATACGTCCGGCATATTGATATCGGTAAGAACAATATCCGGTAATTGTTCCTTAATCTTTTCAATCGCTTCCCAGGCGTTGCTGGCCACACCAATCAGGTTGGCAAAAGAGATTTGCGCCAGCATGGAGCGCATACCTTCGAGCACCATCGGGTGATCATCCACCACCAGTACTTTTATTTTGTCTTCGTCCTTCATGATGTGCAATTGATATACCGGTCAATTAAAGCCTTAAATTAAGCCGCTTCCGGCATTTTACAAATAACGTTTCCCCTGCATCTTCCGTTATCCCCTGTTCGGGGGATTCTGTGCTGTTTCAGCTTCCCCTTTTTCACAGGATTGTCTGCCTTACCGCTTAATGGCATTTTTACATCCACATTGTTATCCGTTAACCTGAACAATTAAACCTAAACAAATGAGAAGCTTTTACCTCTGTTTATCCGGACTTGTTTTGATGACCGTTCTATCCTGTTCCAAAAAAGATCGCGTAGCGGCCACTCCTCCGGAAGTATATATTGCCGGATCCGAGAGGCCGGTGTCTGGTGGCGATTACAACGCCGTTTTATGGCGCAGTGCAGGTCCGGCCCAAAAAGCAACAGGCGGAGAGTCCTTCGGTGTAGATGTTTTTATCAGTGGCAATGATATATATACCTGCGGCGGCATCGGCGACAAAGCTGTATATTGGAAAAACGGACAGGCCACCGAATTAACCAATGGAAACTTCTATGCCACGGCCTCAGCCATATTTGTAAAAGACAATATCGTTTACGTAACCGGCTATGAACGTAATAGCAACGGATTCTACGTGGCGAAATATTGGAAGAACGGAACGGAAGTGGTGTTGTCCGATGGCAGCACGCATGCAGAGACAAGTGATATGATTGTGGTAGGCAACGATATATACATTGCGGGCAAGGATGCCGCAGGCGCATTATACTGGAAGAACGGAACGCCTTTTGTTATCGGCAGTTCCAATATCATTCTCAGAAAAATATTCGTGGAGAATAATGATGTGTACGTGGCTGGTGGGAATTATACAAGTGCCGGGACAGTAACAGCCGCCTATTGGAAAAATGGCAACGAGGTAAAATTGACTGCTGACAATGCTTACGGCAGCATCATGGATATTTTTGTGCAGAACGGTGTTGTGTATGCCGCTGGTTATGAAAAGATCGGTAGCTCGAATGTTGCCCGTTACTGGAAAAATGGAGAAGGAGTAACGATCAGCGACCCCTTGGCCCGCGGCAGTTATGCCTTCGGTATTGCATTGAGAGGAAAAGAATTGTTCGTCGGCTTCAATGAAGACACCCCCGACTACATTCCGAGAACAAGATACTGGCACAATGGACAGGTTACTACCCTGAGTGAAACAGGTTACAGGACCGAAGGGTCGGCGATCGCTTTGAAATAAGATTCTCCCTTTTTCCCTGGTTCGTCTGAAGACCAGGGATTAGATTTTACGCAAAAGTCACCTCATCCAAATTTATATACATCTTAAACTGTCGTTCATATGTAGATAAATGCTTTATATGGGCTATAGCATGTGAGTTATCCAGGGTTGCCGATCCCTGGTTCCCTGCAGTGTTACCTTCGTTTGTCGATCGTAAATGCCCACTGTAAACCAAATTCTGCCATGAAACGAACTATACTCGTTCTTACCACTATCCTTTTATTTACCTCTGTACAAGCCGCCATTTATTATGTGGATGCGGCACGAGCCGACAACACCGGCGCAGGTACGAGCTGGGCCACCGCCAAGCGTGATCTGCAGGCTGCTATCATCGCCGCCACTGCCGGTGATGAAATATGGGTGAAAGCCGGTACTTACCTGCCTACACACGATCCATTCGGCAGCGCAACTCCCGCCAATAACCGGGACAAAACCTTTATGCTGAAAGAGGGCGTAAAGATCTATGGCGGTTTTGCCGGTACCGAAACCCAGTTGAGTCAACGCAACTGGATCACCAATGTGACCAGGCTCAGCGGTGATCTTGGAACCGTAGGAACAGTAACAGACAACGTATACCACGTAGTAATGACCGTCAACCTGACAAATGCCTCCCTGCTCGATGGTGTCACCATCACCGGCGGTTATGCAACGGCTGCGGGCGGATCACGCATTACCGTCAATACCCGGGCTATTGACCGGTATAAAGGTGGCGGCGTTTACAATGCCGGTTCCTCCACCGCTTTTACCAATTGTACCATCCTTAACAACAGTGCAGATTGTACCAATGGCGATGACGATTCTTTTGGCGCCGGGATGGTGATTGAATTGGGTAGCTCGGTGTTGACAGACTGCATTTTTGATAGCAACTCCTTCGTGGCCGGAGGCGGAAGTTTTGGTGTATTCGGGGCAGGTCTCATCATCGTTGGAGGCAGCAACACACTTACGCGATGTGTTTTTGCCAATAATCTTGGCCGTGTCGGCTTCATCGACGGATCGAGAGGCGGTGCGCTGGACCTCAATGGTACAGCCGTTATCACCAACTGTATCTTTTACAATAACCAGGCGATGAACGGCGGCGCCATTTCAGCAGGTGGTGGCGAATACAATACCTCCACTTTCTTCAACTGTACCTTTGCCAATAACACCTCGAGTTTTGCAGGCACCGCTTTCACTGGCTTTGCATTTGCCACCTTTACCAACTGTATTTTCTCCAACAATAATCCTGTCACCAGCAGCGTAGCCAACAGAAACGAAATATTCAGCCAGGAAACCCGCACACAATTCCAGCCAAAATTCATCAACTGCATCATCCGCGACGCTGCAGGCTCAACCGTTACCAACACTTCCTGCACCAATGTAACTGCAGGCAGTCCCTCATTTGTCAATGCAGCAGACGGTGATGGCGCCGACAACAGATGGGGAACGGGTGATGACGGATTGCGCCTGCAATGTGGATCTTCCGCCATCGGCGGCGGCACCGGCAGCACACCCGCTGCCGATTTCCTTGGACTGACCAGAACGACACCCCTGGACCTGGGCGCTTATAAAGGCGGTTATACCAATGCCAATACCGGCTCACTGCCCGCATCTAGCATCACCAATTTACAGGTACCAGTGGCAGCAGGCACCAATCACCTTGCTACCTGTTCTAATCTTGTTGCTTCACTTCAATCCGGAGGAGCTTATACGGTGTCCGGAAACCTGACCGTAAAAACCTGGATACAAGGCTCACAACCTGTTGGATACGTAAGAAGACATTATGAAATAACTCCCGCAACCAATGCCGCCAATGCAACAGGACGTGTGACACTTTATTTCACACAAGCGGACTTTGATGCCTTCAATAACCAGGTGCCCGCCCCCGCACTGCGCCTGCCTCAAAACTCCGGCGATGCAACAGGAAAAGCCAATCTCCTCATTGAGAAAAAAGCAGGCACAAGCAGCAACAACACTGGTTTGCCCAATACCTATTCCGGAGGAAGATCAAATGTCAACCCCGTTGATGCAGATATCGTATGGAATGCAGGTTCTTCAAGATGGGAAGTAACATTCGATGTGACAGGATTCAGCGGGTTCTTTGTAAAAACATCACCCATCCTCTTACCGCTTAACCTCATCAGCTTTACCGGCACCAAACGATTTGAGTGTAACACTTTTCAGTGGAAAACGGAAAACGAAACCAATACCCGCCGTTTTGAAATCGAACGCAGTTCTGATGCGCAAAACTTCCAGAAGATCGGTACGGTAAGTGCCAACGGCTCCGGCAATCATCAATACAAATTCGACGATTGCAATCCGCCTGTGGGTAAAGTGCATTACCGCCTGCGTATGATCGATATCGATGAAACTTACACTTTCAGCAATATCGTGACGATGAATCATTTTTACACAACCTCGGTCGATATTTTCCCTAACCCTGCATCAAAAGAATTGTACGTGCGTATTCCCGACAGAAAGCTGCTGAATACCACGGCACGCATCATTGGTATCAATGGTACACAACTGATAACATTTACACTTACCGAACAAACACAACAGGTGAACATCGGTCATTTACCGGCAGGCACTTATGTGCTCGAACTCGCCGATGGCACACGTTCCAAAATTGTGAAAGCGAAATAACCAGTACACCGTCATGGTTCCTGTGTATACACGAACCATCTTTTTAACGGGAGTGGATGGATGACGAACCGGGACGTTTGGCTCATCCTGCAGGACAAGAACCCGTTAGCCCAGGCAATTGCCTGGGCTTTTTATTTTTTCTTCCTGATATTTTTCAAGCGCTGTGCGGCAGGACTTACCATCCATTTAATGGTACGTGAGAACCTTCCGTCAGTAGGGTATTTGCGCTGCGAAGTAATGTTGTTGAAAACAAGCGCTACAAATAAAAGGATCAGCACACCCGACAACACCGGCGACAATACATACCAATAACCCAATGCTGTTATTTTCACACCGCCTGTTACGGCGATCAATGCCGTGGCGCCGCCAGGCGGATGCAGGGTTTTGGTGTATTGCATCGCAACAATAGAAAGCGATACTGCCAGCGGCGCGGTAATCCAGAGAATGTCGGGCAGAAACTGCGCGATTGTTACACCAATCACGGCGCTTACGAGATGTCCGCCGATCAGGTTGCGCGGCTGGGCCAGGGGGCTTTGAATCGCACCGTATATAAGTACACTGCTCGCACCAAACGATCCGATCAGGAATACATTCTCCATTTCCGTGAGATAGGATGATTGAATGAAGGCAATAACACCAATGCCAATAAATGACCCCAGGAAAGACCAGAACTTCTCCTTGTAATCAACAAGCGTTTCTTTATAGATAATGTATTTGCTGATGCGATAGCTACGTTTGATGCGCTTTATCATGACAAACCCTTTATAGTCAACACAATGCTTTTCCATTCAAAACTACGATCAGCCAACAACATGGCCCAATTACCCTAAATCTGTATCTTTGACCGCAATTCCAAATGTCACGGCTCACAAAATATATTGCCACCACGCTGATGCTTATTGTCATGTGTATTTCCACAGGCAACGCATTTTTTACAGCAGCAGAAGATGATTGCTGCCATACCGCTGTTACAATGACGGATGACTGTGACGACGAAGGAGACCAGGACTGCAGCAACAGCGGCAATCCTTTTCAGTCCTGTGGCTGTTGCTTACACGCACTGATACCGTCGCAGCCGGTTGCTTTTCAATCAGCGTCCTATCCTCCCGCCATCAGTTTCCTTCAACATCCGCAGGAAATTCTATCCAACGCCTACCGTCCTGATTTCTGGCAGCCTCCCCGCTTTTCATGATCTGATTATTCTCCTCTCTCCTCATTTTTTATCAAAAATTATTTCGACATGAAAAGTATATTTTCATTCCTGTTCGTTATTGCCTCGTTGTGTATATCCAACTCCGTTTCCGCACAGTCCGATACGTCCGCTGCCAAAGCCGTTGTTTCAGTCGTCAACCTTACCTGCGACGGCGACATGCCCACCATCAAAAAACAATTGCTCAACCAGGACGGCGTTGAATCTGTCGCTTTCACCAAACGCACTGGAGGTGCATCCGATTTCACTATTTTGTATAATGGACAGGTGATCTCGATCGAACAGATCCGTAAAACGATCGAAGACACACCCGGCTGCGACGACAAAAGTTCAAAGCCTTACCGCGTCAAAAAGGAGAAACCGGCTAAAACAGAAAAACAATGAGGCGGACATGCGTAATTGTCCTCTTGCTGTTTACCGGTTCATTACATGCGCAACTCATCAAAGGAAAACTCTTTGGTGAAAGTGAGCAGGGAAAAGAAATTCTTCCCGGAGCAACCGTGCAATGGATAACGGAGGGCGCGCCCGTGATCGTAAATGAAAACGGCGTATTTCAAATACCGGCAGCGGGAATAACGGACAAACGCATCATCGCCCGTTGCAACGGTTATCTTACCGATACGATACAGTGGGACGGCGCGGGTTATGTCAGCATTCTGCTCAAAAGAGCGCCGGTAGCAATGAGCGGCGTAACCGTTACCAGCAAGTCCGGCAATCTTTTCCCAAACACTTCTGTCGTTCAAATGGAGCTGATCAACCAGCGCGAACTGAGTAAAGCCGCCTGCTGCGACCTGGCAGGTTGTTTTGGTACACAGGCATCTGTGCAGCCGCAGACAACCAATGTGGTTACCAATTCGCAGGAACTGCGCATACTCGGATTGTCCGGTGTTTACAACCAGGTATTGGTCGATGGCATGCCACTCGTGCAGGGCCTCACCTATACATATGGTATCAGCACTTATCCCGGCACGGCTGTCGAGAATATCTATGTGGCAAAAGGCACAACGTCGGTGCTGCAGGGTTTTGAAAGCATCAGCGGTCAGATCAATGTAGACACGCGTCATCCTGATGAAAGCGATAAGTTTCATTTCAATGCTTACATCAATAGCTTTGGCGAAAAACATTTCAATGCAAACATTGCGGGAGCCGTTGGTAAAAACAAAAAATGGCACAGCCTGTTGGCCTTACATTCGGTACAACGCGCTGCCAGAACAGATCGCAACCACGACGGGTTTCTCGATCTTCCCCTGCTCACGCGATACATGGCCTATAACAAATGGAAATACGGAAGCGAAAAAGAACCCGGTTTTCATTGGCAACTCGGCGTACGTTTTGTAAATGAAAAACGTATCGGCGGACAAAACAACTACCGCGAAGACAATGACAAAGGCAGCGGAAATATATACGGCCAATTTGTACAATACAATCAACCGGAGCTGTACAGCAAGATGGGTTTCCGTTTTTCTGAAAAACACCTGACATCGTTTTCCACGGCCGGTTCGCTTCATCAACAGGATTCATGGTTTGGGACCCTTAGCTATCGCGGGCGTCAAACCCTGGGATACCTGAACCTGCAACATGAACTATTGTGGAAACAGCACTCCCTGAAAGCGGGAATCAGTTATCGCTACCTGAACACAACGGAGGATTTAGGTCTTTCGGTGCCTGATCCTGCGAAAACCTATATCGGTAAATATATCACGCAACTGCGCGTGCCGGGTGTGTTTGCAGAAAACACCTTTCGTTGGGCCGGTGACAAAATGATTCTGATCGCCGGCGCTCGACTGGACAAACACCAGACCGAAGGCTATTATTTCACACCGCGCACGATGTTGAAATATGCGATCAATCACCGGCATACCTTCCGCGCTTCGGCAGGTACGGGATGGCGACAGGTTAATTTGTTCAGCGAACAACCTGTGATGCTGACGAGTTCGCGCAATATCATCTTACCGGCAACATTGAAGCCCGAAGAAGCGTTCAACTGGGGAATCAGTCATACCTGGCGTTTTAATCTCGGAGCCAATTCTTCGGGTACGGTCAGTGCCGACTTTTACCAGACGTTATTTCAGCGGCAGATCTTTCCCGACTATGATGCCGACCCGGCCGGCATCGTGATCCGCAACCTGGAAAATGCATCACGTTCCAACGCCATGCAGATAGATGCTTCGCTGGTACTGTTCCGTCAGCTAGAGGTAAGGGCAGCTTATAATTATCTCTATGCTTACCGCAAAGAAGGGAAAGAAAAACTGTTGTTGCCTTTCAATCCGCGGAACCGGGTGATGAGTGCCGTATCGTATCGCACAGTCAATAACCGCTGGCAGGCCGACATCAACGCTCATTGGTTTGATAAAATGCGGCTGCCCGATACCCGTAACAACCCGGAGCAATACCGGCGACCGGCTGAATCGGAAGCCTATATTACAGTGAACATGCAGGGAACTTTCCGGATAAAATCGTTTGAATTCTATGCAGGCTGTGAGAACATCGGCAACTACCTGCAACGTTCGCCGATCATTAGTGCGGATAATCCATTCGGGCCTTACTTTGATTTATCGTCTGTATGGGGCCCGACGAGGGGAAGAGAATTTTATGCGGGAATGCGTTATAGCCTGGGAAAGAAAAAATAACCTTCCGGACTTATTTCGCCGTCTTTGTGGTGATTCTGCTTTCAAGCGGCAGATGCTGCCTTCTGATTTCTGACAATACTAATTCTGCCATACGGCGCGCACCGAACTCGTTGAAGTGCGTGCCGTCTTTTTGTCCCGACGGGTAGAAGGGATGTTGCAAACTATCGAGGTACATGTAAAGATCTTTGGATCGTTCGGGGCCGTACCGTTGCAGTAGCTGGCGGCTCAGGCTGTCGAGATCGATCAGGCCTACGTGGTTAAGTTTGGCAACCTCGCGCACGGCGGCGGAATATTCTTTGTGCGTTTCGGGTACATTACTCAATGAATCGAAACGCATTCTCGTTACCGGCGTGATCAGGATCGGTGTGGCTTGTGCCTTCTTAGTGTCGTTGATAAAACGGGTGAGGTTGGTTTTATAATCGGCAACAGGTGTATAGCGATCTGTTTTTTCTTTGACTTCATCGTTGTGGCCAAACTGAATAAGTACGAAATCGCCCGCGTGCAGGTTATCGGTTATTTCTTTCCAGCGGCCTTCACTGATGAAAGTGCGGGTACTGCGGCCACCACGCGCTTTGTTTTCGACGGTCACTGTTGAATCAAAGAAATCTGCAAACGGCATTCCCCAGCCGGTGAGCGGGTAACGTGAGCGTGGATATTCGCATAGGGTAGAATCGCCGGCGAGCCAAATGCGGATATTGCGGTCGGGTAACATAAATGAAATGGAGAAAATGGCGATGAGAATAAGTGAGAGATAGTTCAATCTGCGCATCATGATGAAAGTTATGTTTGATGAGGAATCCGAATTAAGGTATACGCCGACCTGTTAAAAACTTAATCTATACTTTTATGAAAGTAAAATTAAAAACTGCTAAGTCTACTTTAAGCGTTTAAAGTAAATTTAGCGCATAACTTATCATACTTTATTATAAAACGGTCAAAAAGCTACCGGCGCTTCAAATTCGCCTATTAACGATCAAATCGTAATGATCCGTTACAAAAACATATCCCGGAACTCAGGTGTCAAAGCCTACTCCATAGGCGAAGATCATATAAAGGTGCGCTTCGCCGGCTCCACGGAAATTTATACCTACAGCTATCGCAAAGCAGGTAAAAGCCATGTGGAGAACATGAAATCACTGGCTGAAAAAGGGAAAGGCTTAAGCACCTATATCAGCAAATACGTAAGAGAGCTATACGATTAAACGCTATATCCACTGCTGCTCCTTCACGGTCAGTTTGCTTTCTACCTCACCGGTGTGTTGTGTCTGCTTCGGCTCAAACAGCATATTAAACACAATCTCGCCGTTCGTACGTGGCCGGTGCTCCACTCCTTTGGGTACAATCAGAATTTCTCCTTCCTTTACTTCCACGGTGTGGTCATTACGAGAATCCATGATCAGCGTTCCCCTGAAGACCATGAATAACTCATCCTCGTGCTCGTGGCTGTGCCACACAAACTCGTCTTTCAGTTTGCAAAGCTTGACGTACTGACCATTGAGTTCTCCAATGATATGTGGCGTCCACGTGCTGTCGAACAGGGAAAACTTCTCGGCAATGTTGATGGATTGAGGAAGCATAAGCGCTGGTTAAGAAAGCAAAGATAATCTGTAGCGATAAAATCAGTAAATTACTTCCTTCAGAAAACAAACTCCATGACCCTCACTGTACCTATCGAAATCCAATCCAGCAGAAAGAAGTTGGTATTTGCGCTGATTGCCTCCATCGTATTTGTAGCCATCGGTGCCTGGATGCTGGTGGCTGAACCCCTGACAGACAATATCATTTTCGGCAACCCGACGTTTGTGCTGGTTAGCGGTGCCACCTGCGTTGCCTTTTTTGGGCTGATGGCGATCATCCTGCTTTCCCGTCTGAATAAGCCGCTGAAAGGGTTGATCATTACGGCTGAAGGCATAGAAGATCATTCAAGTGTCACGGCTGCCGGCTTTGTTCCCTGGACGGATGTAAGAGGAATAAGAGACACCAGGGTTTTCAACCAGCAATTCATTGTAGTAGTGGTACACAATCCGCAGGAATACATCGACCGGCAGGGTAATTTTTTCAAACGTAAATCTGCCCAATCCAATTTTAAAATGTACGGCTCACCGGTAATCATTTCCGCCAACTCGCTCACCAGTAAATTCGAGGACCTGAAGCGGCTTTTGCAAGAGCAGCATTATCAATTCAAAAACCGTCACGCGCATTAACTCACTGCTGACGGGCGCACCATTCTAATAGCTGCGGATAAAAGGAGGCAAGCGGTTTATCTTTATTTTCCCGGTAAAGTTTTAGCAACTCCTGGTTGAATTCGCGGAAGCGGATAAATCCACGCCGGTCAACCATCATATCCTCCCTTTTGCCGATGACAAATGCCGCTGTTGCAGCGTCGTATACATCTTCCACATATACGCAGAACGCAGCATGCGTCATGTATTCATTGAATACGCTTACGGCATTTCCATAAAAATCAGCGCTCGATGACCGGATTGTCCAGATCGCTCTCTGTGAAAAAATACTGTCGACTTTTTTCGCATATTTATTGGTGGCCGGGTTAACATAATTATGATCTATCTCGGTAAAAACCACGCCTGAATAAAGTCCTTCCTTTTGCTTCTCACTCAATACTCTGCTGGAATCATACCGCTCAGGACCGCAAACAAACATTACATTTTCACCAAACCTTACGTCGCCCTGCCAGGTGCTATAACGCTGCGTGCTGTGCGAGCCACCGATCAGGGGCGAGAACACCACGCGATATGACTGGTATTTATTATTAGGGAAATTTTTCTCCAGCCATTGCCACATAGCGCGCATCGGCAACAACTTTTCAGCGCGTGCTGCCTGCTGATCATAAAAGGATTTATTCTCGCGATAGAATTTTCTGAAATTGGACTTATTGGCAAAATCTTCCACCAGTGGTTTGAGCCTGCCAAACAGACTGCTATCGGCCAGTTCATCGCCAAACACATAATAGTAAGGACCATTGTATAATAATTTCACTTTGCCTTTCGCCGCAGCCTTCCCATCTATATTAAAGGCGAAACTGTTTTCCCTGAAATTGTAGTATTCCATTGCCACCACACTATCCGGAAAGTTCAACTGTTTAAATACCGGATGATTCATCCAAGGCTTAAAATAGTTGACAACACGCTGGTAATAATCACCTGTCTTGTAAGGGTCCTCCGAGCGTTGGCCTGAGGGAGAAAGTGTCCAGATAATGTTAGCCAGTTCATACACTTCGGGGATATCATAGCGCACCCGGTCTTTGTGTTTTATTATGTATTCGTTGGAAAAATGTGCCGTCCGGTAATTGAAATGAAAGCGAAGTGTAGTCTTTCCTTTCGGAGAAGCAAAATTCAGGTAAATGTTATGCGCGTACGGTAAATTGTTGTGGTAGTTAACTTTCAGACTGTCATTGCCAAAATAAAAAACGACATACTCACCGGGATAAGCATCCGTACCCGGGCTGATCTTGTCTTTACGACTGGCCGTGAAAATGGACAACTTAGGCTCATCCTTAAATCTTATTTTGAAGGTATCATTCGGGCACCAATAAACTGTGGAAAGAGTGTCCTCGATATGTTGGGAAAAAACAGGCGTTAAAGCGAACAGCAATGCCGTCAGCAAAAGCAGCTTTCTCATTTGGGGGTGGTTTTGATTTTACTATTAACGAACGAACTCAGGAAAATAGTATGGTAACGCGCACGGTGAAGGTGGGGATTAAACAACAATTCCTGATTCGCGAAGACAGGAATCAAGAATTGACGATTGACGACTCACGATTGTCGCGCCCTTCGAAAGCCTCAGCGAGCGCCAGGCATTCACATATTTACCTATTGCCAGCTCGCATTTATGCAATTCCGTTAATTTATGCATCTGGAAAGTATGCGTACAGTCCTGTTATCAAGTTTATTGTTTATCAGCGGAATAGCTGATGCACAACTTAACCTGCCCGAAGAACCACAGATAATCGGCATGATTGCCAAAAGTGTATTGGGTGTTAAAAACAACAAAGTATTTATTTACAAAGAAAACGCAACGGCCTGGCAGTCGTACTTCGAACTTCCGTTTACGCCCGACTCCGGCACAACCAGAGTTGCCAGCGAAAAATCCGTGTCTTTTATAGTCGCAGACACCGTTTATTTTACCGATTTATCGGGAAAGAAAATAAAGCAACTTGCCAAGAACCAACTACTGCAGGATTTCCTGAAATCCGGCTTGCAGCAGCTCTCTTTTGAAGACGGAACAATGGGTTGTTTTCATCATGAAAAGAATGAACTTTCTTACACATATCGAAATGGCCAATGGGGAAATCCGGAAATACAAAAAACCGGGCGTCAGCGCCTGCCCGGTTGGAAAAGCACCATCGATCCGGCCGTCGTACAGGAATTTGTTGAAAGCCTGAATGGCATCATGCAACATCCTTTCGACATCGCCCTGAATGATCTCGGATTTAGAGAAGCCGATTACCGCGCGTACAAAAAGGAAATCAAAAAACAACGTGCGGCACAGACGTTCTTTTTTCCATTCCAGGAAAAGGATTTCGACCGTGTTTCACTCCTCGTAGACTCGATCAAAACCATGCCGCCCGAAGCACTGGCGAAAGCATTGTTGGCGGACGAAGGTTTTTACAGTACCAATTCCACCTGGAAAAGCATCATTATCACCAACCAGGCAAAACAAAAGATCTCTATTCAGTATACAAACAGTACAGGATCCAACACCTATTCGCCCTGGACCGTTGATCTCAACGGTTATAGTTTCACCACCACGAGTATGGCAATTACCGGTTTTTTAAATGAAGTCTACCCCGGTTTTATCAATCCGGGTGAAACAAAAATGGCCTTGATGACGAAGATTATCAGGAGCCTGTTGTGAGGGTAAACAGCCGTTGTAAGTTTTAAGTAGTAAGTAAACAGCTCTTGAACCGGTTCGCTTGCCTTCGGTTCTGGAAGGTACGCTCCTGAGGCACCTACAGGCGCTCCCTGAAGCGCTCTAAAGGCTGACAGCTCATCTGCTTTTTTCAACACTTCCGGCTCGTATCTTCGCTAACCAGTCAAAATAGACACTGCCGACATCTGAAATTTGTCTTATCAGTATTTTTTTACGCTATAACTTTCGTTTTCTTCTGCTAAATTCTGGTGAAAGATGTATGCTGATTCACCGCTTTATTGCGGAAGTATATCCCGGCTTTATGAATAGCCGGGCAAGAAAGAGGGCTTTCATGACAAATGTACTTTGGCAATTGTACGGGGAAAGGAGCAACTTTAAAAGCTGGTATTAATCGTTTTTGAATTGCAACCCCGCTTTTTTCAACTCATCCTTTAACACCGGCAACGACGCTTTACCCATACCATGCAGCGCGAGAATTTCCTTTTCCGTATGTGCTGCCAGTTTTTCAATGGTATCGATTCCATAATGTAGCAAGGTGTTACGTGCCGGCTTACCCAGTTTTCCCAGAAAATTATCCGGTACCGCCGCCTCATTGGCACATACCGGGCAAGTAGGACAGTCGCTGCTTTTGTAGTACCGATGTCCCGCCGGGCAGGTTCTGAGCGTGCGCGCTGATTTGGCCATATTACTAAGATAAGGTAAAAGTCGAAGGAGTATCAAGTGCTTTTGTTGATCTAAAACCAACAAGGGGGCGAAGGGCGGATCAAGGCAACCCATTCACGATTCACGATTGACGATTCACGCAGCGCGCCTCCGGGAAGCGCAGATGCCTGGTGCTATTCTTCAACTAAAATACTAATACCGTTAAGAGGGTATTGCAAACTCCAATCATTTGCCGCATTTTTAAGCAAAATTTCTACACAATGAAAAAGTTCCTGTTCCTCGCTTTTGCTGTTTTAGCTTTCGCAGCCGGCGTGGATGCCCAAACCCAGAATCTCAAGAAAGTAAGCGAACTCAAAATGCCGAAGACTGCAGACGACGATATGCCCGGCACACGCGGAGCCGCCGTGGTTTGGCACCCTGTTTATAAAAAATACTACGCCTCTTTCGCCGGCAATGTCGCCTTTCCCATGGGTATTTTCGATGCCACCGGTAAAAGAATCAGCGACGACGAACTCGTTACACAAGCCGATACCCGCGGACTCTGGTACAACCCCGCTACCAAAGAAATCTGGGGAAATGGATACAGCGAATCCGGCTGGTTTAAATACACTACCGATAACAAAGGCAATATCACCGAAGTAACCAATGTGCTGGAAGGCATGTATCAACCCAATGACCAGTGCGTAGGCACGTACGACCCCGGCGCCAAAAAAGTACTTTTCCTTTCCGGCAGCATTGTTTACCGCTACGATAACCAGGGCGAACCCACCGATTCTGTGGTCATCCGCTGGAACCGCAGCAAAAAAGATGGTATTGACGACTACCAGGATATCTACGAAACACCCGAAGATTACAATGCCGTTTCTATGGTATTCACCGGGATCAAAGGACAGGAACTCGGCTTCCTCAACGTCACCAATAAAGAAGTGGAGCTTTATGATGCCAAGACCGGCTTCCTTGTAAAAAAACTCGCTTTTCCCGAGAATGCACCGGTTGAAATGATGTTCGGCTTTTCCTATGCCAACGGTATCTACTGGATATTCAACCAGGAGCTGCGCAAGTGGGTCGGCTACAAATAATATTTTTTTCGGGACGGAAACAATAAGAGCGGTCGCCACTATGGTCGACCGCTTCTCTTTTATAAAAAGTAAAACGGATCCCTGAAAAACCCACCATCAAACATCGCAGTCGTTTCCGCTCCATTACATAAACAAGCTTCGAGTGATTGATAGATCGCTGCCTTGTCCATATCCTGACCGATAATCACCAATTCATTATACCGGTCACCGTATTTTTTATCCCATCGCTTTTCAACCTCCTCCTGGTTTTCTAAAAAAGAGGCATAACGTATACGCTCACTGTACGACATGCTGCACCACCAGACACCCGCCTTGTCTGCCCGCAGACTTCCACCTGCCTGACTCCAGTTAAGTGCCTCGTCCGGACGGCTCGCCAGCCAGAATAATCCTTTGCTGCGAATGATATTGGTGGGCCAGTTATGCTGGATGTATTCCCAGAAACGTTCCGGGTGAAATGGCCGCCGGCTGCGGAACACAAAAGATGATAGGCCATATTCTTCCGTCTCCGGTGTATGTTGTTTGCCCAACTCTTCAATCCAGCCCGCAGCCTGACTTGTTTTTTCAAAATCAAAAAGACGCGTATGTAGAATGTCGGTCAGTGGCACCCGGCCTTTTTCACTCGTGATGATGCGCGCATCGGCATTCAATTTCCGGATCATACTCCGTAAAAGCCCAAGCTGCTCTGCCGACACCAAATCCGTTTTGTTCAACACAATCACATTGGCAAATTCAAGTTGGTCGGTAAGCAGGTTCACCAATGTCCGGTTATCACCCTCCATATCGCTTGCGCCTTTTTGCTGCAGCGTTTCAACAGAAGAAAAATCACGGATGAAATTATAACTGTCAACCACCGTTACCAGCGTATCCAGATCGGCAATTGCACTGAGATCGATATTATTGTTTTCGTCCTTATAGGTAAAGGTCTGTGCCACAGGCAACGGTTCACTAATACCGGAGCTTTCTATCAACAGGTAATCAAAGCGGTCTTCCAAAGCCAGGCGCTCCACTTCTTTCAGCAGGTCATCGCGCAAGGTGCAGCAGATACAACCGTTGCTCATTTCCACCAATCGCTCTTCCGTTTTACTAAGGCTGTTCCCGTTTTTCACCAGTTGCGCGTCGATGTTTACTTCACTCATATCGTTCACGATAACGGCCACGCGCAGGCCCTCTCTGTTTTGAAGCACGTGATTTAAAAGAGTCGTCTTACCCGCGCCGAGAAAACCGCTTAATACGGTTACCGGCAATTTTTTCAATTGCATAAAAAAAATAAGTTGAGAAAAAGATTAATAAGAATAACGGAATATCAGGCAGACAAAGGCGGACCACGTCCGGCGGGTAACTGAACGGGAGAATAAAAAAGTGAAAAGAACTGCGAAGAGAAATAAGCCTCTTCAGCAGAAATAAGTTTGGGCAGAAAAATAAATTCCGGCGTCGCGGCACTTGTTGTCGTATGAAGACATATACCGCACATGACATGCAAAGTACTTTGTTCGATTTGTTGGTGTTGGGAAGAATGATCAACTTTCACCGGGGCATCATGCCGATGCCATACATAACCCGGTAAGCCACCGGCTACGTATACGAGCAACAGTAATAGTACAGGTAACAACTGATATGATCTTCTTAGACGCATCCTATATTTGCAACAATGATGCAAATATAGGATATTCACCCGTACCGCCTTATTGTTTGCCTTTACCGGTGCAATCCTGTAACATTCTCGTCCATCATACGTTAAACTTCCCATGCGCACAATCTCACTCGTCATCCTTCTTTTTTCCTGTTCGCTGCTGAAAGCGCAGGACTGCCCCTGTCTGCAGGAACTGAAATTTGTCAGGCAACACATCGAACAAAACCATGGAGGTTTTAAGAAGCGGATCAAAACACCGGAAAACAAAGAATACAAGGCCTTTGTGAAAAAACTGGAAAAAGAAATCCTGGAGGATACCAGCGGCAGGTATTGTATGGCTTTTCTGAATAAGTACATCTTGTATCTCCAGGACCACCACAGCGGTATCGATGAAAAACCCGTGGTCGTCAATGAAAGCGATAGTGCTTCATTAAAAACGTTTTTCCAATCTTCCCTGTACACGCAAACGGAATGGATCAACAATTTACCCCGGGCAGACCCGTCGGATCCTTTGCAGGGCGACTACGCAACAGCGGACAGCTCCTATGTGGTGAGGCTCATCCGCAGCCCCGCCGCCCGAAGAGATTATGCAGGCGTTATTCTTTCTTCTAAAACTCCTCTATGGAAACCCGGTCAGGTGAAATTCGAACTGAAAAAGGAAAACGATTCGTTGTGGGAAGTATATGCGTATATGCGAACGCATCAGTTGATGTATGAGAAAATAGCTACCAGCGAAAAAGTTCCCGCGCTGAATGGATGGTATAAAACAACCATACCTGCTCCGGGAATAAAAGATGTGGGACTGGTTGAGTTTTCTGTCCTCGATAGCCAGACAACCATGCTCAGCGTCAGTAGCTTTAGTGCAAAATTTGGCAAGTCACTGGAAGATGCTTATAAAAAATACATTCCGCAGATCAAAGCGCATCCTTATTTTATCCTGGATGTTCGTAACAATGGCGGAGGTTCTGACCAATCATATAAAACCTTGATGGAACTTATCTATACCGGTCCCTACGACGGCGATGTGATGGAATACTATGCAACGCCGGCCAATATCGAAGCTTATGAAGCTTATGATGCGTCGCTACGCAATAATCCCGATGCAGAACAGGATGTGTTTAAATATCCTATCGCTTTGATGAAAAAGGCCCGGCCATACAGCTTCACGGCATTTGACAATGGTAAGGCACAGCGACATATATATCGGGAGAATACAGGTTTTCCGCTGAAGGTGGCGATACTTTATAACAAAGGTTGCGCGAGTACCTGCGAATCACTGCTGATAGAAGCCCTGCATAGCAATAAGACCATACTGGTTGGTGAAAATTCCGGTGGCTATACGGGATACGGCAATGTGATGAAAACGGAAACACCACATGGACGTATACTGCTCTGGACAACGACGGTATATCGTGAAGAATGGAAATACGAATTTGTGGGCATACCACCACATTATCGCATCCCGGCCGGCACCCGGGACTGGTCGGACTACACCCGTCGACTGATGCAGAAAAAAGTCGACGAATGATGGTGTTTTTCTCTTGACTTCAGGCTGTTAAGCAGGCTATATTTGCTTTATGGAAAAAATGAGCAGAGACGGAATGCAATTGATCGGCATTGCATTACCACATAAAACATTCAATGCAAACGGACAATCGGCTATTGATTGCGGAAATCATTGGATGGCGTTTGAAAAAGAAAATGTATTCAACCGCATTCCCGGCAAGGTAAACAACAATGTATACGCGGTGTATTATGATTACGACGGTGATCATACGCAACCTTACCGCTACTTTATCGGCTGCGCTGTTGCACCGGGTACAGTGGCGCCGGAAGGACTAGATGGGTTGGAAATTCCGGGAGGAGAATTTGTGAAACTGACAGCCAGCGGCGTGATGCCGGATTGCGTGGGCGCTGCCTGGCAAAATATCTGGCAAAGCGATCTCCAACGAGCCTATCGTTTCGACTTAGAACAATATGACGAAAGAAGTGCCGACTGGCAGCAAGTAGAGGTAGATATTTTTCTTTCGGTGTAAAGCTCTCCGGGAACCTGAGAGAACACAGGAAATTGATTATTCACGAGTGACTTATTCACGATTCACTATTGACGATTCATGCTCGCGGCAGCCTCGTAAAAAAAGAGGCTGCCCCTCTGAAGGAGCAGCCTCTAAACCAATCTGCAGATTACTAATCTTTGAGCAACCGTACAGACTCCGATTTTCCATCTTTTGTGATCACCTGTAAAAGGTAAATTCCTTTTACAAGCGGTCTATTGAAAGTAAGCTGAATCGGTGCAGCTGTTTGTTGTTTGAAATCTTTGCGTATCACAATCGCGCCGGAAAGAGAAATAACCCGCACACTTTCCACGGGCGTTGCACTCACGATGTTAACCAATCCCTGTACAGGATTCGGATAAACTTTCAGCGGAGTCGTTCTATCGCAGGCAACCTGCTGTGATACCACGTCGCTGTAACGGTATGCATCATCACGGTCGGTCATTTTCAATCGGTAGAACCATTTGCCGGCACCTGCTTTATCATCGCGGAAGCGATAGGTTCGCATAGAACTGTTGAATCCGGCGCGGCCTATCTTTTCAAAGGTGATGCCGTCAGCACTTCTTTCGATGTCGAAATGAGAGAAGTTCTCCGCATGGGCAATTTCCCAGGCCAGGTCAACAGCACAAGGCACCTGCTGCGCATCGAAGCGCTCGAGTGTGATCGGCAATGTAATGACCGGCGTCACCGTGAAATTGACCTGAGCAGTGGAGTAACATCCCTGGTCATTGGTAACAGTCAGCGTATAGGTAGTGGTGCCAATACCCGACGACAAAGGTGTAGCATTCGCCATATAGGGATTGTTTACCCTTGTGGATGGCGTCCAGCTATAGGTGTAGTTACCTGCACCCGGATTTACCTGTGGCTGGAATGCCGGCGGCGTTGCACCGATCGGGATAGTGATCGAAGGAATACTTACCGCTGGTGCCGGAGTAGCAGATGCACCTACTACTGCCTGACTGGTAGCAAAGCAACCGTTCAGATCCGTAGCTGTCAGGGTATAAGTCATGTTACCGGTCACCTGGTTGATAGTAGTTGTGGCGGCAAAAGGATTAGCCAGGCCAGTTGCCGGCGACCAGGAATAGCTGATGTTCTGTACCGGCGTTACACCGATGGTTGCACTTGCATTGGCACACACTGTTTGCACAGCCATAGACGGCAGTGTCAGTTGTCTGGTATTGATGATAACAGAAGACGTACTGGTACAGCCGGCTATTGTTTGAGAAATGGTAAACGTGAAGCTCTTGGCTGCGTCAGCAGCAGCAGGAGTAAAGACCGGCTGTGTCGCTGTTGTACTGGACAGGGAACCGGCGGAGATCGCAGGCGCTACAGTCCAGGTAACAGTTCCGGCATTGGAAGGATCACCAAGTATAATAGAACTACCTACGCATACCACAGCGTTGCTTCCGGCTTTCGGAGCCACTATTGTCGGAGTAAGCGTTTTCGAAGCAGTAGCGGAACAACCATTGGCATCGCGTGCAGTCAGTGTATAGGTTGTCGGAACAGTCGGGTTACTGCGCACGGTTGATGTCAGTGATGTTGGGGTAGTAACGAGCGCTATTGGTGACCACTCATAAGTAGTCGCGCCAATTACGGTAACACCGGTTCCCAGATTGTAAAGGGAGGCGGAAGGACACACTACATCATCTGACATCGTGATCTGCGGAGCATTAACAATTACCGTCACACTACCGGTTTTTGTACAGGCTACGGCACCGCCCGCACCATGATACGTAGCTACTACAGTGTAAGTAGTAGTGGCGACAGGGTTTGCTTCAGGCTGCGCAACGGCAGTACTGCTGAGTCCGGTAGCCGGAGACCAGCTATACGTAACACCAGGCAATGCAGGCAGACCAATTTCAGTACTTGACCCGAGGCAGATCGTTCTGTCCGTCATCGCTGGTAAGACCGGAGACTCATCGATAATGATATGAACAGTTGAATCTTTCGTACAACCTGTTTCGGTATCTGTAACAGTCAGTGTGAAATCCTGTGACACGGCCACCAGCACCTGTGGTTCAGCAGAGGCCGCAGAGGTACCGTTTTGATAAGCTGCTGCGGCAGGTGTCCATGAATAAGTATAGCCGGCAAGTGCAGGTGATCCCAACTGTATTACTGCGGCGGAGCATGAAGTCCAGTCATTACCAGGATTGTTAACGATCGGCTTGATCGTAACAGTAGCAGTGTCTTTAGTGGTACATCCGCTGAGATCATCTGTTACAGTTACAAAATAGCTGGTAGTTTGTGTTGGTGTTACAGTCGGATTGGAAACCGTCTGTTGTGCACTTCCCGCACCATTCCACAGATAACTGTAACCGGCTACGGCTGTTGCACCAATAGAAACTGGGGTGGCCGCACAAACGGAAAAATCTTGTGCACTAAATATCGGACGTGACCAGGCCGGACCATTCACATGAATGACTTCGGAGCAGGAGATCGCCGGGTTGTCGACATTTGTAATGGTTAACGTAATATCTCTTTCGATTCCATCAGTAAGAGATATTGTTTCGCCTGTAGTGGCAGAAATACCACCAGCGGGTGAAGCAGACCAGGCATAGGTCCAGCGGTTGGCCGGAAGACCGCGTGGTACTGCACGAAGCGTCACTTCACCGAATGCAGTAGAAGGACATCCTTGTTCGGCTTCCACATCGATACGCACGATCGGACAACCGGGTTCTGCGCCACAGTCGCCTACAACTACTTCATCACTGCAGGTAACGCCGAGATAAGAAACGCTCAGACGATAAGTAGTAGGTGCACCAACAGATGCCGATACCGTGGTCATTGCCTGGTTGGTTGGACCGGTGATGGCACCAGGACCCGAAACTTTTTCCCACAGGTAAATTTTACCTGTAACATTGGGAATGAGATCGGGGGTACCAACAGTACGCGGACCGCAGTAATTTTCACCCGCGTCAACAGCGAGTACAGACACAACTACTTCATCCACGAATGCACACTGACCTTTTGTAGCAGTGAGCTGGTAGGTGAAAGAATTAGGATTTGGCAATTCACTGCCGGCATTAAATGTGGTAGTGCTTGCAGAAATATTGGTCAGGTAATTACCCGGAGCCCAGGTAAAAGTGAACCCTGTTTCATTGGCACTTCCCAGTGTAAGTGTTCCGCCTTTGCAAACGGCCTGATCGGCTCCTGCAAAGTCAGGCACCACCGGAGGATCGACAACGCTTACGGTTATCTGATCGGTCGTTGTACAGGTGCCTCCGCCAGAAACGGGAACCGTCATACTCAGGGTGTAAACCGTGTTTACGGTCGGAGACGCCAGTGGTTGAGCAACGGTTGGATCGTCGAGGCCGGTTGCGGGACTCCATGAATACGTAACACCAGCCAGACCCGCAGGAGGCAATGTACCGATACGCACCGGTTTACCACCGCAACTGGCAGTAGTGGCAGGACCTGCATCAGCTGTATAAGCATTCACGATGGCCTGGCCAACTTGCTGACAACCTTTGTTATCGGTTACGACAACAGAATAAACACTGCTTGCAGTGGGAGTAACATTAATGGAAGAGGTGGTGCCGAGGCCGGTTTGCCAATCGTAAGTATAAGGAGCTTCGCCACCGGTAACGTTGGCTGCAATGGTAATTTCTGTACCGATACAGGTGGAGTAAACATCACTGGCAATAGCCGGCGCCTGATCGGCGCTGACGATAACAGCGGCAACATCAGAAGTACTCACAGGATCGTCGCCGCATCCCAGGGGAGGCAACACGACACGGCGATAATAACGGCTTGCAGCACCAGCAGACGGCGTGTAATCTTTTTGCGTTCCCAGACCAGGAATGTTCGTCCACGGACCAGTGGGGTTATCACTAACCTGCCACTGATAACGGGCGGGAATTTCCATCTGGTAAATAGCTGCGCCGTTTCTGTAAAGAACAGGGAACTGATCCGAAGAGGCAGCCACTTTATTGCCGGTTAATAATTGCGTAAATCCTTCCGCACAAACCGTTTGGGTTAATGGCCCTACCGTATTTTCTGTTGGCATCGGAGGACAAAAACGGAACTGCATCATTGAAACATCGGCGGAGTTTGCACTCGTATTACCCACTACGGTTTGCGGTATCGTTACCGTAGCACCGGCAGAAGTAAGGGCCCCGGAAACATAAAGCACATTGTTTCTTGCCGCTAAATGGTTAGCCGTTCCGCCATTGGGCGTACTGGCTCCGGTAAACCGGTAAGTACCGAACACAAAACGTCCGGTAGTGGTAAACGCAGCTATATAAGAACTGGAATTGGCAAGCCTGGTGGAGCCGTCTGTTGTTACACCATTCGCGACGTTAAGTGTCGGGATCGCGATATACACTTTGTCGTTGTCCACTGCGAGCTGTGATCCTGATGAGTTCAGAAAATTTCTGACGGTAAAAAACCTTGTAGCAAACAGTGTGCTGCCATTGTGAGCATCGATCTTTATAAGATACGCACCACCGGTTGTTCCATCGGTCACATTCACACGGGGTTCACTCAAAAAACCAGATGTTATCATATACAGTGATCCGTTGTCATACACCATACAAGGATTATCAGTGCCTGCTGCTACGCCTGCCTGATGACTGCTATAGATCACCTCGCCATTTGCACCAAATTTTGTCAGCACATGCAAAATCGGCGAGCCGGCAAAAGAACTTCCGTCCGTAACCGGATAATCGGCAGAAGTGCTGGCGCCATATAAAAATAATTCTCCGCTACGTGCGGCCACTACCGGTATAGACTCATCTGCAGCACCACCATATAGCAAACGATACACAGGATTACCGGAGTTGTCCAGTTTTATAACACCATAATCACTCGCTCCTTTTACGGCACTTCCGTTTGTGGTCGCAAAATTGTTATCAGCAGCTATTACTCTTACCAGGTATGCATTGCTATTGTCAGCAGCCAGTACTGCTTCTGTAGCAGTAGCAGATCTTCCTGTATAGCTGGTATATATTATGGCACCTGAAGCATCTAATCTTTGTACCACCTGATCAAAGCCTGATCCGGTAAAACTGCTGCCATTCGTTGTTTCTATATCGGTAGAAGTAGTGGTGTAAGTAACGTACACATTGCCATTGGACACTTTCATATCCAGCCCGGCATTTTCAACGCCGCTGCCACCGAGGTAAGCAGTATTAACCACCGCACCATTCGACGCATCCACGCGTGCATAGATCGCATCCGATCCACCACCGGCGCCAACAGATCCGTTGGTCGTCACAATGTTGGTGGCCGTAGTAGTACCGAGCAGGTATAACATACCATTGCGGTATTCCATCTTACGATATTCCAGCGAAGTAGTGTTGGGCGCACCTTGCGGCATATAACGCGCCCATACGATGTCACCATCGATGTTCATCTTAATAAGCAGTGCTTTACGTGCCGTGCCTGTGGGAGCTGCACCGGTAGTAACCGCGAAGTTGTTGGCCGTGGTAGCCATCAGTTGATAGCTATTGCCTGCTTCATCGGTCACCAGCGCATTCGAAATGTCCGCTCCGGCCAGGTTAATGGTCCGGCTATTGTGCACATACCCTTGTGCCGCAACAGTCAGGACTCCGGAGCCGCCAAGCAGAAGGAGAAAGACGACGATCAGTCGTTTCCAGAGAGTGTAGTTTTTTTTCATCAGTAGGGATTTTTGTCTTTATACAGGATAAAAGGGAAAAACCGGTAACGATTAACGCCACCGATCAATGGACGGGTTGATAAGGCAAGTCCTTATTTATGTAGCAAAGGAGGAGAAACGGAGTATAATCGCAAGGAGAACGCTTGCAGAAAAAGCAATTGGTTTTGGCTCATAAAAAGATATTACGGATAAATAATTTCGGTTAGTTTCACAGGGATCGATCAGGCCGGATATTCACTATACTGACCGTGTGCAAGTACGCGATATTTGATGGGGCTTTTTGTAGAAATGCAGCTACAAGTTTACCCTTGCTTTGTTTTTTTAATCAGCATTCCGCCGCATGTAGTATTATTGCATTGATTTCCTTGCATCTTATTCCAATTCCTAAACTGCTCTCGTCCGATGAACCCTAAAATTCTCATTGCCGATGACCATGTTGTAGTCCGGCTTGGTCTCGAAATGCTGATCCGCAACAATTCACAGGTTTCCATACAAATAGAACACGCCACTTCAGGTGATATCGTCCTTTCGTTTTTGCAACAACAGGAATTCGACATGTTTATCATGGATATGAACATGCCCGGATTGAATGGTCTCGCGCTATTGGAGAAAGCTATCAAGCTTCAACCCCTGCTGAAGATCCTGGTGTTAAGTGTGAACCCGCAAGAATATTTTGCACCCAAGTGTCATCAACTCGGCGCTTATGGATTCGTTTCAAAAAATTCTGGCGACGAAGAATTGAAAAAAGCGATCCTCTCGATCATGGGCGGCCACCCCTATTTCCCCGGTTACATCAGGCACACAGAAGACAACAATACGCCCGCCGGCAACGACATGCTGAAACAATTGTCTACCCGCGAACTCGATGTGACTATGTTACTATTACAGGGAAAAGGCACATTGGAAATTGCCGCCGCACTGACCATCAGCCCCTCTACGGCCAGCACATTCAAAGGAAGAATTTTTAAAAAACTGCGTATTACATCGTTGCTGGAGCTCGATGGTCTGGCACGCCGTCACGGCCTGGTAGCACATTCAGCTTAACAATACAAACCGCTCCCGGATTATTGGACCTGATCGTTATGGCCGCTCCGATTTTGTTTAACAGGTCCTGCATGATCAGACTGCCATTGCCATTGTCACCCGGCAGCCTTTCGGTATCATGAAAAGCTTTCATCGCTTCTGCGGAAAACCCGGTTCCTGTATCCGATACACAAATGGTAATACCTTCAGCAGTTTCTTCCGCTGACAGCCTGATCGTGCCTTTCCGCGTATGCTTACAGGCATTGTCCAGCAGGTTGCGGATAACCGCGGAAAGAATATTTTTATCTGTGCTTACAGAAAAATCAGCGTCCGCAACTTCGAGTTTATTGCCACTCAACTCAGCTATCGGCCCATACAGTTCGCTTGACTCTTCGAAAAGTTCGCGAATAGAAAACTCCGATACCGTTATTCTAAAATCTTTGTGCTGACTACCCGCCCACGTAAAAAACCGTTGAGTAAAATCATTCAATGAAGCCGTGCTTACTTCCAGCAGTGAAAGGTATTGTGCCATTTCTTCTTTTGGCATTTCCGCATGACGGCGCGCCATTGTACTCAGCATCGTATGCATGAAGCGTATCGGCGACCGCAGATCATGCAACAGCAAAGTATTCACCATGTCTTTTGTGCGATTACTCTGCAACAGCTCTGCTTCTGAAAACTGCAGGCGCGAAACCGTATCCGCCAGGTTTTGGGTCTGCTGCCGGATCACTTCTTCCAGCCGTTTGTTGCGCCGTATCAATAATCGTATTCTTATCCTTATCACAAGAAGCACCAACAAGATCAGCAATGCCAGTACAAGCAGGTAAAACGACCAGGTCTGAAAGAAAGAACGCTTAACAGAAAAACGAAACATCAACATATCTACTGCTTTCGCTCCCGTCATTTTCTTTATCTGCACCTCGTAGTCACCGGCAGGCAGCAGGTTTAATTGGACCTGTCCGTCATCGGGTAATGGCAGCCACGCATTGTCAATGTCTTTCACACGATACACAATGCGAAGGTTTTCCCGGTTGCCAAAATAAGGGCTGCTCACCCGTAACGAAAAACGGCGATAACCTGAAGACAGTTCCGGCTTGTGATCACCCGCAAAATCTATAACTGAATCCTCGAGCCTTATTTCATCTATGTAAATTTTATTGGAGGGAATGTCTGCCGGCAATGTCAAAGGATCAAATTGTACCAATCCTTCTATCGATGGAAGCGATAGCCATCCGTTGTTAAGCCAAACATAGGAAGGCGTTGATCCGCCATTGAATTCATTCGTACGCAGACCGTCAGCAACACTATACAAATAGAAATAAGGGTCTTCTTTTTTTCCACGTGCATAATCAAGCAGTGCCTTTCTTTCCACTTTGAAAAGCCCGTTATTGGTCGGCATCCAGAAAAATCCTTTGCCGTCCTCAATGAAAGCATGCACCGTCCGCATGCCTGTGAATCGCGGAACCGGCACTGGTTGCACCTTTCCTTTTTCATATAAATAAAAACCAGCTCCGTAAGTGGAGATCCATATTTCGCCTTCAGGCCCGGGCACGACAGCTCTTATAGTAAACGAGTCCAATATGGTCCGGAAAATTTTGTTCCGGGTGTAGTCATACCATTTCAATCCATATTGCGTAGCCAGCAGAAAAGTATCCCGCCCATGCTGCACCGAAGACATAATATTAGCTGGCCGTGGTATGTTCCGGCTGTCAACTATTTCATCTTCCCGGATTTTCAGCAACACGCCACCGGTTGTTACCAGCAGCGTTGTTGCGTCATATTTATCTGCATAAATAGAGGAAGCCCGCGTATCCAGATCGGAAACCTTTGTGTCTTTGCCTGTCTGGATATCATAATGTCGCAGCACAGCATTTTCCCCATAATAAAGAAACCGGTCATTCAGCAGACATACCGAAGCGCCCGGACGATGCGCCAGATGTAACCGGCTATAGCTTCCGCTCTCCTTATTATACAGATAGCGTTCACAGATCACTTCGTCCTTGCGTGTAACGGCCTGTGCGAAGAAACCTTCGTCCCTTGCATTGTCCGCCATTTGCAGATATTGAAACTCCTGAGCCGGAATAATATAAAGACCCGATATAAGCGAACCGATGTAATATTTTCGATGCCGGGAATGATAATAAACGGTATTGATGGAAGGAATCGCCAGTTTCTGCAAGGCGATAGTGCTGATGATGGTCTCGTTTTCAAGCCGCACAGCATATAAAGTAGTTCCGGCATATACATAATGCTGTTGATTTTTGCTGGTACAGATAAATTTTCCCCGTATAAAATTTTTATCCGCCGCCAGCGGACCTTCCAGCCTGATTTTTTTTTGTACCACTTTTCCGCCGTACCACAGTTTCCATTGACGGGGATTCTTAAGCGAAATAAAATATTCGCCAAACATAAGCCAGCGGTTGTTCCAGAATTCGGGTTCAGTATAAATCAATTCTCCGTTCCCATCATGCCCGTAATAAAGATTCCTTTCGATCACCGTATACGATTGCCCGGACAAACCAGAAAATGCCAGCGAATAGGACAATGTGGAATGCTGATTTTTCTGCCGTGGTCTGGCATTTGCTTCCGGAGGCAGATCCGCAACTACCTGAGGTATGGATGCCCGGGTATGGTCATCGGCTTTTATCGAAAGCAATTGACCGACACCGGTAACAATAAAAACACGCTGCTGGCTATCGGTAACGGCATTGCGCATACGTTCGGTTGTGAGGCCGGGTATATTACGCGCATCGAATGTTTTTAAATTTTTACCGTCGAAACGGACGAGTCCCATCTCCGTACTCAACCAGCAATAACCCTGTTTATCAAAATTGATATTGCTTACACTGTTTTGCGGAAGGCCGTTTTCTGTATTAAAATGAATGATGCGGCGATCTTTGTTTTGTGCGAAAGACAGCGAGGGGAGAAAAAATAAAAGTAACAAGCAAAGCCTTTTCATACGGCTGTGCCATCGGATTGCTCCGGCAAAAACGGATGTTACGCGATTGTTTGTCAATTAAGCCATTCATTAAAAACTAAGCCTGCCGGAAAGTAATTCGTCTAGTTCTGTGTTCCATCCTGTTGCACCTGCTCTGCCGTCATTCCCAATACTGCGGGTGTTTGTATACCCAACAATCCTAAATACACGTACAGTTGTCCGCGGTGATGCACTTCGTGTTCTGTCATCAGGCGGAGCCATTTCCAGGACGGCAAGGCATGCCCACCAGGCCCCACGCACATTTTTGTCAGTGCTTCCCCTTCAATTCCCGCGATCACTTCTTTTGTCTGCCGGTGCATTTCATCAAAGTATTGCAGCAGTGCCGGCAGATCACCGGCCAGTTCGGGCCCGCAACCCTTATAGGCATTGGAACGCCCTGCTGCTACTTCAGCAAATAAATATCTTGAGATCGCGGCGATGTGACGGACCTGGTCGCCTAATGTGAATTTTCCGGATGCATAGGCCCATTCGAGCCTGTCGGCAGGTATAATTGATACTAATTTACGTGTACGTAACCGTATTTTCTCGTAATAAGGCAGAAAAGACGCAACAGATGTTATTTCCATACAGCTCGTTTATGTCGTCGACGTTGAGTTTAGCGGATAAGTAAAATGAATAACGTCCTCGGGTAAGCCGCCTGTTTTCTGATAAAAATTCAGCGCATGCTGATCAGGACGGTCTGCCTGTACGAAGACTTCCCGGTAGCCCTGTTGACGGCAGTACTCCTGCAGGGCCTTCATTAACTGCGTACCAATACCCTTTCGTTGCTGCTCTTCGGATACAGCCAGGTCGTATACATACACTTCCGCTGAAGTAAAATAGACCGAGTGCAGAACATGGGCGGTCAATCCGCCCACAATCTTCTCCTCTTCTTCCGCAACAATAAAAATTATGCCCGGGTTTGTCAATAAAGTATCGAGGTATTCTGCCGGCGGAACAGCAAAAGGCTCCATTTCAAAAACCCGTTCATATAGCTTTATCAGGCCGGATAATCGCGGCCGGTCATGCCGGGCAAGCTTGATGAGATTCATAGTAAAAAACAGGGCACTGCTGCCCTGCATTTAATTTTATTATTCAAGAATAAACCGCTGCACACCATTTTCTGTTGACAGGAAATAAATCCCCGCAGGACAGGATGATAAAGGTATCGAAATCAATCCTGCATTTTTCCGTTGATCGAACCACACGCGGCCAGACACATCGCTGACCTTGATCTGTTGTGTATTATAGAGGCGAAGGGAAAGATTTTTATTACGTACCGGATTATTCAGGATCAGGGCAGATCCGGCGCCGGCACTTACTGAAATAACATTGCTGTAGGTAAAACGTCCATCGTTATCCACCTGTTTGATGCGGTATTGATGACGGCCATTGCCCGGCGCGCGATGAATAAACTGGTATTGCTGTTGTACTAATTCATTACCGCTGGCCTCTTTTCTTCCTAACGCCTCCCAATCACCATTTTGCAACTGATGTTCGACAACAAAATAGTCGTTGTTGGTTTCTGAAGCGGTGGCCCAGTTCAGTTCGATATCGGAACCCTGCCATTTATACGTAAACGACAGCCAGTTAACAGGAAGTGTAATGGAAATAGTAGCCGTGAACATCGGACTGGTAGTACCGTCTCCGAAAGCTACCGCCCACAAGCGGTTGGCGGTGCCGGTTTTACCAACGGCAACACCATTGAGGGCTTGTGTGGTACCGGATGGCTGGGAACTCCAGCTTGTACCGTCCCATTTTAATATCGTACCGGCATTACCTACGGCCCACATATTGTTAGCATTGCTGCCGGATATCTGGTTGAGTGTAACAACACCACCGGCAGGAGTACGGTCGGTCCAGCTTACGCCATTCCAGTGAAGTATAAAGCCCGTGTTACCGGCGCTGCCGCTGCCGCCAACTACCCAAACATTGTTGGAAGCAGAACCCCAGATACCTCTCATGCCTGTATAACCCGATGTTACCTGTTGGTCCCAGGAAGAAGCGCCCACATTCCATTTTGCAATCACACCATTCAGCCCCGAGGTGCCTACCACCCAAACGTTGTTGGCATCGGTTCCCCAGATTTTTAATCCCGCAAAGTCTGCGGGCAGGCCTGCCGTGCGTGATGTATAAGCAACTCCATTGTAATGTACGAGTTGTGCACGTGTAGGCGAACTGGCAGCGGATCCGGAAAACCACACGTTGTTGGCCGCTGTGCCCCAGATGCCGCGGATTGAACCGCCGGCCCAGCCGGTAGCAGCAGTGACGTTGGACCAGGAGGTGCCATTGTAATAAGTAAGCTGGTTGCCTGTACTTGCTCCACCGGCCCAGATGTTAGAACCATTTGCGGCCCATACGGCAAACCGCTGCGCAGACACCGCAGTGGTCATCTGCGTCCAGGTACTGCCATTCCAGACTTGCACAAAACCGTTGTTACCGGCTGCATAAGCCGTATTGGCATCGGGTGCGTAAACATCAAAAAGCGTATTGACGCCTGGTTGCGGCGTAAAAGTTGACCAGACCTGAGCCCGGAGTTGCAACGAGAAAAAGGGAAGGAATAAAAGAGCAGGTAAAAGTTTTTTCATGTAATTGGTTTAGAGGGTAACCACAAAAATAATCTTATTGCCGCATCAGGTTGTTCTTTTTTGCACATGGCGATCCCCCCTTCAAAATGATTTAAAAAAAATATCTTTTTTTGTCCCCTTATGCTTTATTAAGTTGTCACTTCGTTATAAAAATAAACTCATGAAAGAATTTCTGCTGTTACTACGTGAAAGCACAGATCTGACACAAATGACGCCGGAGGAAATGCAGGCTGATATGCAGGCGCATCTTCAATGGATGGAAGAACTCGTGCAAAAGGGACACTTCAAGGCTGGCAATCCGCTGGATACCGAAGGCCGCCACATCAGGGGCACGAACCGCCTGGTTACCGATGGCCCTTACGTGGAAAGTAAAGAATGCATAAGCGGGTTTTATTTTCTGCTCGCCTCTTCGCTCGAAGAAGCGACAACCATTGCATCCGGCTGTCCCGCGTTGAACAATGGAGGCATGGTGGAAATCCGTGAAGTGATCGAAACACATGCAGCAGAAGGATAACCAACTGGAAAAGCTGACCGCCCATCTTTTCCGGGAAAATGCGGGAAAGATGGCGGCTGTGCTTAGCCGCCGCTTCGGCCTGGAACAACTCGATACGATTCTCGATTGTATTCAGGATACATTCGAAGCGGCACTCACCCGTTGGCGCTACGGTAACGTACCCGATAATCCCGCAGCCTGGCTGATGACCGTGAGCCGTAATAAACTCATCAATGCATTGAAAAGAAATGCGCGGATGAACCTGGAAGAAACGATCACTACGCAGGAAACCACAACACAACCTGACTTCGTTATCGACGAGCAGCATATACTCGACAGCCAGCTTCGTTTGTTACTCGCCTGCTGCCAGCCCGTGATATCGGAGAAAAATCAGATTATCCTCACCCTGCATATTCTCTGCGGATTCGGGCTACCCGAAATAGCTAACGCATTGCGCATGCAACAGGAGACGGTAAAAAAAAGCCTGACACGCAGCAAGGCTTTGCTCCGGCAACAACCACTGCAACAACTCACACAGGCCTCCCCAATCGACGGCGACCGTTTACCGCTTGTCCTCACCATTCTTTATTTACTCTTCAACGAAGGTTACAAGACTACGAGAAAAGCAAAAGGCATCGATCCGGATCTTTGTTACGAGGCGATACGGTTGACGCGCATTGTATTTGACACCGTGACCATCAACCGTGAACAAACTGCCGCCTTGCTGGCATTACAGTTTCTAACATTGTCCAGGTTTCCCGCAAGACTTACAGATGCGGGAGAATGGTTATCACTCGAAGAACAAAACCGCGACTTATGGGATCAGCGTATGATCACCGAAGGCTTCTTCTATTTGCGCAAAGCCACGCAGGGCAAGCAAATCAGCCGCTATCACTTCGAAGCGCTCATTTCCTCCATTCATTGCTGCGCAAAGATGTTCGGAGATACCGATTGGCCATCCATCGTAATGCTTTACCGTCAATTGGAACAATTGCATCCGGAAGATGCTTCACTTACCCTTAACCGCATCATTGCCGGAAGTTATTATTCGGATCCGCTGGATTGTCTGCACGAATTGAACGGCACAGCATCTCTCCATCAAATTCCCGGCTTCCTCCTGGAAGCCGCCAGAGGCCACCTCCTTCAGCGCGCGGGTTTATACGCCGACGCTGCAAACGCTTATCTGCTGGCTAAATCGCTGGCCCAGTCCCCCGTCGATCAGTGCTTCCTCGAAAAGAAAATAAAAGCATGCGGCTGACAGTACGCAGCTCTGTCAATTTTATTGCCCGGGCAATATGACGGAATAAATGGTCGTTAAGCCTTTTGTAAACCACTGCTTCGCTTTGCAGTCTATCTTTGATCCTGATCTTCAGACAAACATCACTTCGCTTTTATTTATGAAAGGAAAACAACTCCGCCGGTGTGCGCTCACACTGATGGCTATCGGAATTTTGTCTTCATACGGACAATCAAAACGACTCTCGTATGAGCAGACTTTCAAAAGTCAGCCGAATGCCATATACAAAGAGGTTCCCTCTTTTGTAAAATGGTTGGGCGATGATAGTATGCTGATCAAAGAAAAAGGCAAACAGTTTATCGTGCACGTTGCTTCGGGCAACCGCAGCGCATACAATGAGCCGGCTACCCAATCCTCTGTCAGCGCTCCTAAAGACGCACAATACTATGTGCCGTCGCCATCGGGCGACCGGGCAGCGGTTGTAAGAAAAAATGACCTGTATATCCGCAATCAGCAGACGGGCGCTGAACAACGCATTACGCGGGATGGCAATGATTCATTGCTGAATGGCGTTGCCTCATGGGTTTATGAAGAAGAGATCACGGGTAAAAAGACCGCCTGTATATGGTGGAGCAGGGACGGGCGTTATCTCGCGTTCATGCGTTTTGATGAATCAAATGTTCCGGTCTTCATGCTCTATCAATCACCAGGTAAAACCGGTAACTGGCAAAAACAACGTTTTCCCCAGCCCGGCGATCACAATCCGCGCGTTCGCATCGGCATTGTGGAAGTTGCCACATCCAAAATAACCTGGGCTGATTTCAAGGAGAACCATGATCAGTATTTCGGCATCCCGTTTTTTGCCCCCGATAATCAGTTGTGGGTAAGATGGCTTAACCGCGCGCAGAACAATTTAAAACTATACTCCGTAAACCCGCTGAGCGGTAGTAAACGCGAAGTATATGATGAAAAGCACCCCACATGGGTGGCCATCGGCGAAGGCGTCAACGTTCGCTTCCTGGAAGACGGCAAACATTTCATATTACGTTCCTATCGATCGGGATGGCCTCATTTTTATTTACATGAAATGAACGGTCGTGAGATCAGGCAACTGACCAGTGGAGAATACAGTTGCGGATTTGTCATCAAAACAGACCCGAAGAAGAACCTGTTGTGGTTTACCGCCCGTAAAGAAAACTCGGCCCGCACCGATATTTATGAGATGAAATCTGATGGAAAAAATCTCCGTCGCGTAACAAAAGGTGACTACAATTTACAGGATGTGTATTTTTCTCCTTCCAATAAATACATCGTTGTAAAACGTTCCAATATTCATACACCCGATCAGTTGGTAGTGCTGGATTTCCAGGGAAACACCGTACGGGAACTTGGCAATGCCAAAGGTGCCGATTTCGACAACTACGCGTTGCCGAAGAAAACTTTCAACCGCGTTAAAACTACGGATGGTAAATATGATTTGCCTGTTGTGATCACCTACCCGATCGGGTTTGACAGCACTAAAAAATATCCGATGATGTTGTATGTCTATGGTGGTCCCAATGCCGGCAAAGTATATGACGAATGGAATACACCGCTCGCCGATATCTGGTGGGCGCAGGAAGGCATGATACAGGTAACGGCCGACAACCGCAGCAGTGGCCATTTTGGGAAAAAAGGGATGGATGAAATTCATCGCCGGACCGGCATCATGGAAATCGAAGATTTCATGGCAGCAGGGCGATGGCTTAAACAACAACCCTGGGCCGATACATCAAAACTGGCCATCATGGGTTATAGCTTTGGAGGTTACATGACCTGTATGGCATTGACCTATGGCGCCGATGTATTCAACTACGGACTTTCACACTGGCCCAATACGAACTGGAAGCTTTACGACACCCATTACACCGAACGTTACATGGATTCGCCGGAGGAAAATCCCGAAGGATACAAGATCACTGCGGTAGAACATTATGCGCATCGCTACAAAGGCTTCCTGCGTATCGTACACGGTACGGCCGACGACAACGTTCATCCGCGACATGTACTGCAGGTTGCCGATACCTTGCAAAACCTGGGAAAACACTTTGAACTGTCGCTTTATCCCGGTCAGGGTCATGGTTTCCGGGGAGACAAATGGCTGCACAACAAAAATGAAACGGCCCGTTTTTATTACCGTTACCTGTTAAACAAGCCCATTCCTGATTTTTTGAAGTAAGTCTGTAGATTTACGCCAAAGAATAAGTGTTATGGATCGTTCTTATGTAGAAGACCAGGTGTTCGAAAAACAGGATTTCCGTCAGAAGCCGCTCCCCAAGGCGGAGTACGACAATTGCCACTTTGTGCATTGTCAGTTCGACAATACCGATATGTCGGAAATTCATTTCGCGGATTGCCGGTTCGACCACTGCAACCTGAGCAATGCCAAACTGCTGCAAACCGCATTCAAGAACATAAAATTCAAAGATTGCAAGCTAGTGGGCTTGTTGTTTGATACCTGCAGCGAGTTTTTATTCGAGGTTGACTTTGAGCATTGCACACTCAATTTCTCCTCGTTCAGTAACAGAAAAATGAAAAAGACTTCCTGGCGCAACTGCACATTGCAGGAAGTTGATTTTACGGGTACGGACCTCACTGCTGCCATTTTTTTACAAACCACTTTGTCCGGTGCCCGCTTTGAGAATACGGTATTGGAAAAAACCGATTTCCGCACTGCTACGCTGTTCTCCATCAATCCCGAGATCAATAAAATGAAGAAAGCGAGGTTCAGCGCCGGGGGAGCATTGCTGTTACTGGATAAGTATGAGCTGGAGATAGAAGGTTGAAGGTAGAAGGCAGAAGGAAAACAGCCGTTAGAGGTAATGCCTTTGCGCCGCTGCTCCTTATGCGGCTTTGCGTGAAACCGAAGCTGCCTTTAATGACTCCCTCGTTTTGACTTTTGAATTTTGACTTTTGAATTCTTCGTCGACTTTAACTTTTCCCTGATAACAGGCCTTTTATCTTCGCTCAAAACCAACAATCATGCACAAGCTTATCCTCGCTCTCGCCTTCGCGGGTGCCACCTTATCTGTCAATGCCCAGGACTCCACGCCGGTAACAACTGACGTTCTTAAAGCAACCATCCTCAGTCCCGGCATCAGCTACGAAAAATCGATTGGTAAAAAACATACCCTTTACGGACAAGTATATGCCAGTCCGACCATACAGTATTTTTATTCGAGCAATCTCGGCAGCGAGTTTGACTTTTACCTCGACCCGGCAGCCCTGGTTCAATACCGCTATTATTACAACCTGGAAAAAAGAGCCGGTAAAGACAAGTTTACACGACTCAACAGCGGCAACTATTTTGGCGCAACCGTTCAGACTTATCTGTCAAAAGTAAGGCTCGACAGCGACCATCTCGAAGAATCCAAACGTCGCCCGGTTACAACTATCGGCGCCATTTGGGGAATGCAACGTAACTATGCCAAACGTTTCAGTCTTGATATCAACCTCGGCGCCGGCTACCAGTTTGCGTCCGTTTTAACGGAAGACATTAACTATAATTTCGTTCGTCGCACCGAGGGCCGGTTTACACTCATTGCAGATATAGGGATCGGTATCTGGCTGAACAAGCGTTCCTGATCTTTTAATAAGTTGCCCTTCCCTTCGAGAGGCCGAAGAATCGGCCTCAGGGGGCACAATTCACTTATTGACTTATTCACTCCCGAGGCTTCGGGATGACAATTCACGATTCACGCTTCACCAGCCCCACCAACACCAGCCCAAGCGACACCACAATACTCACCGTACGTATCGTGTGAAGTTTGTTCCACGGAATTTCAAAGCTTACACGCAGTTGCTCCACATCCACGCTCGTCAGATCCGCTTTATCCAACATTTTATTCAACGGCACATTTCCCATGATCGTTACACCAAATGCACCAATGGCATAGACCAACGCAGCCGCCAGGAACAAATAAAACTGCACACTCATACCTCCATGGTAAGCCAGCCACGCGCTGAGTGGCAGCAGCACCACCGTTGTTACAAACGGCAGGAGGAAAAATGGATTCAGAATCGCACGATTGATGACCTGCATCGTACGTAAGTAGTCACTCGCCTGCAACTTGTTAAGACCGGGATTCACCGAGCAACTGTATGCGTAAAATACACCGGCCATCAGCGCAAGAAAAAATGCAGTGATGAAGACAATGATTTGCTGAACTGACATATTCTTTTTTTAAGACATTTTTAATAAGAAAGACCCGGAGCCTGATGCACGTACTGTTCCGACGACAATTGCATCAACATGAACAATGCTACATCCTGCCGGGACACTTTAAGCTTGAGTCCGCGTTCCTCTTCACCAAATCCGTGACGGTATTGCCCCGTTGCGGGTCCATCAGTCAATGCAGCAGGACGTACAATGGTCCAATCCAGGTTACTGTTCATGATATAACGCTCCTGTACCTCATGATCGCGGTAGGCTTCGCGCAGCATCAGGCCAAACATTATATGTTTCCAGAAAAAATTCAGGTGAACACGACTATCTCCGGCGCCCAATGTTGTCTGGCAGATAAACCGGCGGACTTTATTTTTCTGCATTGCTTCGATAACATGACGCGTACCCTCAGAGCGTATCGTTCCTTTGCGGCCAGCGCCCAATGTCGACAGCACCGCATCTTTGCCTCTTACGGCTTTCTCTACCGAAATGGCATCCATCACATCGCCACTCATCAATTGAAGATTGTGATGACGTATTTGCCGGAGAGGTTCGGGATTGCGGGAGAATGCCGTTACACGATGCCCGAGCGAAAGCGCCTGCTTAACCACTTCGCGGCCTGTAGTGCCTGTTGCACCTATGATCAGTAGTTCCATAAAACTTATTTTTTACTGTGAGTTAATAAGTCAAAACTACCGTGGCAACAAGGGGATAAATAGTAAGATTCCGACAAAATGATCAGGGCATCAATGTATGCTCGCGGAATTGCAGAGAAGGTTGTTTGGTAAATTCAAGCGGGGAAAAACCGGTGAACTCACGGAAGGTTCTGATAAAATGAGATTGGTCGGTATAACCGTTTTCAAACGCAACATCGGAGAGCTTATCGTAGCGGCTTTCTTTCAATTGATTCAATGATGCCTGGAAGCGGCATATTTTTGAGAACATCCTCGGCGACACACCAATGTACTGGCTAAACCGCCGCTCGAAGGTTCTTTCCGTCATGCAAAGTTCTTTATGCAGGGAACGGAGCGACGTTTCACCTTTGGAGCGCAGCAAATGGGTAACCGCATATTGCAACACACCGTCGACTTCTTTTTTCTGCAGCGAGATCAGTTGCAACAGGTAACCGGATATCAGACCGATGTCATGACGCATCGAATCCGACTCCTGCAAACGCTCGGCCATACGCATACCCGGCGCTACCGGCAGTAACGAAAGATCAACACAAGCATCCGTAATCTCCTGTGCGTTGAAACCGAAAACACCACGCAACACATGCGGATAAAAATAAAAAACGAGCAGCGTTGATGACCCCTCCGTCACCAGGTCGATCGGCCTTACTGTTTGCCCGTAAAGGAAGAACGGAGCCGTTACTTCGCGGCTTTCCCCGGCTTCCAGCGGCTTGCCGGAACGGTGAAAGATGACACCGGGACATCCATCGGCAAAGAAGCGGAACGACTGACCTTCCCCGCCACAACGCAGCACACGGATGTATTTTACATACGGCCGCAGTGCCGGTTCCGGCACATATAATTCATGATCTGGCAGGGGCGTTATCATCTGGTGGTTTTAAAGTTACAGAAAAACGGAGGAGACGCCGGAAAACCGGTCCGGTTTCCGCCGGAAATACAAACCTCGCCGATATGGCCGGAAAAAAATAGAACGGAACCGACATAGGACAAAACCCTTATCAGCTTTTTGAGGTACCAGTTAGCCAATAATAGAAAAGATTGAGCAAGCGGTAAGGAGATCGTTGACACTTGTCATAAAATAGCTAAAAAAGGGGAGCGGTATTCTTTCTTCTCACTTTACATTATACCTTTATTTCATTGAAAGACACCTAAGGCTTAATGAAGAAGCTGCTAACCGCATGCATCCACTTAAAGACGAACTATATCAAAGGTTAAGGACTGACTTTACACTTTTCGATTTTTTCCAGGATTCAGGACCCGATGGTTGCTGGTACAGGACTCTCGAAAACAGTCAGGAGTGTTGGGCTAATCCAGGCCTGTTGAAATTATTGGGTTATGCCACTTCATTACCCGACATACCTGAGTGGACTCAACTCAGTGATCCCGAAGAAACCAATGCGCTGGACAACGACCTGCGCGCCTCATCCACCACAAAAAGTTTCACCCGCATCCTTCATTACCGTCATCAGACAGGTTTCCGCCTGCCGATGCAAACTACTTTATTACCTGTGGCGGATGCAGATGGCCGCGTAGTCAAAGTACTCGGGCTTGTAAGATTATTACAGACCGGCCCTGACGCACTCGGCGAACTTTACCAGCAAAACAAACGGCTCAACGATATTCTCGCCGGCAGCAACGCCGGGACCTGGGAATGGGATGTATCCACCGACCGGCTTACCGTCAATACACAATGGAAGATCATTGCAGGAATTGAAACAAGCGATACGTTTTCAGGAAACGACTGGCTCGCCTATATACACCCCGATGACCGCGCAAACAGCAAAGACACCCGCCGCAAATACCTTTCCGTATCGGCAGCCTATGAATGCGAGTACCGCATTAAAAGCCCGATAGATGAGTGGATCTGGGTGGTCGAACGCGGCCGCGTATCACAACGCGATGCGAACGGACGATCTTCCCGCGTATCCGGCACTTTGCAGGATATTACCGTCCGCAAGACCGCCGAACTTGCACTCATCACACTTCGCAACCGACAGGAACAAACCAATCAGGCTGCGCGCATCGGCACCTGGGAAATTGATCCCGTAAGTCTCAGCCTCACCTGGAACCAGGTGACCCGCGAAATACATGAAGTGCCGGACGAATTTGTTCCGGAGCTCAACTCCGCACTCGGCTTTTATACAGATCCCAAAAGCAAGGAAGCCATCACAACCGCTTTTGCCAAAGCAATTGAAACCGGAACTCCTTACGATCTGGAATTAAAGATTACCACTTATACCGGCAAAGAAAAATGGGTAAGAGCGATCGGCGTTGCAGAAATGTCTGAAGGCAGATGTGCATGGCTGTATGGAACGTTCCAGGACATTAACGAAAGTAAAATGATACAAGTGCGGCTGAGGGAAAGCGACGAGCGGAACCGGATCTTCGTGGAACAGGCACCGAATGCCCTGGCCATGTTTGACCGCAACATGCACTACATTGCCGCATCACAACAATGGCTGAAGGATTACAACCTGAAAGGCCAGTCAATCATCGGCCGTTCGCATTATGAAATATTCCCCGAAATAGGAGAAAGCTGGAAAAAGATCCACCAGCTTTGCATGATGGGGGCCATCGACAAATGCGACGAAGCCAGATTCGTACGGCAGAACGGCGCCGTTCAATGGATCGCATGGGAAGTGCGGCCCTGGTATATCCGCGACGGCGAAATCGGCGGCATCCTGATGTATACGGCCGATATTACCGAACGCAAACAGGTACAACAACAATTGCGTATCAACGAAGCACAACTGCGCGGCGCCTTTGAGAACTCCACCACCGGTATGGCACTTGTTGGTCTCCGCGGCGACTGGCTGAAGGTCAATAACAGCCTTTGCAAATTCATCGGCTACAGCGCGGAAGAATTGTTACAGATCCGCTTCCAGGACATCACACATCCCGAAGACCTCGATGGTGATCTTGACCTGCTGGAAGAACTGCTCGCAGGCAAACGCGATTACTACCGTATGGAAAAGCGGTACATCCACAAACAGGGACATACCGTATGGGCGCTGCTTTCCGTATCACTCATCCGCAGCGCCGAAGGACAACCACTGCACTTTGTATCGCAGATCAATGATATCACCGACGAGAAAAAACTCGCACAACTCCGTCTCGCCATTCAAGATCAGGCTTATAGTTTTATCGCGCATGAACTGCATGAGAACTTTGCGCAAACCTTAGCCGCCACACGCATGTTCATCGAGTTATCGATGGATGGCAACCAGGACAGGCAAACATTTTTACAAAAAAGCCTTGAGAACATCGAGACACTTACACAGCAGATACAGGCACTCACACAAACCATTGCTCCTACCACACTGATCAACGAAGACTATTTCAGCCTCATCGGCGACCTGGTTGAAAACTATACCGGGCAGGCTGGCATGAAGATCCGTTACGACTTTGATCCCGATGTCAGTTCCGCCGATCCGGCAACAGGTTTTCATCTTTTCCGCATCCTCGAAAACCAATTGAAATCGGCAGCCAGGCGGCAGGCTCAAAAAGTATCGATCATCATCAGCAAAGGACAACTGCTGCACATTAGCGTAAGCGATGATGGCATAGACCATTCCGAACATGATACGGAACTGCTTATGTTGCAAGACGATATTATCACACGCGTGGAATTGGTAAAAGGCAAAGTGAAAAAGCTCGGCCGCGCAGGCGACTTGCAGATATTGTCACTGGACATTCCGTGTTAAACATTTTCTGCCAATATCATTATTCATCGGATTATTTCCTTGTATCTTTGTGCCGCTTTGTACAGGATAGTTGCTATTATATTACTCCTTTCATTAACAGCCCAGACTTTCATGCGGGGCGTTTACTTCCTTGACTATTATACCAACCGCATGGCTTACGCCAAAGATTGCGTCAACAAGGCCAGACCGCAGCTTCATTGCGACGGTAAATGTCAGTTGATGCAAAAGATCAAAGCGCAAGAGAAGAAAGAGCAGGAAAACCAGGAGAAAAAAGCAGAACTCAAAGTTCCTTTACTTGTACTTTCCTCCCGCTCCTTTTATCACACCGGCGAATTGAAAACAACCAACAACACTACTGGTGAATACGCTGTATTCCAGGTAGCGGCTACTGTTGATCAGCCTTCTTCTTTCTTTCATCCTCCCGCTGCTTAGTGTTCATTATCATCCATGTGCATCCGGTTTTCCGACCGGCTATGCAGACGTGTATTTATCTCTGAACACTAATTAATTTTTCCATGAAAAAATATGTTTTCATGGCCAGCATGGCCATGCTCACCCTCGTGTCCTGTAAGAAAGATGTAAACGATGATTCCGGCGAAAGTGAAATGGTTCCGCTTTCCGTTGAATTTGATAATATCGTTGGAGGACAAAATCTTTTTCTCAACACCGTCACCTATACTAATGCTGCCGGAGAAGATTTCAATATCAGCATGCTGCAATATTTTATCAGCAACATAAGCCTTCGTCGCTCCGACGGCTCCGAGTATGTAGTGAACCAGGACAGCAGTTATTTTCTCATTCGTGAAAGTGATGCCGCTACGCGTTTCGCCAGGATCAAAGTGCCCGAAGGCGATTACAAACAACTCAGTTTCGTATTGGGGGTCGATAGTCTTCGAAGCACCATGGATATCACCAAACGTACCGGCGTGCTCGACCCTTCAGGCGGTATGGAAGACGGCATGTACTGGGGATGGAACAGTGGTTATATTTTCCTGAAGATGGAAGGCACTTCTTCGGTTGCACCTGTTGATCCATCGGGCCAGCGCAAGTTCCGCTATCATATCGGTGGATTCGGAGGTTATTCTGCTCCCACTATCAACAACATCAAAAAAATCACGATCGATCTTTCTGCATCCGGCATTGCCCGGCCACGTAAAGGACGCAACGCTAATATTCATTTGATGACAGACATCATGAAGTTATTCAACGGCAGTACAACCATAAGTATCGCCTCGAATCCAACCGTGATGTTCGGTACTTACAGCAGCAGCATCGCCAGCAACTATGCTGCTATGTTCTATCATGATCATACCGAAAACTAATCCGGCATTTATCAAAATCAAAACTGTAGTTTATGAATAAACGATTCTGGTTATTCGGCGCAGGCTTTGTATTGCTGATATCTTGCAGCAAGGATATTGTGGGGAATTTTGCGGGCTTCCAAAAGCCCGCACATTTTCCCGAACCCACTTATGCTATCGAAAATAATCCGGTAACAGAAGCTGGATTTGAATTGGGACGAAAAATATTCTACGAGCCAAGATTATCACGCGACAACTCGATCTCCTGCGGAAGTTGTCATATTCAGTCATCTGCCTTCACACAACATGGCCATGATGTGAGTCATGGCATCGAAGACAGGTTAGGGAAAAGAAACTCGCCTCCCATCATGAACCTGGCCTGGAGCCCGACCTTCATGTGGGATGGTGGTGTATTCGATCTCGACCTCCAACCCATTGCGCCCATCACGGCGCATGAAGAAATGGATGAAAGCGTAGCCAATGTTCTTCAGAAACTGAAAGCACACCCCGATTATCCGAAGCTTTTCAAAAAAGCATTTGGCTCCGAAGAAATCACAACAGCAAAAATGATGAAAGCACTTTCACAATTCATGATCCTTTGTGTAAGCGCCAATGCAAAGTATGATCGCGTAAAGCAGGGAAAAGAAACCTTCACGGCAGATGAACAAGCCGGCTACACCATTTTTCAGCAAAAATGCAGCAATTGTCACGCTGAACCGTTGTTCACGGATTTCTCCTTCCGCAACAACGGCATCGCCATCGGTACCAACAATGACGAAGGACGTTATCTCGTGACGCTGAATCCGGCCGATAAATACAAGTTTAAAGTACCAAGCCTCCGTAACCTGTCGTACACGGCTCCTTATATGCACGACGGCAGGTTTTATACGCTGGATGCCGTGATCGATCATTACCGCAGCCGGGTGCAGAACACACCCAACCTCGATCCCTCATTGCAACCCGGGCGAGGCATTGCCATCAGCGATGACGAGAAAACAAAGCTGATCGCATTTCTCAAAACATTAGACGATAAAGATTTTATCACCAACCGGCTCCTGTCGGAGCAATAGATTATGAAAAATATATTATTACCCGCCATACTGTTGTGCTTGTTATGCGCTTGCGGCAATGAACCAGCCCAACCGGATCACGCAAAACATAACATGTTGAAGCACTCCTCCTCCGGTTATTGCGATAGCATTAACAACAGATTGATCAAAGAAGATACGCTCAAAGGAAGCCCGCAACGCACGGCCATGGCAACTGTCGGCGGCGTGCACGTACACATCGTTTATCATTCTCCCGGTGTGCGTGGCCGCGTGATCTGGGGCGGACTGGTTCCCTATGACCAGATTTGGGTGGCCGGCGCACACCAGGCCACAACTATTCAACTGAACGGCCCTGTGAAAATAAATGAACAAGAATTACCCGCAGGCACTTATGCTTTCTTCATCATACCCGGCCGCGATCAATGGACCGCTATATTCAACAGCCGGTATGAACAACATTTAACGGATGAATACAATCCCAAAGAGGATGTGTTACGCTTCAACGTAACGCCCGAAGACCACGAAGAGACGCCGCGACTTACCTACGCCGTAGACGGCGTGGATGATCAGTCCGGCGCTATTACTTTTCTCTGGGAGAAAAAACATATTCATATTCCTTTCACTTCAATTGCTACGAAATGATAAAATCTGTGGGAACAGCATTTTTGCTGTTGTTTGTTTCCCTGTCGTCTTATGCCTGCGATATCTGCGGCAGTGGCAGTGGCGGTGGCGGATCATACATGGGCCTGTGGCCTTCGTTCAAAAAAAGATTCATCGGGTTGCGCTTTCAGCAAAATGGCCTGCGCGACCATCTGGGTCCCGGTGGCAGTATCACTTACTTAACTACCAAAGAAACTTATCGCGTGGCTGAGGTATGGGGTGCCATAAACTTTGGACAACGATTCCGTGTGGCCGCATTCGTGCCGTATAACTTTATTGAAAGAAAAAACCAGGAAGGCACCACTTCCCGCAACGGCATCGGAGATGTGAGCGTGTCAGGTTATTACCGGTTGCTCAATCACCAGCAAGCTGTTGGTACTAAATTGCTGGAGCAAAATCTCTGGATCGGTGCGGGCTTCAAATTACCGACGGGTCAATACAATAAAGAAGAAAAGAATATCGAACAGGCCGGACAGAACACGTTTCAACTCGGCACGGGCAGCGCGGATTTTTCCGCTCACCTGATGTATGACATCAAACTCGGTAAAGCCGGATTAAATGTGAACTCGTCTTATAAGATCAACAACTATAACCAGGCTGATTACCGGTATGGAAACAAATTCACCCTGAACAGTTTGTTTTATTACCAGGCGGTGAAAACATCGAAGCTGGTTGTATCACCGAATACGGGTCTGTTGTATGAAACATCGCAGAAGGACCACAACACGCGGGAACTGGAAGTATTCGCAACCGGCGGTTATTCATTGATGGGAACGGTGGGGACAGAGTTGGCGGTTGGCAACATAGGCATAGGCGCCAATTATCAGCATCCGCTCAGTCAGCAATTAGGTGAGGGGAAAGTGCGCGCTCTCGACCGATGCATGGTGTATGTGAGTTACTCTTTTTAATGTAAAATAAAATCCCTCCCCAAAACGCAAGGGGAGGGAATCGTAGTGAACGGATCATCGCCTCTGTAGCTATCGCCGTGGTTTACGCACGGTTGTTGTCTTTGTTGTTTTTACTTTGCGCGGACCAACACCTTGTCTTGTGGTAGTCGTTGTACGTTGCGTTACCCGTCCTTGTGAACGGCCATTATTGACGGGTGTGATACGGCGTGTGCTGCGATAATGCGTGACAGAAGCCTGATGACGATTGTAAACGGTTACCGATGTTACGCGCACTGGTCTGTAAATACGTGGCGCCCGTACAATGCGGTGTGTGCGCACTACCACATATCGCGGGCGATAGGGTGCATAACGCACATAGAATACCGAATGACGCACCGGTCTCCAGGGACGCCACCAGGTTGGGCGTGCACGCCATGTCCAGGGTGAGGTCCAGATCACATAAGCAGGTGCATACACAAATCTCACCGACGGCCAGAACCAAACATTTACGATAATGCCTGCACCTTCTTCACTCACCGAAGGTCCGTGCGCATAGCGCGTACCGCCTGAGAGGAAGGATGTTGATTTGCCATCGTCTTCGGGCTCCACGATCTTTTCTTCACCATAAAGATCCTCGTCACCAACGATCTGGATGACGGCGGTGTTCTCGCCCGTCTTCTCCAGCTCTATCACGGCCACGTCCTGGCTTTCCGTGGCTGAGATCGTAGCCTGTAGTACAATCGTATGCACATCGCCGTCGCGGTGATCGATCACGCGGATATAATCGATATCGCCGTCGCCGTTGAGGTCGAGGTTGTTAACGTTGTTGCCTTCGGTATTGAGGGCTTTTTCAAATGCTTCGGGTGAAGCGGAGTTTTTGAAGAGATCGAGCGCCGCCTCAAGACTGAAGTTGTCTCCGGGCAACCCGGTTGAATCGGTCTGTGCCATAACCGGCATTGCCGCCAGGGAAAAGCACAGCGCTATTAAGTATCTTGCTTTCATAAAAGACTTATTTCATATAAGACTCAAAAAAAATGTCCGGGTTTAGCCGGACATTTAAAAAAGCTTTTGGGAAGCAATTACCATTCTGCGATCACGGTTACGCCGCCTTTGGGTTTATCGCCCAGTTTGGTTACGATTTTCGCATTTAGCGGAAGCAGGATATCTACGCGTGAACCGAATTTGATGAATCCCATTTCATCATTCTGGCGCACCTGCTGGCCAGGCTGCACGTAATTGACAATACGTTTGGCGAGTGCTCCGGCGATCTGCTTGGTGAGTACTTCTTTATTTCCTTTGCGGTAAACGACCGTGTGGCGTTCATTCTCCGTCGATGATTTGGGATGCCAGGCTACGAGGTACTTGCCTTTGTGGTATTCGCTGTACACTACTTCACCGGTCACGGGGTTGCGGTTAACGTGTACATTCAATGGGCTCATGAAAATAGAAACCTGTATGCGGCGGTCATTGAAATATTCATCGGCCTGCACTTCCTCGATCACAACCACCTTACCGTCGCAGGGTGCTACGATGTAGTTTTCGCCAACGGTGTAGGTGCGTTTGGGAATGCGGAAAAACGAAATAATGAAAATCAGCAAGCCCAGTGTGGCGATAAAGATCAGCGCGCTGATCACGGGCGCCTGGAAGCTGAGCAGGTAAAAGGAAAGCAGGTTGATAACAGCAAACACGATGGCCGTGATGGCGATTGTGGCTGAACCTTCTTTGTGAATCGTCATTGTTTTAAAATTGAGGTGCAAAGATAGTGGAATGTGTTTTTCCATATTGTATGGCCGGATCAGTGCCTGAATAGCATATAGATCAGCCAGCAGCAAGGCGTGGCGAGCAGCAATGAATCGAAACGATCGAGAAACCCTCCATGGCCGGGCATCATGTTGCCGCTGTCTTTCACGCCGGCTTTCCGTTTCAACAAGGATTCCAGCAGATCGCCAAATGTGCCAGATATGGCCGCCAGTGCGGAGATCACGACAAGACCTGTGTCAAAAACCTGCATCCGGCCTTTGATAAATAATAACGGAAACAGTACGCTGATGGCGATAATTGCCAGCAACATACCGCCGATTGTGCCTTCCCAGGTTTTTTTCGGTGAAATGGAAGTGAGCGGAGTGCGTCCTATAAACGATCCCACGATATAAGCCATGGTGTCATTTACCCAAATAGATAAGATCAGTACTACCGGAATCAAATAAGGCATCGCGCCCCAGTCTTCATACAGATCCAGCATCAGGCCCCAACTCAGGGATATATATAACCAACCCAGTGCGGCCATACCAAATGCATTGACCTGCAATCTTTTTTCCCTGAATATGCCAATCACCAGCAATACAAATCCGGCGATGGTCAGCGGCAGAGATGCATTGCCCCTGATACTGTAACCGGCTATATCGTATGGATGTCCGGCAAACAACAACATACCGCCAAAACCCAGCAGCATGAAGCCGAGTTTGGTGTAAGGATGAAATTGTACCTGTCTTATCCGTTCCACCAGGCGCAGGTATTCGTGCCAGCAACCAAAATGTATGATGGTAAATAAGAATAGAAAACTCCATGCATTCCACAGCAGACCGGCGATCATGATGCCGGCGAAGCTGAGTCCTGAAATGGCGCGGGTTGTAAATGTTTGCCAGTTGAATGCCATGTAGTTGTTTTAAGCGGGCAGCTCTCCGGCCGTTGATGCCGGTTGAGGTGTTTTATTGCGTAAACGCATCAGCAATATCACTACTACCGGAATCGCCAGCAGTCCCCAATAGCTGCCACCGTTGTCCTGCATGATCACTTCCATCGGTTTACCCTGCGTTTTCATATAGTACACCACGCTGATGGCGATGGCATTGTTTACAAAATGCGCCAGCACACAAAGCCAGAGCCGTCCGGTGTATTGAAAGATCAGGCCCAGCACGATACCGAGGAAGAGACGGGAGAAAAATCCGAAACCCGACAAATGCACGAGGCTGAATAAAATGCTCACCACGATGATGGCCACCCAGGGCTTGCCGGTGGAACGTGTCAGGAATTGTTGCAGACCTGCGCGGAACAGCGCTTCTTCGCACAAGGCAGGCAGGAAACCCATGACCACCAGGGAGAAAATAAAGTCGCCGGGGCTGTTCAATCCCATGATCGCGGCTACCTGGTCGTTATAGCTGTTTTCCAGTTTCACGAAATATTCCCGCCAGGAAGCCGGGTAAGGCAGTTCATGCCCTACAAAACCCAATCCGGACGAAGCGGCGAGGCCGGCCAGCATAATCAGGACAACAAGCGCGGCCTGCTGCGGCATGATTGGACCGCGGAAGCCCAGCAATTTCAGCGGTTTGCGGTGTAAAAACCAGGCGGTGGCAATGGCGGGCAGCAAAAACCCCATCACGGCATAAAGTGCCTGCACCATTTTGGAGGCGGTGCTATGCGCAGGATCTTTCATGCCTTTGATGATATCCACTTCAGGCACAAGGGCTTGCCACGCCAGATTGCCGAGTGTGGCGGCAAAAGCCGCCCCGGCGATCGCAAAGCAGATCAACATTAAAAAGCCAGCCAGCCACGAAATACCTTTTGCATCCTGATCCATAAACTTCGGTGATAAGTGTGTAAATTTGCAGGCACGAAAATAGAGGAGTGCGGGCAGATGTCCAAAGTAAAGCGCCCGCGTAGGATTATGGTAAAGATTGGTAACATTACATTCAACGAGTTTCCCCTGCTGCTGGCGCCCATGGAAGATGTGAGCGACCCGCCTTTCCGTGCTGTCTGCAAAGACAACGGAGCAGACCTCATGTACACGGAATTCATCAGCAGTGAAGGGCTCATCCGCGACGCCATCAAGAGCCGTCGCAAGCTCGATATCTTTGATTATGAGCGCCCCGTGGGCATTCAGATTTTCGGTGGCGACGAGGAAAGCCTGTCGCTGGCCGCCAAGATCGTGGAAGTGACCAACCCGGACCTGCTCGATATCAATTTCGGCTGCCCCGTAAAAAAAGTAGCCCTCCGCGGAGCCGGCGCCGGTGTGCTCAAAGACATCGACCTCATGGTACGCCTTACCGATGCCGTGGTAAAGTCTACCAACCTGCCCGTAACCGTAAAGACCCGCCTTGGCTGGGACGATAATACCCGCAACATTGAAGAAGTGGCAGAGCGCCTGCAGGATGTGGGCATCAAAGCCCTCGCCATTCACGGCCGCACCCGCACGCAGATGTACAAAGGTGAAGCCGACTGGTCACTTATCGGTAAAGTAAAGAACAACCCGCGCATTCATATTCCCATTTTTGGTAACGGAGATATCGACAGCCCTGAAAAAGCCGTTGAATACAAAAACCGTTATGGCGTCGACGGCATCATGATCGGCCGCGCCGCAATCGGTTATCCGTGGATCTTCCGCGAGATCCATCATTTCATGAAAACCGGACAACACCACACGCCGCCCACCATCACCGAACGCATCAGCGTTGTACGCAAACATCTGAAGAAAAGCGTTGAATGGAAAAATCCTGTGGTGGGCATCAACGAAATGCGCCGTCACTACGCCAACTATCTCAAAGGCCTGCCCAATATAAAAGAATACCGCAACCGCCTCGTGACCCTGAAAACGGAAGAAGAGATCAATGCGGTACTTGATGAAATAGCCGTGAAATATGAAGGGTACGAGATCGAAAAAACACCGATCGAACTGATCAATTATCATGAAAAATGTCCGGTATAAACCCGGGCACCCTGCGCTTTAATTTTTACCATGAATCAATCCACGCTGTCCGGTACGGCCGTGTATGCTGCACTGCTGCAACAATACGAAGCCATTGGTAACAAACTGAATGCTCGGCTGCGCCTGCTGAGCTTCCTGCGCTTTTTCCTTTTCTGTCTTTTTATTTTTCTTGGCTATAAATCCATGCGCACCGGCGATACCGCCTTCATCATCGGTACCGTTGCATCGATCCTGGCCTTTCTTATTCTTGTAAGAATATACGACAAGCTCGACATGCGCACATCTTTTTATAAAGCATTGGTGCGGTTGAATAAAAATGAAAAAGAATTCCTGGAAGGCGCACCATCCGTTTACGACAGCGGCGCATCTTACACCGATCCGCAACATTCTTATTCCTACGATCTCGATCTGTTTGGCGAACGCGGATTATATGCCTACCTCAACCGTTGCAGTACGGCCTTCGGCCGCGATGCGCTTGCGCAATTATTATTACACCCCGATACCTCCAACATTCCCGGACGGCAGGAAGCCATTCAGGAGTTAGCACAAAAGCTTGAGTTCCGCCAGCACCTGCAGGCCTACGGAAGCATTCACGAAACAAAAGAAAAAGAACTGCGCGAGCTCAAAGCCTGGTTGAAATCGCCGGATGGCTTCCGTAATAAAATCGCGTACTACCTGCTGATGATCTTTCCGCTGGCGCTACTGAGTAGCATGGTTTATGGTGTTATCACCGGCAGCGACAAAGCATTCGATGTAATGTATGTGCTCTTTATTGTGAACCTGCTGATCTCTTTCGGATTTGGCAGGCGCATTGCTGCACATCTTTCCGTTTCTACTTCGGTCAATAAATTATTGCAGCAATACGCCGGTCAGTTGCAGCAGATCGAGACACAGCAGTTCAATGCACCGCTGCTGCAACAGATGCAGCAGCGCATCACGACCGAAGGCCGCACGGCTTCGCAGTCCATCGCACGACTGGCCTCATTGTTCAATTATCTGGAAACGGTGGTGAACCTGCTGGTAAGTATCCTGCTTAATGGACTGTTTCAGTTTCATGTGCATGTATTGTATAACCTGGAAAAATGGAAGCGCAAACAGGGTGCGCAGGTAGAAGACTGGTTGAAGTTACTGGGAGAAATGGAAGCGCTGAACAGTCTTGCAAATCTTGCTTATAACAATCCTTCTTTCTGTAAACCGGAATTGAGTAAAACGCCAACACTGATTGCCGACGATCTCGGACATCCGCTGATCCGCGAAGAGAAACGCGTCAACAACAGCATTTCCTTTGATGGCCAGCAGTTCGTGATCCTCACCGGCTCTAATATGTCGGGGAAAAGCACTTTCCTGCGCACAGTCGGCATCAACCTGGTGCTGGCGCGTACGGGCAGTATGGTGTGTGCCCGCAATTTTGTTTTTTATCCGTTTGATGTATATGTGAGCATGCGCATCACGGATTCATTGCAAGACAGCGAATCGTTTTTCTATGCAGAATTGAAAAGGCTGCAAACGATCATCCAGCATCTTGAGCTGGGGCAACCAACTTTTATTTTGCTGGATGAGATATTGCGCGGCACCAACAGCAATGACAAGCGGAATGGCACGATCGGTCTTATCCGCAAACTGGCGGGTATGCGTGCATTCGGCATCATTGCCACTCACGATGTGATTGTGGCGGAGCTGATCCGCGAGTACCCGGAATATATAGCGAATAATTGTTTCGAAGCGGAAATAAAAAACGACGAACTGTTATTCGACTATCGCCTCAAGCAAGGCGTGTGTACGAAACTCAGTGCGTCGTTTCTTATGAAAAAAATGGGTGTAATAGAAGGGGATCAGTGAGAAGACACCATCTTCAGACCGACAATCGATCCGACGAGTGTGCAGAGAAAAAGGATCCGCAGAAAACTATACGGCTCCTTGAATACAAAAATGCCGATCAATACGGTGCCTACGGCACCAATGCCTGTCCATACTGCATAAGCTGTACCTAACGGAATCTCCAGGGAAGCTTTGTAAAGTAAATACATACTCAGACCCAGGCAAATGAAAAAGCCGGTCATCCATAAAGTTGTATTGGTATCTGCTTCACGTGCCTTACCGAGACAGGTGGCAAATCCCACTTCAAATATTCCTGCGATAATCAGTAAAATCCAACTCATACGCTATGTTTTAATGATAAAAAAATAGCCGGAAGACGGAAGAAACCGATTTTCATCTTTCCTTTCGCCTTACCGGCAATATAGTAACACAATAATCAGGCCCGGACTACTCTGCCAATGCCTTTCGTATCTCCGGCCCCGTTGGCGAAATACCGGGAGGGAAATAATACAACAGTTCTCCTTTTTCGTCTACCAGGTACTTGGAAAAATTCCACTCGGGTGCCGTGTTGTTCCATCCGTTTTGCTTCGGATCTGTGAGCCACTTAAATACCGGGTTCTGCGATTGGCCGGGAACAACCACGCTCTTCTTCATCAGCGGAAACGTAACACCAAAATTGCGCTGGCAGAACTGCGCGATATCTTCATCAGATCCTTTCTCCTGCTCTTTAAAATCATTGGCCGGAAACCCGATGATCACCAGCTTGTCTTTTTGTTCTTCATACAGTTTCTGCAAATCGGCGTATTGCGGTGTGTAACCACAATCCGATGCCGTGTTGACCAGCAATACTTTTTTCCCTTTCAGGGTGCTGAAATCAAATTCCTGCTGATCGTTGCCGGTAAACTTCAATGAGTAAAATGATACCGCTGCCTGTTGGGCATGTTCTGATGTGTGCATTTTCTTTTTGTTTTTAGTAAAGAACATCAGCGCCGGATAGATGGCCTTCATGATCTTTTGTCTTGTTGTCATACCTGTTGAATGTCTGTTTACGATCATAACATATGCAGCGAAAACAAGCGTCAGCACTAATACTACAACGAAAATCCTTTTTAGTTTACGCATGCACGGTTATTTTACATTAAAATAAAATTAGAATATGGTTACCCTACTAACCATTTCAACAATTTCAGTTTCCCTTTGAACGGAGGATACTTCATTGCCGGATCAAACCAGGTGGGCGTACGCAACACACCTTTCCGGTGGCTGAATATATTAAAGCTGTGATGACCATGATAAGCGCCGATGCCGCTGTTGCCTCTTCCACCAAAAGGCAGATGATGATTGGTGGCATGCAGGCTGCTGTTATTGATACATGCATTACCCGAAGGCACATCCTGCAACCACTGCGCTGCTTTCTTTTTGTCCGATGTATAAACATAGAACGCAAGCGGATCGGGATGTTTCGCAATGATATCGAGCGCTTCTTTCTTATCGTTAAATCCGATTACCGGTAGTACGGGACCAAATATTTCTTCTTCCATTACGGAAGCACCTGTTGAAATATCCGTCAGCAGTGTTGGTTCTATATAAAGTGTATCGCGGTTTTGTTTACCGCCATGCAACAGTTTTCCCTGTTGCAGATAACCACTGATGCGATCGTACTGACGATGATTGATGATGCGTCCGTACTCGTGGCTTTGTTCGGGGTTACCCGAGAAAAATATTTTCAACGCTTTCTTCATCTCCTCCACCCATTTATCTTTTACCGATTCGTGGATCAATACATAATCGACGGCGATGCACATCTGACCGGCGTTGGAAAATTTGGTCATGGCGATACGGCGCGCCGCCACTTTTAAATCTGCATCCGCTTCGATCACGCAGGGGCTTTTGCCGCCGAGTTCCAAAGTAACCGGCACCAGTTTTTCAGCCGCCATTTTATACACCAGCTTGCCAACGGTCGTGCTGCCAGTGTAGAATACATGATCGAAGCGAAAATTATTCATCATGGCCGGCACTACTTCAGCACCATTGCCTTCAGTATAAAGAATATAAGAAGGATCGAAAAAATCCGCGATCATTTTTTTTATGACCGCAGCAGTGGCAGGCGCAAACTCGCTTGCCTTCAGTACTACGCAATTGCCCGCAGCGATGGCACCCACCAAAGGCGTGAGCAATAACTGCAACGGATAATTCCATGGAGCCACAATCAATACAACGCCCAAGGGTTCCGCATGAATGCTGCTGCCCGAGGGAAGATTGAGGAGGTTGGTGCCCACTTTCTTTGGCTCCATCCACTCACGCAGATGGCGGATGGCATAATTGATTTCGTTGAGTAAAAAACCGGTCTCTGTTACCCATGCTTCTTCGGGGCTTTTGTGCAGATCCTGGTATAACGCCGCCTGCAACGCGTCCTCGTGTGTTTGCACAGCTTTTTTCAACGCCTGCAATTGCTGGCGGCGAAATGCATAAGAGCGCGTGTGGCCTGCATTGAAATAATCACGCAGTTGCTGAAGCGAAGCGATACTGGCCATTTTCAGGTAATTTTATCCCAAATTACCGTTTATACGGCAAACCATCACGGCATGACAGACGAATACTATATGAATCTTGCGCTCCGGGAAGCGGAGCGGGCTTTTGAGGAAGATGAGATACCCGTGGGTGCCATCGTTGTATTACAAAACAAAGTGATCGCGCGCGGTTATAACATGACCGAAAAGCTCAATGATCCAACTGCGCATGCCGAGATCATTGCACTTACTTCTGCCTTCAGCCATCTCGGCGGCAAGTATGTTCCTGACGCTACGTTGTACGTCACAGTGGAGCCCTGTGTGATGTGTGCCGGCGCGCTCTATTGGAGCAAGATCGGTCGTGTGGTCTGGGGTGCCGATGATGAAAAAAATGGCTTCCAGCGATTACACGCACCTGTGTCCCCCTTCCACCCCAAAACCGAATTGTCCAATGGCATTCTCCGCCATGAGTGTGCGGCGTTGATGAAAGCTTTTTTTAAAGGCAAGAGATAGAAGGCTTGGAGTTATAAGTAATAAGTTTTAAGTAAAACAGTCTTGTATGGCCCTTCGAGAGCCTCAGGGACCAATACAAGGCTGTTTTTATTGACGATTGACCATTCACCATTCATTACTGCACCTTCACATAAGCCACTTTCGGCGCGGGCAATCGCAGACCATTTTCATTTAAAATATCGATCTCGAGTTTAATAACCGTGCCGCTGGCAGCGGTGGGAATGGTATACGGTATCAGCAAAGTATCCAATCGCTTGGATTGTGAAAATGCTGATGCATACGGATAAACCGCCACCTGCGTGCGCGTACCCGCTCCGATCGTATTATAAAACTGGATCTCTTTTACCGGGCTTTGTGAAAAGTATTGCAGTTCTGTCCGGAAAGTTGCCCCTGCCGCAAAAGCGGTAGCTGTGGCCGCACTTGTACCCAGGTTTACCGGAGGAGTAGGTACTACATTCTGCAAAGTATTGTTACTAACCGGGGCATAGCCCAGGCCGGTCGGTGAAGCGTTATCTCTGATAAAATCATGACTCTTGTCGCAGGCAGCAAGTGCCAATATCGCGATAAGGAAAGGGAAATATTTTTTCATAAAAAATATTTAATTAAAAAGTAAAAAATCAAAGTCAAAAAGCAATCTTATATCACGCATCTCAACTACTTATTACTCTAAGCTTATAACTTAATACTTTTTTGACTTTTAAATTTTGAATTAGTTACTCATCCCACCACACTTTTGTCGTCAGCGTTTTCAACGCCGCCTGTGCATTCGGATTTCTATTAATCTCATCTAATGGATAAAGCGCACGGCGGATAAACTGACCACCCATACCTGCATCCTGATTCAGTGGAAGCGCCACACCCGGATACAAAGTAGTGCTGTAGTCGTAGCGGCGCATATCGGTCCATGCTTCCGGATTCAGGAAAAGTGCCACATGTTTTTCGCGCATGATCAGCTCCAGGCGCAACGCGGCCGCGCTCGAACGTACCTGCGGAAGATTAACGTACGTCTTCCCTTTAATGCCATTGGGTGTGGTGAGCAGTGTATCGTAACCGAGATAACGGAGATTGGCAACAATGCCTTCCATATAAGCCGCATAGGCTGCCGGTGTAGATCCTGTTGATGTTTGCGTGCCGCCATTGGCAAGAAAAAGCGCTTCCGCTTCCATCAGCTTCTGTTCGAAATACGACCCCATCAGTAAAGGAGCAACGCGCCGTCCGTAGAACGTTACGTCGGTCAGGTTTACATTGTTACTTACATTGCCTGCACCATTGGGAATGCCGGTATATACGCCTGTTCCGCTTTTAAATATCAACGTATCAATACGCGGATCAAATAACCCGGGATAGGTAATGCCGGTGAGTGCATCCACAAAGCGCTTGGATGGCCCGATGGTAAACACCTGGCTGCCCGATATACGTCCTGATACCTGAATGAACCACGGATTGTTATTGCGGTCGCTGTAAACGACCTGGTAAGGTTTGGATGACGAAGTGAAAGCATTGCCCAACGCCGCGAGCGCATTACTGGTAGCGGCGGCAACTCCTTTTTTGGTCGTGTGCATGTACAACCTTGCTTTCAGGAACCAGGCCGTTTGCGTCCAACTGGCCATGGTGCCACCGTAAATGAGGTCATCCACGCCTGGTCTTACCGTAGCAGGATTGGTTTGTCCTATCTCGGTAATCGCAGAGTCGAGGTATTTGTGCATGAAATCATAGATCGACTGTTGGCTTTCATAAGCGGGATACAGTTGAGCCGGTGCATTGAATGCTTCGGTCAACGGTATTTCGCCCCAGGTATCTGTTGCCAGCGCAAGGTTGGTAACAAACAGAATACGCGCAATGGCGCGGTAGTGCGGTGAGCCTTGTTCGCGCGCGAGGTCCAGCAATATTTTGGCATTGGTAAGGCCATTCTGATAGATACCTGCATAAGCGGCAGATATCCTTACATCGCGGTGCTGATCATCGTTGATGGGGCCGCTGGTATAGGCCGCCATCTGCTGGCTGAACATCGACGTGATATAAGCCACATTGGTATGATTGGCAGCCGTGGCTGTTTCCACAGCAGGCAGAAGGGTATTAAGGGTTACAAAAGGAGGTCGGTTAGGATTGGTATTCACATCTCCCTTTTCCACGAATTTTTTACAACCCGGTAGTATCCCTGTCATTGCAACGGCCAGTAGCAGTATTGTATTTTTTTTCATGACAGTTTAATTAAAAGGTAAGGTTGAGGTTAAAGATCACGGAACTATAGTTCGGAATATTACTTCCGGTAAAGCCATATACGTTGTAGCCTGCATTGAATGCGGTACTTCCCGGATCGTAACCGGAGTATGGAGTCCAGAGAATGAAGTTGCTGGCCGTTACGCCAACAGAAGCACCTTTCACTACTTTAGTACGTTCCATCCATTTTTTCGGCACTTCATAGCTCAGGTTCACATTGCGGAGCCGGAACCAGCTCGCGTCCTGCAGGATCACATCGGTGATGTTATTGAAGGCATTTGTGTTGCGGTAGAAGTTATGATCGAGAATAACCGGTATATCATTCGGACGGCCATCGGAGATTTTAACGCCGTCAAAGATCACCTGCTGATAACGATTCTCGGTTATTTTCAGTACGCCATTACGGATGGCATTCCGCATTGTTACGTCAAATACATCGCCACCTTTGCGGTATTCAAATAAAGCGGAAAGCGAAATGCCTTTCCATGTAATTGTATTATTGATACTGCCGATCCAGTCGGGCATGGAGTTACCGGCCTTTACAAACTGCGGTGTAAAATCGGGAAAGCCCTGCGCATTGATCAGCAATTGTCCCTGGTCATTGCGGCGGTAAGCGGTTCCGTAAAGATCACCTGCCGAACCACCCACGGTGAGTTTGTTGAGGATACGGCCTTCGTCATAAAAAGCAATTTCAGAAATGCCTTCTTTGATCGAAAGCACTTTGCTTCTGTTCTGGAACCAGTTTACCACAAAATTCCATTGGAAATCGCGCTGACGTACAGGCGTTACATTGAGTTCTACTTCTATGCCGCGGTTGCGGATACTTCCCGCATTGGTGATATAAGTAGTGTAACCGCCGGTATAGGAAATAGGCACGGGAATGATCTGATCTTCGTTGGTGCTTTGGTACCACGACAAATCAACATTCAACCGGTCACGGAGGAAATGTAATTCGGTTCCGATCTCAAACGACTTCTGCATCTCAGGTTTGAGTGCAGGGTCAGCAAATACAGAGCTGCGCAAAAAGCCGGGTACCGATGTAGTACCGCTCACGAATGGAAAGCCCGGTGCCACTACATAATAAGGCCCGTTGCTGTAAGGCGGTGCATCTTTACCAACCTGCGCATAAGAAAGGCGCAGCTTACCGAAATTGAGAATGTTGTTGGAGATATGATGCAGATCGGTGAACACATAACTCAAACTCGCAGAAGGATAGAAGAAAGAATTATTTCCGCTTGGCAAAGTAGAACTCCAGTCGTTGCGGCCGGTCAGTTCAAGGAACAGCGCATTGCGGAAACCAAGTTTAGCACTTCCAAACACACCGGCATATCTTCTGCGCGTGGTAGCGCGGTTGGTATACAGGTTGGCCGTATTGCTCAGGTCATAAAAGCCGGGCAAAGCAAAACGCTCACCACGTGTGTTCATGATATCGGTATAAGTCACCTGGATGTTGTTACCGGCCATCAGCGTATAATCGAAATCGCTGTTGTTGAATTTATCCTGCCAGGTAAGAAAAGCATTGCTGTTTACATCGCGGTAAGTAACTCTTTCCTCCACCATAAAACCGCCATTGGCGATGGCAAGGTCGAGTGTGGTAGGATCACCGGCGAAACGTGGACCGGGAACAATACGCGTGCGGCTGTCTCCATAGAAATCGCCGCCGATCTTGTAATCCAATTTGAGGCGCGGAATGATGTTATAGGTAAAACCCATGTTGCCGACTGTACGGAACAGGTTGCTCTTCATCTGGCTGAAGCGTGCTACATACAGCGGATTGTCGATAGTGCCGGGTGCGTATACTTTCTGGCTACCATCGGGATTCATATAATCTCTTACATCATAAGTGGGCGTATGATAGGCCAAAGAAGTCATTACCCCTTTATCACCGGCAGCAGGTGCGGTGTTGTCGGAGGAAGTGACGGTAGCCGAACCATTGACACTGAATTTTTCCGACACCTGGTAGGTGCCTGCAAGTTTAAACGTATAACGGTTGAAGTCGGTGTAATCCAGGATACCGCTTTGGTTCAATGCGGAGAAAGAACTGTAATAAGTAGCTTTCGCATTTCCCCCTTGTAAGGAAACCGAATTATTAAAACGGTTGCCGGTAGTGAAAGCGCGTTTGAAATTATTATAGGCCGGATCATCAGCTGTGCGTGGCGGACCAAAGGTCTGAAACTTGCTTCCGGGTGTGCCGTCGAAAGCAACGTTTACGCGGCCGTTGGAGCCTTCGCGGTATTTCGTTTGTATTTCGGGATACTTGGTCAGGAAGTCGAAGCTTACGGAGCTGCTTGCGTTAATACTCATGCGGCCGGCATTGCCTCTTTTGGTGGTAATGATAAGCACGCCGTTGGCGGCCTGCAAACCGTAGAGCGCAGTAGCACCCGCGCCTTTGAGAACCGACACGGATTCGATGTCGTCGGGGTTGATATCGAGGCCGCGGTTGGCAAAAGCAAACTGGTCGTTGCTCCCGGCCTGCAACAGGTTGGTGCCACTGCTGGGCAATACGCTGCCGACAACCGTGGTATTGTTCACGGGCATCCCGTCGATCACGATCAGCGGTTGGTTGTTGGCGTTGGGGCTGAGCGAAGAAATACCGCGGATCAAAATGTCGGAACCAGCGCCGGGAGCACCACCGGTGTTCGTGATGTTGACGCCGCTTACTTTGCCTTGCAGTGCATTGATGAAACTATTCTCCCGTCCTTTGGAAAGTTCGGAGCTCGAAACTTCCTGCACGGTATAGCCCAATGTTTTCTTTCGTTGTTTCACCCCAAATGCTGCGGTAACCACTACTTCGCTCATGGTGCCGGATTCGGTAAGAATGATATCATAACTGTTGGCCGTGCCGACTGTTACTTCCGAAGGAGTGTAGCCTGCGGAGCTGACCACGAGCACTACATCGCCACCTGTAACCTCCAGCGCGAAGCGGCCATCGGCTCCGGCAACTGTTGAATGCGTGGTATTTTTTTGCTGAATGGTGGCGGCGGGGACAGGTTCACCTTTGTTGTTTTTGACAGAACCTGTTAGTTGACGGGACTGAGAGAAGGCATAAAAAGGCAGGAGGAAGAAGAGCATGACCATCCCCCATGGTGCAAGGTTTCTTTTCATAGCAGTTTGTTTGGTTTGCTATGAATTTACAAAAATTAAGCCGCAAAAGATTTTATTGTTGCGCATGAATACATGTCTGTCAACAATCAAAGGCATTATGTTGACCGCATAATACCGCAACGGTTACCAGGAAATAATCTGCGGGAAAATGCGGCTGAATCAACAATCAGGCAATAAATTTGTTTGTCCTTATACATTACTATCTAATTATCATCCTTAAAATACCATTAGTTATGGCATTCACATTACCCGCGCTTCCTTATGCACCCGAAGCTCTGGAACCGCACATTGACAAGCAGACCATGGAAATTCACCATGGCAAACATCATCAGGCATATGTTGATAACTTGAATAAAGCAATTGCCGGCACTGAGCATGAAAATAAATCGCTCGAGGAACTGGTAAAGAATGCCGGTTCTATTTCTCCTGCAGTACGTAACAATGGTGGTGGTCACTGGAATCACAGTTTTTTCTGGGAACTGTTATCTGCCAATGGTGGTCAGCCTTCCGGCAAATTAGCCGAAGCCATCAACAGTACATTCGGTTCACTGGAAGCCTTGCAGGAAAAAGTGAGCACGGCGGGTGCTACACGTTTCGGCAGCGGCTGGGCCTGGGTTATTGTAAAAGATGGCAAGCTGGAAGTATCTTCCACGCCTAACCAGGACAATCCGCTGATGGATGTGGCTGAAGTAAAAGGCACGCCTATCCTTGGCATCGACGTGTGGGAACACGCTTATTACCTGAAATACCAGAACAAGCGGCCTGATTACCTCAAGGCGATCTGGAACGTGATCAACTGGAGCAAGGTTGCAGAACATTATGAAGCAGCCCTTTGATAAAAGACAAACCCCGCGAGTGCGGGGTTTGTCTTTTATCAATGTATTGAGTGATAAGTTGTAAGTAATAAGTTCAGACATCCCGAAGGGGCTTCGCAAACTTATTACTTATAACTTAAAACTTACCGCTTACTTGCATTTAGCCATTTCTTCATTGATGATCTTCTCTGCTTGCTCATTCTTTGCTTTATCGCTTTCCATTCCTTTGTATTTCTCTTTCATTTTCTCGCTGAAAGCCTGGGCTTCTTTTTCGATAGACTCCAGTTCTTTCTGAGCGGCTTCATCAGTAGCAGCTTTTGCAGAAACTTTCTGCGCGCGGCACATGAAGCCAGCCATTTTTTTCACATCACTTTCGAAAGAAGAAGAAGAAGAGCAGGAAGCAAAAGAGAACAGAACGAGACCCGCAGCAAAGGCAAATGTTGCTTTTTTCATTTTAGTCTTGGTTTTGAAATTTTAAATTGAGGAGCCAAAATAGTGTTTTTATATGAAATTACATCAGGGCACAGGATCGTAACCGCTTCCCCCCCAGGGGTGACAACGCGCGATCCTCTTGATGGCCAGCCACAACCCTTTCAAAGGGCCGTGTTTCTTCAATGCTTCCACGGCATAATGCGAACAGGTGGGTGTATACCGGCATTTCGGGCCGAACCAGGGCGATATTACCTTTTGGTAAAATCTTATCAATAAGATGAAGGGCAGGCTAAGAAGCTGCCCCACTTTGTTGCTCCACGACACCACTCAGCTTTTTTAAAAGTAAATCCATTCTTGCCGCGATATCCGCATACACGGGCATATCACGACCTGTATAAAGAACGAAGACGGTCAGTTTTAAAGGTACTGTTTTCATTTGCAACCGGAGTTCACCGCATTGAAGGCGATAGGCTTCCCGGATCAGCCGTTTGATGCGGTTGCGATCCACCGCACGTTTGAAGTGGCGGGAAGAAGCGCCTGTGCCGAACAGCAGGCTTTCACCGGCATGTGTCTGGTCCTCATCCAACAGGTAGTAGGCACGAAAAGGCGGAAACGAAAAAGAACGGCCTTTGTCAAAAAGCCGCCCGATCAGCTTGCGGCTTTTGAGCCGCTGTGTTTTATTAAGCGTATGCCGCACAGACACCTTTATTACGTTGAATTAAACAAAACAAAAATAGCTCCTTCTGGAGGAGCTATAAAATATGTTGGTCAGCGCTGATATTACTTCAGTTTACGCTCGTCGGAAACAGTCAGTTTCTTACGGCCTTTAGCACGACGGCTGGCCAGAACTTTGCGACCATTTGCAGTTTGCATACGCTTACGGAAACCGTGAACGGTTTTACGACGACGACGATGGGGCTGGAATGTACGTTTCATTTTATTTAAGCTTTTTTCACGTTCTTGAATATAGCACGGGAGAACATGCCGGTTTCAATTTTCTCACAACAGGTCACCACACCCGCTGCTTGTGAAAGGACGGCAAAGGTAGGCAAATGACCGGACAAAAGAAGGCTTTTTTTGAGAGAAAATTAGCAGGAATATATTTTTTAACTGATAAACAGGTAGTTATAAGTATTAAGTAGTAAGTTTTAAGTAAGCAGGCTGTTTATTGACGATTCCCGATTGACGATTGACGCCCACCATTCACAATTGACACCGCTCCGACCTCACCGCTTCCCCAAAAAACGCCGTAGCATGGTTGTCGAAATCCTCCGGGCTGTCGGTGGTATAAAATTCGCGGTCATTGCCGCGGCGGCAGCGCTCTTCAATTTCCGGATGCCGCTGCAGGTAATCAGCCAGGCTCTCCGCCACAATTTGCCCCTGTGAAAGCAGTTGAATACCCTCCGGCAAAGCCGCCTGTATTTTTTCGCGCAGCAATGGATAATGCGTGCAGGCCAGCAACACCGTATCGATATCGCTGCCCTTGCTGAAAAGATTGTCGAGGTTTTTACGGATAAAAAAATCGGCCCCGGCGCTTTTGTATTCGCCATTCTCCACCAGCGGCACCCACATGGGACAGGCTTCCTGGTATACTTTCAGGTCGGGAAAAAAACGATTGATCTCAACGGGATAGGAACCGGACGCCACCGTACCATTCGTGGCCAATATGCCCACACTGCCTGTGTGCGAAAATTTACCGATCAGTTCCGTTGTGGGTCTGATCACGCCCAGCACCCTGCGGTCCGGTGCCAGTTGCGGCAGGTCCTTCTGCTGAATGGTGCGCAATGCTTTCGCCGATGCTGTATTGCAGGCCAGTATCACCAGCGGGCATCCCTGGTCAAAAAACCAGCGCACACATTGCAAAGTATATTCATACACGGTTTCGAAAGAACGGTTGCCGTAAGGCGCACGTGCATTGTCGCCCAGGTAGAGATAATCATAACCGGGCAGCCGGTTGACCAGTTCCCGCAAAACGGTCAGTCCTCCATAGCCTGAATCAAATACTCCGATTGGTCCGCTCATGCAGCAAAGGTAGCCGAATAAGCTTGCTTATTGTGCCTTCGCCAGCCACTGCTTGCATTCGTCATAGTTGGGTACGTAGCCGAGCGCTTTGGAGAAATCGGCCCTGGCTTTTTCCTTATCATTCAGTTCCATCCAGCAGCGGCCACGGCAATAATAGACCAATGCCAGGTCGTTCTTATTATCCTGTTTAAGTAAACCCGTGAGTTTGGTGAAACTATCTTTCGCTTTCGTATAATCTTTCAGTTCAAATTGCAATTGACCAACGCGGAAGAGATAGGGAGTTTCGTTTGGTTTCAGTTTAAGCGCTTCATTGAAGTCTGCCATTGCATGGCTGTTTTTACTCAGCTCGATATTGGTAAGTCCGCGGTAGTAGTACATCTTATGCAGGCTGTCGGGCGTGTTTTTATAAAGGCCAATGGCTTTGGTAAACTCTGCCGATGCCTTTGTGTATTCTTTACGGCTGTAATATATCTCTCCGAGATAACGTCTGTTGCCGCCATACCCCGGTGAATAACCCGCAGCCGACAGAAAATCCTTTTCTGCCTCCGCAACTAATCCCTGCATCCAGTTACCAACACCTTTGCGATAGTACAGCAGGCCCATCTCTGTTGAATCAGGAAAGAAAGTAAAGTCGTCGAGTGCCGCATCATAATAATCCGTTGCTTTGGCATATTTCCCCTGCGCGAATTCTATATGGCCGAGCGCCAGGTTGGGTTCACCGAGGTACATGTCTTCTTTGGTTGACAGTCCGAAATCTTTATAAGCAGATGCTGTATCTTTTTGTTTAAGGTAAATATCACCACGTTTATAATAAAGCAAGGCCCGGCTGAATTTCAATGAATCATCGCCAATGGCTGTGGTATACAGTGCGATGATGTCTTTGGTTTTGCGCTGCTTTTGCAATATTTCCGCCTTTTGCCATATAGCAGACACATAGGCCGGGTCTAACTGCAGGGTCATATCATAATCAGCCATGGCACCGGCAAGGTTGTTTTGCTGTTCGCGGGTGAAGCCACGGTAGAAGTGAAGGTTTCTTCTGCTTGTTTTATCATCACCGTAGAGGGCGATCGCTTTTCCATACCACGTTTCTGCATCTGCCCATTTTTTCTGATCATAATATACGGCTCCGATATCCCATATGGCAACACGATACTGAGGATTATAAGAGAGGGCTTTGCGAAAATCCGCAAGAGCGTCGGTATATTTTCGCAGGTAATAGTTTGATTTGCCTCTCCAATAGGTGAGTGAGGTGAGCAGTTTAACATCGTCTTTTGGTGCAATGGCCATTGCACGTGTATAATATTGATTGGCGAGTGTGTAATCGTAACTGTTGATTGCTGCATCGCCGATACCGGCTGTGGCATACACATCTGTCGAATCTATATTTAATGCCGCTTTGTAACAGGTTATCGCGTCCTTGTATTTCTTTTCGCCTGCCAGACTCTTGCCTTTCCAGTATTGCAGGCGAAACAGATCCTTGGATTCGTTGTAGAGAGGGATTGCTTTGGTATAATAGATCGTGGCGCTGTCATATTTTGCCATACTATAAAAGATCCATGCCATTTCCCATGTAGCAGAGGGATAGCCGGGTCTGGCCCTGATTGCTTCTCTGAGTGTGGAGAGACCTTCGTTGTAACGCCCGAGTTTGCCGAGGCTGTGCCCGATACGGTATTGAATGGTGGAATAATCCTGTTCTTTGTATTGGCGGGTGGATAAGGCCTGGCGGTAGTTGTCCACTACGCATTGGTATTTCTTTTCATCCCAACATTTGTTGCCCTCAACGATGGGGTCGGCCAGGGCTGTGAGGGAGAGGAGCAGGCTTAAGAAGCAGGCTAAGGTTTTCATCCGTTAAAATTTTCGGGAAAAATACCAGTAAGAATCGCCTGTTGAAATACCCTGAGCAGGGTAAAAATAAAGGCCCCCGCAATTAGTGCGGGGGCCTTGTTATAGTAGAACCATTACATTCTTAGCGACCGGCGGGCTTAGTGCCTGCGGGAGCTCCTGCGGGCTTACCACCAGGGATCAGCTCGGGAGGCAGGGTTACTTTCAGCTTCGCGGCTACGGCTACGATCAGGTTGTCGGCATCCGGAGCTACGATGAATACTTCGCGTGACAGTACATGTGTATATCCTTTTTCTTTCGCTACAGTGTTGATAGCGTCGGAGAGTTTACGCATGGCAGGCGCGATGAGGATCTGCTGTTTTTGCTGGTTCAGTTCGCCGGCAATTGACTGCCAGTTGGTGAGCGTCTGTGTCAGCTCCTGCAGATCTTTCTGATATTGTTCTTTGATGCTGGGAGGCAAAGGTTTTTCAGGCTTCTCTGCTTTCAGCATGCTGTCTTTCCACTGATAATCGGTCAGCAGGCGTTGGTACTCGCGACCCAGCGTATCGAGCTGATACTGGCGGAGTTGAGAATCTACCTTGGCTACTTCTGGCATCAGGTACAGCAAGGTTTCGGCATCAATATAGCCGATCTTGGTCTGCGCATTCACACGGCTTCCGGCGACCATCAGGAAAACAAGTGCCAGCGCGGCAACTTTCAAATGTTTCATCAGTTAAGTTTTACGTTGAGGGCTTCCCCCTCTTTTATGGTTTAAAATCTACTGTCAAAGATGAATCCTGATAGGAAACCGTTGATCAGTCACGTCGTTTTAACAAAATTTATTTTACACCCAGCTCCTTCAGCACATCATCGCTCTTGTCCAGCTTGGGGTCGGCAAATATAATGGTAATTCCTTCACTTTTGTCGAGCACAAAGTCGTACCCACGCTGCGTTGCAAGCTTTTGTACGGCGTTGTAAACCTTGTCCTGCACGGGCTTTACCAGTTCTTGTCTTTTTTTGAACAGATCGCCTTCAAAACCAAAGCGTTGACGCTGAAGATCGCGGAGTTCTTTTTCTTTCATGAACAACTGGTCTTCGCGTTTTTTGCGCAAATCCTCGCTCAGCATCACCTGTTCTGCTTCATAGTCTTTGTACATTTTGTCTAAGGCAGATTGCTTGGTATCGATCTCTTTCTGCCAGCCGGCCGCTACGCCATCTAATTGTTTCTGGGCCGCAGCATATTCAGGCATTTTATCCAGGATATAACGCGTATCGATGATTGCATACCGCTGGGCTACAGCGCCGGCGGCGGCAAAAAACAGTGCAAAGGCAACAAATAAGATCTTTTTCATAGTAAATGCTTTTAGGTTATTAAACATTTCCGGCCATCTGATTATTCAGGCTCAAATCCAAGCATAAAGGTAAAGCGTGAAGCATTTTTCAGACCCTGGCCAGGCTGTATCCTGTCAAGTCCTATACCATAGTCAAATCCGAGCAGACCAAACATTGGCAGGAAGAAGCGCATACCCACACCCACGCTGCGACGCAGGCGGAACGGGTTGTAGCTCTTATAATCATACCAGCCGTTAGCCGCTTCGAAGAATGTAAGACCATAAATGGTGCTACCGGGGTTGGTCACCAGCGGGTAACGGAGTTCCAACTGATACTTATTAAAGATAGTAAAGAACTGGCTCGCATTCTGGCGATCGGGGTTAACCGTCGGATCAGATGATTCATACACCGGATATCCGCGGTGTGCCACGATATCGTAACCCAGTAAACCGAAGTTGTTGGTCAGACCCGCATCACCCACCTGGAATCTTTCAAACGGAGAGTATTCCAGTTTGCTGTTGTAACGGCCCATGAAACCATATTTCGCCGCCATTTTCAACACAAACTGACGGTTTTTCTCCGCTCCCATCGCACGGCCGATCGGCACATACCATTCAGCATTGAAACGCCATTTATGGTATTCAGGATTTTTATACGGGTTGGCAGAATTGACCAGATCCGGATTGAACAGGGAGTATGGTGGCGTAAACTGTACGCTCGCCATGATGTTGGAACCGCTTCTGGGGAAGATGGGATCGAACACAGATGAGCGTGCCAGCGCGATCTTAAAGCTCAGGTTATTGGACACACCGTCGTTGATACCCTGAAAGATCGGATAGTTGCGCATTTTGTACTGCTGGAATGCGACCGTATATACCAGGCTGAAATAGTCATCCGGCCATTTCAGTTGCTTGCCCAATGACAGTGACACACCGTTTACTTTCAGGTAAGCAGTATCGGAACGCTTACGGTCAAAGAGACCAGTCACAGGGTCAAAGCCGTTTGTATACTTACTGTTGTTGTAAGCAAAGGTCAGCGAGTTACGTTTCTTGCCACCCAGCCATGGCTCGGTGAAAGAGAAGTTATAAGAGCGGAAGGCTCGTCCGTTGGATTGCACACGTACGCTCAGCTTTTGTCCATCACCTGTTGGCAGCGGATCCCAGGAAGATTTCTTCCAGATATTTTTAATAGAGAAGTTGTTGAAGGTTACGCCGAGTGTACCGGTAAGACCGATACCACCACCCCAACCGGCAGACAGCTCGAGCTGGTCAGATGATTTTTCTTCTACGGTCCAGTTGATATCTACCGTACCATCGTCGGCATTGGGTACCGGACGTGGTTCAATTTTTTCCTGGTTGAAATAGTTGAGGTTCGCCAGTTCACGCACGGAACGGATCATGTCGGAGCGGCTGAAGAGTTCGCCGGGCAGCGTGCGGAGTTCACGGATGATTACGTGATCTTTGGTGCGGTCGTTACCGGCAACGGTCACGTTTTTGATACGGGCCTGCGGACCTTCACGTAAACGGATTTCGTGATCGATAGTGTCGTTGTAAACGGCTGTTTCTACCGCATCGGCCTGGAAGAACAGGTAACCGTCGTCCATATAAAGGCCCTGCACATCGGCGCTTCCGTCGGCAGACATTTCCTTACCAAGGCGCTTGTTCAGTACCTCAAGATTATAGGTATCACCCTTGCGGATGTTGAGCACCAGGTTCAGCACGGAGTCTGTATACTTGGCGTTGCCTTTCCAGGTAATGTTGCCGAAATAATATTTACGTCCTTCATCTACTTTGACATCGACATAAAGATTGCCGTCTTCAGCTATTACCGTATCGGCAAGGATCTGCGCGTCGCGGAAACCCTGTGAGTTGTAATATCTCAGGACCTTCTCTTTGTCTTCGTCATATTTGGCAGGGTTGAATTTGGCGTTGCTCAGTTTCACGCGGAAATAAGGATCGAGGAGACGGCGTGTTTTGGTAAAAGAAAGGAAGCCATAATCTTTTACATAGTCACGGAAAGTAACGCGCTCGCTTTCACCATAGGGATTTGTATGACGTGAAGGGAATAAGGAGATACGTGTACCTTCTTTTGTTCCTTTCATTTGTTTTTTCAGCTTCAGCTCATCAACCGTTTCGTTGCCGGCAAAGCTGATGCCGTCAATTTTTACTTTTCTGCCTTTGTCGACATAAATAGTAATGGAGTTGGAATTGACAAAGGAAGGATCAGGTTTTTCCTCGATGCGCACTTTTACATTCTGGTATCCTTTGTCCCGGTAGAATTTAGTAGTGACTTCCGAGATGTTGCGGCGCATGTTCTCGGTGATGATGATCTGTTTTGCGATTGCAATTTTTCCCTGCAGTTCATCCTGGTCGGATTTTTTCACACCGTACCATTTGATGGTACCAACTTTCGGACGTTCGGAAACGTGTATCTCGATAGTTACTTTATCGCCTTCGATCTTGGTAACATAGATCTCGATATCGGAAAAAAGTTTCTGGCGCCAGAGGTTGTTGATGGCTTTGGCAAAAAGGTCGCCGCCGGGGTGCGTGAATTTATCGCCAACCTGGATGCCGCTGATCGAAAGTACGATGGAGGAATCGAGGTGTTGCAGACCAACTACGTCTACGGCCGCGATGGTGTATTCACGCGGTTGACGCGGATCTTCCCACTCGAGCACGCGTGGGTCAACAGAGGTGGTGGGAATGGTGTCTTCCTGGGCGGTTGCCTTCTGTACGGAAAATGCAGCCAGCACGATCAATAAAGCACTAATCCTTTTTAAAAAAAATTGCATGTGTGTGTGTTCAGTCAGTTATTCTTTAAAGGGCAAACCTTTCAGCAATTAGTTTGTTATTCATAAGCTACTTCAGACTTCTTGCGGCGGCAAATTAACGGTAAATATCGAAAGTGTTTGTTAAAACAACTCCGCTACCGGCCAGCTTTTCAGCCCGGTCCTTCTCCTTTCCTTTTTAGCCTAAACCAATTATAATCAGCCTCTTATCTACTATGTGACAATTTGTTCACTCGTTTTTCCGAAACGCCTTTCCCGGCTTTGATAGTCCAGTATCGCTTCGTAAAGGTTTTCCTTACGGAAGTCCGGCCAGCGTACATTGGTAAAGTACAGTTCTGCATACGCCAGTTGATACAACAGGAAATTGCTGATCCGGAATTCGCCGCTCGTGCGGATCATCAGCTCCGGATCGGGAAAATCGCTGGTACAGAGGAAGCGTTGCAGTGTATGCTGATCGATAGCTTCTACGGCCAGTTTACCGCTTTTTACTTCGTAAGCAATGTTCTTAACGGCATTCAGCAGCTCCCAGCGTCCGCTGTAGCTGAGTGCCATGATCAGGTTGAGGCCGGTATTGCCCGCCGTCATATCCAGTGCTTCTTTCAGTTCCTGGCGCGCATAATCGGGGAGCATATTCAAATCGCCGATCACGTGCAGCCTTATATTATTACGGTGCAACACCTCAGCTTCCTTGCGGATGGTATTGACTAGCAGTTCCATCAGGCCCACCACTTCGTATTGCGGACGGTCCCAGTTTTCGGTGGAAAATGCGTACAAAGTCAGGTAGCCAATGCCCAGTTCTGCGCAGCCTTCTACAATGTTGCGCACACTTTCCACCCCATGAAAATGCCCATAGAGCCGGTCCTGACCATGCTCTTTTGCCCAGCGTCCGTTACCGTCCATGATAATGGCGATATGCCGGGGCAAATGACCTTTGTCTATTTTTTCCAGTAGCTGTGACATCTGTTGCCGTATTCAGAAAGCGCACAAAGGTAAACAACAGCGGGAAAGTAGAGCCGGAAATGTTTGCAGGAAATTAGTAGGCCGTGGGGCACTTGTAAGATTGCAGGTTGATGGTGAAAAATATCTGTGCGGTGAGGAACTGATCCTTCTGGCGGCTGTTGCCACGCTGGCGGTCTTTGATACCGATGGGCTCGCCGAGTTCGTAAGACCGGTCGCTCATCAGGAAAGCTACGGAAGGAGTACCGTCGCCGTTGGCCGGGAAGGCGGCGGGGTCCACATAAGTGGTGCTCACATCGTCCAGGTAATCGGTGGTGGTAAAGCGGTGAAGGATCTCCACGCCCACGTTAAAACGCTCGCTCAGCGCATATTTGAAGCCTACGCCGAATGGTATGCTGATCGCCCAGCTACCGTAAGGCTTGCGCTCAGGATAAAGGGTGCTGCCCTGTCCTTCGGTACCGAGGGGACGAAGGAAGAATTTTTCGCCATTCAGGTACGCATAAGGATCGTAGCTGAAGGCGCCTACACCCAGGGTAATATAGGGAGTGAAATGAAGACCTGGTTCGCCGGGAAGGAAACGGAAAAAGTTGAAGTCACCCTGTATGGCCACTTCCCAGATATTGCTGTTGAAGCTCAGGTTGCGGCGAAACATGTACTCGTTGTGGGCGTTATAGCGGTCCGAATAGCCAACCTGCGCATAGGTCAGTGAGGCGCGGGCAGCTACATAGTTGCTGAAATTCTTACGGAAAAAAACGGATGCGGCGGGTTTGAGCCGGTTCACGCGGGCACGGGTATTAATATCTCCGAAATAATGAGCTCCTCCGAAACTTATACCAACTTCTCCTTCCTGGACAATTGAGTTCTGAGCATAAAGCGTTGAACCTGAAATGATAGAAAGCAGGGTTATGAGCAGTAGTGATGGAAAAAAGGATCGCTTCATGTGTGCAAAATAGTATTTAGACGGTACTTAAAACGTAAAAACACGGAGTTTCTTTCGTTGGAAGCCATCAATTTCTTTTGTCGAAGCCCCAGGTGAGTTTGTTGTGCAATGTTTGCAGGAAATTGTTCTCTCCAAGCCGTAGTAATTTAACCCGGAAAGATTCCTTCCTCACTGCCAGCGACACATTTTTTCCTACGATTTCTCGGCGGGAATCCATGGCACAGATCAGTTGGTCCGCGCGGCTTTCTATTTCAAAGGAAATAACCGTGTCGTCGGGCACTACCAGTGGCCGGACGTTCAGGTGATGCGGCGCCACCGGCGTGATCACAAAACTGCCGGAATCCGGGAAAACGATCGGGCCGCCACAGCTCAGCGAATACCCGGTGGATCCGGTAGGCGTGGCCACAATCAGCCCATCCGCCCAGTAGGTATTCAGAAATTCACCGTTGAGGTAGGTATGGATCTTGATCATCGCGGCGGTATCCCGTTTATGAATCGCAAACTCATTGAGGCCGTAAGGCACATTACCAAACAACGGCATATCGGCGTCGAGATGGATCAGCGTGCGTTTGTCTACCACAAATGTGCGGCGCGCCAAAGATTTTACCGCAGCGGCCATATTCTCCCGGCCAATGCCTGCCAGAAAACCAAGGCGGCCGAAATTGATTCCCATAATAGAAATGGGCTTGTCGCGCACAAGGGTGATGGTATCCAGCAGGGTGCCGTCGCCGCCGAGGCTGATCATGAATTCGACTTCGCTGTCGAGCTCTTCTGCTGTATTGAACGTGTGCGTACCCGGTTCAAGAGATAAAAAGCCGGAGATTTGTTCAAAAAAAGGACGGTAGATAACAGGCTCGATCTGATACCTGGCTAACTCTTCAAAGAAAGTCTTTAAGTCGCTCCTTAATTCTTCTTCAATGCCGCGGCTATAGATGGCTGCCTTCATGTGCGTGTTAAAAAATGGTCTTACGGTGTAAATATAGACCGTTTTGCCCTAACTGGTTGAATGACCACTCGAACTTGACCGTCCAGTCATAGATGGTAAAGACGTCGATGCCAAAACCTCCGGACACCAATACGCGGTTGCTGAGTATGTTATTGCCCGGTTCAGGATCATACACATAACCGAGATTACCGAATGTTTTGCCATAGATATTGATTGGTATCTGTTGCGGCGCCAGCTTCCTGGTGCCTGGTATGCGGATCTTGAAGCTTACGATCTTCTTGGCGAAAGTGGCTTTGGCATAACCTCCGGCCACACCGTCCACTACATAATATTCATAGCCCTGCATGAACACGTCTCCGTATCCCAATATCCTTTTATTGAAATAAGGCTGGCGGCGGAAAGGTGCTTTCAGACTGCCGGCCAGCGCAAGGCTGAAGAATGAATTTTTACCGGTGTGCCAGCTACCCATGCCTTTGGCATTGATATACCACATGTTCATGGTATTGTTCAGCCCCCGCTTGCCTACGGTAAAATCGGCCACATAGCCTTTGGTGGGATACGGAATGTAATCCACATCAAAGTAGTTCATGCCGTAATATATTTCCGGGTAGCGCACCTGTGTACGTCCGAATTTGAAATAAGAAGGATTGCTGATGGCTACTGAATCGCTCACACGCTCGGATACATAGGCAATACCGAAGCGGTGCCTTGTTTTGATGGCCCGGCGGTAAGTAAGTTCGAGCGATGAATTGAAGAAGTTGCGGAGATAATCATTCTCATCTTTGAGGAAGGCCTGCTTATCGTCGATCGTTTTGTAATTGATCTCCCTGTTTTTGCCCAGTGCCACGTTGACGTTCATGCCCCATTTCATGGCGCGGTCGATGTACATGCGGTCATAGCCAAGAGAAAACTGTTGTGTGTAACCGGTAATGGCGTAGAGACGCAGTTTATCGTTGAAACCTGTAACGTTGTTGTACAGCAACTTCACGCCATAATTGACACGGGAGAGACTGGCTTTTTGTTCCACCAGCCATTGGTTGAGGTTGCGGTCAACAGGTTTGAAATAAGGAAGCGGAAAAATGTACCAGCGTTCTTTTACTTGTACCAGCACCTCCACATCGTATCCATTGAAACTCTTGAGGGCAACCACTACTTCGTGAAAGAGTGTGGTGTTCATGAGTTGTTTGCGGGCTTTCTCAAAATTTTGCACCAGGTCCTGCAGGCGATAGTTGTCGCCGACACGGAACGGAAGTTCCCGCAGGATGACGGGTTCTTTTGTTTTTCTGTTGCCGGTAACGAATATGCGTTTGATATGAAAAAGGCTGTCGTCGGGGGAGGACATTGGTGTGGGCGGTGCGGCGATGTCAGTCAGCTTTACAGAGTCGATGGCCGGTTCGGGTAAGGTCTGCGCGCGGGCAGGCAGCACCGTAATTACGGTGGTAAGCACGGCTGCAAGTAACCAAACCATGTATTTCTTTTCCTGTAGCATCACATCACTCCGGAACGCGGGCTTCTAAATTAAGGGAAAAATATCCCTGTCAACCAAGGCAGCAGGAAAAACCAGTCATATCCTCAGATAATTCATCAGGTTGTCGTAGTTACTTCGCAGCTCGTTGGCGTATAATTCTTCGCCAAAATAGTACTTAACGTTGTACTCATATCGCTGAAAGGTGGCTATAATATCAGAAACCTCTGCTTTGTTGATCCGAAGAGTTACCAACATCATGCCCGTCTCCGGGTTATTGGTGGTATTCAGTTGTGTGATCTGTGCATCGTTGGTTTCCACCAGTTTGCTGATCTCACTGAAGGCGTATTGATTGCTTTCCATTTCCACTACAATCAGGCCGCCGGGTTCATGAAGGCTGAGAAATTGGGAGGCATATTTAAGCAGATCGCCGGCAGTAACCACACCGAGAAGATTTTCTTCGGCATCGGTTACGGGCACCACGCTGAGGTTATTGTCGCCCGCTACGCTGATCGCGCGTAGAAAAAATTCATCATTTTTTACAGAGATATTTCCGAAGAATTGGCGAAGTGTTTCAAGCGGTTCGTTTTCATCGTCGGCGCGCAACAGGTCATCTTCACTAATGATACCGGCATAACGTTCTCCCTCTACTACCGGGAGGTGTGTCACCTGGTTATCATTCATGAGTTGAAGGGCCTGGTATACCTTATCTGTCAGATGAAGGGACGGCAGGGCCTGAAAAGGGAGATCACCTGTTAACATGGTAGCGGCTTTATTTGAACCTAAGACCGCAACGTTCAGGCAACTGTTGCAGGCTCGTTCAGTTTTTTCAAAAATTTATGAAGTATCGCATTGAATTCAGCAGGTACTTCCATCATTGGGGCATGGCCGCATTTATCGATGAAATGCAGTTCACTGTTAGGGATGAGCTTATTGAACTCCTTCGCTACGAAAGGAGGCGTTATATTATCATTATTTCCCCAGATCAGCAGCGTCGGTTGCTTGATCTGGCTCAGTTCTTCGCCGAGGTTATTGCGGATGGCGCTCTTCGCCAGGGCAATAATTTTAATCACCTTCAGGCGGTTATTGGTGATCTCAAACACTTCGTCTACCAGTTCTTTGGTAGCCATGGTAGGATCATAGAAGGTATATTCCGTTTTTTTACGGATATATTCATAATCACCGCGCTTGGGATAAGAATCACCCATGCCGTTCTCGAACAAACCAGAGCTTCCGGTAAGAATGATCGATTTGATCTGCGAAGGATTGTTCTTTATTACATACACCAGCCCCACATGGCCGCCGAGCGAGTTGCCCAGCAGATGCACACCGGTATAACCGCGGGTTTCGATGAATTTATTGACAAATTTGGCAAGTCCGCCCACGCTCGTATGCAGGATGTCCATCTCCAGCAACGGCAGCATCGGCACCACCACCTTATTGTATTGTTTGAAATATTCAATAAGTGGTTCGAAATTACTCAATGCTCCAAACAGGCCATGAAGCAGCACCAGCGGCTCTCCTTCGCCTTCTTCAATGTACCTGAACTTATCCTGCTGTTTAATTTCGTACTTCATTAGTATCTCTAAGCCACATTAATTTTTGCTAAAGTAAATGTTTTAGGGGAAACCCCAGTTTCAATTTAAACAATCTATCGTTTCCGGCAAATTTAAAAGATTGAAATCCAATTTGAATGCCGGATTTTCTCCGGAATCCATGTGTTTTTTAGCGATAATATAATAAGCCCAGATAATATCGCTGTATCGGCCGGAAATACCAAAGCAATATGCCGCCTGCCAGCAGGATAGCCGTATACGTATATCCATTGGGGTAAAATGCTGCAAGACCCAGCAGTATCAGAATTGCCCTGGTAAATTCCAGGTAAAAAATCCAGCGACGCTGATCCAGTATCGCTCCACTGTTGATCAGGCTTACAATCAAAAATGCTGAAAACAAAAAGAGCTGCCAGACGGTAAGATAATGTTCAAATAACAATAAAATAAATAATAATACGAGAGAAATCGCTGTCTGCGCCGTTACATATTGCCGGATGGCGGGCGTAGGCGGCTCCGGCGCTTGCCTGTTGTGCAATAAACGCCGCTCCAGTACCTCACGAAAACGCGGATCGAGATCATCCGGCTTTCCAAACAATACCTTCCAGCGCGCTTTAAACCCTTTGGCCCTGCGGAAATTCATGTACATCTCCAGCACAAAATGAAAATGCTGCCACAAAAAACTATGACTCTTCAGCGGCGAAGTGAGGCCGTAGGAAATTTCCACGCCCGGCTTTTCTTTTACAAACGTGCCGAATAATTTATCCCAGATGATCAGCACATCACCATAGTTTTTATCTAAATATTCCGGGTTGGATGCGTGATGCAGGGAATGATGCGTAGGCGTCACCAATACTTTTTCGAAAATGCCCCACCTGCCCAGCGCACGCGTATGAATGAAAAATGGATATAGTCCATGCACCAGCAGCAACGAAGTAACCATCACCGGCGAAAAACCGATCAGTGGCAATACCGACCAGAACATACTTCTTACCACCGCCTGAAACACGGTGATCCTTGCCGATACCGTATAGTTAAAATCCTCACTCTGGTGATGCACCACATGCACCGCCCAGAAACTGTTGATCTCATGTGCAAGCCGGTGATACCAGTACCAAACAAGATCGGTAGCCAGGAACAGTAAGCACCAGGTAAGTACGGTGGGCCTGATGTGAAAGATGGCCCAATGCTCATAGATATACTGGAAGAAGAAGAAAAACAATCCCGTGGTAAATGTATCCAGCAACCGTTCGGCAATCCCCGTATTGAGATTGGCCACAGATTCTGCATACTGATAAAAGTTTTTCCCTTTCCGTTTTGCGTAGAGGTATTCCCAGCCGATAAAGAACAGGAAAAACGGAACCGCTAATGCCAGATAATTCAGTTTCATCGAATACAATTGGGTAAAAGAATAACTGAACCTGTTTTTCAACAGGCCCTGACATGGCATGAACAGCTTAGTCTATCGCAATGGTAGACTATACGAAAGTAAGCAAGAAATGTGAAAATGTGGAAATATGAAAATGTGAAAATTGAAAGGCAGGGATGTTACATTTATCACATTTACACATGGTCCCGCCGCAGGTGGGCACATTTACACATTGCATGCTATCTCTCAAAAAATGCCTGCAACTGAATAAACATATCCCGGAAGAAGGGAATAAGCGCGCCGACTATTTCGATAGCGCCGGGGCCGAATGCCCGGAGAAAAGGATAACTCACGGACTTTTCCATTGCAGCGGGCTGCAGTATATGCAACTGCTCCGCGTAGAACAAAAGAATACTGAAGACAAGAACATAAATAGCGGCAAAGAATAACACGCCGCCCAGCTTGTTGACCCAGCCCAGCGCCACTCCTTCCACTGCCGTTTGCAGCAAACGGGCACCCCAGCGCACGGCCAGCACCACCACAATAAACACCACTAAAAAGGATAATACGGGCAGCCATCGCTCCGACACTGTCACAACCTCACCGGCATGACGCGCCACCACCGCCGAAAGTTTCACTGCCGCTGCCAGACCCACGATCAGGGCAATAAAAGAAAATACGCCGACCAGCAATCCCTGGCGGAGACCGCGGATAACGGCGCCTGTCAGCAATATGAGCAGGATAATGTCTATCAGCATGCGTGGTTGATCCGGCTTATGGACGGGTCAATAACTCTTTTGCGATAGCAGATATTGCCTTACCGTCGGCCTGGCCGGAGAGCTGTTTGGTAGCGGCGCCCATCACTTTGCCAAGATCGGCAGGTGAGGCCGCTCCGGTTTCCGCAATGATCGCAGCAATACGGGCACGTAATTCTTCGGCAGATAATTGTGCCGGCAGAAATTTTTCGATCACCGCAATTTCCTGTTGCTCGATCTCCGCGAGATCCGGACGGTTCTGCTGCTGGAAGATCTCCAGTGAGTCGCGGCGTTGTTTTACCTGTTTTTGCAACAGTTTGATTTCATCGTCGGCTGTCAATTCTCCTTTGGCGCCTTCGGCCGTTTTGGCCAGCAGGATCGCGGCTTTGATGGCACGGAGGCTGCGCAACGCCACTTCGTTTTTCGCCAGCATGGCAGCTTTGAGTTCCACCATGATTTGCTGTTCCAGGCTCATAGTCTTATTTTTTAGGGAAAAGAGAGAGTTATCAGGCTTTGCTTTCCTTCATTTGCTTGTCGCGGAATTTCTGGTAAAAGTCGCGGGCAAAATTTTTCATGTCTTGTACCATGTCCTGGTGATTGGTAGCGCGACCATAGGTATCGGCCATTGTCATCATGGTCTGGTAAAAAAAGTCGGCCATTTCGTCCACCATCATGGCTTTTGTCCACAGATCGATGCGCAGCGCCGCTTTTTCGGCACCATCCCAGAATGCCAGCATCATGGCTTTGGCCTGTTGGGTATCGGGCTGTGTGGTATCGGTCGCATTCCAATAGATCGCGTCGGGTACGCGGTTTTCGTCGGTATGTACTTCGATGGAGATAGAAGACTGCTTCATTTCTGCTTTATTATATTGACCGGCAAAGGTAGGCTAATTTCGGGGTAACGCCTCAATCATCGCCGCCAGCCGGCGGGCCGCTTCGGCAATGCTGAAGCCCGCGGCTTTCTCCAGTCCCGCCCTGATCATCTGCGTGCGCAGGCGTTCATCTTTATACAGGCGCATCAACTGATCGGCAATAGAGGCGGGCGTTTCGGGATCAGCATGAAGCGCCGCCTCTCCCGCAATTTCTGTTGCTGCCGTGCCCGTTGCCGCCACTACCGGCACGCCGGCCTGCAGCGCTTCCGCCACGGGTGTTGCTACTTCTTCGTACAGCGACGGATATACCACAGCATAGGCTGCTGCGGTTACCCGCGCCAACTCCGGCCCGTTGAGATAGCCCGTCAACACTACATCCGAACGGTATTTATATGTACCGAGTGCTTTTTCAAAAGCCGTATACTTTTCTTCCGCCTCGCCGGCGATCACCAGTTTCAGGTTACTCTGTTGTCTTTTTTTAAAAAGCGAAAAAGCTTTCAGCAGGTTAATCAGATTTTTCCGTGGCAGAAAGGCACCGGTACAAAGAAAATACTCTGTGCCTTGTGTGTATTGTTCTTTCACCAGGCTTTTTTCCTCCCATTCCAATGGTTTAAAAAATGGCCTTACGGCGATGCCGGCAATTTTTCCTCCCTTCAAAAAGCGTGATTGTTCCAGCCACTGCGTACGGCCAAATTCAGTAACTGTCATCCAGCGATCGGCCGGAATGTTTATGCGGTGATGGTATTTCTTTCCGTCATCAAACCAACCCGGACCTGAAGACAGCAGTAATTGCGGCAGTTCGTTTTTCTCCAGAGGCAACTCGTTGCACGTAATATATAATGATGCTTTCTGCTGACGGAGCAATTTGGGCAAACCAACCCGCTGCCACCACCAGCGCTTCAGTCCGGATGGAAACACGCCGGTAACAATTCGTGCAATATTTTCCACGGTGTTGCCCGCCGCATTTTCATCTGCCGTTAATACCACAAAGTGGTATGCCGGATGCTGTGCCGCAAGTTCGCACAACAACATTTCTGTGTACAGTTCAAAACCTCCGGGTTTTGCTGAAGGAAAACGGTTGTCGATTACAATTACCATAAACTTTTGCAAAGTTAGGCGAATAGTATCCCCGTAGATGTCCTGAATTGTTACAATATACCGGCGCGTTAAAATCCGTACAGGCAGGTCGTTAGTTAACAGGTGCTTTTCCGATACTGCTACACTTATTACTACTACAGAAAAACAGCAATACTACAATTGCCGGGAAGGGTACATCATATTACCTTTAGCCTTGTTCCCAAATCCAATGTGTACCTATGAAATATCTGTCCTACCCCTTGAAAAAGACAGCCTTTGTCGCGCTGGCGATAATGGTGTTGTGTGTGTCTGCACAGGCGCAATGTCCGAATGGTAATCCAAGCGGGCAAACCGCGTTTGACCAGACCATTTCATTTCCATCGGGTGTAACCTCGATGACGGTGAAGTTTCCGAAATTCAATCCGGAGAATGGTATGGTCACCTGTATGCGGCTTTGTATTACGGTGGGTGGCGTGGTGGATAGCCTGTCGTTTGAAAATACCGATATCAGCAATCCACATGATTTTGCCGCCACTTACGGACGTACGGATTTTATTACGGGGCCCGGTTTGAGCGGTGCCATGATCAGCACGATCAGCAAGCCTTACAATTTTTCGCTTTCTGCTTCGGACGGCATCCAGGGTTCCGGTCCGGACTTCGGAAAAGTGATCAATGATACGATCCTGGGGACGACGGTTTGTCATACGGTAACAACGCAGTCCTCGCTGACTGAGTTTTATGGTCCGCCTAATGACAGCGTATCTTATAATTATATGATTACGGGTGGTGTGAATATTACGAGCAGTGCGAATGCGTCCATTGGTATTTCTACTTCCGGGTTTGTTCGTCTGCGGTTTGAGTATTGTACCTGCCCGGCTTCGGTACTGCCGATGAACCTGCGTAATTTCTTTTTGACGAAAATTACAGGCTCAAAAGTAGATCTTAACTGGAACGGCTTTGACGAGGCTAATTCTGATTATTATTACCAGGGAGAGGTGAGTCTGGACGGACGGAGCTTTGTTTCAATCGGTTCGGTTCAGAAAAACAATGCAGGATCAGGTAATTATAAATTAACCTATACAGCCAGCCGTACCGGTACGCATTATTTCCGGATCCGCCAGGTATACGCCAATGGTTACGTGCGGTTCAGCGAAATGCGGTACATAAATCTGGAAAGTTCGGGATTTCCAAAATTTAGTTTATTTCCGAACCCTTCAGATGGTATTGTTGGTATTAAATTTGCTAACTTTGTCAGCGGACGTTATAAAATAACGATCCTTAATGCCCTCGGGCAAACACTGGTTGCAAAGGAGATTTTGGCAGAGAATTTGGATAGAGTGCAGCTCGGTTCTTTACAGGCGAAAGGTGTGTATTGGATTAAAGTGACAGATGTAAACAGCCTGCAGTCCGGTGTTCAACAACTTTTAATTAAATGACCTCTTAGGTGGAAGAGGATGGTGGCTTGTAAAAGGGGCCTTGGTTCGGGGCCCCTTCTTTTATGCCCTCAAGTCTGCCCCAGGACCGGAACCCCTTCCCGGTATTCATTTGGCAGAAAAACTTCCTTACATTTGCCGTTACGCAACAATTCAGAATGGAATACAACACAACGAGAAATCATCTCATCATGCGCGAATATGGCCGCCATGTTCAACGCATGATCGAGCATATCATGAAGATCGAAGACCCCGAGAGACGCCAGCGTAACGCTTATGCCGTGATCGAATTGATGGGCTTCCTCAACCCGCACCTGAAGAACGTTGAAGATTTCCGCCATAAACTGTGGGATCACCTGTTCCTGATCAGCGACTTTACACTCGAAGTAAAATCTCCTTACCCCATACCCACCCGCGAAACGCTCAAGGCCAGACCTAACCCGCTGCCTTATCCCAAACGTCATCCGCGTTTCTCACACCTGGGCAAAAACCTGGAGACCGTAATCGACAAAGCGCTGAACGAAGAAGAACAGGAAAAACGTCAGGGCTTTGCCAATGCCATTGCCTATTATATGAAGCTGGCGTACAACAACTGGCATAAGGAAATCGTACACGACGATGCTATCCAGAGCGAACTGACCAATATTACCAACGGTCAACTGACGTTCACCAACACGCCTTATGTAAAAGCTTACCGTCAGCAGGAAGCACGCGACAACCGTTCGGGCGGTGGCGGATACGGCAAACCACGCAACAAATTCCAGCAGCGCAACAACGGAGGCGGAGGAAACAATAACAACAACCGCCGGAATGACAACCGTGATAACCGCGGTGGTGGTGGAGGCAACTTCAAGAAGAAAAGATTCTAAAAAATATTAATCCCGCCGCTGGCGGGATTTTTTTTTGCCCCCCCTTCGAGAGGCCGAAGTATCGGCCGTCTATTTACCTATAAGCTATTACCTAAAACTTAGAACGGATAGCCGATACCAAGGTTGAAGATCAGGTTTTCCTTGCGCCATGCCGGATCGCCAAAATTGATTTTATCGATCACCCACCGCTCCCCATCCGGCAGAAACGGCTTGCGCAACGGCATGGCCAGATCGAGACGCAACACGAGGAAAGAAATATCAAACCGCAAACCCACACCGGCACCTACCGCAATTTCCTTCATGAACCGGCTGGCCCTGAACTCCGCACCCGGCCGCAATGAATCGGCATTGTACAACCAGATATTACCCGCATCCACGAAAATGGCGCCATGCACGATGCTGAACAGTTTTGCCCGCAACTCCGTATTCAATTCGAGTTTGATATCACCCGACTGATCGGGAAGGAAGGTCAGACTCGTCGTGTCTTTGTAAGTACCCGGACCCAAAGCACGGCTGCGGAACGCCCTGATACTGTTGGTGCCACCCACAAAGAATTGTTTGATGAAAGGCAGCGCCGTAGAGTTGCCATACGGATATCCCAGTCCAACGATCAACCGGTTGGCCCAAATAATACCGCTGCTTACTTTCGTATAATGACGCACATCGCCTTCCAGCTTCACATATTGCGAAAACTGCGCACCCGCGATATATTTAATATTGCTGTCCTTCGCATTGGCACCTGTTACAAGACCGGCAATGTTTCCAGACAGATCCAGGTTGCCATTGAAATATAATCCTGTTCCGTTGCCTCCTGCCGCCAGTTCATTGTAGTTGAAGTTGTAACTGGAACCCAGGATGAATTGTTTCTCGATCGCTTTCTGCAGCGTGAGGTTTTTCGCGGCACTGTCAAGATATTCCTGCGTTATTTTCAATGGCTGCACATAACTGACCGAGATCGGGCTTAGCTGATGCTCCTTGTAAATATTCTCCTTCCATATATAACTGAATCCGGCGCGGAACGAATTCATCGTATACAGTTTCTGTTTGTTCAACAGATCGTATCCGAGCAGTAGTTTGGTTGTGGGCACAAAACCACCCCGCGTATTTATTTGAATAAACGGCACGAGGAACCGCGGGAAGGTGAGCGAGGTCTCAAGCCCTCCGCGATAGGTATTGTATCCTTTGAAGTTGCCGCTAAACTGTACTTCAAAACCACCCGTTGCATCTACGGCAAATAGTTCACCACCACGGAAAGTATTACGGTTGCGCCAGCCGACGGTCAGTGAAGAACCGGTAAGGTTATTCGATTTGGTACTGGCATTGATCTCCGACCGCAATGATTTTTTTGGCATCGGCGTCAGGTAGTAATAGGTGTTAAGCCGGGGGGTGTCTGCACCGCCGGGCACCACTTCAAACCGGTTTTTTACAAATTTGAATACGTTCAGATTTACCAGCCTGTTGAGTGAAAGGTTGTGATCCGTACGGTTGTATACATCGCCGGGTTTGAACTGCATTGATTGTTCAAACATCCGCGGCTTGTACAACTTGCGCCGGTCGGCTACATAATATCCTTTGTAATAAGAAGCATTTGCTTTTAACGTGTCGTTGGTTGCTGAATTCAACCGGAAGCTCGGGAAAATATAGATATTATTGATGCGGTATACCAGTCTCGCTTCTTTCGGCGTCTGTGGTTTTACATGTACATAAAGATTCACTTCATGATTGCCGATGGTACTGTCAGTGCGGATGATGAGGTAGTCTCCGTCGAAATAATAAAAGCCGCGCTCTTTCAGGTAAGCATCGATGCGGTCACGTTCTGATTTGATTACGCCGAGGTCAAACGGATCGCCGGGTTTGAGTAATGAATTTTTTGCAGCCGAATCAATCGTTTTGGTAAGGATGCTGCTGTCTTTATTAAATACTACTTCGCGGATCTTGTATTGCGGGCCGGGTTTGGCTACATAAGTGGCCGTTGCTTTTTTCCCTTTTACGGTAGTGTCACCAGTAACTTTTGCATGGAAATAACCGGTATTCTCCAGACTGCTTTGCAATATTTCCGCCGTGCGCAGGTGATTGACATCGCTCAGCAATACGGGAGGTTCGCCTACTTTATTTTTCAGCCAGCCGCGAAAACCACCTTCTTTTTTCGGATTACCGGCCAGGTTATACATCGCCAGCTTGAACCGGACACCTAATATTTTTTTATTGGGCTTGGGACGGATCAGCGATGCGAGGTCGCTTCGCATGCTCTTCTTTTTCTTTGAGCTCAGCACGCTGTCTTCTATTTTCACGGTGGCGCCGGTATACAAAGCATCTCCGTCAGGCACACTCTTCGTGATGTTGCACCCGGTAACGGCAACTGCTGCAGCTATCACCAGCAGTATATATATTAAGTGCCTGTTCATGGTTCTTTTTTCGTTGGTGTGGCCGGTTGTTCGTTGCTTTTCTTTTCCTCTTCCGCTTCCCGCTTCTTGCGGGCTTCTTCGCGGCGTTTCTGAATTTTTTTCTGCCGGAATATATCACGGAAGCGGTTGTAGTCAAGTGTGATGATGAAACCAACACCTGTTTCTATTATATATCCTTCGATCACACCCTGGTATTCATTTTTGCGGTAAGCACGCAGGCGGTAACGACCATCTTTACTCAACCTGTAATCCACGGCAATATTGCCGGCGATATTGCTCGACTGCTGGTTGGAGTTGGCGGGTCCTTCCAGTTCGAAGTTGCTGCCCACGCTTACCGTCAGCCTGTCATTGAGCAATCGTTTTGACAAGCCCACATTCAGATCCGTACGGTCGGCACGCTGACCAGTGGTATAGTCATCCGATGATTGTACGTCAAAGTTCAGATCCACACCTTGTACCAGGTCGGAAGCCAGGCGGTTCAATTGCTCCGTCATCAGTTTACTTACACTCTGACGCGCAAGTGTACCGGCATTGATCGAGTTGCTGGTGTTAAACGGATTTTCGGCAATGAAACGATTCAGCAGCAGCAGGGCGAATACCTGTTTATTCATTTCCGCTTCATCCTGGCGCAACTGATCAAGCTTATTTCGTACGGTGGAAATGATATCGTTGGACACCACATAGCTTTTGTTGTCCGGTAATACAATGTCAAATTTGATAGTGGGTTTCAGCAGTTTGCCCGTCATCATCAGTTTTACATCGAACGGTAATTTCTGCAGGTAGGTATTCCGTTCGTTTGAACCCACGTCATCGCCCAGTTGACCTTTCACAAGGTCCAGCGGTGCGGTGTTGGCTATATATACCGCGGTGATGTCCACGGTGGCATCCGTAGGTTCTCCACCCCAGATCAGTTTGCTGCCTTTCTGAATATTGAACTTGCGCCTGATACCGTTGAACGAAAGTTCATACGCACCGTCTTCCAGTTCGTAGCTACCCGCCAATGTAATGTCACCACCGGGATCGATGGTCGTATTCAGGGAAGCTTCACCTTTCACATTGAGGAAGTCACCATTGCCTTCATCCACGATCAGTGTAAGGTCGGCGGCTTTGTCGATTTCTATATTAATAGAAGCTTCCATTCCACGAAGACTGGTTGTGTTCATGGAATCATAGGCCGCGAGGAAGAGTGAATCGGTCAGCGGCGCATCCATGTCTACAAATTCCACCACACCTTCGCGGTCAACTACGCCGGGCTCGGATTGCGGCAGCACCACGGTCATTTTTGTTTTTTCATTTACTTTAAAACGGCCATCCACCTGTGGTGCGGTAGCCGTTCCTTTTACATCGAGATCAGCGTCGAAATACAGTTGGCCATAGAAAAGTTTATTATCCTTTTTCGTGCTGTTGAGTGCACGGAAGTTTTTGGCGTTGATGTTCAGATCCAGTTTGTAAGTGGTAAAGTCGCTGGTGGCGGCAAGCCCGTCGATCACGAGTTGATTGTTCAGTGAATCGCGAACCTGGAAGCGGTTGAAGCGGATACCTTGTTCGTTTACCTGCAATTTTTCCTGGTCGATACGGAAATAGTTGTTCAACATTGACAGGTTGAAACCGACCTTATTAAAATTAAGATCACCCCGTATCGCAGGTTGGCTGATATTTCCCGTAACGCGGAACTGGCCGCTCACATCACCGCTTGCTTCGCGGATCGCACCATCCGACAAAGCCTGCGCCGTGGCCACTGGAAGTTTTCTTATGTCCAGCAACATATCTGCGGAGCTGGTGCTTACATTATATTCACCGGAAAGCTGTACATCGTTTCCGCGACCGGTGATCGTTATATCCGCCTCGTAGACTGATGCTGATTTATTGGAAACTTTCGCTGCTACATTGCCAACCGTATCACCTTTGAGTTTGAGATCGGCTATCTGCAGGTCGGCCGTGAACAGCGGTTCGGTCATGATATCTTTTACCTGTGCTGTGCCATTCAGCAATCCATCAACCAGGGATGAATCCGTTTCCACAAAACCGGTAAGCGTGGAAAGATGGAAATTTTTAAAGCTCACATCCAGCGGAGCGCCCGGATCAGGTGTGGCACTGTTAATCAGCAATTCCTGTCCGTTGCGTGACAGGCGGAAATTTTGTGCGAGTATTCCATCATTGCCATAGCGCAACCTATTATCCGCTGGCACCGACCATTTATCATAATTCAGCAACAGATCATCCGGACGAAGCGTTATTTCATAGGTTCCGTTTTCCGGCTGGCGCAGCAGTGCAGAAAGATTGTAGCGGTCTTTGGATTCGCTGTCTTTTAAATTCAAGGTAAAGTCTGCCTCGTTATTTGAAAGGCGCGCATTCACTTTTGTGGCAAACAACTGGATGGTGTTTCCGCTGCGGAAGCCGGATACATTCGCGTCGATATTGATGGCGGTATCACCCGCGGCCGCTGTTACTTGCAAACCACTGATAGAATTGGTACCAAGTTCGATAACGGGCGCGGTAAGTTTTGCTTCCCATCCTTCGTTATTGGAAAAACGGCTGCGCAATTGTACTGAATCCAATCTTTTCAGATCCGGCACAAATGCCCGGATCAGCGGCGCATCCACGATGTCTGCTTCCAATCTGAAATTATAAACCAGTGAAGAATCCGTTGCGGCTTTGGTGCTGTCTTTAACAGAGAAATAAGGTTCGATCGCCTGGCTGATGATATCGCCCATTTGCGTAAGCTTATAATTTCCTTCGAGCCGTGCCTGTATCGCGCCGGCATTGAGGCGTACGTAACGTCCGCTGTCGTTGCTTCCCGCATTTAGACTAAGTGTATCGAGCTGGATCCGTTCTTCTTTCTGTACTAATAGTGCTTCCGTCATCAGCAATTGACCTTCGAGACTGTCGGGATTTGTCGAAGGAAAATCGGCCGTGATTTTTCCCCGGTAAATAAGTTTGTCGCTGGTCAGGTGCAGTTCCTGCGCTTTGATGCTGTCAATCATCGTCTCGAGTTGCACCGAGGGATATTCTTTCGACAGATCGGCTTTGGCCTGCAATGCGAGATGAATATTCGGATCCTGTATGCCAGCCTGGATATCGACCTGCTGATTGGCGATGCTGCCGGTCAGTTTGAGATTTTTATAATTGTACTTCTTGAATACGGCCTGGTGCAACTGACCATCGATGGTTGCATTCGCCGTCTGCTGATCGTAGCCGGTTCCTTTAATACGGAAGTCTGCCGTAACGGGTCCAAGCGTTTCTTTATCCTGTAATAACGTACCGAGGTCGAGCCTTTCTGTTTTTACCAGCAGATCATAACGGGCGCGGGCTTTGTCGGTCAATGAAGAAGCGGTACCACTCACGTGCGCATTGCCGAGATCGGTGCGGAGGTTGAGATTGGTTTGTACCTGCTGCATCGAACCTTTAACATTACCGGTAAGATTGAAACTACCCGGAACAGTGATCGATGCAGGCAATGTGCCTTTGGGTAACAACCTGTTCAGATCGCGGCGGGAGCTGCTCAATGTATTGATCACAAGATCCGCCGACATTTTATCCATATCCGGCAATCCTTTTACCACACCACGCACATCCAGTTTTGTATCGGAAGCGCCCTGCAATTGCAATGCATCGATCCGCAGATCGGAGATTTTTCCTTTGAGGCGGCTATTGACCAGCCAGGTGGCATTCGGGTCGGCAAACGCAGGTTGCTTGCGCAGGTCGGGGACAAAAGTCAATACATCCTTCACCCAAATCTTGCTGTTTTCCAGGTTGAGGTCGAGGTTCATTTGCCCGATATCTTCTTTCAATGCATCCAGCGAAGGATAACTGATCTTCGCATCGCGGCGAAGTACAGTGCCGGGTGTTTGCAGATAGAGATCGGAAAGGAATGCGCCTGTGGATGTATAGGCAAATGTTGTTTTCAGTTCCTGGAGTTCGAAACCCTCCTGTTCTTTTAGTTGTGCTTTTAAAATCTTACCGGCGATGCTGTCATCACTGAAAACAAAATTATCCGCGTGCAGCGTAAGCGGGTTAACGTGCAGGTGTGCATAGTCCATTCCGCTGGTGGCGCGGGTATTATTGTCGTTGTCGAAAGCGATATTGTTTTCATCGAGACGGATCTTTTTCGCGCGGATCACCCAGCCGGCTTCTTTCTGGCTTTCAGCTTCCTGCTCTACTTCGTTCTCCACCACTTTTGCAGCTTGCGTTTTTCCAAGACGGATGGCCGCTGTTGTTTGCGCAAGTGTAAGTTCATCTACCACCACTTCTTTGCGCACCATGTCTATTTTGTCGGGACGCAGCAATAATTTACCGAGGTCGAGGTTTGCATAGAAGGCGGAAACATCATTTCTAAAATCAACCTTGATTTTGTCGAGTGCTATCTCATCCACCAATATCTGCATAGGTGGTGCCGGCTCCTGCGCTTCGGCCATATCTTTTGCCGGCGGATCGGGTGTGGCCATCGGTTTGGTCTGGTACACACGAGCGGTGAGTCCGTTGAGATTTACTTTGGGAATGCGGTAAATATTCAGCCCCGGATCAAGTTCCTCGATGCGCGTATCGAAATGCGCTAGCCATGCTTCCACATCGTTGCCGGTAACAACATCTTTGTACACCAGCCGGATATTATCCAGCACCACTTTTTTGATGGGAACCGGCGACGAAGAACTGGTGTCGGTTTTTTCTTTGGGTTTATCGCTGGGGGTAACGAAGGCGTCGATGATGAACTGAAAGTTGAAGGTAGTGTCGGGTAATTGGCGTTTTACTTTTGCGGTGAGGTCTTCGAGCTGCACCTGGTTGATCATGAGATCACCGAAAATCAGGTCCACAATGCTCACGTCTACTTTTATTTTTCCACCGTACAGCAGGGTGTCCTGTTGCCTGTCTTCCACATACACATTTTCCAGTACTACTTTTTTGGTGAAATTAATGTACAGCCTGCCGATGCCGACTTTGGTATCCAGTTTCTTTTCGAGGTAATTAACGGCTTGTTTGCGGATAAAATTCTGAACGGGCGGAGTCTGGATCAGGATGATCAGCAGGACAATGAAAAGAAACAGGAAAAGGAGCGTCTTCCAGACCACCCTTAGCAGTTTCTGCCAGAAATTCCTCTTCTTTTTTGGTTGCTCCATTCAGTAAGTCCTACTCAAGTTTTAGGGCGCCGCGGGACAGAAAATTCTGTCCGTAAAATGTTAACTCAAAATAATAGAAAAAACCGTGCTACACTGCTTCTATCCGGTCATAATCAGGCAATGAGGCCGGAAATCCACGAGCCGGTAATTAGTTCGCTATGAAATAGTTGCTTTTCCTCCACATTTGCTATCTTTCTCCCCCTAAACGCTTGTTTGCATGATGCGTACAAAAATAGCCGGGATCGGCATGTATGTACCCGAAAATGTGGTAACCAACGATGATCTCACTAAAGTAATGGATACTTCGGATGCCTGGATCCAGGAACGGACCGGCATCCGGGAGCGGCGTTTCGCCACAAGGTTTGAAGACACCACAGCCACGATGGGCGCCGAGGCTGCCCGCCGCGCCATGGAGCGGGCCGGTGTTACGGCCGCCGATATCGATTTTATCATTTTCGCCACCCTTAGCCCTGATTATTATTTCCCCGGTTGCGGTGTGCTGGTACAACGCCAGCTCGGCATGGGAGAAATTGGTGCGCTGGATATCCGCAACCAGTGCAGCGGATTTATATACGGTTTAAGCATCGCCGATCAGTTTATCAAAACCGGCATGTATAAAAATATCCTGCTCATCGGTTCTGAAACGCATTCCTATGCGCTCGATTTCAGCACCAGGGGACGGAATGTATCGGTTATTTTCGGAGACGGTGCAGGTGCCGTTGTACTGCAACCAACCGATAATCCCAACCAGGGAATCCTGAGTACGCATTTGCACAGTGATGGCAATGATGCCGAATCGCTGAGCATGCCGAATCCGGGGTTTCATGGAGGAAAACTTTGGGATAAAGTAAAACCTGCGCAGCCCGATCAGCCCTATGGAGGTATGTTCATCACGCAGGATCTGCTGGACAAAGATGATCTGTATCCGTACATGGATGGTCCGGCGGTATTTAAGAAAGCAGTGGTGAAATTTCCCGAAGTAATCCGCGAAGCGCTGACAAAAAACCAATTGACCGCAAAAGATATTTCCTTGCTGATACCGCACCAGGCCAATCTCCGTATTGCACAATTTGTGCAGCAGGAATTGGGATTATCGGCAGAACAGGTACATAACAATATCCAGCGTTATGGCAATACCACTGCGGCTTCGGTGCCTATCGCATTGTGTGAGGCATGGGAATTGGGGAAAGTAAAAGAAGGAGACCTGGTATGCCTGGCCGCATTTGGCAGTGGATTTACCTGGGGCAGCGCCCTTCTCCGGTGGTAAATGCAACCTGTTGCGGACAACTATCTTCTAAACAATATGAAAAAGCACCGCTTTCTGCCCCTTATCCTGATTGCCGCACTTTTTTCCTGTGCGCAAAGCCGAAGCACTGCTGCATCGCAGGAAGAAAAACGCGCAACCATGGATACATTAGCCAAACCTTATTGGGAGATAAGCCTGGGAAAACAAACCGTTCTTAAATCCCGCGAAGAAAACAAAGAAAGCAACCAGGTTGTGCTGACAAAAGATAAGTTGCAGCAAAGTCTGACCATAGCTTATTACGACGAAGATCCTTCCTTGTATATCCGCTCCATCATGATCACGAATGCGGAAGGCAATACGGTTTTCCGCAAAGAAAGCGTTACGCAGTTAACGATCTCCGCAAAAGAATTTGCCGCGCTCTGGCAAAACAATACCACGCTTGAAATACAAACCTTCGGCATGCCCAGCGATCCGGAGCTCGCGGCAAGAGTTCGCCTCAGACCGCGACATTTGTGTACTTTTGTGCTCCGTTAAAAAATGGAACGCAAAATAATTTACATCATCAACCCGATATCGGGTACTGGTGGCCGCCGCAATCTTCATAAAATTGTCGAACGTCGCAGCAACGAAGCAGGTATTTCTTTCCAGATATTTCCTTCGGTTGAAAGTGGTGATTATGGTTTCCTGAAAAAAATTATTGAAGAAGAACAGGTCACCGACATTGTGATCGCTGGTGGTGATGGCACCGTAAGCCAGGTGGTCGGCAGCCTGCATAAAACAGGCGTCAACTTCGGCATTATTCCCTGCGGTTCCGGTAACGGGCTGGCGCTCGCCGCCGGTATTTCCAAAAAAGCAGATAAAGCGCTCGATGTTATCTTCGCCGGCCACAGCGAACCTACCGACGGCTTCGTACTGAATGGACAATTTGCCTGCATGTTGTCGGGACTGGGTTTCGATGCAAAAGTGGCACATGATTTTGCGAAGCAACCCAAACGCGGACTAAGTACCTACATTAAACAGGTCTTCCGCAATTTCTTCCATGCGAAAAGTTATCGCTTCCGTATTACGTCGGAAAAAAAGCAGCTCGACATTGAAGCATATTTCATCAGCATTGCCAATGCCAATCAATTCGGCAATCATTTTACCATTGCTCCCAAAGCCAGTCTTTCTGACGGCCTGCTCGATATCGTGATCATGGCGAGTCCGCACAAACTTGCTGTTCTCTGGCAAACCATGCAACAGGTAGGCGGCTTTACGCCACTGAAAGACCCTTCGCAGATCAATCCCAAAAAAGGGGTCATTTATTTCCAGACAGAAAAAATCAGCATCGAAAATCTTTCACAGGCACCGCTTCACATAGATGGCGATCCCGCAGAAACACCCGATACCATAGAAGTGAAGGTGAAGAAGCAGGTTTTCAGGTTGTTGAAACCGAAGGCATAATGTGTAAATGTGCCCTTCGTGCCGAAGGGGCCATGTGTAAATGTGAAAATGGTTTGCGTATTCATATCTGAGTCGAGCTGGCTGTATGTAAGGATTAATTTCTCACATTTCCACATGGACCCGGCTTCGCCGGGCACACTTACACATTATCTCTCCCTCATCGCTTTCATCACTTCCGCAAAAGCATCCTGGTTACGCGGCGTATAAATTGAATTGATGATATCGTTGCGTTCGCGCTGGCTGAGGTGAAAGTTAAGCGCCGCTTTGTTTTCTTCTTTACTTGCGGAATACTGAAACAACACTTTACGTAATTGCCTGCGCGCATTGTCGCTGTAATAACTCAACAGGTCGTTTTGTGAATATTCCATCATTTTAAACCAATTGTGCTGCAGCAGTAAAAATGGTTTGGTAGCATGATCGCTGATATCGTCGGAAAGATAAGGGGCATCCCAACCGCCGGGATTGCGGTCGCGGATCTGCATCAGCAATACACCGCGCGTATTCTCTCTTATCCAGTCATCAAATTGTGCCAGAAACCGTAAAGATGTTTCCTGGCCGTAGTTATCGCGCAGCCCGGCGTCCATTACATCGATCACCGGTTCGCAGGGCAGCCACACATTGGGTAATACAATGGGAAATGTTGCATTCATCCGCAGCGCCGTGAGCATACGCAGGTTGTAGGGATCCTGGTTTTTGAAAAATGCGGTAAAGTCGATTACATCCGGGTCCATCTGCGGCATGCGCGTGCTGTCCTGCCAGCCTTTCATCATGAAACTTACCGGCTGTGTGCTGATCAGCATTTTGCGGCTGTCGCGTGTGACAACAGAGTTGTAAAACATCAGTGGGATGTTGGCCTCACGTTCATCCTGGAAATAATCTTTCAATTGCCGGTCGAGTAAGCCATATGTATTGGCATTCAGTTTTTGTTCGAATGCGTAGCCGCGGTCTTTTACATAATTATAAGGGCCTATGCGGAACTTTTGCGCCGGCGCAATAAGATCCCTTGCAACAAATGAAGAGAAAATAGCATTCAGCAAATCACCTGAAATATTTTCAACATAGCGGCGGTCCTGGAGATTGACATTTTCTCCGGCGCGTTTACGCCTGTACAATTCCCGGAAATACGTGGCGCCGATCATACCGCCCGATGCGCCGGTGATCAGAAATGTCTGCCGCATCAACTGGCCTTGACTCAGGCTGTCGAGTTGTTGCAGTACGCTCATCGTAAATGCCGCGGCGCGGTGTCCTCCGCCACTCGTAACGATTACGATCATCAACGGCTTTTTTTCCTGTTGTTTCTTTTTCCAGGATTCAAGAATGCGCAGCATGTTGCGGCGGTCAGCTTCTACTTTATCCGGCGTGCAGATCGCCAGCAGTCCTTCACGCGAATACGAAGGACGTTCTGTGCTTTCCTGGTGGTAATTCAATCCGTATGCCTTGTTACGCGGATCGATCCAATCTATTTTATAAAGAAAATTAAGCAACAGGATAAGTGCCGCCAGGTAAGGAATGCTCCAGCTTTGCAGGAAATAAGAAAATGCGCCGGCCACACCGATCAGGATGGAAAAGAAAATCGTGATGCTCGCCGCGGCCGGTATCTGGAAAAAAGGGGAATCAAGAAAAAAGCCGATGCCGATCAAAAACAGGAACGCCGCAAACACGGAAAGAATGGCCGCAAAGTGATGCCGTTTGAAAAGCGAATCGACAAAATCACGTGTATAGTGACTCACGTTTCGACAGGGACGCAGCTTCCACGGCGATTCAAAATACCATTCGGTACGGATGAGACTATAATCTACCACTACTTCTTTCTCCGGCCGCAGGTGTGTGATGTATTCGCCGGGCTTATTGATCAGCGGCGTCATTTGCCGCAGAATATTACGGTCGGCACGAAAAAAATAAAAGAAAGAGGCTACGAGAATAAATAACAATCCACTGAGAAATCCGCCGGCCATTACCAATAATTCTGCATTACTGATCAGTTCCAGGTGGTGGGTAAATTGATAGGCCCTTATACCGTAGAAAATCAGGAATGCCAGCGGCAGGATGGAATTATTGATGCAATATTTAAGAAAAGGATTAGTGGTGGCAGCGAGAAAACGGAAGTTGCGGCTGAAAAGAATGAAGGTGCTGATATTCCAGCTCATGATAAACATGCCCACGGCAATACCCACTAGCGCAAAACTGATGGAGTTCACATTTCCCAGGTACTCCGGTGCCAGGTATAATGAGTCCGCACCGAAGGTTTTCATGAAACCTCCGTTGATCGTGCTGAACAGAATAAACCAGAACAGGAGCAGTACCTGGTATTTTCTGAAATGCAGAAACAATAATTGTATGGGAAATGAGTAGATAAAACCCCGCAGCCAGGCCTTCATAATATTGCTTCAGTAAGCAATAAAAGTACTTATTTCAATTGCAAACGAAAAGAAAAAAGCGTGATCGAAAGAATTGATGCGGAAAGCAGATGCACAGGCTGCATGGCAGCAGGCATATGAAAAAAATACATCACGAGTCCTGCACCCAGTACGATAACGGTAACGGCCAGCATCAATGCCCTGTGCCCTGCGAGTAAAGCATAACTGCGCGACTTCCACCACAACCAGCCGATGCTCAGCACAACGAGCCATGAAAGGCTTCTATGCACTAGAAACATAATATCAAGATTATTGAGCCAGAGCTCGCGGTGTTCGTAGCCGAGCGGTTTGGAAACTTCGTCAATCTGTTCACGTACATCCGTACCGAGCACGATCTGCACGATCACCAGCAGCAATACAGCGATAGCACCTTTTTTCAAAACGGGTGAAGCGATAGCGCGTTGACCTTTGAGTAAGGTGAGAATGATGACGGGTACGGCTGCAATGACCAGCGCCACGAGCATGTGGGTGGTGATCTTGACGACGGCAAGGTTGGCATCGACTACCCGTTTACCTAACCAGCCCTGGAAGCCTGTGGCCAGCAGCATAAAAAGCGACCACCAGAAAATGGCGGGGCGTGTGCGGAAGAAACGGCGGAAACTCCATACGAGATGGATGATGCAGAAAATGCCGAGCAGCGCACCGAGGTAGCGGTTCACCGATTCGATCCAGGTATGAAGCGCATTGAACGTATGATCGATGTCCTGTTTGCGCAGGTATTTTTCATAATCCGCGGGAAGATCTTTCACGCTGGTGGGAGGTATCCAGCGACCAAAACAGGTAGGCCAGTCGGGACAACCCATTCCGCTTTGCGTGGTGCGGACCACACCGCCGGCCAGGATGACCAGGAAAATCATTATCAACACAAACCAGGTGTAGCGGGTATAACTGCGATTGCCATTCATAAGCAGGTGCAAAGTTAAACCCGCCTGTAATATTTCCACAAATTCTTTTGAACGGAAAAAAATGCGGAACTTGCCGTTGAATGTTGAAACGTTTTCATACGAAACACTTGCTGGAAGCGGGTTGCGACGAAGCCGGAAGGGGTTGTTATGCAGGTCCGGTGTTTGCGGCGGCGGTCATGTTGCCACCTGATTTTCGTCACCCTTTGCTGAACGACTCCAAACAGGTAGCTCCCGAAGACCGCGAAATGCTTCGTGTGGTCATCGAAAAAAAAGCGGTGTGTTACGCTGTTGCCCGTATCGACAGCGAAGAAATCGATACCATCAATATTCTGAAAGCCTCGTTCAAAGCCATGCATCTCGCACTCGATCAATTGTCGATACGTCCGCAGTCATTGCTGATCGATGGCAATCGTTTTACACCTTACCAGGACATTCCCCATCATTGCATCATCCAGGGCGATGGATTATATACCAGCATTGCGGCGGCGAGTATTCTTGCCAAGACTTACCGCGATGCCTATATGTTACAACTGCACGAAGAGTTTCCACACTATCAATGGAACAGCAATAAAGGCTACGGCACGCTCGCACATCGACGCGCTATTGAAACGCATGGCATTTGCCAGTATCACCGCAAAAGTTTTAATATTCTTCCTAAGCAGATGGAGCTGTTCAGGGAGGCGGAAGCCAAACAGCCGTTGTAAGTATTAAGTTATAAGTAAAACATCCGGCATCAGACGCTTCCAACTCCCTGGTTCGTGTATACGCCATAATTTCATTCTTAAACGTAATGGCGGCGTGAGGTAGAAGGTAGCGCCCTTGTTGGTCTCCCGACCAACAAGCAAGAGTCCGGTTGCTTTGATAGGTTAAGGCCAACTTCCTGCATAACTCAACGATGAGCAGGCCCGTTGGTCTGGAGACCAACGGTGGCGTGATGTCGGATATACACGAACCAGTGGACTCAATTCACGATTCACCATTGACGATTCACGATGTTAAAGTTTCCTTATCAGCTAAACGTCGATAAAAACCCGCTGTCATACTACTGCAAACCGATTTGATTCACCTAAAAAAGTAGCTATGAAAAAGATTTTATTCCTGTCGCTTTCGCTGGTATTAATTACCGCTTCTGTATCTGCGCAAGGTCCGCGTGATCGTGTTAATCGTGATCGTGTTGTGCAGGGGCATCGCAGCGGAGCGTTGACCCGCGGAGAAACGCATCATCTCGTCCGCCAGCAACAACACATCAACCGCACCGAAAGAATGGCGCGCCGCGACGGACACGTAACACCGTATGAAAGACATAAAATCCGCAAGATGAAAAAACATCACAGCCGTGAAGTGTACCGGTTCAAACATAATCGCCGCCACCGTTAAAAGAAAGCACCGCCCTTGGGCGGTGCTTTTTGATGTGGAAATGTGCCCGCCTCCGGCGGGGTGCGGAAAGGTGAAAATCGACACCTCACATATAACTTAAAACTTATTACTTATTTACTTATTACCTATTGCCTCACTCATTCCATTCGCCCGCTCCCTGTCTTATCAATTCATACGACGGACCGGTGCAATCAATGATCGTTGACGGGGTAATTCCACCAATGCCTCCATCCACAACGATGTCTACTTCATTGCCGAAATTTTCCTGCATGATCTCGGGGTCAGTATAATCTTCGACCATATCACCCGGCAGTGAGGCGCTGAGAATAGGCCGGCCCAGGGCCGCCGTAATGGCCAATGCAATGCGGTTGTCGGGAATACGCAGGCCAATCGTATCTTTTTTGCTCTGTAAAATTTTCGGCACCATCTTACTGGCAGGCAGGATAAATGTATACGGCCCGGGAAGATATTCCTTTAACAAACGGAAAGTAGAAGTCGGCATCTGCTTTGCATATTCACTCAGGTGACTGAGATCGTTGCAGATAAACGATAATTGCGCCTTTTTCGGATCTACCTGTTTGATACGGCAGATCTTTTCCACCGCTTTATGTTGCAGGATATCACAGCCAAGTCCATAAATCGTGTCAGTAGGATAAATAATGATGCCGCCCTGCTCCAGTGTTTCCACTATTCGGCTGATCAGGCGGGGTTGCGGATTATCGGGATGAACAGATAATAACATAGCTTGAAATTACAACCGATTTTGTAAAAATTTTTCTTAAAAAAACAGATCAATAAGGCTTTCCTATCTTTGTACGTACGGGAAAAGTCAAAATTCAAAAGTAAAAAGTCAAAAACAATCCCGGAATCACCAGCTCATTTATCATCACTGCAAGCTTTTAATTTTGAATTTTGCCTTTGACTTTTGAATTATTTTAAATCACTGTCATGCAATTGAAGCCGGTTACAACAGTTGATTCCATTTCGCAGGCCGTCTTTAAAAAGGATTTTTATAATAGTGGACAACCTCTGATCATAAAGAATTTATCACACGATTGGCCTGCCTATACAAAATGGAACTGGGATTATTTCAAAGCGCTGGTAGGCGACCAGCGCGTTCCGCTATACAATAACGTGAAAAGCGATGCCTACACGCCTATCAACACAGCCGACGATTATAAAACATTCGGTGAGTATATCGACATGATCAGGCAGGGGCCGGCGGGATGGCGGATTTTTCTCTTCAACATTTTTGATCACGCACCGCAACTCACAAAAGATTTCACCTGGCCGGAACACCTGATGAAGGGTTTTGTAAAAAAATACCCGATGCTGTTCACAGGAGGAGCGACCAGCATTACCCATATGCATTTCGACATCGACATGTCGCATATTCTCCATACACAGTTTGCCGGTAGAAAACGTGTTTTGCTTTTTCCTTACGAAGAACAACACAAGCTTTACCGCAAACCTTTCGAGGTATTAAGCCTCGCTGATTTTTCCCATTATTATAAAGGTAACGGCACTCCCGACTACGAGAAATTTCCTGCGCTAAAACTCGCCAATGGATTTGAAACAATATTGGAACACGGCGACACTTTGTTTATGCCGGCAGGCTATTGGCATCACATGGAGTATATCGACAGTGGATTTGCCATGAGCCTTCGCGCTTTACAACCCTCACTCGCAGGCAAACTCCGCGGTGCATGGAACCTCTTTGGTATGCGCAGCATCGACACGCTCATGAAAAAAACCGTTCCCAAATGGTGGTATGAGAATAAGCAGAAGAAAGTGTTTCAGTATGCAGAAGCGGAGCTGAAGAGATCAATTTGATGATTTGAAAATTTGAAGATTGCTGAGTTCAATAGATAAGTGCAATTTTTGAAAACAAAAGAAAAAAGCTTTTAAGGGCTTTTTTCTTTTGACTGAGTAGTGCAATCTTTGGATTACTTATGTCAAAAAACTACACGCATCTCAGTTTGGTACAAAGATACCAGATCGAAGTATTGCTTTTAGCGGGTTGCCAACAAAAACAGGTTGCTGCTCAATTGAATGTTCATCCCAGTACCATCAGCCGGGAGTTAAAGCGTAATACCGGTCTTCGGGGTAAACACGCCCAACAGTACCTAGCCTTTAATGCCCAGCGTCGGGCTGACCTGCGTCATACGCATAAGCCTAAACATGTGGTATTTAATGAAGCGGAGAAGCAGCAGGTTTGTTCGCTGATGCAGGTACAGAAGTGGAGTCCTGAACTGATCAGCGCCTACTTTCGCCGGCAGGGACAGCCGATGGTAAGCCACGAACGGATTTATCAGTGGATCTGGCATTGTAAGCATTCCAACCGGGGAGAGGACCGCCCTTACAAAGAGATTTACCGGCTGCTCAGGCATGGACGCAGGCGAAGGAAACGAGGTAACCGCAAGGACTGCCGGGGTATTATCCATGGCCGGGTAGGCATTGACAAAAGACCGGCCATTGTAGCCAAAAGAGAGCGTACCGGGGATATTGAAGTAGATCTGATGGTGGGCAAAAACCATCAGGGGGCTATCCTGGTAATGACCGACAGGGCTACCCTGCATACCCGTTTACACAAACTCCTTACCAGGGACAGCCGGGACATTAAACGGGCCATCATTAAACGGTTGTCTGTGTCGGACTATGAGATCAGAACATTGACCTTTGATAATGATCAAGGCTTTAGCGGACACCTGCAAATAGCCGATAAGCTTAAGGTCAGCACTTATTTTACCCGTCCCTATACCAGCCAGGACAAAGGAACAGTGGAAAACAGGATCGGCGTATTAAGACGCTTTCTACCTAAAAAAACAGACCTTAGCCTGGTTAATCATCAACAAATAAAAAAAATACAGGCCCTTCTGAACGAAAGACCTGTACGGAAATTTAATTATCTAACACCTAATCAAGTACTACAACAAAAAATTGCACTAGCTACTTGAACTTGCAAATTTTCAAATTATCAAATTGCCTAATTATCCCGTATTTGCTTATCTTCGCGGCCGGCAGGTCTTACACGACCAGCTCCTGCTGAATCTCCCCAGGGCCGGAAGGCAGCAAGGATACGCGGTTGTAGCGGTGCGATGTGAGTAGCCTGCCTTTTTTTTCTTTTTTCCGGAAGACCATTAACCCGGAACTTTCCCACTGCCAACAGATCTTCAATCAACAAATTTCCTCTTGCTATGAAATTTTTCATTGACACTGCCAATCTCGCTCAGATCAAAGAAGCTCACGAATTAGGCATCCTCGACGGAGTTACCACTAACCCTTCCCTGATGGCCAAAGAAGGCATCAAAGGACAGGAAGCTATTTTCAACCACTACCGCGCTATCTGTGACCTCGTAGACGGCGACATCAGTGCGGAAGTAGTGAGCACAGATTTCGAGGGCATCATTGAAGAAGGCAAGAAACTGGCCGCTATCCATCCCAATATCATCGTGAAAGTGCCGATGATCAAAGACGGTGTGAAAGCGATCAAATGGTTTACCGACAACGGTATCGCTACCAACTGTACACTCGTATTTTCTGCCGGACAAGCCATCCTTTGTGCCAAAGCCGGTGCCAAATATGTATCGCCCTTCATCGGTCGTGTAGACGACAGCGGCTGGGATGGCGTACAACTCGTACAACAGATCGCCAACATTTACGCAGTTCAGGGATTTAAAACCCAGGTACTGGCAGCTTCTATCCGCAATGCCAACCACATCATCCGCTGCGCAGAAGCCGGTGCCGATGTGTGCACCTGCCCGCTCGATTCAATCCTGGCACTGCTCAAACATCCGCTTACCGACATCGGCCTGGCAAAATTCCTCGAAGACGCAAAAAAACTGTAGATACAAAAAACCGCCTGAAGGCGGTTTTTTAATGTGTAAATGTGTCGGTCCGGCTTCGCCGGACGATATGTGTAAATGTGGAAATGGAAGCGCTTCCCTCCACACTCATTTTCACATTTACACACTCTCACCTCGTTCCTGCCACAGCATTCAGTTGCGTAGATCCTCCCAAGTCAATTGAAACACTTCCCTCCACACTCATTTTCACATTTACACATGGCCCCGCAAAGCGGGCACATTTTCACATTCTCATCTCGTTCCTGCCACGGAATTCAACTGCGTAAATCCTACCAGCTCATCGGCCCGGCCGCCGAACGGACGGAAATAAACAAGCACCATGTAATTATTTTCAGCACCCCAATAATTTCCTTCTATATTCTCAGGCACCGCATTGCGTGAAGCACCTCCTGATTGCGCCACATAAGAATAGTTGTAATACCCCTGTTTTAAGAACAACGTTTTTTCATACACACCTTTCTCTTCATTGAATTCCATACGAGAGGCATCATTGGTTTTATAGCCCGTTACCTCACCATATAGATAAATGTCTTTGCCAGGGATCGCCTGCTTGTTAGGTGGCACAAACGTAAAGTGCGTGTAGGCATAATCGCTCTGCCAGTACGGATTGTTGCCATCCGTATTCTCCAATGTATAAATGCCATTGATATCGGTATAAAAGAAATATACCTGGCCTTTGCGGTCTACGTCAGGCTTCACCACCACATCTACCCTGCCGGGCACGCTGTCATATATTTTCACCATGCGGTCACTCATAAGCCGCAGACTCCGGAGATCGATCCAGCGCCATTCTATGCCGCCGGGAAAGGTGGTGCCGTCATCACTGAATTCAAAATAGTTTCCGCGGAAGATAGTTGGCTTGTCGACCATCACCGATGTGTTCCAGTTATAGTTCTGCAGTATGCGCAGGCGAATGTCCTGCGGCGATAGTATGTTAATGCGTGAGTTAGCCGTATTGATCACGGCCTGCACACGCTGATGCGTTTGAAACAATTGACCATTGTAGGGCTGACGTATCTGTGCTCCGATCTGCACTTTGTTGTCTACCACCAGGAATCTTTTCGTCAGCACCGTTTTCGATGTGTCATTATTCAGGAATACTTTCAGGATGTAGTTACCCGATCTGGAGGGTATCGAGTTGCGTTCGGGAAAACGTGCCTGGTAATGTGTGTAACGTGTTTCGGATATAGATGAGTTCCTGTATGTGCCGATACGTGTGCTTTGAAATCCCTGGATATAATCAAATCCCATCAGGCTGCTCTGCGTCCAGTCGGCATTGCAGAGAATAAAACTGAAATAAAAGTTCTTGATGTCGCCGTCCATGTCATCGAAATGCAGTTCCAACTGATCCGCACCATTGAGTTGCAGGACCGGATAGCTGTAGATATCTCCCGCCTTGAATAATTTAACAGAATGAATGGAAGGCTGATAAATGCGTTCTTCCCATTGCGCACGCAGACCTGTCGTTAAACCAAGCAGCAGCAGAAAAAAAAGGATTCGTTTCATGAGGATCAGCGTTAAAATGAACCGCAGCCGGGCAGACAACGGCATGAAAAAGTGAAATTAAGACTTTAAACCGCTTAATTTTGACACTAAGACAAATTAATCGACTTGAAGGTTGCCCGTTTCATTGCTCATCGTGTTGCTTTTAACCAGCAACGTTCACTTTCCCGGTTTATCATCCGGCTTTCCATCGTGGCAACCGTTATCAGCGTGGCGGTTATGATCGTTACATTGGCTTTCGCCAATGGTTTCCAGGAAAAAGTAAGTGAGAAAGTTTTTAGTTTCTGGGGGCATATCCGCATCCAGGAAAAACAACCTTTCAAAGCGTTGATCGCTGAAGAAATTCCGATCACCCGCGATCCTGATCTTGAAAAAGATATCATGCGTGATCCGCAGATCAAAAGCATTGCCGCTTTTGCCACCAAGTATGCCATCCTTAAGACAAAGGACGAGATCGATGGTGTGTTGCTGAAAGGTGTGGATGCGGGTTACAATTTTCACCAGATGGAGGATTTTATCCAGGAAGGACGGCCCATCCAATTCAACGACAGCACCTACAGCCGCGAGATCATGCTGTCCGCTTATATGGCTTCGCAATTGAAACTGAAAGCCAATGACCGCATCCTGATTTATTTTATCCGTCCCGACGGCCGGCTCCGCCCCGACCGGCTTACCGTAAGCGGTATCTACAAAACCGGCATCGAAGAATACGATCATACTTTCGCGATTGGGGATATCCGTTTACTGCAACGCCTCAATGATTGGGACACCACGCAGATCGGCGGTTATGAGTTGTTTCTGCACGACAGAAAAGCGATCGATAAAGTGGCCGATGATATTTACAGCCGCGAAAACTTTCCTCCTACCTGGGATGCGCAAAGTGTGCGTTCCGTGTCTCCCAATATCTTCGACTGGCTCAACATGCAGGACACCACCCGCAATGTGCTGATCGGCTTCATGGTGGCCGTGGCGATCATCAACCTCATCACCTGCCTGATTATCCTGGTGCTCGAACGCGTGCGGATGATCGGCGTGCTGAAAGCTTTAGGTGCCACCGACTGGACCGTGCAAAAGATTTTTCTTCGTCATTCCTTATTGATCACCTTGTCGGGTATCCTGCTCGGCGCAGCAGTCGGGTTGGGCATTCTCTATTTGCAGGAAGCCACCGGCTTTATCACCCTACCGGAAGATGCGTATTACATGGATAAAGCCGCCGTTAAAATTGTATGGAGCCAGGTGGGATTAGTCTGCGGCGGCACCTTATTGATTTGCCTGCTCGTGTTGATGATCCCTTCGCTGATCGTGCGGAAGATCCAACCCGTAAAAGCGATACAGTTCCGCTAACCCCGCATGTGCGAAAGCAGGATGCCCGTTGCCACCGCTGCATTCAATGATTCAGCCTGTCCTATTCGGGGTATCGTAATACGCTGCGTAACTTTTTCAAACACTGCCGGGCTTATTCCTTTGGATTCATTGCCGATTACGAGCACCCCTTCTTTTATTTTTCCGGTGGCACTTACGGCCTGCCCTTCCAGTGCGGCGGCATAGATTACAGGCTGGCCTTCTTCAGCCAACCATTTTTCCAGATCGGTATATAAAATGCCTACGCGGCTGATGCTGCCCATAGTCGATTGCACCACTTTGGGGTTGTAGCAATCGGCACAATCACGGCTGCATATGATCCGGCTGATCCCGAACCAGTCCGCGATCCGGATAATGGTGCCGAGATTTCCCGGATCCTGGATGGTGTCGAGCGCCAGCACCAACTGCCCGCGGACCGGCACCGCGTCCGGGGTTTCGAATTGTTTTACAACGGCCAGCACCTGGTTGGGCGTGGCCAACTGCGAGATCCTTTCCAGCTCCTGCGGTTGAATGGTTACCGCATCAGGGCCGCCTGCCGGCCGCCGGCTGCTCCACTCCGGCACCGCATAAAGCTCCGTGATGCGGTCCGGGCAGGCCAGCAGCAGCTCGCCCACCAGTTTGGGTCCTTCGGCAATAAATACACCCTCTTCATCCCTGAATTTTTTATGGCCCAAACTTTGAATATATTTGATCTTCAATTTAGTAAGCATCCGGTTTGTATTAGTTTTTATGTCAACCAGCCATCGGTCACCACATACCCTTTTTTGGAAATTCCTGGTAGCAGCATGGCTGATATTCCTGATGGACTCCTGTACGGTTGTGCGAAAATACCCCGAGCAGCAACCATTTGTCTATAAAACAAATATCAATGTTATAGGCAACTTTACCAATGAAGATCGAAAGGAACTGGAAGCCGGCCTCACCAACCAATTGGACGACAGCATGCAGGCCCGCAAACTCGACCGCCTGGTCGTGTCGGTTTTGCGCCATCCGCCGGTATTTGACAGCGCCAGTGCCGACAAAACCGTGGAGTTCATGCGTTACTACCTCAACTCACTCGGGTATTTCCAGGACTCGATTACTTATTCGAGAGAAATAAAACCAAAAGGCGACCAATACAGAACCTATGTCACTTTCGATGTAAAACCGGGCAAGATCGTACGGCTCGATTCTATCAGCTATACGTTAAAAGACAGCGCGCTTCAGGCGCTCAACAATGCACACCTGAATCAGGCACTGATCAAAAAAGGCGATCCGTTTGCACAAGGGCCGATCGCTGCCGAACGCGACCGTATCACGGAATTATTCCGCAACAACGGTTACCTGCGTTTCAGCTCGGATGAGATCTACGGCCTTTGGGACACGTTGGATATTTCACTACTGCAACCGCGGCTCGATCCGTTCGAACAACTCGAAGTATGGCAGGAATTGCGTAAGCGCCGCGAAAATCCGACTGCCAATCTTGAAATGCGGCTGAAGCCTTTGACCGACAGCAGCAAACTCTGGAAATATTATGTGGGGAATGTAACCGTATACCCCAATTACACCATCGACACGCTCAATGGACAACGGCATGAGGAAACGGTGAAAGATGTACAAATCATTCAGCACGGTTATGAATTCAAATCAAAAATCTTTCCGTCCAATATCTATCTCAAACGCGGCGACCTGTACAACCAGCGACGTTACCTGCGTACGTTGAACCGTTTTAATAATCTTGGCACATGGCGCGTGGTAAACATCGATCAGGTGCCGCGAAAAGGACAGGATACCGTTGACTTTGTGATCCGCCTCACGCCGGCGAAAAAATATTCGTTCACCACCAACCTTGAAGGCAGCGTGAACCAAAGCCCCATTTCCGGCAACCTGCTTGGTATTGGCATCAACGCAGGTATACAAAACAGAAACTTTTCCCGCGCAGCCAACCTTGCCAATACCAACATCCGCTACGGTGTGGAATTGGGCGCAAACGAAATAAGCCAGTTTATCCAGACTCAACAGGTGAGCCTCAGCCATAACATTTCCATACCACGTTTCCTTTTCCCTGAATTTGGTTTTGTAGAAAAATTCAAGGAACGTTTCCGGGGAAATATCCGCTCGCTTTTCTCTTTCAATGCGGCCAACACGGAGCGGCGTCTTCTGTACAACCTCACTACGATCAACGGTGGATGGGGTTATGAATTTCAGCGCCGCCGCTGGTTGCTGACCGTGCGGCTGCCCAACATCGAATATTCTTATCTCCAGCAACGCGACAGTCTTACGCGGCTGATTGAACAAAACCCTTCATTGCGTAATATTTTCACGGACGGATTCATTTCATCTGTTGTCGCCAACTATACACTGACAGGTGGTAACAACCGTGCGCTGAATGTGCTGCGTGCCAACGTGGAAGAATCGGGATTACTGACCGGCATGATCCGCAATTCATTTTTAGATAAACACCTTTACCGTTTTATCAAAGCGGATGTGGAAGTAGCGCGGCTGATCAAGTTTACCAAATCCTCCATTGCCTTGCGCGCGTTTGCAGGTGTGGGATATGAATTTGAATTCACACGCGATCCGGCCAAGCGGAACAACCTTCCGTTTTTCAAACAATACTTCTCAGGCGGCCCGAACAGTATGCGTGCCTGGCAACTCCGGCGATTGGGTCCGGGATCCACGGTCCAGCCTTTTACGGGTGCCAACAGCATCCCTGACCGTTATGGCGACGTGCAAATAGAAGTGAATGCGGAATACCGTTTTCCCGTGGCTAAACCACTGGGCATACCGATCAACGGAGCTTTGTTTACCGACATGGGTAACGTATGGTTCCTGAAAAAATCTGCCGGCACGGAAGAGCAGGTATTCAAACTCAGCCGTCTGCCGCAGGACATTGCCATTGGTGTAGGTGCAGGCCTGCGCATCGATCTTAGCTTCTTTGTGATCAGATTCGATTATGCCTACAAGGTGAAGGACCCGAGCCCTGATGCGCGCAATGCGTCTTACCAGAATAAATTCTTTGCTTATCCTTTCTTCAAGGGCGACCAGTTTCAACTGGGCATCAACTATCCGTTTATATTCTGATCCGGATTTTCAGCAGCTTCTTTTTCGCGGGGAGCCTGCAACTGCTCCGCAAATTCTTCGGGTGTGATGGCATCTTCCACGCGGAATTCACCGATGCGTGTGCGGCAGAGTTTGCTTAAGTACGCACCGCAACCGAGCAATTGCCCGAGATCATTCGCCAGGCTTCTGATGTACGTACCCGTAGAACAGACCACCCGGAAATCAAGTTCACCGGCGCCCGCGGGTTTTACCTCAAAAGCATAAATCGTAACCCGGCGCGGGTCGAGTTTTACTTCCTTGCCCTGGCGGGCCAGCTCATACACGCGTTTACCATCCACCTTAATAGCCGAGTGCGCCGGAGGGATCTGATCGATCGGACCGGTAAGGCGGGCCACTGCTTCGGCTATTAGTTCGGGAGTAATGTGGGATATGTCTTTAAAATCCTGTGGCTCTGACTCGAGGTCATACGTGGGGGTAATGGCGCCGAGCGTAATGGTGCCGGTGTATTCCTTTTCCTGCGCCATGTATTCGTTGATGCGCTTGGTAAATTTTCCGGTGCAGATAATCAGCAGGCCTGTTGCCAGCGGATCCAGCGTGCCGGCGTGGCCGACTTTCTTAATGCGTATCTGTCCACGGATCTTGCGTACCGCATCAAAAGAAGTCCAGCGAAGAGGTTTATTGATCAATAAAACTTTGCCTGATTCAAAATCGTTCATGCCGCAAAGATCGTGAATCCGCCAATCAGATAGAAGACCTGTTTTTCAGTTCCACATATTTGTTGATGGCGTCGATGGTCAGGTTCTCCGGCGTAGTGAGGATAGCAAGGATGCCATTGTTGCGCAGTTCTTTTACCATCAGCCTTTTTTCGTAAGCAAACTTATCGGCGATAGTTCTAATATAAATATCCTCGATCGTTTTCGCTTTGCTTTCGCTGACGGCGGTAAGTTCCGTGTTTTCAAAAAACACTACGAGCAGCAGGTGATAGTGGGCGATCTTCCGCAAGGCGGGCAAAGCGCGTTGCAGGCTTTCGGGCGATTCGAAATTAGTAAACAACACCAGCAGGCTCCGGTTGGTGATGCGATGGCGGATAACGGAATATAATTTTTCGTAATCGGCTTCAAGAAACTTTGTCTGCTGGCGGTACAACACTTCCAGGATGCGGTTCATCTGCGTGGGCTTCTTGTCGGCCTGTACCCAGGCATCGAGGTTTTCGGCAAAAGTGACGAGTCCCGCTTTGTCCTGGCGGACGAGCGCCACATTTGACAATACCAGGCTCGCGTTCACCGCATAATCAAGCAGGCTCATGTTTTCGAAAGGCATCTTCATCACACGACCTTTGTTGATGAGGCAATAAATCTGCTGGCTGCGTTCGTCTTCGTAACTGTTGACCATCAGATCGCCTTTGCGGCCGGTGGCCTTCCAGTTGATGGTGCGGTAATCGTCACCGCGTACGTATTCTTTGATCTGTTCGTATTCCATGCTATGCCCTATTCTTCTCACGCGTTTCACGCCGGCGTCCTGTAGCTTGTTGCTGGCGGCGAGTAATTGATAGCGGCGCATCTGCATATACGAAGGGTATACTTTGATCACACGATGTGCATCAATGGTATAACGCCTGCTTACGAGTTTCAGCGGACCTTCGGTATAACAATAAATATTTCCGAAATCGTATTCACCTCTTACGACCGGGCGAAGCGTATACTTTATTTCACCGTTAGACTCGCCTTTGATCAGGAGGTTGCGTTTCCAGCGGCGCTCTTCAAACTGAAAAGGCAGTTCATCTACCACTTCCACACGCACATTGAAGGAGTAGTTATTCTGAATAATGATCGAGACGGGGTTGTCATCGCCGAGGCTCATGCGATCGCCGGCCTCTCTCGATGCGGTAATGCCTTTACGGCTGTAAAGCAGCAACGTGTCAATCAGCACCAGCACCAGTAGAAAAATCAGCAGCAGCCAGGCCAGGGTAAAGAGGTTTTCCCAGAAATAGCTGACCACGCAGAGGACAGCGGATAGTCCCCCGATGTAGTAAACAAGATTTCTGAGATAAAACGACTTAGTCAAAATTTAAAATTAAAAAGTCAAAAACGTGAATCGTCAATCGTGAATCGTCAATCGTGAATCGTCAATCGTGAATGGTGAATAGTGAATGGTGAATAGTGAATAGCCACTTATTACTTATTACTTACCTCGGAATATCCAGTCCGTTAATAATCTGCCGGATCACTTCTTCCTCTGTTACTCCTTCCATTTCTTTATCGGGTGCCAGGATAATGCGATGGCGCAACACAGGCACGGCCACTTCGAGGATATCTTCCGGGGTTACGAAATCGCGGCCCGCCATTGCAGCTATTGCCTTGGAAGCGTTCATAATCGCCAGCGATGCACGCGGAGAAGCCCCGAGATAAATGGATTTATGATTTCTTGTCTGATGAATAAGCTTTGCGATAAAGATCAGCAGCTTTTCTTCGATCAGCAATTCTTTGATTTGTTTGCGCAGCGCAACGATCTTGCTGCCATGCAGTACCGGTTTTACCACATCATCCACAACGGTATTGCCCATGTGATGAAAGCGTGTAAGAATGCTGAGTTCCTCCTGTTCGGTAGGATAAGGCACTACAATCTTGAAAAGAAAACGGTCGAGTTGCGCTTCGGGAAGACGATAAGTCCCCTCCTGTTCAACCGGGTTTTGCGTGGCCAGTACCATGAACGGTGCTTCCATTGGATAAGAACGGCCATCGACAGTCGCCTGTCTTTCTTCCATGATCTCCAGCAGGGCCGCCTGTGTTTTTGCCGGGGCGCGATTGATCTCGTCTACCAGCACGATGTTGCCGAAAACAGGTCCTCTTTTGAATTCAAAAGATGCTTCACGCGGATTGAACACGGGTGTACCGATAACGTCGGAAGGCATGAGGTCTGGTGTAAATTGCACGCGGGCAAACCGCGCATCGACACTGCGCGCTACGAGTTTAGCCGCCAATGTTTTTGCCACACCGGGTACCCCTTCGATCAATACGTGACCATCGGCCAGCAATGCCGCAAGAATGAGTTTCACCATATCATCCTGCCCTACAATTATTTTCTGCACTTCGCTGCGGATGGCCATCACAGCACCGTTCAGTTCACTCAGGTCTGTACGGTTTTCAAAGAGCTGATCCTGCAATTGAGGCTGCTCCTGCTGTTGGTCTTGATATTGTTCTTCCATAAACGTAGTTTACTTATTCAGTATTAAGCCTGCTGGTAAAATTTCTCCAGCCGGCGGTAATAGGTTTCCAGTTGTTTGTCGTTTACCGACACGTTCGACTGCAGCCTTACGGCGGTGTCGATGATTGGGCGCACCTCTTCTTCTGCCACACCGGTACGCTCCACTACCTGTTGTATAAATTCATCATTCAGCAATCCGGTTGCCAGTTGGTAACGGCTGCGCAGGTGTTCCAGGAAATAAGCCGTCATCTTGCGTGCCAGGTTGGTATGGTCTCCTTTTTCAAAATAAAGGCGTCCGACAGTTTTTACAAAATCGAGAGAATCGTTGCGGAGTGGCGGCTGAGCAGGAATCGAGCGCTGGCGGCGGCGCATACCGAGTATAACATACAACAATAAAAATCCTGCGGCGATCAGCAAGGCCGCGAGCAGCTCGCGGTTTTTCGCCATGCTGGAAAACCAGTTATTGCTTTTTGATTCATTCTGATCTTTCGGACGGTTGTTAAGAAAATATTCATCCCACACTACATGTGTTACGTTGGGATTGATAACGGACAATGCTCTTTCGTAATAATTGATATTACCTGGCTGCAACAGGAAATAATTGGAGAAGGACAGCGGCGAAAGATGGATATACAGGTTGCCTTTACCGGCTTTCAGGTGAATGAAATTCACCTTGCCTTCGTGACCGCGGCCAAGTGGTGTGGCCAGGGTTGTGTCAATGGGGTCAAAATATCCCTCCATTCTTTTTCCCTTATAACTGTATTGCCCTGACCAGGGTGTTACCAGCGATTCGGTCATGCCATCGGCCGCCAGATCGTTGTTGTTGAACCAGGAAATATCGGCATAATCTACATCGAGCCGTGCATAAGAAGAAACCGATGAAGAAATCGCCAGCGTACTGATGAATACATCGTTGCCATTTTCCGCGAAGCGTACCAGGTTCCTGAATTCATACTGCGAAGCCATTACACGCGGAGAGAAAATAATGACTGCCTGATCCGATCCGAAGAACGCAATCGAATCCCACTGACCGGGCTGGTCGGCAGAAGTGGTGATATTGGCTTTGGGAAAAAGATCCGCTAATCGTTCATAAGCGACATACAGGCCATAAGGCTTTTTATCATTTTTGCGCAGCGTAACCTGGTTATCGGCCTTCGACCATTTCTTTCCGCCATTGGAAGATTTGCCGGCTGAATTGCCCGGTGAAACCACCAGTAACCCGATCGCAACGATCAGCACCAAACCAAATATGACCGGTAATGCTCGTTTCATTTTTTAGATTTTCGCCCCCAGCTTTTCAAATTCATTACGGATGGTTGTGAAGATCTGCTCGCTTACGGGAAATTGTCCATACCAGCTATATTCGTAGTGGCGTGTCACTCTGAAGAAATCGTTATACAGCGGCGTTTTATAAAGCTGTGCGAGATAATCGGAGTTGGTGCTTTCCTGCCGGTAATGTATCCGTCCCTTGTCGGCCAGTTGTTTCAGCAGGCTGAGATAAAGCAGACGAACAGCCAGGCGGTAATTACCTGCGGAGATGGCTTTATCCAGTTCACGCTGATAAGGGATTTTGAAAATATCCTCCGGCATCTCCTCCATCTCCGGCGCACCCGTATTTTTCATTTTTCGGTTGCGCTGGAACAGCCGGATGTTGCTGTTGCTGAGGTACCAGATTACCAATGCACCGAAACCGCCAATGATCAGCAGCCAAAGTAAGGCATTCATTCCCCCTCCGGAACTGCCGGAATCACCGGAACGCTTATCGGAGCGACTTGAGCGGGAAGATGATTTATCCTGTTCGGCTTTTTCTTTCTTTTGTTCTTCTTTCCTGTCTGCTGAATCCGGAGCAACGTCGATATACCAGAAGCTTTTATCGCCTTTCAGTTTGTTCAATGCAGTAGGTGAAACTTTGCGCAGATCACGTGTATCCGGACCACCGCCGTGCGGTTGTAGCCAGCGATAGGTAAAATCACTTTCATCAGCTTCTTCGGGGTCAGCAATCTCCTCAACAGTGATTTCCTGCTTTACGACGGTGTCAATTTCATAATCCTGCGCCTCGCCTTTTTGAGAAAAGCCGGCTATCAGCGCTGCAAAAAAAATCGTCCGCAGGCAGGCAGTACTGGAAATAAATGAATGTGAAACCTTCACTTAGATCTCCTCCCGTTTGATCCCGAGTCTGCGACGCAGCAAAATGGGATAGATGATAAAATACCAGATTACAAATATGGCCGATACAATAGTGATGCCGGTAGTGAGATACGAATATTTCTGATAAAGTCGTGTGAACGTACTTTCAAACAAGGCTGCTCCGGCGAACACGGGCATCAGCCCGATCATGATCTTCATGCCGTCTTTGGCCCCTCGCCTGAATGCCTGCATACGGGTGAGTGTGCCGGGAAAAAGAAAACTCGTTCCCATTACCAGGCCCGCTGCGCCGGCCACCACGATGCCCGTCATCTCTAACGTGCCGTGGACAAAAACAACCATCCAGAAGTCGGTACCATAGCCATGTGCTGCAAAAAACTGATCGAAAATGCCCAGCATGACGGTGTTCTGTGCCAGGAAAAATAAAGTCGGTAATCCGAAAAACAATCCCGAGATAAACATGATCAGCGCAATCTTATAATTGTGGCTCATGAAATAAATGAACATCATGAATGGATTGCCCCCTTCGTAAATACCGAAAGGATTTCCCGAGTAAATATTGTCCAGCGTTTCTTCCACATACCCATCGCCGAAGAAGTCGCGGGCAACCTGGGTATCCTGCCCGGAAATAAAATAACCGATGCTGAAGAATACGAGAGAGAATATAAATGAAAATAGCAGGTAGCGATGATGTTTGGCAATGGTCAGCGGCACATCGTATTTCCAGAAACGCCACAGGCGATTGCCTTCTTCTTTGCGGTTGTGATAAATATCCAGGTAAATGCGGGAGGCCTGCTTGTTGAGATAGCCGGTTACTTTTCCTGAAGGATAAAAAGTTTTTGCGTAAGCAAGGTCTTCAACGAGTTGAGTGAAATCGCTGGCCATTTCGTCGGGGTTATCCGACGGCATGTGCTGGTTGCGGAGCCAGCGGTCCTTGTTTTTTTTGATAAATAATGCTTCACGCACGGGCGGCTCGGTTTTGGTTTGTAAAATAATGCTTTTTGCGGGAATCGTCAATCGTGAATCGTGAATCGTCAATGGTGAATCGTGAATCGTCAATATGGGCTGCTTTACCTACCACCTATAACCTATTACCCTAAACCTTATACCTTCCACCTTACACCTTTCACCAAAACTTACTACTTATTACTTAAAACTTACTACTTATAACTAAATTTGGCCATGGCTGTCATCAAAGTCCCCACCAGTTTCAACATCGATGTTGAATTTGAGATTCCGGAATTTTATCGCCGGCTGGTAGCTCTTTTAATTGATTGGGCGCTGATCGTACTGTATTTTATTCTCGCTACTTATCTGCTAAGCGACTATGCCAGGGAAGCGATGTTTGATGACGAAGAATACTTCACCCTGCAGGCGCTCTGGACTGCGATGATGGTGCCGCCGCTGCTCTATTTCCCTTTAATGGAAATAACTACCAACGGTCGCAGTGCAGGCAAAGCCGTTATGCATTTACGGGTGATCAATGAAAACGGCGGCAAGCCTAATATCGGCCAGTTCATGATCCGCTGGCTCCTGCGTGATATCTGGTTTGTGTTGCTGCTGTTTTTTGCCTTCAGCATCGGTCAGAGTGACTTCAAAGCGATTGGCTATTTTATCCTGATCGCATCCATCATTTATTTTATTGCGGAAGTTGTATTTGTGGCGGCATCCGCCAAAGGCCAGCGGCTGGGCGATATGCTGGCACATACGATCATTGTACAAACCAATGCGCGTGGAAACATTGAGGACACCGTATTCCAGGAAGTGGAATCAACTTATCAGCCCGCTTATCCGCAGATCATGCAACTCAGCGACCGCGACATCAATGCCATCAAAAGCATTCTCACCTCCGCCAGAAGGAAAAATGATTTTGACCTGGCCGCCAATGCAGCCGACCGGATCAAAACCCATCTGAAGATCGAAACGTCGATGTCGCCGTTCGATTTCCTGGAAATCTTATTGAAGGATTACAATTACCTTTCTACGAGATAATTTTATCAGAGGGCTACCAGCAAGGCCAGCAACATAAAACCGACAAAAATACAGAGTAATACACCGATGATCTTGAAATAGGATGCAAGATTGCCGAGTCCTGTTGTTATCAGCGCCTGGTTATTGGAATCAATGCCCTGTTTTGTTTTGCGGGCAAAACCTGACAGGAAATAAATCAGTACGCCCCATATCGCCAGAGTGATCACCGTTTGCAAAATTAATCCTCCCATAGAAGGTTCGGGCACACGAAAAGTATTGGCACTAAACCCTTCCATTTCCCTTTTCAATTCCGCGGCTTTGCCGTAAGTAACAAAACTTGCAATCAGGGAAAAAAGCACATTAATGCCCATTACGACGGCGGCTGTTCCTGCTACCACGGCAAATGAACGAAGCGACAGACGCACTTTATCGTCGAGCGGTTTATCGGATATGTCAAAAATGCTATTCATGGTGGAGGTTTAAAAAATGTTGATGATTGAACCGATGATGGACAGCACGCCCAGGGTAATACTGATGGAAAAAAATATGCGCATAAAACGGAAACCGTTGGCCAGCGCATTGCTGTCGCTGGCGGCCAATCCGTCTTTCAGGAATCTCGCTCCCCGCAGTAAAAAATAAAGCCATACGCCCATGATGAGCACGGCCAACAGTACTACGGTGATCACCATTCCCCAGCCCTCACTTGCGCTCAATCCGGGAATGATCGTTTCCTGTGAAGCCGCACCGTGACCGGCCACTACGATGAGCGCGGCGATGCCCAACATGCCCAGGACAAGAAAAGCAATGATCCGCGACCATTGAACAATAGCGGCAATGTGTTGCTGTGCTACCGGGTCCAACTGTACATCAAACAGCGAGGGACTTTCTTTTTCGTTGTTGAATAGTTCGTCTGCCATGTTGAGGTTATAAGTTTTAAGTATTAAGTTTTAAGTATTGGTTCGTGTCTTCACGAACCAAAGTGGCCATTCACAATTAATTGACAATTCACTCTCACTCAATACGCTCTTGCAAACAGCACACGCTGCGTAGACGGTTTGCCGGTGAGGATGCACACCCCTTCTTCCTGCGGATTGTCCAGCGGAATACAGCGGATCGTGGCTTTTGTTTTTTCCTTGATAGCCTGTTCGGTTTCGTCGGTTCCATCCCAATGCGCGGCAATGAATCCACCCTTTTCGTCCAGCAATTTTACAAATTCTTCCATAGAATTTGCAGGCGTGATATGTTCTTCCTGGTAGGCTTTTGCTTTGCGGAACATTGCGTGCTGAATATCAAGCAGCAGGCTGTCTACGTGTTGGGCAATGCCTTCCAGGCTGATGGTTTGTTTTTCGCGGGTATCGCGGCGGGCGATCTCCACCATATTTTTTTCCAGGTCGCGGGCGCCGAGTGCGAGCCGCACGGGCACCCCTTTCTTCTCGTATTCGGCAAATTTCCAACCCGGGCGGTTGTTGTCGTTGTTGTCGTATTTCACCCGCACGCCGAGGCGTTTAAGATCGGCCACTATCTCATCGGCTTTTGCATCGATCAGGGCTTTCTGTTCATCGCCTTTGTAGATCGGCACGATCACTACCTGCAGCGGAGCAAGGCGCGGAGGCAGTACGAGTCCTTCATCATCGCTGTGCGCCATTACCAGGGCACCGATCAGGCGCGTACTTACACCCCAACTGGTAGCCCATACGTACTCGAGTTGATTTTCGCGGTTGGCGAATTTGACGTCGAATGCTTTGGCAAAATTCTGTCCGAGAAAATGCGAGGTGCCTGCCTGCAGGGCTTTGCCGTCCTGCATAAGGGCCTCGATACAGTAAGTATCTTCCGCACCGGCGAAACGTTCACCCGGTGTCTTGACACCGCGTATCACGGGCAATGCCATGTATTCCTCTACGAAAGTGGAGTACACTTTCAGCATCTGGCGTGTTTCTTCGATGGCTTCGTCTTTGGTAGCGTGTGCCGTATGCCCTTCCTGCCACAGGAACTCAGCCGTACGGAGGAAAAGACGGGTGCGCATTTCCCAGCGCACCACGTTGGCCCACTGGTTCACGAGAATCGGCAGGTCGCGGTGCGACTGTATCCATCCTTTGTAAGTGCTCCAGATAATGGCTTCGCTGGTAGGCCTTACGACCAGTTCCTCTTCCAGTTTGGCTTCGGGATCGACGATCAGTTTGCCCTTGTTGTCAGGATCGGTTTTGAGGCGATAGTGCGTAACGATGGCGCACTCCTTGGCAAAACCTTCGGCATTTTTCTCTTCGGCTTCAAAAAGGCTTTTGGGAACGAACAACGGGAAGTAGGCGTTTACGTGACCGGTATCTTTGAACATGCGGTCCAGCACGTCGCGCATGTTTTCCCACAGGGCAAATCCATACGGCTTAATGACCATACATCCGCGTACGGCTGAATGATCGGCCAAATCCGCCTTCACCACAATGTCATTATACCATTGGGAGTAGTCCTGCTCCCTGGAAGTGATTTCTTTGCTCATAAGAAGCTATATGCTATTTTTTTAATAAAACCGTCTCTGTACTGCCATAACTAACGGGCGTTCACTTTTTTAACAACCCATTCTCAGTTTTAAAGCAAACTCCGTGTGTTTTTGTCGTAACTTTATCGGGTGAGGCGCAAAAATAGCTGTTAAAAGCCGAAATCTTGTGCCTGCTGGTGGAAATGAGGTTTTTGTTGCAGGATTTCCACCGACCGCCTAAACTTTAAAACTAAGCCGAATGAAACCCTCACTTTTTACCCTTGCAATAGCAACCGTGGTTGCTCTCAGTAGCTGTAGTTCAGCTTATAAAACAGGTCAGACACCGGATGATCTGTATTTCTCACCTGCCAAAGCTGAGGTACAGGATGAATACGTGAGCACCCCGCGCCAGAATGACCGGTTGTACCAGGGAAGCGATGAATATTATGAAGACCGTTTCCTGCGTATGCGCGCCGGCAATCCTTATCGCTGGTCTTACCTCGACGATTATTATTTCTCTTCGCCTTATGGCTATAATGCATTCCGCTATTCCGATCCCTGGGGTTGGAACAGTCCATGGAATAACTACTGGAGCTGGAACTACTATTACAATCCTTACTACGGCGGATTCCATCCCGGCTTTTACGGTGGTGGCGGCTGGGGCTGGGGTGGTTATGGTCCCGGCGTAATCGTAATTGGCGGCAGTAAAGTTCCCCGTGTTTCCCCAAGCCGTCCGATCGCTTTCACACCCAACAGTTACTCAACAGGGGGTGGCAACAGCGGACGTTTCTACAACGCGAATAGTAACAATAACAACCGCATGATGAATTCGTACCGTGGCAGCAATTTCCAGGGGTATAACAATACCAACAGCGGAAACTATCGCAACAACGGGCGCAGTTCCAACAGCAACAGCTACAATAGCAACAACAACTCTCAACCTACGCGCAGCTACACACCTTCTTCTTCCAATTCGGGAGGACGGAGCAGCGGTAGCGGATCAAGCGGAAGCGGCGGCGGTGTGAGCAGACCAGGCAGAAGATAACAGCACAAACACAACCTGCTTAATCTATCATTGAATATACTTGTGACAGGCTTATACGGCACTGTACCTGGCCGGTTATTTGCTGCATACTCCCGACTCGCTGCTTACTGAAAGGATTTATATCAAAACGATTATGAAAAAAATCATCACCCTGATTTCCGCCACCATCATCGGTCAGGCTGTTATGGCTCAGGTTCCCGAAGATGTTCTGAAATATTCGTGGGGTCCGGTCAACGGATCAGCAAGGATCAACGCAGTGGGCGGCGCTACCGGTGCTTTGGGCGGAGACATCAGCTCCTTATATGTGAACCCCGCCGGTATAGGTTTTTACAAATCAATGGATATCGTACTGTCGCCGGGATTTCAATTCAACCGCAACAAAGGTTCCTTCCGCGGTACAGATACTACACAGCAGAAGAATCGTTTTCAGTTAGGACCAACCGGCGTTGTTTTCGGATGGCCTACTACCGGCAAATGGCGTTCGCAGGCTTTGAGCTTTGCCGTAAACAGAAGCACCAGTTTTGCCAATAAAATTTATTACAAAGGCCAGAACGATTTTTCTTCTTATGGTGAACAATACGCCGCCGAGGCGGCGCAGGTAAGCCAGCAGACAGGCATGTCTATTGAAGAAATGATCAACAGCAATTCCGTATCGTTCGGTACGCGCATGGCACTTTACAGTTATCTTATCGATACGGCTACCATCCGCCCCGGCGGTGGACCCGAGTTTGTAAGCATGGCCATGTACGACAAGCTGCGGAACAACGGCGACTTCCTGGTAAACCAGGAACACCTTATTGAAACCTCAGGTGGCGTTACCGATATTGCCTTGGGCTATGCAGGAAACCGGGAAGACAGATTCTATCTCGGCGGCGCGATCGGCATTCCCATTGTAAATTATGAGCGCGTCAGTGTGCTCCGCGAATCAGATGCCACCGGCGACGCAGCCAATTATTTTTCTTTCTCTGAACTGCGCGAGCGCTCTACCACCAAAGGCATCGGTTTCAACCTGAAGCTGGGTGCCATCTATAAGCCTACCGAGTCGGTACGTCTCGGCGCTACCATCCACACGCCTTCCTGGTATACACTCACCGATACCTACGAAGCCACCATGACCACCAATACCGAAAACTATGGTGTGATCGATAACGGTGTACCCGTTACATCCGGCTTTTTGAATAATGGCATGCGCGCAAGCTATCAATATGGCCTTTCGACCCCATGGCGTTTCATGATGAGCGGCGCTTATGTCCTGCGTGAAGTGGAAGACGTGAGCAAGCAAAAAGGATTCATCAGCGCAGACATTGAATACGTGACCCATAAGTCAAACCGTTTCTCCAATGCGGATGAGACAGTAGAGGACGATGGTTATTATTCTTCCCTGAATAGTGTGGTAAAATCTTATTATAAAAATGCGTTCAACTTCCGCGTGGGTGGTGAATTAAAGTTCACAACGATCATGACGCGTCTGGGCTTCGCTTATTACGGCAATCCTTATGCTGACGCAGCTCTGAAAGCAAGCCGCATGTTCCTGAGTGGCGGTCTTGGTTACCGCAACAACGGTATCTTCATCGACCTCACCTATGTACATGCCATCAGCAAAGACGTAAGCTTCCCTTACCGTCTTCCTGATAAGGCGAACACGTTTGCGAATGTCCGCGGCACAGGCAGCAATATCTATCTGACTTTTGGATTCAAAATATAGACAGGACTAGGATAATTCCAGCCCTCTCAGGGAGATCTGATTGGTGGTAAGCCAGCGGATCTCCTTATCTTTTTTAAACCAGGTAAACTGGCGGCGTGCATACTGACGGGTATGCACTTTTATTTTTTCGATGGCTACGTCGCGGGAGTAAAGCCCATCGAAATAATCAAACATTTCCTCATATCCGACCGTCTGCAAGGCATTCAGATTCCGGTGAGCGACCAGCCCGCGCGCCTCTTCTTCCAGGCCATCTTCGATCATTTTATCCACGCGTTGATAGATCCGCTCATCCAGCTCTTCCCTCGAAAATTCGATGGCCACACGGATCACATTGAAGTCGCGCCGGGCGGTGGCACCTTTTTGAAAACTGCGGATCGACTGGCCCGTGGCTTCCAGCACTTCGAGTGCACGCATGAGCCGCTGCGGGTTGCGGATTTCGCCGGTTTCATAGTACAACGGATCTTTTTTCTGCACCTGTTCCTGTAGCCAGCCCAATCCAAAACGATCGTATTCCGCAACGATCTTTTCGCGGATGGCCGTCTCTATGCGGGGAATATTGTCGAGCCCCTCGCAAAAGGCGCGGATATACAAACCGGTGCCGCCGACCATTACCAGCGTATCATTTTTCTTGAAAATTTCTTCGGCCTTGCCCAGGGCATACGCTTCAAAATCGGAAGCTGTCACCTGGTCGTGAATAGAATGGGAAGCAATGAAATGATGCGGAACGGCGGCCAGTTCGGCCTCAGAAGGCCGGGCCACACCAATATTAAGCTCGCGGTAGCATTGCCGGCTGTCGGCAGAGATAATTTCCGTACCTAATTCTTTGGCTAAACGTATGGCAGCGGCCGTTTTTCCTGAAGCGGTGGCTCCGGCCAATACGATGACTGTCCTGGATGGCTTTTGTTCCATAGCGATAAAAAGCCCCGAATTACTCCGGGGCCGAATATGTTTTTAGTAAAGAGATTAAAGTTCTTCGTTACTGTCTTCGGTTCCCGCTTCCTCTGTTCCGTAGTCTTCGCCGTCAGCGTCTTTTTCCCCGAAGCCGTCGGCACCCTGCGAGAGGTCATACTTCTCCTCCACTTCCGCAAATTTCTCCCCCAGCAATCCTTTGGTACCATACTGACTTGGACCTATCCCCTCCGCACGCACAATGGCAGGATAACTGAGTTTTGGATTTTCTTCTTTTGACACGTTGATCAACTCGATAAGAAATGACCAGTTTTTATTGAAATCGTAGAGATAAAGGAATTTCTGATTAGGGATCTTGATCTCGGAACCGATGGTGGTTTCAGCCATTACCAACGGTGGCGCTTTGTATGGTTTATCGTATACTTCCAGTGTGATCTCCCGGCCCTGCTGCCAGTTATCATTACTGCGGAAAAAAGTAGCCTTGTGCTTGCTGTCGAACTCGTATGCCTTCAGGATGGTCTCATGCAGTTCGGAAAACTTTTGTGTATGACGGATGGCGATATCACGGTAAATACTTTCATCCTCTTCAAAATAAACACGGAATTTTAAAATAGCCATACTGCGAATTTAAGGAATGAATGACGAAATAGCCCAATTTATAGCGCTCAGGCCACCATTATCATGCCGTTAAATGGCAGGTATGTGCAGCCCCTGCTTTTTTACCTGCTGAAGGTTATCTTTGCGCCGATCATGGATATCCGGTGTACTGATAAGGAATTATTTTACCTGAAAAAAATTGCGGCAGCGGCTGCCGAACTGGGCATAGAAACTTACCTGGTTGGCGGCTTCGTACGCGACAAACTCCTCGGCCGTCCTACCAAGGACGCCGATGTGGTATGCCTGGGTGATGGCATTGGGCTGGCCCATGCGGTAGCCAGCCGTTTCAAACCGGTTCCCAACGTCAATTTTTTTAAAAATTTCGGTACCGCACAAATCCGTGTCGACGATTTTGAAATTGAATTTGTGGGCGCGCGCAAGGAAAGTTATCAATCGGATTCCCGCAAACCCCATGTAACGCCCGGCTCATTGCAGGACGACCAGAACCGTCGCGATTTTACCATCAATGCATTGGCGGTAAGCCTGAATGAAGCCGATTATGGCCAACTGATCGATCCGTTCAATGGCATCGCGGATATGCGGGCAAAAATCATCCGCACACCGCTGGAACCTGCGCGCACGTTCAGCGACGATCCGTTGCGTATGATGCGTGCGATCCGTTTTGCCACGCAACTGCGGTTCGACATCGATGAAACCACCTTCCAGGGTATTATAGAAACAGCGCATCGCATCGAAATCATTTCGCAGGAAAGAATCACGGATGAACTGAACAAGATTATCGCTTCTCCCAAACCATCGATTGGCTTCGACCTGCTTTACAAGAGCGGTCTGCTGCAACTCATCTTTCCCAAAATGGTGGAACTGGCGGGTGCCGAATACGTAGATGGTTACGGACACAAGGATAACTTCTATCATACACTGCAGGTGCTGGATAATGTGGCCCGCGAGTCGGATGACCTGTGGCTGCGCTGGGCAGCCATCCTGCATGACATAGCCAAGCCGGCGACCAAACGATTTGAAGAAGGCCATGGCTGGACCTTTCACGGACATGAAGTGGTGGGCGGCCGCATGGTACCCAAAATATTTGCGAAGCTCAAACTACCGCAGAATGAAAAAATGCGGTTTGTAAAAAAACTGGTGGAACTGCACCTGCGCCCGATCAGTTTAACGAAAGAAAATATAACCGACTCTGCCATACGGCGCTTGTTGTTTGATGCCGGCGAAGATCTCGAAGCTCTGATGACACTTTGCGATGCCGACATCACGTCAAAAAATAAGCAAAAAGTCAAACGCTTCCAGGAAAACTTTCGCCTGGTGCGTGAGCGTTGTCGCGAGGTGGAAGAAAAAGACCAGATCCGCAACTGGCAGCCACCGATCGGTGGAGAAGAGATCATGACGATGTTCAACCTGCGTCCGTCACGTGAAGTGGGTTTGCTGAAAGATTCCTTGAAAGATGCGATACTGGATGGTATCGTGGCCAATGAATATGAAGCGGCGAAGAATTTTCTGATGGAAAAAGCGAAAGAGATAGGAATCAGGTAATTTGAAAATTTGAAGATTAGATAATATAGGAAGATGGTGAAGACGCAGCCCAACGTGCACTATTCACCATTCACTTATTGACTTATTCACTTTTGAATTTTGACTTGTGACTTTTGAATTTGAAGAAGATATAACCAACAGCCTCCGCATACTGAAAGAAGGCGGCGTAATCCTTTATCCCACCGACACCGTTTGGGGACTGGGATGTGATGCCACGAATGCATCTGCTGTAAAACGTATCTATGAGATAAAAAAAAGAGCGGATGAAAAAGCGATGATCATCCTGGTTGCTGATGAACGGGATGTACTGAAGCATGTGGCCAGTCCCGATCTTTCAATTTTTGATTATTTGGCGCAACGCCCGAAACCCACTACGGTTATTTATCCCGGCGCATTGGGCCTCGCAGATAACCTGACGGGTGCAGACGGAAGTATTGCCATCCGTATCTGTAATGATATATTTTGCAAGCACCTGATCAAAAGATTGGGCAAACCGATCGTATCCACTTCCGCAAATATTTCAGGGCAACCCACAGCCGGCTCTTTTGCAGGCATTTCAGAAGAAATTAAAAATCAGGTGGACTATATTGTACATCACCGGCAGGAAGAGACGAAGCCGGCACAACCCTCCTCGATTATTAAATGGAATGGGGAGAATGATATTACGGTGATAAGGGATTAATTCAAAAGTAAAATCGTGAATGGTGAATGGTGAATGGTCAATCGTGAATCGTCAATCGTGAATCGTCAATCGTGAATGGCTCGGCTTGGTTTGAGTCTTCACGCCCCTGACCTGGCACCTTATACCTTACTCCTTATGCCTTATGCCTTATGCCTTTTACCTAAACCCTAAAACTTATAACCTATTACTTAAAACTTACAACGGCCGTTTCACTCTCTCATAAATCGCCATCACCGACGCCGCATACACCTCCGGTGCAAACCGCTGAATATGCGGACCGCTTAACTGAATCAACTGTTGCACCAATGCGCTGTCCGTAGCCAGGCGGAACATGCCTTCCGCAATTTCTTCCGAACTATTCGGATTTACATAATACGCACCGGGGCCGCCGACTTCGGGCAGGCAGGAAACATTGGAGGTAATAACAGGCACCTGGCTCCAATGAGCTTCGAGCACAGGGATACCAAACCCTTCAAAGAAAGACGTATATAACATGGCCGTGCTCATCTGGTACATCGCGGGAAAATCTTCCTGTGCCACATAACCAGCCGTCTCGGAAACAAATATAATCTGCCGCTCCAGGTTCTGCTGACGGATATAATCTTTCACTTGCTCCAGGTACTTGCCGCCTTTCCCTACTACCACTAATGGAATATCCAACCGGCCGCGAAGGAGGAACAGTGCCTTGCAGATATTCAGCAGATTTTTTCTTTCAATCACGGTTCCTACGTACAGAAAATAAGTTTCAGGTAAACCATAACGTACACGTATCGCAGCTTTTTGTTGCTCAGTCGCCCGCTGAGCAAACGCCGGATCAACACTTTGATAACAGACCGTAATACGCTCCGCAGGAATTTCGTAATAGTCGATAATATCCTGTTTGGTTTGTTCGCTGATCGCCATGATATGATCAGCTACCCTGCACGCATGGCGGTATTTTTTTTTATAGATGGCAACGTCGATCGGTTTAAACTGTTCAGGAAATCGCTCGGGAATGAGATCATGCATGGCAACAACCGTGCGGATGCCGGTCTTTTCAATACCCATCGGCAATTCATGACTGAGACCATGATACAGATCGATCCCTTGTTTGAGCAGATCTTTTTTCACCCAACTACTCCGCCACGCCGAGCGGAATAATTTATCTAAAAAAGCCGTAGGCCGTACTTCATGCACGGCAGGAGAATCAGGATGGAATTTATCGGAGGATTTGGGATTGTATAAATAGTAATTATGCTCAGGATAATAATGAGCAAGCAGGTTGATCAGCGTGCGGCTGAAATAGCCTAGTCCTGTGGTATTGTGGTAAGCCCTTTTGGCATCAAATCCGATCTGCATAGCTGCAAAGTTGCGGATAATTTGCCGATTGGCCACAGGGAGGTACAGGGAGGAAATCAACCTGTCTTTCGGGCAGCATCCTTAACTTTGCAAAAAAATTACACTATGCAGGAATTGATCAGCCAGGCCTGGGCCAACCGTGAATTACTCAAGGAAAATCAATATACCGAAGCTGTACATACCGTGATGGAAGACCTCGATAAAGGTCGCATCCGCGTTGCCTCTCCGACCGATGCCGGCTGGGTAGTGAATGAATGGGTAAAGCAGGCCATCCTGCTATATTTCAGCATCCAGCCCATGCAAACCTGGGAAGTAGGTCCGTTTGAATTTTACGACAAAATGCTTTTGAAGGATAATTACAAAGACCTCGGTGTACGTGCCGTGCCACATGCCATTGCCCGCTATGGCGCCTTTGTGGGCCGCAACGTTGTGCTGATGCCTTCGTATGTAAACATCGGCGCCTATGTTGATGAAGGCACCATGGTGGACACCTGGGCTACTGTAGGCAGTTGTGCCCAGATTGGTAAAGGCGTTCACCTGAGTGGCGGTGTGGGCATCGGCGGAGTGCTCGAGCCATTGCAGGCTTCACCGGTAATCATTGAAGATGGTTGCTTTATCGGCAGCCGCTGTATTGTGGTAGAAGGCGTAGTAGTGGAAAAAGAAGCCGTACTCGGCGCTAACGTGGTGCTCACCCAATCAACCAAAATCATCGACGTAAGCGGCAGCGAGCCCGTGGAAATGAAAGGCCGCGTTCCTGCCCGCAGCGTAGTAATTCCGGGTACGTATAACAAGAAATTCCCCGCAGGCGAATACGGTGTAAGCTGCGCCCTGATCATCGGCCAGCGCAAACCCAGCACTGATTTGAAGACTAGCCTGAACGATGCGTTGCGGGAGTTTAATGTGTCAGTGTAAGGTGAAAGGCGTAAGGTGTAAGGCCGACACTTCGGGCCGAAGCTTCGGTTATAGGTTTTAGGTGATAGGTCATAGGTAAAGTAACGATATTCACCATTGACTCCCGAGGCTTCGGGATGACAATTCATCCTAATTTTCGCATTTACATATTTACACATCAAAAATAAAGGGCTGCCATGGCAGCCCTTTATTTTAAATTATTGTTTAAGCAATTTAAACGTCTCCTCTTTTCCATTATATCTCACCCGCAGCAGATAAAGACCCGCCGGCCATTTCTGCATATCGATCTCTGTCAGCGACTGACTGGTTGAGGCCTGCCAGAGCTGTTTACCCTGTGCATCCACCACACTCAGTTCGGCACTTCCTTTCAATCCTTTTAAATTAACAGAGGTGCTTCGCACAACAGGATTCGGATACACTTCCGCGCGTTGTTCACCCACAATCATTTCACCGGCACGTGATGCTGTACCTGTTTGTACACGCAGCGTATAACAATTCGTCGCGTTCGACGCATTGCTGTAGCCATACACCTGCAAGAAATACGTACCCGCCGTAAAGGTGCGGCTGATGGTTTCGCTGGATGTTCCTCCATTCTGTGAAAGCGCCAATTGCGTTGTGCCATTGCTGCTGTAAAGACGCAGGTCATAATCCGCAGGTAATGTACTCAACGTAACAGTAGCCGTGCCACCTGTGGTGATCACAAAACGATAGTAGTCTACATCCCCTGCAGGATTGATCAATCCTTTAATATCCGTATTCAGCGGAATAGTAGCCGCACCCGAGGTAGTACCATTTGTACTTACATCGTACGTACCCGGGCAACTGCTGGAAACAGCCGTTACACCTGCATTCAGGTTATAACATACCGACGTGCTGAATGCACCGCTGTAACCGATCACACGGATATAATACGTGCCTGCTGCCTGGTTGGCAAGACTGATAGATTCATTGCTGGTACCACTTGCCATGGAACTTCCGATCTGTGTACCGGCTGAATTGTACAGGTAAAGATCATAGTCGCCCGGCAGGTTGCTCAAGGTAATAGCGAGGTTGCTGACACTGCTGACGGCGAAACTATAATAATCAATATCCGTACTGCTGCCGATGGCTGCTGAAACAACGGTATTCACCGGAATAGAAGCTGCTGCACCAATCGTTTCGTTCGCTTCATAAGCAGCTACACATCCACCCGATCCCGTCGTAGTGAATTGCGCAGCAGCATAGGTGCTGCTACCGCCGCTGCAATTGGTACGTACACGCCAGTCGTATGTTGTGGCAGCGGTAAGACTACCAATAGACACAGACGTTGAAGTAGTAGCTGCCGCGGCGGTTGTCCAGGTGCCGGACGCCGTTGTTTTATATTCCACCGTATAATTCACGGCGCCACTCACGGCAGCCCACGATACCGTAGCGCCGCTGCTGGTGATGGAGGAAGAAGCCAGACTACCCGGCGCCGCACAGGAAGCCCCTCCCGTAATCGTGAAGTTTACATTGGAAATATCAAAGAAGATATTGCCCACAGCTTCCACTTTGATACGCGCCGTGCTGGTTGTATTGGCGGGCACCGTGATCGCTTCCGAGCCGTCATTAGGCGTGCTGGCAGCTAATACGATCGGGAACGTAAGACCGCCGTCTGTGCTCAGGCTGATCTTTACGTTTGCACAATTGACGGGCGAAACATTGGTATTGTTTACACTCCAGGTAACGGTCTGGCTTGAACCGGTGGACCAGCTAACCGCTGTATTGGGTGCGGTAACGGCAAAAGGTCCTGCGCTCCCGTTAACGGTTACGATCATATCATCGTCTTTGGTATTGCCACCGCCGGCATTGTTGTCACGCACCATCAACCGGAAGTTGAGTGTACGTGCTACACCAGGAAGACGTTCCCACTGGTTTCCGTTGGTTCCATCCAGGATAGAACTCAGGACAGGAAACGTGCGCGAAGGATCCGTAGTGCCGGTGCGCGAACGGAACAGCGGGCCGGAAGTAGCCGTGGTACTGGGATTGGTTGTAGACGATGTACCTGCATTCATTTGCTCCCAGGTATAAGTGAGCACATTACCCGCATTCACATCGGTAGCTGAACCCGTTAAGGTAAAAGGCGTTGCACGCGGAATTACATAGTCAGCTCCTGCGTTGGCTACCGGAGCGGTATTGCCGGTGATAGTGACGGTGGGGCAAGCGCCGCCGCCCGTGCTGCTTTTGATATAATCAGAAATCTGTTCGATGCTGCGCGCATGAAAATAATCATCGCTATGTGGTTGTACATCGGTGGCACCTGTGATGCCTGCATAACCCATGATAGTGGAACCGCTGCCTGGCTCAAACTGGCTGGCCGTGCCGCTTTCATTACTGAAAGTAAAGGTATGGTTGGCGCCAAACTGGTGTCCCATCTCATGCGTGAGATAATCTACAACAAACGGATCACCGACGGGTGCGGTGTGTGACGTGAAGGCTCCACCCTTACCCACAAACGTATTGGGGTTGGTGCTGCCGTTGTGTGTTTTGCAAACGCAGGCGATGCAACCAGCATTGCCGTTGTTGCTGCCGCGGTGTACGAGGTGACCGATATCGTAATTGGCATTACCAATCACGGCATCGATGGTTTGTTGTGTTTTGATATTGTACTCGCTTGTCCACGGGTCGGTGGACGCGGTGAGGTAGATGATCGCATCGTTGTTGGCGATGAGTACCATGCGAATGCCCATGTCACGTTCGTAAATGGCGTTGGCGCGTGTCATGGCGGTGTTCATGGCCGTGAGCACTTTGGCCTTGCGTTGGGCGTCGGTGGTTTCGGTGCCGTTGAGAAAATACTGCGAATACTCGCCGGTGGAAGCCAGTGCGAGACGATACGTGCGCAGGCGTCCGTCATCAGCGGCTCTGCCAGCCGTCAGCGGAGGATTATCGGTGACAGCAGACTCGGGCGTTTCGCAGGAAAAATGGCGATCGCCGAGCGCAGCGCTGCGGGCGAAGCTGACATAATAACGGTCGTTCTCGCCTACCGGATCGATGTAGACCGTGGGCTGTCCGGGCCGGAGGATCATGCCATGAAAGCCGTCGGTGCCGGTGCTGAAGCGCACAGTTTGCGACGGATCAGTGAGACCGGTACCGGCATAAGATTGAATACCTGGATAGCGTGCGGCCAGAGCCGGATCCATCACGGGCGCCTCGACAACACGGAACGAAAGCAGTTGTCCGTTTTCATCTGGCAGGGAAATAATGAAAGAAGACTGCCGGGCGCTGACGGTGGACTCCGAAGGGGCCTGGCGGATTTGGGACTGCCACTGCTGTTCGTCAAGCTGCAGGAGGCTGTAGCTGGCGGGGCGATAGCGGTTGTTGAAAAGTGCGGACTCGTTGGTGGGCGTTGTGGCGCGTCTCCAGCCGGATTGCTGGGAAAAGGCTGCGCCTGCCGTAATCAGCCCGAGGCTGAGCAGGAGTAATGATCTTTTCATACAGTTGATTGGTTTAGTGTGTGTATGTGAACGTGATTCCGAATGTACACCGCTAACGCGAACGCTTGTTAGGTACTTTTGCGTGATTTTGCGGGGTGCTAAAAATGCGGTGGGGAAGCGGAAGAGTGCGCGTATTTGGGGGGTGAAAAGGCGGTGAATGAGGCTGGGCGCGGGGTCGGGCGAAGGGGAAGAAATTTTTGAGATAAAAGCGTGGAAATAAATTCATTTCCCCTTATTTTTGCATCCCCTTTCGAAACCGCCCAGGTGGCGAAATTGGTAGACGCACTGTCTTCAGGTGGCAGCGCCGCGAGGTGTGCTGGTTCGAATCCAGTCCTGGGCACCAAACTGAAATCCCCCGAATTATCGGGGGATTTTTTATTTATGGCTTCGATGAAACCTTTGCGCGTCTATCATCTGTAATCCATCTGTATACGATGTTCACTCATTCCTCTTGAACTGGAAGCTGGTATATTTTCATTGCCTGTAAAATCCACCGGTCCTCAGAACGATGCTGCTGTTATACTACACAGCTATCATCCTTTTTTAACCGCAGCAGGACTCATTCCGAAGAATAATTTGAAGGCACGCCTAAACGAAGATTCGCTTTCATAGCCCAGCTTAATGGAGATATCGGCGATCGAGTACCCGCCAGCCTGTATCAGCTCCAGTCCATGATTCATCCGTAGCTCATGGATGAACCCAAAAACGGTTGTATTGAACAGTTTACGAAAACCCGCCTTGAGTTTAAATTCATTCAGGAGAAAAGTGCGGCTGATCTTCTCCAGGCTATGCGCCTGCAGGAAATTCAGCGAAAGGTATTCCCGTACAGCATATAGCCGGGTTATGTCTTCTTTGTTTAACCCGCTTATAGCGTCCGGATTAGAAGATTTTCCCAACGTCAACAAGGTAAGCTCGCGAACCTTGGAAAGGAGGAAAGCAGGTTTTAGCGAGTCGGCGATGGGTGCGTCTTTTAGTTGCCGCAGTACCTGTAATTGGTGAAAATCGGTGGCCATGCTTTCTTTAAAAAGGCCAAACGGTTTTTGATGAGCAGCATTCCTCAGCAGCTCATCACCGATCTCCCCGCATCCCTCGAGTATTGATTGAAAGAAGGATGGTTTAAGACCGACGCAAATGTATTCATAGTGGTCCTGTTGGGGAAAGATAAAGTCGCTTACAGGCGCTACGCAATTCAACAGGTTATGAACGTTCGGTTTCATGCCCAGCGGCTGATTTAGCCCGGAGATACGCGCGTCGGAATGGCCGCGAAGCTGAAAGTGAAGGCTGACATGCGTTATGTCTTCCAACGCATTGACACGAATGTCCTGATAAAACCGGCAAGTGAAATAAAGAATATCAAAATATTCATTCCTGGTCGTGCAGGTGGAGGAGCTAAAATAACCCGGATGATGGGATGTTGACTCGCAGATAGCCAGGTTACCGCCAAACGAGCGGGGAATGAGTTCAATAAATTCTTTGCCTTGTATGTGGAACATAATCCGTCCAGGTATGTTAAAAATCCTTTTATGCGCACCCCTTCTCCGGGATTAGCGGCAATTTGCTGGCATGCTGACAGATAACAAATATAAAATAAACCTCTCGACCTGGAAACGAAAAGACCATTATGCATTCTTTGGCCTGTTTGAGCAACCGTTTTGGGGACTTACTACGGAGATCAATTGCACACGCGCCTACAATTATTGCAAGATGGCAGGCGTGAATTTTTTTCTATATTACCTGCATAAATCCCTTCACGCAGCCAACTCGGTCAAACAATTCCGGCAGCGAATCGAACGGGATGGCCCGGTTGAATATTCCTCCATATCAGGATCAGTGACTGTATCCCGAACCGACCAGACTTTCGGATTTGCCTATTTTGACTATCATCCCGAATTCAAGGAATTTGCAGCAGGGGCTGGTGAAGCGCTGCGACAAGAAAAAATGAACTCCGGCCTTCGCCCGGCACCAGCATTGGACTCGATCATTCATTATTCTGTGCTGACCGGGATCCGGTTTACGAGCGTGCAACATGCGCAGCGTCTTGGCGTGGCAGACTCCGTCCCTAAAATTGTTTTTGGTAAATTATCCGAGATGAATGGACGGGTTCTATTGCCCATATCTGTACATGTGCATCACGGATTGGTAGACGGATTACACGTCGATCAATTTATACAGCTATTCCAGGAGAAGATGGAAGTGAGATAGCCGGATTGGTTATATGTTTATTGAATTCGATCATGCCTTATAAACTACTTCGGTTGGCATCGGCATGAAGATCAGTGAGGCTCCATCATACCAAAAATTTTATTTTTCAACCGGTATACGATGGTTGAAAGGAACGAGAGCAAGAAAGGTGAGGCAATACGTTCCTGAGGATCTTCAAATATATCTTCATCGGCTGCTTGTGCAGTGCCGATAAGACGATTTAAACAGTCCTGAAATCCACGATGTATTATTTCATATCTGAAGTAAAAAGACGTGGAGACTTTTTTGTTTCCTCTCCCTGGTTCGTGTATACTCGAACCAGGGTTTTAGGAGAATCCGCCCAGTTAAACCTTAAATAATACAGGATTTACTCCACGTTAACTTGTAAGAATTTATTGCTTACCAAACTGCCGTCTATACTCCTTCCGTCCTAACTCACTCCGCTGAATTACAAAAGAAAAAGTCCCCTCAGCGAGCAGCGTCAATACCAGCCCCTTCGAGTATTTGGAAACATAGGTCTTATCATCCACTTTTTTCCACTGATAAGTTTTATTTGACAGCGTATTATTAACCATTTTTTGATAACAGGAATCGCAGCTCAGCACCCGCGTTTCCTTATAACATTTACCCAATGCATCAAAATGCAATAGTAGATCTAAATTTTGTTTTGCCGAATCTCTTATCAAAAATGTCAACGTTGAATCTGTTTCGGCAGTGGCGGTTTGAAGTTTTTCTTTGGCACTGAATTTTGCGAGATAGTTCTTCGACCCGGTTTTGTTCAGATTGATAAACCCTTGTGCGTGAGCTATCCCTAGCAGGAAAAGCGTTACAATTGCTAAAATTATTTTTTTCATACACAGATAAATGGTTTGGGTGAGGTTAAAATCCGCTCCTTTAAGTTAATCACTTAAAGTCAGATATTTACAAGAGATGCCTGAACCGGCTGCATTACATACCCGCTGATTCGTCAGGACGCGACCAGGATATTAAAGCCCCATTTTCTTCTCCGTCAAATGCCGCCAATACCTTTTCGGCATATGCTGCAAGTGCAGTTTCATGTTTTTCCGGGCCTTGATATTCACGCTACCGAAATAACGCTGCCATAGTTTCTGAAAAAATAACTCCTTCTCATCCCATATTTCAACGCCGCCGGATGATTCGTTGAAGGTCATTTCCACTACCGATACCGAGTTCAGATCGTAATAGATACCGTATTTTCTTTTGGCATCGTAGATCAGCCAGCGCTGATCGGCGTAACGGTCGCTGAAATGTTTGGCAATCAGGGTCAGCACGTCACAGTCAGGTTCCACCACAGCGTAATAGATTTGATCTTTGGTGAGCTGAAAACGCACAAATGCCTTCATCCGGTGCGATTCGCGGCGGACCATTTGTGCCGCCTTCAGAATATTCCACACGACCGGATTTCGCTGATCGCCTTCCACATTTATTTTACTGGCAAATACATATTGTGCAAACAACCACATTTGTTGTTCTGCATTTTCTATTTCCGAGAAAAAGGTGTGGTATAATTGCTGATATCCCTGCTGTGATAATCGTTGTTTCAATCCTTTTTTTACCCGTTCCGCTTTCCGCAAATCAGTGGTCACCTGCCTTGCGGTGGAAAACATATTGGCCGATACACCTTCGCTGGAAAATTCTACGTCCGTAAACCGGTATTCGTATATCTCGAATACAGCCGTCAGCCAGCCCTCAAAGGTTCCGTCACAGGCGAGTGTCGTCATAGGTCAGAACAAAGTTATTTGCGAAGAGAAATTCTTTTCGTATTTGCTTTGCTGTAGTTTGAGTATTTGTTGTTTGATCTGTTCCTGCGTAAGATCTTTGTGCAGCGAAAACGGCGTGCTGAATGCCAGGAAGTATTTCGCGCGATTATACGCGATACCCATTGGTTGCAGATGTTCGGGCTGCAATCGTCTGTACCGTCTTGATTGCACAATTCGTTGCGCACTCTTCACGCCTATTCCCGGTATACGTTTAATCATTTCCAGATCGGCCGTATTAATATCTACCGGAAATTGCTCCGGATTGCGCAATGCCCAGGCTAGTTTGGGATCAATGTCGAGGTCGAGATCAGGCTGGTCCCAGCCTACCAGTTCAGTTACTTTGAATCCATAAAACCGCAATAACCAATCTGCCTGGTAGAGACGGTTCTCCCGGATAATAGGAACCGGCGTACCCAGTGCAGGTAAACGGTTATCCGTACTGATCGGCACATAGCCCGAGTAATAAACACGACGAAGATTCATCTTGCCATAGAAATAATCCGTCATCGCCAGTATCTCGAGATCTGTTTCCTTTGTAGCACCGATCACCATTTGAGTGCTCTGCCCTGCCGGTGCAAAAAGCGGTGCTTTCTTGATGATCTTTTTCTCCTCTTTGCGGCCGGCAATTTCTTCTTTCAAAAATGTCATCGGCCGGATCACATCCTGATGATTTTTATCCGGTGCCAACAATTTCAAACTTTGCTCCGTCGGCATTTCCACATTCACACTTAGCCTGTCCGCATACAGGCCCGCTTCCCTGATCAATTCATCGCTGGCACCGGGAATAGCTTTCAAATGAATATACCCGTTGAAATTTTCTTCCTTGCGCAGTTTTTTAGCGATCCTGACGAGCCGCTCCATCGTATAATCAGGATTGCTGAAAATACCCGAACTAAGAAAAAGTCCTTCAATATAATTCCGGCGGTAGAAACTAATGGTAATGTCTACCACCTCCTCTACCGTAAAGGCCGCTCTTTTAATATCGTTGCTTTTCCGGCTCACGCAATAAGCGCAATCAAAAATGCACTGATTGGTGAGCAAGATCTTCAGCAATGACACACAACGGCCATCTTCCGTATAGGCATGACAAATCCCAAATCCTGATGAATTGCCGATGCCTTTGTTTTTGTTTTCCCGTTTACTCTGTCCCGAGGCACAGGAAACATCATACTTGGCAGCATCTGCCAATATCTCCAGCTTCTCCATCACCCGCTCACTCAATAACATAACCGGCTCCTTTTTCAAAATCAAATATACTAACTTATTTAGCAAATGAAATCCTAAATGCGTTAGTTAAGGAAAATACCTGAACCAGATGGTGTTTTTTGTGTTGTTGGTAGGGATATCAACAACGGCGATAATCATCAAAATAAAAACATGACAGACTTAAAAGGTAAGACAGCATTAATCACCGGCGCCAGCCGCAGTTTGGGTAAAGCCACTGCTATTGCATTGGCCAAAGAAGGCGTCAACATCGCGATCACAGGCAGGGATACCAAAAAACTGGAAGAAACCGCTACTGAATTAAGAGCATTGGGTGTCAATGTCACTTATGCAGCATTTGATGTAGCCAACCAGGAGGCAGTGAACGCAGGCATCGAAAAGATTGCGAAGCAATTTCCGCAGATAGATATATTGATTAACAACGCGGGCATTGCCGGCCTCGGATCTGTGGAAGAAATGCCGACGGCCAAATGGGAAGAAATTATCCAGGTAAACGTTTTAGGCGTTTATTATGTAGCGAAAGCTGTTATCCCTTTGCTGAAAGCGAATGGCGGTGGTGATATCATCAATGTGGCTTCAACGGCTGGTTTGAAAGGCAGCGCAAATTACTCTGCCTACAGCGCCTCTAAAGCCGCTGTTATGCGTTTCTCTGAATCATTGATGCTGGAAATGCGCAAAGAGAATATCCGCGTCGTTACCCTCACGCCCAGCACGATTGCTACGGATATGACGATAACGGATTTAAAAATCACCGATGGCAACCCGGATAAAGTTTTACAACCCGAAGACTTCGCCCAGTTAATTGTTGATATCCTGAAATTTGAAAGAAGGGCGCTGATTGCAAATGCTTCTATTTTCAGCAGCAACCCCTGATAAATTTGAGTGCGGTTGGAAAACCTTAAGCCCGAACCCGATCGCACGCAAAGGCGCATAAGGAGCAAAGGCGCAATTTTTGCACCAGGTGGAGTAGGTATAAGATATCAACCTGTTTAAATAAAAAGCCGCGGTATTTTCTGCGGCTTTTGTTTAACTAGTTTTATTCTTCTGCGTGAATGATAAGCTGAGCCTAACCAGGAATGATGGGGGTTTTATCGCTTGTTGGTTTATGAATTATCATTAAGGTATTGTCGCGCTCTAGTATTTATTAAACGGGTAACAAATTGTTATAGGCACCGTGTTTTCACCCTTGTTATTGGGCATGCGTTAGAATTATTTTGTGGCACCAATTCCACCATAAACTAAAACTTTTTATCATGCCTGATTTTCTTTTACAAATTTCCTACAATCTTATCGCCTCGTTCGTTTTTTTGTTTGCGATTCTTTTTTTCCTAAGACCCAGCATCAAGATAGCAGACAAAATAGCATTTCACCAAGATTAAGACAACAAACCCTGCTTTAGAATTAAATTTTATAACACTTCGCTCTATTCAGGATATGATGTGATTATAAATCTCCGGGAACTAGAAGAGGTTCCAGCACATCCCAAAGGCAAGGATGTCTACGTTCGCAACATCGTTTTGACAACGCCACAATTTCCTTATATCCCACGTTGGTTGCCTAAAAGGTTTCTGAAAGTCCACGCACACCATTGCATTCAAGTTAAAACCTTTGAAGATTTAAAGGCGATATTAGTACAGCCAAATAAGTCGCTTCAAATCAGAATTACTCTAAGACACGGATTAACCGGACTTAGCAAGAACCTTGTAAAAGATTTTCAAAGATCTAAAGCCATAGTAGACGGAGAATACGAGTTCGGCAATTGCTTAACCATCAACTAATTACCTATATGGTACGATAATTGTTTTTTTCTATATAACTTTATAATCAACTAAAAGAAAAATAGTTATGAATACAAGTTTTGATACCAAGGGCTAAACAGCATTAGCCGAAAACATTGACGAAATTTAATTTAGAAAATAGACCGTTATTCACGGTCTATTTTCATAAAGTTCGCACCCTCATGTCTCTCCCTAGACTATTCACTTGTTCAATAATAAAAATTTTATCTGCACTATTATAAGTGATTACCGGGCTGGTTATCTCTCGCAAACATTCCCAATAACCAATCCACGGCTCCTTCCGAATGCAGTCGCTCCGTTGATTCCAACGTTATTGCTGTCACTTCTGCTGCGCGTTCCAACATTTTCTTCTCATAGACCGCAATACCCTCACCGGAGATCAGCGCCTCCGCCAACTCATACGCATCCTGCATCGCCATGTTCACGCCTTCGCCGGCATAAGGTGGCATGCGATGCGCCGCATCTCCGAGCATGGTTAAGTTGGGGAGTGATTTCCATTCCTGGTCGGGTGGACAATGATATTGCGGGCGGGCGACAAACCATATTTCTTCCCCGGTAAATAATTCCTGCCATTCTTCACTCCATTCGCCAAAGGCTTTTTTAAACCAGTCATATACCTCTTGCTTTTTCGTGAAGTCGATGCCCGAGTTTTGGGCCCAGTTTTCCTCTACGTTGCAGCCGGTATAAAACGATAAACATCCATCCCCTTTGGCACTCAGTATCAGCGATTGACTTTTCCCTAAGGCAAATACCTTCCCTCCTTTCACCAGTTCCCAAAGCTTCGGCGCATTTTGCGAAGCATGATAGATATTGCCTTCAATGATCGTGATGCCGGAATAGACAGGTTTTATGTCAGTGATATATGACCGGATTTTTGAGTTGGCTCCATCAGCGGCTATCACTATATCGGCATATGCCGTTGTTCCGTTTTTGAATTGTAGTTGCCAGCCTTCGCCCTGCGGGCTCATCGATATAAAATGGCTTTCCCATACTATGGTTCCGGCCTTTAATGATTCGAGCAAGATCATGCGCAAATCCGCGCGATCAATTTCAGGACGATCTTCAGCCGCACCCTTTTCGCCGGTATGTTCGTCGTACAAGATATACATGCCTTCATCCATCACACGCAGCGTACCTGCATCCGGCCGGTGATATTTATAGAATGCTTCCAGCAAACCCGCGCGGCGCAATGCTTCGAGCCCCGACTCTTCGTGCAGGTCCAGCGTTGCTCCCTGCGATCTTGCTTCTTTGTGGTTATCGCGCTCGTAGACTTTTATGTCCGCGCCCTTCAATTGCAGCAGTCTTGCGAGCACCAGTCCGCCTGGGCCGCCACCGATGATGGCTATCTTTTTATCTTTTATCATACCGTTTGTTTGCGGTACAAAATTATCATCAGGGCGAGGCGGGGAATTGTACTTTTCGGACGTTTTTGCGTCGCAAGTAATAAGTATTAGGTATTAAGTACTAAGTTATATGTAGTGAACCGACGGCCTCGAGGGCCTCAGCCACTAGTTCACTGTTCAGCGTTCATTTTTTAACTTTTGACTTTTGAATTAATTCACTTCCGTACATATCTCCACCAGGAATCCATCCAGATCCCGCACATACGCTACTGTTTGTCCCCAGGGCTTTTGCTTCGGCTCTTCATAAAGTGTGGCGCCGTTTTCGACCGCTTTTTTCACCAACGCATCCACATCCTCCGTCACAAAACCGATCTCAATACCAAATGGCTTTGCGGATACATCGGCTTTTGCAAATCCTCCTTTCAGGTTGCTTCCGGCTAGTGTGTTGGAGGCAAATGACAAGGTAGTAGCTCCTGTGTCAAGTTCCCCATAGTCATTGTCCGGCGATATAAACCGGCGCTGCAGGCCAAATACATTTTCATAAAATATGATTGTCTTTTCTACGTCATTTACATAGAGGATAGTGTAGGCAAATTTTATCATGAGAGGGGATTAAGTATTAAGTAATAAGTATTAGGTATTAAGTAGTGCTTTGCTTCTTTGCATGAACCTGGTGCTCCGGTAACCACAGCCATCTTTTTTTTGACTTTTGAATTTTTACTTTTGACTTAACAAAGCCAGCTGTATAAACTTACCATTCTTATTTTTATTCAATTCCTTCGGCAGTACACCCGATAACTTTTTTACTTCTTTGATAAAATGCGACTGATCCGCAAAGTCCTGCTGCGGATACAACTTTCCTTCTTTGATGTGATGAAAGGATGCCCGGAAACGGATGATGTTACAGTACGCTTTCAACGGCAAGCCAAACTGCGGCGAAAAATACCTGTTGAGCTGACGATTGGTCCAGAATAGTTTATCCGATAGATCCTTTATAGTTACAGATCCGTTGGATGTATGTATCAGTTCAAACAATTTCTTTTTTCGTTCATCTGTTTTTTCCGGTAATCGTTGCTTTATTGCTGAAGAGGCTTTCTCACAAAATTGTTTAAAGTCTTCCAGATCTTTTTCCTCCAATTCCCAAAATCCGTCCGGCATTCGTTTCCCGCTATTGATGATACCGGCCACCTGCCGGCCAAGCAATAGCTCCGCGCCCAAAGGTTTGAGGCTGATGGCAAACATGATCGTTCCGGATGCAATCTCCACCTGCTCCGGATGTGTGCTTATACCTAACAGGCTTGCATGAAAAGGTTCCAACGCCGACCTGGAAAAAAACAGGTCGATGCGACCGTCGGGCAGGATCACAACTTGCTTCGCCGTGGTCGATTTGTTTTGCAATAACCAGAAACTTTCGACATAGTCGGCCAGGAACGCGTCAGGTTTTACAAGTTGGTATATGATGTCGTTAATCATTCAGAAAACGATTACAATAGCTAAAACATCGCGTGAAAAGCCGCCAGCTTCACGCAAAGACGCATAAGAAGCAGAGACGCCAAGATTACCTTGTACCTTACACCTTACGCCTTAAACCTTACCCCTCACTTCCCCATTACTTTCTTCCGGTGTTCATGCCCCCAATCGGAAAGATTGTTGATAACCGATTGCAGCTTGCGGCCGTATTCTGTTAATTCATATAAGACAGTTATGGGTTGTGTATCCTGTACCGTGCGTTTTACCAGCTTGTGCATTTCCATTTCCTTTAACTCTTTACTCAACATGCGGTTGGAAATACCTTTTACATCCGCGAGGATATCGGAGAAGCGCCGCTGTTGGTGAAAACAGAGTACGGCAATAATGGATATCGTCCATTTGCCATTGAGCACATCCATGGCATCGTGCACTGCCAGTATGTTTTTTTTACAGTCTTCGTGGGAATGTTTTTTGTCTGCCATATGTTACCAGGTTACCTGCAGGTAACCATTACTTTTGATTACCTTGTTACAAAAGTATACAAAGCCGGGCTAATTTTGTCTTTCATTAAAAAATAACTCCATGGCTTTACTAGACGATCTACAATGGCGCTATGCCACCAAAAAAATGAACGGCCAGCCCGTTCCCACCGATAAACTCAATTACATCCTGGAAGCCGCGCGCCTGGCACCCTCCTCCTCCGGCCTTCAGCCTTACCGCCTTTTTGTGATCAGCAACAAAGAGCTGCTGGATAAGATCAAGCTTGTTTCTTTTAATCAAAGTCAGATCACCGATTGCTCGCACCTGCTGGTATGGGCCGCGTGGGATGGCTATTCATATGAGCGCATCGACGACGTATTCAATTATACCATCAAAGAACGCGGCCTGCCGGATGATGCCATGAACGATTACAAACAACTGCTTTGGGGTATGTACGAACCGCTGGGAGAAGATTGGCATAAAAGCCATTCTGCACGTCAGGCATATATTTCTTTTGGATTGGCGATCGCCGCCGCGGCAGAACAAAAAGTAGACGCTACCCCCATGGAAGGTTTTGAACCGGCACAAATGGACGCACTCCTGGGTCTCGACAAATTAGGCTTGAAAAGTGTGGTGATCCTTCCACTCGGCTATCGCGCCGACGATGGAGACTGGCTGGTGAACCTCAAGAAGGTACGCACACCCAAAGAACAATTCATTACAGAGATAGCTTAATACCCTGATCGTTGCCGGTGCGCTGTTTCGCTGTACCGGCAGCGATTTTGATTCAGCACCCTAATTATTGGCCGGTTTCACGCAAAGACGCATAAGGAGCAAAGCACTACTTATAACTTAATACTTACTACTTAATACTCTTCCGCATCATCAGATCTATCTGCTCATCCCCGCCAAGACGGAATACATGTTTATCAAAAGGTATAAATCCATTTTTTTCATAAAAACGGATGGCCTTGTGATTCTCTTCCCATACCCCAAGCCAGAGGCTGGTTTTATTCTTCTCCTTCGCCACTTCAAAAGCTTTATCATAGAGCAACTGCCCGATCTTCTTGCCGTGATAGGCATTTTTAACATAGATGCGTTCGATCTCCAGCGAAGTTGTTTCCTGCAATTCGGTTTGTGCGGCACCCGTATTTAGCTTCATGTAGCCGATGGCCGTTTCATTTTCCCAGGCAATAAAAAAGAATGAATCCGGGTTGTCGAGTTCCGCTTGCAACACGGAAAGATTAAATTTTTCATCCAGGTATTGCTGCATGTCTGCTTCGGTATTGTCTCCTGCAAACGTCTCGTAAAAAGTTTCCCGGGCGATGGACTGGAGTTCGTTGATATGGTGCACAGAGGCCGGGCTGAGATGAATGGATTGCATTGCCGAAAAAACTGTTTGGTGGCAAGGTAAAATATTTTCCTGCGCAGTCCATTTAACAAATGATAAAGAAACGGGAAAAATCCCCTCCCCGCCGCGGCGGCGCCTGTTAATGCTTTACCGTAGGTTTACAATTACAACCTTATACAACCCTCAATTATGAAAAAGTCGCTCCTTATCCTTGTTTTTCTTTTCTCCGCCACCCTATGTTTTTCACAGGACATCGCCAGTTGCTGCACTTCGCCCAAAGATGAAGGCCGGTGTACAGGCTCCGCTTATTGTACTGCCTGCAAAAACTGCAGCCGCTGCGCCCATTGCGGCTCCGGCGGAACCTGCGGCGTGTGCGCCACTGTTGCAGAACCGGAAGAACCGAAGAAACCCCGTACGAGGAATAAGAACAGCCCTTCCTCCGGTCAAACTGGTAACAAGGCCCGTCCTAACACCGCTCAAAATGACGGGACAGCCATAAACGCGCCTGCGCAATTCGAAGCTATTGCTGACGTCAACCTGCGTTCGGGTCCGGGCGAAAATTTCCGCATCGTGGAAAAGATCCCTAAGGGAGCAAAATTGGTAAAACTCAGCCAGCGCGGCGCATGGTCGAAAGTACGCGTGATCAGCAGCAACAAAACAGGTTACGTTTTAAGTAAATATATTCGCTGAATTGCCGTTTCGTACTTTCTAACTGCTATAACTAACCCTTAATACCGCATTTTAGGGAGAGGGAGAACTTTTTATTCCTCGTCTTTTTCATAGTTTTACTTAAGTCAGTTTTGATAATATCCTAATATGAAGAAGGCTCCGATCCCCTACAATGAACAACAGCGTTTAAAAGATCTTTATTCGTTCAATATTCTCGACTCGCAACAGGAAGAGGATTACGAAGATCTCGTTCATCTCGTGTCCGATATCTGCAATTGCCCGATGGCAAGTATTACTTTCATCGACAAAGACCGGCAGTGGTTCAAAGCCACAAAAAATATCGATTTCCCGGAAGGCAATCGCGGTGATTCTTTTTGCGGACATGCCATCCTGGAAAAAGAAGTACTGATTGTAGAAGACGCTTCCAAAGACGAACGTTTTTTTGACAACCCGAATGTGACCGGCGGATTGAAAGTGGCTTTTTATGCAGGTGCTCCCATCGTCAGTCCCAATGGTTACGCGCTTGGCAGCGTTTGCGCCATTGACAAGGTACCGAGGAAGCTCACGGGTCAGCAGTTGGTGGCATTGCAACGAATAGCCCGGCAGATCAGCCGCCTGCTGGAGCTGCGGTTAAAGAACCGGCAGATACTGGAAGTAACACAATTGTTGTTACAGGCCGAACAGCAAATTGCACAGCTAAATATTAAAACCACTGAAAAAAATCAATTCAATACTGCGTATCAGTTGCACGAAGAGATTGCGCAAACCTCCGCTGCGGTGAAGCTGTATATCAATCACGTTAAGAACGTAGAGCAGGTGTCCAGCGAATTCCTGGATTACAGCATTTTCGAACTCAATAACCTGATCAACTCTGTCAAGCGGCTTTCAAAAGACATCATCCCTACTACATTCCTGAACGACAACTATGCGGCGCATATCGCCAAACTACTCGACGAATGCGATGTACAGGAAACAATGCCCATCGAATATCAGTTGGACCAGCAACTGCAGCTCAACGGTGAATACGGATTAATGGTATTCCGGATCATCCAGGATGCATTGTGTCTCGCAAAAGTTTTGCATCCTGAATCTATTGTATTCAAAATGCAGGGAGGGGAAGCAACAAATATTATCATTGATTACGTCAACCCAAAAGAGAAAGACTCGCACGAAATCCATTTACACGAAGCCAATATCTCCAACCGGGCAAATATTCTGAATGGAACGGTGGAAGCTACGTTTTACGAAGAAGATGGCGGTGGCTTTGAAGTGGCCATCAAACTTCCACTGGAACTTCATGTCGCCGGAGGCTTAGAATAATTTTTCTCCGGAACTGATTTCCCAGCTTCCTTCGCTGATTTCGTTTTGCAATTCATCGTTGTCCCAACCGCAATAACCGATGAAGAGGCGGATGTCCGCGGTTGTGAGTGTGTCATTATTGATCGCTTCGATGATCGTATTCATGTCACCACCCAGATAGAGACCTTCGCCGACAGGCTCGCCACCTGCTATCAGATCGGGGCGATGATGCAGCACAAATAAATGTTCACGGTCAACCGGGCCGCCTTCGTTAAGCGGAAAAGGTTGCGCGTGACTGAACTCAGTCAGGTCATTCAGTTTGCGCGGAAATAACATGTTTATCACAAAGCCGGTTGCGCCTTTGTCGTTGGTTTCCGTAATAAGAAGGATTGCATTTTCAAAGAAGGTGCCATTCAGTTCTTTGGTGCTTTTAAGAAAGAAAGGTGCTTTCATTTTTCAAAGGTAATCTATCTGCTTTTATTCATATCCAGTACATACTTTATCCAGTCCTGTTCAGGAATCGTTTTATCAATATAATAATCCGGTTGCAACCCTTTGCTATCGATGGTCATGTCCGGGATGCGATAACTTTTAGACATACAATACCACAGTTTAAAATCCCCGCAGGGTGATGTTATACCATTCATATTGGAGATATCGAGCGCACCGAATGTAGTGGTGCCATATAGCTTCACTTTCCGGCTTTGTTTGGCCGCCAGCAGAAATTGTTCGGTGGTACTGGCATTTGCTTCGTTGATAACAATGGCCACATTGGCGGGATAAGGAAAGACCGTGTCACGTTTTTTAATCGTAACAATACTGTCGGCCACCTGTACAAACTCACCCGGAGATTTGCTCATTTTTTCGTACCGGGTCATCAACCAGTCGCGTGTCTCTCTGGCAAAATTTGTATCGCGGGCATAGGCAAGTATGGCCTGTGTATTTAATTCACTTGCGAGCATTTGCACACCAACGGTGCGTACCGGATTGGTATACAAAAAAGGAAGGATCTCACTAAAGGAAGCATCGGCCCCTCCACCATTGTTACGTACATCAATGATCAGGTCTCTTGTAGATAAGATAGCGTTACGATTGGCATTGATTACGCTATCGATCTTTTTCTTGTTGTTGTAATCAAAACTGGGGATGCGCAGGTAAGCGGTACCGCCTGATAACAATTTAAAGTAAGGTTCTTCTTCGGATATAAATTCAAGATAGTCTTTGATCTCCTGTTCGTCCTGGTACGCCGGCGTCACTCTTTTCAAGTGCAGAATATTTGCCAGGCCCAGATAGTTTTTCCCCATCACTTTTACCGGCTGGCCGGTCATCGCAGAAAAGTTGCGCATCCAGAAATCAGCTTTGTAACCGTCGCCCGCAGGATAAATTTTAAGCTTCAATTGATTTTTCTTCCAGGGTGTTCCGGGCGCTTCGATAATATAACCGCTGTAATGATCGCCGGTTTTAATAATGCCCACCTTATAGGGGTTCGACTCCCATATCCCTTCGGGCGTTCCTTCGCTGGCAGCGGCGAGTTGCTGTTCAAATTTTTTGTTTGTCAACTTTAATCGCTCATGATTAGCCATAACAAGGCTATCGGGACCAGCTACGCCAGTTGCAGACTCACTTTTCAACCGCTCGATACCAATATGTCCCTTACGGAAAAAACGCATCCAGCTATACAGCAACTCCGTGCATTCCGTTTCTGACTTAACAGTTCTAATCTTGGTGAGGGTCGTGGCATTATGGGCCTCATAGGCAGGCAGGCCTTTCTGGTCGATCACATATTGAAACCCTGCGTCATTTTGTTCGAACGTTTTTTTAACCCATTCAAAGTTGCTTTCGCAGTTGCAGGTCTGTGCTGAAGCAAAAAGAGAGACCATAGAAAAGAAGCATGCGGACAGGATCTTGAAGAAAGACATACAGCTTGTTATTGATTGATCCTGTTCAACGAAGGGGCCGGGAATATGTTACAACCAAATCATAATTTATACAACATGACATTAGCCGGATCACTTAATATCTTTGATCACGCGGCAGGGATTGCCGACGGCTACCACATTCGCCGGAATGTCTTTTGTCACCACACTGCCCGCGCCGATTACGGTATTATCGCCGATGGTAACGCCCGGCAATACGCTGCAATGCGCACCGATCCACACATTATTGCCGATGGTGATGGGATAAGCATACTCCAATCCTTTGTTGCGCTGCTCCGCATCCAGCGGATGACCGGCAGTATAAAAGCCACAATCCGGGGCAATGAATACATTATCTCCAAATGTAACTTTCGCACCATCGAGGATGGTGCAATTGACATTGGCATAAAAATTTTCACCAATCTCTATGTTATAGCCATAATCGCAATAGAAGGGCTGTTCGATCAAAAACGATTGGCCGGTTTTGCCCAACAACTTTTTCAGCAAAGCGGTACGCGCTTCCGTATCGGAGGGGCGCAATGAGTTGTAGTCAAAACACAGGTCTTTGCAAACGATCCGTTCGCTGATCAGTTCCTGGTCGTAATTGGCATCGTATAGCTGACCGGCAGCGGCTTTTTGTTTTTCGGAGAGCATGGTCCAAAGTTAGTCAAGATGATTAATTTTGTTCAACATTCCCGGTATGTCCATCGATCAGATCCTTCAACAAATCGCTCCCCTCCCAACCGCTTCTTTGGAACAACTCAAAGAACACATAACGGAACAGCCTTTTCCCAAAGGACATATTTTGCTGCAAGCCGACAAAATCGAACCGGTCATTTATTTTATTAAAAAAGGCATTGCGCGGGCCTATTCGACCACAGAAGATGCCGATATTACTTTCTGGTTTGGCAAAGAAGGCGATCCCGTTTTGTCCATGAAAAGTTATGTGGCAAATGAAAAAGGTTATGAAAACGTGGAATTGCTCGAGGATTCCGAACTCTACGTCCTTCCTACCTGCGAGCTGCGCCAACTGTTTGAGCAGGACATCCACATCGCCAACTGGGGGCGCAGGCTGGCAGAAAAAGAATTGATCCGCACCGAAGAACGGCTGATCTGCCGCCAGGTGCGCACCGCCACCGAACGTTACAGAGACCTGCTCAACGATCATCCCGATCTTATCCGGCGCGTGCAATTGGGGCATATTGCTTCCTATCTGGGCATTACGCAGGTCAGTCTCAGCCGCATCCGGGCAGAATTGCGTTAGTTTTTTATCATAAGTAAAATTTTATCTGCGACCGGATCAGCAGCTTTGTTCCCAAAAAAATCATGAGCTGGATTTTATTGGTCGTTGCAGGCCTTTTTGAAGTATTGTTTGCCTCCTGCCTCGGCAAGGCAAGGGAAGCCACGGGCCTGGCGATGTACGGATGGTACGGAGGTTTCCTGGTGTCACTGACCATCAGCATGGCCCTGCTGATCAAAGCCACCCAAACCTTACCCATCGGTACCGCCTATGCAGTATGGACAGGCATCGGCGCCGTAGGTACCGTGCTGGCAGGTATATTGCTATTTAAAGAACCGGCCAGCGCGTGGCGGATCTTCTTCCTCACGACGCTGGTAGGGTCGATTGTCGGATTGAAAGCTATTTCGCATTAAAGCGCGAAATAGCCAATACGGTATTTGAAAATGGTCGCTTCTTTCCGTAAATTCAGGAAACCATTGACATGAAACCTTTTTCCGCAGTCCTGCTGCTCCTGTTGTTACGCGCCTATACCGCATCGGCTCAAACCAAACCCGTTCTCCCCGCCGACTATTTCGACAAGTTCAGTTATACCCTTTCTGATAGTTTTAATCTTAACAACGCCGATGCCACCTACAGGGAGGTGGGACAAATCTCCCACCTCGTGATGCTTTATCTCCGGGAGGCTGAGAAAAATTATACAATCGATTCTTCCGAACTGTTTTCCTTCGCCAGCAATGAGGTAACGCCGGCCATTTTTGCCGGCGATTATTCCACCGGGCTACTTCAGATCAAACGCAGCCGGCAATTGAAACCTTTTGCCAACTACCGGATACCTTTTGGTTTTGTGCACGAAGCTTACCTGGCAGCCGCCAGTCTTCAAGCGGATGATCACGGAAAGGCTTTTGCCTCCCGGTTCAGACAGCAACTTGAACAGGCGATCAACCGGCTGGATCCTTCCTTCAGCGGGGATATTATCAATGCACAAAAAGGGAATTTCACCAAAGCATCAACCGATGTCAACCGCAAAGAGATCGAGAACATCGTCAATCAATCCATTTCACAAGCCGGCAGGAAACTGAATTTCGGTGCTGCCACCGCACTGATTGATTATTATTTCCGCTATTATATCCGGCAGTATTATCAATCCGATATCGAATCCCTTTTCTATGCGCTTTACCCCGAAACGGTGAAGGAAGAAACCGTCATGATCCCAATGCGCGACAGCATTCACCTCAATGCTTTTATCTATCGAAATATAGCGAGTAAGGATAAAGTACCGGCGGTGATTTCGCTCAGTCCTTATCCCAGTGGCAACGAAGCCACGCGCGGCAATGTATTTGCCACCAACGGTTATATATATGTTTATGTAGACAACCGCGGCCGCCGCAAGAGTGAAGGTGATTTTTTCCCTTACGAAAATGACGCACGCGATTTTTATGATATCATCGATTGGGTAAGCAAACAACCCTGGTGCAATGGACAGGTAGCAACCACCGGCGGCTCCTATCTTGGGTTTACACAATGGCAGGCTATTCGCAAAGAATACCGGCACCCGGCTTTGAAAGCTATCAACCCCATGGTTGCTGTAGGTTTCGGCGTGGACTTCCCGCGTTTCGCCAACCAGTTTTACAGTTATATTCTTCAATGGGCCACACTTGTCAGCGGCCGCGACCTCAACAATGCGGTATTCGCTGACTACGAATTCTGGAACCGGGTCAGTTATCAACTCTATAAAAACCGTTTACCCTTCAACAAGCTCGATTCCGTTGCAGGAGGCACCAATGCTTTTTTCCAGAGATGGATCAGCCACCCGGACTTTGACAGCTACTGGACTTCCATTTTACCTGATAAAAAAGATTACAGCAGTCTCGACATGCCGGTGCTGACCATCACCGGTTATTATGATGCAGACCAAGTGGGCGCTTTGTATTATTACAACCAGCACACGCGTTATGCATCGCCAAAAGGAAAATCCAATCACTACGTATTGATTGGCCCTTATGACCATGGCGGCGCACAATGGCAGCCAGGACCCGTGCAATCCGGGCTCGACATCGAAAAAGAAGCCCAGATCCCGATCTATAAATACGTGATCTGGTGGTACGACTGGGTATTGAAAGGCAAACAAAAACCAGCCTTCCTGAAAGAGCAGGTAAACTATTTTGTTACCGGCACAAAAAAATGGGAAACGGCCCGCTCTTTTGACAAACTCGCTACGGATACCCTGTCACTTTATCTTTCGTCGCAACCGGTCAAACAAACAAGACGTGACAAATTATTATCTCTTACGCAGAAGCCGCCAGCTTCTTCATCCATTCTATACAAACACGATATCGCCGAGGTATTGGATTCAGCATTTTTATTTGCCATGCCCCGCCCCTTTGATGATTCGTTGTACATGACGTCGCCTTACAACATGGTTTTTGAAAGCCAGCCGATGACGAAAGACATTATTGTAACGGGAAAAATGATCACGGATCTTTATTTGTCGCTCAACGTACCGGATGCAGATTTTGGCGTGACAATTTTCGAGATCACGCCCGATGGCAGGAGCTACAATCTTGTAAACACGGCCTTGCGCAGCCGCTACAGGAACGGCGGCGAAAAGCCACAACTGCTGCATCCCGGGCAAGTAGCACAACACCGGTTCGACGACGTGTTTTTGTATATTAAAAAAATACCCAAAGGGAATAAATTGCGGCTGGTATTTGAAAGTGTCAATTCCCCCAACTTTGAAAAGAATTACGGCTTTGGTGGTGTGATAAGCCGGGAAACGACTGCCCAACCGCGCATTATCGAAGCCACTATTCATACGGGAACCAGGTATCCAAGCAGGATATTAATTCCATACAGAAATGCGAGGTAGACACCTTTCACATTTATAGATTTCCGCCCGCCGGCTTAACAATTTGGTAACAAAGCAAAATGAATAGTTTTCAGTCAATTTGCGGCATGAATCCACTGATTGATCAATCCGGCGAAGCGATAGGATATCTCCATAACAACATTATTTTGCTACCAGAAAACTTTGACGTAACCGGTGTGGTGCTGGGCCATTGCGTATTCAGCAAATCCGGCAAAGTAGCGGGCAAACTATTCGACCAGACTTTCTATACAGTAGACGGACAGATCGTGGCGGAGATCGGCTCACAGCCGGCCAAAGATCATTTTGATGAAAACGCCATACGAATGCAGGCATGGGAAGTGATACAGACGATCCGGGATCATCAATGCCCCTGGATACAGCCTAAAGCAGACTGGGCTTCCACCCCGGTGACACAGTTACTTCAATAAGCCCTGATTCTTTCCTGCTGCAGGCTCTATCAGGTCCCAGAGATTGCCGTACAAATCTGCGAATACGGCCACCCTGCCGTGCGGCTGGTCTTCCGGCTGCCTTACAAATTCAACACCTTCGCTTAGGTAGCGCTCATAGTCGCGTTGAAAATTATCGGTAAATAAGAACAGGAATACACGACCGCCTGTCTGGTTGCCGATGGCTTTACGTTGTTCTTCATTGGCCGCACGCGCCAGCAACAGGCAACATTCTTTTGCACCCGCTGGTGCCACCATTACCCAACGTTTCTCCTCCGTCAGCTTCGTATCTTCCAATAAAGTAAACCCTAGTTTGTTTACATAGAAGTCGATCGCTTCATCGTACTCGCGTACAACAAGCGCAATATGAGCCAGCCGCTGATACATGTCAAATGATTTTAAATAAGTATGTGCAAAGGTAGCGGAAGCCTACTGCTGTTTTTTCCAGCTATTCATTTTTTCCCGCAGCAATACGATCGCATTGGTATTGTCATCGATCTGATCGACTATGAGATTGAGAAAAGGTTTACCGGGATCGTCGGCAGGATTCATTACCGTAAGAAATGCACTGTGCGCCTGTGTTTCGCAGCAACGCCAGTCACCACCGGCCTTTGCGCCTGCTTCCATTGCCAGCATCAGTATTTCTTCCAATGGCAACCCTTTGTTACGCGCATCGATCGCGGCTTGTAAGATTTGCTGTGCTTCACCGGGATGGGCCATTACATTTCCCTGCACCGTAATTCCCGGTGCCGTCAGGGAAGCTTTATTGGGGTAAGTTGAGTCGCCTGTATAAGACAAGGGATGTGCGGCATCATTGAGACAGATAATACCGTATTGTTGATTGTATGGTTCGTAGAAAGCTTTGCCGAGTTCGGTCAATATCTGTTCGGCAGTAGCACCCGCCTTTATCATCGCTGCACCTTTTTCACGCGCGTCGTCATTGCTGTAAGCCTGTACGATGATGGCGCCTTTTCCGGGAACGATCGCTCCTATGCCATACACCGATGGCGTGCAGGAAGCCGCTGCCATGCCAATCCTGCCGGTCTTCGCATCTGCTACAATAATTGACCAGGTAGCCGATGCCGGCTTTACAATAAAAAGAAAAATTATCAGCGCCAATAATCGCATGCGATCGCTTTAGGAAAAGGTACACCTTTTTCCTGCACCATTTTTTACACCGCTGATGGTTTTCCTCAACAGTGAAACTATTTACCTGATCAATGTCACCGTTCCTTTTCTTTCAATCACGCCACATTGAGTGGTGGCACGGATGTAATAAACGTATACGCCGGCGGGCTGTGGTTGTCCCTGGAATCGTCCATCCCAGCAGGCGGTGGGTTGTGTACTGTAAAATACGCGCTGCCCACCGCGATTATAAACCGTCATTTCCATTTTGCTGATCACACCCCAGTATTTGATACCAAAGCAATCATTGACGCCATCATTGTTCGGTGTAAAACCATTGGCCACCAGATTGGGACCTTGCCTGTCCGTAGTGATCTCAACCAACACACTTGCCATATTCACACAACCATTGGCATCCTCGCCGGTAACCGTGTAGGTCGTATTTTGTTGTGGCGCAGCAATCGGACTCGCAATGTTTGGGTTATTTAGTCCGGTTGCGGGAGACCACGTATAATTTACGGCACCGCTGGCTGTAAGTCTTGTATCACTATAGTTACAGTCGAGGTCGTTTGTTTTTGTAATAAAGATATTCGGCAAGGCATTGACCACGACTGTGGTGTTCACAACAGCACCCGGGCAACCATCCGCTACCGGTGTAATATGGTAATCTGCGATACCGCCGCCATTACCCGCAGTCAGTGTTTGTGCAATACTGTTGCCTGTACCGGCAGTGGCTCCCGTAGCGCCATTGGATGTTACGGTCCAACTGAACGTTGTTCCTGCCAGGTCGGATCCCAGTGCAAGCGAGGTTGTTTCACCGGAACAGATCGCCTCACCATTGGGTGTTACCGTTGCATGTGGAGCCGGTTTCACGGTTGCAATAGCCGTGATGGATGCACCCGGACAGGAATTGGCGGAAGGTGTAATGGTATAGGTTGCCGTACCCGTTGTAGTGGTAGTAGCTGTAAGATTTTGTGCAATGGCATTTCCCGATGAAGGCGTTGCACCACTTACACCGGATTGGGTCACCGTCCAGGTATAGGTTGTGCCTGTTACATCAGCATTAAGCGCGATGCCGGTTGTATTGCCCGAGCAGATTGTTTCAGCAGAAGGCGTTGCGATTGCATTGGGCAGTGGATTCACGGTTACAACAGCCTGCACCGGTGCGCCGGGACAAGTAGCGGCCGCAGGCACGATGGTATAAGTAGCTGTGGAGGCAGTTGGGGCAGCTACGGATAATGTTTGTGCAATGGTATTGCCATTGCCAGCGGTTGCGCCCGTTACACCCGGAGCGGTAACCGTCCAGGTAAAAGTGGTGGCCGGCTGGTCTGCACTTAATGTAAGGGACGTGGAGCCTCCGGAACAAATTGCCTGAGAGCCCGGGGTGACGGTTCCAACGGGCAATGGATTAACGGTGATGATGACATTAACAGGTGTTCCATCACAACCATTCGCGGAAGGCGTGATCGTATACACAGCCGTTCCCTGTGTAGATCCGGTTGTATTGATGAGATGGGCAATCTGGTTGCCTGATCCGTTAGTAGCGCCGCTTACACCGTTTTGCACTACCGTCCAATTGAAGGTGGTGCCAACTACATCGGCAGAAAGATTAATGCCTGTTGCAGTGCCGGAACAAATCGTTTCGTTTGCAGGTGTAGCCGTAGCTACCGGTCTTGGATTAACTGCTGCAGTGGCAGTGACCGAAGGGCCGGGACAGCCATTGGCCGTTCCGGTTACCGTATACACCGCCGTTCCCTGTGTGCCGGAAGTAGCCGTTAATGTTTGAGTGATAGCATTTCCATTTCCTGCACTGGCACCTGAAACATTGGTTCCGGCAACGGTCCAGTTATAAGTAGCGCCGCTCACATCTGATGATAAGGCGAAAGCTGTTGAGCCGCCCGAGCAGAGCACATCATTTACAGGAGTCACCGTAGTATTGGGCAATGGATTTACGGTGATGGTTGCCGTTGCCTGCGGACCGGGACAGCCATTGGCTTCGGGAGTAATGGTATAAACAACTGTGCCGGGTGTTGCTGTGTTTGCCGTCAATGCCTGGGCGATGGTAGCTCCACTGCCGGCAGAGGCACCGCCTGCACCGGTTTGTACGACTGTCCAGGTAAATGTTGTACCCGGTATAGAGGAAGAGAGCGCAACAGATGTCGTGCTACCGCTGCAAATAGCATCCGTGTTTGGCGTTACTGTTGCCACCGCATCCGGATACAATGAAAGATTCAGAGTGGTGGTACTGTCGCAACTTGTAAGAACGGATGGCATCGTGAAAGTTGCCACGGCATTGCCTGGAGCCGTGATCGTTTGTCCATTCCAGGTATAGGGCAATTGACTGCTGCAGATCGTCAGATTTTCTGTTGCATTAATGGCCGGATTAACGGTAAGGTTCAGCGTAGTGGTACTATCACAACCGGTAAGCAGCGACGGGGTAACGAAAGTTGCCACGGCATTACCAGCCGCGGTGATCGTTTGACCGTTCCAGGTGTACGGCAGTTGATTCGCACAAATAGTAATATCATCGTCCGCCGCGGGCAAAGGATTAACGGTTAAGTTAAGTGTAACGGTGCTGTCGCAGCCCGTAACCAGTGAAGGCGTGGTAAACGTGGCGACCGCATTGCCACCTGCGGTGATCGATTGGCTATTCCAGGAATAAGGCAATTGATCCGCGCAGATTGTTACTGTTGTTGTAGAAGTGATCAAAGGGTTTACCACCACGGCAACTGCGGCGGAGGTATCTCGGCAGGTGGTAGTACTATTAACCAATACAACGGAATAATTTCCGGCAACGGAGGCCGTATAAGAAGATGTAGCATTCGCTGGCACAACGGGCATATTGCCGGAAAGCCATTCGTAAGTAAATGTTCCGGTCTGTGCATCCAGCACAACGGAACTTCCCTGGCAGAAAGTAGTAGACGATGCCGGCGTGATTACGGCTACAGGATTGGCATTGATGGTAAGCGTACGTGTGCTTGTCGGCACCAGCGGGCAACCGGATGTGCCGTTCTGCATTCTGCAGCGATACGTGTATCCGGAATACGAAGCGGGCGGATTGGTCAGTGTAAGTGTTGCGGTAGCGGCGCCCCCGTAAATAGCGTTATTGGTAATATCAACAAAACCGGAGCCATTATCCACCTGCCATTGATAAGTAGCAGCACCGGTAGCCGCCACGCGGAACAAGGTATCGCGTCCTGCGCAGATGGCGGCGTCAACAGGCTGTGTGATGATCGTAATAGGATTGCAGGGAGCAAACTCATCTGCTCCCATATCGGGTGTGGTGCCATTCCTGGTGTCGCCGTCTATATCGACCGTAATACCGGCCAATGGCAATCCGAGGTTATTCAAGGTGAGGTTGGTCCCCGGATCAAGATGCAGGTCATTGGCACCTGCGAATACGGGCTGGATGTTTCTGCCATTGCCTTCACTGCCGGTGTAAGCCTGAACCTGTGCCAGGCTGTTGGTGATGCTGGCGTTAGTACCGGCACTGGTGAGATTGGTGCTGGTTGAATAATAGTTATTATAGTTGATGGCACTGAATACGCCGGCACCGTTTGTAGCAAGATTGGAAAGACAAAGGCGGCTGCTGGCATTACCGACTGTCTGGGAGTTGGTAAAAATATTGTTGCGGACATTGACGGCATTGGCTGCGGTAACGTTGGCCGTTATAAGTAAACAGGATGCCCGGTGTCCGCCGGTACTAGTCTGATTGGTGTTAAGATGAATGGTATTGAAATCGATATTGTAACCACCGCCGCCATCGATCACGATCCCGTTACCATTATCGCCTGATGTATAACCGTTAAAACCATAACTGGCAATGTCCCACACGAAATTGTTGCGCACATTTGTATTGGCAGTATTTATCGTTGCTGCCAACATCATCCCTGCGCTTCCATAGCCGGCGATATTGGTATTTTTAATATCGCTGACCTGGTTGGCATCTATGGTTAGCCCGGACAGCGCACTGTAAATAAACATACCCATTGTTGTGCCAGTGCCGCTTGAACGCAAACCCGAGACTGTATTCCTGCTTACGCGGACATTTGCATTGACCACGCCCGGTGAAACGTTGATACCGATCGGCGCATAGGAAGAAGTGCCGGTATAGGCAAGGTCATGTATGTTATTCCCGGAAATCGTTGCATTAATGGTGGCTGTTGCCAGCCAGATAGCCCGGTCGAATTCAGGACTGGTTGTTTCGAAATTTCCGATCCGGTTGTTGCGAACAGTCAACCCGTTCACGCCCTGTCCGTAGATACCCACCAGGCGGATGGCATCCGCTCCTGAATTATCCAGAATATTATCTTCTACAACTGTATTGTTATTGAGCGCACTTACGGTGGCATATAAATAGATGCCGATATAAGCACGGCGAATATCATTGTTCCGCAAGGTGAGGTTGGAAAAGTAGCCGGGATTGCCGGTTGCGGCCCCGTCTCCTGCCAGAACTGCAGTAGAGGCATTCGTGCCATTCGTAAGGATCGTATTCCGTACGGTTACATTATTGATGGCTGTGGTACCTACAGAACCTATGTGTAATACGTTGGAGGACGAGGTGCTGGTATTAACAATACTAAGATTGCGGCTGGTAGTATTGTTATTGGACCCGTCGATGGTTACGTTATTGGACCCGTTTAACCGTACGACCGGACCATTGTTCACATTACCACTAACCACCGGACTAATGCCTGCTGCAGGACGGATGTCCACGGAAGTATAAACAGCGGCTCCGCTCCCATTGGCATTCAGTACGGCGATTGCAGCTTCTGTAGTATTGGCGTTGATGCGGATGGTGATCGCTCCCTGGTGTGTACCTGCATTGATGGCTCCAAATGCGCCACTCAACGTGGTATAATTCGTAGGTCCGGGCGCACCTGCTGTGGCAGTAACGACCACTTGTGCACGCGTAACGGCAGAAAAAAGAAATACCAGGATCAGGGGCAGGAAATACTTTCTCATGAATAAGGCAGTTGGCGCTCCGGTTGCAGATGCCGGAGAAGTTACAGAGGGTTGGTAAGCAGTAGCAGCACGGTAGTGTGCAGGCAGTTTTCTTGTTTCGGTTAAAGGCATTGATTATGTCTATTTAAAGCTTTGCCTGTCCGCATTCTTCAAAAGCAAAACTGGTCTAAGCTATAAAACGACGGGAAGTAAGTGCAATGTACAAATTTCTGGGAATTGGCAATGAGTGAACGAGGCAATAGGCGGATAAGTGAATGACCCGCCTGAGGCTCCCGAAGGAGGCGTGAATCGGCAATCGTCAATTGAACAGGCCATGGTTCGTGTATACACGAACCATGGCCTGTTTAACTTATAACTTATTACTCCTCGACAAGCTCAGAGCGACGCCTAAAACTTATAACGGCTGTTTTAACCTTTACACCTTACTATACCTTTCCTTATAAGCGAGCGGCGACATACCCGTGATTTTTCGGAATACCTCCCGGAAGGCCTTTATATCCGAATAACCTACTTCATACATCACTTCGTTGATGGTTTTACGCGTGCTTTCAAAAGTGCGCTTGGCCGATTCTATTTTTACGCGTTGCGCATATTCAATCGGTGTATTACCTGTAGCTTTTACAAAACGACGGTCGAAATTGCGGCGGCTCACCGCAAATTGCTGCGACAGGTCTTCCGCACTGATCTTCTCCTGCACATTCTCTTCTATATATTGCTGCGCCTGCCTGATCACGTCATCATCATGATGCTTCTGCCCTGTAAAGATGGTGAACGTCGATTGCGACTGCCGGTCGATATCGATCTGAAAAACCTTTGCGCAGAAGATGGCCGTTTCCCGGTCATAATATTTCTCAACGAGGTAAATCATCAGGTTGAGAAATGAATAAGCGCCGCCATTGGTGTAGATACCGTGTTCATCTGTAATCAACCGGTCAGCCTGCAGCTCCACTTCCGGGAACAATGAGCGGAAATCATCTGCCGCGGACCAATGCGTTGAACATAGTTTCCCATTCAGCAAACCGGAGGATGCCAGCAGGAATGCACCGGTGCAGATACTCGCCACCTCAGCCCCATTCGTGTATTGCTCCCGGATCCAAGTTATCATTTCACTGTTGTCTTTCACTGACTGATGATAGTTATGATTCAATGAGGGGATAATGATAAGGTCGGTCTTTGCAATCGCTGATATAGCTGTATTGGGCTTTACAGAAAACAATCCTCCGTAGAAATCCACTTCCGCTGCCAGACCTGCCAGTTCGATTTTAAACAATGCCTGTTGCCCACGTTTCTGCCGATATTGATTTGCACGGCTGAAAATCTTGTAGGCGCCCACAATGCTGCTGAGATTATTTTCTCCTGCCGGCACCAGGATGGTCAGGTGTTTCATGATCGCATTTTGCGTACAAGTTAAAACGTATTAAGTTATAAGTATTAAGTAAACCCGACAGGGCCGTTTTATTCACCTCCGAGACTTCGGGATGACGATTGACGAGCGCCCCTTCGGAGAGCCTCAGGGATCACAGTTACCAGCAAAAAAACTGCCGGCACCAATGGCTACCGGCAGTCGGACAAATAAACGCAAAACAAAGCCTTAACAGGATGTGTTCAGGAATGAATCTCCTTCGGACTTTCAATCAAAAATATGGATGGCGACCGCGCAGGACAATCCCCCGAAAAGGTGATATGTTTTGCATTAGGACACTATAGCTTATTTCCTACTTGCGCATGCCCACTTCATAAGAAAAGTCCGAAGTCCGGGACACATTTACACATTTATCCAATCCGATGTTCCACCGGAATAGGACGTTTCTCTTCATCGATCGCCACCATGGAAAATTCGCCGCTGATGGCCTTGATACGATGGTCGGCATACATTTGTTCAACAAACACATCCACCCGTACACGCAAACTTGTACGGCCAACTTTAACAACCTGGCCTACCAGTTCTACGATCGTACCGGCGGGAATGGCGTGGGTGAAGTCGATACGATCGCTGCTCACGGTCACCATGCGCTGACGGCTGTAACGGGTAGCGGTGATAAACGCCACTTCATCCATCCAATGCATGGCCGTGCCGCCAAACAAGGTATCATAATGATTGGTGGTATTCGGAAAAACGGCTTTGAACAATCTTGTCTCGGACGCAATAACTCTTTCTGGTATCATTCTTTAAATTTTGTAAAGCCCGTTCAACAATCTCACCGGACCTTTTTATTATGCAAAACGAAATTAGGCTTATTTGTAATTTGAAAATAGTCAGTTGGTAAGGAGCCAAGACAATCCTGAATAGCGAATGCCTTGGTTCGTGTATACGAACCAAGGCATTGCTACAACTTATTACTTATAACCTATAACTTTGCCACATGCACGAACTGAAGCCGTTGCTTACTTCCTATGCCTATAACATCCTCGGTATACGCGAGGATGCGGAAGACGCCGTGCAGGACGTGTTTCTGAAATATGGTGAAGTGAGTCCGGAAAATGTACTTGACCCCAAAGCCTACCTCGTGCGCATGGTCATCAACCGTTCGCTTGACCTGAAAGAAAAACGGGAGAAAGAACGGGCAGCTTATCCGGGCACCTGGCTGCCGGAACCCGTGGCTACGGAAACTGCCGACGCCGGCATTGTGCAAACAGAAATACTATCCTATTCGGTCCTGGTATTGCTGGAACAGCTTGACCCGCGGCAACGGGCAGTGTTTATACTGCGGGAGGCCTTTGATTACTCTTATGAAGAGATTGCGGAAATACTCTCGATCAGTACCGATCTTTCGCGACAGTTATTGAGCAGGGCCCGTAAAAAACTGGCCACCCGCAAAATAACACCCACTATCCAGGCGCAGCAACTGACCCAACGATACCTGACGCTTATCCGCAATGCCGACACAAAGGGCCTCGAACATTTACTGACCGAAGACATCCGCCTCGTATCGGACGGCGGCGGCAAGGCATCGGCGGCCCTCAATCCCATGGAAGGGCGAATGGTGGTAACAGCTTTCCTTAATGGTATCTTCCAGAAATTCTACTCCGGCACGCCTATTGAAATCGTGATGATCAATCATTGCCCGGCTATACTTTTTTATGAAAATGGCCGTGTAACCACCTGCCAGATTTGCATTTTTGAACAAGATCAACTGGCCCGCATTTATGTTGTCCGCAATCCGGATAAACTGACCGGTCTGCAAAAAAATATTACCGGATCTGTCACAACAGATACTCCTTTCCAGTCTTTTTTATAAATACATTTTTTATGGAAAGAATTTCAGCAAAGGACCTGCCCGCAGGTATGTACCAGGTATTGTTAAACGGTGAAAATTATCTTCATGCAGCGGGTATCGATCCGGTATTATTGAAACTGATCAAAATGCGTGTATCACTGATCAACAGTTGCGCCTACTGCATCGACATGCATTACAAAGAAGCTATTCATGCCGGGGAAACACCACTCCGCCTCATATCGGTTGGCGTGTGGCGCGAAACAAATTATTATACGCCACGCGAGCAGGCTGTACTCGCATTGGCCGAAACACTCACCTATATGCGACCTGATGAAAACAGTGATCATATCCATGACGGATTGAAACCTTTTTTCAGCAAGGAGGAGATCGCCTACCTCACACTCGCCATTATCCAGATCAATTCATGGAACCGCTTCGTCCGCTCGATGGGACCGGAACCGGGCTTGTATAAAGTGAATGGGTAAAGGAGTCAATAAGTGAACAACTCAATAATCAATACCGTGGTTTGAGTACACGAACCACGGTTGTTTAGTTTATAACTCAACCTTACTTATTACTTACTTACTTACTTACTACTTATTACTTATGACTTATGACTTATTACTTACTACTTACTCACAACAGCTGTTCCAGCTGCGCATTCTAACGCAACAAATGCGCATTCGGAATAATATTCAGGAAAGCCTGAAAATCTGCCTCGTAATTCTTAAGATCTAACTTATAATAAAAGGCTCCGCGCTTCGATCCGCTTTTATCCTTGTCGGATTGTTTGATCAGCAATTTTGTAGAAAGCACTTTACGGGCAAAGTTGCGTTTGTCAAACTTTGTATCGTACATCGATTCATAAAGGATTTGCAACTGTGGAAGCGTAAATTTCTCCGGCAACAATTCGAAAAGGATCGGGTGGAGAGCTGCCTTGTAGCGGAGTTTCTCGCGCGCTGCCATTACCATTTGTTCATGATCGAAAATCAGGCGTGGCAGCTTGTTCAGCGGAAACCATTCTGCATGGTATTCGTCTGTAAGTTGTTTTTCGTATTTCAGAATATCGATGAGTGCAAAATAAGCGATGGAAATGGTGCGCTCAATCGGATCGCGGTCGGGCGAACCGAAGGTGGCAAGTTGCTCGAGATATACGCCGTCAAGTCCGGTCAGGCTTTTCAAAATCCTGCTGGCCGCTTCGTCGGGGCCTTCGGCAGCCTGGATAAATCCACCCATCAGACTCCAGTTACCTTTCTCCGGTTCAAAGCCGCGTTTGATCAGCAATAACTTTAGTTGCTGCCCGTCAAAACCGAAGATGATACAGTCTACGGCTGCGAGTACCCGCGATTGTTTCTGATAACGTGTCATGGGCGACAAAGATAACCGCAAGAAAATGGTTTTACCAACTCTTACGGACGGAATGCACGATAATCGGCATAGTAACCAATGACATTCGGGTACTCCCCAAACTCCTCCGCCACATGCATCGTGGTAAAAACAGCGGCATCCATTTTCGCATGCAAGGCAGACTCCACTCCTTTCGGCGCATCTTCCAACACCAGGCAGGACGCGGGTTCTATGCCAAGTACTTCAGCGCAGCGAAGATAGGTCTCGGGGTCAGGCTTACTCACTGTCACATCATCTGCACTGATAATGGCATCAAAATAATGACGGATGTTCAGGCCGTCAAGCACAAAATCAATATTGAAACGGATAGCCGCAGAGCCGATTGCCATCTTTACACCCGCAGCATGATAAATCTTCAATACCTCATCCAATCCATCGATGAGTTGGAGATGAGGACGAAACTCCGATTGGTATTGTTTTTCTTTTTCGATACTCAGGTGATCTTTTTCCTCCTGCGTAAAACGCCCCGGGAAAACGCGCTCGAGCAATTCATGATTCTTACCATAGCATTCTTTTTTGGTTTGTTCCATCGTCAGATCAGCACCCAGTTCATGTAAAATGCGGTGCCATGCCCGAATGTGATAGCCCATATCGTCGATCATGGTGCCGTTGAGATCAAAGAGAAATGCTTTATACATATGAGTGGTAAGTATTAAGTAATAAGTTTTAAGTACGGCGGAAGGTACGGAAAAGGTGGAAGGTGTAAGGCTCAAGGCTTAGGGCGTAAGGCCCGACACTTCGGGCCGAAGCTTCGGCCTAAGGCATAGGGTGTAAGCTATGAAAAGTCTTTACTGCTTATGACGCTTTGCGTGAAACCTGCATCTTCCAGGCAAGACTGCCAGGATCGACTTTGAAAGCATCTGCCACTCATTCATCACTACCACTTTTTTGAATTATGCCTTTTGAATTTTGAATTCTAACAAAATAAGTGTTATTTTGACACTAATTGTTTGCCTTATGAGTAATGCATATGTAATTGGGGTAGATTTCGGCACCGATTCAGTGCGGTCTGTCCTCGTAGCGGCCGATTCCGGACAGGAAGTAGCGGCTGCTGTTTTTGCCTATCCCCGCTGGCGCGATGGTCTTTATTGCAACGCCCGTATTAACCAGTTCAGACAACATCCGCTCGATTATATCGAAGGTTTGCAACACACCATCCGCGCCTGTTTGCAGCAGGCGGGTCCTGGTATTGCCCCTTTGGTGAAAGGCATTTCCGTTGACACAACCGGCTCCACTCCCATCGCCGTCGACAAAACAGGTACGCCCCTCAGCCTCCGCGCCGATCTCGCAGAAAATCCCAACGCCATGTTCGTGTTGTGGAAAGATCACACCGCGACCAAAGAAGCGGCCGAGATCAATGCACACGGTGAAGGCACTCCTTACCTCAAATATGTAGGTGGCATTTACAGCAGTGAGTGGTTTTGGGCCAAGTTGCTCCACATCCTCCGCGAGGATGAATCGATCCGCTCCAATATTCATTCTTTTGTTGAGCATTGCGATTGGATTCCTTTTCTCCTTACCGGCGGCAATGATGCGGCACAATTGAAACGTGGCATTTGCAGTGCCGGCCACAAAGCATTATGGGCAGATGAATTCGGCGGACTTCCTCCCGATTCATTTTTCACGCAACTCGATCCGCTGCTCGGCGGATTTACCAATAAACTTTTTACACGCACTTATACTTCGGCAGAAGCTGCCGGCCATTTATCAAAAGAATGGGCCGAACGCCTTGGTCTAAGTACCGATGTGATCGTTGGCATCGGCGCATTCGATTGCCACATGGGAGCAGTCGGCGGACAGATCGAACCTTATTATCTGAGTAAGGTAATGGGCACTTCCACCTGCGATATGCTGGTAGCGCCGAAGGACGAAGTCGAAGGTATTCTCGTAAAAGGCATTTGCGGACAGGTCGACGGCTCCATCATCCCCGGCATGATCGGTATGGAAGCAGGACAATCCGCTTTCGGCGATGCTTATGCCTGGCTGAAACAAACGCTTTCCTGGCCCTTGCAATGGATCGACGATGCAGCGCTCCGTCAACAGATAAGCGACCGCATCCTCACCGGTCTCTCGGCAGAAGCATCGGCATTACAACCAACCGAATCATCCGAACTCGCACTTGACTGGCTCAATGGCCGGCGTACGCCCGATGCTAACCAATTATTGAAAGGTGCATTCACGGGTATCAGCCTCGGTACCGATGCCCCCAGGTTATTCCGCGCATTAGTGGAGGCCACCTGTTTCGGTGCGCGGGCTATTGCAGATCGTTTTGTATCGGAAGGCATTCCGGTAAAAGGGCTGATCGGCATGGGCGGCGTAGCACGCAAATCACCCTTCATCATGCAAATGATGGCCGATGTGATGAACCGTCCGATCCGCATTCACAAAAGCGACCAGACCTGCGCCGCCGGTGCAGCCATGTTTGCCGCCACAGCCGCCGGCCTTTATCCACGTGTGGAAGAAGCCATGCAGGCCATGGGACAGGGCTTTGATCTTTTTTACGAACCTGATCCCAAACGTTCCGCTATTTACGACACGCGTTATCAAAACTATCAGCAACTCGGAAACTTTTTATCATGAGCAACTACCAACATATTCGTGAAGAAGCCTATGCTGCCAATATGCAGTTACCCAAATTAGGTTTGGTAATGTTTACCTTCGGAAATGTGAGCGCCGCCGACCGCGCCGCCGGCGTATTTGCCATCAAACCCAGCGGTGTTCCGTATGAGGAGCTCAGTCCCGCCAACATGGTGATCGTGGATTTTGACGGAAAAACAGTGGAAGGCAATATGCGCCCTTCTTCCGACACACTCACGCACGCATTGCTTTATAAGACCTGGGACACCATAGGCGGCATTTCACATACACATTCCACTTATGCAACGGCCTGGGCGCAGGCGCAGCGGGACATCCCGATCTTCGGCACCACACACGCCGATCACAATACGGTCGATATTCCCTGTGCACCACCGATGAGCGATGAAATGATCCTCGGTAATTATGAATACGAAACGGGGAACCAGATCATCAATTGCCTGAAAGAAAAAGGATACGATTACAAAGAAGTGGAAATGATCCTCGTCGGCAACCATGCGCCATTTACCTGGGGAAAGACTGCAGCCAAAGCAGTGTACAACAGCGGCGTATTGGAAAGCATTGCACAATTGGCCATGCTGACATTACAGGTAAATCCAGGCGCACCGCGATTAAAAGAAGCATTGATCCGCAAACATTTTGAACGCAAACACGGACCGGATTCGTATTACGGACAAGTGTAAAAAGTCAAAATTAAAAATTCAAAAGTCAAAAAAGGAACAAAGCATAGCTTTTGAATTTTGACTTATAAATTTTGAATTAAAAAAGCATATGAAAAAACTTCTCCCTTTTGTTGCCTTCGCCCTGATCGCGGCTTCGTGCAACAACGAACCGAAACAAACTACGTCCGGCTCAAACGATAGCCTGGTAGCAAAGAGGTCGCTGACCCAACGGCCCTATGCAGATTTTGAAGGCAAGGCAATTACTGAATATACGCTCCGCAATGCAGACGGTGTCGAACTGAGCATCATCAATTATGGTGGCACGATCACGAGGCTCTACGTTCCCGATAAAAAGGGCGATCTGGACAATGTTGTACTGGCGTTTGATTCGCTTAACGGCTATACCCAACAGGGCAACCCTTTTTTTGGTGCGCTGATCGGCCGTTATGGCAATCGTATCGGTGGTGCCAAGTTCACGCTCGATGGAAAAGAATACAAATTATCCGCCAATGACAATGGCAACTCGTTGCACGGTGGCAAAAAAGGATACGACAAAGTAGTATGGACCGCTGCTCCCCTTCCCGGCGACAGTAGTCTTGAACTCACTTACCGCAGTGCAGATGGTGAAGAAGGTTACCCCGGCAATCTCTCGATCAAAGTGGTCTATACACTTACGGCTGACAACGCCGTACGCATCGACTATACTGCCACAACAGACAAAGCAACGCCCGTCAACCTGACCAACCATGCGTACTTCAATCTCTCCGGCGGAAGCGACAGCACCATACTCGATCACACCTTACAAATTGCCGCAGCAAAATATACGGCAGTGAACGATCAGTTAATTCCAACGGGTGCGTTACCGGAAGTAAAAGGATCACCGATGGATTTCAATGCGGCAAAACCCATCGGCCGCGACATTGCACAAGTTAAAGGTGGCTACGACCACAACTGGGTACTGGATCGCAGCAACGGGCAATTGCAACAAGTAGCCACACTTCGCCATCCGGCAAGTGGCCGCAGCATGGAAGTATGGACGACGGAACCCGGCCTGCAATTTTATTCCGGCAACTTCCTCGACGGCACGCTAACGCACACCTTGAACGGTGCGCGTTACGTAAAACATGCCGCGCTCTGCCTGGAAACACAGCATTTCCCTGACAGCCCCAACCAACCGTCTTTCCCCAACACCATTCTTCGTCCGGGCGAAACATACCGCACGACAACCGTATACAAATTCGGCATTCAACCCTGATCTGTTTAACACTGGAAAATAACAATACATGAAAAATTTGAAAGCACTGGAAGTATGGTTTGTCACCGGCAGCCAGCATTTATATGGTGAAGAAACCTTGAAGCAGGTGGCAGCACATTCCGAAGAGATTGCGCGTTCGCTGAATGATGCAGCAGACATTCCGGTAAAAATTGTATTCAAACCAACCGTAAAAAGTACGGAAGAAATCCGCATCATCTGCCAGGAAGCCAACAATACGCAAAACTGTATCGGCATTGTAGCCTGGATGCATACCTTCTCGCCCGCCAAAATGTGGATCGGCGGACTGCATATCCTCAGCAAACCTTTGCTGCACCTGCATACGCAATTCAACCGCGATATTCCCTGGAGCGAGATCGATATGGATTTCATGAACCTGAACCAATCTGCTCACGGCGACCGTGAGTTTGGTTTCATCGTATCACGTCTGCGCATGGAACGCAAAGTAGTGGTAGGACACTGGCAGGATGAAAAAGTGATCCGCCAAATCGGTGCCTGGACGCGCGTAGCCGCTGCCTGGCATGACTGGCAGGGCGGGCGTATCGTACGCTTTGGCGACAACATGCGCTATGTAGCCGTTACCGATGGCGATAAAGTAGAAGCAGAATTAAAATTCGGCTTCTCCGTCAATACACACGGTATCGGCGATCTCGTGAGCGTGATCAAAGAAGTAAGCGATAAATCGGTAGATGAATTGATCACCGAATACCAGGATACCTATAACGTCGTAGAAAGCCTTCGCGCCGGTGGCGCACAACATGCCTCATTGCGCGAAGCGGCCCGCATCGAACTCGGCATAAAACAATTCCTGGAAGCAGGCAACTATATCGGATTCTCTGATACGTTTGAAGACCTGCATGGCATGGAACAATTGCCGGGCATTGCGGTACAACGCCTGATGGCGGCAGGCTATGGCTTTGCCGGTGAAGGTGATTGGAAAACGGCAGCCCTCGTGCGTGCGATGAAAGTAATGGGTCACGGACTTGCGGGCGGCAACTCCTTCATGGAAGATTATACCTACCACTTCGAACCGAATAATGAAATGGTGCTGGGTTCACATATGCTGGAAATTTGTCCCAGCATTGCATCAGCCAAACCTTCCTGCGAAATTCATCCGTTGGGTATCGGCGGCAAAGCCGATCCCGTGCGATTGGTATTTAATGTTGGTGGTGGCGCTGCACTCAATGCCTCACTCATCGACATGGGAAACCGTTTCCGTTTACTGGTGAATGATGTAACCGCGGTATCGCCACAACGTGACCTGCCCAAACTTCCCGTGGCGCGTGTATTGTGGAAGCCGCATCCAAACATGCAGGATGCTCTCGCCGCCTGGATCTACGCCGGTGGAGCACACCATACCTGTTACAGCCAGAACCTGACCAGCGAAAACCTGGAAGATTTTGCAGCCATGGCAGGAATTGAATTTGTATCGATCGATAACCAAACGGAAATTCGTCGCCTCCGCAATGAACTGCGCTGGAGCGAAGCGGCTTACCGTTAATACTTATAATTGATCCATGAGAACACTGGTTTGTACAACACCCGGACAATTCGATTACCAGGATACGGCTGTGCCCACGCTGGCCGAGGGGCACAGCCTGTTAAAAATACAACGCATCGGCATCTGCGGCACCGACCTGCATGCTTTTGAAGGCACACAGCCTTACTTTCAATACCCGCGCATTCTCGGTCATGAACTGGCCGCAACTATTGAAAATCCCGGAGCAGCGCAAGGATTTGAAAAAGGAGAAGCCGTAACGTTTATTCCGTATTTCCATTGCGGCACCTGCATTGCCTGCCGCCGCGGCAGATTCAATTGTTGTGTACAGATGCAGGTGTGCGGTGTGCACGTGGATGGCGGCATGCGTGAATATCTCTCCGTACCATCACATGCATTGATCAAAGGACAGGGATTGGGTTTTGACGAACTGGCATTGGTAGAACCCCTGGCAATAGGCGCCCACTCCATCCGCCGCGCAGGCGTAGAGCCGGGTGAATGGGTATTGGTGATCGGTGCCGGACCAATCGGATTGGGCATCATTGAATTTGCAAGCATAGCCGGAGCGAATGTGATAGCGATGGATGTGAACCAGCGGCGTTTGCAATTCTGCAAAGACCAATTAAAAATTGAACATACCGTCGACGCCACACTGGCCGGTGCAAAAGAACAGATAGCATCTATTACAAACAATGATATGCCAACCGTGGTTATCGACGCTACGGGCAACCTGCGAGCGATCGAAGGTGGCTTTGGCTATTTAGCACATGGTGGTCGCTATGTAATGGTTGGTTTACAAAAAGAAAACATTTCCTTCAGCCACCCCGAGTTTCACAAACGCGAAGCCACGCTGATGAGTAGCCGCAACGCCACGCGTGAAGATTTTGAACACGTGATCGGCAGCATGAAAGCGGGAAAGGTTAATCCTTCCACTTATATCACACATCGTGTAAATTTTGAAGAAGTCGCGGATCAGTTTGCCGGTTGGCTTGATCCCAAAAATGGAGTGATCAAGGCGATGGTATCTATTTAAGTTAAAAGTCAAAAAACAGCTGGTTAGAATTCTGCGCCTTAAATTCCTTTGCGCTTTTGCGTGGAAAAGACGCGTCGATTGCACGCAAAGGCGCATAAGAAGCAAAGACCGCTAAGTTTTTGATTTTTGATTGCTTAAGCGTTGGCCAAAGCCCGGTCCAAATGCACATAACCTCCATCCACATGAATAATCTGCCCTGTGGTATGTGAGGAAACATTACTCAGGAGAAAGGCGGTCATGTTTGCAATCTCTTCCGGCATGGTCATGCGGTTCTCCAAAGGAATTCGCGCGGTGATCTCTTTTAATTTTTCTTCCGGGTTCTTCAGCGTCTTGATCCATTTGTCGTAAGCCGGTGTATAACATTCCGCAACGACTACCGCATTTACCCGTATCCCATATTTCAACAACTCCACCGCCCATTCCCTTGTCAGGGCATTGCGGCCCCCATTGGCGGCGGCATAGGCGGAAGTATTGCCCTGTCCGGTTTCGGCGGTCTTCGATGTAATATTTACGATCGAACCTTTTGACTGTTTCAACGCCGGTAATGCATGATGCACGATCAGATAATAATGTACCAGGTTGCGGTGCAGGCTGGCCATGAAATCTTCGTAGTTACCGTTCTCCAACCCCACGCCATCGTTCACCCCCGCATTGTTCACCACGCCGTCGATGCGCCCATATTCCGCCAATACCTTCTCTACCGCCTCCGCGCAGGCTTTGGGCTCGGCCAGTTCGGCCGCTACCTGTCCGGCTTTGCCGCCCTTATTTTTTATCGCTTCAACAATGGCTGCATTATCTTTTTCATTGCGGCCAATGATCACGGGTATGGCGCCTTCGTTGGCCAGTGCATGACTGATACCTTCCCCGATTCCTTTGGCACCACCGGTGACGATGATCACTTTATCCGTTAGCTGCAGATTCATTTTTCCTGTTTTATAAATTATAAAATGACACGGCATTGCCACCGAAGAAAGCAGCTTGCTCTTCCTCAGCAAATACCGAATAGTATTCTTTTACAATGGCCAGCATCCGTTCATACGATGCGGCTACCAGGCATACCGGCCAGTCGCTGCCATATACCACCCGTTTCATACCAAATGCTTCGGTTACTACATTCAGGTAGGATTTGAAATGTGCAGGTTGCCAATTTCGCCAATCCGCTTCCGTTACCATCCCGCTCACCTTGCACCACACATTTTGCAAGGAAGCCAGTTCGCGGATATCTTTTTCCCAATCACCCATCGTACCCGCTTTGATGCCCGGCTTCGCAATATGATCCAGGATAAATTTTTGCTCCGGGAATGCGGCTGCCAATTCGCATGCGTACTTCAACTGATCGGGAAAAATGAGTATGTCGTAGGTATAATTGTATTTCGCCAGTAAAGAAATACCTCTTTTGAATGCCGGTTGCAACATCAGCGCACGATCCGCTTCTCCCTGCAATACATGCCGAAATCCTTTTAATTTCGGATAAGCTTTGTATTCAATCAGCTTTTCTTCTACTCTTTCATCCCGCAGATCAACCCAGCCAACTACACCTTTTATAAATGCATTTGCTTCGGCATTTTCTAACTGAAATTCATTTTCCGCCAGCGATTGATCCGATTGTACGGTAACGCACCCGTCGAAGCCGTTTGCTTCCAATACCGGCTGCAGATCGGCGGGTAAAAAGTCTCGTTGTATCACATTCATTTCTTCCGTGATCCAGTTGTCACGCACGGGATCAAATTGCCAGAAATGCTGATGTGCATCTATTTTAGGAATCGAATTCATAAGATTAATGGGCGGTGGTTAGTTTTACTTTGTTCTCATTGTAATTACGCAGGCCGAAATAGCCTACCACCAGGAAACATGCGGCCGGCACCAGGTAAGAGAGCTGGATATTCGTGGCATCGGATACGGCTCCCATCAGTACAGGGAACAGCGCACCGCCCACAATCGACATGATGATCAATGCAGATCCATCTTTGGTGCGTGAACCCAAACCACGGATGCCTAAGGCAAATATGGTCGGGAACATGATCGACATAAACAGCTCTACACCAAACAAACAATAGATCGCTGCTTTACCTGTTACCAATACAGCCGCCGTAGTAAGCAGTACACACATAATACCGTAGATAGTAAGCAGACGTGCGGGAGAAATAAACTTCATCAGGAATGTCCCCACAAAACGCCCGATCATAAAGAGCAGCAGGGCAATAGCAAGATAGCTGGCCGCGGCTTTTTCATCGATGCCCGCCACCCTGTCTGCAAACCGGATAAAGAAACTGGTCATGCATACCTGCGCACCTACATAAAAGAATTGCGCGATCACAGCCCATACCAGGTTCTTCTGTTTGAACAGTGAACCCGTGCTTTGTTCACCGGTTGGTTCTTCTTCTTTGATCTCCGGGAGTCTTGTCCGCCAGATCAGTATCGCTACCAGCAATACCACGGAGGCAATAATGATATAAGGGATTTGTACCGACGCCGCTTCCTGGTCAAGGTAGGCATTCAGCTCGGCCGGGCTCATTGTATTCTCCTGTTCGTTCGTTAACACTACACCCGAAAGAATAAACATCCCGCCGATCTTCGGCGCAATGGACTGTGCCAGTCCGTTAAAAGCCTGCGCAAAGTTGAGGCGTTGTGTAGCGGTATCCGGCGAACCCAACACCGTGATATACGGATTGGCGGCGGTTTCCAGGAAAGTAAGACCGGAGGCAATGATAAAGGAAGCCACCAAAAAGAAACCGTAAGAGCGGATGAATGATGCCGGATAAAACAGGAAAGCTCCAACGGCGAACAACATCAGCCCCACCAGTATGCCGCTTTTGTAGCCGAACCGCTTCATGAATTGTCCCGCCGGAATGGCGAGCAGGAAATAAGCGAAGTACGAAGCCGAGTCGATGAACGCGGATTGTGTATCCGACAAGCGGCAGGCTTTTTTCAAATGTGGAATAAGAATGGGATTCAGGTTGAGCGCAAAGCCCCAGAGAAAAAACAACGAAGTGATCAGCACAATGGCAAATCCGTATGTCTTTCCTGCTTTTTGTAAGGTCATATAATAGTTGGGTTAGTTGTTGAGTGTGCGGTATTTTTTTGGCGACATCCCGATGATGGTCCGGAAGCGCTTGGAAAAATAATAGGGATCGTCGAAGCCCATGCTGAAAGCAATGTCTTTCACCGAACGGTCGGTAAAGTTCAACTGCTGGCAGGCTTTCTGCATTTTCATCTGTACGAAATAATCAATGGGTGCGTACCCGGTTTTTTGTTTGAACAGATTCGAAAAGCGCGAAACCGAATAATTATAGAGCGCGCTCAATTCATTCAGGGAAATATTTTCGTTGATATGATCCTGCATATACAGGATGGCATTGTCCACGCAATCCATTTTGTCGCTGCCCGTTTCTGCATAGTGGCGGGAGTTATAAACAAACAAAGCCAGGAAATGCGAAAGACACATGTTGGCAAACAACAGGTTGTCGATACTATAACCTAATTCCAGTGTCTTGTATATTTTGGTAAACAGCGGAATCACATCGCCGTTATTCTTGATACGGTGCGGCTTGAAGTGCTGCTGGATGGCATGTACTTCATTCAATTCCGGTAAGGCATCGCCGCCAAAATGAATCCAGTAAATGCTCCAGGGATGTTCCTCGCTGCTGCCATAAGCATGCTCTGCATTTTGCGGCAGAATGAAAAATTCGTTGGGACCAACTTCGTATCGCTGATTGCCGATCTTATACCAGCCATGCCCGTCGACACAATAAAAAAGAAAGTTTTCGGGCAGGCCTTTCTTGCGATAGGTATAATGATCTTTTGCTTTGGGATAATAACCGATGGAACAAATATGAAGGCTGCGCAGCAGCAGGTTGCTCTGCACTCTCGTCTTGAGGATCGTGCGCGGAATTTCGATGCGTTGCCGCCCTGTTCCGTACCAGATATTTTTCCGGGAGCCTTCCTTATTGGTTTCTTTCATAATGGCAAAACGAATGGGTAAATTAATGAATGCATTCCGGCTGACCTTCCTGCACTGTACCGATGGACAAAACTCGTATTTACGGGTCAGATTCCGTTATTTTCGTAGCCTCAACGATTTTAAAGCGCCTTGTATGAAACAATCAACCGTTTTCCGTCTGTCTGTTACGCTTTTTGTGTTGTTTTCTTTTTCCGTGGTGGCTACCGCCCAGCCGCAGCTACCGGCTTTCTTCTCGGACGGCATGGTATTGCAGCAGCAAACCGATGCCGCCATCTGGGGCAAGTCTGCCGCGGGCAAAACGGTGAAATTGACCACTTCCTGGGATCGCAAGAACTACGCAGCAAAGGCAGATGACCAGGGACGCTGGAAAATCCGGGTACGTACCCCGCAAGCGGGCGGCCCGTACGAGATTTCCATCACCGATGGACAAACCATCCGTCTCCGCGATGTATTAATTGGTGAGGTATGGCTTTGCAGCGGTCAGTCGAACATGGAAATGCCCATGAAAGGTTATCGCGATCAACCCGTGATTGGCGCCAACGAGGCGATCTTTGCTGCCAATAATCCGCAGCTTCGCTTCTTTACCGTACCGCGTGCGTTGCGCATGCAGCCACAGGATACCGTCAAAGCCAGCAACTGGAAAAAAGCGACGCCCGAAACAGTAGCAGACTTCAGTGCTACGGCTTATTTCTTTGGGAGACAAATGCAGCAAACGCTGAACGTACCCATTGGACTGATGCAAATCAGTTACGGCGGCTCATCAGCCGAAGCCTGGATGAACGAAGAAGCACTGAACGCATTTCCCGCAATAAAAAAATTACCCGCGGCAGATTCGGCAAAGATCAGTCAGCGCTCGCCTATGTCATTGTACAACGGCATGCTCAAACCGTTTATAGGCTATGCGATCCGCGGTTGCATCTGGTACCAGGGAGAAAGCAACTACGAACGCCCCGACGAGTACGAAACCTTATTCCCCGCGATGGTGAGTTTATGGAGAAAAGAATTTGGCCAGGGCGACTTCCCTTTTTACTACGCACAGATAGCTCCTTACAATTATTCACAATTACCGCCTTACAATACCGGAGGCAAATACAACTCTGCCTATGTCCGCGATGCACAACGCAAGGCGCTGGATAAGATTCCGAACAGCGGCATGGTCGTGTTGATGGATGTTGGCGAAGAGAACTGCATTCACCCTTCTCAGAAAGCTGTTGGCGGACAAAGGTTCGCTTATCTCGCACTCGGCGATACCTATGGCAAAAAAGGGTTTGTCTATAAATCGCCTTTACCCGATTCGATAAGAATTCAGAACGGCACAATGGTCATCCGTTTCAAAAATGCGCCGGTTGGACTGACGAGTTTCGGTAAGCCATTGGTAAACTTTGAAATTGCCGGCGCCGATAAATACTGGCGTCCTGCCCGTGCAGTAATTTCAAAAGGAGAGCTGCATATTTCTTCACCGGAAATAAAAGATCCGGTGGCGGTGCGTTATGCGTTCAGGGATTTTGTGATCGGAGAGTTGTTTAATACAGCAGGATTGCCGGTGAGCTCTTTCAGAACAGATGACTGGTAGTTAAGTCAAAAGTAAAAATTCAAAAACTTAGCGGTCTTTGATTCTTGTGCATCTTTGTGTGCAATCGACGCTTCTTTCCACGCAAAGGCGCAGAATCCTAACCGGCTGTTTTTTTGAATTTTGACTTTTGAATTTTTACTTAATCAGCATCTCCACATCCCCTCTCCTTGCCTCCGGCGTCACTTTCAGGTTCCTCACTTTACCATCCGTCAACTCCGCTTCTACAATTGTATTATAAGGCGCGTATAACTTAAAACGCACATCGATCTCTTTCGGCCAGGCGGGGAACAACAAGATGCGTTTGCCATCTGTTTGCAATAACATTTCCTGCAAACCAATCCAGGCGCTGCCACCCCAGTTGTGATCGGGAACCCAATCAAATCCCGGGCCCCAGAAAGCAGGGAAACGACGACCGCCATCAGCCAGTTTCTGCGAAGTCAGTTGCCAGGCCTCTTTACTCAATCCCAAACGCGCTGCCCAGATATTATCCTGCTTCCAACCAACATGACTGCGGAATTTGATTACGTTCGTATCGTAATGCCAGGTGTTCAAAGCCGTATCCAGACCGGGTTTGCCTATACCGAATATCCCCCATGGATATACCGGGTACAATTGCGGTGACTCGGTATTATTGATACGCTCCCACAATTTTGCCGGCGCAATAGTCGTGTGCCCGTTGAATGTTGCATAACTCATTGGAGGTATACGTTGGAGAAAAGCCTCCCAGTGTTTGCGTTGCTCCGCAGACAATGGCAATTCCAATAAGCGCTGCGTTATAATCTGCAGGGCGGCAATTGTAGACGTAGCGTTATAGGCCATTTTATACGTTTCCGCAGCTGATCCGGGATACAATACCAAATGACCATTTTCGTCCACTGCTTTTCTTCCGCGTTGCAATGCGAGATACTGGTAATGCTCATCGAAGAAACGAAGACAACTTTCAATGAAGGGTACATAATTGCTTATGTCCATTCCCGTATATTGCTGCAGATCCAGCATCATCAGGCAAAATTCCAGGACCGTGTCCCACTGGTATTCCAGCCAGGCATTGTATTCTACACCGGGATCAAAATTGGCGGGGCGCTTCTGTCCGTATTCTGCATAGTTGGGCAGACCGAAGTTTTCCATCTGCTCGGTGAAGCTCGCGCCACCATGTCTCCAATAAGTCCGGGTACGTATCTCCGCATTTTTCAGGATGCGCATATAAAACTGCAATTGTGCTTGCAGCAAATCGAAGTCTCCATTTTTAATCAGGGGAAAATAAACAAGCCGCTGGTTCTGCATCGTGTGTAATCCCCCACCCCAATTGCGGAAGTCGGGACCAAATGCACGCGCCGTATCAGTAAAAACGGGATCAACCGTAAACAATCCGCCATTGAATTTAGTGGGCCAACTGCTATTGGCATTGCAGCCCATCATGTAGCGAAACAATTTTGCATTGTGACCGGCAGCATGCGCGGTCGATTGTTCATTGCCCGGATCGATATCGATATAACTGCGTTGCCAGAATTGCTGCCACCAGTTGCGGCTACGTTTGCTGAGACCTGCGGCCATTGGTTTATACGCCTGCTGCAGAGAATCGAGCGACCGTTGCCATTGCACAATATCCGGTGTTTGCGCCGTATGAAAATAAATAGCGAGTTGATGACTGCGTTGCGCACGCCGGCTTTTCAATTCCCAACCTTTAAAGGCGGTCTGCTGGTACCTTCCCGATGTGTGCATACCCGCTACAAATCCTTTCCCGGTAAAATACCCGCCCGATGCGAGGTAAGCCAGGGGATTATAAAGAGCATCTTTAACAGCATTCAGTCCCTGCTGCGCAACCGTTGAGTCAAAGATGGTTCGCGCACCGTTGTGATGATAAAACAATACGCCATTCTCGCGGAAACTGACCGAATCGCGATGAGCAATGGTTTGTTTCGGCCCCGCCCATTTCCAGGAGTTGCCGAAGTTTTCGCGTGTCGACAACAGGCGATCTTCGTGCCGCCAGTTTTCATACACCGCGGTTACATTGACCCGCTTATTCGCATCCACTGAAAAGCGTACGACCGGGTGCAACACATCTGCTTCGATGGTGATTTTTAATTTTAATGAACCGCGGTTGGCAGAGACGGTAACGTACCCTTCATCGAGATGCAGTTCCTGCAAGAAGAGTTCACCACCAAACGGATCGGGATCAAATTTCATCCGCACGCGGCCGGATTTAAGCAGGGTATTATTTTCATCGAAACTGCCGGAACGGGCAATATAAACGAAGAGTTCATTTTTTTCCACCCAAACATTCATGCCGATATCGCCGCCGCCGCAAGGCATGGAGCCTGCCGCATTTTCGGACGGGCTATTCCACCGCAGGTTTTGCGCAAACGCCGGAAGCGAAAGCAACAGCGCACAGAATATTGCTATGAAAAAAATGTGTCGGATCATTTTGCATTGGTCAGCACCAGTTTCACTTCGCCCAATAAACCGGCCGGCAACAGGGGTTTATCTTTCAGGCGGAAAGGTGCCGTGGTGCGGGTAATTCTTTTTTCCTCCGGTAATGCCTGGTCGCCGATCAAACGGTTGGCCCAGGTATTGGTCACCGATATCTCGATCGTGTTCTGTCCTGTATGCACTGCCGCCGTCAGATCGAGCCGGTAAGGCCGGGTCCACAAGATACCACATTCCTGTCCGTTGACGCGGACCGATGCGATATTCGCAAGGCTATCAAGTTCGAGCCAGATTTTTTTACCTGTATCGGCTGCGGTCCAGCTAAACGAATTTTTATAAACAGCCGTGCCGGAATAAAAACGAATTGCCGGATCCACATGCTGCGACCAGCTAATCAATGTATCAAATGCCACCGGATTTACGGGTCCGCCATTTTTCGGATCGAACTGCACGTTCCAGGAGGCGGACATTTTTTTTGCAGACAGCGTACGGAAGTTTACCGCCGGTTTTTCTGTTGTTTTTTGTTTGGTTACGATTACAAACAGCGACTGATCTTTATCAAGTTTAACAGAGAGTTGCGTACGGCCTCCGGCCAGCTTCCAGGCTTTATCCTGGTATACTTTACCCGAAACCGGATCAGCTATGATGACGGCAGTTCCTTTTTCCCGAAGGGAAATGAGATACGTACCCGCCTTTCCGGCCTGGTTGCTGATAAAGTAAATATCTTCTTTATCCGTGCGGCGGTGTGTCCATGCCAGTTGACGTTGTGCGCCAATCACCTGCAAGTCACGCGTCAATCCGTATTGCCGGAAGTCAGGAGAAACATACGGCGCATTCACCAGCTTTCCTTTGTAACCACCTTTATATATTTTGTACAAAATACTTCTCAGCGTATCCGCGTCATCATTGAGGCTATTCGTCTGATCATAAGATCTTCCCATGATAATCGTTGCGCCGTTCTGTAACAACTCGAGCAACTTTTTTGCAACGGGTACGGACATCAGGTTTGGAGCTGGCAGCAATTGATGATGAGTTGGCAGGACCAGCATTGCATAACTCATGCCTCCAGGAAATACCACGCGCCCATTTTTCACCGTCGTTTTGAGCAATGCATCCGGATTGAAGGAGTCATAGGCATAACCACCCAACGGATCGATCCATTTCTCGGGATCAGCCATGTTCGCCGAATGGGTAACACCATCGGGTATTACACGCGTTGGTTGATTTTTATTGATCAATCGTTCTTTTTCCTGTTGAACAATCGCAGGTCCGTAAATACCGGGCAAGGTATTGACCAAACGATCCGGTAACAGTGAACGCCTGGGCAATTCTTCGCCGGTAAATACCGCAATGTCCACCACAGGATCGCCGAGTTGCAACAACGCGTGACAACGCGTGAGGTATTCCATCCACGCATAACCCGGTTTGAACCAGGTCTGATCGCGTTGGTAATAAAGTCCTACTCCATCCAGTGTCATGCCCGGACGGCGATCCATCCACGGATTGTGCACGAACACATGAATCACCATTTTATTCATGCCCAGGGCAAAATTTCTGTCGCCAAGTGCTTTCAGCATACCCGGATGCTCCGACCAGTTCATCCGCAAAGTGGTGAAGGCTTCTGCCTGTATAATTTTCTTTCCATAGACATGCGCGGCACTGATGGCATCGAGCATATCATTGGGTTTATCGTGTGTGGGACTGTTGAGCCAGAATTCTCCCATCGGGATATCTACCTGGCTATAATGTAGCAATCCATCACTCATCATGGTAGGCGCTACCGTTTCCGCCGACCAGGTACATCCTTTTTCACGAACCAACCCTTTGATAGTTCCATAAAAAACATCGTGTAACATTTCCGCTATCGTCTGACGAACATCGTGTAAGAATTTTTCAGAACTGGCCTCATCGCATAGGGGCAGGCCCGTCATCGCCAGTAACCAGGGTTGTATATCGTAACCACGGCGGTTGCGGAACTGCTTTGCAAAATCTTTACTCCAGTTCTGGCTACCGGCTTCCCAACTGTCCATGTGAAACAGTTTCAGCACTTCGCCCGCAAGCTGCGGGTCGGTTTGTGCAAATGCCTGGCCAAACCAGTTATTGAATTGCAGGGTGATCGCTTCGGGATTGAACTTATCACATTCCAATCCTTTTCCCGCACCGGCTGTCGCATTTTCATGACCGGTAGAAGTATGACCGATGCGAACGATGACCCAGCTATCAAAACCTTCCGGCAATTGCCCACCGGCAAAATTTACTTTTCCTTCATTATCGAGTGAAGCCGTCAGATCAATTATTTTATCCAACGGAATAGCAGTAACCGCAGGAGCCGTTTGGGATGTGGCAGGCAAACTCAGCCGCCACATGGAACCATTCTTACTTTCGTATTGATTAATCACTGCTTCTCCTGACAACCTGAGTTGCATCAGTTTCAAGGAAGGTTTCCATTTAGCCGCGTCCAGGTCTTCGGCTCCGGGCTCAGTGCCTTCTTTGTCATAAACAAAACGGAAATATTGCGAAGTCGTTTCGGGTAAGGCATGCGTTACATCTTCATCCGTATCCTGCCAGCCATGCCGCGGTGGCGAAAGCCTGGTAAGTGTGGTGAAGTTTTTTCCATCCTTACTTACCTGCACAATCAAACGATGCGATTGATAATTATTCGATCCCGTTTTAATACGTAATGAACGGACTGTTACCGGTTGCGGATACGCATACTGAATCCATGTACCATTGTCACCGCGGAAACTTTCTTTGCTATCCGCTTTTGTCAAAAACGAAGCATTGACGTTATTACTGGTGGTTACTTCGGGCTGTACAAACTGCAGGTCCCAATCGCGCCGGCGAACCGGATAGGCGTAGGTGGCTACCTCTTTATAATAACCTTTTACAGCTTGCGGCTGTGGTAATTGAATGGTGCCTTTGAAATCTGCTTTGACAAATTGTTTACTCCACACAAGTTTCTGCATGGAAAGTTCCGGTGTGATCCAGGGGCCGCCCGCCAATGAAAATCCATCGCTCAGATGCATGCCGAGTTGCAGGTCGAGGCGTTTGGCTTCCTGCATGGCAAAATGAACAAGCTGCCACCATTCCGGCGATAACTGACGCGCGGTGGGTTGAAAGATCGGGGGCGTTACCGTATCCTTGATAGGCATGAGGTACGCGCCGCCTATGCCTGCCGCTTTCATTGCTTCCAGGTCGGCAGTAATGCCTGCGCGCGAAAAAGCCCCGTGCATCCAGTACCAGATCACCCAGGGTTTGGCCGAGGCTGGAGGATTACGGAAATGATCAACGGCATTGCGTTGCTGTGCAAACGAAAAGTTCACCAGCAGTAGTACACCAATTATCGCTACAAAAATTTTCTTCATGCTGATTATTTCACCGCATCGATCACCGGAAATCGCAGCGGGCTTTTGCCCTTGTCAACTGAGGTAGCCACCGCTATCCCCCGCTGATCCTTGTTATTAACTGCACAATAAAAATGATATACGACACCTTTATGTTTTACGACAAACGATTTGTGAGCAAAGCGTTCATCGTACGGCTCGGATGATTTGATCAGGTCGTCGCCTTTCCAATCTGTCCACTTCACCAGGTCATAGGAGCAGGCAAACCGGTTGAAGGCATCTTTGCGTTCTTCCCAGAACGCGCCGAAATAAAACATGATCCAAAGATCGCCCTTCTTTTGAATAACGGCATCGCCCGTAATGCCGATACGATGATGCATCACCGGATCGATGCCAAAACGCTTCCAGGTAATCATATCGTTGGACACGGCCATGCCGATGCGCTCGAACCAGCGCCACCTCGGTGTATTATTACTCGTATCGCCATTGGCATTGTAATACATCACAAAAGGATAGCCGGTGGTTTTGCTTTTATCCCAGATAACGGAGCTCTTGAACAGTTTTTTATTTTCCCACCAACGTACATCCGGATCGCTCGCCGTTAGTACCGGTGCCGGTTCGCGCTGCCATTCCTGGGCTTTATCGATCGGGCCGGTTGTGTGTGCTATGCCGATCGCAAGCGGCCCCGCTTCATAACCACGATCCTTTCCACCGAAATAAGACATCCAGTATCTGCCATTATATTGCTGCAATTTGTAATCGCCGCCCCATTTGGTATTCTGTAAGGCGATGTATCCGGCTTTCTGATGCGTGTCCCACTGCGTAGTATCGGAGAATGAAAGCACGCGGCCCATCACTTTCCAATCAAGCAGGTCTTTGCTGCGCGACATCCAGGTTTCGTAACCACGGCCATCAAATACCACGTAGGTCATGTACCACCACTTCCCTTTCCGGTACACGTTGGGACAATCAATCTTCTTGTCTTTGTTTTCGGGCACGATCACTAACCCATACTTATAGGGCGTTTTTACTTCCTGGTATACCTGTTCCATTATGTGGGCAGGCACTTCTTTCCCCTGCGCCCACGCACTCATCGTCATCAACTGACAAAACAGGATCAAACTGATTCTTCGCATACGTTTACTTAATTCCTTTGACTGCACGGGCTTTTGTGCCCGGCGCTGGTTTGGCTGCGTCCAATGGAAGCAGGTAAAAACGATACTGGTAATTCTTCGCGGGGACGCGGTATTGCGCGAGCGGTGCCGCCACATCACTCCAACTGTCGTTTCCGCCAACGCCCATTTGCACAAGATCGATATTCAGCGTCAGATACCCTGCATCGCGCAACCGGTACGTATGGCGGGCTGCGCGGATATTTGCTTCGGTGTAAGGCCAGGCACTCATGCTGAGCAGGCTGTCTGCTACCACCAATAACCCCTTTCCTTTTTTATTATGTAGATACATCCAGCGCACATCCGTTCGGTTGCCATTTTCCTGCGGCACCACGTAAGGTTCCATGAATTCTTCGATCGGCTGACTATACAGGCCTGCATCAAAACCCCAGCGACGATCGGTATAATTTTCATATAACCCTTTTCCATACCACTGTACCTGATCATAACCGCGGTCGATACCGAGTTGCATACCTACACGCGGTATATCGGGCAGACCGGGCTTCACTTCCAGTGAATAGTCTACCTGCACCACACCGTTTGATTGCACGGTATAATCGATTTTTACTTTCGCGCTGTCGTTGATCAGTGTATAATAACTGGTAACGGTCGCGTTGCCCTCATTGATTTTCAGGTATTCGATTTTAGGTATTTGTTCAAACCATTGACGCAACTTCTTATCTGCTTTCCATCCACGTTTGTCGTTGTCGGTTAATGCACGGGTGAAATGTGGCATCAGCGGCGCTTTCAACTGTTCCCGGCCTTTCCACTTGTACGAACTCAATGCGCCGTTCTTATCAAACAATAACACAAAATCTTTTCCCTTCACCTGCCAGGACTCTGCCGTGGCTTCGGCCTTCAATACTTTATCCGTTGCAACGCCGGGACGGACCAATGCCGTGAGCGCGAGTTGATCCGAAGCGATTACGTGTCCTTTTGGCGCCCATGCCGTTGCGTCTTTCAATTGAAACTCGAGTGTAGCGAAATATTCTTTTCCACTTTGCAAACGCGGCAACCATTGTTGGATACTAAAGACAGTATCGCGTTCTGCCTCCAGGCTTATCGGCGACAAAGTCTTTCTTACCACTTCAACACCGTCTGCTTTCACGATCCACACGGGTACGTACACTGCTGTATTGTTCACCGGACCGCGATTCGTCAATTTTACGGTATAGGCGTCTTTATTTGCCCATTCCAGTACGATTGGTTGAAACACGCGCTTGCATTCATACATTGCCGCTTTGGGTCGGCCATCAGCGGCAACAACTCCCTTGATGGTAAAATTGTCGAAATACTTTTCTCCGAAATCACCGCCATAGGCATAGTAGGGCCTTCCGGCGCTGTCCAGTTTGGTCAATCCCTGGTCTTTGTATTCCCAGATGCAGCCACCGATCACACGGGGAAGGCTGCGCCATTGATCCCAGAGATCTTTGATATTACCAGCGCTGTTGCCCATGGCGTGTGCATATTCACAAAAGAAAACCGGACGCTTGTCTCCGTTCGGCTGGTTCACCAACAACGGGGCCGTATACAAGGCAGGATACATCCTGCTGATTATATCCACATAATATTGATCGAGCGGATTCTGCGTGCGGTGTGAATGGTCATTAGGTTTGAGGTAACGCGGATCGGACGGATCCATATATCCTTTTTCCTTCGGACTTCCCATGGCCGGTTCGTAATGGATCGGGCGTGTAATATCGAAATCCCGGAGCCATGCCGCCATTGCCGCATGGTTGGGGCCACGGCCGGCTTCGTTGCCCAGACTCCAGAAGATAATAGAAGGATGATTCTTATCGCGCAGCGCCATGCGATTGCTGCGTTCGAGATAGGCACCTGTCCAGGCCGCATCATTGCTGAGTTTACCACCGAGACCGTGTGTTTCAAGATTCGCTTCATCGATCACCAAGATGCCATACTCATCGCAAAGGTCCAGCAGATACGGATCGGAAGGATAGTGGCTGAGACGAATGCAATTGAAATTAAATTGTTTGATCGTCTGCACATCACGGCGAATGTCTTCGCGTGAAAGCGCTTTGCCTTTTTCGGGGTGATGGTCGGGTCGGTTCACGCCATATAAATAAGTGAGCTTACCATTGATCAGCAGCTTGCTGTTCTCTTTGGAAAACTCAACGGATCTAAATCCCACTTTGCAACTTTTCGTTTCGAGTAAACGGCCCGTTGAATCTTCCAGTGAAAGCACAAGCGTATACAGGTTCGGTTGTTCGGGGCTCCATTTGAGCGGATTGGAAATTTTACTTTCCAGCAAACCAAATTTCACATTATCCAAACGCGGATAAATTTCGTTGATAATGGACTCCACCGATCTCTCCAAAGGAGCATTCAATACAGGGTGCCGGGATGCATCGTAAAGCTGCGCTTTCAATTTATAACCCGGCACCTGCTCTCCCGTCAGGTTCTCCATGCGCGGACGAATGCTGAGGATGGCATCCGTGTAATTGCTGTCCAATGTTGTCTGGTAAAAAAAATCGGCGATACGTAAAGACGGTTCCGCCATAAGAAATACTTCACGATGAATACCGCTGAGGCGCCACTGATCCTGGTCTTCGAGAAATGATCCGTCACTCCAGCGGATCACCCAAACGGAAATAACGTTCTCTCCCGCTTTTAAATAAGGCGTAATATTAAACTCCGAAGAAAGGAAACTGTCTTCGGCATAGCCCGCAAATTTTCCATTTATCCAAACCTTATAAGCGGAGCTGACACCGCCGAAATGCAGTGTGACGTTCATTTCTTTCCAATTGGCCGGTAACGTAAAGGAACGCTGGTAACATCCGGTACCATTGTAATCTTTCGGTACATGCGGAGGATTAACAGGCCGGAAAGGATAAACGGCGCTTTTATAAATGGGTTTATCGTAGCCCTGCATTTCCCAACTCGAAGGCACGGGTATCTTTTTCCAGCCCTGCACTTTTGTTTTATAAAAATCAGCGGGTGCATCGGCAGGTTTGAGGGCAAAAGAGAAATCCCAGTCACCGTTTAACGAAAGATAACGTCCGCTCTTTTCACGATCACCGTTTAACGCATCGATTATGTTCCCGAATGAATAAGCTGTGGCACGAGCCGCATCGCGGTTGATGCCGCTGATGGTTGGGTCTTCGTAAGGTTCGGTGGCAAATATTTCCGGTTTATTGGGAATAGCCGCTGGCGTTTTATCGACAAGCTGCGCCGTTGCCAGCAGTGTACTGAACAGCGATAAATTCAGCAAGCCATAACGTATGTAATAGTTCTTCAGCATACAATCGTTGACAGATTTGATCAAAGTTCCGGTTCCTGCGAAGATATCCATCCCGTAGGGTCATGGAGTCTGCGAGGTTTCTTCTGTTTGTTCCGGTTCATCGTCCACCGGATGGCGACGCCAGTAATTGGCCAGGATAGAACCTGAAATATTCATCCACGGACTGAATACAGCTGCGGGAAGTCCCACCGTGCCCAGCTTTCCCATACTACCGGCCAACCCGGAAGCCATACCGCCATTTTGCAATCCCACTTCAAAAGCTACCGTACGGGCTGAATTTTTATCGAGACGAAACAACCGGCTGAGCCAGTAGCCGAAAAAGTAACCGGCTGCGTTGTGAATGACGGAACTGATGAATAAAAGGAAGCCTACACGCATCAGGTTTTCGTGACCTGCTGCCGTGGTAACCGTGGTAAAATAAATAATGCCGAACATCGAAAAATAAGGCATCAGGCTGTCGAGTTTCGGATAATGCCGGGCCAGTTGATGATACAATACACCTGCAATCACCGCACCCAGCAGGAAAGCAAAAATTTCGAATGACTGCAATAACTCAGGTGAACTTATATTTTCCCTTAAAAAAGTATAAAATCCTGATGGCAGTGCCGCCAGCCACAACACCGCAAACACCGTGATACCCATGACCACTTTTTTGCCATAGGGTGTTGCCGTTTTCAGGTAATCGTGGAGTAACGCTGCGCCAATCGGCACAATCACGATCTTGATGATCTCGATCATCATATCCACGAAGTGAACTTTGATCAACGTACCCGCCAGCAACTTCATCAATAAAGGTGTGAGAAAAGGTGCGGCAATGGTAGCCATGGCGGTAACGATCACGGACAATACCAGGTTGGCGCGCGCGAGATAAACCATCACGTTGGAAGCTAATCCGCTGGAACAGGAACCGATCAGGATAATACCCGCCGCAATCTCCGGCTCAAAGTCAAATATTTTTGTCAGCAGTAATCCCATCAATGGCATAATGGAAAAATGGCAGAGCAATCCGATCACCACGCCTTTACCGGTTTGTGCAAGACCGGTGAAATCTCTTAAACTCATTTGTATACCCATGCCAAACATCACCAACTGTATGATCACTAATATCAACCACTTGTTGCGCAGGTCCACAGATCCCCAGCGTGTAAAAGCATCGGGAAAACACATACCGGCAACCACTGCTACAATGATCCAGGCGGTATACCGGTACCCTTTTAATGCAGGCACGGCACCCAGCCCAATGGCAAGACTAATGGCAGACAATACCCCACAAGCTTTCGCCAGAGCAATATTGCCGGTTGCAGCAGCGATAACAAGCGCCAGCACGGCCGCGGGTAAAAGAAATAAAAAGAAGCGGTTGATCTGTTTCATACAGCAATCGTTGGCAGATTAAAGAACGGTAGCTAACTGTTGGATGGCAATGGCCGGGCTTGAAAGAATAGCAATCTTTTTTACCGATGGATCTAAGGTTTCCACGACGCGCGCCATCGATGCCTGTGCCAGCACAATGATGTCAACACGTGAGGCAAGGTTCGTCAAAGCATCTGCCACTTTTTTATCGTGTGTGGCCGGATCGCCGCCCATCAACGCTTCGAACGCTCCTTCGCAAAGCACAGACTCCAGTTCTATTGCTTTTCCTGCGGCTACGGCTCTCCTGCGAACGAGATCGCTTGTCGGTTGCAACGTAGTTGGCAAGGTCGCCACCACACCGATACGTGTTCCTTCACGCACGGCCCTGTCGGCCATGGGCTGATCTACACGCCATACGGGTACGCCCGTCAGCAATGCCGCCTGCTCCACGGCGGCACCGATGGAAGAGCAGGTGACGAGAATATGGTCAGCGCCTGCGGATTCTGCGGCGCCTACATGATTCACCACACGACGGGCAACGCCGGGTGTTAATTCACCATTGGCGATCACTTGTTTGATCAGGCTGTCATCCACAATATTGAACACATTCACATTGGGCAAATGGGCGCTGCAGAGTTCCTGAAATACCGGCACCAATGTGGCTGAGGTATGGATCAGCCCCAGTGTTTTCTTTTGCATGTTTATAATTTTCCTTTTTCTAAAATGATAAAATAGTTTTCATCGCCGACCTGTCCACCTTTGAAGTTCACTTCTTTTCCATCCAATGACGAGCCGGGTGCGGTGGCGCGGCAAAGCGGCGCTCCCATCACCAGCGGTGCAATCATTTCTACCGCCACAATACCCATGGCACGGGCAGCATAACTGCTTGTGTCACCACCCGCAACAACTATCCGCTTAACAGCAGTTTTTGCGACCAGCTCGCGTCCTGTGTAACCGAGCGCGGCACCTGTTTGTTCCGCCGGTATTAATGCCGCATTCGTTCTTTCATGACCACCGGTGTGAATGATCACACTTTGCCCGTTGTTCAGTGCGTGGCAGGCTGCATCGGTGTTTTCATTTACATGAAAAAGAGCGAAGCCTGCTTTTTCAGCACGATTGATTTGCGCTGCCGTAACAGGGGAACAACTACCTGCCAGTACCAGCAAAGGCGATGCGGCTCCGGGATCGTTCCATTGCGGTGATTCCGGTAACGCACCCGTCGCGCGCCAGTGTTGACCCAATGCCATTTCAATACCGGAAGAGCCAACGGAAAAAAGTTGTTCGTCATTCGCCAATTCATCCAGCAATTCTCCTACGCCGGACAATTGTGAAGTGTAAAGCGCATCTATTAATACAACCCCGGATTGTTGTTGCAGATAATTTTTCTTTTCGCTGAGCGATTGTTCCAATTGTAAAATCGACAGTAGACGAATGGGCAGTTTTGTTTGTTTGGCCAGATGTAAACGCAGATCGCTTTCATCCGCAGGGGTTACCGGATGTTTACTCATCGAAGGATGACGATCGAGCCGGAATATTTCACCGGCACTGCCAATGCCCATGCGTGCAAACAGATTTCCGAAAACACAATAACGTCCCAGCGCGGGTGCTGCCACCAGTAAAGGAATAGATGGCTGATGAAATATTTTCGATGCTGTATCGATAGCGCGTCCTATGCTGCCGATGGTGGGCGACGAATCGAAAGTGGAACAAACTTTATAATGAATATGTCGCGCGCCGGTTGCTTTCATTTGCAAGAATGCCGGATGCAGGGTGGTTTCCATCGCTTCGGGTGACATGCTTCGTGTGAGGCCAGCAACACCATACGCCTGCAGATCCGGATAACTTTTTAATTGTTCCCTTGCAGGCGGATCGAGGAACAGGCGTGTTTTCAATCCTGCGCGGCACAGGAATTCCAGCGCATCCGTGGATCCGGTAAAGTCGTCGCCATAAAAGGCCAGTCTTATTGCGGGTACGTTACTCAAGCTTTACCAAATTTTTCAACCGATGAAGCAAATTCCTTGTATTGTGCAGCGGCTTGTTCAACCGACAAACCATCCACTGCCGCCTGCCAGGCCTGATGCAAGGCGACAACCCCCGCCGCAGGTCCCATCGGATGGGCGAGAATACCACCGCCAGCCATGTACAACAGATCGGTTGTTTTTGTTCTGCGATAGGTTTCGGGAGCTTGTCCACCCCATTGCCCTGAAGACACCACCGGCATCACCAGTTTTTGATCGCCCAATGGTGTAAGACAAGACCCGATCGAGCGGACAACCGAATCGTCCGTCTCCCAGAATTTATTCTGAATACCATTTACGTGCAGTTGATCTACACCGGCTAACCGCCATATTTTCTGATAGGCGGGAAATTCAATACCTAACAATGGGTGGCGGTTCAACATACCCCAGCCATTCCGGTGACCGTGAATGGCAAGTTGGCCCTGGTCCGTTATCTTCTTCACTCCGGAAACACCCACGCTGTTGATGCTTAACATGGCGCAGGTACCTCCGCTCTTGATTATTTTGTCATAGCGATACAACATCTCGTCTATTTCCCCGGAAATGTTGAAGGCATACATGATCTTCTTGCCTGTTTTGTCTGCGTGACGATTGATCACTTGCATGATCGCATCCACCCGTTCGTCGAAAGGTGAATTGGCGGTAGCAGACATCAGTTCATCATCTTTTACAAAATCGATTCCGGCGTTGGCCAGTTTCTCAACAATAGCGGCGGTATCACCGGGCGTCATGCCCACACTGGGTTTAATGATGGTGCCGATCAGCGGACGTCCATGCACATTGGTGAGTTCGCGGCAACCCGGAATACCGAAGGCCGGTCCTTTATAATGTGTTGTATAGGATTCAGGCAGTTCAATGTCCATCAACTTGAGACCGGTAAATTGTTTGATCTCATACAGGTTGCCCTGCAATGTAGAAATCATTACGGGCAGGTTGTATCCGAAATTTTCGATGCTCCACGACACGCGCAGTTCTGCCCGATGGTACTGCGAAGAGCCTGTATCAAGTCCGGGAATGGCGGGTACGTTAACGGTTTCGAGGTATTTCACATCTTCGACGCGCGCGGCAAACCGTTGTTTGAGATCTTCCGTTTCTCCGGGTACGGCAACGAAGGTTCCGGAAGATTGTTCTCCCGCGAGCACTGCCGCTGCCTTTTCAGGATCGAGCGGCGTTTCCACATAATAGGTAGCAGTAATTCTTTCCATTAATCAGGGATTTGCCCTTACCACCGGCAACCACACCCGCATGTCCGTCTGGCCTCTGTTAGCCCAGGCGTAGTAAGGGATCAGTTGAACGGTAACCGGTTTGGTGGATGTATTCAGTGTACGGTATAGCTTATTGTTCCAGTTGTTATTATTTAATTGAAGCACCTGCCCTTCCAATGCATTCACGCGTCCGCCGGAGATATGTTTGTTCACCGGTTTAAAACGGCCGTTGGAAGGAATGATGATATCGCTAACCGCAATGCCCGCAGGCAGGTCGGCAGATTCCAGGCAATACACAACAGGACCGCGTTTTACCGCTACCTGGTTATTGGTTTCTTCTACCAATGGATTTGATTCAATCAACGTTGCCAGCATGTCCATGACCAATTCGATGCGATCTCCTTTTTTCCAGGTCTGCGCCAGTTTCTGGTATTGTCCGCCTTTGATATTAGCCGCAACAAGTTTTCCATTGATTTTAATCGATGCTTTATTACACCAGCCCGGAATACGCAGGTATACCGGCACGGCTGACGACGGCGCTTCATTGATCAAAATAGCTACCGCGCCATTCCACGGATAGTCCGTTTGTTGTTCCAGTGCGAAACGCGCACCATTGTGGAGTTCTGTTGACAATTTGCTTCCTCCATATAAATGAATATAAAGCCCGTCTTCGCTGATGCCGTAGAGATAGTTGTTTACTTCCGCTACCGTGCGAACAGTATTTGGCGGACAGCAGTTCGATAATTTAATGTAGCGCTGACGGCCTCCTTCCCAACGCAGATGGTAAGGATAGTTGGCCGATGCCGAAAGAGGATTGGTATAAAAAAACTTAGCGCCGTCCATGCTTACACCACTCAGCACACTATTGTACAAGGTCAATTCAACGATGTCGGCATATTTTGCCTCTCCGGTTAACTGCAACATGCGCCAGTTCCACAATACATTGCCAATATTGGCGCAGGTTTCGTTGTGTGCGCTGTGATTGGGTAATTGAAAATCGCGGCCATAGGCCTGATGTACTTTCTGAACGGTATCGGGTTTGTAAGAAGTACCGTCCACCGATACACCATCATACAACGCGCCGCAGCCACCCGTGACATACATTTTGGTATTGATCACATTATCCCATAGACGGTCCAGCGTGTTCAATAGTGAAGTGTCCCCGGTTTCGGCATACACATCAGCCACGCCTGCAAAAAGGTAATTCGCCCTCACGGCGTGCCCGACTACCCTTTTCATATCGCGGAAAGGTGCGCGGTCGGAGTTGTCGTCTGTTCCTTCTGTCTTGCCGCGGATATCAATGAGTTTGCGCGCGAGTTGCAGGTATCGCTGATCACCGAGTGTACGGTACATTTCAATGATGCCCATATAGTGCGAAGGACAGATCGCGTTTCGCGCCTGTTCGGGAGACGCCGAATCATAAAAACCAATCAGGAAATCCGTTGCTTTCCGCGCGATATCCAGCAATGTTTTTTTACCCGTTACCCTGTAGTGTACACAGGCCGCGGTCATCAGGTGCCCGAAGTTATAGGCTTCAAAACTGAGTTTGTCATCGAACATTTTCGCCGCTCCTGTTTTGCGTTGTTCGATGATGGACTTGGTATAAATATATCCATCCTGCTTTTGCGCCTTACCGATTACGGAAATAGCATCGTCCATCCAGCGATCGAGTTTTTGATCTTTAGTAAGCGCATACATACTCGCAACGGCTTCGAGCGTTTTATAAAAATCTCCGTCATGAAAGGACGGGCCTTTAAAACGCCCGGTATCCAATCCCGCAGCGATTTCGAAGTTTTTAAACGAATGGCTCAACGAAGCATCATTGTAAGTTTTCCATAACAACGGCACCATCGAATCGCGGCATACGGCGAACCGCTCCGCCCAAAACCCCTTGGTCCATTGCACTTCATTCACCCCAACGCCGGTCAGCTTCGCATAACGGCTGGCCTGTGTATTCACCAGGCTGTTCTGCGCCATTGTCGTAACCGGCAACGCCAGCATCATTCCCACGATCAGCTTTTTCATTGCATTATTTTTTATAACGATTCTTACAAAGCCTGGTAACGGATGTCATATTGTATACCCGGCAATACTTTGATTTCATACGTATCGGGAGCCGTCTGCGTCAGCTCGATGTTCTTACCGGAAGGTTTGCTTTTGCTTTTCAGTTTCAATACACCCTCACCGGCAGGTGATTTAACTTTTACTTGTTTTGTATTGCAGTACAATTCGATATCGCCCTGTGGCGTAGGTACTTTCCCTTCCATCCATTGCAGCCCGCCGAGCATGGGAGCCACTTCATAGGTTGCATAACCCGCCGTCAGCGGCTTTACACCGAGATAATATTTCCCTAATAAATAAATCGGGCTGGCGCCCCAGGCATGACACAAACTTTTGCCGAAGGGGCGACCATACATCGCATAGTGTTCGCCTTCCTTTTTGGAAGGATCATATTCTTCCCAGAAAGAGGTGGCGCCCAACCGCAGCATGCCGCCCCAGTAGCTTTTCATTTCTTTTCTGACGAAATCCTGTTCACCCATGGCGCACAAAGCTTCCAGTTCGTAGAAGCGCATATAAGGCGTGGTGATCTTTTGTACGTTGGGATTGAGCAACACCGAATTTTTCACCGCCTGTTTTTGTCCGGCATTGAAATAGTCAAAGAAAATGGAGAACATGTTGGCGTAACGCGTAACATTATCGGTTTGTTTTCCATCGACCAGGCTGTGTACGAGTGCCTGTTTGGAAGGATTCCAATAAGTAGCAAAGAATTGCTGACGAAGCGAAGCGGCCTGCTGGTTGTAATCCGCCCCGGCTGTTTTATCGCCCGCAATCCCGGCACAGATCGCCATGGTTTCGAGACTGCGGCATAACAACAGTTGCTCAAAACTGACGGCACCCTTTTTACTCAAACCGGTCGCCCAGTCGATGAAAACCCAATCACCGGCGAGCCCTGACATCCAACCGTTTTGATCGCGGCGGCCGAGGCAGTAATCCATCAGGCTTTTCATACGCGGATAAAATTGTTTGATAAACGTCTGATCTCCGGTATACAGGTAATAGTCATAGATACCGAGGAACCAATAAAACGTGTAATCCATGATGGTGTTGATGTGCGAGGTGACGGGATCTTTACCACGCAGTGCCATCATGGTTCGCTCAACCGTCGGCTGGTCGAAATAAGAATAATAATTCATCAGGTAGCTCTGGTAGGCGTCGCCGCTCCAAACCCAGCGGTCGCGTTTAATACCATCTATGAAAAACTCCCTGGTGTTGAGTTCGAAAGTGTAGCGGGCTACGTCATAAATGCGGTTGATCTCTTCATCGTTGCAACGAAAATTCCCACGCTCTTTCACATCGGCGTATTCGTATAATAAGGACACGGAATCAAGCGTAACGCCGGCGTCTCCCTGGATAAACACATAACGGAAGGCCTTTGACAATGCAGGTATCGTATCGATGGATTGCGGCGCATCGAAATAAAAACGATCGAGCGTTTCGCAATGCGTGGTGGACAATGCCTCTTCGCGGGACTCACCATAATAAAGTGAAAGATTGCCTTTCCCTTTCACGCCGTGCAACCGAACAAAACCAAAAGTCTCGCGACCGAAGTCGATGACCTGTCCGCCGGCAACCTTCTCCACCGACTTAGCAGAGAGTGGCCGCACGGGCAAACGGAATTGCGAAGGACGTTGAGCCGGTGTATTGAAATTCCAGCTACCGGCCTGCAGCCAATTGGTAGCAGAGATGTCAGATGTCTTACCCGTTTCGTCGATCCATTCTTTGTCTTCAAACGTTACGAGCCAGGAGGCATCAGAAACAATTGTTTTTCCTTTGATAAAAACAGCCGGCACTTCGGCCTGGTTAAAAACTTTGATATTGATCTTGTGTTTACCTGCGGGCACCGTAATTTTCGAAGGACTTCCTTCAAAGGGTTTGCCATCCAGCTTTACATTGTATTGACCTTCCGCAAAAATCTCCACCTCTTCCGGCGCCGCCACGTCTACCACTTTATGAAAATCCATCAACACGTAATGGTTATCAATTTTCCAGAAAACAGGAAAAAAAGTGCCGCGTTCGGTACGGCGATTCTGCACTTTGTTGGAAAGTACGATCTCAAAATCGCCGGGATACCATATCCAAGTGGCCTGTTGCGCTTCTGCAAAAACCACAAACAGCAATGCCGCAATAGTAAATAATGCGCGACGGCTAGATTTCTTCATCAATTGTTGGCAAGTATGCATATTAAAAACCATTAAAGAAAATGTATAAGGAAATCATGACGATGATCAGCGCGATCCATACGCGCCAAACCAATGGCGTAGCTTTGGGCAATACATCGTTGCTGATAATAGCAGTGGCAGATGTTTTACCGACCAGGGAAATAACAACCGCCAGGAACAACAGACCCGCAAAAATGTAAAAAGACAACATCATATAGTGCGGCCAGAAGGCATATTGATCGGCAGGGAAAACCCACAAATACAAAATACCGATACCCAGGCTAATCGCAGAGCCGATCGACAAGGTAAAGTTTACCGCGAGACGCGTAGTCCGTTTCCAAAAAACGGCGATCAGGAACACCACGGAAAGTGGTGGCGCAATAAAGCCGAGCACTGCCTGGAATACATCAAATAAATTCAACCCGCGAATGCTGTCGATGGCAATGGCCATTCCCACCGCAAACAAACAACCGGCAATTACCGTGATGCGTCCCATGCGGATGATTTGCTTCGAAGTGGCATTGGGATTGATCTTCTTTACATACAGGTCTGTGGTAAAGACCGTACTCAGCGCATTCAGGGAAGAACCTATCGTACCCACTAACACCGCAATCAATACCACGATCACCAATCCATTTAATCCCGGAGGAAACAGGTTGGTGACAAGTGTCATGTAGGCTTCGTCGGGACTTGACAAATTGGGAAACAATTCAAAACAGATGATGCCGGGAATGATGAATAACGGTAAGGATAAAATTTTCAGCCAGCCGATAAAACTCACGCCCAGTTGCCCCTGTTCGAGATTGCGTGCGCCAAGAACAGACTGCACCATCGCCTGATCGGTACAAAAGAAAGCGACTGCAGCAACAGGATAACCCAATAAGATCGCATACCAGGGATACTTGGGATCGCTGGCAGGACGGAACAGGTTCCAGTATTCGGAGGGCGCTTTATGAAAAAGTTCGGAGATGCCACCCACTTTCTGAATACCGAGAATGGTGAGCAACAAAGAAACGGCAATGAGCAGGATCATCTGGAAAACATTCACGCGGGCGATGGCGCGCAGCCCTCCGGCAAAAGCAAACAGACCGGCAAACAACACCAGCACGATCACCGACTGCCACATCGGGATACCGAGTACCTGCCGTACAAGAAAACCTCCGGCAAACAAACCCAGCGAAAGCCAGGAGATCAATATTTTGATCAGTGCATACCACGCAAGAATATTGCGTGTATCGTCGCCGTACTTCTTGCCCATGAATTCGGGCATGGTCGTTACTTTACTCGCGAGGTAACGCGGTGCAAAGACCATGGCCAGCAAAAACAGAAACACGAAAGCATACCATTCAAAGTTACCTGCCACAATCCCCGTGCTGTAACCAATACTGGCAAAGGCCAGCAGCATGGAAGGACCAACATTCGTGCCCCACATATTGAAACCGATGCTGTGCCAGTTGAGTGAGTTGCCGGCGAGGAACAGGGTCTCTCCTTCTTTTTTCTTCCGGCCAAAACTGGCGCGATACCCGATGTAGAGCAGGATCAGCAGATACGCGATCACGATGGCGTAGTCAACCGTTTGCAATTTCGCAAGTATATTATTCATGCAGCAGCTTTCTTATTTGCGGGAGGTCAACGCCCCCAATGATGGTAATCCATATTCGGCGAGAATATCCGCGATCTTCACGGGTTGTCCTGTCTGCAGACTTTTATCCATTGCCTGCAATAAAGCAACCGTACCGATTCCTTCGCACATATCGGGATAAGCCGTAAATCCTTCTGTGATAGAATCCGCGAAGTACTCTAAGTAATTCTGGTATTCTCCGGCGTGATGACTTTGCCCTTCAAATCTGAAATAATACTTTATCGTGCTGTCTCCCCAAGTGATCGTTTTTTCCTCGCCGGTTTTGTCGGTGATGGCATAACGGAGTTCGTGATAATCTGCCTGGCTGGCGCCATCGGTTCCACGCAGCACGGTCGTCATACCGCTCTCGCGATACGCCGGCTGGATCGGTGAGGTATAAACACCACTCACACGTGCTATTCTGCCATCGGCTGCTTTAAAAATAAAATGCATGGTATCCTCGTTCTTCAGCCCTGCTTTCCGGGCATTCGGACTGATCATGCCATAGCCCATCACTTCTTCGATAGCAGGCATGTACCACCGGATAAAATCGACCGGATGACTTAAACCGCCGTATAACCACTTGAAGCTTTCTTCCAATGCCCACTTTTTATCCAGGAACCAGCGGTGGTCTGCATGGTAGCTGCTTTCGATGGTGATCAACTCTCCTATTTCCCCGGCTTCAAAATCCCGGCGCTGGCGTTTGGCCGGCTCAAAAAAGCGGGAGCTTTGTCCTACAAAAACTTTTTTGCCTGTCTGCTGCTGCAGGTCCAGCAAGGCTTTTGCATCGTGCAGGTCATCGATAAAAGGTTTGGTACAGATAACATGTTTATCGTGTTGCAATGCTTTCGTCACATGATCGGCATGCAGGTGATCCGGTGTATAAATCGCGATGGCATCTATTCCGGGATCTTCGAGCATGTCTTCATAACGCGTGGTATAGCTGTCGAATCCGAATTCAAAGGCACGCTGTTTACAAAGCGCTTCGTTGACATCACAGATTGTTTTAAGTTCGATCTTCTTGCTTTGCAAGGCGGCCGATATCGTGCTTCTTCCTTCACCGAGACCTAATATGCCTAATCGTAACATGCTATGCTGTTTATTTATTTTAAAACTTCGGGGAACACCCACACTTCGGATGAATCAGTACCCGGTAGTCCTGTCTGGTATTTTCTCATTTGCCGGTTCCATTCATCTACACGCGGATTATCTTTCGTGGTAAGCGGATTCAGCTCATCGAGCGTCTTACCTGCCGGAATGCTGATTACTAAAACCAGTTGATCATCTTTTCGGTAAAGTAATAACTGCCGGAACTGTGCACGGCAGAATCCCTGTCCCACTTCCGGCCATTGCTCAAACTGCGTGGCGTGTGCGTTCATGTATTCGCGTTGCAATAACGTATCCGGCACCAGCGCAGCGGTCAGCAGGATATGTTGCCATTCACCGTTGTCACCGGTGGTGTCGGTTATTGCGCAACGGCTACGATCAAAGGCATAGAAATAATCCGGGTATTCACGAATCGTTACACCCTGTAAAGTATTGATAGCCTTTTTGAAAGCATCTGGTTTTTCTATTACGGCAAAAATGAAATAATGATCCTTCCAGCGATAGAGCGACCCCTCCGGTATGCCTGCTTCCGCTGCGATCTTTTTTATCTGTACCGCTGTGGTCTTACCCTGTTGTGTAACCACCAGTTCGATTATCGAAGGATGTGTCGATGCCGCTTTGTGACGGACTGCTGTATTTTCCGGAGAGGTAGTTTGTTTGCACGCATTCAGACAAAAGATACTTATCAGTAGCATTGCTGCTAACAGCCGGGAACGTACACGAAAAAAGTTATTGCTTCTTTTCATTTCTTCTCCTGATTGATGGGCCAGTTTTTATCTGCCGTCTTTCTTCCCTGCAAAAGATGACGGTATGCAGGTTCTAACCCCGCCTGCTGACGAATACTGTCCTTTACAGCGGGGCCGTTATTCGTCCATATATTGCCGGGACCATTTGCGTTTTGTAAATATTTTTCAGAAGGTGTCCAGTTGTCTTTTACATTGAAAAAAGAAGATCCTTCGTCTGTATAGAGATAAAACCAGTGATCGGGTAAATGCGCATAAGGCGCTTTGTAAATGCTGTCGATATAATTGCCGCTGATTACAGAACCGGGTTGTGCAGATAAGGTATAGACCGCCGCCACATCGTACATGTGTTTGCCGTAATGATGAATTTTATTGGCAAGAATGCGGTTGTTGCGCATCACGTTGAGCGTGCGGGTCCAGCCCCAGCCGACACTGATACCGGTGTAAGAAAGGTCGGCCAGTTCATTGTGGGCAATCAGCATGTCACGGACAAAGCCGGCGCCGATACCCACACAACCCCAATCTTCATTGGTAGCATTGGTGATCAGGTTGTTGGTGATCTCTATTGCGCGGCACCACTCACGTTGATCAGCAGGGTCGTATGGCAGGTGAACTTCTACCGGTTCTTCAGAAAAAACACCGGCGAGAATGGCCGTGCCGCCGATATCATCGAACAGGTTGCCGCGAATAATTGATTGCTGTGTGCCTTTACCTACGTCAAGCGCGGTGGATGCGAGATGTTCAAACAAACAATTTTCTATGCCGATGTTGTGAGCAAAACGGATATCGACGGCAGCAGCCGGCCGGCCGACCCAGGCCTGGTTTTCCAATGATTTTTTATCGGGTGTACCCGGTACTTTGAGTTTGTAAGCATCCAGCATATAAAGTCCTGCCTGGTGCGGCACATGCCCTTGCCGGGATGGACGCAACCAACCGGTATGTTGAAAGCGAAGGCCTTTGATGTTGACATATTTCACGGGATGATCGATCGTGCCTTCGAGGCGCAGAAGTGTTTCCTGGTAAGGGGCAATGACCCTGGCTGTTGACAGGTCCTCACCGTTGCGTGGCCAATAGTAAACTTTACCTGCACCGATATCGAGGAACCATTCGCCGGGTTGATCCAGGAGTTGAACAGCATTGGTAAGAAAAAAAGCAGAGTTCCCGGTTTCTTTGGATATCCATGGCGCGGGCCACGGATGTTCGCTCTGGATGCGGCTTTCAGGTTGATGAAAAAAAAGTTGTGCACTGTCACCCTGCACGCTGATTTCTTTAACACGAAGAATGGCGATGGCCCACCATTGATGGATAACCATTTCCAAAGACGGAGCATTCGTCAATCCTTTTATTGCGGGCCAGGGAATGCGACAGGTTTGATCGGTTTTGTTCCAACTGAGTATACGGCTCATACTGTCGGCGTTGCGGTCGCGGGCGCGGACAGCTTTTTGTCCGTTGATCCAGAGCTGGCGGAATTCGGCAGGTCGTCCGCCATCAAGTGGAACGTCGGCTATCCACACTTTTCCTTTCGCAGCAGCGGGAAGTCCGGGTACGCTACCGGCTTTCTTCCATCCGGTAATGTTGCGGCCGCCGCTGATCACGGGCGTTTCACCCGGAGCGGCTTCGATGGTTGTGGGGCTATCGGCGGTGCCGGTATCTTCGGGTCTTATGAAAACAGGTTCATTAAGAAAATAATTGCCGCCTTTGACTACGATGCGAATGCCTCTCTGAATGCGTGGATCATTCAACCGGCGCCATTCACGGGCCATACGCAGTGCAGCATTGACCGTAGCCAGGGGACGCGAGATGGTTCCGTCCTGGTTATCGGCACCTGCAGGTGATACATAAATATCAGCTGAATGAGCAGAGATGGTAAATATAAGCAGGAATACTACCGTAAGGCATAGAGGCAATCGTTTCATCATTTGACCGTTAATGCGATAAATGTGCTTAAGTAGCAGGCAATTAAGCAATAAATTTACCGCCAGACCTTACTTTAAAAAATGTAAGAATTGGGTATAATGATGGAGAATTTTCCTATACCGGCCTCAGTTTCCGGTTTGGAAAATCCGTCGCAGATAAGCCACGTTGGCGCCGTAGTTTCCTTTAACGTCGCGGGGTTTACGGGCATCGCGGCTTCTTTCGATCACGAGCCAGCCGCGCCATTTCATTTTATCCAGGGTCTTTTTTACTTTTTTTATGTCGATCTGCGGATCGTTTTCCAGCCACACGCTGTCCTTGTTGCTGGCGTGGATCATGGCAATTCTTTTGGCGCCCAGGGTTTTCAGTTCTTTATACAGATCGCGGCCTTCGCGAAGCGGATTGGAAAAGTTGAAATAGATACGGATGGCATCCGAGCCGATCTCTTTTAGCAATGCCACTTCTTCAGTGGCAGACAAGGCCGTTTCGATGGCAATGATCACCCCGGCTTCCTGCGCCATGCGGCCGGCAACCCGCAGCCTGGCCACCACCGAATCGCGGACCTCCGGATTTTTCTTCAGATCGCATTGCACGCCGAGCGGCAGGAAGGCCGTTTTCACGCCCATTAATTTCATCGTGGTTATACAGTCTTGTATCGATTGAATATATTCCTGCCGGTTGCAGAATGATTGCGCATAATAACCCGTCATCGCCACTGAAGAAAATTCGATCTGCTGTTCTTTTGCTTTATCGATAAATTTTTGCCGGATCGAATCCGTGAGCAATTGGTTTTCAAATGTCGGGCGATTGCCCAGTCCGCCCATGTCAATTTCCAATCCATCCGCACCAATCTGTTTCGACAATTCGATAGCGCCGAGCTTTTGGCGTTTCAGCAGCATCAGATCAATCACGCCGATTTTATAACGCTGATTGGTTTGAGCGATCAGCAGATGAGGTATGGTGAGTGTCACCAGAATGAATATGCGAATCATAATTGTCAATTGTTAACAGCTATTACTCTCTGTGTCTTAATTACTTTGCGCCTCTGCGTGAAAGTGAGGCGGGATCACGCAAAGACGCATAAGGAGCAAAGACGCAAAGAATCTTCCTTATTCCCTATACCTTATACTTTATACCTTATGCCTTACACCTTTTACCTCCTTCCTTTCCACCGCATTTCCAGCTCCGCAAAACCATGAACCGCATTCGCGGGTAATCGCTCTCCTTTATCACCAAAAACATACAATAGCTTTTCTTCTTCGATCACCACACCTGATTCATCCGGTTGTCCGTCGGCGAGCTTCGGAAAAGGTTTGAGGTTTAATTGACGTTGCAGGAAATCATACACCGCCTTTCTTTTGTTAATGCCGAAATCATGCCCTTCGTCGGGCAAATGCACATTCTCCACTTTCTCCGCCACACCATAATAACCGTACATTTTTTTCAGGTAAGGAAAATCGTGTTCAGGCATCCTGTCTGTCCAGTCGCGGCCATCGCTGACTACCAACTGGGGACGCGGAGCCGCCATGGCAGCTATCTCCATATTATCTGTGCGGCCACCACATGCATGAATGGGCATACCACTTTCACAAGGGCAACCGCCGTAGAAATAAGAAGAAAGGGAAACGACCGGCGCACTCACTTTAATGCGATCGTCAATCGCGGTCAGTAAGACAGTGTGAGAACCCGCACCCGAACCGCCGGTTATGGCCACGCGATTGGTATCGGCATCCGGACGTGCCAGCAAATAATCCGTGATGCGCAGCGTAGCCAGCACCTGCATCGTCATGGAAAGACTTCGCCGGTGATCATCTATGTTGAATTGCAACAACGATTCTCCCCAGGCAAAAAGATCATAGCTGAACGTCATCGCCCCCATGCGCGCCAGCATGGCACAACGATACTGGCAATCGGCACGGTAACGTTGTTTCGGCCAGTGCCCGTCCGGATTCAGGATCACCGGAATTTTTCCTTTATAGCGCAAAGGCCGGTAAAGTGATCCGCTGACGTATACACCCGGGAATATTTCGAGGGCAATATTCTGTACCGTATAATCTTTGTATTTGCGCTCGGCAGTGATGATGGGCTTGCTTCCGGGAGAGGCCGGCATCGGGTTTAACTGCAACGCATCCAGCAAACAAGGACGCAAGGCGGCTTTGCGCGCCTCCCAGGATTTTTTATCATTATACAATGCAGCAATGCGATCGAGCTCGGCCCAGCCTTCCTCCGGTGTCCAGCGGTAATATTCATATACACTCAGCTTATAAACACGCTCTTTGTCTTTCTTCAATTTGAGATCGAGTGGTTTCAAAATATTATCTGCCGTCTCCTCAAATCCGGGACGGAAACGCCAGTCTGCATAACTGACCCATTTGTTGTTCACCATCGAATCGGGATACCTGATGGTGACCCCGAAGCGGGTCTGAATGCTATCGAGCACTTCGCGCAACGGACGGCGATAAGCTTCGTCTGAGTTCTGCTGTGCACCGGCCTGCAAGATCATCAGGCAACTACACGACATGATTGCAACTTGCTGAATTATTTTTTTATAGCACTTCATCTTTCTTCAACGTTTTTTTTACGATGACGGCTGTAGAGCAAGGCCGGATCCAGCACAGGTTTGGGAAAGAAAAGACTGGCTACATATCCGACAACGATCACGATCAGGTGACTGTATACGCCCAACATCAGTTTGTGATGTGTAAAGTTATACGGTCCCAGATCAAGCAGCACCTTTTTTTCGTGTACGCCCACGGGCGTAGAAGTCAATACCGCATAAGCGGTAAACAAAATACAAACGATAATACCGATGTTCACGCCCTGACGGTTGGCACGTGAAGATAAAAAGCCCAATAGAAAAATACCCACGATGCCACCCGAGAAAATCGCATACAGTGTGAAGACGACACCCAGCACACCTTCGTTGCCTGCACGAACGTACAAGGCTCCGATCAAAGCGGAAACGGCACCCGCTGCCACTACCATTATTTTACCCGCTTTGAGGTATTCGCCATCGGGACGGTTACGTTTTATTTTCTTGTAATAATCTTCCACACCTACGGCCGCCATCGAGTTCAGGTCGGCGCTCAAACTGCAAATCGCGGCCGAGATCAATGCGGCCACAATGAAACCAACGACGCCCGTCGGCAATTGTGTCATCATAAAATGCGGGAAGGCCGCCTCTGCTTTCATTCCTTCAGGCATCCCCTGCTGTTGATAAAAAACGTACAGCGCCGTGCCGATGAACATAAACATCGTCCAGATCGGAATGGTGAGCGTAATACCCATCAGCGAAGCACGGATAGCCGATTTATCCGTGCGTGCAGTAAGATAACGTTGCACTACGGTCTGGTCCGTTCCGTATTTCTGGATCGCATAAAAAGCACCATTGACCACCATCACAAACAACGTGAGCTGTGTAAGATCGGTGCTGTAAGGTCCGAAACCCGTACGGCCTCCTTCACTGGCAACACGCCATGCTTCGGGCACACCGCCCTTTATAGAAAATAATAAAATGCCGAGACAAATAACACCGCTGGCAAACAACATAAATCCCTGGAATACATCGAGCCAGATCACTGCCTGAATACCACCTTTGAGGTTGATGACCACCAGTATAGCGCTTACTACGATCAAAATAATATAAGCATCAATACCGGTAAGTTCGCGAATGGCCACGGCAATCAGGAATAACACCGTGCCCATGCCCGCGAACTGCCGGAGAATAAAAGACGATGAGCTATAATAACGCGCCAATACACCGAAGCGGCGTTCAAAATATTCATAGGTACTCAGTCCGATTACCCGACGATACAATGGAACGATGAACCATATAGTGCCCAACAATACCACCGGCACCATCAACCCCTGTACCAGTAATATCCAGTTGCTGGTGAACCCTTGCGCGGGATAACCGAGAAAAGTGACGCTGCTGATCAGCGTGGAGAGCAATGACAAACCCAGGGCCCAGGAAGGGAAATTGCCTTTGGAAAGAAAAAAGTTTTCGGTAGTGCGTTGCCGTCCGGAAAAACGGAAACCGAGATAAAGGGTGACGCCCAATACCAAAAGGATGATGACGTAATCGATAAAATGCAATTGATTCATATGGGCGATCGTTGATAAAAGTTTATAGCAATCTTGCTTTCACCGTTTGCGGCCAGGCATAACTACCGGGTTTCAAAGTAAAACAGGCATTGCGACCACGAAGGCGCACCACACCCTGCGCCAACTCCTGGATTGGTTGCAATTTCGTTTCGTTCAGCTCATCGAGAATAGCGGCAGCTGTCGCCCCACCTTCAATCATCAATTCAGGTTGTGACAGTGCAGCCACCAACATGGCTACCTTTGCCGCCATGTATTTTCGCAACGCTGCCGCCGTTCGCGTTGTGTTGCCTTCTTCAAAAGCAATGATCATTTTTTCAGCTTTCAGTAATAGCTGCGTATCGTCCGCATTCAACCGAAGTTCACTTACCTCCACATTCCATTGCTTCCATTCTTTTCTGCGCTCAGGATAGCGCGTACCACTGATAAGTAATAATGGGCTACCCCATTCCTGCTCCTGTTGCAAACGCTCCTGGTGTTGTTTTGCCAGCAACGCCTTGAAGAAATCACTGCCGCCGGCCGGTAGCGTACCCGCATTTATCCGCTGCGCCAACTGTATCACATCATAAATATTGCCGGCTTCCGCTATTGCAATTCCGTTCATCTCTTCCGGTTTGGCGCGCAACATCGAAAGAACGTCCGCACTTGTTACCGGAAATTCCGGATCAGCAGCAAAGCCTGCTTCGTGAACGGGAATATCATTTACAAAATAATTGCCGTTGCGGATCGTACGTCCCAACGACGGATTAGCGGGTGACAGGATGGCTTGCTTGCTTCCGGTCATTTCCATCAGCATGCGCAATTCCATCAACACATGTCCCCGAAGCACCGAGTCTGTTTTTTGAAAAAGCCAGTTCGGTTTTGCGGCGAGTACATTTTCCGCAATCGTTCGTGTACGTAAACGCGCTTCCGCTTCCGGCAATGAACGGCTATCCGTACATGCCACCCAGAGACCGGCATCCGGAGCGATGTCATTTCCCCGCGTCAATATCGTGGTAAGGCCAAAGCGATGACCGATACCGGCCATTTCAGCCGCACCTGTGAGGTCATCTGCAATGACCGCGATCATGCGTTATTTGTTTTATATACACTCAACTGAACGGCACTTTCAATCGCCAGCACCATGGCATCAGGACTGGCAATACCCTTTCCTGCAATTTCAAATGCAGTACCATGGTCAACAGAAGTCCGGATAATCGGCAGTCCCATTGTAATGTTCACGCCTTTCACACTGTCCATGCGGTTTTTCTCAGCGTTCCATTTGAAGCCTGCGAGTTTGAATGGAATATGTCCCTGGTCGTGGTACATGGCTACTACGCCACCGTAGTAACCGGTAGCTGCTTTGGCAAACAGCGTATCGGGGGGAACAGGACCTTCCACCTCATATCCCAATTCACGCGCTTCGAGTACGGCGGGCAAAATTTCTTCATCGTCTTCCGTACCAAACAATCCGCTGTCGCCTGCATGCGGATTCAATCCGGCAATGCCGATGCGGAGATTGGCTTCTCCCAATTGTTTCATGCCGTTATGCAATAACTCCGTTACCTGGAGAATGCGTTCTTTCTTTACCAGGTCGCAGGCCTGGCGCAGGGAAACGTGTGTGCTCACGTGAATCACTTTCATCTTGTCTTCTACCAGCAGCATGGCATACTTGCGTGTGCCGGTATAGTGCGCATAGATTTCCGTGTGTCCCGCAAAATGATGCCCGGCTTCGTTGATCGATTTTTTATTGATCGGTCCGGTGACGGTGGCGTCTACTTCTCCTGCCAATGCCAACTCGATCACTTTTTTCACTGCTTCGAAACTGGCATTGCCGGCCATCGCGCTCACCTCGCCAAATTTTATTTCTTCGGGGTTCACATTTTTAAGATCAAGCACTTCAACCGTGCCCTGCTGAAACACGGCCTCGCTAACGGAAGCAATGGCCTTTACTTTTAACGGAATATTCAGTCTTTCGCGTATATCATGAAACACGCTCGCGTCACCGACGATCAGTGGACGGCATCTTTCATAAATCGAATCGTTCATCAATGCTTTCAATGCGATCTCGGGACCAATACTCGCGGGATCTCCCATGGTGATCGCTATAACAGGTTTATTGTTCATGCTCTTTAATTATTTTGTTGCGTACGTTTCTTTTAATACCTGCCATGCTTCCACTAAAGCAGGCTTTTCCTCTTCCGGCACATTTTGCAATGGCGGCATTACCGTTGCACCGCAGATATGTTCCACTTCCAGCAATAGTTTCAGCGCGCCGAGCGATTGCCCCAGTGTGCGGCCTGCCTGGTACAGATTGCCGAGTTCATCCGAACCTTTCTGCCAGAATTCCGCATCCGCATCGCGGTTTTCTTCGACCGCTTTTACCAACTGCGCATACAATGCCGGATGAAGATTGCCGGTGCTTGGAACAAGACCATCACCACCCTGCTTCAATGCAACAACGGATCGTGCTGCCCAGCCCAGCAAGTGGCTGAAATCATCGCGGGCCGACCAGCGTTGCAATGATTCTTGTAAGCGCTCGTCACTTCTTTCCGAATCTTTTATTCCCACTATTTTTTCGTGATGACTTAATTTTTCTATCAGTTCCAGGGGAATGGACATATGTGTTGTGGCAGGAATATTATAGATCATCAGCGATCCTCTTGCTGCATCTGCCAGGCGTTCAAAATAATGAAGCATTTCCGATTCGGTCAATGCATAATAAGAAGGCAATGTAGCCACCGCCACATCTGCACCATGATCAAAAGCATGATTGGCAAGATCAACAGCTTCCTGGAATATCAGCGAAGAGATGCCCACATAGAGTTGCGTACCCGGTGTTTTAAGTTGCCCTGCCGTCTCCGCATATTTTTTTCGCAGAGATGAGGAAAGCGAAGTTGCCTCCCCGGTAGTGCCAGCAATAAAGGGATGGACGCCGGCGTCTGCGAAATGCTGCATTAGTTTACCAACACCGGCGATATCCAATTCCAATGAAGTGGTAAGCGGCGTAACTGCGGGAATGATGATCCCGCTATATTTTTTATTTTTTTTCATGCGTGAAAAGCGGCCTTGTATATCGCGATCGCATCAGCTTCACCGATGGTACGCGGATTGTTTTTAAGTAAACGTTGTATCGTAATGGCTTCTGCCGCCATGGCGGGAATAGCTTCTTCGGGTACGTTAACGTCTGCGAGTGTTGCCGGCAGACCGCAATCACGGATCAGTTCCCTGATGCGGGTCACGCCGGCTTTTGCCGTTTGTTCCGCCGATGATTGACGCTCACATCCCAAAGCAATGGCAACATCGGCATAGCGATCCACTGCAGCGGGAATATTGTATTCCATAACGTATGGCAACAACAGGGCATTGGATAATCCGTGCGGCAAATGAAACTTGCTGCCAAGCGGATACGACAATGCATGTACACCGGCAGTGTTCACCGGCCCAAGGCAAAAACCACCGAGCAAACTTCCCATCGCTACCTGCTCGCGCGCATACACATCGTTGCCCTGCTGAACAGCTTTGACAATATTCGCCGAAATACGGCGCATACCTTCCGCCGCAAACATGTCGATAAAAGGTTGAGCGAATTTATTGGTATAAGCTTCCAGGCAATGCGTCAGGGCATCGATGCCGGTTGCTGCAGTAATAGCCGGCGGAACGCTGATCGTGAGTAAAGGATCGACATAAACCTGATCCGGCACCAGCCAGGGGCTGATGATTCCTTTTTTCTGATTATCCGGATCAACCAGGATGGCATTGGGCGACACTTCGCTGCCGGTGCCCGCTGTTGCAGGCGCACAGATCAAAGGCACTTTACGTCCTTTCAGCAAACCAATGCCGACATATTCGGACAATGTCTGCTCATTGTGTAATTGCGCTGCCACCAGCTTCGCTACGTCCAGCACACTACCGCCGCCAGTACCGATTACCACATCCGGATCGAAGGGCGTTGCCGTTTTCATGACGGTGGCAAAATCTGCGAAGGAAGGCTCCTGTACAATGGCCGTATAGATTTCAACACCGATACCTTTTTGCTGCCAGGCCTCCAACATCTCGGTCAACGCAGCTTTCAGCGGTTCGATGGTCATCAGGAATACGCGACGATAATTTTTATCAATCACCTCTTCCTGCAATTGCTGCAAACAACCATTGCCAATAATTAATTTACCGGGAAAAAATAGCTGAAGTGTGGATTGCATGAATAGTTATTTAACCAGGGAGGGTTCGGAAACAGTTACCGGCCTGATGTCCAGCCGCTCGCACCAGGAATAGAATTTATTTGTCAGCTCATCAAGATGCTGTTGTTGTAAGGGCGTAAGCTGCACTACTTGCGTACGGCTGCTTTGTTGTAACGGCAATCCTCTTTTCTGCAAAAAATATTTCGCGCTTAGTGGATAAGCTTCATGTATTAAAGGATCGGCGGCCGTCAATTCAGCCTGCAGCCAGGCAGCTTCAGCCTGATAAGCCGGATCAGCAGCATGATCGCATAACCATACCATCAACTCGGGATAGAAATTTCCGGAGATGGACGACATGCCACGCGCGCCGCTCCGCAACGAAGTAAGTGCATTGGGAGTATGGGCATCGTAAAACTCCAGCACTTGCTGCTCACGGCAGATCGCCAGTTTTTCTTCTACCCATTCTTTTTTTATGGACGTGTCTTTATGGTAAATAAAACGGCCTGTGCCGATCAACTGCCGGAACACGTCCGGTCCTAAAATTCTTTTATACGGAGCCGGACATTCATACAGACCAAGTGGTATGTCTTCCGTCAACTGCAAGAGCTTGACAAAGTTTCCAAGCAAGGTTGTATCAGGCTCTTCGATATTCGCGAAATGTGCCGTGATCATGATCACGGCATTCACACCTGTATCATAAATCTGTCGTGTAAAACGGGCTTTTTCTTCGATCGTTTGTCCGAAGGAGCCCGTCGCCACTACCGGCACACGCCCGTCTACATACTGAACGATGCGGCGGGTGAGTTCGAAGCGTTCGTCCTCCGTCAGGCTGAACATCTCGCTGCTGAGGCAGTTAGCAAAAAGTCCTTTGACGCCGGCGTTGAGGTAGAAATCTACCAATGCAAATACTGCATCCATATCGATCCGGCCTTTGCTATCGAAAGGCGTGATCATCACCGGGACAAATTTTTTAACATCACTCATTGTCGTTGTTTTATGTATTGCTCAGGCAACAGTGTTCACCAGTTCTCCTATTCCTTCAATGGTAATTCGTATAACATCCCCGGACATTAATGTAAAATCAGCGTCGGGCACCACACAGGTTCCTGTCATCAGGTAGGCACCTGCCGGAAACCCAAGTTCCCGGTACAGGAACTCCACGAGTTCTGTATAACGGCGTTTCATTTGGCCGGTGGTCGTTGCCCCTTCAAAAGCCAATTGACCATTTCTGAGAATCCGCATGGCGATTGTCGTTTGCATCGACGGTGGCTCGGGCGTCACCAACACACAAGGGCCGATGGCCGCGCTGCCATCATATACTTTTGCCTGCGGCAGATAGAGTGGATTCTCTCCCTCAATACTGCGGCTGCTCATGTCATTGCCAATCGTATAACCAACGATAGTTCCTGAAGAAGTGACTACGAGCGTTAATTCGGGCTCGGGCACGTTCCAATTGCTGTCCTTTCTTATTCGCACATAGCCATTGGAAGGGATCACCCGTGAAGCGACGGATTTGAAAAAGATTTCCGGACGTTCGGCTTCGTAGACTTTGTCATAGAAGTCAGCCCCACCACTTTCTTTGCTTTCTTCCATGCGCGCATTTTTGCTGCGGAGATAAGTAACACCGGCGGCCCACACTTCCTGTGTACCGATAGGTGCCTGCAAGGATGACCAGTCAGGGTTGGCGGCAGGCGAAAGCCCTGGTAATTCGCGGCTTATTTGCGCATGCAGATCATCCCTGTTGATGAAAACATCCCAGTCATTTTGCGGAGAAACATACAGTTGCTCCCCGTCTTCAATTAAAATGTGACCGCCAGCGCGATAGATTTTGTATGGCATAATCGTCCGGATTTCTCAAACCTATTATCAAAATATCAATCAACAATCCTGCTCTGTGCTTGCCGGATCCGGGTCAGCAACATTCCGGTCAAAAAGATGGTAAGCGTACCCACCACGATGATCATATTCTTATGCAGCGGGCTCCGGAGGAAGGCGTAGTTTCCGGAGAGGCGGTCGGAGAAAGTCATCCATAAGATCACCGCGATACCTATGAGTACCGCCGTAAAAGCTTCACGGTTACGGGTTTGACGGCTGATTAATCCCAATAAAAACAGTCCGAGCATGCCTCCCGCAAAAATGCCGGAGAGTTCCCACCAGATATCCAGGATGCTTTTGGAGCCGATCATGGCCAGACCGGTACACAAGCCGGCAATACCGAAAACGACCGTTGCGATATGCAACACGCGCAGGTAACGTTTGTCATCCAGATCGGGACGGAAATATTTTTTAACGATATCAACGGTAAACACGGTTGCCGAGGCATTCATACCGGAACTGATCGTACTCATGGCGGCAGAGAGAATCGCCGATACGATCAGCCCAACCAATCCGGCCGGCACTTTCGTGACCATGAAATGCGGTAAAACTTTATCGCCGAAATCACCGGGTTTCAACGAGGCGGCGAGTTGTTGTATCTGTGCAGGTGTGGCTCCCGTTCCAAGCCGCTCGGCCGCAACCTGTAATCGCACCGGTTCGATCAGTTCAGGAGACACCTGGTAATAGGCATACAGCGCTGTTCCGATTACAAAAAACAACAAAGAAGCGGGAACGTACATCCAAACACAAAGCCACACCGAACGTGCCGCCTGTTTTGGCGAACTCGCCGTATGATAACGTTGTACATAATTCTGATCCATCCCGAAATTATTCAGGTTGATAAAGAACCCGTACAACAGCACCATCCAGAAGGTAGAGGTGGTGAAATCAAATGATGCACCTCCCAAACTGAATTTATTATCCGCTGCTGCGATGTCCGCCACCTTTGAAATACCACCCGGTATTTCCCGGATGATGAGCACCAATATGAGAATGGCGCCGAGTGTTTTGATCACCCCTTGCACTACTTCGGTCCAGATCACCGCTTCGATGCCGCCCAATACAGTATACAGGATAATACAAATGCCCATCACCACCATGATCATGTGCATGGAAAAACCCGTCAGTGCCTGCAGACTCAATGCCATACCGAAAAAGATAGAACCGATGCGCGCAAACTGCGTCAATAAAAAACAGATGACCGCATAGGTTCGCGCCCACGGGCCAAATCGTTGTTCGAGATTGGTGTAGGCCGATACACCGCCGGTCCTGCGATAAAAAGGAACAAAATATTTGGCAGCGATCCATGCAGCCAAAGGCATGGAAAGACTAAACACAAAAGCATTCCAATTGGAGCCAAAGGCTTTGCCCGGTACGCCTAAAAAAGTATTGCTGCTGAGAAAAGTTGCATAAATGGAAAGGCCGATCGCCCAACCCGGTATTTTGCCGGAGGCAATCGTAAACTGTTCGGGATTTTTGTTGCGGCGTGAAAAATAAAACCCGATAAAAATCATAGCTGCCAGGTAAACTACAATGACAGCGATGTCGATCAATGGCAAGTCGTTCATGGCATAAGCTTAAGGTTTGCGAAACCGTTAATCGTCCTGGCTGAGCTGCGCACCGCCCACTTTGGAGCCGGGCCATTGCTCATTTTCAATCGGCATCAGTTGCAACTGCGATGGATCCACCTTCACGTACTTTATCCGCTCTCTTCTCCATGTATATACGATGTGCACCATACCATCTTTACCCTGTATAACGGAAGGGTAAGAATATTGACTCACCGGCGAATCTTCCAGCACCAGCGCGGCCATCCATTTTTTTCCATCCACTGTTACAGCTACGTTGAGCGGCGTGCGCGGACCTTTCCCATTTTTCAATTCCGGCGCGGGCTTCACATGATTGTACACGAGTAGCTGACGCCCGTCCTGCAAGGTGACGGCATCTGTGCCCGAGTTGTTGTTGGGTAAAGGCGAAGCCTGCATGGCGCTCCATGTCTTACCGCCATCTTTGCTCCACGATTCATTGAGCGAACGATTTTTGCTGCGGCAAAGAATCTGCATACTGCCGTCCCTATAAAAAAGAATGGAAGGTTGAATGGCACTGAAAATGGTGCCATCGTTAAGCGGTCCGGTTTTAGTCCAGGTACGCCCCTGGTTGGAAGTCATTTCCAGGTGCGTGCGCCATCCGCCTTTCTCCGTGCTGCTCGGGCAAACGAGCTGGTTGCCGACCATAACCGGCTTGTTTTTGATCGGGCCTAAATAACCCTCAGGTAACGCTTCACGTTTGCTCCAGGTATGACCGTTGTCTGATGACCGGATCATCCAGCCTGTCCATCCGGCTACATTGGGACCGATTTTATAAAAAAGCAACAAGTCGCCGCCAGGCACCTGGTATAATACCGGATTGTAACAGGCATAGCGGGTTGTATCGTTGAGAATACCATCCGCTACTTTCTGTGGCTCCGACCATTTATCGTTTCTCAGATGACTAACCCAGATACACACATCTTTATTTCCTTCCTTGGTGCCACCAAACCAGGAAGCAATCAATCCCTCCGGCGTCTCGGCAATGGTAGCGGCATGACTTTCCGGGAAAGAAGCGCGATCAAAAATGAACTCATCTTTGATGATTCCTTTGCGGAAAGATTTCGGTGCAACAAAGGAATAGGTCCCGGATCCGATGGCAAATACCAGGTACCGGCCATCCTTTTTTTCCAGCTTCACTTCTTTTATTTCGCTTAAAGGATTTCCATTGATGGTGATGCCTTCTGTTGATGCAGCCGGCAGCCAGATGCGTGCGGTGGTGTTGGCCGGAATCCTGATCAGCCAGGTGAACTGATCGTTCTCATTTTTCCAATGACTGTTGACCATGCCGTAAGGTGTGCGATAACTGGCATAAACAGAATCAAGACCATCTATCAACTCCGGTTTCATTTCCAGTTGACGGAATGCCGTTGATCCCGGCGCCTGCCTGATACCCGCGGCATGTTCGTAATACCACACGAGCAGGTCGCCAAGTAACATCACGTGGTTCTGCGAATTCATTTGCGGATTGGCGGTGTTGCCATTCCATAACTCCCAGATTGTAGTAGCGCCGTTCTCCGTCATGTAACCCCAGCTTGGATAAGTTTTATTGGAGGCAAGCGTAAAGGCAATATCCGAACGCTGAAACTCCGTCAAACAACGCATCAGCCACTGCGTACCGATTACGCCGGTACTGATATGCATGTGGTTGTCAATTTTTATTTTATTATAAATATTATTGAAGACGGCCTCCCTTAAAGAATCCGGCACCATGTCAAAATACAGAGGCAGCAGGTTGGCCGTGACGGTATTATTGGCGTAATAATTTTTCTGGCGATTGAGGTATTTTTTATTGAAAGCCTGGCGGATGCGGTCTGCCAGCTCCCGATAGGCGGAAACATCTTTCTGATTTCCGGATACCTCCGCGAATTCCTGCATGTAGCCCAGTAACAGGTAATAGTAAGCCGAAGCGATCAGTTGTCCGTCGGTATTGCGCATGCTGTCGCGCGAGCGGATGAGTTCGAGTGATTCGGGCGGCACGCACCAATCGCCGTATTTATCTTTTGTGATAAGATCATCTTTGAGGTAACGGCCTTTCATGTAATCCATCCATTTTTTCATGGAAGAGTAATGCCGCGTAATGCTTCTGCTGTCACCGAACTGGCGATACAACATACGCGCAGTCATGAGATACGTACCCGGCCAGGTGACGTTATCACTGTAATAATTCCAGAAAGCGGGCGCAACATCCGGAATGGCGCCTTCGGCAGTTTGCGCATCTTCGATGTCCTGCATCCATTTCGCATAGAGCGAAGCATTGTCAAACAAAAAACTTTCGCCCAATGACCCGGTGGCGCGGTCCCCAAGCCATGGTTGCCGTTCGTTGCGTTGCGGACAATCGACCGGCATTCCTTTGTAGTTAGAAGCTATTCCCCACCACGCATTGCGGAACAATTTATTCATGATCGTATCAGACGACACAAAACGTCCGGTGTTCTGCATGTCATCATAAACAAATTTTCCTTCGAAATCGGTCAGCTTTGGCTCCGAAGGGAAACCGGTGATCTCTACATAACGGAAACCATGGTAAACAAAACTGGGTTCCCAGGTTTCTTGGCCTTCGCCTTTCAGGGTATACTTGTCGGTAACGCGTGCATCGCGCAGGTTGGCGACATACAGTTCGCCTGAAGGTTGCAGGCTTTCAGCAAAACGTAATTGAACGGTCTGACCTCTTTTTCCGGACACGTGCATCTTCACCCAACCGGAGAAATTCTGGCCCATGTCCATGATGTACGTACCCGGTTTTAGTTGTTTCAGCGACATCGGTTTGATTGTCTGCATCACGCGCATTGGTGGCGTCATCTGCGCGCGGAGTTTTCCCTGGGGAGCGGGAACGGGTTCTGCATTCATCCAACCCTTGCCGGCATAAGCCGGAGTAAGCCAGCCCGTAAGCTCGCGGGTTGCATCGTATTCTTCCCCATCGTATTCGTTATTGGTACGTATCGGACCATCGGTTTGTATTTTCCAGGAGGGGTCGGTTACGATCGTTTCCTTTTTTCCGTCCGTGTATTCAATTTCGAGTTGAAGTAACAATCTCGGATAACCAAAATTGTTGATCTTTTGCGGTTTGTAATTTTGCCGCATGGTAAAGAACCGTCCATTGCCGAGTACCACGCCTACCACGTTCTGTCCCGTCTTTACTTGTGCTGTTACATCATAAGTGTTGTACAAAACTGTCTTGCGGTAATCCGTTGGAACAGGCGCCATCACCTGGTCGCCGATACGTTGATTATTAACATACAACTCGTACAACCCGAGGCCACTGATATAAGCCGTGGCACGTTTAACAGCACGGGGGCTGTTGAATGTTTTTCTGAAATACCGGGCAGACAATCTTGACCACTGGCTGATGCTGTCCCATTTGGAAGGTCTTTCATAACCGATCCAGCGGGCTTTCCAATCTGTTTTTTGTAACAAGCCCATGCTCCATTTCGCGGGCTCGCTCCAGGAAGTTTCGCCTTTGTTGGTGAACGCTTTTACTTTCCAGAAATATTCGTGACGGCTTTGCAAAGGTTTACCGGCAAAAGGTACAAGGACGGAATACGGGCTTTGTACTTTTCCTGAATTCCAGATATCGCCCTGATTCTTATCCAGCAATGTCCTGGAAGAAGCCACCAGCAACTGGTAGCCTTGCTGTACAACGCCGTTAGTGGCGGATTCAAGATTCCAGGAAAAACGCGGCTGTGTTTCATCGATGCCGGTTGGGTTCGACAACTGTTCGCATCGCAATGATTGGATACGCACCTGTGCCGAAGCAAACAGTGTCGTGAGTATCCAGCAACCAAGAATGAATAATTTCTTCATACAACAATAATATAGCTACCGGACCTGTGAAGACCGGAAATCAAAATATAGATTCAGGTGTAAAGCGCGTGACGGGTCTTTTTCATAATCATACAAAATATTCTTCCGTCCCATAGGACCTGTATTTTCTGCGCGTTGCGTTTTGGTGCCGATTGCGCCTATTCCATTCAGGAAAGAAATATCTCCCTTCGGGAAAATGATCTGGTAGTTCTGCCATTGATCATCTTTAAACGCAGGAGTGAATAAGCGAAAGAAAATATCCTCCTGGTCGGTCAGCACCGTAAAAGATGGCCCGGTGGTAAGGAACCTGCACCAATATAGGTTGGCGTGATACCCTTTGAACTCAGGATAGACCCAGCTCTCGCCGGTTTCCGTACCGTTGTAATCCTTGTGCCAAACGCCGAAACGATTTCCTTTCAACCGGTTTTTCCAGACGCGGTACGGACCGCTGCCCATGTAATCGATGCCGCGTATTTGTGATTCAGGGAAACTAAAATTAATACCCGCAAATAAGGTGAAATATTCTCCCGGGAAATAGCTGACGCTGAGACGAACCATGCCGTCCGGATAAACTTTCCATTCCAGCGTATTATAATGTTGTTTGCGGTCGTAAGATGAGCGGATGAGCAACGTATCATTGTCATACACAAAACTCATCCTACCAAAATTATTGACGCCTTGTTCAATCACCGGGCCGTTGTTGAAAGGGATTACCCCGTCCTTATTCTTCACCTCCAGCAACAGACCTTTTTGGCGATGGATGCGCAATTGCAGATCACTGGTTTTTATAACATAAACAGAATCCTGTTCCGTAATAGCCGGACGCTCAGCATTGCCTGCTTTCCATAATCTATTCAATACAGTTGCCGGTCGGACGATGGGGAAACTCCAGGTAAACAGTTCGCGACCAAACGGATCGTTGGCTGTTACGTACAAAACATCGTTATCACTCCAGCCGGCAGGAAGGTTCAGTTCTACAAATCCTTTTTCTCCCGGAGCGAGTGAGGGAGCTTTGGCCGATCCGGAATCTGCAGTTCCGTTTGCAAGCTTCACCAGCTTCCAGGAGAAAGTGCATTGAGAAATATTGGTAAAATGATAACGGTTCTCGATGCGCAGCTTTCCGTCGAATGCCGGTGTGATCTCTTTTCTTTCAAAAAATACCGGGCTCCATACTTCTTTGATCGTATAGAAACTTCCTTCTTTTTCGTGATAAGGCCCCACGATGCCATCTGCCCCTCTGTTTTTATCTGTATCGATCGAATCTTTTTTATCCTTGCGCACCACGCCCTGATCGGCGAAATCCCAAAGGAAACCACCTGCCGACAGCGGATTCTGCCACATGGCTTTCCAGTAATCTTCGAGACCGGCGCCATGACCGCCATCGTACATGCCGTGCAAAAATTCGGTAGGCATTACAATCTCGCGGCCATTGTCGTAATTACCGATACCGTAATTGTATTCGCGATAATGCTGTGTCTCTATTCCGTTGAACAACTGCCAGGGATGCACAACCGGTCGTTGTTGAATATCAAACTGGGTAAAGAACTTATCGAGTTCCGTGTTATGTCCGCCTTCATTGCCATTGGCCCAAAAGATAATGGAAGGATGATTGACATCATGACGGATCATTTGTTCGAGCAAACGCGTGCCGGTTGGCGTATCGTAATGTCCATGCCAGCCGGCCAATTCATCCATCACAAACAATCCGAGAGAATCGCAGACCTCGAGGAAATGATCGTCGGGCGGATAGTGCGCCATGCGAACGGCATTCATGTTCATCTCTTTCATCAGCAACACATCTTTGATGCTGATGTCGCGGCTGGTGGTACGCCCGCTGGTGGGCCAGAAGGAATGCCGATTTACTCCTTTCATTTTCACTTTCACACCATTTACATAAATGCCGTCCCTCTGCTTCAGCTCAACGGTACGAAAACCAAAACGGACTTTCTTTTCATGCAGCAGTTTGTTTTTATCCCACCATTGTACTACCGCATAGTAGAGGCTGGGCGTTTCCGGCGTCCACTGCAACACGTTGGCGATATGGCTTTTTAAGCCGGTAACCTGTTCGTTTACGGGAGCAGAAATAGGTTCCCCTATTTTTTGATTGGCGGATGTATACAATTGTACCTGCAGATTACCTGACCTTTTTCCCGCTACTTCCGCTATCGCCATGAAACTGCCATCGGCTTTTGCATCGATGGCAACATGATCGATAAATTGTTGCGGGTGTGCTTCGAGATAAACGGGACGGAAGATGCCCCCGAATATCCAGAAGTCGGCTTTGCGTTCGGCTTCATTTACGGATTGGTTGGCGGAATGTTTGGCAACCGTGACTTCGAGCAGGTTTTCTTTCCCTGGTTTTATCAGTGAACTGACATCATAACGAAAAGCATAGAACGCGCCCTGGTGCGTTGGTCCGGCCTGTTTACCGTTTACTTTTACCGTGGCATCGGTCATTACGCCTTCGAATACAAGGAATAGTTTTTTGTTTTTCCAGGCCGCCGGAATGGAGAACTTATAACGATAACGGCCTTCTTCTTTTCCGCGGATGCTGTCTTTGGCAAAGCCGTAATCGTATTTCCCAAAACCCTGTAATTCCCAACAAGATGGAACGGCGATCTTGCTCCATTTACCTGCATTCATTCCACTCGTTACAAAGAAGTCCCAATTAACCGTGTGATCATTTCCCGTACCTGACAAATATTGCCTTTCCGTTTGCTGCGCATTGGCAGCAACTCCCGCGAGCAAACAACTCAATCCAATTATATAACGAATCAATTTCATGCGCATTTATTTTCCACCATATACGGTCAATGGTCCGAGCTCGTCGCGGCTCTGTCGTTTTTTTCCATTTACCCATACACTCAGGCCTTTGCCTTTGTTGTAATGTTTCCCAGTCTTGTCCCAAAGTATCGTAATGATTTTTCCCTGGTATAAAACATTATCAAGACAGAACCAATCCCATTTATTAGCAGGCAGTAAGGGATTGACTGTAAAAGTATTTCCCTCCACGGGACGAAGACCGACCAGGCCCGTTATGATCAGGTCATTGAACGTTGAATGATTATAATAGCGGCTGCGTTCCTGATCACCCTTGAGCCAGTAACCTATTTTTTCATCGAGGTATTCTCCGATATAAGGGCGGCCGCGATAGTACTGCGATTCGACATAGGTTTCCAGCAAATCGAAATAAGCCGAATCAGAAACAATGTCCTTTCTGCCGCTGTTTAGCAGGTTGGCCATACCGGTCAACGTCTGCGAAGTGGCAAAAGGCCACACCGCACCGTCCCATTCGCAATTGCAGCAGCCGTGTGTACGGAACTGCGGATGGCTGCGATCGGCAGTTGTTAAGCCAAACGGCGCGCAGAAATGTTTCGGATCGAGCGCCGCTTTCCAGGCTACATTATACTTTGCATCCGGCAGGTTAAAATACCAGGGAACGAAACCAATCGCTTCGCGCACGCGGGCAAGCGTATCGCCTTTTTCCTTTCTTACTTCAAAAAAATTATCGTCACTGCTCCATAGTTTCTCCTGTACCAATTGCTTCAATGTATCTGCTTTGGCCTTGTATAATTTTGCCATTTCATCTTTCCAGGCAAGGTTCGCTATTGCATATAGCGCTTTTGCATTTCCATACATATAGCTGTTGATGGACGGGCGCGGATTTTTTTCCTTGCGGCCACCGCTGATCGTTTCCTCCATGGCATCACGCACATCGTATTGCCAGAAAAGTCCGTCTGCACCTCTGCGCTCCTGTTCCCATGCCTTGTAATCTGCTGTCAGGTCAGGCAATAAATCCAACAATATTTCCCGGTCACCATTCACTTTATAACGATTGTAAATGGCGTCGATGTTCCAGCTACTGTAAAAACGCAATTTTTTCATCGGTCCACCATTGTTGCCACGATACCAGATACGTATATAATCGTTCAGGTATCGCTGATCATGCAACCAGCGTGCTTCATATATATGATGACCAAGACCACTGCTGATCATATTGTATTTGTCGGCATAGCTGCGCTGCACAAGGAACTCGGTGAACACATATCCCTGTTCTGTTTTTTTGATGTGCTTGCGCAATGTCCACCAACGATAATAGAACATCTCTTCGAAATTCTGTTGCGGACATTCAAACAACGGAATATTCTGCTGCATCCATTCCCAGGCACTGTCGTTGGGAATAGCCTGGCGGATATTTTCATCTTCCATGCCATTGAAATAATCAACGTAATGGCGGAACGCTGCAGGTTTCAATATAGCAGGTTTTAGTTTTTGCGCTTCCGTAAACAAACCAACTACACATAAAAAACAGATGACGCAGAATCGACGCATGATTAAAATGTTTGGGTCTTCAGGTAATGAATCTGGTAAATGGCCTCTTTCAACCGGCTATCAGCACCCGGCAGATCATAGTCCTGATCGGTTGGCGTATCTGCGTCGGGAAAGCGACGCACACCGCCCGTGCGAAATACAATACGTTGCGCTTTAGCGATTGGCGCAAAACAAATATTGTTCACCGGCTTGCCGTTGTTCAGTGTCACCGTATAAAAACGGGTGGCCGCGTTCAGTTCAATCTTTACGGTCAATTTTTCCCCGGCCTTATAAGTTCCGATGGAACGATTGCGGTAGCCGGCTTTGGTATAGACGGTTCCTGTCGAATCCAACGATAACCGCAAACAAGCTGTTCCTTTTTCGTCTGTGATTTCAATATCGAGATGACCATTGTCCGCTTGTTTCGGTGTGATGGCGAACTCGGCTATCACGGTACCTGATACAGGAAACATTCTCTCGGCCTTTGCATAATCGAACGGATCGCTGTCGTGCAAACTCAATATTTTTTCATTTCCCTGCCGGGAGATTTCCGCCCTGCACCAAAGCGGGCTGTAAAGATTCCAGCGATCGAGTTCCTTTCCGGCGGGCAAATTGGTGAAAACATCGTTTACGTTACCGGTTTCTTTATCAACCACCGGCACCGGAATGCGACTGACCCAGATATCTTCTTTATTCATGCTGTAAGTAACCCACATGGCACTATCCGGGAGTATTCCATTCATTTCCATAATACCACGCACATATTGCGGGCCGTAGCTTTTGTATTCGCCGCCATAACGCATGGAAGTGATCTCGCCATTTACCAATAATAAATTATGATAACGCAAGCCGTCATTGCTCACACTCACGGCCAGCGGCCAGCGGAATTCGGATGGATTGTATACCGTAGCATAACGTCCGTCTGCCGTGCGTTGTCCCCAGATCTTGGCATTGGCATTTACAAAACCGGGAGCGCGAACAGGATTGTATTGCCAGGTTCTGCCACCATCCGCGCTGATGCTGGTCAGTGCATATTTCCAGAATCCAACCACACGCTGATCGGGCAAACGATAATAGCTGAATGCTTTAAAATCTTTCTTCAACGGAATGAGCGGATCATTGCGGTCGGACTCTTCCACCATCTGCTGCATCAGCAAAGGCGAATCGAGAATTTCCTTGCATGCAGCAACCAGTCCTTTGTCTTTCGAAGACGTATAAAAAGGATAGTTGGTATTTTTTTCGTTGAAATTATGGTTGTAACGCAGGAAGTAAATCGGTCCGAAGCTGCCGTCGGTCCTCACCTCACGGATCACGCGACCAATGCCGTTACCATCATTCGGGTCATCCTTTTTCCCTAACACAATACCATAGTAACCTAAGGCAAACAACCGGTTTTGTTTGGAGGTATAAAAACCAATCCGCTGGTGCATGACCGCATAGGTATTGCCGGCCACGTCTGCCCTTCCGGGTTTCGTAAATCCATCCGGAACTTTGTATACGGGGAAAAGCGGAACAGGGTTTGTCCAGTTGATACCATCGGGGGATTGCTGGAACCATGTTTGTCCGGGTGGTACGTGTTCGCCCACAGGATCACTCAGGTAATGCAGGTAAAATTTTCCTTTCCAATAAGCCAGCATCGGCGCGTGGTTGTACGTCCAGCTATTAGATGTATCTGCGCGATTAGCCCGCATGGTCTGGATATTGTGCACACCCACTGCGGGACTGAGTTGCCCGTGGTGATAGTCTACATTGGAAAGCGTGGCGCCCGTGTAACGCGCGGTATCCTGTGCCTGCAAGGCAAACGGCGCTGCGATCAGCATAACTGCACCAAGCCAGCACGCTATTTTTTTTGTTGTCTTCATGTCGTAAACCTCTTAGCGGCCAAGTTGCTTCAGCAGCTTTTTGACCGTTTTCTTTTTTACCGGAACAATCGTTCCATGTTTGTGTCCCGTCGGGATCTGAATCTGTTGATTGATATTTTCAAAATGGACAAAGTCGGCAGTGCTTACCGCTTCATAGGTCTTGTTGCGGTAAGAATCGAAATAGATCAGCCATTTATTTTTCACTTTTACTACATTGGGTCCTTCGGTAAAAGGTTCGGTAAAGGGTGGCGATACATTTTTATAAGGTCCGGCGGGTTTATCAGCAAAAGCCACTTTGATATTTCGTTCGGGGCGCGTATTGTCTTTCAACACCAATACATAGTTGTCTTTGACTCTCTTTACGATCTGTGCATCGATCACGCTGAATCCCGGATCGAGGAATAATTGTGTTTTGCTGAACGTTTGAAAATCGGGCGTGGACGTAATGTACATGCGATGGTTGTTGCTGTCCGCTTCCTGTCCGCGTTCAAAACGTCCGGGGATTGTGGATGCCCAGATGATGAGGTATTGTCTGGCCTCTTCATCATAAAACAATTCGGGTGCCCATACGTTCACGGTTGTGGGCTCCTGCTCCATTACGGAAATGAAACGTTGTGGTGTCCAGTGAACAAGATCTTTAGACGAAGCATAGCCAAATCCTTTGTCGCCACGCCAACTGCTGGTCCATACGAGATGAAAAGTACCGTCAGGTCCCTGCACCATCGAAGGATCACGCATTACCTTTTGCTGACCAATTTCGGGTTTTAATAAAACAGTATCGAGGTCTTTCCATTTGTAACCATCGTAGCTATATAACATCCGCAATCCCTGATCCGCCGGTTCGTGGAAAGACGTGAACAGGTAGGCTTTTGATGAGCAGGAAGTAAAACAAATCATCAAAAGAAAGCCGGACAGTATCGTGAAAAGTGTACGTTTCATATCAATCAATTTGGTTCAACTACCAATACCCAATCGTTGCCATTTTTTTCTTCCGGTACTATGGGCGTGAACAGGCTATCGGCGGCACCCGACTTTTTCCATCCGGTAAATTCACCGGTACGCGGATTGAACCAGCGGGTTTTTATTTTTTCCCATCCCAGTTTTTCGCGATCGATGCGAACAGGCAATCCGGTGTAGGTATAAGCCAGCAAAAATTTATCGCCGCGCGTAGCGAGGATGTATTGGTATTGTGTGCCGGTGTTGTCAACAACCAGGTCTTGCGCCGGCCTGCGTGTACCCGGATAAGCTTCCATCAATTTACGCAGGTGCACCATCTGCATAGCGCCGGGGGCTTTAATATCTTCCTTCCATTCTTCGCGCACGCCGAAGTTGGCATCTTTGTCACCTTTGTGATGAAACTGCATAACCGCGTTGTTACCATAAGTAAAACCGAATCCTCCGGCAAACACACTCCAGTACGCATAGCGGCGCAGATCGGCATCATTCCACCGGGGCTGCAATGAATCATGCAGACCATAGGGAATGTGCTCGTAGGAAGGTTCACCATCAATTGTTGGTTTTGCCGGTTGCAGTTTAAAATCTTCCACTACATAACGCCAGTTGTCTTCCCCGTAGTGACGCGTTTCATTGCTATTGGTATCCTGCGCGTAAGTTTTATGTCCGCTCTGGAACATGTTGAAGTCGAGCCAGGGTTCGTTGTGAAACCACTCCGAAGAAGAGGTACGGCCGCGCGGATGAAAGGTCATCAGGTGCGCGGAATCTTTTTGTTTCAATGTTGATCCCAATACTTTCCATACGTCCAGTGAATCGCTTCCTTTGATATCGCCGCCGTTGAGCCAGATGATATTTGGTTTGTTTTTGTAGCGCTCCGCAAGAAAACCTGCATAAGCACGGGCCTGCTCCTGGTTCACTTTACCGGCTTTTACATTAGAGCCCCATACCGGCACCAATGCCATGTATATTCCGTTACGGGCCGCTTCATCAATCGCATAATCCACATGATCCCAGAAATCGTATTGGGAACTGTCTTTGTAATCCACTCCTTCCGTTGTAAGTGGTTGCGCAATATTTTTATTAACCAATGCGCTATCGCCATACACGTTCACCGCATTGTTCACATCATGAATCGTCATTACCTGCACCACATTAAAGCCCTGTTCTTTCCGGATGGCCATGTATTGTGCAATTTCTTCACGGGTAAGTTTTACAAACAGCAACCAGCCCGTATCACCCAGCCAGAAAAAAGGTTTACCATCTGCGGTAACGATACTGTGCTTGTCTTCCCCGATTTTAAGCGCCTGCATGCTTTCTGCACCGGATTTCAGCGGTTCGCTGCATCCACTCATAAACATTACTACTAAAATGGCGATCAGTATTCTCATCATTAATTGACTTTTACCCAAAGCACCCAATTGCCTGAAGGCGGAGTGAGGCTTGCGGTTTTATTATTCCGGATTTGTTCTTTTTTGCGGATGGCTCCTGTGCGCGGATCGATCCAGGTGGCCGTTGCCGGCTTGCCGGAGAGGCCGGGTTTCAGTTCGGTGCCCGATTCACCATAAGCAATGAAGTTGCCTGAACCATCGGATAAAACATATTGTTTGCCGGTTACAGGAAGCGGCTGCATGCGCGCCGCATCCCTCAGCATTCCTTCCGGCAATCGTGGCAGTTGCGCCATCGAGCCGCCGGCCATGAACACGGCCCAGCCGAGGTGATCGCTATCTGCCGAGTAGATCACGGCCTTCTGCGGATATTTTTCGCGGTACTCACGCACAGCGCGATATACCTGTTCGAAGGATGATCGTTTTGGTTTCAGCAATCGTGCATGCTGACGGGGAGCGAGGTTTTGTCCTCCTGCGGGTGCGTACACGCTTCCATCGGCCTGGTAATGCCAGTAACGGATATCGATGATATCGATCACCGCAGCATGTTGCGGATCGGCAAGCAGGGAGTCCTGCACATCTTTCGTTACACTCAACGCGATCATCGGATGCTCACCTTTTTCCTTTTCCCACTCAGCGATCACACCTGTCCAGAATTTTACAAAATGTAAAGGACCGGTAAATTCTTCGCTGATGGTATGGATCACGCTACCGTTGCCGCGGAAGTTATCGAGGCATTGACGGATATAGGCAATATGCAAGGGGCGACGCACCGGATGTGTTTCATCATAAAATTGTTCCGCCATGAAGATGCGTTTATCGCCTGCATAAGGAACGGGTTCGGGGAAACCGGTATTGTTGATATTGTTGGCAGGTCGCCAGGGGAAGTCCGCGTAATGTGCGCCTGCTTCGATAATGTTGTGTTGAAAATAATTCTGGTGAACGAGAATCAGTCCTTTGCGATCGGCCAGATCGGCAAACCGGCGAAGGCGATTCCAGTACCATGTATTGTATTTCGTAAGATCGTACTTACTAAGACCGTCCCAGGCAGTGCCTAGCCCGCTGCGCGCGAACGGCAATTCATAAAAAGGTGCCCATACCTCTCCGTCCATCCTGCGGATACGTTCATGGTCGTCGCGGCGGCGCTCGTACCACAAGCCATAATTCTGTTCGATCGCCAGGATATTGCGGGACTGCATGGTGTCGGCAACGGCATCGAGGTCATCCGTTAATCCTGTGCCCGTGCGGCCCGGAACAAATCTTGTAATGGCCATTCCTGCTTTGGCCGCGCCATAAGGACGTGCGCTGCCATTCCACCAGGGAACGCTGAGGCGATTGCCGGCTACAACAGCATCCTGCCTTTGCAGCCAGCCATTTTTCACTTCCAATGCAGGCAGCACGTGATAGCGTGGTGGCGCCGGCACACCAATCTGATCAATTGTTTTAGCCCCGCGAACATCCGCGATGACCGGGTTAGAACTAATCACCGTGTAAATAAATTGCACCAATGTTTGCGCAGGATCTTTGGCCAATGAAGTAAGTTCTGCCGCGGTAGCAACAGAAGGACTGCTGCTGGCATCGGTCTGGATATTCATTACCTGCGGGCGTGAGTCGATCTTTTTGCCAAGGCGCTCGCGCAATTGCGCATAATACAAACTGCGCGGTTCGATGCTATTGTTCGATTCGCCCCAATAGCCGTCGCCTGCAAACTGGCTCCATGCACCGAACGACCAGTTCTGTGCTCCGGGTGGCTGATAACAATCGATCCTCGCGGCGCTGCAATTCCACAACACACTGTTCGCAGTACTCCATCCCGCTCCTTGTCCATCCTGCCCGCGATTGAGAAAAGAAATAGCATTACCATCGACGTTCACGATATCAAACAAAACCCCTGAGGCCCAACTGTCGATGCCGCCGCTGAAACCATAAGCATTCTTCGCTTCGCATTGCACAAAAGCATTCGGGCCCGGTGCACAAAACCCTGTTGCAAAATCATGTATGCCTTCTTCCGAAAAGCAGCGCTGGAAAAGTGTTTGCTGGCCTGCTGTAAAAAAAACATTACGGCGTTCACCCCCTATTTCGGAAACAGGTTTTTGAGCGATGCAATCTTCAACGGTAATGCGTGCAGCATTTTCATACACCGCCACAGCCGATCCCGCGAAATGATTGAACTGTACACGACGTACCCAGCAATCTTTTGCATCATCGATGGTGATGGCCATCCAGCGATGATCTTCGTCTTTTGCGTTCGCTTTATTGAAATCAGATTCGAGTGTCAACTCTTCCACGCCACAATTACTGATACGGCCTTTCCAGGTAAAAGGAACAATTTTCCCGCCACCGTAATTAATATCCAACGCTGTTGTCAACGGTGCATCGATGGTGAGTTGATTTCCTTTGATAGCCGTGATGGTGCGTGTCCAGCGGATGTCGCGTTGCCCGGGTTTCCATCCGAGTGAGGTAATGCCGCCACCGAAATGATCGGTTTTGAGTAACTGTATCCATGGCACAACGGAAGGGCGGATGATTTGCAACTCCTGCCCTTCTTTCAACCCTTTTGTATTTGCTACTTCGAAAGACGTGGCATTCACCGGCACATAATTCGTTTGTATGGAAATGGTATCGCCGCTGATGCGGTCATCTGTTCCATTTATTTCTATCAGCGTGGCGCGGCTGAGGCCCGTACCGCGAAGAATGGTTTTATCAATTCCGCTTCCGCGCAGTACCACACCGGATGTATGAAAACGAAGAGAGCCTTCCACCAGGTAGGTACCCGCCTGAAGTAACACAACACCGCGGAACCCTTTGGTATCGGAGTTTTGTTTGCTTACAAAATCAATCGCAGCCTGTATGCGTGCCGTTGCATCGCCTGCTGATGGCGGCACAATGACTTTGACCGGCAGGTCGGGAATAACCTCATCACCACCTTTATAACCACAATAAGAAAAATCGGGAATACGGTTGCCGAGTGAATCCGGCGTATAGATCAACTGACCATTTTTATACGCCAGCGGAGGCACCGGTTTTTCTTTTTTCTGTGCCTTGCTTTCCGACAACAGCAATACCGCCATCAGTATCGCAGTAGCGCAAAACCGGAAATAATTTTTCGTAAAAAAGATATGGTATGTCTGCATCTTCACCGGCTTTCCTGATTAAAGCGGAAAGGTAGAATTAATTCATAAAAACCAATTGCCACAGGCAGGAGTTAAACTTCCACCTGTGGCAACAGTTTGCTTAATTATTATTTGCTGCTGACAGCAGGCCGAACCTGTTGCACAGGTACTACACTGTTGAGATATTCTTCGATGTTGGTGTAGCCGGATTTGCTTTTGGAATATTGAGATGCATCATCCGGATTATTTGGATTCAAGCCATTTTTGCGTTCCCATTCGTCGGGAATACCGTCGTTGTCACTGTCTTTGTAAGGGGTGCCTTTGTATTCGGGATATCCGCCAACCTGGCTTACATCGGTAATGATACCAATTTTGTAAGAATCGATCGGTGCGCGACGATGTTTGAATTGTGAATCGGGCAACTGCACATTGGGTAATGCCGTGATCTTACCGGAACGCACTTCTTCGGCAATACGCGTGTCAACCGGATCTCTTTTAGGCAGGGTGGCGCCAGCATTTGCCAATACAAACTTACGCGCGTCTTCTGCTTTGAGAATGGTGAGCGGAGCCATGGGCAAAGGTTTATCCCATTTGATATCGTCTCTGTATTGACCGGCATCGGCACGGTCTTCTACCTGCACACCACCGTTCCAGTTGTCTTTGGTAATGGCAGGATAACCTTCCATGATATTACCGTTAACGTAAGCACGGCCGAATGTGAGGTATTTGAGTTTGCTGCGGCCCGACTCCGGTTTGAGGATGCGATGACCTACTGCATTTTTCGGCGTGGCAGGTCCGGGTTGAAAATAGTTGTTGATGATATTATACTGGGCGCGGTAGTCACCTCCATCGATAGAACGGTGTACCCAGTTGAACACCACATTGTTTACAAAATTGAAGATGCCATACCAGCCGATAGACGGATTACGTCCCGCGTTGTTGGCCCAGAGGTTGCGCATGAAGGTGCAGTTTTCGCCGCCGAGTGTGCTGCCGAATGCATGGTTCCAGGTATCGAGTGCTTCAGAGAAAATAGAATTCTGGATGGTGATGTTCACCGTTGGTAATTTGTCTTCTGCCGGTTTGCCGGTGCTGTCGTTATACATGTGACGATACATGCTCATGTTTTCGTCTAAACCCCAACTGGCCGATACGTGGTCGATCATGATATTGCCGATGGGATTACCTCCGATGGCGTCGTCACGACGGCCCACCCATGTTTCACCACGACGGAAACGCATGAACCGGACGATCACATCGTGAGTGTTGATCCAAACTGATTCGCCGGCCACACACACACCATCGCCGGGCGCTGTTTGTCCGGCAATCGTGATATAAGGAGCGCGGATGATCAATGGTGTTTTGAGACGTATGATACCGGCTACATTGAAGACCACCATGCGCGCACCACCTCGTTCACAAGCCCAGCGAAGACTGCCGGGGCCGTCGTCGTTCAGGTTGGTGACCACATATACTTTGCCGCCGCGTCCGCCGAAGGTGAACTTGCCACCGCCTTCCGCGCCGGGAAATGCGGGGATGTCTGCCTGCGGAAGATCATCGGGTTTGGAAGCCCAGGGAATATAAGGACGGCCATTGCGCGCCTGCTCCCGGATGATGGGATAAGCGATGGCCCAGGCCTTTTCAGAATGCTCTTCCGCCGCCCGCATCAGCGAGTCGGACGCCTTCTTTACTTCCGGCGTGATAGTCGGATACTGGCCTGCCGCGGGAATGGTAAACCCCAAACTAACTGCAACAGCAAAAAAAATGTTCCGGTTACGATTCATGAGTGATAACGATTAATTGAATGACAAATACTTTCAGGATCGCAGTTTAAGGTTTTGTTAATACATGTATGATGTAAAAAAGCAAAAGGAGTTTTTGAGGCTCCTTTTACCATATCGGTTTATTGTAATGGATCGAATGTGCCACCGGTCCATCCGTTTGTGTTTTTGATCAACGGACTTCGTGTAAGGTGCGTATTCGGGATACCATAGAAATAATATTTATCCAGATAGTTGATCGGCTGCGCATCGAGGTCTTTAACCGTTGCTGTAAAGAACTGCGTGTAGCTTGGTCCATCTACATTGATGGTGTCGCGTACACGTACGGTAGTTGAGCCGGCAATGAAGTTATTCAGGATCGTTGCCGTGTAGGGCGCTTTCACTGCTATCTCCAGACGCTGACGTTTTGTTCCGTTCAACACCGTGCTCCACATTTTTGTACGGCGAAGATCGTCATAACGTTTGTTTTCAAAAGCGAGTTCGATGCGACGCTCATTCATAATTGCCTTGAACATCTCGTCTGTTGTCATAGACGCTTTTAAACCATAAAGGTTGTCTGAGCCGGCAGTAATTCCCGCACGCTGGCGGATTTTTTTCAGCATGTCATACGCTTCAGCCTGGCGGTTGGTTGCGTTGGCACATTCAGCCAGGTTGAGCATTACTTCAGCCAGACGAATCTCCACCCAGTCGGTAGTACCGAGTGCTGCGTTAACAGCGAGCGTATTCAGGTTAATTCCTTTGCGGCTGTAGAAACCGGTTGTGGTAACAGTGGCTTCAGGGTTGGGTGTGCCAATGTATGTCCACTGCTTACGCGTAGGCTGTGCGCTCAATCCCCATACTACACCGTTGTAAGCAACCGTAGCAGCAAAACGCGGATCGCGGTCTTTCCAATAATAAGTGGCATCATAACCGGAACCTGCTTCATCGATCGCTTTACCATTTTTCATGGGGAAAGCTTTTACCAGGTCCCAGGTTGGCTGATACTGGCCGCCTGCACCTTCAGAACGGGGACGGGCTGAGTTTTCGTATGAATTTGACCAGCCATCGGTACCATTATAAGAACGGACCATGATCACTTCTTTATTGCCAGAGCTTTCGTCCGTCAATACGTTAGCAAATGTGCCAAACAATGCGTGACCATCGAGTATAAGTGAATCATAGGCCGCCTTGTTAGCTTTGTAAGCTTCTTCCCAGCGGGCCTGGATGTTGGTCGGGTTGAACTGTGCGCTTGCCCATGTGAGCAATACGCGGCCTTTCATGGCCATCGCCGCGCCGCGCGTTATACGTCCGCGGTTGCCCGTGGTTTGCGACGCGATTGTTGTCTTGGCACAACCAGCCGCAGCCATATTAAGGTCTCTTACGAGTGAATCGATACACTCAGATGTTTTGTTACGCGGTACATTGATCACGTTCTCATCCCATTCCTGTGCAGTCGTAACGTAAGGCACACCGCCGTACAACTTCACCATGTTGAAATAGTTCCATGCACGCAGGAAGTAAGCTTCTGCTTTCAGACGTGTACGGATATCCTCCGAAAGGGTTCCCTTATCGATTTCCTGGATCAGGATATTGCATCTGCGGATGTTGGCGTAAGTGCTGGTATTCGCCGTAGGGCTGTTACCAAAATCTGTAACGGCATTGTCGGCAAGGTTGCCAAGCAGCATACCGGTTGTACGTGTGGTATTCGATTCATCACTCACGTCGTGTAAGGCGTAAGGAAGCAGTGCAGTACCATTGTTGGCCGGAAAGCCGGGCATGATCACTGCATAACAGCGGTTGAGGTACAAGGTAGCGGTTGACTCATTGCTCCAGGTTTCATCACCCAGACCGGTCAGGTCGCGTTTGTCAAGTATTTTCTTCGTGCAACCGGTAAGTGTGGTTGCAGCGAGGAGAGAATATATAATTGCTTTTTTCATGGTAGTAATCGTTTGTCAGATTATAAAGAAATGTTGGCACCAAATGTCACAGTACGCAGTGTAGGATAATCGATCGCTATGTTAGCGTTCACATCCTTATACGGCTGGGGATTGATGATCGCACCCAGGTTGGTTGCCACCACGAAAAGGCGCATTTCAGGAATTTTATAACGCGTTTTCAATGCAGCAGGCAGTGAGTAAGAAAGCTGTGCATTGTTGATGCGCCATGTTGTTGCATCCGTGAGCCAGAATGTAGAGATATCGCCGATCAGCGGACTGTTGATCACGGGATATTTCGCATTGGGGTTTTCAGGAGACCAGGAATCTTTCCAGATAGAAAGGCCGTTCTGGCTTTCTGTCGGAGCACGGCGGGCAGAGTTATCATAAGAACGTTTGCCACCGATACCCAGGCTGCTGTTCACACTCAGACGCAGTCCTTTCCAGGAAAAACCGAGGTTGAGACCGATGCCGAAAATGTTGCCGGAACGTTCGGCAATACGTGTACGGTCAGCATCTGTAATCACACCATCGCCGTTCAGGTCCTGGTAGTTCATGAAGCCAACCTGTGGCACTTGTCCGTCGATTCTCCAGTTGGGATATTTTGCCAGCAGTGCATCCACATCCGCTTGTGTACGCAGAATGCCTGTTGCAATGTAACCTTCGATACCACGATCGGTACGTACACCGATCGGATTTTTATAACCTGTATCAGAGTTTACATTGTAGTAGCGACGGAGCACTTTGTTATCCGTCCAGCCAAGGTTCACCTGAACGTTGAAGCCGAAGTCTTTTGAAATTTTTCCATTATAGCCCAGTGCACCTTCCACACCCCATGACTTCATACGGGAATAGTTCCGGTCGGCAATGGTAGCACCGAATGTTGAAGGCACGGTAGAGGTCGGCGTTTCAAGCATGTCGGTATTGTAACGGCGGTATACATCGATCGACGCATTGAATTTTCCTTTCAGGAAACTACCATCGATACCGAAGTTGGTATAGAGCGCTTTTTCCCAGGTAATGTCGGGGTTAGGGATCGCGTTCGGGTTCAGACCGTTGGTCATGGTATTGCCAAACAGCATACCCGTTGTTTGTGTATAACGCTCAAGGTACTGGTAGTTTCTAACCGCATCGCTGCCGGTGAGACCAACCTGCATACGCAGTTTCAGGTCGTCCACGAACGTGATATTGCGGAAGAAATTTTCCTGTGAAATTTTCCAGCCCACAGCTACTGAAGGGAAATAACCCCAGCGTGAACCCGGAGGGAAGTTGGGAGAAGCATCCGCACGGAAAGAACCTTCGAGCAGATAGCGATCCATGAATGCATAGTTCAAACGTCCCAGGTAGCTGGCGCGGCCAATCTCTGAACGGGAGCTCGCATGATCGTAGAATGTACGGTCCTGTGTAAAGCCCCACAATTCGTCCACACCGGGAATCACCTGTCCTTCTACGCTGGAGAAGAAGCCGTCCGCAGAAGATTCACTTTGTTCTGCGAGCAGCAACACATCGATATCATGTTTACCAAAAGTACGCTGGTAGTTGATGGCCTGGTTGAATTGATAGCTCTTGGAGTTATCGTTGCTGATGCGGAGGGAATTACCGTTCTTGATCGAACGGACGGAGTTGGTTGCCGTAGGTGTATTGGTATAAATGATACGCTGTTTGCCGGGAGATGAAGGGTAAGTAGACGTACCGGTACGTTCGAAATCGTACAGGCTATACGAAACATAATATTCTTTGCCGACTGACGTACGGGAGTTTTGTCCGTAAGACACACGGAGAGAAAGTCCTTCGATGAACGGCACCTTATAGTTCATGCTCGCGGTAATGTTGTTACCTCTTGAGTTAGTGCGTGCGTAGGAATTAGTATTTTGTAATTCTTTCGGATGCCATTGAGGAGCGGTGGTATACACCGGTTTGCCATCCACATACATCGGTACCCATTTGGGGATCAGCAGCAGTGCTGCCATCGTTGCATTCATCTGATCGGTCTGGTCGGAGCTCTGACCGGCGAAGCTGGTGATACCTTTAGGAGTCGGGCGGTCCATGATCGAGTTGTCGTTACTGAAAGAGATATCAGCCGTCAGCTCATTGGTGATCTTGGCGGTTGCACCTATACGGAATCCATATTTATTGGCGTAGAGATCCTGCAGGTTACCGGTTTCTTTGAGATAGTTAGCACCACCAAAGAAAGTGATCTTATCGGAACCACCACTGATGTTAACCGTGTGACGCTGTATGCTGGAAGCCTCCCATGTATCGTCAAACCAGCTATTTTTCAAACCTTTTGCATAATCCAGTTCAGACTGGTCATACACGAAAGTATTCCAGGTAGGATTAGCGCGGTACTTGTTGTTGAGCAGGCTTACGTGCTCGTAGGCTGTAAGTGTTTGAGGTACATTTACCGCATCTGAAACACCATAAGAGCCCGAGTAGCTCACACGCGGGCGGCCGGGTTTCCCTTTTTTGGTCGTAACGAGGATTACACCATTGGCTCCACGCGCACCATAAACGGAAGCAGCGGCATCTTTCAGAAAGGAAATATTGTCCACCATTGTGGCATCGAGGTTATCGAAGAATTCTTTACCCTCGGGGTTGTTGTAAGCAATTCCATCGATCACATAAAGCGGTTCCACACTACCCGAGTTGCCGAATGTCGTTGGGTTACGGATGCGCAGGTTGGTGGTGGCACCGGGTTTGCCGGATGTTTGGTTAACACTTACACCGGGCACTTTATTCACGAGACCCGTTGAAAGGTTGGTAAAAGGTATGTCTTCAATTTCTTTCGGATTCATGGAACCTACGGAGCCAAGTACGTTTGCACGTTTCTTGGTACCATAACCCACCACAATCACATCGTCCATCTGGCTCTCAGTCGAGTTCATGGCGATGCTCAGGGAGCCGGAGCCGGCTTTGGTTTCGTAGATAGAATAACCAACGTGTGAAAACGAAAGAATAGATTCTTCGGAAGGTACATTGATCGTAAAAAGGCCCGAGCTATCGGTCCGGGTGGTTTGAGTTCCGTTCTTCACACGGACACTCACATTTCCCATCGGGTTGCCGGTTTTCAGGTCCGTTACGCGGCCGGTAACAGACTTATCCTGGGCGAATGCAAGCAGTGAGCAGCCCAGGAGCATGAAAAGCAGCAGTAACTTAGATGGTCGCAGACAATTCATATGGCTTAGTTTTAGTTGAACGTTAGGCAAATACAAAATATAGCAGTTGTAAAATTCTCTCTAGCCTTTGGGAGCTTTGGTAGCCTCCCGTTCTTTGATCCTTTTCTGCCACTCCTCTCCTTCCTTCTTCATATCATAACCGGCAGCAGATAAATAATTGTTGATTTTCCCTTTGTACTTTCCAAACACTTTATGCTTGTTGTCAGAAGTGCCTTCGTCCATGGCCAGTTCACGCGCTTCCACGAGGTAAGCGTATATCTGTTCTTTCTGTTGTTTGGTAAGATTAGGTAACATATCCTGGTAAGCTGTCCAGGTAAGCGGCAAAACGCCATAGGTCATGCCATCCTTCACTTTTTCCACTTGTGCAGCGTTGAGATCGGCACTCAGCAGCTTAATAAATGATGTATGCAGCTGACGCAAAGAAGCATTTTTATTTTCCTCTTCTTTTTTTACGGCCGTTGCCAGCTCTTCTTTGGAAAGATTTTGTTGTTTCAGCGCGATCACTGCAGCTTTGCTGCCATCGTGTACCTTATTTAAAGCAATGTATTGATCCGCAATCTTATTTACTACGCGATAATAAGCAGCAGAATCTTTGATGGAAAGGGTTTGTACAATTTTGGCCGAGCGTTCGGTGACTACTTTTCTGTAAGCAACGGTATCGGCCTGCTGAGCATTTGCTATTCCCGTAATTGCCAATAATAAAAAAGTAGACAAGACGGAGGTCCTCCGTACAAGAAGCATCATGGCAATCCGGAACAATTTCATGCAAATCCTTTTAATCGTTAGGGCGAATGATTGTCAAAACGACAATTTATATTCATCAGCCGGAATTAAAGGTACACGTGGCCCCAAGCGGCAACAATGTAAGGTTTTGCTATAATGATGGAAGATTTTACTATGTGGATAACGAAGTTTTACCAGACCGGCTCCCGTTTTTGCGCTATTTTATTGCTTTTCAGCAGCAGCCTGGCAGGCGGCAGTCCTGGTACCCGGGCCTCCACTTCTATGATACCGGTTTTCTCCGTACTGCCCACCATCGCCAGTGCCAGCCCTTTCCAGGTCTTGCGGACCGGCGATTTTAACGAAACCGTATCGGCCTGGTAACCATTATCGGTTCCAGCAATAAACCCCGGTCCTTTTACCGTAAACGTAATTTCTTTATCTGCGTCCGGAACCAGATTACCGTTTGCGTCGACGATGGATGCGCGGATAAAACTCAGATCGCGGCCATTGTTCTGCAGGCTATCGCGGTCGGCCAGCAATACCAGTTTAGCCGGAGCGCCTGCTGTATTGATCACTTTGCGCAATACTTCCTTGCCTCCTCTTTTCGATACGGCCACCAATTGCCCCGGTTCAAACGGTACGCGCCACATTACATGGAACGTTGTATCATCCGGTTTGGACTTTACGCCCAACGATTTCCCATTGACGAATAATTCTACCTCATCGGCCTGGCTGTAATAAGCCCACACATCAACGGTCTGCCCTTTTTGCCAGTTCCAATGCGGAAACAAATGCAATACCGGCCGGGTAGTCCATTCGCTCTGGTACATATAATACACATCCTTCGGAAAACCTGCGAGGTCGATGATGCCGTAATAAGAACTGCGTGCAGGCCAGGGATAAGGGATTGGCTCACCTAAAAAATCAAAGCCGCTCCATACAAACAAGCCAGACAGGTAAGGATGTTTTTTTATGATACCCCAGGTCTTTTCGTGGGTGCTTCCCCAATAGGCCGATACCTGGTCATAAGCCGACACGGTAAAATCAGGATTGCCTTTTTCTACCGTCTTTAAAGGCGAACGCGCAGGCCAGAACATGATCGTATCCGACCGTTGATCATAATGACCACGCGTAGCAAAAGCCGACATATTTTCCGCACCGATAAATATCTGTCCGGGGTAATGTTTTTGAAAATCTTCGTACACTTCGTGGTGATAATTCAATCCGATTACATCGAAGGCGCCGGATTTATACATGAAATTTTTCTCCGGGTTCCATTCACTTAATGCGGCCATCACCGGGCGTGTGGAATCGAGCTGTTTGACGATCGCCACCATTTCCCTGGAAAAACCAATGCCGCTACTGTCGAATTGTTCGCGGATCTCGTTGCCAATGCTCCACATGAAAACAGAGGGATGATTACGATCACGCAGCACCATGTCTGCCAGATCCCTTTTATACCATGCGGAAAAATCTTCGCTGTAGTCGTGCTTGTTTTTCTTTTTCTTCCACATGTCGAAGGATTCGTCCATCACAAGAAATCCCATTCTGTCACAAAGGTCGAGTAATTCGGGAGCGGGGGGATTGTGTGCCGTGCGGATGGCATTGCAGCCCATTTTTTTCAGGATTTGCAACTGGCGTTCCATGGCGCGTGTATTGACAGCGGCTCCGAGCGCGCCAAGATCATGGTGATTGCACACACCTTTTATTTTCACCCATTGCCCGTTCAGGAAAAATCCTTTGTCTTTGTCGAAGTGAAAATACCGCACACCAAGTGGCGATTCATATTCGTCTACCAGTTTTTGGTTTTCATATACACGTGTCACTATTTTATACAGGTAGGGATTTTCGATTGACCAAAGGATGGGATTGACCAGCGCCAACGTTTCGTGAAAGGCGCCGGGAATAGCCAGCAGCGGATGGGTTTTGGGTTTACCCTGCACAACAAGCTTTCCTTTTGCATTATAAATACTGCTCACCACCGAAACCATCGATCTTCTGTCATGCACAATATTCAACGAAGTAGCAATGTTGACCATCGCTTTGTTTGCTTTTACCTCGGTAGTAACAGCCACGCCCCATTGCTGAACGGCTACCGGCGATGTGACCACCAATCTTACATGACGATAAATACCCGACCCCGTGTACCAGCGCGAATTCGGTTGACGGCTGTTATCGACACGTACCGCGATCGTATTTGTTTTACCGGGATTGATATGGGATGTAAGGTCATAGCTGAATGAGCTATAGCCGTAAGGACGTTTACCGAGGTAATGGCCATTGATCCAGACTTCGCTGTTGCAATAAACACCATCGAATTCCACCGATACCTTTTTTTTATCCCATGCTGCCGGAATCAAAAAGTCTTTTCTGTACCAGCCCGTGCCCGTGGGCAATGCGCCGCCTTGCGTGGTCGCCGTATTAGTTTGGCTAAATTCTCCTTCTATACTCCAATCGTGCGGCAAATCAAGCTTTCGCCATTTTGCATCGGCATAAATCCGTTGCGAAGCCAGGCTATCATCACCCAGCTTAAACTTCCATCCTTTGTCAAAATCCCTGATAATACGCACGGCAGATTGCGCACCTGATTTAAAAGGAAGCAATGCCATTGTTATCAAAGCCAGTAGTACGATTTTCTGCTTCATGCAACTCAATTATTGTAAGGTCACTTCATAAACATGTTCACCTGAACCTGTTTTGACCGGTGTTTTGTATTTGTTGTTCGCGGGCAATTCGATCGTAGCCGTTGTGTTCGGCGGAATGACCACTCTCATCCTGAACTGTTTTCCGTTACGCTCCCAATTAACGGATACCAGGCCATAGGGCGACTCGTAACGCGCGGATGCATTGGTGATGTCGCCGGTTACCTGCGGTGCAATGCGGATCTGCTTAAAGGCCACACTTCCTTTTTCCGTTTTCAAACCACATAGCCCGGCATAAAACCATTCCATCAAATGTCCCAACATGAAATGATTATTGGACACAACGGGCAGTGCCGACCATGATTCGGTGAGTGCCGTAGCGCCTTTCGCCAACTGATAACCATAACCGGGAACGTCGGTCCGGCTATTCATTTTCACGATCACATCTGAATAGCCACCTTCTTCCAATGCTTTCAATACATAACGGTAACCGATATCACCGGCCGTTAACGCATAGTTACGGGTACGTATATCATTTACGAGATTATTCAACACTTCTTTACGGTACGCCGGTTCCACCAGGTCCATGTAAAGCGCCATCGCATTCGAAGTCTGACTTCCCGTGCCGTACTGTTTTGTTTCCTTGTTGAAGAATTTATCGTTAAACGCTTTTCTTACTTCCTGTGCATGCTTTTTATAACCCGCCGCATCACTGGTTTTGCCAAGCATCGCAGCGATCTCTCCGAGGATGCACAGATCGTAATAATAGATGGCCGTCGCGGTGATGCCCGGTGTTGTCAACTGACAAAAGCCCGGGCGCTCAGGACCGAGATCGTACCAGTCGCTCAGGCCTTGCGAGAGAATATGATTATTGGCTTTGCCACGCAGATAAGTAATATAACGCTGCATCATCGGGTAAGCCTCCGCCACGATCTGTTTGTCACCATACCATTGATACAAGTACCAGGGCAGGATAATACCGGCACTTCCCCACTCCGGCGAATCGCGGAACGGATCGACGAATTGATGGAACTCGGGAGATATCTCCGGTATCAATCCCTCAGGGGTTTGCGAATTCATCATGTCGCGCACCACTTTACGACCCAATGCAGCAATATCATAGATATAGCGGACCGAACTTCCCACGAGGTGTGTTTGTTCCAGCCAGCCCAATTTTTCACGGTGCGGACAATCGGTGAACACACTCACCATATTGCTGTTAACCGCCCAGCGGATCAGTTCATGTGTCTGGTTAAACAAGACGCTTGATGATTGAAAAGCTCCGTTTTGCGGAGCGGCATTGCGGATGTGCAGGCCTTCGACATTTAATACTGTTGGCACCTGCGTATGACCGTTTCCTGCAATAGCTTCTACCTGTAAATAGCGGAAACCATAATAAGCAAAACGTGGTTGCCAGCTTTCTTCCCCTTCGCCCTTTAATACATAGGTATAATATACCGGACTGCCAGTCGACTTCTGGTTGGCCGAACCATCTTCATTGATCAGTTCCGCGGGTATCACCCTGATGGTATCGCCTTTTTGACCGCGGACACGGATGAATGGAATGCCGGATGCATTTTGTCCGAGATCGGCTACTTGTACACCGGGCCGGAGGGTTGTCGTTTTCACAGCAGTAAACCGTTGCATCACTTTCACAGCATGCGTCAATTGTGCATCCAATTCGGGCGGGCCCTCCGTGATTTTTACCGTTTGCCAATGATTATCGCTGAATCCTGTTTTATTCCAACCGTCCTGTTCAAGCGCCGCATCATAATCTTCTCCGGCATAGATGCTGGAAAAATAAACGGGTGAAGACGCCGTTTTCCATGATTGATCGGTTACGATATTCACGGTGCTTCCGTCTGCATATTCGATTACGACGTTGGCAATCATTTTAGGATAACCATAAGCACCGGTTAGTTTGCGGTAACGTTCACCCGGAATATAGTAAAAGCCATTGCCCAGCATAGCGCCCAACACATTCTCTCCTTGTTTCAATTGACTGGTTATATCAAACGGCACATACAGTGCATGTTTGCTGTATTGTGTCCATCCTGGATCAAGGAAATGATCGCCAGCTTTTGTACCATTAACAAAAAACTCAAACTGTCCAAGGCCGGTTACGAAAGCTGTAGCGCTTTTTATTTTCTTATTGATGATGAATGACTTTCTGAATAAAGGAAGTACGTCGCGTCTGGGTCCCCATTCTTTTTTCCCGCGGCCGTGCGCCAGGGGAACGATCACGGAAGAATCGGGCAATACTTCATAAGCGATCCATGACGCGCCTTTCCAATCCGCATTGGTCAATAATCCCATGCGCCAGCTTGCAACTGCGCTCCATGCGGAACTGCGGCCTTTATTATCCCATACCATTACCTTCCAGAAATATTTCGTGGCGGCTTTCAATTGTTTGCCTTTGTATCCCACCATGAGCGATTGATCTGAAGGAATTTTTCCAGAATCCCATATGGTTCCCTGGTTGCGTAACAGCGCGAGCGAATCATCGCTGACGAGGATGCGGTAAGCGGTCTGCATCACCTGCTGAGCAGATGACCTGATCTGCCAGCTTAGCCCGGGTTTTGCCGCTTCTATGCCAAGCGGTTCGGTTAAGTATTCGCATTGCAAGGCGGCCACTGACAATTGCTGGGCTGCCAATCTTTTCGTTGCAGAAAAGAAGCACAGGGAAAATACGAACAGACTGATTTTATACTTCATCATTGTATTTCAATTCCAGAAACAGCTATGCCCGCTGCACCGGATGTATGAAAGATCACTTTATAACTTCCCGCATTGATCTGCGTACCCGTATCAAATGTAAACTGGTTCCATTTGCCGGGACGTGTAAAATCAAGCTCCACTTCCTTGTCTACCAGCAACGTGTTGCCGGCATCTCTAATCTCTATACGTCCCCTGATATCTTTTTCCTGTGGTGAATAGTATTTAAATGTTAATGCATATACATCGGCAACGCCGGTTTCAATGGTCCACGCTATTTTCACCGGATCGTTAACTTTTATGACAGCGCAGTTGCGACCGCCGAAGGATTCCATTGCGACGCCTGTGGAAAGAGTCGCTTTTTCTGCGCGATAAGGTATTGTTTTCTTCAGATCGAAAGCCGGCTGCATGGTCGATACCGGCACAAGGATTACCGGACCGGTAACGTTGCTCAGTTTGAGCATGCGCGTAGCTCCCAACCTGTGCCGGTATAAGGTGTACGACTTACCGCCGTTTTCATCCGTTTCAAGATATGTCTGCGTATTTTCAAATTCTTTCCACTCGTCCGTTACCATCTTTAACGTATCGATAGCCACGTACACGTCGGTTGGTTTTGTTACGGAAAAATGATAGCTCTGCGGATCAGGCGATACCGGTTTTATCCATTGTGCACCGAAAACAGCCGGAGGCAATGCGTTGAATGAAATGGACGTATTGGCGAAAACCTGTTGGCCGATATCCAACCAGTGCTCTGTGCTCACATTGGAAGGTGAATGTATAGTGGCCAAAGAAAGTTCTCTTGCCTTCAGTTTAGGCGGTTTCTTTGTCGCTATAGCAATAGCGGATATTACGGCCTGTCCTGCCGTCAACCGCGGAAAACTGATGATCAATTCTGAATTGGCTGATTGCGCGGTAATGATCTTCTTCAGTACTTTATTACTGCCCGCTTCTTTGTAGATATCAAGATCTTTCAACACGACTTTGCCGTTCACCGCCACATCAAACACGCGCATACCTTTTGCATCTGTACCACCGCCAATACCCAGCCAGGGTTCGGTGAAATAAAGTTCAATACTGTACTCTCCAGCGGGGGCCGGAAAATGATAGGTCAATTCGTCTCTTCCATAACGGAAGGTGCTGAACAGCTCAGGATCTTTTGTCCCCTTCAGTGGCACAAATGTTCTCCGCTGACTGGCAAAAAAATCAGGCAGACCAGGAAACTGCTTCGTCCATGATTGCGATCCCCATATGCCTTTGCCTTCCCAGACCTGGTCAGCCATCCAGCGTTGGCCCAGTTTGTCCATATATGCCGGACCACCGGCGTTCACCCGATACCAGTAATGATATCCTTTCTGCGGTGTGGTGATGTCCGGTTGTTTTTCATAAAAATTTTTCAATCCAGGTGCCTGGGGAAGATGATTTAATACAATCGTGTCTCTCGCAACAGGCCGGCCATCTCGATAGCCTACCGCATACAGTACATTGTATTGAATGTTCACATCGTCCCAGGTAAAATGAGTGCCAATGCCATTACGTTTACGACGTCCTAATGAAGCATTATCAAGATCATTGAAAAGTTCTACCTCGGTACAATTGGAATAAACAGTAATGCCATTTTTTATGCCTGGTTTTGTCCATCTGCCGGGCCATGTATGCGACACGATATACACCATCGGTTGTGTAACCGGATCGGCATAGTTGCTGCGATACATATAGTAAACGTCCAGGGGTTCTTCCCACGGTGTCAACAATCCTTTATAGTTCACCGGGCCGATGCGGTCAAGTTCCCGCCAGCCTTCGCCGCCCTGCACGCGGCCAGGGTTGTCATGTGAAGTAAGGAGCCAGAAGAAATGACCGGCGAGACTGTCTTTCGCAGATTCCGCCAGTCGGACTTTCCCTTCCATCAATTGCGTCATACGGTCTTCACTCAGCGGACCGTTTTGTACAAAAGGACCCTCCGTATGCAGATCAATTGTTCTCCACGCGCCGTATTCGCCCACCAATACCTGTCGTTTGAGATCGTTGGCATAAGTAGCCGGATCACCACCATAAGTACCGGTCCAGTTTTGAGGCACATCCCAGTCGGTGCCGCTACCACCATTGCAGGTAGTTACCAGCCTTTGCACAGAAGCGGTGGGATCGAGGGAACGAATGAGTTCGGTACATTCACGTGCAAAGTCTTCAGGCAATTTGCTCTCGTTCTGTAAACCCCACAGAATAACCGCGGGGTCGTTCCTTCTTTCAATCACCCATTCTTTCAACAAAGTTTTAAAATTCTCGCGGAAGGCGGGAGAGTCAAACCAAACGTGCGCGGACAATTGCGTCCACCAGAGCACTCCCATGCGGTTGCACCACTGACCATAGCGCAGGTTATGCGGCTGGTGTCCGTCGCGGAAGGCATTGAAGCCGGCACTTTGCAACCAGCGCATGCGGGCTTCTACCTGCAGATCGCTGAACGCATGGCTTTGCCCGATGATGTGTTCGTACTCCGCCACACCATTGATGAACAACGGCTGGTCATTTATAAAAAACCGGTGACTGCTGCTGTCCCATTTTATTTTACGGAAGCCATAATCGGTCTCTATTTTATCGAGTACGCCTTTTCCATCGCGGAGTTCGGAAATAATTTTATATAAATAAGGATCGGCCGGCGACCACAGGCTAGGCGCAGTTACCGTAACGGGCTGCTGATCTACCTCGATCGAATCCAGCGGTTTTACTGAATGTTGGGAAGAGATCGTTGTAATGATTTTTCCTTCCTGGTTGACGAGACGCGTAACGAGTGTGACCTTTCTGTTGGTTGCCGCTTTGTTTTTAAACGAAGTACGTACCCGCAAAACAGCCTTTTCTTTATTCACTTCCTCACCGCTCCAGGCATGAATACCAAACGGAGCAAAGGAAATATCGGATGTAATGACCAGGTGAACCGGACGGAAAATACCCATGGGCTGAGACCCTTCGGAAAAGCCCCGCTCTTCCGAACAACCACCACAAACCCAGGGCAGATCACGGATATTGGCAGGATGCCCGGTATATACGGTCAGTATATTTTCCTGGTTATCCTTTTTAACCACCTCCGTAATATCGATAGTAAAACTCGTGCGCCCGCCCGCATGATAACCGATTTGTTTGCCGTTGAGATAAACCGTTGCATAAGACCCGGCGCCTTCAAAAAACAACAAGGCTCTTTTGTTCTTCAGCGATTGGCCAATCCGAAGCGACCGGCGGTACCAGGCTTCACCATGCCGGTTGCCATGCAGCAATCGCCGGTAACCTTCGTAAGCATCCCAGTTATGGGGCACCGAAACTTTTTTCCAATTCTTTGTTTCAATAGAGGCTGCCGCGTATTGTGAAGCGGGAAGCGTGTGCATGTCGCCCGCAATCGTCAACCAGTTATCGTCCAGGCGCGTGGAGACGCGTTGTGCTTCTGTAGCAGCACAGCACAAACAAATAAATAAAAAGCAAAACCAGGTCTTCATTAATTTGTCCTCTTCAGATTACTGTCAAAAATATAAATACCTTCCTTGGTAGTGGGCAATTCTTTTACCTGTCCTTTATAACGCAAACGAAGTGTATCTCCTGCGGTTGATACAATCTTCACCTGAACCAGCGCACCATTTTTCCAATCAATATCTACAACAAATCCGCCGCGTGCACAAAGTCCGCGGATGGTGCCTTCCTGCAATTCAGCCGGTAGCGCGGGAAGAATGTCGATGTATTTTGTATGACTCTGGAGCAACATTTCCGCGATCCCTGCCGCGCCACCGAAATTACCATCGATCTGGAAAGGCGGATGGGCATCGAAAAGATTAGTGTAACTGCCTGCACCATTTCCGGCAGGACTCAATAGCATTTTTACCAATTTGAAAGAATGATTGCCGTCGAGAAAACGCGCCCAGAGATTGATCTTCCAGCCGAGACTCCAACCGGTGGCTTCATCACCACGGAAAAGTAACGATTGCTGCGCTGCCTTCCATAAAGCGGGCTGCTCGTCTGCATTGATCTCCGATCCCGGATACACCGCCCACAGATGAGATATGTGGCGGTGTTTATCATTTTTATCGTCTTTGTCTTCCAGCCATTCCTGCAATTGTCCGAAACGACCGATCTGATCCGGCGCAATCTGCGCCAGTTGCGTTTTCAAACTATCGCGGAAGACAACATCTTTACTCAATATTTCGGAAGCACTGATCACCTGCCGGAAAAGATTGCGGATGAGCTGGTGATCCATGGCAGGACCGGCAACCAGTCCACCGTGTTCGGGAGAATTAGAAGGAGTACTGATCAGCCAGCCCGTCTTAGGATCGCGGACAAGGAAATGCTGAAAGAAAAGCGCAGCTTCTTTCATGAGCGGATAGGCTTTCTCCGAAAGAAAATTTATGTCTTTTGTATAACGATAATGTTCCCATAAATGATCGCACAACCAGGCGCCACCCGTTACCCAAATGCCATGATTGGCGGCATTGATCGGAGCCGTACCACGCCAGAGATCCGTATTGTGATGCAAGACCCATCCAGGCATATTGTAGTGAACGCTGGCAGTATGCCTGCCGGTCTCCGCCAGATCCTTTATCATGTTGAATAACGGCTCATGCAACGGAGAAAGATTCAGTAATTCCGCCGGCCAGTAATTCATTTCGAGGTTGATATTAGTCGTGTACTTACTTCCCCACGGTGGCTGCAACAGGTCATTCCAGATGCCTTGCAGATTTGCCGGGCGCGTACCCGGTCTTGAAGAAGCAATGAGCAGGTAACGGCCGTACTGCATGTACAACGCCGCAAAGGAAGGATCGGGCGCTTTTGCAAAATTTGCCAGCCGCTCATCAGTTGGGATATGATCATTGAGGGATTTACCAAACGCTACAAAGAAGCGATCATAGTAAGCACGATACTCCGCGAGATGCGCCGCCTCTACCTGGTCAAACGAACGCCTGCCATGTTGCTGCATGACAGCGCCGGATAGCTTAGCAGGATCCGCCGATACATCTTTATAATTGCGATAGTTGGTGGCGGCTGTGAGATAAATAACGACCTCGTCGGCTTTTTCAATAACAACACGTTTGTCTCTTACCGACAATTTCCCATTGCGGATTTTTACCTGCAGATCGGCCTGACCTTTCAATGCGCCGTTACGGACCTGCACTTTTAATGTCATGGAACCATCCGGGCGGGTACGCACTTCAGCAATTTTATGCGGACTGGCTAACGCGATCTGCACACTGACCGACTGTGCGCGATCTGCATCCAGTTTTATTGCCAGCAATTGATCCGGCTGGCTCACCATGTATTCACGGCGGAAGGTGGTATCACCGGATTTATAGGTTGTATAAGAAATGGCCTTGCTGATATCGAGGCTGCGCCGGTAACCGGTTACCGTCTTTTCATTGTGAAAAAAATGCAGCCACAGATCACCGAAAGGCTGATAATCTGCCTGGTAACGTGGCGCGGGCGGAGGATTATCATCCTGGATAAAATATTTCCAGTTACCGTTTAAGACCAGGCGATCGTTGCCATTGTTGCTCGCAGGATAGATGCCGATCTTTTTTGTCGTGTCTTTATAACCGGCAACGCCTCCCTTGTCAAAATAATTAAGCACCAACACGGCGATTGTATTATTTCCTTTCTTCAGAAGCCCCGCAGGTATGTTGTATTTGTATTGGTCGTTACGTGTTACCGGCTGACCATTGATATATACATAGTCGTCGCCACGCACACGGTTGAGATCAAGTGTTGTTTCCTGCTCCAGCCATTGATCCGGAACGGAAAAACGGGTACGCACCCATACGGCACCGTCTAATCCTTCGAAACCTGCACTCTCCCATCCTTCATAGGATGGTACCGGCATGGTCTTCCATTTTGCATCATCATAATCAGACAAAGCCGGGTTGCCTTTCAGTCCCTGGCGTGACAATATTTTCTTTTTCCATTCCGCCGTTTTGCCTTCAGTGGATTTACTGCCCATGAAATGCAGTTCTGCCAATGCCTCCGCCTCTTTTTGTTTTCCCTGCGCGATCAACTGACGAATAGTATCCAGATATCGTGCAGCACCCGGACGCGTGTAGTCACGGGGTTCACCGGTCCATAATGTTTCTTCGTTAAATTGAATGCGGTCTTCTTTTACGCCGCCGAAGACCATGGCACCGATGCGGCCATTACCCAGCGGCAGTGCGTCGGTCCAGCGCACAGCCGGTTGTTTATACCAAAGCGACAGGTTATCCTGTGCATTCGTTAGCTGCGACAGCAGGATCAGCAGTATACATATATTCCACCGGCGAAGCATACGCAATCAATTAACGGATGAAGAAATAGTAACGGCTTTTGCAGGCACATCTCCATTGATCTGAATACCGGGTGCTGCCTGCGGCAAAATATTATTATGGAAAATAATCTGCGTTGTTTTTGCTCCTTTTACTTCGGCAAAACGTGTCGTCCCCTGTTGCGGCCAACTGTTGCGGATCACCGCCTGCTTCACTTCATTCAACCGGATCAGCGGCAGGCTGTCACGCACCTGTACCGAACTCAATCCATCTATATCGATGCGCTCGGTTTCGCTTACATCGATGGCGGCTCCGCGCGTTGTGGCAATACGTACATTTTTCAACTCGATATCTTTTGCCTTGCGGATGATGATACCGGCTTCTGCTTCAAAATACGCATCCTGGATGCTGAATTCCTGCACCGGCATTTCGTCCAGCCCGTTGATAAAGATAGCTTCCTTTGTATACGCCGTGATATTGCTCAACCGGATGTTGCGGAATTTTGGCGTACGTTCGGAAACAGGTTCGGGCGTCGTTTTGGAATACGCCATATCCAGCACGATTGCCTGTTCCCGGATATTTTTCATAATGATGTTATCGACACGGATATCTTCCACTACGCCGCCCCGGCCGCGGGTGGTTTTGATACGGATACCGCGATCCGTGCCATCAAATACGCAATTGCTGATCACAATATTTTTAACGCCGCCGCTCATCTCGCTGCCGATCACCACGCCGCCATGTCCTGAAAGCATGGTACAGTTGGTGATGGTATAATTCTGTGCAGGCGCGGCTTTTGTTCTGCCGGGAATATCTTTTCCGGATTTAATAGTGATGCAATCATCGCCCACGCTGATATGACAATCGGAAATATGTACATATTTGCAAGACTCCGGATTAATACCGTCCGTATTGGGTGAAGGCGGATTGTTGATCGTTACGCCTTTCACCGTTACATTTTCACAGAACTGTGGATTGACGGTCCAGAAGGGTGAATTGCGGATGCTGATCCCTTCGATCAATACATTTTTACAAAACATTGGTTGTATGAAAGGCGGCCGTAAAAAACCGCGCTTCATTTGTTTGGGATCATCCGGCAGCAGGATATTTTTATTCAAACTATCGAACATGATCTGCCAGCGTGAACGGGGCTGGTCATTTTTATATCCTTCTACAAAATCCCACCATTTCTTTCCGTGTCCATCGATCAGGCCGCGTCCGGTGATGGTAATGTTCTCTGCTTTGTAAGCGTAGAAGAGCGGAGAAAAGCTGGTAACGTCTACCCCTTCATACCGCGTCTCTACCATTGGCAGGTAATCGTCGAAGTTATCGCTGAAATGTAATTCGGCGCCCGCATCGATGTGGATAGTGATATTGCTTTTCAGGTGTATGGGACCGGTGAGATATTTCCCTGCGGGAAAATAAACCGTACCGCCGCCTGCTTTGGAGGCAGCGGCAATGGCTTTGGCGATGGCGGCGGTTGCTTTCGCCGAGCTGTCGCGCTTCGCTCCGAATTTCGTTACATCGTACCAACCCTGCGCATGCAGGATTGTCGCGGATATCAGCAGTACTGCAACAAAGAATATTCTTTTCATTTGAGTAATAAGTAGTAAGTATTAAGTTATCAACAACTAACATATGCACAAGACCTGATTTGCACGCAAAGTCGCGAAGGAACTAAGGCGCAGAGGCTAGTAACCTTTTTGAATTTTGACTTTTGACTTTTGAATTACTCAAAAAGCCAGTCAATCTCGCGGCTGCTGCCATTTTCCGTAAGCCCTGCATCAAACACCGGCACTTCACTTGATCCTTCGGCAAAACCAACGATCATGCAAACACCTTTCGCCAGTTTCAATGTGTGCGTACCCGCCGGAAAACTATACGTGTGAATGTTCACCGGGGGCTGTCCTTTTACCACCAATGCATTGGCTATTCTGATATCCGCCTGCCCGTAGTCATTAGCGCTCGCGTTGGTTTCCAGTTCGGGGGCTTTCAGGTACACCGACGGTCCGCTGAAGGCTGCCTGTCGTTTTTTGAAATAACCGACCAGTACTTTCACCGGTTTATCGGTCGTAAAAGTGAGTTGTGTTCCCTGTTCGATCTGCTTCTGCCAATTGAGTTGTACACCTTCCATACGCGCCAGCTCGGGCGTAAACTTACCCGTAGGCGCAACTGTATCGCTGAACGCTGATTGACCCGCAGCAAGTTTGAATCTCTTCAGCCCTGCATCGGCCAGCTTCACCGTAGCGGGACGGACTTCCACTATCTTGACTCCTGTTGCAGGTTTGTTTTTTAATGAATCAACAGCATGCCGGAAATGCGTGAGTTCCGCTTCAAACGGTACCAACACTTCCGTCCATGTTTTCATCTTGCCGTCGGTTCCGCGGATGGGAATTTTTCGTTGTTGCGTTTGCATACTATTGGCGTACAGGTAAGAGCCGCTGGTCAGTTTTGCCAGCTCGCGATAGTATTCAACACTTTTCTCCAATAGGGGCAATGCTCTTTCCAGGTCCCTTACATCGTTGGAATATTTGTAACGCAATACCGACAATGCTGCTTCTGCTTTGTAAGCAAAATGAAAAGCCAATGCCTGGTAGCAGTACATATCGTTCTTCAGCCGCTCAAATTCTTCCTTATTTTGGGTGATGCCCGCAGCGGCAGCTTCTGCGGCGGACACGGCTTTGCGCGCATGTTCTTTTACTTCGGTAATGATCTGCACGGGCGTTTCACCAATATGTTTTTCTTTTTTCCATTCCTTTTCCGCATATTGAATCAGCATTTCTCCTTCCGGGCTTTCACTGTCATACAACAAAGTAAACAGTCCGTAACGGAAAGGATTGATCAGTTGCGTCATGAGCATGCCCAATGTCAATGTTTGCCTGTTGCCATCGGTAATGCCAAAGCGGCGCAGCAGTTTGGGCGCGATCTCTCCTGATTGTTCGTATGCTTCGAGAATTTGTTGTCCGTTTGCGGGTGCGCACCCGTAACGGGCAGCCAGCAAACCACTCCAATAATTAATTTCTTCTTTGCGGTCACGGCGGGCATGCCAGGCATAACGGCTCCATGCGCGGTACCAGATCCAGTCGCGCTCGATCTGCAAGAGGCGTTTGCCGCCTTTTACACTATCAGCGGAATAAGGCCAGTCCCAGTATGATGCCTGCGGATAAAGGTGAAGGCCATTGCCGCCCATGCTGTCATGCATGCCGATGACAGATCGCTGAATGAAATCTGCGGAGCCGTAACGGAATGGTTCGAGGTTGGCGAGAATGTGAATGTTCTCTATCTGCACGGATCCCAGCCCGCTGAGTTCGCGGTGCAAGGCAGCCCACTGTCCGCGCGGCTCGGGTGTCGTAAGCGCTTCGCCGTTGAACTTCGCTTCGGTGTACAGATTTTTATATAAAGGCAAAGAAGCACGCATGACGGCAGGTGCGTCGGTATCGTGCGCACGAAGCACGATCGGAGGTTCTTCCGTTTTTCCCAATGCGGCCAATCCATCTTTCACACCGGGAATAATGGTTTTAGTGAACCATTCGATATCATCATGGCCCACGCCTTCCATGGCCTCACCGAGGCAAACCATCAGTCCCACGTTGGGATATTTTTCTACGAATGCTGCGATGGATTTGCGGGTATAGTCGGCGATGATTGGAATAATCGGACGTTCACGTTCCTGCGTTTTCATGTTATGTTTTTCGGCAAATGGTTTTGATACGATGATGTTGTAAAACATTTGTATCACCCATATACCTCTTTTATCTGCTTCCGTGGTCAGGAACTTATACATTTCCTCGTTCTTACGAAAAGTGGCATCATCCACTTCCACTGCATAAGGATAATCTTTCAGCCGCACCAGCGATGCGAAGGGATGACCGTTCCAGAGATACAGCGAGTTCATGCGGTTGGTGACGAGTGTATCGAGGTAGCGCACCCAATGTTCTTTGTCGTACAACCAGGGAAATGTTTCGGGCGTGTAAGGATATTCGTATACGGTGCGCCCGGGCAGGTAATAAGGTTTTTGTAGGCCGATACAGGCACCGCGCAGGACCATTTCAGGCGCATCGGTGAAATTGATGGCATCGGGCAGTGCACCCTGACCGCGGATTCTGTCTGCGAGTTCGAGACATCCATAGAGAACACCCGAGGCGTCGGCGCCGCTTATGACTAATTTGCCTTTACCGTCCGTTTTGATCGTAAAGCTTTCTTTCTTGCCGGAAGAAGCGAGCCTTATCTGAATAATGCGGTCGCGTGTTTTTTGTCCCGCTTTTGCTTTTACAATGACGTACCCATGTTGCTGCAGCGCTTCGCTGAGTTTTTCCACACCAAATGCCACGCGGGGAGCGGCATTGTTCTCTACCACCAGCATGATCCGGATTGGATTCAAATCGGCGTGGGCAACATGGGCAACAGTAATCAGTAACAGGAAAACGAACGCGAAACGGCGGCAACTATTCATCCGGGTAATTTATGGTCAAACAATCTCTCCCGCAAAGCGATACGGGTAATAAGGACGCAATAAAAGTACGGGAAGATGCACCCGATAAAAAGGTAAAAAATGACTGCGGGCATGGAGGATTTTACTATTTATCTATCAGCTTCTCTTTTTGGCTGATTTATCAATGAAAAAAGGGGCCTGGAAAGGCCCCTCGGAAATAAACGATTGCTCTAAAAAAATGAAGATTTTACTGGTATCCTGGATTTTGACCGAACTCCGCTGCATTTTGCAATGCCTGCATTTCCGCGATTGGAATGGGACGAAGACGATGGAAGTCCTGGACTTTATTGATGTCGGGATTTTTTCTTTTGATGTAAGCTGAAAATGCTTCCGCACCATTCTGTCCGTTTTTGATACGCTTCACATCAAACCAGCGGATATTTTCTCCTGCAAGTTCCCTGGCTCTTTCTTCGAGAATGAAATCGATAGTAATGTCACCGGCAGTCACCTGCATGGCCGCTACCTGTCCGGGTTTGGCCGCACGCGTACGTAATACGTTGATGCGTGTAGCCGCTGTACCGGGACTGTTCAACTGAAATTCCGCTTCTGCTGAAATCAGGTACATTTCTGCCAGGCGCATCACGATCACGTCTTTTGTTCCGGCCTGTACGTTGGGCGCACTGCGATCCGGGTCACGGAATTTGCGCAACGATACATAGTTGTTACCGGTCTTGATTGTGCCGTCTGTATTGTATACATCATTGCGGTCATACACCACATATTTACGTGTTGCTTTATCGGCAATTACCTGCTTGGTGATCAGCATGGCGGTATCACCGGGAGCGATGGTCTTACCGATCACACTGGCATCTTTCTGATACGTAGTGGCCTGTGCAGCCGTCCAGGTGAAGGTGGTAGTGGCATTCGCCAGCCATACTTCCTGGAACGATGCTTCGTAACGCGAGTCGATGTTTTCGTTGTAATAATTCAACAGGCTCAGTGAAGGCATCAGGCGGCGGTTGTTCTCATAGCCATAAGCAAGGCTTTGGATCAATCCGGGTTTCCCCATGTAAGGCGCCTGGTACACATGGAACAAACGGTTACCGTTGTCGTCATAGTTCAGACCAGGGTTAACGGAATTACTGATCACATACAACGCTTCTCCGCCTGCTTTTCCCATGTCTTTATTACGGGCGGGGTTAAAGAGTTCGGCATAGCTGGGCCAGAGACTGATCTTGAGTTCGGCCTGACGTGCGATCACATCGTTTGCCACATCGCGGGCTTTGGTGAAAAAGCCCTGCGCTTCAGCACCGGTTGAATAATAAGCGCGGGATAAATAAGCGCGGGCCAGAAATCCTAAAGCTGATTTTTTGGTAGCGCGGCTGTATTCATTGGTGCTGGCATTCACCAGCCATTCGTTTGGCAGGTTGTCTGCTGCAAACTGCAAATCTGCAAAGATCTGATCATAGAATTGTGCCACCGTACTACGCACCGCGGTCAGTACGGGAGACTGCGTTTCTGTGGTGCGCAACATCACACCACCCCATGTTTCCACCACATGCCAGTAATAGAAGCCGCGCAGGAAGCGGAGTTCACCGAGTCTTCTGTTCTTTTCGGCGTCGCTGGTAAACCCTGCTCCATCGATGCGGTTGATGCCGGCATTGGCCTGGTTGATCGCTTTCCACAACAATACCCAGGCAGCTTTGTGCGGGTTGCCGTCGGCTGCGGTGAGACCATCATATTGCGTAAGCTGACGCGCATACGTGTTCTTGTCGCGGTTGTACCAGAGGTCGGTACCGGATTCGGACATGAAGGCGCCGTCTTCTTTTCCATACCAGGACCGTTGTTCGGAATAGGCCGCATTGACGGCTGTGATGAACCCTTCCGGTGTATTCCAGGTGGCGTCCGCTGTTGCATTGGACGGGTTGTATTCTTCCAGTTTATTGCAGGAAGGAGCTGCGAGGCAAGCCAGCGCAAAGGCTGAAACCGGCAGCAGATATTTAATGCGTTTCATTGTTGACATTTTTTTTCGTTAAAAACCTACGTTAACACCAAATACGAATTGACGGCCGATTGGATTGGCTTCTGCTCCTCCACGCTCGGGGTCATAATCTTTGATCAGGTGACTTTTGGCAAAAACGGCCAGGTTCGATGCCGTAGCATATACGCGGATACGCTCCATCTTGATGCTGTTTGTCCAGTTGGCAGGCAGTGTATATCCGAGTGTCACATTCTTGATTTTGAAGAACGATCCGTCTACGAATGTCAGTGCCTGGTAACCGGCATAGTTGATCAGGTTGGCACCGCGGCTCGGACGGGGAAAATCATTGGTTGGATTTTCCGGTGTCCAGTAATTGATCATAGCGGGACCGTTACCGGTACCTGCGGGGTTATAACGCCCGAGGAATTCCGCATCGATCGTTTGTCCCCAACGCATAAAGAGGAATACGCCCAGATCGAGGTTTTTATAACGGAAGGTATTCTGAAGCCCCACTACCCAATCAGGAACTGTTGAGCCAACATACATGCGGTCATAGGTGGCATCGATGATGCCATCGGGTACGCCGTTGGGACCAGAAATATCGCGCAGTTTGATATCACCGGGCTTGAACGTATTACCTGTTGCGCTGCCATAGCGCAATGCAGCCGCTTGTTGCGCTTCATCCGCCTGCCAGATACCGTCTTTTACAAATGTGTAGAAAGAAGTGATCGGGCGTCCGATCAGCAGCGACTCACGCTCCGAGTTCGTCGGGTGAATAATATTTCTTCCATCGATCACATCGGAAATTTCCTGCTTGATCTTGCTGAACGTAAGGGTGGATGTCCACGTGAAATCTTTGCGGCTGATGTTTTCGGTGTTGATCATTACTTCAATACCACGGTTACGGGTAGCAGCAATGTTTTCATATACATCCGTTACGCCGGAGGATTGTGGTAATACGCGTTTGTAAAGAATATCCGTTGTGCGTGCATCAAATACATCGATCGAACCGTTGATCCGGTTTTTAAACAGACCGAAGTCAAGACCGATGTTGGTCGTAGCTGTTTTTTCCCAGCCAAGATCGGGGTTACCTACCGTTGCATTGAACAGGTAAGCAGGCGCAGGTACTTCACCGAATGACATACGCGCAGAATAAGTAAGACCGCTTTGCGTACCGTACACGTCTATGTTATAGTTACCGCTAACACCATAAGTGGCGCGCAGTTTAAGATTGGAGATCACACCGATGCGTTCCATGAAAGCTTCGTCGCTTACGTTCCATGAAAGGCCGGCTGCAGGGAAGAAAGCCCATTTATTGCCGGGAGAAAGGCGCGATGCACCATCATAACGACCAGACAAATAAAGAATGTATTTACCACGGAAGCTATAATTAACACGGGCAGCATAGGCCATGTTTTCCCAACGCGCAAACGGCGAAGATATTTCTCTGACAAACGCCGTACTGCTGGAAGCCAGACCATAATAGATTTGAGAGGCAAGTATCTGTCCGCGGCCTGTAGCTGTCAGTTGATCTTCGTCACTGCGCAGATAGCTGGTGATACCGGTAACCGTAAATGCATGATCGTTGATTTTCTTGTTATACGTGATCACATTGTCCCAGTTGAGGAAACGGCTGAAACCGGTAGTCTGCGATGCGATGGAAACCTGGTTGTCTTTTTGCGCCAGCGATGTTTTATCATTGTAAGTACCGCGGCGGCTGAAGTTGAACGTGGTACCGAGATTGCTGCGGATACTCAAACCTTTGATGGGCGTAAGTTCTACATACGCTCCGGCAACAACGTTGGTACGGATCAGGTTATCGCGGGAAATGAATTCGTTCTTTTCATCGGCCAGCGGGCTGATGCGCGTATCGTTGTCCAACGGAAACTGGCGGATAGTGCCGTCGTCATTGAAAGCTTTTCCGAGCGGAGGCAGGGTCATGGCCGTGCCGAGCGGATCGCGGCGGCTGTTGAGGTTGGTGTAAGTAATCTGTGAAGTAACACCGGCCTTTGCAATTTTGGACAAGGTCTGATCGACGTTCAGGCGCATGTTGTAACGTTTGAAATCGTTGCCACGCAGCATACCTTTTTCATTAAAGTATCCGCCTGCAGCATAGAACTTGGTTTTTTCCGTGCCGCTTGTCATGGAGATATTGTGGCTCTGTTGTGCGCCGTCGCGGCTCACCAGATCGATCCAGTCTACCCAATCACCCGCCTGGTAGGCCGCATATTCGCCTGCGAGATTGGCAAAAAGAACCGGATCATCTGTGGGGCTGGCCCAGTCGCCGGTAGTGCGGAACGCCTGTCTGCGCAGGTTGATATAATCCTCACCTGTTCTGGCTTTGGGATACATGAACGTGCTGATACCATAATAAGCATCATAGTTGACTTTGATCTTACCGGCCGCACCTCTTTTGGTAGTAACGAGGATAACCCCGTTACCGCCCTGCGAACCGTAGATAGCCGTAGAAGAAGCGTCGCGCAGGATTTCGATGGACTCGATATCGTTGGCATTCAGCGTAGAGAGGTCGCCACCCTGGAAACCATCGATGATGACCAGTGGTGCATTGCGCTTGTCCATATCTTCGCGTTTGGCGGCGATGGATTTAAAGCCACGGACATTGATGTTGACACCTGCCCCGGCCGCGCCGGAAGCACGAACGAGGTCGATACCGGCGGCACGTCCCTGGATCGCTTCGAGCGGGTTGTGGGTGGGTGTTTGGGTGATCACATCACCTTTGAGTGAGGTAACGGCACCGGTCAGGTCTCGTTTACGTACCGAGCCATAACCGATCACCACCACTTCATTGAGGCTGCCGGAAGCACCGGACATGGTCACCGCCAGCAGCGTGTTGGTACCAACCGGTGTTTCTGTTGCGGAATAACCCACATAAGAAAACGCCAATACTGATTGTGTGGATGGCACAACGATGGTGAAGGCGCCATTTGGATTCGTTGTAACAGTTGTGTTTGTTCCCTTCACAGTTACGTTGACACCCTGAATGGGTTGCCCGGAGGCGCTGTCAATAACTGTACCTGAAACCGTGCGCTCCTGGGCGGAGGCGACGGAAAGCGTCATCAGCAGTACGAGGGCAAGTACAGCCGAGCGAAGCAGTGAGCATCGTTTTTTCATCTGGCATTTTTTTTTAAGAAAATAAGAACCTTCCGGATGGGATAACATCCGCTTTACCAAGCAAGCGATGAAAACATTTTCAAAAAGGATAAGGTCTACAGGTTTATTCGACACGCGGAGGAATACCTCCCGCATCACTTGACTGATAGGCCGCTTCGACGCAGGCCATCGTATGAATGCAATCTTCCACGGAATGATCCGGTCTGTCTTTTTCGCCCATCACCACTTTTATCAACTCCGCCATACTACCGGCAAATGCGTCGGGAAACCAGCTTCCGGTTGCAATATCCTTCCATTCTTTGTGCTGACCATCCCGGCCGTCTGTGACGCGCAAACGGTCCGGTTCTCCATTGGGATAATTTTTCAACGCCCCCAATTCCACCTTCGCAGCGCCGCCGGTACCCTCCCATTTTATGTAAGACTGCTGTTCTTCCGCGCCATACGTATGTTGATGATTGGTATGTATGCTCGCCCGGATCCAATCGCCATAATCCAGGATGATGTCGCTGCGCACGGCCGCGAGCGAAGGCTGCGAAGGATGCCGCGTAGTGCGGGCGTAAACGGAACGCGGGTTACCGAGAAAACTCCTGATGAGATCGATGTAATGAATGCTGTGATACAAAATTTCGACACGAGGTGCACCGGACAAAAAATTCCACAGATCCCAGGGCGTGTAGACATTGATATTGACCTCGATATCCGCCAACGTGCCGAGCTTGCCTTCCCTGATACGCTCACGCACCTCCGTAACAAATGGCGCATAGCGCAATTGAAAATTGATGGCAGCAATCAGCTGCTTGCGCCGGCACAACTCACGGATGGATAATGCCTGGGCAAATGTTTCACCCATTGGCTTTTGTATCAGTACCGCCGCGCCATCAGGCAATTGTTCCAATACTTTCAGCACGGCATTACCGGGAACCGCCACATCAAACACCACCTTCTGCTCACCGGCTGCGATCACCATTTCTCCGATACTGTTATATACATGTTGTATAGAAAAACGATTGGCCGTTGCCTGTGCTTTTTCCTTATCAATATCATAAATACCGCTTACTGTAAAGCCGGCTTTCTTATAAGCGGGCAGATGCGCATCATTGACGATGCCGCCGGCTCCTATTATAAAAACAGGGATGGAATACGTTATATCTTTGTTCAACGACATTAAAAATCAATTAGCCTGACTGGCCTCATAGTTACCATACGTAAGCAGCAATACCGCTGCTACCAATACTACCAATGCCAGCATCAGCAAACGGATGGTGCGGGTGCTGCATCCTTTCCATTCTTTCAATAACAGTCCCGCAACGGAACTGAACAATACCAGCATGATCATGTGAATTGCCCAACTGGAAAAACCATACCCTCCCGCTTCCATGCGCACATGTCCCAATCCATAAAAAAAGAACTGGCCGTACCACAACACACCGGTCAGGATAGCCATGACATAATTTTTGCCCAATCCGCTGCCTGCGGAACGGTACTCCTTCCAGGTGCGATTACGTATATGCAGGTAAACACAATACAGCAGCGTTGTTACAAATGCACCGGTATTGGAAAAAAGATATTTGACATTTTCTTTCAGTCCACCAGCGCCGTGTTGTTCTGCAATCGTGGCGATGGGCGTTGCCTGATCCAGTGAAAAACTGTAGAACGCGGACAATACGCCTGCCAGCAGACATAGCGGTAATCCTTTGGCGAGGGAGAAGTCTGATTTAACGGATTGTTTTTTTTCTATGTCCTTTTCTTTACTGCGACCGGCAATACCACAAAGCGCAATACCTAAGGCACCCATCGCGACGCCACTGAAAATACTGGTGGCACCATTGCTTTCCATCACCTGTGAAAAAGAACCATTCATGATGGGTGGTATCAGCGTACCCAATACGCAACTAATGCCAACTGAAATAGCATACGTAAGAGAAAAACCAACATAACGAATAGCGATACCGAATGCGGTGCCTCCTATGCCGTAAGCCATGCCCAGTAAAAAGGAACGATACATGGCTGATGAAGGAGCTTCAGCCAATACTGCCGAAAGATGGGGAATGGTAAGGAATGCCACTACAACAGGTAAAATCAGCCAGCATATAGCGGCCTGTGCCAGCCAGTAAGTCTGCCAGGACCACTGCCGTACTTTTTTCTGCGGTGTATAACACAGCGAAGCGCTCGAAGCTCCCACTGCGTGATACAGTATGCCATTCATTACTTCCATATAGCTAAACAAACAGTTTTACAGACCATAAAAAGCGACCGCGTTGGCACTGAAAATTTTTGTTGCTTCCTGTGCGGGCAACAATTCATTTATCAACTTGCGGTAAACCGCCCATGTATGCACATAAGAACCTGCCAGCAATGCGACAGGCCAATCTCCTCCGAGCATACAACGGCTGGTGCCAAAATGATCCAATATAAATGCTATGTAAGGACGGATATCCTCCGCCGACCAGTCTTTGCCGCGGCCGGTGGTGGTGCCCAATCCTGATATCTTTGCGTGAAACTGAGGGAGTGCTGCCGCTTCGCGCATCAGTTGTCCCCACTCGCCGAACTTTTCTCCTTTTGCGATCGGTGGTTGATTCAAATGATCAAAAATCATCCGCAGACCGGGTACGCGCCCGGATAACTCCAAGGCCGTACTGATATGTTCAGCGCGAATACCCACCAGGTCATAAGGAATATTTTCTTTTGCCAGTAGTTGAAGGCTTTCGATCACGGCAGGTTGCAGCAACCATTGCGGATCCTGCTCATCGTGTATCTGGTGGCGTACGCCTTTGAACATGGGATTCTTGCGGTACAACTCCAATTGAGCGGCGGTCTCTTCCGGTTGCTGCAAGGGCAACCAGGCCACCACACCGGTGATCCACTCGTTGGCGGCCGCCACTTCAAACATCAATCCTGTATCTTCTGCATTACCCGAAGCCTGTACCAATATCGCCTCTGTTACACCCGCTTCTTCACGTTCCTTCCCTAATTGATCTATCGCATATGAACGGTTCAATATCGATGTATCGCCGGACAGCCAGGGATACTCCGCCCGTTGCAGGTCCCATATATGCAGATGTGTATCGATAATGCGTTCGCTCATGTTATTTGACGGCTGACTGCAATTTTGGTGTCAGTCCGTATTGGTGTTCTATTTCGTCGGTGTGCTCTCCGAGCATGGGTGCTCCCTGTGTTGCCGTAAGACGCATCCCATCCACGCGGATCGGGCAACGTGTGGTGCGGATGGCCAGGCCATTGGAGGTTTGTACGGTTATTTCCATTTCCAGTAATTTGTAACCCTCCTGCTTTACCAGTTCATCATAGTTGATTACCGGTGCGCACCAGATATCTGCTTTTTCCAGGATCGTAAGCCATGCGGCCGTTGTGCCCGTTTGCAGATGATCCGCGAGTAGTTGTTTAATGGTATCCCGCTTGCTGAACCAGTCTCGCGAGTCCGTGAAGGCGGCGAGTGGCGTACATCCGAGCAATTCACCCAGCACCAATATGTTTCCCATTGCCAATGCCAGATAGCCGTCGGCCGTCCGGTAAATGCCGTAAGGGGCCGCAATATAAGCATGTCCGCTGTTAACAGCGCTGCGGACAGGCAATTCATGCCCATCGTTGTAGTGACAGGTGAGCACTTCAAATTGAAAATCAAGAATACTTTCAAACATACTTACCTGCACCAGTCCGCCTTCACCGCTAACACCGCGGCGATAAAGCGCCGTAAGAATGCCTTGCGTGAGGTGCGTACCCGCCATAATATCCACCACCGCCACACCCATTGGCGTAGGTGGACGTTGCTGATCGTTGCTCAACCATGCCAGTCCTGAAACGGCCTGCAGCAGCAGGTCCTGGCCGGGCAGGTCTTTCCACGGACCTTCTTCACCATACCCGTTCACCTCGGCATAAACTACGGAAGGATTGAGTTGGCGGACGGTTGCATAATCCAGGCCGATGCGTTCCATGACGCCGGGTCTGAAATTATGCATCACCACATCTGCCTGACGGATCAGTTCTTTTATTTTTTCCAGGTCACGGGGATTTTTGAGATCGGCCGCGAGACTTTTTTTATTGCGGTTGATGGCGTGAAAAATGGTTGATTCACCTTCGATTTTCACATCCGAAACATAGAGCTGGCGGCAGATATCGCCGCCATCGGGCCGCTCAATTTTTATTACCTCGGCTCCCATGTCGGCCAGTCGCAGACTAGCCGAAGGACCAGAAAGAAACTGGCTGAAATCAACAACTAATATTTCCTGTAGTAGCTGCATAGATTATGACGGATTAATCAGTTCTTCAATAATGCGTTCGCGGTGTTCTCCTAATTGCGGAGCGGGACGCGAAGAGGTAAAACGCTGACCGTCGATGCGTACAGGACAACGTGTAGTCACAAAATCTTTCCCCAGTGCATGCACGGTTTGTTCCATCTGCAATGCCTTGTAAGCATCGTGTTCGCGCATCTGCTGCCAGTTCAGCACTTCCATTGCCCAGAGGCCGCGTGCCTGCAACTTTTGTAACCAGTATGCCGTGGGTTTTGTTGCCAGTAGCGTGGCAATCTCCTGCTTGATACTGTCTCTTTCACTGAAAACCTGGTCGCCGTTGAAACGCAGCAACGACGGATGTTCCAGCGCCTCTCCCATTACCTGGATGTCCATCATGGCCAAAGCGAGATAACCATCTGCCGTGCGGTATAAACCATAGGGGGCGCTTAACAAGGTATGCCCGTTGTTAACAGCACTTCTTTGTGGCTGACGACCATCCGCATAATAAGTGGTGAGTAATTCAAACTGAAAATCGAGTAATGATTCCATCAGGCTTGCCTGTATCAGCGCGCCCTGGCCATTCTTCTGCCGGCGGATGAGTGCCGCAAGAATACCCTGCACGAGTTGTGCACCACACAGAATATCGGCAATGGCAATACCAAAAGGCACCGGTTGCTGATCTGCGTCGCCTGTTGTATAGGTGAGGCCTGTGAGTGACTGTAATAATAAATCCTGGCCAGGTTTATTTTTCCAGGGACCGGCGTTACCGTACCCGGAAATTTCTGCATAAATGAGCCGCGGGTTTAATGCGGACAAAGCATCAAATCCCAGTCCCGTTTTTTCCATTACACCCGGACGGAAATTATGAATAAGCACATCGGCTTTTTGTATCAGCTTTTGTACCAGGGCCAGCTCTTCGGGATCTTTGAGGTTGGCGGTAAAACTTTCTTTGTTCCGGTTGATGGTATGGAAGAGCAGGGAATTATCATCTGCCCATAAATTTTTAATGGCCAGTTTGCGGCCTGCATCACCGGTACCAGGACGTTCTATTTTTATCACCCTTGCGCCAAGATCAGCCAGGCGGAGGCCCGCGGAGGGCGCCGACAAATACTGGCTGAACTCCAGTACAACAAGTCCATCTAAGGGTCGCGCGTTCATATTAATTGTTTCTCGGCTTTTAAACTTTCGCGGTAAATATTATTGATCTTCTCCAATGCGTCTGCAGGATTGCCATTATTAAGCAAACACTGCTGCAACGGATCACCGGCGTGGTCCTGGAAATGCAGGTAACCATTGTAGCGCGGGCGGATATAACCCCGTTGCAACGCTGGCAATGTATTGGTGAAATAATCGTGTGTCAATTGATTGGCAAGCGGATCCTGCCATGCCAGCAAATGTCCGGGCTGACCGCCGTGCTGTAGATACATTGTCTGCTGGCAAAGCGGCGATACGGCCCACTGTGCAAAATCAAGCGCGGCTTCTCTATGTCTGCTGAAAGCGGAAACAGACAAGCCCGTGCCACCAACTGTTGTCAGCAAAGGCCTATCCTTAAAGCTGACGACATCAGTATAATGCAATAAATATTTTGCATAGCCCGTGCGTGAATAATTGGAATACCCGTAGGCAAACGGGCAATACCATATTTCATTGGAGGAGCTCATCCACTCGGCAACGGCAATGGGATTAAATTGGAAAAGACGGCGATCGATGACGCCGTATAATTCTTTCATTGTTTCGATGGCCTGTTTACCGATGGCGGCGCTCACCACTTCGTCTTTGCGTAGAAAAGGTTTTTCTCCCAGGGCGATGCAGAAGGTGTAAAAATTCATCAGTATATCGATGGGAATAGCAGCAACGGCTACTTTTCCCTTTCCCGCCAGCGATAATACATCTTCCCATTTTTGGGGAATATCTGTACCGATCAGGTCGGCCCGGTAACTGGCAACGGGCGTTGCCGCATCGATAGCGAGGGCCCATTGCCCCCCCCCGTATGCATAACTGAGATGAGCGTAACCGACGGAATGTTTTTCCTGTTCGGCCAGATACTCTTTGGGAAGATATTGTGAAAGATCGAGCACACAATTGGTTGCCGCCGCGCATCCCACCCAGGGGTGATCGATGATGAGCAGGTCATATTCTTCCGTCAATTTTTCTATCGGAAAATCGGCGAACTCCTGCAAGGTGCGCTTGCGCCAGGATATTTCCACATCTGGGTGCAGTTCGTTGTACCGCTGTGCCAATGCCAGCAGCGGCGTAATGCCACGGCTGTGTCCCCAGGTAATTCCTTTTAACTGAATCTTACTCATGCGGCCGGTGAATTTTGTCGGCTGACCAGCAGTAGATGTTCGCACAACATCACGAGGTCACCATGTTGATTAAAACATTCCACGAGCTCGGTGACCAGTCCGTATGCGGGTTTCTTGTGATCTTTTTTGTCCTTGATGGTAACGGTTACACGAATGGTATCGCCGATAAAAACGGGTTTAACGAAACGCAGGCGTTCGTAACCGTAGGTCATGGATACTTCGTTGATGTGATCGGCGGTGAGGCCAACGGCTACGGTGAAGATCAGTGTGCCGTGGGCAATTCTTTTGCCGAATGGCTGTGTCTTGCACCATTCTTCATCCATGTGATGCGGAAAGAAATCGCCGGATTGGCCGGCGTGCACAACAATATCTGTTTCGGTGATGGTACGGCCGGTGGTACGGCGTTGTTCACCCACTTCAAACGCTTCAAAATACTTTCGGACAAACATAGGTTAAGGTGCAGTCGTTTATCGGTTAATATGATCATGAAAAAAGGGAGGCCCTTGTATGCCTGGAAAAGACATACCGCTCTGCTGATCGAGTAAACGAATGATACGTACGGGAAGAAACGCCGGATCGGCTGCCGAATTGACCGGAAGATGTCCGGCGACGGCGGGCATTTCAAATGGCAAATTGCTGTCCCTGTGCATATTTTTTCCTTTACAATCGTTAGTAACAAAAAGACGGAAAAGAGTCTCAAAACCAAAACTTTAAATTAGTCTGGTGCGCCAGGGTGTTCAATGGCAGGTTTTACTATCTTGATGGATTATTTTCCTGAGGAGTGAATAGCGAGCGTGAATCGTCAATCGTGAATGGACGTGCAACATGATTATTGGCAACCTAACGTGAAAACAGCGCCAGGTTCACGCAAAGGCGCATAAGGAGCAAAGGCGCAAAGCCCGAAACTTCAGGCTTTCACCTATAACCTAAAACCTATAACGGCTGTTTCAACCTTATGCCTTCTACCTCACTCCCCATTCCCATTGCAGAAACACCGGCAAGGCCCGGCTCCAGGTGGGAATATCATGTTTGCCATCGGCCATTTCCAAATAAAAAATATCTCTTTCGCGGTCATAGCCTTTATTCTCCAATTCGCGGATCAGGTCCTGTGTATCGTCGATGGAATCGATGATGCCGTTGTTGTTGCGGTCCATCGTTTCATCCAATATGCCACATTGAAAGAAAAAACGCTGGCCCGGATGGTAGGTGCCGGCGCGGATCACCTGGTGCATGATGCGGTGTTTGTCATCGCTATAGTCAGGGTCTTCCTGATCGACGCTGCGCCACCAGAGCGATCCGGAGAACACACCCGCCGTGCTGAACAGCTCCGGATGGTTCCATACAATGTCGAGCGCCGTAAGTCCGCCGAGAGAAAAACCCGCAAAGGCCCGTTCGCGGAATTTGTATACTTTATAGGTATCGCTGATAAACGGCAGCAATTCCTCTATTATAAAAGAAGTATAAAGAGCGGCTTTATTACCCCGGTCGAGGTAGTCGGGGTGACCGGCCACGCCGTAATCGAATTTGCGGTCTTTGTCGGTATGAATGGCCGCGCACAGTACCGGTCTTATCGACTGCGAAGCGTAGCCTTCGTTGAAGATCGTTTCCAGTCCAAGCTCTTCCGATTGCTGCCCGTCATTGAGTAGCAGCAGGCTCATGCTCTCGGGTTCCGCCACATTACGGGGAAGAAAGAATTCAACAGTCAGGTCTTTTCCGAGATAATCCGAATGAATAATATGTTGCTCTATCAGTACGCCGGAAACTTTTTCAGGTTGCATGGCGCCAAAAATAAGGAATTGATGCCTCCGATCAGTCAAAATGAATCGAATAGCACAGAAGCTTATTTGTTTTTTTGACGCTGAAAAAATATATTTGGAAAGCCCTTGACTACGCGCCCTTCGGGAGCGAAAAATATCTTACCAACTACCTTAAAACAATCTCATGAAGAAAATTGGAATTCTGCATGGCAAAGAACGTTCTTTCCCCGAAGCCTTCGTAGCACGTGTAAACAGCAAAAATATAGCAGGCATTACCGCCGAACCGGTTCGCATCGACAAAGCGATGCAGGGTGTACATAGTGGTTACAGCGTGATCATTGACCGCATTTCCCAGGATATTCCCTTTTACCGCACCTGGCTGAAAAATGCCGCCGTTACGGGCACCGCCGTTATCAACAACCCTTTCTGGTGGAGTGCCGATGACAAATATTTCAACAACTGCCTGATGACGCAGGTAGGTGTGCCGGTTCCCAAAACCGCCATCATTCCTTCCCGCGATCTGCCGGATGATACCAGCAATGAATCTTTCAGCAACCTGGCTTACCCGCTCGACTGGGATTCCATTTTTAAATACGTCGGCTTTCCCGCTTACATGAAACCCTTTGCCGGCGGCGGCTGGAAACACGTTTACCGGCTCGACAGCGTGGATGATTTTTTCCAGAAACACAGTGAAACGGGGCAACTCGTAATGCTGCTGCAGGAAGAAATCGTTTTCGAAGAATACTACCGCTGTTATTGTATCGGCGGCAAACACGTTCGCATCATGCCTTATGAGCCGCGCAATCCGCATCATCTGCGTTATGTAGCCGACTTCTCTCCCACACCCGAGAAATTGCAGGAAATGACCGACATCGTACTGCGCATCAATCAATACCTCGGATATGATTTCAATACCGTAGAGTTAGCACTGCGGAACGGAGTGCCATATGCCATCGACTTCTGCAACCCCGCACCGGATGCCGACAAAGCCAGCGTAGGTGAAGAGAATTTCGAATGGGTAGTGGAAACCGCTGCCAATTATGCCATCGAAAAAGCACAGACAGCAGAAGAAGGCAAAGACAACCTCACCTGGGGACAATACGTAAAACGCAGCAGCAATAAACTGTCGCTCGTTTAATCACAGAAAACAACTGTTTGCAGAAAAACACAATACTTACCACCAATGGTGCTTAACTATAAAAGCTTTACCCTCGGCGTTGAAGAGGAATACATGGTCCTCGATCCGGTGACACGTGAGCTCAAAAGCCATGAACAGCGGATTGTGCATGAAGGACAAAAAGTGATCAAGGACAAAGTAAAAGCAGAAATGCACCAGGCCGTAGTGGAAGTAGGCACCGATATCTGCCAGGATGTGGACGAAGCCTACAAAGATGTGGCACTGCTCCGCAAAACCATTTCCGGTATCGCGGAGTCACTCGACCTGAAGATGGGTGCATCGGGTACGCACCCTTTCAGCCATTGGGAAAGTCAGCTCATCACCGATCACATACGCTACAGCGAAATCGTGAATGAATTGCAGGAGGCGGCACGGAGCAATCTCATTTTTGGTTTACACGTACACGTAGGAATGGAAACGCGGGAAATGGCCAATCACATTGCCAATTCCACCCGTTACTTCCTGCCACATATCTATGCGCTCAGCACCAACTCCCCTTTCTGGGAAGGACGTACCACCGGGTATAAATCTTTCCGTACAAAAGTGTTTGATAAATTTCCCCGCACCGGCATTCCCGATGCATTCGAAAGCATTGAAGCATACGACAACTATGTGAAGATGCTGATCAAAACGAATTGTATCGACAATGCGAAAAAGATCTGGTGGGACCTGCGCGTACATCCGTTCTTCAACACCGTTGAGTTTCGCATCTGCGACATACCGATGACCGTGGACGAAACTATTTCCATGGCGGCACTGTTCCAGGCCGTGTGCGCACGCATCTATATGCTGCGGCATAAGAACCTCAACTTCATCCAGTATTCGCGGCCATTGATCAATGAAAACAAATGGCGCGCAAGCCGCTATGGCATCGACGGTTACCTGATTGACTTTGGTAAAGAAGAGGAAGTAAACACGCGTGCCCTGATCTATGAACTGCTCGACTTCATCGATCCGGTGCTGGACCACCTCGGCAGCCGCCATCGCGTGGAAAATGTACATAAGATCCTCGAAAACGGTACAGGCGCCGACAGGCAACTGGCCGTATTTGAAGAAACACGCAACCTGTCGTCAGTAGTGGATTATATCACAGATAACTTCCTGGAAGGCCTCTGAAAAATGGGTAATCTGTACCTTTGCGGAACAATACCGCAATTATGTCCATTACCAATATTGAATTCAAAGCCCGGGTAAACGATACCTCAGTTCACGAAACCAAACTGCAAACACTCACTCCGCGTTTTGCCGGTGAAGACCTGCAAAAGGATACCTATTACAACGTAACATCGGGGCGACTCAAACTGCGCGAAGGCAATATTGAAAATGCCCTCATCTGGTATGACCGCCCGGATGAAGCCGGCGCCAAACAGGCGAACATCCTGTTGTACAAACATCAGCCCGACGACTCGCTGAAAGCCATCTTGGAAAAAGTACACGGCATCAAGGTGGTCGTGGAGAAACGCCGCCGTATTTATTTCGTGGAAAATGTGAAGTTTCATTTCGATACCGTAAACGGACTGGGCACCTTCATCGAGGCTGAAGCCATTGACCAGGACGGATCGATTGGCATTGACAAACTGAAAGCGCAATGCGATCATTACATCAACTTTTTCGGCATACAACCCGAAGATCATGTTCGTGTTTCTTACAGTGACCTGCTACTGCAACAAACAACCGCCTGATGTTGTCACCGCTTCCGGATATACGTACGCTCTTCCGTCCGCTGCAACCAACCACGCGCGGATCGGAAGGACAGGTATTATATCGTGAAGTGCTTCCCCTCAAAGACCTGCAAAACTGGATCTATTGTTATTGGGAATTAAAAACCCTCGCGCCACTGGACACTGCGTTTCACTATCGCGTGGTCGCCGATGGCTGCATGGATATTTTCTTTGAAACGGCGCGCCCGGACCAACCATATATCATGGGATTTTCGAGCAGCTATACCGAATTCCCCCTGCCGGATGTGTTCCATTATATCGGCGTGCGGTTTTTGCCGGGTGCGTTCCCGCTTTTATATGGTATCAAAGCGGCAGCGCTGACCAACCGTTTTGAAGCACTGGAAAATGTGGTGCCTGCATTGAGCAAAAGCATTGCTTCAATGAATGCAATAACGGACGGCCTCGATCAGGTTTCCTCCATTTTTGACAAACTGTTTCTTACAGCATTGGCCCATCCGGCCCGGCAACCCGACAACCGTTTCTATGAAGCCGTCGACCTCATATTGCGTGCGCAGGGAACGACCTCCCTCAACCACAACCTGGGCACCGGCGTCAGCCCCCGCCAACTGCGAAGATTGTTTGATGAATACATTGGCGACAGTCCAAAAACATTCAGTAAGATCGTACGCTTTCAACATATTCTACAGGCAAAACCATCCGCTGAAAGTCTTCGGAAAAACAAGATTTTCTTTACTGCCGGCTACTACGACCAGGCACACTTCATCAAGGAATTCAAAACACTTTTCGGTAATACACCAGCCGCCGCGTTCCGTTGATTTGTCCTTTTTTTACAAGGTTCCGGCCTGCACTTACCCCAACTTTGTATCGTTAAACCGCGGGATTCTTTTCAAAAAATAAACTCAGTTGTTATGAAACTCAATGCAGGCATCATCACGCCCCATCTGGCAGAAACGGAAAAATTTTACACGGAACAATTAGGTTTTGGTATACGCTTTAAAAACGAATGGTATTTATTGTTACATACGCCGGACGGCAGCCAGGACCTTGCATTCCTCCAACCGGAGCTGGACAACCAGGCGTCGATATTCAGGCCGGCATTCCGGGGGCAGGGTGTATTTCTTACTATCGAAGTGGCAGACGTGCATGACTTGTATGCAACGCTGAAAGGCCGTGGCCTGCCGATGGCAATCGACATCAGAAAAGAAGCCTGGGGCGATACGCATTTTGCGATCGTTGACCCCAACGGCATCGGCATCGATTTCGTGCATTATGAAGCCCCATCGGAAAGCTGATGCAACTTGTAACCGCGGCAGGCCGTCTGGTCCGGACAAAACCATGCTATGAACCGGATCAACTGCCTGCTGTTTTTACTTTTGGTGACGCAGCTATCAAACGCACAACCGGCTATTCCTGCCGACAGTACCATTGCAAAATATTTTACCCGCGGCGCTGAACTACACAGCATCTTTTCACCTGAATGGGGCGCCTGGATCGACAAAGGGTTAAAAGAAAATCCACGTATCGGCTATCTCTGGCAAATGCGGGCGATGCCTTATTTCAAACAAAGAAAATATGAGGCCGGCATGGCTTACCTCGACAAAGGCGTTGAATGTGATACCACGCTGCTGCCCTATCGCGCCTTTATCAAATGCATATTTGCCAAAACCTATGAAGCCGCATTATCTGACTTCGCGCTTAGCCGGAAGAAATGGGGCAACAGCAGCGTGATGGATCACGGTTTTGATTTCTACACCGGGCTTTGCTACCTGCAACTGAACCGCTTCAGGGAAGCGCTGGCATTATTCCAAAAGCAAACCGATCCCTCGGGTCCGTCGCAACATCAACTGGAACTGTTTTATCTCGGTATTGCTTATTACGAACTGCAACAATACAACGATGCCATCAAAGCATTTGACCGCAGCCTGGCGGTCTATCCGCGTTTCTCCGACGTCAAATATTTCAAAGGAAAATGTTTATTGTTATTGAATCGGGAAGAAAAAGGCCTTCTCCTTATCCGCGAGGCAAAGCAGGACTTCCTGGACGGCTATACGGTTAATGAAGATAACTCATTTTACGAGCCCTATCCTTACCAGGTAAACTGGAAGCTGGTGCATATCCGCTGATCAGTAACTTTGCCGCATGAGCGCATCTGTTATACGACCCATTGAACAAAGAGATAATCCTGTCATAGCCCGCATCGTCCGCGATACGCTGAAAGAATTCGGCGCGAATCATCCCGGTACGGTTTATTATGATGCGAGCACGGATTCGTTGTATGAATTATTCCGCCAGTCCGGTTCCTGTTATTTTATAGTGGAGGAAAATGATATGGTGTTGGGTGGTGCGGGATTATTTCCCACAGAAGGACTGCCGGACAACACTTGTGAGCTGGTAAAAATGTATTTACTGCCGGAGGGCCGCGGTAAAGGAACCGGTAAAAAACTGATTCAGCATTGCCTGGTCACCGCTAAGGAAATGGGCTATGAAAAAGTCTATCTCGAAACGATGCCCGAACTCACCAATGCCCTGGGGTTATATGAAAAAACGGGGTTCCGTTACCTGGAAGCCCCGTTGGGTAATAGTGGTCATTTTGGTTGCAGTCACTGGATGATCCGCGACTTGTAACGGGTCAGAAACGATAAGCAGCGCTGAGGCAGATCGTGTGAAACTTCAGGTTGCCGCCGCCCACTTCAACCGTGTTCAGTTTTGAAAGGCTGAAAGAATACCGGATACCAGCGCTCAAACCGTCGATGGGCAGATTATAGCCGACACCAACCGGAAAGCGTATATCTGTTTTTTTATAATATTGCTTGATATCTTCTGCGTCCTGACTGCCGTAAGATTCTTTGGCAGAAACCAGAAAACCTATCTGTGGCCCGGCCTCTGCATAAAGCCCTTTGAAGACAGCATATTGCACCAGGATGGGCAGATGCACAAAGCTCATGTTGATGTGGCCTTTTGCATCGGTGCTGATGCGCTTTTCAGAAGTACTTTCCATAGAATAGAACAATTCGGCCTGTACCGAAAGTTTCTCCATCACCTTGTAATTTACTACGCCACCTATGGCAAAGCCGGGCCGGAAGCCGGTTTTAAAATCATCGTCCGTAAAAGAAAGTTTGGAAATATTCAATCCCAGTTTGGGACCGAAACTTACTTGTGCATAAGCAGACGCCGACAATACAGTCAGCAGCAGAATAAAGACATACTTTTTCATGTCACCCGTTTTTGATTAGGAATGACGTAAAAGTAGCCGGGTGATAATGGGTGTGAAATACTGAATTTGTAGTAGGCTGGGTGAATGGTCAATAGTGAATGGTGAATCGACTTTGGGTCTTCATTAGTTTGCGCACTTTGTGTGAAAAGCGTGATCAACAGCTTTAAACTTATAGCGGCTGTTACCTCGACAGGCCGAAGCATCGGCCTCAGGCACCCACCTTACACCTTAGCCCGAAGCCTCGGGCCTTACATCTTATGTATTATGCAACACTCACCACCTCATACACCGGGCTAAACAAATATTGTTTCCCCGTGCCTACTTCTTCACACTTGAAGCGTTTGCGCAAACGCGGGCCTTTGCGGAAAATACGGCCATCCGTTGTGCGAAACAAAGTACCGTCGGCCAGTTCTTCCACCAGCTTTACTTCCGCCGGCCGCTGATCATAACGACGTAACACGCGCAGCAGTCCCTCTTCTGCACAACTCGACGCAGCAGGATTACGCAATGTCTGCTGCAACTCCGACGCAATGTCGTCCGGAAATACTTTGTGTTCGAGAAACTGATGAAGCAACTGACCGTAAATGGCTTTCCATTCTTTGCCATGCGCCATCACACGGTTGCTGAATTGTTCGAATGTCAGCAGGTGTGCGAGTTCGTGCAATAAGGTTACGAGAAATGCATACTTGTTGAGCGTACCATTTACACTGATACGGTGCGTATCCTGCCGCGTACGATGGCGGTAATCACCCAAAATGGATTTCCGGTCGCGCGTAACGGTGAGATGCACTTTGTACTGATTGAGATAAGCCAGTACGGGTGCATAGGTGTTGTCCGGAAGGAACCGTTCTAGTGTATTGATCGGAACGTCTTTCTTAGGCATTCTTTTTTTGCTTCAACAGGCGCTGCAAAGAAGTGATTTCAATAAAAGTATAGACGAAATAAAAAAGAAGACTGCCGAAGAGTCCGTATTTATTCAGTTGGTCGCCGGAGGCAATAATATATACCCCGGCCGCAATGGCGCACACAAACAGGCGAAGTACAAATCCGGCGTATACGGCACGTGTGAATGCGTGGGGATTGGTATTGCCCAGTGCTTTACGCGCCATGGCGCCGGTAGCAACCGATACCAGGAAAAGAATCAGGTTGCCGCCCAGCAATACTCTGTAGTCTACATCCGCTTTCTCCAAAGGTTGCTGCGCCAGCAGAATGCCTGCCGTGATTACAACAAATATCAATACGGGGATCTTGAAGTGGCCGAAGCCTTTGGTTTCACTCATCTTTGTTCTTTCGTTTCGATGTTTCCCTGATCACCCGGTAAAAAGTCATGATCAGGACAAGCAAAGGTAAGGTAAGCGTCAGGAACGGCGACATATTGAAACGTTTGTCCAGCTCCATTCCGCCCCAGAGGGCCAATGCAAGCAACACCAGGAGCTGCATACCCAGCCCCAGGTAATTCATCCAGTTGGGAACACGTTTATTTGGCAAGTGCAGGAAGTTCTTTATTGGCCATTTCCACTACATTATTACCCATGTGGCAATGCCCGTTGAATGTGGCGGTCGGCTCTACCTGTAATTTGCCGGCATAAAGATTACCGGTTACTACACAGTCGCCGCGCAGTTGCAGCAATTCCTTGGCGCGGATATTACCGGATACCTTGCCTACGATATCAGCCTGGTTACCTGTTATATCTCCTTCTACCTCTCCGTTGGCACCGATCACCACGCGCGCAGTGCTCTGGATATTGCCAACCACTTTACCATCGATACGGAGATCGCTGGTGCTGCTGATATCGCCTTTGAAACTGGTGCCGGCACTTACCAGCGTAGCGCCCCCGGAAATGCTTTTTTCCTGCATGTCGGTTTTTTTGGGGTTATTGAACATAGTTATCTTGGATTAAATGAAGGATCAGTCATCGCTGAATTCATCCTTTGGCAGTTCCAGCGTGGTGGTATCCCGGCTTACCGGAATATCACCGCGAAGCACCATGCGGATGTTTTCAAGGTATTTTTCCTGGTAGCCCATCTGTCGGCTCACCGAATCCACCCCGATCTTTACTTCCCGCAATTCACGACCGGAAGATTGCTGGTTGGCCGCTCCCGGTATATAATAACGCAACGGCGTAAAGATGATCAGCGCCACCGTAAGGCCAACGAGCAACACAAAAACTGTGCTCAACCCCACATAAACGCTGAATCTGGACAACTTGAACGTTACCACCTCCTCATACGTATCGTCATTCATCACCACCATCCGGTAACGGTTGCGCAGCCGCTTGAGCGTAGATCCGGGATCCAGTTTTGCCATAATCAGGAATTATTAACTCGGATAAAAATAAGCAATCCCGCTTTGTGGAAGAGTAATTCAAAATTAAAAAGTCAAAATTCAAAAAAGGCTGACCTCGCCAGCGAACCGGCTTTAGTCTTTTCCCCATCGATCCATGATTATCAAAGCCTTCGGCAAATGCCGCACTTCGGCAAAAAAAATTGCCCTACTTTTATACTAAATTGTTTGAATTTCAGTTATTAAGAACTTAGTTTGCGCCGGCCAATGCAAGTCCAAAGAAATACTGCTTCCCTGGGTTTTAGTCTTATTCTGTGCCTGTTCCTCGTACCATGTTTCGGGCAGATGGGCATTTCCTACCAGTTTGCCAAGCCTAAAGAATACGAAAACCGCGAACTCGCGTCCGAAAAGTCCACCGACAAAAAGATTCCGGGCTTCCGCCGCTTTACCCAGAACACCGTTACCCATTACAACTGGTATTTCAACGCCAATAACAAACTCAACGAGATCATCGACCGCGCCAAACAGGCTTACCGCGATGATTACTCCCAGTTACTTTCTTTTTACAACTATTCCTTAGAAACGACAGCCTCCGACAGCACGCAACTCGATTCGGTCAGTTATAAAACACAGACCGGCATCGCCATCCATGATCTCCGCAACGACTGGATCGACAATATGTATTTATTATGGGGGGCCACTTACTACCTGAAGCAACAGCACGACTCGGCCTACCTGATGTTCCAGTTCATTAACTACGCTTTTGCTCCCCGCGAAAAAGACGGTTATTATAAAACCATTGGCAGCCGCATAGACGGCAACGCCGCCAACAGCATTAGCACGAAAGAGAAAAGAAACGTACTGAAAAAAGTTTTCTCCGAACCACCCAGCCGCAACGACGCTTTCATCTGGCAGATCCGCAACCACCTGATGATGGACCAGTTTGCCGAAGCATCCAGCCTCATTGTTGTATTAAGAGACGACCCGCAGTTTCCTTCACGTCTTCGGAGTGACCTCGAAGAAGTGCAGGCATTTATGTTCTATAAACAAAAAAACTGGGATAGCGCCGCCGTACACCTGGTACAGGCGCTGGACAATGCCACCAACAGACAGGAAAGAGCCCGCTGGGAATACCTCGCCGGTCAGTTATTCGAGATGAGTAACAACTACGCTGACGCGGAAAAATATTATGGCAAAGCCATCAGCCACGCCAATGATCCCATTCTCGAAATCTATGCACGCCTGTCCAGCATCCGCGTAAACAAAGACGGCGGAGAAAATTATATCGAGAAAAATATTTCCACCCTGCTCAAAATGGCACGCCGCGATAAATACGCCGATTACCGCGACATCATTTATTATATGGCTGCGCAAATGGAACTCGAGCGCGACAATACCGATGCAGCACTTGCCCTTTTATTGAAAAGTACCCGTTATGCCTCCAACAACGCATCACAACGCAACCGGGCTTTTCTTCAATTGGCAGAACTCTCTTTCCAGAAACGCGTTTACCGCGATGCACACCGTTTTTACGACAGCCTCAACATGAGCGACCCGGCATTGAAAGATCCCGATCTCATTACCGCACGTAAAACCATTCTCGGTAAAATCGTAACCAACCTCGACATTATCGAACGCCAGGATAGCCTGCAACATATCGCCGCACTTCCCGAAGACGAACGCAAAGAACTCGTGCGCAAACTTGCCCGCCAGCTTCGCAAAGCACAAGGGCTGAAAGACGAAGGCACCATCACTACCGGCATTCCATTACCCGGCAATAACCAGGCACCGCCACTATTCGGCGGCAATACGCAGAAAGGAGATTGGTATTTCTATAATTCCACGTTACGCCAGAAAGGAGAAAATGATTTCCGTACACGCTGGGGCAAACGTCCCAACGTAGACAACTGGCGCCGGAGTGCGTCGCTCATGAACCAGATTCAGAACAACAACAATCTGCTGGCACCCGATCCTTCCAATCCAAACCAGAATCTTTCAACCGGCGGCGGCGAAAGCACCTACGATATACTTTATAACCGGCTGCCCCTGACCCCCGAAAGCCTGCAGAAGTCTAACGACTCCCTGCAAACCGCCCAATACGAACTGGGCAAAATTTATATCCAGGATCTGGAAGATTGCCCCGCCGGAACCGAAACGCTGGAAGCCGTACGCACACGCTTCCCGCAACATCCGCAGATGGAAGACATTTTGTTCAACCTCTATTATTGTTACCAGCGTAACGGAGAAATGGCCAAAGCCACCGCGGTGAAAAATCAGTTGTCACAACAATTTCCCAATAGCAACCTGACGGCGATCGTAACCACCGGAAAAAATCCGAAAGACCAGAAATCGAATACCGCTGCCACACGCACCTACGAAGAAATTTACGACCTGTTCATCGAAGGACAATTCCAGGAAGCCGTTGCCCGCAAGAAAACGGCGGACAGCATTTATGGCAACAGCTACTGGACACCTCAGCTGCTCTATATCGAAGCCGTCTATTATATCCGTCAACGCGAAGACAGTGTGGCCAAAGGCGTACTGAATAATATCATATCCCGTTTTGACCAGACTCCCATGGCCGCCAAAGCCACAAACCTGCTCAACGTGTTGAACCGCCGTGCCGAAATCGAGGAAGAACTCCGCAACCTCGTGATCGAAAGACCTGCGGAAGACAGCAACGCCGTTGTTACGCAGCCGCCTGTAGCTGTTGTACCCAAACCTCAACCTCCGGTAGTAAAAGATACGGTTGCCGCCAAACCACCGGTTGTGGTAACGCCGCCTCCTGCCAAAGACACGGTTGCGGCAAAACCACCCGTAGTAAAAGATACCGTGGCGGCGAAGCCTCCTGTAGTTGTACCACCTGTAAAAGACACGGTGGTAACCAAACCTGTCGATTCACTCATTACCAAAGCGCCGCCCGTACCCGCACCTGATACGGTAGCCGTTACACCGGTTCCCAAGGATACGATGGCGGTTAAGCCACCGGTGACCGCACCTGTAACACCGCGCCCCGATACAGTGGTAAAAGCTCCTGTGCCTAAGCCTGCGGCACCGCCGGTAGATCCGAATGCCTTTAACTACAACGCCGATGTACCACATTATGTGGTGGTGGTGCTGAATAAAGTAGACCCGGTATTCATCCGCGAAGCGCAGAATGCATTCAACCTGCACAATCAGCAGAACTACCGCAGCAAGACGCTCACGTCTGAATTGGTGACGATCGACGCGGACAACCGCCTGCTGCTGATGAGTCCGTTTAAGAACGCGGAAGAAGCGCTGGAATATGTGAGCGTGAACCAGCCCAAAACGAGCACACAGATCGTTCCGTGGCTGAAAGGTGGCAAATACAGCTTCCTGATCATCAGCCAGGCCAACCTTGAACTGCTGAAAACCAACAAAGAACTTGGAAAATACCAGCAATTCCTCCAGAACAAACTGCCTGGCAAATTCTGATGTTTTTTGGGAAAAAATTAAACCCGGTACGCTCAATCCGCGGCTGGGTTTTTGCTAATTTCGAACGGTTTGCATGAACCCACTATGTTCATGCCCCTAAAAACGGAAACGAATGAAAAAATCAGTCCGCATTTTCTGGCGCATTTTCCTTTTTGGCTTCCTCGGCTTTGTGCTCCTCGTGCTGATGGCCAACTTTGGTGTATTCGGAGAAATGCCTTCCATGAAAGAATTGGAAAATCCTTCCATCCTGCAATCGTCCGAAGTATATGCTGAGGACGGAACGCTGATGGGAAAATATTATCTGCCGGAGGGGAACCGCAGCGTGGTGAAATACCGCGATATTTCCCCGCATGTGGTCAACGCCCTCATTGCCACCGAGGACAAGCGCTTTTATGACCACTCCGGTATCGACCTGAAAGGAACCATGCGCGCTGTGCTGCTACTGGGCAGTAAAGGTGGTGGCAGTACCATCACGCAGCAATTGGCACTTGCCCTCTTCAACCGGCGTGCCACCAACAAGGCGCAACGTATGATGCAGAAGCTGAAAGAATGGATCATTTCCGTAAAACTGGAACGCAACTTTACCAAAGAAGAGATCATTGCTTTATACCTGAATGCTGTTCCTTTCTCTGATAATGTGTTCGGTATCCGCAATGCATCCCGTACTTTTTTCCAGAAAGAGCCCGATGTGCTCACTGTTGAAGAAGCCGCTTTGCTGGTAGGCATGATCAACGGTCCCGGGGTCTACAACCCGCGACGCAATCCTGTTCCTGCCCGCGATCGCCGCAACCTGGTATTGACACGCATGGAAGAGAACGGAAATATTACGGCTGCCGAAGCCACCCGCTACCGCGCCATGCCTATCAAACTGAATTACCGCAAGCTGGATGAAAACACCGGTTATGCTCCCTACTTCCGCGAAATACTGCGCGAAGAAGTAAAGAACGAATTGAAGAAACTGAAAAAGCCGGACGGCAGTTCTTATAATATTTATGAAGACGGATTGAAGATCTATACCACCATCAATCCGCGTATGCAGGAATACGCTGAAGAAGCGATGGCTTCGCAGGTGCCCAACCTGCAAAAAGCACTACTGGCACAAAGCAAAGTCAAAAATGGTTCGATCTGGAAAGACCACGAGAACGTACTCGAACGGGAAATGAAACGCAGCGATCGATGGAAAAACGGTGTGGAAGACAACCTGAGCGACAAAGAGATCAAAGCAAGTTTCTTTGTAAAGACGCCCATGAAAGTATTTGCCTGGAATAAACAGTGGGAAAAAGATACAGTGATGACGCCTTATGATTCCATCAAATACCACCGTACCATGGTGCAATCGGCCTTCATGGTAATGGACCCTGTAACAGGTGAGGTAAAAGCATGGGTGGGCGGCATCAACTTCAAAACCTACAAACTCGACCACGCCAACCTCAACACCAAACGCCAGGTTGGTTCGTCAATAAAACCGCTGCTGTATACACAGGCAATGGAAGAACGCGGTTTCACGCCGGAAACGGAGGTGGTGGATCAGCAGCAATCATTTGGCAATGGTCAACTGGTGCCGGCAACAAGCCGCTCCTGCTCCGGCCGCACGATGACGATGGCCAACGCACTGGCATGGTCGAAAAACTGCGCTACGGCTTATATCATGAAACAGGTGGGAGTAAAAGAATTTACCGATTTCATAGCACGATTGAATATCCCGACAAAAGTAGAGGCGTTCCCCTCTATCGCACTGGGTTCCTGTGAACTTTCACTTTTCGAAATGATGTGGGGTTATACCATTTTTGCGGGAAGAGGTTTTTCAACCAGGCCTTATTTCATCAGCCGCATTGAAGACCGCAATGGCAATGTGATCAAACGCTTTGATTACAGCGCCAACCGCAAGGAAGTGATCAGTGAGATCACGGCTTATAAAATGGCCCGCATGATGCAGGGAACCGTAGACAAAGGTACCGCAGCAGGATTGCGCGGACGCCTGGGCGCCGCTGAAATGGCCGGCAAAACCGGTACGACCAACGATAACTCGGATGCGTGGTTCATGGGTTATACGCCGCAGTTGCTCGGTGGCGTATGGGTTGGTTGCGACGACCGCTTCATCCGCAACGAAGGCAGTGGCGGTTTTGGTGGTGCAGCCGCAAGACCTATCTGGGAAAACTTCTTCAAAAAAGTATACGCCGACAAAAAACTCGGTATCGAACGCGACGCCAAATTTGTACAGCCTGCACAAATGGACAATGAAATGTTCAGTGCGGATGCACTGCAGATCGATTCGGATATTGAGCCGGGCGCGCAGCAGGAAGACGTGGGCGTAGGTACGGAAGAAGGATATGACCTTCCGGCCGAATCGCGTCCGTTCCAGGATCCGGATGCGCCTGTTAACACGCCTAAAAAAGACAGTACGCAGAAAAAAGATCCTAAAAAAGACCCGAACAACAAACCAATCGGTTCCGCAGCCGATGAGCCCCGGAAGAAAAAAGGGCTTTTCAAGAAACTATTCGGCAAAAAAGAGAACTAAAGCACTCCTCTTCAATAGCTTAGCCCCGGCAGTTTGCCGGGGCTTTTTGCTGACAAAACCTTACCTTTGCAACGCTTTTTTGGAAAGCATCTGCCCCGGGCATGAGCGGGGCCTCACCTAAAATCTTCATAAACATATGGCTGACATCTTTGAGCGTCTGCTTAAAAATTATGGTCCTATTGGCCAACACCGCGAAAGAGCACATGGCTATTTCGCATTTCCCAAACTGGAAGGAGACATTTCAAGCCGCATGAAATTCCGCGGAAAAGAAATGATCGTATGGAGTCTCAACAATTATCTCGGTCTCGCCAATCATCCTGAAGTACGTAAAGCTGATGCAGACGGTGCCGCACGTTTTGGCCTGGCACTGCCGATGGGTGCGCGTATGATGAGCGGCAACAGTGATTATCATGAACAACTCGAAGCCGAGCTGGCTGCTTTTGTGATGAAAGAAGATGCCGCCCTGCTCAACTTCGGCTACCAGGGAATGGTAAGCATCATCGACGTGCTTTGCAGCCGTCATGATGTGATCGTATACGACGCGGAAAGCCACGCCTGTATTATCGATGGATTGCGTTTGCATCCCGGCCACCGTTATGTATACAAACACAACGACCTCGCTGACCTGGAAAAACAACTGCAACGCGCTACTGCACTGGTGAACAAGCAGAATGCCGGCGGCGTACTCGTGATCACGGAAGGTGTATTCGGTATGGCCGGCGATCAGGGCAAACTGACCGAGATCGCAGCACTGAAAGATAAATATGATTTCCGCCTCCTTGTTGACGATGCGCATGGTTTCGGTACACTCGGTGCAACAGGCGCCGGTGCCGGTGAAGCGCAAGGCGTACAGGACAAAATCGATCTCTACTTCTCTACATTCGCTAAATCAATGGCGTCAATAGGCGCATTCGTTGCCGGTGACCGCAAGATCATCGACTATATCCGTTACAACATCCGCAGCCAGATCTTTGCCAAAAGCCTTCCGATGCCACTCGTGATCGGTAACCTTAAACGCCTCGACCTGTTGCGCACACAACCCGAACTGCGCGAGAAACTCTGGAGCAATGCCCTCAAACTGCAGGCTGGATTGAAAGAACGTGGTTTTGATATCGGCAACACCGATTCAGTGGTAACACCTGTATACATGAAAGGTGGCGTGGAAGAAGCAACAGCCATGGTAATGGACCTGCGTGAGAACTACCGCATATTCTGCTCTATCGTGGTATACCCGGTTATTCCGAAAGGACACATCATCTACCGCCTCATCCCTACGGCTACACATACCGATGCAGACATCGAAGAGACGCTGCAGGCGTTCTCCGCTACCAAAGAAAAACTGGACGCAGGAGCTTATAAGGCCGAAGCCATTCCGGATATGGCAGATTAATTTGATGATTTGAAAATTTGATGATTTGAAACGGCTTCAGATACCGGTTTTCATCTTCTGAGTTTTTAATTTCCGGCCCCTGAGTTTATCGGACAGTCATTTTTGAATTTTGACTTTTAAATTTTGAATTATAAAGACCGCCCCGGCGGTCTTTTTTTATGAACAACTCAACTAGTGAATAAATCTCATCCCAAACCTCCCACCTTATACCTTAAGCCTTATACCTTACGCCTTATACCTTAAGCCTTATACCTTACGCCTTACACCTTACAGCTTAAGCCTTCCATCACTTAATACTTAAAACTTATTACTTAAAACCTTTACATTTATAGCTTGAAAAAAATGGATAACATGCGTAAACTCATTGTAGCCCTGCTGTTCCTGCCCCTGCTTGGCCAGGCCCAGAAAAAGGCGATTACCCTGGAAGATCTTTATAAGAAAGGAACCTTCCGCGGCGAATTTGTTCCGGCCGACTTCGGCACCCGTTCTTCAGAGATCAATACCGATGGTTTGAAAGATGAAGCAGGGAAGGCACTCGGCCGCGCTTCTGAAGTAATCGTGAATGCAGCCGATACATCCCTCGCGCTTATCCGCATCGATGCGGAACCGATCTATCGCCATTCTTCCAAAGCCATCCTATACCTGTATCACCGTGGCACCGGTAACGTAACCAAACTGGAGAATGAAAAAGTTTTACATCCTACTTTCTCCCCCGATGGCAGCAAAGTGGCGTATGTAAAAGACAACAATCTTTATATCTACGACATCGCTTCGGCCAAGGCAACCGCTATTACCACCGATGGAAAATGGAATTTCATCATCAACGGTAACTGCGACTGGGTATATGAAGAAGAATTCAGTTTCACCCAGGCCTATCAGTGGAGCCCGAAAGGCAACTACCTCGCCTATTACCGATTCGATGAATCGCAGGTAAAAGAATACAACATGACCATCTACAACAATGGTTACAACCAGGATTATCGCTACAAATACCCCAAAGCCGGCGACGACAACTCAAAAGTTGAGATACATATTTATGATGTACGCAATGGCAGGAAGGTAAAAGCCGACTACGCACAGGGAGATATCTACATCCCACGTATCAAATGGACGCAGGACGACAGCCGCCTCGTTATCTTCTGGCTCAACCGCCACCAGGACAATCTCCGCCTGCTGCTGACAGAAGCAGCCAGCGGAAAATCGAGCCTGCTCTATGAAGAGAAAAACAAATATTACATCGATATCCACGACGACTGGTACTTCCTGCGCGACGGTAAACATTTTCTTTTCACCAGTGAAAAGAGTGGTTACAACCAGATCTGGCTTTACAGCTTCGACGGCAAAACGCAACTGCAATTGTCTTCCGGTAACTATGATGTAACAGAAATCAATGCCGTAGACGAGATCAACAAACGTGTATATTATCAGACAGCTTATCCGCGTCCAATGGACCGCAACTTTTTTGTAGCCGATTTTTCAGGGAAAAAAAGTACCGCACTCACGACCGGTACCGGCTGGAACCGTATCGTGCTGAACGATAAATTTACGCAGTTCTATGACTACAGATCTGATATCAATACACCCCAGGTGGTAACCCTGCATTCGATCATCGCTGATAAAAAAGGATACCGCGCACAGGTGATAAAGACCGTGAACGAAAGCAGCAAGCTCCGCGAGAAAATGGCGGAATATGACCTGGCAAAAGGCGAATTCATCCGCATTCCCAACAGCAAAGGAGATACACTGAACAGCTGGATACTGAAGCCGGCCAACTTTGACCCGTCACGTCGTTATCCCGTGTTGTTCTGCAACTACGGCGGGCCGGGATCACAGCAGGTAGCTAACCGTTTTGGCGCAATCAGCTTCTGGCATCAATTGCTGGCGCAAAAAGGTTTCATTGTAGTAAGTGTTGACAACAGCGGCACCGGTTACAGAGGCGAAGAGTTTAAAAAGAAAACATACCTGCAATTGGGCAAACTCGAAATAGAAGACCAAATCGATGCCGCTAAATGGTTCGGCAACCTGCCCTATGTAGATAAGAGCCGCATCGGACATTGGGGCTGGAGCTTTGGTGGCTTTATGAGCTCACTTGCCATCACCAAAGGAGCAGACGTATTCTCCGCAGCTATTGCCGTGGCACCTGTTACAAGCTGGAGATTCTACGATAATATCTATACGGAGCGTTACATGCGCACGCCTGCCGAGAACCAGAAAGGATACGACGATAACGCACCTATGAATTTCACCAACAGCATCAAAGGCAAATACCTGATCATTCATGGTACGGCAGATGACAACGTACACTTCCAGAATGCAACGCAAATGATCACGGCATTGGTGAAAAGCAATGTTGATTTTGAAAGCGCTTACTACCCCAATAAGAATCACGGCATTTCCGGTGGCCCCGATAATACCAGCTTCCATCTGTGGAGCAAAATGACCAACTGGATCCTGGAGAACCTGGGAACGGAGAAGAAATAACCAGTGAATAAAAGCAATAAAAAGAGTCTGCCATGCGCAGGCTCTTTTTTTATGCCAGCGCTCCGGCAACGATACCGGAAAAATGGTTTCTTCGACGGAGAGGTGCTAAAAAAAAGAACCCCCGATGGAAATCGGGGGGCCCTAATCAAAAACCATTAACCATTAAACCTTATCCTATGAAAATTCACTGCTAATATCGTTAATAATGAATTAACGCAAAATATTTAAATGATTTTTTTTCAAAAAACAGGCCCTGATTTTGAAAATCTTGATCCATCTCAATGTCGAAACATTAATTTGCAGATTATAACGATGTAGTTATCGTTCTGCAAACGTTTGCATAAAAAATCTCACCTCACTGGGGTATCTTCACGTTTGAAATATCATTTATGCGAAAAGTTGTTGTTGCCATTACCGGAGCCAGTGGTTCTATCTATGCGGCGGGTCTTTTGAATCGTCTTTCAACCATTCCGGAGCAATGGTCAGATATTGCCATCGTGATGTCGGACAATGCGCGTCAGGTATGGGAAACGGAATTGGGCAATGACAAGTATACGCAGTATCCATTCAGGTTCTATGACAAGAACGACTTCAATGCCCCTTTTGCGTCTGGCTCCGGGCGCTATGATACCCTCATCGTCATCCCCTGCTCTATGGGTACACTCGGCCGTATCGCCACAGGCGTGTCGAACGATCTGATTACAAGAGCTGCCGATGTCATATTAAAAGAAAGAAGAAAACTGATCTGCGTAGTGCGTGATACCCCTTACAACCTGATGCATATCCGCAATATGGAAACGGTGACACTGGCCGGCGGTATCATCTGTCCCGCTACTCCTTCCTATTACAGTCTCCCTAAAACAGTCGAAGAAGTGGCAGCCACGGTCAGCGATCGCGTACTTGATCTTGCCGGCTTTACCATTGATACATTCCGCTGGGGTAAAGACAAAGCCTGATCAATTGCCGTACTCCTGCAGAATAGTTTTGACGCGACCATAATAGCTGCTGCCAAACAAAAGCAGATGCACGAGCAAGGGATAAAGCTGCGAAACAGCTAATCGTTGCTGCCATCCGGGTTGCAAAGGATAAGCAGCGTTGTATGCCTGATAAAAAACAGGATCAAACCCGCCAAACAAAGCAGTCATGGCAATATCCATTTCACGATGACCATAATAAACCGCAGGATCGATCAATGCGGGATGACCATCCGACTTTATTAAGAAATTTCCACTCCAAAGATCGCCGTGAAGTAAGGCGGCTGGCTCCACCGGGAGCAGCTCTGCTAAATGATTACACAAACGTTCTCCGCAGGTGACATCCTCTCTTGTACAAAGTCCCTGATTCAACGCATCACGCAGCAAAGGCATGATACGCTGATCGCGATAAAAGTGATGCCAGGTAGTTGCCTGTGCATTTGACTGCGGAAGCGTACCGATGTACTGATCACCGGCTGCACCAAATAACTCATTTGAATGCGCATGCAGGGAAGCCAGGCCGGTTCCGAAATCCTCCCAGAAATGTTTATCCGGATGGCCGGTATTCAGCCATTCCATAACGATGAATTGTATACCGTTTACCTTACCAGAGCCAAAAGGCTTCGGAACGGTAAGCGTATTGGTAGTTGCCAATAAGTTGAGACTGCGTAATTCACCATCGAAAAAGCGTGGAGCGGATGTATGGTTTGTTTTGATAAGAAAAGGACCGTTATTGGTCAGCACCATGAAAGCGTCATTGATATCTCCGCCGCTGATCCGGTTAACGGATCGGATAACAAGTTCTTCCTGCGGAAAAACCTGAGACAGGATAACAGGTATGGGCGAATGCATGGTGTTGAAGATAGGGTTCTTATCCAAACGTTGGAAGTAAAAAATATAACTTACCCGTTTATTATACGACTATCGCCCTAGCACCAACTTAGTTTTGAGAAAAAGTGATCTCCTGACTAATGGAAAAAATCTCGCTTATATATGTTTTGCCTCTTCTCAGTCTGGTCATTATCCTGATCAGATTGCCGGAGATCGACCGGTGGTTGCGTAATCACTATAGCAATGCGCCTTTCCTTATCACCCTGATCCTTGGAGGATCGACGATACTAACGCATGTCATAACAGTTGTCGCACCGCTGAAAAAATATGAACGGCAGGAAAACAATAAATGGACAATTATTGATAACCTGATTGCCACTTATCTCGATCATGAAATATTCAGAGGGTCCCCTTTGGTGGCCAATATCATGATTCCAAGACGTGTTTTTTACTGTACCTGGGAACCAGCAATTGGCAGCTCTGTTTTTCGAAGAATATCTGCCAGGTTTTTCGTCCGTCGCCTGGACGTCGTATGGTTATCTCCGGGGAATATGATGAACAAGCAATTCAGGATTACCGCAAGGCAGGGAATTACCGGTAAGGCTTATACGATAGGAAGAACAATAATAAGAGATATCCCGGGCTCCATAGATCAGTTGAATTTTACGGAACAACAAAGAGCAACGATCTCAGGTAATGGATTTGTTGCCAGCACACCAATATTTGCATTTGACAGGAAATATAGCCGTTCGACTCAAAAAATCGTTGGTATCGTTACGTTTTCGAGCAGTATACCAGGATCCGAAAAAATAATTGAATCTGAAAAAAACCGGGAAATTCTCAAAGAGAACATTACCGAATTTTCAGGAATATGCAGTTTAATTCTTTAACCGTAAATCATTCAATATGTCACTAAAGAAAAAAGCGTACAAAGAAACGAAAATTGATGGCATGTATGTCATAGATGTTGATCCGGCAGATTTTCAATTTAAAGGTTCGACAGAGAGAGAAATGTTATTTAATGCCATACAGGATTTTATAAAATCCGCACGCAAGTTAAAAGAGCATTTTGATTTGGAGCTGAAACATGCTTCCACCCCACAAGGTGGCAGTTGATTTGTGGCAATGGCCGGCCCCGGGAGCCTCAGCCTGCGGATCTTTTTTAATTTGGATTATTCAGTAACCAACAGCCTTGTTTCTGGTCTCTACCACAACTATTCGGAAAATTTTAAACCCTGTCAACCCGACATCACGCTACCGTTGGTCTCCAAACCAACGGGCCTGCTCATCCTTGAGTCATGTACGATGTTGACCTTAACCTACCAAAGCAACCCGACTCTTGCTTGCTTGCTTGTTGGTCGGGAGACCAACAAGGGCGCTAAAAGCGACTCTTGGGGATAAACGTTCTGAACACTTGTGGTGTCGAACAAACTCTCTCCGTCAGTCACTGGCTTCGGGAGCCTCAGCCTGCGGGACCAAACCTTAATACTTATAACTTATCACTTACTCCTCCACCTTAAACCTTCCACCCACAAGTTTGTTATATTGGCATGAACTGGACACTACTGGAATCTAATGAACAATGGGAATCTCTCCTGGCCGCTTCCTCACAACGCCCGCAAGTGGTTTTCAAACATTCAACGCGCTGCTCCGTGAGCAAAGTGGCACAGACACGCCTTGAAGGAAGCAAACTGCCGGAGAATGCAGACTACCACTTCCTCGACCTTATCCGGTTCAGAGAAATCTCCAACCGCGTTGCGGGAGACATGAACGTTGTGCACGAGTCACCGCAGATACTTATTATCCGCAATGGCATTTGCACCTTCCATGAAAGTCATTTGGGAATTACAGCCAAAGAAATCTCTTTCGAGTTACAGGACTGATCTTATCAGTCTTTTGGCAGCTCAATAGAAAAAACGGAGCCTTTATTTTCTTCGGATTCAAAGCTCACCTTGCCTTCCAGCAAATGTGTAAGACTTTTAACGATCGACAGGCCCATGCCCTTGGACTCTTCCTTGTTCAATCCATAACGCTGGGCCGGCGTATGCCGCTCAAACAAGGATTCATGCAGCCGCACAGGAATACCAATCCCATTATCACGTACGCGTACGATAAACGTCTTATCAGTTTCTTCGACCATGATATCGATCTCGCCATTCTCCGGCGTAAATTTGATCGAATTGGAAACAAGGTTGTGAACGATCTGGAAAAACTTCACGCTGTCAGTAGTGATATTCAGGTTTTCCAGGTCTGTGATGATTCTGAATTTCCGGTCTTTATTAAGCGCAATGATCTTCTCCAACGTATTATAAATCCGCTCGAGCAGGTCAAATCTTGTCTTTTTTACAAATATTCTTTCCGACTCAACATGCTCCTCCTGTAAAAAATCATTGATGATATCAAGACACTCCTGCGTATTGTTTTTTATCAGTTGCAGCTGGGCATGAATATCGGCAGGCGCGTCATGTTTGTAAGTCTGCTGCATCCAGCGAAGAATGTTCTGTGTAAGCTGCAAGGGCCCGGAAAGATTATGCGTCATCATATCGAGCAACGTATCCTTCTTTGCACCATAGTTGATGATGTAATCTTCGTGCTCTTTTTCCAGGGTCTGGTCTTTCACAAATCCAACGATCACAGAATGCTCAGCAATTAAATATGCATCAAGGGAAAGATGAAGCATCCGTCCATCTGCAAATTGTAAACGGAATTCATTATTGGTTAAACATTTGTCTAGCAAAAGTTGGGTGTAACGGTGACGCAGATAATACGCGTCTTCAGAACGGATCAGCGGGAATACGAGGCTGGGTTGTTGTACCAGCTCAGCTTTCTTTATTTCGAAAATCCTGGGAAGTACATCATTCAGGTACACAAATTTTTCGGTAGGAATATCGTACACGAAAACTCCATCCTTTGAAAGGCTTCCCAGTAAACGGATATCTTCAAACACGGCTTGTAGTTTAATGTTTTAAAAAACCTCGGGCAGATGCAAATGCAACCAGTTCGGCCGTATTTTTCACCTTTGCCTTATCTACCATGTTTTTCCGGTGAGTTTCAACTGTTTTCTCCGTGATAAAAAGGGCTTTGGCGATGTCTTTGGTCGAATAACCACGGCCTAATAACTCAAGAACTTCCTTTTCGCGTTGAGAGAAAAAGTCTTTTTCACCCCGCAGCGTGTCCACGATACCATCCAAAAATTCATTGATATTTTTCAGTTTCTTGGAGGTCTCCGTACAAATATACTTTTTTCCTCCGTGAACCAATTTAATAGCTTGTACCAACTCTTCATAACCGGCTTTTTTAGACACAAAAGCCATTGCTCCGGAATTCATGATCCGCGCCACACGGTCGGCATCATTGTACACCGAGTGGGCAACAATCTTAATATCGGGGAAGTTTTTCTGGATATACTCAGAGATCGCAAAACCATCCATGGAGCGCACGTCCTCCAGGCCATCCAGGTAAAGATCGAGCAGGAGGATGTCGACATCGAGATGCGGAAGCATTTCTATCAACTCATCTCCGTTACGAGCTTCGCCTACCACTGTGATTTGCGGGTCTTGCGATAACAAAAATTTAATGCCATCCCGCATAATCTTGTAATCTTCCAAATGAAATACTTTAATCCTTCCTGTCATGTAGTTGTTCTTTTCTGGCCTTAAAAGTAAGGACCTGAAGCAATTATTGAAAGTTCACAGTTGAAAATCAGGGATTTCCCTGATAGTTTTGGTAGACTAAAGCGGCTAACATTGACATCAGAATGAGTAAAGACGTCGGCCTCGTCAGGCTTAATACCGAAACTGATATTTTCTATGCCCATGAATTAGCGGTATGGCTGGCACGTCATGCCGGCGCCACGCTTCAGGAACAATTCCATTTCGCATCGAGAGTAACGGATCATGGAAGCAAGCTTCAATTGCCGCAAACGGAACCACTTATTTTTTCCATTCGTCAGCCCAGCGAGCAGTATTTACTGAGCGTGCGCCATGCCAATGATACGGTAGCATCACTCCCGGTTCCGCGGGATATACCAGACAGCCGCCTGAAAGACCGTCATAATCCTGCCGCAAAAAGCCGCCGGGAACTTGAGAGAGGTTACCGGGATCTCGAACGTATCACGTTCGCACTCTCACATGATCTCAAAAATTCAGTGACCAAGCTCGGCCTGTCGCTGGAGCTCATGAATCCATTCGCTTTACCGGAAGAAGAGCGCTCCCTCCTCCAGATTATCCGTCGCTCGGCCACCAATCTTGAAAACACGCTCAGGAGTATGAACCAGGTGATCCGGATCGACCATCTGTCGGCCAACATCGTTACCTCTCTCGACCCCGAACTGATCGTGCGCGAAGTATATGAAGAACTGGCAGAGTCGGTACAGCAAAAGACGATACAACTGCAGACGGAATTAAAGGCTGTGGCCGAAATTCAGTTTATTGAAACTTACCTCAGAAGTATTTTTCGTAACCTGCTTTCGAATTCCATCAAATATGCTGATCCCTCACGCGACCTGCTTATTCATTTAACAGCAAGACCGGATGAAACGGGCATTCATTTTACTTATTCCGACAACGGACAGGGATTTGATGCCGTTCGCCATTCAGACAAACTCTTCACTCCCTTTTCGAGGTTTTCATCTGATACAACAGAAGGAAGCGGTATCGGTTTATACCTGATCCGCAGTATTATCGAGCGTGACGGCGGAAAAATCAGCGTGGAAAGTGTACCGGGTAAAGGAACAACTTTTTACTTCACACTGGTCACTCCGCGTGGGGAACAGCCTTCATTTTAGGTACAGTGTTTCTATCCCTTGTCAACAGGTGAAGACAATATACTACAGCGGCGCCTAATGTCAAAGCAGTGAGCAATACAGACTTATTCATAAATGTATTTTTTATAATTAAAAGTTGCAATGCCTGTGCCAGCTATATAAATAAAAAAACCGTTCCCTCCTTGCAGGGAACGGTCGAGATTCGAATAAACTGTCCGTCAATCCATCTTGAAGTGTGTCCACCACTCCATTATGAAAAAGGTATAATAGAAATCAAAAAATCAGTCAGAACCGGTAGCAAGATAGACAGGATGAAGGGAGGGAAATACCCTAAAACGTTCAACCAATACCCCTATCCGTTCACCGGAAATGATCGGCGTCAATATGGTAAGTCCTAACTCTTATTGATATACTTTATACGTTTTTCTATATTTGATCAAACCTATTCTTATGAATGAAGCTAGTCCTGTGAAAGGTGATGATCTCGCCGTTTATACCCTATTGGAATTGGCCAACTTCGCCGGCGTTGAGTTGACGGGACATACTATTACGTTACCCTTTCAGTCTGGTGAGGGCACTTTAAAGCAGGCACAGGTAGAACCCGGATTTCATATCAGTTGCTGGGACCTGCAGTTGAAAGATTCTCTTACGGTGAACCGCCCTGCGCGCATACCGGGACAACCACGTCTTTTCCAACTATACTTTATCCTCACTCCCGACCAGTTCCATATCAACGGCCCTTCTATGGCGCGCGAACTCCGCTTCAATGCTTCCATGGAAACCCTCTTCGAATCCGGTGATGCAGACTTTACTTACACCTTCGCACCCGGCAGGGCGGCTAAGGTGCTTGTACTGCAATTGCACCCCGACTGGCTGATGAATACATTCGGTCAAGACGATACTTCGTTTGCACGTTTCCTCAATAAAATGGCGAGTGATGAAAAAGCTTTTGTGTTTCACGAACCGGTGTCACTCACCTTACAGCAATCGCTGACGGAGTTTCACAATCATTTTATTTCGGAGAACCGCGACCGTCTTTACAACAAAGCGAGAGCACTCACTTTGCTGAGTGATTTCCTCTATGGCCTGTCGCTGCGTTCCACGCTGGACAATTCCCCTGCGGCCTATTACGAGGAAAAGATCCGAGCAGTAGAAGATATCCTTCGCCAGCACCTGGAGTCGCAATTGCCTTGTATCCGCACGATTGCAGAAAAAGTATCGTTGAGTGAATCCACTTTGAAAAGATATTTTCATCAGATTTACCGCCGGAGCATTTACGATTATTACCTGCAATTGAAAATGGAACACGCAAGGCATTTGCTGGAAGAAAAACAGATAGCAGTGAAAGAAGTGGCCTATCAGTTGGGATATGAAAAGTGCAGCAGCTTTATCCTGATGTTTAAGAAGTTTTACAGCGAATCACCCGGATTCTTCCGTCAGAAAACCCTGCTCAATCCCGGAGGAGTGTAGATTTTTTTCAACACCTTTACGGCATGGATGATCAATGGATTTGTTTCGGAGAGGCGGAGGATATCGTATGTCTTTTTGTACCGGATCCGGCTACTATCCGCAGCAAACACCTGTCAGGGGATGATGGTGCTGTGCCGTACTGGGCGCAGACCTGGCCCGCTTCCCTGGGCCTGCACCGTTTCCTGGCCGCCCATCCTGGTTTGATCCGGGGAAAGACAGTCATCGAGCTCGCGGCAGGCCTTGGCCTCCCCTCCCTATATGCAGCCCGTTATGCCAAAACTATCTTGTGCAGTGATTATGCACCCGGCGCAGTGGACTATTGCCGGCGTTCGGCAGCCAAAGCCGGTCTCCTCAATTTCAACACAGCATTGCTGGATTGGAATGAATTGCCCGCAGATCTTGCTGCAGATGTGGTATTACTAAGCGATGTAAATTATGATCCTGTAGCGTTTGACCGTCTTTCAATTGTGCTGAATCGCTTTTTAAACGCAGGCACAACCATTCTGTTGAGTACACCTCAACGGCTAATGGCCAAGCCCTTTATTGCGCAGTGGCTGCCCTGTTGTGCAAAGCAGGAAGAATACTGCGTCACATTGAACGGCACCACCAGCGCTGTCAGTGTATTTGTATTGTCCGGAAGCTGATGATCAGGACGGAAGCACAGGACCATAGTGCAGTTTCGGGCCTTTATGGCCTTTGTCAGGGAACAGCACATCGTGGGCGGTTTCATATCCTTCGTCGGATACACGGCGTAATTGTCTGTTGGCACGGGTACGGCGCGCAGCAGAATAAGCTACCAGTCCGGCAGTTACAGCAGCGGCGGCAATTGCGAGTAAAAGCATATTCTTCTTTTTCATACGCTTGTATTTACTAATTCTGTGCCGAAGCCTGTAGATCAATTGACTGACCGACAGGTTGGCGGGTTAAAAAATTGTAAATTCAAATAATTCAAAAGCCTATTCTTCAATCATTTTGAATCCAGAAGCTTCGGTATCAAATTATCAAATCTTCAAATTATCAAATTACAAAGTCCCGCGCTGGCGGGACTTTGTAATAAACATCTTGTCCCGTTCTCAGGATGCAGCAGCTTCTTCTGTCTTCTTACGTGCAAACTCGGAGCGGATCACATTCAATGCACCACCAGCACGGAACCATTCGATCTGCTGGGCATTGTAAGTATGATTAACAACAATCAGATCTTTGGTGCCGTCGGCATGGTTCAACTCCACCGTCAGTGGCTGGCCAGGTGCAAAATTCGGCAGACCAAGAATATCGATGTTATCGTCTTCCTGTATTTTATCGTAGTCTTCTTTGTTCGCGAAAGTGAGCGCGAGCATACCCTGTTTTTTCAGGTTGGTTTCGTGGATACGGGCAAAGCTGCGTACCAGGATGGCGCGTACACCGAGGTGGCGTGGTTCCATCGCTGCGTGTTCACGGCTGCTACCTTCTCCATAGTTCTCGTCACCTACCACAATGCTGCCTACGTTAGCAGCTTTGTAAGCACGGGCCGTAGCAGGTACGGGACCGTATTCGCCGGTAAGCTGGTTTTTAACCGAGTCGGTTTTATCGTTGAAGTAGTTGAGGGCACCGATCAGCATGTTGTTGCTGATATTGTCCAGGTGACCACGGAACTTCAGCCAGGGACCTGCCATAGAAATGTGGTCGGTCGTACACTTGCCTTTTGCTTTGATCAGCAGTTTGAGACCCAGCAGGTCGGTCCCTTCCCAGGGTGCAAATGCCGTGAGCAGTTGCAGACGCTGGCTGTCGGGTTGTACCACTACTTTCACGCTGCTGCCGTCTTCTGCAGGTGCCTGGTAACCCGGATCATCCACGTCAAATCCTCTGGGTGGTAATTCATGTCCTGTAGGCTCTGCCAGTTTCACTTCTTCTCCTTTCTCGTTCACCAGTGTATCGGTGAGTGGGTTGAAAGAAATGCGTCCGGCAACCGCCATTGCTGTTACAATCTCAGGGCTGGCCACAAATGCGTGTGTGCTGGCCAGACCATCGTTACGCTTGGCGAAGTTGCGGTTGAAAGAAGTGATGATCGTGTTCTTGCGGTTAGGATCGTCGATATGACGTGCCCACTGACCGATACAGGGACCGCAGGCATTTGCCAGCACCACACCGCCCACACTTTCAAATGTATTGATAAAGCCATCGCGCTCGATGGTAAAACGAACCAATTCGCTACCCGGAGTGATGGTAAATTCTGAATTTGCTTTCAGTCCTTTGGACAACGCATCTTTTACGATGCTGGCGCTGCGGCTGATGTCTTCGTAAGAAGAGTTGGTACAACTGCCGATCAGGGCTACTTCCAGTTTTTCGGGCCAGCCGTTCGCTTTTACGGTCTCTGCCATCTGCGAGATCGGCGTAGCCAGATCGGGCGTAAACGGTCCGTTTACGTAGGGTTCCAATGTAGACAGATCGAGTTCCAGCAATTGATCGTAGTAGGGAGCTGGATTATTGGCTACTTCTTCGTCAGGACGCAGGTGTTCACGAACACCGTCGGCCAGGTCGGCAATCTCAGCACGGCTTGTTGCACGCAGGTAATCGCTCATTTTTTTGTCGTAGGCAAACAGTGAGCAGGTAGCGCCGATTTCAGCTCCCATGTTACACACGGTGCCTTTACCGGTTGCGCTCATGCTGTCCGCCCCTTCACCGAAATATTCTACGATAGCACCGGTACCGCCTTTTACGGTCAACTGACCTGCTACCCAGAGAATCACGTCTTTTGCGCTGGTCCAGCCATTCAGTTTGCCGGTCAGTTTCACACCGATCAGTTTGGGCATTTTCAATTCCCAGGGGAGGCCGGCCATTACGTCTACCGCATCGGCGCCGCCTACACCGATGGCGATCATTCCGAGACCACCGGCATTGGGAGTATGAGAGTCCGTTCCGATCATCATGCCACCGGGAAATGCATAGTTTTCCAACACTACCTGGTGGATGATACCGGCACCAGGTTTCCAGAAACCGATACCGTATTTATTGGAAATAGAAGCCAGGAAATCATATACTTCTTTGTTCACTTCGTTGGCAGTGGCAAGGTCAGCTACCGCGCCCTGCTTGGCCTGGATCAGGTGATCACAGTGTACCGTGGAAGGAACCGCCACTTTATCCCGACCGCAAGTGCTGAACTGCAGCAGCGCCATCTGGGCTGTTGCGTCCTGCATCGCTACCCTGTCCGGAGCAAAGTCAACATAATCCTTCCCGCGTTCATAAGCCGCAGTGCCAGGCGCATAAAGGTGGGCATAAAGGATTTTTTCTGCCATGGTCAAGGGCCGTCCTACCAGCTTCCTGGCGGCTTCGACCTTTCCGGGGAGGTCAGCATACACTTTTTTGATTAAGTCGAGATCGAAAGGCATATCAGAATTTTTGTAAATGTGGAATATAATGGAAAGGGGAGAAAAAGACCGGGTACAGACCTGGCTACCCCTCTTTCTAAGCCTTGCGAAATTACGAAAAATCAGGGGCTTTATGAAGGATTTTGGGAGAATATAACACAATAAACTACCACTTACAGGGTATTGCGGGAAATCAGCGGATATTTTTATCTTAGTGGTATGAACCGCTTCAAGAATTTTGTGGAATGGAACGCCTTCGGCGTATGCAGTGCTATCGGTAACAGACTCGGCATTTCTGCGGGCAGGATCCGGCAGTACTTCATTTACACGTCCCTGCTTACCATGGGATCACCGATTATTCTCTACATGGTTCTCGCCTTCTGGCGCAACATCCGGAATTATATCAGTTCCACACGCAGGAATCCCTGGTATTATCTCTAATGGAATTCTAATCAGATCAACTCGGTCAGTTTGCTCACCACCGCATCTACTTCTTCGCGGGTATTGTGGCGGCTGAAAGAAAATCTTACCGTTACTTTATTGGGATCGTTGTTAATGGCGCGGATCACGTGCGAACCCTGATCGGCTCCACTGCTGCACGCACTGCCGCCGGATACGCAGATCTGGTTGATGTCGAGATTGAACAGGATCATTTCCGACTTCTCGGTTTTGGGAAATGCCACACTTAACACGGTATACAAACATCGTCCCTCGCTATCACCATTGAAGCCCACATTGGGGATCGTAGCTATAAGCTTTTCACGCATGTAATTTTTCAGGGAAAGAATATAGCTATGCTCTTCTTCCACGCGGGCATAGGCCAGCTCCAGTGCTTTCGCAAAACCAACAATACCATAAAGGTTTTCCGTACCAGCCCGCATGTTACGCTCCTGGCCGCCGCCAAAGATGAACGGCTTCACGCGGATATTGTCATTCACATACAGAATGCCAACGCCCTTTGGTCCATGGAATTTATGCCCGGCACCGGAAATAAAATGAACGGGCGTTTTACGCAGGTCCAGCGGATAGTGCCCTACTGTCTGCACACAATCGGAATGGAAAATCGCGTTGTATTGTTTGCAGAGATTGCCCACCGCATCGATGTCGAGCAGGTTGCCAATCTCGTTGTTGGCATGCATGAGCGATACCAGGCAACGTTCTTTTTGTTCTTTGAGTTGCTCCTCCAGGTCGGCAAGGTCCACATGACCGTCGGGAAGCAGCTTTACAAAACTGCTGGTAACATTTTCGCCGCAGGCGTAATGCTCGATGGTATGCAGTACCGCATGATGTTCGATGGGAGAAGAAATGATATGCCGGCAACCCAGGTCACGGATCGCTGAGAGGATCGCTGTATTGTTGCTTTCGGTACCACCACTGGTAAAGAAGATTTCACCCGGGTGTGCATTCAGCAAACGCGCCACGGTCTTACGTGCCGTTTCTATTGCCAGACGTGTTTCGCGTCCATAAGAATAAATAGAAGACGGATTACCGAAATGCGTAGTCATGTAAGGAAGCATGGCTTCCAGTACTTCGGGGTCCAGCGCTGTGGTAGCGGCATTGTCAAAATAAATTCTTTCCATACAAACGATCCGTTAGAGATTGTCAGTGTTAGCTGAATTCCTTGATATCCTGCATCAGGCGCAGGGCAATATTGTTGGCAGTTGTTTCAAAACTGCTTTCAGAATAAATGCGGATGATCGGTTCGGTATTGGAGGTGCGTAAGTGTACCCAGTCATTATCGAATTCGATCTTCAGTCCATCTTCGGTGTTAACGGGATGGCTTTTATACTTGGTCCGTATTTTTTCAAAAATGGGTGTTACATCCACTCCTTTCGCCAATTCAATTTTATTCTTGGAAATAAAATAATCGGGATAACGGCTGCGCAGTGATTTGATACCGTTCTTATGTCCTGCCAGGTGTGTGAGGAATAAACCGATACCGATCAGCGCATCGCGGCCATAATGAAAATCCGGCACAATGATGCCACCGTTGCCTTCGCCACCGATCACGGCATTGTGCTGTTTCATTTTCGTCACCACATTCACCTCTCCCACTGCCGACGGGAAATATTCGCCGCCATGCTTCAGCGTTACATCTTTCAATGCACGCGTACTGCTCATATTGCTCACGGTATTGCCTTTGCGTTGCGACAATACATAATCGGCCACGGCAACAAGTGTATATTCTTCACCAAACATGCTTCCGTCTTCACAAACAAAAGCAAGCCTGTCTACGTCCGGATCCACGGCAATGCCGAGGTGCGCCTTTTGTTTTACTACCTCATTGCTCAACTGCGTGAGATGTTCGGGCAATGGCTCGGGGTTGTGGGCAAAACGTCCGTTCACGGTTTCATTCAGCACGATCACTTCTTCCACGCCCAGTGCTTTTAACAATGCAGGCACATAAATGGCACCGGTTGAGTTCACAGCATCCACCACCACGCGGAAGCCGCGCGCAGCAATCGCTTCCCGGTCTACAAGCGGATAATTGACCACCGCATCGATATGTTTCTGCAGGTAGGATTCGTCTTCTGTAACGGTGCCTAATTTATCTACCGATGCGAAAGTGATGTCACCGCTGTCGGCCAGTTGCAACACTTCAGCGCCTGTTTCGGCAGAAATAAATTCGCCCTCCCTGTTGAGCAGCTTCAGGGCGTTCCACTCTTTGGGGTTGTGGCTGGCAGTAAGGATGATACCGCCGTCGGCATTCTCCATTTTTACCGCAAGTTCCACCGTAGGGGTAGTGGAAAGTCCGAGATCGATCACATGAATGCCCAGGCCGGTCAGTGTATTCACCACCAGTTGATTCACCATGTTGCCGCTGATGCGTCCGTCACGGCCGATGACAATACGGGTTTCGCTTTTGCCATTGGCAATGATGCTGCCGAATGCTGCGGAAAATTTTACAATATCGATCGGGGTAAGATTATCTCCGGGTTGTCCCCCAATGGTACCCCGGATGCCAGATATACTCTTGATCAGCGACACGTGCAAAGTTGTTTAATGTTCAGTAGTAGGTTAGCCCACTTTAGGGACGCAAAAATACGGGAAAACGCAAATGTTTGGGGCGGAATATTGCTGAAACGGGGATAATCATCACTAATCCAACTTGTTATTCATCAGCATGTAACGGGCCGTTTCAAATAGCGCTGTGGTATAATCGGATAGCCGCCGGGTGATCGAGTCCCGCTGGGCAGGCGTGTAACTGGTGCCCGTGTATTTTACCGGAACAAGCTGCTCATCGGGAAAATCAAGGTTTTTGACGAAATAAAATTCATCGGTGACGATACCGATACGTCCGGCCGTATTCGTTACAAAAGCGAAGTTGTGTTTTTTGGCGCTGTCCAGCAGGTTGCGCCCCATGGTCGTATTCACGTAAGGTTGCTGGATCATGCCTGCGACAGTAGGCAATACATCAATCTGCGACACCACTTCTTTTCTCCACTGCGGTTGCAGGATATAGGGCGCATAAAACAGCAATGGCACATGCTCGTCGGTAAGACGGTGTGTTGTCCATGCCGCCGGATAAACGGCCTCGGCATTACCCGCCACACCATGATCGCCGACGAAAATGAAAATGGTATTATGGAAATAACTTTCTTTTTCCGCCGCTGCCAGAAATTTGCGGAAACAATAATCGGAGTAGCGGAAAGTATTGTACTCGTCGAGTGATTCAAACCCGTATTTGCGCAGCGTTTCCTCCGGCACTTCCAATTTCACAAAATCCGTATCTGCTTCCGGAATCATATAGGGCCGGTGATTATCCGAGGTTTGAATAATGGCAAAAAACGGTTTCTGTTCTTCGCGGAAAACGGTATTGGCTTCGAGAAACAGATCCTTGTCGCTGATGCCCCATACATTTACCCGTGGTGATTTGAAATCTTTCTCCGTATGCATTTGCAGCCCGTCGATATTCTGCAGCAATCCTTCAAAATTGTTGAAGCCGGGGTTTCCTCCGAGAAAATAATGTTTATTGTAGCCTTCGAAATTATCGATGATCGTACGCTGGCGGATGGCTTCGGGATTGCGCGTGGAAAATTTGAATAACTGTGCGTCGGGAATACCTGTTACCAGGGCAAACAAACCTCTGGCCGTGGAGAAATGCGGAGAGAAACAACGTTCGAAAAATATTCCCTTGCGGGCAATGGAATCGAAATAAGGTGTTGTGTTCAGCGGGTTGCCGCTCATCGTACTTTTATACATGCTGAACGATTCGCACATCACGAGCACAACGTTGGGGCGGCTTTCGAGCGCGCGGCTGCCGGGAGAAATTACCCTTCGGTAATTGAATGACTTGCCCGGCGGCAGCTGTAAAAGTTCGGCGACAAGGGGATAGGCATCGCGCGCTTTTTGTTCGTTGTAGTCAGGATTGCGCAGGCGCAGGGTGGCAAAGAAATTCTGCAGCGGGTTGAGTGCGAGATAAGAGCGGAAACTATCGCGTAATGCAAAGGAATCCTTCCAGGCCAGCGGCGGCCAGCCCACTCTTCCGTAGATCAGGAATGCCAATACCAGTGCGGAAACGATAAAATAACGCCGGCGATGCGGAATGCCCAATCCGACCGTGCGGTTGATGACGTGCCAGTGGCTTTTGAAATACATCCAGCGGAAAAGTGCCACCGCCACCACCAGTCCGAGTACCATCCAAAGCAGCGGGTAGGTTTGCCACATCATATGCAGGGAGATGCCCGGGTCTTCCACAAAATTCATGGCGCCGGCATCAAGGCGTGTCTGGTTGTAGGAAAAGCTGCCGAAGTCGGCACCGAAAAAAGTAAAGATGATAAAGGTGACGATAACGAGATAGCCGGTCCACCATTTTTTATTGCGGGCGGAATAAAACGGCGACAGGGACGGAACGGTACTGATGACGACAATGGGCAGCAGCACGATAGCGATCCAGCGAAGGTCATACTGAATGCCCATGAGGAAAGACGGAAGTGCATCGGATAGCGAAACTGCCCTGGGACGGAAAGCCCAGAACGTGGCCAGCCTGAACAAAGTGAAGATCAGGAAGAAAATGACCAGCAGGTTGGTCACCCATATCAGGGTTTTAGGTATCCGGAACCGGGACAGCATAGTTAAATGGCCCACAAAAAAATGCTTTTTCCCCGGATTCACAAAAGTAACCGCGGAGCGAAGCGGCAGAGCCGGGATAAACGGTAAAAAAAAGCCCCGTAAAAAACGGGGCAGGTGTTTTTCAAGGGCTTATATCGTCGATTAGTTGGCGGTTCTGATACGGCCGGCGGCAGTTTTACCGCGACGGCGGATATTCCAGATATCCACGGCTCCGAATGAACGACGTTGGCGTGGAACTGCTAATTGCAGGTCCGTTGCCAGGGTTTCTTTTACTTCAGCTACTAATTGTTGCAGCACTGCAGGTTCCATCTGTACCACAGATGGCAATACACTTGTTTTCATCTTACAATCTTTTTTTTGTTAAACTAATATCCCCCCGATGAGCAAGTAGTGCGAAGAAAAAACCTGAAGAATCGTTAAAAGAAGCGGTTCTGAACTATCACTGACTAAATAAGGTACCTAATGGTTGCTCAATTGCGCTGCAAAGGTAGTACTATTAAGGGTTTTAGCAAAATGAACAGGTGTTAAAGGAATGTGAATCGTCAATGGTGAATAGTGAATGGTCAATGGTGAATCGTCAATGGGCATCCCTTGGTTCGTGTCCGCATGAACTGACAGCGCGGGTCTGCTTACTTATAACTTAAAACTTACTACTTACAACCGGCTGTTCCCTTCGAGGGGCCGAAGTATCGGCCTCAGTATGCAAAGCCGCATTTGCGAACAAGGCTTTGAAAGGCCGGCCCGCGTGATGCTCCCGGCTGCTTACTTATAACTTAAAACTTATTACCTATAACCCATGGCTGAAGCTTCGGCCCGAAGTATCGGGCGGCTGTTTCACCCTACACCTTACACCCCACGCCTTAAACCTTACACCTTAAGCCTTCTACCTTACGCCTTCCCTCCTTACCTTTGCTGCCATGCTCATTTTACTGCAATCCACCATACTAAATATGCTGAAAGATTGGGACCAATGGCTTTTTATGGTCATTAATAGCAAGATGACCAATCCGTTTTTCGACAGCCTGATGCCTTTTCTCCGGAACTCACTCAACTGGGCGCCGCTTTATCTTTTCCTGATCGTGCTGGCCGCCCACAATTTTAAAGCGAAAGGCTGGTGGTGGGTACTTTTTCTGCTGGTGACCGCTTCCATGACCGATATGATCGGTGCGCGGATCATCAAGGCCGGGTTTGAACGCCTGCGCCCCTGCAGTGATCCGGATTTTTGGACCAATGTGCGGCTGCTGGTAGACCATTGCTCCGGCGGTTTCAGCTTCACTTCCAATCACGCAGCCAATCACTTCGGTGTGGCCGGCTTTTTCTACTTTACCTTCCGGCCTGTTTTCCGGCACGCGTGGATTGCCTTTTTGTGGGCCGGTGCTATCTCCTATGCGCAGATTTACGTGGGTGTCCATTATCCCGGCGACGTTCTCGGCGGCACCCTGCTGGGACTGGCTGTGGGAACATTTACAGCCCGGCTTTTCAATAAGCGCTTCGGATTCGCTATCTTCGATAAACAACCAACGTTGTCTTCTTAAATGGAAATACTCATATTGGCAGGACTGATCTTGCTGAACGGCCTTTTTTCAATGGCCGAAATTGCACTGGTGTCGGCGCGTAAATCAAGACTTGAATCACAGGCCAACCGCGGAGATAAAAAGGCGGCCGAAGCGCTCAAACTCGCTCATAAACCCGAAACATTTCTTTCCACCGTTCAAATGGGCATTACCGTTATCGGTATCATGACCGGTATTTATTCCGGCGAACAGATCACGGATGATTTTGCCGCGTTTCTGCATAAATGGCCTGCCCTGGCTCCTTACAGCAAAGGCATCGCCACTACGATGGTCGTTATCATTGTTACCTACTTCACGATCATTTTTGGCGAACTGGTACCCAAACGTCTCGGACTTTCCAAGCCCGAAGGCATTGCAAAATTTGTGGCAGGCCCCATGCGTGTTCTCAGCCAGATCACGCACCCCTTTATCTGGCTGCTGAGCAAATCCAGTAACCTGATCGTGCGCATCTTCAGCCTCAAACCCAACGACAACCAGGTAACGGAAGAAGAGATCAAAGCGATCATCAGCGAAGGAACCGAACAAGGTACTATCGAAGAAACCGAACAGGAGATCATCGAACGCGTTTTCCACCTGAGCGACCGCAACATCACCTCGCTGATGACCCACCGCAGCGATATCATCTGGTTCAACCTGAACGATTCTGAAGAAACGATCAAGGAAAAGATCACTTCCGAGCCCCACTCGATCTATCCCATCTGCGATAATAATATCGACAATATTAAAGGCGTAGTATCGATCAAAGACCTTTATGTAAGCCCGGACAATGCGTTGTTCCGCGACCTGATGCGCCCCGCGTTATTCGTACCGGAAAACAACACCGCGTTCCAGGTGATGGAGAAGTTCAAAGAATCCCAGCTTCATTCCTGCTTCATCGTGGACGAATACGGCAGCATCCTCGGCATGATCACCCTCAACGACATCCTCGAAGCCATCATTGGTGAAATGCCCCAACCGAATATTCCGGATTACGAGATCGTGGAACGTGAAGACGGCAGCTTCCTCGTGGATGCACAAATCCCCTTCTACGATTTTCTTACGCGTTTTGAAAAGACGGAATACATGAACGAGGGCGAACAGGAGTTCGATACACTCGGCGGTTTTATTCTCCATGAGCTCGAACGCATCCCGCATACCGGCGACAGGGTGGACTGGCATGGTTTCGCTATCGAGATCGTAGACATGGATGGTCACCGGATCGACAAAATCCTGGTAAAAATCAGCCCCCAAATCCGGGAAGAAATGGAAGAATAGTGCGCCTTTAGCGCGATGTGAAAATGTGTAAATGTGTAAATGAAACAGCCAGAGCCCCGGGGCGTGCCGGCATTAACCGACAGCCACAGCGAAATCTCTCCTTGCATCTCCGCTTCGCAAAATATGCCAAATGAGAGGTAACAGGACTTACGCTTATTTTCACATTTCCACACCACACATTTTCACATTCATTTGCTTTTCTCAAAAAGCAAATGCCGCAGTCTTCTCCGGATACGTCAGCTTCACACTTTTCCGATTGCCGTTTACAAAAAAATGAATCAGGTTCATCTGATCGTCGAAAAGATCAAATAAGACCGTATTGACCACCTCCGCCTTTTTAACGGACGGCACATTGTCCACTTCCATGTACACAAACACGGCCTCGCTTTCTTTTTCCCAACCCAATACCTTAATGGCAGCAGCCTTGCCGTCGATCGAGAGCTGAAGATGGGCCGGAACATATTTTTTTACCAGCTCATCCATGGCCGTTTTCATCGCGGGTGCGGAAAAATCCGCTTTGGCTTTGTAAACCTTGCGCAAAGCATCTTCAAAATCGTCAGTAAAAATGCGGCAACTGATCTCCAGGGTCTTTTCCGCCGCATTATGCTGAATCTCCGTTGTGCTTACGTGAAACGGATGAACCTCCTTTGCCTGTTCCTGCGCTGTACCCGGCAGCAGCCAGAAAAGCATTAACCATTTATAAATCAATGTTGCCATTAACACAATTATTTTTTCGTTTACAAAAGTCTGGTTTATTTTGAAGCGTAGCGCCCGTCACGCAAATCATTTTTATCATCCGTAAAAAAGACGCACCGGGAGGTCGAGCCGATGCAGGACTTTGTTTTTTATTTCGAAGAAGGCTGGAAACACATTATTAGTAGCGACGCACTGGATCATCAGCTCTTTATTGCTGCCCTGGCCGCTATTTATACGCTGCGCGACTGGAAGCAGGTACTGATATTGGTCACCGCTTTCACCATCGGGCACTCGCTTACGCTTGCGCTGAGCGTGCTGGATATCGTGCGCATCAACAGCAAGCTGGTGGAAGTATTGATCCCGGTCACCATCGTAATCACCGCTTTTTCCAATCTGTTTCAACGTAAATTCACGCCCCGTACGGTCAGGATCAATTATTTCCTGGCTTTGTTCTTTGGCTTGATACACGGACTTGGCTTTGCCAACAGCATCCGCATGATGCTGGCCAGCGATCAAAGTCTCGGCTGGGGATTGTTTGGATTCAACGTGGGACTGGAAGCCGGACAACTGGTGGTTGTATTAGTACTGCTGCTTTTTGCCAAGATTATCCTGGATTTTTTCCGGGTGGAGCGCCGCGAATATGTGATATTTGTTTCCGCCGCCGTTTTTGGCCTTTCGGCCGTGATGGTATTGGAACGTATCTAGCGCTGTCAACCATTAAACCGCCACAAATTCGGAAACACAGCCCGCCGCAGGCGCGGCTCTTAGGTATACACAAACAGCATCAAATGAAAAAATCCTTACTGGTCGCCTGTTTCAGCTTTTTCGCTGCAGCAACCATGGCCCAGAACATTCAGAACAACCCTGGCAGCAACCACGGTAACAAGTTCGAAGCGCTGGGCACTATTCTTCCCACGCCCAATGAATACCGTACCGCCAGCGGTGCTCCCGGTCCAAAGTACTGGCAGCAGCGCGCCGATTACGATATCCGTGCAGAACTGGATGAAGAAAATCTCCGCCTCACCGGAAGTGAAACCATCACTTACTTCAACAACTCACCGGACCCGCTCACCTATCTGTGGCTGCAACTGGACGAAAACCAGCACAGCAGCGTCAACAATGCGAATTACCAGAATTCAACCACGATGCCGGAGGTGTTCACCGACCGCGGCCTCGCCCGGTTGGAAGAAGGCAACACCGATAACAAACTCGGACACCAGATCACCAAAGTAACCGATGCACTGGGCAAACCACTCAAGTATACCATCAACAAAACAATGATGCGTCTTGAGCTGCCTGCTGTTCTCAAACCCGGACAACGCTTCGTGTTCAAAATAGACTGGCATTACACCATTACCGACCGCATGAGCCGCGGCGGCCGTGGCGGTTATGAACTGTTTCCCGAAGACGGCAATTACCTTTTTACCATCACACAATGGTATCCCCGTCTTTGCGTGTACAGCGATTTCCAGGGCTGGCAGCACAACCAGTTTACCGGGCGTGGCGAGTTTGCCCTCACCTTTGGCAACTTCAAAGTACAGATGACCGTTCCGGCTGACCACGTGGTTGGTTCTACCGGCGAATGCCAGAACTATGCGCAGGTACTAACGCCCGCGCAACTCGGTCGCTGGCAGAAAGCCCAAACCTCCCGCGAACCGGTGGAAGTGGTAACGCTTGAAGAAGCCAAAGCCGCGGAAAGCAAAAAAAGCAAAGCCAAAAAAACATGGATCTATAAAGCCGATAATGTACGCGACTTCGCCTGGACCAGCTCCCGCAAATTTGTGTGGGATGCCGTACCGCAAAATGTACAAGGAAAGAAAATCATGTGCATGAGCTACTACGGAAAAGAAGCATACGGCTTGTACCGCAAGTTTTCCAGCAAAGCTGTGGCCCACACAGTAAAAACATATTCCGACTTCACCATTCCTTATCCTTACCCGGTTGCTATCAGCGTTGAGGCTTCCAATGGTATGGAATACCCGATGATCTGTTTCAACTTCGGCCGTACGGAAAAAGACGGTACTTATAGTGAAGGCACCAAGAATGGTATGCTCGGGGTAATCATTCACGAAGTAGGACACAACTTCTTCCCGATGATCATCAACAGCGATGAACGCCAGTGGACATGGATGGATGAAGGCCTCAATACTTTTGTTGAATACCTCACTGAAGAACTGTGGGACAATAAATTCCCCAGCAAACGCGGTCCGGCTTACAGCATCACCGATTACATGAAGTTGCCCAAAGACGAACTGGAGCCTATCATGACCAACTCGGAAAACATTGCACGTTTTGGCCCCAACGCTTATGCAAAGCCGGCAACAGGTCTCAATATTCTGCGCGAAACCGTAGTAGGCCGTGAATTGTTTGACTACGCTTTTAAAGAATATGCACGCCGCTGGGCATTCAAACATCCGACACCAGCCGATCTGTTCCGTACCATGAACGATGCCACCGGCGAAAACCTCGACTGGTTCTGGCGCGGATGGTTCTACAGCACCGATGCCTGCGACATCTCTCTCGACTCCGTAAAATATGCACGCGCCGATACAGATGCGGCACTACCCAATGGCCGCAGCATGACACGCCGCATCGAAAAGCCACTGGTAAATGACTTTGAAGACATTTCAAAAGTGCGCAACCGCGAAGACAAGAAAATACAATTCTATACCGACCGCGATACGGCTGCGCGCGATTTCTACTGGCGTTATGCCCGTGGTCTGGCTTCCGTTGACACCAGCACTTACAGCACAACGATGCAGGTGCCCTATGAACAACTGGATGCGGCAGGTAAACAAAAATTTGCCGGCAAACATTTTTACGAACTCAGCTTCAGCAACAAAGGCGGGCTGGTGATGCCGATTATCGTTGAATGGACATTCAAAGACGGTTCCAAACAGGTTGACCGCATTCCTGCACAGATCTGGAGAGCCAACGAAAAGCAGGTAGTGAAATTTTTTATGAAAGACAAAGAAGTAACGGCTATCCGTCTTGATCCTATGCGCGAAACAGCCGACATCGACGAGAGCAATAACACCTGGGGACAAATTCCGGCTCCTTCCCGCTTCCGCGCTTACAAGCAAAAGCTTAACGCGGCCCGTGGCCAAAGCCAGGGTGTGAATCCGATGCAACGCGCGAAGTGAGGGAGAAGTAGTAAGTTATAAGTATTAAGTATTAAGTTAAAAAGCCATGGTTCGTGTATACACGAACCATGGCTTTTTAATGCACTATTGACCATTCACTATTGACTATTCCCCGTCCTTCGGCCTGGTCTTTTTCGGCGGCGTGTCTTTCAGACGGCCGGCTTCCTTCAGTTGTTGATGCAACATCCACTCTATTTGCCCATTGACACTGCGGAATTCATCCGCAGCCCATCTCTCGAGCGCTTTGAAGGTTTCGCTGTCTATGCGTAAGACAAATGATTTCTTATCTGCCATCGGTTATTACCGGGTTGGGATTATTGATACAATGTACCGGTGTTCAATACCGGGGTAGCCGCTTTTTCGCCACACAATACCACCATCAGGTTGCTGACCATGGCTGCTTTCTTTTCGTCATCCAGTTCAACGATGTGTTTGGATGCCAGTTGCGCCAAAGCCATTTCTACCATGCCCACGGCACCTTCTACGATCTTGGTGCGCGCCGCTACGATCGCTGTTGCCTGCTGACGCTGCAGCATCGCACCGGCGATCTCTGCGGCATAAGCCAGGTGACTGATGCGCGCTTCAATGATAAAGATACCAGCCGGAGCCAGACGGGCATTCAACTCTTTTTCCAGAATTTCATTTACTTTCTCTGCACCGTCGCGCAGGGTGATGTCGGCGGTTTCGTCTTCCAGGTTGTCGTAAGGAAAACTGTTGGCCAGGTGACGCACGGCCGCCTCGCTCTGCACTTTCACATATTGATCGTAGTTAGCCACTTCAAACGCGGCTTTATACGTATCTCTCACCTGCCATACGATCACCGCGCCGATCTCGATGGGGTTACCCATTTTATCGTTCACTTTCAGCTTCGAACTTTCGAGGTTCTGCGCACGAAGCGTGATCTTGGTTTTAGTATACAGCGGATTTACATACTTCAGCCCGTTGTCCTTGATCGTGCCTACATATTTGCCAAAGAATACACAAACCCGCGAGTGATTGGGGTTGATGGTGGTAATGCCTGCCATAAGAAATAGCGACAATACAACCGCGACAATACCAATCCATAACAGGGCATTCGGTTCTCCTTCGTTGGCAGGTACGCCTTTTACAATACATACGATGCCGGCAGCAAAACTGAGCAGCAGCAGTACCAGCGCCAGAAAACCAGAGGTGGGTTTAATAATTTTTTCCATAAACGTAGTTTGATATCATTTTGATATCAAATATACATCAGGTTTTGGCAATGCCCAAAAAAATTGTGAAAATGTGTCCGCTGATGGCGGAATGTGTAAATGTGAAAATGAACCGCCCAAAGAATCTGTAAATTTGATTGACTTATTCACTTATTGACTTACTCACTCAATGAAAAGACTTTTACTTATATCATTTGTTCTTATACTGGCCACCACCATCCACGCCGCCGAAGTCGACACTGTTGTCGTCTACAGCAACAGCATGCAGAAAAAAATCAACTGCGTGGTCATCCGGCCAGATGCCGCCAAAGAACCCGGCGACAAAAAATGGCCAACCGTTTATTTGTTACACGGTTACAGCGGCAGCTATAGTAACTGGATCAGGAAAGTGCCTGCTTTAAAAGCTTATGCAGATGAATGGCAGCTGATCATCGTTTGTCCCGACGGCGATTACAGCAGTTGGTATTTCGACAGCCCGGTGGATGCCTCCATGAAATATGAAACTTATATAGCGAATGAAGTACCCGCCTATATTGAAGAACATTATCCCGCCATCCGCCAGGCAAATGGCCGCGCCATCAGCGGTTTGAGCATGGGCGGACACGGCGCTTTGTTTCTCGCATTCCGCCATCCAGATATTTTCGGTGCCTGCGGCAGCATGAGCGGCGGCGTTAATCTCTATCCTTTCCGCAACAAATTCGATATTGCCAAAAGACTCGGCGATACCATTCGCAACCGCAAAAACTGGGATGAGTATTCCGTGATGAATGTGATTGAAAAAAAACGCCCGGCCGACAGCCTGGCGGTGATTATTGATTGCGGTACGGATGATTTTTTCTACGCAGACAATAAAGCCCTGCACCAGAAAATGATGAAGTTGAAAATACCGCACGATTATATCGAACGCGGCGGTACACACAATTGGGATTATTGGGGAAATGCAGTGAGCTATCAGCTACTCTTCTTCCACCGCTTTTTTAGTAAAAATGTGAAGCCTTAAAGTCCGGTGGCTCCATCCCGGTTCTTGATCTTTTTCTTGCCGGAATTTTTCTTTTCGTAGTCGAGTATGGCTTGTGGCTTCTTCGGTTTGGCGCCTACAGAGTCTTTTTTAGCGGTCTTTCCGCGCATATCGATAGGCGCAAGCGGATCATCTTCTTCCATGGTGGTGCCTTCGTCGGTTGCCAGTTTACCAAGCACATAGTTCTCGCGTGCTTCTTCAACGCCCTGAACAGGATCGTAGAAAATCCAGGTACCATGTTTAACGGAGCTGCCCTCGTTTTTTACCACCACTCTTTGCAGTTCCTTAGAAGGATCTTTAAGGTCGTATACACTTACCGTATCGAATTTGCGTGAGGGGTCTATCGCGCGCCATGATTCAACGCGTTCCAGTCCGCCATTGTAAGTGTAGTATTTGCATTTGCCGTCGAGTTTGCCCCAACGGTAATTTTCTTCCGCAATCTTTACGCCCTGCAGCGAGAATTTTTTCCAAAGCCCGTCTTTGACGTCGTTTTCATAATATCCCTGTTCTTCATAACCCCGCTCACCGCGCAAATCATCTACATGACTTACCCACGGGCCCTGCTTCTGCCCTTTCATATCCACGCGGTTAAGCGTATCGCCACGCGGGCTGAGCTGAAAGCTTTTCCACTGCCCCTGGCTCTTCAATGCCACCAGCATGACCAGCATCATTATATAAGATCTGATTTCCATAGTGCTTATTTAACGAATTTTCTTTCTTTTTATTTTTTCAACGATTGCAGATACAGGATGGCCAGTTCGTATCCCTTCAGTCCCAGACCGGTAATGGTGCCGGATACCTGCGCACTTACATGCGACAACTTGCGGAATTCTTCGCGGGCATGCACATTGGAAATATGCACTTCCACAACCGGTGCCGGCACGGCGGCCACTGCATCTCCGATGGCTACAGACGTGTGGGTATAAGAAGCAGGATTCAGTACGATGCCATCCACTTCAAATCCGGTCTTTTGAATATAGTCTACCATCTCTCCCTCTATATTACTCTGATAATAAGTAAGCTCAATTTCGGGAAAGCGTGCCTTCAGTCCGTCCAGGTAGTCTTCAAATGATTCGCGTCCATATATTTCCGGCTCGCGCACGCCCAGCAGGTTGAGGTTGGGACCGTTGATAACAGCTATTTTCATAGGCCTAAATTACGATTTTCTGTCAACGGTACAGGAATACCGTCTTCGTGGTATGTTCAGGATCCGGGCAGCGATTATTTTTATAAAAAAAAGAGATGAACATTCTCACCATTCTTTACGGTTGTCAGTACGAAGAAATCGCGGCCAAGGGCAAAGACGGTAACAAAGGCCGGGTGGCTGCAAATGTGTTACTGACTATTTTTTTCCTGCTGCTGATCGCCTTAATTTTTGTTATCCTTTATAAATATTTCCCTGCTGCTCTTCCTAAAAATCCTCTTCGGGGCTTCGGTCCGCGCACAGCAGGCAAGATCATCGCATTGGTGGGCTTTGGTGCAGTTTATGGCCTGGTATTGCTCACGGTGGGCACCGAAGCCAATTTCCATCGCCAGGTTGCGGCTTATAAAGATTACCCGGAGTCGGTAAAAAAGAAAGCGAACCGCCTCATCCTGATCCCGTTTTTCAGCATGATGGCGCTCGTTATTTTGCTGGCATTGTTATAAAAAAAGCGGGCAATGCCCGCTTTTGTATTGATTGATTTTTTTTCAGTTTTTGCGAATCAGGTCAAGGAACTGATCGAACAGATAACGGCTGTCGTGCGGCCCCGGTGTTGCTTCGGGGTGATATTGCACCGAAAATGCCGGCTTACCTTTTACACGAATCCCTTCGATTGACTGGTCATTCAGGTTCACGTGCGTGATCTCGATGTGATCTGCCTTACGCACCGCTTCCGGGTCTACGCCAAAACCGTGGTTTTGTGTAGTGATCTCCGAACGGCCGGTTACCAGGTTCTTCACTGGATGGTTGAGACCGCGGTGGCCGTGGTGCATTTTAAAAGTGGGGATACCGTTAGCCAATGCCAGCAACTGATGACCGAGACAGATACCGAACACCGGCTTTTCTTCCTGTAAGATTTGTTTCAGCGTATCGATTGCGTAATCCATGGGCGCCGGATCGCCGGGACCATTGGAAATAAAATAGCCGTGGGGTTCGAATTGTTTTACTTCTTCCAGCGGTGTACGTGCCGGAAATACTTTTACATACGCGCCACGCTCTACCATGCACCGCAGGATATTTTTTTTCACCCCGTAATCCATTACTGCGATGCGGATGTCGGAATCCGTATTCCCCAATTCGTATACTTCTTTGGTACTCACTTTGGAAGCCAGTTCCAGCCCATCCATGTCCGGCACTTCAGCGAGTTGTTTTTTCAATGCTTCCACGTCGGTGGTTTCTGAAGAGATGATGCAATTCATCGCACCTTTTGTGCGGATATGTGCCACCAGCGCGCGCGTATCGATGCCTTCGATCGATACCACATTATTGGTTTTAAGATATTCTCCCAATGAGCCGTTGGCTACTTTTCGGGAATACTGGTCTTCCAGGTTACGGCCGATGAGGCCACTGATCTTTACGGTATCGGACTCCACTTCGTCAGCCTTTACACCGTAGTTACCGATATGAGCGGTATTCATGATCAGAATCTGACCGAAATAACTCGGATCGGTAAATACTTCCTGGTAGCCGGTCATACCGGTATTAAAACAAATTTCTCCGGTGGTAGTACCGATAGCGCCGAAGGCGTTACCATAGGCTACTGTGCCGTCTTGAAGCACCAATACTGCGGGAATCTTGGAATCAGGCATTTTTGTTATTTAGACTGAAAAAACAAATTGCGCAAAGGTAGCGGTTAAATGCTTTCGGTCCGCAGGAAAAATGCACAAAAAATCCCCCTGACTTGCGGCAGGAGGATTTTTTCTCACCACTTACCTGCTATAACCTTGATACAGAACCCGAGCCTGTAATGGAAGTAGTGATCACGGGATTGCCGAGGTAGCGGACAGATCCGCTTCCGTTGATCGTGGCACGCAATGTCTGTTGCGTATGCACACGTACCGTGCCCGAGCCCTGGATATGCGTTTCCGCCTCCGGTGTCACCACGCCCGCAAAATCCACCATGCCACTTCCGTTGATCCGGGCAAACACATCATCCGCACGCCCGTTCGTTATGTTGATGCGGCCCGATCCCTGGATAAAGGCGTCCAGGTGCGTTGCCGATACGCCCGTCAGGTCTATATTGCCATTTCCATAGATACCAAGTTTCAGCGGTGCCTGCGTGGTAGACATATCGCCCCTGATATCGCCGGCTCCATAGATTTCCAGCAGCCTTACGCGCGGCGCCGTGATGCGGATACGGATAGTGATATTGCCTGCCAAACGGATATCACTTCGTCTCCAGCGAACCTCGAGTTCATTGCTGCCATTTACATAAGTATCGATTTCGTCGAGGATATTCTGATTGGATTCAATCTCCACGCGGTGGTTGTTGCCGACGGTGTAGTAGGTTTCTGCGTTGATCGCCACCCGCACCCCGCTGAAATCGCCCGTGTTGAACTCTTCGGTTACCAGAGGTCCCTCACCCTTCAGTTTCACGCAGGACGTGGCGGTCATTATTACCATCATAAGAAAAGCGCTGTAAAGAAAAATACGTTGCATGTCGATTGTAGTTTAATGGCTCCTGCGTCAATCATCGATTCGCAGAAAGTTGCCGTGTTTATCAAATTCAAGTTTAAGCCCGTTCGATAGTTTCACCTCTCTTATTTCATGATCGCGCTCCCAGCCACGGATAAAAACACCCGGGTAGTGCGTACGTACATAATCGAGTACCAGCAACGGAAATACTGAGTCCGGCAAACCGGAATGGCATTGCATTTCGATGATGTCGCCCTGACGGTTGAAGTCCAGTCTGGCGCCATTGGTCAGGTAAACTTTATAAGAGATCCGCAGGTCATCCCACACACGTGTTACCTGTGTGATGCCTTCGTTGGGGAAATGCGTATCGACAAAACCATTGGCGGAAGCCGGCAGGTCATCAGCGTCGATCGTTTTTTCTTTTTCGCAGGAAGTAAGCAAGAATAGAGGCAGCAGGAGTAACAAAAGTATCTTTTTCATTTGATTTATTTTTAGCAGAAACGTGCGTATTTTCTTAAAGACAATTCAGGGTGCCTTTACCCCTATCACACTTCGTGTTTTTTTAGAATTCGAGTTTGTAATTGAATACCAGCAGCAGACCAATCTGGTAATTCGTTTTCACTTCACCCGACCATGCATCATAACTCTGGTTGTAAACGTTTTTACGATTAGTCACATTCTGGAAATCAAGCGACATGGTATGGGTTGCCTTGCGTGCATTCCATTTGGTGCTCAGGCGCAGATCCGCGCGGAAATAAGCAGGATTCTGCTCGCTGAACGCTTCTTTTTCTTTGAAAACAGTGTAACCCGCTTCGGCGGAACGTGCCACATCGAGCGGAGTGGTGCGGTAACCACCGGCATACAGTCCGCGCACGTCGACACTGTAGCTGCGTCCTTTTTTCCCCGTCAAAAATTCTTTACCTGCCATGATGCTGGCAAGCGAGCCACCATTAAAGCGCGTATTGCGTTCGATCCCGTCAAGCGGCGTGTATTTGGATTGATAAAGCGCGGTGCTGATGGTATAATAAAAATGATTGTTCAGGTACCGCTCGAGCGACAACTCCGCGCCGTAGTTTCTTCCCTTTCCTTTATTCACCATTTCATCGGTCACAAAATTGTTATCGAGGTTAAGCGTAGACAACGTGCTGGTATCGCTGTTGCCAACCGGTACATCAAATAATTGCTGATAATATACTTCCAGTTTCAAACGCAGGTTGCGGCTGAACGAATGCGCAAACGAGGTTACATAATGATGTGAGCGTGTAAAATCGAGATTGCGGTTAGGATAAATATCTATGCCCGCCGGTGTCGACACTTTTCCAAAATAAACACCGTATGCCTGCAACTGGCTGTGTAAGCCGTAACCGAAAGAAAGCGTATTTGCATTATTGATCGTCCAGCGCAGCGAGGCGCGCGGCTCGACAGCTTGTGTCTGGTTGTAAAACAACCGCAGGTAATGCAAGCCGCCATTGAACACCAACCGGTCTGAAAACTTATGCTGCCATTGTGAAAAAGCCTGCAGTGTTTGTGTATTGGCTTGTACATTGACGCGTTCGATCAGAGGAGCCGTGATATTTTCCTTACTTAATTCATAATAATTAAAATCAACGGCGTTGACGATGATACCGGAACGCAGTGAGTTACGTGTATTAAACCGGTGGTTCAGGGTGGATGAAACAATAAACTTATTGGTCTTGAAGCGAAACCGGTTGTTGAGTTCGGTGTGCAGATCTGGCAGGGTTTCGACGTATTGCCCATCGTTGCGGTTGACTACCGAGGAATAACCAAGCACGGTGCGGAGATTTGTTTTTGCCCCCAGCCCGATGCTGTGCGTAAGGCCGTTCATGATGGTATTGGAAACAAACTTGCCACTGTAACGGTCAAAATCGGTTTCCCATTTGGAAGAATCAAATTCTGGCTTGATCGACTGGGAACTGAATCCGCTGAAACCAAACAAAGTAAAGTTTCCGGCCTTGCCTGCAGGCAGGGAAATATTATAAGAAAGGTCATGAAAATTCATTTCGCCGGGACCGACGTTCAGTCCCATCTTACTCATCAGGGAAAGCGTTGAGTAGCGGTAGTTCACGAGATAAGAACCCTTGTAGGATTTGCTGAAAGGTCCTTCCGCGGCGAGGTTCAATCCCATTACACCGGCTTGCAAAGTATACTCTCTTTTTTCATTGTTGCCTTTGCGCAGGCGCAGATCAAAAACACCGCTCAAACCATTGCCATATTCGGCCGCAAAAGCGCCGGTGATAAAATCTGAGTTGGACAGTAACTGTGTGTTAAGAATGGAAATACCGCCACCTGCGCTGCCGGTCATCGCAAAGTGATTCGGGTTCGGAATATCCACGCCTTCCATGCGCCAGATCAGCCCCGAAGGAGCATTGCCGCGAATCACAATTTCGTTGCTGCCATCGTTAGCAGACATCACACCGGGAAAGCCAACCGCCATGCGACCCGGATCGTTGACGGAGGCCGCGTATTTTTGTACTTCATCGACGGAGAAAGCGCGCGCACTCACAACGCTCATGTCATTCAAAGGCCGGTTCTTTTTTCCGGCTGAGCGGATAATCAATTCCTCTTCCGACTTTACGCGAGCTTCTATGGTAATATTGAGTACGGTTTCTTTACCCGCATTCACCTGTACATTTTCCAGTTGAAAATTATTATAGCCGACATGGAATGCGCGGATGGCATAATTGCCCGGAGCAACCTCCGTAAAACGAAACAAGCCGTTGTTATCGGTAATGGTTTGCTGATCACCCAACGAAACGGTAACACCTGCAATAGGCGTTTGCAATAAAACATCCAGTACGGTGCCGCGGAGTGTTTGTGCCTGTTGAGCGCTGAGTGAAAAAGAAAAAGTAAAAAGAAAAATCGCAGTGAAGGTTAATTGGTTTCTGACATCTTTCATGATCTTCAAATATTATTTGAAGTGTGACAACTCATGATCAGCTTACCCTTGGAGCTTTAACGTTTTTTAACAGGATGAAAGATGGAAGGCATAGAGTGTAAGGTTTAAGGAAATACAGTTCAATAACGTTATCCAACGGTTCGTTTGTTATTCACAACGATTCCATGGAAAAATATATTTATTGGGTAAGTTAAAAAAAGGCAGGACTCCGGTGATTGCTGGTTCGCGGGGAAACGAACCAGGAAAATGTACAATCACCGTTCACGGTTGTTGGTCGGGAGACCAACAACGGCGATCACCCAATCACCATTGACTTATTCACTTATTGACTCATTCACAATTACCAATAATCACCGTTCACGGTTGTTGGTCGGGAGACCAACAACGGCGATCACCCATTCACCATTGACCATTCACCATTCACCATTGACCATTCACGTTAAAAGAAATTCACGCCCACATTCCATCCTCCCCAACCCGTATACGCCGTGCGGCCAATCGTAAAAGCCTGATGACCCTCGGGCGCAAGATCAAACTTATAACCTGCTATCTGCTCCGGCTGCGCACGATGGAATACCGAATAGGAAGCGCCACCGAACACCGTCAGCCAGCGCGTGATCCGGAAGTTGAGATTGAGGTTAAGCCGTTCGAGTGAATTGAAATAATCCCAGGTACCGAGATAGACAATATTCGTTGTAAGCTCGGGATTCAGCCACAACCATTTCGTCAGTTTAAATTCCGAACCGATACCATAACCAAATATGGTGGCCTGGTTCAGCGAATCCACATGCATACCCGCCGCTATGATATTATAGAATTTATGCTGCCCCGTTTTGAAGGCCATATTGAGGTTAACAACTTCATTGCTGTACACCGATAGTTTATGATAACCTTTTACCACAATATTGATCAGTCCCAGGCCAATACCATCGATCGTATCGGCGATATTGATCAGGCCTAATTGCACACCTTTCATCCGCTTTGCATAGTTGAACACCGGCGCAATCTGTACACCTTCTATGGACCGGTTGGCAAAGTTTGCGAGACCGGCTATCTGTGTACCACTCATTTTTTTACGCGTATAGTTGGCAAATCCTGAAACCTGCAAACCACGCATGGTGTCGTTTACATGATTATAAAAACCTGCTGTCTGCACGCCGTTCAGTTTGCCCCGTGTGAAGTTGGTAACACCGGATATCTGCACGCCGTTGAGTGAATCCAGCACCGTATTACTCAGACCGCTGAACTGCACGCCGTCCACCGAGCCACCGGTCATGTTGAACAAACCGGCGATTTGCAGAAAGCGTACATTCCGGCGGTTAATATTAAAGAGGCCGCCAAATTCAACACCATTCACCCCGCCTGTATAACCGCCCAATACGTTGAAGGAAAAATTATTCACTACCTGTCCGCTCATCTTTCCCTGCGTACTCAACAAAGGCACCAATGACAACTGAAAAGGACGTGTGGCAAAAAAATTACGAAGGTTCAGGCTGCTTACTTTTTGCTTTGGCGAAAGCAACAGGTTGCCAAAACTTGTCTTTTCGATACTGGTACGTTTATCGGCAGGAGGATGTGTAACCAATAACGGTTTGATACTATCAAGCGCTCCGATTCTGTTAGCCGTATCTGCCCTTTCATACAGGTTAGGCACCGCTGTATATACAGGTTGCAGCTGCGGCACGATCGCTATCTCGAGTTTCATATCAAAACTCGGTTCGATCATCAGCGTAGTATCTTCAAAAGAATATTTGCTTACGGAGATGGCCGCCTTTGCCTGTTTGCTCCGCAGACGAAGCGAAAAATGTCCGTCCGCATCCGACAATGCCGACACCAGTTGCTTGCGTTCATAAATACTGGCATAAGGCACTTTGTCACCCGTTTCGCTGTTGACCACATAACCCGAGATGGTATACATACGCTCTTCAGCGGGCTTTACTTTGGTAACGGTTGTCAACTGCAACGACACACGGCGAAGGATGATATAATTACCACTCTCCTTGTACTCGTAGTTGCCGGCAAACAATTGGTTCAATACGACACGTACAGGTTTATTCGCAGCCGAGATCGTTACCAGGCTGTCGCGTTTGAGAATATTGCTGTTGTAGGAAAAACTGAACCCGCCTTTATTGCCGATGATCGACAGCACATCGTCGAGCCGCTGACGGGTAACATCGACCGATATACGCCTGTCGAGAATGGATTGTCCCTGTGCCGCCACCTTATGTGCACTACACAAAAACAAAAGAACGAACACGGGTATTGTATTTCGCAGACTCAACATTGGTTGCATGATCAACGTATCTCGATGCGGTTTTCTTCTTTGGTTACTTTTACCATCAACGTCTGGCTGATCACTTTGAGGATCATGTCCAGCGATTCCTCGTCGAAGGTTACATTGAGCGGAAGATGACGTAATTCTTTTCTTGTGATCACGATGTTCACTTCATACGCCTGATTGAGTTTTTCTACCAGCTTCCACAACGGCGTATTGTCGCAGACGAATGTGCGGCTTATATAATAATTATAGAGTTTATCCGAGGATTGCAGTTTCACCGGCGGCGGACCCTGTTTGCCAAACATTACACGTTCTCCGGCTTCCAATATGATGGTCACACTGTCTTTTTTAACCTGCACGCGGCCGGTTTCCACGATCACTTCAGTGCTGTCGGCTGTACTGCGAACATTGAACGAGGTACCGAGCACAGTTACTTCCACGTCGTTCACGTCGATCACAAAAGGATGTTCCTTATCGGGTTTTACCGCAAAAAAAGCTTCACCTTTCAGGTTAACTTTCCGTTGTTTTCCACGAAAGGCAGAAGGGAAACTCAGTTCTGAATGTTTGTTGAGCGTGGCGATGGTGCCGTCGGGCAAGGTGTCCGTCATTACGCGATTGGCGGAATTGACGGCCAGTTGTTGCGGTGTATCCTGGCGTTCATTTAAAAACACAGCGGACAAAATACCGGCACCGATGATGATGATAAAAAGTGCGGCTATCCGCATCCATGCCGTTTTCCGGCGGGCAGGTTCAATGCTTACGCGTTTCTGAAATTTTTTCCAGGCAAGATTTTCATCGATGGGAACCACCGGCGCAAGCCCTGCGGCCCGCTCCCAGATTGTTTTAAAATGGTGGAAGTAATGCCGGTTGGCTTCTTCTTCCTCCAGCCAGGCTTCCACACGTGCCTGTTCGGGAGGTGTGGCTTCCTCCGCCAGGTATTTCACCAGCAGTTCGTCCATTATATCGTGTGTAGAATTTTCCAATATCAGCAGTTTTGGTGGTAAGATGCAGGTGGTGTACGGTCATTGTCCGGCTTTTCGATAACCGGCAGAGCGGTCAGCAGCAGGAATCCTGCCAACAGCGGCAGATAGTCCTGCAATTTGATCCGCAGTAGTTTAAGTGCTTTACCCATTTGATTTTCAACCGTCTTTACCGAAAGCTGAAGCGTCTGTGCGATCTCGTGGTACTTCAATCCTTCGTAGCGGCTGAGTTGGAAAATCGTCCGGCATTGCTCGGGCAATTCGCTGAGCGCCTGGTGGATCTGCGCATCGAGCTGTCCTGCCTCGGCTTTGTCAGCCGCATTGTCGATACCTGTTTCCGCGTGTTTAACCACATACAGGGCATGAGCCGCCCGCACTTTCTGGTGTTTCAGGTAGTTAAGGCTGTCGTGATAAACCGTTTTATACAGATAAGCTTTGAGGGAAGTGTGAATCTCCAACTGGCTTTTTTTCTCCCAAAGCCGGCAGAACATGTTCTGAACCAATTCCTCCGCCATGATCTCGTCCTGCACAATCGTAAGTGCATAAGCGTACAAACCCCTGAAATGTGTTTTGAATAATTGTTCAAAGGTTTCTGCACCGACTGGTGCAATGGAGCGAATAATGGCAGTATGGGTTGATTCCACGTTGGCGATCCTGTAAGGAGCCTCAAATATAGCTGCTGACAATCAAATAGGCTTTTTTTATGTGACAAGCGGAAAACCGCTTACCCCCATCCGGCCACAGGCTTTTTTTTCACCAGGGTGAAAAAACCGGCAACGAACGCGTCCCGGCGCGTATATTTGCAGCAAATCAGCTTTAGAAAGCAATTTTTGTATTAATTAATAACCTACAAAGGAATTAAGATGCCTGACAAGAATAATTTTTTTGCCAAATTTTCCTTCATCAGTAAGACCGCACTGAAAGACGCCTTTGAAATGAACACCTGGACCGCAAGCAGAGCAGGCGGCGGTCATTACGATCTGAAGAATGCTTGGTCTGATCTCTATCTCGAAGGAGAAGAAAACAGCCCGATCATGACAGGCAATTTGAGCTGGGAAGCGGCCAACCTCCGTGTGCTGCACAATATTCTCGATCGCTTGCCCATGGGTTATAGCTACGAACTGTACGATGCGGAAGATAACCTGCTGCTCGAGAAAGACAGAAAATACGAACCGGTTGAACCAGCCGAAGAGGAAGAAGAAACAGCCGCAGAATAATTACTGCGATGATAAATATAAAAACCGCCTTTTACGAGGCGGTTTTTGATTTTCCGGGCTTTCTTTTTTCCCGTAAGTATTTACTGCGGATAATATCCTGCACATTGATATTATTGATCTTACTTTCCAGCCACGATATAATATCGAGATAAGCAAAGGCACGCGTCTCCAGCGGATTGCCCTCATATTTTCGCAGCTTGTTCAGCAATTTCTGAAATTCCGGTTTCAGTGCATGTGCGCCCACCTTGAACGAGCGCCGCATGAACGCAAACACTTCCTCCTCCACTTTACTGAGGTTTTCCATTTTGGCCATATACCGGTAAACGGATTTACTCAGGTATTCCAGCAAATCGAAATTACCCAATTCGTAATGCGCGATCAGGTGCAACAGGCGTGCATAACATTGCAGATCCGTGCGCAGGTCGTCCTTCTGATTAATAATACGGTTGAGGTAATCGATCGCTTTTTCATTGTGGCCACTCCCGAAATACAGACAGGCGATCTTGTAATAAAATACCATCACCCGGTGGCGGTCGAGGAACAACCCATATTCGACCAACATTTTTTCCAAAAACGGTACGTGCTGCAGCCCTTTTTCAAAGGTTCCTTCCAGGAAGTGCAGGTTAATCCGCGCCGTATACAGGTATACGTATGTCAGGATGCGGTTATTATCGTTCTCCTCCACCAGTTTGCTTTGCGCAAAATGTTTCAGTTCCCGGATACACTCTGTGAGCTTCACGTGATTGAGCAGATCGAAGTGCGCACTCATCAGGTTATGCATGCCCTTGATATAATTGGCCGTTTCCACTGCCAGCATATCCGGGTTGCGGGTAAACAGATCGACCCACTTCTGACAATAGCGGTAATACTGTAAAAAGTCGAGACGGATAAATGCATACCAGGCATAACTCTGATACAGGTACAGCCGCTCGTAAAATCCTGCAGCCCCATCTGCTTCTGCGGGCAGGCTGGTATCGAAATACAGCCGGATACTCTTCAGGTCATTTTCATTTCGCGCATGCCCATGCTGAATATACCAGCTGTATAGCTGTAGCGAGAGATTGGACAAGCGGCTGACTAAAGACAAACGTTTGTTTATTTCGTCGGATTCTGCAGACAATTCATCTGCCCGGCCGCGAATACTGCGGGTGATATAAAGCGCTTCGATCTTTTTTTCGAAGAACAGGGCCTGCTGGAGATAAGTATACTGATTATACTGCTTCGCCATGTCCTTGAATTTCTCAATGATCTTCAGGCTTTGGTGATAGAGTCCTTTATTATACAGTATCCGGGCATAATCCATCTGTTCGTGCAGGCGGATATCGACATTGTCTTCGTCGCGGATGATGCGGAGGCTGGAAAGTATCTGTTTGTACAGGGCGGCTTTGATATTGGACAACTGTTGCTTGGTAATGGATTTATTACGCAGCAACGCTTTTTCGTCGTAGTCGCTGAGCTTGTCCATTGAATCGAACAGTTGTATGGTTTTCAAACTGTCGCTGGACGAGTTCCGCCTGACATAGAGCTTGAAATTGCGTTTTTCACTCTTCTCCAGCGACTTCACAAGCTGAAATAATGCGTCGGTAGAACGGTTGGGCATTGTAATTTTATTTCTTCAAAATCCTTTACAGTAAAGGGTTTCAGCGAATTTGGATTGCGTTCAACAGTGTAAAATCAGGCCAATTTTGGTTTCTGTCCGGCAGGCTTTAACGGTAATTTTATTAACCAGCGTTGCCATTCCTCATTTGCTCCTGCAAGATAGAATAAGCAGCCCTGAATTTTTCACCTTAATATACCAATTAATTATGGCAGACGGCAAAGTGTATATTTTTGATACCACACTCCGCGACGGCGAACAGGTACCTGGTTGCAAACTCAATACCAAAGAGAAGATCGAACTCGCCCTTGCCCTCGAAAGCCTGGGTGTAGATATTATCGAAGCCGGTTTCCCGATTTCCAGTCCCGGCGATTTCGAATCCGTGAACCAGATCGCCCGCGTGATGAAGGAAACAACCGTGTGTGGTCTTACACGTGCCGTACAAAAAGATATTGAAGTAGCGGCGGAAGCGCTGAAGCCCGCCCGCAGACCGCGCATTCATACCGGCATCGGCACCTCCGATTATCATATCAAAGCAAAGTTCAATTCTACCCGCGAAGAGATCATCGAACGCGCCGTACAGGCCGTGAAGTGGGCTAAGAATTTTGTGGATGATGTAGAGTTCTATGCAGAAGATGCCGGCCGTACCGACAACGATTATCTCGCCCGCGTGATCGAAGCCGTGATCAAAGCCGGTGCTACGGTAGTAAATATCCCCGACACAACCGGTTACTGCCTCCCACATCAGTACGGCGAAAAGATCGCTTACCTGATCAACAATGTGCCTAATATCGACAAAGCCATCATCAGTTGCCATTGCCACAATGACCTGGGCCTGGCCACCGCCAATTCCATTTCCGGCGTACTGAACGGCGCACGCCAGATCGAATGCACCATCAACGGCCTCGGCGAACGCGCAGGCAATACTTCACTCGAAGAAGTAGTGATGATCCTTCGCCAACATGCCAACCTCGGTTATTATACCGATGTCAATACACGTCAACTGAATCCGCTGAGCCGCCTCGTATCCGATACCATGCGTATGCCGGTGCAGGCCAACAAAGCAATCGTGGGAAGCAATGCCTTCTCCCATTCATCCGGCATTCACCAGGACGGATTCCTGAAAGATTCACAGACCTACGAGATTATTGCACCCGAAGAAGTAGGTGCCGATGGTTCCAAAATCGTGTTGACGGCCCGCAGCGGCCGCAGCGCATTGGCACATCGTTTTCAGAAAATCGGCTATCAATATACCCGCAACGATATCGATGTGTTGTATGCCAACTTTCTGCAGATAGCAGATACCAAGAAAGAAGTGGAAGACACCGATCTGCATGCAATGGCCAAAGCCTACGAAGCGACTGCGGTGGCTAATTAATTCAAAAGTAGAAAGTAAAAATTCAAAAAATCACCTTTACTCACTTTTGAATTTTGACTTTGCCTTTTGACTTTTTTTGACTTTTGAATTTTGACTTTTGAATTATATGAAGACTTTATTTGAAAAGATTTGGGAGAAGCACGTGGTGCAGACCATCGAAGGTGGCCCTTCCATTCTTTATATAGACCGGCATTTTATCCACGAAGTAACCAGCCCCCAGGCTTTCAACGGACTCAACAAGCGAGGCATCAAAGTTTTCCGCCCCAACCAGGTGGTGGCTACCGCCGATCACAACGTGCCTACCCTCGATCAGCATCTTCCCATCAAGGAAGAACTTTCGCGTGTACAGGTAGACACATTGAAAAAGAATTGTGCCGAACATGGCATTGAGCTATACGGACTCGGACATCCCTTCCAGGGCATCGTACACGTGATCGGTCCCGAACTCGGCATCACTCAACCGGGCATGACCATCGTTTGTGGCGACAGCCACACTTCCACACACGGCGCTTTCGGTTCCATCGCCTTTGGCATCGGCACCAGTGAAGTGGAAATGGTACTGGCAACACAATGCCTGATGCAGAGCCGCCCCAAACTGATGCGCATCAACATCGACGGACAGTTGAACGATGGCGTTGTAAGCAAAGACATCGTACTTTATATTCTTGCACAGATCACCGCCAGCGGTGCCACAGGCTATGCTGTGGAGTTTGCCGGTTCCGCTATCCGCAGTCTTTCCATGGAAGCGCGCATGACCATCTGCAACATGAGCATCGAAATGGGTGCACGTTGCGGCATGATCGCACCGGACCAGACAACATTCGATTATATACAGGGACGCCGCTTTGCACCGCAAGGAGAAGATTGGGAAAAAAGCGTAGCCTACTGGCAAACACTTTTCAGCGATGAAGGAGCAACCTTCGACACGGAGATCAATATCAAAGCTGAAGACATTGAACCCATGATCACTTACGGCACCAACCCCGGAATGGGCATTGGTGTTTGCGGACATATTCCCGGCCTCGGCGAAGTGGAGGAAAAAGAAAAACCTTCTTTTGAAAAATCACTCGCCTATATGGGATTGCAACCCGGCGCCGCCATCAAAGGCACCAAAGTCGATTATGTATTCATCGGCAGTTGTACCAATTCACGCATCGAAGACTTACGTCTCGTAGCAGGTTTTGTAAACGGTAAACAAAAAGCGCCCGGCGTGGAAGTATGGATCGTACCCGGAAGCAAGCAGGTAGAAAAACAAGCCATCGAGGAAGGTATTGATAAAATCTTCGAAGCGGCCGGTTTCATTTTGCGCCAGCCCGGCTGCAGTGCCTGCCTCGGCATGAACGAAGACAAAATTCCCGCCGGCAAATATTGCATCAGCACCAGCAACCGCAACTTCGAAGGCAGGCAAGGCCCTAACGCCCGCACGTTTCTCGCGAGCCCGTTGACAGCGGCCCTCGCAGCCATCACCGGGGAAGTTGGCGATGTACGCGAATACTGGAAAAACTAATTATATGCCCGCTATCGGATGGAATACTGACCTGTACGACAACAACCACGGCTTCGTGGCGCGCTACGGCGAAGACCTGATCAACTGGCTTCGTCCGGAAGAAGGCGAACGCATTCTCGATCTGGGTTGCGGCACCGGCTCACTGACCTCGCAGATCAGTCAGTACGGCGCACGCGTTACAGGCATCGATGCATCCGAAGACATGATCACCAAAGCAAAAGCAGGTTATCCGAAAATAGATTTCTTTACACAAGACGCCCGTTTTTTTTCCTTACCCGGAAACTTTGATGCCGTTTTTTCCAATGCCACACTTCACTGGATACAGGAACAAGACCTCGTATTACAGTCGGTTTATAAAAGCCTGCGTCCCGGTGGACGTTTTGTATTGGAAATGGGCGGTCAGGGAAATATCAAACACATCGAAGATGCGGTGAAACAAGCACTCATCGAAACAGGTTCGCAGGAACAACCTGCCGAGTCCTGGTTCTTTCCCTCTCCCGCCACTTACAGTGCCTTATTGGAAAAACACGGATTCACCGTACGCAGCCTCGCCTTCTTCGACCGCAAGACGCCGCTCGAAGGTGAAGAAGGAATGCAGAACTGGATCAACATGTTCGGATCATTTTTCTTCCGCAACACGCACCAGGTAACACGTGAAGCCGTTATCCGCCGCGCTGCCGAACAATTACGGCCGGTTTATTATCAAAACGGAACATGGTATGCAGACTATGTAAGACTGCGCATCATTGCCGTTAAAAATTAACAACACAACAATGAGCAAACAGATCAATACGATACAGTCCTCCGCGGTGCCTTTACAGATGGAAAACGTCGACACCGACCAGATCATTCCCGCACGCTTTCTTAAAGCAACCAGCCGTGAAGGATTTGGAAAAAATCTCTTCCGCGACTGGCGTTATGAGCAGGACGACGAAACCCAACCCAAGCAGGATTTCGTCCTGAACAATCCCGTTTACAGCGGACGTATTCTTGTTGCCGGAAAAAATTTCGGCTGCGGTTCTTCCCGTGAGCATGCTGCCTGGGCCATCAAAGATGCCGGCTTCGATGTGGTGGTGAGCAGTTTCTTCGCTGATATTTTCAAAAACAATGCACTCAACAACTTCCTCCTGCCCGTAACGGTGAGTGAAGAATATTTAAAAGAACTGTTCGACGCCATCGAAGCAGATCCCAATACGATTATCGAAGTAAATCTTCCTGAACAATTCATCAACATTGTATCATCCGGAAAGGAAGCCTCTTTCGATATCAACAGTTATAAAAAAACCTGTTTGCTGAACGGTTACGACGATATCGATTACCTGCTCAGCATCCGCGAACAGATCGAAACATTCGAGCATAGTCATTCATGAAACCCGAAGCGATCATAGCATCCGATATACGCGTTGTGCAAGCGGGCCGCACCATTCTGGACGGGATCAATTTCCGTTTGAATGCGGGCGATCACCTGGCCATTACCGGTAAAAGCGGTAGCGGTAAAACCTCGCTGGCACGCGTAATGGCCGGAATCTTGTTCAGCCAGGGTAAGATCGAATACCAGCAGCCGGATCAATCCGCATCGATCCGCATTGCTTATATGCCACCATCGGAAACCTGGAAAAACAACTCCAACGTTTCCGATTTTTATTATCAGCAACGTTTCAACAGTTGCGATGCGGAAGACGTGGAAACAGTGGAGGCCTCTCTCGGCAAAAACCACCAGGACCAAAAGGCCATCGATCATTGGCTGGAACAATTCCAACTCACCCATCGCCGCAACGCCCCGCTGATTCAACTTTCCAACGGCGAACAGAAAAAACTGCAACTGATCCGCCACCTGCTTCAACAACCCGACGTGCTGATCATTGACCAGGCGTTTACAGGTCTCGATGCCGGTTCACGTGACACATTGCTGGAAGTATTGGAAAAGATCAGTGCCACCACAACACTCATCATTATCACCGATCACCATATTCTCCCCTCATTCATTACGCAGGTGGCCGAACTGAACGACGGACGTTTGCAACAGTGGGCAACCAGCGAAAACTATCAACCAACAACGGGAAACAAGCATGTCTTTGCCACGCAGTTTCTGCCACTCACCGTTCACGCACACAGCGAAGAAGCCGTGATCGATATGCAGGACGTAACCATCAAATATGGAGAAAAGAAACTGCTCCAACATATCAACTGGACCGTCCGCAATGGCGAAGGCTGGCTGATCCGCGGTCACAACGGCGCAGGCAAATCGACTTTACTGAGCTTGATCACGGCCGACAATCCGCAAGCCTACTCCCAAAACATCACGCTGTTCGGACGCCGCAGAGGTTCGGGTGAAAGTATCTGGGACATCAAAAAACAAGTAGGGCTCGTATCGCCTGAGCTGCATAAATTTTTTGATACCGGCATCACGGTTTACCAGGCCATTGGCTCCGGCTTTTTCGATGTAATGGGTTTGTACCGCCAACTCAGCCAAGAACAAAATGACGCCGTACTCCGCTGGATGCTGGTATTGGGATTGGAAGAAAAAGCCAATCAACCTTTATCGGCTTTACCGGCTGGCCAACAGCGTTGGGTATTGATTGCACGTGCCATGGTGAAACAACCGAAAGTACTGGCACTCGACGAACCCTGCCAGGGACTGGATGCCGCACAATCAGAAGCATTTCTTTCCCTTGTAACAAAATTGCATGCCGCTACCAACGTAACGCTGCTTTATATCAGTCATTACGCCACGGAAGTACCCGCATCGGTGAACAACCTGCTCGAACTCGAAAACGGAACAATAAAAAAAATCACTGTACAACGAAAACAAGCCATCACCCAGTAATAAAAAAAGAAATCAACTCCATGGAAAAGAATATAGCAATTATAGAAGGCGACGGAATAGGACCGGAAGTAACCAGGCAGGCTGTACGCGTATTGGATGCCATAGCCGAAACCTACAACCACCAATTCGACTACACTTACTGTCTCATGGGCGCGGATGCCATCGACAAAACGGGCAATCCACTACCTGATGAAACGATAGAAGTCTGTCTTGCCAGCGACGCTATTTTATTCGGCGCCATCGGCCATCCTAAATATGACAATGATCCTACCGCCAAAGTGCGTCCCGAACAGGGACTGCTGCGCCTGCGGAAATCATTGCAGCTCTTCGCCAACCTGCGTCCGGTAACAACTTATCCGGCATTGCATCATCTCTCTCCGCTGAAACAAAAAAATGTAGAAGGTGTAGACTTCGTGATCTATCGCGAGCTGACCGGCGGAATATATTTTGGTAAAAAAGAACTGAATGCCGAAGGCACACAAGCTTCCGATGATTGCGTTTACGCTGCGGAGGAAATCAGCCGTATTGCACATCTCGCCTTCCAGGCCGCGCAGAAAAGAAGAAAGAAACTGACACTCGTTGACAAAGCCAACGTACTGGAAACTTCACGTCTCTGGCGTAAAGTGGTGAAAGAGATCGCTGCCGGTTATGCAGATGTGGAATTGGATTTCCTGTTTGTAGATAATGCCGCAATGCAGATCATCCTCAATCCGAAACAATTTGATGTGATCCTGACGGAAAATATGTTTGGCGACATCATCAGTGATGAAGCCAGCGTAATCACCGGCTCACTCGGTCTGTTGCCCTCGGCTTCCATCGGTAATGGTTCCGCGTTGTTTGAACCGATTCACGGTTCTTACCCACAGGCCGCCGGAAAAGACATTTCCAATCCGCTTGGCTCTATCCTCTCCGCCGCCATGTTGCTCGACCATTTTGGATTGACGGATGAAGCAGCCATCGTGCGCGAAGCGGTGAACTGGACACTGACACATGGTTTCGTAACAAAAGATATCGATCCGGTTAATTTCTATTTCACTTCAACCCTCGGCGAACTGATCAGCGACTATGTAAGTGGCAGGATTCCGGGTTCGGTGAAAAGTGAAAACATCGAACTGAGAAAATCCACGATCATCTAAAACCCGCTGCCAGCAAGCATTAACGCTTGTTCGTTCGTTGGTTTTTTTTTTAGAAAAAAAACTTAGAAGTTCTTTTTTATAGCATGAAGGTTGTACATTTACCGTAGCAACAATCCTTCATGCAATCACGCGGAATTAATATTAACACTGTCATCAATGCCATTATTATTGTGGTGGTGATTATTATTCCTGCAACGCACGGAGGTGGACTCAGTATATAAAGAATTCAAAAAAATACGAAGACCCGCCTCCAAAAGGCGGGTCTTTTTTTATACCCGTTTTTAATCAACATCTATGTATTACAACGAGCAAACGATCATCTATTTCAACGGAAGCTTTGTAAAAGCGGCAGAAGCGAAGACCGACCTCTACAGCCAGTCCCTGCACTATGGCTATGCTGTTTTTGAAGGCATCCGTTCTTATCCTGTTGCGGATGGCACACGCCTCTTCAAAGGAGAAGAACATTACGACCGGCTTCGCCGGTCAGCAGAATACATGAAGATGCCGTTTGCCTACAGCACGCAGCAACTCGCAGACCTCACGTATGAAACGCTTGCCCGCAACGGCTTTACAGATGCGTATGTGCGCCCCATCGTGCTTTGCTCGCCCAACATGGCCTTATCGAAAGGCAAGGAATCGTTTCTCGCCATCGAAGCATGGGAATGGACCAATGGTTACATGAGCAACAAGATGCGTATCATGACCTCCTCCTATGCTCGTCCAAATCCGAAAGCTTTTCATGTGGAAGCCAAGGTGAGCGGACATTACGTAAACTCGATCCTTGCCTGCCAGGAAGCGCGTGACAAAGGCTATGATGAAGCACTGGTGCTCGACAGCGAAGGCTATGTGGCCGAAAGCTCCGGCGCTAATATCTTTTATGAAAACGATGGCGTATTGTATACGCCGCCATTGGGAAGTATTCTTCCGGGCATCACCCGCGCAACGGTGCTGGAGCTTTGCCAGGAGTTTAATATTCCCGTAGAAGAAAAATTATTTACACCGGAAGAAATGCGCGGCACCGATGCCGGCTTCTTCTGCGGCACGGCCGCCGAAATAGTAGCCCTCGCCTCCCTTGACGATGTGCCTTTCCGCCTCAACTGGGAAGATTCATTGAGCGCGATGCTGCAGAAAGCTTACCGTGCAAAAGTCAGGGAACTGCCTTTTGAACAATATGCCCTTCCTTCGGAAGGGGCCATGTGAAAATGTGTCCACCGAAGGCGGAATGTGGAAATAAAATACATTATTGACGATTCACTCCCGAGGCTTCGGGATGATCATTCACGATTGACGACTGACACTTTTGAATTTTGACTTTTGAATTATAAGCAATGGCTGAATTAAACAAATACTCCAAGACCTTCACCCAGGACGAAACACAACCTGCCGCGCAAGCCATGCTCTATGGTATCGGTCTCACCGATGAAGACATGCAGAAAGCGCAGGTCGGCATTTGCAGCATGGGCTATGATGGCAATACCTGCAACATGCACCTTAACGATCTCGCACGTCACGTGAAGAAAGGCGTATGGGATTCCGAACTGGTCGGACTTATTTTCAATACCATCGGCGTGAGCGATGGCATGAGCAACGGTACCGAGGGTATGCGCTATTCACTCGTAAGCCGCGATATCATTGCCGATTCCATCGAAGCAATCTGCGGAGGACAGTATTACGATGGCTTGATCGCTATTCCGGGTTGCGACAAAAATATGCCCGGTTCCATTATGGCGATGGGCCGTCTCGACCGCCCTTCCATCATGGTGTATGGCGGCACCATTGCTCCCGGTCATTACAAGGGACAGGAACTGAACATCGTTTCTTCCTTTGAGGCACTGGGACAAAAGATCGCAGGCACTTTGAGTCCCGAAGATTTTAAGAATATCGTAAAAAATACCTGTCCCGGCGCCGGCGCCTGTGGCGGTATGTACACCGCCAATACCATGGCCAGCGCCATCGAAGCACTGGGCATGAGCCTTCCCTACTCTTCTTCCAACCCTGCTGTCAGCAAAGAGAAAGAAGAAGAATGCATTGAAGCCGGTAAGTACATCCGTATCCTGCTGGAAAAAGATATCAAACCTTCCGATATCATGACACGCAAAGCATTTGAAAATGCACTCCGCGTGATCGTTGTTCTTGGGGGAAGCACGAATGCCGTTTTACATTTCATCGCTATCGGTAAAAGCGTCGGCGTTGAAATAACACAGGACGATTTCCAGCGCATGAGCGACACAACACCTGTACTCGCCGACTTCAAACCGAGCGGTAAGTACCTGATGCAGGATCTTCATCAACACGGTGGCACTCCTGCCGTAATGAAATACCTGCTCAACGAAGGTTTGCTGCACGGCGATTGTCTCACCGTTACCGGCAAAACCGTAGCGGAGAACCTGGCCGATATTGAACCGCTCAATTTTGAAACCCAGGATATCGTTCGCCCGCTTTCCAATCCTGTTAAGGAAAAAGGACACCTGCAAATCCTTTACGGCAATCTCGCCGAAGGTGGCAGCGTGGCAAAAATTTCCGGTAAAGAAGGAGAACGTTTCGTTGGCCCGGCACGCGTATTCCAGGGCGAAAAGAAATTGATCGAAGGTATTCAGTCAGGCGTGATCAAACCCGGCGATGTGGTAGTGATTCAATACGAAGGCCCTAAAGGTGCACCAGGCATGCCTGAAATGCTGAAACCTACTTCTGCCATCATCGGTGCAGGTCTGGGTAAATCAGTAGCCCTGATAACCGATGGCCGCTTCAGCGGCGGCACACACGGTTTTGTGGTAGGACATATCACACCCGAAGCACATGAAGGCGGGTTGATCGCGATGGTACAGGATGATGATATTATCGAAATCGATGCGGCCACCAACACAATCAATTTGAAAGTGCCGGATGAAGAAATAGCACGCCGGCGTGCCGAATGGAAACAACCTCCACTCAAAGTGAACAAAGGTGTTTTGTATAAATATGCTCTCTCCGTTAAAAATGCAGCAGCAGGTTGCGTAACAGACGAGTTGTAATGATCCCGTCCGAGAGGACAACAAAAAAGTCAGATTATGGAAACGTTAGCAAGTACAAAGGAAGCCCCGACAAACAGCGCCGTTCAATCCGTATCCGGATCGGTTGCCGTATTGGAAGCATTGCTGGCTGAAAAGGTGGATACCATTTTTGGTTATCCCGGCGGTGCCATCATGCCGATCTATGATGCGCTGTATGATTACAATGAAAAACTCCGTCATATATTGGTCCGTCACGAACAGGGGGCCATTCATGCCGCACAGGGTTATGCACGCGCCTCCGGCGATGTTGGCGTCGTGTTCGCCACAAGCGGACCCGGTGCTACCAACCTCGTAACAGGTCTTGCCGATGCACAGATCGATTCTACCCCGCTCGTATGTATCACGGGTCAGGTATTCGCACACCTGCTCGGCACCGATGCATTCCAGGAAACAGACGTGATCAACATCACCACACCGGTAACCAAGTGGAACTACCAGGTAACGGATGCCACTGAAATTCCCTCTGTATTGGCGAAAGCATTTTATATCGCGCGCAGCGGCCGTCCCGGCCCGGTGTTGATCGACATTACCAAGAATGCACAGATGCAGTTGTTCGATTATACCGGTTACACGCCCTGCAATCATATCCGCAGCTATCGCCCCAAACCGATCGTACGCAAAGAATACATTGAAGAAGCGGCTAAATTGATCAATGCCGCGGAACGTCCTTTCGTTGTATTTGGTCAGGGTGTGATACTGGGAAAAGCAGAAAAAGAATTCCGCCAGTTCATTGAAAAAGCCGGCATTCCTTCTGCCTGGACCATCATGGGCATGAGCGCTATCCCTACCGATCATCCGCTGGGTGTTGGTATGCTGGGCATGCACGGCAACTACGGCCCCAACCTGCTCACCAATGAATGCGATGTGCTCATTGCCATAGGCATGCGTTTCGACGACCGTGTAACCGGTCGCCTCGACAAATATGCCAAGCAGGCCAAAGTGATTCATCTCGACATTGATCCCGCAGAGATCGACAAGAACGTGAAGGCAACAGTGCCTGTATGGGGCGACTGCAAAGAAACACTACCGGCACTCACCGAACTCATCGAACAAAAAGTATATCCGCAATGGCTGCAACGCTTTCGCGATTGCCGCGAAAAAGAAGAAGAGAAAGTCATCCGCGAAGAACTCAATCCATCCGGTGATGTGCTTACCATGGGTGAAGTGATCCGCGTACTGAACGAACTCACCGGCGGCGATGCCATCATTGTAACCGATGTAGGTCAGCACCAGATGGTCGCCTGCCGTTATGCGCAATACAATAAGTCGAAAAGCAATATCACCAGTGGCGGACTGGGTACAATGGGCTATGCATTACCCGCAGCCATCGGCGCGGCGTACGGCGATCCTTCACGCACTACGGTTGCCATCATCGGCGATGGTGGTTTCCAGATGACTTTGCAGGAACTCGGTACCATCATGCAATTCAAACCCAATGTAAAAATTCTCATTCTCAATAACAGCTTCCTCGGCATGGTACGCCAATGGCAGCAGTTGTTTCATGAGAACCGTTATTCTTTCGTAAACATTACCAGCCCCGACTTTGTGCAGGTGGCGAAGGGATTTGGCATCTCCGGCAAAAGCATTTCGAAGAGAGAAGAAGTGAGAACAGCATTGAAAGAAATGCTGGATCATCCCGGCAGTTTTCTGCTGGAAGTAATGACCGGAAAAGAAAACAATGTATTTCCGATGGTACCGCAGGGTCGCGGTGTAGCGGAAATCGTATTAACCAGAGAAGAAGTTTAAGCGAGAACATTTTAATACAAACAGTATGTCTAAAGCAGAATATACGATCACGGTTTATACGGAAAATCAGATCGGTTTGCTGAACCGTATCGCGATCATTTTTTCCAGGAGAAAGATCAACATCGACAGCCTGAATACTTCCCCTTCCGAAGTAGACAGTGTTCACCGGTTTACCATCGTGATCAATGAAACGGAAGAAGTGGTACGCAAACTCTGCCGCCAGATCGAAAAGCAGGTGGAAGTATTGAAAGCGTATTACAACACAGCGGAAGAGATCGTATGGCAGGAACTGGCATTATACAAAGTGCCGACCGAAGTCATACAGGCTGAAGTAAAAGTAGAACGCCTGCTCCGCCAATACGGTGCCAATGCCGTAGTGATCCGTAAAGACTACACCGTATTTGAAGTAGCCGGCCACCGCGAAGAAACGGACCGGCTTATCAAAGTGCTCGAACCTTACGGACTGATAGAATTTGTGCGAAGCGGACGGGTAGCCATCATCAAAGACAGTGAGGGCTTCCACGAAAAACTCAAAGAGTTTGAATACCGCGAACCCGGTGAAGACACAATCGAAAATGAATTCCTTGACCAAAACGAAAAAGTGTTCACCATGTGAGCACCCGCTAATATCAACATTTATAAATCATCTAAAAAACAACAATACCCATGGCAAAGTTAAATTTCGGCGGCGTTGAAGAAAACGTGGTAACCCGTGATGAATTCCCCCTGAGCAAAGCACAGGAGGTTTTAAAAAATGAAACCGTAGCCGTTATCGGTTATGGTGTACAGGGCCCCGGACAGGCGCTGAACCAGAAAGACAATGGCATCAACGTAATCGTTGGCCAGCGTAAGAATTCCAAGACCTGGGATAAGGCTATAGCTGACGGATTTGTTCCCGGCGAAACCCTGTTTGAGATCGAAGAAGCACTGCAGAGAGGCACCATCATTTGTTACCTGCTCAGCGATGCAGCGCAGATCGCACTGTGGCCTACTGTACAGAAGCACCTCACACCCGGCAAAGCCCTTTACTTCTCTCATGGCTTTGGTATTACGTTCAACGAACAAACCGGCATCGTTCCTCCAAAAGATGTGGATGTATTCCTCGTGGCACCTAAGGGAAGCGGTACTTCACTTCGCCGTATGTTCCTGCAGGGCCGTGGCCTCAACAGTTCTTATGCAATCTTCCAGGATGCAACCGGCAAAGCAAAAGAACGCGTGGTGGCACTGGGTATCGCAGTAGGAAGCGGTTACCTGTTTGAAACAGACTTCAAAAAAGAAGTATACAGTGATCTTACCGGCGAACGTGGTACACTCATGGGCGCTATCCAGGGCATCTTTGCCGCACAATACCAGGTGCTGCGTGATAAAGGACACTCTCCTTCCGAAGCATTCAACGAAACAGTGGAAGAGCTGACACAATCACTCATGCCGCTGGTTGCTGAAAATGGTATGGACTGGATGTATGCCAACTGCTCTACTACCGCCCAGCGTGGTGCGCTCGACTGGTGGAAAAAATTCCGCGATGCAACTGCTCCGGTATTCCGCGAATTGTATGAAAGCGTGGCAACCGGTAAAGAATCACAACGCTCTATTGACAGCAACAGCAAAACCGATTACCGCGAGAAGCTGGAAGAAGAATTGAAAGAACTGCGTGAAAGCGAAATGTGGCAAGCCGGCAGAACCGTTCGCAGCCTGCGTCCGGAGAACCAGCAGTCCGAAGCACCAGCTACCGACGTTTCTACCAAAGAATTATTCCTGCAACAAACGAAGAAAACAGAATCCGTAGGATAAGCTGTCTGAAATAAACCGGGGCCGGTGTATGGCCGGCCCTTTTTTTGTCATCCACTCAAACGTTCACCATGTCAACCCTCCGGGAAGCTCCTACTTTTCAGTTCGCCGAAGCCGCAGCACGCCTGAAGGGTATTGCTACCCGCACACCGCTGCAACTCAACCTCAATCTTTCGCGCAAATATCAATGCAATGTTTACCTGAAACGTGAAGACCTGCAGGTAGTGCGCTCCTATAAATTAAGAGGCGCTTACAACATGATGAGGAGTCTGCCGGAAGATCAACTGCAAAAGGGTGTGGTGTGCGCAAGTGCCGGCAATCATGCACAGGGATTTGCCTTCAGTTGCCGCAAGCTGGGGGTGAAAGGTGTGGTATTCATGCCGGTGATCACGCCCAATCAAAAGATCCACCAGACACGCATGTTTGGTGAAAATTTTATCGAGGTAAAACTGGTCGGCGATACATTCGACGATTGTGCCGCGGCAGCCAAAGCTTTTACCGAACAGCGGCAAATGACCTTCATTCCTCCTTTTGATGACATCCGCATCATCGAAGGCCAGGCAACAGTAGCTGCTGAAATGCTGGAAGACCTTTCTTCCATCGATTATGTATTTGTCCCTGTCGGTGGCGGAGGTCTCTGCGCCGGTGTGGGTACGTACCTCAAAACTTTTTCTCCCGATACCAGGATCATTGGCCTCGAGCCCGAAGGTGCACCTTCCATGACCGCCGCGCTCGATGCAGGCCATCCGGTTGTGCTCGATAAGATCGAACGTTTCGTTGACGGCGCGGCCGTTAAACGTATCGGAGATCTCACCTTCTCCATCTGCAAAGACGTGCTCGACGACATGCGGCTGGTACCCGAAGGGAAAATCTGCACTACCATTCTCCGTCTCTATAACGAAGACGCCATTGTGGTAGAACCCGCCGGTGCCATGTCCATCGCCGCACTCGACGAATTTGCCGGTGAAATCAAAGGCAAAAACATTGTCTGCATCATCAGTGGCAGCAACAACGACATCGACCGCATGCAGGAGATCAAAGAACGCAGTCTCCAATATGAAGGATTGAAACACTACTTCCTGATCAGCTTTGCACAACGCCCCGGTGCTTTGAAAGAATTTGTCAACAAAGTCCTTGGTCCGACCGATGACATCACGCGTTTTGAATACATGCAAAAAACCAACAAGGAAAATGGTCCCGCACTGGTAGGTATTGAACTGCGTGCAAAAGCTGATTACGATACCCTGATCCGCAACCTCCACGAATCACAGATCCAGTATACTGAGCTCAACAAGGATGATACCTTGTTTGGTTACCTGGTCTAATTTGATAATTTGATGTGATTCTTTTCCCGCTGCTATGCCGTTGCCTGTATCGATGCCTTATTAGTCTTGCCGCCGCTCGTATACGCATGCTCATTGATGTTTACGCGCGCTTGTTGATGTTCACATCAACGGGAAGAAAAACGCCGTTGTTGGTGTCCACACCAACAACATCTAAACAAACGCTAATTAGTCTTTAAAATTTGTGGACAATAACAGCCATTTTATTGACTAATTTTCTTAATTTACGCTACTTGCTTGCCAGACGTATAGTCACTGCCATATTTTATTATAAATTTTCTAAAACAACTATTGCCGATGGCTAGCACTACCGGTTTATACAACCCTGCGTTTGAGCACGATGCGTGCGGTATAGGATTCGTGGCCAATATCAAAGGCAACAAGAATCACCAGACGATTGCAGACGCACTCACCATTCTGGAAAATATGGAACACCGCGGTGCCTGTGGCTGCGAAGCCAACACGGGCGACGGCGCTGGCATCATGCTGCAGATACCGCACGAATTTTTTTTCGATGAATGTCTCAAACAGGGTGTGCCGCTTCCCCGCTTTCAACGCTATGGCGTAGGCATGATCTTCTTTCCGCGCGAGATCCGTTTGCGGGAAGAATGCCGGGAGATTTTTCTCCGCGCCGCCGAGAAGTTGCGGCTCGAGGTTTTATGCTGGAGAAAAGTTCCCGTTGATACGACAGATATCGGCGCTACGGCACTCAGCGTAGAACCAGAGATCGAACAGGTGTTCATCGCCTGTCCCGATCACATTACCAATCCCGATGAGTTCGAACGCAAATTGTTTGTGCTGCGTAATTATGCTTCACATATCATTTTCAACACCGTGCGTGAAGACGAGATCGGTTTTTATATCGCTTCGCTTTCTTATAAAACAATTGTCTACAAAGGTCAGCTCACCAGCAACCAGGTACGCCGCTATTTCAGCGACCTTACCAACAAACGCGTGGTAAGCGCATTCGGTCTGGTTCACTCACGTTTTGCCACCAATACATTTCCTTCCTGGAAACTCGCACAACCGTTCCGTTACATCGCACACAACGGTGAGATCAACACCTTGCAAGGCAACCTCAATTGGTTAAAAACAAGTGAGCCCGGTTTTGAAACACCGTATTTCACCGACGAAGAAATGGACATGCTGTTGCCCATCGTCACCAATAACCAGAGTGACTCTGCCTGTCTCGACAACATGATCGAATTGCTGACGCTGACAGGCCGTTCCCTGCCGCATGTGATGATGATGCTGATACCCGAAGCATGGGATGGTAACGCGGAAATGGATGCTGCAAAAACCGCCTTCTATGAGTTTCATGCCTGCCTGATGGAACCCTGGGATGGCCCCGCTTCCATTTCTTTTACAGATGGAAAAGTAATTGGCGCCACGCTCGATCGAAATGGTTTGCGTCCTTCACGTTATTGCGTAACCACGGATGACCGCGTAATCATGGCATCAGAAACGGGAGCGTTACCGGTGGATCAACGGCTCATCAAAGAGAAAGGACGCCTGCAACCCGGAAAGATGTTTGTGGTAGACATGGAACAAGGCCGCATCATCAGCGATGAAGAAGTAAAACAACAGATCTGCAACCAGAAGCCTTATGCCGAATGGTTGAATAAATACAAGATCCGTCTCAATGAATTACCTGCACCGCGCGTGATGTTCACCCATCTCGAACACGACCAGGTTTTCAAATACCAGAAAGCATTTGGTTACTCAACCGAAGATCTTGAAACGCTGATCGCCCCGATGGCCCTCGAAGGCAAAGAACCCATCGGCTCCATGGGAAGCGATACGCCACTCGCGATCCTCAGCGATCAACCGCAACACCTTTCTTCTTATTTTAAACAACTGTTTGCCCAGGTTACCAACCCGCCGATCGATCCTATCCGTGAACGCATGGTAATGTCGCTGGCAACATTCGTAGGCAACAACGGCAGTCTGCTCGTCGAAGATGAACTGGACTGCCACGTTGTAGCCCTCAAACAACCCGTACTCAACAACCTCGAACTCGAAACATTGCGAAGCATCGACACCGGTGTTTTCCAGTCGAAGACATTGCAGTGTTATTTCCGTGCCGATGGCAAACCCGGTTCATTAAAGTCTGCATTGGATCGTCTCTGCCGTTATGCAGAAGATTCCGTACACGATGGGTTTGAAGTTCTGATCCTGCAGGATCGCGCGATCGACAGTGATCACGCGCCTATTCCTTCCCTGCTGGCAACCGCGGCTGTGCATCACCATCTTATCCGCAAAGGCATGCGCGGACAGGTAGGCATTGTAGTAGAAGCGGGCGATGTATGGGAAGTGCATCACTTCGCCTGCCTGCTCGGATTTGGCGCCACAGCCATCAACCCTTATCTCGCGCTTTCGTCTATCCGTGACATGAAAGAAACCCGCAAGATCGAAACGTCGCTTACAGAAGACGAATTGAAAAAGAACTATGTAAAAGCTGTTAACGATGGCCTGCTGAAAGTATTCTCGAAAATGGGGATCAGCACGCTGCAATCTTACCAGGGTGCGCAGATCTTTGAGATCATCGGCATCAACAGCGAAGTGGTTAAAACATATTTCACCGGAGCTACTTCACGCATTCAGGGCATGGGCCTCGATGAAATTGCGCGTGAAGCATTGGCAAAACATTATTTCGCCTTCAGCAAAAAGGAAATTCCGGTCGACCGTCTGCCTGTTGGAGGGGTGTACCAGTGGAAAAGAAAAGGAGAAGAACACCTCTTCAATCCGCAGACCATTCACCTGTTGCAACACAGCACCAGACTGAATGATTATACTGCCTTCAAAAAATATGCGAAGCTGATCAATGAGCAAAATGAAAAAGCCATTACGCTTCGCAGCCTGCTCGACTTCAAACGCGACCGGCCTTCGGTTCCGTTGGAAGAAGTGGAATCTGCAGAGAACATTTACAAACGTTTTGCAACAGGAGCAATGAGCTTCGGCTCGATCAGTTGGGAAGCACACACCACACTTGCCATTGCCATGAACCGTTTGGGCGGCAAAAGCAATACCGGTGAAGGCGGAGAGGATGAACAACGGTATGACAAAATGGAGAATGGCGATTCCATGCGCAGTGCCATCAAACAGGTAGCGAGCGCACGCTTTGGCGTAACAAGTCTTTACCTCACCGAAGCGGATGAATTGCAGATTAAAATGGCACAAGGTGCCAAGCCCGGAGAAGGCGGACAATTGCCGGGACACAAAGTAGACGACTGGATCGGCAAGACACGTCACTCAACGCCGGGCGTGGGATTGATCTCCCCTCCTCCGCACCACGATATCTATTCCATTGAAGATCTTGCCCAGCTCATCTTCGATCTGAAAAATGCCAACCGCAAAGCGCGCATAAATGTGAAACTTGTAAGTAAAGCCGGCGTGGGCACCATCGCCGCAGGCGTCACAAAAGCCAAAGCAGATGTGGTGCTTATTGCAGGTTTCGATGGCGGTACCGGCGCCTCACCTGTCAGTTCCATCAAACACGCGGGACTGCCGTGGGAACTTGGCCTGGCAGAAACACATCAGACCCTGGTAAAAAATAAATTGCGCAGTCGTGTAACAGTACAAGCCGACGGACAAATCCGCACCGGCCGTGATATTGTAATTGCCGCATTGCTGGGTGCGGAAGAATGGGGTGTGGCAACTGCCGCGCTGGTGGTGGAAGGATGCATTATGATGCGCAAATGTCATCTCAACACATGCCCTGTAGGTGTGGCCACACAAGATCCCGAATTGCGCAAACGCTTCAGCGGCGATCCGGAGCATGTGGTGAACTTCTTCCGTTTCCTTACGCAAGACCTGCGCGAACTGATGGCAGAGTTAGGTTTCCGCACCATCAATGAAATGATCGGTCAGGTAGATGCACTGAAAGTACGCGATAATATTTCGCATTGGAAATACGGTAAACTCGATCTTTCTCCGTTGTTGTATAAAGAACCCGCGAATGAATACGTAGGCCTATACAAACAGGAAGAACAAGATCACGGACTGACGAAAATCCTTGACTGGAAACTACTCGAAGCCGCGAAGCCGGCGCTCGAACGCAATGAGAAAGTGAAAGCTTCCTTCGATATCATCAATACGGATCGCGCCGCGGGAACATTACTTTCCAACGAAATCACAAAAAAATTCCGCGCAGCGGGATTGCCCGAAGACACAATTCATTTTAAACTGACGGGAACGGCTGGTCAAAGTTTTGCCGCATTTAATACGCACGGCGTGACGTTGGAACTCGAAGGCGATGCGAATGACTACTTCGGTAAAGGACTCAGCGGTGCGAAACTGATCATTTATCCCGACAAGCAAGCCAGTTTTGTACCGGAAGAAAACATCATCATTGGCAACGTAGCATTCTATGGAGCCACATCAGGCGAAGCCTATATCCGCGGCAAGGCCGGTGAACGTTTTGCCGTCCGCAACTCGGGTGCACGTGTGGTAGTGGAAGGCATCGGTGATCACGGTTGTGAATACATGACCGGAGGTATTGCCGTCATACTCGGTGATACAGGACGCAACTTCGCAGCGGGCATGAGCGGCGGTATCGCTTATGTATACGATGTGAAAGGGAAATTTGCCGGTAACTGTAACCGCGAAATGATTGACCTCGACCCGCTGGACGAAGAAGATGCCTGCACGCTTAAATACATGATCAATCGTCATCATGAATATACAGGTAGTACTGTTGCGCGTTTCCTGCTGAATGATTTTGAAAATCAGCTATCACATTTCATCAAAGTATTTCCAAAGGATTATAAAAAAGTGGTGCTGGCCGGCAAGGTTGGACAAACTATCAACATCCCGACGAAGTAATGACGGGTACTTTATTTCTCAACAACTGATGTCAACGCAATATGGGTAAAATAACAGGATTTCTGGAATTCACGCGGGAGATGCCCGGCAAGAAGCCCGTGGCTGACCGCCTGAAACATTATAACGAGTTTGTAGAAAGGTACAGTGAAAGCAAACTCAATGAGCAGTCGGCACGTTGTATGGACTGCGGCGTGCCGTTTTGCCATAGTGGCTGTCCGCTGGGCAATGTCATTCCCGAATTCAACGATGCTGTTTTCCGTAAAAATTATGAGGAGGCTTACAGCATTCTTGCTTCAACGAATAACTTTCCCGAATTCACCGGACGTATTTGTCCTGCCCCTTGTGAAAGTGCCTGCGTATTAGGTATTAACCAGCCGCCTGTAGCAATCGAGGAAATAGAAAAACACATCATTGAAATTGCCTTTGAAAAAGGCTTTGTGAAGCCGCGTCGTCCGCTGGTGCGCACCGGCAAAAAAGTAGCGGTAGTAGGTAGCGGCCCGGCAGGTCTTGCCGCCGCTGCGCAACTCAACTACGCAGGTCACCTGGTAACGGTATTCGAACGTGACGATGCACCGGGTGGTTTGTTGCGTTATGGCATTCCTGATTTCAAATTAGAAAAATGGGTGGTCGATCGCCGCATCTCTTTACTGGAAGAAGAAGGTGTAATCTTCCGTTGCCTCGCCCATGTGGGCGTGAACATCAACATCAATGATCTGCTGCGCGAATACAATGCCATCGTACTGGCGGGCGGAAGCACAGCGCCGCGTGATCTGGCTATACCCGGCCGTGAATTAAACGGCGTTCATTTTGCGATGGACTTCCTGAAGCAGAACAATAAAAGAGTAGCCGGAAAAAATCCATTGATCAATTCGGCGATCGAAAGTAATATTCTTACAGAAGAAGTACTGGCTACAGGAAAAAATGTGATCGTGATCGGTGGCGGCGATACGGGAAGTGATTGCGTAGGCACGAGTAACCGGCACGGAGCCCTGTCGGTAACACAATTTGAGCTGATGCCCAAACCGCCTGAGAACAGAACGCAACACATGCCCTGGCCGAGTTACCCGATGTTGCTAAAAACAACAACTTCACACGAAGAAGGTGCGCAACGTCATTGGGCAGTTGCTACCAAGGAGTTTATCGGCGATGAAAACGGCAACCTGAAAGCCTTGAAAGTGGTGGACCTGGAATGGACCGCTTCTGCCGATGGCCGTCCTGCACAATTCACGGAGGTGAAGGGCAGCGAAAGAGAGATGCCTTGCGAACTGGCGTTGCTGGCGATGGGCTTTGTGCATCCGCAGCACAGCGGTATGATTACCGAACTGGCCCTGGACACAGATGCACGCGGTAATGTGAAAGCGAGTGAAAAAGACTACAAAACAAGTATCTCCAAAATATTCAGCGCGGGTGATATGCGTCGCGGTCAGAGCCTGGTGGTATGGGCCATCAGCGAGGGACGCGAGTGCGCGCGGAAGGTGGATGAGTTCCTGATGGGCGCATCTATCCTGGAAGCGAAGGAAGATTCTATTTTGCAGGCCTTTGCGTGAGGGGAACAGCCGTTTTACGTAACAAGTAGCAAGTTCCAAGGTTGGTGTATACACCAACCTTGGCCTACGCGTCTATTAGCTGTTTGTAGTTTCAAACAATTCATGCAATTTCTGTTGCAGTAGTTTCTTATCCGGCAGTTGTGTTTGATATTTTGAAATTAAAGTTGGTGAGAGCGTCCGGTTCAACGCATATTCCACGACCTCGTTATCCCGGTCTTTACAAAGTAAAATGCCGATGCTGGGGTTTTCATTTTCCTTTTTAACATCCCGGTCAAGTGCTTCGAGATAAAAATTTAATTTCCCTAAATGTTCGGGTTTAAAATCATCGGCTTTCAATTCAAAGGCGACGAGGCATTGTAAATCGCGGTGATAAAACAACAGGTCGATGTAAAAATCACTCTTCCCTACTTGTATTTTATACTGATCGCCAATAAAAATAAAATCCTTTCCCAATTCCAGAATAAAATCACGCATCTGTTTGATCAGGCCTCTTTGCAAATCACTTTCGTTGTACGAATCAGGCAGATTTAAAAACTCAAAAATATAGCTGTCTTTAAAAGTCTTGCCGATATCGGGATGGCTGTTTGATTTCGGGGGAATGGGTTTTTGATTTCCGATCACCATGCGTTCAAAGAGGCTTGCGGATATCTGGCGGTCGAGTTCTCGTACGCTGTAATTTTCTTTGACCGTCATCCGGATGTAGAACTCTCTCTCTTCTTCAGATTTACATCTGGCAAAAATTGTTCGGTGATGTGTCCAGCTTATTTGACTAAGAATCGTCTTTCTGATATCCTGTTGTTCAAATTGTGGGCGCAGTGAGGCCCCAAATATATCAGGCTGATTTCCAGTCTCCTGTAATTGTCGCCGCAGTGAGGCGACAATTTGGGTATTAGCATAAACCTCATAAAATTGAATCATTCGATACAAGCTGCTTTTATTAAACCCTTTCAATTCAGGGTTGTTCTTCTGAATAAACTCAGCCAATTCCTCCACCATTTTATCACCCCATTCTGCGGTTGACAGTTTAGTTTTTATATACCCACCGACGTTCCAATAAAGGTTTATCAACTCGGTATTTACTGCGCGTATTGCATTGTTTCTCGACTGACGTATCAGCTCAACAATGTCTAAAAATTGTTTTTCCATTTCGCAATATAGCATCACAAAATGCCGAACGCATCAAATGGGAATACATTAAAAACTAAGCGTTTAAACATCGTTTACTTTTGCAATTGTGTCCGCAATGCGGACACAATTGCAAAAGACTGAATATTCTCCTTTTAAGAAAAAAATTATATTTTGGACGTAACAACAATTGCTTTATGACATGCTTAGGATACGATTGGAAGCCGCAATCTAACAAGCCACCAAATGATGTTGCTTTCGCAATAATCAATTTGATAAATCATCTTGTTAAAACACAGTCCCCCGAGTTAATAACTTTTTTTCCTTTTCAGGGACGTTTTCACTTTGAATACTTCTTTGGAGATGATAACGCGATATTCAAATTAATCAGCCTTGACGGAACCGGTATCCCATCAATAGGAGTTATAAAAGAAAATCACATTATCAGTAATGCTAGAAGTTTAAGATCTCAAACCGCTTTTCCAAGCTTCTCCGATGTAAACAGACATTTTCCGCAATATTTCTCGCCAGAAGAGTTTACATATATAGGAAGTCAAAAAGACATGACCTTTAGCTGGCAGCATTTTGAAGAATACATAACTGATTATCTGAACGCATATGTGTTACCTCATGTAATGGAATTGAATAGAAGAAGAGTATTAGGTGTGATACCTACCGCTCCTCAATATGAGACTCAGAAAATACTAAACAGTATTTATGTTATAGAAACTCCCTCAACAGCCAGTCAAGGATCTTGTTTTATGCTGAAAAATTTCGGACTAGTAAGTTGTGCACATTGTATAGCTGACGATAGTTTTATTTATAAGGCGTCGGACATTGGTACTCGTTTTTCCGTAGAAATAAGTAAAAAAAATGACACAATTGATATTGCGTTGTTCTCTGCGAAGGGATTAGATTCCAGCTCTGGGTTAGAAATTGGAGATTCTGACACCATTCAACTAAATGATCATATCGCTGTAGCAGGTTTTCCGAATCACAACTATGGTGACACCGGGATTTTTTCGCCAGGACTAATCATAGGATTTCGAACAGTATCCTCAATTAGGAGATTCCTGACTAATATTCCTTTAATAGCTGGTAACAGTGGTGGGCCGATAATTTCAAGTAAAAACAAGGTCATTGGGGTGGCGGTTACAGGAGCTGATAAAATGGAAAATGCAGGTATAACAGAAAATCACGGTATAATCCCGATTAATGCCTTGCGAGTGCTATAAAGTATGCTAGACTTTCTAAAATATCTTTTCAGTCCCCCTTACCGCAATTTCCGGTAAAACATGATCATACTCCCGTAAGCCCGCACCATCGTCAGTATCGGTTCATCACGTTGCACGGGATCCGGACCATTTTTGCTGTCCATCAATGAACGGGTAAAATCGATCCATCCATTAGGAAGTAATACCAATCTTTTTAAGATAGCCGTGTGCGGATGATCGCGGTTAGGATTAGATGTGCGCCAGGCGATGATATCTCCCGGCTGCGCCTCGAAACGATTAACGCGGCGATATTCGTCGGCGAGAACACGCGCCACATGCCTGCCCGAATAAACCGAATAACCCCAACGCTCATGCGTTCCCAACGAAAACCCGTGACACCAGGATTGATTTTGCGCCTGCGAACCACCGTATGATACCCACGCCAATACCTGGTTGCCTAAATCGGTACGGACGATATAGTCATTGCCGCTGGCTTCCACCGTTTCTCCCCAGGGCATTCTTTCTGCATCATAAATATTGCTATAGCCGGTATATAAAAGAGGCGACATGATTGCTGTTTTGTTATTGAAAATTACAAAAAAACAAGCATGCCGCCTATCACACAAAGTGGGGATAATATCAGGCTGAATTACGTCCGGCGTTGATGATGCCGAAGGAACAACGCATCACCAGTTTTTCATAAACCGGCCGCAAGGGCGATGTTACCAGTTGTTCTTCCATTTCCCGGATCCGCGTAAGTGCGTATTGCTGAATGGTTACCAGCGGCATCACAATGCGTTCCCGCATCTGGATAGACAGTTGATCGATCGGGTAATCCTGCATCAACTCGGTATGTCCGGATAACTTAAATAAATATTGGCGCGTCAGCTCAAATTCATGGTAGATCATCTGCCAGATCTCGCCAAACTGTTTGTGCCTGGATAAATAACTCGTAAGGGGGAAGAATGATTTCATCATGGCCATCTCACAGTTATCGAGCAAAGTCTTGAAGAACAATGATTCTTTATAAAGTTTCTTCAGTTCATCCAGTCGTCCATCTTTCTCCAGTTTCTGCAACGCGGATCCTACACCATAAAAGCCGGTTACATTTTGTTTCAACTGGCTCCAGGATCCTGCGAAAGGAATAGCCCGCAAATCTTTCAATGATATACCCGATGACTTACCACGTTTCGCAGGACGGCTGCCGATATTCGTCTGGTTGTAAAATCGCAGAGGACTTGCATGCACCAGGTAATCGGTCAGATAAGGATGATTTTTTAATTGTTTATATGAGTCGAATCCCGCTTCGGCAAGTTGCTGCAGCAGTTCCGTTTCTTTATCGGAAAGGATCGTATTGCGGCTTACAAACAAATCATTGCTGATGCCGGCGTTCAACAACTGACCGATGTTGAACTCAGCTGCATCGATGGTGCCGAAGTTGGAACTAACGGTCTGCCCCTGTATGGTAAGTTGTATTTCTTTATTGGAAATATTGCGGCCCATAGATGCATAAAAACGATGTGTTTTGCCGCCGCCGCGTGAAGGCGGCCCGCCGCGTCCATCGAAGAAGATAACGTCGACGCCGTACTCGCGGGAGATGCGCGTCAGCTCTTCCTTGGCTTTGTAAATACTCCAGTTGGCCATCAGGTAACCTCCGTCTTTGGTACCATCGGAGAACCCAACCATGATCGTCTGGAAGTTCTTTCTCCTCTCGAGGTGTTCGCGGTAGGCAGGGTCGCGGTATAATTTTTCCATCACCGCCGCAGCATGTTTCAGGTCTTCGATCGTTTCGAAAAGCGGAACGATGTCTATGTTCATTTCGTCTTTCTTCCAGCCCGCCAGCAGGAACAACGCGAATACTTCCATGGCATTTGCGGCGCTGTTGCATTGGCTGATGATATAGCGGTTGCAGCCATCTGCCCCGTTGTATTGCTGGATCGTTTTGATCGCGGCCACGCACTCGAGCGTATCGCGTTCCACGTCGTCTTTGAATAAAGACGGATCGGCGGTTTCGGTAATCGTGGAAAGAAAACTGATCTTTTTTTCTTCCGGCCATCTGGGATAGTCTGCAGGTACAATGTAATTGCTTTCCGCCATCGTTTCAAAGAGATGGGTATGCACACCACTCTCCTGCCGGATGTCGAGTGAAGCAAAGTGTACACCGAAAATATGCACTTTGTTCAGCAGGCTTTCGACCAGGTGCTGAAACAAACCATTGTGTTCATGAATAATGATCTTGCGTACCTGTTCCAGCGTTTCAACGATATCTTCTTTGCTAAGGTGTGAACGATAGCCGGGGATGAAAAGGTTGTCGTATAGTTTTTTCTCCAGTCCTATGAGCAGTGGTTCAATGCCCTGGAATGTGAGGCGGCGGCGCAGTTTACGTACATCGAGGTAATAGCATTTGAGGATGCTGCCGCGCAGTGAGTCGGCGACCCGCAGCGTGGTTTCGGTATTGACGAAAGGGTTGCCGTCGCGGTCGCCTCCGGGCCAGAATCCCATCTGGAATACCGGATTTTCGGTACCGACTGCATGTGGGAAAGAACCTTTCAATGCAGCAATGATGCGGCCGGCGGCCGGATAAAATACATTTTCCATGTACCATATCAGGCTGACAGCTTCGTCGTAAGGCGTAGGCTTTTCTTTTTTGAGAAAAGGTGTACGTCCGAGTTGCTGTTGCAGTGTATTAACGAGTGTCGCGTTATTATCGGCCAACGCTTTGGAAAGATCGTGAATGATGCCGAGTACAGGACCGGGATAAAACTGTGTAGGGTGTGCGGTGAGCACCAGTCTCACGGTGAAGTCTTCCAATTTTTTTGCCAGTTCATCCTGTTTTTCGGTACGTATGATTTCCGACTCAAGGTGTTTGAGTGTACCTACCCCGTTCATATCATGTACCTCGCGGAAAGCGGAATCTTCGAGTGCGTCGAACAGTACCACCTGTCTTTCGGCATACTGCACAAAGCGGAAAAGCAGATCGAGTTTCTCCTGTTCGTTTACGTAAGCGGTTTGTTTACTGAAGAACTCTTCGATGATCTGTATAGGGCTTTGATTTTTCTTATAGCCGTCTTCGCAATTGCTGGACAGCAGGGAAAGGAGAATGCCTGTTTTTTCGATCTTATGAAAAGGAAGCGAAGTAAAAAGGCTGTTGTACAACTGGAATCTGATACCAACGAGATTCCTGAATTGCTGCAATGACTGCGACGAAGTGTGATCCATGTAAACAGTGTTTTAAAAAAAGCATCGTAAAAAGAGGCAAGCAGCGGGTCGATGCCTGAAGTTAAACCATTTTGTGACAAACGCCTGTACGGTTAACGCAGAAAAATGATCAAAAAAAATGCCCCCGGAAATCCGGGGGCATTATCAAAACCTTGATATAGAGAATTACTCTGCGGTAGTTTCTTCTGCGGCCGGAGCAGCTGTTTCAGCAGCTGGTGTTTCTTCCGCTTTCTTTTTGGCTCCACCTGCACGACGTGTACGTTTGGTAGCGGTTTTCGCTTCATCAGCACCTTTACCATATACTTCGTTGAAGTCAACCAGTTCGATCAGCGCTTTCTCAGCGTTGTCACCAGGACGTGCGCCGAGTTTGAGGATACGTGTGTAACCACCGGGACGGCCACCAACTTTTTCAGCGACAGCGCCGAACAGTTCTTTGATCGCTTCTTTGTCCTGCAGGTAGCTGAACACGATACGACGCTGGTGCGTGGTATTTTCTTTACCCTTGGTGATCAGTGGCTCTACGAACTTGCGCAGTGCTTTGGCTTTAGCCAGGGTAGTAACGATACGTTTGTGCTGGATCAACTGGCAAGCCAGGTTAGACAGCAGGGCCTCGCGGTGTGCTTTGGTACGGCCGAGGTTGTTAATTTTGTCTCCGTGACGCATGACGTTTTAATTTGAGAATTTGATAATTTGAAAATTTGATGATTCTCATTTTATCAAACCGGGTTTTAAAATTTCGGTTGTACCGTGTCAAGGAATTACAACCTACTTACTATTTAATTAGACAATTTGATGATTTGATAATTTGAAAATTAATTGTCTGATCTTCAAATTATCAAATTCTCAAATTAATCAAAGTTCATCTTTATCAACGCCGAGTTTCTGCAGATCCATTCCGAATCCGAGACCTCTTTCGCTGAGTACTTGTTCGATCTCTGCAAGAGACTTCTGACCGAAGTTGCGGAACTTCATCAGGTCTTCCTGTTCGTATTGAACCAGTTCGCTCAGTGAGTTGATTTTTGCAGCTTTCAGACAGTTGAAGGCACGAACAGAGAGATCCAGATCTTCGAGCGGAGTCTTCAGCACTTTGCGGAGCTGGAGTGTTTGCTCGTCTACGAGGTCTTCTTTCTTCTCTTCTTTATTGTCGAAAGTGATGTTTTCGTCGGTGATGATCATGAGGTGCTGGATCAGGATACGGGAAGCTTGCTTCACCGCTTCTTCCGGATGGATGGTACCATCGGTAGATACTTCCATGATCAGTTTCTCATAGTCGGTGCGTTGTTCCACACGGGTATTCTCGATGCTGTATTTCACGTTTTTGATCGGCGTGAAGATAGAGTCGATCGCGATGTAACCGATAGGCGCATCTTTGGGTTTGTTTTCCTCTGCAGGAACGTAACCACGACCTTTACCGATAGTCAGTTCGATATCCATTTTAGCGGAAGAATCGAGTGTGCAGATCAGCAGTTCGGGGTTCATGATCTGGAAGGAATGTGTGCCTTCTCCGATCATGCCGGCAGTGAATTCAGTTTTATTCTTCAGCGACAGAACGATCTTCTCGTTGGCCACCTCGTGTTCTACGACTTTCTTGAAGCGAACCTGCTTCAGATTGAGGAAAATTTCCACAACGTCTTCGCTTACACCTTTCATGGTTGCAAACTCATGGTCAACACCTTCGATCTTTACACCCACGATTGCATAACCTTCCAGGGAACTCAGCAATACACGACGCAGTGCATTACCGATGGTGACGCCAAAACCAGGCTCCAGCGGACGGAACTCAAACTGAGCTTCGAAATCTGTCGCCTTTTGCAGGATGATTTTATCCGGCTTCTGGAAATTCAAAATTGCCATATTTCAGATTTAATTTTTAAATGTTGGGAATCGCAGCAAAATGACGGCACGTGGCCGTCAGATGTTATTACTTGCTGTAAAGTTCTACGATCAGTTGCTCCTTGATGTTTTCAGGAACACTTTCACGCTCTGGATAAGTGATGAAAGTTCCTTTGAGCTCTGTTTCGTTCCAATCCAGCCAGCTGAATTTAGGGTTCTTACCACGTACCACGCTGGTGATAGAAGTGCGCTCGCGGCTGCCTTCTTTGATGGTGATTACATCACCGGCTTTCAGTTGGTAGGAAGGAATGTTCACTACCTGGCCGTTTACTTCAACGTGTTTGTGGCTAACCAGCTGACGCGCAGCAGGACGGGAAGGAGCAATACCCATGCGGTAGACAGTGTTGTCCAGACGGGCTTCCAGCAACTTGATGAGGTTTTCACCAGTTACGCCTTTACGACGTGATGCCTCTTCAAAAGTTTTGCGGAATTGCTTTTCCAGAATGCCATAAGTGTACTTCGCTTTCTGCTTTTCACGCAGCTGAAGCGCGTATTCACCCAGGGTTTTACGCTTGCGTTTTTCGCCATGCTGGCCGGGAGGATTGCTGTTTTTACCCAACCATTTACCATTGCCCAAAATGGGCTCTCCGAAAATACGGGAAATCTTGGTCTTTGGACCTTTGTAACGTGCCATAGTAGTTGTTCATTTAAGCTTTTTTAGAAACCGGTGCAACGATCAGTAAAAAGCTTTTAAAAAATCAATCGTACACCCTTTGTTGGAAATGAAACCAAACCTGGCTCAAATATGTCTTGAGTAATAAGTGATAAGTAGTAAGTTTTAAGTATCGGTTCCAAGAACTTATTACTTATAACTTAAGACTTACTACTTTCTTACACTCTTCTTTTCTTGGGGGGACGGCAGCCATTGTGTGGCAGCGGAGTTACGTCCTTGATCATTACGATCTCGATGCCTGACTGAGACAGCGAGCGGATAGAGCTTTCGCGACCGGCACCGGGGCCTTTCACGTAAACGTCTACACGCTTCAGACCAGCATCAAATGCAGTTTTAGCTGCATCGTTAGCGGCCATCTGAGCGGCATAAGGAGTGTTTTTCTTGGAACCTTTGAAGCCCATTTTACCGGCGCTGCTCCAGGAAATAACCTGACCATTTTTGTTGGTCAGTGAAATAATGATGTTGTTGAAAGTAGCAGAGATATGTGCATCGCCGTAAGCGTCCACTTTCACTACTCTTTTCTTGGCAGCGGCTTTCGCGCTGTTCTGTTGTGCTTTTGCCATTTTTGTTTTTTGGAGGTAATCTTCTGTTTATTTCACTGATGATTTTCGTCATCAGCCCGGACCAATCCTGCTCCCGCACCATTGGGCATCCGAATCCAGTCCGTAAAAAGGTGCTATATCTAAACAGCAATTGGCAGTAATGCAAACGCATACTGCCAATCACTTATTTGGATTACTTCTTTGTAGCCTTCTTCTTACCGGCAACTGTCTTACGCTTGCCCTTACGTGTACGGCTGTTGGTTTTGGTACGCTGACCACGAACCGGCAGTCCTCTGCGGTGGCGCAGACCACGGTAGCAGGCGATATCCAGCAAACGCTTGATGCTCATCTGTACCTCAGAACGCAACTGACCTTCAACCTTCAGCTCTTCCGTAATGGTTGTACGGATAGCATTCAGATCATCGTCATTCCACTCATTTACTTTCTTGTCGCGACTGATATTGTGCTTGTCAAGAATGTATTTGGCAGTAGCGGGTCCGATACCGTAGATGTACGTCAGACCGATTTCGCCTCTTTTGTTTTTTGGTAAGTCAACACCGGCAATACGAGCCATAGTCTATTTGTTGTTTGTTGTTAGTTTAATTAATCCCGGAAAGTCGTCCGTCCGAAAGTCTTTTCACACAGACCTTCCGTAATTGCAGACACAACCGGTCATCTTAGCCCTGACGCTGCTTGAAGCGTGGGTTCTTCTTGTTAATAATGTACAGCTTGCCTTTACGACGTACGATCTTGCAGTCTGCACTTCTTTTTTTGATGGATGCTCTTACTTTCATGACTCAAATTATTTGTATCTGAAGTTGATTCTTCCTCTTGTCAGATCATATGGCGACAACTCGACGCCCACTTTATCACCTGGCAGGATCCGGATATAGTGCATACGCATCTTACCGGAAATCGTCGCCACGATCTCATGGCCGTTCTCCAGCTTCACCCTGAACATTGCGTTCGAAAGGGCTTCGAGGATCACACCATCTTGTTTTATAAGGGCTTGTTTAGACATATGATTTTTAGGGCTGCAAAGATATGACTATATAGATAAAAAAAGAAATAACCCGGACTCTTTTTCCGGGTTATTCCACAAATGTAAGACTTTTTGCGATAATTTAATCAAAATCAGGCGTGTACGAGATCCAGCGGAACCTTCGTCATCTGCATATGAAGGTTCTGCAGCTCGTGCACCGACAACGGACGGGAGAAATGACGCTTGTCTTCGCGGTACCACATCTCTACATTGGAAAAGTCATCCTTTACCGGGGTCACCAGCCGGAAAGGCCCTTTCAGGTACTTCATCCCCGCCCCCAAAGGCTCCTTTTCAAAACCCAGCCGCCCCAACTGCACTTCATCCAGCGGAATGGCAAATAACTTGTCCGGCGCAAACCAGAATTCCTGAATTCCATTGTCTATCAAAACCTTGTGGTCGTCGTTGCTTACGCGAACCACTATTCCCTGCCGATCTACGCCCTCATCATCCACCTTCACCAGATCACCGGCTTTCATTTCGGATAACTTTACCATGGCTTTATCGTTTTTGTTTATCCGAATTTACTGCATTTACGTCAGGTTTCCTGCCCTTTTTTCCACTTTTTTACGAACGCCCGTTCATTCTGCCCAGCTCATCACATACCCTTGGTTTTCAATATCCAATGCTGCCTTGGTCAACATCAGCGGGTGAAAAGTGTCCACCATTACCGCCAGTTCCTTCGTTTCTTTGGCCCCGATACTTTTCTCCACCGAACCCGGATGCGGCCCGTGCGGAATGCCCGCCGGATGCAAGGTGATCATCCCCCGCGTTACATTTTTGCGGCTCATGAAATCCCCGTCTACATAATATAGCACCTCGTCACTGTCGATATTGCTGTGATTGTAAGGTGCCGGGATCGCCTGCGGATGGTAGTCGAACAGGCGGGGACAAAACGAGCACACCACAAAATTGTGGGCTTCGAATGTCTGGTGCACCGGCGGCGGCTGGTGTACCCGGCCAGTGATCGGCTCAAAGTCATGGATCGAAAAAGCATAGGGATAACAGCAGCCGTCCCAACCGATCACGTCAAACGGATGCGTACCGTAATGCAGGCCATATAACACGCCCTTTTTCTTGGCGCGGATCAGGAAATCGCCTTTTTCGTCAAAACTCGGCAGATTTTGCGGCGGGCGGATATCACGCTCGCAGTACGGTGAATGCTCCAGCAACTGGCCATATTTACTTAAATAGCGCTTTGGATAGCGGATCGGGCTGAACGACTCCACAATGAATAACCGGTTGTTTGCGTCCGCAAATTCGATCTGGTAAATGGTACCCCGCGGAATAACCAGGTAATCGCCATAGCTAAAAGGCAACTCTCCGTACATGGTGCGCAATACCCCCTGCCCTTCATGCACGAAAATCATTTCGTCGGCGTCGGCATTTTTATAGAAATAATCCCGCATACTTTGCTGCGGCGCAGCCAGCACGATATGACAATCGTTGTTCACCAGCACCGGTACACGGCTTTCGAGGAAATCTGCTTTGGGTTTTACATTGAATCCTTCGAAACTGCGGTGCTGCAACATCCGCTCTTCCGCTATTTCCGGCGCCACACTGACCTGCGGTTCGGTTTTGATAATCTGCGTGGGCGGATGAATATGGTACAATAAGGAGTAGTCGTTGGAAAAACCTTCGGTAGAGAACAATTGCTCTGAATACAATCCACCGTCGGGTTTACGAAACTGGGTATGCCGCTTATGCGGAATGCTGCCCAGTGAATGATAATGAGGCATAAGGGATAATTAAAAATGTGTAAATGTGCCCGCCCAAGGCGGGGCCATGTGAAAATTAGGGAGTAATAAGTTATAAGTAAAACAGCTATTGACAATTGACTTATTGCCCCCGCCGGACGAGTTCCAGCGACACCATGAGGAAATAATATTTCCAGCGGCGCTTATCGATGTAGTAGATGAAATTGCGATGGAAAGGCATGTTCAATCGTTGTCTTTCAAAGTTACGGTTTTCCGGTAGGACTAAATCGGTATTTTGCCCCCATGAAACGCATAGGACTTATTTCCGATACACATGGTTTTTTAGATGAAAATGTATTCCGGCATTTCGAAGATTGTGATGAAATCTGGCATGGTGGCGACTTTGGCAATATCGCACTCGCCGATCAGCTCGCCGCATTCAAACCACTCAAAGGCGTATACGGCAATATCGACGGCCGCGATATCCGCGATCGTTTTCCGCTCGAAACTGTTTTTTATTGCGAAGAAGTAAAAGTATTGATGCGCCATATCGGTGGTGCACCACCACGTTACAATCCCGAAACACGCTCGTCACTCGATGAACACCAACCTTTGTTGTTCATCAGCGGCCATTCGCATATATTGAAAGTTATTTACGATCAGGACCGGTCATTCCTGCATATCAATCCCGGAGCTGCAGGCAAACAGGGCTGGCATAAAGTGCGCACACTGGTCAAACTCACCATCGACGGTTCCGATATGCGCGATTGCCAGATCGTGGAACTCGGACGCCGCGGATAATTCCGTATCTTTCTTTTATCAACTATTCGCCCATGCAAAGACGTACCATGCTCCGTCAGGCAGCCCTCACCATGGCAGCCTTCACGCTGAGCCGCGACCTGTTCGCCCGTGAAGCTTTCAACGATCCGGGTCCTTTACCTGTGGAAGAAATGATCCGTCTCGGTTCCAATGAAAATCCGCACGGCCCTTCTCCCCTTGCCCGTAAAGCCATGATGGATGCCGTTAATACCAGCAACCGCTATCCCTGGAGCACCACCTCCGCACTCATCGACAAGATCGCCGGCATGTACGGCCTGAAGGCGGAGAATGTGGTGATCGGCGCCGGCTCTTCCGAATTACTGGGATTGACCGCCGTGCTGGCCGCTTTGCAAAAAGGCAATGCCGTCATTCCCGACCCCAGCTTCCGGCTTTGGGTGCCCGCCGCACGCAACCTCGGCTTGGAAATGCGCACCGTGCCACTCAACCAGGCTAAACAGATCGACCTCGCGGCCATGAAAGGCAAAACAGATACGCAAACAAGACTGATCTATATCTGCAACCCCAATAACCCTACCGGCACCGTTATCCCTGCACCCGAACTGGAGGCGTATATTCGGCAAATTCCGGCATCCTGTATTGTATTATTGGATGAAGCGTATACCGAATTCAGCAATGAGCCTTCTCTTGCACGGCTGGTGAATGAATGTCCCAATCTTGTGGTGGCAAAAACATTTTCCAAAATGTATGCGCTGGCAGGTGGCCGCGTTGGGTTTGCGTTGGCGCATCCGCAAACCATCGAAAAATTAAAGAATCTGCAGCCATGGGCCAATGCAGGTGCGGGAGCCGTATCACTCGCAGGCGCGCTGGCTTCGCTGGGCGATGAAGAGTTTGTCCGTTTTTGTAAAAAAGAAAATACTGCAGCACGCGCAGTTTTCTGCGCGGCACTGGATAAAGCAGGAATGACCTATATTCCTTCAGTAACGAGTTTTGTGTATTTCAATACCGCCGGTTATGGACGCGATGTAAAAGCCTTACTCGAATCGCACAATATCACGGGTGTGCGTTCTTTCGAAGAAGGCTCAACATGGCGACGCCTCAGCGTCGGTACCGTTGCTGAAATGGAAAAAGTGGCGGCTGTTTTAAAAAGCTGATCAGGCGGCCATCCCCGGGAACAGCGGACGGGCAATTCCTTCGCCACGGAAAGGCCAGGGCACTGCAACGAGGATCATCAGCAAGGCAATAAAAAACAACCAAAAGGCTCTTTTGAATTTTATGTTATCGGCCACAGGCTTTTTAGCCATGCCATAACCAAGCGTAATGAAAATGGTTGCGAGCACCATGAACAACGGATGCTCTACCCAAAAGAAACGGAAGAAAGAATTTTTCATAACCGATTCACCCTCGGGTATGGTAACCTTGAGTATACCGAAACGTCCCCACAAAAGTTGCTCGATACCGATCAGCAGCGTGGTATGTGCAGCGATCAGGGTAAACAACCATACACGGCGGTCACCGCCGGTAAACGCTCTTTTCTGTTGCCAGCCTGTAAATGCCTTCACGATCGAAAGCAACAACAGGATTAAAATGACCCAACGGAGAAGATTGTGCAGATGGAGTAGTCCGGTATCCATAAATGTGGAGTTGATTTGCGGACAAAGCTAACCAAAAATTTATATCTGTTTCTTACGCTCATTTTCAACGCACAATCGATTGCGAACGCAGACGTTTTTGATATTTGTCAAAAAGTGATTGACTAACGCCATCGCCGATGCAAATACCCTAATTTCCTGTCAGACACAAGGAAGGTCAGGTACCCGACCCTGTCCACACTAACCAGAAAAAACCACTATGTCCTTTTTATTTCTCAAGCATTTCGATCCATCCGTCAGTCTCGCTAACCTTAAAGAAAAACCTGTTGAAAACGGTCTGCTCTATCTGAATGAATTTTTCCGCCATTTTGGTATCGACGATGAAGAGAAGATCCAACAGGCGCTGGCCTTGTTTGAAACGCGCATTTACCGGAAAAACTCCTGGTTCCTGCGCGAAGGTGATACCGCCGATCGCATTGGTTTTATCGTAAATGGCGCCGTAGAAGCATTCTACACGCAGGACAATAAGCATCAGGTGTTACTGCTGCTGATGGAAGAAGATTTTTTTACCGACCTGCGGAGCTTCCTGCATCGCGCACCTACCCGGCTGAACATGCGGTTCCGTGAAGACACCATCGTACTGGAAATATCACATGAAAATTTTGCCGGCTTCATTCTCCAGAATAAACCATTTGCCGATATGTTCATGAAAGTGATGGTCGACATCATGTCCAGTATCAATGAACATAATCAGTTGCTGAAACTGCCCACCCGGTCGAGGTTTGAATACCTGCTGAAAATGAAACCTGAAGTATTCAACCGCTTCCTCCTGCAGGATGTCGCATCCTTCATTGGTGTGAAACAGGAAACACTCAGCCGCGCACGGCGATATTTCAGCCGCCAGAAAAGTACGGATGTCGAAGCTCTTCGCGTTAAATAAGCTACTCTACCCAGTCTGCGATAAAGACATTCGTGTCGCGTGTGCCGCCATTGTTGCGGTTGCTGGAAAACACGATTTTTTTACCGTTGGGTGAGAACATCGGAAAGGCGTCAAACCCTTTATCACGGCTTACTTTATGCAGATTGGTACCGTCACCATTAATGGTGTAGAGATTGAAAGGAAATCCGCGTTTGTATTCGTGATTGGAGGCGAAGATGATGCGCTTGCTATCGGGCATGAATGAAGGTGCCCAGTTGGCCTGACCGAAACTGGTTACCTGACGGGCGTTTGATCCATCGGCATCAGCTACCCATACTTCCATGTTGGTAGGAGCCACAAGCCCTTCAGCCAGCAATTCTTTGTATTCCCTGATTTCGGCTTCGGTCTTCGGACGCGAAGCCCGCCAGATGATCTTTTTACCATCAGGGCTGAACCACGCCCCACCGTCATAACCCAATTGATGCGTGATGCGTTTTTCCTTACCGGATTTCAGCTCCATGATGTATAATTCAATATCACCGTCTTTATCGGAGGTGTAGATCATTTTCTTTCCGTCGGGAGAAAGCGTGGCTTCAGCATCATATCCTTTGGAATTGGTGAGTTGTTTTACGATGTTGCCATCGAGATCGGCCATGAAAATATCATAGCTGCTGTAAAGCGGCCAGATGTATTTGTTGCCGTATTTGGAACGGTCAGGAACCGGCGGACAGGAATCTCCTCCCAGATGCGTAGAGGCATAAATAATATGTTTACCGTCTTTGGTAAAGAAGGCACAGGTAGTACGGCCCTTGCCGGTGCTGACCATTTTGTATTCAAACTTTTCTCCCGGTTGCTGTGGCACTTTGCCCACAAATATCTGATCGCAGGTCAATCCCTCCTTGACGTTGGTGCGCTGAAACACCAGGTACTTACCGTCATAACTCCAATAGGCTTCTGCGTTGTCTCCGCCGAAAGTGAGCTGCTGCACATTGCGCAGGTGGGTTTCTTCCGGGTAATGCACCGTCGTATCAGAGTTGGCTCCGCCGTGCGATTGGGCCATTACAGTCTGCGATACCATTATTCCTGCCACCAGGGGTAGCATCCATTGTCCTGCAAGTTTTTTCATCTTTTGACGTTTAAATGAGCGCCGCAAAGGTATTTTGATTGATCACGCGGTTTGTCAGAGAATTGTCATAGTCCATTCTTCCCTAGTTTTGCAAAATATGAAACGTTTTATTCCAGCCCTGTTGCCCGTTTTAGCGATCGCGCTTTTTTTTAGCTGTAATAATAAGGACGCACAGACGCCCCAGGAAATACTGTTGTCCCAGCCTCCGTATGATACGTTGACGGAAAAAATCAGGCTTCGTCCCGAAGACCCTGATCTTTATGCCCGCCGCGGCACTTTGCTCAACGCAGATTATCCCGAGCTGGCGGTTGATGATTTTAAAAAAGCATGGGAACTCACCGGCAACGACCGCTATGCTGCCGCCGTGGGAAATATTTTACTGGAAAGAAAACCCGATTCCGCCGTTGCCTTCCTCGAGGCTGCCCGCGCCAGGCTCAAAGACGGACCGCTGACTAAATTGACGCTGGCCTACGCCTATGATGCGGCCGGTAAAACAGACCTCGCATTGAACGAAGCCAGCGCATTGCTCGAAGCCAATCCGCAAAACATGGAGCTGCTGCTGATGAACGTAGAACTCCTGCAAAAGAAAAAAGATTCGGCTGCCGCTACTTCCCTCCTCGAAAAAATCAATCAATTGCCTGCCTGGAACCAGGAGCTCGGCCTGAAACTGGCTTACCAATTCGCTGAATACAAAAATCCACGCACGCTGGCACTGGTTGACACGTTGATACGATACGACACGCTCAAAACCGGCGATCCCTATTACGTGAAAGGCATCTATTATACCAATACGGGTAACAAATCCGCAGCGCTTGCGGCCTTCGACGAAACCATCCGCGAAAACTATAACTACCTCAATGCTTATATCGAAAAAGGTAAAATATTGCTGGAACAAAAGAACAACGCAGCAGCGCTGAAAACATTCCGCATGGCCAATACCATCAAACCTTCTTTCCCGGATGCGTATTACTGGATCGGACGGGCCCTGGAGGCCAGTGGCGATAAAGCCGGCGCCAAAGATTATTACCAGAAAGCTTACGGCCTCGATCAGAGCTTTACCGAAGCGCGCGACGCAGCGGCCGCACTCTGACATCCGTTCAGGCATTAAACCTTATCTTGCAAAGCAAAACGATCTACATGCCCCTGGTTGCACCCTCACTGCTGGCCGCTGATTTTTTGCATTTGGAAAAAGCATGTCAGTTGCTCAATGAAAGTGAAGCCGACTGGTTTCACCTCGATGTAATGGACGGCAACTTTGTTCCCAACATCAGTTTCGGTCCCATGATTATCGCGTTTATGCGACCGATGACCCAAAAACCGTTCGATGTACACCTGATGATAGAGGAACCCGGACGGTATGCAGAAGAGTTTCGCAAAGCCGGCGCTGATCATCTCACCGTACATCTGGAAGCCTGCCCGCATCTTCACCGCAACCTGCAGCAGATACGCTCACTCGGTATGAAAACCGGTGTGGCCATCAACCCGCATACACCCGTTAACGCCCTGGCCGATGTGTTGTATGAAACAGATATCGTGTGCATGATGAGTGTGAATCCCGGTTTCGGCGGACAACAATTCATTCCGCATACATTGGAAAAAATCAAGGAACTGCGTAGCATGATCGATGAGCGCGGATTATCTACACTCATCGAGATAGATGGTGGCGTAACCGAAGCAAATGCTGCTTCGATCGTGGCGGCCGGTGCCGATGTGCTCGTGGCCGGCAGCACCGTTTTCCATGCGACTGATCCGATGGCCATGATCACGAAGCTGAAAGCCAGTTGAACGCAAGCCCAAAACACGTAACTTGTACTGCTGAACCAATGCAACCAACCCTTCGATCCATACTGCTGGTCCTTCTCACCTTTTGCTTTGTGCTGCCGGCGGCCGCGCAGAAAAATCCCGCTTTTGTTTCCGGCATCGTGGTAGACGAAGAAGATAAACCGCTGGCAGGCGTTTCCATTACCATACTCGGCCGTCAGACCGGCGTCAGTACCAATGATTCCGGAAAATTTCGCATACAGGTTGTTCCTGAAAAAGCCTTTGCACTGGTATTCAGTCATACGGGTTTCAATACCGAACAAAAGAATTTTCTGCTCAACGAAGGCGAAGAAGAATCCATTACGGTTCAATTGCAGAAAGGTGCTGAAGTATTGAATGAAGTAGTGATCAGTGACCAGCGCGACCGCCGGGAAGCCGGACTCATCCGCCCCAACCCCAAAACCGTACTCAATCTTCCTTCCGTTACCACCGGTGTCGAAAGCCTGATCAAAATATTTGTCGGCTCCAATAACGAATTGACTTCGCAGTACACCGTAAGAGGTGGCAGCTACGACGAAAACCTTATTTATGTAAACGACTTTGAAGTGTTCCGCCCTTACCTCATCCGCAACGGACAACAGGAAGGACTGAGTTTCATCAACCCGGAAATGGTGCGTAACATCAGTTTTTATAACGGCGGTTTCGCTGCACGTTATGGCGACAAGATGAGCAGCGTGCTGGATATTCAATACAAGAAGCCCCGCCGCTTTGGCGGCTCTGCTTATGTCGGTATTCTCGAGCAGGGATTACAACTCGAAGGCACCAGCCGCAAGGAAAAATTTACGTACCTGGTTGGTGTGCGCAACCGCAGCAACCGCAACCTCCTGAGCCGCCAGGAAACGCAGGGCAATTACGTGCCGTCATCAACCGATCTGCAGGCACTATTTACTTACCAGGTCAGTAAAAAATGGCAGGCGGAAGTGCTTGGCAATATTTCGCGAAGCAAATTTTTTCTGCAACCGGCCTACAGCCAGCTCACCACTTCGGTATTCTCGCCTTTCTATACACAAAGCCTCGGTCTCGATGTATATTTCGAAGGACAGGAAAAAGATCAGTACACCACCAACATGATCGGTGCGTCGCTGACCAACCAGGTAAATAAAAGATTAAGGTTGAAATGGCTGGCTTCCCGCTTTGAAAACGACGAAGAGGAAAACATCGACATCGCGGGTGCTTACCTTTTTGGTGAACGCGATTTCGATCAGAGCCAGGCTACCTTCGGCACCATCGTAAATCCATTGGGCGCGGGCATCTTTCATAACTTTGCCCGCAACAAACTCACGATCCGCAACTGGAATTATTCGCACAAAGGAAATTTCGATCTCGATCGTCATGCACTGCAATGGGGAATCGGCTATGACCGTACCACCATCAACGACCGTTTACACGAATGGGAATTCCAGGACTCCGCGGGTTATTCCATTCCCTATAACCCCAATACACTCGAGCTAAGCAAACTGATTAACTCTAACGCTTCGCTGGAGGTAAATAAATTCTCCGGTTACCTGCAGGACAATATTCTGTTCGGCGATTCGGCGCGTTCGTTTACTTTATCGGCCGGTCTTCGTTTCAATTACAATTCACTCAATAAAGAATTTTTACTTGCACCGCGCATAGGTGCAAGCTGGAAGCCAGCCTGGAAACGTGATATCATTTTCCGCGCGGCAGCAGGTGCCTACCACCAACCGCCTTTTTACCGCGAAATGCGCCGCTACGACGGCACACTCAATACCGGTCTGAAAGCACAGAAAAGCTGGCAGGGCGTGCTCGGATTCGATTATAACTTTATCGGCTTTGGCCGGCCCATGCGGTGGACCGTGGAAGGTTATTATAAAAACATGACCGATGTGGTACCCTATGACATCGATAACGTCCGTGTCCGTTATTTCGGAGAGAACAGTGCAAAAGCTTATGCTTACGGATTGGAAACGCGCATCCACGGCGAACTCGTAAAAGATGCCGAAAGCTGGATCAGCATCGGACTGATGCGCACGCGCGAAAACATCAAAGGCGATACTTACAAAGAATATACACTCGACGATCAAAACCAGCCGATCGACAGCGTGACGCTGGAAAAAGGCTGGGTAAGACGCCCTACCGACCGCATGATTACTTTCGGAATGTTTTTCCAGGACTACCTGGCTACCAACAAGAACATGAAGATGTACCTCAATCTTATTTACGGTACCAATCTTCCTTATAACATTCCCAATAGCGTGAAGTACCGCAATGGTGCAGAAATACCGGCCTATATCCGTGCCGATATCGGCTTCAGTTATTTGCTGCTCGACAGTGATCGCAGCAAACGCCGCAGTCACAGTCCTTTTCTTGGTTTTGATAATATCTGGGCCAGCCTGGAAGTATTCAACATCATCGACAGGGACAATACCATTTCGTATCTGCTGATCAAAGATTTTTCCAACACCACGTACCTGATGCCCAACCGGCTTACACCACGCCTGATCAATTTTAAATTAGTAGCGCGCTGGTAAAAAATCAGCAGCGCAACGCCTAAATTTTCCCGTATTAAGAAATGGCCGTCAAAAGGCTGGCATGGATTTAGAAATGCTTTAACAGGAATTAACATCCTGTGAATAAGTAAAGAGCGGGAATTCAACGTCAAATAAATTATATTTGGAAAGGAAGGGCAAGCTTCTGCAAATGCGCAGAAGACGCACTGGTAACCCGGTTAACCCTTCGCCGGTTTTAAGAACAAACAAGCGCCGGCAACAAACCACCCGGAGCTATTAAAAACCTAAGGAATTGACAGACACTATCATTAACCTCGAGACCGTCAACCCTATCGAGTTTTTCGGAGTCAACAACGGTAAACTGGACCTGCTAAAAAAGAAATTTCCCTTACTCAAGATCCTTTCAAGAGGCACACAGATCAAACTGAGCGGCGCCCCCGAACAGGTGGACGTGGCAAGGGAAAAGATTACCCTCATTGTTTCCTACCTCGAACGCAACGGACACATGAGTGAGAATTATTTTGAACAGATCCTCGGCGGTGATGATGCCGAAACCGTTGACCACTTTGTGGAACGCAACCCTAATGAAGTACTCGTATTCGGGCCCAACGGCAAGTCGGTCCGCGCAAGGACCGCGAACCAGAAAAAGCTGGTTCAGATCAGTGAAAAGAACGACATCGTATTTGCCATCGGACCAGCCGGTACCGGTAAAACCTACACCGCAGTAGCCATGGCCGTACGTGCACTCAAAAACAAGAACGTTAAAAAGATCATTCTTACCCGTCCGGCTGTGGAAGCAGGTGAAAGCCTTGGCTTTCTTCCCGGCGACCTGAAAGAAAAGATCGACCCGTATCTGCGCCCGCTTTATGATGCGCTCGATGATATGATCCCCGCTGATAAACTGGGATACTACATGAGCACCCGCACGATCGAGATCGCCCCGCTGGCTTACATGCGCGGCCGTACACTCGACAATGCCTTCATCATCCTTGACGAAGCACAGAACGCAACCGATCTTCAGTTAAAGATGTTCCTTACACGTATCGGTGCCAATGCAAAGGCGATCATCACCGGTGATATGACGCAGGTAGACCTGCCGCGCAATCAGCGAAGCGGTCTGCAAACTGCCGTACGTATCCTGAAAAACATCGACGGCATCGGCCATGTTGAACTGGACGAAGAAGACGTAGTACGTCACCGCCTGGTGAAATCCATTCTCCGCGCCTACAACCAGGAGCACGAGAAACAGGAAGAACAACGGGAGGAACGCGAACATCGCGAACGCAGGTAATTCAATTAGTTGCTTACATTTGGCGGCAATAGTCACATGCAGCAACGTTTCTTAGAAAATATCTGTTGGAAAAGGTGGCCGGTCGGCTGCCTTTTCTTTTTACTCACAGCGTGTAAACAACACGTTGCGCCCGATTATTCAAAACAATACAATGCTATCCATGCCGCTGCGGAGCTGGTGCATGACGGCGATCTCATCTTCCGCAACGGCACCGATGAAGTGAGTGCCGCCGCACGCAGCATGAATGAAAAGGACACCAGTTATTCGCATTGCGGACTGCTCATGATCGAAAATGACAGCGTTTTTGTTTACCACGCCATCGGCGGTCACTACAATCCCAGCCAGCAGCTGAAACGCGAACCGCTCGACAGCTTCTGTAATCCGGTGGACAATGACCGCTTCGGCATATTCCGTTACGAAATCGACAGCCTCGAAGCCGGCAGGTTGAAAAAAATTGTAGAGCAGTATTATGCCTCCGGTCTTCGTTTCGATCTGTTCTTCAACTTTTTCAGCGATGATGAAATGTATTGCTCCGAATTTGTGTACAAAAGCCTCAACAAGGCGCTGAAAGGCCGATTGCAGTTCCTGATCCGCCGCGACAGATGGCCTTACGGTGTTTCACTGGACGACCTTTTTCTGCACCCCGGCGCCAGGGCCGTTCATCAAATACGCTTTTAGGGGATTTCAGCATTCGAGCCAAACGCCTACATTTGCTATTATTGAAAATTTAATAAAATGAAAAAAACAACCCAACTGTTTCTCGCCGTGGCAGCTATGGCCACTATCGTATTCGCCAGCTGTAGCGGCGGAGCCAACGAACCTAAAGCTGTAGTAAAAGCTTTCTTCGAAAAACTTTCCAAGAAAGATGTGGACGGCGCTGCCAAACATGCAACAGCCTCCAGCAAGTCAACCTTGGACATGATGAAAAAAGGTCTGGAAATGGCAGACAAAATGCCGAAAGAATCGAAGGAGAAAGATCCGGCTGAAGAATTCAAAAACATGGAATTTGGCGAAGCCCGGATCTCCGGCGACACCGCTTATGTGCCCGTTGGCAAAAAAGGCGAGAAAATGTCCGACATTCCGCTGGTAAAAGAAGACGGCAAATGGAAAGTGGATTTCAGCATGGGTACGCTCATGAAAATGGGCAACGATGAAAAAGATGCAGAAGGCGTAAACGATATGGAAAACCTCAATTCAGACAGCGTTAACCAGGAACTGAACCGCATGACAGACAGCATCACTCAGCAACTCGACTCCAAAACTCCAAAGGAATAAAGAAAAGGTCTGATAAAGACCGCATTCAAAGATTTTGTACTTTGCAGGGATGAAAAGAAAATTTATTTCCTTTTTGTCCCTGCTTTTATTTTGTGCCGCCTGTAACGAAAGTAAAAAACAGGAACCGGGTTCTATGGACAATGATGTAGTGTCCGCTACCAGCTTCATCCGCGCCGCATTGAAGGGCAACTTCGATCTTGCACGCACCTACATGCTGGAAGACTCCGTGAATAATGACTACATGGACGTTGCTGCACGCAGTCAACGAACTGCCGACGACCGTCAGGGCCTGTTCGACGCATCGATCATCATTCACAAACGCGCGGAAGCCAACGACTCTACTACCGTTATCGTATACTCCAACTCTTATCTCAAACAACGTGATACGCTGAAAATGGTAAAAAAGGGTGACAAATGGCTGGTAGACCTGAAATTTCTTTTTGACCACGACAGCGACACCTCTCTCAATAAATTCCTGGCCGCTATTCCCGATAAAGACTAATCATGCGTTACCTGTTGCTGATAGGACTCGGTGGCGGGCTTGGGAGCATGGCCCGGTATCTCTGCCAGCGATGGATGGCCATCTATTATCCGCACAGTTTTCCTTTCGGAACATTGATCGTCAACATAGCAGGTTGTTTCCTGATCGGTATACTCTGGGGATTGAGCCTCCGGCCAAATGGGATGAATGAAGGCTGGCGGTTGTTTCTCATGACCGGCATTTGCGGCGGCTTCACCACCTTTTCTGCATTCAGTATGGAAAGTCTTCAACTTTTACGGGCAGAAAAAACAGGTCTTTTCATGTTATACGTTGTTTGCAGTGTAATTTTGGGGCTCGTTGCCACCCTGGCAGCATTTCGTTTGACCCAATCATAAATATTCTGCATGCTAACAGTGAATCACCCCTGGCATGGGGTACATTACGGTGAAAAAGCGCCGAAAGTAGTAAACGCCCTGATCGAAATTCCGCAGGGCTCGCGTTCCAAATACGAAGTAGACAAGGCCACCGGCCTGTTGAAACTCGACCGCGTTATTTATTCTTCCTTCCATTATCCCGTTAACTACGGGTTCATACCACAGACACTTGGCCAGGACGGCGATCCACTCGACATCCTTGTATTCTGTTCACAATCCATTCAATCCCTCTGTCTGCTGGAAGCGAAAGTGATCGGCAATATGCAGATGATCGATAGCGGCCAGGTAGATGACAAGATCATTGCCGTAGCCTCGCAGGATCCATCCGTGAATCACTACGATCGCATGGAAGACCTGCCTGCACACTTCCTGCTGGAACTGCGCAACTTTTTTGAACAGTACAAAGTGTTGGAAAATAAAAAAGTGGAGATCGATAACTTCCAGGACAAGGACACAGCCTGCAAGATCATTTCCGAAGCGATTGATTTTTACAAAGAAGAATTTTCGAAGTAATTAATCAGCCATGGCACCTGCCCTTCGAGAGACCGAAGTATCGGCCTCAGGGACCAGGTGTCATGGCTGACTTAAAACAAACGCATGAACAAAAACCGGTTGCTGCTCCTGCTATGTTTATTCTTTTCTGTTGCCGCACAAGCGCAGGGAGGACTGGAGCGCCTTTGTGGCGCGTATTTCAGATCAAATCCGTACAAATACTCCTACAGCCAGTTTGTACCGCACCTGATCAACGACCCCACATTGAAAAACACACAACTGACCAGACGTTCAGGCGATTCACTGTTTTATTTCGGAGGAGAATACACCACGCACAAACCATTTGATTTTCCGCAGAAAAGAATTGAAATATCCCTGCGCGAAGCACCCGTAAAAGTATCGGATACCTTGTCGCTCGTAGACACGATTATCGTATACACGCTTACTTCAACCGCAGAGAACAAACCGGAAATAGTAAAAGCTGTGCAAAAGCAGGCGGAACGCATTCACCGCAAATACCGAAATCTATTTGCAGGCACGCAATACCTTACCTTTCAGCAAGCCGGACTTAGTGATGAAGGGGGAATTTATAATTACTATGCGCCTGGTTACCGGCTCGCTCCATTCGCCGTTACCTGGGAAATAACGCCTGATAAAAAAGAAGTACAGCTTTCACTGATCTTCCGTATAAAGATCTATGAAAACGAAGCGGGCATCCCTTTTCCTTATTACAATTAAAAAAATTACCAGTAACGTTTGACGGCACGCAGACGATGTGTGCGTTTGCCGGTATCGGTATTGATAATTCCTTCCTTGTCAATCTTGTCGATCCGGACCTGCCCGGACGAGTGAATGATCTGATCATTGCCAATCATCATTCCCACGTGCACGATCTCGTCGCGGTCATCAAAGAAGGCCAGGTCGCCGGTGAGCGCGTCTTTTAATTTTTTTACAGGATGGCCTTCCTGCGCCTGTTGCCATGCATCGCGCGGAAGGGAAATGCCGATCAGTTTGAATACGACCTGTACAAAACCGCTGCAATCCACGCCCAGCAAGGTACGGCCACCCCACAGATAGGGCGCATTGAGCCACCGCAGCGCGATCGCCTTCGCCATTTCCGAATCGGGTATCAACTTCGTCGTATCGATAAGTGTGCCTTGATATTGTACCGCGTTATCGCCTTCGGCGATGCGGAGAGAAGAGCCGAGGGGAATATGCATGGTCTGGTCGCCGGTCTGCAAAGGTGCCAGTAACTCACCGGCCAGTTTTACGGGTTGTTCGCGCAACAGGTTTTTGGCCACAGGCCGGATCATGTTGTACGTGAGCCATCCCTCATAACTGTCGTAAAGACTGCGTACCTTGATCCAATGCGCGTCTTTGGTCTTGAGGATTTTGACGGCTTCGCCAAACAATAACTGGTTGATCATTTCGGCGCGGTGACGTGGTTTGCGGCGCACCGGGGCAGCCGGTACGGTAACGAGTGCATACTCCATGCTAAAGCGTTAAGTTTGAACGAAATTACAAGGAACAATGTTATCCTTGTATGAAATTATCGGATTGCCGCATCTAAAGAAAAAATAGCAGCTTTACAGGGTGAATAAGGATAAGTACAACCATATCAGTGACCAGGAGCTTCTGCAGCGCTTTCATGGCGACCATGACAACGAATGGCTCGGCATCCTGCTGCAGCGCTATACACTCCTGCTGCTGGGTGTTTGTATGAAATACCTGAAAAATGAGGAAGAAGCCCGCGATGCCGTGCAGCAGGTATTCCTGAAAGTGATCCAGGAGCTGCACAAGTATAAAGTAGACTATTTCAAGTCGTGGCTCTATATGATCGCCAAGAATCACTGCCTGATGAAACTCCGCGACCGGCAGGGCAAAATTCCGGTAGAACTCACCGATGCGCCTGCTGAAGAGACCGATACGGAAGCTTTGTTGCTAAACGATATAACCCTCGACCTGCTGGAAGAAGCGCTGGAAGAATTGAATGCCGAGCAGCAGCAATGTGTAACTTTGTTTTACCTGGAGAAAAAAAGCTACCAGCAGATAAGCGAGGAGAAAGGCTTTAGCCTGATGCAGGTGAAAAGCCATATCCAGAACGGCAAACGAAACCTTAAGATCACCCTGGAGAAAAAATTAAAAGAAAAGGCAAACCGCTGAAATGGCCGACAATAAAAAAGACATATTATCCAACCTGTCTACTGACATCGATCAGGAGAAGCTGTTGCAATACCTGCAAGAACAGTTGTCGGCCGACCAGCAACACCATGTAGAAAAAGGATTGATCGACGATCCGTTTGCAGCCGACGCCGTTGAGGGCCTGCAACAGATGCGCGATAAAAAGAAAATGGAATACATGGTGGAAATGCTGAACCGCGATCTGAAAAAGAAAACGGAGAAAAAGAAAAAACGCCGTCAGCAACTCCAGTTAAAAGATCATTCCTGGCTTTACCTCTCAGTGATCATCGTGATCATCCTGATCGTGATCTGTTATTTCGTGATTCATTACATGAAGTCACGCGGTCAGTAAGACGTTTTGTCTTTCCACTTTTTCCATGCTTCAAAAACAGCGAGTGCTTCGGGATGTGCCACGTGCATAAACGGAATTTTGCGCGTTTGCATATCGGCATTGATCTCGTTGTAAATAAATGCGTCATCAAATTCGATAGCGGCCGCCTCATCACGTGTATTGGCATAAACGACGCGGCGCGGTCTTGCCCAGTAGATAGCACCCAAACACATCGGGCAGGGTTCACAACTGGTATAAATATCACATTCGCTTAATTGAAAGGTCTGCAGCCGGTTGCAGGCATCGCGGATCGCCACCACTTCTGCATGGGCGGTGGGATCATTGGAAGAAGTAACGCGGTTATTGCCCTCTCCCACTATCACATTATCTTTTACCACTACGCAGCCAAAAGGTCCGCCATGGCCGTTCTCCATTCCTTCCCGGGACAGTTCAATAGCGCGCTCCAGGAATACTTGTTCTTCTTTGGTAAGCATGTTGAGTATTAAGTAGTAAGTTTTAAGTAATAAGTTATAAGTAAAGGTGTAAGGCGTAAGGCCCGAAGCTTCGGGCCGAAGCTTCGGGCCGACACTTCGGGCTAGGGTTTAGGATTATAAGCTTTTGTGTCTTTGTGAAAACCAGCTGCATTTCACTTTTGACTTTTGAATTTTGACTTTTGACTTATTTCCGGTGCAAAAATCCTGAATTCCTGTGGATTTCCTGCCAGTTTCGCACAGTTTATTCACCAGAATACGGCCAATATGAAATTAATATTAATTCTTGTCTTTTGTCAAGCCCTGAGCCGGTTAAGAGTGCTACCTTTTGCCCGAGTATTGTTCTCCTAAAATACCCGTTGTATGCAATTGGAAAAAATAACTTCAGGTATCGGCGACAAAGCTTTTGCCTTGCTGAAAAACGGCAGACGGCTGTTAACCTTTGCCTTCCATCCCCGGTCAAATGCCGCGCGCATTGAGTTTGACAACGAAAAACGCGTGTTCCTGCTGCGACGGGAAGGATTGTTTCGCCACCGTATCGTACTCTACAATGAATACGGTATAAAGCTGGGACGCACCGGCATGGAACGTGGCCAACGTTATATCGATGTAGATAACAACCGGTACTTCATCCGCTCAATAGATAAGGATAATAATGAAGAACTGACCATCTATCAGCAATCGGCACTTCCCCTCGCCGTGTGCAGTATGGACAAAGCATCTTCAACCGAAGATCCGGGGATGCTGATGGTCCTTTGCTGGTATCTTTTCAATCCGGCGGCATTGCGGCAACCGGCTATCTGAAAAATGCTACAACTGATCCCAAACCTCACGGGCAAACGTTTCGAGAGAAGGATCGCGCGCGCCCATCAACAACAATACCGTGTCTTTTGTAAAATGCGGACGCATGGTGTCCAGCAAGTCCTTTCTATCGGCAACGAAGAATGCCTGATGTCCCGCAGCCCGCAGATCATTGATCAAGTCTTTTGCAGAAATATCTTTTACGGCGGTACCACCCGCATAAAAAATTTCACTCATCCATATTTCATCACCCGGACGCAAAGCCTTGCCGATCTCTTCCACGAAATCGTGACGAAGAAATTTTGTTGGCCCATAACCATGCGGCTGAAACCAGGCAATTACTTTTGACGCAACGGGTTGGCAGGAGCTGATGGCCGCCGCACATTTAACGGGGTTGTGTGCGAAATCATCCACTACCCAGATACCGTTTTTATTCCCCAATACCTGGTTGCGGCGATAAATGCCTTCATAGGAAGCGAGGGCAGTTGCTGCTGTTGCCAATTTAACACCCAGCCTCGCCGCTACCGTTGCCGCAGCTAACGCGTTTTCCATATTATGACGCCCCGCGAGTTGCAACACAAACGGCACACCATTGATCAGGAAACGTGATTCAAAACCCTGCTGTGTAAAATCTGTGGCTTTGAAAGCTGCATCAGTATCCAGTTCTGCGGCAGCAAAATCGTTTGAAGCGCCGGCAGACAATTCGCGGGCAATGGCATTGCCGCGGTTAACAATGAAGTGTCGGCTGTTGCTGCGGAATGTGGCAAATACATCCACCAATACATCGATCTCTTTGTGATCCTTGTCTACGTTGAGCAGCACACCTATCTCGGGTTTATATTGTACGATGGAGCCATCGCTTTCATCCGCTTCAATCACGAGCCATTCGCCGCTACCCACCGCGGCATTGCCGATCTTACCCTGCCGGATCAGATTTACCAGTCCTGCACCGCTGATGATGCCGGGTTGAAGGCCTGCGTGTTGAAGAATGGCGAAGAGCATGCCGGTAGTGGTGCTTTTACCGCTGGTGCCACCGATAGCGATGGTCTTGCGGCTTGCAGCGATCAACGCCAGGAGTTCTGCTCTTTTTAAAATCGGTATGTTGAGTTCACGCGCTTTTTTTACTTCGGGAACAGAATCTTCCACTGCTGTAGATACCACCACGAGATCGGTGTCGGCGGTGATGCCATCGCCGTTCTGCACGAAACACTGAATGCCTTCGTTCTCGAGTTTGGCTTTTGTTTCATTAAAAACGCCGGGTTGAAAAAAGCGGTCACTGCCGGACACCTGCATGCCGGAACCTTGCAGGTATTGTGCGATGGCACTCATGCCCGCACCGGCTACACCGATAAAAAAAGGACGTTTGAATTGATTCAGCTCAATCATACGATATGCGTTGATAAAATTATTTGTGTTGCTTGTAAAAGCGGATCATTTCAGGATAACCCCAGCCTTTCGCCAACGAAGATACGGCTCTGGCAATGCGGGTTGTGCGGGTGGTATCTGTTTTTGCGGAATCGATCCATTTGCTGAAATAATTACGGTGACCCAAAGGAAGGCTGTCGAAGAATCGTTTTGCATCGGGGTCATCGGCAAGGCAATCCACAAAAGCCTTGTTGAGTTCATAACCTTTGGCATCTTCCGACAACTGCACCTCGATCATGGCGCCGTGTTTTTTGCCGATGCCTTTACGCATATCGGCGTTAACGGCAATAATGAAGATGCCGCCACCCATGGGTACGGTGGCTACGCCGGCAATTTTGAAATTATCGAGTTTGCCTTTGACGCGAAACGCTTTTTTAAACCCGGGTTTCAGTTCTTCGGCGAGATCGGGAGGAATTTCGAAATAAGTCCAGCCGGTTTTTTCGCCTTTGGAATCGAACTTTTTTAATTGGGCGGTAAAACGGATCATAATCGGTTGATTAACGGAAATAAAAATAGCGGATTCTGGATTTTAATGAAATACCTGATTGGAAACGGGTATAATAATTTAACAGTATGGTGAAACAATTAAATAGCTGCTACGGATTAAAAGCCTTATCTTCGCGTCGTTAATTTGAGTTTGCAGCCCGGTTACTGAACGACGATATTCTGCTAAGCATCTTTTGTCTTATATAAATTTCGCTTCTTACTGCCTCTGTGCTCTCAAGATTTTTTATCGATTAATTTTTTCGAATGAACATTTACATTTCCAACCTGAGCTTCGCTGTAATTGACGAAGACCTGAGAAGTTATTTTGCTGAGTATGGCGAAGTAAGTTCAGCTAAAGTTATCATGGACAAATTCACAAACCGTAGCAAAGGCTTTGGTTTCGTTGAAATGGCTGATGACGCTGCTGCAGCAAAAGCTATTCAAGAACTTGACGGTGCAACCGTTGACGGACGTACCATTAAAGTAATGGAGGCTCGTCCTAAAGAAGATAAGCCGGCTCGTCCATCTTACTCTAACAACAACCGTTGGTAATACTTTTAAAAAAGCCCCGATAAATCGGGGCTTTTTTAATGTGTAAATGCGGAGATGTGCCCAGCCTTCGGCTGGGGCCATGTGAAAATTAAATACGATCGCCCTTTCACCTGCCCATGATTTACACATAACGCCCCCAGGTCTGCACATTTACAAACTCCGCTCTCTCCGGCTGTTTACTTATAACTTATTACCTAATACTTACAACGGCTGTTCCCTATACCCTACGCCTTACACCTTACGCCTTCTCCCTTACTCCTTCTTCAAAATACCACAAACCGGTAATTGACCGGTATCAAACTATCCAATACCTTTAGCCATAACCTTAAACCTTTTCTTATGGCTAACAAATTCAACGTAGTGGTGGATGCACCGCTTACGAAGGCGCAGGCTTCTGCACTTAACAAAGACATTCAGGCACTCGTACTGAAACACGTCGCCCGCATTGACAATGGAGTAATTGCACAGCGGGTAAAATTTCCCAAAGAATGGATCGGCATCTGGCTCAAACAATTTTCGACGCCTGAATTGCTGAAAAAGAATCTTAACTACCGGCAGGTACGCCGCTGATCTTTCATTGATGATCTGATCATTATCAAATCAGCATATGAAAGCCAGCCCGCTTTTATGCCCGAGTGCCGTATGCGCCGAAGGTGCGCAACTGATAGGCATCGTTAATAAAGAAGGTACAGTTGATCTGCTCGCAGATCCGCTGCCGGTAACCAGCGATTTTGTGGAAGCTGCATTCGAAGGCAGGGCACCGGAACAACGTTTCCGGTTTGCCAACACCTGCGCCAAAAACGGCTGCCAGCAATGGAATGGCAAAGGCTGCAGCATCAGCGACATGGTAGCCGACTTTATCCGTGCAGAAGAAATCGAACTGCATTTACCAGCCTGCGGTATCCGCAAAGATTGCAGATGGTATCACCAGCACGGAGCAACCGCCTGTGCAGGATGCCACCTGGTCATTACCGATAATGCTGCTCAACCGGCTTAGTCAATCAGCAAGGCCTCAATCAAAAAAGTCCCTGCCAGGGCAGGGACTTTTACTTATGATTTTTTGAAGCGTATTATAGCTTGTTTCAGGCGCGCTGGCGTGCTGCCGGAACTTTCTTCTTCGACTTCTTTAACGCCGCATCGATAGCAACGCTGAGATTAGCGAAGGTGGGCTTGCCTTTGAACATTTCTCCATTGATGAAGAATGCAGGCACTTCTTTCACACCCCGGTCGATGCCTTCTTTCAGGTCATCCTGTACCTGCCAGCCAAATGTACCATTGACCAGGTCGTCCAGGAATTTCTTGCTTTTAACACCGGCTTCTTTTGAGTGCAGCTTCAGACTGGTAGTGCCCAGGCTGTGGCGGTTCTCAAACAATACATTATGCATTTCCCAAAACTTGCCCTCCTGTGCAGCCGCCACAGCGGCTTCACCGGCCTTCAGAGCGCGCTGGTGTATACGGGTCTGAGGAAAGTGACGGAAATTAAACCGCACCTTACCATCATACTCTTCAAGTACTTGTTTAACAACTTCATTCACGCGTGCACAGGCTTCACTTTCGTAGTCGCCGAATTCCATGAGTGTGACAGGAGCATCTTTACTTCCCACAAAAATTTCCTTGGGTTCTATAATAACTTCTGCTTCCTTTCTAAGTGGCATATTATCTTACTTTTTAAATCTGTTTAATCTTAACCCGCGAAAGGTATGTCAATACAACAAAATACTAGAATTTTAGTTCGCTGCAAGCCCTCATCCGGCCAACAACGCAGCTTTCAGCGGCCAGAAAAGTTTTTTTACCTTTTTTGAAAACAGTAATCAACTGCAAGTCAATTCATTATCAATTACCTTTCCCTTTCTTCTCTTTTTATAAAAGAAAAAAACATTCATATTTTTTTCATATTCAACGCTTGGGCATCATGAAATTTGTTGATCCAACTCAATAGCTGTCAGTACGTTGCAGTTTTATACCAGGCCTTTAAGACACTAAAAACGGCAATAAGTTGGTTAACATACGCAGTTTTCCCTCACTACTTTTACATCATCAAAGGAGCATAACACCTCCGAATCTCATTCTACGCTTGTTTGCCGCCCGGCGATTGTGACCCAGAAACGAAGTTGAAAGTATAGCCTTATTAATTTATCAAATCAAGCAAAAAAGTAAAGTCATGAAAAACGTACTCCAATTCCCCCGCTTAGCAGTAGTTGCCCTCGCGGCCCTGTTTACCTTCGCCTTCAGCGCACCAGCTTTTGCCGGTAACGAGAATCCTACCGTAGAATTGAAATTCATCGGTAACCTCAACAGCCAGCCTGTTTACCAGCTCAACCTGAACAACATTGAAGATGGCGAATACACCATCGTGATCAAAGACATCGCCGGTGAAGTACTGTACTCTGAAAGAGCAAAAGGTACCAACATCAGCCGCAAGTTCCAGCTGAACACTTCTGAGGTTGACGAAAACGCCCTGCGTTTCGAGATCATCAACCGCAAGAACTTTGAATCGACTGTGTACGAATTGAGCAAAAACACCCGCACCGTTCAGGATGTAGTGGTGAACAAAGTGAAGTAATTCCTAATCGTCCATACTAAGGGTGATCCCTTCCGGCAACCGGAAGGGATTTTTTTATGCCTGCACTGGCAGCGTTGCCGGTATCGTTATCAGCCGTTTATTCTTGATAAAATTCTTATCAACCCCAATTTCTACTCGTTCATTTTCCATTTTTATTTATAAAAAAATAGAAAACTTTCAATTACACGCTTCCAACTTATCCGGGTTTTGATCGCCAATTTAAAAGAACGATTGTCTTCCGCCTATCGCGGAGGGTTTACTTTTAAAACTTGTCAAGATGAAAAATCGCAAAACCAACTTGCTGCATCTCGCATGCGGCGTACTTCTCCTCGGCAGCATCGGCTGTCAAAAGTCTACCAAAGATTTGCTCACAACATCCGTCAACGGTGATGGCAGTAACGAACCGGAGATGCTCGGCCTCGTCGTCACCTTGCAAAACCCCGGATTCGAATCCGACAAAACCGGATGGGGCGATCCCAATTCTTTCGCCATTTCAACCAGCGACAAAAAAAGCGGCGCCAAGTCCGCCAAACTCAGCGCTTCCGGCGACCGCATTCAACAAGCCGTAACGGTTACCGCCAACACGGATTACACACTCAGCGCCTGGATCCTCGGCAAAGGAACCATCGGTGCCAAAGCCGGTTCCACCGTACTCAACAGCCAGGGCGGCACCTACAGTACCTGGACACAAGTAGTAGTGAATTTCAATTCCGGTTCGGCTACTTCCATCACTTTATACGGCGCTTACAACGCCGGTGAAGGCCGCTTCGACGATTTTGTTTTGGAAACCGCAGGCAGCACACCAACTATTCCCTCTTCTCCTTCGGGCGCATCCGCCAGTGCAGGAAGCAGTTCCGCCGTGTTGATTACCTGGAACGACAACAGCAGTGACGAAACAGGTTTTCAGTTGCAACAAAAAATCGGAAGTGGCGGTACCTGGAGCACCATAGCCAGTAGCCTGGCCGCCAACACCACCAGTTATTCCCAGACAGGTCTCAGCGCCAACACCACTTATTTTTATCGCGTAAGAGCCTTCAATGCCGCCGGCAACAGCACTTACAGCAACGAGGCTTCCGCTACCACGCCTTCATCGGGCGGCACGGTGCCTGCACAGATCCTCGATCTTACCAACTGGAAAATAACAATCCCCGAAGACGGATCGGATGCCAACTCCGATGCCGACGAAATCAAACAACCTGCATTGGCTACTTATTCCATCGATCCTTATTTTAAAGTGAACAGTGCGCAGAATGGTGTCATCTTCCGCGCACACACCGGCGGTGCCACTACCAGCGGCTCCAATTACCCGCGCAGCGAATTGAGAGAGATGACTTCCAATGGCGCTACCAACGCAAGCTGGTCTTCCGGTTCCGGTACGCATACCATGGAAATCGATCAGGCCATTACCAACCTGCCCGTTGTTAAAAAACATATTGTGGCCGGACAAATACACGATGGCAGTGATGATGTGATCGTGTTCCGTCTCGAAGGCACGAAGCTGTTCATCGACATCAACGGCACCGATGGCCCCACACTCACCAGCAGTTATGTGCTCGGCACCCGTTTCAAAGTAAAGTTTGTGGTATCAAATAACCAGACCAAGTGTTATTATAACGGCACGTTGATGTATACGCATAACCAATCTTATTCCGGCGCTTATTTCAAAGCCGGCGCCTACACCCAATCATCTTGTCAGCCCGGCAAAAATCCCGGCCCCACCGAGTCGTGCAGCGCATATGGGGAAGTGGTTATTTATGGTTTGTCGGTAACGCATAATTAGTTATAAGTATTAAGTAATAAGTTTTAAGTAATAAGTTATAGGTAAAGCTCACTGTTGTTATCAACAGGCCAAACTTGAAACTTATTACTTACAACTAAAAAAGCGCCCCTTGGGGCGCTTTTTTTCTTAAACTTTCTCCGGCGTTTCATTCCGGAACACCACCGTATTATCAAATACATCGACTAATACGGGCTGTGATTTATCTATGTCACCGGCGAGTATGCGCTTGCTCAACTGATTGACAATCTCTTTTTGGATGAGACGTTTCAGCGGCCTTGCTCCAAACTGCGGATCAAAACCCTGCTCTGCCAGGAACTCCAAAGCATAGTCACTGAACTCAAGACGGATACCGCTTTCAGCCACCAGTTTTTTCAGGGACTCCAACTGAATTTTCACGATGCCCATGATCTGCTTTTTGAGCAGCGGCTGGAACATGATGATTTCGTCCACACGGTTGAGAAACTCCGGACGAATGGTCTGCCGCAGCAGGTTCATTACATCCGTTTTGGCTTTCTCCGTTACTTCTTCCAAGTTGTTTTCACTCACATTTTCATAGGCATCCATGATCAGATGGCTACCGATGTTACTGGTCATGATGATGATGGTATTCTTGAAGTTCACTACACGTCCTTTGTTATCGGTCAATCTTCCGTCGTCCAATACCTGCAGCAGGACGTTCCATACATCCGGGTGTGCTTTTTCAATTTCATCCAGTAACACCACAGAATAAGGTTTGCGGCGCACCGATTCCGTCAACTGACCTCCCTCATCATATCCTACATAACCCGGAGGTGCACCCACCAGGCGCGACACAGTATGTTTTTCCTGGTATTCACTCATATCGATCCGCGTCATCATGCTTTCATCATCGAACAGGTATTCTGCCAATGCTTTGGCCAATTCTGTTTTACCCACACCGGTAGTACCGAGGAAGATAAAAGAACCGATGGGTTTCTTCGGATCCTGCAGTCCTGCGCGGCTGCGACGGATAGCATCTGCAACGGCAGTGATGGCTTCGTCCTGACCAACTACACGTTCGTGCAGGTGTTCTTCAAGATTCAATAATTTCTCGCGATCGCTTTGCAGCATCTTCGTCACCGGAATGCCGGTGGCTTTGGCTACGCTCTCCGCAATATCATCTGCATCCACTTCTTCTTTCATGATGCGTGAATGTTCACTGATCTGGTTGAGCTGGCCGGTATATTCGTCAATGAGTTTTTCCTGCTCTTTTATTTTTCCATAACGGATTTCTGCTACTTTTCCATAGTCGCCTTCACGTTCAGCTTTTTCTGCTTCGAGTTTCAGTTGCTCAATGGAGGCTTTCCCGTTCTGCAACTTCTCCACGATCTCTTTTTCCTGTTTCCATTTGGCACGGAATGTATCGCGCTCAACCGCAAGGTTAGCGATCTCGGTATTCAGTTGTTTCAGCTTGGTTTCATCATTCTCGCGTTTGATGGCTTCGCGTTCAATTTCCAACTGGCGGATCTGGCGTTCGAGCCTGTCGAGTTCTTCGGGCATGGAATTCATTTCCAAGCGGAGCTTGGCCGCACTTTCATCGATCAGGTCGATGGCTTTGTCGGGAAGAAAACGATCGGTAATATAACGGCTGGATAATTCCACCGCAGCAATGATCGCTTCGTCTTTGATGCGCACGTGGTGGTGCGTTTCATAACGGTCTTTCAATCCGCGCAGGATAGAAATTGCATCTTCCACGCTCGGCTCATCGATCATCACTTTCTGGAAGCGGCGCTCGAGGGCTTTATCTTTTTCAAAAAATTTCTGGTATTCATTCAGTGTTGTTGCTCCCACTGCGCGCAGTTCGCCGCGGGCGAGTGCGGGCTTCAGGATGTTTGCCGCATCCATCGCTCCTTCTCCTCCACCGGCACCTACCAGTGTGTGGATCTCATCGATGAAAAGAATGATGCTGCCATCGCTGTTGCTCACTTCTTTTACTACCGACTTCAGGCGTTCTTCGAATTCACCTTTGTATTTGGCACCGGCAATCAGCAGACCCATGTCCAGTGCATAAATCACTTTGGACTTGAGATTTTCGGGTACGTCGCCGTTAACGATACGGTGAGCAATACCTTCTGCAATCGCGGTTTTACCTACACCAGGTTCACCAACAAGGATCGGGTTGTTCTTGGTACGGCGCGAAAGAATGTGCAGGGTTCGGCGGATTTCTTCATCACGGCCAATAACCGGGTCGAGTTTACCCTGACGGGCCAGCTCGTTGAGGTTTTTAGCGTATTTATTCAGCGCATTGAATTCCTGCGTCTGTGTTTGCGAGGTAACCGTTTCGCCTTTACGCAGGTCTTTAATAGCCGCTACCAGACCTTTTTCGGTAAGACCGGCATCTTTCAGCAAGCGGGCGGCGTCATCATTTCCCTGTACAATAGCGAGCAACAGGTGCTCAGGTGTTACAAATTCATCGTTGAACTGCTTCAATGCGGAGCCGGCGCGCAGTACCACGTTGTTGAGGTCCCGGCTGATCTGTTGTGCCGGATCGCCGGACGTCTTCGGCAGTTTGCCGATCAGTTCTGCCAGACGGGTATTGACCAAATTCATGGTCACGTTGTTTTTCTTCAGCAAGTATTCTACGGGAGAATCTTCCTGGTCCAGCAAAGCCTGCAGCAGGTGATCGGTTTCTATGTTGGGGCTTTTAGCGTCAAAAGCCAGTTGCTGTGCCTGCTGGAAGGCTTCGGCTGCTTTGATGGTAAAATTTCCTAAATTCATATCGTTGATGTTGGCCGGCAACTGCCGGTTTATTTTTATTTATGTTTAATATGGCACAACTATTTTGCCGGATTAGCCCGGCTTTTTATTTGCACCGCAACAGTGGTAACAAATCCCAATCCAGCCCCTCAATTCCCGTAACTATGTCATGTATTACCCGTGTAAACTGCCTGAAGTGCAGTGTTTTAGTCTGTTTTCTGCTATTCTTTCAGGTTTCCCGTTCCCAAAGCTGGGCCGCACTTGACCAGTTGGTAACAGAACGCCAGGGCAAGTTGGGCAAAAATGCCGTTGTGCTGGTATTGAAAGGCGACTCCATCGTGTATAAGAAAGAGCTGGGCGATTTCAACAGCAAGACCGTTGCGCCGATCGCCAGTTGCGGCAAATGGCTGACCGCGGCGTTGGTCATGCAGTTTGTGGAAGAGGGAAAAATCTCCCTTGATGATAAAGTAGCAAAATATCTGCCCGTATTTGAAAAGTACAATAAAAACTATATCACCATCCGCCATTGCCTTAGTCACTATACCGGTATAAAAAATGAAACGGTTGTTGGAAAAGTAATTGGCGCCCGCCGGTATAAAACACTGGAGGAGGAAGTGGATGCTTTTGCCGCCCGTGAGATCCGGGTCAACGCCGGAGAAGACTTTAGCTATGGCGGTATCGGCCTCAACATCGCCGCACGTGTACTGGAAGTGGTCAGTAAAAAAAAGTTTGAACAACTGGCCAAACAAAAGCTGTTTACGCCACTCGGTATGCGCAAGACCAGTTTTGCGGAGTCGGATATGATGCGCGCCACCAACCCGTCGGAAGGTGCTGTGTCGAATGCAGATGATTATATGCATTTCCTGCAAATGCTATTGAACAAGGGTATTTACCAGGGCAAACGCATTTTATCGGAAGCATCTATCAAACAACTGCGCACGATCCATTCCAAACCGCAGGACATGAAATTTGTACCGAAAGGCGCAGAAGGATTTGACTACGCGCTCGGTGCCTGGGTTGTTGAAAAAAATGGGACATTGGGAACGGCATTGGCCTGCCCGGGTTTGTTCGGTAGCTGGCCGATGGTAGATTGGTGTCATGGTTATGCTTACCTGGTAATCACCAAAAGCCTGCTGGGAGAAGAAAAGGCAGAGCTGCATCTCGACATCAAAAAAATTATCGACGGCATCTATCCTTCCACCTGTAAATGATCCGTGTATGTATGAACGTCACCACGAGCCATTGGCGCCATTGCATGTGTATTACAAACGCATGGCCCGCAACGTGCTCTTTGCCGGCGGCATCCTGCTGGTTTGCCTGCTGATCGGCATTGCCGGTTATCATTATACGGCGGATATCGAATGGCTCGATTCCTTGCATAACGCGTCTATGATCCTCAGCGGTATGGGACCGGTGGTCGAGATCAAAACCGTTTCGGGAAAATGGTTCTCGTCGTTCTATGCCTTGTTCAGCGGCGTGGTATTTATCACCAACATCGGCGTGGTGCTCGCCCCCGCGCTGCATCGCATGCTGCACAGGTTTCATTTACAGGAAAAATAGATCAGAATGCCTTCAGCGGTGTTTCCGCTTTTACCAATACCACGCGCGCGCGGTCGGCGGTATAAATATCTCCGTAAAATTTCACCAGGCCTGCATAAGAGCCTGCGGGAAATGTTCCGGTGTATTGTTCCTGCAGACGATAATAATAAAGTCTATTATCCTTCAGCACCACTTTGTTGCGGTACAAACCAAAGGGTGTTTTGATCTCGGTATCTTTCGGCGCCGATTCGATGGAATAACCCACCGGGATATCTATTTCCACCGTATCGATATAACGGGAAGGCGTATTCAGTTCAACCTGGTATTTACGTGTGGGATCGGGCAAGGGCTTACGATAGAAACGGCTCATTACATTCGGAAGAATGAAAAGACGTTTGCCGGTAATCGTGGCATAGTTGCTCACCGTGATCTGGAGATTTTCCTGCACCGCAGGTATACGGCCTTTGTGTTCCTGGTAGCTGAACTGATCTACTTCGAATGTCGGGAAGTCCAGTTCCTGCTGCAATTGTTCTTTTACTTTCTGCGGAGAAAGATGATGTATCAATCCGCTGGCTTCTTCCTGCTCGATGCCGGTATAGAGAGTGGCGGCATTGATCTGCAGTGTGGCTTCCTGGTCCAGGCGTGCTTTGATGTTTCTGCTTTGGGTATTGTCTTCGATCGTATACAACGGTGTGCGTACCAGTTTACCTCCGTTTTCATCTACGACCAGGGCATAGCGGTTGCCGGTGAATGACCCCATGTAACCGGCAGGTGTCGTCTGGCTTGTGCATTCGAGCCACATGGTGTCTTTTTGCAAAGGCACGCACAAGATCGCATGATTGAATTGTGACGATGGAAATTCTTCAAACAACTCATCACGGCCGCGGCCCGCATTGATCACTGTATACAGGGAAGGAATGCCCGCTTCTTTGAGCAGGGCCGCCATGTAATTGGACAATGCCTTACAGTCACCGTATTTTTTATCTGCCACATATTTTGCTTCAAAGGGCTGCCATCCGCCGATGCCAAGTTGTATGCTGATATAGCGTGTGTGTTGCTGCATGTATTCGTACAGCAACCGCACTTTCTCCTGCGGCGTATCGATATTATCAGTCAGTTGGTGCACGCGGTCTTTCACATTGCCCGGCAGCTCATCGCGCCCGGCTTTAAGCGCATAGATAAATTTTCCCAGATCCTGCCAGCTCTGCATCGTACCACGGTAATTCTGCATTTCGAAATTGACGGGCCCGAATAATACGATCGGTGTAAGTCTTCTTGCTGCCGGCGCATAAGGTTCGCGAAGAAATGCGGGACAGTTGTTCAACTCCCATGTATAAACCTTCGTGCCTTTCTCCGCCACTACCACCGGTTCCTTTTCATATTGATAAGCTTTGTAGCGGAAGGTCTGATTGTCCGGACAGGAAAAGATAAACCGGCTTTGTTGTACCGAAACCCTTTCATCCGATTGCGGAAACCAGGGAGGATAAAACATGGTGCCATTCAGTTTGATCTCGTACTCAAACTCTACGGTATAGGGATATGAACGATGATAAAACTGGAATCGTTTCATCCGGTTGTCGTCGATCAGGTTGATGTCATTTACTGCGCTCAGGTCCTGCAGGTCTTTCTTCTTCATCCTGCGGATTACATTTCCCCGGGCATCGTAAAGTGTTCCTTCTACCGACCGTATTTCACGGAATTTATTATAGTACTCAGAGAAGGTTGCGTAATCGTCGCCATTCTCGTGCATAATGGTATAGGCACAATGTATACGGATCACCGCTTCGCCATCCTTCTGCAGGATGAACTGCTGATCGTCGAGTCGCTTGACCACATAAGCGCTCTTGAGAAGCGGCTGTGGTATGTTGGTGACGGAAAATGGCTCCTCTGCTTTTGTCTGTGTTACAAGTACAAAAGCAATTATTGTGAGCAAACAACGCATCAGCTTATTTCTTTTTCTTGAATACAATCTGTTCACTGTGTTTCTTTACTACCAGGTTAAAGAATTCGCGCAATGTTTCATATTCTTCCGGTGCGAAGAAGGTACGGCTGATCACCAGCCGGCAACGCAAGGCGATGGCATTGTCGGTTTGGGAAATGCGGTATTCAAACACACCATCGCCGTCTTCGTTCAGCTTCACCACCATCTGTTTGGGAATTTCATCCACTTCATAACCTTTGGGCACTTCAATGCGCAACAGGTAGGTCTGGTCCATGGCAAAAGGCATCTCGACAGGATACAGACGTTGTGCCGATTTGAATGGATTGTCTTTGAAGCGTTCGTCCAGCAGCGGGTTGAAGTAGATAAGGTCTTCGTCACCCGTTGGCATGGTAAACTTGTACTTTATATCAACCGGTCCTTCCATTTGTGCCAGGGAATCGATTGATTGCTCAAGGAAGGTCATTTCTGCGCCGGCAGCACGGGATATGTCGGTGAACACCGATTCCTTCCCCTTTTCTTTTACCGCTCTTCTCAACCGGGCAGATTCGAAATAGCCCGCCCGTTTCTGTACGCTGCCGAGCAGCCTGCCGGCAGAATCATTCACGATAAATACGGAAGCGAGTTGTTTTTCCGTAAGCGAATCGGCAGAAAACTCGAGCGGTGTAGCGTCAGCGTTGATCACGCGTGCGTGACCATTGTAACATTTATAAGGAAGGTGACCGAAGCCCATGGAAGGATCGGCCGCATCGAGATAATAAACACTCTCACCTATTCCTATTGCTGCGATAAGGTAATCGAAACGTTCGAGCAGCGGGTACATGGAATAAGTATATCCGTGCGAACGCGTGCTCAGGATGACCGCCTCTGCCGCTATTCCGGCTTTGCGCAACATGGCAATCAGCAGCAGGTTGATGTCTGCTACATTGCCATTCTTCTTACGCAAAACTTCTTTCATTGATTGCGTGGTGCGGTATCCATAGTTGTTGGTACAAGTAAGATTGTCGCGTACCCAGGCATAGATTTTTTTTGCCCGCTGCAGTTTGTCGGTAGTGTTGCCAACCGCTCCATCGACCGCATCGCCGAGCCAGCCGTTGTTGCCGTTGATCTGGCCGATGCCTTCGTCTTTCAGGAGTTCACCCATTACATCGGTCCAGCTGCCCATGATGCGACGATACTCCAATGGAGGACGATGTTCGGACAACTGGAATTCGATCTTGGAAATATGATTGCGTAGTGTGGAGGTAAAACTTTCTTCTTTCAACGCAGGCACATCTTTCATGGCCCAGCGTCTTTCCGCGATGCTCGCCTGGAAAGAATAACGTTCGGTAGCCATGGCGGTACGGCTTTCGGAAAGCGTGAAATTATCGTTCTTGGTGCTGGTAGTTTCTACCGCAAAAGGATGGTAACCCTGCTTCAACGTAACATAGTTGAAAAATTGCGGAATGGCAACCTGGTACTCGCTCCAGAGGCGCGGGTTCTCACCCTGAAAATACCAGGGTTGTAAATTGAAAAGAAACGGCGATTCAATCGTGTATTCGTATTCGATGATCGAACCTTCGCGGACATTGGGCAGTGTGAACTTCTGGTGAGCCCAATACTTGTTGATCTTGTCTTTGAAAACAGACGACTTTTCGAGTTTGGTGGAAACTACTTTTCCGTTTTCAATATTGTAAGTGGAGGCGCGCAGATTAATCAGTTTCTCTTCGCTTTGTGAACCGGTGTAAAGCGGAATGGTTACATCGGCTACCCCATAACCATTTTTGTTGAGAATGTGGGCGCGGCGGTATACTTTGAATTCCAATGTAAAACCTCCGGAATTGTTGCCAATAAAACGAGAAATGCCGACTTCGGAAAGTATCACGGCATTGGCACTGCTGTCTACGGAATAAGCTTTTTTCTGGAATTCTTCGGCGTCTACTTTGCCGAATTTGAACTTGGGAGCATCCTGCGAGAAGGCTGGTAAGGCACATAACAAGGTGGCCAGCAGGAGAATGGCGGAACGGTTAAAAATCATAATTAGTGGCTCGGTTGTCTTGAAAACGCAAATGTACCTCAAAAAGTATTTTCCGGCATGGCTTTTTGCCGGCACGCCGGAGGCGTTGATACATTAGACTTATCTTTACCGCATAGTGAACAGCCTATCGTATAACACCCGCCTGGTACGTGAAGCGGTCCGGGAATTGGGATTTGACTTTTGTGGTATAGCCCGCGCGCGCCGCCTCGACGACGATGCCCGCCGCCTCGAAGAATGGCTGAACCAGGGCTTTCACGGCTCCATGCAATACATGGAAAATCATTTTGACCTGCGCATCGACCCCACCAGACTTGTCCCGGGCGCCAGGTCCGTCATCACTTTATTAAAAAATTATTATCCCGAACAACAGCAGCAAAACGATACACCCGGCATTGCCAAGTATGCATACGGTAATGATTACCATGAAGTAATCAGGGCTCAACTGCGGCAGTTGCTGGAAAAGCTTTCGGCAGAGATCGGCGAAATACAGGGACGTGGCTTTGTGGATTCTGCACCCGTGCTGGAAAGAAGCTGGGCACAGCAGAGCGGATTGGGATGGATAGGACGCAATGGCAACCTGATCACGCGCAGCAGCGGTTCCTTCTTTTTTATCGCCACACTTATTACCGACCTGGAACTCGAATACGATGATCCGATAGCAAAAGATTATTGCGGCTCCTGCCGCCGCTGTATTGATGCGTGTCCGACCCAGGCAATCCTTCCCAACAAAGTGGTGGACGGCAGCAAATGCATTTCTTATTTCACCATTGAATTAAAAGCGGAACTGATCCCCGACGAACAGAAAGGACAATTCAACAACTGGATGTTTGGTTGTGATACCTGCCAGGATGTTTGTCCATGGAACCGTTTCAGCAAACCACATCACGAACCAGCCTTCTCTCCGATTCCGGAAATATTAAATCTTTCCACGCGTGATTGGGAAAACCTGACGGAGCAACAATTCCGCGAAGTATTCCGTCACTCTCCTCTCAAGCGTTCGAAGTATAGCGGTATACGGCGCAACCTGCGTTTCATCCAGGAAAAATAAGCGGTCAGGGAACTTTCACTTCGATCCTGCTCAGCAACCTGATATTGTTGCGATCGGTGTAATCATATTGATAGAGCCCATCCTGCCCGATGAGCAGCGCATGGTTTCCCGAAGCGATTACATCATAAGCATTCACATTGATGGTTTTCAGCAATACAAGATTCTGCACATCCGCCGCATTGTACACTTTCAGTCCTGCTATGCCATCACAAATAAAAAGCACGTCATTGTCTTTGGACAAACCATGCGGATTAGCCATTGGATAGGTCTTAACCAATTGCGGATCGGCACTGCTGCCGGAAGCCAACCGGAGAACTTCTAACTGATTGATGGTGGTGTTGCAGGTTGTACCGGAACGAAGAGTAACATAAGCGTAATTGTCATCCGCAATTACGGGGTCACAACTTTGCACGTGGCTGAATCGTCCTGCCGCCTGCGGCTGATCCGGATTGGAAATATTGTAAACAAACATACCCGTTGTTGATCCGATGAACAACTGATTACGGAACGGAAAAATTGTTTCAATGTTCCAGCCAAGACTAACCGTTGAGCGTACAACAGGATTCTCGAGTACGCTGATATCGATCACTTCGAGGTCGGAGCGGGAAACGGTATAAAGGCGGTCACCGGCGATGGCAAAGCGCGCCATCGAGCCGCCGGTACCGAAAGGAGAACTTTTGACACCGTTGCTGCCACTGGTTGCAATAAAAACACCGCCATCCATTTCGAAGAAAGGCTGCGTACAATATTCAACAATAGAAGTGTCCTTTTTTTCCCAGTCGACGATTATCTGATCTGATCCGTTTCCATCCGGATTAAATCCATTGCCATATAAACGATACGGAAAAAGGTTATCGATTATTTTTTTCACCGACACCTGGAGCGGATTGGTGATATCGATCGCTACCATATCGGTATAAAGGTCAGCATAGAGTACATTGCCCTTAACGGCGATATCGATATTGCCGGGCACATCAATAAATGCTTTATTGACGGGTGCGGCCGGGTTGGTATTATCGATCACATGAATGCCCTTATCTATTTCATTCAGAAAAATATAATTCCCCTTGACATAGATCTTGCCGGGGCGTTCGATGGCTCGCGCAACATTACTGTGAATATTATTGCGCACGGAATCTTTGGTCCTGAATACTGGTTTGTAAATAGTGTAGGTACGTACCTGCTGACAGTTGTCTTTGGCGCAACCGGCAAACACGAGTGCACTCATAGAAAGAAGCATGAGTCTGGCGGTAATGGCAAGTATACTTCTCATAACGCGATAGTTTAGTACAGGACTGACAACCCAAACTTCATCCGGCGTTGCACCGGTATTAAATTATCGTTGCGGTAGCAGTAAACGCAATTTCAGCCCTCCGTAATAAAGAAACTCTTTATCCTGTCCCGCTTTATCGAGGTAAAGGTTAGTGAGATCGAAGCCTGCCTGGGGACCGATTGACCATTGCCAGCGACCTCCCGCATTGAGACGCACGGAAAATCCGGTAGTAAGGTCGAAATGATTTTTATTGAAAAGGTCTTTGTCTTTATAATAAACACCACCTTGTCCCACATTGTACAGCAATGCATTTGTATGCAATAAGCGGCTGGCGGTAAAACCGACATCGAAGGTTACAGGCGGCATTTTGCGGGCCTGGTTGATCTGCCAGTGATAAGCAAGCGGTATGGATACAAAATGGAAACTATTAACGTAATCGTTGTTGGGTTCTCCTACATTGGCGCGGAAAGTTGGATTGTATTCTCCTGCTTTCTGAATGGTGCTTGCGTAGGAATAGCGAAGTCCGGCCGAGAAGGAGCTGCGCCGTGTCAGTTGTTTTTCCACCACGGCACCGAGGTTCCAGGCTACATAAGGATTAGCGGCAGTCGGCAGGTAAGTAACGGTACCGGGAACCAGCACATTGGCTTGTTGCGTAAAGCCGTTGCTCAACACATTCTGCCCGGGTTCTACGGCTTTCATCGAGAGGGGCGCTGCCAATACGCCCGATATGCCAATGCCTCCGTCGATGCCGAAGCGCCATGTTTTTTTCTTTTTCGCGCTGGCCTTCGTATCCGGAGTGGTAGTTGTTGCAAGGCTGTCTACCGGTGTTTCGGGTAAAGCTGCCAGCGCGGCAGAGGCTGCGCTTGTATCGGCAGGTGTTGCGCTCAGCCCGGGTGCTGTTTCAGCCGTGGCGGCCGGCTCTATAGCAGGCAACTTGCTGATACTATTGTCTGGCGCCGGCTGAGTAATAACAGGCTCATTGTTGTCTGCTGGTAGATCCTTGCTGTCTGTTGACGTTGTTTTCGATTGCTGTGCAGTAACCGCAGGCCGGGGATTTTTTCTTGTCCTGGTAACGGCCATTGTTACGGGCGTTGCCGCAGAAGCTTGTTGCTGATTATTGGCAGCAGGAGCAACGGCTACAGGCTGAGCGGTTGTGACGATATCTTTTTGTGCAGAGACTGCTGTATTGGAATGCTTTTCTGTTTTGTTAACAGATGGAGATTGGGTAAGGGTGCTATTGCCGGTACCATCACCGGTGCCGGAGAAAAATTGCATGCCGGCATAACCACCGGTCAGCAGCAGGAAGAAAAATAAAAAGAAGGCCAGTACACGGCGGCGTTTTTTCTTCCGGATATCGGCCGCCACCCGCTGCCATACTTCGGCAGACGGGCGGAGCTTCAACTCCTCCAGCCTGTTTTGTATGTCCCTTTCAAAATCATTTACCGGCATAGTTCACTTTTTTAGACGGTACAGAAACATTACGAATCCAACTGATCAGCAGGTTGCGCGCTCTTGCATATTGCGAGCGCGAGGTACTGTCGCTGATGCCCAGTATCTCGCCTATTTCCACATGCGAAAAACCTTCAACCGCGTGCAGGTTAAAGATCACCTGGTAACCCTGCGGCAGTTGGCGGACGAGATCAGCGATTTCTTTTGCCTGCAATTTTACGGCAGGATCTTCTTTTTCCACCGGATGCATGTATTCTTCTGTGAAAAACATTTCATCGCGGTAGCGTTTGTTGCGTTTGAGAAAATTGAGCGAGGAGGTGACCATGATTCGGCGGATCCAGGCGCCCAATTCACCTTCAAACTTGTATTGATCTAATTTGGAAAAAACCTTGACAAAACCTTCCTGGAGTACATCTTCGGCATCCCGCATGGAACGGGTATAACGGTAACAGATACCGAGCATAGTAGCGGAATACAGGTCATACAACTGTTGCTGCGCCTGCATTTTGCCTTTGAGGCATTCCCTAACCAGTTTACGCTCGTCTATCATACCGGTGATTCCCTGACACGGGAAAATGTGATTTCGTTGCTCGGGGTAAAATTAAAAAGACCGGGCGTGAATCGTGAATGAGAACAGCCATGGTTAGTACGCTTTGAGAACCTAAGGGTTCGCTACTGCGGGCCAACCATGGCTGCTTACTTATAACTTAATACTTATTACTTAATACGGATGTTCCCTCAAGAGCCTCAGGAACCTTACATCTTACGCCTCAACCTTGTACTTTAAAAGGCACCTGCAAATTGCCCCACCAGATAGTAACCGTTCCTTTTTCATCAATTGTAAAAGTCATCTTCTCAGCGAATTGTGCTGCTTTACCGGGTTTTACCTTTACACGAAGCGCGTCTTCGGCCTGCTTGTATTTGTAAGCGCCCCACTGGTTCCAGGTCTTATTGAAGATGATGGTCCATTCGTTGGTACCTGCAATGGTGAACAGGGAATATTTACCGGCGGGCAGAGTTTTGCCTTCGATTTTTACGTCTTTGGTTACTTCAAAAGTAGTGGCTTCGTTGGCACCTGTGCGCCATACTTCTCCCGCTTTCGGCTCGAGGTCTTTGCCAATAGTACGGCCTTTAACGGAAGGCTGACTGTAATTGATGGTTACTTCAGTTCCTCCTGCCAGTGCCTGCGTAACGGTAGCCGGCGGGCTGGGACGTTTTGACTTGTCCTGATCCTGTGCGGATGCCACCATGGTAGTAACGATGGCCAGTGCGGTAAATAAAAATGAGCGCATGTTATTGTGTTTTTTAGTACCGAAAAATTACAAATAACAAGCCAGAAGGTTCGTTCTATTGGGATAAACGGCTGCTATCCGTGAGATGACGGATATTTTCCAGTCCTTTTTCCATTTTGGGTCCGTACCAGCGGTCAAACAGGATGCTGGTGAACTTCTCCCAGGGATACCAACGGAGATGGAAATCCATGTACCATTGTACGGTAGTAGAGTCGCTGCCCGGATGCGAAATCACGTTCCAGCCATTGATGACCGGGCGCATGCTGCTGCGGAATTCGGTGATCACTTCCGTGCCTTTGTTTTCCTTCACTACCAGGCTAACTTTACCATCCGGACTCATGTTCACTCCTTTCACTACGCCATTTTCATAATAAAGCGCCGCTGAGTCCAGGCCGGGATACCATTCTTTCCAGCGCGCCGGATCTTGCAGCACCGGCATAATAGCCGAAGGCGGCGCGCCCACATTCGTTGCACGCGAAATACGCACATGTGAAGGAATGAATAGTGATATCCCTGTTACCAGGATAAACAGAAAAAGAAAGCTGAAGAAGGCCAGTCGGAGCAGTCGCACGGAGGGAGGTATTAAGTTGTGAGTAATAAGTTATAGGTATTAAGTATTAAGTTAAACAGCCGAAGTGTCAAGTGATAAGTAGTAAGTTATAAGCGGTCCGAAGTTTCGGACTTCCTCTGGAAGGGGCCGTGTGAAAATGTGTTTTTGAATATTCCGATCCGAAATATTCATTTTCACATTTACACATTTCGGCCACAGGCCGGACACATTTTCACATTCTCCTTACTCCCATTTCATGATCCTCGATGCCACGGCATAACCGACCACCAGCCAGATACCCATGATACCGATCTCCTTCCAACAGTCGGTGAGATGCAATCCTTCAAATGAAATCTTGCGCATCGCCGTGTTGAATTGCGTGAGCGGCAAGATCTGACAAAGGTCCTGCAACCACTTGGGAAATACTTCTATCGGGAAAAATGTGCCGGACAACAACATCTGCGGAAAACCAAACAGGTTGATCATTAACGGAATGGTCGTATCATTTTTTGCCAGACTCGCAATGATCAATCCGATGCCCATCAACAGAAACAACATATAAACCGATAACAACACCATTTCTATAAATGTCAACGCACCATTGACCAGCGTGAAGTTCAAAAAGAAATGACCAAAGAGAATCAGTACCACCACGTTGATCAGCTGAAAGAACAACCGGCTCATGCCAATGCCCAGCAATATATTGATCCGCTTCACCGGGGAGGCATAAAATCTTTTCAACACCAGTTGCTCGCGCAGGCTAAAGAACACTACCGCTATGCCAAACAGCGTAGAGAATAAGATCGAAAAGCCAAGCTGGCCGGGCAACACAAAATCGATCTGGCGATAGCGCTTACCTTCGGTCACCACGGGTTGCACCGCATAGCTGCGTTCGAGGTTGGTAACCCGCGCCAGTTCCGTTTTCAATCGCAAATGATCGAGTACCTGCAACAACACATATAAATTGGAGCCGCTTGCCGAAGAAGAATGCACCAACACGCGGTAATGCGGAGTCGTACTATCGGCTTGCGGTTGCTTACGTATATCGAGAATGGCTGTCAGTTTTCCTTTCTCCACCGCATCGTTCATCTTCGCCGTATCGGGATAGTCAACAATACGCAGCAAAGGACTGTTGCGGATACTGTCGAACAGTGCATTGGCCGTATCGGAACCGGGTGCCACTGCCAGCGATTGCCTTCCCGGACCTCCGTTGCCAAAAGCGCCGAATATCAGGATAAAGATGATGGGAAACAGCAGGCTGAAGATCACCGACATGGGCTGGCTGAAAATTGCTTTAAAGCTGGCCCTGGTGATGGCCCACAGTGCACGGGACTGGCTATAGGTTCGTGACATAGAAGGAATTGGCCACAAATGTAGCGAAAACGATTGTACAGCGTGGCTTAACGGATCAGCATTTCAAATGGCATCCGCGCCTGCACGGCTTCACTCATTCTGCGCACTTTCTGCAATTGCTCATACACCCGGAAATAGTCATCACCGAGTTGCTCGCGCATTACTGAAGTATAAGAAGCAGCGGGATCCTTACGGCCGAATAATTTTTCAAAGAAACCATAGGTTTCCGGCAATTCGCGAACGGTGTAATCGTCCAGTTTGGCCATGCGCGCCGCACATTCGACAGCCTGTTGCAGACCACCAAAACGATCCACCAATCCTATTTCCTTCGCGCGGTAGCCGGTCCATACGCGGCCTTGCGCAATTTCTTCGATAGCGGCTGTATCTTTTTTGCGGCCTTCGGCTACGCGGCTTTTGAACATGGCATAAATCCGCTCCACATCATGTTGCGTGCGTTGTTTTTCTTCTTCCGTCATCGGACGGCTTATGCTGCCCGTATTCGCGAACGGACCCGTTTTTACTCCATCGAAGGTGATACCGAGTTTGTTGCGGAAGAATTGCTCCATATCCGGATAAACGCTGAACACCCCGATCGAACCGGTGATGGTAGTAGGCAAGGCAAATATGCTGTCTGCTGCGCAGGAAATATAATAGCCACCTGAAGCGGCCACATCACCGAAACTCACCACTACAGGTTTTTTGTCTTTACGGGCAAGCGATAGTTCGCGCCAGATATCTTCACTGGCCATGGCACTGCCTCCTCCGGAGTTTACGCGCAGTACGATGGCTTTGATGTTCTGATCCAGTCTGGCTTTGCGGATGAGGTTGCGGTAGGTTTCTCCACCAATATTTCCTTCCCCGCTTTTGCCGTCGATGATATCGCCTTCGGCATAGATCAGGGCAATGTTGCCGCGGCTGCTGCTGGCCAGCGATGAAGTTGCTTCGCGGTAAGTGCCGATGGAAAGGAAATTGATTTTTTCCAGTTTATCGATGTCGAGTTTTGTTTTGATCTCGTCTTTGATCTCGTCATCATATTTTACGCCATCCACCAATTTGGCGGCCACGGCATCTTCTGCATAACGGATGGCGCCGGTTGTAGCGAGATTGCGCAGCGTAGCGGTATCGATACTACGGGCTGCCGAAACAGTTGACAGCAGATCATTGTACAGGTCATTGAGCCAGATGGTCGTTTGCAAACGGTTGGCATCGGTCATGCGATCGGAGCGGAATGGTTCCGTAGCGCTTTTGAATTTCCCCGCATAAAATATCTGCGGCTTGATCTGCAACATATCCAGTGTTCCTTTCAGGAACAGGTAATCCACGCTATAGCCCGACCATTCCAGTGATCCGTGCGGGCTCAGGTAAATTTTATCTGCGGCCGTAGCAATGGAATAAGCTTTCTGCGACATGCGGTCGCCAAAGGCGATCACAAATTTTCCGCTCGCTTTGAAATCGCGGATAGCAGTGCGGAGTTCTTCGCCTGCAGCAAATCCGTTTCCGCTACCGTTGGCTTTTATATAAAGGCCGGACACATCTTTATCGGTGCGTGCGCGGTGCAGCAATCTGACTACTTCGTATAAGCCGGGTACATCTTCGTTGCCCTCTCCGCCGAGGCCAAACATTTTATCCTGCTTTTGCTCGGCAAAATGCTCGGCAAGGTCCAGCACCAGCACCGTGCCTTTGTTCACTTTTGGTACCTGGTTGCGGGCGATCTTACCAACCGTACCGGCCAGCAGGAATACACCGATCAGGGTGAAAATGATGAGAGCAAGTAAACAGGCAAAGAATACCTTAAAAAAACTGCGCATGATAAAAAATGATTTAGGCTCCGACCGATAATCCGGTCCACTACCCGTCAACATTTTGGGTAGAGGGTCAAAAATAAAGATATTTGGGGCGTTCGTGCAGATTACTATATGAATAAGGCTTATTTACTGACCGGTGGCAACCTGGGCAACCGGGAGCAAAATCTATCGCAGGCCCGGGACCTCATATCCCGGCATTGCGGCCGGCTGGTCCGTGTTTCCGCTATTTATGAAACGGCAGCCTGGGGAAAAACCGATCAACCCGCTTTTCTGAACCAGGTGCTGGCCCTCGAAACCACGCTCGCACCGCGAGAGTTGCTGGCGGCTTTGCTGGCCATTGAGGCAGAAATCGGCCGGGTGCGATCAGAAAAATATGCGCCCCGCCTGATTGATATCGATATCCTGCTGTTCAACGACCTGCATTATCACGATGAGCAGCTCGATATCCCGCATCCGCGCCTGCCGCAGCGGCGTTTTGTACTGACACCGCTGGCAGAAATAGCCGGTGAACAACTGCACCCGGTACTTCATCGCACCATCCGGCAACTGCTCGATGCCTGTGAAGATCCGCTGCCGGTGGTGAAACTGCATTGATTTTTCCACAAACTATTCATCCCGCTTTTTCCGTAAAACGTATTTCTTTTACCTTGCGGGCTGCTTTATGCGTTACAACTTTATTACGATAGAAGGAAACATCGGAGCTGGCAAGACCACCCTGGCTCATATATTGAGCAAACATTACAATGCCCGGCTGATACTCGAAGAGTTTGCAGACAACCCTTTCCTGCCGAAATTTTACGAAAATCCCCAACAGTTCGCTTTTCCATTGGAATTGTTCTTCATGGCAGAACGGTTCAAACAACTGAAAGAACTATTGCAGCAGCAGGACATGTTCCAGGAACTGACGGTATCCGACTATTTGTTCACCAAATGCCTGCTGTTCGCAAAAGTCAACCTGCCGGAAGATGAGTACCGTCTTTATCAACGACTGTTCGAGATCATTCACCAGCAACTGGTACAACCCGAGCTGCTGATCTACCTGCATGCGCCGGTGGATAAATTGCAGGCTAATATCCGCAAACGTAACCGCTCTTACGAACAGCATATCCCGGATGATTACCTGCTCAACATCCAGGAAACGTATACCAATTATATCCGTCAGCAAAATCCGCGGACCTTATTTGTAGATGCCTCCAATGCCGATTTTCTGGGCAATGAAAAGCATACGCAGATTATCTACGATGCGCTGGAAAAGGAGTACGAACCAGGGATTCACTATATCTCGCTTCCCTGAGTTGCCGCGTTTCAGTAAATTTGCGCTAACCAATGGACGACAAAGTACCGGTAACGCAGGTTACAAATGATCCTTTTGCCGCAGTGCGGATTCCCGAATACAGATTTCTCCTCTCAGGACGCTTCTGCTTTGTTATGGGCATCCGAATGATGACCACACTCGTGGCCTGGTGGATCTATCATCTCACCAATGACCCGCTTGCGATCGGGCTGGTGGGATTATCAGAAGTCATTCCTGCTTTGTGCATGGCTTTGCCTTCGGGTCATATTATCGATCAGAGTGAAAAGCGAAAGCTGTTGCTCAAGGCCATCTCCTGTTATGTAGTGGCCGCAGCATTGCTGCTCTTTTTCTCCACTGCTTTTTTTGGTGAACATTTCTCAGGACGGCAGATCTCGTGGTGTATATATGGCGTATTTTTCTGCACGGGCATTATCCGCGCTTTTGCCGGCCCTACCTTTTCCTCGATGATCGCCAATATTGTTCCGCGCCAGTATCTGCAAAACGCCACTACATGGACGCAGGCCAGTTGGCTTTCCGCCTCCGTTACGGGCCACGCGTTGGGTGGATTTCTCATTGCATTCGTTGGCATTACGGGCACCTTCATCGTAATCGTTTGCCTGATGATCTCCTCGCTTATCTTTTTGTTCCGCCTCCACCCCAAACCTCCTTCGCCGGAGAAAAAACAGCAAAACTCTTTACGCAGCATACAGGAAGGATTGCAGTTTGTGTTCCGGACAAAAGAACTACTGGGCGCCATGGCGCTGGATATGTTTGCGGTGTTGTTTGGCGGCGCAGTGGCCATGGTACCGGTGTACGCAAAAGACATTTTACACATCGGTCCGATGGGATTCGGGTGGTTGAATGCCGCTTCTGATATCGGTTCTGCAATCATTGTGGTATTGCTCACACTGGTGCCGATGCGCAAGGCACAGGGCAAAAAACTGTTGCTGGCGGTGGGCGGTTTCGGCATCTGCATCATCATTTTCGCCTTTTCCAAATGGTTCCTGTTGTCGTTTGCCGTATTGATGGTTGCGGGTATGCTGGATGGCGTGAGCGTGGTGATACGCGGAACGGTGATGCAATTAAAAACGCCGGATCACATGCGCGGGCGCGTTGGCAGCGTAAGTTCGATGTTCGTCAACTCCAGCAATGAATTGGGACAATTTGAAAGCGGTCTCGCCGCGCGGCACCTGGGCATTATTCCTTCCGTGGCATTTGGCGGATGCATGACCTTGCTGGTCTTTATCATTACCTGGTTCAAGGCACCCAAACTCCGGAAGTTCGAATACTGATCACTTTTGCGCAGCCATCAGTTTTTCAATCACATAATAGGTAATGGGGCAAAATTCCGTGTTCTTCAATGTAAGCACCGGTCGTTTGATCAGCACGTCCTCATCGGTGTAGGGAAAACGGCGGCAATCTGAAGGGCGGTCTTCGTACACGGAGCAGTGGTTGTCCGCGCCCAGGAAAGGACAGGGCGATGACTTTACCACAAAATCCCCTTCCTCGTCCACGCGGAGATAGGTTTCAATGAACACGCTTTCGCGCATGCCCATCGCTTTAGCTATCCGTTTTACGTCGGGAGTTTTGAAGCGGGGGGAAAAGCTTTTGCAGCAGCGGGCGCAGGCCAGGCAGTCCACTTTTTCGAATGCTTCTTCGTGAAGATCAGGAAGTTGCCTTAAGGTTTTGTTTTTGTCGGCCCTGGCCAGAAACTGTTTGTACAATTTTCGCCGTTCGCCCGATTTTTTTTGCCAGTTGTGCAACAGATCTCCCGCCATCGCGCGAAGGTACGGAGGGAATGGTGAATGGTCAATCGTGAATTGTTAGTTTGTTTCGGGAGCTTTAGGCCTGAAAACCCAGAACTTAATACTTAATACTTATTACTTACAACGGCTGTTTTACCTTAAACCTTTTACCTACAACCTATTACTTACTACCGCCTTATCCACATTCCCCGCCTGTACGAACAAACGCTATTTTTTGTGCTGACAGCATCGTAACTTTGCAGCGCTTTTCGCCAGCCGTCGGTCGACGCGCTGACCTTTCCCGTAGATCTTAAAAATCGCCAATTAAATGAGCTTGTTCGAACAACAATCCAATGAATTCCGTTCCCGCCATATCGGTCCGAGGGAAGGAGACTCCCGCGCCATGCTGCGCGCCATCGGCTCCGCCAGCCTGGATGAACTCATCGACCAGACCGTTCCTGCTGCTATCCGCATGCAATCTCCGCTGGACATCCCTCCTACGCTCAGCGAACATGAATACCTGCGGCATATCAAAGAAGTTTCCCTGAAGAATAAACTATTCACCAATTATATCGGCCAGGGATATTACGATACCATCACACCCTCGGTAATCCTCCGGAATATTTTTGAAAACCCGGGATGGTATACCCAATACACCCCTTACCAGGCTGAGATTTCACAAGGCCGCCTTGAAAGCCTGCTGAACTTCCAGACCATGGTCAGCGATCTTACGGGCCTGCCTATTTCCAACGCCTCCCTGCTCGATGAAGCAACGGCCGCCGCGGAAGCCATGAGTATGTTCTTCCATACACTCAACAAACAGGAAAAACCTGAACGTCCGCGTTTCTTTATCGATAAAGAAATTTTTGCCCAGACAAAAGACGTAATCCGCACAAGAGCGCTGCCACTCGGCATCGAACTCACAGAAGGCGATTACAAAACATTTACACCCGATGCCAGCTTCTTTGGTGCCATCGTACAATATCCCAACGACAAAGGTGCCGTAGAAGATTACCGCGCATTTACCGAAGCTGTTCATGCAACCGGCGCTTATGTGGTAATGGCAACCGACCTGCTGGCACTTACGCTGCTTACGCCTCCGGGCGAGCTTGGCGCCGATGTAGCGGTAGGTTCCGCACAACGCTTCGGTGTGCCGCTGGGTTATGGCGGACCGCACGCTGCCTTCTTTGCTACCAAAGATGATTTCAAACGCAGCATTCCCGGCCGCCTGATCGGGGTGAGCGTGGATGCACAAGGCAACCGTGCACTGCGCATGGCCCTGCAGACACGCGAGCAACACATCAAACGCGAAAAAGCGACCTCCAACATTTGTACCGCACAGGCATTGCTGGCCAATATGGCGGCCATGTATGCGGTCTACCACGGCCCCGACGGACTGCGCAATATCGCCCGCCGCGTGGCATTGCTCGCGCAAACTGTTGGCGAAGCAATTGCCGAACGCGGATTTGAATTAGTGTCCAACACATTCTTCGACACCATCGTTGTACGTGTAAAAGATGTAAACATCATCCGCGAGAAAGCAGATCGTCAGCAGATCAACCTTCGCTACATCGATCATCAGCATATTGGCATTTCCCTCGATGAAACCACGCTGCCCGAAGATCTGTATGACCTGATCAATTGTTTTGAAAACGATACGGACCCCGTAACATTCGATATTGCCCAGGATGCGGAACTCGTACATTTGCCTGCCTCGCTGCAACGCAGTTCCGATTTCCTCACACATCCTGTATTCAACAGCCATCACAGCGAAAGCCAGATGATGCGCTACATCAAGTCACTTGAGAACAAAGACCTTTCGCTCAATACATCGATGATCTCCCTCGGCAGTTGCACGATGAAACTGAATGCAGCTACGGAAATGATGCCACTGAGCTGGTCGCACTGGGCGCGTATGCACCCGTTTGCGCCACTGGATCAGGCCGGAGGCTATCAGTACATCGTAGATGAGTTGTCCCGTTACCTCTGCAATATCACCGCATTCGATGCGTGCAGTTTGCAGCCCAACAGCGGTGCGCAAGGCGAATATGCAGGTTTGCTGACGATCAAAGCCTACCACGAGGCCAATGGCGATCATCACCGCAACGTCATGCTGATCCCGATCTCTGCACACGGCACCAACCCTGCTTCCGCCGTTATGTGCGGAATGAAAGTGGTAGTAGTAAAAGCATTGGAAAACGGTTACATCGATATCGAAGACCTGAAAGCGAAAGCCGCGCAATATTCCAATCAATTGTCCGGTATCATGATCACGTATCCCAGCACTTATGGTGTGTATGAGGAAACAGTGAAGGAAATCACCGACGTCATTCACCAGCATGGCGGCCAGGTATACATGGATGGTGCAAACATGAACGCACAGGTGGGCTTAACGGCTCCCGGTCTGATCGGTGCAGACGTTTGTCACCTCAACCTGCACAAGACCTTCGCCATTCCGCACGGTGGTGGCGGTCCCGGCATGGGCCCTATTTGTGTAAAATCACATCTTGCACCGCACCTGCCTGGTCACGTATCATTGGCTGGTGAAAAAGGAGTGGTGTCGATGAGTGAAGGCCGTGGCGCGGTATCTGCTGCTCCCTATGGCAGTGCCTCCATCCTGCTGATCTCTTATGGTTATATCCGCATGCTCGGCGCGCAAGGTCTTACCGATGCAACGCGCTATGCAATTCTCAATGCCAACTACATGCGTGCGCGCCTCGCTTCCAAATACGATATTCTTTATACCAATCACCAGGGACAATGTGCACACGAATTCATCGTTGACCTGCGACCGTTCAAGAAAACTGCCGAAGTGGAAGCGGAGGATGTTGCCAAACGTCTGATGGATTACGGCTTCCATGCGCCGACGATGAGTTTCCCCGTTCCCGGCACCATCATGATCGAACCTACAGAAAGTGAAGACAAAGCAGAACTTGACCGTTTCTGTAATGCACTGTTGTCTATCCGTGAAGAAATTGAAGCGATTGAAGAAGGCAAAGCCGACAAAAAAGATAATCCGCTGAAAAATGCCCCGCATACGCAGGCGGTGATTTGTTCTTCTAACTGGGAGCATGTCTATTCCCGTGAGCAGGCTGCGTTCCCGCTGCACTATGTAAGCGAGAATAAATTCTGGCCAAGTGTTGCGCGTGTGAACAATACCGTTGGTGACAGAAATCTTATCTGTACTTGCGAGCCGGTGGAGAGCTATATGGAGACTGAGGCGTAAGGAGGAAACAGCCGCCCGATACTTCGGGCCGATACTTCGGGCCGATACTTCGGGCATAAGTTTTAAGTAATAAGTTAAAAAGCCATGGTGCGTACCCTGAGGTTCTCGAAGGGTGCGCACCATTTTCGTAACTGCTGGATGTTTATTGGCGATTTGCGTTTGACAATTGACGGCTGCTCATTGCCAATTCACTCATTCACTGATTGCCTTATTGACCTGTTCATCTTCAATCTTGTGACTCGGATAAATTCCGGCGGCAACAGCAGCAGGAACCAAAACGAAGGAACAAGCTCAAGGTACAGGTAAACAAAAAGACATGCCCACATTAAAATGGGAAATACCCGGACCAGATAGCGATGGTGAAAAAAAGTCCCGGAAAACAATGACAGATACCAATGAGCGGCAAAAAGCAGGATAATAAAAACCACAGTACAGATTATGGGGTAAGTAAAAGGGAGCTTATCCAATGCGGGTTCAGTCGCATTACTCTCCGGCAGCTATAAATACGCTTCTCTGCCTTCATTATAAAATCAGAAAAGCCTCTGCTGAAAAGAACGTTCGATTCCATTGAACGATGAAGATCAGTCTATTCCCGGATAATGTTATTACATCATTCTCCGGAATTGTTACATAATTCACACATTATTCCCCATTTACCGGCCGGTCAGCCATATTTGCCTTAGTATTGTACAGCCAAGTCTCCACTGATAAAAAAGAAGATTTATTATTTCATTTTTTTTTTTGATCAGGCGCTGTTGCTTTCTCCGCAGGTATATAGCATATTGTAAAAGTTAAACGGCTGAACGTTACGCTATTACTGCTTTTAATAATTCATTGAAAGGGAATAATCTCCTTGTTAGTTGTCATCAAAATCTGCTTACAGCATCTTTCAATAGCATCACAATTGTTTGAGATCAAGGCAAACCTGTTTAAGACTGTGGCATGGCAGGATAATTGAGTCTATATATCGAATGCACTTACTGAATCTCCGGGAATATCCGGCTACCTTATTCCTACGCTGCGCCCTAATCAACCACTCCAGTGAAATTGTACATCAAAAATATGGTTTGCATCCGTTGCACAATGGTCGTGAAGGCGGAACTCGAACAATTGGGATTACATTATACGAGCGTAGCGTTAGGGGAGGCAGATATAATTGAAAATATTTCGCCGGAACAATTGGACCAGTTCAAAAGGGCGCTTTTGAAATCAGGACTCGAACTGATGGATAACAAAAAAAGTGTACTGATCCAGAAAATTAAAACCGTGATCGTAGAACTGGTACATTATTCGGAAGAGCCGTTGACCATCAAATTTTCGGAATACCTCAGCAGCAAACTGAACCACGATTACACTTACCTGGCTAATCTTTTTTCAGAAGTGCAGGGCACAACGATAGAGAAATTTTTCATAGCGCATAAGATTGAACGGGTAAAAGAGTTGCTGGTTTATAATGAGCTAACCCTTACCGAGATCGCATTCAAAATGCACTACAGTAGTGTTGCGCATTTGTCCAGCCAATTCAAGAAGGTAACAGGTCTGACTCCGACGCATTTCAGACAGCTTAAGGACAAGCGACGTTCGATGCTCGAAGACGTGTGAATTATACAATTCTTTCACAGGATACTGTAACGATTGTACGTTTAAAAAGACTCACCTTTATTACAGTTCTCCATTCAAACTAAAAAAGTGTTCGTGTTTATCATTGTTTCCGTTTCCGTACTATTAATCGCCCTGTTTTTTCTTCGCGTACTCCTCTATTCAAAAAAGAATATTTCTGAAAAATCTTTCTCGCTCGCTTTGCAGAGTGAAAATAACGGAGAGTATGAAGAAGCCCTACTCAATTATGAAATCGCGCTCGTTCAGGTTAAAAAAATGAAGCACCACAAAGATCTGAAGAGTAAAATACTCGAAAAGATCAAAGTGCTGCATACCGTCATTCAATACCAGAAGAACCTGTTCAATGTGAATAAGAACGCATATTAACAATCATGTATAATATTTAAAAAATGACTAAAAGCAATCTCTTACTATCCGCCCTTTTTATAAGTGCTGCAGTACATTCCCAGACTTATGTTACTACGGTACAATATAAAACAATGATGCAGCCTGCCCTTACACTTGAACTGGCCAACAACCAGGAAGATGTAAAAGCTACCATCCTGCAAAAGTTAAAAGATGCGGGATACAAACCGCAGACAGAAGGACACCTGTTCTGGAAGAACAACACAACAGACGGGTTTTATGTATTCAACAATACCCAACTTCCTTCCCTGGGCAGTCAGAAGCTGGACATGTATTTCAAGATAACGCAGAAAAACAAAGAAGAAAAAAACAACAGTTTGATCTACTTATTGATCAGCACAGGTAATGAAAACTTTACGTCACCCGAACAAGACACCGTGCTATGGGACAATGCCCGTATTTTTCTGAGCAGCCTTATCGAAAACACCACAGCTTACAGTCTTGAAGAAGACATCAGGAAGCAGGAAGACGTCTTAGCGGCTTCACAAAAAAAGTTGTCGAATTTTCAGAAAGATGAGAAAGACATGGACGGCAAAATGAAAAAAATGCAGGAGGATCTCCGGACTAACAAAGACAACCAGACCAACCAGCAGCTTGAGGTGGAAAACCAACGACAGGCACTGGAGGCCTTGAAGCTAAAAAGAAAGGCATAGTGATCCAGAGAGTCTGAGCAACAAGTTCCGTCCTGCAGATGTGGGAATTATATAACAAATCTGTTAAATCGTGTAATAACCGCAGAAAGCCCGATGCTACCTTTACACTGGTTTTTCATAGGATATTGGACTTAATACAGGGCTGGATTTTTATCCTGGCCCTTTTTATTTTCCAGACATCCCTGCACGCAACCTATCAGTAACAAATCACTTACTATAAAATACAGTTTATGACCGACAAGCATACAGAAGAACAGGAAAACACCGAACTGGAAAAATCAAAAGCGCATATCATCGTTGAGATAATTGAATACATGGCCAATTCCGTAGTAATAAAAACGATCATCAAAAAATCGACCGGTAATATCAGCGTTATGTCATTCGACAGCGGAGAAGGATTAACAGAAAAGATCTCCCCTTTTGACACCTTTGCCCAGATCATTGAAGGGAGGGCCGAGATCGTTATTGATAAAGTATCCCATATGGTAGAATCAGGTCAGGGTATTATTATTCCGGCCCATTCAACCAATCATATCGAGCCCAACGGCCGTTTCAAAATGATCTCAACTATTATCAAAAGCGGATATGAATAACTTCCTTCCGGTTAGTTTCCACGCACCCTTTGAAACTCGCACGGTTAAATTTATCAATGGAAAAATTCAGTTTCGTCATCTTCATATTAACAGTGCTCATTACACTATCTGCACTGATAGAAAAGATAAGACTGCCGCATCCCGTCTTTTTTGTAACAGCGGGGCTGGCCATCGGTTTTATTCCCATACTCCCCGACCTTGTGCTGGACCCGGAAGTGGTGTTCGTCATTTTTCTACCGCCACTGCTCTACGACGCTGCTTTTCATACCTCGTGGCATGATTTCAAAACCAACATCAGACCCATTTCTGCGTTAGCGGTCAGTCTTGTTTTCTTTACAACGGTCACAGTGGCTGTTACTGCTTATTATTTTGTTCCTGGTTTCACCTGGCCGCTGGCTTTCCTGTTGGGTGCTATTGTATCGCCTCCGGATGCCGTAGCAGCAGGCGGGATCATCAAAGGCCTGGGTTTAAATAAACGCATTATTACCATCCTGGAAGGAGAAAGCCTGGTAAACGATGCGTCGGCACTGATTGCCTACCGTTATGCGCTGGCCGCAGTAACCACCGGCAGTTTTATATTATGGGACGCCAGCCTTCAGTTTTTGCTGGTAACCGGCGGAGGCATTGCCATCGGTATCATCATTGGCTATCTATTGATAGTAGCGCATAAAAAAATAAAGAATAATGCCACCGTGGAGACATGCCTCACGCTGCTGACACCTTTTTTATCCTATTTAGCAGCGGAAAAGGTTCACACTTCTGGAATTTTATCCGTCGTAAGCACAGGCCTTTTTATCTCCTGGCATTCGCATGAAATATTTTCTTACCAGACCAGGATGCGGGCCAGGTCCGTGTGGGATACATTAATGTTTTTATTGAACGGATTTGTTTTTATCCTTATCGGCATGCAATTACCCGGCATCTTAAAACAACTGGGAAACTATACATTGCCGCAACTGATAGGCTATGGCCTCATCGTAAGCCTGGCAACTATCCTGGTCCGTATTATATGGGTATTTGCCGGTGCCTATGCGGCCAGATTGTTCAGAAAAAAAAGAACAGAGCCCGATCCTGAATCTTCACAACCGGACGACGAAACCACCTGGAAAAGTGTATTGATCATTTCGTGGACCGGCACCAGGGGCATTATCTCCCTGGCCGCTGCGCTCGCCATACCCCTAACCTTCTACAACGGTACTGCCTTCCCCCAGAGAGCCATGATCCTGTTTCTGTGTTTCGTAGTGATATTTATTACTCTTGTGATACAGGGACTTTCATTGCAGCCGCTGGTTCGCCTGCTTGGTGTAAAACCGGCAAACAACAAAGACCGGGAAACGAGGGAGCTTCAATTATATATCGTCAACAGCACCCTGCATTTTATAGATGAAGAATGTTCTGCAGCCCCAGCCACACTGTTTAAGGACGCATTAAAAAAAAGATACGAACACCTTGCCCGGCAATTGACCGAAGAAATACAAACCCAGACAGAAAAGGAAAGCAGGCAAAAGGATTTTCCTTCGACAGCACTCACTTCCGTAGAACAGACCCGGATAGAAATTGGCAAATTTCAGCGTCAGCTGCTGCTTAAATTGCACAAGGAAGGACATTTCACCAGTGCCGCAATAAAGCAGGTGGAGAGAAACATGGATATTGATGAACTGCAGTCGGCGACTAAGTTATAAGTTAAACAGCCGTTGTAAGTATTAAGTCACCTTATTGATGTTGCCACCATAACTGTTCGGATTATTTATGCCCGAGAGTCGCTTTTCATTTTTAAACGTAATGGCGGCGTGAGGTATAAGTTAGCGCCCTTGTTGGTCTCCCGACCAACAAGCAAGCGTCAGGTAGCTTTGATGGGTTAAGGTCAACTTCGCACATAACTCAACGATGACCAGGCCCGTTGGTCTGGAGACCAACGGTGGCGTGATGTCGGAACGACAAGTTTAAAATCTTCCGAACAGTTGTGGTGTTGACACCAACAACGGCAGAGAGCTCATCCACGATTCACGATTGACGAATTGCTTCATTTTTCACATTTCGCTAGGCGGTAAAGGCATATTATTTGCCCTCTTACCACTAAATTTTCGCCGGATGAATTGGATCGATTTGCTGTTGGTGGCTGTATTTCTTGTCGCTGTATGGGCAGGCTGGCACCGGGGATTTATTCTCGGCACCCTGGACCTGGTTGTGTGGGTGGGAAGTTTTCTGGTTGCCTACCTCGGATATCCGCACACTTCATCCTGGTTTGAGGATTGGTTTCCCCGTTTGGGGGCATGGCTGTTGCCGGCTGCATTTCTTTCCACGCTGGTAATCGTGCGTGTATTGCTGGGCGTCATTGCTCATAGAGTAGTACGCCTGATCCCGCATTCTACCATGAATACCGGCGTTAATAAATTACTGGGTATTCTGCCTGGCGCGGTCAACGGATGGATCTGCACGGTGGTGCTTTCCGCCCTCCTGCTCGCCTTACCACTGAAAGACGGCGTTACGCAGGAAACACGCGACAGCAAACTGGCGGTTACACTAGGCATGCAATCCGAATGGGCCAACAAAAAACTGGCCCCCGTATTCGACCAGGCTGTGCGTCAGACAATGAACGGATTAACGGTGCAACCTTCTTCCCACAAAACCATCGAGCTTCATTTCACCTACAATACCCCGAAAACACGTCCCTTCCTGGAAGCCAAAATGCTGGAGATGATGAATGAAGAACGGGCGAAAGAAGGACTCAAACCGCTGCAGGCCGATCCGGAAATGGCTGCCGTGGCCCGGGCCCATTCAAAAGATATGTTTGCCAGGGGCTATTTTGCCCATAATAATCCCGATGGCCAGGATCCTTTCGACAGGATGGAGGCGGCGAAGGTAAAATTCCGCACAGCCGGGGAAAATCTTGCACTTGCACAAACACTCGAAATTGCCCACACTAACCTCATGAATTCTCCCGGCCACCGCGCCAATATCATGAATCCGGCCTTTGGCCGCGTAGGCATAGGCGTGCTCGACGGCGGATTTTATGGCCTGATGATCAGCCAGGAATTCCGCGACTAACGGGAACGGCATAGTTTTTCTCCTCATTCCTGTAAAAAAGGCTTTATGAAATGGGATTGGGAAAAATTTTATGACCGCGCTTACAACTGGGTATTGACCACCGGACCGCGGCTGATCATGGCCGTAGCACTTTTACTCATAGGACTCTGGCTGATCCGTGTATTTATCGGATGGATGCGCAAGGGTCTGGAACGCAGAAATTTCAACCCCTCGCTGAGGTATTTCCTCCTCAACCTTACGGCCATTTCATTACAGATTCTCCTCATCCTGATGGCTACACAGATCGTCGGGATTCAACTTACCTTCCTCACCGCTATTATAGCCGGCTTCAGTGTTGCCGCTGGTCTTGCCTTGTCCGGCACACTGCAGAATTTCGTAAGCGGCATTTTAATCCTCATGTTGAAACCTTACCGCGTGGGCGACAACATCAGTACACAGGGACAGGAAGGTAAAGTAACGGCCATACAAATGTTTTATACAACCGTACTCACCTACGACAACAAAACCATCACTATACCCAACGGACAACTGTCCAACAACGTAGTCGTAAATCTTAGCAAAGAAGGCAACCGGCGTATTGACATCGATCTCAAATTCAGTTATGGCATTGATGAAAATGAAATAAAAAAAGTAATAGAGAAAACCCTGCAGGATTCAAAGGACATTCTCTCCCAACCTAAAGTCCGTATTGGCATTACACTTCTTGAGGCAGATAAATACACACTCAGCGTAAATGCATGGACATCAGCACATGGTTTCATCGATTCAAAAATAGCCTTGCAGGAAAAAATATTGAAAGACCTGCGGGAAGCTGGCATTAAGTTGCCCGGCATGTGATTTTTATGGTACAATAGTTGGTTTTTTTAATTTAAACACCAAACGTTATGAAAGTACAATCCATACTCTTTCTCTTTTTATTTACACTCGTATTCCTGAGTAGCTGCGGCGTAGTAGAAACTGTTTTCAAAGCAGGCATGTGGTGGGCATTTTTCCTTGTAGCGCTTGCCATCGTGCTTATACTCTGGATTGTCGGGCGCGCAAAAAAATAAAAGATGAAAAAAATGAAACTAGCCGGAATTTCGGGCAGTCTCCGCCGCGATTCATTCAATACACATTTATTGAAAAATGTTGCGGACCTGCTGCCGGAAAATGTATCGATGGATATTTTATCTATTGATCTTCCACTCTACAATGCAGACCTCGATATTCCCGAGGCAAAAGAACGTCCCGCCGCCGTGCAACAATTCAGAGACGGGCTTGCAGCAGCGGACGGACTGATCATCGTTTCACCCGAATACAATTTTTCTATCCCGGGGCTCCTCAAGAATGCGATCGACTGGGCTTCACGTGGCAAAGATTCTCCCATGCTCAGAAAGCCTGTTGCACTAATGGGTGCTACGCAGGGATTGTGGGGCACCGCCAAAATGCAAGTGGCATTTTTTCCCGTATTCCAGTTCATGGATATGAAGGTTGTTCAACAGCCGGAAGTGCTGGTGGCAAAGGCCCAGGAAAAATTTGATAAAAATGGTAAATTGACCGATGAAACGTCGGTCAAGCTAATCAGGCAGAAGATTGAGGCTTTGCTGAACTTAGTTGCAACCCGATAAATGTCCCCCTGGAGGGCCTCAGAGACCTCATTATATTGACCATTCACGATTCACGTTTGACCATTCACTTAAAAAAACCGATATGAAAAAGAACCAGAATCCCGATAAAAACTCAACCGTCACCAAAGAAGAAAAAGAATTACTGGATGATGCTGCCAACTCCACCGGTTCTGAAGACGATCAGCAACTGAGAAAAGCCCGCCTCGACGAAACGGACGAAGACGGCGAGCAACTGAACGAAGACTCCGAAGATCTTACGGGCGACGACCTCGATGTACCTGAAGATGACGACGATCAGGAAAGAGGAACGGAGGACGATAGTGATGAGGAAAACAGTTCCTACAGCCTGAGCGACGACAAAGAAGACGACATCAATACCCGGCAGTAAACCGCTCCAAAAAATTAACCGGCCCCCGAACTATCGGGGGCTAATTTTGTTGTACCTTTTTTATCAGATAAATCAACTGAGAAATGACTCCCACTAACGCCTATGCAGCACCAGCCGCCGGAGCGGCTCTTGCTCCCTTCCAGTTCAACCGCCGCAATACCGGCCCGAATGACGTTAAAATCGAAATCCTTTACTGTGGCGTTTGCCACTCAGATATCCACCAGGTAAAAGACGAATGGGGCGGCTCCATTTTCCCCATGGTGCCCGGCCACGAGATCGTAGGCCGCATCATCGAAACCGGCAGCAATGTTACCAATTTCAAAGTCGGCGACCTCGCAGGCATCGGCTGCTTCGTAGACTCCTGCCGTACTTGTCCCAGTTGCGCCGCAGGGGAAGAACAATATTGCGACGAAGGCATGACCGGCACTTATAACAGCTACGAACGTGACGGCCGCACCCCCACTTACGGCGGTTATTCCACGCACATCGTAGTGGATGAAAAATATACGCTCCATATTTCCGATAAATTACCACTCGAAGCGGTAGCTCCTTTGCTCTGTGCAGGCATCACCACCTACTCACCGCTGCGCCACTGGAAAGTGGGCAAAGGTTCTAAAGTAGCCATCGTGGGTCTTGGTGGCCTTGGACACATGGGCGTAAAATTCGCCGCCTCCTTCGGCGCAGAAGTAACAGTAATCAGTACGTCTGCCGGTAAAGAAGATGACGCACGCAAACTCGGCGCTCACCACTTCGCCGTAAGTAAAGACAGCGCACAAATGCGCAAACTCCGCGGCGAGTTTGACTTCATCCTCGATACTGTTTCTGCAGAACACAATTACAACGATTACCTGCAATTACTGAAACTGAACGGAACAATGGTAGTAGTCGGTATTCCGGAGCATCCTTCTACCGTAAATGCCTTCAACGTTATCGGCAAACGCCGGTCACTCGCAGGCTCCATGATCGGCGGCATCCGCGAGACACAGGAGATGCTGATTTATTGCGCAGAACACGGCATTACCTCCGATATCGAGCTCATTAACATTGACCAGATTAACGAAGCGTACGAACGCATGCTGAAAAACGACGTGCGCTACCGTTTCGTAATAGATATTGCTTCACTCAACAAAGCCTGAGGGCATTGAGCTTCTGACGATTGCCGGCCTTTTTAAAATAATCAATTATGGAAAAAAGAAAACTTGGCCAGTCTTCGCTGGAGTTGTTTCCCCTTGCTTTGGGCACCAATGTGTTCGGATGGACCATTGACGAACCTTCTTCGTTTGAATTGCTGGACGCATTCACCGGAGAAGGTTTTAGTTTTATTGACACTGCCGATGTTTACTCCCGATGGGGTGAAGGAAATAAAGGCGGCGAATCGGAAACCATCATTGGCAACTGGCTGCGAAAAAGCGGCAAACGCAAGGATGTAATCATTGCCACGAAAGTTGGCAGCGACATGGGACAGGGCAAAATCGATTTGACGAAAGAGTATATTATCCGCGCCGCTGAAGATTCCCTGCGTCGTTTGCAGACAGATACCATCGATCTGTATCAAACCCATTTCGACGATAACACCACGCCCGTAGAAGAAACACTGGCCGCTTACGACCAACTGATCCGTGAAGGCAAAGTGCGTTACATCGGTGCGTCCAACCTCACACCCGGCCGCTTGAAGGATTCACTGAAAGCCACTAAGGAAAAGGGGTTGCCGCGTTATGAATCCTTCCAACCCGAATACAACCTTTACAGCCGCGACAGCTTCGAAGGGGAATTGCAGCAACTGTGTATCCGTGAAAATCTTGGCGTGATCACTTACTTCTCGTTAGCCGCAGGATTTCTTACCGGTAAATACCGCGGCGAAGCCGATCTGCATAAAAGTAAAAGAGGTCATGGCATGGATAAATATTTTACGCCACGCGGCTTCCGTATTCTCGATGCATTGGATCAGGTAGCAGCCCGTCATTCCGTTACGCCCGCTACCGTTGCATTGGCGTGGCTGATTGCACAACCGGGCGTTACCGCGCCTATTTCAAGCGCTACCAGCCTGAAACAATTGAACACATTGACCGAAGCGGCGAAATTGCAACTCGATAAAGAAAGTTTGCAACAACTGACGGATGCAAGTGCATACTAAATAAATTGTCTTTGCGCCTTAATTACTTTGCGCCTTCGCGTGAAAAGTAACGCCAGGTTCACGCAGAGACGCATAAGGAGCAGCGACGCAAAGAATTACCTACAACCCACACCTCTATGCCCGCAAATAAAAACGAAAACCTGGCCTTCCTGCTTACACGCGTGGCTGTGGGCATAAGCCTGTTTGGGCATGGCGTTGTGCGCTTGCCGAAAGCCGGCGCTTTCAGCGAATGGATGCGCGACCGTTTCGAGAAGAGTTGGCTGCCCGCTCCTGTTGTGGGCACCTTCGGTTACGTGTTGCCCTGGATCGAATTCGGTATCGGGCTGTTATTGATCATCGGTTTGTTCACACGATCGGCATTGATCGGCGGCGCCGTGCTCATGATTGCATTGATCGGCGGATGTTGCCTGATCGAAGACTGGTCCGCCATTCCATCACAATTGATGCACGCCGGTTTTTGTGCGCTGTTGCTGGTTTTTCTTGAACGATATAATTATTATTCCTTTGACCGTCGATTTCTGTCGGACAATCCTTAAACTGATTTGTAAAAATGAGTCTGCTCTTTTCACCTTATAAGCTACGTTCGCTGACATTGCGCAACCGCATTGTCGTTTCGCCCATGTGCCAATATTCCGGCGAAGATGGATTTGCCAATGACTGGCACCTTGTACACCTCGGAACACGCGCTACCGGCGGTGCCGCACTGGTGATCCAGGAAGCAACCGCTGTAACGCCGGAAGGAAGAATCTCTCCGCAGGACTTGGGTGTCTGGAAAGATGAACATATTGACAAATTGAAATCGATCACCGGCTTCATCCATAGCCAAGGAGCGGTGGCAGGCATCCAACTCGCCCATGCCGGTCGCAAAGCCAGCACGGCGTGTCCCTGGGAAGGGGGCAAACAATTGAACACAGCAACGGGTGGCTGGACAAGCGTTGCACCTTCTGCCATTCCTTTTTATGAAAATGATATTGCCCCGGAGGCGCTGAGTGAAACCGCCATTGAGGAATTAATACAGGCTTTTGCCGATGCGGCTTCCCGCGCATTGAAGGCCGGTTATAAATTGGTGGAAATTCATGCGGCCCATGGCTACCTGATTCACGAGTTTCTTTCGCCGCTGAGTAATCAACGCACCGACCAATGGGGTGGCTCATTTGAAAACCGCACGCGCTTTTTACTGCGCATCGTTGATGCCGTGCGTAAAGTGTGGCCGGATGAACTGCCGTTGTTTGTCCGCATTTCCGCTACCGATTGGGTAGAAGGCGGATGGGATTTGGAAAGTTCTGTTAAACTGGCCGCTCTCCTGAAAGAAAAAGAAGTTGACCTGGTAGATTGCTCTTCGGGCGGATTGGCACCGAATGCCATTATTCCCGCTGGTCCGGGCTATCAGGTGGGTTTTGCGGAAAGTATTCGTAAAGAAGCCGGTATGGCTACCGGTGCCGTTGGCATTATCGTAACGGCGGCCCAGGCTGAAGCTATTTTGGAGGAAGGGAAAGCCGACCTCATCTTCATGGCGAGGGAACTCCTGCGTAATCCTTATTTCCCGCTGGAAGCGGCACAACAATTTGGGGATGAGATTGAATGGCCCGCCCAGTACGCAAGGGCACGCCGTCCGCTCAAATAGCAGGATTTCGTATCTTCGCCACTCATTTCACCTCACTAAGTTGCTCGCCATATTTACCGTAAAGGCAACTTTTTAATATGAAAACCGCTACCGGATTTGTTTCCCGTGTTTATCAACGCTTACTCGCACCCGTGGTCGCCTCGGTGACGCAGCCGGCAACGGATGAAAAAAACATTCCGCAAAAACATACACGCCTGCAGATACGCATTGCCGTATCCGCTTTTTTCTTTTGCCAGGGAATCAGTTTCGCTTCCTGGGCCAGCCGCATTCCCGATATCAAATACAATCTGCAACTGACCGATGCCGCATTGGGCAGCCTGTTGTTATTGCTACCTGCCGGCCAACTTTCGGCCATGCCTTTTTCGGGTAAATTGGTCACCCATTTCGGCAGCAAAAAGATCATGCGCATATTCCTCGTATTGTATGTACTTGCATTGACCAATATCGGCTACGCCTCTTCTGCCTGGCAACTGGGTCTCGGACTTTATTTGTTTGGCGTGTTTGGCAACATGGCCAATATTTCTGTCAACACACAGGCGATCGGTGCGGAAAAAATGTATGGCCGCACGATCATGACCTCGTTTCACGGCACCTGGAGCGCTGCGGGACTTACCGGCGCATTGATCGGTATGCTGATGATGTCGCTCGGTGTTACACCGCATGTTCACTTCTGGATCGTAGCAGGTTTTGTGATCTGCACAGTGATGATCGCACAGAATTACCTCGCCCCCGGCCGCAGCGCCAGTGCCACTGCGGAAAAAAGACGTTTCTTTTCTTTACCCAATAAAGCATTGGCACAACTCGGCCTTATCGGTTTTTGCAGCATGGCCAGCGAAGGTGCCATGTTTGACTGGAGTGGTGTTTACTTCAAGCAGGTGGTGCATGCCCCCAACGCCTTTGTATTGCTGGGTTATCTGGGCTTCATGGCTACCATGGCAACAGGCCGCTTCCTCGGTGGCAACCTGCTTACGCGTTACGGACGGAAAAAAGTATTGCGCGTCAGCGGCATCATGGTATCGACCGGTTTACTTATTTCGGTCATCTTTCCCTACCTCCTCACTGCATCACTTGGTTTCATCATTGTCGGATTGGGTGTATCATCCATCGTCCCCATGGTGTATAGCAGCGCAGGAAAAGTGTCCAATGTCTCTCCCGGCATAGCACTTGCATCTGTATCCAGTATCAGTTATCTCGGTTTCCTGATGGGACCGCCGCTGATCGGGTATATCGCCGAACTGGCCAGTCTCCGCTGGTCGTTTGCCGTTATTGCTCTCGCAGGATTTACCATTGCTTTGCTCGTATCAAAACTGAAAGTGTTGAACGACTGACGACCGGGATAGCCTGTATTTATTCACTTTATTAAAATGATTGCTATGCGTTATGCTATCGTATTATGGTTGTTGCTGACAACGGGGATATTTACCCATGCACAACAATCATCGACGCCGGTTAACGGCACCAATCTTGAAAACGTATCCTACCCTTTCGACGTGCACTACCTGTCGCTGGATGTGCAGGGCGAACCTCTTCGCATGGCCTATATGGACATAAAACCCACCAGCCCGAATGGTCGTACGATTGTGCTTTTACATGGAAAAAATTTCAACGGCGCATACTGGGAGCAGACGGCGCACGATCTGCAGCAAGAAGGCTACCGCGTCATCATTCCCGACCAGATCGGCTTTGGTAAATCATCCAAACCTACCCGTATCCAATATAGTTTTCCCTTACTGGCTTCGCAAACAAAAACATTACTTGATACATTGAATGTGACGAAGACCATTGTGCTGGGCCATTCAATGGGCGGCATGCTGGCAACGAGGTTTGCCCTGATGTATCCGTCCGTTACCGAAAAACTTGTGCTGGAAAACCCGATCGGGTTGGAAGACTGGCGCCAATACGTGCCTTATATGCCAGTGGAAGAATGGTACCAGGAAGAATTGAAGCAGACATACGAAAGCATCCGCCAATATCAACTTACATTTTATTATGATAATAAATGGAAACCTGCTTACGACCGTTGGGTGAATATGCTTGCCGGCTGGACCACCAACATCGATTATCCGCGCATTGCCTGGAACTCCGCGTTGTTGTATGACATGATCTTTACACAACCCGTATGTTATGAATTTGATCAACTGCGCATGCCGGTGTTGCTGATCATCGGTCAACGCGACCGCACAGCCCTGGGCAAGAACAAGGCGCCTGCCGGTGTACGCGGACAGTTAGGTAATTATCCTGTACTGGGTAAAAAAACAGCGGCCCTTATCAAGGGCTCCACACTGGTGGAAATCGAAGGCATCGGCCATCTCCCGCATATAGAAGCGTATGAAAAATTTATCGCACCTTTGAAGGCATTCCTGAAAAAATAAAAGCGTATTGAAGAGCAGACTCGCAAGATGGGGCATTGATGGTTTTCTGCTGGCGATCATTGCCATGATCATGCTGGCTTACCTGGTGCCCGGGCCCGGCCTCGCCAAAGAACCTTTTTCACTCGAAGAAGCGGCCAACTATGGCGTATCAATCATTTTCTTTTTTTATGGCTTGCGGCTTAGTCCCAGGGCCATGCGCGAAGGACTGGCCAACTGGAAAATGCATGTGCTGATCCAGGCAACCACTTTTATCTTTTTTCCTTTACTAGCATTGGCCGTAAAACCATTTTTCCATTCGCAAGAGGGCATACTGCTATGGCAGGCTATTTTCTTTTTAGCAGCACTGCCTTCCACCGTATCTTCTTCCGTGGTAATGGTATCGATCGCACGGGGCAATATTCCTGCTGCCATTTTCAATGCAGGCATTTCCTCGTTGCTGGGTCTTGTGTTTACGCCTTTATGGACCGGATTGTTCATTACCTCCAATAGCGAAGTGCATGCGGACACAAGCCAGATCGTTGGCAAACTTCTGTTACAGGTTTTGCTCCCGGTAGTATTGGGATTGTTATTGCATCGTTACTGGGGTGCATTCGCAGAAACGCATAAAAAGAAATTGAAACTGTTTGATCAGACCGTAATCCTGCTCATCATTTATACTTCCTTCTGTCATTCTTTTTACCTTCATTTGTTTGATAATTTTACCGCAGGCGGATTGCTCTTGCTGGGTGCCGGCATGCTCACCCTTTTCCTGGCGGTAATGGGCATTGTGTATGGTATTTCGCAATTGCTTGGTTTTTCAGCAGCGGATCGTATTACCGTTATTTTCTGCGGTTCAAAAAAATCACTGGTACACGGAACGGTAATGGCGAATGTATTATTTGCAGGAAGCGCGGCAACCGGTATCTTGTTATTGCCACTTATGTTTTATCATGCCTTGCAGTTGATAGCGGCCAGTATACTGGCGCAGGCTGCGGCAAAAAGACAGATCAACTGATATGGCTGCTTTTATCCTGATCGGCATATGTATTTTAGCGGGATTCCTGTTCCGCCGCTCGGGCCTGTTGCCGGAGGGGTCACACAAGAGCATTAATGTCTGGATTATTTATCTCGCGCTGCCCGCCGTTTCTTTTAAATATTTACCGCATATCCGCTGGAGCCCTGAATTGATCTTTCCTGCAGTAAGCCCGTTGATCATCTGGCTGGCAGGCTGGTTATGGGTAAAAGTATATGCATCGCAACGCCGTTTACCCAAACCCGCCGAAGGCGGATTGAAACTGACCGCCGGATTGGCCAATACCTCTTTTGTTGGCTTTCCCCTGGTAACGGCCTGGTTTGGCGAACACGAATTAGGAACGGCCATCATTTGCGACCAGGTAACCTTTATTCTCTTATCTACTGCCGGTATCATCGTTGCGATGAACTCGTCCGAATCGCATACGTTGCAACCGAAAGTGCTGGTGCAAAAGCTTATCAGGTTTCCACCGTTGATCGGTTGCATAGCAGCATTGATACTGCCGCATTTTTTTAATCTGCAACCGCTGGATCCGCTGTTCAATACATTGGCCGCTACGGTGGGACCACTCGCTCTTTTCTCCATCGGATTACAATTGAATTTTCAGGGTTGGCGGGAGGAGGTACACCCTATCGCGTTTACTTTATTATACAAACTGATTGCTGCACCGCTCATCCTGCTGCTGATCGCTTTCTTTTTACAAATGAAAGGAGTGATTGCGCAGGTAACCGTGTTTGAAGCGGCCATGCCTACCCTGCTATCTTCCGGCATCATTGCCGATCAATACAATCTGCATCCAAGACTGGCGAGCCTGGTGATCGGCATAGGTATTTTATTGGCGTTTATCACTACAGCGGGATGGTTCTGGATTATCCGGCAGGTACTCATTTGATCATTGTGTATTGAAACGCACCAGGTATTCTCCGGTTGTTTGTCCTTCGGCCATTAAATTGGGCGCCAATACCAGCCGGTAGGTTCCGGTTTTTCCCAATTGATAGGTAAGTGTGTTGCCGAACGGACCGTCGGCCGTACTGTCGGGTATAAACAATTGACTGAAGCGCAGGTTGAGGCCGGGTGTAAGGGCGACCAGTTCAGCTTCGAGATGAACGGGCTTGTCTACCCGCAGATAGCAGCTTACCGTCTTGCCGCTGTCGAGATATCCGTAAATGGGACCGACCGCGGTGTCGGGAGTCAATACTACTGTAAAACTTGTATCATGAACAGGTTTCATGGCAATAACGCCCTCTGGATCGGGAATCGTGGCCTTGGATTCTCCTTTATCGCGGCAGGCGAAAAGACCAAACAACAGGAGGAATGGCAAGAAGTTTTTCATAACTTTTTTACCACAAATAACTTGCCGTTATCCCGCTACTACTTCGTCACGGCGCTCACCGATCTGCTGTCGCCACATGGCATAATACAGGCCTTTTTGTTCTACCAGCTCTGCATGGGTGCCTTGCTCCGCCACCTTTCCTTTTTCCAGTACAATGATCTTATCGGCATGCAGGATGGTCGATAAGCGATGGGCAATGAGTATGGTCATTGGATCGCGCTGGCTGGAAATAGTTCTGACGGTTTCGGTGATGGCCTGTTCTGTAAGGGAATCCAATGCCGATGTAGCTTCGTCAAATATCAATAAGCGCGGGTGACGCAGCAATGCCCTGGCGATAGCGATGCGTTGTTTTTCTCCGCCGCTCAACTTCATTCCTCCTTCCCCCAGCAATGTATCCAGCCCGCGCCCGGAGCGGCTTAACAAGCCGTCACAGGATGCGCGATGAAGCGCCTCAATCATCTCTTCTTCCGTCGCCGATGGTTTTACAAAAAGCAGGTTGTCTCTTATCGTTCCAAAGAAGAGTTGTGTTTCCTGCGTTACAAATCCGATCTGCCGGCGCATATCATTATAACGGATACCATCAGATGGCAGGTCATTGAAATAAATATGTCCCTCAACAGGAAGATACAAACCCACCAGCAACTTCACCAGCGTCGATTTACCCGAGCCTGAAGGACCGACAAATGCGATGGTCTCCCCTTTTTTTATTTTGAATGACAACCCGTCGATGGCATTCTGATGTGAGCTCTGGTGGCGGAACACCACTTCTTTAAATTCCAGTGTTTCCAATTCTCCCAGTTGCAGTGGTTCCGCCGGGCGCGCCTCAACAGGTTTGTTCATCAGTTTATCAAAATTCATCACCGATGCTTCTGCTTCGCGATAAGTAAGAATGATCGTTCCCAGGTCTTGCAAAGGCCCGAAGATGGTGGTGGAAATAAACTGCATACTGATCAGTTCACCGGTGGTCAATACATGACGGAAAATGAGCCACAATAGAATAAACAAGATAGATTGCCGGAGTAAGGTAAGCGCAGAACTTTGCAGGAAACTCAGCGTGCGCACCTTTCTTACTTTCGTCATTTCAAGATCAAAGATCTTCTGTGTTTGCAGCCGCAATCTTTTTACTTCGGGATACGTAAGTCCCAGGCTTTTTACCAGTTCGATATTGCGCAGTGATTCCGTAATGGCACCGGACATCTGGTTTGTTTCGCGGTTGATGGAGCGCTGGATCGTTTTTATTTTTTTACTGAGCAATCCGGTCAGTCCGCCAAGCACCAGTACGCCGATGACGAATACGGGAATCAGCAGCCAATGTTTGGTAACGGCATACCAGATCAGGAAACCTATTCCGATCACGGATGAAAACAGCACGTTGATGAAAGCGCTGATGAAACGTTCGGTGTCTGTGCGCACCTTCTGCAACATCGACAGGGTTTCGCCGCTGCGCTGGTTCTCAAATTCCTGGAAGGAAAGCCGGAGTGTTTGTTTCAGTCCATCATTAAAAATCTGCAACCCGAAACGTTGCACGGCCAGCCGCATCACGTATTCCTGGAATGTTTTTGCCAATCGTGCAAGCAAGGCAATACCTACTGCTACGATCAGCCAGAATAGTACGCCTTTCACGAGTTCATTTTCCGGTCTGTCGCCGGGATGCAGGGCGTATTCATCGATGATTTTTCCGAAGATGAGCGGATCAACCAGCGTGAGCAATTGCGCCAATCCGGCCAGCAACAGCGACCATATGATGAGAGCCCTTTGCGGGCGGAGATAATGCCAGAGTGTTTTCAAAATTCAAAAAGTGAATGGTGAATCGTGAATCGTCAATAGCTGTTTACTATTACTTAATACTTACTACTTATTACTTACAACTTACAACTCAACTAAGGTACAAAAAAAGCCGCCCTTAACAGGACGGCTTACTAAAGCTTAAAAACTACTAGCCTCTTCCGAAGCGGCGTGCGCCACCTCCGTCATTACCTCTGCGTTCGCCACCACCACTGCGGTTCTCCATCCGTGGTTGCTCACGACGTTCAAACTGCGGGCGCGATTGCTGCTGCGGCTGACGCGGCTGTTCTGTTCTGATCTCGCGGCGCGGCGGCTGTTGCTGCTGCGGGCGATCAAATGTATTGTTACGTTGCGGTGTTGCATTCTCCTGGCGATTGCCGCGGTTTGGCCGGTCAAATACATTGGGCCTGTCTGCGGGACGGTTGTTATCCGTTTGTTCACGACGCGGAGGAGTTGTACGTTCCGGTCTGTTGTTATTGTTGTTATTTCCCCGGTCAAATACACTCCGTCCCGGCGTGTTGCCGCGATCGGGTGTAGCCGGTGTGTTGTTGTTATCGTTTCTGTTACCACGATCGAAACGGTTGGGACGATCGTTGTTGTTGTTACCGCGATCGTTGTTATTATTTACGTCACGGTTAGGGCGATCAAATACATTGCTGCGGCCCGGACGATCATTGCCATTCGCTCTTTCGTTTCTGTCGTTGTTATTACGATTAGGTCTGTCAAATGTGTTACCACGATTGTTACCGGCTGTGCGATCATTGCGGTCATAGCGATCGAAACGTTGCGGCGCAAAATTGCGGTTGTTGTCGCGGTTCACCGAAGGTCTGTAGACAGACACCTGGTTGTTGCGGAATCCTGCGCGGCCGGGACGGTCTGCATCACGGAACCGTGCGGGGCGGATGGTACCTGCATAACGCTCGGCATCTCTCCTGCCCGGACCACCGGAGATAAACACATTCGAACGGCGATTGTAATTATTGATGATGGTTGTGTTATTAATGATCGTTACGTTGCGGCTGCGCGGTACGCAGTAATCATAAATGCGTGGAGAAGAAATATAACGGCGTGGCGCAAAACACCAGTAAGAGGAAGGAGGGTTATATCCACCAAATCCTATGCTGATGCTGATACCCGGACGAAGCGGAGCCCATCCGTAGTAATCGCCACCATCGCGCCAGGCAACCCAGGCGGGCGACCACTCATAACCCGGCATCCACATCCAGCCACCATAACCGGCATCATAAAACCAGCGGCCGTAGTGGAAAGGCGCCCATCCCCAATCATAATCAGACACCCACATCCATTCATATTCATCTGTCCATACCCAGTGCCCGCCGGTGCTGTAAGGCTGGAACTCGGGTCCCATATTGGGCATCCACACATATCCGTAATCCGGATAATCTATCCAGCGCCCGTGAGGACTCAGCTCATCGTAGAACGTCTGGTAAGTTACGCTGACACCTACCTGGGCATTCGCCTGCTGTCTGACAGATCCTGCCAGCAAAAAGGCCAAAGCGAGCGTGAGTGTTGCAAGTACGCGTTTCATGGTTAAAAATTTATTTGTTTAAAATCACCGGGGTCGCCGGCAGGCATCGTTGCATTAAAAAGAGCTATTATTATGCCATGCGGTTGCACGTAAAACGTCCAGTAACAAGTGTTAGCAAAACTTTTGGCTAATTTTTTTAACAGCGCGGATGTGGTAACTTTAAGTCAAAGGATTTGTTAACACTTTTCACTAAAAGGTTAAAATAAATAGCATGGATCAGCGCATTATCGACCTCTATGACGAATATACTCACCGTCCGCTGACGCGGCCGGAATTTCTCCGCCGCCTGGCCCTGCTGGCCGGTGGCATGACAGCCGCACTTGCCCTGTTACCGCGCATTGAAGTAAATGCCGCCAATGCCAGCGTAACCACGGAAGCCGATCTCTTTACCGAACGCGTCAAATACAAAGGTGTAAACGGGGAAATGGAAGCCTACGTGGCAAGACCCAAAGAAGAAAAACCTTATCCCGCAGTTATTATTATTCATGAAAATCGCGGACTCAATGCACACATCGAAGATGTAGCACGCAGGGCCGCACAGGCCGGTTACCTGGCCGTTGCGCCCAACGCCCTGGCAGTACTTGGTGGTACACCTGCGAACGACGATGATGCAAGACAGCTTTTCCAGGAGCTAAAGCAGCAAGACAGCATTGAAAATTTCGTGCTCGCATTTCCCTATTTAAAAACCAGAAAAGACTACAACGGTAAAGCTGGTTGTGTAGGTTTTTGCTGGGGAGGTGCCATGGCCAATACATTGGCGGTAAGACAGGCGGAAGGTCTGCTCGCAGCAGTGGTATTCTACGGCCGCCAGCCCGCATCAGCCGATGTGGGGAAAATAAAAGCCGCTGTTCAGTTGCATTATGCCGGCCTAGATACCCGCATCAACGAAGGAATAGACGCCTATGAAAAAGCATTGAAAGAACACAAAATCAACTACGAACAATATGTGTACCCCGGTGTGAACCACGCTTTTCACAACGACACGGCTCCCACACGCTATGATGCAGCGGCTGCCAAACTCGCCTGGTCGCGCACACTGGCCTTTTTTGAGCGTTATCTCGCCTGAGAAAAAGGGGCGGGTTATATTTGCGTATGCAACCGCTGATGGATCATTATAAAATCCTCGAGCTGCAACCACCTGTGACGCTGGACGATGTCAAAAAGGCTTACAGGAAAATGGCGCAGAAATATCATCCCGATAAAAACGGCGACGACCCTTATGCACGCGCTTATTTTTATGCGGTAAAAGAAGCCTACGAAACACTGACCGATCCGCATAAAAAGCAGGAATACCTGCAGCAACGCTGGTACGAAAAAAGTACCGGCCGCAAACCGGAAGCAGTCATCATCACACCTGAATATATTCTTCAGCAATTCATCAAACTGGAAAAAAATGCAGGAGGTATGGAAATGGCTCCGCATCAGGCAAAAGAAATAAGCAGCCGCATACAGCAACTGCTTACTTCTGATATTATCGAAAGATTGAATGATTTTAATGAAAGGCAGATCAACGATACGATCGGCGATCTCATTCTCCGCATCACGGTGCGTATGCCCTGGCCTGTGATCAATGAAGCCACTGCCCCTCTCTCCAAATTGCAGGTTTCTTCCCGGATACGCTCATCAGTTGACAAGCAAACTTCGGGCGCTTTGCAGGATTATCGCTGGTCGAAGTTCCGCGTGGCAGTCATCCTTCTGGTCACCGCACTGGTCAGCCTGTTGATCTGGCTGGTGGCTTCCGTATAATTATTCGTCACTTCCCGACAAGGTGTTACCGATCTTGTGCATGATGTTGGAAACCGGACCTTCCATCTTGTTGGTACGATCGTCCAGTGTTTCGTCTTTTAATACGGTGCCAAGCTGTAATGCCGCGGGCAAATGCGCCAATATATCGTGACGTTCGCCGTTCAGCAAATCTTTCACGTTATCCGGTGTCGCGTTTTCTCCCAACCTTTTCTTGATCTCGCTGATGGCTTCGTCGGCAATATTTTCCATATGGCGTTCTGTTTCATCGGCGCTCGCGCCGGCGTAATTCGCCACTTTTTCGACGGCTTGTTTTTCGCGGCCATCATAAAGAATATGCAGCCAGTCTTCATTTGTACCGCTTTGAAGCAGGCTTTGGCAATTTTCATGATTACGTGTAAACTTGAATATGCCGGTAAGAACAGCGGGTAACGCAGCCTGTGCAAGATTTTCGCCAACGGTCTGGTGCCATTTTTCCTTGGTCTCCTGGCTGTTGGGACTGATCTTATGCAGTGGAGCATATCCCAGCGTTTCCTGTATCGTTTGAATAAGATGTGTTGCCATAACAAATGGTTTAGAATATATATAATAAAAAAACTGTGCCACAAACCCGGCATGCCGGAAACCGTAAGTCCTTCGTTATCTTTGCGCCATGCATTATGTATCGGTTGAGAATCTCTCCAAATCTTATGGCATACAGCCTTTGTTCAGCGATATTTCCTTTCACATTGAAGAAGGTGATAAAATTGCCCTGGTGGCCCGTAATGGTTCAGGCAAATCCACCTTGCTTAAAATACTGGCCGGCAAAGAAACAGCCGACAGTGGTAAAGTGTGGATACACAAAGACGTAGACGTGGTTCTCTTTGAACAGGAGCCCCAATTCGACGAAGGAAAAACAGCACTCGACAATATTTTCTTCCATAATCACCCGGTGATCAACGCCATCCGCGAGTTTGAACGGCTGAGCGAAGCCAATGAGGAGGAAAAGCTGACCGCTGCTATTTTAAAAATGGACGAACTGGGTGCCTGGGACTTTGATGCCAAAGTGAAACAGATTCTCGGCCGGTTAAACATTCAGCCACATCTGAATCAAAAGGTATCTACGCTCAGTGGCGGACAGCGCAAACGCATAGCATTGGCTAAAACACTGATCGATATCGGCTTCGAGCATAAACACGTGCTGCTGATCATGGACGAACCCACCAACCACCTTGATGTGGAAATGGTGGAATGGCTCGAACATTACTTCGACAAAGAAGGCGTGACACTGCTGCTGGTGACGCACGACCGCTATTTCCTGGATGCGGTATGTGATGAAATATGGGAAATGGAAGGCAGCAACCTGTACGAACACAAAGGCGATTATGCCAATTACCTCGAAAAAAAAGCCGCCCGCCAGGAAAGTGAAGTGGCCAGCATCGATAAAGCGCGCAACACTTATCGCAAAGAACTGGAATGGATGCGCAAGCAACCACGCGCCCGTACCACCAAATCAAAAAGCCGCCAGGACAATTTCTACGAAATAGAAAAGAAAGCCAAACAACAACTGGAAGACCAGCGGCTGGAATTACAAATGAAGATGAGCCGCCTCGGCGGGAAGGTGGCTGAGATGAAAAAAGTATACAAAAGCTTTGGTGATAAAACCATCCTCAAAGGCTTCGACTATACATTTTCCAAAGGAGAACGCATCGGTATCGTGGGTAAAAACGGCGCGGGCAAATCTACTTTTATCAATCTGCTGCAGCACCTGGAAGAACCCGACAGCGGCAAGATCAACATCGGTGATACCGTGATATTCGGCAACTATTCGCAGCAGGGACTGGTAATAAAAGAAGACGTGCGGGTGATCGAGTATGTAAAAAACATAGCCGAACATTTTCCGCTGGCCGACGGCTCCACGATGAGTGCCGCACAATTCCTTCAACTCTTTCTTTTTGAACCGGACAAACAATACACGTTTATCAGCAAACTGAGTGGTGGCGAAAAAAGACGCCTGCACTTACTGACTATCCTGTTCAGAAACCCCAACTTCCTGGTACTCGACGAACCGACAAATGATCTGGATCTTCCCACACTGAGTGTATTGGAAAATTTCCTGTCAGACTTTCCGGGTTGTTTATTAATTGTATCGCACGACCGTTACTTTATGGACAGACTGGTGGATCACCTGTTTGTGTTCGAAGGTGATGGCGTTATCAGGGATTTCCCGGGTAACTACTCTCAATACAGGGCGGAAGAGCTGAAACCTGCCGCCGCAAAAGCAGCAGTGCAGCAAACACCGGCACCGGTTGCCGAAACAAAACCCACCTCTGCGCCCGCACAGCAACGCCGTCTTTCCTTCAAGGAAAAACATGAACTGGAAAATCTCGATAAAGACATTGCGCGGCTAACTGCGGAGAAAGCGCGTATAACTGCCCTTCTAAATGATAGCAATACGCCATTTGAAGAAATGCACCGGTTATCCACAGAAATCGGGGCAATAAGCAGTCAACTCGATGAAAAGGAAATGCGTTGGCTGGAACTCAGCGAATTGGATGGAAGATGACAATCTAAATACAACAAGTGGGAAAAAAATCACCACAATTGCTACAGCCTGATCGCACAATAAGATCAGGCTTTTTTTTGTGCTAACGTTCTCATAATGTTCCAACTGCACTTTCTGAATGCCCGTATCCGGTCTCCCGGCATTCCATTTGCCTTTGCATGAGTGATGACGAAAACAACTGTTTTCGCTAATCCGTAAAATTCCAATATCCCTGGTTTATTGTTTTAAATAAATGTACGTGTATGAACAGGGATTATTCAACAGACAACCAACTGATCGATAGAATGCAGACCAATGATACGGCTGCGTTCGAAGAAATCTATCATCGTTATTGGTTTTCGCTTTACAATTATTGCTGCGGCAAACTTCACAGTCAGGAGGAAGCCCGCCAGATCGTAAAGAAAATATTTGTTGACCTCTGGGAAAACAGATTTACGATTCCGGTTGACTTCTCAGTGAACCGTCATTTATATAGCTGTGTACGCAGCGCGGTTATTGCAGCCTTGCATCATCAACTCGATGAAGGCACGGCTGTTGAAGAAGAAATTCTGCCCACGTTTGCCACACAGGCATTGCAGCAAGCGCGCAAACCTGTTACGGCTCCTGTAAAAACACGGGAACGTGAAGATACCGTAGTACGCCCCATTCTCTTTTCCCTTCGACCTGAAGAATCCTCTTTTGGATTCCGTCAATTGCGGAAAGCGTTACAAATGATGATGAACTTTTAAATCCGTACTTATGAAAAAAGAAATCTTACATAAAAAATTATCCCGTTATCTCGAAGGTGAAGCGAAGCCTGCAGAGACACGCCAGATTCAAAACTGGCTGGCATTAGTGGATAAAACAACGACCGTTGCGTCCGAACAAGAAAAACACCAAATCGGAGAAGAAATCCTGAATGAGATCAAAGCCGAAACAGCGTATCCTTTATTATACCCACAACAGAAATCGTGGTGGGATCAGCTAACCGATCGTTTCAAATAATAGAGTAAACGCGTTCTGCGATCAAAGCGGGAGTAATGCCTTCCATGCATCCTTCACAGGGCTTGTTACCGAATACGGAACTGGGCCTGGAAGGATGTTCTATTTGTATAGCCAATGAAGGATCCTGTCCCCAGCCATAAAAGCCAAGATATGGATGTGTACCACCCCAGATGGAAACAACCGGTACACCGTACAAAGAAGCCAAATGCATATTGGCGGAGTCCATGCTTACCATCGCCTTCAATCGGGCAATGATGGTGAGTTCTTCGGCAAAACTTATTTTACCCGCCAACGATTTTACACCCGGAATTTCAGTTGCCCAATCCTCCAACAATGCAGCTTCCTGTTTGCTTCCGAACAACAACACTTTTGTATCAGGGAATCCTGCAATTCTTTTCACCACTTCTTTCATATCATCCAGCGGATACATCTTCGCCGCATGTTTGGCAAAAGGTGCAATACCAACTGTTTTTACTAAATCCGTTTTGGTAACCGGGTTTATTCCCTCCTGGATGATTAACTGAACCGGACGTTGTAATGTTGCAAAAACCTTCGCGTGCCGTTCAAACATCGTCGGCAACTGGCGGAGCAATTTGTTGTGTGCTCTTGTCAACTCTTTCTTCTCTGCGCGGCCTTTATCAACTACGGCCAAGGGTCCCCGGCGGCAGAACTGGCGAAGTATCTTTGTACGCAGCACATCGTGCAGATCAGCTATGGCATCATAAGCCACTTCTTTTTTCAGCCGGCGTGAAAGGCGCCACAATCCGCTGACTCCTTTGTATTCACCGCGGATATCCGCACCAATAAAATGCAAACGTGGAATATGATCAAACAAGGGTTTAACGAAAGGAACCGAGACCATCGTAATGGTGAGGTCTTCGTGTTGCTGCAACAGGCAGCGAAGCACGGGAACGGTCATGGCGATGTCACCCAATGCGGAAAAGCGGAATACCAGGATATGATGAGGTGCCGCCATCAATTATTCTTCTGCTGATACAATACCGGGTTCAGACTTTCATCATTGTACATCTTCATCTGCTTATACACTTTCATGTATTTGCGTCCGGCGGCAATGTCTTCGATAAGCTCATCGATGGCTTGTGTAAGATCCTGCCGTTGCGTGAGCAGCACATTGAGTTTGGTCTGGCAATTCTGCCGGTGTTCGGCGGAAGCGTCGGTGCGTTCTGCTTCCACCTGCATATGATAGATCTTGAGTTCGAGGATAGAGAGACGGTCGATGGCCCATGCGGGACTTTCGGTATTGAAACGTGCATCGGCTGCGGGAACAACGGTGTTGTATTTTTCCAGGAACCAGCTATCGATATATTCGACCAGATCGGTACGGTGTTGATTAGAGGCGTCGATGCGGCGTTTGAGAAGCAGCGCTTCTGCGGGATCGATGGCCGGATTGCGGATAATATCTTCGAGATGCCACTGCACGGTATCCACCCAGTTTTTGAGGTAGAGAAGATGCTCCAGCGTACTGGCGGCAAAAGGGTTGTTTACCGGTGTGTCCACCGAATCGGTGACGTGATAGTCACGTATACTTTGCTGGAAAATAGTAACGGCTTCGTTGATCTGCATGCAGCAAAAGTAGCATAATAAGTGAATTGGTGAATAAGTCAATCGTGAATCGTGAATCGTCAATAAGGTGATCGCTGAGGTTCCCGAAAGGACACGGCATGAATTAAAAAGCGTGTATTAAACGCTTACCCTTTTCTGATGAGGTGTTGCTCTTTTATAGGGAAAACTGTTACAACTTTGCATCGAAACAAAAACGTGGCATATGGAAAAAGAGAAGAATTATAGAACAGAATTGTTTTTACCCAAAGCCGATTTCTGGACCGGCGTGGGGTCCGTATTTAATCTCGGTGGGAACTATTTCAGGCGTGATAATAGTCCAACCGGCTGGGAACGGGATGCCCTCGCACTCGAAAACGACTGGAGAGCGATCGGACAAGACCTTGCAGGGTTAATAGGTATGTATCCGCTGCCGGATCCGGATTTTAAAATGAACCTGAGCAACTATCTTCATGAACTAAACAGCGATACCGCTAAAAGCAAGGACTCCGGGCAGGGTTCGCAGGATACAAAGCAATCTGTTACCGGCGATGATTATCACGAGAAGATAGACAAGGTCATCAGCAAGCTGGATTATGATGACAAATCAATGATGATCCAGGCTTTCATGTCCGTGCAAAAATCCTGGAAGGGACCACTGCCTCATCCGCAAACCCTGAAAGAATACAATGACTGCTTTGAAGCAGGCGCGAAAACAGTATTTGATCTCGCAAAATGGCAATCCGATCACCGGATGCAAATAGAAGACCGTGAGCTGGATCAAAGTAATCAGGGGCAGCACTATGCTTTTATTATTGCTATGGCCTTTTTACTTGTCTCAGGCTTTCTGATATGGAATGGTAATGAAGTGGCCGGAACTATTCTCGGAACGGTTGATCTTATTGGATTGGTCTCGGTTTTTATCATCGGCAAAAGGCGAGCGAATCGGCAATCGTGAATTAAACATCCCGCAACTGCGGGACTGATTCGTGTATAAACGGACCATGGCTGTTTTACTTATAACTTATTGCTTAAAACTTATGCCCGAAGTATCGGGCGGCTGTTTTAACCTTACACCTTACGCCTTAAATCTTACTCCTCCACATAATTCAGCTCCTTATGAAACGTCTCCTCCGTAAAATATGCCGCCACCAATGTTATGCTCATTACCAGCACTCCCGTGGTAATGGCACTGTTGATCACCGACCAGCCCCAACTCTTCTGCAGCACATCGAGATAAAGCATATTGATCAGCGGTAATGCACCACGTACCATATTGGGAATAGTAGTAGCCGCTGTTGCGCGGAGATTGGTACCGAATTGTTCCGCTCCCATCGTAACAAAAATTGCCCAGAAGCCCGTACTGAAACCAAGCATCGCGCAGGCCAGGTACATCGTGGAGTCTGATCGTACAGCCCCGCTGAAAAAGAAGATGCCGGAGAGAATCGTGAACAAATAAAACAGGTACAAGGCTTTTTTCCTGCTTTTAAAATATTGACTTACCAACCCTACCAGGATATCGCCCACCGCAATAGCTGCATAGGCATACATGATAGCGCGACCTGAGTCGACCTTGTTATCACCATAAAAAGCTTTCGCAAAAATATTACTGAAGTTGACCAATACGCCGATCACAAACCACGTAGGCAACCCGATCAGTATCGCGAGAATGTATTTCCGGAAACGATGCTTATTCTGAAAAAACATGAGCAGGTTACCACGCTTCACATTCGTTTGTTTTACCTGGTGGAACATACCGCTTTCCGCAACACTGATACGCAGCAATAACAAACCAACACCCAGACCTCCGCCTATCTTGTAACACAAACGCCAGTCCTGTGTATATTGAAAGGTGAAATACGCAAACACGGCTCCGAACAAGCCGATGCCCGCCACCAGCGACGTGCCAATGCCTCTTTTATTTTTGGGTAATAATTCACTGACCAGTGTAATACCCGCGCCGAGTTCGCCAGCCAGACCAATACCGGCCGCAAAACGCGCCCACGCATATTGATCGGTGTTCTGTACAAAGCCGGTCAGAAAGTTAGCTATCGAGTACAATACGATGGAACCGAATAAAACCGAGAGCCGTCCTCTTTTATCACCCATGATGCCCCAGCAAATCCCTCCTATTAACAATCCCACCATCTGCCAGTTGATGATCTTGGCACTTGCGGCCTGCACCGCTTTTAAATCATCCATCGGTACACCCAGGTCGCGGAGACTCGGGCCCCGTACGATGGTGAACAAAAGCAGGTCGTAGATATCTACGAGATAGCCCAGTGCCGCCACCACAACGGCAATGTTGAAGACAGAAGTTTTGTTAGAAGGAGCAAGCGGTTGCATAGTTGTCAGGAGGCTTTGTCGGTATCCGGCGTCTCAGGTGCCGGAGGAACTGGCGGATCAATCTTCTTCTTTCCACCAAACAGCTTGATCAGTACAGGTGCCGTTGTGATCAGCACTATACCAATGATGATGATCTCCAGGTGTTCTTTCAGATCAAATCCAAAGGAAGAAAGTATCCATTTTTGCAGGAAGTGTCCCGCAAAGACCATACTGAATACCCAGGCCAGACAACCAACGATATTATAAAACATGAACTTCTTACGTTCCATTTTTACAATACCTGCAATGATCGGTGCAAAGGTTCTGATGAAGGGAAGGAAACGCGCAACGATAATCGCTCCGCCTCCGTTCTTTTCATAAAAGTCGTGCGCCTGGTGCAGATACCTGCGTTTGAAAAAGAAGTTTTCCCGCCAGGTATACATGGAAGGACCGACTTTGCGTCCCGTCCAGTAACCCACGGCATTTCCTACAATGCCGCACAAAGAGATCAATCCCCACAATACAAAGAGGTCAACCCATTCATTGTGCACGTTGCCCATGCCCACATGCTTGAGGAACTGGTGCGTCAATCCGGGTTCTCCGTTGTCCAGTTTATGTGCATAGATACCGGCAACAAAAAGCAGCGTATCGCCGGGAAGAAAGAAGCCGGCAAATAATCCGGTTTCGGCAAACACCACAAAAAGCAGGAGCCACAACCCTCCGTTCTCAACATACCATTGAGGCTGCAACAATTGTGTCCAGTGAAATCCTGCATCGAGCAATAAATGAAACATTCTTTAAACTTTTAATTCGGAAGTTTTAGGGATAGTAGTTTGATTTAGCCAACAATCGCATCGGCTTTTTGTTCATCGAAGGCGAGGGCTTTTTCATCATCGAACTCTCCTTCCCAGCGTGCGATCACGCAACTGGCAAGTGTATTTCCGATCACATTCACAGATGTACGGGCCATGTCCATCAGCTCGTCGATACCGTAGATCGCCATGATGGGCCAAATAGGAAATTTGAATGAATCGGCTGTAGCAATCAGGATCACGAGCGATGCCCGCGGTACAGCCGCCACCCCTTTACTGGTAAGCATGAGGGTCAGGCCGATCAATAATTGTTCGCCAATCGAAAGATCGATACCTGCCGCCTGCGCCACAAAGATGGATGCCAGGGAAAGATATAAAGTAGTACCGTCGAGGTTAAACGTATAGCCTGTAGGGATAACAAATGAAACGATCTTACGCGGCACACCAAATTTTTCCATATTCTCCAGCGCCTTGGGCAATGCTGAATCGGAACTGGTGGTGGCAAAGGCTATCGACACCGGCTCGCGGATGGCTTTGATAAATTGTTTGATCGGAATGCGGGCAATGAACAAAGCAACCGGTAAAAGCACGAGTAATATAAAAGCAAACAAGGCCAGGTAAAGCGTAACCAACAGCAAAGCCAGGTTCTTCAGCACATCAATACCAAGGTGACCGACCGTAACGGCAATAGCGGCTCCAACCCCAAACGGAGCGAAATACATGATGATGTTTGTAAACTTGAACATCGTTTCCGCCAGGCTTTCGGTAAAATCCAGCATTGGCTGCTTCCGTTTTTCCGACAGCAGGGCCAGTGCAATCCCAAAGATGACACTGAATACCACAATCGGCAGCACGTTGCCTTCGTAAATAGACTTGATAATATTTTCAGGGAAAATATCAATGATATGATCCTGCCATCCTTTGCCCGGAGCATCGGGCAACCGGTCGATCAGGCGCGGCGGCACATCAATGCCCGCACTGTCGAGGATCGAGATCATTTTCTGCTGCAACTGTTTCTCCGAAGATTTTGGCAACTCTAGTTTTTCAGGCACCACGATGCCATCACCGGCACGCGTTACGTTGATAAACACCAGGCCTATCACCAACGCGAGTGTGGTAACGATTTCAAAGTACACGAGCGATTTCCAACCCATGCGCCCCACCTGCTTGAGATTGGAGTGGCTGGCTATGCCCACCACCAGGGTGGCAAATAATAACGGCGCTACGATGGTCTTTACCAGTCGCAGAAATATTTTACTGAGGAATTGCAGGTTTTGAGAAAAATCGCGGAAGTCCAACCCTATTTCAATACCGATGGCCATGGCCACCAGGATCCAGGTAGTAAGCGATTTTTTATATAAGGCAAAAACGACGAGGCTGGCAACAACCACCCACCGCGAAGCCATCGCAACAGTTGGTGAAATGGCAGCCCACTTATAGAGGTATACCAAATGCAGCAGGGCCACAAGCGTAAAAAGCGCGAGAGAAAGCAGGCCGGCGATGCGTTTGTTCATAATATCAAACTAAGTAGGGTTTCAAAACTAGGGGATTCGGGTGAAATAAAGCCAAAAAACGAACTTAATCACAAGACAAGCAAAAGTTTGTAAAACTTTTATCTGCCATTTGACAGAAATCACTATTTTTCAGGCTGTTTTTGATAAAACTGCATATTCTCAAATACAATCAAAGCACTTATGAGTTTATTTGTCCGAAAGCCTATCGGCTCACTGCTTAATGAAGCTGGGGAAACGGGAAGTCACACACTTAAACGTACCCTGGGAGCCTGGGGGCTGGTTGCGCTTGGTATCGGAGCCATTATCGGCGCAGGCCTTTTCTCGATTACCGGTATGGCGGCAGCGAATCATGCTGGTCCTGCCATTACCATTTCCTTTATTGTTGCGGCCCTGGGATGTCTTTTCGCAGGGCTTTGTTATGCCGAGTTTGCGTCCATGATCCCCGTTGCGGGTAGTGCGTATACTTATTCGTATGCCACCATGGGTGAGTTCATCGCCTGGATCATCGGATGGGACCTTGTACTGGAATACGCCGTAGGTGCCGCCACGGTTGGCATCAGCTGGAGCCGTTACCTCGTTAAATTCCTCGAAGGATTCGACGTGCATCTTCCCCACGACCTTACCGTTGGTCCCTGGGACGGAGGTATTGTAAACCTGCCTGCCGTATTTATCATTGTACTGATGAGCCTGCTGCTGATCAAAGGCACCAAGGAAAGCGCCTTTGTCAATGCCATCATCGTGGCACTAAAGATTGCGGTAGTACTGATCTTCATCATTCTCGGCTGGAAATACATCAACACCGCCAACTACAACCCTTACATCCCCGACAATACCGGTAAATTCGGCGACTTTGGTTTCAGCGGCATCATCCGTGCTGCGGCCATTGTGTTCTTTGCTTATATCGGCTTCGATGCGGTAAGTACAGCCGCGCAGGAAGCCAAGAACCCCAAGCGGGATATGCCAATCGGCATTCTCGGTTCGCTGGCGATTTGTACACTGCTGTACATCCTCTTTGCCCACGTAATGACGGGTGTGACCAACTACACCACCTTCGCCGGTAAAGATGGCATCGCTCCTGTAGCGCTTGCTATCGAACAAATGGGTACCCCTGATGCAACAGGCATGGTACAACCCGATTATCCCTGGCTGAACCGCGCCATCGTGGTGGCCATCCTGGCGGGTTATGCATCGGTAATCCTCGTAATGCTGATGGGCCAGAGCCGCGTATTCTTCAGCATGAGTAAAGACGGACTGATCCCCAGAATATTCTCTACAGTAAACCCCGTTACACAAACACCAGCCAAGAGCAACCTGCTGTTCATGCTGTTCGTAAGCCTGTTCGCGGCATTCGTACCGGCACGTGTGGTAGGGGAAATGACCAGTATCGGTACTTTGTTCGCATTCATCCTGGTATGTATCGGCGTATGGGTCATGCGCCGCAAAATGCCGGAAATCCCCCGCTCATTCCGTACACCGCTGGTACCGCTGGTTCCCATCCTCGGCATCTTTGTATGCCTTTTCATGATGGTGTTCCTGCCAATGGATACCTGGATCCGCCTGCTCGTATGGATGCTGATCGGCATGGACATTTACCTCGCTTATGGCGCCAAGAACAGCCACCTCGGCAATGGCACCACGCAGCGTAAGGGCATGAAAATGGCACACATTGTCGGCATTGGCCTCAGCCTGTTGCTGGTAGTAGCAGGTTTCCTGCACCAATACACGGTAGGATTTGAAACCGACCAGACACTGTTGTACATCTCTATCATCTTTGCGGCCGTGCACCTCGTGCTGTTCGGCGCCAGAATAGGCAAAGTGACAAAATAACCACCGTTCAACAACGGAAAAAAGCGTCCATCACGGACGCTTTTTTTATTCTCCCGATTGACCAGTAATTTTAACTTACAATCAAAAAAACATGATCCAGACAACAACCGGCAACATTGAAGGCAGAACTATCGAACAATATATGGGCGTGATCTCTGCCGAAGTGATCATCGGTGCCAACGTAATCAAAGATTTCATGGGCGGCCTGCGCGACTTTTTTGGCGGACGCAGCAATACCTATGAAAGAGTATTCGAGGAAGCACGCAATACCGCACTCAGCGAGCTGTCGCAGAAAGCCCAGCAAATGGGTGCCAATGCGGTAGTAGGCGTAAAACTCGATTTTGAAACCGTAGGCCACGGCGGCAGCATGATGATGGTAATAGCCAGCGGCACAGCAGTTCGTTATAGCTGATGCGCGAAAAAGCACTTGTTTTAGTACATTTGCGCCCGTGAAGATGCCTGAAAAGGCGTAAGGTGTAAGGTGTGGGGCGTAAGGTTATAGGTAGAGCTCGTTATTGACGATTGACGATTGACCATTCACCTATTGACTTATTGACCATTCACCATTGACCATTGACTATTCACACTTTTGAATTTTGAATTTTTACTTTTGAATTACTATGGGACGCATATTTGAAGTACGTAAAGCCACCATGTTTGCCCGCTGGGACCGGATGGCCAAACAATTTACCCGGATCGGTAAAGAAATCGTGATCGCCGTAAAAGCCGGCGGCACTGACCCCAACAGCAACGCAGCTCTCCGCCGTTGCATCCAGAACGCACGCAGCGTCGGCATGCCGAAAGACCGCGTGGAAGCCGCTATCAAACGTGCACAGGGTAAAGAACTCATCAACTACGACGAAATCCTCTACGAAGGATATGCACCACACGGTGTAGCCATCCTCGTGGAAACCGCTACCGACAACCACGTGCGTACCGTTGCCAACGTTAAAAGCCATTTCACCAAAGGCCACGGCGCCATGGGCAACAGCGGCAGCGTATCTTTTCAGTTTAAAAAAATGGGAGTATTCAAACTGAAACCCGAAGGATTGAACACAGACGATCTCGAACTGGAACTCATCGACTTCGGCTTGGAAGAACTGGGCGAAGGCACCGGCGAAAACGGCGAAGACATCCTGATCATCCGCGTGGGCTTTACCGACTTCGGTAATATGCAGAAAGCGCTGGAAGAAAAAGGCCTCACGCCTATCAGCGCAGAAGTGGAATGGATTCCCTCCACAACAGTCCCCGTTTCCGACGAACAGGCTGAAGATGTGAGTAAGCTAATCGAACGCCTCGAACAAGACGACGACGTACAAAAGGTATTTCACAATATGGGGTAATCGCCTTGTTATTACATACAGAAAGCACCCTAAGGGTGCTTTTTTTTGCCCTAACTTTGCCGCATGAAACCCGTTATACTATTCGACGGCGTTTGCAACTATTGCAATTTCATGGTCAACTTCGCCATCCGCCATGATAAAAAAGGGCGTTTGCAATTTGCACCGCTTCAATCTGACACCGGCAAAGCCCTCCTTCAACAATACCAGCTTCCGCCAGATACCGACAGCGTAGTTTTTATTGATCAGGGAAAAGTAATGCTGCACTCAGACGCAGCGCTGGGCATAGCGCGTTACCTCGACTGGCCCGCTAAAATCCTTTACGGCTTCATCATCATTCCGCGTTTCATCCGCAATCCTTTTTATAAATGGATCGCGAAAAACCGCTATCGTTTTTTTGGAAAAAAAGAAACATGCATGATTCCTACGCCCGACGTCAAAAGCAGGTTTCTTGACTGATCAGAGCGTGATCTCTCCTTTCATATAAAAAACACAATGTCCTCCAAGCGATACACGACCGGCTAATTGCTCAACCACCAATTCGCCACCGCGATGGGAAAGCTGCGCCGCCTTCATTTTTTTCTTTCCAAGTTTATCGCTCCAGAACGGGATCAATTGCGCATGCGCGGAACCTGTAACCGGATCTTCATTCACCCCAACATTGGGCGCAAAGAAACGTGACACGAAATCATGCTCCCTGCCCGGTGCCGTAATGATTATTTTCAGACCTGTTGCTTTGATGCGCGTGAAATCAGGATCCGCCGTGCGCACATCATTTTCGGTTGGCAATTCAACCAACAAATCCCTGTATTGATAAACGCCCACTATTTCCTTTACGCGCAACATCTCCGCCAGGCCCTCCGGCATTTCGTCCAGGCGCTCGGGCTTCCAGGAAGGAAAATCCATTTTGATCAGCCCGTCTTGTTCGCGCGTAACCGTAAGCGGACCGCTCTGCGAATGAAAGATGATCTGCGGCCTGTTGTAACCCAACAGTTCATACAACACATAAGCGCTCGCCAGCGTGGCATGTCCGCATAAGTTGATTTCCGCTTCAGGAGTGAACCAGCGTATCTCGTAATCATTTCCCGAAGGGACAAAAAAAACAGTCTCGGAAAGATTATTCTCCAAAGCAAGCTGCTGCATCAATGCCTCATCGATCCATTCATTCAATGGAATAACGGCTGCAGGATTGCCTTTGAATACTTTTTGGGCAAAAGCATCTACCTGGTAAAGAGTAAGCTTCATACGTTTTGTTTATCGGGGTAAAAGCGGGGAAGTGATAATTTAAACCGGAATGCCACTACCCGCACCGCAAAAATAAACAATATGCAAAGTATCCTGCTGATAAGCGGATCAAGTACGGTAAGATGAAGGATGAAGTATAAAATACCGCCCGCAATACAGGCCATTGCATAGATTTCACGACGAAAAAGTAAAGGCACATTGTTCAGTAACACATCCCTGATCACCCCACCGAAACATGCCGTGATCGTACCTAATGCGATACAGGCACCCACACCTAATTCTTTGGTGAGTCCCATTTCAATACCGATCACGGTAAACAGGCCAAGCCCCAATGCATCGAAGAGGAATAAGGTGGTGGTGAGTTGACGCAGGTAACGTCCAAACAGCATGGCGGCGATGGCGGCAACGAAAATCACCAGCGCTGCCGTTTCATTTTGCAACCAGCTCACCGGCATCTGTCCGATCATGATATCGCGGATGGTGCCGCCACCAATAGCTGTTACGAAAGCGAGCACCAGCACACCGAACGGATCCAGCTTTTTTTGCATAGCCAGAAATGCCCCCGACACGGCAAAAGCAAAAGTGCCCAGGATATCGATCAGGGTTAGAAAATTGGTTGGCATGATATAGACAGCTATCCTTTTATTCGGCCATCATCTGCCGGATCACATCTTCAATCTCTTCCGCATTTGGTTTGCTGAAGTAATCGCCATCACTTCCGTATGCAGGACGATGCGCTTTTCCGGTAATCGTACGCGGCGACACATCGAGGTAGCGATAACCTCCCTGCTCTTCCATCACCTTGTTAAACATGTAAGCCGCTGCACCGCCCGGTACGTCTTCGTCAACAAAAACGATACGGTTGGTTTTCTTCAGCGATTCCAGGATCACATGATTGATGTCGAAAGGCAATAAGGTCTGCACATCCACAATCTCGCAACTGATGCCTTGCTGTTCAAGACTGACAACAGCTTCTTGCACGATGCGTAAGGTAGAACCATAACCAACAATGGTTATGTCGGTTCCTTCTTTGAGTATTTCGGGAATACCGAGCGGCACGGTATATTCGGTCAGATTGGCCGGCACTTTTTCCTTGAGACGATAGCCATTGAGACATTCGATCACAATCGCCGGATCATTTGCTTTCAGCAATGTGTTGTACATACCTGCAGCCTGCGCCATGTTGCGCGGCACACATACATGCATTCCGCGAAGTGAGTTAATGATCATACCCATAGGTGAACCGCTGTGCCAGATTCCTTCAAGACGGTGACCACGTGTACGTACGATCAGCGGGCAGCTTTGCTGACCAGCCGTGCGGTAATGCAGCGTAGCCACATCATCACTCAGCGGTTGCAGACCATATAAAAGATAATCGAGGTACTGAATTTCGGCGATCGGGCGCAGGCCGCGCAAGGCAAGACCGATACCTTGTCCCATGATCGTGAGTTCGCGAATGCCCGTATCAAAAATGCGATCTTTGCCGTGTTTTTCCTGCAGACCTGCAAAGCCCTGGTTTACGTCGCCGATCTGTCCAAGGTCTTCACCGAATGCGAGTACCTTACTGTTTTCCGCAAACAGTTGATCGAAATAACGGTTGAGCAACTCGTATCCATTCAGCAACGGCATTTCATTATCGAAACGCGCTTTCACTTCTTTCACTTTGAGTGCGCTCTTTTCACCCTCGTTGTAAAGTTGGGAATTATAATAACGCGCATTCTCTTTGCGTAATTCTTCGTAATAATCGCGGGTCCAGAAAGCACTGTCGTGTGTGCCGGCGATCTGCAAAGCATTGTGCAGGGCTTTCATTACGGAGCGGCGCAACGGTTCGCGGTTGGCCTGCAAACCGGCAACGATTTTTTTAAGCCCCGTTGCCTGATCGGGTAATGCATTGGCCATTGCCGTGATCAGTTCAGTGGCGCGGTTCACCTGTGCTTTAACAGGTGTCAGGAAATTTTCCCATGCGCTGTTCTTGCTATCTTTTACAAAATTCTTGGCTTCGGCTTCTATGCGCTCCAGTTCCTCGTTATCGGCGAGCGCATTAGCCACCACCCACTCTTTCATTTTGCGCAAGCCGTCCCACTCGCGCTCCCAATCGAGACGTTCGGGTGTTTTATAACGTTCATGGCTTCCGGAAGTGGAGTGACCTTGCGGTTGCGTGATCTCTTCAACGTGGAAAAGAACAGGTACGTGTGTTTCGCGGGTCAGGCGGATACCCTGCTCAAATGCTTCGCACATACCGGCATAATCCCATCCTTTCACTTTCACGATGCGGATGCCGTTGGTATCTTCTTCTTTCTCCATACCGCTGATGGCGGTGGAAATAGAACCTTTGGTTGTCTGGTATTTTTTAGGAACGGAAATGCCGTATCCATCGTCCCACACAAAAACAGCGAGTGGCACCTGCAGCACGCCTGCCGCATTGATGGTTTCCCAGAAATGTCCCTCGCTGGTGGAAGCATCGCCGATGGTGCAGAAGCAAACTTCATTGCCATTATCGGAAAGATGTTTCAGCGATTGCAGGGAAGGTATATGGCGAAAAGCACGGGATGCATAAGCAAGGCCGAGCGAGCGCGGCATTTGTGCGGCGGTTGGCGCCATATCCGACGCAATGTTCTTACGTTCGGCCAGCGGCAGCCACTCTCCCGCTTCATCGGTCAGCGGTGTAGCAAAATGACAGTTCATCTGGCGTCCGGCGCTGAAAGGTTCATTCTCCGGATTGGGGTCGGCATATAATTGGGCAAAAAACTGTTCAACGGTAGCGAGTCCGGTTGCGAACATGAAGGTCTGATCGCGGTAATAGCCACTGCGGAAATCGCCGGGCTGGAAAAACTTGGCCATGGCGATCTGTGCGATTTCTTTACCGTCGCCGAAAATGCCAAACTTGGCTTTACCGGTCAGTACTTCCTTACGGGCAAGTAAACTTGCTTCGCGGCTAATACAAGCTACGCGATAGTCGTTGAGCACTTCTTCTCTAAACCGTTCAAACGATAGTTCGGAAGTGGCAGGCATCGTTGCTGGATTTGTATTTTCCATGCGGCAAAAATAGGGATAAAAAATAAGTGACCCCGAATACCGCAAAATCCTGCAAAACAGGGCATTCGGGTGATGTAAAGAACAACAGAAATGTTAAAAAAAAACCGAAATGCCTGCAACCCTGATTGGCCGGGTCTCATCTTTTAACTAAATTTGACGGCTTCAAACCCCACGGTATGCAAAGAATATTTACCCTATTGCTTGTAATGCTGGCTTTCGGCGCTGTCCGGGCCCAGCAAATACCGGCCGCTCCTCCTGCAACACCCGAAGTACTGACCCTCAAAGAGGCCGAGCATGATTTCGGCAAAATCCCGCAGGGCAAGCCTGTTTACTACAACTTTGAAGTGATCAACGCCGGCACTACGCCGCTTGTGTTGGACGATATTCATGCGAGCTGCGGATGCACAACGCCTGAATGGAGCCGCGACCCCATTGCTCCCGGCGCAACTGCTACCATCAGGGTTGGGTACAATGCGATGGCGGAAGGCTATTTTGAAAAGCCCATTACCATTAATGTGGCTGGACAAATGAAACAATTGAAAATTAAAGGCACGGTATGGCGGGCGCCTGAAGGACCTGCTCCGGCCAACTCCTCTGTACAATTCTTAAAAAAACAAACGCTCTAAAAATTTCATCATGAAAAAACTGGCATTATTAACTGCAGCCTTTGTATTCAGCGTAGCCGCAATGGCGCAAAGCAAGGCTGACGACGTAGCAAAATTCAACACCGAGAAGCATGACTTCGGTAAAGTAAAGCAGAACAATCCCGCTACTTATTATTTCGAGATCAAGAACGTAGGCAACAAGCCGTTGGTAGTGGAGAATGCGTCTGCGAGCTGTGGCTGTACCGTGCCTGAGAAGCCAAAAGAGCCAATCATGCCTGGTAAGTCAGACAAAGTAAAAGTTGTATACAATGCCGCTGCACTGGGACCTATCAATAAAGAAATCACTATCAAATTTGCCGGTATCGACCAACCTAAAGTTGTCCGTATCACAGGTGAGGTAGTAACTGCTGAAGCATTTGATGCTGCGAACAGCAAAGGTGCCAAAAAGCAATAAAAGAACGACTGATTTTAACCGAAGAAAGTCCCTGCAGCGATGCGGGGATTTTTTTTAATTCAAAAGCGTGAATGGGCAGTGGTGAATAATGCTGCGCATCCCGAAGACGTCGTGGTTTCTGAAGGCTCAATGAATGAAGAAGCGGCGGCCGCCTACTTAATACTTATAACTTAATACTTAAAACTGCTGTTTTCACCTTACTTCATACTCCTTATGCCTTCTACCTTCCGCCTTTTCTCCCTTTTCCCGAAATGGGGAAAAAACGCGCATGCATTATGCTTTTGTGAAATCAGGTGATTGATGATCAATGCCTAAAAAATGGCCTGTAATTTTCAATAATAATTACAATAAAACGATTGACCATGCATGCCATATTTCAGCCGGTAACAGGACCGGTTAACATAAAAAAAGAAGATCTCTTCAAAACACTTCGCGAGATCGATCATGAATTTTCATTTGCTGATTTGCGGATAACAGCGATTTACCCCGAAGCAACGGAAGTCTATGCGCGCCTGGAAATGGAGGCACTCATTATGGGAAAAGCCGGGCCGGAGATGGAGGAGAATTATTGAGTGAAGAGAGAAATAACTTATTTATCAGCTTTTTATCCGGCTGACGTAAAATAAATAAACGTTCCTTAGCAGGGAGCCTTTTCTCTTGTACAGGAGAGCATCCCGTCCCGAATAGTCGGGATCGGGATTGACCTGCCGATCCTTCGGGATAATTTCCAAAAACAAAAATCCCCTCCAAAAAGGAAGGGACTTTTATCTTGTACCGGAGAGCAGACTTGAACTGCCGACCTTCGGGTTATGAATCCGATGCTCTAACCAGCTGAGCTACCCCGGCATCCATCGCCAACCTCGGTTGGCGGGGTGCAAAAATAGCTATATGAAGCTGAATTCTGAAAAGATTTTTAGATTATTCCTGCTTTTTTAACCTGCCACACGCTCGGCCGCAACCACCGCCTTCTCCACACGACCAGGATACACTTCCAACGCTTTTTCCAGGCAATCCATCGCCGCATCGATCGCTTCAAGGTTCAATACATACGCCAGGCGCACCTCGTCTTTGCCCAATCCCGGAGTGCCGTAAAAGCCTGTCGCCGGCGCCAGCATCACTGTCTGGTTATTGTATACAAATTCCTCGAGCAACCACTGACAGAATTTATCACTGTCGTCAATCGGCAAACGGGCAATCGCATAAAATGCCCCGCCCGGATTGGGACAGAAAACACCGGGCATCGCATTCAGCCTGCTCACCAGCTTGTCGCGGCGGCGCTGGTATTCTGCCTTCGGTTCGTCAAAATAACTATCCGGAAGATCTACCGCCGCTTCACCCATGATCTGCGCCAGACCGGGAGGGCTCAGCCTCGCCTGCGCAAATTTCATGGCAGCATCATACACCTTTTTATTTTTGGTAACCAACGCCCCAATACGCGCACCACAGGCACTGTATCGTTTGCTGATCGTATCCATCAGCACCACATTTTCTTCCAGCCCGTTCAGTTGCATGGCACTGATATACTCGCCATCATAACAAAACTCACGATAAGCTTCATCACTGAAAAGGTAAAGATTGTGCTTCAGGCATATTTCGCGCAGCGCCTCCATTTCTTCACGGCTATATAAATAACCGGTTGGGTTGTTAGGATTGCATACCACGATCGCACGGGTGCGCGGTGTGATCACTTTTTCAAATTCAGCGATCGGGGGAAGGGCAAACCCGGTTTCGATCCGTGATGTGATCGGTACTACCGTTACACCTGCGGTGCAGGCAAAACCATTATAATTCGCATAAAACGGCTCGGGGATGATCACTTCGTCACCCGGGTTGAGGCAGGTGAAGAATCCGAAAAGGATCGCTTCCGATCCGCCGGTCGTGATCATGATCTGATCATGCGTAACCTCGATTCCTACCCTTTTATAATATTCCACCAGCTTGCGGCGATAGCTCTCATTACCCGCACTATGGCTGTATTCCAATACTTTAATGTCTGCACGTTTTACCGCATCCAGGATCGGAGCCGGTGTTTCAATGTCGGGCTGACCGATATTCAGGTGATACACACGGGTACCTTTCTTTTTGGCGGCTTCGGCAAATGGCACCAGTTTCCGGATGGGCGAAGCGGGCATCTGCTGCCCGCGGTCTGAAATTGTAAGCATGCGCCAAAGGTACGCAAGCGCAGCAAGTTGTCAATAATCCGCAGGGGCAGATTTTCCTTTAAAACAAAACGTGAAAAAAAAATAGATTAAGTGTTTTTCTGTATTGTTTACTTGCCAAACTTCTACAAGGGTATAAGAGCTGTTTTGACAAATGAATCACATCGCGGTCTATTTCCAGCGGCTTGCCACCGCCGTTACTTTGCTGTACAAATTCAACCTTATGCGACAGCTGAAAATCTCTACCTCCATTACCAACCGCGAATCTCCCAGCCTGACCAAATACCTGCTGGAGATCGGAAAGGAAAAAATGCTCAGTACAGAAGAAGAAGTGTACCTCTCTGAACGCGTGAAAAAAGGTGACCGCCGCGCCATCGACCAATTGGTTAAGGCCAACCTCCGCTTTGTAGTGTCGGTTGCCAAACAATACCAGGGTCACGGCCTGCCCCTGCCCGACCTGATCAATGAAGGCAATATCGGCCTGCTGACAGCCGCCAGCCGCTTCGATCATACCCGCGGTTTTAAATTCATCTCTTTCGCTGTATGGTGGATCCGTCAAAATATCCTGCAGGCTATCGGTCAGCAATCCCGCATGATCCGCCTGCCACAGAATAAAATTGTCCTGAAAAACCAACTCTCGAAGGCCATGGCCAGCCTCGAGCAGCAACTTGACCGTCAACCCACCGAAGACGAACTGGCCGAAGCACTCAACGCTGATACCGATGATATCAAAGAAATCCTCGGGCACAGCGAATACCACATGAGCCTCGATGCACCGTTCAGCGATGAAGAAGACGGCAGCCTCCTGGATACCCTTGAAAATACCGGATCCGAAAGCACCGACGGTGATCTCGACCACCGCGAATCACTGAAACTTGAATTGAGCCGTTCGCTAGCCTCCCTGAATGAACGCCACCAGCAAATGCTCTGTTCCTATTTTGGAATTGGAGTAGACCACCCGATGAGTCTGGAAGACCTGGGTAAGAAGTATGAAATCTCAACCGAACGTGTACGCCAGATCCGCGACAAAGCCCTGAGCCAGCTTCGCGCGAGCAAAAATCTGAATGTACTCCGCACCTTTCTGGCCGCCTGATCAATAAGCCACCAACTCTTCCAGTATTTTCTGCACCTGAACGGGACCGGGAAGCATTGCTTTCTCGAGTCCCATGTTCATGGGCACCGCCGGCAAATTAAGCGCACCCAATACACGTACGGGTGCATCCAGGTATCGGAAGCAGCTTGATGCTATCCTTCCGGCCAGCGCCTCCGCAAATGAATTATTTTGTTGCTCTTCCGTCAGTACCAGGCATCGTCCATGACGTTTAACAGTTTCGAAGACCAGCTCTTCATCCAGCGGATAAAGCGTCCGCAGATCTATTATCTCTACTTTTCCTCCCATTTTTTCCGCGGCTTCCAATGCCCAGTATACACCCATCCCGTAAGTGATCACCGCACAGGATTCCCCTGCTTCCAGTGCCGAAGCATCCGCTTCTTTGACAACCCGTCCTTTTCCAAAGGGTAAAATATAGTCGGCATCCGGCTCCGGCGTTTTCGCGCCCTCGGTACCTGGCACTTTGCTCCAGTAAAGCCCTTTGTGCTCCAGCATGATCACAGGATTGGGATCATAATAGGCGGCTTTCATCAGCCCCTTCATATCTGCTGCGGTAGAAGGATAAGCGATCTTAATACCTTTGATGGAAAGTAATGTAGACTCTACCGATCCGCTGTGATAAGGCCCACCGCCGCCATACGCGCCTGTAGGCACCCGCAGGATCATCGATACAGGAAATTTGCCGCAACTCAGGTACGATGATTTGGCTACTTCCGTTACCAGTTGATTGAGTGCGGGATAAATATAATCGGCAAACTGCACTTCCACGATCGGCTTCAGTCCGGCGGCACTCATGCCTGCAGTTGATCCTACAATGTAAGCTTCCTGTATAGCTGTGTTGAATACGCGGTGATCTCCGAATTGTTCGGCCAGGGTGGCCGCTTCGCGGAAAACGCCGCCCAGTCTGCGCCCCACATCCTGCCCATATACCAGGGCCTCCGGATGTTGCGCCATGATTTCACGGATGGCAAATAAAGCCGCATCCACCATCACTATTTTTTCACGCCCGGCAGGTGTACGCTCCCCTTTTTCTTCGGTTACCGGCGTTGGTGCAAAAACATGCGTAGCAACGGTAGCAGGATCAGGTTCTGCAGCAGCCATTGCCTGGGCAAAATCTTTTTCCACGATAATGCGGGCTTCTTCTTCGATAGCTTGCAATGCATCCTCTGTTATGCCATTTTCCAATAAATATTTTCGCAGCAACGGACCGGGATCCTGCCTGCGGTGGTTGGTGAGGTCTTCCGCTGAACGATAAAATTCGCGGCGCACGCCGGATGTATGATGTCCCAGCAAAGGAACATTGGCCTGGATGAGGAAAGGGCCTTGCCCGTTACGTACTTGTTCGCATACCTCCCCCATCACACGATAAGATTCTTTGAAATCAGTACCATCTACACGCACACGTCCGAGACCGGGAAATCCTCCTGCAAACGTGTAGGCATCCATTACGCGCGCTTCCTGCGCCGTTACGCTGATGCCCCAGTTATTGTCCTGCACCAGGTAAATGATGGGCAGCTTTTTCAATACAGCAAACTGTAATGCTTCGCTCACTTCTCCCTCCGTCATGCTGGCATCACCGAGCGAACATACCACCAGCCCGTCCGTTTTCGCTTCGTGCAAAGCCGGCATTTTATTCTGACGGCGGTACAACAAACCCTGCGCAATACCTGTAGCGGGTATCACCTGCATGCCGGTAGCACTGCTCTGATGAATGATAACAGGTTTATCAGCTGAGCGGAAATTAGGGTGTGAATAATAGGCCCTGCCCCCGGTAAAGGGGTCATCGGCTTTTGCGAGCAACTGCAGCATCAGCTCGTATGGACGGAAGCCCAAACCCAACATAATGCTCTCATCGCGGTAATAGGGGCTGACAAAATCCTGCGGTTGCAAGTGAAAAGCGGTAGCGAGCTGTATGGCTTCGTGACCACGGGAAGTGGAATGCACATATTTGCAAACCTGCCGGTTGGCTTCATATGTATCGGCCATAAAGCGGGCCTGCATCATCAGGTGATAGGCCTTGCGGAAAAGGGAATGATCATTCATTGGAAGAGCAAGCTGGAAAACTGCAAATTTAAGGTAAAGCCTGCCGCAAAAACCAACGTTAGTTCATGCTTATTTTACTTCGAGTTTGAATACGCTTTCTTTCTCCACAAAACCTTCGAGTTCATCACCTACCACTACTTCGCCCACGCCGGCCGGGGTACCTGTGAAGATGACGTCACCAATGTTGAGGGAAAAATAATTGGAGATATAAGAAACCAGGCTATCGAAATCGTATAGCATATCGGCGGAATTGCCTTTTTGGACAGTTTCCTGGTTTTTATTGAGGCTGAAATCAATTTCTCTTTTGTTTTTTAACCCGGTAACGGGCAGCCATTTACCGATCACGGCAGAGTTGTCCCATGCTTTGGCTTTTTCCCAGGGAAGGCCTTTTGCTTTGAGTTCGTTCTGGATATCACGCGCGGTAAAGTCGATGCCGGCAGAAATGGCGTCGTAATATTTGCTGGCAAATTTATCCTGAATGTATTTTCCGTTCTTACATATACGAAGCACCAACTCGCACTCGTAATGCAGCTCATTGGTAAACTCCGGGTAATAAAACGGTGTATGAGCCTGGAGCAAGGCGCTCTTCGGCTTCATAAAGATGACCGGCTCATCCGGGATAGCATTATTCAGCTCTTTAGCATGATCTGAATAATTTCGGCCTACACAAAAAATCTTCATAATAAAAGGTGCTTATTGGTAAAAATACTCGCATACCACTGCAAAGGCGCTTTCACCTCTTCTCTTGCTAGTTCATCATTATTGCTACTGGATTTCCGGAAACAGACGGGGGCGCTAAATTAAGTAATCGCCGGGACATCTCATAATGAAAAATCCTTATGGTTTATTTCATTCATGGCGGCCGTTATGCCCCTGGTGGCAAAAGTTTCAATCGTTTCAACCGACTTCCCTATTTTATGCAGGACGAGCGGCTCCTCTTCTTTCTTCCATTTCCCCAATACAAAGTCGGCCTGCATGCCTTTTGGATAGTCGTTGCCTATCCCGAAACGCAGCCGTGGATAGGCTGTCGTGCCCAGCATTTCCTGCATACTGCGAAGGCCATTATGACCGGCATCGCTGCCATCTGCCCTCAGCCGCATACGGGAGAGCGGAAGCGCCAGATCATCCACAATGGTCAGTGTGTTTTCCAACGCTATCTTTTCTTTATCCACCCAATATTTAACGGCTTTGCCGCTGAGATTCATATAAGTAGTGGGGCAAATGCAGATAAATATTTTGCCTTTCCATTTTACATCGGCTACATATGCGAGCCGGTCTGACCGGAAGCTTCCGCCATGTTTCTGGACAAAAGCATTGACTACATCAAAACCTATATTGTGCCGGGTGTGGGCATATTCATTTCCGATATTACCCAACCCGATCAGAAGAAACTTCATGGGTTAATTTTAAAAACTGAAACCGCTTGCAAGTTAATCTGGAAATCCGGCATAAAAAAACCCCGCCGGGCGGGCGGGGCTTCTTTTGCTATTACAGCTTATTTTTTGCCTTTCTCTGCAGCGGCTTCTTCCTGCTTCAACTGGCGGGTCATCACCACAGAAGCGATAGGAATACGGGGAGAGTTCAGCACTTCGTAGTTATCAGCTTTCACATCCTCTACACGGATGTTACCGTTCAGTTCCAGGTCGTCAATGGGAACTTCGATCTGCTCCTGCAGGAACTTGGGATAGGTTTTCACTTTCAGTGACTTGAATTTAGCCACGAAACGACCACCTTCTTTCACACCCTTGGAAGTACCCACGAACTTCAGCGGAATAGTAGCGACAACTTTTTTGTCTTCTACCAGTTCCAGCAGATCGATGTGGATCAAACGGTCAGATACTTTGTCGAACTGAAGATCTTTCAGGATCGTGCGGTAAGTTTTACCGTCAACGGTAACCTCTGCAATCTGGAAGCTGGGCGTGTATACCAGGTTTTTGAACGCAGCAGCCGGAGCAGTGAAATTCACTTCAGCCGCACCCCCATAAATTACACCAGGCACCAGATCCTGAGAGCGCAGTTGGCGGGTGGCTCCTTTGCCAAAGGCGGTCCTCAGTTGTCCTTCGATAGTAATTGTTTTCATTGTTGTTTGTTTTGCCCTGCCGTAAAAAATTACCGCAGGTTATTATAAATAAAAAAATTGCGCTGTTACAGGCTCTGACGGCGTTGCGAATGCACAAACAGGCTGGTGATACTTTTATTTTCAAAAGCGTTCCGGATAGCTACTGCAAAAAGTTCTGCTACGGAAATCACTTTTATCTTGCTGCCTTTTTCGGGCTGAACCGGAATGGTATCACACACTACCAGTTCTTCCAGGACACTGTTCTCGATATTCTCGTATGCCTTGCCACTCAATACGGGGTGAGTGATCAGGGCTCTTACGCTGCGTGCGCCTTTTTCTTTGAGCAGTGCCGCGCTTTTCGCCAGTGTGCCGCCTGTATCGCAGATATCGTCGATAATAACGATGTCTTTGCCGGTTACATCACCGATTACCACCATGCTGGCGATCTCGTTGGCACGTTTACGGTGCTTGTCGCAGATCACCATTTCCGCTCCGAAGTAGCTTGCTATCTCCCGGATACGGTTGGTAGCGCCCACGTCGGGGGCCGCAAAGGTAAGGTTTTCCAGCTTTAAATTCTCTACGTAGGGGATAAAAACTGCATGGCTGTCCAGGTGATCCACGGGGATATCGAAGTAGCCCTGGATCTGGGGAGCATGGAGGTCCATGGTAATGACCCGATCTGCTCCGGCAGCAGTTAACATATTGGCTACCAGCTTACTACCGATGGCCACCCGGGGGCGATCTTTCCGGTCCTGACGGGCATAACCATAATACGGGATGACAGCGATAACCTTGTAAGCAGATGCGCGGCGGGCCGCATCGATCATCAGCAGCAATTCCATAAAGTTCTCGGCCGGCGAATAGGTACTCTGTACCAGGAAAACATAGTCACCGCGGACACTTTCGAGAAAACTCGGAGAAATCTCTCCGTCGCTGAAGCGCTGTACATGGACTTTTCCAGGCTGGGTTCCGTAACGTTTACAGATTTCCGCGGCCAGATGTTGAGAGCCGGTTCCGGCAAAAATTTTGGCTGATTCCATGGGAAAACAATGTATGCGGGGTTTGCCCCTTTGGGGGGCGAAGATATTACTATCAGCCCAATCCGCCTTCCCGGATGTCCGGAAAATCAAGAAAAAAGATTACCGGAGGGCAACAGCCGCAGTGCTGACCTGTAAAGGCAGATCTTTCTTGATCGTCATTGAAGGTGTTGAATGAGAAGAAGTCTGAGCCTCGCCATTTTCATCCTGAAGACTGTAGAAGATGGAGGAACAGATAAAAATAGACAGAAACAAGGCTACCACATAAACGGTAACGAAAAAAAACAGCGGGTGGAAGGCACCCATAGCGGGGAAAGCGCGATTTTTCATGATCTGGATATTTGGTTTTTCAAAAAAGGAAAATCGTGAACAATGGTGGTGTAAACACCATTGAAAGAGTAAAAGTAGACCCTAATTTAGTTTCATGCAAGAGCAGAAATACGCAATAAAGGATTGGGCAAAAGACGACCAACCAAGAGAAAAATTACTAATGTTAGGGGCGCCGAGGCTGAGTAATGCCGAGTTGCTGGCTATTCTCATCCGTAAAGGAAACAGGCAGAAAAATGCCCTGGAACTGGCTCAGGACGTCATGCGACTGGCAAAAGACAATGTTGCCGGTCTGGGCAAGCTGACCATCAGTGACATTACCCACGCCACCGGATTAGGCCAGGTAGGGGCCATCAGCCTGATAGCCGCCCTCGAACTCGGGCGAAGGCGCCAGGTGGCAGAACTGGAACCGGGTGAAGAAAAGCCGGTAAAGAGCAGCAGGGATGCGGCGGAGTGGCTGCAGATCAAGCTGAAAGACCTGACACACGAGGTGTTCGGACTGCTGCTGCTCAACCGCGCCAACAAGATCATCCGCTTCGAAATAGTCAGCGAAGGAGGTATCACCGCTACCATTGCCGACCCAAGGGTCATTTTTAAAAAAGCCCTGGCAGGCAACGCCACGAGTATGATCCTTTGTCATAATCATCCGTCCGGTAACCTTAAGCCCAGCCGGGCAGATGAAGAACTGACACAAAAGCTGGTGCAGGCCGCAGGACTGTTGGATATCCGCGTACTCGATCATCTCATCGTCAGCGATTCCGGTTATTACAGCTTTGCAGATAAAGGATTGATCTGACGCGAAAAACCAATCACCTGACTGCATCTAAAAAAACACAACCCCGTCGTTTTTTGACGGGGTTGTGTTTTTATAAGTGTAATGCTATCCGTAAAATTTGTCAGGCTTGTGCAGTAGGACCGCCGAAGTTCAATGGCACCTGGATTTCTTCCAGGTCTTTGATAGTGCCATTCACCGATTCATATTTGTTGATGTTCTCAATCATCGCTTTCATGAACCGCTTTGCATGCTGAGGAGTAAAAATGATACGGGACTTCACTTTACTTTTAGGAGTTCCGGGCATCACGTTCACAAAGTCGATTACAAACTCCGCATGCGAGTGCGTAATAATTGCCAGGTTGGCATAAGTACCTTCCGCCGTTTCTTCCGAGATCTCTATATTGAGCTGATTAGGCTGTTGCTGATCTGTCATAACATTTTTTTTCAAAGTTAGGCCAACCAGCGCGTGTTACCTAGTTTTAAACCCAACGATACGACGTTACTTTCCGTTGATGGCCGCAACAAGACTGCGCACACCCGCTTCTTTTTTAAAGTTTGTTTTTTGTTCCTCAGCAGTTTTAGCTGCTTCGGGAACACCTGACAATGCTTCTTCAATTTCCTTTTTACTCAGCTTTACTTTTTTGATTGAACCTGTTGCAGGGATATAAATATAGTAGTCTGCATCTTTCACAAATTCTTTCTTATCTGGCACACCCATTCTTTTCTGTTCTGTGATGTAACATCTGTGGAACTTCAGTAAATGGACTTTTGGACCGGAAGCCAATATTTCATACAATGAGTTTGTTGTATGACCGTCGATAGCCGGATAACCACTTTTCAATACGGTTGAAATTTTTGCACCTCCCTCAGCTATGGCCAGGTAGGCAGCAGAATCCACATCGGGCATCACCATTTCTTTTCCATCCTGCATAAACTGCAATTCGTTATTCATGACTTCAAAACGCAACTTCACCGATTGATAGGTCTGACCACCGCGAACTTTTACAAATCCTTCGGAATAGTCGTTGAACAGATAGGGACTTCCGTCAATATCGGTTCTATCCAATATAGTGGCAGGACGGCCATTGATCATCCGGTTGAGTTCAGATACAGTAGTTGCATTATTACTACCGCCGGTACCCGTGGGGGTCTGTCCCTGCGCACACTGTACCAGGAACACGCCTGCTAATAAAAAGCCTAAACGCATGATTTCATATTTTGCTATAAATATACAAAAAAAGGACGGCCACTGCCCGCCGAGCGCGTTAATGCTTTCTATAAGTTTCCGCACCGTTATTTACTGTTAAGAGGCCAGTTCAGCTATTCCCCGATGCGTTAAACGCATCAGGCACTGCGTTTAACGCATTCATAGCTTCTTTTTTACTCATCTTTATCTCACCTATTTGCGCGTAACATACCGATCACAGATATCCGAAAACCGGCACTATATTAAAATCTTCCACGGATCTGCAAAGCCATCGTCACCGGAAGCGGCCCGTTCGTGGTCAAGGCAACTGTTGCTGCCCGCAAATGCCCGGCGCACCTTACCGCCACTGACAACTGTTTCGTCAGGTCATAATCCGTCACTACATTCCAGCGATACCCACTTCCATATACCGCAGGGATTCCATAGTTGTAGGGAAGATCTTGTTCGTAAGCGTAGATGCGGGAGTTATATCCTTCGGTCTGATAATATTGTATGCGAACGCTCAGCGACCAGGGTTTCATTTTGGGACGAAGCAACGCTTCAACAAAAACAGCATAACCCGCTTCTGCAGCCGTTCCGCCCGGATCATACCACAACATTTCCGAACGCTGGCGAAGCAGTAACAGTTTATTTACCGTTAACGCAAGGTGACAACGCAGTGTATACCGCGTCAACACTGTTCGCACTTCGGAGAATGATGAAAAATTTCTCTCAATTGCTTGTGCCCTGAACCGCAGATAATGCTCTATCCCTTTAGCAGGCGTATGTGTAAACTGAATGAAAAAATCTTTGCCGGCAGAAGGTGCATGAACGTTGTACTTCAACCATGGAAACCGGAAGACATCAGCATAACATTCCATCTTCCAACCCGGCGAGGGTTTCACTACCACACCGCCAAATAACCCGGTTTCATTACTCGCGCTGCTGCTCTCTGTAAAAGCCTGCCCGTCCGGTGCCTGGTATGCCGGGGCAATCCGTCTGTATACAAACGAAAAATCCATTTCTCTTCCTACACTGATAAGCACGCCTTGCAACACCGCAAGATCACCCTGCGGATCCACGGCCAGCTCTCCGTAATAGTGTATGTTTTTTACCGTCCCTGCATGATCAATGCTCAGATTATACCAGTGGTCTCCTGTCTGCGCGTAAAGATTGTAGGGCACATCACGTTTTTGCAATGAACGATTATACCGATGGCTGATCGCGTTGACGCCTATCTGTAACGAAGGCAATTGATAGCGCATTGCCACACCTGCAGAAAGTTGACGGAGATTTCCCTTATTCATCAATTCCCTTGCCGTACGATGATAGCCTGAAGTGATAAAGGAAGAAAATCCCATTGTATCACCGGCAATACTTGCATCCAAAGATCGCATCGATGCGAACATCGCAGCTTCGCAATTTCCCTTTCTCAACACGGCTGCTGCGCCCCGCATAAACCTGCTTTCTCCTGTACCGGTATATGCACGGACCAGCGCATTGCGTTTCGCCACTGGCGCTGCCGATGCCCCTTTGCCCCAACCGATACCTTGCCAGTGGACCAGCCCCTGCCCCATGCTGACGGAATAGTCACCAAGTGCCAGGCCGGACAGCAGTCCATTACCTTTTTTGAATACATGAAAAGAACAAAAGTCAAATCCACTTTTTTGTTTTCCACGGAAAAATTGTTCGCCGCTATCCTTCTCCCCTGTCAGACCCCATTGCCAACCCGCATCGGTGTATTTGTATCTTACGACCAATCGTAACGGACTTCCCAGGTAGGTTGATTGATCTTTCCGTTGCGCCTCCGTCATGGACAACGCTCCTGCCGCCTGCAACACTATCAAATGTTGTCCGGCTGTAAAAGACGGTCGCTCCAATACCGGACGCACACAGATCAACGGAAGTAGCTGCCTGATTTTTTCGCGTTCCAAACCAGGAACTGCCAGCATCTCATATACGCTGATAAAATCTCCCATCAAGTGCCGGTAACGCAACACCTGCTGAATCTCTTTTTCATCCAACACCTGCAATTCGCGCCACTCCGCAGCCCCCGATGCGTTGATGTTTAACGGATGCCGCTGGTAATATTGCCACTGCAACAACAATCCGTCCGCATCTGCTAACAAACTTTCATCTGCTTCGGCCATTTGTTCTAATTGATTTGACATGGTAGCCGGCAGTTCCTGCCCGTAACCGATCAGATATCCCCCCATCAAACATCCAGTAATCAACAACTTTTTCATTCTCCAATAGTTGGTTTTCCCTGATAAATAATTCCAACTCCCGGCGATAAACCAAGACGCATATGATGCGATGTAAATGCATCCACCCTGCAGGCACCTTTATTCCAGACCATACTCAATCCCCAGCTTCCACGCAAGGCAGAAAAGGAAAAACGTAACCGCAGATGCTTTTTTATGCAATAGTCAACTGCCGTCAGCAGATCTGGCCTCATACCATTTACCGCCTGCATCACACAGCCGAATGCCGCTTCTTCCGTTACCTTATATGACATCCCCAACCTATAGGCGGATCGTATCAAGGCAACATTATCTGAACCAGCGGGCACGTAGGATACATAGATATCGCTGTTCACTTTCCCGGAGAGTCTGAAGAGCAACCCCAGCATGGCATCCGCCACACCTGCACGACCATATTCCCATATACGTATACGGCTGTAACGAAATCCAACACCGATATCTACCTCTTTACCCAGAGACCGGCCGTACGCAAGACATGTTTGCTGCCAGTTGAACAACACCTGGCCCTGCACCCGCCACTGCAGTGCGAAACTGCCGTATCCTGCGGGCACAATTACACCGCCGAGATAATCGGTCAATGCTGCCAAACCGAAACGCTGCTCGCCTAAAACACCTGCCTGCCATCTGTTATGCCCGGCCAATCCGGCGGGCTGCGATAAGGATGCCCATATATCCGGCCCGTCGTTGGCCATCACCACAGGTAACGAATGCAACATCGCCGGTGGCAGCACCAATGATTGACAACGGCTTACCCAACTTGTCAGAAAAAATCCTGCGAAAAGAAATGCCCTTTTTATCATACTTATGATTTCTCCCAAAATACAGTTGGCAGGTACCGTATTCAAAATATTTGGGCTTAGAAAACCACGCAGGTAAAGACGTTAAAAAAACTTTGTGTAGGTTTGCGCATGGAAATTTTAGACGGTAAGAAAGCCGCCCAGGCCATTCGCGATGTTTTGAAAATCGATGTGGCCCAACGCGTGAACGAAGGCAAGAAAATCCCGCACCTCGCCGCCATTTTAGTAGGCAATAACGGAGCCAGCGAAACCTATGTGGCCGCAAAAGTCAAGGCCTGTGAAGAAACTGGTTTCAAGTCCACCCTTATCCGCTTTGAAGGAGACACCTCTGAATCCGCACTGCTGGAAAAAATAGACGAACTCAACCTCGACCCTGATATCGACGGCATCCTGGTACAACTGCCTTTGCCAAAACATATCGACGATAAAAAAGTGATCAACGCCATTGCTCCTTCGAAAGATGTGGACGGTTTCCATCCGGTTAGCGTGGGGAAAATGGTTGAAGGGCTGCCAACATTTGTGCCGGCAACACCTTACGGCATCATGCTGCTGCTGCAACATTATAAGATCGATACCAAAGGCAAACACGCAGTAGTGATCGGTCGCAGCAACATCGTCGGCCGCCCGATCAGTATTCTCCTGAGCGGCAACAGCAACCCCGGTAACTGTACCGTAACCATCTGTCACTCGCATACCGTTAACCTGAAAGACATCTGTCTCCAGGCGGATATCATCGTAGCCGCCATCGGCATACCGGAATTTGTAAAAGCCGACATGGTAAAAGAAGGGGCAGTAGTGATCGACGTGGGAATCACGCGTGTGGAAGATGCAACCCGCAAAAGCGGATTTCGTCTTAAAGGCGACGTCGATTTCACCGGAGTATCGCTGAAAAGTTCCTTTATTACGCCCGTTCCCGGCGGCGTAGGACCAATGACCATTGCCGCCCTGATGAAAAACACGTTCCTGGCTTGTGCGACAAAGAATTAATGAAATGACAACAACACCTGATTTAAACGTTTCCGCAATTACTTATCCAGTGATGGAGCAGTTTTATACGCTCCAGGGAGAAGGTTATTACCAGGGAGCAGCCGCCTATTTCATACGGCTGGGAGGTTGCGATGTCGGATGCGTATGGTGTGATGTTAAAGAAAGCTGGGACGCAGCCGCTCACCCGCATCAATCGGTGGAAGAACTGGTTGCACTAACCAAAAACTCCGGTACCCCACGTGCAGTGATCACCGGCGGAGAGCCGCTCATGCATAACCTGGATGAACTGACTTCCGCCCTTCAGGCCGCCGGCATTCAAACAAATATTGAAACCTCCGGTTCGTCACCACTCAGCGGACATTGGAACTGGATCTGTTTGTCTCCCAAAAAGTTCAAAGCCCCATTACCCGAAGTGGTAGCTGCAGCTGACGAATTAAAAGTTATCATTTATAACAAAACCGATTTTGCATGGGGAGAAAAGTTCGCCGCCGGTGTAAAACCATCCTGCCGGCTTTATCTTCAACCGGAATGGAGCCGCGCCGGCGAAATGACGCCTCAGATCGTTGAGTATATAAAAGCGAACCCCCAATGGGAACTCAGTCTCCAGATTCATAAATATATCAACGTTCCGTAGCTGCATGAACACGGGCCCTGGATGCTGACTAAAATAAATAATGGTTAGATTCGTTACCCGATAATACCATGTTCATGAAAAAACACCGTCTGTTCATCGCTTGCCTGTTCTTATCTCTTATTGTGTCTGCACAGGGATATGATCCCAGCCGCGTTAATAAAAAAGTAAAAGCGTTATATGACCAGGCAATTGAACGGGCCAACGACGGTGCCTATCCCAATGCCATCGCATTATTGCAGCAATGCATTGCGCTCGATAAAAATTATGTCGATGCCTATCTTTCCATTGCAGGCGTGTATGCTGAATTGAAAGATCATGGACAAAGCGTGCGGTATTACGAGGAAGCCTTTGCAAAAGATAGTTCTTATACGCTCGATTATAAACTTCCCTACTCCATTAATGTTGCAGCACTTGGTCAGTTTGAAAAAGCGTTGAATGCCATCAATGATCTGCTCACCAAACGCCCGCCGCGTAATCCAAACTCACTTAAAGCTGCGCAATACCGGCAACGTTGTTTTGCTTTTGCAGTTGACTACGCACAGAAACATCCGATGGGGCAATACAATTTTGCACCGGTAAATGCAGGACCGGCCATCAATACAAAAGAATCTGAATACTTTCCTTCACTAACCATTGATCAGCAGGAATTGATTTTTACAAGACGGCTTAATGGCCGCAATGAAGATTTTTTTTCCTCACAGAAAAAAGAGGGTGAATGGACCAACGCGCAACCTGCGCGTGGCAATGTGAACACACCTGATAACGAGGGCGCACAGAATATATCACAGGATGGTGAATGGCTGGTATTCACCGCTTGCAATCGTACCGATGGATTCGGCAATTGCGACCTCTACATATCCTATCGCACAGCCGGAGGTTGGAGTGAAGCAATCAATCTGGGGGGCTTCATCAATTCCGATCAGTGGGAGTCGCAACCATGCCTTTCCCCTGACAAAAAAGACCTGTATTTCGCAAGCCGCCGTCCGGGTGGATACGGGGGCATCGATATATATGTATCACATCTGCGGGAAAATGGCAAATGGAGCGAGCCGGAAAATCTCGGTCCCGAAATCAATACAACCGGCGACGAGCAATGTCCGTTTATGCATGCGGATAACCAGACCTTATATTTCACCTCGAACTATTGGCCCGGATATGGCGAAGACGATATCTTTCTTACACGCAAAAAAAACGGTGGCGGCTGGACCAAAGCACTCAACCTTGGTTATCCGATCAATACGATCAAACACGAAGGAACCCTGTTTGTAACGGCCGATGGAAAAACAGCCTACTATGCGAGTGACCGCTCCGACAGCCGTGGCGGCCTGGACATCTACAGCTTTGAGTTGAGAGAAGATATCCGGCCCGTAAGCACCCTGTGGGTGAAGGGCAAGGTATCGGATAAAAAAACGGGTAAAGGATTACCCTCGTCAATCGAACTGACGGATTTGTCAACGCGTGAAACCTTGTCGCATGTACAAACGGATGAGCAGGGCAATTACCTGGTAACCTTGCCGCTGGGCCGTGACTACTCGTTTACCGTTAACCGCCGTGGATATTTATTCTATTCCGATCAATTTTTGCTGCGCGAATTAGCACCAGATTCAACGTATCGAAAAGACATCCCGTTGCAGCCCCTGGAAGTGAATGCCAACATCGTGTTGAAGAACATTTTCTTCGATGTAAATAAAACGGAGCTCCGGCCTGAATCGCAATTGGAACTGGATAAGGTGGTGCAATTACTGAAAGAAAATCCGGGACTTAAAATTCAGATCGAAGGACATACGGACAATGCGGGTAAGCCGGCAGACAATCTCCAATTGAGTAATAACCGGGCAGCGGCAGTAGTCACTTATATCAAAGGAAAAGGTATTGCGGCTGCGAGACTGGTGGCAAAAGGATTTGGTGAAACCAAACCGGTGTCGGACAACGGAACGGAAGAAGGTCGCGCACGCAACCGCCGGACTGAATTAAAAATTACTTCCCTTTAAAATAAAATTACCCGGTTTTCATCCGGCTATCGCTTCCCTTCGATGTTATCATTGCATTCATCCTGTTTGCAATGTATCCAGATATTGTTTACCAGATAGCACTTACACGTATACCGCAGATTGGTCCGGTGCAGGCCCGTCTTTTATTGGCGAGATTATCCCTGCGGGAAATATTTACGGTAAGTGAGCGTGTATTGGAAAAGATTGAAGGCGTCGGCCGGGTCAGAGCAGCAAGTATCCGGCAGTTTCGTCAGTTTTCGGAAGTGGAAGCCGAGTTGCGTTTTATGGAACGGCATCGCATCCGTGCCTTATTTTTTACCGATGAGGACTATCCGCAACGGCTTCTTCATTGTTATGATGCGCCGCTGCTGCTGTATTACAAAGGCAGTGCTGATCTTAACAGCAACAGATCCCTGTCGATTGTGGGATCGCGGAGAGTAACGGATTATGGTCAGCAGGTTACCAAAGACCTTATCCGCAATCTGGCCGGGGAGCCAACGCTGATCGTTAGCGGATTGGCCTATGGCATCGATGCGCTTGCACATCGCGAAGCCCTTGTTCACGGATTGCCGACAGTAGCCGTATTGGCGCACGGTCTTGACAGGATATATCCAGGTGTCCACGCCGGGCTGGCGCGCGATATGCTGGCCAATGGCGGTGGACTGCTCACCGAATTTCCCGGTAACACCCTGCCCGACCGCTATCACTTTCCGCAGCGCAACCGGGTCGTTGCCGGATTAACGGATGCTACAGTTGTTATAGAAACAGCCTTGCGCGGAGGCAGCATGATCACTGCCGACCTTGCCTGGGATTATCACCGGGAGATATTTGCCGTGCCCGGACGCATCACCGATAAACGAAGCGCCGGTTGCAACGAACTTATCCGTTCCAACAAAGCGCATTTATATACAGACACGGACACCTTGTGCAACGTCATCGGCTGGCGTGCGGCTGCCGGCCCTGCACCGACAACACCCTGTCTTTTCCCTGACCCCGGCCCCGACGAACTGGCGGTAATAAACCTGTTGCGCGAAAAACCTTTGCTGCAGGTCGATGAAATTAGTTTCATGACCGGACTGGATTTTTCACGGGTTGCGGGCGCCATTTTAACATTGGAACTGCAAAACAGGGTATTATCTTTACCCGGCAAGCGTTACCGTCTGTCCTGAAGGCAACGAAACGACCATTGTGATTGTCAGACAGAGTTATACCAGATAAAAATGAAACTGTTCCGAACTACTGCTTTATTCTTTATACTCATTGCTATTAGCCAACAGGCAAACGCACAGGCCTGTACCACACTCGGCCAGAACCCGTCAACAGCTTTTCCGGTTTGCGGCACCACCACATTTCATCAGAACAATGTCCCCATCTGCAGTTCCAACGACCTGTTTGTTCCGGGTTGTTCAGGTTCCGGCAATGCCGATTATGAAAACAAAAATCCCTTCTGGTATAAATTTACCTGCTACCAGGCAGGCACGCTGAATTTCATTATCTCTCCTGCCAATCCTAATGACGATTATGACTGGCAGCTTTATGACATAACCGGTCTCAATCCCGATGAGGTATACACCAACCGCAATATCATTGTAGCGGGCAACTGGTCTGCCACTCCGGGCAATACGGGTGCATCGCCATCGGGTTTTAACGGCATTCAATGCGCCTCCGATCCAAGCGAAGGCAAACCCACCTTTTCCCGTTCCCCCAACCTGATCGTCGGACATGAATACATTCTGCTGGTCAGCCACTACACCAATTCTCAAAGCGGATACGATCTTTCTTTCGGAGGAGGCAGTGCCGTCATCACCGATCCCAAAGACCCACACCTGGACAAAGCATCCGCGAGTTGTGATGGCACCAAAATCACCCTTAAGCTGAATAAAAAAATGAAATGCGCTTCCCTGACAGGCTCTGGGTCGGAGTTCAGCCTGGTACCCGCCAATGCCACCATCATAAGCGCCACCACCCGCACCTGTGCCACCGGCTTCGACATGGATGAAATAGAACTTACACTCAGTAATCCATTGCCCGGCGCGGCCTATCAGTTAGTGATCGGTGCCGGTACAGACGGCACAACACTCGCCGATGCCTGCGACAGACAAATCCCTGTGGGCGAACAGGTTTCCTTCACTTATACCACGCCGCAACCCATTCCCATCCAAAGAGTCGAAGCACCTGCCTGCAAAGCCACGCGCATACTTTTCTATTTTGATAAAAAGATAAACTGTGCAACCATCGCAGCGGATGGAAGCAATTTTACCATCACCGGTCCCACTACCGTTAATGTGATCAGTGCCGCAGGGACACTCTGTCAGAACGGGCTCTCCGATGGCATCGTCGTTACAGTCAGCTCCCCGTTTTATACAAAAGGTACTTACACACTTACTCCGCGGTTAAGTCCGGGTGGCGGTGCCGTACAGGACGAATGCGGGCAGATCATACAGCCGAATCCCATTACATTCAATACGGCCGACACCGTTAATGCCAATTATACATTTACCAACCGGATGGGTTGCCGCTTTGATACGCTTGCCTTTTCCCACAACGGTGCGCATGATGTAAACAGTTGGCGCTGGTTATTCGGCAATGTTGAAAAAAGCAATACACAAAACTATACGGTGGTCCTGCCCGCAACCAGTTCGCAGGATGTCAAGCTTGTGGTGCATAATGGTGTTTGCTCCGATTCAGTTACCAAAACAATCGTGCTCAACAACGAAGTGAAGGCCGACTTCCAGATGCCCGCTGATATCTGCCCGGAAGACAAACTCGCACTTGTCAATACCAGCGAGGGCCTGATCGATAGTTATAACTGGGACTTTGGTGCCTTAGGCAGCAGCAGCGCCCAAACACCTCTGCCGCTCTCCTTTATTCAGGATAACCGCGAACGTTCTTACACTATCCGGTTGAGCGTGAACAATATCGCCCTCGGTTGCAACGACGAAATGCGGAAGAACCTGCGCGTATTGAATAACTGTTATATCGCGGTACCTACAGGCTTTACACCCAACGGCGACGGCCTCAATGACTACCTGTTTCCCAATAATGCCCTCAAGGCCGAGAATATGCGCTTCAGCATTTTCAACCGCTGGGGACAGATGGTCTTCTCCACCGCTAATTGGCAGGAAAAATGGGATGGCCGCGTCAACGGACAGCCTCAGCCCGCTGGTGTATATGTATGGTTTCTCAACTATACGCACCGGGACACTGGTGAAAAAGTCCTGCAAAAGGGTACATCGACCCTCATCAGATAAAATGCAATACCAGCAACAGTTTTGCCCGGTATTTGCTAAAGACAAAACCTGTTCTTTGCGCTATCCTCATTTTTACCGAAATTGAGCGGCGCGAACCGGACACCAGCCAAATAAAACTGTATGCGTCTAAAAAACTGCTTTCTTGTTATTTTGCTCCTTCTCTCATTTGCATCTATAGGAGAGGCTCAAACCTGCTCGGCGCTTGGTCAGACCCCGGCAACAGCATTTCCCGTATGTGGCACTACTTCGTTTACACAAACAAGAGTACCGATCTGCAGCGGGCGGACATTGCAGGTGAACTGTACCAACAACGTTTACGAAGACGTCAATCCGTTTTATTATCGCTTTACATGTTACACAGCCGGTACGCTTGGGTTTACCATAGCGCCTGTCAACGCCAACGATGACTACGATTGGGTACTTTATGATATTACCAATCGCAATCCAAGTAATATTTATACGAACCGCACCTGGGTAATTTCCGAAAACTGGTCCGGCGAGTTGGGCAGTACCGGCGCTTCGGCAGCAGGCACCAGAAATACCAATTGCGCGGGCGGAGGCATTCCACGCTTCAACTCAATGCCCAACCTTGTCGTGGGACATGAATACTTGTTGATGGTGAGTTATTTCACCGCCTCCACTTTTGGCTATTCACTCAACTTCACCGGCGGCACCGCGGTAATCACAGATCCATTGGATCCGCACCTTACCACCGCCAGCATTAATTGCGATGGCACACAGGCTACCGTCCGTTTCAATAAAAAAATGCGTTGTAGTTCACTTGCAGCAAATGGTTCCGATTTCACCGTTGCCGGAGCAACGATCGTTAGCGCCACGGGATTTGGTTGCACTACCGCATTTGACATGGACTCCGTACTCCTTACATTTTCTGCACCACTTGCGCCCGGCACCTACAACGTAGTGATGGCCACTGGTTCAGATGGCAATACCATACAGGATAACTGTGCCCGTGAAATCCCCTTGGGTGAAAGCGCGGCGTTTACGGTAACAGCCAATGCACCTTTGCCAATGGGCACGTCCAATGCACCTGCCAGTTGTGTTCCCTCATCGATCACGTTGCAGTTTGCAGAACCTGTCCGCTGCAATACCTTAGCGGCAAATGGTTCTGACTTTACGATTAGCGGTCCGCAGGCAATAAGTATTACGGGGGCTACTGCTACCTGCAATTCGTCAGGCGAAACGCAAAGCGTAACCTTGCAATTCAATACACCTGCCGCAGCGGCGGGCACCTACCAGATCACGATGGCTACCGGCTCGGATGGCAATACCTTACTCGGTGCCTGCAGCAGAAGTATAAATGCTGGAGAATCTACTTCCTTTACAGTGGCTGCGCAAACGCCGTTGCCTATGGGCACGGCCAATGCACCTGGCAATTGTACTCCTTCTTCGATCACCATACAATTCCCCGAAGCATTTCTTTGCAACACGCTCGCAGCCAACGGCTCCGATTTTGTAATAACAGGTCCCTCTGCCATAACCATTGCCGGCGCCACTGCCACTTGCAACGGAGCCGGTGAATCGCAAACAGTGACATTGACATTCAGCGGGCCAGTGCTGGCTTCAGGCACTTACCAAATTGCTATCGCCAATGGTTCCGATGCCAATACATTGACAGGCGCGTGCAACAGATCCGTGACCGCCGGACAAACTACTTCATTTACAGTGGCTCCGCAAACGCCACTGCCAATGGGAGCCGCCGATGCGCCTACCGATTGTATACCATCAACGATTACCCTGCAATTTTCCGAAGCATTCCTTTGCAGCACACTTGCCGCAAACGGATCTGATTTTGTGGTAACAGGTCCCGAAGCAGTGACCGTTACCGGCGCCACTGCAACCTGCAACGGTGCCGGTGAATCACAAAGCGTGGTGCTTACGTTCAGCGGTCCCGTTCTTACTCCCGGCAATTACCAAATCGCCATGGCTGTTGGTGCCGATGGCAATACGCTTACAGGTGCCTGCAACAGATCGGTGACCGCGGGGCAGACAACTTCATTTACTGTTGCGCCGCAACCGCCGCTTCCGATGGGAACTATAGCTGATCCTGGCTGTGCCCCGAATTTCATCACCATCGATTTTACAGATCGTTTACGTTGCGCATCCATAGCTACCGATGGTTCGGACTTCCAGATCACCGGTCCTTCTGCAGTTACCATTGTCGGCGCCACCGGCAATTGCAATGCAACCACTACATCGATCACCATTCAATTATCAGGAAATATTCTCACAAGCGGAACATATAATCTTATTGTTGCTAGCGGAACGGATGGTAACACGTTGATCGGAGATTGTAACCGTCGCATCCCGGCAGGGAGCTCGGTTTCCTTCACCATTGCACCACAGCCACCGCTTCCTGCAGGAACGCTGGCACCCGTGTCCTGTGCGCCTACAACATTGACGATCGACCTGCCTGAACCTGTTAACTGCGGTTCCATTAACGTCAGTGATTTCCAGATAACAGGCCCTGCACCCGTAACGGTCACCGATGTAACGAATGTCTGCACGGGTGTCGCCACTACACAAACCATCACACTGACACTCGACGGCCCGGTATCGACGCCCGGCACCTACCAGCTTGAATTTGTAACAGGCACAGATGGCAACACACTGGTTGGGCCGTGCATGCGTACGGTACCAGCCGGCAGCACACTTAACTTCACTGTGCCTGTTGTTCCACCAGTTCAGATGAATAGCATTGCTCCCATCACCTGCTCGCCCACCTCATTGCGATTGATCTTCGATGATAATATCCGCTGTGCATCGGTTGCCGCAAACGGATCAGACTTTATACTCAACGGTCCTCCGGGCATCACCATTACCGGAGCGAGTGCTACCTGTGATGCAGCAGGTCTGACCAAAGAAGTAAACCTTCAGCTCTCGGCACCAGTCGTACTTGGTGGCAACTACAGCGTACAGCTTGCTGCCGGCTCCGATGGTAATACAATTTTGAGTGAATGTTATCGCCCGACACCTGCAGGTGCTTCTGTAAACTTCCAGGCATGGGATACTGTATCGGCACGGTTTACTTATACGATCGCGTATGACTGCGAACAGGATCAACTAACCTTCACGCATGATGGTGCACATCAGGTAAATAATTGGTCATGGCAATTGAATGGAGCCACTGCGTCAACAGCTGCATCCTTTGCCGCTACGCTTCCAGCTTCCAGCACGAATACCGTAGTACTGACCGTATCAAATCCCGGATGTACGGCCACGCATACCGAACAAATCGTACTCGACAATAAAGTGACGGCCGGTTTCACGATCGATCCAACAGCTTGTCCTGACGACAGCGTAAGAGTTGTCAACACGAGTACAGGACCGATCGATAACTGGGAATGGAATTTTGGCAACGGCATGAACAGTACGCAGCAACAGCCACGTCCGGTAACCTATCCGCTCACCGGAACGGAAATCAATTACACGGTAACATTAACCGTTTCCAATGCAGCAGGTTGCCGCGCGAGTGTATCCAGGCCCGTGCAGGTGCTCAGCAGTTGCCTGATTGCGGTGCCGACCGGATTCACGCCAAACGGAGACGGACTGAACGATTACTTCTATCCGTTGAACGCATTCAAAGCCGACAACCTTCACTTCCGTGTATACAATCGTTGGGGACAAGTAGTATTTGAATCGCGCGACTGGACAAAGAAATGGGATGGCCGCATCAATGGTTTACTGCAACCGACCGGTGTATATGTATGGATGCTGGAATATATTCACCGCGATACGCGACAGAAAGTATCGCAGAAGGGAACGACCACATTGATCAGGTGATAAAAAAAGTCACCTCAGCTAGTGAGGTGACCCAAGGGCGTGGATTAAGGAGCCGTCCGTCCATCGTTATTACCAAAACAGTGATGAAGCGATGGTAAAATTGCGGTAATTTGCAACCGGAGACAAGGCGTATTTTCTGGCAAATGCACCCGTTTTTTCACCCCCCTTTGCCTTTGGCAAAAATGTGAAGATGCGCCCGCCTGCGGCGGGGGCATGTGGAAATGTGAAAATTTCAATGAGTGAGAAAACACACTTCCTATACATTGCCAACCATTTTCATATTTCCACATTTTCGTATTTGCACATTTCGCCGCAGGCGAGCGCTCTCTATCAAAAAATTTGGCGCATAACGGGGTGTCGTACTATCTTTGCACATGGCAACAAGAATTTCTTCCGCTTCCTCAAGCAAATCCCCCAAAGTATTAGGCGAAGGTTTAACATTTGACGATGTATTGCTGGTTCCCGGCTACAGCCAGGTGCTGCCCCGCGACGTCAATATCCATAGTAAACTGACACGCGATATTACCCTGAAAGTTCCTATTCTGTCTGCGGCAATGGACACCGTTACCGAAGCAGGACTGGCCATGGCACTGGCCCGCGAAGGTGGCCTCGGCATCCTGCACAAAAACATGACCATTGAAAAACAGGCTGAGCAGGTACGCAGAGTAAAACGTAGCGAAAGCGGAATGATCCTCGATCCGATAACGCTCGACGAAAACGCCACCATCGGAGATGCCCTGCGGTTAATGAAAGAAAACAGGATCGGCGGCATTCCCATTGTTGACAAAGCCGGACGACTGGCGGGTATCCTCACCAACCGCGATCTGCGCTTTGAAGAAAACAAAAGCCGGAAAATCCGCGAAGTGATGACCACCGAAAACCTGATCACCGCGCCCGAAGGCACCGACCTCAAGAAAGCCGAGAACATTTTACGTAATTATAAAATCGAAAAACTTCCTGTAGTCAACCGCTCGCGCAAACTGATCGGACTGATCACCTACCGCGATATTCTGCAATTACAAAGTTTTCCCAACGCATTGAAAGATTCGTTCGGGCGTCTCCTCGTCGGTGCCGGTGTTGGTATCACCAGCGATCTGATGGACCGTGTTGCGGCCTTGCAGCATACCGGCGTAGATGTAATTGCGCTCGACAGTGCACACGGCCACAGCAGGGGTGTGATCGACGCACTGAAAAAGGTCAAGAAAACGTTTAAAAATATTAATGTCATTGCCGGCAACGTAGGTACGGCCGCAGGCGCCAAAGCCCTGGCCGATGCAGGAGCCGACGCCGTGAAAGTGGGCATCGGCCCGGGCTCCATCTGTACGACACGTATTGTGGCCGGTGCAGGTGTGCCACAACTCACTGCCGTCATGGAAGCCTATTCCGTCCTCAAAGCGAAAAATATCCCGATCATCGCCGACGGTGGTATCCGCTATACCGGCGACATGGTGAAAGCTCTCGCTGCAGGTGCAAACTGCGTAATGATGGGCAGCATTTTCGCCGGCACCGAGGAAAGTCCCGGTGAAACTATTATATATGAAGGAAGAAAATTCAAGGAATACCGCGGAATGGGATCGCTCGGAGCCATGGCTACCGGCAGCAGCGACCGTTACTTCCAGGATCCGGAAGATGATGTGAAGAAATTCGTTCCCGAAGGCATCGAAGGCCGGGTAGCGTACAAAGGCACTTTGAAGGAAATCATTTACCAATACGTTGGTGGCCTGCGTGCCGGTATGGGATATTGCGGAGCAGCCAGCATTACAGATCTGAAAAACGCCCAGTTTATCAAGATCACCAACGCCGGTATGCGCGAAAGCCACGCGCACGACGTGGAAATCACCAAAGAATCTCCGAACTACAGCCGTCGCTGATCCTGTTGATACCGACCCGGTTGCTTATCACGCTTTGCTGGTAACCGGGTTGGTATTCGTTTACATATCTAAGCTCACGCATATTTGTCCCTCCTTTTTTCGAATTAGTCTCTTATCTTCGCTACATTGCCTGTTCGTCAGGGACAAGCATCTGCGTTAGAATGAATTGCAGAATAAACCCTATTCATTTTGGAACAAATTAAACAACAGATTCATGGACCCAATCGTCATATCCCTCATCATTGGAGCAATCGCCCTGGTGGTGGGCGTTGTTGCGGGTAAATTCATTTTTGCCAAAAACACCCAACAAAAAATAGAAGAAGCCGAATTACACGCACAAAATATTACCAAAGAAGCGCAGCTCAAAGCTGAAAACATCCGGAAAGAGAAAGAATTAGAAGCGAAAGAGAAGTTTGTTCAACTGAAAGCCGCCCACGAAAAAGAAGTAACCGAGCGTAACCGGAAAATAAACGATTCTGAAAACCGGATCCGCCAGAAAGAGCAGACGCTCAGTCAGAAAGAGGCCAGCCTTGAAAAACAACTCAAGGAAAACGATACCATCAAGGAAAACCTGAACCGCCAGATCGAGGTAGTCAATAACAAACGTACCGAACTCGAGAAGCACCAGGAAGAGCATATCCGCCGGCTTGAAAAGATCGCTGGTCTTACAGCTGAAGAAGCCAAGAACCAGATCGTTGAAAGCCTGCGCAACGAGGCGCATACACAAGCTATTGGCATTCAACAGGAAATAATCGACGACGCCAAGCAGAAAGCCAATAAAGAAGCCCGCAAGATCATTATCCAAACGATCCAGCGTACCGCTGCGGAGCAAGCTATCGAAAACTCCATTACCGTTTTCAACCTGGAAAGCGATGAGGTAAAAGGTCAGATCATCGGCCGCGAAGGACGTAATATCCGCGCGCTCGAAGCCGCTACCGGCGTAGACCTGATCGTGGACGATACCCCTGAAGCGATCCTGCTGTCCTGCTTCGACCCGCTGCGCCGCGAGATTGCACGTCTCAGCCTCCAGCGCCTGGTAACCGATGGCCGTATCCACCCTGCACGTATCGAAGAAGTGGTGGAAAAAACCCGCAAGCAGATCGAAGAACAGGTAATGGAAATCGGTGAGAGAACCGTAATCGAACTCGGCATCCATGGCATGCACAAAGAACTGGTGCGCATGGTGGGACGGATGCGTTTCCGCTCCTCATACGGACAAAACCTGCTGATGCACAGCCGCGAAACTGCGAATCTCTGTGCGATCATGGCATCTGAACTCGGATTGAATGTGAAACTGGCGAAAAGAGCCGGTCTCCTGCACGATATTGGTAAAGTACCGGATGAAGAAAGTGAACTGAGCCACGCACTCCTCGGAGCCAAGCTGGCAGAGAAATACGGTGAAAACCCTGCCGTAGTAAACGCCATTGGCGCCCACCACGATGAAATGGAAATGCAATATGTGATTTCCCCCATCGTACAGGCCTGTGACGCCATCAGCGGTGCCCGTCCCGGCGCCCGCCGCGAGATCATGCAGCAATACCTGCAGCGGATCAAGGACCTGGAAAACCTGGCCATGAGCTACAATGGTGTGGAGAAAGCGTACGCCATCCAGGCCGGCCGCGAACTGCGGGTAATCGTGGAATCAGAAAAAGTAAGCGATCAGGACTCCGACCGCCTGTCTTTTGAAATAGCCCAGAAGATCCAGACCGAAATGACATTCCCCGGTCAGATCAAAGTAACGGTGATCCGCGAAAAAAGAGCAGTAAACGTTGCCAGATAAGTAACTGGCAGTCAAATAACATCAAACAAAAAAGAGAAAGGACGGTAAAATGATTTTAGTTTTTTAAATCTTTTCCCCTACCTTTGCCATCCTTAAAAATAAGCATCATGAGCGCTGTAGCATACGTACACGAGCAGTTAACCGGAAAGAAAGAATTCCCCCGCTTTAAAGCAGGTGACAACGTAACTGTAAACTATAAAATCATCGAAGGAAGCAAGGAACGTATCCAGTCTTTCAAAGGTGACGTTATCAAAAAACAGGGAACTGGCGCTACAGCGAGCTTCACCGTTCGTAAGATTTCTGATGGAATCGGTGTTGAGCGTGTATTCCCTTTCTACTCTCCGAATGTTGAATCAGTTGTACTGAATAAAACAGGTCACGTTCGCCGCGCCAAGCTGTTCTACCAGCGTAAGAGAAGCGGTAAAAGCGCACGTATCCGTGAAAAGCGCATGGCTGTTGCTACTGTTGCGAAATAATTCAGCTACACACCCAACGAATACAAGGTCCCCGCATTTACTGCGGGGATTTTTTTTGTGTAAAACTTAAACCGGAAAGCTGACGTATATGTTAGAAGAATTCAAAAGTCAAAATTAAAAAGTCAAAATCGGCGTGAATGGTGAATAGTCAATCGTGAATAGAATATTGAATTTAAAACCGATAACGGCTGTTCACCTTACACCTTAGCCCGAAGTGTCGGGCCTTATACCTACAACCTATTACTTAAAACGTATAACTATCCTTTAAAACAATCCCAAAAGCCAGGAGCAAAATATATCCCCCGATAATTAAACCTCTTAGTATCTTTGGGCTCTAATTTGGAAATTATGGCACAGTTTAATCTCCTCGGTGTATTAGGCACCAATGAAATCATCATCATCCTCATCATCGTGCTGCTGTTGTTCGGAGGTCGTAAAATTCCCGAACTGATGCGCGGCCTGGGTAAGGGTGTGCGTGAATTCAATGACGCCAAGACCAATGTGAAGAAAGAAATTGAGGAAAGCTCTAACGACATCCGTAACAGCACAGAAGTTAAATAACCCTCTTCGGCGTAAACGCTTAGGTTTTTGTTCGTCTATTCTTCCATTTCCCACTACCAATCCCAACTGACACAGGGTCACACGACCTGTGTCGAAGCGGTCGAGCATTACCTCCGCCAGATAGCTGCTACCCGGCACTTAAATGCCTACATAGCAGTGTACGAAGCGGAGGCCCTTGCACGAGCGAAAGAACTCGACGCACTCCGTCAGCAGGGAAAAACTACCGGACGCCTCCACGGCGTAGTAATCGGGGTAAAAGACGTTATCTCCCACGAAGGTCATCCGCTTACCGCAGCCTCGGGCATTCTCCAGGGCTTCGAAGCCATTTATTCCGCTACCGCTATTAAAAAATTACTCGAAGAAGATGCCATTATCATCGGCAGCCTCAACTGCGATGAGTTTGCGATGGGTTCTACCAACGAACACACCATTTACGGGCCTGTGCTCAATGCCGACGATGAATCCCGCGTACCTGGCGGATCTTCCGGCGGAAGCGCCGTTGCCGTTCAGGCGGGCCTCTGCATGGTTTCCCTGGGCAGTGATACCGGAGGCTCAGTACGCCAGCCGGCAGATTTTTGTGGCATAGTGGGCTTTAAACCGGGCTACGGACGCATTTCCCGCTATGGGTTGATCGCTTATGCCTCCTCCTTCGATCAGATCGGTATTTTTTCTACCAATATTCCGGACACCGCTCTGCTCCTGGAGATCATGGCCGGTCCGGATCCAGCCGACAGTACCGCCAGCCGCCAACAACCCGACGCTTATTCCAAAGAGCTCGACACGCCCAAAACACCCTACCGCATCGCTTATTTCCCCGAAGCGCTTGATCATCCGAGCCTCGATCCCGAAATAAGAGACGCGATTTATAAACGTCTCGAATCCCTGAAAAACGAAGGACACCAGGTACAACCGGTGAACTTTGATCTCATGGATTATATCGTCCCCTCCTATTACGTGCTCACCACTGCCGAGGCGTCCTCTAATTTGTCGCGTTACGATGGAGTTCGTTATGGTCACCGGACGGAAAAACCGGTAACCGATCTCGTGGATTTTTACAAGAAAACACGATCCGAAGGCTTCGGCAAAGAGGTGAAACGCCGCATCATGTTGGGCACCTTCGTCCTCAGCGCCGGTTACTACGACGCTTACTTCACACGTGCACAAAAAGTAAGGAAACTTTTAACATCTAAGATAGAGCTGATTTTCAACGACTTCGACTTTATTATCCTGCCAACGGCCCCAACTACCGCTTTTCGCCGCGGTGAGAAAACCGAAGACCCGATAGCTATGTACCTGGCTGATATTTATACAGTTATGGCTAATCTTGCGGGCATTCCGGCCATTTCACTCCCTCTTTTCCGGCATAATAATGGCATGCGGTTCGGCCTGCAGGCTATGGCAAGCCGGCAGAATGAGTTATCTTTGCTGCGCTTTTCCCATGAGTTGCTGACGAACCGGGAAAACTGACCAGAGCATCTGCGACATCGCATTTAAGAGATTAATTTCAAAAAATTAAATTTTCGAAGGCATGTTCAAAAGAATGGCAGTTTCGGCTGTTTTTACCGTTTTGTTCGCTTCCTTTTCAGAGGCTAAAGGACTTGAGATAAGAGATATTACTGTTCCGCAAGACAGTATCCATCTTTCCGATACAGCGGGCACAAACGATTCCCTCCCTGCCGTGCATGCACTGCAGGATCCCAAAAAAGGTTTTTCCGATCTTTTTATCAATAGCACTGCTGCCGTTGGTGTCAATACCATGCAGTTGAATCCCCTTGCCGTAAACTTCGTGGAAGATTACGTAGACCGTTTCGGTGAAAGCCTGGAAGAAATGAAAGGCTGGGGCAAACCTTATTTCGACATGATGGATGGCATCCTCACGCAATACGGCCTTCCTATCGAACTGAAATACCTCGCCGTTATCGAATCCCAACTCAAGGCCAACGCCCGCTCCTGGGCCGGTGCGGTGGGTCCCTGGCAGTTTATGCCGGCAACCGCCCGCAACATGGGATTACACGTTTCCAAAAAATACGACGAGCGCCGCGATTACCAGAAAAGCACACATGCCGCGTCTAAATACCTTACCAAACTCTATGACATGTATGGTGACTGGCTGCTGGTTATCGCCGCCTACAACGGAGGTCCGGGTAAAGTAAATTCAGCGATTGCCAAAAGCGGCAGCCGCGACTTCTGGATGCTGCAGCAATACCTGCCCGCAGAGTCGCGCAATCATGTAAAGAAATTCATCGCCACACATTATATCATGGAAGGTCAGGGCGGCATTACCACGCTTACCAAAGCGGAAGCAGGTGAATGGCTCGCTGGCGGAGGAAACACCGATATGGAAGCAACGCAGGCCGTATTCAAAACCTCTGAAAACAACGGCACCAACCTGAAAACGCACAACATCAGTGGCCGTTACAATTCCCGCGCAATTGCCAAGTATGTGGAAATGGATGAGCAGGCTTTCAACCGCCTGAATCCCACGCTCGACAGAACACTGGGCTCTTCTACCAATTACCAGATGCGCCTGCCCGAAGAAAAAATGGAATTGTTCCTTGCCCGCAAGAACGATATTCTGCAGGCTTCTGTACAAATGCTGTTGAATCCCGACTTCAAGCTTTAAGACAAAACGGCATTCAGCCCTTTGACCTTAAGCAGGCATTCTTCCCATTCATTATCCGCATCACTGTAAAAAGTAATGGCAGAGCCGGCCGGTGCCGAAAGGTAGCCTGTATGTGCATTGTAAAGTAAACTGCGGATCACCACATTGAAATCGAAATCGCCGCCCGGCGCCATATAGCCAACAGCTCCCGAAAATATTCCGCGGCGCATCGTCTCATACTGATCGATCAGTTCCATCACGCGTTGTTTGGGAGCACCGGTCATTGAGCCCATCGGGAAACAGGCGCGGATGATATCGGTGAAACTCTTCGTGCGATCGACCTTTCCACTAATCGTTGAGATCATCTGATGCACCTGGGGATAAGAATAAATACCGAATAATTCATCCACTCCTACCGAGCCCTGTTCGCACACACGCGAAAGATCGTTGCGCATCAGGTCCACGATCATCACATTTTCCGCTTTGTCTTTTTCACTGTTGCGCAATGCCTCGCGGCTTTGTTCATCGGCCATTGCATCACCGGCAACACGCGGTGACGTCCCTTTTATGGGCTGCGCGATGAGCCGGTTGCCCTGCCGGAGTAAAAACCGTTCCGGACTGGCACTCATGAGCCATGCATTCCGGTGGCGGTAAAAAGCAGAAAAGGGACTCGGTGATATTTCTCCCAGGCGTTTATAAAGATGTAATGGATCAAGACCTTTTTTCTCCGCATAAAATTCCTGGCAGAAATTGATCTCGTAGCAATCGCCTCTGCGAATATGCTCTTGCAATTGCCGCACGGTACGTACATACTCTTCGCGGCTCAATCGCTGCGAAAGCCTGAGCGGCTCGTGTGTGGACAAAAGTTCCCCGGGTTGTGATTCTATCGCCTTATGTATGTCATCCGGGTCATCGGCATATATCCGGATTTCTTCGTCGGTGAGTTTTACAACAACGGCCGGTTCAAAAAAATACAGATCGGGGAAACCGCTTTTGCCTGCATAAACGCTGCGAAGCGGCGCCAGCTCATTTTTTATATCGTAGGAAAGATGTCCGAATAGCCATGCATCGTTTTCTTTTCCTTTTAAAAAACGTGCAAGCGCTTCCAATGCATGTCCGACCGGTGCCGATAATTCGCGGCGTATGCCTGCACCTGCAAGACATTCCTGCGCATGCGGTGTTATTTTATAATGATGACTATCCAGAAAGCAGAAGGTGCCGAACTGTTGAAGCCAGTTCAGCACCTTTTGTTTCGTTTGCCGGAAGTCACCGGCGGGAAATTGTTTGACTGAATACATTTATAGAAATGATGCTCGCGCAACGGTTAACGTCGTCGGTTAAAAGTCATCATCTTCGTTGTCGTCAAAATCGTCGGAGTCGTTGAAGAGATCTTTGAATTCGTCATCAATTTTGAAATCATCTTCCTCTTCTTCTTTACGACTACCGCCGCCACCGGCTGCTTTCTTGCCTTTTGATTTCGGAATATCGAATTCATCAAAGTCAGGATCCCAGCTATCTTCTTCTTCTACTTTTTCCCAATCGTCTTTGTCGTCATCGAGGTCTTCATCGTCCTCGTCTTCATCGTCACCCGACTTTTTCGAAGAAGCTTTTGCACCTTTCTTTGGCACTTCTACATCGTCTTCATCATCCAGCAATTCATCGTCTTCCAATTCTTCCTCACGCTCTTTCTTGGGTTTGGAAGATGCTTTCTTTACCGACTCTTTACCGGTCTCTGATTGTTCTGTTGCTTTTTTTGCCTTTGCCATGGCCAAATATAGTTTGATGTAAAATTTCAGCGAAGTTTTTAATCCGCCAAATTTTTAAAACAGATTTTTTCTATTTTCTGCCTCAGGGAAATCTGCTTTTTCTGCAATCGCATTTCTGCCGTTTCCCTGCAATTTATTTCGTCATTTTCAGGAGTTTATCTCCTTTTCAGGTCAGATAGCGATCAATTGATCCCGTCCGGGACCATTAGAGATAAAATGCACGTCTACACCCAGGTATTGGTTGATGAACGCTACATATTCTTTCATGGTCTGCGGCAACGATCCGAAATCTCTTACTTCGCTGGTAGGTGTGTTCCAGCCTTTGAATTGCTCGTATACAGGTGTCAGCTTTTGTTTTTCGAGACGGAAAGGAATCTGTTTCGACTGTTTTCCATTCAGATCGTAAGAGGTACACACCTGTAATTCTTCAAATGCGTCGAGTACATCCGCTTTGGTCATCACAATTTTCGTAACGCCGTTGATCATGCAGGCGAAATTCAGCGCCACCAGGTCGATCCAGCCGCAACGGCGCGGACGTCCTGTAGTTGCTCCAAATTCATTGCCAATCTTGCGCAGCCGCTCACCTGTTTCGTCTTCCAGTTCTGTAGGGAACGGTCCGCTGCCTACGCGGGTGCAATAAGCTTTGGTTACACCAAATACGTCGCGGATCTTTTGCGGAGCCACACCAAGGCCGCTGCATACGCCTGCAGACACCGTGTTGGAAGAAGTAACGAAGGGGAATGTGCCGAAGTCGATATCCAGCATACTGCCCTGTGCACCTTCTGCCAATACTCTTTTGCCATTGGCAAGTTGCTCGTTGATAAAATATTCTCCGTTTACAATGTTCAGTTCGCGCAGAAACTCGAGTGCTTCGAAAAATTCCTCTTCCCAGCTCGAAATATCCTCATTAAACTGGAAGTTGTCCAGCAACTTCTGGTGTTTCAGGCGCAGCTTGATGTATTGCGTGGTAAAATTTTTATCCAGCAGATCACCCACACGCAGACCGTTGCGGCCTGTTTTATCCATATAGGTCGGTCCGATACCTTTCAGCGTGGAACCGATTTTGTCGTTTCCTTTTGCCAGTTCCGCTGCTTTGTCGAGTGCGCGGTGTGTAGGCAGGATCAGGTGCGTGCGTTCGGAAATAAACAGGTTTTTCTTCAGATCGATACCAAAAGAAGACACAGTGGCGCATTCTTTACGCAGGGTAACCGGGTCCAACACTACGCCGTTGCCGATAAGGTTCAGCTTGTTGGCGTGAAAAACACCTGAAGGAATCTGATGCAAGACCACTTTTTTGTCCTGCACATACAGGGTGTGGCCGGCATTCGGGCCTCCCTGAAAACGAGCGACCACGTCATAGTCTTTCGCGAAATAATCTACGATCTTTCCTTTTCCTTCATCGCCCCACTGGAGGCCGAGAATTACGTCTACCATGTTGATGTATTTATGAGCCGTACGACATTGAACGGCCGGTACAGTTCGGAGTTTGGAATACATTGCTGTTCCGGCGCAAAAATAGGCGATCAGCAAAAAGCCACCGAATAAAAATCCGGTGGCTTGCAAAATATTCAGTAAAAATTTTTCTCTTACTAACGAATGAGGGTTACGGAGCCCTTTCTCGTGATTTTCTGCCCGTCGAGGGTCACACCTTCTGCCATCCAGACATATACGCCGGTGGGCTGGTCAACTCCCCCGAATTTACCGTCCCAGCCTTTATTGAGCGTGGTAGTGGAGAACATCACTTGTCCCCAGCGGTTGTACACCCTGAAGTAGTTAAGTGTTTTCACTCCAACCGGGAATGGGAAGAATGTATCGTTGCGTCCATCATTGTTCGGTGTAAAGCCTGTGGGCGTATAGAGTTCCGGTCCTTTGTACACTTTGATCGTGACAAAACCTTTGCCCTGACAACCCGCCGGTGTGGAAGCCGACACGGTGTAGGTGATCTCGTCGCCAATAGCCGAACTGGTAGCCTCCGGATCAGCAATACCCGGATTGTTCAGGCCCGTTGCCGGCGACCAGTTATAACTCACGGTTGATGCATCAAATGTGGGTGAAGGATCGTAAGCCACTGCCAGCAATGGCACGCGCACGTTGTCATATACCACTGTATCGCGCGGATAAGTGAGTACCTGGAACGGAGGCGTTACCGTCAGTTTGACCTGATCACTGGTCAGCGACGGACAGCCGTTCGCATCTGTTACATTCAATGTATAGGTGATCGTTTTGTCAGGATGCACCACGCGCGGATTAGGATCGGTTGCAGAACTCAGGTAATCTGATGGCGTCCAGGTATAGGTAGCTCCACCGGAACCATTCAACTGGAAATCCTGACCAAAGCAGATCTCGCCATCTGCGCCTGCATTCGGAACCGGTGCGGGCCATACCGTAACCACCACATCATCTGTGCGCGTACAAACGCCCAGGGTCATCGTCACCGAATAAGTGGTGGTAGTAGTTGGGTTGGCAACAGGATCAGAAACATTTGCACTGCTCAGTTTATTCGTCGGCGTCCACGCAAATTGTGTGGCATTAGATGTAATCGAAAGCTGCACCTGCTGGCCTTCGCAGATCGGCGCCGGATCAACCATCGGTGTGTATGTAAGGTTGTCATTCAATCCAACCGTTACCCCCGTGATCTGGAAAGTACAGCCATTGGCATCACGCACATTGATGGTGTAAGTACCTTGCGCTGCATTCAATGTGTTGGAGCTTTGGAGCGTTCCGCTTCCTATCGCATATTGATAAGGCGCTGTACCGCCGGTAGCCGCTACCTGGATAGTGCCGTCTGCACCGCCCGCACAGGTTGCAGGAGTAACGGCCGATACAGTTGCATTGAGTACGTTCGGCTGGGTTACGGTTACGTTTGCAACAGAAAAAATACATCCTTTTGCGTCGCGCACATAAACAGTATATCCTCCGGCAGCAACAGTGAATGTATTACCCGGTTGCCATGTTGTGCTGTTGAGAGAATATTCATACGGTGTGGTGCCACCTGTTGCGGTAAAGGTGATCTGACCGTCAGCAGCACCATTACATTTCACCGCCTGCGTGGCTGCTGTTGCCGCAAGTACCGGTGGTTGCGTAATATTGATATTGTCGATACGGAATGTACATCCCGCATTATCAGTGATCACCACATAATTGTTAGTACTTGCTGCCAGTCCGCTGAAGGTAGCGCTCGTTGCCGTGGTACCACCAGGTGCCACAGTGCCATTCAGCAGATAAGTATATGGCGCTGTGCCAGCGGTACCGATTGTTACGGTAATGCTTCCGTCGTTACCACCCGAACAAGACACATTGCTTACAGTCGATGTAGCAGTGAAACCTGTACCCGTTGCTATCGTGGCATTCACGGGCGTAGTGGTGATACATCCGCTTCCATCCGTGATGGAAATAGTATGTGCGCCGGCAGCAAGACCGGTAAATGTATAAGGTGAATTACCGGTCACCGGTGCGCCGCCATCCAGCACAAAACTAAACGGAGCTGTACCATTTGTGGTAACCGTGATCTGGCCGTTGTTGATACCCGAACAGGAAGTAGCCTGCGTGGTAGCAGAAGCAATCAGTCCTGTACCGGAAGTAACGGTAACGGCAGATGAAGTATAGGTACATCCATTGGCATCCCTGACAGTCACCACATAGTTAGTGGCCGGTGCCAGACCGGTAAAGGTTGCGGTATTGCCCGTTTGTATTATCGCGCCCGGGTTTAATTCAAACGTAAATGGTGCCGTGCCCGGTGCCTGTGGTTGCACGGTAATCTGACCATTGTTAACGCCGGCACATCCCGTAGGACTTGGCGTAACGGTAGCCGTATAACCCGTACCGGTTGCCACGGTAGTAGTGATAGCCGCTGCTGTGGCACAACCATTCGCGTCGGTGATGGTTACCGAATGGCTGCCCGCTGCCACGTTAGTAAATGTATAGTTGGCAGGCTGACCCGTAACAGGTGTACCGCCGTCCAGGGTATAAGAATAAGGTGCTGTGCCATTGGTGCCAGTTACGGCCACTGCAATCTGACCATTGGTAACACCCGGACAGGTTGTGCCTGTTGGTGTAAGTGTAGCGGTAAGACCGGCGCCTGACGCCACGTTGGTAGTGAGTGCTGCAGACGTAGAACAGCCATTGGCATCTCTTACTACAACTGTATGGCTGCCGGATGATACGTTCGTAAATGTGTAGTTGGCAGGCTGACCTGTAACAGGTGTGCCGCCATCCAATGTATAGGAATAAGGTGCCGTGCCATTGGTCCCGGTTACGGCCACCGCGATCTGTCCATTGTTAACACCCGCGCAGGTTGTACCGGTTGGAGTGATGGTGGCTGTTAACCCCGCACCCGCTGCCACGGTGGTCGTTACTGCCGCGGTGGTAGTACAACCATTGGCATCACGTACTGTTACCGAATGACTGCCGGAAGCTACGCCGGTAAAGGTATAAGGTGAAGGCTGACCCGTAACGGGTGTACCGCCGTCCAATGTATAGGAAAAAGGAGCGGTGCCATTGGCACTCGTCACATTCACCACGATCTGCCCGTTGCTCACGCCAGCGCAGGTAGTACCTGTAGGTGTGAGTGTAGCGGTTAGTCCCGCACCTGCAGCCACGTTGGTGGTTACTGCTGCGGTGGTAGTGCAACCATTGGCATCACGCACCGTTACCGAATGACTGCCGGAAGCTACGCCGGTAAAGGTATAAGGTGAAGGCTGACCCGTAACGGGCGTGCCTCCGTCCAATGTATAGGAAAAAGGAGCGGTGCCATTGGCACTCGTCACATTCACCACGATCTGCCCGTTGCTCACGCCAGCGCAGGTAGTACCTGTAGGTGTGAGTGTAGCGGTCAATCCTGCACCTGCTGCTACGGTAGTGGTTACTGCTGCGGTGGTAGTACAACCATTGGCATCACGCACCGTTACCGAATGACTGCCGGAGGCTACACCGGTAAAGGTATAAGGTGAAGGCTGACCCGTAACGGGTGTGCCGCCATCCAGGGTATAAGTATAGGGTGCCGTACCGTTTGTACTCGTAACATTCACCACGATCTGTCCGTTGTTGACACCCGCGCATGTTGTACCGGTTGGTGTCAGCGTTGCTGTGAGGCCACTGCCTGCCGTAACCGTTACTGAAATATTTACCGAAGTACAAAGGCCATTTTCACGAATGAGCACCGTGTAGTTGCCTGGCGCAAGACCTGTAAACACGTTGCTGCTCTGCCAGGTTCCTCCGTTGATATTGTATTCATAAGGTCCGCTTCCATTGGTGGGCGTTACTGTAATCGTTCCGTTGTTTACACCCGCACAGGATGTTGCGGTAGCAACAGCGGTTCCGGTCACCGTTCCCGTACCTGCATCAACAGTTACAGGAATAAAGCTGGCCGTACAGCCCGCACCATCACGCACATCGATGAAGTAAGTGCCCGGTGCGAGACCGCTGAAAATATTACTGGTCTGCCAGGGACCGAAGTTGATGCGGTATTCAATGGTAGGTGTGCCACCGGGAACACTTATTTCAATGCGGCCATTGTTGGCCCCTGTGCAGGATGTTGCATAAGGAGTAGCCGTTACCTGTAATGCGGGACCCTGCGTTACTGTTACCGGAATATTGGTGGCTCGGCATCCTGCAGCATCCACCACTGAAACAAAATAGTTACCGGGCGCAAGACCTGTAAATACATTATTGCCGGTTTGCACTACGGGCGCAGTTGGCGTGGCTTCAGGTGTAAGTGTATAAGTAAGCGGTGCAATGGAATTGGGGGCATCTACCGTAACGGTTCCCGAAGGTGAACCCACACAATTGGTAGGAGCAGGTGTAACCGTCGTAGCCAAGACACCTGTTGAAGTAACCGTGATGTTCACCGTGCTGCTGCAAGATCCGTCTGCATTGGTTACAAGAATAGTATGCGGACCACCGAGTAATCCGGTGAAGGTATAAGGAGATGGCCCGGTTACAGGTGTGCCGCCGTCAAGTGTGTAAGTAAATGGTCCTGTTCCGGAAACAGGAGGAACCGTGACCGTGATGGTGCCGGTGCCCGTTGCACCACAGGCCGTTTGCGTCATGGTGGCGGTGGCCAGCAAGGTGCTTTTGTTTACTGTAATGGTATCCAGGCTCACCAGCTGCGTACCCGGACCATCGCAGGCGGCGAATGTAGTGCGAATCACAAAACGTTCCGTATTGGCAGTCGGACAAAAAGAAGGGAAGGTGACATCCAGCATGCCTTGGACGGTGGTAGTGGTATCGCCAAGAGCTATAAAATTGTGGTTGATATCGAGTACTTCACATCGCACAAAACGCGATGCGCCGCCTGACGGGACAAAAGTGTAGGCAGTATTATGTTCGTTCCATACAGTAGCATTTTTACCAGGGGCGGCGGTGGCCAGTGTTGCATCTTTCTGTACGCCGAGAATAGCCAGGTTATCATTCCAGTCACCCGGATCGGTTGGTTTATCTTTGATGAACACATCGATCACACCGGTGGACTCATACATCACTATTTGAGACGTATGAATCGAATCTTCGTCACCGAAGAGGGGTACTTCATTAAAACTTACGATCAGGCGACGGCAGGGCGCTGAACCTTCTACCCTCCATTCGATCTTGCGGCCGGGAGGCGGCGCACTGTTGGGATCGATATCATGAAAGACACCAAAAATTGCCAGTGGCGGATATTGTTCATCACTCTGGCTGGCACATGTTCCTGTTCCGATAAACGGGATTGGGTTCGTGCGCAAATCCCAGTCGTTTTTACAATCGGCCTTTGTGGCATCAAACGTTACCACGCCATTGGAGCCAATGACAAACTGATTGTACGTATTACCATAAAAACAAAAATTAAACGGCAGCGAAAGCAGGTGGCTGAACTGGTCATCCACATAGATTTCTGTTGGCACGTTTCCCCCCGGTGTAACATACGCATACGGAGTATACGGCCTTGGTGCCACGCGATAATCCGTTGTCGCTTTCAGGTGAGGAATCCGTACCGGAACATTTACACAGTTTTGCCCGCATGGCAGGTTGACAACTGTATTGTTTAAGCCGGTATTAAAGCAGTTTTGTGAAGAAGAGAGATTAACCAGACCCATCAAAAAGAGAATAGTCATGGTTAGTCTTACCAGGTTCAATCTCATAGCAGCGATGTGTAGTGTGTGTGTTTCGTGTATTTTTCAGCCCCCTAAAGGAGTTCTGAAGTTAAGGAAAAGTTATTACTACACCTCAATACCAGCCTGATTTGTAAAGAAAAGGTTATATTTTTTTTACCCATTTTCCTGGCTTGATAAAGGGGAAAAAAAATAACGACCTGATCGCTAGGTCGTTAAGTTCAAAAGCCGGTTTGTATTCTTTTAATTTGGAATATCTTCTGTATCATATCGCTCCACTGACTCGATACCTGGCAGCGCCCGCAGGCTTTGCACCAGGTGATCCAACTCTTCCTTATCATGCACGTATAAGCGGATATTACCTTCGAAAAGGCCTTCGCGTGCTTCAATCGTAAGCGCCGCAATGTTTACACGCAGTTCTCCCGATATCAGCATCGTGATCTTATTTACCACGCCCACATCATCCATTCCCACGATCTTCACGCCCGTAAGAAAGGATATCTCTTTATTCTTCGCCCATTTCGTTTTCACCACGCGATGTCCATAGTTCGACAAGAGCTTGGTGGCGTTGGGGCAATTGGTCCGGTGAATAGTAAGCCCTTTGCCGGTTGTAACAAATCCAAATACATCATCACCCGGAATAGGCTTGCAGCAATTGGCCAGGTTGTAGACAATCTTGTCGCTGCTTTCGCCGAAGATGATCAGCTCCGCATCTTTCTTGTTGTTGTTGTGAGCGAGCTGCGATGGAAGGTTGTCGTGCTTATGTTCCGTCACTGGTTTCAGTGGCTTCGGTGCTTCTATCCGGTCGCCGGTCACTTTGAAATCCTTCAGCTCTTTCAGGTCGATGTTCTTGATCGCGATCTGGTAAAACAGTTCGAGGTTCGATGACAGTTTGTAATGCTGCACCAGTTCGTCGATATTCGGTTGCTGCATGCTGGCACCAACGCCTTCAAGCTTGCGTTGCAGCGTGTATTTGCCCTCGTCAGCTACTTTCTTCTTTTCTTCTTTGAGCGCGTCTTTGATCCGTCCTCTTGCTTTGGCCGTTACCACAAACGACAACCAGTCTTCCGAAGGTTGCTGTTTGCTGCTGGTGATAATCTCCACCTGGTCGCCACTGCGCAGCTTGTGACTGATGGGCACTAGTTTATGATTCACCTTGGCGCCGATGGTCTTCACACCGATCGCACTGTGGATCGAGAAGGCAAAGTCCAGCGCGGTGCTGTCAACCGGCAGCATTTTTACATCCCCTTTCGGCGTGTACACATAGATTTCTTCGGCAAGAAAGCTGGTTTTGAAGTCCTGCAGAAAATCAATGCTGTCCGTTTCCTGGTTGCCGATCATTTCGCGGATCTGCTGAAACCATTTATCGAAGCGGCTTTCATCGGCCGCACCCTCTTTGTATTTCCAGTGGGCAGCCAGGCCTTTTTCTGCTATCTCATTCATCCGCTTGGTGCGGATCTGGACTTCCACCCATCTACCCTGCGGCCCCATTACCGTTGTGTGCAAAGCTTCATATCCGTTTGACTTCGGATTGCTCAACCAGTCGCGCAGTCGCTCGGGTGACGGGGTGTATTCATCCGTGATCATGGAGTACACTTTCCAGCAATCCTCTTTTTCTTTTTCCGGAGGAGAATCGAGGATAATGCGGATCGCAAAGAGATCATATACCTCCTCGAAGCTGACACCTTTCTTTTTTATTTTATTGGAAATGGAGTGAATGCTTTTAGGACGGCCCTGTATCTCAAAATTGAAATGTCCTTTCTCGAGTTTTTCTTTGATAGGCCGAATAAATTCATTGATGTATTTGGTGCGCTCGCGTTTGGTTTCTGCCAGTTTGCGGGCAATTTCCTTATAGGTTTCCGGTTCCATGTATTTCATGGCCAGATCTTCCATTTCCGTTTTGATGTTGTACAACCCCATCCGGTGTGCGAGCGGTGCGTATACGTACACGGTCTCTGACGCGATCTTGAGTTGTTTTTCACGCTTCATGCTTTCGAGCGTACGCATGTTGTGCAGACGGTCGGCCAATTTGATCAGGATCACCCGCGGATCGTCCGTGAGGGTCAGCAGAATTTTCTTAAAATTTTCCGCCTGCGCCGAAGCATTGACATCGATGACGTTGGAAATTTTGGTAAGACCGTCTACGATCCTCGCGATCTCGTTGCCAAATTCGCGTTCCACATCTTCGAGGGTTATATCTGTATCTTCAACCGTATCGTGTAGCAACGCACAGATGGAGGAACGTACCCCCAACCCTATTTCTTCCACACATATTTTGGATACGGCCAGCGGGTGCAGGATGTAAGGTTCACCGCTTTTGCGGCGCATGGTCCTGTGAGCGTCGGCGGCCATTTCAAAAGCAACGCGCAGCAGGTCTTTGTCGCCGGGCTTCAATTTCAGCTTCAGCGAGCGCAACAGTGAACGGTATTCCCTCAGAATCAGCTTTCTTTCCTGTTCTTCATTGAGGTTATAGCGGGGGACTTGAGCAACAGTTTCCATCAACTACGAATTTACTGAAAACAGGTGAATTGTGAATGGTCAATCGTGAATGGTGAACAACACAGCCGTTCCAACTGGCCCTTCGATAACTTAAGGGACCAGTTGGAACGGCTGCTTCACTTATTACTTACAACTTATAACGGCTGCTTTATCCTGCACCTCACTTCAGGAAATCATACCTCAGCAGTATCTCATGCGCATTGCTCCCGCGGTCATAAATACTCAGCGGCGTACTGTAGATATCAAATGAATAGCCCAATACCAGTTTTTTCTTCACTTTCACGCCGGCTGAGAGCATCCAGCTCTGACGCAAACGCATGCTCACACCCCACCAGAATACCTCACGGTGCTCCACCCTTGCCCCGCCCTGGAATTCAAGTGGTGCATTCGGCAGATAAATGAATAAAATATTCGGCGTGATCACCGTATTACCATCCACATCCCAATTGTAGCGGCTGTGGAAGTAGTAGTGGCGGTAAAGCCGTCCCGTCTCCGAGCGCGACAGATCGCCGGAATAAAAATCAAGTTTGGATTGGATCAGGTTGGCCACCGATGCACCTGCCTGAAATTTCCTAGAGGTATAGCTCAGGCCAAAACCCGCGTCAGCAGAAAAACGGTTTCCCGCGCCCGCCAGCACCGGATCATTGGCACCAAGCGATTCACTCAGCTTTCCTTTGTCGATGCTGTATTGCTGAAAACGGCCTTCGATGCCCAGTGAAAAACTTGCGTCATTCTGCAAAGGCACATGATAGGCATAGGCCATCTGCAAACCCGTCCGCCGCGTTGGGCCGGTCACATCGTTGTAGAGATAACCACCCAATCCGAGTTTTACGGAAGGCAGGTAAGCCGAACCAAATACAGTGGTTGTTTTGGGACTGCCATCGATGCCGCTCCACATACTGCGGTAAGTAGCACCGATAGAACCGTATTTATTTACACCTGCGACGGATGGATTGTGAAATACACCCTGCATGTCGTAAAGAGATGATGTGGCGATCTGCTGCGCCCGGGTAGCCGAAACACCCAGCACCAGCACTGATATTATTGCGATAAAACGTTTCATGTCGTGTCTTTTGCTTGGTTGACAATAGGGTTAGCGGAGAATGGTGAGGTTTCCTTTGAGATGTTCTTTTTTACCGTTGACAAGCTCATAGCTGATCACGAAATAGTAAGTTCCGTCAGGCAGTGGTTTGCCTTTATAGGTTCCGTCCCATGTATTCCGGTAGTCCCTGGATTCATACACTTTGGCGCCATACCGGTTGAACACCTGCACGTCTGCGCTCTTCAGGCAGGAGCCGGTTGTCACCAGCCAGAGATCATTCACACCGTCACCATTGGGTGTAAAGGCTTCCATCGGGCGCAGACAGTTGGGCAGCAGCGTCAATGTTACCTGGTCTGTTGCTTTACATCCCTGCGGTGTGGTTACTTCCAATGTATACGTGGTGGTTTGGTTGAGGGAAACGGTTGGATTCAATACCGTTGCGGAACTCAATCCCGCAGAGGGCGACCACAAATAAGAACCGGTGGAACCACTGGCCTGCATGGTGTATTGCTGGCCGGTAATGACGAATGCATCCGGACCGGCATCGATCGTGGCGCCCGGCGCTACGGTCACAACAAATGCGTCTGTAGCCGTACAGTTAGCCGTGCTCGCCGTTACCGTATAGGTGGTTGTTTGTGTTGGAGAGAATACGGGTGCCGGCGATGTAGGCGCACTTACTCCGGTGGTTGGTGACCAACTGTAAGTGGTGGCATTCGATACGGCTCCTCGTGTGAAAGATGCGCCGGTACATATAGCGGTATCGGCTCCGGCATTTACTGTAACCGCCCCCTGCAATGTAAGGGTTGCGGTTTGCGTGAAACGGCAGAAGCCCGCCGCATCGGTTACAACCACATTATAAGTACCCGCCTGTACGTTGGTGAACACGTTACCGGATTGGGTGGTGGTACCGTTGTTGATGCTATATGATAGCGGAGGCGCACCGCCACTTGCCTGAACAGTAATCGATCCGCCTGCGGTACAGGTTGGATTCACCGAGGTTACACTGGCCACGATGGGTACGCTTTTCTTAACGTAGATGGTATCAAGGAATGAAACCTCGATGTTGGGATTGCTGCAGGAAGCATATACCACCCGCACACCGTAAGCCGTGCTGTCGGCGGTGGGACATACGTTGGCAAAATTCACATTAAGCATCGCACCTGCGGCAGACGATGTATCAGTAGTATTGGTAGCAATGACGACGTTGTTAAGCAGTAATTCTGCTCTTTTAAACATAGGTGTGCCGCCCGAGGGTACAAAGCGGAAACAGGAATCCATGCCTGCACGCCCCCATACGGTGGCATTTTTGCCGGGGGCCGTCACGGCATTGTCGCGCGTTGCATTCTGTACACCAAGAATGGCAAGTCCCGAATTCCAACCGGCACAAACCGGTTTATCTTTTATATATACTTCAACGATCCCTGTATTTTCATAAATAACCATCTGGCTGGTAGCCGTAATATCTTCGCAATCGAACAAAGGCACCTGGTTGTAGCTGGCGATAAAGCGGCGTTTGGGCGCTGTGCCTTCTACACGCCATTCAATTTTTCGCTCGCCCCCGTAGGTATTGGTGGGATAAACATCATGGTAAGGGCCCATAATACTGGCGCCCGGATAATAAGCGGGAGACGCTGTATTCGATGAACCTCCGGCATAAGGAATAGGTATCGGCGTACCATTTCCGGAATTGGTGGCCAGCGGCCATGCATTGGTCTGCCCGGCGTGGCTGGCATTGAAAGTGATAATGGAATTGGAACCAACCACAGCGGAACTGTAATCGATGCCATAGAAGCAAAAACTGAAACCAATCGGAAAAGGAATGGCCGCGCTGAAGCGGTCATCGGTGTAAAGCGCTGTAAGTTCGGTGCCCGCAGTTGTTTTGTACGCGTAAGGCAGGTACTGTGGATTAGTGACCGTGTACGTACTGGTCTGTTTGATGTGTGGCACCTGAAAGCTGATGGTAGCACAAGTGGCGCCGCAGGGAACGCGCACGGTGTCATTGGCAATGTAAAAAACGGTAGCTGGATTCTGGGATTTTGCCGTCACGACAATACAAATGACGGCCAGGAGTAAAGATACTTTTCTCATGAGCAGTGTGTGTGTATTAATTTAAAACGCTATTAGTCAGCGGTTTTTTCAGGATTGGATCCTTTAGGAGGTCGAAGGCAGTCGTATGTATACTTATCTGCGTTTTCTGATGGCTGTAACCTAAACCTACAACTTTTTAACTTATTGTTAGGTTTTGTTGAAAATTTTTTACTCCCATAAAAAAAATGAAAGCCATGTCGCCGGAAAAAGGTTGTTCCCCGCAAAAATCCTACATTTGCAGCCCGTTTCCCGGATGTGGTGGAATTGGTAGACACGTCAGACTTAGGATCTGATGCCGCAAGGTGTGGGGGTTCGAGTCCCTCCATCCGGACAGGAAAAACAGTTGCCTTCAGGGGGCTGTTACATTTATATAAACTATTTTATGGCAACGATCACGAAAGAGAGCATTGGCCCTTTACACGAAAAGATTTCCGTGAAACTGGAGAAATCTGATTACCTCCCTTCTTTTGAGAAGGCGCTTAAGGAATACAGTAAAAAAGCAAACATTCCCGGTTTCCGTAAGGGAATGGTGCCCGCCGGTCTGATCAAAAAGATGTACGGCCCTTCTTTGTTCACCGACGAAGTACTGCGCTCCGTTGACCGCGAGCTGGTAGGTCATCTTCAGCAGGACAAAGTAGAGATCTTCGCTCAACCATTGCCCCTCGACACCGATATCAGCCAACTCGATGTGAATAATCCCAGCGATTACACGTTCCATTTTGAAGTAGGACTGAAACCCGATTTCCAACTGCCTGAACTGTCCAAAGCAGCTATCACCAACTATAAGGTGACTGTAACCGACGAAATGATCGACAACGAGATCACCCGTCTGCAGAACCGTTACGGCAACATGAAAGACGAAGAAACCGTTAACGCTGACGACAACGTACTGAACGTAACCTTCGTTGAAACGGAAAACGGCGCAGAAAAAGAAGGCGGTGTAAATAAAGAAAATTCATTACTCGTAAAATATTTCAGCGAAAGCTTCCGCCCTTCACTGCAAGGCAAGAAAGCCGGCGATGAAGTAACGGTTCAACTGGAAAAAGCATTCGACGATAAAGAACTGGAAGTGATTCTGGGAGACCTGGGTCTGACCAAAGAAGACGCCGGCAAAGAGTTCAGCATTCGCATCACTAAAGTTGGCCTGCTGGAAAAGAAAGAACTGGAAGAAGGTTTCTTTGAGCAACTCTATCCCGGTCAGGACGTGAAAACTGAAAGTGATTTCCGCAACAAAATCCGCGAAGAGATCGAAGCCTATTGGGCTGGTCAGTCACGCAACCAGATCCACGACCAGGTGTTTCACCAACTGGTAGATCATACTGCAGTGGAGTTCCCTGAAACCTTCCTGAAAAAATGGCTGCGCACACAACCGGAAGCGGAAGGCGGTGCTCCCAAAACGGAAGAAGAAGTAGAAAAAGAATTCCCCACTTTCCGCAACCAATTGAAGTGGACCCTGATCTCTGACAAGATTGTGAACGACAACGGTATCCAGGTACAGCCTGATGAGTTGCGTTCATTTGCCAAACAGCAATTGTTTGGTTACATGAGCAACATGGGCGCTGGTGCAAATGGCATGGAAGATCAACCCTGGGTAAATGATTACGTAGAGAAGATGATGAAAGACCGCAAGTATGTGGAAGATGCTTACAACCGCATCCAGGCGCAGAAAATATTCGAATGGGCTGAAACCAAGGTAAATCCTGCCGACAAAGCGATCGGTGCGGAAGAATTTACTGAAATGGTATCTGCGCACCAGCACAGCCACCATTAATCGTTTCATTCCCGATTTTTACAAAAAAGGCTGACCTCCGGGTCAGCTTTTTTTATGTTCTGTGTTGCCGGCCCTGCCAGATTAGCGTGCGCAGAAGCATTTTTACCCGCTTTTTATGAGGTTAAAATGATATACTGTCACCAATTTTGTGGTTTTGGCATTTGGACGGATATTTGATAAATGTAGACTGGTCCGCGTAATCCGGTTGCAACTGTCTGATCAACTATTGATTGGCTTTCTTGTTAAAACTGTAGTACCTGACCCAAAACGATTTAAAAAACAGCTTTATTCATTTATTATGGGCTTAAATTCCGAATTCGAAAAATACGCGGTCAAACATCGCGGATTATCCAGCAACACACTTCATAGTTATGCTTCTCATATGGTGACGGCCCTGACGCCGAACATCATTGAAGAGCGTCCGATGAATGTGGCTGTCATGGACGTTTACAGCCGTCTGATGATGGACCGGATCATTTTCCTGGGCTATCCTATCAATGACGAAGTGGCCAACATTATCACGGCCCAATTGCTGTTCCTCGACTCTACCGACCGCACACGCGATATCAACATGTATGTAAACAGTCCCGGCGGAAGCGTTTACGCAGGTCTGGGTGTTTATGACACCATGCAATATGTAAGTCCCGACGTGGCCACCATCTGTATAGGTATGGCGGCTTCCATGGGCGCTGTATTGCTCGCAGCCGGCACTAAAGGCAAACGCGCAGCCCTCCGGCACGCCCGTGTGATGATGCACCAGCCAAGCGGTGCCATCGGCGGACAGGCCAGCGATATCGAAATCACCGTGAATGAGATCCGTAAACTCAAAAGAGAGCTCTACGACATCATGCACTACCATTCCGGCAAATCGATCGAAGAAATCCAGCGCGACTTTGAGCGTGACCACTGGATGACTGCCACAGAGGCCAAAGAATACGGCCTGGTAGACGAAGTACTTCTGCTGAATCCGCGCAAAGAACGCAAGGACAGCTAATCCATTTTCAAAAAATTAATACAAACGAATATGCGATATCACAATAACGACTGGCGTATGGATGATGAGGAAGTACAGGAAAGAGAAGACAAACGCGACGACCTTGTCATGCTGAACAAAAAACTGGAGCGGCTGTTCTTCGAAAAAAGAGCCGTGTACCTCTGGGGTGTTGTAGATGATAAATCTGCCCGTGAAGTAACTACCAAACTCCTGTTGCTCGAAGCTGATAATCCCGGAAAAGAAATTAATTTTTATATCAACAGTCCCGGCGGTGTGGTAACCAGCGGTATGGTAATCTACGATACCATGCGCATGATCTCCAGCCCGGTGAACACTATTTGTATGGGCCTGGCCGCATCCATGGGCAGCATTTTGCTCAGCGGAGGTGTCAAAGGGAAACGCTTCATCTACCCGCATGGTGAAGTGATGATCCACCAGCCTTCCCTGGGCGGTTATATCCAGGGAGTGAGCTCGGATCTGGAAATTCAGGCGCGTCAGACAGCCCGCGTAAAAGAGATCGGTGCCCGCATTCTCGCTGAGAATTGCGGTAAAACGATCGAACAGATTTACCGGGATTTTGACCGCGATTACTGGATGGACGCCAAAGAAGCCATCGAATATGGCATTGCGGATCAGATCGTTGACAAACTCTAAAATCCTGAAAATTAGTCCGGTAAAATCTTAATGGTTTACCGGTTAATGGATAATAAAATAAAAACTCCTCTGTCAGAGGGGTTTTTTAATTTTGCAGTCAGCACTTTGCTGACCTAAAAAGTAAAGCACGAGGAGAAATTCATGGCAAAAAACCCTTTACACTGTTCTTTCTGTGGCCGCAACCGGGATGAGGTTAAGATCCTGATCGCGGGACAGGAAGGGCATATCTGTGAAAATTGTGTGGAGCATGCCCGCGAGATCATTGAACAGGAACTGATGGTACGGGACGAAAAAACCGCGCCTTCTTCCTTCAAACTCACGGTGAAGAAACCAATGGAGATCAAAAAATTCCTGGACGAATATGTGATCGGCCAGGATGAAGCGAAGAAAGTATTGTCGGTGGCCGTTTACAACCACTACAAACGTCTCCAGCAGAAAAGCGAGAACACCGGTTCTGAAATCGAAATTGAAAAAAGCAATATCGTCATGGTGGGCGAAACCGGCACGGGCAAAACCCTGCTGGCCAAAAGCATTGCCCGCATGCTCAACGTACCCTTCGCGATCGTGGATGCAACCGTATTTACCGAAGCGGGTTATGTAGGCGAAGACGTGGAAAGTATTCTTACCCGTTTATTGCAGGTATGTAACTATGATGTGCATGCAGCAGAGCGCGGTATCGTTTATATCGATGAGATCGACAAGATCGCCCGCAAAGGCGACAACCCTTCCATCACCCGCGATGTGAGTGGTGAAGGGGTGCAACAAGGTATGCTGAAACTCCTGGAAGGCACCGACGTACTGGTACCGCCACAGGGAGGTCGTAAGCACCCCGAGCAAAAGCTCATAAAGATTAACACGCAGAATATTCTCTTTATCTGCGGTGGTGCATTCGACGGTATCGACAAGATCATTGCCCGCCGCGTGCAGACCAACACGATTGGTTTCAACGTAGACAAAGACCTCCAGGAAAATATGAAAAAGAACCTGCTGCGTTATGTAAATGCGCAGGATCTGAAAACATTCGGCCTGATTCCCGAATTACTGGGACGTTTGCCGGTCACTACGCATCTCGATCCGCTGGATGCGCCTACCCTGCGCGCTATCCTTACCGAACCGAAGAATGCGCTGATCAAGCAATACAAACGCCTCTTCGAACTCGAGGGCATTCACCTGCAGATCGAAGAAGATACGCTTGATTTTATGGTGGAAAAAGCGCTCGAATACAAATTGGGCGCCCGCGGGCTGCGCAGCATCTGCGAAGGCATACTGACCGACGCCATGTTTGAATTGCCGTCTTCCAAGGAAACGACCTTTACCCTTACGTTGGAATATGCCAAACGTAAGTTTGATAAGAGCAAACTCAGTCTGCTGAAAGTAGCCTAAGCAATGTGAAGATGTGTAAATAGGTAAATGTGCAAATTCAACAGCCATTCACTATTCACCATTGCCCATTCACTTTTGAATTTTGAATTTTTAATTTAATACTCATGCAGGAACTCATTGAAAAGCTCAAGGCAGAAGCCGGGCTCACCGACGAACAAGCGAAACAAGCCATCGAAGCCGTAAAAAACTACGTAGTGGAAAAATTCCCGATGCTGGAAGGCGCGGTAGGCAACCTTTTTGGTTCCAACTAAGCCGTTAGCGGATTGTTCTGCACTTTTTACCCCGTGGGTGATTGGCCGCTTCGTAAGGCGACATAGCACGGTGGCAGGACTGCAGAATAAAAATGAGGGCGAGGCAAAAGAGGAAGAAATAAATTCGTTTCATAGATAACCGGATTGGATTCTAAGGTAGAAAAGGTTCTGCATTTTTTCAAGTGAAAAAAAACTTACCCGCGTCGTTGAAATAATACCAAATCCCTTATTTTTGCCTCCCTTTCGGGGAATTAGCTCAGTTGGTAGAGCGCTTGCATGGCATGCAAGAGGTCAGCGGTTCGACCCCGCTATTCTCCACAAAAAAATTTAAGCCTTCCCGACAAGAGGGCTTTTTTTATTGGAGTGAGAGGATGCGCTTGCATGCCCCGAATGCTTTCGGGGAAGAGGTCAGCGTTCGACCCCGCTATTCTCCACAAAAAAATTAAAGCCTTCCCGACCAGAGGGCTTTTTTTATTGGAGTGAGAGGATGCGCTTGCATGCCCCGAATGCTTTCGGGGAAGATGTCAGCGGTTCGACCCCGCTATTCTCCACAAAAAAATTAAAGCCTTCCCGACCAGAGTTTTTTTTATGTCATTTATCGTCTATATTATTTTTAGTGGAAAGCTAGACCGGTATTACATCGGTTATACAACTGATATTGGAAAACGTATCATTGAGCACAATAGCGGCGCTTCTGCATTTACCTCAAAAGCTACAGACTGGGTCTTGAAATGGAAAAAACATTTTACATCCCGTGAACTCGCGATGCAGGAAGAACGAAGAATTAAGGCGAAGAAAAGCAGAAAATATATTGAGTACTTGGTTGGACAGAGGTGATGCGCACCGAATGATTTCGGGGAAGAGGTCAGCGGTTCCCCCCGCTATTCTCAGTGAGAAGGGATCATCTGAGTGATCCGCTTTTTTGCCGCTATGGTTCGTCTGCTGATGAACTATCCCTCCACCAACAGTTCCTGTAATGGTTTGCAGATAAAGTAGTAAATTATATAACGATCAACGTTGCCTTGTCAACGATTTTATTACTTAAACCTGACCTTTATGCTAAGAAAATTCATGATGAGCGCTTCGCTCGTCGCATCCCTGCTCGCCTTTGCTCCCGCATTTTCACAGAACGTGACCATCGTGTATTCCTCCAGCTCGCTAAGCAACATCAACAGTTGCCCGAGTTGCTGCAACGTTTTCAACATGAGCGGCAACAACCCGACGGCGGGTGGCCGGCCACATTATCCCGTATCGGGTGGTGCCACTTTCGATGGCACGAGCATCCGGATGGGCACGCGCGTGGATCCCTCCGCCGGCATTTCAAGCGGCACCGCCTACGCCATCGGCTACACTTTTAAGATCGGTTACAACTATGCTGTTACGGTCGATATGGGCTACACGGCAACCCCATCCACGGCTTTCCCGAAGCTCACCTTATCTACCAGAACTGCGCTTCCCAACCCCAACGATACCGACCCTATCGTATGCGGCCCGGTCAACAATAGCAAGTGGATAAGTTCTATTGGTATTACCAAGGCTGTGGTCTACCCGTCTCAGCAAGCTGTACAAACTTACTCGCCTTCTGCATTCTCTGTTTCGGCACAACAGAATTACCTGGTACTGACCATCTCTGACGGAGGCGCGAGTACCACCACGGCCCTGATCAACAAAGTGACCATCACCGAAACCGCGAGCGCTTCGTTTAGTATTTCTTCTTCTATTTCCAGTCTTGCCTGCGGAGCGACTACACCCGCTGATTTTACCGTAAACAATGTGGGTGGCAGTACAGGCATAACTGGCTATACCTGGAACCTCGGCGCCAACAACGGCTGGCTTTATCAGGGCAGCCCTGCACCTCCGACTATCGGCACAGGCGGCAACACATTACAACTGGTTCCGGATTGCGGCAAAGCGCTGAGCAGTGTTTCCGCCACCGTAGCGGCAAACGGTAATAACTACAATACCAGCAACAATATTACCATCGCCGTCAGCCAGCCTTCTTATTTGCTGGACGGCGCAAGTTCGTTGTGCAGCGGAAGCGAAAACTACTCCATTACCGGCATGGTATGCAACAGTACTGTGCTCTGGGAAGCACCACCTTCACCTCAGGCCACATTGAGCAGCCTTACCACTTCTCCCACGATATTGACTTACGCAGGCACAAGTGGCAATTTCACGCTGAAAGCAAATGTGACTTCGTGCGGCGTTACCATACCGGTAACAAAACCCATACACGTCGGTGCTTATACAAGTTCTGATTATACATTGACAGGCAACAATGGCTCTATCTACTGGTGCCCCAATCAATCCATGTCATATTACGTAGGAGGGCAGAATGCGAGCAACTACAACTGGACCGTTCCCACCGGTTGGACTACGCTTTACAATGGCGGAAGTTATATTGCCATCAAAGCACCATCCGGTACTTATCCTCCTACCGGCTCGATCGATGTAAGTTTTACCGAACCCTGCGGCGCCACACTCACCAAGTCGCAGTTCATGGCCTACTCCTCCAGCGGCTGTACGAATCCATGTTACACTTACTCACCCAATCCGGCTCCCTATTACCTGAATGTAAATGTGGCATCCGGATGTATTGGCTCTACTTATATCAGAAAAATAGAATTGGTCAGGGCGTCAACAGGTGTGTCCGTTTATTACCAGGATTATTCATTCGGCAATGTAACGTCAACATCGATCACGATGACTTCTTACCCATCCGGTAATTATTATCTGAGAATATATGATGGCAGCAGTTGGTCTAGTTACAACGTTGCTCATTAGTAACTTTTTTTCTATAAAAAAAGGGAGTGCAGTGCTGCACTCCCTTTTCTGGTAAACAAATCCCCTGGTTCACCTGTAGACTAACCATTGATCAACTTTATCATCTTCCCGGCGGTAAATCCACCAATGGCTTGCCCGGTGTACCCGGTGAATAGGTAAATTGATGCGGCCTGTTGTCGTCATTACTTTCCCTTCCATCGCGTACAGTCGGACCGCTTGCCGTTAGGACGAGGCAGGCCTTCTCCATACCCGATAAATATTTCAGTTCAAACATATAGGTAACCGTTTCGAGTTTTCTCGCGGTTGTTTTCACCAGTGTACCCCATTCCATATTACGGCCACTGGCACTTTTACTCCACTCTTCATTTTTCCCCTGTGTAGGACGGATCGTTATTTTATTTCCGCTTACCGTCCATGTACCCGTTTCGCGACCCAAGAAGATTACGGGATTATAAGCAGAAAATGTTTTTGTCAGAAATTCATAGGTTCCATTCGCATTCAAACGGTATTCGCGCCTGAAATAACCACCGGTTGTTATGCTACCGCTCGTTTCATTCATATAAAACTCCCAAACACCAGCTACCGTGCCTCCATCGACACGCGAATACGAAATACAACCGGCGCCTTTTTCTTCTTTCCAGCCACCGGGTGCCGTATAGGATCCAATGTCGTAGTTTTTTTTCTGGGGAAAAGCAATGACGCCGGATAGCATCAATATAGCCGATAATAAGATCTTCTTCATTTGAATAAAAATGGTGACTACAAAAATGTAGCCCCTTTTTATCCCGAACAAGTACCGGAAACAGGGATCACATATCCCCTTAAAAGAGGGATAATACTTGCGAATATGGAACGGCGGAAGGTATAAATTTTTATTGGCAGAGGCTTCGATCGTAACAGGCTAACGCCCTTTTTACTTTGCCGGTTCCTGTCTTCACGAACCAGCACATTGTCAAATTAACGCGCCTCGCCCGCCTTGTCAAACTTCAACCCCTTGATCTCATTCGCTTCGGCAAAATCAATAAATTTATCTGTACAGAAATAGAAGTTATTGATCTTTTCATCGCGGAACAGAATCTGATCTTTTACTGCTGCGAGACGGAAATTGATATCTGTTCCGCGCAGCATCTCCATCGACTGTTTGAAATCCATTCCGTCCAGATTGATGGCAGGGACGATATTCAATACATTTACATAAATAAATTTACCAGTCATCTCCTGTATCGATATGGGCAGACATTGAACCTGTCCCGGTAGCAATGCCTCCAATGCTTCCTGGAATTCCTGCCTTACTACCAAAGTAGCTGCATAACAACGGGCATCAAAATCATTTACTTTTCCCTTTTGCAATTGGTCATGTGACAGTCCGAACACCTCCTCGGTCCAGGAAGCACCCGCTTCAATCGGCTGTCCCTTGTAACCTGCAAACCTTCTCACATCTTCCTTTTCAATAAACGTCAAATCCGTATACTTAAAGTCTGTGCCCAGTTTGAATATAGTCATAGTACTACCAAATCTTATTATTAAACAATAGATCGTTTTGTATCGATTCCAGTTCCGACAGCACGCCATCACGACCTCCTACCGTTTCAGCCAGTTCCAATCTGTCCGCCACATTCTGGAAGTACTCATTGGTGTGGATTTCTCTGTGGTATGCGCCAGGCTGTGTACTGTTCGGATCCATATGCCGCAGGTAGATACCGTTCTCTGCACTGTTTACATCAATGTTGTTGCGATCAAGAATATCCCGCGCTCTTTGTGCATCCACGTTGGTATGATCACCGGCCACGATGTGGTGTGCCGCCGATCCTTTTTCTTTCCGCCATGCGCGTTTCATGTATCCTTTCTTCTTCAACTCCCGCTGCGCCTTATTGATGTTCTTCCGCAATGCTTTCGTACAGGAGAAACCAAACGGATCGATCCAGCCTGCCGGGTCATGCACATATCCGTACAATGCCATACCGCCCGCCAGCCGCAGATCATCCTGGCTGATATACATGCCTTCCTCGGGCGCATAGTACCGGAAGCGGTTATAAGCCAGTCCAGTTTCGGGATCTTCGTATTGTCCCTGATAAAGATAGTTACAAAATCCTTCTTCGCCTTTCAGCATCACCGCCTGACCATAACTGTTCAATTCACGGCTCCAGACCATGTCGCCGGCCTGGTTGTAACTTTTGATCGGCGTTCCAAGGTGGTCGGCTATAATGCTGTATGATTTTCCGCCTTTGATTTTGCCCACAGGCACCATGCTGTCCTGTTCAAATATCCAGGTAATGAGATCATTGGCATTGCTTTCCCTTGCTTCGAATTCTTTCCATTCATGCAAGGGTACATTTGCATCCCATATCCAGCGCGTGATCGTGGATTTGTACCTTTTCCATATCCTGCGCCCCAGCGCGTCATAGCCAAATGTCACTTCGCCTTTATCCGGACGGACTACTTTTTGCAACATACCGGCGCCGTTCCATTCATATTCCCACACACCGCCGTTGCGTTCCGTTTTACGGATCAGGCGACCTTCATCATCATATTCGTAAGTACCATGCCGGGATGTGAGCAGACGACCGCCTTTGCCGTATTTCCTGTCATGACGGTCTCTTGTTTCAAAGAGATTGCCTGCTACGTCCGGCACACGGTATTCAACATTGCCGCTGCTGTAAATCACTTCCGCCAGGTTGCCATGCACATCGTGCACGAGTTGTTTTTGTCCTGTTTCCGTGTCAACCACTTTTTTCAAACGGTTGCTCCCCTCCCAGGTATACTGGCGGCGATGACGTGTACGCTTCTCCTGCAAGGTTTCCTGGTTAACCAGCCGTCCCTTTTTATCGTATTCAAATTTCTCGCGGATATCGCCGTTCATTTCCCTTTCAATGAGCTGGCCTTTCTTATCATACCGCATCCGCGCTTCATACGAACCTGCTCTTACCAGGTCAGGCAGTCCGGTTTGCATATTAAGCTGCGCGATGATATCTGCACCAAGACTGCTCTGCAATCGCTCACGCACGCCATTTTTATTGAAAATATTCTTGATCCAGTCTTCACCTTGTGTTTCTTTGATCACACGACCGAGCAGGTCGCGCTGAAAGGCGACAGTCTGCTGATCATTGATGGCCTGCAACATATTGCCCATCACATCGTATTCAAAACTATCGCGCGTACCGTCGGAATATAAAATATGAATAGGTTTGCCGTCGCTGTTATAAGCATAGCGGGTATTCCTGCCGCCGGGCTTTTCCACCTGCACCACCTGACCCGAGAGATCGCGGAAGTAGCGGCGTGTTAATCCATCAAACCCTGTTTCGCTGATCACATTCCCATCGCCGTCATATTCGTAGAGATAATATTCGTTGAATTCATTCCTGACGTATTGCAGCTGGCCTTCCTTGTCGTAAGCGAGGTTTACTTCAATACCACCCTGAATTCTTTTTACAATGTCACCAAAGAAATTATAAGCTACCTGTACGTTCACATAGTTGTCTGTTGCCGATACGATGTTGTCATTGGCATCGTAAGCAAAGCGGCGCATATCGCCGTCGGGATCGATCAGTTGTGTCACACGACCTTTCAGATCGTAACGCCTGATATGATGGTTGTTCTGCGGATCGGTGATCTTGACGCAATTGCCCAGGGCATCATAGGTAAATTTTACCAATCCTTTTCCTGCCGGCAATTTTGCTTCCGCCAGGTTGTACTGTTTGTCGTACCAGAATTCCGTAGCCGCCTCATTAGCGGAAATGGTTTGCAGCAATCCGTTGTGGTACGTATATTTCATCGTTTCGCCCTCGGGATTGATCGTCTCCAGTACATTCCCGGCTTCATCATATTTGTATTCCCATATTGCATTGTTGGGCAACCTGGTAGAGGTAAGCAAATGCTTGTCATTGTAGGTCATGGATGCTTCACCTCTGCCGGGAAGTCCCATTTTCACCACGTTGCCTGCCTCATCGTATTCAAAAGTATGTACGATACCGATCTCATTTTTTTCCGCCATCAGGTTATGGTCGCCGTCGTAGGTAAATATTTTTTCTCCGCCTTCGGGATTGATCTGGCGGATCACCAATCCTTTGCGGTGATAGTAATGGCTTTCTTTGCCGAGGCTGTTGGTAACGATCGTATGGCCGGGCTGGTACTCGAAGAAATAACTGAACAAACCTTCCGGTCCTTCTGCGGCCGTACATCTTCCCTCGCGGTCATAAGTAAAGGAGAATTCCGTTCCTTCCTTGAATTTCCGCGTTACCATGTATTTTTTATCCCATCCGAACTCATCACTGTACCCATCTGCATCCGTCATGCGGATCATGCGGCCTTCTGCATCGTAAGTGTATGCGATCGGCGTAAAGGTTCCTTCTCCCGATGGATGCGGAATTTCCAGTGAAGCGATCCGGCCATTGTCATCGTTGTGCACCAATATCTGACGGCCCGCACTGTCGGTAATTTCTTTCAGGCGGCCGTCGGTATCGTATTGAAAACGGATGGCAAATCCATTGCGGTTAACGATACTGCGTACAGGTTTTAATCCGTCTTTATCTGCCGCATTATGAAAATAAAAATAAAGCCCTTCTTTGTTGTTGACATAATACTCCCCATTGTCGATATCGCGGTGCAACTGGTATTTTTCAACCGCGTTGAATTCGCTTTGCCCGGGCGACAAAGCGGAGAAAGCGATACCTCTTCCGTGTGAGTCGTTGATCAATACCAATCCTTCCTCTTCCAGTATTTTCATACTGATATCGTAGGTATGAATAATACTTTTACCAAGGCTTCCTTCGTAAGCAGTATCACTGTAGTAGTTTGCTTCCCAGGTAAACGGAATAGGTCCGGGTAATGAAAATCCTTCGAGGCGGCTGGCCATGTGACCACTCGCTGCGTCGACTGGTTCGCCAAGGTATTTACACAACTTCGGTTGTATGCGGGCACCGAATTTGCTGTACTTCGGAAATTTCTTGCTGAGTGCTTTGTTGAGTTTGGTAAGCGCTTTGCCCAATCCTTTGCGCGCCAGTTTGCCGCCACCTTTCAGGATGCCCATCATGATCAGCGCATTGATCAGATCGGCCAATCCCATTTCGGGATATACGCGTGCACCACCAACGATCACAGGCCGTCCGAGCGGCAGCACGATCATGATGCGCGTAGCATAGTCGTTGTAAAGCGCCGTGGGACTGTTCATCAGAATTTTTCCCAGCTCGTTGCAGCTCCAGGCCGGATCCATGTGCGTGCTCTGCTTCAGGCCCTGGGAGATAACGGTTGAACTGCCCATACTGATCTGTCCGTCATGTGGTGCAAGAAAAGGAAACCAGAATAAAGGTTTGGGTAGTACAAGGTGCAGCAGGCTCAGTTTTTTGGCGATGGCGCTGGCACCTTTGAATTTCGCAGGGATCGGCGGCATGGTCGGTGGCATACCGAGCAGGCTGGTGGTGGCGCCACCTCTGTAAAAACCATTTACCGTAACGGTTCCTCCCATCGGCGCGGGCTGCAGCGAGAAGCCTTTGCCTTCGGTATAAGTGGGCATTGCCGGAATGGTTACGTGGATGTAATCCATCGGATCAAATACCAATGCACCAAACGGCGTGATCGGGCACGGCGTGATAAAGAACGGCACCCGTAACATGTGAAAGTCGAGGCCGAGCACAATATCAAAATGCTTGGCAGCCGTCATCGGTTGTACGGATGGCTGCTTAACCGGAGGGGGAACTGTAATACGTAATGCCATAACGCTTTTCAGAGGTTGCCAGTAAAAAAACTTATTTCACATCCGTCACTACATCCGCTGGATCGGCAGGGTTGTAGAAAATGGGAACGGTCTCGCCTTTCTCATAATCTTTTAACACCAGTTTCGCATCCACGGTCAATGGCTTGTCGGTACCAGGCGGTGTGTACACCACACGATAACCCGGGTCCGTATAACCACGTTTGGTTCTGATAGCCCCGCCATATACATAAGAAACTTTCCCTTCAGCCGGTTGGTAACCGGAGAAATCTTTTGCAGGCGTTTTATTGGTACAACCAAAAAATCCTGCTATGGCCGCTATCAGAAAATATCGTTTTGAAAACTTCATACGTGCTTTTTATTGATCCACCAGCAGTGCATCGTCGAATATCTGCTGCTCTCTTTTTTTCATGCTTTGTTTGCCGTCCGGCATTTGCATATACCAGCGTTTGCCCCAGCGTTTTTCCAGGTCTTCGAACCAGTCGCGGTATTCAGCAATGCGGTCCATGCCGGCTTTCATCATCTGTTGTGCATAGAAACGCGACATGGCATTACCATCTACATAAGCTTTTTCATCTTTCACCAGCAACCAGCCATCGGCAAAGGTTTTGCGCGCGGCTTTTACTTTTCCCTGTTTGCGCTGACACATGCCCATCATCTGGTGAATGCCTGTGAGCACCACGTTGTCGCCACTGTCGCGATACTTTTCGATGCATTCGGCATAACCGTTTTCTGCCTCTTCATATTTTTCGCGCAGCAAAAACATATTGGCTTTGGTGATCCTGTATTGTACGATCAATGCCTTGTCCTGGATCTTTGCTTCGGCTACTGCCACATCGGCCCGGCGTATTGCCTGATCGATCTCTGTAGCGGCACGTTCGTATTTTTCGGTGGCCATAAAATAGCCGTGTGTGAAAAAATGTACCACGGCTTCCATGTGCGGCCATTGTTGCTGAATAGCGATCCGCAAACATTCGTCGCGGTACAATTCAATATCTCTTTCTTCGCCACGGCCGATCGCTTTGTTTAATTCCAACAAGTTTTTCTGAAAGGAGGCAATGGCTTTGTCTTCCGGCCTTACAGCGGTAACCATGGCCTGTTCGGCTATCTGGCTCATGGCACCCGGCATGTCGAGGTCAGGATAAAGCCGTACGAAAATATCCTTATAGCTTTTCTCCAGTCCTTCGTATAAGTGACTACCATAGAGATCGAAAATGAGCAGGCGGACTTTGCCGCTCACACCTGCTTTCAATATGGCATCGAGCCATTTTACAAATTCTGTTGGCGCGTAGTTAGGTTCCGGCATCAAGGCCATTACCAGGTAATCTTCGCCTTCGCCGGTAACCTGTAATGATTCGGCGAGTTTATTGAGGTTACGGGTAAAATAAACTTCATCAGCATCCTGTTCGTCACCTTCGGGTGACCATTCCACTTTGCCATGTTCGTCGCTGAGTGCATGTTGGTTCCAGGCATCGATATAATCCTTCATGCCGTTTACCAATTGGCGTCCGTAGTTTTCCGGGGAGCGGAATGGGTGATGACTGCAAAGGAACACGTCGGGCAGACCTGCTTCTTCGGTCATTTGTACCATTACAAACCCTTTGATCATGCGGTAGTCGACCGTACCGGTACCCATCATACAGGCAAGGCGCATATGTTCGCGCCCGGGCTGGCGTGATTCTTCTTCCCATAACGCCTCGAGAAGGCGCACCCGTTGTTTAACAGCATTCTCCTGCATGGATCATCAGTTGATATTAACCTTGGCACCTTGTACGTTGGTGTCGCCGGATGCCGCCACTGTGATGGTGCCGCCGGTAACATTGGTTTCTGTTTCCCCCATAATGTTGACGGATTGCTTACCGAGTACATCCACGGAATCGGGCACCACGGTGAAGCCGGAGTTCGAACTTTCAGAACCGGAAGCGGCGGTAACCGACTCGGTACCCACGATCGTCACATTTTTACCCATGATATCGATGGTTCCGTCCTTCTTCATGGTAATAACGCTCAGCCCATCTTCACCGCAGGTGAATGTCATCGTTTCCTTACTGAACACATTCAGGTTGCCCTTACCGTCGATCAGAATATTGTTGCCATTCTGATCTTCGATGAACACGCTCCCGTCTTTATCGTTCAACACTACTTTGTTGCCGCTGCGGCTTTGCAATGCTTTTACATCGTTGCCGGCATTGCCAAAAGCATTGTTGGCTTTGCTGTGATAGACCGCACCCACCACATAAGGTTTGATGGCACTGTCTCCTTCAAAACCGGAGATGATCTCCTCGCCTACTTCGGGAATGAAGTACATCCCTTTACCACCGCCGGCATGCGGAGTGGTCACGCGGATCCAGGGACTTTTCTCCGCACCGTTCATCCAGTGATATTTAACACGCACACGTCCGATACCACGCGGATCGTTGTTGTCGGTAACGATCGCACTTTGTGTTTCGCAATGCGGTTCGGGGAAAGGCGATACCGGCGGCAGTTTGATGCTTGCCGGTATGGCTACAAAATCATTGTTGTAATTGCCCTGGCCATCCACAAAGTGATTGGCCGCAATGACGGTAAACTCACCATAGGCTTCAGAGCTGGCATCGAAGGCATTGTTGCCCGATACTTCTACCTGTCCGCCCAATGCCACACCGGGATGGCCACTGTTGCCATTGAAACGTACATGACTGCTGCTGCGCATGGCTGAACGGATGTTCACTACATCGTCCAGTTGTTTTTTATTGGTAAGGAAATGATTGTTCCAGGATTTGGGTTGAGAACCGTACACAGTACGGCTTGCCTGCAGTACGTGTTTGCCAAGATCGTTAAGACCGGCTTTGTTCTCGATACCATCGGGCGAGCTCGTATATACTTCACTGTTCATGTAATCCCAGGCCATTATCTGCATATCGGCGGGGCGTACCTGCAACGCCATGTTGAAACGGCTGAGGTTGCTGCCGAAAACCAGCGAGGCTTTTTCTGAAGCGGCGGGCGGGCCAACGATCAGTTTTTGTCCATCGTAAAAAAACCACTCACCATAGGTAGCACAAAGACGTTGCAGGAACTGCCAGGCAGTTTCCTTGTATTGAACAGTGTAGGCAAGCGTCTCGGGGTACAGCGGCGCTACTTTGGGATTGAGCAGGTTTTGCGGAAAAAACTTCAGCACATCCTGCGCAATATTTTTAACGGCTTTCTTTTCCCAGCTTTTGCAATGCGGGCCGCTGTCGAGTACGATGGTGGGGCTGAATCCGGAGATCACCACATCACCATGATAACTGCCGAAGCGGGCCGTTTCCACCTGGGTAACGACACCGGAGAATTTGAGTTGTGCACCAGAGAGATCGTCGGCTTTGATCTGCACGGTGAGCGTAGCGCCCATCATATCGCGCGAAGAAGTGAATACGCCGGAAGTGCCGTCAACGGATTCGGCTGGGCAGATCAGTCTGAATGTGTGGTGTTCAAATATACCCTGTGACAGAGTAAAAGACGAGAACTGGCTGATCGGAGTTCCGTTGATGCTGATTGTGCTATCTACGAGCTGCGCCATAAAAAAATGTATCGTTTATGGTTTTAAAATATATACCCGGGAGGCTGGTAGCAGGTTTTTGCCAACAATTATATCATAGGCAATGTCCGGATGCTACCGGCCCGGCCACAGGTTATTCATGTTTATGTTATTCAAATTAATGCCTGCTTTTGCAGCCTCTGCCTGTTGCCAGGCTTTGAGCTGATCGGGTGTCATCGACTGGAAGAACTCTGTCATCTGATCTGCATGAGTCAGTTCCGGCCGCATGGACTCCAGGGTTGATTTCAGTTTCTGTTCGCCGATATTCAGATCGTTGAGTTCGCGATGCTGATCGAGGAACTGCTGTAATGTTTGTGTCTGAAAACGTTCCGGCCGGTAACTTTCCATTTGCACACCCAGTGTGGATTGACAATCGCGGCGGATGGCTTCCATCAGCTGTTCTTTCAAAGAAGGATCTTTGAAGTAGCTGGATGGTGAAAAGAGTGTGTCGTTGAACATTTTCTGGTAACGCGCTTTGAGTTCTTCAAAACTCAACGTGGTAGCGGGATTGCGGCGGAGATTGGGATATTGCCGCACTTTCCGCTGCATCACTTCGTACAGGTTAAAAAGATACAGGAAGAAAATTCCCTGGCGCAGTAGCGGATTGTCGGGAAAAGTCAGGTGCGTACCGTGTCCGAGGTTGTCATCTTTTAAACCTTTTACCGGCACACAATCCCAACGTGTATCGCGCGTACTGACGGTATACATTTCTTTTGAGTTCTCGATACGGCTGTGCGAGTAGGAGTCGCCAAGCCTGTGCAACAACATACCAAACTTCAATGAAGCGGGATGTTCTGCATCGAGTTGTTCTGTTGTTTTTTTCCGTTGGAAATCAGAACTGCGTACAAGGTTGCTTGCATTATTGGGTGCAAGTGCGTGCAGATTGTATTCCACCGAATGCCGCCAGTCATTGGGGATCGACTGGCTGGCGCCGCCGAGATTTGTTTCCCTGTCGTTCAGACCCTCGCGTACGGGTTTCGTTACGCGGTCGATCTGATCGGATACAAAATTGCGCGAGCGTTCCCATATCGACTGGCCTCCGCCTGAGGCGGAAGACTGAGTAGAAGACAAGGCTCGGCTTGCAGGCGTTTTGCAATAAAGTATATGAATATGCGCGGCATCGAACCAGGCTACCTCATCGGGCATCTGGGCCAGCACAGCATGGCGGTAAGCGAGCTTCTCGTCGAAGCCTGCTGCCAGTGACGTGTAGTAGACGGTGTAGTAGTGACCTGATTCTTCCATTGTGACTTGCGTTTATCGAAGGGAGATAAAAATCAACCCGGCCAGTTGTTCTTGAAACTGGAATCGTTCAGCTTAAGTTCTTTTGCGCTGAGTAATACCGTTACCTGCATGGGAAACTGTCCGTCGTGGCGGTATTCTTCCTGGTAGTCGACGCAATGTGCGTCGGAGAAATTGAGCGTTTTGAGTTTGCTCATCGTATCACGCCGGTAAAAAGTGATGATACCACTTTTTGTCTGCGTGGGACTGATCATCCAATCGAAGAGATCAGCTTTGCCGGTGCTTTCCACGGTGAGTGCAATAGAACCTCCCTGAGGTTTGGATGAGGGCCGGCCTGTTGCATCGGTTACCTGTGTAAACCGGAAATTGCAATAGAGCACATTGCTGTCCTCCCCGTCGATCGTAAGTTTTGCAATAAATGACATACACCAATGCTTTAAAAATTCCGGCCGGAAAACGGCCGCTTGGAATGGTTGAGTGGAAAACAACAGGCAGTTAAAAACTGCCTGTTGCATAATAAGAGCTTATTAGTTCTTCACCCATTCGTTGGCGTGAGAACCGTTGCCTGCTGACATTTCACGGGCACTGATGGTGAATGTCTCTGTGATGGGATTAGCACCACCCGCGTCATAATTTTCGCGGTACTCGATCAGGTATCCTTCCGTGAACTTCAGCTCCTTCATGGTAGCTTCAGAATCTCTTTTGTAGAATACGATCGATCCGTCCTTTCTTTCGAAGTTGTTACACATCCACTCGAAGAACTTTGTATCACCGGTAGACTCTACGGTCAGGGTGATCTTACCGCCTCTTGTGATAGAAGAAGGACGACCTGTTGCGTCGGTTTCCTGTTTCATTGCATAGTGACAGTTAAGCACGTTTACTTCGGCTCCCGCCACTTTCAGTTTTGCTTTGAATGACATAAATGTGAGATTTAAGGTTAAAAAATAAATGGTATAAAGACCAATAAAAAATAAAAACATGGTTGTGAAGCGGGTGAATAGTGAATAGTGAATAGTGAATAGTCAATACTTCTGTATTCACTTACTACTTACTACTTACTACTTACTACTTACTACTTACTACTTACTACCCGCCTGTGATCGCCGGCTTTACGCAAACGCTGCTTCCTGTTGATATCTTGATGTCCAATCCGTTTTTTCCTGACTTTCTTTCTCTTTATGTCCTTCCAGTTTGAGCAAAAATGTTTTGGCAGGAAAATAAGGTGTTAGATGAATATCCAGGTACACCCTGTCCTTTCTTGCCGGATCCTGTTCAAATCTTCTGATCGAAAAATTCTCAATGAGCTTGCCTGCTCCCGTTACGTTATCCAGGAAACGTACGATCTCGGCATTCAGTTCCTTTCTGGTGCGTGAGTTAAAGTTTTCGAAGGACTTACGATTTAAATAATCCATCAATACTTTAATCACATAATCAAATACACGCACCACTGAGTAGGTTTGCAGTCCAAGGTTTTCTCCTGTAAACAAGGTACGCGCCGAGAATGCAATGATCTGGTTCTGTTCTTTTACCATCGGTATCAATCCCAGCTTTTCCAGTCCGGCTACTTCTTCTTTCCGCAAGGGAAACCTCACGCCCCGTGCGTCATGAATGATGCCAAAACGCCGGCCGGCTACTACCTGCGACATTACCGTTTTGTAAAGCCTTCCGGCCAGTGCCGCCGAAGGTGGTATATATAAATGTTCTTCTTCTCCATATATAGTATATCGCCCGCGGCCTACCAGCCAGTTGCAGGTCATGATCACATTCGACCGGAACACATCCGGACCTGTCAGCCCGGCTTCGTCAAACAATTCCATCACGTCATCCGGCTTATCCAGGTTGGCAAAATCTGTGATCAGCATTACCTTGCTGGCATGTGCCACTTTCGCCCAGCGATCAACAGCCGCCGTACTTCCGAGGTATCCGGGTATCACCAGCATGCTGTAATTATCACTCAGATCGAGACGGTCATATTTATCAATGAACTCTTTGCTTACGGCCTGTAAAAACGAAACATTGTCTGCATCACTTAGCTGCTCCAGCGAAGCATTCATAAAAACTGCATGTGTAACTTCCTGTTCACCGGCATTTTCAAAAAACATGGCCGCACTGCGGTAGCCTGTTTCAATTGGCCTCACCGCTTCAAGCAATTGTTTGCGGGCCAGTATCAGTGCCTGTTCTGTAGCATAAAGCTCTTCGTGGCAATAGCCGATCAGTTGTTCTACAGTGCCTTTCTCCTGCAGCAATGCCGTCCATAATTGTATAGCTGATTGTTGTTCCAGTGCGGCAGCGCTATCCTTTTCTTCAGATACGCAAGACAGTTCACCTGTTACCGGATCTTCCGTTAAAAAGATACTCACATCATTGAAGAGTGTCTGCAGCAGTGACTGCAGTTGATCGCCGATGGTGTCAGTATAGGTTGCTGTTGATTGCATATTAATATATAATGCTCAGCGTTTCATTTTCTTAGACAACGATAACAGTTTCTCGCGGAGCGCTTCCCGCTGCTCCGGATCGTTGAGTACCTGTTGTAGTTGTGTATTGGAACGAAGCTGACGCACCATTTTCTGTTGTTGCGTCCGTTTCCTTTCCAATGCACTTATATAATTACTCTGACCTTCCATTGCCCGTATTGCAAAATCATCGATCGAATGAAACCGGAATGATTCAGCGAAAGTCTTTCCTGCCGCATTGCGGAAGGGAACCTTTACAATGGGTTTATAATATTCAAACAACTGAGAAAGGGAGCGCACCTCCTGTGCGAGCTCCGGTTTGGTGGGATTTACATCGGTAAACTTACCGGTAAATAAAACGCGGTTAAAAGGGATCTCCACAACTTTTTCATACGGTGATTCGAAGAAATCATGGCCGTCGATTCCATATGATTCAAGCTGTGGCATGCTCTTTAGCGTTGGTTTTAAAGAGTAGCTTGTGTATACAAGATAAACGAACTAGCTATAGCAACAAAAAATTTCTGTTGACGGAAACTCGTCGTTCATATATAGTCAAGCTTCTGAATATGAATGAGGTTTAACTCGCCAATTGCCAAACAGGAATTATGCCACAAACAATAATTGAGGGTTTTTTCCGATAATAATCAAAATGTTCTAAAACACTTTCTCAAGCAGGTTCTCGCGTTTTTTGAGATTTACGACAAGCGCCACGATGCAGTTGGAACGCTCGTTTTTCACCAGTTGTACATTTAACCGCTTGATCTTCTTGGAGCTTTTCAATGATGCGATCTTGTTACATAATTCGGTGAAAGTGACTTCGGAACCGTTGAGACTCACTTGTATATTGAGGTTGTCGCAGAGGTATTTGGCAAAACTTTCGGCGTTCTTGTAGCCATTCGCTACCGCTTTCAATTCCGTTTCAAATTGTTCGCGTGAGATATCCGGGGCGCGCACGATCTGGGGCGGCGCTGCGGGTTGCGAAGTAGTGGGCAACTGTTCATTCAACGGACTGGTACTGGGTTTGGCAGGAACGATGATCACACCTCCTCCACCCGATGGCTTGGGTGCCTGTTTGGGTAATGGATCCGGCGCGGGTGTGTTCACTACAATCTTGCAGATAGCGGTCTGTCGCGGATCGTTATTTACGATCAGCGAAACGGTTTTCAATCCGGGGGAAGTATATACATAAGAGGCTGACCGGCTGGTGGCATCGATGGTGGCCGTTTCACCAAAGCGCCATTCCCACTGACCTGCACCAACAGTGCTGTCGGAAAACACAACAGGCTTGCCGACTTCAGCAGATTGGGGACACAAGATTTTCGGTGTCAGCAGAGGGTCTTTCACCACGGGAGCCGGCGATATCAGCACCGTTCTGTATTCGGTACAACCGCCGTCAACGGTTACTGTCACCGTGTATTCGCCGGGCACATCATAGGCATGCGCTACCGAACCGACTGTTGTTTCATTACTTTGGTCGTCACCGAAATTCCAACGCCAGCGGGAGAAATTCTTACTGGTCGTTTCAAAACGAACCACTTCGCCTGCGTGATAATGCAACGCATAACTGTTGATGGTAAAATCGCCGCAAGGCTTGTGCGTCTTGAATTTATATGCCATAACAAAAAAGGATACGACGGCCACGGCGATCATCGACAACACAACTTTTTCGTCGAGGTAGGATCCTGTTAATTTTCTTTTAGGCATAAAATCAGATTTAACAGCAATTCGTAAATTTGGTATGTTATTGGTTTCGGGAAACCCGCTACGGTTTTATAATGAACGTGGTAACTATCAAACAACCTCTCATGCGAACCATTACTCTTATCGTTCTCAGCCTCGTGGCCTTCACTCAATTTTCCTGCCATTCATCGCGCAAAGCGCAGAAGGATTACAGTACCATTATCATCAAAACAGAAGACACGCTTTATGCGGCGGTACCGGAACCCAAGGCGGTGTTGTCTGCCGAGGACCAGGCCATTCAGGCGAAGTATTCGGGTTATCTCAAAACACCACCGGACAGTGCACTCAATCTCAAACTCTACCGCTTTATCGACTATTGGCTGCATACGCCGTATCTCTGGGGCGGCACTACCAAAAAAGGCATCGACTGTTCCGCTTTCATCCAGCGCCTTCTCTCTGATGTATATGCCATCGAAATTCCACGCACCTCGGTTCAACAATTTTTCACCGATAATATAGAACCCTTCGGCAGCCGTCACTATTTAGCGGAAGGCGATCTCGTTTTCTTCCGCACCATGAAAGGCAAAGTGATTTCACATGTCGGACTTTATCTCGGCAACCGGCGGTTCGTCAATTCTTCCTCCACTTATGGTGTAAGCATTGCCAATTTGGATGAACCTTACTGGAAGTCTAAATATGTGGCGGCGGGAAGAGTAAAACTCAAAACGCCTCCCAACCATGCTACCGCTAAAAATCCGTAGCGGCGTTATTCGCTCTGCGGCACATATCCAGGTCTCTTAATGCATTCTGCAGGTCACGCTGCGTTTCGGCATACTTCGTTTTGTACTCGTTCAGCTCCTGCGGCACGTTGCCCATCGACACGGTTTGATTCACCGCCTCCTGGTAACGGAGAAATACATCGATCACATCTTTATTCAACCGGGCATACATACTGCTGTCTTTGTATTGAAGATCGGACAGCTCGCGTATTTTAGCCGCGATCTGCTGGTTGAGGTACACCAGGTTGGTGCCGGGCTTCTTCAACGAATCGATCATCACTTTGGCATCGTCCATGTTCTTGACAAATTTTTCCTGAGCCTGCGCCTGCGTACGATAGCGGCCTACTTCTTCGCGAAGCATTTCATTATCCTTATGCGGAATGCGTGTGTCGAAATATACCGCGCCGACAATCATCAGCACAGCCAGTAAAAAGAAGGCGAGGAATTTCCAGAAGGCGTGATTTCTTTCTCGTGCATTCAGTACTTGAGCCATTGGTTCGTTGTTTAGGTTAAACAGATTTACTCAGCCAGGAAACTGTTGCGTCTTTTTTCCTGGAAATCGGCGTCAGGCAGAATGGCCTGCTCTTTAACGAAGATGCCGGTTTCGCGTTTCTTACCGATATAATCAAGACCTGCCAGGCTGGAGAATACGAGCGACATGGTACGCGTAAAGTCTTCGAGCCGGTCGATCGAGGTTTTGATATCGAGGTGATGATAATTATTGTTACACAGTTCGGTGATACTGCTTTCCACTTCTCCCTGCGACACACCACACCATTCGGTGAGGTAGTTGATGAGTTCCTCCTTGATCGTTCCCAGGAAAATGTCCAATGAATTCTTGATCAGTCTGGCCAAACCGCTTACACTGCCGATGAGGTGAACCGGCGGCTGATGCAGAAAGGCGGGACGCAGGGATGGTGTTTGGGCTGCGAGATATACCAGTACATTTTCACAAATTTTCTGTACGGAAATGGCCAGGTCGTTGTCTTGTTTTTTTTGCAGGATCTTTTGAACGATCTGCAAGGACCAACGTTCCATTTTTCCTAAAAACAATTCCGTGGCAGCGTGTACTTCCAGCAGGCTCTGGTGTGCGTTAACGGCGGCCACCGGCGGAATGTATTCTTCGTCAAGACTCACGCGTTGTTCTTCCACGATCAAACGTCCTACAGGCACCTGGTATCCGCCGAGGCTGTGCGGATTGGTTTCATCCACCGGCATCAGGTGCAGGGAATATTGGGAAATGACATGCGGCAGCCGCGGAGGCGTTTCGCGTGTAGCCTGTCCTACCGCCACACGCGCATAGGGATCAACGGCCAATACGATATAATAAAATATCTTCTGGCCGCCGGAAGCCTCGAGTCTTGTTTTCAGTCCCGGAATTTCGGCCTGCAGTTCTACGGAGGAAAGCGCGGTGTCCTGTTGCAGCACGATCACATGTCCGCCACGGGTAACCATGCGGCAATCCATTACGCGCAACGTAACGTTATGCTGGTTATCGGCATTGAGCCAGAGTTTGATGCCCTCCGACAAGGCAGGCAAGGGAAGCAAACCATAATTATGGTCGTTCAGGAGGATCGTATTACCCTGAGCTTCGCGGTAGACCGCAGCCTGCTGATCACCGATAAAATGCGTCTTGTTGATCTTCATGCCGTCAACCCAGTTGACGTAGAGAAATTCCTTCGGATCGGTCATGTGTCTTGATTTTCGGTTTATGATATGCGACTACAGATGATGATATCGTTTTCTTTTATCTTATTGACAAAAATGGTCCGGTCTGCATCGATGTATCTTGTGATGAGATGATACCATTTGGGTTTTTTATAAAAAATCCATCCCGATGGCGCGCCGCTTTCACTCACATAACGGATAGTGTCGTTGGCGTGACGGTCGTTGTAGTCATTGATGAAATAATAGAACAACTGACCAAACTCCATGTCCACCGGTGCTTTCGCGCGGAAATTGGTAAAATATTTATCGGTAGGTTTTTTCTGAAATTCAAAACTGATCACCAGCAGGTTCCGGAGTTTGCCCAGGTCGGGTTCTGCCACCGATTCATGTACCGGATAATGCCACTGGCGCAAAATTTTCGGACGGATGTCGAGGGCTGTAAGATAGGTCTGGTAAACAATGCGCGGCAGGAGGAAACAAAGGCCGGCCGTAGCCATGGCGAATTCCAGTCCTTCCCTGTTTACCACGCGGAAGGTCATGATGAAGAAGATACAGCCCAGCAGGGTAATGGCCAGTGACAACAGCATCTCGGCCCAGAATGAATCTGCATCCACCCATTTCAGAAAGCGGCGCATACTCCATACGTTCACGATACCGAAAGCAAGAAACAATCCCTGCATCAGTATAAAATATTGCAGGTAACTATTGAACCAGGAGAGAGCCATTACAAAACCGGTAAGCCCGATAATGGCAGCGGCAACTACTACATATATCAGCGTGTTGCGTGCAAAAGGCTTGAATGCACCACGGATTTTGTTCACCACAAAACCCATAACCACAGCCAGGCTGATGAAGCCGATGCCCAGTATTGAAAACAAGCGTCCGATATCAGGTGTTAACCATTTTTCCATCATTGTTGCGCTATTCTTAGGTGGTGGTAATGATTTTATAAAACAGATGAATATCCCAACACTATTTCACTTTCTTCATTCAATGTCATATCCGCTTCGCTGCGGTTGATCTCTACGGTAAATATAATATCGGCTTCCACGGGTGCAAAGAATCTGTTGAAAGTTTCCAGAATCAATGCATGGCTGCCTCCTTCGGTATATTGTGTCACCCTGCTGTTGCGCAAAGGACCTATTACATATTCCAGCACCGGGTAATCTTCGCGGAACGTGGTGCCGCAAATCATATCACGGCCCAATTCCAGTCCTCCGAGTCCGGCGGGAACAGGTTCTTCTTCACTGTAGCGGCGTACGACCTTTACTTCTTCCAGCAGCAGGGAGCGCAGGCAATCCTGCATCAGTTCCCTATCGCCGGCAATTTTATGTGCGTAAGGGATCAGCACCAGTAAGGAAGCCACCGTAGCGGATGGCAAACCATCCGGTATATTCCAGAAGGTACGGAAAAACTCCTGCAACGCACCTTCCTGCCAGCCACCCAACAAAGCGGCTTCATTTTTTTCCAGTTGTACCTGCTGGTAAAAGAACTCATTTTCAAAAGGACGAAAGAACTTGCGGATTTCTTTTTCGCGGATGGCTCCATTGCGTGAAGACTGCGCCATGTTCAATACTTCATCGCCGTTTTGTCCTGGTTGAAAAAACATCCCTTCGGGCAACATATCATAAAAGCCCGGGCGGGATAATTCGAGTTGCAGATAAGAGCGGTAAGGCTGCGAACCTTCCAATGTTATATCCAGCAGGTCCGGAGCATATTCGCGCAGGAAAAAACCGCTGTTGGAAGCCAGCACATCACGGAGCCGCAAACCTTGCTGCAGGGCCTGTGCCACCAGGGTTTCGGTACGGATATCCGCCCGGCCATTGCGGCATTCCTCCATCCATTGTATCAATATTGCTTCGTTGTCCATATTGTTACGCTGCTTCTTCAATAAATATTCTGTAAGGCATCAAAGCGAGTGAACGGTCGGCCAGGCGGAAAGCGAGGTCTTTTTCCCAGGCAACGATCTCATTGCGTTCTCTTGCTTCACGATAGTCTTTACGGTGCAGGCGGATTGTTACATCAATCGTTTTCACAAACCCTTCTGCTTCGTTGAGCGATACCATTACGCCTTTTTGTACATCGACACTGCTTACGCGTTGTCCGAGCTCGCGCATGCAGAACAGGCGCACATCTTCGAGGCTCATCACGCGGTCGCGGGAAAGCACGGCACTTTTATAAGCCGTAATAGCATCGGCGGTCATCAGGCGGTCGCGGCCACCGCGCGTGGCGGTAAGTAATACGATGCGGTTGTGATCGAGCGCACCGGAGCGATAAGGCATCAGCGGAGTACCGGCTTTTATATCATTGGCGGCCCGTCCGTTGACGGACCAGTATTTTACAAATAAATGTCTTACTTCTTCCTGCTTGCGGCTGCGGATCAGCAGGTACGGCGTGCGTTCGGTGAGCCAGTTCTTCTGCCGCATCTGTTGTTCGAGCCGGTTCACAATCTGCTGCAATTGTTTCACTTCACCTGCAACAAAATCACGTCCCAGCCTGGAGAATGCCGCGCTTTCATCGCGCAGCAATTGCAGCACCTGACCGATCATGGAAGCGGCGTCACGTTCATCAAAACGGCCTACGCCGCCGGAGCGGAGTAAAATATGCAGGCCCGAAGGGTTGTTACCATCGAGTTCACGCACATGCAGCGGATGTGCATCCTGGTCTGTTACTTCTTCGAGGTCAAAATAAAGGTCGTCGGTAAGTAAAGGAATGATGTTGACCAGTTCCTGCATGCGGTAAGTGATTTCCTGCAGGCGGCGGTTCACTACCGGAAAACAATTCATATAACAACTGACATCTTCGAGCATTTCGGCTGTTACGTTTTCGGGAAATACAATACGGATCCAGCGCAAGCCGTCTGTTTCTATCAGGTTTTTGCTTTGAATGGAAAATGCCTGTTCGAGTTGCGTGGGTGTGCCGGACAAACCAGCCGTGTATTGTTGTTCATCACGGATGGTGATGAAAGAAGATTTATATAATTCGTTGATGTCGCGCAATACGCTGTGGCGGATGCTGCCGGGTTGTTGCAGCAGTTCTTCCACATTCAGTTTTGTGTGGGCTGTACGCGGATCGTTGAATCCGGAATGGGTATGTAAAGCTTGGGCATCGGCATACCAGGTAGCGGCAGGCAACTGTGCATAGAAATAATCGCGCAATACTTCGTTGCGTATCTGGAAATAAAACTGTGCATTATCGAGTGAAACACCGGCCTGATCGATACCCAGCCAGAACTCTGTAGCGCCCAGTCCTTCCCCGGAATTATAAGCCAGCAACTCTTTGCCGGCACCGGGATGCAGTTGAAAAAATTTACCTGCGGTAGCCACATAACGGATATTGCTGCGGTTGACGGCGAAATGGCCCGTTGGTGTAAAGAAGAGGTCGCGTGTGCGGGGCTGGCCGCCATTTTCTGCAGGTAACTTTTGTGTCAATACAAATTGCTCCTGTGGTGATACGCTCACGTTATCCTGCAAGGTGCCTGCGGCCAGTACGGCGTGCGAAGGTAAAGGACCGGTAAGTGTTTCGGGAGAAAGTAATTCCACCATGCGTTCGAGTACGCGTGCGCGGGATTGATGGATCTCTGCGGACACGCGTTCGAACTCGGCTGCCTGCACGGAAAGCAACAGGCCTACGAGTGGGTCGAAGCTGGTTTCGGCTTCCGTTTCAGGGTAACCCCAGCTACGGGCTGCCATCTGCAGCATACGGTTGCGGATATGTTCTCTGCTTTCAGACATAAGGTTTATAAATCGTAAGATAATGGACTGACAAAAAAATGATCGCGGTAAACGATCGGTTCGTTGGTCAGTTGTATATGTGCGGTAATAACGATGGAAAGTTTTTTCTTCACGCGTGTGCCGGCCTGGCGGGGCTCAGCTTCTTCCTGCTGCAATCTCAATTCGACGCGTGTTTGTGTAAGGCGGCGCTCATAACGGCCGATCACCTGTTGTATGCTGTGGATGATTTCTTCCTTCTGTTTATTCTGATTGCTGATGTTATCGAAATCGGCGTCCCATATGCGGCAACCGAACTGATCGTCGGAGGAAAGGCTATTAAAGGTAGAAGTGAGAATCAGGTGCAGGTTATGTGCAATGGATTGCTTCAGCGAACACCGGGTAAGTGTTTTGCCTGAAGGCACAGAATGTAAGGCAATGGGTAAAGCGTAAAACTCAATATTCATGACCGTGGATTACAGGAAAAGAATGAGATCGCTAAACGCATCTGCCACGGTCAAAAGAGATTGTCTTGATTCGGCAATGCTGGGGCTTTGTCACCTGCTTCTATACAAATTCAACGCCAGTTTTTTTGAAATCGGTAAAAATTAATCCCGGAACCGCAGATTTTTTAATCTGAAACCTATGGCCATGGCTTGGTCTTTGCTGCTGTGCGGCTGAAATCGATGCTTATGAACCCTCCCGGCTCTCCTCACTTCATTGTGGTAGGAATAGATGGTACCGGTTCGTCTGAGTGGCGCAAACCGGATGGTAGTAACAGCCATGTATTTCAATTTGTACGCGACTTCCAATTTGGCGCCATGGGCGTAGACCGTAAGTTCTACGATGGTCCGCGCAGTAAGGTTTGGGGTACCGACTCCGTTCCCATTCTCCAAGAAGCACTCGATTTTATCCGGCATCGGCTGCAGGTGTTATTTCCCCGGATGATGAATGGCCACAAGCCGCTGGACATGTTCGACGTAAACAGTTGTATGCAGCAGCAGCAACAGCAGGCCTACAGTCACGGCTTTTATACAAGTACATATACGCAGGAATTTCGCGTGCCTGTAAGAGTTACTCCTCAGATGTTGTCGAGCCAGCCGCTCAATAATCAACAGGTTCGCGTAATATTGGTAGGGCATAGCCGCGGTGGTCTCATCGCTACAGTGCTGGCACGCATGCTGAGCCCGCTGATCCAGGTTTATTTTTTAGGATTGTATGATTCGGTAGACCGGCAGCCTTGCCTTGACGGAGAGACAGTGGAAAATGTCAAATATGTTTTCCATGCCCGCCGTCATCCCGAGGTCGGATCGCGGACTTATTTCAGCAACACGTCCACGCAATACAAAGCGGAATATTATGAAGAGAAATACTTTTATACTTCACACGGAGGTATAGGGGGATCTTTTGTGACCGATCGTACACAGGTGGGTATGTTTGACGATGGCGCATGTGTGGTGCAGCCACCACAACGACCGGTTGCTACGCGCGGCGGCGTTGTGTGGGTAGACAATACTAATCCTGTTACAAAAAAATTAGGAAAGCCGATCGATGTGATTTGCGCGGATGGCAGTGCGGAGGCAGACCGCTTTATAAGAGAAGGAGCCCGCAAATTCGGGCTGCCCGTCCGGTGAAGTATTAAGTTGTAAGTAGTAAGTTCAAGTTAAATACTCCTATTCACTTATTGCCTTATCCAACAAGTCTTTTGACTTTTGAATTTTGAATTTTTACTTACAAGGTCGGCCGTGTATCTGAAGCAGCTTCGCCTGTTTCCAGATCGTCGAGTTCTTCTTCATCCGTTTCCTCCCCGTGCTGCCCGCTTTTATTTTTCTTTTTGCTGAAAAGCGAGGTAATCCAACTAAACAATTTGCCTTTGTTTTCTTCCACGAAGTGCGAAGAATAATTTTTCATGATAAAAGGAACAGCGAGTTTGGCGAACCATCCGGTTTTGGAAAGAAGCACACGCTTCATTACAAAATCGATGACGCGATTGATTCCGAGATTCACCAAAGGATTACTGGCATCACGTGAAAAGAATTTTCCTGCAACATTGATAGCGCTGCGGATGGGTTCCAGTTCAGCTTTGATATCCTGCACGTCCTGGTGAATGAGTTCCTTCTGCGCCTTGAGCAGATCTTTCAACCGTTGCTTTTCGGCTACGAGGTCGTCGTATGTTTGTATAGGTCTAGTCATACACTTTTCTTACGATAAAGTTTCTGATAAAGGGATAGATAATTGTCTTGCGCATGGCAAGAATGATGAGCAGACCGAGCAGGTAAACGCCCGCGGCCAATAAGAAGCCCAGGCTTCTGCTTTGTACAAGATCGCCAAGCCAGACACCGAGTGCCACGCCGAGGAACATTAATACAAACATCGCGAGTCCGCACAATAGTACAGCCACTACTACCGTGGAGGCAATATTCGTTGCTTTCTGGGTTACATTGATGATAGTAAGCCGGTAGTAGGTATCGGCAATATCTTCTAAATGATCAACCAGGTCGGCAGTTTTTTCTTTCAGTTCTTCCATGAGAGAGTTGTAAGTTTTAAGTAATAAGTTGTAAGTTAAGTAGTCATATTAACTATTCCCATTCACTTATTGACTTATTCACTATTTGCACATTTTCACCTTAAAAAAAGGCGCCTGCATATTTACAGGCACCTTCTTTTGTATGATGTGCATTAACTAAGGCTTTCTTTGATGCGGTTCACTTTGTCTTCAGCGGCGCTCTTTGCACTACGTGCTTTGTCTTTTACATTTTCGAGTTCGCGTTCGCCGCGGTGAAACAGATGGCTTACGGTATCAGCCCAGTCGCCTGCTGTTTGCTTGATTTTCTTGCGGATGTCTTTTCCTTTTTCAGGAGCAATCAACAATCCTATAGCAACACCTGCTGCAGCAGCACCCAGGATGCCCAGCAATACTTTGTTTTTGTTAGTCATAATCTATTATTTTTAAAGTTAAGGAATCAGTGCGTTCTTCTCCTACTCCTCAAAAAACCGTACCAAAAAGGTTCTGCGGCGACACACGCTTATCTGCACCTACAAACAAAAAACCCTGTTAAGAAACAGGGTTTTACGCTTATCATAGTGGGGCTTAATCTCCCCATATCTGGTCTTCTCCTTTGATCCACTTCTTCACAAGGTCGGTTGTAATGGACTTAGGACGCTCGATTGCAAATCCTAATCCGCGATCCCAGCAGAGGCTGGCCAATACACCGAGTGCGCGGCTTACACCAAACATCACCGTGTAATAATCATATTCTTTCATACCGAAATGCACGAGCAGCGCACCGCTGTGTGCATCAACATTGGGCCATGGATTTTTCACCTTGCCGAGTGACTGCAGGATCGGTGGAACTGTTTCATATACATTCCAAACGGTCTGTACGAGTTTGTCATCGGGCATGTGCTTTTTCCCGAATTCCATTTGTGCGGTAAAGCGCGGATCTGTTTTACGCAGTACGGCGTGGCCGTAACCAGGTACCACTTTTCCTTCGCTCAATGTCTTGCGTACATACTCTTCGATCTGCTGGGGAGTGGGACTATCGGTTTTCAATTGTTCCTGCATCTCGAAGATCCACTTGATCACTTCCTGGTTGGCCAGTCCGTGCAGGGGACCCGCGAGACCGTTGAGACCAGCAGCGAAGGAGAGATAGGGATCGCTGAGTGCGGAACCTACCAGGTGGGTGGTATGTGCAGACACATTGCCACCTTCGTGGTCGGCGTGAATGGTCATATACAAACGCATCAGTTCTTTAAAACCATCGTCTTCAAAGCCGAGCATGTGGGCAAAGTTGCCGGCCCAGTCAAGCAGGCCATTCGGCTCGATGTGGCTGCCGAATTTGTATTTGCGGCGATAGATATAAGCGGCTACGCGGGGCAGGCGTGCAATGAGGTCCATCGAATCATCAAACACAGCTTCCCAATAATCTTTTTTGCTCATGCCTGCTGCATAGCGGCGCGCAAACTGGCTTTCGGTTTGCAGTGCCATTACCGCCACGGTCAGTTGTGTCATGGGATGGGCAGTAAGCGGCATTGCTTCGATGGCCTGGAACACGTGCAAAGGCACCTGGCTGCGGCGTTGCAGTACAGCCGTAACATGTTGCACATCTTCTTCTGTCGGCAGTTCGCCGATCAGCATCAGGTAGAAAAGACCTTCGGGTAAAGGCTCGGATCCTCCGGGGGCTTTTGGCAGCTTTTCACGGAGTTCGGGGATTGAATAACCGCGGAAACGGATACCATCCTGAGCATCCAGCAGAGAAGTTTCGGTTACCAGGCCGGTGATACCGCGCATGCCCTGGTAAACCTGGGCCAGCTGCACCTCCCCGATCACCCTGGAACCATGTTCTTTCAAGATATCCTTGATCTCGGCCGACATCTGATCTGCCTTGGCCTTAAACCTGTCTTTGAGTATTCCCATGACAATGTATTTCGTAAAAAATGAATAATTCCTAAAGGGCTAAAGGTACTTAAAGCCCACTGGTACAACAAATAATGGGTTAGAAAGTTTGGGGTTTATCTGCTGAAAAACCGGCTTTCGCAAGTGTGATAAAAAAACCGGCAGAAGGGTCTCCTGCCGGCAGCTTTCCTGGGCCCCGGAGTAGAGAACAACCGGGGGATGGGTCTTCATCAATGACCCGGAGATGAAGGGTCAAAGCACATAAAACTTATTGGTCTCTTTCACCTCGAGGATCTCCTGGTCCCTGAGCATCTGCGCCAGGTTCCGTTCGATATTCCGGGAAATAGTGGTCATTGGTGTATCAGTCGGTTTGTTTTCAAAAGGCTCCTGCAGATGGATCGCCATTTTTTCGATCAGCAGGAACGAAGTAGCAATAGCTACCACTACCGGTACTTCCAGCAAACCGAAATACTGGATCACCGCAAAAGGCAACAGCGCGATGAACAGCAGCATGGAGAAATGGATATACATACTGTAGGTCACCGGGAACACGGTGTTTTTGATCCGTTCGCACTTGCCCATCGCGTCACAAAGACGGCTGAGCGTGCGGTCGATCTCCACCTGCTGAAAGCGGTTGATCCAACCCTCGTTGAGGGCTGTACGCAAATCACGTGCATGCAATTCCAGCAAAGCACCCGGTACGTGATCGTAATGACGGATAAAATCCATTTCCTGGCGGGTCAGGTATTTATCCAGGCCGCGGGTAGCATTCTGCCCGCGCAACATTTGCCCCAGTGCATAACACCAGGCCATCTGACGGCGGATCATTTTATCACGGAAGGCATGAACCTCGTCACCCTCGTATACCACTTCGGTAAAAGACAACACCTGCCGGGCCAGTGTACGCGAATCGTTTACGATGGCACCCCAGATGTGCCGGGCTTCCCACCAGCGGTCGTAAGCCTGGTTACTCCTGAAGCCGAGCAGCAGGGAGATCACCGTACCCAGGATAGCCGGAATGGCAATGGGAATGGAAATACGGGTGAAATGAAAATTCTCGTACAGGATCGCAATGAGGATCGTATACAGGGTAATGAAAAGCAATTCATGCTTGATCTTACCCATGATATAAGAAAACGGTATGTTCTTTTTTAACAGCATAAAATTTACAGGTTCGTTCTGCACGCATCAGTGGTCATCGGCCCCGGTCAGTCCGGAGCCGCTCCACCTTTGTTTCCATAAAGCAAAAAAATAGTTTGTCAATGCAACCTGATCAGTTGATCAGTACCGCCACAGCTTCCGCCAACGGCGCAGCACTTTGAATAACGGTACGGCGTTTTGCCAGCGTGGTGAGTACCGGTATACCGCTTTTGCGGAATAACGACTCCGGATTCACACTCTGATCGGAAACCGCTCTGAACACAAAGGGTTCCGGACAAATGATCATATCGATATCATGCGCATCGATGTAATTGCGGAACACGGCAACGGTGTTACCATAAAAATGCCGGATATGAATATTTTGTACAGTGCGCGCATTGGAGGTTTTAATGCGGCGGCATGCATTGCGGAATTCATCCGTCAGCAGATGCGCGTAAGGCACACGACGGCTGGACCCCAGCATATCCGGCGCATGTGAAGGAATGTCAAATGCATGAAACAAAATAATATTCATGGATTGATCGTCCAGTGCAGCAACGGCACGTTCTACCAATTGGAGAGATTCAATACTGAAATCTGTAGGGATTAAGACGTTTCTCATAACCTCTTTTTCTTTTTTAAATGACAACTAACTCAATCAGGTTAACAATACAAATTTGCGTTGCTGATCTTACAACCGATTAAAGGTTGCATTAGCTTACATTAAAAAAGAAATAAGAATTGCCTAAGAACGATCACGCGTTTGTCATAACAGGCAACTGTACTGTTACAATCGTGCCTTTGCCTTCTTCAGAGGCAACATGGATCTGCCCGTTGTGCTGACGTATAATATTAAGTGCAAGAGGAAGCCCTACTCCATAACCTTTGAACGAACCCGTGTTTGAAGCCCGGAAAAAGGGTACGAACACATGTTGTAATTCCGCATCGGGAATGCCTATGCCGATGTCCGTAACAACGAGCACCACAAAGCCGCTTTGGTAGCTTAGCCGTACAATCACATCCTGGTTATTGGAATATTTGCAGGCATTGAGAATGATATTGCTGATGGCAAGTTTTAATAATTGTGCATTGCCGGTTACCGTCATTTTTGAATCGTCCAGTGGAATATCCTGCAGGTGAAGACGCACCTGGTTGTCGGGATCGATCCGGCTGATGGTGGCATGGATATCAAATAACAATTCATCGAGACGTATGGGTGCAAGGTTTTCTTTTTTCTTATTGAAACCGGATTGCGCAAGGCTCAGCAAAGCCGTAGTAAGCGCCTCCAGTTTTTCTGCTTCCTTGAGGATGGCTTGCAGAGCGGCCTGATACGTTTCAGGCGTGCGTGCGCGGGAGAGGGTGATCTCTGCTTCACCGATGATGGTGGTAAGCGGCGTACGCAGTTCATGCGAAGCATTGCTCACGAAATTGTTCTGAATATCGAAGGCGGTTTCCAGGCGATCGAGCATGCCATTAAACGTGCGGGTAAGTTCGGCGGTTTCGTCTTTTCCTTTTTTCTCCTGCAAACGCAGCGAAAGGTTTTCCACGCCGATACTTTTTACGCGTGCAATAATATCACGGAAAGGTTTAAACGCTTTACGTGAGAAGAAGAAGCTGACCGTAAATACCAGTATTACTTTACCAATGAAAGCGATAAATAAAATGCGTTCAAGATTGCGCAAAGCCTGCAGGCCGTACATGTTTACGGCTGACTTAACGACGATATTGGTAGCCTCGGGGCTTTTATGCTGAATGCCGGCATAATATACGCCGTCGTGATCGTAATAAGCGGTAGAAGAACCGGCCAGTGCCTGTTTATAAAACGTTTCCGGCAACTTCAATCCCTGCGGAATCTGCAAGGCACCTGACCGCTGATCTACTGTTATGACGTATTCTTTTTCGTTGGGTAACTTCTCCAGGTATTGTTCGCGGAGTTCGTTGTAGGTGGCAGTGGAAGTGGTATCCTTTTCAAAATAAATTTTAGACGCGACTACGACGCGGAGTTCAAGACGTTTCTTAAAATCGTTGGAGCTGTCCCGGCTGGCGGCATAGTAGATCACGCCGTTAAGCAGCAGGATAACGGCGGCGGCGAGGAAGGTAAAAAGTAAGGCGGTCTGTGTTTGTATTTTCATGCGGCAGGCTCTTTCATCACATATCCCATCCCGATGACCGTCTGGATCAGTTTTACGGGACCTGGTTTATCAATTTTTTTCCGGAGGTAATTGACATATACGTCCACCACGTTCGTGCCCATGTTGAAGTCGATTCCCCACACATTTTCCAGCATATCGAGACGTGATACCACCCGCCCTTTATTCTTCAGCAGGTATTCCAGCAAACGGTATTCGGTAGAAGTAAGGCTGATTTCCGTTCCGCCGCGAACCACGGTGCGTGCGGTAAGGTCCATTTCGAGATCGGCAAGGCGCAGCACTTCAGCAGGCTCGGCCGGTAACCCGCGGCGGGACAATGACCGTATGCGGGCAGCGAGTTCGCGAAACTTGAAAGGTTTGGTAATATAATCATCCGCTCCTGCATCAAGTCCGGTTACCACATTTTCGGTGGTGGACAGCGCGGTGAGCATGAGGATCGGTGTATGATTTTTTTGCTTGCGCAATTGTTTACATAATTCGATGCCATTCATGCCTGGCAACATCACATCGAGGATGATCATATTGAAGGTATGTTCGGTGGCCATTTGCAAACCGATCGGGCCGTCGGGTGCTACTGTAACGGTATGCCCTTCTTCTGTCAACCCTTTATTCAGCATTCCGGCTACTGCCGGCTCATCCTCAACTAATAAAATATGCATATCGACGGTTTGTTTTTAAATCTACCCCAATTAACAGCTTATTTGCCCGAAGGTTAGGCCGGTTGCGGCCTGCAAACTTACTAAATAGGCTTTTCGGGCAGCGGTGAAGGTATAAGTAGTTGATTAACCGCCGTTAAAAGCAGCATTACAGACATATTAGAATTAGATTAAAATTGAGTGAGTCCGGGAAGGTGAGTAGTGATTCTTGCTCATTAAGGTTCGTGTATGCACCATAAGTGTTAGGAACGTTTACCGCTAAGAGTCGCTTTTCATTTTTAAACGTAATGGCGACGTGGAGTATAAATTAGAACCCTTGTTGGTCTCCCGACCAACAAGCAAGCGTCAGGCAGCTTTGACAGGTTAAGGTCAACTTCGTACATAACTCAAGGCTGAGCAGGCCCGTTGGTCTGGAGACCAACGGTGGCGTGATGTCGGAATGACAGGTTCAAAATCTTCCGAACAGTTGTAGTGTATGCACGAACCATGAAGATGTAAACCTTACACCTTACGCCCTATACCTTACACCTTACGCCTTATGCCTTACTCCTTATACCTTACGCCTTATACCTTTTACAACCCCGCTCCCGCAAGAACGAATTTAACGCGGTCGGCAACAGAGCAACGGGGCACATCAACCGGATCGTAACCAAAGTGCCGGTACGTATCACGGATTATGCGTGCAGTTTTTACCGCTTCGTCCCACGATTGTTTACGTTCGTCATCGGTTGTATATATCTCCTGCCATGGCGGCAGCAGGAATACGCGGCTATGATAACGATACTCCTCGGCAGCAGCATGAATGGCCGGGCTCATTGTTTGCCCGGTAAGACGCATATAGGCAAGCGTATCCGGCAGTCCCCTGTCGAAAAAAACCGGTTGGCCTTCATAACGTTTCATTGCATCATTGTATAACTCTATAGTAGCCTGTAGCATTCGTTCTGTATAGGCAGTAACGTTGGCCCAGGGCAATGCATCGCCACCCTTTTTAATTTGTTGTCGTATGATGTCGCGCGCAACTTCCTCCATACACACAAAACCACGCGCTCGTAGTGCATTCAGTAAGGTGGTTTTACCGGCTCCGGGGCCACCGGTAATTATAAAAAAAAGTGTACTATTCATTTCATGCAGGGTTTGGGATACGTTTAGCAGGCAGATGAATACCTGTTTACAACAAACCGACCGGAGGGATCAGGACAGCCAGGAAGGAGCCAACGTTGGCTGTAGCTGGAAGAAGAATGACATCGTAGTATATACGGCAATAAAAAGCAGACAAGCGTCTGAATCATGGGTCGGATTGGGTAATAAGATGAGCTGTCAAAGTTAAGCCTTTGCATCATCATACTATACTTCCATCCATCAGAAAGACCTTAAACAACTTTCAAAAGCAGGATAGCAATACCATAGATGACAGTTATGGTAAAGATGCCGGCAGCGGTTTTATCGCGATTCGTATTGACGTATACCGTAAAGAGCGCAATATTGCCCAGCAAGGTAAGTGAGCCAACGGATGTCAGTAGTTGATTTTCGCTGAAGAAATAAGTCAAAAACTCTCCAAACGACTGGAACGGAGAACGCACCAGGTAAATGATCAGCAGGCCCAGGAGCAAACCCAGCAGACCAATCAGCAGGCCGAAACGAAAATTGTTTGACTTCAACAGTTTCATGACCATTGCTTTTCCAGTTTTGCTTTCAGTTCGTAATGGGTAAGATCAAATTGCACCGGCACAACACTCACGTAACCGTGGTTGAGCGCCCATACATCGGTATCTTTTGCTTTATCGAAATTCACGAATTCGCCGGTAAGCCAATAATAATGACGACCGTGCGGATCCTGACGCTCGATGAAATCTTCTTCGTATTTCGCATAGGCCTGCTTACAGATCCGGATTCCTTTTATATGGTCGGGTGGCAGGTTGGGAATATTTACGTTGAGTACGGTATGTTTATCCAAACGCGTGTTCAGCATTTTCTGCACTACCTCACGCGCATACTTGCGTGCTCCGGTAAAATCAGCTTCAATGCTATGATCCAGCAGGGAGAATCCTGCAGAGGGAATATTTTCGATAGCTGCTTCCACTGCAGCAGACATGGTACCGGAATAAATCACGTTGATGCTATGATTGGCGCCGTGGTTGATACCACTGATACACAGGTCCGGTTTGCGATGCAATACTTTATCTACCGCCAGTTTCACGCAATCAACAGGTGTGCCTGTACAGGCATAGGCTTCAATTCCTTCAAAACTGTCTACTTTCAGCAAGCGCAGCGGATGTCCGATGGTGATCGCATGCCCCATACCTGACTGTGGTTTATCGGGTGCCACTACCACGATAGTACCTAGATCTTTAACGGCTTCTACCAGGTTGCGTATACCAGGTGCTGTAACCCCATCGTCGTTCACCACGAGGATCACCGGTTTCTCCTTGGTCCGGGCTGTAGAACTTTTCTTCTTCGTTGCGGTCTTTTTCTTTGTAGCCATAGCTGTGCAAAAGTACCTTTTTTCCTCAAAGACCCAACAACTTGCTAAACAGCAGGTAAGGATACGATCCACCTATCGAGCAAAGCGTGTTGTTCAGGCTGCCGTTGTTACATTCTAACAGAGCGCCCGTGTCAGTAAGCAATATCCGGCACTACTACGACCGCGCTGCCTTACCGTTAATTATCAGCGCTCTCTTATTCTGGTCAGTGCGATTCTTCTTAAAATGAATAGTTGTAGTAAAAACAGGTAAAAAATTTGTTTTTGATAAAAAAGTTAGTATTTTGCACTAAAATCATTAGTTGATATGTCAATCGCCAGTAAAAACATGAAGTACCTGCGCAAGCTCAGGGGCTGGACGCAGGAGGAATTTGCCACCAAATTGGGTATCAAACGTTCCCTGGTCGGAGCCTATGAAGAAGAACGTGCAGAGCCGCGCATCGATGTGCTTGAAATACTGTGTGATATTTTTAAGCTTACACTAGATGATCTGTTGCGCAGCGATCTGAGCGAAAGCAAAGGCAGTAATTACCTGTCCAAACGCCGGGCGATGAAATTATCCGGCGGCCGCTCGGAAATTCCTTTTGTCCCGATGAAAGCTGCTGCTGGTTACCTCGCAGGTTATGGTGATCCGGAATTCATCGACGAGTTGAACACATTCACCTTGCCGATGATGAGCGGTGGCAACTATCGCGCATTTGAAATCGTCGGCGATTCCATGTTGCCCACACCCAGTGGCTCCGTGATCGTAGGTGAGAAAGTTGACGATCTCGAACACCTCAAAAACAATGCTGCTTGTATTGTGATCTCGCGCACCGAAGGGATCGTCTACAAACGGGTTGCTAAAAATACCCGTACAAAAAACAAGCTTACCCTTGTGAGCGACAACCCGGTTTTCCAGCCATATACCATCAGCTCTGAAGATGTATTGGAAATGTGGGAAGCCCAGGTGGTTATTTCAAAGACCAACACATTGCAACGTTGGAATGTAAATCAACTTGCAAACATTGTGACAGACCTGCAACAACAGGTAAGCACATTGAAAAAGAAAGTGAGTAATTAATCATCGGCGGGATAATCATCCCGCTTTTTTTATCCCTTATATTTCTACCGATTCATCTACCTTTAAAATGAGACCGGCACTCCGGTTTTATTCAGCCCCAGAACTATTCTGTCATTCCGCATAACCCGCTACATTTCCATCCAGCAAATTCCTTTCCCTTTAGATATTCGTTTACCCTTACTTCTTTTACTACCCGCCAACTCCCCTGCTCTATTACTAAGTATTTATTTCCCCACGACAACCTTGACAAACACCCTGCAGATTATTATCTTGTAAGAACCGTATCATGGCACAAAGATATCTCAGCCACCGGACCTTCGCCAAAGGAAAAAACACAAACATCAAACGTATTTTTCTTTGAGCTTGTCTTGCCGAAAAAAACGATCAAATCGTATGTTTTTTCCCTTGGATTACGGCATCGTCACAACGTAGCTTAGCCAAATGGAAAATTTATTTCAATACTGGTCTTATCAATACTACACCGCGCCACTGCTGATTACAGCCGTTGTCTATTGCCTTATTATACTTGTCAGAAGAAGTAACCCGATCGAACCACACCGGTTTCACTGGTTTGCCATTTCCATGCTCATACTATGGATAACTAACAGTGTACTATTTGTCGTATTCTATAAAACGCCTTATCAGCCAGCCATACAACAGACATTCCGCTACATGGACCTCTTGTTTCTCACTGTCGAGACTGTGGTCTTTTCTCATTTTTACTATCACCGGCTTTTCTCAAAAAGATTGAAACATTTCATTATAGCATCGAATATCATTTTCCTGATCGGGACAATGGCGATTATATTTATTTCTTCTGTATCAGATCTTGAACAGATCGTCAGGCTGAGAGGATGGCTGCTCGCAACTGAATCCATATTTTTTCTGATACTTGGAATTGCTTATTTCATTACGCTTTTCAGGGAATCCATACTAAGAAATCTGACCGATATTCCGGGATGCTGGATAGCAACAGCGATCACCCTGCTCATGCTGGTCTCCATTCCGGTTGCCATTGGAGAAATACTCTTCTTTAAAACATATCATCTCTGGTCTGGTTTCTATGCTATCTATTATTTATTATATACAATATTTTTTCTCATGGTTGCACGGGCTTGCTATTGCAAGGACACCACCTATGCAGTAAGTAACGAAAAGCAAAAGTCAACAAAAGCTATTTCAACATCGAATTAACCATCTAACCGGTAGCTCATGTCAGAAACAAAAACGATACAACGGAGTAAGATCGTGCTCGTAGACGACCATGTTCTTGTAAGAAAAGCGTTGGCGGCTATGTTGAACAACTATCCGGATTGCCAGGTTGTTCACGAAGCAGCATCCGGTCGCGAACTGCTCGATTTCCTTTCCGCCGGCAGCAAGCCCGATGTGATAGTGCTCGATATCAACATGCCGGAAATGGATGGCTTTGAAACAGCAGGCCGCCTTTACCGGAAACTGCCCGATGTACCGGTATTGGTGCTGACAATGTTTGATTCAGAACTATCACTTATCCGCTTGTTGCAAAATGGCGTACGGGGGTTTCTGAAGAAAGATGTACAACCGGATGAATTGCGCACCGCCATTCATACCGTGCAAAAACAAGGGTACTACTATTCGCATCATGTGTCCGGAAAACTGGCAAATATGTTCCGGCCAGGAGACAATAAGCAATATACCCTGGATAACACCATGTTCAGCCAACAGGAACTCGACTTTCTCGAACTGGCCTGCACTGATCTGACCTATAAAGAAATCGCTTTGCAAATGGGTATGAATCCCAGAACCATCGACAATATGCGTGATCAGCTTTTCACCAAGCTCGATGTCCGTAGCCGTGTAGGACTGGCTATCCTGACCATGCGAAACGGGCTTGTCCGGTTGTAAATATTCAGTTGCGAATAACAGTATTGTAGCTGTTTCAGTTCTTTGACATTATGGATACCTGACGCACAGAACAATCATTCGGTAATTGTTTTGTAATTTGAAGCTATGCTCAGCTATTCGACCATAGCGCCATCTCTGCAGTTAGGTGATTTTGTAAAATCGTACTGGATATTGGAAAGTAATGAAGCTTACACACATTATTCCATGGCAGATGTGTGCACGGAAATGGTTTTTCATTATTCCGGCAGGTTTGATGAGTTGATGACAGGCAAGGAAGACAGTCCTTCTTTTTCAGCCGGCATCCAGGGACCGAGCAGCCGGCCGCGGCAATTCCGGACAGAGCGGGGTTTTGGCATTTTCGGCGTCTACTTTTATCCGCATGCGATTACGTCGCTCTTCAATATTTCCGCAGAAGCCCTCTCCAATGAAATGCCGGATCTCATTTCATTCCTGGGAATAGAAGGAATTGCTCTCGAAGAACAAATGCTATCGGCAAAAAATAATGGTGAACGCAGAGCAATCATGGACCGGTTTCTTTTAAAACGTTTACCCTATACAAAACAGGAACCGTCCGTATTCGCCGCCATGCAACAGATCATCCGCGAACAGGGCCTCGTACAGATAGGGGAATTAGGTGCAAAGTATTTTCTTTCCCAAAGGCAGTTTGAAAGGAAGTTTCGCACCACAACCGGCTTCGCCCCCAAGCTGTTCTCCCGCATTGTACGATTTCACTCGGCACTGCAGTTCTACGGTAAAAAGAACTGTCGCCTTACGGATATTGCGCATAATTGCGGCTACTATGATCAATCGCATTTTATCCATGACTTCCGGGCTTTCTCCGGTCAGCATCCACTGAAATATTTCTCCGGCGTTTCCGGTGCAACAGAATGGCGGGATGCTGAATAACGCCATTCCTCTGGCAGATTTTGGGAAATGTCGCTTTTTTCCAATTTTCCGGACTGATTGAGCGTGATTTTTGTCCGATACTTTAACACAAATCATCTGTTATGAACTTACCTTCCGGACATCAGACTGTAATGCCTTATTTTATTGCCCACAGTCCTGAGGCATTGATCAATTTTGCACGCGATACCTTCAAAGCTAAAGTGACACAACAACACCTGCGGCCAGACGGAGGCATTATGCATGCAGAAATTATCATCGGCAACAGCACCCTCATGATCGGGGGAGCCAATAAAGACTGGCCCGCCCGTACCTGTGATCTTTTTATTTACGTCGATAATGCCGATGAATGCGTTCACAAAGCAGTGGAACAGGGGGCTGAAGTGGTGATGGAAGTCGCCGATAAGGACTATGGTCGCAGTGGTGGCGTAAAAGATATGAACGGCAATATCTGGTGGATTACCTCACTGCCTGAATAGAAAAAGGCCGATTGGGTATATTGAAAAAGCAAGTCCGGCAAAAACCGGACTTTAGCATTTACTTACGTGCATCAACTTCAACAACTCTTTTAAAACACTATCTTCGTCTGGCAGGTTTTTTGCGCACAGTTCGCCCGGCCCCGTTTCTTTAATCCCCTTTGAATCCATTTACTGAATTTTTTAAGCTCCAAGTATGGATCCACGTAACCAGACGGCACCCCCTTATTTACCTTTCGGCACCAAAGAAGCAGATCAGGTCTACAATGAATTATTTGCTGACAATGCTGAAAATTTCGGCGCATCGCAGGATGTAGTGCAGTTGCATGGCATCGTTGACAATCCCGATTTGTCAACACCACGTCGTTTGCTTGCTTATAAACAACTGGCGGCCGAAGGTGCCGCTGTGGGTGCAAGAGAATTATTAGGCGTTATTGTCGAAATCGGAATGGATGGCGCAGTTGAAATTGTAGCTGCATTGGAAGATGGAACAGCAACCGTGATTTCTCCGAAGGGTAAAGTGTTGCAATTAACCGATCCGGATGAAATCTCTGACGAATATGTCGATCCCCTGTTAGACGCAGCTATCGTAGCTGTAAATAAATGGCCGGCTCAAAAAATGCCGCGTCAACGCCCGCCTTCGGAAGGAAGCGCACGCATCAGCCTGCTGGTGGCAGACAAAGTACATACCAGGGAAGGATCTTTTATGGAACTCGAAGAAGACGCGACGGCGGGGCCTGTGTTGGAACATGCCGCGTCACTGCTACAATGGCTGACGAGCGATCACCGGTAAACACACCACTCATTCGACATGGTTTGCTTTCAATCGTAGTGAACTTACTGCAGGTTCTCAATAATACCCGCAATACCCTGACCTCCCCCTACACACGCCGTTATCATACCATATTTCTTACCGAGCCGGTTCAGATCATGCAGATTTTGTATGGTGAGTTTGGCGCCTGTGCAACCGAGTGGATGTCCGAGGGCAATCGCACCGCCATTGATATTAACTTTTTCCGGATCGAGGCCGACCTCGCGGATCACCGCCAGTGACTGAGAGGCAAATGCTTCGTTCAATTCAATCAGATCAATATCGGAGATTTTCATGCCTACCTGCTTCAACGCGCGCGGAATCGCGGCAACGGGACCAATGCCCATGATGCGCGGGGCTACCCCTGCAGAAGCACAGGCCACGAGACGCCCAAGCGGCTTCAGCCCCAATTCATTCATCATCTTCTCTCCCATGACGATCACAAATGCAGCGCCATCGGATGTTTGAGAAGAATTACCTGCCGTTACACTTCCACCGGCAGCAAACACCGGTTTCAGTTTAGCCAACGCCTCGCGTGATGTGTCTGCGCGCGGGCCTTCATCGGTATCAACCGTATAATTTCGTTTTTGCTTTTTGCCGGCTTTGTCAACATACACCTCTTCAATTTCCACCGGCAGGATACCTGGTTTGAAATAGCCATTCTCGATCGCCTGCAAAGCTTTTCGATGCGATTCGTAGGCAAAAGTATCCTGGTCTTCGCGGCTTACATTGTATTCTTTGGCCACAGCTTCGGCCGTCAGTCCCATACTCAGGTAATAATCGGGGTCGTCTTTTGCAATCGCATAGGAAGGCACCGTTTTCCAACCTGCCGTGGGCACCAGGCTCATGCTTTCTGTACCACCAGCGATAATGCATTCTGCCTGACCCGTACGGATCTTCGCCGTAGCAATGGCAATCGTTTCAAGACCGGAAGCACAATAACGGTTAACCGTCACGCCAGGTACGTCGAAGCCCAGCGCACGTGCCGAGATGATTCGCCCGAATTGAAGCCCCTGCTCGGCTTCGGGTACCGCGTTGCCAACTATTACGTCGTCTACACGGTTCGCCTCGAGCTGCGGCACACTGGCCATAAGCCCGCGGATAAGATCCACCGCCAGGTCATCGGGACGATAAAAACGGAATCCTCCTTTTTTGGCCTTACCAACCGCTGTGCGGTAACCGGCAACGATATAAGCTTCCTGCATGGTAGTAAAGTTTGAAATCTGAAGCAGTAGCAAGCAAACCACTGCAAATAGTTGTTTATGCAACTTATAGACCAAAGTTAATCAATCCCTACATCTGTAAAAATAATTTTTGTGGTCCCCGGCCTATGCAATTTCTTTGGGCAAAAATCCATGAAACGGCTCCTGCTAGCCCCTTTTCTGCTGCTGGTTTTCAGCGTGTCGGCACAGACAGACGCCTCGCTCCAAAAGAGGCTCGATGCTTACATGGCTGCCAATAACCGGATGGATGTTGCGGCAATATTGGACCTTGTCTATCCGAAGATTTTCACGATCATTCCCCGGCCCGCCCTGGAAGAAGAAACCCGCAAGGTTTTTGATTCACCGGAAGTATCGACGCAGATGGATTCATGCCGGGCAGACTCCGTTCATCCTTCCTTCAACGTGGGAGCCGGCACTTACGCAGTGGTAGATTATTCCTTCGTCTTACGTATGAAATTTAAAGAAGAGGAAAATACCAACGCGGAAGAAATGACAACATTAATGTCTTCGGTGATGAACACAACTGTTACATATGACTCGTCAACGAAAACGTTGATCGTACCACTAAAGGCAGATATGCTCGCCATCCGCAACGAACATTCACCCGACTGGACCTTTATCGATTATAAAAAACTAAAAAGTCTTTCGACCATGCTGCTGGATGCTGAAGTATGGGCGAAACTCGAAGATTAACTATTATGTTTTACCGTTTTATCCGCAGTGTTCTATTTCGTTTTCCGACAGAATCTGTTCACTATTTTTCCATGAACTGTCTGCGCGCGGCTTGCAGCATCGGGCCTTTGCGCAAACTGATCGGTAATCGTTTCACTCCGAAAGGGCCGGCTGTAGATTTCCTCAACCTGCAATTCCGCAATCCGGTTGGGCTCGGGGCCGGTTTTGATAAAAACGCCCGTTACCTCCGAGAACTCAAAGCTCTTGGGTTTGGATTTGTAGAGATAGGAACGGTTACACCCGTTGCGCAGGAAGGTAATCCGAAGCCCAGGCTGTTCAGGTTACCGGAAGACCAGGCACTCATCAACCGGATGGGATTTAATAATGATGGCGCAACGACTATTGCAGCACGCCTCGAAAAATGGCGTGCCTATGAAACAGCGGCGGGAGAAACACCCCTGATCATCGGCGGCAACATCGGTAAAAATAAAGTAACGCCGAATGAAGAAGCCTGGAAAGACTATGATAGCTGTTTCCGTGAACTGCACCCCTATGTCGACTATTTCGTAGTCAATGTCAGCAGTCCCAATACCCCCGGCCTGCGGGAACTGCAGGAAAAAGCATCCCTGGGAAAAATCCTGCGCCACCTGCAAATGATCAACAATGGTAAAGCCCAGGCCAAACCGATCTTGTTGAAAATTGCGCCGGACCTTACACCCGAACAGATCGATGACGTGGTAGATCTGGCACTGGAAATTAAGCTTGACGGGCTGGTTGCCACCAACACCACCATCAGCCGCGAAGGATTGAGTGAAGCATCAGCGGAAACAGCAAAAGAAGCCGGTGGCCTCAGCGGCCGGCCGGTAAAAGAAAGAAGCACTGCCGTTCTTCAACATATCTTCAATCGCACCAAAGGCGAGTTGCCGGTGATCGCTTCAGGTGGCATCTTCACCGCAGCCGATGCACGTGAAAAGCTGGCTACCGGCGCACAACTCGTACAGGTATGGACGGGATTCATTTACGAAGGTCCATCCATCGTTAAAAAAATATGCCGTGAACAATTGTTCACTACAGCATCGTAAACACAGAACCATTCCAACACGTAATTTTGTCTCACCATGGAGCATTTGTTCACCAGCGAAGCCATCATCAGCTTCCTCGTTCTCGTTATTCTCGAAGTAGTATTAGGTATTGACAATGTAATTTTTGTCAGCATCATCATGAACCGCCTGCGCGATAAAAAAGAGCAGAAAAGGGCGCGCATTACCTGGATGATCACCGGGATTCTTTCAAGAAGTCTTCTGCTGCTGGGTTTAGGCTGGTTACTGGAACAAAAAGGTAAATACATTATTCCGGAAGAATGGTTCGGCAAAGGTTTCGACCTGGCGAGTCTGGTGATGCTCATCGGCGGCCTCTTCCTGATATACAAGTCTGTAAAGGAAATACATCACAAACTTGAAGGTGAAGATCCCAATGCGAGTGCCGTCAACAAGAAACCGCTCAGTTTCGGGCAGGCGGTCGGGCAAATCATGCTTATCGATGCGGTTTTTTCTTTCGACAGCATTATCACTGCAGGGGGCACAGCCAAGCATGTGGAGATCATGATCGCCGCAGTGATCATTGCCATGATTGTGATGTTTGTGTTCAGTCCGGCTATTTCGGCATACATACACAAACACCCCACACTCAAAATGCTCGCGCTTTCATTCCTGGTGATGATCGGTCTCAGCCTGATCATTGAAGGATGGGATGCCGCCGCTGCGCATGAATTGCATCTCAAAAATTATATCTACTTCGGTATGGCCTTCTCGTTCATTGTGCAAATGCTGAACATGGCCATGATGAAAAAGCAGGCAACGCGCCGTGTGGTACAACTGAATGAGCCTACACTCGACAGCAACGAGGTGAACAAAGACGACATGGCCCATTGATCATGTTTTACATAAGCGAAATACAACATACCGCGCCGTCTGTTTTTAAAACGGCGCTGCAGGAAAAAGTTTACCAGACACTTAAACAGGCTGATGTAACTTTTGAGCGTGTAGATACCGACGAGGCCATCACTATGGAAGATTGTGTGGACATTGGTCACAAGTTGAAGACACCGATTGTAAAAACACTTTTCCTGTGCAACAGGCAGGCAACAAACTTCTACCTGGTTGTAACTACTGCAGACAAGCCTTTTAAGACAAAAGACTTCAGCAGTGCGCTGAATATTTCACGTGTCTCCTTCGCGCCACCCGCTCTTCTGCAGGAAATACTGGGAGTGACAGTGGGTGCGGCAACAGTGTTCGGTGTAATGCTTGATACCACTGATAAAGTGCGTGTGGTAATCGATAAAGATGTATTGGCAGAAGAATGGTATGGTTGCAGCGACGGAACGACTACAGGTTATATGAAAGTCAGCAGAGACTGGATCATGCATGATTTTCTTCCGCGGGCAAATCATACGCCGGAGTTTGTGCAGTTGTGAATGTGAATCGTGAATCGTCAATAAACGGCCTGGGACACACTTATTACTTACTACTTTTCACTTGAACCGTCTCCCGATAAAAGTTATCCCCACAATCACCGGCTATCGCCTGTAACAGAGTGACCTATAAATAACCATTCATCGACCTTTGTCTCCCTCAGCGAATTTTAATGTACATATCCCGGGCATTCGCTGCATTAATGGGTAACTTTAAATGATTCGGTAACCAATTGTAATAATTATGACTGAATCAGTTTATTTCTTCAGCATCCCTTTCAAAGGTGAATGGGATATCAGGATGTTTCTTCGTGATGATCTTGTCACCCGTTTTGCCCGCTGCACCATGTTGCTTCCGCGCAAAGGACAATCAGAAGCTTATTTAGTGATGGAATCTGACGATCGCGCACAAACGATGCGTGAACGCGTTTCACAGTTACTGCCCGGAAGCGAAGAGATTACGCGGCAGCAATTCCAGGAAGCAGGATACCAGGTTCCTTACAACTATGATACTGTAGAACCTGCTGTTGAACTGCGCTCCTATCTGTTCAACTAATTCGCCGGTTGCGGGGATGTATTGACGGAAAACGGATACACTTCCAGGTTATTGGGATTGTCGTAGCGTTCGCGTGCCTGCTCGAAATTAGACAGTCGCTCTCCTTTGTATGCTTCCCAATCAAAAGCATCTAAAAAAGAAATGGCCGCTTCCGCACCTTTGCGGAATAGCGCAATCTTGTCGTCGTCCGTCATGAAAAAATTCAACCAGCTATATCCCCGCACGTCGATCGACTTGATGGCACGGTTGTAAGCTTTGTTACGCGTCATAAAGTCGCGATCGAAGTTGAAGCGGATGGTAGAAAATAATGAGGCTATATAACTCCAGAATGTATTGTTGCTTCTTTCGGCGTGATCGAGTACGCCATCCTGCAAACGGATACCAAACGTGGGCATACGCGGCACCGGATAATTCGGATTATAAAACATACTGATGGGGAAGTTTGATAATATCCCGCCATCGATGAACTGCGCCGTGTCCGGAATCGCCTTTCGTTCATTTTGCCAGTTGAGATGTTCATCCCATGCCGCAAAACTGCTGTTGGCACGAATGTTTTTCACCTGGAAAGATTCAAAGAAAACAGGGATTGACATACTAGCCCGTACAAAGTCGCCCGGCCGCACCTGCGACGGATGCGACCAATACAAATCCCACATACGTGGAAATTCAATCTTTCGCTCCGATACAATATCACAGGTAATGATGGTCAGCATCGGCATATAAGGCGGCTGATTGTTGGTACGGCGTTCGTCGGGAATTACTTTCAATGGTGGTATGCGCATGAAATGTTTCGAGAAATCTTCGAGCGTACAAATAGTGCCGTTACGCAGGTTGCCTTCTATCGGGCAGGTCTCCAGTATGCCATTGATCCATTGGTGAAATGCCTCACCACTGTTTAATCCATACCCGGTACGCGCAAATAATTTAAACCGCCGATAAAAGAATAACGTGATGATGCCTCCTAATAAAAACAAAGCGCCTGATACGATGCCCAGACATTTTGCTACTGTAGGGTTAATAAAGCAGAACACAAAACAAGCCAGCGTACACAACAACCACAACCCTGCCGCCGCCATAAATAATATACGTAACCGTTTAAAAACAGCTCGGCCCAATAAGATTTTCTGGATCCATTTTTTTACCCAGCGGGTAAAGCGCCAGTTGCCGGGTTTACCATCTACAAAAGAGAACATTTCCAACTCGGCCAGTTGTTTCACCACTTTCGATGATTTCTCATCTTCCTTATTTCCGCTGCAGGCCAGCAGCATCGCATTGATAGAACCCGCGCTGGTGCCGGCGAGACTGAAAAACCGGATGCCCATTTTTTCCAGCACATAGGTGTAACCCACCAGTGCAATACCCAGCACACCGCCGCCCTCCTGCACCAGGTCCACGTATTGATGGCCCTGCTCATCCCGTACATCCGAAACGGCAAGCGGACGGTTTTCGGCTTCCAGCTTTTTACGGAAATCGCGGATCAGGTCGTCGGCTCCGCTTTTGGCAAGAAATTCTTCCTGCGTAATGGTAGAAGGCATTGGGAAATGGTTTAACGAAAGGTACAAAGATGCCGCCTCCCGTTAAAATTCTACTCCAAAAAGGGCGAAAAGACGGTCTTCAGCTACCGTGGAAAACACTAGTTTAGCCCTCACCTTTAACCTTTGAACAATGTCTGGACTAAAGTTGCTTAACAATGCGTTCCGCGACGCTACAAACATTTGCCTCCATCACGACACCTACCGTACCGATCAATCTGGCCGGCTGATCTACTTTCACCTCCGGCCAACCTGTGACACGTCTTCCGTTACCACCCATCTTTTTCTCGACAACACACCTCTGCAGGATGGTCTCAGCGGTGATGTCGAAAAGTATCCCCTAGGCAGTAACCTGTTGCTGCAGGGTCGCACGTTGACGATCTGCACCATCGTTACCAGTATTACACCCTTTACCGCTCAATACTCTTTTGCTGTCCGACTGGAAGGCGGGCTCCATCCGCATATGTTCCGGATGGAAAAAAGAATGGTACTGCGCGAAGATCCGTTCCTGCACAAGATGACCATACGTTTCCTCCGCTGATGTAGTTCCTTCAGGCGCGAAACACCAGCTCATAGGCCAGGCTGAAGTAATGGTAGAAATAACCCTGCCGGTTGCCCGCATCGGTCTTCCAGGCTGCCCCCGCCTCAAACGGACTGCGACTGTTGCCGGCAGCTTCACCCAATCCGATCATAGCATCGGCACTATATACCTGGAAACCATATTCCTGTTTATGCGCAAGCCGGACAGGCGGCAGTGAAAAACTGATCCAAAGACGCACGTCTTCCGGTTGCACATCCACTTCCGCTTCTGCAACCGGCGCTCCCCATTTTTGTAATCCATTATCAAATTGATGAAAACTCATTCGCAACAATCCCGGTTGCGGAATGGCATCGGCATAAAGACGGATACTGTGCAGTTCCCCATCCGACGGACTTGTGAATACCTGGCCCCCTGCCTGCTCATTGCCGTGTCCCGACAGATTACCTATCCATAACACTGTGTTAAAAACAGGCTGCACCATTGCGCAGCGACCAGGCGAGTTTGCTGACGTTGTTTGCATAAGCTGACGTTTTTAAACAGCAGCAGGTCCTGGCAAAATAATAACGTTAGTAAGCAGGGCATTCGTATAAAAAACTTATTAACCGATGTGCGGTTCTTTCGGCAACAAACCCCATGTATTTGGTGTAATTTACAGGAAGGGATTGAAAGCCAGCAGGAAAGAAAATATGTGGATAACCGGCACCGGGGAATGTAGAAAATGTGCGAAAAGAAAAATTTTTTTTAAACCCCAAACGGGAGTTATTTCGCTACTGACTGCCGGGAACACGCCCCTTATCAAGAAGTATTTTTTCTTTAAACAAGGCTGACATTCACCCACAAGTCATTAGTGCTCGAAACTGATGGTTTAACGCTTTATCTATGTAACTCAACGATGGATCTATCGAACGTCAATAAAGACCGCAAGCAGCAAAAGAGACGGCCATCGGTCGATCTCAGCACAATGGTATATGGCAAAATACCACCGCAGGCCAAAGACCTCGAGGAGGCCGTGCTTGGTGCAGTAATGCTGGAAAAAAACGCCTTTGACGTTGTTATCGAAATCCTGAAAGCAGAATGTTTTTACGTCGAAGCCCATCAGCGGATTTTCAAAGCCATGCAGAGCCTGGCCAACAAAAGCCAGCCCATCGATATCCTCACCGTGGCAGAAGAACTCCGCAGCCGTAGCGAACTTGATGTGGTAGGCGGTGCTTACTACGTAACCAAGCTGACCAACTCGGTTGTTTCTGCTGCCCACATCGAAGCGCATGCACGCATCATTCTTCAGAAGTTCATTCAACGCGAACTGATCCGCATCAGCGGTGAAATCATCGGAGACGCTTATGAAGATTCAACAGATGTTTTCGATCTGCTCGACGATGCAGAAAGCAAACTCTTCGAGATCACCAACAATCACCTTCGCAAAAACTTCGAGACCATCGACTCGGTGTTGGTTAAAACCATTCAGCGGATCGAAGATCTCCGGCATAAGAACGAAGACGTAACCGGCGTCCCCAGTGGTTTCTCCGGTCTTGATAAAGTAACCTACGGCTGGCAGAATACCGACCTTATCATCCTGGCAGCACGTCCTGCGGTTGGTAAAACAGCCTTCGCGCTGAACCTGGCGCGTAATGCCGTGATGCATCCGACCAAGCCTTCACCGGTCGCTTTCTTCTCGCTGGAGATGAGCGCCAGTCAACTGGTACAACGGGTGCTTTCTGCCGAAAGTGAAATATGGCTGGAAAAAATCGCACGGGGTAAACTGGAAGAGCATGAGATGAAACAGCTCTATGCCCGCGGCATCCAACGCCTCGCACAAGCTCCTCTTTTTATCGACGATACACCCGCTCTCAACATTTTTGAACTGCGTGCCAAATGCCGCCGTCTCAAAAACAAGAACAATATCGGCATGGTCATCATCGACTACCTGCAGTTGATGAGCGGCGCCAGCGAAGGAAAGAACACCAACCGTGAACAGGAGATCAGTAATATTTCCCGTAACCTGAAAGGCCTCGCGAAAGAATTGCAGATTCCTATCATCGCTCTCTCCCAGTTGAGCCGTGCTGTAGAACAACGTGGATCGAAAGAAGGCAGCCGCGTACCCCAATTGAGTGACCTCCGTGAATCAGGTGCCATCGAACAGGATGCGGACATGGTTATGTTCCTTTACCGCCCTGAATATTATGATATCAATCAAAGCGCCGACGGTGAAAACATCAAAGGTCTTACCGAAGTAAAAATCGCCAAACACCGTAACGGTTCGCTGGAAACAGTCAAACTCAAAGCGCTCCTGCATATCCAGAAGTTCACCATGTGGGACGACGATCCTTACAGCACAATGGGCTTACCCGCCGGCGAATGGAAACCCGTAGATACCGGCGAAGGCGATGGAGCAAGACTTTCCATCCAGGTCAGCAGCAAGATGAACAAGATGCCCGACGATGAAGGCGAGGACTTCTTTTAAGGTTGAGGGTTTAGGGTGTACGGTGAAACAGCCGTTGTAAGCAGTAAGTTTTTTCCTTTTTTTGAATTTTGAATTTTTACTTTTGAATTCAAATGTCCCAACTCCCCTTCTTCTATATTCCCGATGATGTTTCCGCTCAGGAGATCACACTGGGAGAAGATACCAGCCGCCATGTCATTCAGGTATTGCGTATGAAAACCGGAGAGCAACTCAACCTCACCGATGGCAAAGGACAACTGATCACCGCTTCCATTACATTCGACCATAAAAAACACTGCAAGGTGGTGGTGGTAAACCGCAGCAACGAGCCGGAAGTACAGCCCCGCACATCGATCGCCATTTCCCTGTTGAAAAATCCCTCCCGCTTTGAATGGTTCCTTGAAAAAGCCACAGAAATCGGCGTAAGAGAAATTATTCCCCTGCTCACTTCACGTACGGAAAAAGAGAAGTTCCGGGCCGACCGTATGCAGACCATCTGTATCAGTGCCATGTTGCAATCGAGACAATGCTGGCTGCCGGTATTGCATCAACCGTCGTCTCTCGACCAGGTAATACACGAGGCTTCACAACCCTTGAAATTTATTGCGCATTGCGAAGCCCGGCCACGCGCGCCCTTGTGGCAGCAGGACCGTTCGCAGGATATGTTGCTGCTGATTGGCCCCGAAGGTGATTTTACCACAGCAGAAATCGACCACGCACTTGACGCAGGTTTTATACCCGTTACGCTGGGTAATACGCGGCTCAGAACAGAAACCGCAGGTATTTCCGGCGCATTGCAATTATCGTTGCGATAATTGTCGCCCACGGCCCTCAGATTGTCGTAAACACACCCCTTCCGTCATCCGCCAGGCAAGTAAATTTGAATCACCAATCAACGGTTTGCCACTTAAGGTTGTCAGCCTTTCAGCCATGGTAGAGATTTTTAAAACAAATATTGAAAAGGAGCAGGTGCCCGTCGTTGTAACGCGCCTGCATCAGCAGTTCCCTCACTGGCGTGCCAATGTGGACCTTCATGATTGCGATAAAGTATTACGTGTGGAAGGAGAAGGCGTATGTCCCGAAAAGGTGATGCAATTGGTGCACGATGCGGGGCACCTGTGCCAGGTGATCGAGTAAAAATCATTTTCAACATAAAAATCTCTGTTTATGATCTCCCTTAACCCTTACCTGAATTTTCCAGGTACTTCTGAAGAAGCTTTTAATTTTTACAAATCTGTATTCGGCGGTGAATTCCGTGCGATCATGCGTTTTAGCGATACGCCTGACGGCGAGAAAATGCCGGCTGAGCTGCGCCATAAGATCATGCACATTTCCCTTCCGATCGGTAACAATGTGATCATGGCTACGGATGCCTTCGAATCATTGGGACATAAATTGGTGGAAGGTAACAACAGTTATATCTCCATCTCTCCTGACAGCCTGGAGGAAACCCGCCGTCTGTTTGAGGCGCTTTCTGAAGGAGGTCAGGTGGAAATGGCTTTGGAAAAAATGTTCTGGGGTGCCTGGTTTGCATCGTTCAAAGATAAGTTTGGTACCCGGTGGATGCTGGACTTTAGTGAGCAACAAGGATAAATAAGGGAAACCACTTTCTATTATACTACTGTTAATCAGTAATTTAGCATAAACCCCGCGTGATTTACGACAAGTTCCGTAAAATCCGCGGGGTTTAAAATTCAGGGGTATTCCGCTTGTGTGCGCATTTCAAATCCCCTAGATTTGTAGCGGAATGAATGAAAAGGGGCTAATTTTCAAACACTCCGATCAGATATCTGCTCTATCCGGGTTGGCCCGCCCGGTGCCTGCACCTCTTTTTACCGCAGGCTTTTCCACACATGTGCATAAGTATTTACCATTAATCGTAAATTTTACGAGTAGGATTACGTTTTTATCGACCGTATTTTTACTAATTTTACTTGGTACATTTACCACAATTTAAAAAGTAAGTTTACCAGGTAAATTCGCTGAAAGCCTTTACTGTACTGGATTACATCGGATTATAAGAGTATTCTACCTGCACAATGACCGTTGAAACACCCCTGTAATCAGGGCATTTTTGCATCAGAAAAGATTTTTGAACCGTCTAAACTCGTTAATTGGTATGAAAAAGATCGACACCATCAGCCGCAAAATCATCTGGGAAAATGCAGAAGACGGCCTTTTTGTTTGGGAAAACTAAGAATTCCTTAGTCCGTCCAGCGAAAACGCTATAATTTATTTAAAAGCTGTTCTATATTTGGCCGTAAATCCAATAACATAGAACAGCTTTTTTTTAATATTCTGACTTTCTCCTACCTGGCTCCGCTCCTCGCCATTATATGGCTCTGGAATAAAGGCACCCGGTATTTCCTTGGCCTGGCCATCTATTGCTGTATTTTCTTTCTCTTCAATTTCTTCTTTGATTTCTTTGTGGACCACCTGGCGGAGAAACAGTACTATTTCGTTTACACCCTTCTTGAATATGTAACATTCACGTATCTCCTGTTCCAGAATATGAACAGCCGCACCGTGGCACGCGTGGTTGCAATCATTTCCATACCACTGCTGGTGTTCCAGATACTTTACCTGGTGTATGCACAGCCTAAATTATTGGACTCAGTGCCGATCGGCGTTTATACCCTTTTCATGTTGGGTTATATATTTTATTATTTTTACCGTGTACTGATGTCCCAGGTATCCGTGCCGCTATATAAGCAGTATACTTTCTGGATAGCCATCGGCATCCTGACATATCTTTCGGGTACATTTTTCTTTTATATCCTGATAAACCACATGCCCAAGAGTCAAATCCGTCCCTATTGGTTTATTACCTATATTTTCGACATTATTAAAAATCTTCTTTTTGTGGTGGCAGTTGTTATTTTTACACGTTCGATGCAGAATGGCAGTAATAAACCTGTAACCAATCATAAAACACCATTCCTCGATTTTAACTAGAACCCATCAATTGCCGCACCCAACATGTTCTTACTGCAAGCTACACAACCTACTACAGGCATTCCTTTCGTACTGATCATCGGTGCGTTGGGCATGGTGGTGCTTACGGCAAGTATCATCCTGCTGCTCGTTTTGCACCAGCGCAAAGTTTCGCGCTTCAATGCCCGCATGCAGGAAATGGAAAAGGAACAACAGCGAATGCTGCTCAACGCCTCCATCAAATTGCAGGAAGAAGAACGCCAGCGCCTGGCCGCCGACCTGCACGATGATGCCGGCCCCATGCTTGCCACTGCCCGTTTGTACCTCAACGAAAACCTGGTGAACCAGGACAAAGCCACACAGCTTCAGTCCGTATACCAGGCTCGCCAGATCATAGATGATACTATCCAACTGATTCGCAATATCAGTCATAGCCTGATGCCTCCCACACTCAAGAATTTCGGCCTCGAATCTGCCATCAACGACCTGTTCCAGAAGATCAGCGGTTCCGGCAGCATGAACGCCAGCAGCCGTTTCCACGACTACCGTGAACGGCTGAAAACAGAAAAAGAGCTGGTGGTGTTCCGGATCGTACAGGAACTCGTGAGTAATATCCTGAAGCACAGCTCATCCAGCTTTATTCACCTGACGCAGAATATCCACGAGAATAAATTTTTCCTCCGTATCCATCACGATGGCCGCGGCATCATCCAGTCCGATTTCGAGAAACTGACAAAAAGCAATATCGGCCTGGGGCTGAAAAATATCACCAGCCGTCTGCGCCTGATCAAAGGCAAAATCCTGTTTGAAAAAGACATTTCACAGACCTATTATAAAGTAACGATCGAGCTACCGAAGGACGAACCTTACCAGTAATGCCGGCACCGTGAAAACCCCGGATGGCTTTGGGTTTATTTTAATTAATTTTGCGCCTCATGGGAACCATTAAGGTAGCTATAGCTGACGACCACAAGATATTCCGGAAAGGAGTAATCCTGTCGCTGCGCCCCTTCAGCAATATCAAATTTGTATTGGAAGCCAACCACGGCGACGAACTGCTCGAAGGCATCGAAGAGGCTGACCCCGATGTGATCTTAATGGACCTGCGCATGCCGGGAAAAGACGGCATCGAAACCACCAAGATCGTCAGCAAAAAATATCCTTCGGTAAAAGTGCTGGTCCTCAGCATGTATGAAGATGAACGTTTCGTTTATCACCTGATGGAAAACGGTGCCAATGGCTACCTGCTGAAAAATGCAGAGCCGCAGGAAATCCGGCGCGCCATCATGGAAGTTTATGAAAAAGGATACTACCTCAACAATTTCGTCAACCGTATCCTGCTCAAAAAATCCCATTCACGCCAGAAAGTAGTTCCCTCTCTCAACAGCGAAATAACACTCACCGACAAGGAACGCGACGTACTCCGCTTTATCTGTATGGAGTTTACCGCCCAGGAAATTGCACAGAAGATGGATATCAGCCCACGCACCGTGGAAGCTATCAAAGACAGGTTGATGGAACGGTTCGGATGCAAGAATACAGCGGGACTGGTTTTCTTTGCGGTGAAGAATACATTGATTGATTAAGGTATAAGACGTAAGGTTTAGGGTGTAAGGCGAAAACAGCCGCCCGATACTTCGGGCATAAGTTTTAGGCGACGCACTGAGCTTGTCGAAGTGTAATAAGTATTAAGTAGTAAGTGACACAGCCTGTTTATTCACGATTCACCATTGACGATTGACCATTCACTCACACCACCATCTCCGGCACTTCCCCCTTCACCACCAATCTTCCTGCCGTGCGGCTGCGGATATCTTCAACCGATACGCCCGGCGCTCTTTCCAGCAACAAAAATCCCTCAGGTGTAATATCGAGCACTGCCAGTTCGGTTACGATCTTTTTCACGCAACGTATACCGGTAAGCGGCAATGTGCAGGCCGGTAATAATTTGGATTCGCCTTTGGGATTGGTGTGCATCATGGCCACGATGATGTTGCGGGCACTGGCCACCAGGTCCATCGCCCCGCCCATTCCTTTTACCATTTTGCCCGGAATTTTCCAGTTGGCGATATCGCCCTGGTCGGAGACTTCCATTGCTCCGAGTACCGTGAGATCCACTTTGCCGGCCCGTATCATACCAAAACTCAGCGCCGAGTCAAAGAATACCGACCCGGGTAAGGTAGTAATGGTCTGTTTTCCCGCATTGATCAGGTCGGGGTCTTCTTCTCCTTCAAGCGGAAAAGGCCCCATACCCAGCAACCCGTTTTCACTTTGTAAGACCACTTCGATTCCTTCGGGAATGTAGTTGGCCACCAGTGTGGGTATGCCGATGCCTAGATTCACATAATATCCGTCCTGCAGTTCCCGCGCAATGCGGCGTGCTATCTGTTCTTTTGTCAATGCCATGGCTTAAGCAATAAGTTGGAGTAAAAGTGGGGATCAGGCTTTTGCGCGTACGGTGCGCTGCTCGATCCGTTTTTCGTAATTCACACCCTGGAAGATCCGGTGTACATAGATGCCCGGCGTATGGATCTCATCAGGATTCAATTGGCCTGCAGGCACCAGTTCTTCCACTTCGGCGATGGTCACCCTGCCCGCCATGGCCATCAGCGGGTTGAAATTCCGGGCCGTGGCATGAAACACCAGGTTGCCCGCCGTATCACCTTTCCAGGCCTTCACGAGCGCGAAATCGGCTTCAAAGGCATATTCCAGCAGATAATCCTTGTCGCCGAAGCGGCGGACCTCCTTGCCCTGCGCTACTTCCGTGCCTACCCCGGCGGGCGTAAACACGGCCGGCATGCCATAACCTGCTGCCATACAACGGGTAGCGAGCGTTCCCTGGGGAATCAGCTCCACCTCCAGTTCCCCACTGAGCAATTGCCGTTCGAATTCGGCATTTTCACCCACATAAGAGGCGATCATCTTGCGCACCTTCTTCTGCTGAAGCAACAGGCCGATCCCAAAATCGTCCACACCGGCATTATTGGAAATACAGGTCAGTTCTTTTACATCGGCCCTTGTGAGCGCCTCGATGGCATTTTCAGGAATACCGCAGAGGCCAAATCCACCCAGCATCAGGGTTGTTCCCGACCGGATGTCGGCAATGGCTTCGTCGGCATTCTTTACAACCTTTTTCATAACAATCGTTTTATTCGGCCAGCTTTTGCGGCACAGGCATTGCCCGCAATTCGGCACGTTTTCTTTTCAACAATGAATCGGTGCCCTTTAATGCCGGCAGCAGTGAATCCTTGCCGGCATCGGTACGTTTTACTCCCGTGGAGTCTCCGGTGTATGGGCGTTTGGCCAAAGTATCCAGCAGCCTTTTCATCTGATCGGGATGGGCGCGGTACCAGGCAAAACTTTCATCGAATTGCTGGCGTGTGATCTTGTGCACCCGTAATACTTCTTCATATACCCCTACTGATTTGCTGCCACGCGCAGCACCGGTGTCCGTAGCCTGTACATAGCCGTTTACAAATTCTCCGGCACGCAACATGTCCCACAACACGGAATCCATTTTCTCGCGGGGCATAATGTTAGAAGGGATTTTATTTTTATTGCCACAACCGGCCAGTATGGCCGCCAGCAGACAACAGGAAAGAAGCAATCTTTTCATCGGAGCTCTTTGTAGGCATTACTGTTAGTAATGTCGAGTTTTGATAACAGGTCCAGCGCGCGTCTGCGGATATCGGGACTTGCTTTTTTGAATACGTTCACGATCTCTGCACTTTTTCCCTGGAAAAAGAACTGGATGATCATCGAGTTGGCGTTATCGTTATTGATCGTAGTGAGGTAGTTGAGGCAACTGAGAATACCGTTGCGACCTTCTTCCTCATTTTCCTGGAATACATCCATGCCTTTTCGGTAGTAGGAATACAACGCATCATGTATCAGGGCAAAGCGGTTGTTGTTGAGGTTTTCGGCAAGCCAGTAACGGTTGCGAAGATTGTCGAAAGATTTCCAGCCGCTCACATCTCTTCCTTCAGGCGCATTGTTGACAATGTTCCAGGCTTTCTGAAAATAAAGATCGCCACCTTTGAGGCTGTATGAATCATAGTCGAGGCCCAATATGATATTGATGTAGTAGGCCAGTACAGCGGTAAGGTTGGCCGCAACGGGATCGTTTCCCTGCACGCGGTTCTCGTTGAATTCGATCGGTTGAAACTCCACATAACGGAACGTTACATTGTCATCAATGAAGTTCATGATCGGCGAGTCGTAAGAGGTATTGTAAACAGGCCGCGCCGCCTGTATGGTAAGTTTGGCTTTGTAAACGTTGTTGCCCAGCTCCTGCTCTATGTTGAGCAGGAAGTTGCACTGAATTTTTTCATTCGCCTGAAACACATCGTTGGTCCATTTGCGGTTGTTGATGAAGTTGTTCAGCGCACCTTGCAGCGTCTGAAAAATATTCTTATTGACCTGTGTGCTGATCTTGGCCGCTACGATCGAGAAGCGCGCCTGTATCTCCTGTCCCTGAACCATCATAGGACCGACCAGGAATGCCAGCAGCAACAGTTTACCATATATTCTTTTCATGTTATGCATAGAGCAGCTTCGTTATTTGATCGGTGATGTCGCCGGCCACTTCTGTTTTTTGTTTCAGTGCGAAAGATATTTCTTCACCGCCGGCAGTGAAAAAAGTCACTTTATTTGTATCTGTGCCAAACCCCGCACCCTCATCAGCCAATGTATTCATGACGATGAGATCGGCGTTTTTGGATGTCAATTTTCCCAGCGCGTAGTTACGGGCGTCCTTTGTTTCCAGGGCAAATCCAACCAGCACCTGTCCTTTGCGCTTGCGTTCTCCGAGACTCTTCAGTATATCGGTGGTGCGGCGAAGGTGCAGATCGAGCTGTTCGTCCGCCGCTTTTTTAATTTTTTCTTTTGCGGGCGTAACGGGTGTGTAGTCCGCTACTGCTGCTGCCATTACGGCTATATCCGTTTCATTGAAATGGCTGTCGCAGACTTCAAACATCTGCTGTGCGGTGTGCACGCGGATGGTATTGATGCCTGCGGGCACGGACTGATTCACCGGTCCGAGAACCAGGGTCACTTCTGCTCCGCGGCGCTGTAATTCCTCCGCAATGGCTATTCCCATTTTTCCGGAAGAATGATTGCCGATAAAACGTACGGGATCTATCGGTTCGTATGTGGGTCCGGCAGTTACCAGGGCTTTTCGTCCGGACAGTTCTTTGTTTCTGTTGAAATGTTGCTGAAGATAGGCCACGATCTCTTCCGGTTCGGCCATCCGGCCTTCACCGAAAAGTCCGCTTGCCAATTCTCCGGTGCCTACCGGTATCACTTCATGGCCATAGCTGCGGAGGCGATCCAGGTTATGACGGGTGGAGGGGTGATGCCACATATCTTCATCCATCGCGGGGGCTACCAACACGGGGCAGGTAGCGGAGAGGTAAACGGCGAGTAAAAGATTATCGCAGAGGCCATGCGCCATTTTAGCCATGGTATTGCAACTGAGCGGTGCCATGATCATTACATCGGCCCAACGCCCCAGTTCCACATGGTTGGCCCAGTTGTCGCCTTCGGCGAGCCCGGCCAGTACGGGATGTTTGCTGAGTGTGGCCAGTGTCAGCGGGGAAGCAAACTCACGTGCAGCGGGTGTCATCACAACGCGGACTTCGGCTCCCGCTTTGATCAGCAGCCTTACCAGGGAAATGGACTTATAAGCTGCGATACTTCCGGTAATGCCAACAAGGATTTTCTTCTGCTGCAACATGGTAGGTCAAAAGTAGTAAATAGCCCTCACATCGCGGTATCTGTGTGTGGATCAGGCCCGCACATAAAAAAGCCACAGCCGCGCATAACGGCGGCTGTGGTCTCAAAAAGATGGGGACAGGATCAGCTAAACAGTTCGTCTTCTCCCTTGCGGAAGTAAACTTTGTTTTCCAGGAATTCCTGCGTGGCGAGCAATGCCGGATTGGGCATGCGCTCGTAAGCACGGGAAATTTCGATCTGCTCTTTGTTCTCGTGAATTTCTTCCAGGCTGTCTGTATGGCTGGCAAATTCGTCCAGCTTATTGTGCAACTCCTCTTTCAGGGAGATGTTAATCTGGTTGGCACGCTTGGCTACGATGGAAATAGACTCATAGAGATTTCCGGTTTTCGCCTTGATCTCACGCAGATTTTTGGTCTCAACGCTGTTTACGATACCTGCGCTAAGCTGACGTCTTAATTTGCTCATTATTTAACCGTTTAATATTGTTTTGAGATAACGTTTTATAGCTCTCCGCGTCCTTCCGCAATTTACTGTCGGGGAAGCGGTCTATAAATTCGTTGAATTCAGTGATCACCTTTTCGTAACGCTCTATTTTCTTGTCTTCTATGCTCATTTCCGCGAAGCGGTACCATGCTTTAATGGCCATCAGCTTATACGTATCTGCCAATGCAGACTCGGGGAAAGACTCGAGTAATTCGGTAAATGCGACACCGGCCGCTCTGAACTGGCCCATATCATAATACAGTTGCGACTTTTTATAGTCTTTCACTTCCAGTTTGTGGCGGCATTCGTCGATGATACGGTAGGCTTCTTCGTTGCGTGGCGAACCGGGGTGTGTATTGATAAAGGTCTGCATCATGCCCATTGCCTTTACGGTATTGGTCTGATCCAGTTCGGGCTTGGGTGATTGTTTGTAAAAAGAATACGCGCGCATATAGTCCACTTCTTCCGCCCGGGCATTAGTGGGGAAGATTTCCAGGAAACTTTTGAAAAGATTTTCGGCGTTCAGGTAATCTTCCTGATTATAGGCGCAATAGGCGTATTTATAATAAATGTCGGAAAATTCGGGGCGGGTTTTGTAGAAAGGCATGATGTCTTCGTAAAGCACCTGCGCCTTGTTATATTGCTTTTTAACGTAATACTTCTCGGCCATACGGAGTTTATACTCCGGATCCGGACTTTTAAGGATTTTATTGATCCCTTTGCTGCAACCGGTCAGCAGGACCACACTCAGAATAATGAAAATATTACGCATAAAGGTGTGCAAAGTTAATAGATATCGGCAAATCTTACGGAAAAAAGATCAAAGGCCAAACCCGGTTAGTTAAGATTTTGATAAAGAGGCTTTAAGGCTGTCTTTGCACCGATGAAGGGAATAAAAAAACCCTCCCTGTAAAGGGAGGGTCTGTTGTGTCTATCAGCAAAAAGTAATCACAAGATTATTTTTTCCGCAGGTTGGGGTGCGGAGGATCTACTGTGTTAGGACCGTCTTCGCCGGCACCTGCAGCACGCAGATCTACAGTGTTACAATCTCCGCCAGACTGGCCGTAGAAGAAGATAAAGCGATCTTGGCTCAGACCTTCTTTTTCAACCAGGTAAGAGATTACTTTGTTCACGTGGTCCCAGCTCAGTTGCTGTTCTTTCTTGTCAGAAGAGCAATAGCCGGTAACTACTACTTTACACTCAGGAGCGTTGCGCAGTTTGGCGGCTACAGTTGCGAGAACTGCAGTAGCATCGCTGCTCAGGTTGTTAGAACCAGCTTTGAAAGAAATGCTGGGGAGAGCGCCGAGTTTAGCAGCACACTCGTTCTGGCCACCACCTGGTACCATATTCTTGCAGCACTCAGGATCAGGGCATTTACCAACACCATCAGCGTCAACAGGCTGGCAGTAAGTAGGAGTGATTTTTTCTTTGTCTTTGTAGTCAGGAACGCCATCACCGTCAGTGTCGAGGCTTACGCCATGAGTGTCAACAGGTACACCGGCAGGAGTTTGTTCCAGGTCAAACTGGTCAGTTACACCGTCGCCGTCGCTATCAGGCAGTACGGGCTTCGGCAGTTTCATGATTTTAGGATTGCGGATCTCCTGGTAAGCGTAATCCAATGGATTCAGCCAGTACAGGGGCTCAACAGCTTTGCCACCGAGGTTGATGTTCAGACCGATAGTAGCATAGTTGTAAGAGTCGAAATCGCGGGTCAGCGCAGCATCACCGGTTGGGTTTTCCTGCCATTGTTGGCCGTCCAGCAGATCATCTTTGATGAAGGTGTGACGGTCTTCAATTGCGAGGTTGATGCGGTTGCTGAGTTTGAAAGCGATACCGATACCAACAGTTGCAGAGGGTTTGAACGTGTCTCCGAACAGTTTGGGACGGTAAGCACCATGGCTTTCAGCAGGAGTCTCGTAAGACTTGTCCATCATGTCTTTCAGGGCTTTACGAGTGTCTTTACGGTCTTTGTAAACACCGCTACCTGCAAGAATGGGGGTGAAGTCATATTTTTCGCCGTTCTCGTTGAGGGCGTTGACTTTTGTTTCGTAGATAGAACCACCCACACCACCGAAACCGTAGATGTTCATACCGGTTTTGGATTTGTGGAAGCGGATGTTGTTCAGGGTAACTACACCTTGCAGAGACAGATCCTGCACGCGGGTTTTGTAGTTGTAGAACACAGGCTCCTGGCCGGCTGCGTAAGAAGACCAGGCTGGGTTTTTACCATAATTGTAAGCTGCTCCGTAGTGCAGACCCTTGCCGATACCATACATGTACTCAAGGCGGAGGGAGAACACATAACCGAAAGCTTTACGAACGTGCAGACCGAAACCAGGAGTCGGGAACAAAGCCGGAACGTCACCTGCAACGGTGAAAGCGCCGCCCTTGATACCAATTTCCCATTGGTTACGCGGTTTTGCGGGATAGTTGTACGTTCCATTCAGGAACTCAGTGTGCTGCGGGAGCCGACTGGAGGGGATTACGGATGAGTCTTCATAGGACCTAACTCCAACTTGGGAGAAGGCTGAAAACCCCATCAGGCAGAATATGCCCAAGAGAAGTTTGTACTTTTTGCTTGCCATAACTAAGGATTAAGATTTGAATACAAATGTCTTAATAAAAAGCAAAAATATAACTTGAACGTTAAAAACCAAATTTTTATATTAAAAATCGCCTGGTGTTCATATTATATTTCAATTACTTAGTCAGTAAATACTCCGGTTTTGTTGCATGATGTTAAAATAATTTTTTACCCGTAAATTGCTGCTCTTTTACCAACATGGACCTACCAGTAGCATTAATTGAAGCCGAGCTGAAAGAATTTGAGACCCGTTTCCGAGAGGCGGTGAAGAGCCAGACCCCTATGTTGGACCGGATCATGCGGTATATTGTCAAACGGAAAGGCAAACAATTACGCCCCATGTTTGTTCTGCTTTCCGCCCGGCTTTCCGGACCTGTCAACGATTCTACCTACCGGGCCGCCTCTATGGTGGAAGTACTGCATACCGCCACACTCGTGCACGACGATGTGGTAGACGATTCGGCAGAACGCCGCGGCTTTTTCTCCGTTTACGCGCTTTGGAAAAATAAAATTTCCGTACTCGTCGGCGACTACCTGCTGGCCAAAGGACTCATTCTTTCACTGGAAAAAAATGATTACCGCATCCTGCATATCCTTACCGATGCCGTGCGGCAGATCAGTGAAGGCGAATTACTCCAAATGGAAAAAGCGCGTTCGCTTAACCTGCGTGAAGACATCTATTACGAAATCATCCGCAGCAAAACCGCTTCCCTCCTCGCCTCCGCCTGCAGTGCCGGTGCATGGTCGGTAAGCCAGGACGAAGAGGTGACGGAAAAAATGCGCTTGTTCGGAGAGTACACCGGTATGGCCTTCCAGATCAAAGACGACCTGTTTGATTATGCCAGCGAAAATGTGGGTAAGCCCACCGGTAATGATATCAAGGAAAAAAAACTCACTCTCCCACTGATCTATACGCTCAACCGGGCGGATAAAGAAACGAGACGGAAAATAATTTACATCGTAAAGAACAATAACCGCGACCGGCAGAAAGTGAATTGGGTGATAAACGAAGTGGAAAAAGCCGGCGGCATCGATTATGCGATTGCAAAAATGAATGAGTACAAACAGGCAGCTTTAGATATCCTGCATACATTCCCCGAATCGCCTTACCGCCAGGGACTGGAAGACCTGGTGCGCTATGTAACGGAACGAAAGTATTAAGTCAAAATTCAAAAGTAAAAATTCAAAAACGTGGGAGTTTAAAAAATTACCCGTTTATTTTACGACTCAGGCCCTCATCCGCCGCTATCTTAGAGAGCGACAATGCGTGAATCGTCAATCGTGAATCGTGAATGAATTGTTTAGCTATCACTTAAAACTTACCACTTAAAACTTATTACTTTTTTGAATTTTGAATTTAAAACGCTGGACCATACGCCCCACTGATGAAGCCAAAACAATGGCTTTGCAACGATCGCTCGGCATACATCCTGTCATCTGTTCGATACTGGTACAACGCGGCATCAACACATTTGAAGAAGCACGCAGTTTCTTCCGTCCGCAACTGACAGACCTGCACGATCCATGGCTGATGAAAGACATGCAGAAAGCGGTCGACCGCATCCTCCAGGCAAAAGAAAAACAAGAAAAGATTCTTGTATTCGGCGACTATGATGTGGATGGCACCACCGCTGTGGCCTGCATGTACCGCTTCCTGAAAAAAATACACGAACCACTCGACTTTTATATTCCCCACCGCTACCGCGAAGGATATGGCGTCAGCAAAGCCGGTATCGACCATGCTCATGCCAATGGTTTCACCCTGATCATTTCCGTTGACTGTGGTATTAAATCAGCCGATCTCATCGCCTATGCCAAAGAGCTCGGCATTGATTTCATCGTTTGCGATCACCACCTGCCCGATGAACAGCTTCCTCCCGCAGTGGCTATCCTGAATCCCAAACAAAAAGATTGTCCTTACCCTTTCAAAGAATTGTGCGGATGCGGCGTTGGCTTTAAACTGATGTCCGCACTCACCAAAGCGCTCGGACTGCCGCCTGATTCCGCCATGGCCGACCTCGATCTGCTGGCCACCGCCATCGCAGCCGATATCGTGGACATGGCTGACGAGAACCGCATCCTTGCCTATTACGGGTTACAAAAAGCGAACCGGTCGCCGAACTTTGGCATCAAAGCATTGACCGTGCTGAGTGCGCTACGCGGCACTTTAAATATCAGCAACCTTGTTTTCATGATCGCACCGCGCGTCAATGCCGCCGGAAGAATGGACGACGCCCGCAAAGCGGTACAACTTTTTATTTCCGACACTTACGAAGAGGCCCTGCGCTACGCAGAAATGCTTCACAGCGATAACAGCGATCGCAAAGAAGCAGACAGCAGCATCACTACAGAAGCGCTCGAACTTATCCGCAGCCGCACCGACTGGACCGGCCGCAGCTCCACACTTGTTTTTCAACCACACTGGCACAAAGGTGTGGTGGGCATCGTAGCGTCGCGCCTTATCGAGCATTATCATCGCCCCACGATCGTGCTTACCCAATCCGGCGACTATGCAGCCGGCAGTGCACGCAGTGTTCCCGGTTTCAATTTATACGAAGCTATCCACGCCTGCCGCGAACACCTGCTCGGTTATGGCGGACATTTCGCTGCCGCAGGTATGACGCTGGAACTGGATAAGGTGGAACTGTTCAGGGAAAAGTTTGAAGAAGTGGTTGCCGCTACTATCCATCCGGATATGCTCATCCCGGAAATAGTAATTGACCACGAAATCAGGCTGCGCGATATCACACCCACATTTTACAATATTATTTGCCAGATGGAACCGTTCGGTCCGCAAAATCTCCGGCCGGTGTTTGTTGTCCGCCATGTTTTTGATACCGGTGCTTCACGCATATTGAAAGAAACACATCTGCGCGTAGCCATTCGCCAGGAGCATGCAACAATCACCGGCATCGGCTTTGGTATGGCACATCTTTATCCACTACTGGAAAATGGCAAACCCGTGGACATCGTTTTTACCATTGATGAAAATGAATGGAACGGCGAAAAGAATCTCCAGCTCCGCCTGATCGACGTGCGGGCAGCAGCGCAAGCTTCCTGATTTTTTCTTTATAAAAAAAGAACGGCTGCCTCTTTCGAGACAGCCGTTTTCTATACTAACATTTCTGAATTAGTTCCAGGTGATCTTGAAGTCATCGATCGCTGTAGAAGGGCGGCTACCGCTACCAGTAGTTCCAGGTGTAGCCCATACACGGATCCACACTTTACCACTTTGGTTAGCCACAGCAGCAGGCAGATTCACGTGAACCGCTGTGTTGGAGAACGTACCCAGTACAGTGCTCAATGCAGCAGGTGTAGTGGTTACCGGAGTAAACGTTGCAGGCGCATCACCGATACCGTAGTCAACGATAAAGGTTGCTGTACGACCTGACGCAGAGTTGTCCAGTTGCTGCAGCTGGAAGTCCAGTTGCAGGTTAGATTTTCCGGTTGTGTTGCTCAGTTGGAATACAAAAGCACCACCCGGATCGCCGAAGCTACCTGTCTGACGCAGACCGAAGGCACGGTTGGTTGCTGCACCTTGTGCAGTTGCATCAGCCGCACCTGTCAATCCTGTTGCAGAAGCGAAGTTTTTGAATGCACCACTTGTGTTGTTCCACAAAGTAGCGGCAGTTGTTACGGTGGCTTCTGTACCTAATGCGGTAGCAGTGGCACCTGTGTATCCTTTAACACCTGCAGGCAGACCGCTTGCAATGTTATCGAAGTTGATCGTCAGCGGAGAAGTAGTCAGATCGATACCGCTTCCTGTACCAGGACCAGGGCCAGGACCGCTACCCGCAGTAACGTCAGTTGTGTTACGGATAGAGAATTGTTTAGTGGTATTGAAGTTGCTCGCATAACCCACCCAGTTTGAACTAACAGTTGGCATGGTCGTGCTGGCAAATGTAGCGCCGCTTGTACCGGTACGTGTGAACATGGTGATATTGCCGGATGCATCAGTCAGGGTTTTGTTACCGCCATAAGTGCCGGCAGGGGAAGCAACAGCATTCAGAATTTTCACCAGGGTGAATTCGAAGTTGTTGGCATCACCCAGTGGAAGACCGAGCGTAGTGTTGATCTGAGCAGCTGTTTTTTCAACAGGAGTTACCACTTTACCAGTTGCTACACGTGTATGACCGGCAAAACCAAAGCGGGTTTTGATCTCCAGGGAGTTTGCATATTTAATCAGCGAATCGTCTTTGCTCAATGTCAATACGATGGAGTCGCCAACATTATAAGTCAGCGTACCGCCTACATAAACAAGCACACCTTTGTTACCGCTTTGCAGCACCATGTTTCCTGCGCTGATGTTACCGTTCGAAATATCAGAGATCACTGTACCGCCAACGGTATAGTCACCGAGTTCGATGTCTGTACCTGTGTACATGGCACGGATCTCAGCAATTGTTTTTGGTGTAGTAGGGCCAACAGGACCTGCACCGCAACGGGCACCGGTAAACTGCACATCGGAAGTATCGCGGATAACCAATTGTTTGGTAGAGTTGAAACGTGTGTAGATAGACAACAGTGTACCATTACCATTGGGAACATTCACACCGGCAAATTTGGCGAAGCCACTTGTGCGGATGATGATGTTGCTGCCGGTACAACCTTTTACATTCAGGTTGGCAGCGGCCTGTGTAGCAGCATTTGCATATGTTTTGCTGGTATCCGCAGGAACAAATTCGAAGTTGTTCAGTTGGATCAGCATGCTCTGATGCGAATCGTTCAGTGCGGCAACAGAAGAAACAACTGTAGGTGTTACCGTATTGTTCACGCTGCCTTTTACGATATAGGTATCGAACAGGTTAGATGCAATCGGAGACACGTTCAGGAAAGAAGGATCGCTGTTATCGATGCTGCCACCCAACTGGATCAGACCAGCGTAGTCGCCCATGTACAGACCGTTTGTTTTGATGTAGATCTTACGGCCAACAGGATAGTTTGCGTAAAGGTTCAGACCATCGAGGCGTACAGTAATACCACCTGAAGCATCCTGGATACAGATCTGCTTGTAGAAGTTACCGCTTTTGTCGTCTGCCACAACGATACCTGCAATGATATCGTCGCCCAGTGTTTCCACCTGACCTGCAACGTGAGCAGCTTTCAGCTCAGCAATTGTTTTGGTCGGTGTCAGATTCGGATCCACATAGTCCCCGGGGGCATCAAACTCCCGGTCGCAAGAGGATAGAATAACGCAAGTGGCGAGTATTGCCATTACATTACCAAGGAGAAAAAGGGATTTTGTTCGCATAGTGCTTATTTAAATAGTTGTGAGATGACGGATTCCATTAAAAACGAAGTGTTACGCTGGCGAAATAGTTAACACCATAAGCGTAGAACAATTTCGGCGGAAACTTATTAACGTCTTTGTTTACGAAATCAAAACGCAGTTGCTCAAAGCCACCGGTCAGGATATCACGGTTGTTAAGAATGTTGTTGACACCTACGTTGAATACGAGGAACGTGTTCTTGTTGGCAATAGCCATTTTGCGGGGCAGCTTCCAGGAATAACCACCGAAGAAGTCCAGCGTGAATTGTGCGTCAAATTTGGTCTGGTCGATGATATCGTGCCACAGTTCCCCTTTGTATTCAATATTGTTGGTTGCATTCATGGTACGACGGAGCGGGTTATAGCTCAACCATGATTGATCGAAGTAGTTACCGGTAAGGCTGATGAACCAGAACTTGGGTGAACGGTAAGACAAACCAAGGCTGTATGCCTCCTGCGGCGTTGAAGGCACGCGGAAGTTTTTAGAATAGATAACCTGCTGGCCTACGATAGCGGAGCTGTTGTCGATAGTGATGGTAGCCAACTGGCGGCTGTCATAGTAGTAACGGCCGATAGAAGCGGCGGCATTCAGGGTCAGACCCGGAGCGATGCGCGCTTCCAGACCAAACTCACCACCGAAGTGTACTTTATCGATACCGCTGAGACCGTAGTTAACAAAGTTCTGCAGTGAATCGTGGTAGAAGCTCATCATGTCCAGTCCATCCTGGAAACGGCTGTAATAACCACCGATACGGATCTTGAGGCGTGGAGCGTTCAATACGTAACCACCTTCCACTGTCTGGATTTTCTCACTCACTACGTTAGGCTGTTGGCTGTTACGTGTACGTGGAGAGTTGTATACGTTTTCAAAGTAAGGTGCTTTGGTCATGATCGCACCATTTACATATAAGTAGTTACGGCCGTCGATCTTGTAAGTAACGCCGCCTTTCACTGCGAAGTTGGTGAAGTTGTTCTTTTCACCTTTACCGAGTGAGCTGGTAGGGAACAGACCTGTGCGTACATTACCCTCGCGGTAGAAGCTGGTAGAGCTCAGTTCAGCAGCCACAAAAAAGTCGACTTTGTTGAACTTGAACACACCCTGTGTCCAGGCACCTGTCTTGTTGATATTAATATTATAATCGTAACCGTATTTGTCTCCTTCTTTCAGGATACGGTTAGGGTGATCGAGGTCATGCTGGTTAGCGGCCTGGTCTCCGGCGTAATCACGCTCGGCAAACTGGTTCAGGTTCACATAGAAATCACCACCCAGCAAATCTTCTACTTCTTTATAATAGTGGTTTTGCTGAGACTGTGCGTAAGCAGCAAAAGTGAAATCGATATGATCGTTGATACGTTTGTTGAGAAGGGCGTTACCATTGAAACGGTTGGTATTGATGATCCGGTTTTCAATGATATAAAGTGAGCGGCGGCCGCTTACGTTGTTACCCGGGATACCGTTGGCATTCTGGATAGTAGCGTAGCTGGAACGGTTTACATCATAAAGGCGGTCCCAGTTGATCTGGCGTGTATTTACGTCGTTCTTCATCAGGTCCAGCAGTTGCTGGTACTGGTTGGGATCCTGGTTGGCTACACCATTATAGTAGCTGGGCAGGTAACGATAATAGTCTGGACGTGGATCCGGAGCATTGTACCAGTCGAGGGCAGTAACACTGCGCTCGCCGAAGGAATACCCCAGGCCGAGGCTCAATGTTGTATTGTTGTTGGGGCGGTACTCATGGCTCAGCAGGATTACCGGCTGATGCGATCTGCCGATGCTGGCATTTCTCTTTTTACCATTCTGGTAGCCCCAGTTAGGGTTGTAATAATTTGTGCCGGCGAGGTCCATGATCTCCTGCACAGCAGCACCCTGACGGCCGTTTTCGGTGGGTGCACCAAATACGGTGAGGGAAAGCAGGTTTTTCTGGCCAAAGCGTTTGTCGATGGCGGCAAAATAACTCCATCCATCATAGTAAGTGCCCGGTACATAACCTTCATTGGCCCAACGGCGGCTGCCGCTCAGGGTAAAGGCCCAACCTTTTTTGCTAAGGCCGGTAGAGTGACTGAACATTACACGGTTGGTGTAGTTACGGTTGGCGGAAGCGTAGCTGATGCTGGTCTGTGCGCGTTGTTTGCTTGCACGGGCATCGATATTGGTAACGCTGCCGATCTCACCGAAAGCGAAAGTATTGGCACGGAGACCGAAAGATGCGTCGCGGTTGCGCATTACATCGTTCAAACCACCCCAGAGACCGTACGGTGTAAAACCGTTGTCGAGGTTGTCCATCGGAATGCCGTTCATGTAGGTTCCGAAGTAATCGTTGTCATAGCCACGGATGCGGAAACGTACTGCGCTGAAGTTGAAAGAAGCGGCAGATAAGAACGGATCACGGCCTGCGGCAAGTACGGAGGAAATATTCTGTCCGCCACCATCACCAAGGTCATTTTCATCGAGCGAAACGGTGGGGATGTTATCCAGCACATTCTCCTTTAACTCTTCCAGGACGGTATCCCTTTTGGGGAGTGTATCGGTGGTACCGACCTGGGCATTCGCTACTAGTCCGGCACCAAGCGCCAGCAGCAGCAGTTTTGATTTAAGCATGCAGATCAATTTTTAGAACAAGTGGCAAATGTATAAAGGTTATTCTGTTTGCAGAATAAAAAATTTGACACATAACCATTTCATAACCTCACCCAATCTTTTTTATAAGTTGAGCCAACCATAGATTATGTATGTTTGTCTTTCTTATTTAATCAAGCACATGAAAAGATTACTGACCACCTTGGTTTTCAGCCTTTCAGCGCTGTTGGCCTACTCACAGAAACAGGATTACAAGACCGTTGTTATCAGCTTCTACAACCTTGAAAATCTTTACGATACGGTTAACAATCCGAACGTAAATGATGAAGAGTTTCTTCCCTCCGGCCCGCGCAATTATAGCGGCGCCATTTATAAAGACAAGCTCAATAAGTTGTCCACCGTTATTTCACAAATTGGAACGGAAATCAATCCTGACGGCCCGGCCATCCTTGGTGTAGCCGAAGTGGAAAATGACACCGTATTGAAAGATCTTACCAGGAACCCATTGATTGCCAAACGTAATTACCAGATCGTGCATTACGATTCCCGCGATATCCGCGGTGTGGATGTGGGTTTGCTGTACAACCCGCGCTACTTTACCGTGGAAGCCAGCAACAAACTTTTCGTTAAGCTGCCTGCCGGAGCCAAAGACGCCTATTACACCCGTGATATTTTGTGGGTAAAAGGCAAACTCAACGGAGAAACGATACATATATATGTTAACCATTGGCCCAGCCGCTCCGGCGGTGAGGAACGCAGCCGCCCGGGTCGTGAGGCCGCAGCGCGCGTTGCCCGCCAGCATATCGATTCCATTTTCGGCCAGGAGCCTAACGCCAAGATTGTCCTGATGGGTGACCTTAATGATGATCCGGTAAGCCCAAGCGTTGCCTCCGTGCTCAATGCCCGTGGCAAGGAAAAAGAAGTAAAGAACGGTGCACTCTTCAATCCCTGGACCTCACTCTACAGAAAAGGCATCGGCACACTTGCCTACCAGGATGCATGGGGATTGTTTGACCAGATCATCATTTCCGAAGCATGGCTCAATAAAGATCAGTCAGGCTTTTTCTATTACCAGCCGCATATTTTCCGCCGCGAATACATGGTGGAAAACAAAGGCCGTTATAAAGATTATCCGATGCGTACCTGGGATGGCAACTCTTACCGCGGAGGTTATAGTGACCACTTCCCCACTTATATTATTTTCCTGAAGAAAGTAGCTGCAAATGCAGACCCGGCGAAGAAAGCTTTCTGAGTTGTAAGTATTAAGTTATAAGTTTTAAGTAAAAAGCCTTCCGAAGAAGGCTTTTTCAATGAATTAGTGAATAGGTCAATCGTGAATGGTGAAGACACCACATCCGCCCGGAAGACTTTAAAACGTGTCCATCCGGGATCACGCCACCGTTGGTCTCCAGACCAATGGACCTGCCCATCCTGACGCTTGCTTGTTGGTCGGGAGACCAACAAGGGCGCTATCTTATACCGCACGCCGCCATTACGTTTTTTAAAAATGAAAACCGACTCTCAGGCATAAACGCCGGACAGTTGCGGTGTACACACGAACCAGGGCTAAAGTTCCATTCCCGATTCACTTTTTTATTTTTTCCACTTCCCCCGAAACTTCGGGATCGCTTACCACTTATTACTTAAAACTTACTACTTAATACTCACCACCACTCTCCTGTTACGCTCCGCAGCCGCAGCATTATTATCTTCCGCCTCTGCCGGGCAACACTTGCCCAACCCCTCCGTATGCAGACGCGACACATCAACGCCTTTCTTTTCCAGGTAGCCTGCACAAGCTTTTGCACGGCGCTCACTCAAACGGATATTATATTTTTCCGTACCACGGCTGTCCGTATAACCTTTAACATCGATCATCAGCGAAGGTTCCCGCAGCAAACGATCCGCAAGGCTATCCAGCGTTGCTTTCGCTTCAGCCGATAACGTTGCTTTGTCAAATGCAAAATAGATCACCGGCCATGCAACAGAAGTCTCCGGTCCCGGATCAACAACAGGTATAGGGATTTTTGTTAAACACACCGGCGCCAGCAACAATGTATCCATATCCGGACGGCATTGTACGTACGCAGTATGACCGGCCGTTTCATAACCTTCTTTCGCAGCTTTGAACTGCAGCCATGCCACATTTTCAATACTTGTATAATACCTGCCATCTGTTGTAGTAACAGTATTGATTGCAGCTGTTCCTTTTACAGAATCTTTTATCTGTAGTTGCGCATCCGCTATTCCTTCACCCGTAACACAATCATTCACCCGGCCACTTACCAGCCACGATCTTGCCAATTGATGTACGGCATATAGTTCAAGGCAACAATCAACCGCCCTGTCAGAACTGAGCAAGCCTTTTTTATCATCATTGCTTTTTACATAATAGAGATCATCACGCACCGAGTTCAGGGGATGCCCCATGTTTACCGCTGGCATTAATTGCTCGATCGTGCCAGCCGACTGATAGAGATCGAACCCTCCCATGCCGGGCAATCCATCACTGCTAAATACCAGTTGCTTTGATGTGGTATTATAATAAGGCGCCTGCTCATCACCCGCCGTGTTCACCGCTTGCAGGTTCCAGGCTTTACCCGTTGCTTCGGGCAGCGCGATGCACCAGAGATCATAACCACCGGCGCCACCCACTCTGTCGGAAGAGAACAAAAGATATTTACCATCCGCTGTTGCAAACGGTTCACGTGCATTTGAACCGGCATGATTCACGTTGGCACCCATTACTACAGGCGCAGACCATTGACCATTGACAAGACGGCTGCTGGCTATGACCGAACGCGCCTTGCCGTCAACTATCTGCCATTGGGTAAAATACAATACCTGCCCATCCGGCGAAAGTGTACTCATTCCGTTGTGCTTATCCTGCACTTTCAACGCTTCCATTTTTTCAACCCGGGCTATCTTACCATCAAGGTAAACGGCTTTGGACAACTGATTATAATAAGGGCCTTTGCCGGTGGTATCGGCTGCCGTGTAGATCATTTGCTCACCATTCAGTGATGCTGCATAACCATTGATATCACTGATGCGATTCACTTCATATCCGGCAGACTTGCGGCGTAATTGCCCACGCGCAAAGTCAATATTCGCCAGCTCCCGTCGGGCCGCCGTGTTGAGCGCTGTTGTTGTTTTTACCTGGAGAAATGTTTGCATTATCCTTTCCGCCTCGTCCAGTTTGCCATTTGCACGAAGTGCGCAGGCATACCAGTAACCTGCTTCCGGGTACTGTTGCAGATGATCTGCATACAATTTCGCATACCACTGCTCCATCTTCTCATAGTTCCTGGTATGGCGATAACATTCTGCCAGCTTCCACATAGCTTCCGCTTTGGAACGGGTAGTTGCTTTCAAAGCCTGCTGTTTATGTTTGCGCGCGCTTACGGTAAAAGGACTTGCCTGTAAGCCATTCTTAACGGCGGTGCTCGCAGAATCGAGCCAGATCGCATAACACTGCGCCGCGCCAAAATAATCGGCACGTTCATATAATTGATCCGCTTTCTGCAAATACGCTTCTCTCGATTGCGCAAGTACAGTACCGGCATAACAAACAAAGGCAATAAAAAAAACGGAAGCTTTCATCGGCAGCTTCATTCCTGTTATTCTTTTCATGTCAGGATCGTTTGGAGAAAATTATAAACGCGGACATTTAAAATAATCGGTGCGGACGGAGTTACGGCGCTTCCCTATATATGTGAGGGAAATCTCAAAGCTGTTGGAACCTTTCGCCATCTTGCCGAGTTCGGACGCATTCACATCATAACTCACCCCTACCGTGAAATTGTTATAAGTGAACCCTGCGAAGGGAGATACAGCATCGTTGATACGCCAGTTGGCTCCCAACAGCAGATCGGTGTATTGTCCCGCATAGAATTGCATATAAGCGCCGGCCATTTTTTCCTGCGCATTTCCCTGTCGCATATAAAGAATGCTCGGCACCAGCGTCAGGGCATCCGACAGCACAATTCTTGCACCAGCGTGCGCACTGAAACGCATCGGCAATTTTTCCTTATCACCTGCCAGGAACGGATCACCTGGCTGTGTAAGATGAAAAACAGATATGCCGCCAAACGGACTAACTATTTTATCAGGTGTACCGTCATAGTAGGCAAGACCTGCACCCGCATCAAACGCGCCCGCTTTTATTTTGGCAAACCCATCACCTGTAGGTACGGTAGGGCTATAACCGATACCGGGAAACCACTGATCGCCGAATTGCAGTTTGGATGGATCGAAACGGCGGTTCACAAATCCACCTTGTATACCGATAGCCAGGCGCTTGTATTTTTCACGATCGAATGCAATGCCATTGTAAGCTACTGTCAAATAACCGTTGGTAAAACGATAGCCTCCATCGCCCGCTGCCTGGTTGAAAATACTCAGGCCGATATTGATGTTTTTATTGGTGGTAACATCAGCGGACAACCCAACAGTAGAGAATGCATTGGTTACATTCTGCCATTGATTACGGTAAATGGCAGATACCCTGTAATCGCCCTCCATCGCACCGGTGAGTCCGGGATTGAGACTGAGAGGATACACATAATACTGAGAGAAATGAGGATCAACCTGTGCCTTCGCAGCAGGCATCCAGGCCAACGCCACGTATACAGGCATCAGCCATTTGTACAAACGCTTCATGTATCAACGGATTAAGTTAACAGAACCCTTTTTGTTTATGATGGTGCCATCGGTCAGCTCTGCACGCAACACATAGATATATACACCTACAGGTTGTGCAGTGCCTTTGAATCGTCCGTCCCAGCCGTTATTGAGGTCGCGGCTGCGGAAGATCAGTTCACCCCATTGATTGAATACAGTCAGATCGACGCTGTTCAGACTGGAACCGAACACCCGGAATACATCGTTGCGTCCATCGCCATTGGGAGAAAACACATTGGGAACAAACACATCGTTGTTTATCTGCTCCACCTCGAGGTAAAGACGTGCCGTGTCGATACAACCTTCGGTTGAACGTCCCACTACCATGATATTGGTGGAGGTATCGGCCCTGAATTGCTGACTGAGCGCCTGCTGTTGAGGATACAATACCGCGGGTTGCCATTCTGTAACCGTATAAGAGGTGGCAGATTGGGTAGAGGCGGTAACCGTTACTCCTGCCTGTACCGGATTGACAGCAGTGGTAAGGTCCAAGGAGAAATCTGTTACCACTACATTTATTCTTGCCGTGTCGGTACAGCCGTTGGTGCCGGTGGCTACTGCGGTATAAGTTGTGTTCACCTGCGGTGTAATCTGTACAGGATTGGTTGTGCCGATGCCCACCCATTCCACCGCAGCACCTGCCGTTACCTGCGCCTGCAGCTGAGCCGTCTTTCCTTTACACACAGCAGCTACAGGATTAATCGAAATAGCTGGTATTGGTTTGATATCGATGTTCACTACGTTGAGCACACTGTCGCAGCCACTTACCACGCTGCGGATCGTATCGCGCACAATACTGTTGGATGTATAGGTGGTGCCGTTGTACACTATCTGTCCGCAATCACTGATCGTGCTCGTGTTGGTCGTAGCCACCACAAGGTAAAGGCGTGCCGTACTGTCGCACTGACCCGGACGTGTGATCAAAGCGGAATAATTGCCGCCGGTTGTGTAAGTATTCCCGTTGAAAGAATAAGTATCACCGGACTTGATACAAGCGGTGTTGAAACTCACCGGGCCTTGTTGTATCTGGATTTGTATGATCCGGAATATACTGTCGCAGGAAGTAACCACGCTGCGGATGGTATCGCGCACCACTGTATTGGCGGTGTAAGTAGTGCCATTGAATACCACAGCACCGCAGCCGGAAAGTGTTTCGTTGCGATCCGCACCCACCACCAGGTAAAGTCTAACGGTGCTGTCGCACTGACCCGGTCGGGGAATGACCGCAGAGTAATTGCCGCCGGTTGTGAGTGTATTGCCATTGAACGTATAAGCATCACCCGCTTTGATACAAGCGGTGATATTGTTCACCGGTCCGCTGCCGGGAGGCGTGATACGCAGGCTGTTGATCCATGTTGCATTGGCTGTTGCGTTCGGCGCGCCGGGCGATTCATTGGCGGGTACGTTGCCCAGCGACCATGAGGTAGCCTGCGTATAATTTCCGTTAAGCAAAAAATAATTTCGCTGTGCCGCCATGTTGGCTTTGTATACAGTAGCCGTTGCCGCGCTGCCGATACCGAAACCAAAAGAAAAATAAGCGCGTGTAAGATCAGCAGGATTGGCTATCACCACCCCGTCACCACTATTGGATAAACCCATCGGGCTCCAGGAGCCGCCGGCAACATAGCCTGAAGAAGGATAAACGAATGTAGTGGACGAAGGAGAAGTGGGTAAAGAACTATTCCGCTCCATCATATTGGAGGAAGCAGGCACGATATATACATAGTCTTTGTTGGCATCCGTTACATCATCGGGTAAGGTGATGCTTCCGTTTTTATCTCCGTCGTTATACACAAGAATGATGGAGCCGTAAGGAACTTTGGACCAGTTAGCTACATTGGCGAAACGCATACAACCTGTTGCGATGCCCGTGCCACTTCCCGATGCGATCCAGCCATTGTTGTCATCGATGATCCATCCGCGAAGATCTGCAGTACTGTCAGTACATGTACGCGTACCGATCACTACAAACTCCATGTATTCTTTTGTACCACTTGCACCCTGAGATACTTCGTTCAAGACTAACTGAGCCTTTGAGGATAATGAAAAGCAGCAGAGAATAAGAAAGGAAAATAATAATCTCATAGCATTAATAATGGTCAGCAAAAGTATCTGCCTATTCTCCTAATATCCTGTTGAAGGTGTTATGAAATGATTATGGAAATGTTATCACCGATCAAGTTACCCTTGTTAATAGTTTCTTCATTATTACTTAATGGAATAAAACCAGTATTAGCCAACGGGCTGGATAGTTTTGTGCGCCCCGTTGTATCCACCTATCCTTTTGCAAGACCATTCTCACGTCCTCCCTGAAGCCATCCTTTAATTATTAAATTATTTGTATGAAAAAAAGTTTACTCTTTTTGTTGCTTGTTTGCGCGGCTGTGGTCAGTCATGCGCAAACAATTGTATCGTTTGACTTCGGTACCTGCGAGTGTACAGGCGTCTTCAATGCAACGCCCGTTGCCAACGTGCAAAGCCCTGTTGCGTTTTCACGTGGCAGCGGTATCAGTTCAAATGCCGGCGGCGGTGTATTCAACAGTAAAGGTTTTTCTGCTTCATCGCAGGCAACCGCTCAATCGGGCAACGAGTGGCATGGATTCTCTGTAGCGCCCGCTACCGGTTACCAGATCACCTATACGTCTGTATCGTTTCCGCAACAGCGCAGCAATACTGGACCTTCAAGTTCTATCATTGGCTACTCGCTCAACAATGGTTCCACATGGACATTCGCTGCTGTGGAGAGTGTGCCGACCACGCTTGGTGCCAACACCTGGGACTTCCCCGACTTTACCGCAACAGGCACCGTGCTCTTCCGGATCTTTACATGGGGTGCTTCATCAGGAACAGGTACTTACCGCAATGACAATGTACTATTAAACGGAACGGCTGCGCTTATACCTGTTGTAACGCCTGTGGTTACAACCACCGCATCTGCCAATATCACCACCAGCAGTATTTCTTTCCGTGGTACGGTAAATGCGGGCGGTGTATCTACGAATGTAACCTTCAACTACGGTACAACCTCTTCGCTTGGCACCACGGTTGCGGGTTCTCCTGCAACGCTGAGCACCAGCACGGCTACAACAGTAGCAGCCAATGTTTCCGGTTTAACCCCTAATACACTTTACTACTATCGTGTAGCCGCGGCCAACAGCAGCCGCAGTGCCAATGGAAACATCCTCCAGGTATATACATTGGCCAATACACCTGCTGCCCCTATCGTAAATGGCAGCACTTCAAATTCATTGAATGTCAGCATACAGACCAACAGCAATCCTGTTATCACTGAATATGCGATCTATGAAAGCACAACCGGCCAGTATGTGCAGGCCGATGGCACATTGGGCGCGGCACCCGTATGGCAATCTGCTGCTACATGGGCTTCTCCCGTTACCGTGCAGGGTTTGAGTGAATCAACTCCTTACAGTTTCCAGACGCAGGCAGTAAACGGAGATGGTGTGGAAACACCGTTGAGTGCCAGTGCTACCGGCACAACTTCTATCGGAGCTCCGCTGCCTGTACGTTTTGCTGACGTATACGTTAAGTCTGTTAATAACTACCGCGAGATCGGCTGGACCAACCTGACGGAGCTCGATGTGCAGCATTATATCGTTGAGCGTGCGGGCAGCAACGGAACGTTTGCACCGGTTGCCACCATCGCTGCACGTTCCAACCTGGGCGATAAAGTTGTTTACCGCTGGAATGATGAAACAACGAATACGGATGTACGCTACTACCGCATCCGTGCGGTTGAATACAGCGGTGAGGAATTGTACAGCGACATCGTGCGTGTGGAGAACAACGGTATTACTGGCAAAGCGCTGCTGGTTCGCCCGAATCCGGTTCGGGGTGGTGTGATCCGTTACCAGGCGGAGGTGAAAGCAGGCCGTTACCAGGTTGCGCTTTACAATGCGTCGGGTTTGCGTGTGATCAACCGCGAACAGGCGCTCGGTGAAGGTGTAAACAGCCTTTCGCTGGAAATTGGTGGTTTGGCGGCCGGCATCTATTTCCTGGAACTGCGCCAGGCGGATGGCACGCTGGTAGGACGTCAATCGGTGGTACGCTGATCACTTCCTTTTTGAGTATAGCCAGAACGGACTGCCTGATGGCGGTCCGTTGTTCATTGCGGGAGATGTAAGAAGCTGAAAATGAAAAACTTGTCGTAATATTGGCAGATAAAGCCCTGGTCCTGCCTTTTGGGCTTTTCCTTTTAGCCGGAAACTCCTATCTTTGCCGCCCCAAATCTGTATTCGCAGATTCGTCCGGGTCCTCGTGAAACGGATGTCCAATGGAACAAACCGAATTTTTAACCTTCCCGTATTAGGCGGGATCAAACAAGAGGTAATGAACAATTACGAATTGATGGTGGTCTTTACCCCTGTATTGAGTGATGATGAGTTCAAAGCTGCGCAAAAGAAATTTGCCGGTCTGGTGACTGAAGCTGGTGGCTCTATCGTTCATGAAAATGCCTGGGGTCTGAAATCACTGGCGTATCCTATCCAGAAAAAAACTACCGGTCTTTACTGGGTTCTGGAGTACACTGCGCCATCCGACTTCAATGAGAAGCTGAAAATCCAGCTTCTGCGTGACGAGAGTGTTCTCCGTCACCTTTGCACTAAACTCGATAAATACGCCGTCGAGTACAATGCTAAAAAGAACAGTGGCGCTAAAACAGGAAACGAAAAAGCAGTGGAGGCTTAATACCATGGCAAGAAACGAAATCAAATACCTGACGGCGATCAAAACCGAGAAAAGGGTAAAAAAATTCTGCCGCTTCAAGAAGTACGGCATCCGCTACATCGATTATAAAGATGTGGAGTTCCTGAAAAAATTCCTGAACGAGCAAGGCAAACTGTTGCCCCGCCGTCTTACCGGAAACAGCCTGAAGTATCAGCGCAAGGTTTCTGATGCGGTGAAAAAAGCACGTCAGATGGCATTACTGCCTTACGTAACTGATCTTTTAAAATAACCTCACCCTAACCCGGGTAATTCAAAAGTCAAAATTTAAAAGTAAAAATGCTGACTACCCGGAGACAGTAGGAATCGAGTACTACTGGGCTGGTGAACAAAAAGAAAACAATGGAAATCATTTTAATTCAAGACGTAGATAACCTGGGTGGCGCCAATGAAGTGGTGAATGTGAAGAGCGGGTATGCCCGTAACTTCCTTTTGCCCCGCAAACTTGCGATCGAAAGCACTCCTGGCAACAAAGCACAACTGGAAGAACGTCTGAAGCAGGTAGCGAAGAAAGAAGCCAAAATGCTGGCTGAAATCAACAACGTTATCGCTAAACTGAAAGAAGCTCCGCTGAAACTCGGCGCTAAAACAGGTACAAGCGGTAAGATCTTCGGTAGCGTAACATCTCTCCAGCTCAGCCGTGCCATCCGCGAGCAAAAAGGATACGAGATCGACCGCCGCAAGATCTCTATCACTGACGAAGTGAAAGAACTGGGTACACACAAAGCAAGCATCGATTTCGGCAACGGTCATTCTACTGAAGTTGAATTTGAAGTAATCGCTGAGTAAGATTCCCCGTCTCAGATAATACTGCCCTCCAATCAAAAATTGGAGGGCTTTTTTTATGGGCAACTGAAAAAAACCGCCCTTTAAAATCAAGTGTTTATATAAAAAAATGCAGTCTGTTTCCGGGAATTAAAGATTTTTCGGGATATGTCAGAAAAAATAGCTTTATTTTGTATAGTACGGTGTTCTTTACAGTCTCACAAGTCCGGAACGTTCGAGGTTTTTTCGTTTAATGTTCACTGGTCGAGGGTTACTGTTAGCACTTTTATTTTTTAAAACCTCACACAATGAACATTTACGTAGGAAATCTCAGCTGGAACCTGAAAGACCAGGATCTCCAAAATCTTTTCGCTTCTCATGGCGAAGTAACATCTGCTAAAATCGTCCTGGACAAATTCACTAACCGCAGCAAAGGCTTTGGTTTTGTTGAAATGGCTAACGATGACGAAGCACAAAACGCTATCAATGCCCTGAACGGTACTGAAGTTGATGGTCGTAACATCGTAGTTAACGAAAGCCGTCCTAAGCCTGAAGGCGGTGGTGGCGGATTCAAGAAAAGACCCTTCGGCGGCGGCGGCGGCGGCTTCAAAGGCGGCGGCGGTGGCGGCGGCTTTAGAAAAGGCGGCAACGGCGGCGGTGGATTCCGCGACCGTGGTGGTTACAACAACGATTATTAATTTCGCGAGATAACCAGATTTCGAAAAAGCCCCACGCCTCTGGCGGGGGCTTTTTTAATGTGAAAATGTGCCGGGTTGTACCGGGATACCCGGTACAACCCGGATGTGTAAATGTGAAAAATCAATTTTCGTCACAGAGTGTTTATCCTTACTTACTGACAATTGACATTATCTCTCATCCATTTACACATTTTCACACTTACACATTTACACATTCATCTCCCTACTCTTCTTGTAGAATATTTTCCACTCCAAATATCTCATTTCAATTTAACATCAGCAGCCAACCCATTCTTAAAGAATAGTGTTATCTTCCCACGCACCCGACCCAGATCGGATTGATTTTTGTAATTGCGTAACTGTCCCTGCGGCTTGTTTTTTATCAGAACAGATTGCTTTAAACCAAAGGAGGAAATGAATGCTGACAGTAATTATCCCCGCTCTCAACGAAGCTGCAACGATTGCCAATGTAATCCGTTTTTGTTTCGCAGATAAAAACGTTACACAAGTAATCGTGGTCGATGATACTTCCGAAGACGATACCGTGGCTATTGCCCGCGGGGAAGGCGCACACGTTATTATCAGCAAAGCCCGCGGCAAAGGCATTTCCATGAAAGAAGGCATCGATGAAGCCACCAACGATATCATCCTGTTCCTCGACGCAGACATCGATCCTTATCCCGAAAAAACAATTTCCCTGCTCACTGCACCGCTCATCAACGATGAAGCCGATTTTGTAAAAGGCGCGTTCGCACGCAATGCGGGACGCGTAACAGAATTGGTTGCCAAACCTCTCTTACATATTCTTTTCCCCGGGCTCGCGCATTTCTCACAACCACTGAGCGGCATGATCGCCGGAAAGAAATCCTTTTTCCAAAAGATCGAATTTTTCAACGATTACGGTGTTGACATCGGTATTCTCATCGACATGTACCTGATGAAAGCACGCGTAGCTGAAGTGAACATCGGCTACATTGAAAACAAAAGCAAACCCTGGGATGCACTCGGCAAAATGAGCCGTGAGGTTTCACGCGCTATCATCACCCGCGCACAACCACAACTCAACGCCGAACTCGCCGGAGAAAGCGGCAGCAGTCTCGAACTCATACAACGTGAAATGTCGAACGTGATCCGCGAAAATCTGGCAGGATATCGCAAGATGATCGTGCTCGACATGGACAATACCATTCTCAAAGACCGGTTCATCGACCGTTGTGCAGACGCATTTGGTTTTGTACCCAAACTGGAAGAGTTGCGCTTCAGTGAAAAAGACCCGATCATTCTTACCAAACGCATCGGACTGTTACTGAAAAACCGCACAATGGATGAACTCTTGCACGTCATCAGCAGCATGGAGATGGCAGATAATATTCAGCAGGTGATTCAATCATACAGAGATAAGGGTTATCTCGTGGGCATCATCAGCCATAGTTATACACTTATTACCAATTATGTACGACAACAGATCGGCGCTGATTTTTCCGTAGCCCATCAATTGGAATTTTTTGAAGGCAAAGCCACGGGAGAAGTCGGGCTTCCCTCCTATTTCTTTGGTTCACCCGACAGCATCTGCGGGCATTCTTTCTGTAAAACCAATGCATTACAACACATTTGCGACAAATACAATGTGAAAATGAAGAACTGCATAGCCGTGGGCGACAGCAAAGACGACCGCTGTATGATCGCTTATGCCGGCACCGGTGTGGCTTTCTGCAGCACCGACGAACTGCTGGACAAGATAGCAGACATGCAGATCAAGGAACGGAATTTCGATCCTTTACTGGAATTGGCATAAAAATTTAATCTGTTAATTATCTATAACCCAAAAAACGATTATGGATAACAAATTGTACAACATACTGGTACCGGTAGATTTTGCGGTACGCAACAAATGGGCTATCGCCAAGGCTGTTGAATTGGCAAACAGTTTTCAATGCAACATCCACCTGGTGCATGTAACCGGCAGGCGCAAGAATGAAGCCGGCAGACAACGATCGGTGGACACGGCGCTCCGCAAACTGGAGCAGATTAAAACCGCCTACCAGAATCATCTCAGCGGAGAAGGCCATATCGAGATCAGTGTGATCACCGGCAGTAAAATGCGCGCACTGTCCGATTATATCCGCCGTTATGAAATGGACCTGGTCGTTACCGGGCTTTCGCGTTTCAACCTCGTTCAACGATTGATATCATCCGTTTCCATCAGCCGCCTTGCCAAAAAAACAAACATTCCTGTACTGGCCGTTCGTTCAAGCGGACTGATCTATCATTTCAAAAAAATCGTATTACCCGTATCCGGAGAAATTCCGATGCGCCAGATACGTTTAGCTGCGCTACTCGGACGCGCTTTCAAATCAACCGTTTATTTTGTATCGCTGCGCAAACACGCAGATGGTCATGATAACGTGGTGGACAAAGCCCTCGAGATCGTACAAAGTATTTCGACGATTCCTGTGCAATGTTTCCTGCTGGAAGGCCAGAACCTCGCCAAGAGCACACTGGACTTCTCCCGCAAGATCAATGCTGACCTGATTATGGTTAACCCTGTTAAAGACTTCCGCCTCCCCGGCCTGTGGAGTACATTGACTAACCGCCTGCTTTCTTACGCTTCGCGTATTCCGGTGGTTACGGTCAACAGCAATAAATCATGACCCGTTTTTAGAATCCTCTGAACGAAAAAAAGCTGATCCGGATGGATCAGCTTTTTCTTAATTCAAAAGTAAAAATTCAAAATGTTGTGTCGTGAATGGTGAATAGTGAATGAAGAGCCATACTTATCACTTAACACTTACTACTTAACAAAGGCTGCTTACCTTACACCATAATCCCTAAACCTTTCACCGCCTTACTGCTGCCTTACTTCAATATACCCGGCTCCATTATACGAATGATACTCGCCGTTATACATCGCATCGGCACTCACAGGTCCCATTTTATATTTACCCGGCGACACCGCACGTACCGCATAATAATATACCTGCTTCGCTGAATTGGCATCGACAAAGAAATGGATACGGTCATCCCGCACATCGAGCGCTGTGGGCGTGAACGCGTCTTTGATCCAATCCATACCGGGTATATCTTTCGTACGTGGATTCTCTATTTCAAAACCTGCCGGCAACAGATCGGTGATCACCACATTCTCTACCGGCGTAGAGAATGATTTCTCCAGCGTGATGCCGATAATGATCAGATCATTCTGGCGGAAACTGCTTTCCGAAAGCGGATTACCTGAGCGATCATAGAAACGTTTGCGCACTTTCAGGTAACTGTCTTCCTCACGATAAGCCCCGCTGGCACTGATGCCTTCCGCTTCCCAGAAGTAATACAACTTACCGGAACCTTTTGCCACCAGCTCGATCTGTGTGCTTTTCAGTGTAGCCATATCGCCGCTCCACTGGCCATTGTCGGCTTTCGCTACCACTTTACCTCCCGCACGTATTTCCACACCCGCCGTCGATTGATTGGCGCGGCGCGCATGTTTGCCCAATGCCAGGAATCCGAATGCGCGTTCCTGCGTACTGAGGTAACGACGCGCTTTCAATTTTTCTGCCACATGTTTTACCATGATGCCGATCTGCGCATTGCCCGGATCCACATCCAGCAATGCATTCAACGCAATGGCTTCGTCGCGGACGTCGGAATAGAAGCTACCACCTGTTTGCGGCACAGATACTTCCCCGCTGAATGATCCCGGCAGCATCGCAGCAAACGAGCGGCGGTCACCGGCCGTTGCATAAGCGGCCGATAACAGGTAACGGCTATCCAGCGCAAGAATCGCCGTGTTGGCTTTGTAATAGTTCATTGCCGGTACATTGCTGCGGCCCGCCAATGCCAGTACATAAAGACCATAGGCTACTTCCTTCGGCGCGATCTTGCGATTTTGATCGCGGTTATAATAATAGGTGATGAGCTCACGGTTCTTCAACCGGTTGCTCACATAGTTGAGCAATGTTTCGATCAGGTTCGCCTCTACTTCAAAGCCTGCTTTTTTCGCTTCGAGTAAGAAGTGTGCCGCATAGATGGTGGTCCACCAGTCTTCGGTGCCACCGCCGTCCCAGAGTGTAACGGCACCATTATACAACTGCCGCATTTTTATTTTGCGGATAGCTTCCATGATATTGGTATTGGCATTCGTTCTGCTGGCTTTACCCAGTTGCATCAGATCGGCCAGATCGCCGTAATACAATTGCGGGAATGCGGCAGAGATCGTTTGCTCCGTACATCCATAAGGATATTGAACAAGGTATCTTAATTGTTCTCCCAGTTCTAACGCAGGTGAGCGGCTCACCACCAATTTATAGTTCGTACTTCCGGGCAGGAAGTCACTGAGACCAATAGTCAGTTTCTGCGTCGACCCGCCTTCAAGCGTACCGGCGCCCGTTACTTTCTGCAGCGTGGAAGGAGGACGAACCGATATCTCTGTTTCATCCGTAAACTTCTCGCCCAACCCATTTACCGTTACCGTGATTTTGCCTACACCGATCTTCGGATCAGCTACCAGGCTAAAGGCCGCGCGGCCCTCCGATTTCGGATTAAGACTAATGGATTGATTATTGCCGGAGAGCACTTTTATCGCGCCGTTGTCTACACTGATTGAAGCGGATACATTCGTGGCTTTGTCGGTGGTATTGCTGATCGTTACCGGTACGTGCACCGTATCACCGGGACTGAGGAAACGCGGCAATGCCGTACTGATCACGATGGGATCAGCTACCGTCATGGTGTTGGAGGTAGCACCGAAGCGCTGACCTTTATAGGACACAGCCATCAGGCGCAGTTCACCGCTGAACTGCGGAATGTCCACTTCAAACGTTGCTTCACCGCTGCCGTTTGCCTTGGCAATACCGCTCCAGTAGCTAACCACTTTCACACGTTTGGCCGGCATCGGGTTCACACGTTTATCCATCGACAATTCTCCGTCACCCCCGGTGCTGCTGAGGCGGGCACGCACTTCGGCAAACAGTAACGGATATAAGTCATAACCCGTTACCTGTAACGCTTTTTTCTGGTAGAAATAATCATACGGATCCGGTGTTTTGAAATCGGTGATCTGCAAAACACCATTATCAACTGCGGAGAGTGTTACAAAACTGCCGGGTGCGGCTTTTACTTTTATCTTCTGTTTCGTTTTCGAACGCACCGTTTTGGCGGCGACAATCTCTACCGGAATTTTTCTCCCTTTTTCTTCCACGGATACATTCTGGAAGCCATGCGCCACGGTCAGCGGGATGTCCGATACCTCATGCGGCTTGATTAACGTAGCGGTAATGTAAGCGTTCGGCACATGATCGGCAGACATTTTCAGGTCCACGCTGGCCGTCCGGTTCTCAACACTTACGTATTGATAAGAAACTACGTGATCTGTTTCCACGGTCACCAGCATCTTGCCGTTAAACGGTGTTTTGAAAAGCGCTTTCACACTTTCGCCGGTGAGATAAGATTTTTTATCCAACTGGATTTCGATATTGCCTTCGGTGTTTACTTCAAATGAATTGTTGTTGCCCCCGTAACTGCCATAACTATAAAATGATTTGCTTACATAGTTGTTGGCACCGGGACGATAAATACGTATTTCATAATCACCGGGTGAACGCGGTACAAAAGAATAAGGTGTTTTGTCACCAATATTCATTTCTATTTCTGAAACTAATTTGTCTTCCTTCTGCGAATCATAACGAAAATAGCTTCCGCTTCGCGTAAGCACCGTACGGTATTCGTGTTTGATCACTTCGATACGCGCCCTTGCGCTCATCGCTTCTCCCTGGCGATTAACGGAAGCGAGTGTAAACTTCACCGGCTGATTCAGCGGGTAATAATAATACCAGTCGCGCTTGATGCCGAAGAAGGCGTCCTGCGTGAAGATGTCAACCGAACTCATGCGGCTTACCGGACGCCCGGTTTCGTCGAACACCGTGCTGTAGAAGTTTGCCTGCAGCGCCCCCATGTTGGCATAGGTTGCCGGCACTTCGTATGCTTCATTCGCATTACCGGCTTCATCGGTTTTGCCCTGCCGGACTACTTTATCAAAAAAACTGTTCTGATTGGCCAACGTAAAATCGAAGTCGCTGAATTTTTCTGCGGAGAAATATTTTTGTTTTACCTGGATCTCCGTTTCATAATTGCGGTTGGCAGCAGGAGGCCCGAAGAAGTTCATCGCGTTGATGGTGAGCGCGGCGGACTCACCGGGGCGCAGGAATTCTTTATTCAGCTTGGTGTTCACGCGAATGCGATCGGGTACAAATTCTTCCACGGAAAAATTCTTGCTAGCCAGCAGCAGATCGTTGCTGCTGTACACTTCCAACGTATAACCACCCGTGATGGCTGAATATGAAAGATCGATATTGCCTTCGAGCGAACCTTCTTCATTCAGGTTTTTGCGGAAGCTTTTCAGTTCCTTACCATTCGGCAGCAGGAATTTCATCTTTAAAGGAATGTTCTCCGGCGTTTTCCATTGTTTGTCGCGGATGATCACTGAGAAGTTGATTCGCTCACCCGGACGATAGATATCGCGCTCTGCATAAACAAACGCATCCAGTCCGCTGGGATTGTTGCGCTTGCCACCCACTTCAAAGCGGGACGTGTTTACTCTTGTATTGTTGAAGGGAAGATAGTTGAAGTCATCGGCGGTTTTGGCGATCACCATGGCCGGCCTGAATCCTGCATAGTCTTTTTTCGTGCCTGTACTGATCTCAGCCACACCTTCTGCATTGGTACTGCCGGTGCCGATCAGTTGGTTGTTGGCGGCATACACCGCTACGTTTACTTTATCGGCCGGTAAGGCTGATTTGATCGAGTTGACGAACACGTATAATTTATCCTGTCCTTCTTTCGCGATCAGTCCGAGATCGGACATGGAAATAAAGCGGCTATCGCGCACCCAGTAGTCTTCTGTTGAGCGGATCATCACATGATATACGCCTTTGAATTCGGGCAGGCGGTCTTCAAACTGAGAAAAATTCAGCAGGCGGCCGGCTCCGCTTTTGGGAAGTGAACGTGTATCAATTTCTTTTTCATAGATCACATCACCCAACGTCACGTCGCCGCTGCTGTAATCGTCATAATAATCTCCTTCTTCTTCGTAACCACCGGATGTTTTTTCGCGGGGATAATAACCATACCGCTGTGCGTTGATGAGGTTGTTCTCGTATATTTTCGAGATCACCAGTTTTACTTTCGGCACATTGGTAACGCGGATTTCCACATTGCGGTTGCCCTGGCGGGAAAGATAGACGGCTTTGCTATTGGTGAATTTGATATCCGCTTCCATTTCGCCGAAGGCAACGCTTCCTTCATAATCTTCTTTCAACACACCGCCTATTTTGCCGCGCAGGCCTTTCAGGATACGCACCATGTATGATTTCTCTGCGTCGAACTTATCGCTGCGCAGGATAAAACCGTTGTCGGTGATTTCTGTCGTGTATTCGAGGGACGGTTCAAACCTTACAAACTCTTTAAGACTTTGCCCGGTCAATTGCTGGCTGGTGTAAAAACGGATCATGCCTTCTGCGCCGTCGTGCTCCGATTCCATATCTTGGATAGATAAAACATAGGGCGAAGGAATGGAAAGATTGGTGCTCAGGTCTTCCGACGTGCTGTTGCCGCCGCCTTCGGGTTTCAATCCTTTGCCAATGGTTACGCGCGTTTCATAGTCCTTGTCTTCCAGTTTGAGACCGGTGAGACGGACCGTGATTCTTGTATCGGGTGAAACGGTCACCATCGTGAAGTCCTGCTTTTTCCCTTCCACCTCGATCTTGAGGCGGTCTTTTAACTCCGCCGGATTCACTTTATAATTAAACACGAGGTCCATCTGCGGAATGGCGGAGGTGTTGCTTTCACCCTGCCACATCACCTGCGAATTGGCCAAAGAAAGCGAAGGCGTATGGAAATTGATCTTGTCTGCATTCTTAACGTTGTTGAATTTGCTGTACTTCAATACGCCGCTTTTGACTTTTGCCTTGTAATTCGTAGCGGGAGAAAGCGGTTCGGACGGAGAAAACACCAATTCGTCCGGACTTTCCCAACGGAAGCGGCCTTTGATGGCCGGCTCGAAGGTTACATACTCTGTACTGTCCCACGCATTGAGCAGGGAGTCGGATACCAGCGACTGATCGAATCGGAAAACAAGATTGGTCAGCAGCGGTACTTCGCCTTTGGCATTCGTATAATCCAGACGGATGCCATTGCGTTTGCAGGAAATGGCCAGTACCGATAAAGTAATTACGGTAAGAAGCAGGCTTCTGATGCGCATGTTGGAAAGATTTAATATAATCAAAACCGGAAATGGTTTCAAGAGAGGCGTTTTGGAATACAAATGAAAGGTATCGAAAACCCGAAATATAACCATACCACTCTTCCGCAAATTTGTTCACTTATACCTCTTCGTGGTATTGAGATGATGCGAATGTGCAATTCCATAATTTCGTGTAAACAGTCCTGAATGAAATTGAAGCTACCCCGCATTAACTGGAAGCGCCTGCTAATCCGCACCGGCATTGGCATTGTGGGGTTGTTTTGCCTGTTTGTGCTGGCCAACTGGCTGTTTCCTTTGCCTGATAAGGTAAATTACTCCCGCGTAATACTCGATGATCGCGGAGAAATCATGAACGCCTACCTCACGCCCGATGAGAAATGGCGCATGAAAACAGAATTGAACGAAATATCGCCCTTGCTCCGTAAGACCATCGTGGCAAAAGAAGATAAATATTTCTATTCACATCCCGGCGTAAATGTAGTAGCGGTGGCGCGCGCGGCTATCATGAATTTAATCCGCATGAAAAGAACCAGTGGCGCCAGCACCATCACGATGCAGGTGGCACGTGCGCTGGAACCGCGTCCGCGTACCCTCTGGAGTAAAATCGTAGAATCCTTCCGCGCTTTTCAACTGGAATGGAAATACAGCAAGGATGAGATTCTGCAGATGTACCTCAATCTCGTTCCTTACGGCGGCAATATCGAAGGCGTGAAGGCGGCTTCTTATTTATATTTTGGGAAAAATCCGGATCACCTTTCGCTGGCCGAAATCACCGCACTCAGCATCATTCCCAACCGCCCTTCTTCGCTGGTCATCGGCCGGTCGAACGGATTGATCGTGGAAGAACGCAACCGCTGGTTGAATAAATTTGCCCGTGATCATTTGTTTTCTGAAAAAGAGATCGCCGATGCTTTGGCGGAACCGCTCACGGCCACGCGGGGCGTTGTGCCGCATCATGCCCCGCATCTGTCCTACAGACTTGCCCGCTCGGGTGATGTCAATACAAAAACGCATATCCGCCTCAATACACAATTAAAAACGGAGAAGCTGGTAGCAGATTATATCCGCTCACAGCGGCTGCAACAAATCCGCAACGCGGCAGTGGTCGTTATCGACAACCGAACACACCAGGTGATCACTTATGTGGGTTCGGCAGACTTTGCGGATACAACGGACGGCGGACAGGTGGACGGCGTCCGGGCGATACGGCAGCCCGGCAGTACGCTGAAACCGTTGCTGTACGCAATGTGTTTTGATGAAGGACTGCTGACTCCCAAAACTGTTCTCACCGATGTACCAGTGAACTATGAAGGGTACGCACCCGAAAACTATGACAAAAAATTCAACGGTTACGTCACCGTAGAATATGCGCTGGAGCACTCCCTGAATATTCCGGCTGTTAAAAGTCTGAAGCTGCTGACGGCGGAAAAATTCATTCATAAACTGGTGCAATGCCGTTTCCGCCAGGTGCAGAAAGACCAGCGCAAACTGGGACTGTCGCTGATCCTGGGTGGTTGCGGTACCACACTGGAGGAACTGACCGCCCTGTTCTCCGCATTTTCCAACGAAGGAAAATATTACGCGCCTTCGTTTACGTCAGGCGATTCATCCGCACAGGGCTTTTCAATGATCAGTCCTGCGGCGGCCTACATGGTGAATGAGATTTTGTCCAAAGTAAACCGTCCCGACTTTCCGCTCAACTGGACCGCCACCGAGCGCATGCCGAAGATTGCCTGGAAGACCGGCACCAGTTATGGGCGTCGCGATGCCTGGAGTATCGGTTATAATAAAAACTATACAATAGGTGTATGGACCGGCAACTTTTCGGGGGTGGGTGTGGCGGCATTGAGTGGTGCGAACACGGCAACCCCGCTGTTGTTTAAAATATTCAACACGCTCGATTACGACAACGACCGCGAATGGTTCAATCAACCATCCGATCTCGACATCCGGCAGGTATGCAGCGAAACGGGGCTGCCGCCATCCGATCACTGCACCAACCTGGTGACCGATTATTTTATTCCGCTGTTGTCTGCAACACAGACCTGCAACAACCGCCAGGAAGTAATGGTGGATGCGGCAGAAAAAATATCCTACTGCCGGAGTTGCGCGCCGTTGGCGGGATACAAAAAGAAAATGTACAAGGTGATCGATCCCGATATGCAGGGGTGGCTGGCAGACAATCATCTTCCTTACGAAGCTATTCCGCCGCACAATCCTGACTGTCAACTGATCTTTAAAGGCAATGCGCCTGTGATCCATTCGCCGGTCAACGGCACCGAATACCTGATCAGTAAGAAAAATCCGGAGCCGCTGCAACTGATGTGCAAAACGGCGAACGATGTGAGCAAGGTATATTGGTATGTAGACAATAAATTCTTCAAAAGCGGACATCCATCTGAAAAACAATTCTTCATGCCACCCGACGGGCCGGTAAAAATCTCCTGTACCGACGATAAAGGCCGCAACCGGGACATTAAGATCACGGTTAAACACGTCGATCTTTAGTATTCAGCAAAAAAAAATACGGCTTTGAGGGGTAGAAACATGTTCGTACGAAAGTTTTCCTACCTTTAAATCATGAAGCAGAAGGAGCAGTCATCGGAGCCTACGCGTTCGGAGTTGGAAATATTGCAGGTGTTGTGGCAACATGGCCCGTCGACCGTACGTTTTGTAAATGATACGCTCAATGAAAAAAAGCGGACTGTGCAATATACCTCCACGTTGAAGCTGATGCAGATCATGGTAGAAAAAAAATTATTGCTGCGCGATGAAAGCAGCATGAAACATATCTACCAGGCGGCGATGAAAGAAGACGAAACCAAAGGTTTATTGCTTGAAAAATTTGTGGATACGCTTTACGGCGGATCGGCCCGTCACCTGATGATGCAGTTGCTGGGTAACAAACAAACATCCAAAAAGGAATTACTGGAAATCAAAAAACTGCTGGACGATCTTGATAAGGATCCGGCCTAAAACCGCTGAGTATGTCACTATTGTTTTCGCTCCTGCCCTCCGGTGTGCTGCAAGCCATTTCGCGTGTGCTGCTGCATTCGATCTGGCAAGGTCTGTTACTGGCAGTTGTTGCCGCTGTGGTGGTTTTGTGTACCCGTCATTCGCGGCCGGCCGTGCGATACAATCTTTTGCTCATCACCTGGGCACTGTTCCTGCTCTGCGTAACCGGCACCGCCATCCGAGAAGTAGCGCAGTTTAATAAACCTGCCGCAACCCCGGCGATTGCTTCTTCCACACCTGTTTATATCAGTTCACTCAGCAATGCGGGCCAGCGTTTCCTGGCGACGCTCGATAACTATTCAAATTATATTTTCTCTGCGTGGTTCATCTTTTTCCTTTGCAAACTGATTTACTTACTCGCAGGTATTGGTTATATCCGTCATCTGCGTCAGTCCAATATCACGGCACCGCCGCTGGAATGGCAGCAGCGTCTCCAGGAACTGGCTGCACAATTACAAATCCGCCGCCGCGTGGTTTTATTACAATCGGCGCTGGCCCGTGTTCCGTTAGTTACAGGCATTGTAAAACCCGTGATCCTTTTACCGGCAGGATTGATCACACAATTACCACCCGATCAGGTCGAAGCTATTCTTTTGCATGAACTGGCGCATGTGCGCCGCCAGGACTACCTCGTTAATCTTGTACAGCAATTAGCCGAAGCGATCTTCTTCTTCAATCCCGGTTTACTGTGGGTATCGCGGCTGATCAAAGATGAAAGGGAAAATTGTTGTGATGAACTTGCTTTGCAACAACTACCCGACCGCCGGCAACTAATCCATGCGCTGGTAGCGTTTCAGGAATATCATCTTGCGGGATATCCGCCGGCACCGGCTTTTCCGGGACGGCCGCCTCATTTGCTGACGCGTGTGCAACGCATGCTCAACCGCCGCAATAGTTTATTGTCGAAATGGGAATTCCGCACGCTGACTGTTTGCCTTGTATTGTTGTTGCTTACCCTCACAAGCCTTGTAGTACCTGATAACATAAGCAACAGAGAGAACACGACCGATACCGCTTTTCAGGCAAGGAGGGATACCATTCCAACCGCAGCGATCAATCTTTCTCCCTTGCTGCCGGTACCGGTGGTAATGCCAGCTGCGCAACAATCCGGCGCTCATCCTGCAGAAGTATGCGCACCATCACCAGGCACGACCACCACGACGACAACAACGACAACAACAACGACCACTACCACCATAACCGATGACGATGGTCCTGTTCATGTAGTGAAGCTAACCGACAATATCGATATCCCTTTACATATATCGATTGGTAAAAACGGGAATACAACCGTTACAGGTAACGGACAAGGCATTGAAAAAAGTTCAAAGAAAACAGGCACTACAAGATACTATGACAATGGTATCAGTGTCGAAGTAAAGGATGGCAAGCTGCATAAGCTGATGTACGAACAGGATAAAAACGCCAGGGAACAACTAAAAGAAGCAGAGAGCAACGCGCAACGCATTGTCGACGAAGAAATGTATAAACATAGTGAAAACATCAAACGCAATCTGCCCATTTCCAAAATCACCAATGAACATGGCGACCCGCGGGTAAATGCGATTACACGAGCACTGGTCAATGAAAAGGTGTTGCCCGACCCTTACCCCGTTGCAGCAAGTGGCAACATACCGCATATCTCTTATATGCTTTCCAATGAAGAACTGATTGTAAACGGTATCAAACAATCCGATGCCATTCATTCCCGGCTGAAAAGCCGCTTTCTCAAACCGGGGATGACTGTCAAAGTCAACTGGCAATCCTGATTTAAAGTCATACTATTCTTAACCCGGCCGGTCGTTGTACAACTTGTCCTGTACAACGATCAAGCCCCTTACGCGCCTGCCCGCAGGCATGAGGTATCATTTTGTCTTTTATGAAAAAAAAGCTGTTCGCCCTTTTGTGTCTTCTCGCGTTTGCGCAGTTGCATGCCCAGTCCCAGGGCCGCATTGCCGGAACTGTCGTTAACCACGATCAGCAGCCCATTGCCGGAGCCACCATCTCCCTGCGCTCGCCTGGCGACTCTTCTCACAACCGCTCTTTCGCGGCAGACGATGCGGGTAAGTTCGACTTCAACCCTGTTACACCCGGAAACTATACTTTCTCCATCACCGCAGCGGGTTATCTGCCACTGAAGGACACCCTGGTGATTGGTTCCGGTTTGCGCGACATGGGCGTGTTGGTTTTGTTACAACAACAAACCAATATGGAAAATGTAACCCTTACCAGCCGTCGTCCTTATGTGGAGCAAAAGATCGACCGTGTGGTAGTGAACGTGGATGCGTTGATGTCCAACGCAGGTAAATCGGCGTTTGAAGTGTTGCAAAACAGTCCGGGTGTGCAGGTGGATGAAAACGGCGCGGTAACGTTGAAAGGAAAAGGTGGCGCGGTGGTGTTCATCGACGACAAACCCACCTACATGTCGGGATCAGATCTCGTAGCTTATCTGCGTTCTTTACCTGCGGGTGCACTCGACAAGATCGAACTGATGTCGAACCCGCCTGCGCGCTACGATGCAGCCGGTAATGCGGGCGTAATCAACATCCGTACGAAAAAAATAAAACGCAGCGGTTTCAACGGTACACTTAACCTTGGCTACAGCCAGGGCATTTACCCAAAATCTTCCAACAGTTTTCTCTTCAACTACCGCACAGGCAATGTGAACTTCTTTGGCAATGTGAGTTATGAAAACAGCCAATACTACAATGATCTGACCATCGACCGTTTTTATTTCAATGATGATGGAAGTCCGGCTTCTTCTTTTACACAGCAAACGGATCTTCATACACACGGAAAAAGTATCAACTGGAAAGCCGGCCTCGATTACAACATAAGCAAACGTTCGGTACTCGGCGTAGTGATAACCAACCTGAACCGTCAGAATCTCCGTGGTGTATACAGCACCAACAAACTATTCAATGCCGCCAACCAACTGGATTCCTTTATAACAGCGGACAATAAAGCGCCGATGCGCATGAACAATACCAGCAGCAATATCAACTACCGTTATCAATTCAAAAAGCCCGGTCGTGAATTATCGATGGATGTTGACTATATCCGTTTCAATACGCGCTCGCGCCAGTATTCGCTCAATTCCAGCTATGAAGCGGACGGCACAGAAAAAGGAAATGACTTCCTCCGTGGATACCTGCCTTCTTCCATTGATATTTATTCCTATAAAGCCGACTATGTACATCCGCTGACCGCTTCATTGCGGATGGATGCGGGTTTCAAAACAAGCCATACACGCACCGACAACAAAGCAGATTATTATCGTACTATAGCTGGTAACACTTCGGCAGATTATGACATCAGCAATCATTTTCTTTACACCGAAAACATTCATGCCGCTTACCTGAATTTCAGCCAGGAGTGGTCGAAGTTCTCGATACAGGGAGGCCTTCGTTATGAGAACACCACCCTGAAAGGAAACCAGCTCGGTAATCCGGCGAAACCGGACTCCCAATTCCGCCGCAGCTATGCGCAGTTGTTCCCAACGTTTTATGCCTCTTACCGCTTTGACAGTTTGTCAAGAAATCAACTGACGCTTTCTTATGGCAAACGCATCAACCGTCCGTACTACCGCGATCTGAACCCATTCGTTAGCCCGCTCGATAAATTCACCCTGTATGTCGGCAACCCATTTCTCAATCCGACTATTTCACACACCGTTGAGTTGACGCATGTGTTCAAAAACATGATCACTACTTCTTTATCCTGGAACAATACCATTGATGAAATAGGAGAAACCATACAATTGGAAGAGAACCGTTTTTACAGCCGGCCCGGCAACATCAGCAAAAGCGGTTACCTGTCGTTGTCCGTCAATGCATCACTGAATCCCGTAAAAGCATGGACGCTGAATATGTATGCAGAACTGACGCGTGTGCAGACCAAATCCGCTTTGTATACCGAACAGGTTGACACGGCCGCCTACTTTGGTTATGGCAACATCAGCAACCAGGTACAATTAGGTAAAGGCTGGACCGCAGAGTTGGGTGGATTTTATTTGGGACAACGCATCACCGGTCAATTTGTACTGGCGGGGTTCTGGGTAATGAACGCCGGTATTCAGAAAAAAATACTAAATAACAAAGGCACGGTGAAACTTACGGGAAGTGATATTTTCCATACACGTATCAATCAGGGAAAAATCAACAACCTGCGGAATGGCCAGGGCCGTTACCGGAATATTCTCGACTCGCAGATCATCACGCTGAATTTTGTGTACAGCTTTGGTAAATCCGCCAACAACCAGCGAAGAAAAACAGGTGGCGCGGATGACGAGCGTCAGCGCGCGGGGAATTAATGAATGTGAAAATGTGCCGGGGACCTTCGTCCCCGGATGTGAAAATGTGTAAATTAAACAGCCGTTGTAAGTGGTAAGTTATAAGTAGTAAGTAAACAGCGATTGACTTATTCACTTATTGACGATTCACGATTGACGATTGACGATTCACCATTCACCATTCACTCACCCAAGTATCGCGCTCGCCGCTTCTTCTCCCGTAACAATCGCTCCTTCCATAAACCCCTGCCAATCGGCCAGATGCTCGCCCGCAAAATGTGTGTGCAGATGTGGCTTTTGTAATGCTTCCCTGACCGTGAACCACTGCCCTCTTCCATAGACAGCATACGCCCCTTTGGTAAACGGATCATTGCCCCAATAATAATTCACCTGCTTTTCCAGCAAGGGACGTACGGGACCGAAAAAAGGATCAAGCGTTTGGGCCACCATATCCGCACGCCATGCATCAGTCTGACTGGCGGCAACAGCGGCTTTGTCACCGATGGTATAAGAAAGCAAAGCACCTTTCTTTTTGCCCTGTTCTTTTGTTGCGTAATAAAAATAATGCGGGCTTTGATCACTGATAAGATCGAAGCGATCGTCTTTCCAGAATTTTTCTTTGAAGAGCAAAGGATTTTTGTTGATGCGCGCATATTGCAATTCAGCCAATGCGGTTTGCTGTACCGCAGGCAATTCCGGTAACCAGCGGATTTTCTGCACGGCAAATGTCGGTGCAGTACAAATGAGTTTATCTGCCGTGAATTCGCGGCCATTGTCGCAGATTACTTTTACACCGCGTTCGTTTTGCTCAACGCTGAGTACGCGATGTTCGAGATTTATTTTGCCGCGGCCAATCTTATCTGCTAATTTCTCTGCCAGTTTTCCGTTGCCTCCGCGGATCTTGCAGTCCATTTCATTTTTCTCACTGCTCTCCGCATATTCGGCGAGTGCGGCAAAGGCCGAAACATGGCGGATGCTTTCTCCAAAATCTGTACTATCGAGTAACTCGCGGATATCGAGGTCACGGCCATCGCAACCATGGTTCACCAGGTAGCGCCACCAGTCGATACGGTCGAGTTCCTCCTGCTGCGGTCGCTCCAGGGTTTTATAGTTCTCAAGTATTTCCCGGAACTTTTGTTCCCAGGTTTCGCTGTAGTTCCATTGTCCGCTGGGCGTATGTTTTCCCTGGTAAATAAGATGGGTATCGAATTGGTTATTGTGTAACAGCAATCCGAGTTCATTGCAAAGTTCCTGCACACGGATATGCGAAAGGCCCACCCATTCGGCGCCAAGTTCCACTACCAGGTCTTCTTCTTTATCAATCTGGTGTGAGAACACCCGGCCGCCGATGCGGTTGCGTCCTTCCAGTATTACGCAGTCAACATTCCGTTGATGGAGATAATAGGCTGCTGCAAGGCCGGAAAAGCCTGCGCCGATAATAATTACACGAGGTTTGACAGGGGTGATCAGCCTGCCCCAGGTAGACGAGGTCAGTAATAATCCTCCGGTAGCCAATGTGGCTTCCTTCAGGAATTGTCTGCGCGAACTCATATGATCAGGTTGGTTTAATGGCAATAGCCCGGCAAAGCTGTTGGTTAGTCAGCTTTGTCGATGGAACTGGCTCCGCTCGAATTGCTCGTGGCGGCCCCATTTCCTTTGTACCGGATACCCGAAGCGCCACTCGCATCAAGATCCAGTTTTACGCTGCCGAATACCGATGCTTTGGAAGCGCCGGATGCGGTCACTTTCACTTCTTCTGCCAGGAGATCGGGCGCTTTCACGCTGCTGGCTCCGGTCGATTCCACATCTGCTTTTTTTGTTTCGCCGGAAATGATCAGTTCAGATGCACCACTTGCCTCAAGGCTCACTTCAGGAGCGCGCAGGTTCACAACGGCTTTGGAAGCGCCACTCGCTTTGATGCTTACCTTTTCTTCACACAACAACCGGCCGGTTACTTCGAGGCTCGACGCACCAGACACATCAATGTCGTTTACTTTCGGCATACTTACATACACCACGACATCTTCTGTGGGGCTGATGCTGGTATTATCCTGCTGACGGATATGCAGGGTGCCGCCACTTACTTCTACCTCTATCAGGCGCTGCAGGTTTTCATCCGCCTTTACTTTTACCTTGAAAGTGCTTTCCTGCATGAGTACCACGTTCACGGCATTGCTGACCTGCACATTTTGAAAATTACTGGCCTGGCGCTCCTGGGTGGTAACGTTGCCGTTCCCTTTTACACGTTCGTTGATCAGGTTGCAGGAGCAGGTAAGCAGTGCGGAAAAAAGCAGGATGGGAATAATTTGTTTCATGCAGGAATGAGCTTTTGAAAAGTTAAGGTATTACTAATAGCCGATATGACGTAAAAAGGCATCCTCAGGTTACTGTTTAAATCATTAATAATTGTCTTTGCGGCGGCTCCGCTGTTTTCTTACCTTCGCGTCACTATGACGGAAAAAATCCTTATTCTCGATTTCGGCTCTCAATACACTCAATTGATTGCCCGGGCCGTACGCGAAGCCAATGTTTATTGCGAGATCATCCCTTTCCATAAATCATTTTCTTTTGAGCCGGGGCTCAAAGGGATTATTCTCTCCGGTTCGCCGTTTTCCGTCAATGACGCCAACGCTCCGGATGTTGACGTACAATCGTTTATAGAAAAAGTACCCGTACTGGGTGTTTGTTATGGTGCCCAGCTTACCGCCCGCCGCTTTGGCGGTGTGGTAGCCAAAAGCAACAAACGCGAATATGGCCGCGCCATTCTCCAATCCAAACAACAGGATGTACTACTCAACGGAATTTCCCCCGACAGCCAGGTGTGGATGAGCCACAGCGATTCCATCAAGGAACTGCCGGCAGGTTTTGAATTGTTGGCCGATACCGAAAGCATTCCCGTTGCCGCCTTCCGCAAAGCAGCGGATCAACCCGGATGCCCCTTGTACGGCGTACAGTTTCACCCCGAAGTATACCATTCCACCGAGGGCAAAAAACTCATCTATAACTTTTTGGTGGATATCTGCGGATGCGCACAGGACTGGACACCTGCGCATTTCATCACCGATACGGTTGAAGCGCTCAAAAAACAGATCGGCGACCGCAAAGTGATCATGGCACTCAGCGGAGGCGTAGATTCAACGGTTGCCGCCACCCTGATCAGCCGCGCCATCGGCGAAAATCTTTACGGCATTTTCGTTGACAACGGCGTGCTGCGCAAAAACGAATTTCAACAGGTGCTCGATACCTATGCACAATTGGGCCTGAACGTAAAAGGTATCGATGCCAAAGAACGTTTCTATTCAAAACTGGCCGGCAAAACTGATCCGGAAGACAAACGCAAAGTGATCGGCCGCCTGTTCATCGACGTTTTCCAGGAAGAAGCCAAACATATCGACGGCATCGGTCTGCTGGGACAAGGTACCATTTACCCCGACGTGATTGAGAGCGTTTCGGTTCACGGCCCCTCCGTGACCATCAAATCGCACCACAACGTGGGTGGCCTGCCCGAAAAAATGCACCTGGAACTGGTGGAGCCGCTGCGTAATCTTTTTAAAGACGAAGTACGCAAGGTTGGCCGCGAACTCGGCATTCCCGCCGACATGATCGACCGCCATCCTTTCCCGGGTCCGGGCCTGGCAATCCGCATTTTGGGCGAGATCACCGAAGAAAAGGTACAATTATTGCAGGAAGCGGATCACCTCTACGTGAAAGGCCTGAAAGATAACAATCTGTATGCAACCGTATGGCAGGCAGGTGCTATCTTGTTACCGGTAAAAAGTGTGGGGGTCATGGGTGACGAACGCACTTATGAATATACCGTGGCATTACGGGCCGTGACAAGTGTGGATGGTATGACGGCTGACTGGGCACATCTGCCCTACGAATTCCTGGCCAATATCTCTAACGAGATCATCAACCAGGTAAGAGGTATTAACCGCGTAGTGTATGATATCAGCAGCAAGCCGCCGGCTACCATCGAGTGGGAGTAATCACCGGTGCCATTAAATCTGCATACATGAAAAAATTCCTAGCCGCCTTTTTCCTCCTTGCATTGGTGCAATTCAAAGCCGGTGCACAAAACGGCGTGTCGCACCGTATCGCGGTTTTCGTACCGCTGTACCTCGATTCCGCTTTCGATGGCATGGATGAATACCGCTATGCCGGTAACAACATGCCCAAATTCATCGGTCCCGGTCTCGAATTCTACGAAGGCGTACAACTCGCACTCGACTCACTGGAAAAGGAACAGGCACACCTGGAAGTTTTCATCTACGATACACGTTCTGCCAAACAAACACTCGAACAGCAGCTTGACAAAGCCGCCCGCGACAAAGTAGAACTTATCCTCGCCCATTGCACCACCAGTGAAGTAAAAGCTTTTGCCGATAAAGCACTGGAAGCAAATATTCCCGTCATCAATACCACCATGCCCAACGAAGGCGGTGCTTCGGGTAATCCATTTTTCGTGGTGCTCAATCCCACGTTGCGTACGCAATGCGAAGGCATTTATAATTATGTAAAAAAATATTATACCGGTAAACGCATCGTGGTATTCCGCAAAAAAGGCCGTTTGGAAGACGGCATTAAATCCTATTGGGAAGATGCCGCCAAATTGCAGGCAGGCAGCGCGCTGAAAGTAAAATATGTAGATCTGCCCGACAGTTTTACCATCAATCATCTGCGTCCGCACCTCGATACCACACAGCAAACGATTTGCCTGGCCGGCTCACTCGATATCAATTTCGGCAGCCGCCTGATCAAACAACTGGCATCGATCAATAAAAAATACCGTTCCGTGGTGATCGGCATGCCTACCTGGGAGTCATTGCGCGGCGACCTGAACAAGGCCGAATACAAAGGCCTGGAAATCATTTACAGCACCCCTTTTTATAATGCGCGGCAGGATAAAGCCAGCCGCAGCATCATCAACTATTTCACCACCCGCATGTTTTCGCGGCCGAGTGATATGGTGTTCCGCGGATACGAAACCACGTGGAATTTTGGCCGCCTGCTGATCAAATACGGCAAAGACCTGGCCTCCAATCTGGGGAATAAACAGTACTCTTTGTTTACCGATTTTGACCTGCAACCGGTGCTCGACCGCAACTCGCTCACTCTCGACTACTTCGAAAACAAAAAACTTTACTTTATTAAATACTTCGACGGAGCTATCAAATCCGTTAACTGATCCCTTTCCCCTTGTGCAGCTCCGGCATGTTATTTTCATAATAACCGTATGCCGCTGATTGAATTTACCGAAGCAGGGTTGTACTGCCGTGCCGGAGGATTTTATATCGATCCCTGGAAACCCGTAGACCGGGCCATCATTACGCACGCCCACAGCGACCATGCCCGCTATGGCAGCCGCTGGTATCTTTGCCATCACCTTACATTGCCTTTACTGCGTCTCCGCCTCGGCGATATTGTGGCCGAATCGATCGGATGGAACGAGCCGCTGAAAATCGGCGATGTGACCATCCGCCTCCATCCCGCCGGGCATATCATCGGCTCTTCGCAAATACGCATCGAATACAAAGACGAAGTATGGGTGTTCAGCGGCGATTACAAAACGGAAGACGATGGCATCAGTGGCGCCTTTGAACCGGTAAAATGTCATACGTTCATTACCGAATCAACTTTTGGCCTGCCGCTCTATCGCTGGCAACCGCAGGCAGCGCTTTACCAATCGATCGTCGACTGGACCGTAGCTACTGTTGCCGACGGACTCACGCCGGTGATCACCGGTTATAGTTTAGGCAAAGCCCAACGCATACTGGATTGTTTAAGCAAAACCGGCTTGCCGGTATTTGTGCATGGCGCCATCTGGAACATACAACAGGCATTGCTCAGCGCAGGCATTCCGCAACCCGACGTCAAACGCGTACAACCCGATCTTCCGGCATCCACCTACAAAGGAGCCGTGATTGTAGCGCCACCGGGCGCAGATGGCAGCACCTGGATGCGAAGATTTTCTCCTTATCGCACCGCCAATTGCAGCGGATGGATGCAGGTACGTGGCAATGTCCGTCGCCGCAATGCCGACGCAGGGTTCGCGCTCAGCGATCATGCCGATTGGCAGGGATTGTTAAGCGCTGTAAAAGCAACGGGAGCAGAACAGGTGTATGTGACACATGGTTTTCAATCTGCCTTCAGCCGTTATCTCACCGAACTGGGTATAGCAGCAGCAGAAGTAAAAACGGCCTACGGCACCGAAGAAGAGGAAGAAGCCGCTACCACCACGGAGGGTGATGCCGCATGAAAGCGTTTGCACAACTCATCACCGTATTGGGCACCAGCACCAAGACCAATGACAAGCTTGATACATTGGTCCACTATTTTGCCACTGCGCCCGACCGCGATAAAGTTTGGGTAATCGCCCTCTTCAGCGGACGACGCCCCAAACGGCTCGTAAATGCCGCCCTGTTAAAGAAGTGGTGCATGGAGGAAACCGAACTACCCGAATGGTTATTCGAAGAAGCCTATCATACGGCAGGTGACCTGGCCGAAACAATCGCCCTGCTGTTACCACCACCCGTAATTGCTTTGGAAGAAATGCGCACACTCGCTTCACTAATGGACGAAATCATCGCGCAGGACCAGCAGCCGGAAGAAAACAAAAGAGCATTCGTAACGAAGCATTGGAAAGAAATGACACAGGGCGAACGTTTTGTGTTCAATAAATTACTGACCGGCAATTTCAGGATCGGCGTGTCCCAAAAAACAATCGTAAATGCGCTGGCAAAAGCCACAGGCGTTACGGCCAACCTCATCGCACACCGCATCACCGGCAACTGGGATCCTGTGACCATTCCATTTGAAGAGCTAATGAGCGAGACGGCTACAGCCGCCGATAATTCCAAACCATATCCTTTTTGTCTTTCTTACGCCGTCGATGACGTGCAGGCACTCGGCAATCCCAACGACTGGCAGGCCGAATGGAAATGGGACGGCATCCGCGGGCAGGTAATCCGCCGCGAAGGAGAATTGTTTGTATGGAGCCGCGGCGAAGAACTGGTGACGGAAAAATTTCCCGAATACACCAGTCTTCTTCAGGCATTGCCCGACGGCATCGTGCTCGATGGCGAGATCATTCCGAGCGTGGAAGGAAAACCTTTACCCTTTGCTTTATTACAAACACGCATCGGCCGCAAGAATGTAACGAAGAAACATTTGCAGGAAGTACCCGTTACGTTTTTCGCCTACGATATATTGGAATACGAAGGAAAAGACATCCGCGATTGGCCACTGCTGCAACGCAGGGAACTATTGGAATCAATTACACAACAAGCGGGTCACCCGCTGCTGTTGTTGTCACCGGTCGTCGGTTTTTCTTCCTGGGATGAACTAACCACACTCCGCGAAAGTTCGCGCGATAACGGAGCGGAAGGTCTGATGTTGAAAAATAAAAATTCCATTTACCATGCCGGCCGCAAAACAGGCGACTGGTGGAAATGGAAAGTAGATCCACTGACGATCGACGGGGTGTTGATCTACGCACAGAAAGGCCATGGACGCCGGAGCAACCTGTATACCGACTACACGTTTGCCGTCCGCGACGGAGATCAACTCGTAAGTTTTGCCAAGGCCTACTCCGGCCTCACCGATAAAGAATTTGCACAGGTGGATGCTTTTATCAAAAGAAATTCGATCGAGAAATTTGGTCCCGTGCGCACGGTAAAACCTGAACTGGTATTTGAAATTGCCTTTGAAGGCATTGCCGCCTCCAATCGTCACAAATCCGGCGTAGCTTTGCGTTTCCCCCGCATGCATCGCTGGAGAACAGATAAAAAGCCGGAAGAGATCAATACCCTCGACGATCTGAAAAAAATGCTGGAGGCTTATGGCAAATGAAGTTGCAGGAAACAAAAGGATATCGACTGATCAGTGAGTGGCTGGCCTCCGGTGAACGCCGCGCGTTTGCTTTCCAGGAAGAAACCTGGCAACATATTCTCAAAGGAGAAAGCGGCCTGGTAAATGCGCCCACAGGTTTTGGCAAAACGTTTTCCGTTTTCCTCGGCGTGCTCATCCGCTATATCAATCAACATCCCGACGATTATCAGCAGAAAAAAAATAACGGTCTGCAGCTCTTGTGGCTGACACCGCTTCGTGCATTGGCCAAAGATATCGGGCGCGCCATGGAAGAAGTAATTGCGGCGCTGGATATGAACTGGCAGGTGGGCATACGCAACGGTGATACTTCGCAGGCGGAGCGCGCCCGGCAGAAAAGACATTTACCCGAAATCCTGATCACCACACCCGAGAGCCTGCACCTGATGATCGCGCAGAAAGGTTACCCCACGGTATTTCAATCCCTCTCGGTGATCGCCGTGGATGAATGGCATGAACTGATGGGCAGCAAACGCGGCGTGCAGGTGGAACTCGCCGTATGCCGGTTGATCGGTTTGAGAAAACAACAGTCGCTGCCTCCTCCTTCGGTATGGGGTATTTCGGCTACTATCGGCAACCTGGAAGAAGCCAAAGATGTGTTGTTGAGTCCGCTGGGTGAAGAAGGTTTTATTGTAAGAGCACGGCTCAATAAAAATATCGAGATCGCTTCGATCTTCCCGGACGAAATTGAAAAGTATCCGTGGGCCGGCCATCTTGGTCTCAAGCTCGCGCATAAGATCATTCCCATACTCGAGGAAAGCCGCTCCACGCTCATTTTTATCAATACCCGTGGCATGAGTGAGCGATGGTACCAGGCTTTGCTCGATATTCATCCCGACCTGGCAGGTTCTATTGCGCTGCATCACGGTTCTATTGATATGGAACTCCGTACCTGGATCGAAGAGAACCTGCATTTAGGCAGATTGAAAGCGGTGGTGTGTACGGCCAGCCTCGACCTTGGTGTGGATTTCCGCCCGGTCGATACAGTGATACAGGTGGGTTCACCCAAAGGGGTGGCGCGTTTCCTGCAACGTGCCGGCCGCAGTGGACATAGTCCTGACGCTGTCAGCCGCATTTATTTTTTACCCACTCATTCACTCGAACTCGCAGAAGCCGCCGCGCTTAAGCAGGCTATCCGCGAAAACATCATCGAGAGCCGACCGCCGTTTTTACTATGTTATGATGTATTGATCCAATACCTGCATACACTCGCGATATCGGAAGGGTTCAAACCGGAAGAAGTTTACCAGGAAGTAATCACCACCTATTGCTACCGCGATTTGCCGCGCAATGAATGGGAACAGTTGTTACATTTCGTAACATCCGGTGGAGACGCCTTGCAGCAATACGACGATTATAAAAAAATAACCATTGAAGACGGCATTTATAAATTGCTCAACCGCCGCATGGCGATGCGGCATCGCCTGCATATCGGTACGATCGTAAGCGAGGCGATGATGAAAGTGAAATTTGTAAGCGGCGGTTTTATTGGCATGATCGAAGAGTATTTTATTTCGCGGCTGTCGCCGGGTGATGTGTTTACGCTTTCCGGCCGCAACCTGGAGTTTGTGATGACGAAAGACATGACGGCTATGGTGCGGAAAAGTAATTCCAAGAAGTCGATCGTGCCCAGTTGGAACGGCGGACGCATGCCTTTGTCTGCCAATCTCGGCCGCAAACTCCGCGAAACATTCGACAGAAAATCGCACACACGCCGGCAGAAAACAAAAGCCGAGCCCGAACTCGAAATACTCGAACCCTTGTTCGAGCGGCAGGAAGAATTATCGCACGTGCCCTCGCAAAATGAATTGCTGATCGAGCACATCGAAACGCGCGACGGCTTTCATTTGTTTGTTTATCCGTTCGAAGGCCGGCTGGTGCACGAAGCCATGGCGGCGATACTGGCTTATCGCATCAGCCGCATAGCCCCCATTACTTTTTCACTGGCAATGAATGACTATGGCTTCGAATTGCTCAGCGACCAACCGATTCCGCTGGACGATACGAATGTGTATGAACTCTTTTCTCCGGACAATCTGCTGGCCGATATCCAGCGCAGTGTGAACAGCACGGAAATGGCCCGTCGCAAGTTCCGCGATATAGCGGTGATCGGCGGCCTGGTGTTCCAGGGCTTGCCGGGTGAAAAAAAGAAAGCCCGGCACCTGCAGGCATCCGCCTCTCTCCTCTTCAATGTATTCAGCGAATACGATTCACAAAATGTGTTGCTGCGGCAGGCCTACCAGGAAGTATTTGCGCAGCAAATGGAAGAATGGCGGCTCCGCGACATGCTCGAACGGATACAGCAGGCCCGGATCGTGATCACGTTCCCGGAACGGCTGACCCCCTTCTGTTTTCCCATTAAAGTGGACAGCATGCGGGAGGACCTTTCCTCCGAAAAACTGGAAGACCGCGTCCGCCGGATGCAGGAACAGCTCAACGCCGGAAATGACTGATCCAAAAGGCTTTTACGCCCAGTTCCATTATCTTTGCTGCATTCTGAAATCAATCCCCATTCATGACGATCTCATATAAATGGCTTAGTGAATATTTGCCTGTAACCGTTGAACCTGAACGCCTGAGCCGCATTCTGACCGCGATAGGACTCGAGGTGGAAAACATGAAAAACTACGAAGAAGTAACCGGCAGTCTTAAAGGACTGGTAATCGGCGAAGTAGTAAGCACCGAAAAACATCCCAACGCTGATAAACTTACCCTGACCAAAGTAAATACCGGCGGTGCCGAACTGCTGTCTATTGTGTGCGGTGCGCCCAATGTGGCTGCCGGACAAAAAGTAGTGGTGGCTCCTGTTGGCACTACCATCCATCCTTCAACCGGCGAGCCGCTGACCATGAAGCTGGCCAAGATCCGCGGAGAGGAAAGCCAGGGTATGATCTGCGCAGAAGATGAGATCGGACTGGGCACCTCGCACGCAGGTATCCTCGTATTGCCCGCCGATGTGAAACCCGGCACACCTGCCGCCGAATACTTTAAGCCATATTCGGATACATTGTATGAAATAGGTCTTACACCCAATCGCATGGATGCCATGAGCCATTGGGGAGTAGCCCGCGATGTATGCGCATATCTTACGCATCATGATAAAAAAGAACTGCGGCCCAAACTGCCGAATGCCAATGGTTTCAAAGCCGACACACATTCACTGCGCATTGACGTGCAGGTGGAAAATACGCAGGCCTGCCCGCGCTATAGCGGTGTAAGCATTACCGGCGTAAAGATCACCGAGTCACCGTTGTGGCTGCAGCAAAAACTAAAAGCGATCGGTGTCCGTCCTATCAACAATGTGGTGGACATCACCAACTATATCCAGCATGAAACGGGGCAACCGCTGCATGCATTTGATGCTGATAAGATCCGCGGTCACAAAGTGATCGTGAAAAATCTGCCGGCGGGAACAACCTTTGTAACGCTCGACGAAAAAGAACGCAAGCTCGATGCAGATGACCTGATGATCTGCGACGAAGAAGGCGGCATGTGTATCGCCGGTGTATTCGGTGGCCTCAATAGCGGCGTTACCGATAGCACTACCAGCCTCTTTCTCGAAAGCGCGTTCTTCGAAGGCATCGGCATCCGCAAAACTTCTTTCCGGCATGGGCTGCGCACCGATGCGGCCACACGTTTTGAAAAAGGAACCGATATTTCGGCTACGGTAAATGTGCTGAAACGTGCCGCCCTGCTGATCCGCGAGATTTGCGGTGGCGAAATCGCCTCCGATATCACAGACATTTATCCGGAGCCGCGCGAGAAAAAAGAAGTAGCACTCAAATATCACTACCTGAAAAAACTGAGTGGTAAAAATTATCACCCCGATTCCGTTAAAGCTATCCTGGGCAGCCTCGGTTTTGATATACTGAAGGAAGGCATCGATGAAATGCGACTGGCCGTTCCGCATCACAAACCGGACATCTCCCTGCCTGCCGACCTGGTGGAAGAAATCCTGCGCATCGATGGTCTCGACAACGTGGCCATTCCCGATAGCATTACCATTACGCCATCGGTAGAAGAAAATTATCTCATCGACACCTATCGTGAAAAAACGGCGAACTATCTCGCCGGTGCAGGTTTCTTTGAGATCATGACCAATTCCATCACCAACGCTGCCTATTTCTCCGAAGAAGAATTGCAGTCGGCTGTGAAGATGCTCAACAGCTTAAGCGCTGAATTGAACATCATGCGTCCTTCGATGCTGGAAACAGGGCTGGAAGTAGTGGCACATAATCTCAACCGCCGTAACAACGAGCTGCGTTTGTTTGAGTTTGGTAAAACGTACAGCACGGAAGGCAGTGGCAAATACGAAGAGCCCGAGCATCTGTGTGTCTATCTTACAGGAAAAAATGGGAAAGACAGTTGGAGAAACAAACCCGGCGCTACCGATTTCTTTGTATTGAAAGGCATCGTTAAACGCGTATTGCAGCAGCTCGGCCTTGAGAGCGAAGAATACCAACCGCTGCAATATCCGAAATTCAGCAATGGCCTGCAGGTGCTGGTGCAACGTAAGCCTGTGGTACAATTGGGCACGGTAAGCAAGGCAACGCTCGACCGGTTCGATGTACGCCAGCCCGTATACTTTGCCGACTTCAACTGGACCTTGCTGGCATCAATGGCGGCGGGCACCAAACAGGCATTCCGCGAAATACCGCGCTTCCCGGCCGTACAACGCGACCTGGCAATGATCGTATCAAGCCAGTTGGCGTATGAAGAAGTGGAAAAAACAATCCGCAAAATCAAATTGTCCAAACTACAGGACCTGCAACTGTTCGACATCTTTGAAAGCGATAAAATCGGTGCCGGTAAAAAATCGATTGCACTGAGCTTTACGTTCCAGGACGAGGAAAAAACGCTCACCGACAAAGAAATTGACAACTGGATGAGCAAGATCATGACTACTTTGGAAAAAGATTTGCAGGCAGAATTGCGGAAATAACCGTGTATACATGCTTACCGCAGAAGAACATATCAAACAGATACAGGATAAGGTTCAGCTATTGCTGAAGCAGCAGGTGGCGTTGGCCAAAGAAAACCGGCAGTTGCGTGAGCAATTGCAGGAAAAACAACAACAGGCTGAAGAAGCGATCCAACAGGCAGAAGCCCTGCGTCAGCAGGTGGAAATAGCAAAATATACCAATGGTACGATGGATGAAAAAGAAAGGAAGGAATTTGAGAAAAAGATCAGCCGTTATGTGAAGGAGATCGACCAGTGCATCGCCATGTTACGGCAGTGATGTCAGACGCGTTTAACAAGATCCATGGTCAGTTCTTCCTCTCCCTGCGACAGCTCGAGTGTATAACGGCCATAAGGCAGATCATTCAGACCTGACCAGACCAGTTGTTCTTTGTCGGCGGTGAGTTTTTTCTCCATTACACTGCAGATACTACCTTTATCATCGCGCAGTATTGCCTTGAGGAAATGGCCGCGGGCGGCACTGAATTCCAACTGCAGGGCATCAATAAAAGTTGATGATCTGATCTTGGCGAACATGGGGCTACTAAGTTTTGGTTGAGCGCTTACAGGGTTTCGGATTTATGTTGATCACCGGAGATAAACTTTGCAAAAAAGCTGTTTTTAAAACCGGTGCCGGTTCTGTTGTTCGTATATTGCTGAGCCACAGCGTAACAAAATATTGATCTTTTTTGAAACTTGCAAGCTATGGACAATTTAATTGCTGCTACCGTTACCATCGGCGACCGGAGTTACCGCCTGAAACTGGATCCTGCGGACGAGGAGATCGTACGTAGTACGGTGAAAGTGATCAACGATAAGGTGGTGGAATACAAGACGGAGTTTGCCGGCAAAGACATGCAGGATTATATTGCCATGGTGCTCTTATGGCTTGCTACTGAACGCCGTACGTCGGCAGCCGATCATGCCCGTCTGGACTCTCTTAATTCAAGATTGGATGCGTTGGAAAGATTGCTGGATCAGGCGCTGGAAACAACATGAGGGAGTGAATCGGTGAATCGTGAATCGTCAATAGGTAGACTTATTACCTAACACTTATTACTTATTACTCACAAGGCTGTTCCCTTCTGGAACCTCAGGAATCAAAACCTTACGCCTTATACCTTACACCTTAAGCCTGCTCTCACTTCGTTCCTCCAAAAAACCTGCTTCCATACTTCTGATACAAAAACGACAGCACCAGCAGGAAACTGCCGATCAGCAGGTAGCAGATCACTTTCTCCGCCGCGTTGAAATGAAGACTATCGAGCGCTACCAACTTCAGTAATGTAGCGGCCATCAGCAACAAGGCCGCCCTCCGCGGCCAGGCCAGTTGAAGGAAAAATCCAGCCGTGAAAAGTGCCGCCGCAATCGCCACCCAAGTGAGTGTTACCGTCATGCCACTCCATTGCAACCACACAAATATCACTGCCAGTACGATCGCCTGCATATATAACACATGAGACAGTGTAAATTCATTGGTAAGCGTACGCGCCAATATGGCTTGTACGGTCAGTAACAACGCCATTGTACCCACAATACCTGCCGCACCTCCTTCGGTGGTGTCAACCAGTAAAGCCAGCAACAACGCGGCATTGTTGATGAGCAGCACGGCCTGCGAATGCCAGGAAACTATTTTCTCACCGCTAATTTTTTCCGCCAGTCCTGCCAGCAGGAATAACAGGTAAAAGCCGGCGAGAAAAAAGAATTGTCCTTGTTGAAAGAAAGAGAAATCAGTAGCGAGAGTTGCCAGCAACACCATTATCCAGCTACAACAAAGCGCGAGCATCGTCATCACCCGCCAACGCCGCCGGAATGCGAGGTATAAAACACCGGCGTTGATCACCAGCATGTAAGTAAACAACAACGCTATGCGTTCGTTGTGTGTACTGATAAAAAACGGAATGCCATAAGCACCGACCATACCCAATATGGCGATCTGTTGTTTTTCATAACGGATGGCCTGGTAAGTTGTAAACGCCGTGATGATGATCATCACCGCAAAAGCAACCGGCGCCGATAATAACTGGTAATAACCAAATGCCGCATAGGTAGTAAAATAAGCTGAAGCCATGGCACCGCTGAATAAGATAGCGCTCAGCGTGGTATAACTGCCACGCAACCGGTGCGAGAGAAAAAACAAGATAACGCCGGCCAGGTAGGCCAGCCCTATTCGTGCCGTTTCGGAGATCATCTCCTTGTCGATGGCATATTTAACGCCAATCGCCAGGCCCGCCACCAGCACAACGATTCCTGCAACCTGGATCAATTTCAACCCGACAAAATTTTCTAATCCTTCGCGTACCGGAGTTGCAGCCACTGGCTGCGGAGCAGGTTTTGGAGAAATGGCAGCATCGCCCTGTTGCATGAGGGAATCGAGCGTTGCGCGCAGGGCCTGCAGTTGCCGCTGCTGCTGCCCGATCTGCCCTTCAAGCCGGTCTATTTCGCTGCGTAGATTATCCAGTTGCTGGTTCATAAGAGTATGCTTTCATTTGCACAAAAAACAGTCCATGATCCATCACTCCTTACAAGGCAAGTGCCCGGATGTAGTGGAAAAATAAGTAAATCAGTTATTTTTACACAAACATAGTACGTGAACGAACGGACCACCCCGGGATTCGCTTCCCGTTTTCTTTACCTTGGCATTGCCCTGACCAGTCCGCTGCTGCTCTGGGCCGCCTGGCCGGTTTCCTCTCTAAATTTCCTGGTCTTTATTGCCTGGTGTCCGTTACTATGGGTTGAAGACCGCATCGGCAACTGGAAAAAATGGCTGGCGATTTCTTACCTGAGCATGCTTGCCTGGAACCTGCTTGTGACATGGTGGGTGGCTAAAGCCTCGATCGAAGGTTCATTGGGCGCTTTTTTTGCCAACAGCCTGATCATGTGCATTCCGCTGCTGTTGTTTTTCTGGACAAAAAGAACAGCCGGTCGCATATGGGGCTATCTCTCTTTCATTGCATACTGGCTCACGTATGAATACATCCATTTCAATTGGGACCTGAGCTGGCCCTGGCTGGCCCTCGGCAATGCCTTTGCCGATAAACCCGGATGGGTTCAATGGTATGAATACACCGGCATTGCAGGCGGCGGCTTATGGATCCTGCTGAGCAACGTACTTGCCTATCAGCTTTTTTATACCTATCGCCGGAGCGGACGCTCGCGTGCTTATTTTATTGTATTGGCCGTTTGGCTGGGGGTACTTTTTGTACCGTTGCTGTTGTCGCGTATGGTATCGATTCCCGCGCTTCCTGCGGCTTCGCACAACATTGTGGTAGTACAGCCCAATATCGATCCGTGGGATGAAAAATTTGAATCCGGCAGAGAAGCGGCTCAATTGGAAAAACTGATCCGTTTGTCTGAGTCGCAGATCGATGCCAATACACGACTGGTGGTATGGCCTGAAACGGCTGTTCCGGTTGGGATAAACGAAGACCGTTTGCGGGAAAACTTTTTTCTCGCGCCGATATGGGGCTTCCTGCAACGTCATCCGCAGATCAACCTGCTCACGGGTATCGAAGGATACCGCGAGTTCGGCTCGAAGCAGAGCCGCCTCTCCCGCCGGAAGCCGGATGGCAGCGGTTATTATGAAGCCTACAACAGTGCAGCGTTACTCGATACTTCGCGGTCACAGTTCTATCATAAGTCGCGCCTGGTACCCGGAGCCGAGGTATTGCCGGCCTTCCTGCAATTCATGGCACCGGCCTTTGAAAAGTTTGGCGGCACGGATGGTGGCTACGCACGCGACACGGCCGCAGTGGTATTGAATACTGACGACCGTGAATACCGCATAGCACCTGCTATATGTTATGAAAGCGTATATGGTGAATACCTGACGGAATTCATCCGCAAAGGAGCGAATATCATCTGCGTGATCACGAATGACGGTTGGTGGGGTAATACGCCCGGCTACCGGCAGCACATGAACTATGCAAGATTGAGGGCAATAGAAACACGTCGCTGGGTAGTGCGCAGCGCCAACACCGGCATTAGCTGCTTCATCGATCCTGCCGGACAGGTGTACGCAGCGCTGCCGTGGGACCAGGAAGGCGCGATCAAACTGGATATTCCGGTATCGGACCGCCAGACTTTTTTTGTACGGCATGGCGACTGGTTATCGAAGGGCATGTTGTTTGCCACAGTGCTGTTGATCATTCTCACGGTGGTCAGTTTTGCCCGCCGGCGTAAAAAAGCATAATACCACAAGCATGGCATTGAAACAGTTTAGCTACGAAGGGAGCCCCGTTTATTACCGCGTGGAAGGAAAAGGCAACACCGCATTCCTCGTACACGGGTTCGGGGAAAAAGGCACGGTCTGGGAAGAGCAGATTGCTGCATTGAAAGATGAATTCCGCCTCATCATTCCCGATCTGCCGGGCACCGGCAATTCGGGGAAAGTGGACGACATGAGCATGGAAGGACTGGCCGCCGTATTGCGCGCGCTCGCTGAAGAAGAAGCGCCGGGAGATAAAATTGTGGTGATCGGCCACAGCATGGGCGGTTATATAACGCTGGCCTTTGCTGAAGCTTATCCGGAACTACTGAGCGGTTTCGGACTTTTTCATTCGTCGGCATTGCCCGATAGTGAGGAAAAAAAAGCGACCCGCCGCAAAGCCATCGGTTTCATTCGTGAGCATGGCTCTGCTGCATTTTTCCGCCAATCGACGCCTAATCTCTTTGCACCGGCTACAAGGGAACAGAAACCCGGTTTAATCGACGAATTTATCGACGAACTGGGCAACTTTTCTCCGGAAATACTCGTTTCTTATTATGAGGCCATGATGGAGCGCCCCGACAGGACAGATGTATTGAAAAACGCAGCCTGTCCGGTGCTTTTTATACTGGGACAACATGATACGGCGGTGCCCTTCGAGGACGGCCTGAAACAGGTGAACCTCCCGGAAAAATCGTATATTCACGTGTTACGGCAATCCGGACATATGGGTATGCTCGAGGAGCCCGAAAAAAGCAACCATATTTTAAAAGACTTCCTGCGTGCGACCTGAACTTAAAGTTGCCGGAAATATTGATGAAGAAGATTTTTGTTTTACTGCTTATTTGTTTTGCCTTTACTGCCCCTGCCATTGCAGCGCATATTAAGGGAGGATTTTTTACATACCAATACCTCGGTCCGGGTTCCTCTGCCAACTCCAGCCGTTACCGCATTACGCTCACCGTTTACATGCAATGCCCGCCGCTGAGCAGTGCGCAGGTCAGCAATCCCATCAAATTCACTTTTTTCAATGGCGGCAATAATGCCTTCATACAAACCTCTCCTGACGTTTTTATCGCCAACCGCTATGAATTGCGCAAGGATTCCGATAACCCTTGTATTACCGGTGATCAGCGGGAGTGTTATTACACGGTAGTGGTATATGATCTGGCCAGCATAGAGCTGCCTAACCTGCCGAATGGTTATACGATCTCTTACCAGCGTTGCTGCCGGATTGCCGGTGTAATGAACGTGAGCAACTCCGACAACGTAGGTAATACCTGGGCCATCGGCATCCCCGGCACTACTGCCATTCCCAATGGTTTTATCAACAACAGCCCGCAATTTGAAGTAAACGACACAGTGGTGGTTTGTGCGGGCAACTATTTTGAATATTCCTTCCAGGCTACCGACCCCGATGCAGCCACGCTCGGTGATCAGCTTACGTACGAATTTTGTGATGCATGGTCGGGAGGAGGACCGGGAAATGGTACTGGCCCCACCAGCGCCGAACCCAATCCGGCGGCCGCACCGCCTTACAACATTGTTCCCTACGCCAATGGTTACAACGGATCTCAACCATTGGGATCGCAGGTAACCATCGATGCCAATACCGGATTGATCAGTGGCATCGCGCCGCCATTCAACCAGCAGGGAGAATTTGTGGTAACGGTATGCGTAAACGAAAGCCGCAACGGCGTGATCTTCGCGCGGTCACGGAAAGAACTGCATATAAAAGTAAAAAGTTGCGAAAGCACGAAGCCGGCTATCGACCTCAATACAGTTACCTGCGATGGATTCAGCCGCACATTCGTGATCAATAATCCTAACCCCGAGATCCGCACACTCTACTGGGAATTCGGTGATGGAGCCACCTCCACCGCAATGAGCCCTACACATACTTATGCGGCGGCCGGTGATTATACCATCAAAGTAGTTTCCAACCGCGGCGACCTTTGCGCAGATTCAACAACAGGCATCGTAAAAATTTATCCCGGCTTCTTCCCCGAATTTGATATCAACGGGGTTTGCCTCACCAACCCCGTACAATTCGTCGACCGCACCACCACCAACTATGGCGTTGTTGACACCTGGCGTTGGGATTTCGGCGACCTTACCACGATTGCAGATACGTCGCGTGCGCAAAACTCGCAATGGACCTATGCCGGTATCGGTACCAAGTCTGTACGCCTCATCGTCACCAACAGCAAGGGATGTGTAGATACATTGGTTAAACAAGTGGACATCATCGATAAGCCACCTATCACACTGGCATTTAAAGACACATTGATCTGTGTGCCCGACAATGTACAGCTGCAGGCATCGGGCAGTGGCAATTTCAGCTGGACACCGAATACATTTATTACGAATGCCAATACGGGCACGCCCACGGTTAATCCGCCTGTTACGACTACCTACCATGTACAACTCGATCAGGCAGGATGTATCAATACAGATTCTGTACGCGTGCGCGTGGTAAACTTCGTTACGTTGTCCGTAATGCCGGACACCACGATCTGTCTGACCGATACCGTCCAGATACAAACCAACTCCGACGGTCTGCGTTACACTTGGACGCCAGCCGCCACGATCCTCGATCCCACCGTGCAGGATCCTTTTGTAGTGCCGGTAAATCCGGTGACCAACTACCAGGTTACTGCCCGCATCGGCAGTTGCGCTGCTACAGATAACATTACAGTGCGTGCCGTTCCGTATCCGGTTGTCAATGCCGGTCCGGATACCACGATTTGTTATGCTACGCCGGCTTTCCTGCATGGTTCACATGATGGCACACGCTTTACCTGGTCGCCCACCTCCACATTGTTGAATGCGGGCACGCTCAATCCAACTGCTTATCCTGCAGGATCGGGTCCGCGGCCCTATGTACTTACTTCTTACAATGATGTATCGGGATGTCCGAAGCCAAGCCGCGATACGGTAGTGATTACGGTGAAACCCAAAATAATTCCGTTTGCCGGCAATGACACTGCAGTAGTAGTGGGACAACCCTTACAATTCAACGCCACGGGCGGTGTTACCTATAGCTGGAGTCCGGCAACAGGATTGAACAATACCACCATCGGTAATCCGATCGGGGTGTATCCGGCCAATATCGACAGCATTCGTTATCGCGTATTAGTATTCAACGATATTGGCTGTGTCGATTCATCGTTTGTAAAAGTGACCGTCTTCAAAACCAATCCGTATGTGTTTGTGCCAACGGGTTTCACACCAAATGGTGATGGGCTCAATGATGTGGTGCGTCCGATTGCGGTGGGCGTAAAAGAAATTAAATACTTCCGTGTATATAATCGTTGGGGGCAAATGGTTTTCTCCACTACTACCAATGGCCATGGCTGGGATGGACGTATCAACGGAGCGCCGCAGGGCAGCAACGTTTTTGTGTGGATGGTTGGCGCCGTGGATTATACAGGAAAGAATATTACATTGAAAGGAACGGTGACGCTGATACGATAGGTGAATGGTCAATCGTGAATCGTCAATAAACAGCCTGTTATCCATAACTTATTACTTATAACTTAATACTTACTACTTACAACGCTATGATAGTAATGATCACCGGGGCTACTTCCGGTTTTGGTAAAGCCTGTGCAGAAAAATTTGCCGCTGCCGGGCATCATCTCATTCTTACCGGGCGCAGGAAAGACCGCCTGAAAGAAATATGCAATTCCCTCGAAGAACGTTTTGGCATCACGGCATTACCCCTTCTCTTTGATGTACGCGATCAGCAGGCGGTATTCGAAGCCGTGGAAAGCTTAAGTCCCGAATGGCGGGCAATCGATGTGCTGGTGAACAATGCCGGTCTCGCGTTGGGAAGGGATTATTTTGATGAGGCGCAGGTAGAAGACTGGAATACCATGATCGATACCAATGTGAAAGGTTTTCTGTATGTAGCGAAAGCGGTTTCCGCATTGATGATCCCGCGGGGTAAAGGCCATATCATTAACCTGGGTTCCATTTCCGGAAAGGAAGTATATGAAAAAGGGAATGTGTACTGTGCTACAAAATTTGCGGTCGACGCGCTGAACCAGGGCATGCGCATCGATCTGTTGCGGCACGGCATCAAAGTAACGGCCGTCAACCCGGGCGCGGCAGATACAGAATTTTCATCCGTGCGTTTCAAAGGCGATGAGTCGGCAGCGCGTAAAGTGTATGAAGGCATTGAACCGCTGACGGCGGAGGATGTGGCAGATACGGTTCATTATTGCACCACCCTGCCACCACACGTTTGTATCAATGATATTACCATGACCTGCCTCCGGCAGGCCAACAGTTTTTATGTAGACAGAAAGCTTTAGCCGCTAAATAAAAACACTTAAAAAGGGCCGGAAATCCGGCTTTTTTGGCTTAAATATTGCCTAATGGGGCAAAAGGAGCCGGAATCCTTGTGCACCACCACAATGCCGTTTTATAAAGATTCATTTTTTGTGTTATCTTTATAGCAGATTCCAAATCCTATTAAAGCCGTCTAGAAACTAATGAAAAGCTACCTCGTAACCGTCCTGATATTGCTCAGTATTTCCTCCTTTGCACAGGAACGCATCCGTATTCAGTCTTGCGAAGATTCTAACATGAACCGCCAGGTCGACAGCATCAAATCCTTCTACACAAACGATGGTTTCATTCTGCTCAAAGAAGCTTCTATTACCATGGAAAGCGACTATGAGATGCCCGTGGTGGTGCCTCTGACACAAGGCAGCTGGTACCAGTTTGTTTTTGTAGGCGACCAGACATCACGCTTGTACGAAGTGCGCATGTTCGACTGGCGCGAACGCCAGGTGGTTTTCAAACAAAACAAATGGGCTGATATCGATGGCAACATCATCTCCTACTCTTATATCCCGCAATTCTCGGAGTTTCATATGATGAAACCCGTACAGGTAAACAAAAAGAAAAAGAAGGGACTTTGCGGCTATGTAATGTTGTTCCGCAAAAACATTCCTCCCGGTGCGCAGATAAAAAACGGTAATGTAAATCCCTGAATGATCAGGCGGGCAGCAATAGCCGTCTGAATACGGCAATCACTTTTTCTATATCTTCTTCTTTCATCGGCACATACAATGGCAGTATAATGCTATTATCAGAAGCTGCTTCCGATGCCGGTAATGAGACATCCGCGTACGCAGGAAGATAAGCGCGCTCACGATGCGATGTCATGATCCCGCGTCGTGAAGAAATTCCTTCATCCAGCAACTGCTGCATCAATTCATTTCTCGGTACTGCACAATCATCCAGCAAGCGTACACTGTAAGACTGATAATTGGAAAAATATCCTTCCGGTTCCAGAGGCAAACGGATGCCGGGAATATCCGCCAATGCTTCATGATAGCGGTAAGCGATTTTGCGGCGTTCTTCCACAATGGCATCCAGGCGTTGAAGCTGACAAATACCTACCGCTGCCTGAATATCCGTCATCCGGTAATTGTAGCCAAGCTCCAGGTGTTCTTCAAAAATGATTTTAGCAGACTCATGCCGTACGCGGTCGTTGACCGACATGCCATGCTGCCGCAATAATTTCAAACGTTGTGCATAAGCCGGATTATCGGTAGTGATCATGCCGCCATCACCCGTGGAGATTACCTTTCTCGGATGAAAAGAAAAACAAACAAGTGAAGAATGACTGCCGATACGTCCGCCTTTGTAGGAAGATCCTGCCGCACAGGCCGCATCCTCGATCAACACCAGTCCGTGTTTCTGCGCCAGTTGCTGAAAAGCATCGATGTCTGCCGGCAACCCTATCTGATGCACCAGCAGGATCGCCCTGGTGCGTGACGTAATTCTTTTCTCCGTATCCTTTACATCAAGATTATAAGTAACCGGATCGATTTCTGCAAACACCGGATGTGCACCCACATACCGTATTGCATTTGCGGTAGCGATATAACTCATCGAAGGACAGATCACTTCGTCTCCTTCGCCCACATTGGCAACAATCATGGCAAGGTGCAGCGCTGTTGTACAATTGGATACCGCTACTGCATGCTTTGCGCCCGTATAAGCGGCAAAAGCCTCTTCAAATGCAGCCACCTTCGGTCCCTGCGTAATCCATCCCGTGAGGATGGTATCATAAGCAGCTTGTGCTTCGGCTTCAGTGAGATATGGCTTGGCGATGGGAATCATGTTAATCTGATGATTTGAAAATTTGAAGATTTGAGAATTTAACAGCCTTGTTCACTTATTGACTTATTCACGGCTGGCTTCCGGGAGTCGCAGCCGCCACCTATTTTTGAATTTTGACTTTTAACTTTTGACTTCAAAATACCATTCACTCAACTCCTTCATGCCTTCTTCCAAATCAACCTGTGGTTCGAAGTTGAGCAATTGACGTGCTTTGGTAATATCGGCGAGGCGGCGGCGGACCGGATTCACCGTACTCTCTTCGCGGAACTCGGGTTGAAGATCGGCGTTATTTACTTTCAGCAAAATATCCAGCAATCCGGCGAGGCTCGTTTCCACACTGTTGCCGATATTGAATGCTTCATCCGTTACATCCGCTTCGAGGGCCGCTATGTTGGCGCGTGCAATATCTTTTACATAAACAAAATCCATGGTAGTGCCACCGTCGCCGTAGATCAATGGCGCACGTTTGTCGCGGATGCAATCCAGCCACTTGATCATTACTTCCGTATATTTTCCATCCGTGTCCATGCGTGGGCCGTAGGCATTGAAGTAACGAAGCGCTACATAATCGAGACCGTACATGAATTTATAACTTCTCCATAATTGCTCCCCCCACATTTTCGCTCCGCCATAGAAGGTCTGGTTATGGTAAGGAGGATCTGTTTCGGGTGTCGGAAAATGAGTAGCCAATCCGTATACAGAGGCGCTCGAGCTATAAATGACTTTTTTAATCTTATGTTTTACACACAGCTCTGCCAGTTCAAACGTTGCCTGGATCATTACTTCAAATCCGTCGCGCGGATTGGCAGCACAGGCATTGATACGCAGTGCCGCCATGTGAAATACATAATCACAACCTGTCAGGCATTTATCCAATAGTGCTGTGTCACGTACATCACCCAGGTGAAACTCCACCGCCGGATGACCGGCAAATTTTTCCATATTGGCTTTACTGCCCCGGATAAAATTGTCGATGATGATCACTTTGGCCGGCCCACGTTGCAGCAATTCTTCCACCACATACGAGCCGATAAAACCGGCACCACCGGTTACGAGTATTACTTTATTTTTTATTGTATGACTCATTTTTATGTTTTGATAACGGAACGGCCGTTATAAGTTTTATGTTATAAGTTGTAAGTAAAAAAGCTCATTCATTCCCGGTTTTGACTTTTTAATTTTGCCTTTTGACTTCCTCAAGGTCTTCCACCGCATCGATCAGGAACACAGGACGGCGGCGGCTGGCATCTAGCGTGCGCCATAAATACTCGGCAATAATGCCCAGGGAAATATTGGTGATTCCAAATCCTACCAGCAGTATCGACATCAACATCGGCCAGCCGCTGGCAAGGTCATCCGCCACTATCTTTCTCGTTACCAGGTAAAGCGTCCACAATACGCCTACAATAAAAAAGAGGATGCCCATATAAGACACCAGGCGGATCGGTGCATAGGAAAACGACACAAATGAATCCACCAGCAACTTGATTTTTTTTGCCAATGTCCATTTAGACTTGCCCGCCTTGCGGCTCAGCTTCTGGTATTCGATATGATCCTGCCGGAAACCGGCATTGAGGATTTGTAAGAAAACAGAGGAATGCGCTTCTGCATGCTTATTGACTGCTTCACCCACCTTGCGGTTGAACAACACGATATCAAATCCTTTTAAGGGGTAACGTTTATTGACATAGCGCTGCATCAATCCTGCATACCAGCGCGAAAAACGTTGTTCAAACCATCCGTTTTGTGTGCCCGCACGGTGCGCCCAAACTATATCTGTGCCATTGATCGCCTTGTCATACATCGTGAGAATATTCTCCGGCGGATCCTGCAGGTCGGCGTATAAAAACGTAATATAAGCGCCGGTTGCATGTAAGATGCCTGCACGCAAAGCGGCATGCGAACCATAATTCTGTGAAAGGCTGATGAGCCGTGTCCGCAAGGGAAATGCCGTACTGCGGATCATTTCTACCGAATGATCGGTAGAACCGTCGTTGACCAGTAATATTTCAAAACGTAGTTGCGGCTGCGCATCCACAAACCGGTTGAGTTCACCGGCAAGCCGCGCGATATTTTCCTCTTCATTCAGAAAAGGAATAATAATGGTGATATCCGGTTGTGTAGGCATATTACTGCTTTTTAAAAATTCTGGCGGGATTGCCGGCTACGGTATCGCCTGGTGCCACATCGCGCACCACCACACTGCCTAATCCTACCAATGCACCTGTTCCTATTGTTAAACCATTTCTTACCCCTGTGCCGCTGCCGATATAACAGTTGCGGCCAATGGTTACTCCACCAGCTATTGTAACATTACTGCCGATCAGGCTATAATCACAAACAACGGCATCGTGATGAACAACGGTATTGGGAAGAATACAAACATGATCACCGATGACCGCGTTGCTGGTCAATACCACACCCGCCATGATCAGGCAATTGGCTCCGATCGTTACAGCCTTTCCAATCGTTGCAGAAGGATGAATGATGGAAACAAACCGTTCCGCTGGTATGCCCAGGGAAGCGATTGCCTCCGCACGGTGTTTATACGTAAGAGGGCTTCCGGGAACGGCCAGCACGCGCGCAGCCGGATATTGCTGCAATACATCGCGTCCACAGATTTTTATACCGGTGGCCTTGTTACGCTTTTGCGGATCGTCGTCGATAAAGCCCAGCAATTCATAACGGCTTTCATCGATGCAATCCAATGCTTCGAGCGCATTGCCATTGTAAGGAAATATGATCAACTGTTCTTTCATGCACGATAGGCATTCATTACATCGATAACACGGTCTACTTCTTCGTCTGTCATCTCCGGATACATCGGAAGCGACAGGCAATGCGCCGCGAGATATTCTGCTTGCGGGCAGTCGCCCGGCTTGTAATTCAGGTGCGCATAGGCCTGTTGCAAATGACAGGATACGGGGTAATGCAAACCGGGATGAATCTGTTCCGTTTTCAGGTAATTCATCAACCCGTCACGATCGGCTGTGGTGACTACGAACAAATGATACACCGATACATGTCCTTCCGGTTGTTGCTGCATTTGCACCGCTTCATTTTTTATTTCCTGCTGATAGCGTTTCGCAATGGCCTGACGACGCTGATTCCAGGACGGCAGGTAGCGTAATTTAATCCGGAGCGATGCCGCTTCCAAGCCGCCCATGCGCATGTTGAATCCTAATTCTTCATGGTAATAACGCACTACCGACCCGTGGTTGCGCAGGCTGAGCAACCGTTGATAGTATTCCTCTTTGTTGGTGGTAATGCCTCCGGCTTCGCCGGTTGCGCCGAGATTTTTACCGGGGTAAAAACTAAAGCAGGCCATTTCCCCGAAACCTCCTACAGGCTGTCCTTTGTACACAGCGCCTTGTGCCTGTGCCGCATCTTCGAGCAAAAACAAATCGTGTTTGTCGCAGATGTTGCGGATCGCGTCCACATCAAATGGCTGACCATACAGATGCACGCCCACAATTGCTTTGGTACGCGGAGTTATTTTCTCTTCCACTTTTGCCGGGTCTATTTCCCAGGTAACCGGATCGCAGTCGACGAATACAGGCGTTGCGCCGGTATACGATACGCCCCAGGCCGTAGCAATAAAAGTATTGGCAGGAATGATCACTTCATCACCGGCACCGATCTTGAGGGCCAGCATCGCCAGATGCAAAGCCGAAGTTCCGTTATTGACTGCCACTGCATGGGCGGTATGACAAAAAGCAGCAAAATCTTTTTCAAAGGCTTCGGCGAATTGTCCGCCGGAAAAAGCCGTTTGTTCATATACTTCTTCAAATGCCGCAAAGATTTCCTGCTTCAGTTGCTGATGCTGGCGTTTGAGATCGAGGCATGGAATAACAGCTTGCATTACTCTGGGTTTATGGTTTTGATGACGCGCGCCGGATTGCCGATCGCTACGCCATAGGGCGGAATGTCTTTTGTTACAACGGCACCGGCTCCGATCATGGCATGTGCGCCGATCGTGATGCCACAAATGATCGTGGCATTGCTGCCGATCGAAACACCTTCTTCGATATGCGTTTCAACCAACTGCCAGTCGTCTGCTGTTTGTGGTTGCCCGTCGGGACGTGTGGCCCGCGGAAACAGATCATTGGTAAACATCACGCCATGTCCCACGAATACACGGTCGGCGATATGTACTCCCTCACAGATAAACGTGTGGGAGGATATTTTGCAATTGCGTCCGATGGTGACGCCTTTTTGTATTTCAACAAATGCACCGACCTTGCTTCCATCGCCGATGGTGCATCCGTATGCGTTCACAAAGTCGAAGATCTTTACGCCTTCCCCTATCGTCACGTTGTTCAGGCTTTGCTTGGGTGTATTGATGGTTACCGTTTCCATATTCAGATTATGCTCAGCAATGAGCGAGTTTAATTTCTTTTCCGTTTTGCCGGATCGATTCCTGCGACGCTTCCAGTATCTGTACTACCTGCAGTCCCAATCTTGCGTTGGCCAGCGGTTCCACCTGTCCAAGGATGGATTGTATAAAATCATTGGCCACGCCGGCGAGTGCTTCCTGACTCGACAGTTTGGGAATATATACATCACCGGTGCGGTAGTCGACCATGATATGTTTGCGGTCTTCTTCCGTTTTCATGTTATATCCGGTATCGTATATGCGCACTTTCTCAGATGGCTCGAGATCGTTGTACACGATCATTTTTTTATCCCCGCCGATCAGTGTAGAGCGCACTTTCACGGGTGATGTCCATGAACAGTTAAAGTGCGCAATGAAATCGGATTGGTAGTTGACTGTCATGTAAGCAATGTTCTCAATGTTGTTGCCGGTATGCGAGATACCTGTGGCATTAATGCTGCAGGGCTTATCAGTAACAAGATACGTAAGAATGGAGAGGTCGTGCGGGGCAAGATCCCACAGCACATTGATATCGGGCTGGAACAATCCCAGGTTGATACGAGTAGAGTCGAAGTACCGTGGTGCGCCGATCACCTGCGAGTCGATCAGTTCTTTCATTTTCTGCACGGCGCCGGTATAGAGAAAAGTATGATCCACCATCAATGTCAGCCCTTTCTGTGCCGCGAGATTGATGAGGTCCTGTGCTTCAGCAACAGAACCGGTCATCGGTTTTTCCACCAGCACGTGTTTGCCTTCGAGCAGCGCTTTTTTTGCCAGTTCATAGTGCGTGAATACGGGTGTTGCGATCACAACAGCATCGATATCCGGGCTGGAAAACACATCGTCGACACGGGTGGTACGTTCGATTGATGGAAAGTTACGGGCCAGTAAATCCAGGCGTTGCGGCCGTGGATCTGCTACCAGTTTTACTTCACAATTGGAAGCAGCGAAAAAATTGCGGACAATGTTAGGGCCCCAATAGCCATAACCGATTACGCCGAGTTTGATGGTCTGCATGGTATGTTCGTTTCCGGAGTTCCGGGTTATGAATCAATACAGCACAGCTTTGTCAGCCAAAGCGTTGCTTGACAGTTCATCAGTGGATATGCATTAGTGATTTTTGGAGTAGGATAATACCGGATACCTGCAAGAACAGGCTTTTACCAGCTAATCGGAACAAGGCAACAGACGGGACCTGTCAGTTCTTTTTGCTTAACCTGGTCAGCCATTGCAAAACGCTAACCGGGAAGCAAAGTACAAAATAAATGGTTACCCATAGATAAAACCCCGGAAATATTTCACTTCCGGGGCTTCTGTTACTGCGCAAGAGATACCCTGATCTGTAGTCCTCCCCTGGTATTCGTGATCGGGAAGGCGTTACTGATTTTCGGAATATTGCGGTTTTGTTCGTAATACAGTTTAAGGCTGATGCGGTTATTCAACACATAATCAATAGAAGGTGCAATACGGATCACTTTCTGTCCGGCTGTACCAAAGGCCTGATCCTGATCCAGTTTGCTGTTGGCCGTGGCATCATCGCGCAGGCTGAAATCGAAACGGAACGTTACGTCATTGTCCAGCTTCATTCCATTCTTGCCGATCTTGATATTCTTGATCAGCGGCATGCCTTTTTTGCGCCAGTTGAATCCGAAGGTCACTTCGGTGGATCGGTTTTCCGCCAACTGGTAGTCGATCAGGCTAAGGCTCAAGGTCCGGGTTTTGCGGTATTCGAATCTTGTACCAAGTTGGTTGGTAAACGTTACATCAATCTCAATCAGCGGATCGAATGATTCCTGGATGGTAATATTCGGCACCAGGAAGTAAGGAATATAGTTACCGTTCTGATCTCTGAATTCGGGGAAGCCAATGCGGAACCTGTCGGCAAACAACAGCGCGGTGTTGAAGCTGTTCATGCCAAGCGTACTGTGATATCCGTGACGCAGCGTTACGTTGCTGAACAATTTATCCAGTCCGGGTATGCGCGATAAGCCATTATAGGTGATTGTCCAGTTGGGTCGCGGCAATATGCCTCTGAACGGATTCGAGCGCATGTTGGGGTTATCGTTCTTAATTAGGCTGATGGAATTCGGATCTTTTTTGGTGTATGCCGCGAGGAATGCCGGTATTACCACATCCTGCGCATATCGTCCATAACCTTCCCAATAGCCATCCGCATCCTGACCAGCTCCCGAAGCATAAGGGTTCAATCCTTTCAGGCGATTCGACAGTATCAACCTGTTGTCCTCGAATTGCCGGAATGTTTCCGATACTTTATTCGGATCAAACTTCTGGAACATCGTCTGGTACGATATATAACTTACGCTGAAGCTACCCGCCGCATAAGGATTCAACCGGGTGAGTCCCACGTTGTCTACTTTGCTCGTGTCTTTGTAAAGCTCAGAGTATTGTTTGCTGAATGTTTTATCGAGGTTCAGGTCGATGGTCAGATCGCGGATCGGACTTATCTGCGCTTTCAGACTCATCCGCTGGTTGTACCGCTGCTGGATCATGGCCGACATCATGGTGTCGGTCGACAGCAATCCTTTATTGCCGAACCGGTTGATCCAGCTCGTGTCGGGTTGCCCGCCGAAGATGAAACCAAGACCCGGGTTACCGCTTCGCAAATTGGTACCGAGCACCTGTGTACTGTCCATATAACCCGGCAATGTAGTACCCATGTCTTCCGTGTATTGCAGGCTTACGGTTTTCAGGGCGGTGAGCACGCGGCCGCCTGTACGGGCGAAGCCGCTGATCTCCATCGGCTGATTACGTCTTGCTTCGCGGTCGCGACGACGCTGTTCTCTCGCTTTGCGGCGGAGATCGCGTTTGTATTTTTTGCGCTCTTTACGTGTCATTTTTGCCACAACAGAATCGGGCAATGCGCCATTGTCCACCTGCGGCACGGCCGGCTGGTTGGCATTATTATTCCGTCCCTGATTATTGTTGTTGGTATTATTCTTTGGTCGTGGCTGCGCATCCATGGCTACTGCACGCAGGAACCTTGATTTACTATACAGTTGTTCGAAGTTCAATTCGGCATTCAGGTTTTTGGTCTGGGTATTGGAAATGGTATTACCCAGGTCATTGCCATACTGTGTTGCCAGCAGCGATCCTGCCAGCCAGTTGTAGCTCGCCGTATAACTCGCACGTATTTGTGTCCAGTCGAGGAACGGCAACTTCTGTGTAGGCAATGTATAACTTAAAGTAGCCTGTTGTGTAAAGTTGGTATTACGTCCGCCTTTGTAGAGGTTCGATCTTACGGAATCTTTTTTGGGACCGGTGTCGATACGTCCGAATGGTTCATCCACGCGCGCAAAGTTGGTAGCCGTATAATCGAATACCAGCGATCGTGTGAAGCTCCATTGCAGGATATAATAACGGTCGAATGTAAAATATTTGTCGTAGGTCTCCGGTATCTTATAAGGACCGCCGCCGATATTGCGCGGTCTTACCGCACCGAACTGGCGGAACACATCTGCACGGAAACTCAACTGAGACGGCACATAGTTGATGTTGAAGTCTTTGATGAATGCCAGCCACCTGGAAGTAGACTTCACCAATTTCTTAAACGGTTCTATAAACCGTGGTTGCGGTGCATAGTTGTAGCCCAATGCCGCACGCGTTCTGCGCATTTCTTCATGCTCGATCAGCGGGCTGTGGTGCTGCATGCTTATATAGGAATACGTAACATCGAAGTTGGAAGCGCTCCAGATTTTCGGACGTTTGCCATCGATCTTCAATTTTTTAACATTGGTAAAATTCAATGTCTTTATTGTCACAACATCCTGTGCCTGGTTGCGCAGCGAATCCTTGGTGTTATCAGGCGCGGCGTTCAGCTTGTCTTTGTATTTAATATCGAGATCAAACGGATCGTATTCCGGTGTGCTGACGGTGCGGCTTAAAGCTGCATATACCGGGATCTGCATGCCGAATTTTTTCGGCATCAGTTTTCCTGCGTCGATATTGGTAGCCAGGTCGAAATTATAAACGTCTTCGCGGCTTCGTTCATTTACTCTTTGCTCCAGTGTTCCCCATCCTTTACTGCGCGCAGCACCGGACAGGCTGATATTACCGAGGTCGGCCAGCCTCAGATCAACACGGCCTAATGCGGCCCAGCCTCCTTTTTCATCAAGATTGGAAAAGCGTAGTTCATTGAACCATACTTCACCACAGGCCACTTCCTGGTTAGTGTTTTCAACGGACAGCAGCATCGATCTTACTTCACCCAGGTTGGGGTTACCAATGATGGCGTATGACCGGCCATTATCTGTATTCGTTTCGCGGTAGTAAACAGACGAGCTGGCTCCCTGCGCGTTGCGTCGCATTTTCAACTGCGTCAGTTCATCCAGGTCGAAGTCGAGGTTATTGGCTTCCGGCCAGATAGCGAGGCTGTCTGTGGCACCGAAGGGTGTTTTCTTGAGCGGAACGCGTATTTCGTAGTAGTTGCCTTGCAGGTCGTTACCGAGACGAACCACGGCAGTAAGGTCATTGTCACGCAGTGGATCAGAGCCTGTTCCACCACCCGGGTTGCGGCCTTCGGCGTGAATGAACATGCGCAGTTTACCGTACTGGCGCATATCGAGGTTCATGTTTTTAAATACACCCCGTGTTTCGCCCTGCAACAGGTTGCAAAGCTGAAGGCTCAGCGCCTGTTCGTTGAGGAACAATTGTACGTTGTTATTGGACAGTTGCTGCTGACGGTCGATGCCGGGAGGCATTACGTAGCGGATCGGCTGACGCTGATCGTTCTCTTCGAGGTTAACTGCCAATGTATTTACCTGAGCCGGATCGTTGGTCGGCAGGTTAACGAAGTTGCCCGATTGATCAATCTGGTATTGGAACTTACGCCATTGGTTGCGCACCAGTTCCAGCTTACCAAAACGCATCACTACCTGGTCGTCGTTAAAGCCGGTAGCGAACATGCGGATGAAACGGATCGATTTGAAGTCGGGAATATTGCCGACTTTACTTTCGAAAGAAGAAACCGGGATACGGAAGAGGTACCATGTTTCCTGGCGGTTGGTGCCGTTGGCCAGTGGCACGGTCACGCTGCGTACGTCGGTGATGAAGTTGGTACCCGCCGTCATGAAAGGCTTGATGTCTACTTTATATTGGAAATATTCTTCTACTTCATTGAGCGTGTTGTCGCGGTTCAGTTCTTCCGCATCGGGATATTGTGTAAAGGCGTTGATGAACTGGCTGTTGCCGGTAGCAATCGGCGAGTTGCCATGCGGGTTGTTGATGCTGCGGTAACGCTCGAGGATACCGGCACCTGCCGCATCGTAAGAGGCATCACGATAAGGTTTGAAATTATCTCCGGAAGGATCTTCCTGTGCGGCAGCAGCGGCGCCGGCCGGAAGACTACTCAGGTAGGCTGCAAATTTTGCACGCTCTTCATCATCAGTAAGCCCGTCGAAACCTACGTCCTGGAAAGCACGGTCTTCAGGGTTGATGTTGAAGGCATTGGTTACCTGCATCGGGTTGGCCGGCACTTTACCCCAAACGGTGTTGTCGTCAACGCGCACATCAGGATTGGTTGGCGTAGGCAAACCATTTTCATACTGACGTTTTCCATCCTTCAATACGTCTTCTGAAATATTACCCAGGTTAAAATAAAGCTGACCACCGGCGCTGGAAGGATTGGAAATAAACGGATCCTGCATCCAAAACTCGATGTATTCAATGTTGTTGGTCTCAAAGTCGATCTGGTCGATGTTGCGCATCAGACCGCCCCATGCCTGTGTACGGTTGATCAGGCGGTTGTTGCCGTCGATACGGCCGGGACGTGTTTCAAAGTTGTAAGGTCCTTTCTGACCGGGATAAAACGCTACGTCGAACGTATTCAGTAATCCCTGTCCGAAGTCAACGCTGCGGTTCGGGAATATTTCGCGCTGCAATACCTGGCGTGTTTCCGGTTTGGAAAGTTCATCGAGGTTATTGGCCAGCGGGTTGTTTGGATTATTTTTTTCCTGCAATACCGGTTCAATATTGTACCAGGCAATTTTTGCGCGGTTGTATCCGGAAGCGAGGTCGTTGTTCAGTGAAGACTCGGGGAACATCTGCGGTACGGAAGCCATCGTCCAGTTGATGATGGGGAACCGCAGATCGATATTGGAACGGGTACCTTCAAAGTCGTCGATATAGATCACGCCTTCATTGCCTTTACCGATTTGTTTGGCGTGACCGGGCTTCAGCACAGCCGCTTCTGCATACGCTGTGAGCGAAGAAGTAGCATTACTATTATAGAAAGGCAGCTTGTTCAGGAATTTGGTTACGCGCGGCACGTCTTTCCGGTAATCCAGGTCAACGCCATACATGGTGTTGCGTACCGGGTCATCACCATAACCTTGTTTGATGAAGAACGGACGTTCACTCAATCGTACAATCGTACCACCGATAGAAAGATTTTTATTGGCGATATAATCCAGTCGCAATCCTAGGAAGTTCTTTTGTTGCAGGCCGAAGGTTGCCTGGTTTTCATATTGTATATCAACCGGCACACCGGAAGTAAGGATCGACTGGTTGATCACCCGCAGGGTGCCGAGATCGTAGTTGATCTCATAGTCCACATTTTCCTGCAATATTTGTCCGCCGGCAGTTACGGTTACCGACCCACGTGGAATGTTGAAACCCAGCTGGTATTCGCCGGCTCCGCCACCTGCCGAGGTGGTTTTGGAGCGGCCGTTTATTTTAAAACGGTTGAGGTTGGCATAGGTTTGTGCAATAGCCTTGATTGTATCGTAAAGCGGATAATAAATGTATTTGTCGCGCAGGGTCTGCGTGCCGTATACATATTCGAGGTCGCGCCCGAATGGTTCGAGTACGGGGAATACGATCCGGCTCATGGTCGGAATAACAGTGAAACCTTCGATATAGTCAAACTTACCATCCGGTTGCGGGTCGTTCTGGTTGTTCAGCCGGTCGAGGTTCAATAAGGAAATAATCGGTTGTCCCTCATATTGAGGCAATACATCTGTGGGCGGCAGGTAACGCTTTTCCCCGAGGCTCGGCTCTTCATATAATACATCGAGCGTAAAGTCCTGGCGTTCGAGCTGGCCATAACCAACGGAATAAACGTTCTTCATCATCAGGTCCCAGATAGGAAGATTAGTCCTTTGAGAAGTTGCTTTCAGCAATTTCAGGAAAAGTACTTTCTGGGAATTGGCCGTGGAATCCGGCGGCACGTCCTGCGAGAATTCACCTACCTGGTATACTTTACCATTATAAGTGTATTGGTAAGCGATACCCAATACTTCGTCGGCCTGTAAGGGCTGATTCAGTGAAAGGAAACCTATTTGCGGGTTGAAGTAGTATTCGGTGGACTGCAGTTTGCGGGCGAATGTTTTTTCGAAGTCCTGAACCGGTGTAAGTCCGAAGGTACCGGTGAGTACGCTTTGAATCTGGGTGGAGTTGCGGTAGTTGGGGTTGCTCGTGATATTGGCGTAAAGCTGGTTGGCGTTGTTGTTGGGCAATGCGTTCGGGTTGCCCGGAGGGCCTGTAAACGGATTGCCTTCGCCAAGGTCCATGAATGCCACTACATCACGGGTATCGGTTGGTATGCCGGTGCGGTTGGTGACCCACACTTCCACACGCAGAATCTGTATGTTGGAGGTTACTACCGGCAGGCGGCTCATAGCCGTATTATAATTATTACGGAAATAATGCGCCATCAGGAAGTGGCGGTTCTCTTCGTAATCATCTGCCTTGAGGGAGAAAAGTTGTGAAGCGGTACCGCCCTGCAACTGCATCGACTGGCGTTGCGCACGTTGATTGGCCAGCACACCGGTCACGAATAATTTACCGAACTGAGCCTGGGTTTTTACACCGAAAAGTGATTGCACACTTGGAATAAGTGTTCCTTTCGACGTAAAGTTCACGTTACCCAACTGGAATTGTTTGATGATCTCGTCGTCTTTGCCCTGATAGTTGAGGTTGAGCTGGTTCTCAAACTCAAAGTTGGCCATGGTGTTGTAGCTGATCGGCAAACGGAGTTTATCGCCAATGTTGGCGTCTACCTGCAATTGAGCGTTCATGTTGAAATCAAAACCTCCGTTGCGGCGCGCACGTTCGGGCAGCGTCGGGTTTTTGATATTTTGTCCCATATAGCCCGCGAGGATATCCACGTATCCCGAAGGGCGGATATCGATTTTTCCTGTACCGATGATGCGGTTGAACCAGTCGTTCTTTACATTGAATTTGGGCTTGAACCGGCGGCGGTTCATGTCGGTGAGGAGTTCGGAGCGTTTACGGAAATAATCACGTTCGTCCTGTTGCCCCTGCAGCCGTAAAAATTCTTCCTGGGAAAAAGTGGTGGGTGTGCGGTAATACTGGCTGCCGATCTTTTCGGTCATGTAGTATTGTTTCGTCACCGGATCGTATTCGATGCGGCGTTTGATAAAAGCCGTATCGCTGAGGTCGAAATAGTTGTTGTTGCGGTTGGTATAGGGATCACCGTAGCGGTCCTGCAGCGGGTAGCGCAAGGTATCGGGACCTGTGGTATCGGCAAGGGGGATGAAGCCGCGATATTCATAACGCGCGGCAGCCTGGTGGGTACAGGCAAGCAGAAATACGGCAAAAACCACCGTGCGGAAAATATGAGCAGTGTTCAGGTTCAATGTTTTTTCTCCACAATCAATTAGTTTCCAGGAATAGGTTGGCTTCAGAGGATACGAAGGACTTTCTTGATCAGGTCTTCCAGCGGCAATTCCGGCTCTCCCGCCATCACTTTCTGCAGCGCCTGTTCGGCCGCCGGACGGTTAATACCAAGCGCAGCCAGAGCATTTAACGCATCGTGGCGCAAACTATTGTTTTTCACCGGAGAAATATTTGTTTCCAGCGGATGTTTGCTCAGTTTGTCCCGAAGTTCCAGCACCACCCGTTCGGCTGTTTTTTTCCCGATGCCCTTAATGCCTTCCAGGGTCTTGCTGTCACCGGAGGCAATGGCGCCGGCCAGTTCCTCAGGTTTCATATACGACAACATAACCCGGGCAGTAGATGCACCGATGCCGGAAACAGCTATCAGCATCTGGAACATTTCCTTTTCGCGAAGCTCGGCAAAACCGAACAAAATATGCGCATCTTCCCTGATTAACAGATGAGTATGCAGCAAACCCTTGTCTTTTCCCTGGATCTGGGAATAGGTATGCAGGCTGATCAGCACTTCATAACCCACGCCCTGGATGTCAACCACGAGCGAAGCCGGGGTCAGGTGCACAAAATCTCCTTTCAGGTAAGCGATCATGGGTGCGAAAATAAGGGAAAAGCACCGCCAAAAATGCGGACGGCTGTCCGGACCGGCAACCTGTTTGCCCCGGCCGGTTTTCCGAACACCTGTTGTTCCTGTTGTAACAGGTTCTTCCTTACCTTTGACTGCTTTTATTGAAAATCAAGTACTACGATGAGCAAAAAAATCACGGCCGCTATCACTGCAGTAAGCGGTTATGTTCCGGAAGACAAACTCACCAATTTTGACCTGGAGAAAATAGTGGATACGACCGACGAATGGATCCGTAGCCGTACGGGCATCGAAGAGCGGCGCATCCTGAAAGGAGAAGGAAAAGGTATTTCGGAAATGATCGTTCCGGCTGTAAAGCAGCTTTGTGAAAAACGTGGTATCGATCCGATGGAGATCGATTGCCTGATCGTAGGTACGGTAACGCCGGACATGGTGTTTCCCGCCACTGCCAACATCGTATGTGATAAAATAGGTGCACGCAATGCCTGGGGCTTCGACGTATCGGCCGCCTGCTCGGGCTTTCTTTATACATTAACAGTAGGCACGTCACTTATTGAGAGTGGTCGTTATAAAAAGGTAGTGGTGGTGGGCGCCGATAAAATGAGCGCGATCATCGACTACTCAGACCGCACCACCTGCATCATTTTTGGCGACGGCGCCGGTGCCGTACTGCTCGAACCCAATGAAGAAGGACTCGGTATACAGGACAGCCTGCTCCGCAGCGATGGCAGCGGGTGCCAGTACCTGCGCATGAAAGCCGGTGGTTCCGCTTATCCCGCCACTGCAGAAACAGTCGCCAACCGCGAACATTATGTATACCAGGAAGGCCAGGCTGTTTTCAAATTCGCCGTAAAAGGCATGGCCGATATCAGCGCCGAACTGCTCGAACGTAATAATCTTACGGGCGATGACATTTCCTGGCTGGTACCGCACCAGGCCAACCTGCGCATCATCGATGCCACGGCCAACCGCATCGGTCTGCCCAAGGAAAAGGTCATGATCAACATCCAGAAGTATGGCAATACAACGGCCGCTACTATCCCGCTTTGCCTGTGGGAATGGGAAAAACAACTGAAGAAAGGCGACAATATCGTGCTCGCAGCTTTCGGAGGCGGATTTACCTGGGGTGCCACCCTGGTGAAGTGGGCGTATTGAGGGAGGTTATAAGTTTTAAGTATTAAGTTTAAGTATTAAGTTTTTTAAGGATCTGCGGACGCGGGTCCTTTCTTTTTAAGGCAGAAGGTATAAGGGGTAAGGCACAAGATGATAGGTTTTAGGTAAAAGCCAGTTGGCTTTGCGTCTTTGCTCCTTATGCGACTTTGCGTGACAAACCCGCTTTTCACGCCAAGATTCTTTCACCATTCACCATTGATCACTTCTTCTTTTGAATTTTGACTTTTAACTTTTGACTTGCCCCCGCCGTTTACCCAAAACCTATCACCTATTACTCATTACTTAACTAACTTCGGGACACTATGAGTCAAGGTCCCAACTTCGAAGGATTTGGATCGGCGGCGGTGCATGCCGGTCATGAAAAAGATCCACGCTATGCGCACCTCGTTCCGATCTACGCCAGCAGCACATTCGTATACGACGAAGCAGCCCAGGGCATGCGCCGCTTCTCCGGCGAAGAAGACGGTTATATCTATTCACGCTGGGGTAACCCAACCTTCAGCGAAGCAGAACGCAAGATCGCCGCACTCGAAACATTCGGGCTGCCCTTCGAGGCAAGAGGCATCCTGCACGCATCCGGCATGGCAGCCATCACCACACTTATGCTGTCGACACTCAAAGCCGGCGACAAAGTCCTCTCCCATTATTCCTTATATGGCGGCACGGAAGAAATCATCACACGCATCCTGCCACCACTGGGCATCACACCCGTGATCGCCGACCTCCGCGACCTCAACAAAGCAGAAGAGATCATGCGCGAAGACAAAAGCATCCGCATGCTTTACCTGGAAACACCGGCCAATCCCACCATCCAGTGCGTGGACCTGGCGCAGCTTTCCGCTTTGGCTAAAAAATACCAACTGCTCACCGCCTGTGATAACACCTTCGCCACACCTTACCTGCAACAGCCTTTCCGTTTCGGTATCGATTTCATTGTTCATTCCACTACCAAATTCCTCAACGGACATGGCACCGCTATCGGTGGCATTCTCCTCGGCTCGGATCTTGGTTTTATGCAGGAACGCGTTTACAAAGTAGCCAAGACACTCGGTGGCAACGCAAACCCTTTCGATGCCTTTATGCTGATCAATGGTATTAAAACATTAGAACTGCGCATGGAACGCCATTGTAGTAATGCACAGGAAGTGGCCGCTTTCTTAAAGCAACACCCCGCCGTGGAGAGAGTAAATTTCAACGGCCTTCCGGAGCACCCCGATTACGAACTGTCGCGCAAACAAATGCGCTATCCCGGCTCCATGCTCAGTTTCGAACTGAAAGACGGCTTGCAGGCCGGTATCAATTTCATGAATAGATTACAGATGTGCGTGCGCACCGTTTCATTAGGCACATGTGATACCCTGCTATCACATCCTGCATCGATGACACATTACAGTGTACCACGTGAGCAACGACTTACTTATGGCATCACCGACGGATTGATCAGGATGAGTACCGGTATTGAAAATGTGCAGGACATTCTCGCCGATCTGTCGAATGCACTTTCATAATAAACCAACCAACCGACTTATGCGTAATTTTTTCTTATCGGTTTTATTGCTGTGCACGATCACCGCACCGGCTCAAAAAATTACCGATTCCCGTTTAAAAGGACTCGATACGTTTGCCCTTCGTGTATTGAAAGACTGGAATGCTCCGGGCGTTTCCATCGCCATTGTTGAAAAAAACAAAGTGATCTTTGCCGGCGGCTTTGGCTACCGCGACGCGGAAAAGAAATTACCCGTTACTGCACAGACACAGTTTGCGATCGGTTCCTGCACCAAGGCATTCACTAATCTGTTGTTAGGACAATTGGTCAATGAAGACAAGGCTGACCTCGACAAACCCGTCAACAGTTATTATCCCGAGCTTGTTTTTTTCAATGATTACACCACGCAACACGCCACCATCCGGGACCTGATGGCCCACCGCACGGGCGTACCCAGACATGATTTGTCGTGGTATGGTGCCAGTGCGAGCCGCGATGAATTGGTACATCGCATCCGGTACCTGGAGCCGAATGCAGAACTGCGAGCTATCTATCAATACAACAATTTCATGTACCTGGCATTGGGCATGACGGCCGCTAAAATCAGCGGACGCAGTTGGGAAGAAAATATCCGCGAACGCATTTTGAAACCACTCAACATGCAGCACACCACGCTTTCGGTTGCCGATCTGGCAAAAGTCAACGACCGGGCGCTCGCTTATAAATCCGGCAAAAAGCAATTGACGGTTATTCCTTACCGCGATCTCGATGCCATTGCTCCGGCCGGTGCGATCAACAGTTGTGCAAGCGATATGGCCAACTGGTTAATCACCTGGATCAACGGCGGCCGTTTCGAAGGAAAAGAAATTATTCCCGCCAGCTACCGCACACAAGCGATAAGCCTGCAGATTCCCACCGGCAGCGGATTGCCTTCGAAAAAAATGCCGGGCAATTATATGAACGGCTACGGACTTGGCTGGGGTATTTATGGCTACCAGGGACATTACCTCGTTGAACACAGCGGCGGCATCGACGGATTTATTACCTCGACCAGCTTTTTCCCGATGGACAGCATTGGTGTATTTGTCGTAAGCAATCAAACCGAGCCGACCAATATCATCCGTCATTTTATCTCGGAGCGTTTGCTCGGGCTGAAAGTGCGTGATCTTAACGGGGAAATGGTAACCGCACGCGATAAAAGTCTAGCCGACCCGCAGCAGCAGGAAAACGTGGACAGTGCAAGACGCGTAAACGGCACCAAACCATCACATGCTTTGGTTGAGTATGCGGGGAGATACGAGAATAAAGGCTATGGCATCGCAAGAATTTTTGCAGAACGTGATACGCTCTGGCTCGATTACAACTCGGCAAAAGATCAAAAGATCACAGAATATCTCGAACATTATCATTACGACATTTTCCGCGTTCGCTCGCTCAAAGCAGAGGAGCCGGAAACAGATACGCCTAAACTCCGGTTCATCACCGGCACCAACGGCAAAGTGGAAAGTTTTGACGTATCACTGGAACCCGCTGTAAAGGCACAGGTATTCGGGAAGCTGCCTGAAGTGAAAACAGTTGCCATTGATGTATTGAAAAGTTATACCGGTGAATTTGAGTTGGGAAATATGCTGACACGTATTTATATCAAAGGGGAAAACACGCTTATGCTCTTCATCGCCGGTCAACCGGATTACGAACTGGTTCCTTTGGGAAATGATTTATTTGACTTTAAAATATTGCCCGGCTTCCAGGCGCGTTTCGAACGCAATGCTAAAGGAGAAGTAGATGTGTTGTCCGTATTGCAACCTAACGGCACATTCAAAGCCAAACGTAAAAAATAGCACAGGATTATGCAGGAAATAAAAATCCGCCGGGCGGTACGCGAAGATTGCCCGCGGTTGTTGGAACTGATCCGCGAACTGGCGGAATATGAAAAAGCGCCGCAGGAAGTAACCGTATCACCGGATCATTTTGCCGATAGCGGTTTTAGAGATAACCCTGTATGGTGGGCATTCGTTGCCGAAACTGAGGGAGTAGTAGCCGGCTTTGCCTTATACTATATCCGCTACTCCACCTGGAAGGGTCAGCGTCTTTACCTCGAAGATATTCTGGTTACACAATCCATGCGTGGCAAAGGCATCGGCGGCCTGCTGATGGATCAGGTAATTGCTGAAGCAAAAGAAAAGAATTTTTCAGGTATGATGTGGCAGGTGCTCGACTGGAATGAACCCGCTATTAATTTTTATAAAAAATACGAAGCGCATTTTGATCCGGAGTGGATCAATTGCTCGTTGAATTTTAAGCGCCGCACTGAGCTTTCCGAAGTGTAGTAAGTATTCCTTTGCGTGAAAGCCGTCTTCGGTCTTCACGCAAAGCTGCAAATCAATAAAGGCGCAAAGATTATTCACGATTGACGATTCACGGTTTTGAATTAATCAAAACCATTTCTGCTGATGCGCTAAACTTATCGCCTGCGCTTTGGAATTGATGTGCAATTTTTCGTAAATATTAGCGATGTGTTTGCGTACGGTCAGTACGCTGAGATCGAAAACGGATGCAATATGTTTGGCGTCTTTGCCATTTACCATGTGCTGTAATATCTCCTTCTCCCTTTCTGTTATGGCAGCGGGCAAGGCAGACTTGTTGGGGCTATCAGTTAATTGACCTGCCCGGCTGAGCAGTTGCAACGATTTGCGCGCAATGGCAGGACTCATCGGCGCCCCGCCAAATTCAAGTACATTCACCACTGACTCAAATAACACCGGCGCCGGTTCATGTTTCAATAAATAACCGGAGGCACCAGCCCTGATGGCTTCGAATATTTTTTCGTCATCGTCGAAAACCGTGAGTACGATAAAGTGAATACCGGGATACAATGAGCGCGAAAGACGAATCGTTTCAATGCCATCCATTTCGGGCATCTCCAGGTCCATGAACATCACCTGCGGAATACGATTCGGGGGAAGTCCTTTGAGTTGTTCCAGGCAATGGTGGCCATTATCTGCCACAAACACCAGTTCCAACTGCGGAAGCAACTGTATCTTCTGCACAAATGTGTTGCGATTCACCTTGTTGTCATCCGTAAAGGCAATTTTGAATTTGTCGGCCATGATATAAAGTTCAGCATAAATGGCTGTTAACCCAATACCTAATTTGTAGTAGCGGCGGGACCGGTTTTCACGGTCGTACCGGCATCAGCGCCCGGCAACCAGGCAATTTCCCAACCGGCAGCGGCCGCTCTTGCCCGCATATTCGAAAGGCCGTTTCCTCCTTCGGCTACCAAAGACTGCATGCCACGGCCATCATCTCTTACCGCAACATGCCACGAAGTATGCGACTCAAAAAGAATATCGATATGACGGCAACCGCTGTGGCGAAGCGCATTGTTAACCGCTTCCTGGATGATCTGGAACAGATGATAGGCCTGCAAGGGCGGCAACAACACATCTTCCGTAATATCTTCCGCAATATGAAATTGTATACCGGGAAAACTCGGCTCCAGCCGGCGCAGCAAAATTTTTACCCGGTCGCTGATACTGGTGAGTGAAAGCGACTGCTTATTAAGCACCCAGATCGTATCACTCAATTGCGACACCATCGACAGGGAATTGCGCCGCAACTCCTGCATGGCCACTCCACTTTCAGGATCGGCCGGATTACCATGGATAAACTCAAGATTGGATACGACGGAGGCTGCATAAGCACCCAGGCTATCATGCAGATCCGCGGCAATCCGCCGGCGTTCATTCTCTTCCGCTTTTGCCACAGCCAGGTTGGCGGCATCTTTTTCCTGCTGCAACAACAACAGCAACTTCAGTTTTTCCCTTTTCCGGTAATTATAAAAAAGTACCAGGGCGATGATCACGGCAAACACGATCGCGGCAAGTGACCCGTAAAAAAGAATATTCTTGGTAGAAATATCCAGTTTCTGCTGAATGATCGTATTCTCTTTTTGCTGCACCTCGTACTTCACCTGCATCTCCCGGGAAAACTTGGCAAAATCTTCTTCATAAAAACGGTCTTTCGTTTTCAATAATTCTTCCAGCGTTTTTTCGTAGCCATCGCGGTCACCGGATAATTTATAACATTGTGCAAGCGGCTCCAGGAACATGATCCGGTACTCCGGTATGGTGTCGGTAGAAAGATACTTGCGGCATAGCGCTATGCCTTTCTGGTATTGTGCCGTTGAAATATAAAACTGTGCAAGATGCTGTATATCGTCTGCATACAAGGTATCAACGGTAAAAGATTTACTGAGTGCGATGGATTCTTTTAATGCGCTCTCCGCCTCGTCCATTCTTCCTTCGCCGGAAAGTATTTCAGATTGAATCGTCAGGCATGTTTGCAAAAAAGGTAGTTGCTCTGTTTGCCGCGATATCCTCACGCCTTTGTCGATATAGTAAAGTGCGGAATCTTTTTTACCTAATGTACTGTACGCCCGTGCGAGATTGCCATAAGCAATGGAATAACGGTGGTAAGCCGGATCCGTATCGGCCAGCATCGCCGCGCGGCGAAACCATTGCAGGGACTCTCCCGGATTTTTCTCCGACCTTCTTTTTAAAACGCCGACAGAATTGCAGGCAATGATCTGGTATAAGGTGTCGCGGTATTGTTCTGCTTCGTGCAACAATTGATAAATAGCAGTGCTGGCTTCGTTGAGGCGCGCATTGGTGGTCAGCAGTCTTATTTTTAATACGGATAACCGGAAGTATAAAGGGCGTGATGTTGTTACTTCTACAGGTTGCCGCTTCAGATCCCGTTCAATCAATACCAATGCAGTATCGATTTTTTTACAACGCCATAGGGAAACGGCCACCTGGTAGTCGGCCATGTCCTGTTGTGCACGGGTGCCGTATTTGCCGGCAAGTTCTTTGAGTTTTAATGAAAACCGTAAAGCGGTATCGGGATAAAGAGAAAGCTGCTCTTCGCACAATGCTTCGAGCACGGGCAATGCCTGCCTGGCAGAAGGAACTTTCTCCAGTTGACGCCGCAGGCTGTCCAGCACTTTTGTCTGTGCGGTCAGCCCTAACGGGCAGATAATTACCAGCAGGATTAAGAGGTTGCGCATTAAAACAGCCGCCCGACACTTCGGGCATAAGTAGTAAGTATTAAGTTATAAGTATTTATTCACTATTAACCATTCACTTATTGACTTATTCACTTTGAATTATTTCCTCTAATATAACAGGAAAGCCATCAGCGCGCAATGGTCTACTACAAATTAAGTAGGAAGAAACAGCCGTTGCAGGTATCAGGTAATAAGCTATAAGTAGTTCCTTGTGCGCCTTTGCGTGGATTGAACCCGCGTTTCACGCAAAGCTGCAAAGTAATCAAGACGGAAAGATGTATTCACTACGGGCTTCGGGTGTAGGTATTAGGTAATAGGTTATAAGTATTGCCTTGCGTCTTTGCTCCTTGTGCGCCTTTGCCTGAAATGAACCCGCGTTTCACGCAAAGCTGCGAAGTAATCAAGGCGCAAAGATGTATTCACTACGGGCTTCGGTTGTAGGTATTAGGTAATAGGTAAACAGCCATTGACCATTGACCATTGACCATTCACCATTCACCATTGACGAAAAAAGCCCCGGCATTACACCAGGGCTTTTGCCCCTTCGCCCGATACTTCGGGCAAGCTCAGTCCCGAAACTTCGGGATCTTTTTTTACTTATAACTTTTGAATTATCAACTCACTCCATCCACCTGCGCTTCTTTGTTGATCTTCAGGATCAATCCCTGCAACACTTTACCGGGACCAACCTCTGTAAACTTCGAACCGCCGTCGGCGATCATGGCCTGTACACTTTGTGTCCAGCGTACGGCACCCGTAAGTTGTTCGATGAGATTGTGTTTGATCTCTTCTTTGTCCATTACTGCTTTTGCCACTACATTCTGGTATACGGCGCAGGTGGGCGTATGGAAATTGGTAGACTCGATTGCCTGGCGCAGCTCTTCGCGGGCGGGCGCCATCAATGGTGAATGGAAGGCTCCACCAACTGGTAATACCAGCGCTCTTTTGGCACCGGCAGCTTTCATGCGTTCGCACGCAATGTTTACGGCATTAACAGTTCCGCTGATCACCAGTTGACCAGGACAGTTATAGTTAGCGGCTACAACTACTTCACCGGTTTCTTCCGTTACGGCTGCGCATATCTCCTCTACTTTTTCATCGGCCAGTGCAAGCACAGCGGCCATGGTAGAAGGTGTTACTTCGCAGGCTTTCTGCATCGCCTGCGCACGGATGGAAACGAGTTGCAACGCACTTTCAAAACTCAATGTACCATTGGCCACGAGTGCAGAAAATTCTCCAAGGGAATGGCCTGCCACCATTTCAGGGCGGGCAGATTCAATGCTTTTAAAGGCAATGACGGAATGCAGGAAAACTGCAGGCTGGGTGACATTCGTTTGTTTGAGTTGCTCATCGGTGCCTTCAAACATGATGTCGGATATACGAAAGCCTAATACTTCATTGGCTTGTTCGAAGAGCTTTTTGGCAAATGCACTGTTGGCATAATGCTCCTTGCCCATTCCCGGAAATTGCGACCCCTGGCCGGGAAAAACAAATGCGTGTTTCATAATTGTGGTTTATCCTAAAGCGGTTATTCGTCTGTTTAAAAGCAGCCCTGATGACGGCAGATCGTCTACAAAAAAAAGCCTGACCACAGGAATGGGTCAAACTTTCAGAGCGGTTGCAAACGTACCAAATTTAATGCAAATCGGCGCTTATCAATTTCAAAAATTCGCTGCGGGTTGAATCCTTTTGAAACTCTCCGTCGAAGGCGGATGTAGTGGTAACGGAATTCTGTTTTTGCACACCTCTCATCATCATACACAGGTGTTTAGCTTCAATAACCACTGCCACGCCAAGCGGATTAAGCGTTTCCTTTATGGCATTCATGATTTCCACCGTAAGCCGTTCCTGCACCTGCAGACGGCGCGAAAAAACATCCACCACTCGGGCCAGTTTGCTCAAACCGGTGATCCATCCATTCGGGATGTATGCGATATGCGCCTTACCGAAAAAAGGAAGCATATGGTGTTCGCACATACTGTACAGTTCAATATCTTTTACGATCACCATCTGGCTTACATCTTCATGAAATTTTGCGGAATTGATGATAGCTTTGGCATCGAGATGATAACCCTGTGTAAGGAATTGCATGGCTTTCGCCAGCCTTTCCGGCGTTTTCAACAAACCTTCACGATCCGGATCTTCACCGAGTGCGCCCAATACATCGCGGTAACTGGTCATCAGTTTACCGGTTATTTCTTCATTATAGTTGTCGACCTTGCTGTAAGACATAAATGTATAATTGATTAAAACCGCTTGGTTAAATTAAGCCGGAAATTCGACAAAATTACGGGGTGTTTCATAAAGGCGGATCTGCAGATCCAGGGCAGCATCAATGCGCGGCCGCAGCAGATCATAGATCACCATCACAATATTTTCTGCTGTAGGATTGAGGTTTTTAAATTCTTCGGTATCCAGGTTGAGATTGCGGTGGTCGAAGCGGCTGTGCACTTCTTCCCGGATCAGGTCGCTGAGTATTTTCAAATCGATAACATAGCCGGTTTCCGGATCGGGCAATCCGGTTACTTTCACTTCCAGTTCGTAGTTGTGGCCATGGTAGTGTGGCAGTGCGCATTTTCCAAATACTTTTTCATTGCGCGCATCGTCCCAATCGGCACGGAACAAGCGGTGCGCGGCATTGAAATGCTCTTTACGGAAAACGGATACTTTTCGGTTTGAATTCAAAAGGCAAAATTAAAAAAGTGAATGGTCAGTCGTGAATCGTCAATCGTCAATCGTGAATGGTGAATACAAATCTGTGGCTGTTTAACCTTATACCCTATACCTTACGCCTTACACCTTACTCCCCGAAGTACTCCACATAAATCCTCGGCGTTTCATACAATTTAATGCAATGCAACTGCACCGAAGCGGGAAGTGCCGGCTGCAACTCCTTCCAGATAGCAATGGCGAGGTTTTCCGTGCTGCACATTTTTCCCTGCATAAAATCCACATCCATATTCAGGTTGCGGTGATCCAGTTTTTCTACCACCTGCTCGCGGATCAGCGTACTCAGACGTTTTACATCAAATACAAAGCCGGTATCGGGATCGGGATCACCTTTCACCGTTACATATAACTCATAGTTATGACCATGCCAGTTCTGGTTGGCACATTTGCCAAATACTTCTTCATTGCGTGCTTCATCCCAGGCGGGATTGTAAAGCTTGTGAGCTGCATTAAAATGCTCAACGCGTGTCAGATACACCATGTTCTTGCTTCCTGTTTGTAAAAGGAGCACAAAGGTAATATTTAAAAAGGAATGGTTTCGAATCCGGATATTTGCAGTATGCAGTTGCTACTGACCGCCGCCACGCAATTTGAACTACAACCGACGTTGGATTTTCTTGACTCGCAGCGAGTTAAGTTTCCCGATTGGGAAGTCCACGCGCTGATCGGCGGCGTAGGCATTGCCTCCACCACCTATTCGCTGACCACGGAATTGTTGCAAAGGCGCCCATCGGTCATTATGCAGGCAGGCATTGCCGGCACCCTTTCGCCGGCACTTTTAAATGCCGCCTCTCCGGCCGTGGTAGCCGTTAACCAGGATTGCTTCGCGGATGCCGGCGTGTGGCAAAACGAGCAATGGAACGATCTCTTCGACCTCGGATTACTGGACGAAAATGCGTTTCCCTATACTAACCGTTTTCTTAAAAATCCGTGGCAACAACTGCTGCAACATACCCATCTCCAACATGTGACCGGCGTTACCGTACAGGAGATTACCACGCAACCGCAACGCATTGCCTGGTATGAACAAAACAGCTCAATGGTTGTTGAAAGCATGGAAGGTGCCGCGCTGCATTACGTTTGTCTGCAACAGCAGGTGCCGTTCCTTCAACTGCGCGCCGTTTCCAATATCATCGGCGAACGCGATAAAAAGAACTGGCGGATGAAAGAAGCCATTGCGGCGCTGAACGAAACATTGATCCGGACTATCAACACAATTTGCAATCTCGATGAAACTGAGTTTAGGCTTTAGCCCCTGCCCCAACGATACTTTTATTTTCGATGCATTGGTCAACGGCCATATCGACACCGGTGATTTTACTTTCGACGTGGTATTGGAAGATGTGGAAACGCTCAACCAATGGACATTGGAAGGAAAACTGGACATTACCAAACTCAGCTTCCCCGCATTCTTTCAAAGCACCGCGCGCTATGCCTTATTGCCATCGGGAAGTGCATTGGGCAAAGGAGTCGGTCCTTTACTCATCAGCCGTGACGCGGGTCCGTTTACAACAGAACAGATCAACGACGCGGCTATCATTTTGCCCGGCATACATACCACCGCGCATTTATTGTTTGGCTACGCCTGGCCCAACGCGGGTAATAAAACATTCGGTCTTTTTTCTTCCATTGAAGATGCTGTATTGAATGGCGAAGCAGACATGGGTGTGATCATTCATGAAAACCGTTTTACCTATCAGCAACGCGGGTTGCATAAAGTCATGGACCTCGGGGAATATTGGGAAAAACAAACCGCCGTGCCCATTCCGTTGGGCGGCATCGCAGCAAAGCGCGATCTGCCCGAAGGTGTGGCGGTAAAAGTAGCATCACTTATCCGTGAAAGCCTGCAATATTCTTTTGACCGGTACCCTGATGTTTCGCCGTATGTAAAAGCGCATGCGCAGGCCATGGAAGAACAGGTAATGCGTCAGCACATCGATCTCTATGTAAATAATTATAGTCTCGATCTTGGGACAGACGGACGTAATGCGATCGATACGCTTCACCGGGTATTTCTTCAACGCGAAGGACAGCCACGTCCGGCAGAAGGGCTATTTATTTAATGCGTTCTTGTAGGTTTCCAGGCAACGCTGACGTGCATATTCGTGCTCAACGATGGGTTTTGCATAGGTCAGTTCTTCCAACTCCGGAACCCATTTCCTTATATATGTTAATTCGGGATCGAATTTCTTTGTCTGCAAATAAGGATTGAAGATGCGGAAATAGGGCGCGGCATCACAACCTGTTCCGGCTGCCCATTGCCATCCGCCGTTATTGGACGCAAGCTCATAATCGAGCAATTTCTTGGCAAAATAAGCTTCGCCCCAGCGCCAGTCGATCAATAAATGTTTGGTGAGAAAGGAGGCTGTGATCATGCGCACGCGGTTGTGCATAAAACCGGTTTCATTGAGTTCGCGCATACCGGCATCAACTATCGGATAACCGGTGTTACCCACGCACCATGCTTCAAATTCTTTTTCATTATTGCGCCAGCGGATGCGGTCGTATTCCGGTTTGAACGACTGACCAACTACCTGCGGAAAATGCCAGAGGATCATCTGGTAGAAATCGCGCCAGATCAATTCATTTAAAAATTTTTCGCTCAGGTCCTTTGCCTGTGTTGCAAGCTGCCGGATACTGGTAGTACCGAAACGTAAATGCAGGCTCAGACGCGTGGTAGCATCCAGGCCGGGAAAGTCACGTTGCCGCGCGTAATCGCGGATCAGTTGTGCAGGAATTTCATTGCCCGGAAATTCACGTTCGCCTTCTTTGAAGCCCATGCTTTTCAGGGAAGGAATAGCCCGTTCCTTCATCGGGGCCAACTGCTTCAGGTATTTGTGGACGGGATAAGACTTCAGATAAAAATCATTGAGCTGTGCACGCCAGCGTTTGGAATAAGGTGTGAAAACTGTATAGGGTTTACCGTCGTCTTTTACCACTTCTCCTTTTTCAAAGATCACCTGGTCTTTCGCCGTATAGAGCGGGATTTTGCTGGCTGATAAGAGATTGGCGATTTTCCGGTCACGTTGCTGCGCGTACGGTTCGTAATCGTGATTCGTATACACCGCAGTAACGGGATATTCTTTTAATAAAGCCGGAAATATTTCCTCGGGCAACCCATAACGTACATCGATGGAAGATCCTTTACTGATCAGGTTTTTATTGATAAGTCCGAGTATATCGTGGATGAAGGTTACGCGCCTGTCTTCGGGATCATCGAGGCTGTCAAGAATGTGCCGGTCAAAAATAAAAATGGGGACAACGGGTCGTCCGCTGCGCAGGGCGTAATACAACCCGGCATTGTCTTCAATGCGAAGGTCCCGGCGAAACCAAAAAAGGGTCACGGGCTCAGGATAGATCTGGCTCATAATGGACGAAAAGAGGTATCAGTTATTCGAAACAGTTCGCGGACTGTTTCCGAATTATAGGACGTTTGCCCGCATTGTTTCACCCACCGGATGCCACGTATGGCATTGGTTAGAAAAAGCCCGTCCGCCATTGCGAGATCTTCGGGAGTACAGGGTTGTTCTGCAAGGTCGAACCCGTTCTCGAGGATCACAGACCGCAGTTCCTGCAAGAGATACCGCCGCATTACACCGTCCACACATCCTTCGGACAAAGGCGGTGTTGTAATGAAGGTGCCACGAACGACAAACACATTTGCGATGCTGCTGTCAGCAATACGGCCAAACTCATTTAACACCAGGCAATCGTTTAGTTTCTGCTGCTTCGCGTAACGGGCAGCCATACTATAACCCAGGAAACTGGCCGATTTCAGGTTGGCAAAAGTATCACAACTCTTGCGGACCTTTTGATAGATGTCAATTTCCAGGCCATTTTCATTCCATTGCCAGTTTGAGGTTTCCAGCGGCCAGCATTCGATCAGGTATTGGGCAGGTCCGTCTTCATCGTACAACCCGCCGTTTCCGCGAAACACGCTTAATCTTATACGGACAGAAGGGCTGGCCTGGCTTTTCTGCACCAGTTGTAGAATCTGTTGTTCCAGAGTATCGGCATCAAATCTCCCGGGAAAGGTATAGTCGAGCAGTTTCATGCCGCGGAACAGGCGGTCGAAATGATATTCGGGTAGTCTGATGCTTCCATTGACCACGCGCAGGGTCTCAAACAGCCCATCACCATAGCGGTAGGATCTGTTGGAGGCCAGCAAAACGGGCTCGGATGCCCGGACAAACCTGCCATTGAGACAGCAAAAAGCTTTCATAATTCAAAAGTAAAAATTCGAAAGTCAAAAAAGACTGAAGGCTTAAGGTTTACCTTTTGCCACTTTGCGCCTTATATTTCTTTGCGTGAATCCCGTGCGGTTTTCACGCAAAGCCGCAAAGTACTCAAGACGCAAAGGTTATTCACTATGCTCTTTCACCTTTTTGAATTTTGACTTTTGACTTTTGAATTAAATCAAGGTTGTTCTACCAGTCCGGCCTTCACCGCATACATCACCAGTCCGGCCATTGATTTGGTGCCGGTTTTGGTTTTGAGTTTGTCGCGGATAGCTTCCACTGTACGGGGACTAAGGTCCACCATATCAGCGATCTCCTTGGTGCTCTTCTCTTCACACATCAATTTCAGGATGGTGATTTCTTTCTCGGTCAACTGCACTTCAGCGGGAGCAGAAGCTTCCACTACACGTTTGGTGCGCAGGCCGCTGAGAAGCGCTTTGTTGGTAAGATCGTTGAAATAAAAATCCTGCTCATATACCGCGCGGATGGCTTCATAGATCATCTCCGAACCAGACTCTTTGGTCAGGTAGGAATTGGCTCCGATCTCCATCATCTTGGAAATCACCGAGTGATCGTTGTGCATCGACAACATGATCACCTTAATGTTGGGATAGAGTTTTTTGATCTCGGGAAGTGTGGACAGCCCATCCATAATAGGCATCTGAATATCCAGCAGCACTACATCGGGTTGAATATGGCGCAACAGGTTGAGTAATTGCATACCATTTTCAGCCTCGGCTACCATCTGGATGTCTTTCCGGCTGGAAAGAGACGTCTTGACGCCGGTGCGAAACAAAGTGTGGTCGTCGGCAATAGCTACTTTAATCACAGCGTTGGTCTCGTTTTTCATTGGATTATCGATTAGTAAAAAGTTAGGTAATTGGACGTTATTCTGCGGTGCAAGATGGAAAAATCCCCCAGAAATAAATATAGTAGAAATACTTGATTTCGTTTTTGTGGAAAGTACCGGTTGACATATATCAATACCGGTTTCCACTTATGCACACCTAAGGGCTTTGTAAAAATGCTCGTAATTTTACGTATGAACACGTAAAATCCGATGTTTTAGAATCAGGCAGTAATGCGATTGTCCACATTGGAGTGTGGATATACATTTGTCTCAGAAAGTTGATAGCGACAGAAGGACCGTTACTTTTTGAATTATCCAATATCCCTAACCGTCCAGAAAAAGTTCTTTCCAATACCTTTGATTAACCACGACGCCCCTCCACTGCTGTCAACTTTCTATTTTCTTTGCTCAACTATCCGCTGTCCGTTTTTAAGATCAGATTTTCCTTTTGAAAACTAACCGCCTTAACCAGTTTTCTTATTTGTGAAATTCGCAACCAATGAACGAAATGAAAAGTCCCCGCCGAGGCGGGGACTTTTTCACTTTTATGCTTTTTATTTTTTAACGGCAACGATATAGGCGCGGGGTTCACCTACGGTGAATTTTTTCCGCCCCGGAATGCTGTAGATTTCTTCGATGGCAAAGCCAGTCCCCTGCAACAGCTGGTCCATTTCTCCTACAGAAAAAATATAATCCACGCCTTTCTTGGTTTCCGTGCTTCCGTCGGGAGCAATGATAAGATGTTCAGCTTCGATGCGGCTGGGGAAAAATTCGTAACGGCATTCGCTGATATAGCGCATACCGGCGGCATATGCCCAGGTGCGGGGGGTAAATTGTTTGATGGCGATTTCGGCCAGCGACCAGGTATTGATCAGCAGATGGCCTCCGGTCTTCAGTCCTGTTGCCGTGTTCTTCAAAATACCGGCTGCTTCTTCCGCGGAAAAGAAATTGAGGCTGTTGCCCATGCAGATCGCCAGATCGGCACTGGCATCGTGTACGTAACCGGCAATATCGGCCTGTATGGCCGTTACCGGCAACCCTTCGGCTGTTGCAGCCATTTCCACATCGGCGATATAAGCTGCAAGGTTATCGACTGCCGTTACCCGGATGCCTTTACGGCCCAGCGCCAATGCATGACGTCCGTAGCCGCACATCAGATCGAGGACAGCAGAAGTTTTATCCAGTTCAAAATAACTTTCCATGAACTCCGCTTCCTTTTGGGTAAGCTCGGCCGGAATGATATCGCGCCAGATATCCTTATAGTAACCGTCGAAGTAAGTATTGTTGATATTCTCCATCTGGCTTTATTCGAGCAGTTTGTTGCGCATGGCATACATCACCAGGCCGGCGATGGTTTTGGCCCCGGCTTTCTGCTTCATGTTCTGCCGGATGGTTTCGATCGTACGTGGGCTGAGAAACACTTCCTTGGATATTTCTTCCGTGGTTTTGTCTTCTGCTATCAGCTTGAGTATTTTAAGTTCTTTTTCTGAAAACTTAACAGGATTTGGATAGAACTGGCGTACGGTTTTCTTGTGCTGGAGTTTGAGCAACACGGCTTTGTTTACCAGTTCATTGAAATAGAAATCATCGTTCATGCAGGTGAGGATCGCCTGGTAGATTTCTTCGGGATCTGTAGTTTTGGTGAGGTAGGCGTTGGCGCCCATCTCCATCATCTTGGTGATCATTTCCTGGTCGTCGTACATGGTCAGTACGATGATCTTGACGGCTTCATACTCTTTGCGGATCATGCCGATGGCGTTGATCCCGTCAATCTCAGGCATGCGGATATCCATAAGGACCACATCCGGCTCCTTGAGCTTGAGTTTATGCATCAGATCTTTTCCATCTTCCGCCTCCCAGATTATTTTCAGGTATTCCTTATCTCTCAGAGACATCCTGATACCATCACGGAATATCTTATGATCATCGGCGATGGCTACCTTGATTTGCTGAGCAGTCATTCCAATTCATTTATTCATCTCCGGTCAGGGGACCGAAAGCGGGGTTAGTTAATTACGTTCAAACCTACATTAAAAAGCTGAGTTTACCCAGTACTCGATCAGGTGGTTTCCTGTTTACAGGCGTTGCTGCATCCTGATCACCATCTCGTTCTTCCAACTGGTAAAATCGCCGGCCAGGATATGTGTCCGTGCTTCTTTCACCAGCCAGAGGTAAAACGCCAGGTTATGTACACTGGCGATGGTATAGCCAAGTATCTCTTTTGATTTCATCAGGTGACGCAGATAAGCCTTGCTGTAATAGCTGCTGGTATCACAACCGATGGAGTCATCTATCGGCGAAAAGTCAAATTCCCATTTCTTGTTATCAATGTTGATCACACCGTTGGCGGTGAACAGCATGGCATTGCGTCCGTTGCGGGTGGGCATTACGCAGTCAAACATGTCCACGCCCATGCTTATGCATTCCAGGATATTCCAGGGCGTGCCTACGCCCATCAGGTAGCGGGGCTTGTTGGCCGGCAGATGCTCGCAGCACCATTCGCATATTTCATACATGACTTCGGTAGGCTCTCCGACGCTTAGCCCGCCGATGGCATTGCCGGTGGCTTCTTTGTAAGAAATGTATTCGCAGGATTGCTTGCGCAGGTCGCGGAAAGTGCCGCCCTGTACAATGGGAAACAGGTTCTGGGTATAACCATATTTATCCTCCGTACCGGTGAACCGCGCAAAACAGCGGTCCAGCCAGCGGTGGGTCAGTTCCATACTGGTGCGGGCATATTGATAATCGCTGCCGCCGGGCGGGCATTCGTCAAATGCCATCATGATGTCGCCACCGATAGTACGTTCGATATCCATTACCGCTTCGGGGGTAAAGAGATGTTTGCTGCCATCGATATGCGACTGAAAGGTGACGCCTTCTTCTTTGATCTTGCGGGTGCCTGCCAGGGAGAAGACCTGGTAACCGCCACTGTCCGTAAGAATCGGTGCGTTCCAGCCATTGAACTTGTGCAAACCGCCAGCCTTCTCCAATACTTCCAACCCGGGACGGAGATAAAGATGATAGGTATTACCAAGGATGATCTCGGCTTTTACCTCCTGTTTCAGTTGTTGTTTGGTAACGGCTTTTACGGTACCGGCAGTGCCAACGGGCATAAAGATGGGCGTCTCGATCTGCCCGTGGTCGGTGGTTATTTTACCGGCGCGGGCCCTGGAACCGGTATCGGTGTGGTGTAATTCAAATTGTAATGCGGCCATAGCCGGCAAAGATACGGCTGTTAACGCTAGTGTCCAATGCAGGAAGCTTACTGTCAATTCATTCCTTCCCTATCTTTGCCCTTTATGCCACTACCTGACTTAGGAGAATGCCTTTTTCTCGCACTTGCGGCTGTCACCGCTGTACAGCTATTCTATTACCTGTATTTTTTTATACGGTTAACTTTTTACAAACCGGCCGAACGATTGATCTCGCAACAACATCCCGTGTCGGTAGTTGTATGCGCACGCGATGAAGACGAGAACCTCGCACGTCACCTGCCGGGCCTGCTGGTGCAACATTATACCAGCACCTTTGAAGTGATCGTAGTCAATGACAATTCACTTGACGACTCCAAATACATTCTGCAAGAGTTGAAAAAAACATTCAAAACACTGAATGTCGTGGAACTCACGCAGGAAGCCAAACTGATTGCCGGAAAAAAATATCCGCTGTCGGTCGGTATCCGCGAAGCAAAACATGAAGTGCTGTTGTTGACAGACGCCGATTGCGTACCCGCAACCGAACACTGGATACAGAAAATGCAGGAAGCCTATGCGCCCGGTATCGAACTCGTATTGGGTTATGGCGCTTATCATAAAGCACCGGGTTTGCTGAATAAAGTCATCCGTCTTGAAACCTTTCATTCGGCACTTCAATACCTCTCTTATGCATTAGCAGGATTACCGTACATGGGCGTGGGCCGTAATCTTTCTTATAAAAAGGATTTGTTTCTACGCAACAAAGGCTTTGCTTCTATCAACCACCTTCCCGGTGGCGATGATGATCTGTTTGTAAGTAAAGTGGCCACCAAAACAAATACAACCATCCAGATCGATGAAGATGCGCGCACTTTATCGGTGCCGAAGAGGACCTGGAAAGAATGGCGCCGGCAGAAAAAAAGACATTACAGTACTGCCAAATTCTACAAACCCGTACATAAATTTTTACTGGGAATGTACTCGCTGAGTCATTTCCTGTTTTATCCGCTGGTAGCGGCTACGGCCCTCTTTGGCGACTGGCGACTGGCGGCCGGATTGTTTGGTCTGCGCCTGATTGTGCAGTTGTGGGTATGGTATAAACCGTTGCGTCGTTTGGGTGAGCGCGATCTTTACGGATGGCTGCCGTTCTTCGACCTGTGGATGTTCATTTATTATATCTGCTTTGCGCCGTCGCTTTGGCGGAAAGCGAAAAAGACCTGGTGAAAAACAGGACGTTGACCAACATCGTCACTTCATTGCCTGATCCTCAAATTTTCAAATTGCCTGTTTAACTTCGTCCCATGGAGCTTTTAACGAAATACTTTTCAGACTTTACGCCGAAGCAGGTGGAACAATTCACGGCGCTAGGCCCCTTGTATAAAGAGTGGAATGAAAAGATCAATGTCATTTCCCGTAAGAACATTGACAACCTCTATGAACAGCATGTGCTCCATTCGCTGAGTATTGCCGCGGTGTTTGAATTCCGTGCGGGCATGACCATTCTCGACCTCGGAACGGGCGGAGGTTTTCCGGGTGTGCCGCTTGCTATTTTTTTCCCCGAAGTAAAATTCATCCTGGTCGACAGCATCGCCAAAAAGCTGAAAGTGATCAATGAAGTAGCTGCTGCAACCGGCCTTACCAATATTACCACCCGGCACAGCCGTGTGGAAGACCTGAAAGACATAAAAGTAGACATGGTGGTATCGCGAGCAGTAGCACCGCTGAAAGATCTGTGGCAGTGGACGCGTCCCTTACTGCGCCGCGGCGCAGCAACCGGTGGCGACGTGCCGGGTCCAGGATTGATCTGCCTGAAAGGCGGCGACCTGGCCGAAGAAATCCAGGCAAGCCTTACACGTCCCCGTGTGATCAATATCGACGGACTATTCGAAGAAGAATTTTTCCATGAAAAATACCTGCTTTACGTACCCCGGAGCTGATCTTATAAAAAGTACCAGTTTGTGGTATTGCCCGGTAAACGGTGGTAGCTGAAATTTGCAGACAGGTTTTTAAAGGCTCAAAAACACTAGTGGATGGAAGCGATCAAGGTATGTATAGTAGATGACAACAGCCAACTGCGCAGCACGTTGCAGGAAATCATCAGTATGTCTGAGGATTACCGTTGTGTAGGCACGATGGCTACGGCCGAACAGGCCATCCGGGAAATTCCCGGCATCAATCCCGATGTAGTATTAATGGATATCAACCTCGGTACCGTGGAGAGTGGGATCGATTGTGTGCGGGTCCTGAAGCCGCAGATGCCGGCCACCAACTTCATGATGTGTACGGTATATGAAGAAGACGAGAAAATCTTCGAAGCCCTGCGCGCGGGTGCCAGCGGTTATATCCTCAAAAAAACAACTCCTTCCATTCTGCTGCATGCTATCCGCGAGTTGTACGAAGGCGGTGCACCAATGAGCAGCCAGATCGCGCGCAAGGTGGTAGCAGCTTTCAGCCAGCAGAACGCCCAGCGCGAAAACGACCAGGAGATCAGCAAACTTACCAACCGCGAGAAAGAGATCCTGGAATGGCTTTCCAAGGGACTGACCTATAAAGAAATAGCTGCCAACCTGTTTCTGAGCCCCGAAACCATCCGGAAGCACGTTTATCACATCTATGAGAAACTGCACGTCACGAACCGCGTAGAAGCGGTGAACAAGTTCTTCGGTAGGTAAGAAAAATACCACGAAAGTGGTATTGCTCCGCCCCAACGGTCCAATTATCTTCGCTTTGCACATTAACCATAAACCTGACTCAAGACTACCTGGAATTTATTACGGGTTCTAATCAAAAACCATAAGACCACCCACGAGGGTGGTTTTTAGCGTGCGGGAGTGAATGGTGAATCGTGAATCGTCAATAAAAACAGCCGCGACCAGCCCTTCGAGGGCCGAAGTATCGGCCTCAGGGACCGGTCGCGGCTGAACTTATAACTTATTACTTAAAACTTATTACCGGCTGTTTTACGGTTTACGTAATTCAATCTTATTATTCCTCCTGTCCAGATCGGCGAGGCGCTGCGAGGGATCTATTTCGCCAGCCTGGATGTCCATCAGGCGGCGCTTGGTGCTGATCGTGTAGGTTTCGCTGGTCCATTTCCAGGCAGGATATACCGTGCGTGGGATATCATTCTCCGCCGGCTTCGCTCCATACATAAGATCGAGCGGAACGTAATGTATTTCCTTGGTGCCATCATGGAAACTGAGTTGGAAGTCGATGGGCATCGGGATCATACCTTTCCGCCGTATGCGTATATTGGTCTTGCCTCCTTCTTCCCACAGACTGTCTATTGCGTAATCGATGGTCTTGGTTGAATTCACCCAATAGTCTTTGTACCAATCGAGCTCGATGCCGGTTGTTTTTTCCGCCACGCGGATAAAATCGCCTGCATTCGGATGTTTAAAACGCCAGAGATTATAATAATTCATCAACACTTTGTCGCGCTGCTGCGCTCCAAGGATATAACCCAGTTGTTCGATGAACACGGCACCTTTGAGGTAAGCCGCGGAACTATAGGCGCTGTTGGTATTGAAATGATCGGCGTGCGTAGTCAGCGGTTCTTCACGGCCGCTGCGTACCAATGAAAAATAACCGCGGTATATATCAGCAGAAGTAAAGCCATTGTTGCCCGCCAGCCAGCCTTCTACGCGGCTCTCCGCATATTGCGTAAAGCCTTCGTCCATCCAGGCATATTGCGATTCATCCGTAGCCAGCATGCCCTGGTACCAACTGTGCAGCCACTCGTGCAACCATGCCCCCGGACCATACAGTAAAGTCGCCATCGGATATTCCATGCCGCCGTCGCCGCCATGAATAAAGGAATATTGTTTCCATGGATAAGCACCGAAGTTTTTTTCCATGTAAGGCAATGCTTTCACAGCCTGTACCAATATGTCTTCCCACTCCACAGCAGAGGCGGTTGTTGGTTTATAGAAAAGGTGCAGCGTGAGATCGTCGCGCACTTTTTGTGTTTTGTGGATGAATTCAGGATCCGCTGCCCATACAAAATCATGCACATTCGGCGCGGTGAATTTCCAGGTCAGTTTGTCTCCCGCGGGACGCGTCACTTTAGCCCCCGGTGTTTCATATCCATAACCGATCTGGTTGGCATTCTGCAGGTAACCGGTACCGCCGATGATGTATTTTTTATCCAATGTAATGTTGACGTTGAAGTCTCCCCATACACCATAAAACTCGCGGGCGATATAAGGATTGGGATGCCATCCGTCGTAATCGTATTCGCAGATCTTGGGGTACCACTGACTCATAGAGTAGCGCACTTTGGTAGACGGATTATCACGGCCGCTGCGGCGGACCTGCAACGGCACCTGTGCTTCAAATTCCATGTCGAACACTACTTTGCTGCCCGGCAGGATCGGCTTATTCAGTTTTACTTCCAGGATTGTCTCCAGCACTTCATACGATACCGGCTGGCCATTCATTTTTAACGACAGTACTTTCTGGTAACCGATCTCATCGGGTTTGAGGTTGGCGATGCGGTCTTTCACCCTTACGTCCCAGTCAGGATTCTGGCCGTTGAGGATCGTGCCCTGGCGGCGGCTGCGCGTATCCATCATACTGCCTGGCTGAAAGGCGTTCCAGTACAGATGATAAAAAACGCGGTGCAGCGTATCCGGTGAATTGTTCCAGTATTCCAGTTTCTGGCGGCCGGTCAGGCGATTAGTATTAACATTCATGTCCACGTCCATGTCGTACTTCACGCGTTGTTGCCAGCGGTCGGGCTGGGCCTGTAATGCAGACAAGCCGGAGGCAGCGAATAATAAAAAGATCAGCCTTTTCATGCCATTTAATTTTCGTTATCCAAATATTCTGTCTTGCGGCCGGGCTTTTCTGCGCCGGCTATAATGAGTACAATTTCTCCTTTCACGCCTTTTTCGGTAAAATAAATTTCCAGTTCTGCCAGTGTCCCGCGTTTGTTTTCTTCAAACATTTTGGTCAGTTCGCGGCTTACGCTTGCCTGGCGGTCGTCACCGAAAAATTCGCGCAGATCGCCGAGTGTGCGCACGAGCCGCATGGGCGATTCATAAAGAACGATTGTGCGTTCTTCCTGGGCCAGTTGCTTCAGCATGGTCTGCCTTCCTTTTTTTGGCGGCAGAAACCCTTCAAATACAAATCTGTTGGTTGGTATCCCACTGTTGACGAGGGCAGGCACAAAAGCCGTTGCACCCGGCAGGCATTCCACTTTTATGCCGTGGCGTACGCATTCGCGCACCAGCAGGAAAGCCGGATCGGAAATACCGGGTGTGCCGGCATCGGTTACCACGGCCATGGTGCGTCCTTCCTGCAACTGGCTTACGAGATGCTGCACAATCTTATGTTCGTTGTGCTGGTGATAAGGAGTGAGCGATTTCTGAATCTGGTAATGATTCAGCAAGTGCGAAGTGGTGCGCGTGTCTTCGGCGAGTATCAGGTCCACCTCCTTCAATACCTCCAGCGCGCGGAGGGTAATATCTTTCAGGTTACCGATCGGAGTGGGAACGAGGTAAAGCATATAAATAAAACAGCTGGCCGGGTATGCGCCGGCCAGCATGTGCTGCGCAGGCAGATATTAGTTTACATGAATTTCAAAATATTCCATTACGGGATTGGAGAGCAGTTTTTTACTTGCTTCTTCTGCCAGTTCCCGCGCCTGGTCGGCTGTTGCTGCATTCACCTGCAGCGTAATGCTTTTGCCGATGCGTACGTCTTCAATGCCATTCAAACCCAGACTATGCAATCCGCCGATCACTGCTTTTCCCTGTGGATCGAGCAACTCTTTGTGCGGCATTACTTTTATTTCAACCGTAAATGTCATGCTGTTTTTGTTTTGAGCACCAAAGATAAGAGTATGTAGGCGATTATCACGACAGGAACCGCCAGCCATTGCAGCAATAAACCCGCTGCCACGGCTACGATGAGCAGCAACAGTTTAGGCACATTATTTTTCAGCGAATAGTCTTTGAACTTGAGGCTCATCAGGGGCAAGGTACTCACCATCAGGTAACTTACTACCGCGATAATGGCGTAGAGGAACCATTTGTTGCGCACTAATCCCACGATCGTTTCGTTCTCGCTGTTCCAGTAGATCAGCGGGATGGATGCCACCAGCAGACCCGCAGCCGGCGCGGGCAATCCCTGGAAAGAAAATTGCTGGCTTTTATCCAGATTGAAACGTGCAAGCCTCCATGCCGCAGCGGCGGCCACAAAAAATGCGGGTACCAGCCACAGGAAAGAAGCGTCCAGTCCGTCTTCCTGGCGGGCAACGGCATTGCGCAGGAACTGGTACAGGATCATACCGGGCGCTACGCCAAAGCTCACCACATCCGACAGGGAATCGAGTTGCGCACCCATTTCAGAATCGGCACGCAGCAACCGCGCAAGAAATCCATCGAGAAAATCCACTACCGCTGCCAGACCGATAAACAGGCTGGCCATCCAGATTTCTTCGGGCACTTCGAGTACCTGTACTCCGCTGGCATCGACATATACGGAGATACCGTTCTGCAGAACATACACGATGGCTATACATCCGAATACCAGATTCAGCAGGGTGAAAAAATTGGGGACTTGCTTCATGCGGGAAATAATAAGGCTGTGAAAATAGGAAAATACAGAGACAAACGAAAGGCCGACTATTCGGCCCGAATAATCGGCCCGAATATTCGGGCCGCGTACAGCGGCCTGTTACTTACGTTTCATCAGCGCTTCAATATCTTCCACCGTAATCGGTATATTTTTCATCAGGTCTTTGTTGCCGCTCTTTGTAATCCACAGGTTGTTTTCGATCCGGATACCCATTTGTTCTTCTTCAATATAAATGCCCGGCTCAACGGTAAATACCATGCCTGCTTTGATCGGCGATGTACGCGTGCCAAGGTCATGCACGTCGATACCCAGGTGATGCGAAATACCGTGATAAAGATATTTGCGGTAAGCGCGGTTGTCGGCATCTTCATTTTTCACATCGGCTTTGGAAAGCAGACCGATCTTGATGAATTGTTTGGTCGCTTCCTCTCCTACTTTATCGGTGTAATCAAGAATGGTAATGCCCGGCTTCAACAGGCTCTTGGCATAATTATGTAAATGCAGACAGGCATTGTAAACGGTTTTCTGCCGCGCGGTGAACTTGCCGTTTACGGGCACGGTACGCGTAAGGTCGGCGCAATAGCCGCCATATTCAGCCCCGAAGTCCATCAGAATCAATTCACCGTCTTTACATTCCTGGTTGTTGGACACATAATGCAGGATGCGGGCGTTATCGCCGCTTGCCACGATAGAGCCGTATGCTTCACCGGTGGCGCGCTGGCGGAGGAAGGAGGAAATAATTTCTGCTTCTATTTCATATTCCATGATGCCCGGACGGATCGTCTTCAGCAAATGACGGAAGGTTTTGTCGGTGATATCGATAGCCTGTTGCAGCACTTCCACTTCCAGCGGTGTTTTGATCTCGCGCAGTTCGCGGAAAAGTCTGGCCGCACGCTCGTAGCGGTGAAGCGGATAACGTGTTTTCATCTCTGCTACAAAACGGTAGTCGCGTGTTTGCACCAGGCTGCCTTTGCGGTCATTTTCATTGGTATCGAGATAAATGGTATCGGCAAGATGTATCCATGTTTGCAAAAGCGCATCGAAGCTGTCGAGCCATACGATGGTTTTGATACCGCTGAGTGCGGTTGCTTCTGCTGCACGCAGGCGCTTACCATCCCATTTTTCTTTCAGTTCGTTGGGACGCACGAGCACAAGCACTTCGCGGTAACGCGGATCGGGGTTGTCAGGGAAAAGCACCACGAGGCTGTCTTCCTGCGTTACACCGCTGAGCCAGTAGAGATCGCTGTTTTGTTTAAAACGATAGATGGCATCGCCATTACTGGGCACCTCATCATTACCAATGATTACGGCAATGGAATTGGGAGACATTTTATCAATAAACCGTTTTCTGTTGCGAACGAACAATTCCGGATTAAGGGGCAAATTCTTCATACAAGTCATTTAAAGCCTTAAAGATAAAGCACATGGGAATTACCGGCGCACCGTTTACCATAATCTTAAGTACGGATTCAAGAAATACATATTCTCCAGCAGGAACCCGCAACTTGTTTAATTTGTTCATATTTGACCGTATTGGATAGAAAAAATCAAAAAAACAAGCATTTTTTATCATTTCATCTAATATGTATCACTAACACTTGTTAGCAACCAAAGCAGTTTCCTCCTTACCTTTGATTCCTCATCAAATTCACTTGCTTGCATGTCATACCCAACGATTTTATTACCCCGTGACCTGCTGGTGCAGACGGGTCTACGCAATTCATCTTCCATTCGTTATCAACTTAGTCCCGACGAGCTTGTTCAGGATTCACTTCGCATCGGCGAAGGAGTGTTGAGTGATACCGGTGCGCTCGTGATCCGTACCGGAGAATTTACCGGACGTTCGCCGAAGGATAAATTCATTGTAAAAGATGAACTGACGGCGGATACTGTTCATTGGAATGAATTTAACCAACCTATCAGCGAAGAACATTACAGCATTATCCATCGTGAAATACAAAAGTATTTGGAGAAGCTGCCCGAAGTATGGGTCCGCGATTGTTATGCTTGTGCTGATCCGCGTTACCGCATCAATATCCGGGTGATCAATGAGAAGCCCTGGAACAACCTGTTTGCCTACAACATGTTTCTTCGTCCTACCGACGAAGAACTCGATAATTTCAAAACCGACTGGACCGTTATTTCGGCGCCTGGTCTCCGCCTCGATCCGGCCGTATGTGGTACACGTCAGCACAATGCATCGGTGGTATCTTTCAAACACCGCACGATCCTGATCGCCGGAAGTGGCTATACGGGTGAAACGAAAAAAGGCATCTTTACGATTCTCAACTATATCCTGCCGCTCGAGAAGAAAATACTGAGCATGCACTGCTCTGCCAACATGGGCGAAGACGGCGATACAGCGGTATTCTTTGGTCTCAGCGGCACCGGCAAAACAACCTTAAGTGCCGACCCCAACCGCAAACTGATCGGTGATGATGAGCATGCATGGACAGACGACAATGTCTTCAACTTTGAAGGAGGTTGTTATGCAAAAACCATCCATCTCACCGAAGAAAAAGAACCGGAAATATTTCATGCCATCCGCCCCGGAGCACTGGTGGAAAATACGGTATTCATTCCCGGTACCAATACCATCGACTTCGAAGATGGAAGTATTACCGAAAACACACGCGTATCTTATCCTTTACATTATATCAGCAACGCACAGGAACCGTCGATCGGTAACCTGCCGAAGAACATCTTCTTCCTTACCTGTGATGCGTTTGGTGTGTTGCCTCCGATCTCGCGTCTTACACCGGGTCAGGCAATGTATCAATTCATTTCCGGCTATACGGCAAAAGTGGCCGGCACAGAAGCCGGGGTTACTGAGCCGAAGCCTACCTTCAGTGCCTGTTTTGGCGCACCTTTCCTGCCGCTGCATCCCGGAGCCTACGCCGATATGCTGGGTAAAAAAATGCAGGACAACAAAGTGAATGTATGGCTGATCAATACCGGCTGGACCGGCGGCCCCTACGGCACAGGCAACCGTATGAAACTTTCTTACACACGTGCCATGATCACCGCAGCACTCGAAGGAAAATTGAATGATGTTGCCTATCATACCGATCCTGTATTTGGCATGTCGGTACCGGCATCATGTCCCGGAGTGCCGGACAATATCCTGCAGCCGCGCGAAACATGGGCAGATAAAAAAGCCTATGATGAAAAGGCAACTTACCTGGCAGGATTGTTCAACAAGAACTTTGAAAAATACAAGGACGGACTGAGTGAGGAAATCCTTGCTGCCGCTCCCAGATCATAGTCTCCCCGGACGGTTTCTTGTCAAAACCCGTTCACCAAACCAGTGGGAACGGGTTTTTCATTTTTTTTAACTACGTAAAGACAATGCCGCTGAAATTTCGGAGCTTCACGTACGTTAATGTGACATGTTAGCTTACCTTATCTTCCCCTTTATCTGGCTTAGCCAACTGAGTACTGCAGCGGAAATCGGCTGGAGTGCCGACCGGCCGCTTACCTGGTCTGACTACAAGGCCAAACCTGATCCGTCGTCGGGGGCCGCGGCGTCCACAGCCACTTTTCTCGGGTTCGATTATCAGTACCGTAATGGAACGCTTACCTATAAAATCACTAATACATTTTCACCCGACCGTTCCTGGGGCCGGCACAAAACGGCATATATACTTGCTCACGAGCAGGGACATTTTGATATAGCCGAAATTTATGCGCGCAAATTATACCAGCGCATGAGTAAGTATAAACCGGGCAAAAATTTCCAGAAAGATCTCGGGCAGATATATGAAAATGTGAGCAACGAGAAAGCCGTTTACCAGCAGCAATACGATCGCGAAACCAATCATAGTATCAAGACCGATGAGCAGGCCGCCTGGCTGAAGAAAATAGCGGAGGAGTTGAAAGCGACGGAGGAGTGGAAAGATTATCCGAGAAGGTGAAAGGCAAAGGTATGAGGCGTAAGGTGTAAGGCGTAAGGTTAAATAGCCGCCCGACACTTCGGGCATAAGTATTAAGTAATAAGTAGTAAGTAAAAACAGCCATTCACGATTCACCATTCACGATTCACTTGGAAAAGGAAGATTTAAGGTGTAAACAGCCGCCCGACACTTCGGGCCGAAGCTTCGGCCATAAGTAATAAGTTTTAAGTTATAAGTAAACAGCGATTCACCATTCACGATTCACTTGGAGAAGGAAGATTTAAGGTGTAAACAGCCGCCCGACACTTCGGGCCGAAGCTTCGGCCATAAGTAATAAGTTTTAAGTTATAAGTAAACAGCCATTCACGATTCACCATTGACGATTCACGGCTTTTGAATTAAAACAATCCATACAACTGGCTATCAACCTTCGCCAGGATCTCACCAAGGTCTTCTTCTTTTTCCGCAAATTTATTCTTGTCTACGTCGATCACCAGTAGCGGACCTTCCTGGTACGAATCGATCCACTTGTTGTAATATTCGTTGAGACGTTTGAGATAATCGAGGCGGATATTTTCTTCGTATTCGCGCCCGCGCTTTTGAATTTGGCCTACCAGCGTGGGCACGGATGCCTGCAGGTAGATCAGCAGATCGGGCGGCTGAACCAGCGTTTTAAGCGTCTGGAAAAAATGATAGTAGTTATCGAAGTCGCGCTTGCTCATCAGGCCCATTTCGTGCAGGTTGGGCGCAAAGATGTTGGCATCTTCATAAATGGTGCGGTCCTGGATGATGGTCTCTGTACCACGTTGAATATCGACCAGTTGTTGCAGACGGCTGTTAAGAAAATAGATCTGCAGGTTGAAACTCCAACGCGGCATGTCCTCATAAAAATCCATGAGGTAAGGATTGTGATCCACGTCTTCAAAGTTCGGAATCCACTTGTAGTGTTTAGCCAGTAACTCAGTAAGCGTAGTCTTGCCGGCGCCGATATTACCGGCCACCGCAATATGTTTTGGTTTTTTACTTTTTGCCATAATAAAAAAGACCGGTCACAACGACCGTATCAGGTCAACGAATATATGCTAAATAGTGAATTGTTAATTGGCAATTGTGAAGCTGGCTGAGGCCCTCGAAGCCAGCCGTCAATGGTCAATCGTGAATCGTCAATAAACAGCCATGGCTGTTTTACTTATAACTTATAACTTATTACTTATACCTTAAGCCTTACACCTTAGTAGTAATTCAATCCGATCGCTTCGCGCACCAGTTCAATCGTCGCACGGGCACTTTGGCGGGCCTTTTCCGCTCCTTTCTCCATGATCTCTTTCAGGTACTTCTCGTCCGTACGGATCGACTCGGCCTTCTCACGGATCGGAGCGATAAAGTTCACCATGTCCTCGCCCAACTGCTTTTTCATATCGCCGTAACGGATCGTGCAGCCATTGTAATCCTGTTCAAATTTTTCCACCACCTCCCGCTCGCTTACCAGTTGCATCAATTGAAACAGGTTCTCGATATAATCGGGTTTGGGGGAATTAGGTTCCGTAGGACCACCATCCGTCAGCGCCTTCTTCACCTTATCGCGGATCGATTGATCGCTGTCGGATAAATATAAGGTAGCATACTGATTTTCACTCTTACTCATTTTTCCCTTACCGTCCAGGCTGGGAACTTTTACCAGTTCGCCGCCATAGTTGAAAGCATGTGGCTCGGGAAATACATCGCCATAACGGTGATTGAAACGATTGGCAAAGGTGCGCGACATTTCCAGATGCTGTTCCTGGTCTTTTCCTACCGGCACCAGTGATGCACGATGCAGGATAATATCCGCAGCCTGCAACACGGGATAGGTAAGCAAACCGGCGTTTACGTTCTCGGGGTGCTGACGGACTTTGTCCTTAAAGGTTACCGTTTTTTCCAGTTCGCCTTTATAAGCCAGCATATTCAGGTACAGGTATAATTCGGATGTTTCGTACACATGGCTTTGGCAGTACAGGGCCACTTTGTCGGGATCCAGACCGCAGGCTACGTGCTCGGCCAATACGCGATGGATATTGCCTTTCAGCGCTTTGGTGTCCGGGTGGGTAGTCAGTGAATGCAGGTCGGCCAACATGAAATAACAGGTGTATTCGTCCTGCATGCGTACATAATTGCGGAGAGCACCAAAGTAGTTGCCCAGGTGCAAAAATCCGGTCGGCCGGATACCGCTCATCACTATTTGATTCTGCTGTGCCATAGGGCGGCGAAGATAACAATTAACCGGGAGTCAGAGCTCCCAACTCTGTGCTATATTTGCTTTATGGAAGTCAATGACGCTTTGGTGGATAAACTGGCACACCTTGCAAGGTTGAGCTTTGATGGCCAGGAAAAAGAGGGCATCAAACAGGACCTGCAAAAGATGATCACGTTCGTGGAAAAGCTCAATGAGCTGGACCTGGAAAACGTAGAGCCGCTCATTCACATGAGTCCCGAAGTAAACGTACTGCGAAACGACGAAATACGTGGTTCGGTAAGCCGTGAAGAAGCCCTTAAAAATGCGCCCAAAACCGACGGTGAATTCTTCCTGGTTCCGAAAGTTATCAAACGCTAATCAGCGCCCATGCAATCAATCATTCATCTGGAAAATATCCGCAAGAGCTACTTCATGGGCAAGAATGAACTTGAAGTACTGAAAGGCGTATCCCTCGACATCTTCCGCAACGAATATGTGGCCCTGATGGGACCATCCGGCTCGGGAAAAAGTACCCTGATGAATATCCTCGGCGCACTCGATACTCCCAGCGCAGGTAAATATATTCTCAACGGTCATGATGTGAGCAAAATGGAAGACAATGCGCTCGCTGAAGTCCGCAACAAAGAGATCGGCTTCGTATTCCAGCAGTTCAATCTGCTGCCCCGCCTTACTGCGTTGGAAAATGTGGCCCTGCCGCTGGTATACGCAGGCGTCGGGCGCAAACAACGCAACGAAAAAGCCCTGCACGTGCTGGACATGGTACGGCTCACCGACCGTGCCGATCACAAACCCAACGAACTCTCCGGCGGACAATCCCAGCGGGTGGCCATCGCCCGGGCGCTGGTCAATGACCCTTCGATTATACTCGCCGACGAACCGACGGGTAACCTCGATACCAAGACCTCTTACGAGATCATGGACATCTTCGGGCAAATACATTCCGGTGGCAATACAGTTGTGCTGGTAACGCACGAAGAAGACATTGCCGATCACGCCCGCCGTGTGATCCGCTTGCGCGATGGCGTGATCGAAAGCGATAAACAAAATGCAGCTCCGGCTCAACGTTAACTCCCTCCCATGGCATTTAAGATATATACCAAAACCGGCGACAAAGGTTCTACCTCCCTGATCGGCGGCACCAAAGTATCTAAAGCACATCTGCGTATAGAAACCTATGGCACGGTGGACGAACTCAATTCATTCATCGGCCTCTGCCGCGATATAATCACGGATCAAGACGGCCGTGCTACCTTGCTGGAAATACAGGACCGGCTTTTCACCATCGGCTCTGCCCTGGCCACTGATCCGGAGAAGGATACCAAAATGAAACTACCCGATCTGCATGCGGCCGATGTAACGGTATTGGAAGAAGCGATCGATAAGATGAATGAAAGCCTGCCCGAGATGAAACATTTTATTTTGCCCGGCGGGCATCCGGCTGTTTCGCAATTACATATTACCCGATGCATTTGCCGCCGTGCAGAAAGGTGTGTGATACGTTTATCAGAAGAAGGCGGGGAAGTACCCGAACTGATAACCGTGTACCTGAATAGACTGAGTGATTACTTTTTCGTGCTGGCCCGCTACACGGGTCACCTGGTTAATGCCGAAGAAATTCCCTGGCGGCCGCGCCTCTGATCAGGCTACAATTTTTCCATCGCGCATATAGAGCACCCGGTCGCTGAGTTTAGCGAGGTCTTCGTTGTGCGTAACGATGAGAAAGGTTTGTCCGAATTTATCCCGCAGCTCGAAAAACAGCCGATGCAATTCCTGTGCGTTGGCCGTATCGAGGTTACCTGACGGTTCATCCGCAAACACAATTCCCGGATTATTGATGAGCGCCCTTGCCACGGCTACACGTTGCTGCTCGCCACCGGATAGCTGATTGGGTTTATTTTCTTTACGATGCGAAAGACCGAGCATGTCCAGCAGCCGTTCGGCTTCTGCTTTTACTTCATTCTTCTTTCTGCCGGCCAGCCAACCGGGAATACACACATTTTCCAAGGCGGTAAACTCAGGTAACAGGTGGTGAAACTGGAATACAAATCCGATACGGCGGTTGCGGAACAAGGCCAGTTGTTTCGGCGACAAACTCTCACTATCGCCCTTTGTATAAGGTATCGAAGCATTGGCCACCACGGTATTCACGAGTGAATCGTGCCAGCCGGTGGGCCGTTTAGCCATAAAGCTGAAGGGCTCAAAGGGTATATGCCTGCAAAGCGAGCGAAGGATAACCGTTTTCCAGGAAGGCCGCGCGCCATTATGCGTTACGTATATGCGGGTGCCTGTCAGGAATTTAGCCAATGTGCGGCCTGTTAGTCCTTCCAGCACAGAATAATAAACAAAGGATAAAAGGATGGACACCGGTGCCCCGTAAAGCAGGTAATTGCCGAGGCCAGGTTCCAGTTCGTAGCGGGAAAAAAGCCAGTTAAAAAAGAAAAAGAGGGCCGCGCCGAGTATGGCGGTATCTACCAGGAAATTAATCAGCCGGCGGATCCAGGATGCGGGCACAATCCCCGTGTCTTTGGCGCGCTGGATAACGGTGCCGTCCATTTCCACCAGGCCGTTATCGGCCTGATCGAGTGTGCCGAGAATATGGAGCAGTGTGCTTTTGCCGGAGCCGGAAGGCCCTACGATGGACACGATCTCTCCCTTTTGTATCTCTACATCCACTCCCCGCAGCACCTGCACCGTTCCGTAACTTTTATGAATATTTTTTCCACTGATCATGCAGCCAAAGATGGGTTTTAAGAATCAAATATCTGTAAAACAATTGCCCTTACAAAACCGTTAAGAGGGGACAAACGATTTTTTAACAACCACCCCGGATATAACCGGACCGGAAATCGGCGCAATGTAAAAGCCCGGAAGCGTGAAAACACCCGTATTGGCGGGGAAACTTTGGATTTGGAAAGTTCGTTAATAAGGCTACATTTGCGAAAATTTCCGGGTTTCTGAAGCTGGAATCCGGTTGAAAACTAAACCTTTTACAAGATGTTTTGGACACTCGAATTAGCATCATACCTTGAAGATGCACCCTGGCCCGCTACGAAAGATGAGTTGATTGACTACTCAATCCGCAGTGGCGCTCCTATTGAGGTAGTGGAAAACCTTCAGGAACTGGAAGATGAAGGTGATGTGTATGAAACAATCGAGGACATCTGGCCTGATTATCCTACGCAGGACGACTTCCTGTTCAACGAAGACGAATATTAACGTTATAAAGAAGAAACCCTCACGATGTGAGGGTTTCTTCTTTATAAGTCAAAATGCAAAAGTCAAAAGTCAAAACCGTGAATGGTGAATCGTCAATCGTGAATGGCTGTTTCATTTTCAAATTTACACACTTTCAAATTTTCACATTCAGTATAAGGCTTGCCTTATACTGACTCCACTCCCAGGCTCGTCATTACTTCCATGCTTACGCCGGTTGTTGAATAACCACCATCATGGAAAAGATTCTGCATAGTCACCATACGGGTAAGATCAGAGAACAGGGAAATACAATAGTTCGCACAATCTTCTGCGGTTGCATTGCCAAGCGGAGCTATGGCATTGGCATAATCATAAAAATCACCAAACCCTTTGATGCCGGTACCTGCCGTTGTTTTTGTCGGAGACTGTGATACAGTATTGATCCGTACTTTTTTCTTCAGGCCATAATGATAACCGAAGCTGCGGGCGATAGACTCGAGCATGGCTTTGATATCCGCCATATCGGTATAGAACGGATAGGTCCGTTGAGCCGCCATATAGGTCAGTGCTACCACGCTTCCCCAATCGTTGATCGCGTCCAGTTTCATGGCCACGGCTAACATTTTATGCAGGGAAAGGGCAGACACATCTATCCCTTTCTGGAAAAAATCATAATTGGACTCTGTGTACGGAATATTCTTGCGGATGTTCACGCTCATACCGATTGAATGCAGCACGAAGTCGATCTTGCCCCCCAGCACTTCCTGTGAACGGGTAAAAAGATGGGTCAGTTCCTCTACATTGGTAGCGTCCGCCGGAATGATCTCTGATCCTGTTTTCTCTGCCAGTTTTTTGATCTCTCCCATACGCATGGCAATCGGAGCATTGGTCAGCACGAATGTGGCTCCTTCTTCGTGGGCTTTTTCGGCCACTTTCCAGGCAATGGAGTTTTCGTCCAGGGCTCCGGTGATAATTCCTCTTTTTCCTTTCAACAGATTATAAGACATAGCAATTGGTATTTGTGGCGGTAAAAATAAGAAGTTTAGGTTTTCCCGCATCCGTCCGGGAGATTTAACAGCCGGGGATCAGCCGCCGACCATTTCACGGGCATTTTCCAGGGCCGCTGCTGTCGGTTTCTCACCGCTCAGCATCTGGGCAATGGCCGTAATGCGCTCATCCCTGCTCAACTGCCGGATGTTGGTCCTCACGGTGTCGCCCTGCGCCTGTTTATACACAAAGAAATGCGCATCAGCCTTTCCCGCTATCTGCGGCTGGTGCGTGATGCAGATCACCTGGCGGCTGGTGGCCAGGTCTTTCATGATCACGCCTACCTGTTTGGCCGCCTCCCCAGAAATGCCCGTATCGATCTCGTCGAATATCAATGTGGGCAGGTCGATGCGCTCTGCCACCAGGGATTTTATACAAAGCATCAGGCGACTCAACTCGCCACCGCTGGCTACTTTGCCCACCGGCTGAAATTGATTGCTCTTGTTGGCATCAAATAAAAATTCGATCGCATCAGCACCATGTGCACCGGGGTTTTCAACACGTGTGATGGACACTTTCAGACGGGCATTGGGCATGCCCACCTGGGCCAGCAGTTTGTTCACTTTTTGCTCCAGCGGAGCTGTTTGCTGCTGACGGGCAGCCGATAAGGTCGCCGCCAGCTTGCGTAATTCTTTTTCCAACGCGGCTGTTTCCTTCGCCCGCGTTTCGATGGCTTCGTCTATTTGCAGTACGGCCTGCAGTTTTTCTTCCAACTGGTCCTTAATCGCTATCAGTTCGGCGGTAGACGACACGCCATGTTTTTTCTGCAATTTATAACCGAGCGAAAGACGTTCATTGAGCTGTTCGATCTTTGCAGGATCGTGTTGTACCTGGCTGCTGATGCGGTCCACTTCGTCGGCAATGTCTTTGATCTCCACCTGTGCGGCCTGCATTCTTTCTATCAGGGCCGGCAGTTCTGCGTGATAACCGCTTACCTGTCCCAACTGGCCCTGCAGGCTTTTGAGTTGCTGCACAAGGGGCGTTTCGCTTTCTTCCAGCTCAAAGTATATGCGGCTGAGTGCGGCCTTGATACTTTCCGCATGGCTGAGTGTACGCAGGGTCAGTTCAGCTTCTTCGAGTTCGTCCGCAGAGAAAGCGGCATCCTCGAGTTCGGTATACTGAAACTTATTATAGTCGGCTTCTTTATCGAATTGTTCTTTTTGCGCGCATAAGGCTTCCCATTCGCGGCGGGCCTGCTGCCAGCGGGTGTACACCCCATGATAATCGTGCAGGAGAGTCGCATTGCCGGCAAGGGCATCGATCACCTGGCGTTGAAAATCGCTTTCTCCGATCTCGCGGGTATCGAATTGCTGGTGCATATCCACGAGCAGCGAGCTGAGTTGATTGAGTTGCGTGAGCGTAACGGGTGTATCATTGATGAAAGCGCGGCTTTTACCGTTAACGGCGATCTCGCGGCGGATATTGACTTCATCCTGTACATCGAGTTCTTCCTGTTCGAGAAATGTGCGCACGGCTTTTTTCCCTTTTACATCAAACCAACCCTCTACCACACATTTCTTTTCTTTATTGACGAGTACGGCGGAGTCGGCACGTTGACCCAGGATGAGGCCCAGTGCGCCGACGATGATGGATTTACCGGCACCCGTTTCACCGGTGATGCTGTTCATGTGCTTTGAAAAAGGCACTTCCAGTTCATCGATGATCGCATAGTTCTGTATAAAAAGTCGTTGCAGCATAGAAAAGGATCGGGCTGCAATTTAGGGAAAGGAAAAAGGGAATAAAAAAAATTCCCCTCACGGATGGTGAGGGGAACCGGAATTGCTGTAAAAAGCTTATCAGATTTCGATGTTGTTGTTCAGTTCTTCGTCAACCAGGATACGGCCGCAGTTTTCGCAAACCATTACCTTTTTGTGTTGACGGATTTCGCTTTGTTTCTGCGGAGGAATAGCGTAGAAGCAACCGCCACAGGCGTCACGCTCAACCGGTACAACGGCCAGGCCATTGCGGTAGTTCGTGCGGATCTTTTCGTAGCTGGCCAGCAGACGGGGGTCAACGGCAGCACGGGCGGCTTCGGCCTGCTTCAGGTATTGAGTTTCTTCCTGCTCGTTAGCGGCGATGATTTTTTCCAGCTCTGACTTTTTAGAAGCCAGTACGCCTTCTTTCATGGCAATATTTTTCTTCGCTTTCTCGAGGGTGATCGCTTTTTCGGCAATCTCTTCGTTAGCGTCTTTGATATGCTTTTCGGCCAGCTTCACTTCAAGCTGTTGCATTTCAATTTCTTTGTTGATCGCTTCAAACTCGCGGTTGTTCTTCACATTCTCGCTCTGCTTCTCGTATTTCTTCACCAGCGCTTCTGCTTCCTTGATGGCTTCCTTGCGTTGGTTGATAAATTCAGTAACGCCATTGATCTCCTCCTCAATGCGGGTCTGGCGGGCGTACAAACCCTGGATCTCGTCTTCCAGGTCGGCAACTTCCATAGGAAGTTCGCCTTTCAGGATGCGGATCTCATCCAACTTGCTGTCGATCTTTTGCAGATTGACAAGGGAACTCAGTTTTTCTTCAACTGAAAATTCTTTAACGGTTGCCATTTATAAGACGTATTAATTTGACGAATTGATTACAGGTAATAGCGTACAGGGTTCGTTATTATCCCGGTTTTAAGGACGGCAAAGGTAGTAAATTTTTCGGCTAATTGCTCCGCCAGCAGGTCAATGGTGAATTGCTCGCTTTCAAAATGGCCGATATCCGCGATCAGGATCCGGCCGTCTGCATCAAAAAACTCGTGATATTTCATGTCGCCGGTCACATAGGCATCTGCCTGGGCCGCTAATGCGCTGGAAACCAGGGAGCTCCCGGCTCCGCCGCACAAGGCTACTTTTCTCACCGGTTTGCCCGAAGACGGCGTATGCCGCACCAGTTGCAATCCGAATTTTTCCTTGAGCAGCGCCAGAAATGCCGTGGTTTCGAGGGGTTCGGGCAAATAACCCGTTACCCCGGCACCCAATCCCGGCTGGACATTGGCCAATGATACCAGGTCGTAGGCCACTTCTTCATAAGGATGGGCGGCCAGCAAAGCGGCAATAACCGCGGATTGCCGGTATTGCGGCAGCACTACTTCCACACGCACTTCCGGCTCCTGATGTAACTGGTCTTTTTCACCGACAAAGGGTTTGGTGCCTTCGCCTGCCCTGAACGTGCCCGTTCCTTCGGTATTAAAACTGCATTCGCTGTAACGGCTGATCACCCCGGCACCCGCGTCGAATAAGGCCTGCCGCACCTGCGCAGCCTGCGCCCGCGGAACGAACGTAAAAAGTTTCAGCAATGTACCTGTTTTCGGTGCCAGTATTTGTACATCGGTCAGTCCCAGTACTTTGGCCATTCTGCCGCTTACGCCGCTGATCACATTATCGAGATTAGTGTGAATGGCGTAAATGGCTATATCTTTTTTAATGGCATCGATGACGGTACGTTCTACATAATTGCGCCCGGTGAGGCGTTTCAATCCTTTGAAAATAAGCGGATGATGCGCCACTATCAGGTTGCAGCCCCTATCCGTCGCTTCCTGCACCACAGCTTCCGTCACGTCGAGGCAGCAGAGCACGCCGGTGCAATCCCATGCCGGATCTCCGGTGAGCAAACCGGCGTTATCATAACTTTCCTGAAGGGAAGGGTGGGCCCATCCTTCGAGGAAACGGACAATATCTGCAATCTTCATGGGATAAAAATAAGTGAATAAGTCAATCAGTGAATGGTGAATCGTCAATCGTGAATCGTCAATTAACAATCATGGCTGTTTTACTTATTACTTATAACTTATTACTTATAACTTACTACTTATAACTTAACACCCCTCTCAGATCGGATATTCTAAAAAAATCTTACCTTTTGTACATGCTTAAACGCACTACCGTCAAATTTCTGCTGGCCGTGTTGGTAATCACCGGTCTCGCTGGCACGGCCAACGACGCGTCGCTGACCGCTGCCGAGAAAAAAGTAGTGGTAAAATCCTTAAAGGATAGCCGTGATCAATTGCTGTCGGAGTATAAAAAGTTCTCGGAGAAGCAAGCACAATTCAGTCCGCAACCTGATGTGGCTGCAGCCGCTATATGCATAAAAAATCTTCAGACCTGGGAAGAAAATGCCTGGGAAAAATTAAAAACCGCCATGCAGAAGCCGGCTCCGCAAAACGGCGAACCAGTTTGTGCATCGAATCCCCCGGAATCGTATTCGCCGGCAGGCCATGCCACGGATTTCAAAACGCTCCGCCAGTCGGGCATCCGTTATGTGCGCAATTCCACTGAAAATTTCAAAACACATTATGTTGCTGCGGAAGATGGTTGTGTAACAGGGTATCAATACCTGATTAGCATTATCGAACGTACCAACGAAACCACTGCTTATCTTCGCAACATCCGCCAGCATCCACAATTTCCGGCGGAATGATTCTTGTAGTTCCTTTACTTCTCTAACCGAAAATAATCATCCCCATGTCTTTAAGAATTGGCGACAAAGCCCCTGATTTTACGTTACCTGATACAGAGAAACAGGAAGTAACCCTTTCGTCCCTGAAAGGAGAAAATGTTTTACTGCTGTTCTTCCCCCTGGCCTTTACCAGTGTATGCACCAAAGAGCTTTGCAGTGTGCGCGACAACCTGTCGCAGTACAACGATGCGCATGTCCGCGTGCTGGGCATCTCGGTGGACTCGCCGTTTACGTTGGCAAAATTTAAAGCGGAACAAGGCCTGAATTTTTCCCTGCTGAGCGACTTCAACAAAACGGCATCAGCGGATTATGGAAGTTTGTACGAAACGTTTGCATTGGGCATGAAAGGAGTATCGAAGCGGTCGGCTTTTCTGATTGACAAGGAAGGTATCGTGCGCTACGCGGAAGTATTGGAAAATGCGGGTGAGGTGCCGGATTTCGACGCCATCCGTGGGGAAATGGCTAAAATTGGCTGAAAAATTCGTTAAAAAACTCCGGCACTCAGGAAGTAAGTAATTGATTCCCAATTAGGTCAGAAAATTGCGGCAAATGACTTGCGTATATGCTTAAAACGGTCTATTATTGAGGAAATAAAATTAACTTTGGTTCGTTGAAGAGAATTTTACCTATACTACTTATCATACTGTTTTCGGCTACTTCTTCCCAGGCACAATCGACGCCTGCGGGAGGTGGTGAGGCCAAAATAGTCAGGTTCTATCCGAACCCGGCGACCTCTTATATCAACTTCGAGATCAAGAGCCGGTACCAGAAAGGATTGACCCTGCAGGTATATAGTTTCCTTGGCAAAAAAGTATTCGAACAACAAAATGTGCAGGAAAAGACAACCGTCAACCTCACAGAATTCACCCGCGGCGTATACGTCTACCACCTCATCGATGCTTCCGGCAAGATCATCGACACGAATAAGTTTCAGGTAAGTAAGTAATGTGAAAATGTGTAAATGTGCCCAACTTCGTTGGGTCCGTGTGAAAATGTGCAAATGCATTTAATGTAATTTCCAGCTTGGGTTTAACATGCAAAAGAATATGTATTTCATTTTCACATTCCCGGCTTGCCGGGACACATTTTCACATTCATCAAAGCACCTGCACAATCAGAAACTTCAGGTAGTTCGTATTATCCATTCCCCAGATGATCGGATGATCGGATGCCTGAGCCTGGAAAGTTACCTGCCTGATAGAACGGCGCGCATCTTTGGCGGCCATTTGTATGGTTTGAAGAAATAATTCAGGATGTACAAGATTGGTGCAGGAAGAGGTTACTAAAAATCCTCCTGGTTTCACCAGCTTCATGCCACGCAGATTGATCTCTTTATAACCCGTGATGGCTTTTTGTATGGTTTCGCGGCTCTTCGTAAACGCAGGCGGGTCCAGCATCACCACATCGTATTGTTTGCCCTCCTTCCCCCACTGTTTCAATACATCAAAAGCATTTGCCGCCTCGAAACGGCATATCTTTTCCAGGCCATTCAACGCCGCATTGCGGTTGGCCTGCTCCACGGCATTCTCGGAGATGTCTAATCCCAATACAGATTTGGCACCATAGGAAGCGGCGTGTATTTCAAAGGTGCCCGTATAGGTAAATGCGCCCAACACGTCGGCATCTTTTACAATATGACGGATGGCGCGGCGATTGTCCTGCTGATCGAGGAAATAACCCGTCTTCTGGCCATTCTCGATGTCTACATGAAAACGTAATCCATTTTCATTGATGATGATCTTTGTATCGAATGGCGCGGACAGAAATCCTTTGTGTTGCGTTAAACCTTCGAGTTCACGAACAGGCACATCATTCCGCTCATATATTCCTTTCGGGGAAAAAATAGTTTCCAACGCTTTGACAATAGCCGGCTTCCAGGTATCCATGCCAAGCGTCAATGTCTGGATCACGAAGTAGTCGTTGAATTTATCGATGATCAGTTGTGGCAGCCCATCGGCCTCACCGAAAACGAGGCGGCAGTTTTCCACGTAACCGATACGCTGGCGGTATTCCCAACACTGGCGGATGCGGTCGAGAAAAAACTGTTCGTTGATCTCCACATTTTTCTCGCGTGTGAGGAGACGTACGAGGATCTGCGATTTCGGGTTGATATAGCCCATGCCTACATACTTGCGGTCATGCGTAAAAACAGTAACCGTTTCGCCGCCGGCGGGTTCGCCTTCCACCTTCTCCACTTCGTTGGCAAAAATCCAGGGGTGCCCGTTTGCAATACGCGGCGCAATTTTTCGTCTGAGATATACCTTCACCATAAGAACCGGCAAAGATATACAAAACGTCGCGGTGATGCGGCGCGAACGGACATTTTGTCCCAAAGCATGGCTTGGCAGTATTATTGACAATCGTACCTTTGCAAACAATTTTGACAAAAATGGCAGAAAAAGACATCAACGAACAAATGGACAACGGCGCTGAAAACCAGGCAGACTTCGGAATCAACGCCGATGAAAACATGGGGGGATCTACGCATCTTACCGATCCTTTGCCCGCTGATAATGAAGACAATAAGCTGAAGGCAGAACTGGCAGAGGCAAAGGACAAGTACCTTCGCCTGGCCGCGGAATTTGACAATTTCCGTCGCCGGAGTGCCAAAGAGCGTATCGAAACGATCCAGACAGCAGGCCGCGAAGTGATCAATGAATTGCTGGACGTGCTCGACGATGCCGAACGTGCAGAAAAACAGTTGGAAACATCCGACGACATGGCACAGAACAAACAGGGTATTCAACTGGTGTTTAACAAACTCCGGAACGTGCTGCAGGCTCGCGGCCTGAAACGCATGGAGACCGTAGGCCAGGAATTCAACCCGGACCTTCACGAAGCCATCACCGAAATTCCCGCGGCATCCGATGAAGCGAAAGGCAAAGTAGTAGATGAAGTAGTAAAAGGTTATTACCTCAATGATAAGATTATCCGTCACGCCAAAGTTGTAGTAGGCAAATAAGACATCCACCAGAAACACGCTACCAGCAATGTCAAAAAGAGATTATTACGAAGTATTGGGAGTGGCTAAATCAGCCAGTGCAGACGAAATAAAAAAGGCGTACCGCAAGGTGGCCATGCAGTATCACCCTGACCGCAACCCGGGCGATAAAGCTGCGGAAGAAAAATTCAAGGAGGCAGCCGAAGCCTATGAAATCCTGAGCGATGCGGACAAGCGTGCGCAATACGACCGTTACGGTCATGCGGGTGTGGGTGCCGGTGCACGCGGCGGATTCAACGGCGGCGCAGGCATGAACATGGATGATATCTTCAGCAACTTCGGAGATATATTCGGTGACGATGTATTCGGTAGCTTTTTTGGCGGCGGCGGTCAGCGACGCGGCGGCGGAGGACAAAGAACGCGTGGTGTGCGCGGCAGCAACCTCCGTGTAAAACTGAAACTGACTTACGAAGAAATTGCGAAAGGCGTTACCAAAAATATCAAGGTAAAAAAATATGTCGTGTGCTCCACCTGTAACGGATCGGGAGCCAAAGACAAAAATAGCGTACAAACCTGCAGCACCTGCGGGGGCAGCGGGCAGGTACGCCGTGTGCAGAATACCTTCCTCGGCCAGATGCAGACCGTTACCACCTGTCCTACCTGTAACGGTGAAGGCACTACGGTGACGGCGAAATGCGGAAGCTGTAAAGGTGAGGGACGTGTATACGCGGAAGAAACGATTACGATCGATGTACCCGCCGGTGTACAGGAAGGCATGCAGCTGAATGTAAACGGAAAAGGTAATGCCGGCGAACGTGGTGGCATGGCTGGTGACCTGATTATTCTTATTGAAGAAGAAGCACACAAAGACCTTCAGCGCGACGGACTCAACGTGGCGTATGACCTGTATATCTCTTTCACCGATGCGGTGTTTGGCACTTCTGTAGAAGTGCCCACCATCGACGGAAGGGCGAAGATCAAAATACCTGCGGGCACACAAGCGGGAAAAATATTCAGGCTGAAAGGAAAAGGGTTCCCTGCTGTCAACTCTTATGAAAAAGGAGATCAGTTGATCCAGGTGAATGTGTGGACGCCGCAAAATCTTACGTCGGAGGAAAAAGCTTTGCTGGAAAAACTGGGCGAATCACCCAATATGAAACCACAACCCGAGAAATCGGAGAAAGGATTTTTTGATAAATTGAGAGAGAAATTTTCTTAATTCAAAAGCGATCCCGAAGTTTCGGGACTGAGCTTGCCCGAAGTATCGGGCGAAGGGTCAAAATTTAAAAACGCCCTGGTCAGTTGATCGGGGCTTTTTTATACTACTACTCGTGACATAGCATAGGCCTAGATTCTCTTTTGTGGATATCTCTACAACGCATTGTTATCTTTTACGCTATCCCATTTACGGTTCTCTTTTGTATTCTCTGATAATTGAACAAGCTTCGTTCCTTGGAATAAAAATTTTGAATTTTTCAAAAAGACAAACCTGTCCAGAGAAATGTTCGTCTGAAGAATTGGTAGCAGGTAGTTTGCCTTGGGATCAAGGGTTAGCCAATTGGATGAATAGTCTGAAAAGGCAAATTTTATAGTTTTCACTTGTCTTTTCGTAAATCTGCACTCGTTAAATACCGGCATGCATCCCTTAGTCGTGTCGCCGTTGATAAACACCGTTGCATCTTTCAAGACATCTCCGTTTAAATCCTTCACCCATCCGATGATCAATGTATCACTATGAGCTGAATCAGTTGAATCATATACTTTAACAGGTACATTCGCTTTATCAAAAATGCTATTTAGTACCACTGTGTCTGAACGATAAGTCCATGACCCAAAAGAATAGGTATGATACGCATCTGTTCCTGCACGCATAGTAAAAGAAGAATCATTTCTTAACTCCAAATATTCCATCCAAATACCATTTGCATTTTTCGCCTCAAACGCACCCCAAATGGAATCTTTGGAAGATGAAGTAAGTTTGCCGAGATTTTTAGGTGAACAACTATAAAGGATAATCGTAGCGATCAAACTTCCGATGTAAAATATAAGAACTTTCATATGTTAACGGTTTTTTAGATCATTACCAAAAATATAGGTAGGCGTTCTTCCTGCTTTTCTATCAAGTTCGTTGGCAGCATTTAAAGCATCTTGAATCGTAAGATTTGCATTAGCACTGTTTCGATTAATAAAGCTTTTGATGTAGCTATCTTTTGTGTATTGAAGAAGAATCGCTGCAGGAGTATTTAAAGCTAGCGATACTTTTCTATCTTTTATTAAACTGTATGTACTTCCATTAACGGTAGTTGAATTTTCTGCAAATTTTTCAACAGTAAAAAAGCCATCTACCACACGATTTGCATTTGTTCTATCCAAGAATAAATATCCAACATCATTTGCAACAACTTCATCTGTTAAATCGTACAGCTGCTCCGATTTTCCTCCAACAAATTCTCCCGCCAAATATCCATATCCATGTCTTAACTCATGCGCTAGTACATTAAATGAATTACCGTTTCTACCATAAAGCTTAATATCAATACGCCTTTTTTCTATATTGTACCCTGCCGTTCCCTCTCCTGTTCCTGGGCCTGAATTTTCAAGAGAAACATTAAACTCCACATCGGATTCCTCCATTTCATTCCATTGAGCATTTAATTCGGTATGGCGGTCTATCAGTTTTGTTAATTGGGAAATTTGATTCAAATTATTTTCGTCATGTAGATCAAGAGCGGATAACTCAGTTATATATCCCTTTAATCGCCTGCCATTCTCTGCTCTCAATTTCTTATACGCTTCTTCCCCACCATTTGCCCAAGTAAAATAATTACCCAACCAATCCCTTTTTGTTATAGGGTTATTTTGCATTGAAGCAAACGGCGTTTCGTAATATGTAGTAACTAGATCTACCTGATGAAAGCGTCCTATTTGTGGATCCAGATTTCTGTACAAAGCCTCATAAATATTAATTCCCAGATCATCATTATAAGCTATCCCGTTGTACTTAAACCGGTTCTTCAACTCTCCTGCTGATTTGTAGCTAATTCCCGCCATCGTCAACCCAAAGGGATAATAGTGCGTTTCTTCCAATACAGCACTGCGCATATGAAGCAACTGAAGGTTGTCAAAGAATACATTCACCGGGCTCTCATTACTCACATAGACATAAAGATAACCGTTTTTGGTGGCAGCGAGATTTTGCAGGTCAGAGAAGTGGTCTTTGGTAAAACCAGTCGGATTTACCGGGCTGGCGCCACCGCTGACCATCTTAAATTGTTCGTCGAAGAAGATATGAGGCATTGTTCGATTCAGGTCAGTAATAGACGCAAAGGAGGTGTGTGATATCCGTAATTTCGTTCAGTTGGCTAGTTGTTGCAATCTTGGTTAACAAGCCAATCTACATTCATCATGCTCTACATCGGCATTTTTAATAATCCTGCTAACTTCATTCCTTTACATTGTATTTCCAGGAACATACAAGACATTACCATAAAAATCATCAGAGACATCAATCCTGAAAATTCTCCCTTGATATTCGAATTCGATAATATCATTGAAGTCGACGTGTGAGCGTTTCTCTGGCAAATATTTTAAGGTTGTAGCATTAATGAACACACTATCCGACAAGACAAATCGATGACCAGCCTCGTCTTGGTACGCCATATCTACATACACCTTTTTAGCCGTGTGTTTTAAACCCTCAATACCGCATACCGACCTAAGAAAATATCCTTTTTTCATCGAGGTATCCTTGAGGAAATTATCAATCGAAGTATCTATGCTGGGTAAAAACAAGCATTTGTCTGATTGGTAATAGAAAAGATAACCAGCCTGATCGTGTATAATTTTTGATTTGCTGACAAATATTGCCTTGTTACAAGACATTAAGAAGCATAAAAGTATGATCGAAAAATATTTCATGGCTGTCTTAGATTTTGAGTTATCGGATCTTTGTCCACAACAACATTTATAATATCACCGCTTTTAAGCCCATTCTTAGTCACGTAGTCTCCCCAACTATTCCAGTGAGTTTTGTTCATGGTATAACGACCTTTATAGCCGGACGGCACAGCCATTATATCACCTGCATAGCCTGAATGAACTCCAGCCCATCGTCCATTTTCAGTAGCATATCTATCGGAAAGTCCAAATAAATGAAGGACCTCATGAAAGGCGGTACCTCCTTCAGCAAAATCTCCTGCACCATTTTGAAATCTTATGATAGCCATGCGTCCCGCACCGTCATACCTTCCGATAATTCTACTCATTATATTATCAGGATCTTCTCTGACAATTTTTGATCTGGGTTGCTTACCATCGATACTTTCTGCGTTGGCACGAGAGCCATCTCTTTTTAAAATCAACATATTATCTCCGTTAGGGTTGTCTCTTGTCCGGGTCTCATCCTCTTCGGTACCTTCGACAAAGGTCATATTTAAACTAATTGACCACTCCATCCCATTTTCATCAGTGAATTTTCCACTCAATAGATCTTTATTCTTTTCTAAAAACTCGTTATATTTTCCTACTTGCTGTTTCGCATTATACCCGCGCACATAAATAGTAGATGACAGTGTTATTGTTCGGTTAGCACTATCAATTCCCACTCTCGCATCGGCGCCATCGGGATCAATATATGTAATGGGATTGTTTAGAACATAATTATATGGAGACAAATCAGCATATTTCTCAACTTTCGGATCTATTTGAAACCATCTTCCAGTTTGTTTATCGTACATGCGTAATCCGTAATCATAAGTTTCCAACCCACTACCATCACTAAACTCTTCCCGCTGCTCTTCTTTACCGTTGTACTTAAAACGGTTCTTTAATTCGCCCGCTGCTTTATGGCTGATCCCCGCCATGGTCATCCCGAATTCTCGGGACAAAGGATAATAATGAGTCTCTTCCAATAACGGACTGCGCGTATGCACCAACTGCATCCCGATACTTCGGGATATCAAAGAATGCCGAAGTATCGGCACAGGGCATTCACCGGGCTCTCGTTACTCACATAGACATAAAGATAACCGTTTTTGGTGGCAGCGAGATTTTGCAGGTCAGAGAAATGATCTTTGGTAAAACCAGTCGGATTTACCGGGCTGGCGCCACCGCTGACCATCTTGAATTGCTCGTCGAAGAAGATATAGTTGATAAAGGCTTTGGGGCGTTGCGGGTAGCTCGCATCGTCACGGCTTGGGTCATTGATAAAGGCGCCAAGCGGCGTAGTGATATCGGTGATCGCATTCAACTGGCTGGCCGTGGCTTTACCGGCTGCCGCACTGCCCGGTGCGCCGAGTAAGCCTGATAAGATATCCAACGCAACCGGTGCCACGTTCGGAGAACCAGATGTATTGGGTGTGTACCAATGGCTCTTTCCAAACACATCCACCTTGTCTCCCGCCATCTTTTACGGCTAACAATAAAGTCTACTCTTTATTATCACAGCCCACATAAGGAGGTTCATAGTAACCGATAGCCTTAGTTGTGTTTACAACCTTGTATTTGTAAATATTATTACGGCAAAAGAAATAGTCCGCTCCTTTCTGTGAATCATCAGTAAGCCTTTCCGGAAGCGAAGTACGGCTGTCGATATCCGTTTGAATCAGATTATACTTGCTTAAAAGATTCATGGTTTCTGAAGTTGGGGCAACCCCCTCTTCCCCCAGTAAAACAATTTACCTCTTATCTCTAAAGCATGAGTTGGACACATTTTAGCAGAAAACTGCTTATTGCCTGAAATAATATTCACAGCCAGGATCCTATCGTAAATCTGCCCCCGTACCCATTTATATACCTGACTATCCGATTTCACCAACTCCATCTTATATAGTGTGTCATACCGGGTTACGACAAATACTTTTTCCTTTTTAAACTGTTTACTAGTCTTTGCATAATCCGCAATAGCAACTTCTATTGGGTCATCTGTATGTTTGCCTTTTGTATCCGAAACCCTTGTAGTAGTACAACTAATAAAAACAGACATACTTATAGCGGCAGTACTTAACATTTTTCTCATTGACACGTATTTATGCTTATCGCTTTTAAAACCCTGTTGTATAATCAATCTTAAACGGGTATGAATCACCATAAGCCAGAGGAGCTGTTAATAAATAGAACTTTAACGCCGGCGTTAATTTTAAGCCTCATCTCGCGTTTCTATATCTCGCTTGGATGGCACTATTCGATCTGATGTACTTATGTTAGTACTAGGATGAGTATGAAAAAAACCATTTAAAGTAAGCCCTTTCCTTAGTCCTTCTACGTGGCCCGCTGAAAACGATTGAGTAAACGTATTCCCTCCGTAAGCGCCAAAGCTAATATGAGTTGTACCTCCCTCCCCGAAATAAGCACCCTTAATTTCCACACCCAGATAATCAGACAGCCTTAGTGCGAATGTTTCTACACCTTTTTCGGTGGGCTGATCTTTCCGCATACGATGGTGGTTGGTTGGGAAGACATGATCAGCGATGGCTTAAATCGATGATCATATTGTTGGCTCAGCTACAAACCTCGGGGAAAAAGTCAAAATTAAAAAGTCAAAATTCAAAAAACGGGCGGATGGTCAATCGGTAAATTCTTCATTCCTCTGCGCGAAAAAATCAAATTATATCAAATCAACCTCTCGCCCACTTAATCGCCTCCTGCACCTGGCCGGGACCAAAGCCCCGCAGTTCAGCAGGAATAGCCTCACGAAACATTTCCAGTAAGCGGTTGACACGCTCCGAATCAGTGACGATCGCGATGTGGCGCCACTTACCCATTTTTGCTAGTTTGGTCATCGCTGCCGGCCACCATTCACCGGCACTAAAACGACCCGGCATGGTATCCACCACCGCCAGACAGTTCAACGCTCCAGTCTGATCCAATTGCTTTTGCATCGCCGGCAATACCACCTGCTCGTATTCCTCACGGCTTACTTCATGCGTGGCAATTATGCCCAGCAGATCGGGCGGCAGATTGGATATCAGGGAAATCATGGCAAGTATATTTAGAGTATATATACTTCAAATTACCTGCCAAGTAAAAAAGTCAAAATTCAAAAGTAAAAAGTCAAAAAGCGTGAGTACAATCGTCAATCGTGAGTAAGACAATAGGTGAATAGTGTGAGAAACAGCCCTTCACGACATATTACATTTTCACATGGCCCCGAAGGCAGGCACATTTCCACATTGGCCTGTTTTAACGCCCTTTCTTCCTTTTCTGCTTTGTATAAATCGTTTTCGCCTGCTGCACAAGGCTCAGAAATGCCCTTTGCGACGGATCATTCACATCTGTATTTTTTTCCGCATAACTTACCACTTCATCCCATTTCATGTTGCGCGTATACATCGATCCCCGCAATAGGGAACCAAACATCACCACACCCGCAGCAAAACGATCTTCAGGCGCGGGAGAAGCCTCCCCGCAACAATCCGCCCATTCTTTCCTCACCGCCATTGCGCCACCCGACGGACGATAATCCAATATAAATTTTGCCAATCCTTCCATGCTGCCATGCTGCTCCACCGGCACTATCTCAAACACCGCCACCATCGAATGACCCGACCCGACCTCCCCTCCTTCTACTATCGAAAACGTATCACATACCGCCGTCATCTTGTTATCAAACCCGATCAACCGGTATTCACGTACTTTCTTTTCGTTGAATTGCACACTCATGTACACATCATCCGCCACCGCATATAAGGTCTGCGTAAATTCTGTCATCAACACTTTCTCCGCTTCCTGGAAGTTATCGAGATAAGCAAAGTTGCCATTTCCCTTCCGCGCCAGCATCTGAATTTTTGAGTCTTTATAATTCCCCATTCCTACACCCAGACAAGTAAGATATATCCCCGATTCGCGATGCGAAGAGATCAGTTCGTCTAATTCCGTTTCTGTTTTTACCCCAACATTAAAATCTCCATCGGTCGCCAGTATTACGCGATTGTTTCCTTTCTCGATAAAGTGTGTTTTGGCTACCTGGTAAGCCAGTTGTATACCTGATTCGCCCGGTGTCGATCCACCCGGCACGAGTTCATCGATCACCTGGTTGATTTTGTCTTTTTCTCCTCCACTTGTTGTGGGCAACATGATCCCTGTTGCCCCACCATATACAACTATCGATACAGAGTCTTTGTCCCGCAGGTTACTTACCAGCATCCGGAAAGCCGATTGCAGCAAAGGCAAACGATTCGGCATGTCCATCGAAGCAGATACGTCTATTAAAAACACGAGGTGGCTTGGCGGTAATGTATCCAGGTTCATACGCCGCGCCGACAGCCCCACATATAACAACCGGTTTTGGTTGTTCCAGGGGCAGGGACCTATAGAAGGCCTAACGGCAAATAGCTCACCAGGTGGCGGGTCGGCATGACCGAGATTGAAGTAGTTGAGCATTTCCTCGATGCGCACCGCATCAGGAGGCACAATGGATCCGGTATGAATGAAACGACGGATGTTACTGTAAGAGGCTTTGTCTACGTTGGGAGAAAACCCGGTGTTGGGATAGCGCGCGGCACTGATGAAGCGGTTTTCCAGAAGATTCTCATAGGTTTCCTGCCCGGCAAACCACCGCCGCTGCTCTTCTCTTCCCAATCCTTTGGTGATCGATGATAACTTATCCCGGCGGCGCGAACCGGCATTACTCGGCAACGCTTTTAAACGGATTGTATTGAAGATGGCCGCATTCAGCAGACACCGTACTTCGCCGAAGCCGGAAAGTTTTACAGAAAATGAATCACTGGTCTGATTGGAGATGATGCCGAACGTGCCGGTGCTGCCGGTGGTAAATGCATAACCGGTGCGAAGCTGTAACAGCGTCACATTCCGCAGCGCATTCCCATTCTCATCTTTTACTTCTCCACGAATGTAATGCGACTGGCCATGAACTTTCGCAAACAGCAAAAGCAGCAGCAATATTTGGCAAGTAATTCTCAACGAAACATACAGTTGGCTTGCGTGACAGTTCGGTAAATGGTGGCAACCGCTTCACTAACTTACCACTATATATTGAGAATTAAGAGACGCCAATGGATTTTAACAGTAAGCTCAACCCGCGAGTTGATAGATCTCTTTCAGGTTGCGCCCCAGTCCATCGTAGTCCAGGCCATATCCTACCACAAATTTGTTGGGGATATCAAAGCCTACATAGTCGAGGGCAAGCGGGTAAGTAGTAGCTTCTGACTTGTGCAGCAGCGTGGCAATGCGCATGGAAGCAGGTTGCTGATGTTCCAGCTTTGGCAGGAAATCGTGCAAGGTTTTACCGGTGTCAACAATGTCTTCAACGATAATCACATCTTTTCCAAATATATCATCGTCGAGACCGATAGAGGTGACCACATTGCCCGAAGACTTCATGCCTTTATAGGAAGCGAGTTTGATAAAACAGATCTCCGCATCGATGGTCAGTTGCTTGAAGAGGTCGGAGGCAAACATGAACGAACCATTCAGCACGGCAATGAAGAAAGGACGTTTACCGGCATAATCGCGGTTAATGGAAGCGGCCAGTTCGCCAATGCGTTCCTGGATCGTTGCTTCAGAAAGGTAAATGTCAAATGATTTATCGTGTACCTTGATGGCCCCCATAGCAGTTATTTATAGATTTTGAGTGTTTGTCCTGGTTTAAGCACGGCAACCAATTGATTCCATTCGGTAATGGATTCGGCCGGTACCTGGTATTTACGGGAAATGGAATAGAGGGTTTCTTTCGGCTGCACTACATGAGTTACATAGGTGGCGGAAGCTTTCACCGGTGCTACCTGGGCGGCAGGCAATTGCTCGCCGGTTGTTGCAGCCAGTTTGGGCTTTGAAGGTGCTTTCTTTTTCAGGTAAAGCATTTCTCCGGCAGCGGGGTCCTGCTCTTCGGTAAGGTGATTATATTCGAGCAGGCTTTCGAGGCGGATGCCTTCTTCCTGCGCAATATCGTAGATCGTTTCGCCGGGCTGCACAAGATGAAAATCCGTAGCGCCTGTTTTGCGTTTGCGCTGCAGGAAAAGCAGTTGATCAAAAGCCACTTCTTCTTCTTCGGGCATATCGTCGTTGAATTCAAATAAACGCTTCAGCGGAATATTGTATTGCTGCGCAATGGCGAGGAAGGAAGTGCCTTTGCGGGCGAAGACAACTTTGGTATCGTTGATTCGGAATTCTCCGTCAGGATATGTTTTTTCCGAGGCAGGTGGTGCGATCATTTCTTCACGTTGTACCGCGGCCACAACAGGCAGGTCATTGGCGGGCATCTCTCTTTTTGCCACCATGATATCACCAGCGGGTTTCTTACCAAGGGCGATCAGTGTATAGTCCTGCAGGTTATAATCTTCGATCAGTTTGATGATGATCACCGGGTATTTGGGATTGGTGGCATAACCCGCCTTTTTCAGCCCGTATGCCCAGTTTTTATAATCTTCGGGATCGAGTGCAAACAGCGATGCATAACGCTGGTTGCCGCGCAGAAAATCGGAATGATCTTTATACGAATCTTCCGCTCTTACATATTTACGGAAACATTCACCGCGCGCATCATCGTCGTGCGACACGGATTCACCTTTCCAGGTAGACTTGCACTTGATACCAAAATGGTTGTTGGATTTGTTGACGAGGACACTGGTGCCCGCCATAGTTTCGTGAATGCCCTGCGCCAGTTTGATAGACGCCGGCACACCCGTACGCTGCATTTCAGCGATGGCCAGTTCACGATAAGTTTCGATATACGTTTGAATGATGTTCTTGTCCTGCGCCTGTAAAGCCGTTGAAGCAACGAGCAAACACAGGCAGATCAAAATACGGCGCATGGTTATCATCGGTATTCGTTACAGTTTCCGGATCAGATACAGTCCGTCCCGGATAGTTAATGCTACTTTATCTATATCCGCGCGTGACCGGATATAGTCGTTAAACGTTCGGATGGCCCTGGCACTTTTGCCGGAGGGCTCTTCTTTTAACGCTTCTCCGTGAAAAAAAATATTATCTGCTAAAATAAATCCGTTTTGCCGAACTGCCGGCAAAACGAGGTTAAAATATTCAACATAGCCGGTTTTATCTGCGTCGATAAAAACCAGGTCCCAGGTTTCGTTGAGGGTGGGAATGATCTCAGCTGCCGCTCCCTGGTGGCTTATGATCTTTGATCCGTAAAGCGAGCGGTCGAAAAAATGGCGCGCCAGTTGGGCGTCGGCCTCGCGTAATTCAATGGTATGCAATACACCATCGGGTACCAGACCTGAAGCCAGGCAAAGCGCGCTGTACCCGGTAAAGGTGCCAATCTCCAGGATGCGTCTCGGTTGTAAGAGATGGCTGATCATCTGCAGCAGCTTACCCTGCACGTGGCCGCTGAGCATGTGCGGCTCGCGGTGATGCTGCGAAGTGAACACCGAAATTTCCTCCAGCAGTGCCTCTTCAGGACTGCTGAGTGCCGCGGCGTATAATTCCACATCAGGGTGTACCAGCTCCATAGGCACAAAGATACACCCTTTTTCCAAAGACGGTTTCTATAATCCGTTCAGCCTCAGGCCGGCACTACGGTTGCCTGGGGATCGCGGCCGGGCTTTTCGGAAAGCAGCAGCAGTCCCAGGAAGGTGAGCAGACCATTGATGATCAGCAGTTCGATACCGATCTGGTAACCACCGAAAATATCTTTGGCATATTTCGCCAGGAAATAAGAAAGCACCGGCGCCACCAGGCATACGATTGTGATCGAGAAACTGTCGCGGATACGGCGTTTGGTCAGAATGCCAAGCGAGAACAGGCCCAGCAACGGTCCGTACGTATAACCCGCCAGGTCAAGAATGATATCGATAATACTATTGTTATTGAGCCAATAGAAGACCAGGATACACAGCAGGAACACGATGGCAAACGAGAAGTGTACGGTCAACCTGACTTTCTTCTTGCCTTTCTCATCAAGATCATCCCGCTCTTTCAATCCGAGGATGTCGATACAGAAAGAAGACGTCAGTGCCGTCAGTGCGCCGTCTGCACTTGGGAACAATGCGGAGATCAGGGCAATGATAAAGATGATGGAAATCGCCGGCGGCAGGAAGTTCATCGCAATGGAAGGGAACATTTTATCGCCGATCACATTGAGTTGTTCGCCCGGAATCTTCGGATGATCGATCAGTAACTGTTTGCCTACCACCTGGCCGTTAACCAGCACATCCTGGTATTCGCCGCCTTTTGAAAGTGCAAACATATACAGCAAACCGCCCAGCATCAGGAAGAGGAACAATACGCCGGTCATTACCACTGCCATGGTCATTACGTTCTTCTGTGAGTCGCCCAGTTTTTTAACGCTGATGTTTTTCTGCATCATTTCCTGGTCAAGCCCCGTCATGGCGATCGTGATAAAAGCGCCTCCCAATATTTGTTTTAAGAAAAACCCTTTGCTGTTGACATCAAAATTGAAAATATTGAGGTAACCGCGGTCGTGCATCTGGCTGAGCGCTTCGCCGCCACTGATATTGAGATTGCTGAGAATGTAAATCACACAAACGATGAGCCCTGTCACCATCAACGTGGTTTGTAAGGTGTCGGTATAAACGATGGTGCGTACACCGCCTTCAAAAGTATACAGCAGGATCATCAGCAGGATGAAGGACGCCGTTACCACAAACGGCACGCCCATGCGATCCAGGATGAACAACTGAAGAATATTAATTACCAGGTAAAGTCTGGCGGTGGCCCCCACAGTACGGCTGATGATGAAGAAAAGCGCGCCGGTCTTGTAAGCAATGTTGCCAAACCGCTGCTTCAGGTAATTATAAATGGAAGTCAGGTTGAGTTTGTAATAAAGAGGCAATAAAACAAAGGCGATCACGGCGTAACCGATCAGGTAACCGATAGCTACCTGCATGTAGGCAAACCCTTTGAACCCTCCCCCGGCAATATCTCCCACACCGCCGGGTACGCTCACGAAAGTTACACCGGACAAGGAAGTGCCGATCATGCCGAAGGCCACCAGCATCCAGTTGCTGTTTTTATTACCGATGAAGAACGTATCGTTATTGGAATTGCGCGAAGTGATCCAGGCGACTACGAGCAGCAAAGCGAAGTAGCCGATAACGAAAGAAAACAGAAGGCCTGCAGACATGTGGTAAAAATTAAAAAGTCAAAATTCAAAAGTCAATCCCGAAGTATCGGGAGTGAATTGTCAATTGGCAATTGTGAATGAGTCAATAAGTGAATGGTCAATCGTCAATCGTGAATATTTCCTGGTTCGTGTATACACGAACCATAGTCAAAACTTATAACCTATAACTTAACTTCCTCTCAATTGAATTTTTGAAGATAAATAAATTTGTATTCCCTTTGCTGCAAATATATAATTGTCACCCATGCTAATACGTTCTCTTGCAGTTTTTTGCGGTTCCAAAACCGGTAACAACCCCCTCTTTGGCGAAGCAACCCGCACACTCGGGCAACTGATGGCTGAAAATGACATCGGACTGGTGTATGGCGGTGGCAGCGTGGGGCTGATGGGATTGATCGCAGATACCGTATTGCAACACGGTGGAAAAGCGATCGGAGTTATCCCGCAGGTACTCGTTGATTGGGAGCGCGAACACAAGGGACTGACCGAATTATTTGTGGTAGACGACATGCACAGCCGCAAGAAAAAGATGTACGACCTCTGCGACGCCGCGCTGGTGCTCCCGGGCGGATTCGGCACGCTGGACGAGTTATTTGAAATGGTCACCTGGAATCAATTGTCGATCCACGACCGGCAGCTATTTGTCCTCAACACCGACGGCTTTTATAACGATCTCCGCAAACATATCCATCGCATGGAACAGGAAGGCTTTTTATACCAGGAAGCCGTTGACCGCCTCACCTTTTTGGAACAGCCGGAGGAACTGATTGAATACTACAAACCTTAGGAAAGTTAAAATTCAAAAGTAAAAAGTTAAAAAGAACGCGGATGGCGATGGGGAGTTCTTTGCTCATGTGTCCCGGTTCTTTTTCACGCAAAGCCGCAAAGTAATTAAGGCGCTAAGAATATTGACCGTTGACTGATTCTCAATTCTGTTCTGACTTTTGCCCTGGAACTTTGGAATTTTGACTTTTGAATTTTGAATTGTTGTTTGAGTATGGCAAACAAATTGCATCCTTACTGGTAAGAACATTTTTTTACCAAACTTAATCAACATGAAACGCAGTATTATAGCCCTTTTAGGAGCCATCCTGTTTAGTCCTTTTGTTATTTCCGCTCAAAGCAACAGAATTGTACAGGACAGCAAGACGGCCAAAGCCGAATTCATCAAAGCTGACGCCAACATGGCTAAATTATTTACCTCGTCTTACGGGTATGCCATTTTCCCCAATGTGGGTAAAGGTGGTGTAGTAGTAGGCGGTGCGGCAGGTGCCGGTGCCGTATACGAGCAGGGAAAATTAGTGGGAGGTGCAGAGCTCAAGCAGGTGAGCGTTGGCGCGCAAATCGGCGGGCAAGCCTACCGCGAAGTTGTTTTCTTTGAAAACAAAGCTGCACTCGACCGCTTCAAGGCCAATAAAGTAGAATTCTCAGCCCAACTCGGTGCCATAGCCGCTACAGAAGGCGCATCTGCCAATGCACAATATACCGATGGCCTGATGGTCTTCACCCAAACCAAAGGCGGACTGATGGCCGAAGCAACTGTAGCCGGACAGAAATTTTCTTACAAAGCGAGGTAAGTAATAAGTTTTAAGTACTAAGTTATAGGTATAACAGCCGATTGACTTAGCCACGAAAACATTTGATCACACATATAAGCCCCGACGGTCTGCACTGTCGGGGCTTTTTTGACTTTTGAATTTTGACTTTTGAGTTAACTACATCCGCCCTGATTGCCGCAGTTCAAACATTTATAACAGGTTCCGCTGCGCATCATGATGTGACCACACACATTACAGGCAGGCGCATCGCTTTGCATATTCTTTGCCGCTGCATTCACTGCTTCCATGCTCCCGGCCTCTGTTTTTGCCGGCGTGGTGCGTATAGCTTTTACATGCTGCACAGGGCCCGATGCCGCGGTTATGCGCACACTGGACAATTCCTGGCTGGCATATTCGAGATTGGTTGGTATTTCATCCCATTCATCCGCACCCGTATTCATCACGTTGGGCTCATCCACGATGTGCACGAGATCGGTACGGCCGAGATATTCGTAACCCAACACACGGAAGATAAAGTCAACAATGGATGTGGTTGAGCGGATATTCGGATGCTCCACAAATCCGGAAGGATCGAATTTGGTAAAGGCGAATTTGTCTACAAATTCTTCCAACGGCACCCCATACTGCAGACCGATCGAAATGGAGATCGCGAAACAGTTCATCATGCTGCGCATGGTGGCGCCTTCTTTCGCCATATCGATAAAAATCTCACCGAGCGTACCATCATTGTATTCGCCCGTACGCAGGAATACCGCCTGTCCGTTGATCTTTGCTTTTTGTGTAAAGCCGCGACGTTTGGCCGGCAGCGAGCGGCGTTCAACAATGCTTGCCAGTTTGCGCTTGAGCTTGGTATCGGGTGATGCCTGTACACGTTTCTGCACTTCTTCCAGCAATTCTTCTACCGTCAGTTTGCTGAGATCGACGATGGTGGATAACGGCACATCTGCCGTCTCTTCCCGCGTAGTTTCTTTTGCTTCCTCTGTCTTCTTCTTTTTGTCTGATTTGTTGCTCAGTGGTTGCGAAAGCTTTGAGCCATCACGATACAGGGCATTTGCTTTCAGCCCCAACTGCCAGCTCAGGTAATAAGCGTCGGCTATTTCTTCCACGCTTGCTTCGTTGGGCAGGTTGATGGTTTTGGAGATGGCTCCGCTGATAAACGGTTGTGTGGCACCCATCATCCGGATATGTCCGTGAGCATGGATGTATCGCTGACCTTTTTTGCCGCAGCGGTTGGCACAGTCAAATACCGGCAGGTGTTCTGCTTTGAGCAACGGCGCCCCTTCGATCATCATTGTTCCGCACACATAATCATTGGCTGCTTCGATCTGCTCGTCGCTGAAACCTAATGCTTCCAGCAGGCTCCATTCAAAATCGTTGTATTGTTCGGATGTAAAGCCAAGGCGTTGCAGACATTCTTCACCCAGTGTGTATTTGTTAAACACAAAGGCAATGTCAAACGCCGATGATACGGCCGCATCCAGTTTTTTAATCTCGTCTGCAATGAATCCTTTTTCACTCAACGATTGATGATTGATAAAAGGAGCTCCTGCAAACGAAGCGGCACCTACCGCATATTTCACAATAGCATCCGCTTCTTTCTCACTATAGCCAAGATTTTTCAGGGCTACCGGCACCGATTGGTTGATGATTTTAAAATAACCGCCTCCGGAAAGTTTTTTGAATTTCACCAGCGCGAAGTCTGGTTCAACGCCCGTGGTGTCACAGTCCATTACCAGCCCGATCGTTCCTGTAGGAGCGATCACGGTTGCCTGTGCATTGCGATAGCCATATTTTTCTCCTAATTCCACTGCATCGTCCCAGGCCTTACAGGCAGCTTTCAGCAGGTAATCGGGACAATAAGTCGCTTTCAACCCCTGTGGTTTCAGGCTCAGTCCTTCGTACTCATCCGCATCGTAGGCGGCGAGACGGTGATTGCGCATCACGCGCATCATATGTTGCCTGTTTTCTTCAAACCGGGGGAAGGCACCGAGTGCCTGTGCCATCTCCGCAGAAGTTTTATAGGCTATACCGGTCATGATCGCCGTGATGGCGCCTGCTACGGCACGGGCTTCTTCGCTATCGTAAGGAATGCCGCTTACCATCAGCATGGTGCCGAGGTTGGCATATCCGAGACCGAGCGTGCGGTATTCATAACTCAGTTGCGCCACTTCTTTGGAGGGAAACTGCGCCATCAATACAGATACTTCCAGTACCACTGTCCACAGACGGCAATTGTATTCGTAGCCTTCTACGTCAAATACATTTTTTTCCGTGTCAAAGAATTTCATCAGGTTGGCGGATGCAAGGTTACACGCCGTGTTGTCGAGGAACATGTATTCCGAGCAGGGATTGGATGCGCGGATCTCACCACCTTCGGGACAGGTATGCCATTCGTTGATCGTAGTGTTGTATTGCGTACCCGGATCTGCACAACGCCATGCAGCGTAAGCCACCTGGTTCCACAATTCACGTGCAGGTACTTTTTTCATCACGCGTCCATCCATACGTCCTTTCAATTCCCAGTCGCCATCTTCTTCCAGTACTTTAAAGAAGGAATTAGGAATGCGGATGGAGTTATTGGAATTTTGCCCGCTTACTGTTTTATAAGCTTCATCTTCATAACCGGAAGGGTAACCTGCCGCAATGAGTGCGCCCACTTTCTTTTCTTCTTCTACTTTCCAGTTGATGAATTCCACTATCTCGGGGTGATCAAGATCGAGGCAAACCATCTTGGCTGCCCGGCGTGTAGTGCCGCCACTCTTGATAGCGCCTGCTGCGCGGTCACCGATCTTGAGAAAACTCATCAGGCCGGAAGAAGTGCCACCACCACTCAGCTTCTCGCCTTCACCACGAAGATTGGAATAGTTGGTGCCAACACCTGAACCATATTTGAAGATGCGTGCTTCACGAACCCATAGGTCCATGATACCACCTTCATTCACCAGGTCGTCATCCACACTCAGGATAAAACAGGCATGAGGCTGGGGACGTTCGTATGCGTTTGTTGATTTTTTTAATTGACCATCTTTGGGGTCCACATAATAGTGTCCCTGTGGTTTACCGGTAATGCCATAGCTTTCGTACAGTCCGGTATTGAACCACTGCGGTGAATTGGGCACACACATTTGTGCGAGGATAGAATATACCAGTTCTTCATAGAAAATCTGTGCGTCCTGTGTGCTGGCGAAATAACCATATCGCTCGCCCCATACTCTCCAGCAATTAGCCAGGCGATGCGCTACCTGTTTGGCAGATGTTTCGCGGCCAAGGCTGCAATCCGGTTGAGGTACACCAGCCTTTCTGAAATACTTCTGCGCCAGGATGTCCGTGGCAATCTGGCTCCACTGCTTCGGTACTTCCACATTGTTCATTTCAAATACTACTTCACCCGTAGGGTTACGTATTACGGAAGTGCGGTAATCATATTCAAACTGATCAAAAACATGAATGGTATCGCTTGTGAAACGGCGACGAAACGTCAGCCCGTTTTTAGCGGCAGTGTCTTTTTTGCTGGCCATAACTGAAGTTTTTCTGGGTTTGTATTTAGACGGTTTTGGAGAAAATGGTTTACCGGAGAGGTCTCTACGAAACTATTTCTAAAATGGAACTATTCAAGGTCACAGATATGCACATTTGTGGAAAAGGCATCCGGGAAATCCCGTATTGCGGCACCAGTGCGGCTTCGCCCCTTTATGCACATTATGTTATTTTTTTGTGACCCGGTTTTTTGGAAAATCGGGTCGATATCAGTAAACTATCACACAAATTCCGGAGCCTTTATAGCCTTGCATATTTCGTGCTGAAAACAACGCTTCATATTCCGGTAACATAATTCTAACGAATCTATAACTTGAATTTTTCGTTCTTTTGTCGCATGAAAAAACAGGTCTGCGTTTGCTTACTTCTTCTCTTTACATTAAGCACATTGAACGTTTCCGCACAATCACAATTCAGCGGCTGGGGTGCGTCGTTTAACACATTTAAGCTCAATAAAAAATTCAGTGTTCACGCGGATGTGCAATGGCGCAGCACAGATGAATTAAAACAAATGCAAACCTTGCTGCTGCGTTCCGGCATTAATTTTCATGCAAACAAAAACCTGATTCTTACAGCGGGTTATGCTTACATCAGCAACCGTAACCGTTCCGGAAATCTTTCGGCTTATATTCCTGAGCACCGCATCTGGCAGCAGTTGATTTATAACCATAAAATAAAAACCGTATTCACCCAACACCGTTTCCGCCTGGAGCAGCGGTTGCTGGCAAGAACGGCGGTGGTCAATAATGAATTGGAAAAGACCAGTACGGTTACATCCCACCGTGCGCGTTATTTTATCAGAAATATTCTTCCGCTTCGGCAGCAGGCTTCTTTTACGGAAGGTTTTTTTGCTGCTTTGCAAAATGAGGTATTCGTCAACGTGGCCAACAACGACCGGGTCAACGGAAAATTCTTCGATCAGAACCGGGTTTACCTGGCAATCGGGTACCGGATCAATAAATCTTTCGACCTGGAAGCCGGTTATATGAACCAATATGTGTCGGGCCGCGGGGACCGGTTTACCAATAATCATATCGCTCAGCTGGCCACCTATCTCCGACTTTGAGCCCGGAAGCCTTATCTTTGTCCCGAAACGGCAAGCCCTGAATCGCTAAAAACCTTTGTAAATCAAAAAGTTTTCGCATTTTTGCATTAACCAACCGGTACCGGATGAAGTCGGCTATTTATCATTCACTTACTGAACGAAAGCAACAAGGCAAGAAATCTTTTGCCGTGCTGATCGATCCTGATAAAGTGAACAAAACCATACTGGATGAGTTGATCGGACTTGCCCACACTGCCCAGGTAGATTATTTCTTCGTAGGCGGAAGTCTCGTTATCTCGAATCACCTGGACGAATGCCTTCAGCATATCCGCCAGCATTCTTCCATTCCCCTTATACTTTTTCCCGGTAGCCCGGCGCAGGTATCCCGCCACGCAGACGCCTTGCTTTATTTATCCCTTATTTCCGGAAGGAATCCTGAGCTCCTGATCGGACAACATGTGGTGTCTGCACCGTTTGTCAAGCAAAGCGGACTGGAGATCATGCCAACCGGTTATATCGTGGTTGACGGTGGAGCGCCTACTACGGTTTCTTATATCAGCAATGCCTCCCCCGTGCCGGCCGATAAAAACGAAATTGCGATGTGTACGGCCATGGCCGGTGAAATGCTGGGCATGAAGCTTATCTATATGGATGCGGGAAGCGGTGCGCGCCGTGCCATCACCGAAGAAATGATCAACGTGGTAGCACGCCAGATCGAAGTACCGCTGATCATTGGTGGCGGTATTACCACACCTGAAAAAGCTTACCTCAATTGCAAAGCCGGCGCCGATGTGATCGTAGTAGGCAATGCGATTGAAAAAGATCCCGGATTGATCCAGGAAATGAGTGCGGCTATCCATTCGGTCGCCGTATCAGCCTGACAAGCCAACTGCCGGATCAGGGCATCCGGCGATAATCAGGGTATGCCCATCGAAATTTGACACAACCTTCTCTTCCGTTAAGCCAACATACTTACCTTTGCGACCCGTTTTAGTACAACGGTCTGCTGCAGAGGACTTTCAAGCTGTCGTCCATCTTACTCGGCACCACTGCAGGAGTTTTTTTATAACCTAAATCGCAATGATGAAAAAGAGTTTTCTTTTTGTCTCTTTGCTGATCCTTGGCCTGGCCGCACAGGCGCAGAAAAAATCTGCACTCGGATTCAGCTTTAACTTTACCGACTTCAGTACGCCAACCGCTATCAGCAACACTTCGCTCAGCGATGTATTGAAAGATTATCCCTGGTATAAAGTGAAAAATATGGCCGCCGGTTTCTCTGCTTATTACTGGCACGGTCTAGGTAAGAAACTGGATTTCTCCGTACGCTATAATGGTGCATTCAATCCTGATTTCTCTACCGCTGAAACGCCTGAATCAAAAGATTACTCCAACGAACTGGAAGCATCCCTGCATGCATTCCTGCTGCGCAGCGACCGCTTCTTTTCTCCGTTCCTGACGGCAGGCATCGGTGCCGGTAATTATTACAAGAGCAAGATCCAGCCTTATGCTCCGCTGGGTGTAGGTTTTCAGTTCAACCTGAAACAGGAAACTTTTATTTTCCTGCAAGCCAACTACCGCGTGAGCTTCGACCGCGAGAAAGTACCCAACAGCCTTTTCTATTCAATTGGTGTGGCGCAATCACTGCGTGGCCCCCGCGAGCCGAAGGTTATTCCTCCTCCGCCACCACCACCGGTTGTTGACCGCGACAACGATGGCGTTCCCGACAGCATCGATGCTTGTCCTGATGCTCCGGGCCTGGCTGCCTTGCAAGGTTGCCCCGACAGAGATAAAGACGGTATTGCCGACAAAGACGACAAGTGCCCTGATGTGGCAGGTGTTGCCAAGTACAATGGTTGCCCCATCCCTGATACAGATGGAGACGGCATCAACGACGACGAGGATAAATGTCCTACACAACCCGGCGTAGCACGTTACCAGGGTTGCCCTGTTCCCGATTCCGACAACGATGGCGTGAACGATGAAGAAGATGCATGCCCGACTATTCCCGGTACGGCTGCCAACAAAGGTTGCCCCGAGATCAAAGAAGAAGTGAAGAAGAAAGTAGACTATGCAGCAACACGCATCCTGTTTGCTACCGGTAGCTACAAACTGCTGGCCTCTTCCAATAAAGGCCTCAATGAAGTAGCGAAAATCCTGGAAGAAAATCCGGATATGAAACTTTACATCGACGGTCATACCGACAATACCGGTACGCCGGCTATCAATGAGAAGTTGAGTAATGATCGTGCGAATGCGGTTAAACAATATTTCATCAGCAAAGGAATTGCTGAAAGCCGTCTCTTCGCTGCCGGTCACGGTCAGGACGAGCCGATCGCAGATAACAAAACTGCTGCCGGTCGTCAGAAGAACCGCCGTGTGGTGATGAAACTTGCTTATTAAGTTATAAGTTTTAGGTAATAAGTATTAAGTAATACAGCCACAATCAAAAAGAAAGGCCGTCTCTCCGGGACGGCCTTTCTTTTGTATTAGAACGCGCAAGATATCAGGTTTCGGGTAACAGGTTTAACGTAAATAGCCCTCTTGAACCTCAGGTGATAATGCGGCTGTTTTATTGACAATTCACGCCCAATTATCAAATTTTCAAATCATCAAATTATCTAATTAACTCCATCGTTCCGGAAGCCACCGCCCGCACCACCGCCACCAGATGTTCGAAATTGATCCGCTTAACTTCATCGCAGGGCTGATGATAACAACGATCTTCGTCATCGCTGCTCATGATCGTATGTGCAGGCACCCCGGCTTTTACAAAAGAATAATTATCGCTGCGTGAATACAACTGCCGCTCAGGATCGCGTTCCCTGATCACTTTTAACCCCGCTGCCGAAAGTGAACGCGCGAGAGTTTTGCCTAAAGGAGATTGATCTTGCCCGGTAATGAATACTTTTTTCTTCCCATACTGCGCTATGCCGATCATCTCGATGTTTATACCGGCCACCACGGCTTGGGGATTGATCTCCTTCATAAACTCCCGTGAGCCCAATAAGCCCCATTCTTCTCCCGCAAAGGCACAAAACAACAATGTGCGGCTGTTATTTTTTAACTGCGAAAAATAACGCGCAAGCAACACGACCGCCGTGGTCCCGGATGCATTGTCATTTGCACCGTTCAATATACTGTCGCGGCGCTCGTGCGGATCTACGCCCATATGATCATAATGCGATGTATAGGCTACGATCTCACCCGGAAGACTGTCACCGGGCAACACGCCCACCACGTTAAAGAGTAAAGTTTGGTAATAATCAGGATCGGCCTGGACCACCATCGTCTTTGGTGCATTATCATTCACAACGATCAACACATTCCGCTGAATACCCTTGGGCGGCAGCGTCCATTCTTCGGGAAGTTTGTTTTTATCCGAGAAAGGTTTCTTTGTCCAAAGCAACAGATCGCCGCCAGGCGACGCGGCATACCGGCGCAGCAACCCGCTGTCGAGACTATCCAGTTCTGTCACTTCAAACGAGCCTAAGGATTTGTCTGCATAAGCTGCCGCATCTGTGAGAAAAAATTCGAAGTGGTCCGTTTGTAAAAAATCCCCATTCCACAGCACAATATCTGCCTGTGGAATGGGGATCGGCCCGTCTTCTGTAATCGTTTGCGGGAAGAACGGTATCAGCAATGATTTTTGTCCGTATAGAGGTTTTAATCCCGCTTGTTGAAATTGCTGCGCCAGGTAAGCGGCCGCTTCGTATCGTTCGGGGCGGCCGTTGCCGCGGCCCTTCAGTTGATCCGAAGCGAGATATCCCAGTATCTCGCGTGCGGCTTCTTCACTGATCACACTGTCTGCCAGCGGCTGTTGTGCAACAACAGGCAGGCTCATCAGGATCATACCGGTGATGAGCAGTCTTTTCATTTTATTTTTCTTTTACGCGGGATGGTGTGTCTTTTCCCGATATGATCGAGCGTGCACTCAGGGCAATAGAGTTGATGATCTTTGCCATGTTTTCCATATCCAGCGTTTCCACATGATCGGTTACTTTATGGTAGTTGGGTTCATCTTCCATCTTGGCAGTAGAGATCGTATGTGCAGGTACGCCCAGTCTCGCCAGCGTGGCATTGTCTGAACGGTAAAACAATTGTTGATCAGGATAAGGATCCGGATGAAAAGTGAAGCCGGTGCCCGTAAGGTTCGACTGCAATATTTTTCCCATATCCGATTTTTCATAACCGGTAATGTAAGCGGAGTTGCGTCCCCATTTACTTTCTGTGCCGATCATTTCGATATTGAACATGGCCATCACCTTGTCGGGATGGAACTGTTTGGAAAAATATTGCGAACCGTAACCGCCTACTTCTTCCGCGGTAAACGCGGCAAAAATAATGGTGCGGTCGTTGTTGCCTAAAGCTTTGTAGTAACGTGCAAGCAGGATTACAGCTGTAATACCGGCGGCATCATCATTTGCACCGTTGAAGATCGAATCGCCGTTGATCGCTTCGCGGGTAGAAATGCCGATGTGATCATAATGGCCGGAGAAGATCACATATTGATCTTTGTGTTTTTTGCCGGGTAGTATGCCCACCACGTTGGCCAGTTTTTTTTCTTCAACGGAATGTTTGGCGGCAAATGAAAAACTGTTCGCTTTTTTACCTAAAACAAAAATCACCGACTTGTCAGACTTGAACAAGGTGCGTTTGAGAAAAGAAAGACGGGGAAATGTATTGGCAAAACTTTCGTCAACCCATACGATCAGGTTTTTTTCAGCAGTTGCCGCGCCCATTACGCCTTCAAATAATTCATCGCCGGCGGCAATGGTACGCTGCTCGTATCCTGATTGATCGGAAACTGTCAGATCAGCCGTGGAGGTTAATACTAGTACTTTTTTCGCATCAACGGCTTGCCCGTCGATAGTTGCGGTAAGCGATTCCTGTTTGGGGCTCACCATCGAAAACGACTGCAGGTAAGCGTTGCCGCTTCCGGGTTGCAGTCCTGCTTCTTTGAATTGTGCGGCGATATAATCGGCCGCCTTATCAATTTCAGGCGTAAAAACTTTACGGCCTTTCATTTCATCAGCCGCCAGTACGCGGATGATCTTTTCAGCAGCAGGTGCGTTGATAATTTTATCCGCCGACTGCGCACAGGCCGTGCTGACAACAAATCCGCTAACTAACAATAAAGCCGTAGAACGATGGAACATCATGCCGTTTGTATAATTTAAAAAATTGATAATCGATACTTAAAAACTCATCATCTCCTTGAACTTGACCGTCTGGCGGCGGCTGACTTCGATCTTCTCCCCTCCTTTTAATTCCAGTAAAAGTCCTCCGTTAAAATAAGGTTCGATTTTTTCGATCATGCGGAGATTGACGATATGTTTTCTGTTGGCACGGAAGAATACTTTTTCATCGAGGCGTTCTTCCAGTGCATTGAGCGATTTCAGGATAAGTGGTTTGTTGGGACCGAAAAATACTTTTGCATAGTTGCCTACGCTTTCAAACAAACGGATATCGCTCAGCTTCACAAACCAGCAGCGTTCACCATCTTTCACAAATACCTGGTCGGCTTCGCCGAGAATGCTGTTGTTGACAAACTCTGTTGGCTGACGATTAAGTTCTCTCGTTTCACCCTGTTGCAGTTTTTGTATGGCATCGGCCAGGCGGCGTGGCTCCACTGGTTTAAGCAGATAATCCAGTGCGTTTACTTCAAATGCCCGCAACGCAAACTCATCGTAGGCCGTGGTGAAGATCACTTGTGGTGCCCGCTCCAGTTCGGCAAGCATATCAAAACCTGTTTTGCCGGGCATCTGGATATCCAGGAAGATCAGATCGGGTTGCAGCTCATCGATCTTGCGTATGCCTTCCTCGGCATTGGCGGCCTCGTCTACCACTTCAATCTCCGGGAATTCCAGTAATAATTTGCGGAGTTCGGCGCGGGCCAGCCGCTCATCATCAATTATAATCGCTTTCATGTGAACTATTTAGCCAGTTTATTTTTTTATGCATTAACAGGTATCAGCACACGGGCCTCCACAAGGGAAGGCGTAAGCTGACGGATCTGAAACCTTCCTTTCGGACCGTACAACAATTGTAACCGGTCATTGGTGCTCGACAATCCGAATCCTTCTTCCAATTTATCCGTCGAAAGCTGCCCGGTATTCTGTACGGTGAGTTCATGGTAGTTACCGCTGAAATCAGAGATCACTCTTACAATACCCCCATTGATCTGCTTGCTGATGCCATGCTTGATCGCATTTTCCACCAGTGTCTGCAACATCATCGGCGGTACGGGGCTGGCCAGTGTATCGTCATCTACTTCGTATTCCACCTGCAACCGGTCTTCGAAACGCATTGTTTCCAATGCCAGGTAGTCCTTTACGATAGCAAGTTCCTTTTCAAATGTAACGGTTTCAGATTTATCGACATTGATGCTGCTGCGCAGGATATTACTCAACTCTGTAATGGCTTTCCGCGCGCGTTCCGGGTTTTCATCCACCAATGCACGGATAGAATTCAGGGAGTTAAAAATAAAATGCGGATTGATATGCGCCTTAATGGTCTTCAGTTCCAGTTCCTTTACCAATGATTCCAGTTGCAGCGTATCGAGTTGCTGCTTCTGGCTTTTGGCGATGTAGTGGTACATGAAATAGATCAGGTTCCAGATGAAATAGAAAATGAAAAAGTTGAATGCATTGCTCAGCAGTACAAGGATGAAATTGTTGTCATTGAGCGTGGTTTGTTCGGCTTGCGCGAGGTATTTGAATTTGCGCAGCAAATGGATATTGAAAAAAGCGGCAATAAGGGCAAAAATGGTGGTAATGACCAGGAAGATCAGGCCCTGTTTTTCCAGCTTTTTTTGCAAAACGTTGAGCCAGATGATCACCATTCGCATCAGGTGGGTAAAAACAACGCCTAAAACCACAAAAATGCCGATCCGGCCGAGAAAAAGCTCCCAATCGTCCCAGGTGGACATTTTATTGAATGAGATATTGAAAAACAGGTGTACCAGGATGAACATACCCCACCCGCAGGCCTGAAAAATCCAGTATCGCTTGTTTCCGAGCCAATATTGCTCAATTCCTAGTTGCATATCAGCAAATCTAATTATTTCTGGATGTGCCCCTGTGCTAAATATACCAGTGGAAAATAAGTTCTACAAATGGCCTCCCGGCGCCGCAAAGTCGCTGTTTACGGCATTTTAACCAGAATTATGGGCTTTTTTGAGCCCGCGCACTATAGAATATATTATTTTTACAGTTGACAAATTAACCACATGGAAATTCTTCCCGGACCACTACTGCAGACCATTAATTCCCCCGCTGACCTGAAAGAGCTTCCCCGGGAGAAACTGCATCAACTGTGTGACGAACTTCGACAGTATATCATCGACATCGTAAGCGTACACGGCGGTCACTTCGGTGCCAGCCTGGGTGTGGTGGAACTGACCACGGCACTGCATTACGTGTACAATACACCTTATGATCAATTGGTGTGGGACGTAGGTCACCAGGCTTATGGCCATAAAATACTGACCGGCCGGAGAGATAGTTTCCATACCAACCGTAAATACAAAGGCCTCAGCGGCTTCCCCAAACGCAGCGAAAGCGAATACGATACATTTGGCGTAGGCCACTCTTCTACTTCGATATCCGCTGCATTAGGCATGGCCATCGCTGCCAAATACAAGGGCGAAACGGACCGCAAGACAGTTGCCGTAATCGGCGATGGCTCCATGACCGCAGGTATGGCTTTCGAAGCCATGAACCACGCCGGTGTTTCCAATGCGGATATGCTGATCGTACTAAACGACAACGGTATCGGCATCGACCCTAACGTAGGCGCGCTGAAAGAATACCTGACCGATATCACCACTTCGCCCACTTACAACAAAGTGAAAGACGATGTGTGGAACCTGCTTGGCAAACTGCCCGTAGGCAAAAACTTTACACGTGGCATGGGCCACAAACTGGCGGAAGGATTGAAAGGAATGGTCAGCAGCAGCGCCAATCTCTTCGAAGCGCTGAAAATCCGTTATTTCGGTCCGATCGACGGACACAACATTGCGAAGCTGGTAGACACGCTCCGCGATCTCCGTGAAATCCCCGGTCCGAAAATCCTGCATATCATTACCACAAAAGGTAAAGGATACGCACTCGCTGAACAAGACCAGACCAAATGGCACGCCCCCGGTCTGTTCGATAAAGTAACCGGCGAGATCTATAAAAAACAATACGAAACTCCACAGCCTCCCAAATACCAGGATGTATTTGGTCATACACTGATTGAACTGGCGGAAAAAAACCAGGCCATCATGGGCATCACGCCCGCAATGCCTTCCGGTTCTTCGCTCAAGTATATGATGGAAAAAATGCCCGACCGGGCATTCGACGTGGGCATCTGTGAACAACATGCCGTTACCGTAAGTGCGGGCCTCGCCACACAAGGTATGCGCGTGTTCTGCAACATCTATTCTTCCTTTATGCAGCGCGCATACGACCAGGTAGTACACGATGTGGCCATTCAGAAATTGCCCGTTGTGCTTTGCCTCGACCGCGCCGGTCTTGTGGGAGATGATGGTCCTACTCACCACGGCTGCTACGACATTGCCTATTTCCGTTGCATTCCCAATATGATCATCAGTGCGCCGATGAACGAAAGTGAGCTGCGCAACCTGATGTACACGGCCCAACTCGAATCTACAACACTTCCTTTCGTGATCCGCTACCCGCGCGGTGAAGGCATGATGGCCGAATGGCGCACGCCCATGGAAGAAGTAACCATCGGAAAGGGCCGTAAACTCCGCGACGGACGCGGCATTGCCATTCTTTCTTTCGGGCATCCCGGCAACTTTGCCGCCGCTGCTATCCGCGACCTCCGTGCCGAAGGCATCGAGCCCGGTCATTACGACCTGCGCTTCGTAAAGCCGCTCGACGAAGAACTGCTTCACGAAGCCTGCCAGCGCTATGAAAAGCTGGTGACCGTTGAAGACGGCACCGTTACGGGCGGCTTTGGTTCTGCTGTGCTCGAATTCATGGCCAGACACGGTTATAAAAATGATGTGCGCATCATCGGCATTCCGGATCGTATTGTAGAGCACGGCACTCCGCGTGAACTGCATCGCGAATGTGAATATGATGCCGAAGGCATTGCTACTGTGGTAAGGGAAATGATGAAAGTGGAGCAGCCTGTTGCAGCGCTGCTGCAGTAAGTCAAAAGTTAAAGGGTATTAAGTTATACGTTTTAAGTTCCATGGTTCGTGTATACACGAACCATGGCTGTTTATTGACTATTCGCTTATTGCGTGTGGAATCCAAAAGAACTCGCATCCTTTATCCTGATGCCCCATCTTCATTTTTGAATTTTGCCTTTTGAATTTTGAATTATGAAACCCTTCCGGCTGCTCCTGTTGCTCCTGCTCATCTCCGGCCTCCTCGCCTGGTGGTCGCCTCCGGTGCGAGAAGCACTGACTCCGCGACACACTGTCGCCATTGCTCCAAACCCGGCCCGGTCAATTGACGATGCCGGTAAGAAAGTGGCAAAAAAAGCAGAAGAAGCCCGGCGCTATGTACGTGCCAACCGTTTCAACGACCAGATCGTATTCCTCATCGATATGCAGATGGCTTCCGGCCAACCACGTTTTTTTGTTTACCACTTGGGAAAAGACTCCGTCATCAACAGCGGCCTCGTTACGCATGGACGTTGCAATGAAAACTGGCTCGAAGGGAGAAAATATGGTAACACGGTAGGATGCGGCTGTACTTCATTAGGCAAGTACAAAATCGGTTATCCCTACAAGGGACGATTCGGTCTCGCTTATAAGCTATATGGATTGGAGGCAAGCAACAACAAGGCTTTTGACAGATTTGTGGTATTGCATTCACACGAATGCGTACCCGAAATTGCAACGGCTGAAGAAATATGTCAGAGCGACGGCTGCCCCACCGTATCTCCCGGATTTCTGCAATACCTAAAGCCCGTTATCGACCGTTCCTCCAAACCTGTTTTACTTTGGATATATGAATAACCCCCGCGTGTTGCGGGGGCTGATTCAAGCGTATTAAAAGCTGTAAAGATTAAGCCAATGACGCTTCAAGCGTGATATTGGTGTTCAGCAGTTTGCTGATTGGGCAATTCACTTTTGCATCATTCACTGCCTCTTCAAATTTGGCTGCATCGATACCGGGTATCGTCGCTTTTACTTCGAGGTGGCTGTTGGTGATGGCGCCATTGTCCAGTTCGATTGTGCAACGTGTGTCGATATTATCTGCGGTAAAGCCGGCTGCGTTCAGCACAAAGCTCAGCTTCATCGTGAAGCAATCGGCATGTGCCGCAGCGATCAGCTCTTCAGGGTTTGTACCGATACCTTCTTCAAAACGGCTCAGGTAAGAGTACTGTGTATCTTTCAGCACACCAGACTGGGTAGAGGTAGTGCCTTTTCCTTCTTTACCGGTGCCTTTCCAGTTGGCTGTTGCGAAACGTTTCATAATAATAGAATTTTAAAAGTTTATTGGGGATGATTGTCTGTTTGCTCTTCCGTGCCTTCCTGTTCTTCCCTGTACTCCTGGTCTTGCTTATCTTCTTCCTGTTCCACTTCACGCTCTTCGGGCGGTGTAAACTCCAGGATAAAATTATTCTTGCCTTCGCCAATAATGATCTTCATGAACTTCTGCTGCACCAGTTCCAGCAGGGAGAGAAAGAGGAAGATGGCATGCACCCGATTCTCTGCGTGTTCGAATATTTTTTCAAACGCCACTGTCTTTCCCTGTTCCACGAGGTCCAGCATCTGATGGCGGCTGTCTTCCATCGTATACCGGTATTGAACAACCGTATGCACCGGTTTGTTGACGCGCTCAGCGTATTTCTGCATGGCTTTTTCAAACGCCTTCATCAGTTTGAACAACGTGATGTTCTGTATCTCCGTTCCTTCGCCGGCTTCTTCGCCGATGATGGAAAGTTCTTTCTGGATGTTGCCGCGTTTTACCATCAACATGCGGATGGCTTCCATCTCGGCCAGTTGTGCTGAAGCCTCTTTGAACTTTTTATACTCGAGGAGTTTGCTTACCAGTTCTTCACGCGGATCGATCTCATTGCCCTGGGCGTCGACTTCTTTGCGTGGCAGCAACATTTTTGCTTTGATGCGCATCAATGTTGAAATGAAAAGAATGAACTCGCTCGATAATTCGATGTTGAGTGATTCCTGGTTATGGATATAATCGAGAAAGTCGTTGGTAATACGGGTGATCGGAATATTGTAAATATCCAGCTCATCTCTTTCGATGAAAAAGAGCAGCAGATCGAAGGGGCCTTCGAATTGCGGTAATTTGATCTGGTAGGAAGAAGTATTTGCCATGTAATATTAAACAGATTAAAAAGCCCCGAAAAGTCCTTCGGGGCTTCAAAAATACGGGAAATCCGGTCCCTATTTCTTTAAAGAATCGCGGATCTCGCGCAGCAGGAGTATTTCCTCTGAAGGGCCTGCAGGCTTGGCCGGTTCTTCTTTTTTCTTCATTTTGTTCATTCCTTTTACCAGCAGGAAAAGGATGAAAGCAACAATAATGAACTTGATGACGGCTGCCAGGAATTTGCCGTATTTGACGGCTCCCCAGGTTAATGCGTCCAGATCTTTCGCTTGTATCGCTTCAAGAGCGGGCGTTAGTAACAACGGTGTAATAACATCGTCCACCAGGGAAGATACAATTGCCCCGAAGGCGCCGCCGATAATTACAGCGATAGCCAGATCTACAACATTTCCTTTGAGGGCAAAATCCCGGAATTCTTTAAGCATTCCCATAACAAGTTGATTTTAATGTGTGTAATAATGCGGTGTGTTATCAAAAGATAAACCAAAAAGGTTATTTAGCCGTTTCTTTTTCGAGCTCCGGATATTTCATGTTCAACCCCTTCAGCAGATCGCGGAATGCTTTCGCTACAAGGTATTCTTTGTACCAGTTCTGATCTGCCGGCACAATGTTCCATGCAGGTTCGTTGCAATTGTCAAAACAGTCCTCATACATTTTGCGGTATTCATTCCACCGCTTGGCTTCTTCAAAATCCTTTGCGTTGTACTTCCACATTTTGGAAGGATTGCTGAGGCGCTCCGTTAAACGCTGTTCCTGTTCTTCGGGAGATATATGCAGGTAAAATTTGAGGATATGTGTCTGGTTATGACGTTGCAATAGCCACTCGAAATCATTGATTGCGCGCATCCTGTCTTTCGCCGTTGCATCATCGCACCAGCCGTGTACGCGTGTTATCAGGATATCCTCATAGTGTGAGCGGTTAAAAATCTGGATCATGCCTTTTTGTGGTGTGCGTGCATGTATTCTCCAGAGAAAATCATGTGCGGCTTCTTCGGTTGTGGGCACTTTGAAAGAATGTACCTGCACGCCCTGCGGATTCATTTGCCCGAATACTTTCCGGATCAATCCATCTTTTCCACTGGCATCCATCCCCTGCAGTACAATCAATACCGAATGTTTACTTTCTGCATACAACAGGTTCTGCAGTTCATCCAGTTCTGTCAATATTGCCAGGGTTTCTTCTTTGATCTCCTTTTTATCGGCCTCTTTCGGAGCACGGGTACTTATTTTTTCCAATTTGATTGCTGCCATAAAGGTGTTTATAAGGTCTGTTTTAAAAATAGCTATTTTTCTTCTTTATAAAAACAAAAGCCAAAAGCTGTTGCGCTTTTGGCTTTGTCGTATAAATGGAATGGATTTATACAGACATGATTTCTTTTTCTTTTGCCGCCAGGTGTTTGTCGACAGCAGTAATGAATTTATCGGTAAGTGCCTGAATTTCTGTTTCAGCGTCTTTGGCGGCATCTTCACTCAGGCCATTCTTCTGTAGTTTTTTGATTTGTTCGATTGCATCGCGGCGGATGTTACGGATAGCCACTTTTGAATGTTCCCCTTCTCCCTGGCAACGTTTTACCAGTTCGCGGCGGCGTTCTTCAGTGAGTGGCGGAAGGAACAGGCGGATGATCACCCCATCGTTCTGCGGCGTAACGCCGATGTTAGCACCAATGATCGAGCGTTCGATCGGCTGGAGCATATTTTTTTCCCATGGCTGAATGGTCAGCGTACGGGCATCCATGATAGAAATATTACCCACCTGGCTGATAGGAACGGGAGATCCGTAGTAGTCTACCATCAGTCCGTCGAGCATTTGAGGGCTTGCTTTACCGGCGCGGATCTTGGTAAGTTCCACTTCAAGGTGAGAGATCGCCTTTTTCATCTGCTCATCGGTATTCCCGATTGTCGTTGATACATCGTCTGTCATAGTCATTTTTTGAGAAGGGCAAAACTAACGAAACAGGCGCGATAAACAAAAGTGGTATTTATCAGTGCTGATCCACTTTCGCCGCTTCCTGTTGTGTCAGCGGTACGATCTTGGAGGGTGCGGCGCTCTTAATAGCGGACTGCGGTTCGCGGATGCTTTTTGCCACAAACAGTCTGCGCTGGCGTGGACGGCGGCCGAGGTACAACAGGCTCAACCCTGTAAAGGCTACAGCCAGCAGGAGGAACAACAGCAGCGACGGGTTCATTGAACGGCAACTGTAGGCCAACATGATAAAAAACACGTTTACACCCACACAGGTAAGCGTTACCGCTGCATGTCCCATGCCGCAACGGTCCAGCAACAGGTGATGGATGTGATTGCGGTCCGGAGAAAAAGGAGAACGGCCCTGGAATATGCGCATCGAGAAAACACGAAGCGTATCGAGCAGGGGTACTATAAGAATAGCGAACGCGATAGGTACAGAAGCCGGTACAGGAATGGGCACCGATGAATCATTGGTGACATTGATGAACTTGATAGCAAGGATGGCATTCAGCAATCCGATCATCAGCGAACCGCAGTCGCCCATGAAAATGCGCGCGGGATGATGGTTGAAAATGAGGAATGCGATGAGACTTCCCGCCATGGAGAAAGCCAGCAACGCATAAGCCTGCTCGCGTATCATAAAGAAATAGGTACCAAACACCAGCATGGTCAGCAGCCCAAGGCTGGCAGCCAGACCGTCTACACCGTCGACCAGGTTGAAAGAATTGATGATCACGATAACGGTGAGATATGACAACGCATAGCTAAACGCTTCGGGCAGTTCATTGATACCGAAAAGACCGTACATGCTATTGAGCCGGATATCACCGAGGTGTATCAGGATCGCTGCCGCAATGATCTGCCCTACAAATTTCTTACTGGCGGAAAGAATCACAAGATCATCTTTCAGACCCAGGAAAAAGATTACGAGAGCAGCGGCAAAAAAGTATTGAAATTCGGGATTGAATTGCCCCTGGATCGACAAGAGAGATGCAAAGAGAAAACCACCAAAAATGCCTACCCCACCCAACGAAGCCACAGGATGAGTGTGAAGCTTTCTTTCGTCAGGTACGTCATAAAGTTTTTTCAGGTCAGCTATCTGCAGCACTACCGGTATTGCCAGAAATGAGATAATAAAGGCTACGGCAGCTGTCAGCAACACATCGGGCATTAAGTAAATTTTAACAGTTCACAAAAATAAGTATTCCCCTGAAAGATCACTGGAATACCGACCTTTTTTTGTCACAGCACAATAATTTAATTCCGCTCTGCGCAAGGCTTTTCGGGTTATCGGGCTAATTTGGCTTAGGAGGATGGACGTTTGTATCGAAAAAGGTTGCACATTTGCACCACAACCAAGAGGACAGGGGCGGCAAGATACAAAAACTTTAAAACATTCCTATTTTATGGCAGAACTCAAGGCAATTGCGTCGCAGATACGCCGGGATATCGTCCGGATGGTTCATGGTGCGAGCAGCGGTCACCCGGGTGGTTCACTGGGCTGTGCCGACTTCTTTACTGCATTGTATTTCAATGTAATGAAACATAATCCGGACTTTGACATGGACGCACGCGACGAAGACGTGTTTTTCCTGTCAAACGGCCATATTTCCCCTGTTTTTTACTCTACCCTGGCCCGTTCAGGCTATTTCGATATAAAAGAACTGTCCACTTTCCGCAAGATCAATTCCCGGCTGCAGGGCCACCCTGCCACGCACGAACACCTTCCCGGTATCCGTGTAGCCAGCGGTTCGCTCGGACAAGGCATGAGTGTGGCGCTCGGCGCTGCATTGGCCAAAAAATTAAATGGTGACAACCACCTGGTATTCTCCCTCCATGGCGACGGCGAACTGGACGAAGGCCAGATCTGGGAAGCGACCATGTTTGCCGCCCACCATAAAGTGGACAATCTGATCTCCACCATCGACTGGAACGGTCAGCAGATCGACGGTCCCACGGACAAAGTGATGAGCCTCGGTAATATCCAGGAAAAGTTCGAAGCTTTCGGTTGGGCTACACTTGAAATGAACGGTAACGATATGGATGATGTAGTAGCAACGCTGAACAAAGCCAAATCAATGACCGGCAAAGGCAAACCAATCGCCATTATGATGCATACGGCTATGGGCAAAGGCGTTGACTTCATGGAAGGCACGCACGAATGGCACGGCATCGCTCCCAACGACGAACAACTGGCCAAAGCGCTGGATCAGTTGCCGGAGACACTTGGAGATTATTAAATTCAAAAGTCAAAAATAAAAATTCAAAAAGTCCCGGTTTACAACCAGGACTTTTTTTATGGTTGGCAGTTGCGAAGGAACGTGAATCGTCAATCGTGAATGGTCAATGGTCAATCGTGAATAAAACAGCCGTGGCTCGTATACACGAATCACAAAACTTATAACGGCTGTTTCACCCTATACCGTATACCCTATACCTCATGCCTTATACCTTACCCCTTCCCTATTCGCTTCTCAATGAAAAATCCCTGTCCGCCGCTTTCCTCGAGGGCAGCCACGACGCTACCAGCGCGATCACAAAAACGGTAGCTCCCACCAGCAGGAAATCCGGCCAGCGTAATTCAACCGGGAAATAATCAATCAGGAATGAGCCGCCCGTAAGCGGGATTAGATGGAATTTTATTTGCAGGACAACGATCAGCACGGCGAGCAACATGCCGGCTACTCCACCGATGATGGCCAGCAGAAAGCCTTCGCTCAGGAAAATGCGTTGTATGAACCCGCGGTTGGCACCCAACGCGTGCAGGATGCTGATGTCTTTTTGCTTTTCCAATACCAGCATCGTCAATGCACCGATCATGTTGAAGGCTGCTACAATCAGGATGAGACAAAGCACACCGTAGATGGCCCATCGTTCGAGGTTCATAACGGCATAGAGACTTTGGTTCTGCTGATAGCGGTCCTGCACCTTATACGCGCTGCCCATCATTTTCTGCAACTGATCGCGGATCGTCTCACTCTGATCAGGGTCGCGCAGCGAAATCTCCACAGCCGTGTAGGCATCGGCGGGTAAGCGCAATGCCCGTTTCACGAAATCAATATTGGTAAGTGCGTATTTGTTGTCGAAATCCTGCTGGATAATGAAGGCGCCGGACGTTTGAATGGTATCACTGCTGATATCATTCATTTCGTCTATCTGCTCAGTGGTGCTTTTACGCGGCAGGTAGATGCGCAAAGGCAGCAGGTTGCGGTCGGCCTGGATGCCTAATGCCCCTTCGATACCTGCACCCAGAATAAGTTTGGGAGCAGCTTCGGAACCAAGGTTGTAAGTTCCGTTGATCAGGTGAGAAGGCACGCCGCTGATAAAACGATAGGTTTCATCCACTCCTTTAAGGTACACAACGGATTGGTAGTCGCCTTGCTGGACAATCGCCTTTTCTTCGACCACCAGGGAAACGTTGGCAACGCCGCCGGTCTTTTTCAAATCTGCAAGCTGTGCTGCAGACAGGCTGAGTGTTTTGCCGTCTTTGGGGGATATGCGCAGGTCGGTATAAAAAGAGGAATACAATGATTTCACCAATCCTTCAAAGCCATTGAACACGCTCAACACCAGGATCAATGCGGTAGTGCCGATAACGATCGCCACAATGCTGATCCATGCAATGATATTGATGGCATTCGCTGATTTTTTGGCTTTGAAATACCGCCAGGCAAATAGGAAGTACAAGAGATGTCCGGTTATTTGGTGAGATGCTGGTTACTCGCCTTTATTCTTTTCTTCGTTGATTTTTTTGAACAGTTCTTCCATACGGAATACATGATCCAGGGTATCGTCGTAGAAGAATTTCAGCACGGGCATGCTCCGCAATTGATGACGCACGCGTGCCGTCAGTTCTTTTTTGATCTCATGATGCTTATCTTCTATGTGTTTGAGCGCAGCTTCTTTGTCGGCCACCTGGAAAAAGCTCACATAAAAGCGGGCTTCGAGCAGGTCCGGTGTTACTTTAACAGATGAAATGGAAACCATTCCTCCACCGATCATGTTGAGTCCCAGCCGTTGAAAAATGGTATTCATTTCTTCGTTGAGCAGGCCGGCGATCTGTTTCTGTCTTTTTCCTTCTTCCATAATTCATTGATTTTTCCCTTACCGGACCGGTGAATTTTACAGACGGCAGGCCGCTGTTCCGGGCGGTTTGGGCTACGGCGGTAAAATTACTTACTTTGTGCCGTTTAAGCTATTAATACTGTAATGAAGAAATATTCGAGGATTTTTAACTATCTCGGGCAATTCAAGGGCAAAGTGGTCCTCTACTTTGTCTTTATTGTGCTGTCGATAGTCTTTTCCATTGTGTCATTGGGCATGCTGGCCCCTTTCTTTCAACTTATTTTTAAGGGCAATATGGGTGAGCTGGGCGAGAACCCGGTTACCACTTATATCAGCAGGTTCCTGATTGAACCCGGGCAGCCTTTCAATCCTTTGCACGGGCTGGCGGTCATCTGTGTGATCATTATTGTGTCCATTTTTTTGAAAAATCTTTTCCTCTATCTTTCGTTTTATGTGCTCAATCCGCTCAAGAACCGTATCGTTAACAACCTGCGGTCGGAGCTTTACGAAAAGATCCTGCATTTACCGATCGGTTATTTCACCGAACAGCGCAAGGGAGATCTGATCAGCCGCATTACGAACGATGTGTCCGAGGTGGAGTCTTCACTGGTTGGAGCATTGGAAGGATGGATCCGCGATCCCCTCACCATCGTCGTCAACTTTGGCGTACTGTTTTATATCAGCCCCAAACTGACCTTCGCCATACTGATTTGTATCCCTGTTATCGGTTTTGTGCTGGGTCGCATATCACGCGCGCTGAAGCGTCACTCCAACGAAGCTGCCGAAAAGCATGGTGAATCCCTGTCGGTGATCGATGAAACCCTCAACGGTCTGCGGGTAATCAAAGCTTTCAACGTAGAATCATTATTGAAGGGCCGGTTCGGACGCATCAATGATGAATTGCTGGATGCCAAAAACCGTATCAGCCGCCGCCGCGATATGGCTTCTCCCATGTCTGAATTGCTGGGGGTAATGGTCTTTGTTGGCATACTTTGGTTTGGCGGGCAATTGGTGCTGGAACAAAAGCTGGATGGGCTTGATGCTTCTCTTTTCCTTACCTACCTCGCTCTTTTCTACAACATCATCAACCCGGTAAAAACATTGTCCACTTCTTTCAGCAATATGCAGAAAGGGTCGGCTGCGATCAAACGGATTGAAGAAGTATTGACTACGCCTCAAACCGTAGACGATAACCCGAACGGGAAAAAACTGGAATCGTTCAACAGCAGCATCGAGTTCCGCAATGTGCGTTTTGCTTATGACGATGCAGTGATCCTGGACAATATTAATCTCGTTGTTGAAAAAGGAAAAACGGTCGCGCTTGTAGGCTCTTCAGGCGCAGGTAAATCCACGCTCGCCGATCTTGTGCCACGTTTCCATGACGTGACATCCGGTGAGGTATTGATCGATGGCGTCAACATCCGCGATTATTCGCTGCACAGTGTACGCAGCCAGATGAGTATTGTAACGCAGGAGCCCATCCTGTTCAACGATACCATTGCCAACAACATTGCATTGGGTGCCACCAATGCCAGTGATGAAGAAATACGCAAGGCTGCCGAAGTAGCGAATGCGCATAATTTTATCACACAAAAGGAACTTGGCTATCAAAGCAACATAGGAGACCGTGGCAGCAAACTCAGCGGTGGCGAACGTCAGCGCCTGACTATTGCCCGCGCCGTATTGAAAAATCCGCCGATCCTGATTCTCGATGAAGCCACGTCCTCTCTCGATACCGAAAGCGAACGGCTGGTGCAGGATGCCATCAACAACATGATGCAGAACCGCACCAGTATCGTGATCGCTCACCGTCTCAGCACGATCCGTCATGCCGACGAGATCATCGTATTACAAAAAGGAAAAATTGTTGAGCGCGGCACCCACGCTGAACTGATTACGCAAAACGGCTTTTATAAGCGGTTGGTGGATATGCAGGAAGTGAAGTGAGAACAATGTGCAAATGTGCCCGCCTGCGGCAGGTCCGTGTGAAAATGTGGAAATGTCAAAGCAAGGAAACTGCTTTCAAATTTTCACATTCCGTCGAAGACGGACACATCTACACATTTTCACATTATTTCTTCAGCTCCTCTCTCGAAATCACGAGTTTCTGAATTTCGCTGGTACCTTCTCCGATGGTGCAGAGTTTGGCATCGCGGTAAAATTTTTCAACGGGAAAATCTTTGGTATAGCCATAACCGCCGAATACCTGCACGGCATCGTTGGCTACTCTCACGGCTACTTCGCTTGCGTAGTATTTGGCCATGGCGGCTTCGCGGGTCATGGGTAAATGGCGGTTCTTGAGATCGCAGGCCTGCAGGATAAGGAGATTGGCCGCTTCTATTTCGGTAGCCATATCGGCCAATTTGAAGGAAATTCCCTGGAAGCTTGCGATGGGTTTATCGAACTGATGGCGCTCCTGTGCGTACTGTCGCGCCGCGTCGTAAGCACCCCGGGCAATGCCCAGTGACAAGGCGGCAATCGAAATGCGGCCGCCGTCGAGCACTTTCATGGCCTGGTAAAAACCTTCCCCTACTTCTCCGAGGCGCTGGCTGTCGGAAATACGGCACTGATCGAAAACCATTTCAGCCGTTTCGCTGGCGCGCATACCGAGTTTATTTTCTTTTTTACCGGCGTTGAAACCGGGTGTTCCCCTTTCCACGATAAAGGCGGTGGCGTTGTTGCGTGTGCGGGGTTCGCCGGTGCGGCAGACGACTACGGCCACGTCGCCGGACTTGCCGTGTGTGATCCAGTTTTTGGTGCCGTTGATAATCCATCCTTCGCCATCGCGGACGGCTGTGCAGCGCATATTGCCGGCATCACTGCCGGTGTTGGCTTCTGTCAAACCCCAGGCACCGATCCATTCGGCGGTGGCAAGTTTGGGCAGGTAAGTCTGTTTTTGTTCTTCGTTGCCGAATTGCAGGATATGTCCGGTACAGAGTGAATTGTGTGCAGCGAGACTGAGTCCTACAGAGCCGCAGACGCGGGCTACTTCTTCGATAACGGTTTTGTATTCGAAATAAGAAAGACCGGCACCGCCGTATTGTTCAGGTACGAGTACGCCCATCAATCCCAACTTGCCCATTTCTTTAAATGTTTCAACGGGAAATTCCTGGGACTCATCCCACTCCATAATGTATGGGCGGATGTGTTGACGGGCGAAGTCGCGGGCGGTTTGTGCTACCTGTTCGGTGAGTTCGTTCTGTAGGAAGTTCATAAGTAAATTAAAAAATTAAACCTATAAGGCCTTTTGAGCCTTATAGGTTTTTACGGCAAGCAAACGGCATCGTTAAAGGTCTGTACAAAAATAAAGGTTATTGATCGAAACTAACAAGTGTTAGGTTTGAAAAAAGTATAAAATTTTCAGGCCAATGAATGCCTAATAAATAAAACTAAATTACCCGTTTATTCTCCGACTGCGGCTGTATGGTATAATTATTTTTGATCCAACTATTTCCTTATTGATAAAAAACAACCTGTTATGAGCACGCTTGCAGATAAAAAACAGTTCTCATTCCGGAAAGGGTTTCTGTCATTCTTTTTTGGAAGCGACCGGGTCGCAGCATTCCGGCGAAAACTCTACCAACGGACAAATGAAGAAGCCCTTACTGGTGATTGGCAGGCAATAGGCAAAGACATGTGGTCTGCGTTTTGGAACCTGGAGGCACAAATAAAACATCGCGATAATGTCAACAATCCGTCTGCGTCAAAACAGATAAAAAACGAATAATGCCACTATCAACTGAAATATCAGAGTTTTCCCAACATTCGGATCAGGCTGTCACAAGACGTACCAGTTTATATATGGGAACCATTCCTCCGCCAGAAATGGTTAGACAATTTGCCGAAATAGATCCAACTTTTCCTGAGCGGCTGTTCAGAATGGCCGAAATAGAAAATATACATCGCCAGAAAATGGAGATTAAAAGCCTCAACGCCGCTATCAGATTAGATTACCTGAGCAATTGTTAGGCGCGTTTTGTGTAATTATCATTTCAGCGCTGTCGTATCTTTTCATGAAAAATGGTAACAGTCGTGACGGGAAGACGATTGCCATTTTTATTATATGCACACTGACAGCAATCTTTGTTTTGAAAAGAATAAAATTTCGGTCGGATCATCTGCCGGAGAAATAACAGATCGTTTAATGGAAGAGGCAGTTTCTAAAATCAACAAAGTTCTTACTTATAACGGCTGTTTCCCTCACACCTCCACCACCAGCCGGTCATAAGCCAACGCCATCCCCTCCGGCAACTCTTCACTCACCTCCGCATGCAACCCTAACTGATGCGAAATATGCGTAAAATAAGCCTGCGGGACTTCAAGGTCATTCACCAATGTCACTGCTTCTTCCAGCGTAAAATGCGAAAGATGCTGTTCTTTCCGCAGCGCATTTACCACCAATACTGATGACCCGCGCACAAGCGAGCACGCTTCCGGATCCAGCCGGTTCGCATCTGTGATATAGGTAAACGCACCGAAACGGAAAGCGCTTACCGGCATTTTATAATGCCATACCGTAACAGGCTGCACCGGTATGTCGCCCACCATGAATGGCTCCTCGTCAAATGTGTGGAGATTCAATTCGGGCAGACCCGGATATTTTGTATCGGCAAATGCATAATAGAAATCACGACGCAGCGCCTCTTCCGTTAACGAGTTCGCATAAATATCCATCGGCTTCCGGGAGAAAAAATTATACGCCCGGATATCATCGAGACCGGCAATATGATCTTTATGAGGGTGTGTAAACAATACGGCATCGAGGTGACGCACATCCTCGCGCAACATCTGGTAGCGGAAGTCGGGCCCCGTATCCACGATCAGCGTTGTCGCAGGCGATTGCACCAGTATACTCGACCGCAGGCGGTTGTCACGCGGATCGGCAGACCGGCACACTTCGCAGTCGCAGCCAATCATCGGCACACCACTGCTTGTACCGGTTCCCAGGAATGTTATTTTAAGCGGAGGACAGGACACAGGTTTATTTTATTCCGCCGGCGCGGATGTAGTTAGTCTTCCTGAGACTGCTGCGCACGGGCATTGATCTCAAGATATAATTTACGGGCATCGTCTGTCAGCATATCGGGATTGATATCCAGTTGGGTGATCAGGTCCATCAGCGTATTGATCCGCCCTTCGATCTGCAGGAATTTATTCAACACAATAACCTTCTTCTCCTCCAGTATGCAATAACCGCTCTGAAAGGTTCCGCGTTCATACCGCAGCACATAACCCGACTGCTCAGGTATCGTCTCTAACTTGTCTAGCGTGGTTTGAGTGTATTTCATCCGGAACGTTAATGATATAAATGAATAACCACAAATTTACGCAAGCCTGGCCGGGAGAACCGGCCTGCTGTCAGCGTTTTTTCCACAACAGATGCACGGTTTTTACTACTTGCTCTGCATTTTGATCACGGGAACGATCATTTCTTCCAGGCTGACACCCCCATGCTGGAACGTATTCCGGTAATAGTTGACGTAATAGTTGTAGTTGTTGGGGTAACACAGGAACCCGTCCTCTTTGGCGAATATATAGGAGGAATTGACCGTAGGCGTCGGCAATCCGGCCTCTTTCGGGTCGCGGAAGGCCAGTACGTCCTTTGGTTCATAATTCAGGTTGCGGCCGTGTTTATAACGCAGATTGGTCGTCGTTTGCTTGTCTCCTACCACTTTGCAGGGATTTTTTACCCGCACACTGCCGTGATCGGTTGCCAGGATCACCCGGATGTTTTTCTCCGAGATCTTCCGCAGCGCCTGGTGCAGCGGCGAGTGCTCAAACCAACTGGCCGTGATGCTGCGGTAACTCATTTCATCACCTGCCAGCTCTTTCAGCACTTCCATTTCCGTGCGCGCATGGCTGAGCATGTCTACAAAATTGTAAACGATCACATTCAGGTCATTAGTCAGCAGGTTGTGCATATTGTTGACCAAATCGAGGCCCGCCTGGTTATTGACCACTTTGGTATAAGACACTTTGATATCATCCTTGCCCAACCGCTTCAACTGCGCGCGCAACAATTCTTCTTCGTGCAGATTTTTTCCGCCTTCTTCATCGTCGTTTTTCCACTGGTTTGGAAACTTCTTTTCAATGTCGATGGGCAACATCCCGGCAAAAATGGCATTCCGCGCATATTGCGTAGCCGTTGGAAGAATACTGTAAAAACTATCTTCTTCCAGTATCCGGAAACTCTCGGCAAAGATGGGCTGAATCGCTTTCCATTGGTCAAACCGGAGATTGTCGATCAGTATAAAAAATAACGGAGTTCCTTTTTCCAGATGGGGCAGTACTTTAAATTGCATCAGCGAATGACTCATCACCGGCCCTTCCACACTTTTAGGTCCTGTCCATTTCGAGTAATTACGGGAGATGAATTTGAAAAACTCCGTATTGGCTTCATTCTTCTGCGTCTGCAATACTTCCACCATTTCAGGACTGTCGGTTTTTTGCATCTCCAGTTCCCAATACACCAGTTTTTTATAGATATCCATCCATTCGTTGAAGTCGGGATTGCTGTTCAGCGCCATGAACAGGTTGCGGAATTGCTGCTGGTAAGCTGTCGTGGTTTTTTCCGATACCAGCCTTTTGTTGTCGATGATCTTTTTCAGGCTCAGCCAAACCTGATTGGGATTAACCGGTTTGATCAGGTAATCGCTTATCTGCGAACCGATGGCTTCATCCATCAGGTTTTCGGTTTCGTTTTTGGTAATCAGCACCACGGGCAGCGACTGGTTCAGCTCTTTTATTTTGGCCAGTGTTTCCAGCCCCGTAATGCCCGGCATCGATTCATCGATCAATACGACGTCCACGAGGTTGTCTTTCACGTAATCAATGGCATCAAATCCATTGGTAAAAGTCTGTACATCGTATCCCTTATTTTCCAGGAAAAGTTTCTGCGATTGCAGGCTCTCTATTTCGTCGTCTACCCAGATGATATGTGCTAATGCCATTTTAAGTAAAAATTTAAAATTCAAAAATCAAAAAAACACCGAAGTGGTTTTGATTTTTGAATTTTGACTTTTGAATTTTGAATTCTCTCAAATTTACAGCCAAGGTTCCACTTGCCGGGAAGCGTTTCCCTTTTTTCTTGTTAAGACTTGACCGCTGTGCAAACCGGCCACAGTGTAAGTTAGCTTTTTCATGGCCGGTAGCGTACTTTTGTTCTCTTTCCCGGTCCGGGCTTTACCAAAAATCAAAAAATGAACGCCGTCCGCAAGATCATCAACGACCCTGTCTATGGATTTATTACCATCGATCATCCTTTGATCCTGCAAATCATTTCTCATCCGTATTATCAGCGGCTGAGAAATATTCACCAGATGGCATTTGCGCATATTGTCTATCCCGGCGCCGTGCATACAAGATTGCATCATTCACTTGGCGCTTATCACCTGATGTGTACCGCATTAAGTGAATTAAAAAGCAAGCAGATTCCCATTACCCAAGACGAAGAGCTGGGCGCAAAGATCGCGATCCTGCTGCATGATATCGGTCATGGCCCGTTTTCCCATGCGCTCGAAAACGAACTGATTCCCGGCGCCCACCATGAAAAAATATCGCTTTGCATCATGGAAGCGCTCAATGACGAGTTCAACGGTCAGCTGTCCACCGCCATAGCCATCTTCACCAACAAACATCCCAAACCCTTCCTGCATCAACTGATATCCGGACAACTGGATGTAGACCGCATGGATTACCTGAACCGCGACAGCTTCTTCACCGGCGTGGCGGAGGGTGTCATCGGTTATGACCGTATCATCAAAATGCTGGCGGTAAAAGATGGCAATTTACTGGTCGAAGAGAAAGCCGTTTATTCCATTGAAAAATTCCTGCTCGCGCGCAGGTTGATGTACTGGCAGGTGTACCTGCACAAAACAGTGATCGCGGCCGAAATGATGGTGGTCAAGATTATCCATCGGGCAAAAGAACTCATCGCCCGTGGCAAGGAAGTGAATGCCGCCTCAATGATGTTTGACAACATGCTGAAAAAGCCTGACGAATACCGAAATATAAAAGCGGTATTACCGGCTTTCTGCCAGTTGGACGATCACGATATCATGGCCACGATCAAAAACTGGATTCATCACCCGGATAAAATATTAAGCCTGCTTTGCCGTTCTTTGATAGACCGCAGACTATATAAGGTAAAATTGCAGGCCGAACCCATACCCGGACAAACCCTGGAGCAGGCGAGAGCAGCCATTATGGAAAAATTCGGAGTAAGCCCGGAGGAGGCTCACTACCTGGTATTCACGGGAGTAGCCAGCAACACCACTTACAACCTTACTGATGAGCGGATCAGCATACTTTTCAAAGACGGGACTATCAAAGACATCTCGGAGGTGGACAATGCCCTGATCCAGCACAATTTAAGCAGCAAGGTCAAAAAACATTACATTTGTTGTATGAGATATGCCTAGGAAGAACCGGGCATTTCCAAACTCGTTTTAACATTAAACTATATGACCTTCCCTGCCTCCCAGATTGCGTTTCTAATTAACGGTAAAGTTGAGGGCGACCCGAATGTTGCCGTGAATTCTTTTGGAAAAATTGAAGAAGCCAGGGAAGGGCAACTCAGTTTCCTGGCCAATCTTAAATATGAGGATTACCTCTACAGCACCGGTGCCAGCGTGATCATCCTGAATGAAAACTATGAACTGAAACAGCCTGTGAGCGCAACATTGATCCGCGTGCCGGATGCATACAGCGCTTTTGCCACACTCCTGACCAAGTACCAGGAGATCATGCAGCAACAGCTTCAGGGCGTTCAGGAACCGGCTTATATCGCCAAATCGGCTACGTATGGCGAACAGGTATTCATCGGTGCGTTTGCCTATCTCGGCGAAAATGTACGCATCGGCAACAACACTAAAATTTATCCCAACGCTTATATCGGTAATAATGTTACCATCGGCGACAACTGTGTTATTCATCCCGGTGTAAAGATTTATCACGATTGCCAGATCGGCAATCATGTATCGATCCATGCCGGTACGGTAGTGGGCAGTGATGGATTCGGATTTGCCCCGCAGGCAGATGGCAGTTTTAAGAAAGTACCGCAGATCGGCAATGTAGTGATCCATGACTATGTAGAGATCGGGGCCAACGCCACGATCGATCGCGCCACCATCGGTTCTACCGTTATCAAATCAGGCGCCAAGCTGGACAATCTGATCCAGATCGCACACAATGTGGAAGTAGGCAACAGCACTGTCATTGCGGCGCAGGCCGGTGTAAGCGGCAGCACCAAGATCGGTAACGGCGTAATGATCGGCGGACAGGCCGGTATTGTCGGTCACATTCAACTCGGCGACGGAGCCAAAGTAAATGCGCAAAGCGGCGTAAGCAAATCAATCGAAGCCGGCAAAGCAGTAACCGGTTCTCCTGCGCATGATTATACGGCTGCATTGAGAAGCCAGGCGCTTAGCCGTAATCTTCCGATGCTGGAAAAAAGAATCAAGGAACTTGAAATACTCATACGGCAACTACTCGCCGAGAACGTTTAACAATAAAGCCCCGCGAGCGGGGCTTTATTGTTAATTTGAAAATTTGATAATTTGAAAATGTATTAACAGGGGCTAACCGAGGTGCTTAACGTCAGTCGTCACTGGCTAAGCTCCTGGCGCTTCCGCGGCTGTTCAACTTATTACTTAATACTTATTACGGCTGTTTTCACCCTACACCTTACGCCTCTCCTCTTACACCTCAATTCTGTGCTACTTCAAACGTGATCGGTTGACGGCGATACGCTTTAACGAGGCGACCATTTTGTTGAGCGGGCTTCCACTTGCTTGCTTTTCTTAAAACACGCAAGGCTTCCTGTTCCATACCAAACCCGTGTTGGGTAAGCGGTTTGAGATCACTTACCGCACCGTTTTCATCTACTACAAACTGAACGATCACGGTGTACTTGCCTTCGGGCGCGCCATTGTTGGGAGGCACATCGGCATCAAGATTTCTGCGTAAAAAACTTTCCCAGGCTTTCGGGCCTCCTTCGAATGAAGCTTCGATCTCCACTTTCTCCCAGATATCGGGTTCCGGATTTTTCTTTTCAGGAATGATGCCGGTTCCATTGTCCAGAATTTTGGCGGGATTGGCTATGCCTTTGTCAACAGCTCCATCAAGATTTGTTTGTAGATCGATCTTTAAATTTTTCAGATCATCTTGCGTTGGCGGCGGATCTTTCACCTGGTTATCATCGACGATAACAGGAGTGGTAGACTGGATCGTTTGTAACTGCAATTGTTCTACCAATTGTTGTTGCGGTTGCTCTTGTGGTTTTTGTTCTTCAGGAATCGGTTCAGGCTCTTTTTCTTCCTCTTCCATTTGCACCTCTGTAATTTTCAACTCGTTTTTGTCGAGTTGCTGCGATAGTGTGGTTTTACTGTTGTTGAATACAGCGGCGCTGGCTACTATCCCTGCAACAGCAAGCCCGGTGATGAGTAATGCTTTTTTTAAACGTGAAGAATAAGTTTTGCGAAGCTCATAAGCTCCATAACTTTTGTTGCGTCCCTCGAATACAATGTCGAGTACATCTGCGGTTAGAATTTTGTTGGTATCCATGGCTTATACTTTTCAATGAGATACCCGGTAGTTGAATTTCCACACGTGGAAATTCAATGTGTAAATGTGCAAGTGTGAAAATGTGTAAATGGTTTCAGCAGATAATGACAAGCAATTAGAATCACGCTCAATAATGATCATTCACTATTGACTCATTCACTATTCACAAAAAAAACCTCCGCAGATTGCGGAGGTTTTTTTATCAGTAAGAAGTTTGAATTAATTTTCTTCTACCTGGAAGGTGATCGGCTGCTTGCGATAAGCTTTTACAGAGCGGCCGTTCTGAATAGCAGGTACCCATTTGGTAGCTTTCTTCAGTACACGAACAGCTTCCTGTTCCATACCGTAACCATGGCTGGTCAGCGGTTTGATATCACTCACCGTACCGTCCACAGACACTACGAACTGGATATAAACAGTGTAGTTGCCGGGAGGCGCTCCGTTATCCGGGGGAACGTTGGGGTCCAGGTTACGGCGGAGGAAGTTTTCCCACGCTTTAGGACCACCAGGATAAGAGGCTTCCACTTCCACTTTTTCGAAGATCTCAGGCTCTACTACTTTCTTGGTTTCGATTACACCTTTACCTTCATCGATCTGTACCGGTGTGGCGATACCCATGTCCTTGATACCTTCCTGGTTGATTACGTCGATCTTAACAGTTTTCAACTCTTCGTTGGTGGGAGGTGGTTCTTTCACTTCCTCATCCTTTACCACTACGGGAGGGGTAAACTGTTTCATTTCGATCTTGGGAGGATCTGGTGCTTTTGGCGGCGGTGGAGGTGGCGGTTCTACCGGCTTCTCCTCCTCCGGCGGCTTGATTTCCTGGATGGTGACCTCTGTCAGGGCTACTTTCTCAGGCTCCTTGCTCTTCATGGCATTGGCCACGAACGAAGCTACGAGCGCCAGAATTGCCACGGCAGCAGTAATGAGCAGCGCAATACCGATACGCTTGTTGTACGTCCGGCGCAACTCATAGGCACCATAGTCTTTATTGCGACCCTCAAAAACCAGGTCCAGCAAATCCGACGATAGTATTTTGTTGGCTTCCATTTCTTTAATTTGTTTTAATTAGATGCAAAAGCGGATATATTCCACAAACCGCTTATTGTTTTGGCGCGCTGGCTTCTGTTGCCTTGATCAGATCCATCTCAGTATCAGCCACTTTCACAAGAGCGTAGCGTTCAACTTTGTTGATGGTCATCTCGTCCAGGATGTCTACCGCATTCTTGTAAGAAGACTCGTCTGTGGGTTTGATCATCACAAAGAAGTCTTTCTGCTTGCAGAGACTGATGGGTTTTCCGGCATTCTGCTTTTCCGCTTCACATGCAGGGTCACGCACATACGATGCCTCTACTTCCCTCTTCTTCTTGATGATGATATCACGCACCTGAGAATAAGAGGCTGTTTTGAAGTTGGAACCGTCCGGCAGCAATTCACCTTCATAATAGAAGATGTGATTGTCTTTACCCAGCATGAGCGTAAGGGCACCTGATTGCTTTGTTTTTGTCAGTTCATCCTTTTTATCCGTGTCCTTGGGCATGTTAAGGTCCATGGTGGTCGGATTGTTCATCGTCGCAGTGAAGATGAAGAAGGTGATCAGCAAAAAGGCAAGGTCAACCATCGGTGTCATGTCCACGCGTGTGTTCAGCTTTTTGGCTTTCTTCACGCCCGGGCCTTTCTTGTGGCCGCCACCGCCGTCGCCTGTATCTAAACTTGCCATTTTAAATGATTTTAGAAATTAAAACTTTTAGTTACTTCTTCGTTCCCAGGCGCTGTACTTCACGGTTGTAATTGTCCAGCTCACTGTTACCAGGAACGCCTTCCGGCATGGTCACCAGGTTGTACTTCAGCTTGTCGTTGCGCTTCAGCGCATCAACTACTGCCTTAAACGTGGGATACTTAGACTCGCCGTCGCCTTTGATCAGGTATTTCAGCTCCTGGCCTGCAAATGCACGCTCAGATGCCGCAATCCACCAAACCAGCTCATTCGTTGCGGAGTCCAGCACTGGAATACCATCCTGTTTGATCTTGCTTTGCTCAGCAGCAGGATAGGCCAGGTAACCCTTGAGCTTGTTCACCGGCATACCGGTGATGCTGTTGCGGAAGTTTTTCACCTCAGCATCGGAGAGGGTAATGTTGCGCGATAATGCCACATTACGCACGATCTCGTCAGCAATCGCGGGATCTTTTTTGGCAAATACGGAAAAGTAAACTTTGTTATCCTTGTCGATACTGATCATCACCGCGTTGTTCTCAGGCAACTCAGTGGAGTTAACCGAGTTAGGCGTTACGATCGGCACCGGTTCAGGTGGCTTGAATTTGGTCGCCATGATAAAGAAGGAAAGAATCAGGAACCCGATATCCACGAAGGGCGTCATATCGGTGTCCGTGCTTTTCTTCGGTATTTTGACACTTGGCATTTGTAAAACGTTTAGTATTTAGATGAAAAATGAGTCAGTTTCCACACAAATAGTTCCGGAGAATTATTTGTAGAGAGAACCGAAGCTTTGGGTCAGGGTGAAACCTGATTCATCGATACCGTACGTGATAGAGTCGATCTTGGTAGTGAAGATGTTGTACATGATCAGTGCCACAGCGGAAGTACCGATACCAAGTGCTGTATTATACAGGGCCTCAGAGATACCTACCGCCAGTTCACCGGCGTTACCACCGCCTTCGTCACCAAGAGCAGAGAATGAACGGATCATACCCATTACCGTACCGAGGAGGGCGATCAGGGTACCGCAGGATACGATAGTAGACAGGAACACCAGGTTCTTCTGCAGCATAGGCAGTTCCAGCGCTGTAGCTTCTTCTACTTCTTTCTGGATAGCCAGTACTTTCTGGTCAGTGTCCAGACCTGTTTCAGTGATCATCTCTTTGTAACGGCGCAGACCAGCTTTCATTACGTTGGCAACAGAACCTCTTTGTTTGTCGCACTCAGCAATAGCAGCATCTACGTTACGGTTAGCCAGGTGATACTGTACTTTTCTTACGAAATCGGAAATAGAACCTTTTCCTAATGCTTTGATAATGGTCAAGAATCTTTCAATAGAGAATACGATTACCATGAGGAGCATACCGATCAGGATCGGAACGATGATACCACCTTCATAGATACCATTCAATGCACCTTTAGGTCCTTTGTGGTGTGGCCAGAATCCACCGGCAGGATCGGGTGTTTTAAAACCGCTGGCATCACCTAAAATAAAACGCCAGATAAGATAGCCTGCAACAATACAAACGATAGGAGCAATCCAGGAAATGGCATTACTGCTTTTCTTGGCCTGAACAGAAGTAGCTTTTACTGTTGCAGTAGGTTTAGTCTCCGCCATGATCTTAAATTTTTTAGATTTTTTTGTGAGATAAAAAGTGTCTTGTTTTTAACGCTGCAATGCTAACGAAAAAGTTCAAACCAGAAACTTCCACGCTATACTTTTTTGCGTAAGGGCTTCAAGTTAAGGATTTTTTGAAAAGCAACAATTCTTTGAAAATAATTTGATAAGAATTTCATCTCATTTGATCCTCTGTACATGCCTCACTCATAGCGCAATGCATCTATCGGGTTGAGCTTTCCCGCTTTCAGTGCCGGGTAAAGACCGGCCAGTAATCCGACTATACTACAGAGAATAATGCCGTAGAAAACCCAGTTCCAGGGAACGACAAAGCCCGTCTGCAAAACAATCGAAAACAGGTTGCCGATCACTATCCCAAGAAATATGCCGAACACAGCTCCTAAGAGACTGATTACGATTGCTTCCATTAAAAACTGCCGGCGTACCACACTGCTCTTTCCTCCTATCGCCTTGATCAGTCCCACTTCTTTGGTCCGCTCCGATACCGATACCAGCATGATATTCATCAACCCGATGGCCGCTCCGATCAGCGTGATCAACCCGATTACCGTAGCCGATATCGTCAGGAAACCCAGGCTGTTCATGGCTTTCTCCGCTATACTGTCGCTGCGGTCCAGGGCAAAATTATTCGCCTCCGACGGATTCATTTTCCTGATCGCTCTGAACGTACCCTCGGCCTCTCCCATCGCCGTAGGCACCTGCGTGATCTGTCCGGTCATCACCGCTATTACATACGAGTTTCCCGCTGGAAAGTTTCTTTCGATATTCTGGTAACTGGTGATGATCATATTGTCCCTGCTGAACCCGAATGAAGTGCCACGGCTCTCCAATACGCCCAATACACGATAGGGAAGATTGTTGATCCGGATCACTTTACCAACCGCCGCCGTTTCCGCCGCATCTCCACCAAATAACTTCTTTGCTACATCATAGCCGAGTATACAGATATTCTGCCCGCTGCTTACATCCTGGCGACTCATGTTTCTTCCCGATGACAACCGGAAACCGTTCAACTGAACATAGTTTTCATCCCCGCCATAGACCATTACATTCGGTGTGGTTTTCTTGCTGCCATACGAGGCAATGCTGTTACGGCTGCCAAATATCGATATGCTTACCTGCGCAGGATATTTATAGGTCTGGGCAAACATCACCGCCTCATCGCGCGTGATGCGTTTACCCATGTTTGATTTTTTTTCGCGCTGGCCCTTTTTGGATACAGTCACATCATTGCCTCCGCCTCCACCAAAACGAATGTTGCGCTCACGGAAACGAATGGTAAATGCATTCGCTCCCATTGTTGAAAAACTTTCGGAAAATTTCTGGTTCATTGCCTTGATCGCCGTAATGATCCCGATCAGCGCCATGATGCCAAATGCAATGATAGAGACAGTAAGACCTGTCCGCAGTTTGTTACTGCCGATAGTGCGATACGCTAAAGAAAATACATCACGCCAGGTCATGAAATTTTATGCTTCGCATTGCTTCCGCTCACAGCAGAAACAGGAATGCCTCCCGAAGTTACACAAATCAGCACGAAGTGAATCGCTGCTGTACCGGAACTTTTGCCCCTTCGTCCGAGATTTCGGACCGGCTCAGTCCCGAAACTTCGGGATCGCTGTTGAATTAAAAGTAAAGCCAGTTAAGCAGCAGGCTGGGGAATAATCCGAGTGCGATTATCAACGCAGCGACCAATACAAGCACCCACTTAAACCCTTTGCCGGGGTCCTGGAATGAAGCGCTGTGTTCGCCCGCTTCGCGGAAATACATAGCCTGGATTACGCGGAAGTAATAATATACGCTCACTGCCGCCATCAGCAGGGCAAATACAACCAGCCACAGGTTGGAACCCGTAGCCACTACCGCCTTGATCATGTAGAACTTCGCGAGGAAGCCCGCCGTAAGCGGAATACCCGCCAGTGAAAGAAGGAATATGGTAAGTGTTGCAGCAACCAGCGGCTGGCGTGCAGCAAGACCATTGAAGCTTTCATAGCTGTAATCATCCATGCGCGACAACACGCTGAAGATGCCGATAGTAGCCAGGCTGTAAGCCGCTCCGTAAAGCAGCAGCCCTTCCTTTGCATCACCATTCAGCGCAAAGATCGCCAGCATCATAAAGCCTGCCTGCGCGATACTCGAATAAGCCAGCATTCGCTTTACACTTTGCTGGAACACTGCCGTGATGTTGCCCACAAAAAGTGTGGCGGCCGCCATCAACGCCACCCACAACTGCCAGGTGGGCTGCAGCAAACCAAAGGCATTTTCAAACAAACGGATGAAACCAATGAACACCGCGGCTTTTACTACAGTGGCCATGAATGAAGTGAAGACTGTCGGCGCACCATCATATACGTCAGGCGTCCAGAAATGCAGCGGCGCCGCAGATACTTTAAAAGCCATCGAGAAAAGCATCAGCAACATGCCTGCTATCATCAGCGGAGACCCGGGTATTTTCAGCAGGTTGAATTTTTCGATAGCGAATGTTCCCTGCGCACCATAGATCAGTGCGATACCCATGAGCATAAGCCCTGTTGAGAAGGCACCCATGAGAAAGTATTTCAACGATGCTTCATTGCTTTTCAGGTTACGTTTGTCTGCACCGGTAAGAATATAAAGCGGAATGGTAATGATCTCGATCCCGAGGAAAAGGATGAGCAGTGACTGGAACGAAGTAACCAGGAAAATGCCGCAGAGCACGAAGAAAAACAAGGCAAAATAATCCGCATAATTTTTCACTCCTACTCTTTCAATCGCTTTGCCCGTGAGCAATACGTATATCAGCACGCAGAAGATAGCAACGGAATTGAACAGGAAAGCGAAGCGGTCGAAATGCAGGAAGTCTCCCAGATTAATGGAAAAGAACCGTGTCCCGGACATGTCGAGCATATTGCTAGCGAGCAGCAGCAGCAAACCGATTAGGGCTACGCTGCGGATGGCAGCGGGGCGCTTCAGCAGAATACCGCTAAACATCATGACTACTCCCAGAATGGCGGATAATACAAGTGCGTTCATAGTTCTTTCCTCTTACTTCTTTATAGACAAGACGTCGGCGTTTTTCAAGATGGTGTCGGTGATCTCATTGGTCAGGTTCAGCACAGGCTGCGGATAAATACCCAATACAATGATGATGGCAACGATGATCGTCAGCGCAAGGCTTTCATTCCATTTCAGATCACGTGCATTGGCCGTGAGTTCGTTTACCTCACCATAAAATGTTTTGCGGATCATTCCCAATGTATATACAGCTCCGAGAATAATGCCCGTACCGGCAAGCACGGTCAGCAATACACCGTATTTGGTAACGGTAGAATTCAGGATGCCATTGAACATCAGGAATTCACCGATGAATCCGTTGGTAAGCGGCAGCGCAATGTTGGCAAAGGCAATGATCACAAAGAAGATGGCCATCAACGGCGCTTTTTGTGCGATACCTCCGAGCTGGCTCATTTTACGTGTGCCAAACTGACGCTCGATGATCTCTACGATGATCCACAATCCGATGATGTTGATACCATGGTTGAACATCTGGATCATCACTCCCTGCAGACCTGTTTTGTGTTCAGAGAAGATGGTGATACACATCAGGCCAATGTGCGCAATGGACGAATAAGCGATCAGGCGTTTCATATCATCCTGGCGCATGGCGATCAGCGATGCATAGATGATGCCCGTTACCGCCATGCCACTCGCCACATCACCCCATGCATAGGAAGAGATGGGTAATACCGGCAGCAACCAGCGCAGCAGACCGAGCAGCCCCATTTTCACCATCACACCACTCAGGATCATGGTTGCAGCAGTCGGCGATTGCTCGTACGTATCGGGCTGCCATGTATGGAATGGGAATATGGGCATCTTAATCGCAAACGCAACAAAAAACATCCAGAAAAGGAAAGTTTGCTCTTTGCTGGTAAGACGTACCGCATAGAAATCATGCATGGCAAATGAATTACCTGCACTGAAATAAACATACAACAGACCGACCAGCATGATTACTGAACCGGCAAACGTATAGACGAAAAATTTAAAAGTAACCGGAATTCTGCGCTCGCCGCCCCAGCGTGAACAGATGAAGTACATCGGAATAAGCGCCAGTTCCCAGAAGAAGTAGAACAACAAGGCATCCGTGGCGAGGAATACGCCCATCAAACCGGCCTGCGCCAGCAGCATCCATCCGAAGAAAGAATGACCATTCGGATAGCTTCTGCGCCAGGTGGCGAGGAACACCAGCGGAAAAGCCAGGGACGTCAGCAGGCAAAGCAGTTGCCCCATGCCATCGAGACCAACAGAAAAACTGCTGCCCAGCTCGGGTAACCACGTAGCATGGAAGGAAAGGCAATTTGCTTTATTCAGCACGGTAAGTCCCAGCAGGGAAACAGCAAGGGTTACTACGGCAGCCAACATGGCCCAGCTACGGGCAGCCTGCTCCTTTTTTATAAAAAAAGTCGCTATGCCGCTCAGCAAAGGAACCAGTATCAATAAAAGTGCGATCATATAGCCTATACCGCCACTGCGGTGCTTTAATGCCCCGGATACAGAAGCCGGCGTTGTGCCTTCATCCTTTCCGGGAAATATTGTTCAATAATCTTTTTTATTTCCTGAAGAAAAACTGCAATACGAAAATCACGATCATGCTCAACACCATCAGCAACACATATAATCCAACCTGACCGCTTTGTACCCAACGCAACTGACGACCACCATAGTTCACCAGCCGGCCTACACCATTCACAATGCCGTCGATCACTTTTGTTTCAAATATATTGTTCAGCAGCGCGCCGAGTTTGTTTAATGGTTTTACAATTACCGCATCATAGATCTCATCCACATACCATTTATTCGCCAGCACTTTACCGATTCCCTGCGGCTCGGCGAGGTCAGGTTTTTTGCTGAAACGTGTCCAGGCATAAATTACTACGGCCAGGATGGCGATGGTTGAGCCGATTGTAAGCCCCCATTCTGTTTCATGGCTTACATGATGTTCCTGCAATATTTTATAAGAAGGTTCGAAGATCGGATGTAAGAAATCTTTCAGTGAATGCGCTCCTGCTGCGATAAATTCCGGCACACCCACATAGCCACCCACAATGGAAAGAACCGCCAGCACGATCAGCGGAATGGTCATGGCCGCAGGACTTTCATGCAGATGATGCTCCTGCTCATGCGTACCACGGAAACTACCGCGGAATGTGGTGGCATACAAACGGAACATATAGAATGCTGTCAGCAAAGCCGTGAACAGACCGATGGCATAAAACACCGGCGAAGTGGCAAATGCGCCGGCCAGGATTTCATCCTTGGAGAAGAAACCTGAAAGGCCCGGAATGCCCGCGATCGCGAGACAGCCGATCAGGAAAGTGATATTCGTGATCTTCATGTATTTCGACAGCCCGCCCATTTTGCGGATATCCTGTTCGCCACCCATGGCGTGGATCACGCTGCCACTGCCGAGGAACATCAGGGCTTTGAAGAAAGCGTGTGTCATTACGTGAAAAACAGCCGCCACATAAGAACCGGTACCCAGCGCCAGGAACATATATCCCAACTGGCTCACGGTAGAATAGGCCAATACTTTTTTGATGTCGTTTTGCTTCAACGCAATGGTTGCGGCCAGCAGCGCTGTTGCCAGACCAACAACCGCGATCACGGTCATTACCGCAGGCGCCATGGAGTACAATACGTTGCTGCGCGCAATCATATAGATACCTGCGGTTACCATCGTTGCGGCGTGGATCAACGCCGATACCGGTGTGGGACCTGCCATCGCATCGGGCAGCCAGGTGTACAGCGGAATCTGCGCACTCTTACCGGTTGCACCCACAAAGAGTAAAGCGGTAATTACGGTGATATCCCTATCGGAGAGTTTGGAAAGCGATTCTGCACTGAATACTTCGAGGAATGTAACGGTACCCGTTTTGTTGATCAGCCAGAACAGCGCGATCAGGAAAGCAAGGTCACCGATGCGGTTCATGATGAAAGCTTTGCTCGCCGCTTTGTTGTATTCATCTTTCTTGAACCAGAAGCCGATCAATAAATAAGAACAAAGACCAACGCCTTCCCAGCCGATGAACATGATCACGAAGTTGGCACCCATTACGAGCAGCAGCATCGAGAATACGAACAGGTTGAGGTAAGCGAAATAACGGCCGAAGTGTTCCGGCTTTTCATCATGCATATAAGCCGTGGAATACAGGTGAATCAGGAAACCAATACCTGTAATGATCAGCAGGAACAGGGACGACAACTGATCGATCTGAAAAGCAAAAGGAATCTTCAGGTCTCCTACGGAGATGAAGTTGAAATAATGTGCAACGTGTGTGTTGCCGCTTTTCACCTGGAAAAATACCCAGAGGCTTACCGCAAACGACGCGAGGATGGCGCCACTGCCGATGGTGCCGATCAGGCCTTTGGAAAAATATTTTCTTCCCAGGCCATTAAGCAGAAAACCTAGCAGCGGGAAAAGCGGGATCAGATAAGCGAGTTGTAATGCGTTCTTCATCTTTATGAATTAGGCCCGGGCAATGCGGGTACTAGTGTTTCAACCGGTTTAAGAAATTAACATCCACTGAATGAATATTGCGGTACATCATCACAATAATGGCCAGTCCCACGCTCACTTCAGCGGCAGCCACCACCATGATGAAGAATACAAACAGTTGCCCGTCGATACCCGTAGTGGGCGTGGCGCCGGCAGCCAGGTGATGCATTTTGGAAAAAGCCACCAGCAGCAGGTTCACTGAATTAAGCATCAGTTCAATGCACATGAAAATGATAATGGCATTGCGACGGGTAAGCACGCCTACCACACCGATGGAAAAAAGGGCAATAGCCAGAAATATGTAATAATTAATAGGCATAGTCTCTTTTTTAAGCGTTAGTCCTTTTTACCTAATACTACGGCACCTACCATTGCGCTCAGGAACAGTACGCTGCTCAATTCAAAAGGTATGACGTAGGTGGTGAACAATTCACGACCCAGGTTTTTGATCAATCCGATATTATTGGTGTTGATACCTGCGTCCTGTGCTTTGATGTCGACATTGCGCAGCGCAGCGATCATTACCAGCATCAGCGAGCCTCCGGCAATGCCACCGGCGATCTTGATCCAGCGGTTTTGCTGCGGCTCCGTATTGGCCCGCAGATCGATCAGCATGAACACGTGCAGGAACAATACCATGATGGCACCGGCATACACGATGATGTTGACGATGGCCAGGAACTGGGCATTCATCACGATGTAGTGACCGGAAATAGCAAAGAAGGTGACGATCAGCCACAGCACGCTGTGTACCGGGTTTTTACTGGTGATCACCATCAGCGCGCTGAATATGGCGATCACAGAGAGAAACCAAAAGAGTATTTGTGTAATGTTCATCGTTTTACGCTAATATTCGCAATGCGTGATTATTCGTAGCTGGTTGTTATTTGCGGGCAATTTCTCCCTGCGCTTTTTTAAATCCTTCCGGATCTTCTACCGGATTCGGGATCAGCAGGTCCTGCTTCTTGTAAATAAAGCCGCTGCGTCCGTAGTTGGCCGGTGCAAATGTCTGGGACAAATAAATGGCATCTTTCGGACAAGCCTCTTCGCAATAACCGCAGAAGATGCAACGCAGCATGTTGATTTCGTAGCGCGCCGCGTACTTTTCTTCGCGATACAGGTTCTCTTCTCCCGGCTCCCGTTCTGCTGCTTCCATGGTAATGGCTTCAGCCGGGCAAGCTACTGCGCAAAGACCACAGGCTGTACAACGTTCACGTCCTTCCTCGTCACGGTTCAGGATATGCAGTCCACGGAATACCTGTGAAAACGGACGTTTCTGCTCGGGATACTGAATAGTCGCCTTCTTTTTGAAGAAGTGACGGATTGTGATCATCATCCCTTTCAGAATATTCCAGAGATACAGGCGCTCGATGGCATTCATCGGCCTGCGGTCAACTGGTTTAGCTCTGTTTGTTAGTTGCATATCTTTCTCCGCGTGATGCGGTTATTTTAATTTTCGCAAATATATATTTTATCAGGAGACGAAGCAGAACGCCGACCGTACTGTACTATCGTTTAATCTCCTTCTTATTTCTTCAGCCACAATACTACTGCCGCAGAGATGATCAGGTTTACCAAAGCCAGTGGCACCAGCTTTTTCCAACCCAATGTCATCAACTGATCATAACGGAAGCGCGGGATGGTCCAGCGGATCCACATAAATACGAATACAAAGAACAGGGCTTTCGACATCATCACGGCAAAGCCGATAATGGCCATTGTGTTCTGCCCTAATCCCCATGCCGCTTCGTTTACAAACGGAATATCATAGCCGCCGAAGAACAGCACGGCCATTACCGCACCACTGATGAACATGTTGATGTATTCGGCAAACAGATAGAATCCCAATTTCATGGAAGAATATTCCTGGTGGTAACCGAAGTTCAATTCGTTCTCTGCTTCCGGAAGGTCAAACGGTGTACGGTTACATTCTGCGAGTGCGCAGATAAAGAAAATGATAAAGCCGAGTGGCTGATAGATCACATTCCATCCGTGTTCCACCTGTGTTTGTACGATGCTGCTTATGCGAAGGTCACCGGCGAACAGCAATACCCCGAGCAAAGCAAGTCCCATCGGCAGTTCGTAGGAAACCATTTGTGAAGCACCGCGTACGGCCGCAATCAGGGAGAACTTGTTGTTACTGGCCCATCCACCGATCATGATACCGTATACGCCAATACTTACCACGCCAAATACAAACAGAATTCCTACGTCCACGTCCGCGATCTGCAGGGGCACGCTGCGACCGTTGATGTCGAGCGGTACCGACCATGGGATAACGGCGCTGGTCAGCAAAGCGGTAATCATGGCAAGCGCCGGCCCGAGAATGAAAAGGAAACGGGATGATGATACCGGAATAATCTCTTCTTTGAAAAACAGTTTTCCGGCATCGGCAAAAGGTTGAAAAATACCGAAGATACCCGCTCGGTTGGGACCGATACGGTCCTGCATGAAGGCTGCTACTTTCCGCTCTCCGTAAGTGGCATACATGGCCACCACCATGGAAACGGTGATCACAAAAGCGATGAGCACGAGCTTTTCAATAATCAGCCACCAGATCGGATCTATTGCCAGTAAATACATGTGTTATCGTTATTTCGGGTTCGTTTTGTTAAATGTTTCACCGGTAGCGGGTCCATCGATTTTGCTGAGATCAACAGAAGGATCGTTCACGTCGCTTACATCATGGATGTCCATGAGCAGTTTGGGTGAGCGGCCTCCCATTACATCGTTGATAAATTCTTTCGGCTTCTCCGCATCCACATAGTGGTTGGCAGAGATGACCGAATGACGTGCTATACGTGTAGCGCCTTCAATGGTCCAGTCGCTGGTTTGTTTTTTCTCGAAACGGCATTCGTTGCAAATCCAGCCTGTTTTGCCTTCTTCGGTGTTCATGATCTCACCCCACTGGTCTTTGCGTGCCGTTACGCGGAGTACTTCGTCGCCGCGCTGCCAGAGTGTTACTTTACCGCAGCACTTGTCGCAATCGCGGTGTGCGTCTACGGGTTTGGTAAACCATACACGGTTTTTGAAACGGAAAGTTTTATCGGTGAGTGCGCCTACCGGGCATACGTCGATTACGTTGCCGATAAAATCGTTGTCGAGTGATTTCTCAATATAAGTGGCGATCTCGGCATGGTCGCCGCGGTCGAGTACACCATGTACACGTTTTTGTGTCAACTGATCCGCAGTGAAAACGCAGCGGTAGCAGAGAATGCATCGTGTCATGTGTAACTGGATGTACGGACCCAGGTTATGTTTTTCAAAAGTGCGGCGTTTGAATTCGTAGCGTGTGCCTTCACCCCCGTGTTCATAGCTGAGATCCTGCAGGTGACATTCGCCCGCCTGATCGCACACGGGGCAATCCAGCGGATGATTGAGCAGCAGGAATTCCACTACGCCGGCGCGGGCGTCGCGTACGCGGTCACTGGTGATATTTTTTACTACCATACCGTCCATTACGGTGGTACGGCAACTGGCAACCAGTTTGGGCATGGGGCGGGGATCCGCAGTAGAGCCGGCGGCTACTTCCACGAGACAGGTACGGCATTTGCCACCACTGCCTTCGAGGGGAGTGTAATAACACATAGCCGGAGGAGCCACTTCACCACCAACCTGGCGGGCTGCCTGCAGGATGGTTGTTCCTGCCGGCACCTCGACGGTAATGTTGTCGATGGTTACTTTGAATATTTTTACTTCGTCTGCCATATAGTTAGTTTCACGCAAAGCTGCATAAGGAGCAAAGGCGCAAAGTTTATAAGTTATTAACTATCCGATGTATTCCCTGTTTTATCAAAGGGACATTGAAATTTATCAATAGTCCCAACTTAATTCCGGTCAGCTTCAGATAAGTTTGAACCTGTTTATAATGAACGTCGTTTAATTTCTCAATTGACTTCAATTCAACAAGTACTTTATCTTCAATGATCAGGTCAGCCCTGAAGCCGACTTCCATTTTTATGGACTCATGCACCAATGGAATACCTTGCTGACGTTTAAACGGTATTCCGGTCTTCGTCCATTCATAACAAAAGATCTCCTCATACACGCTTTCAAAAAGACCCGGGCCATAGAGTGTATGTATTTTGAAGCAGACATCTACGATATGTCTAGACAACTCATTCTGCCTCATAAAGAACTCCTCCCTTTCTCCACGGTTGTCTTTGCGCCTCTGCCCCTTTGCCGCTTTGCGTGCAAAAAGAACTCTTCTTTCAATTCAAAATTCATAATTCAAAAGTGCAATACTACTCAAGAGCGTTCTCTCAACCCTGAGTTTATCACTTTTGATTTTTGTCTTTTTTCTTTAATGCCTTCAATTCATTTTTTACCTTTTGAATTTTGACTTAACTCGCCGGTACGGCGAGTTCGTCTGCATAATGCGCCAATCCAAAGTTGCGTTTTGTCGCTTCTTCCGGATTCAGTACATGCCATTCAAATTCATCACGGAAGTGACGGATTGCTGCAGCAACCGGCCATGCAGCCGCATCACCCAGCGGACAAATCGTATTGCCTTCGATCTTGCGCTGGATATCCCAGAGCAGATCGATATCACTCATTTTCCCTTGACCATTTTCCAGGCGCAGCAACAGCTTCTCCATCCAGCCGGTGCCTTCACGGCAGGGCGAACATTGACCACAGCTTTCATGCCGATAAAAGCGGGCAAGCGTATAAGTATGTTTCACTACGCACTGATCCTCGTCAAATACAATAAAACCACCTGACCCCATCATCGAACCGGTAGCAAAACCACCGTCAGATAAACTCTCGTAGTTCATGATGCGCGACTCACCTTTCGCTGTTTTCAACAACAGGTTGGCCGGCAGAATGGGAACGGAAGATCCTCCGGGAATACAGGCTTTCAGCCTTTTTCCGTTAGGGATACCACCGCAATATTCATCGCTGAAAATAAATTCTTCCACAGAGATGGTCATGTCGATCTCATACACCCCGGGCTTGTTGAGATTGCCACAGGCAGAGATCAGTTTGGTACCGGTAGATTTACCGACACCGATCTTTGCATATTCTTCACCGCCTTCGTTGATGATCGGCACTACGGCAGCAATCGTTTCCACGTTGTTTACTACTGTAGGACAACCCCACAAACCTTTTACGGCGGGGAACGGAGGTTTTATACGCGGGTTACCACGCTTACCTTCCAGTGATTCGATCAGTGCTGTTTCTTCACCACATATATAAGCACCGGCACCGCGCTGCACATATATGTCGCAGTCGAAACCGGAACCGAGAATATTTTTACCCAAAAATCCATTGTTGCGGGCTTCGGCAATTGCCTGCTCGAGAATATCCACGATCCAGGCGTATTCACCACGGATATAGATAAAAGAAGTATTGGAGCCGAGCGCATATGAGGAAACGATCATTCCTTCGATCAGCAGGTGCGGAATGAATTCCATCAGGTAGCGGTCCTTGAAAGTACCGGGTTCGGACTCGTCGGCATTGACCACGAGATAACGGGGCACTCCTTCGGGTTTGGCGAGAAAGCTCCATTTCATACCGGTAGGGAAACCTGCACCGCCACGTCCACGAAGGCCGCTCTTCTTCACCTCTTCGGTAATACCGTCGGGGCTCATGCTCTTCAAAGCCTTCTCCACGCTGCGGTACCCACCTTCGCGGCGATACACGTCAAAGTAGCGGATGCCTTCTACTTTATCTTTTTCCAGTAATAATTTTCGTCCCATAGTACTTATATCGTACCGGTTTGTTAAACCGGGCTATTTTATTGGTTCGTTATTGGCAGTTTTTACACTCTGCCTGGCCAGCAACTGCCAGCCGTTTTTTGTTTTTATCCAGGTCTGCAATACCTGCAACTGCATCGCAAACTGTTTATCGTTCACCAGGCCTTCCACATAAATCAGTTGCCGCGTAATGATTGTCGTTTCCGTTGCCGCGAATGTTGCAGCGGCTTCGGGGCGGATCGTCTTATACCGCAGTTTGCCGGTAACTCCATCTGTCCAGACTTCTTCCCTGCTTTGCACCCAACCATTCGAATGTCCATAGGTCAGTTGGGGATGCAGCAGTTGTGACAAGGCGACACTGTCGCGGTTGAGCAATGCCTGATCCAGCCGGCGCATGGCATTTTTAATAACCGTTGTATCCTTTTGTGCAAAAGCGTACAAAGGCAACAGCGCAATCAATATGATAAAGAACGGGCGTTGCATCCTCAGTTGGCCGAAGCTGCATGCTGGCGGCACTCTTCGATAATGCTGTCAACTTTTTCGGGTGTCAGGTGCTCACGGAAATGTTTTCCGAGTTGCATCATCGGCGCATAACCGCAGGCTCCGAGGCATTCAACCGTTTTCAAGGTGAACATACCGTCGGGTGTGGTTTCGCCGGGTTTGATCCCGAGTTTATCGTAAATATATTTCACTATATCATCGCTGCCACGCAACATACAAGGACCGGTCTGGCATACCTCAAACATGTATCTGCCAACCGGCTTCAGGTTATACATGCTGTAGAACGTAGCTACTTCGTATACTTCGATCGGTTCGATCTGCAGCAAGGAAGCCACGTAATCCATAACAGGTACATCCAACCAGCCTCCGAACTCCTGTTGTGCCAGGTGTAATACCGGCAACAGCGCACTCTTCTGCCTGCCCTGCGGATAGCGGGCAATGATGTTGGAGACTTCTTGTAGTTTTTCTTCTGAAAACTTTATCATGTCAAATTCAAAATTTAAAAGTCAAAATTTAAAAAATCCCGGAGGCTGTAATTATTCAACTATCGTGAATTTTTTAATTTTCACTTTTGACTTTTTATTTTTCAGGCATCCATCTCACCGGCGATCAGGTTGAGGGAAGACATCACAATGATGGCATCACTCAGCATCGATCCTTTGGTCAGTTCTTCGTAAGCCTGGTAGTAAATGAAACAGGGGCGGCGGAAGTGCAAGCGGAAAGGAGCACGTCCTCCATCGCTGATCATATAATAACCCAGCTCGCCGTTGGCTGCTTCGATTGAATGGTAAACCTCGCCTTTCGGCATATCGATCTCTCCCATGATGATTTTGAAGTGCCAGATGAGCGCTTCCATCTTGGTGTATACGTCTTCTTTTTTTGGAAGATAATATTCCGGTACATCGGCGTGGTATACATCCGCCTCTGCGCCTTTGAACTCCGTCAATTTTTGCATGGCCTGGCGGATGATGCTCAGGCTCTGCCACATTTCTTCATTGCGCACCAGGAAACGGTCGTAACAATCGCCGGTAGTACCAACGGGTACGGAAAAATCAAAATCCTGGTAGCTGGAATAGGGATTGCTGATGCGCACATCGTAATCCACACCTGCGGCGCGCAGGTTAGGACCGGTGAAACCGTAGTTCAGTGCTCTTTCAGCGCTGATAGGACCTGCTCCTATGAGGCGGTCCATAAAAATACGGTTGCGTGTAAAAAGGTTTTCAAACTCTTTCAATACGCGTGGATATTCGTCGAGGAATTTTTCAATCTTCTGGAATGCGATATCGTTGAAATTGCGTTCGAAGCCACCGATACGGCCGATGTTGGTGGTCAAACGTGAACCGCAGATCTCTTCATATATCTCATAGATCAGTTCGCGGTATTGCATTACGTAAAGGAACCCGGTATAAGCGCCGCTGTCTACACCCACGATGGAATTACAGATCAGGTGATCGGAGATACGTGCCAGTTCCATAACAATCACGCGGAGGTAATCGACACGTTTGGGAGTGGACACGCCGAGCAGTTTCTCGCAGGTAAGATGCCAACCCATATTGTTCAGCGGAGCCGAGCAATAGTTGAGACGGTCGGTGAGTGGCGTGATCTGGTACAGCGGCCGGCGTTCGGCAATTTTTTCAAAAGCCCGGTGGATATAACCGATGGTTTGTTCCGTGGAAACAATCCGCTCGCCATCCAATTCAAGGATATTCTGCATCACCCCGTGTGTGGCAGGGTGCGTAGGCCCGAGATTGAGCGTGGTGGTTGTTTTTTCAATACTTCCTTCCGGAAGTTTAATATGCTGTTCAGACATAGTTGTTAGAATGTGTAAACATGTAAATGTGAAAATGTGAAAATGAATGTTACTGGATATTTTCACATGGTCCCGGCCCGAAGGGCTGGGCACATTTACACATTTTCAAATTTTATATAATCTCCTCCCCCGTGTCATGCTTCTCTGCTTCGGTAACAGTACCTGATTCGGATTTTTCGGTGCCGAAACCAAGTGTGCCGCCGCGGCCAAACATCTCATCGTCTTTATCGATACGGCTCTGATCTTCCAGCGGAAACTCTTTGCGCATCGGGAAGTACTCCATTTCGTCCACGTTAAGGATACGCTTCAGGTTAGGATGTCCCACGAAGTTCACCCCGTAGAAATCATAGGTTTCCCTTTCCATCCAGTTGGCGGAGGAAAACAGGCCGGTAACGGTATATATATCGGGTTGATGGATGCTGGTAAATACGCGGAAACGAAGACGGACATTGTCTTCGAGGTTGTGCAGGTGATAAACGACGGCCAGTTCATTTCCTTTTTTTTCCGGATCGTGTACGCCGCAGAGGTCGGTGAGGAAACGGAATCTCAGTTCTGGTTCGTCGTATAAAAAATTAAGCACCTTCAGGTTGAGTTCTTTGGGTGCTTCAAACGTCAGCATGCCCCAGGACTCATCAAAGCCTGCAACCTGGTCTCCGAATTTTGCGGTTAATTTTTCCTGTATTTGTTCGTTGGTCAGTGCCATGTCAGATTTGGAAAAAGGATTGTCCGGAACTGTGAGGTGCACCGTGCCGGAGTTCAAATTCGTTTATTGAATGCCGTAGCTTTCCAGCAGGGCTTTATATTGATCACTGTTGCGGCGGCGGAGTTTTTCGCGGCCGATGAGGTCCTGGATACGCATTACGCCATCGAGGATTGCTTCGGGACGCGGAGGACATCCGGGCACGTACACGTCTACAGGTACAACCTGGTCGATTCCTTGCAGTACGCTGTATGTATCAAATACGCCGCCGCTGCTGGCGCAGGCGCCAACTGCTATTACCCAACGGGGTTCTGCCATCTGCAGGTACACCTGTTTAACCACAGGTCCCATTTTTTTGGCAATGGTCCCCATTACCATCAGCAGATCACACTGACGCGGAGAAAAGCCCACCCTTTCGCTGCCGAAACGCGCGAGGTCGTAGTGTGCTCCCATAGTAGCCATGAATTCGATACCGCAGCAGGAAGTGGCAAATGGCAAAGGCCAGATGGAATTTTTTCTTGCCAGGCCGATTACACTATCAAGTGTGGTGGCAAAAAAACCTTCACCCTGGTGACCGGCAGGCATTTCCGCCATGCTGATATCGTCTACCAGCGGTTTCTGTTTGATATTGAATGATACGGGACGACTCATAAAAATATATTTTGTACTTCCCGGGGGAAGTGTTGTTGTTACTATAACAAAATCCCGGCCGGTAAAGTTCCTCCAAAACCCAGTAAAATCAAGGGTTCTGGCTCAATCTTCCCATTTAAGGGCTCCTTTCTTGATGATATATATGAAGCCGCACAGGAAGAAGCCGACAAACATCAGCACTGCTCCGAAACCTGCCCAGCCCAACTCCTTGAAATTGACGGCGTAGGGGTAGAAAAAAATCACTTCCACATCAAAGAGGACAAACAGGATCGCTGTGAGAAAGTATTTGATCGCCATGGGCTGACGTGCGTCGCCATGGGACTCGATACCACTCGTAAAGTTTTGAAGTTTGTCTGAAGTTTTCCTTCTGGGCCCGAGAAGGTGGGTCAGCACCATTAGCAGTGCGACCAAGCCCGCAGCAAATGCTATCTGTAATCCGATAGGCAGATAGGAGCTGGGCGCTGAAGTGGATATATTGGCCTGGAGTAAATGGATCATTAGTAAATTTTACTCTAGGCGCAAAAATAAGGTAGCAACATCAATTAACCGACATTTTTCTGACAAACAAATAGGCCCGCGATATAATCGCGGGCCTTGTATTCTTTTAAGCGCAGTTTATTGTCATTTAGAACCTGCTGCCGACGTGCCTCCCCTCGGTCTTGTAGCCGGTTGCTGGGCGGGCTGTTTGGTCAGTGCATCGATATTTGACTGGATCTGCTTGATCTGATCAGGGTTAGTTGTTGCTGATTTCATTACTTCCAGGTATTCGATCACTTTGTCACGCTCGTTTTTGGCGGCATAGTAGGTCACCAGGTAGTAAGCGGCGCTGCTGATCTGTGGTGCATAGCGTACGCTGTCACGCTTGGTGAACTCCAGCAGGGCCACCGCGTCGGGAACCGCAATACTGTCTTTTTTCACCGTATCGATCAGTTTGGCGTTGTTCAGCTTCCACTCATATCCGTAGATAGAGTCAGGGTAGATTTTTACAAACTGGCTGAAAATGTCGTAAGATTTAGTATATGCCTTACCGAAATAGTAAGCACGGCCTGCATCAAACCAATCGTTGATGGTAGGCTTTGGTTTTACTTTCAGCAGTTCGGCGGTGATATCACCTTCCAGCTCACGGAGACCTTTGTTCTTGAAAAACTCGGCTCCCTGATCCAGGAGGCGTATTTTGTTATCTAACGATGTATCCGCGTTCACGCCCTCCATGTAGATGGCATACAATGCCTGCTCCTGGCCGGGAATGGCTGAATAAACGTCGGCCTTCAATTTGTAATCCAGCGCAGTGATCTCATCGGGCCTTGCGCGTTTGAAGTATTCGTCTACGTACTCGCGAGCAGCAGCCGTATCTTTTTTCTGCACATAGGCGTCGGCGATCAGTTTGTATACACGTGCTTTGGCCTTACCGCCAGTTTGCGCGATGATACTTTTGGCACCGGTGATGGCCTGGTCGAAGTTTTTGGCAGCCCAATCGATACTGTACTCCAGGTAGGAGTTCTGAGGGTCGTTGTCAGAGTGCTCTTTGTACTTCTGTGCAAAAGCTTTTGCAGCAGCGAGGTCAAGACGGCCCATTTTATAATAAGAAAGCTGGTAGTAAGCCGGCGCATAGGTCGGGTCTGCTTCAATGGCTTTGTTCAGGTTTTGCTCGAACAGGTCCCAGTTCTTTTGCGACTCGAACAGTTGGGCGGTACGGAGGTAAGCATAGGGATAGCCGGGGTCAGCCTGGTTGGCTTTCTGGTAATTTTCGAAAGCCTTACCACCGTTTTCACCTGGTTTTGCTTTACGCAGGGCGTTGCCGAGGTTGGTATAAATATCGGCCTGCAGCCACTTGTCTTTTATTTTCTCCTGGCTGGCAGCTTCCAGTTTTTCAATAGCGAAGTTGATATCACCTTTCTTTTCTTTCTCGTCGTATACGTTGGTGATAGCGCGGCCTACGGCATTGAGTATCTGGGGATCATCTCCCTTTTTACCGCGGCTGGCAGTGATGGCTGCTTCAAAACGCTGACGCGCTTCGGCGATTTTACTTTCTTCAAGGTCCACCTGACCACGACCGACAACAATAAGCGGAGCATTATTGCTGGCTGTAAGGCCTTTGTCATATACGGCTTTGGCGCCTTCTACATCATCATTGGCCAGATAGGTTTGTCCCAGCCAATAGGTAGCTTCATTATTGTTGGGATTGGAGGCCAATAATTTTTCAAAAATCGCTTTCGCACTTTGCGTCCTTTCCGCATACAGATCTTTAACCCCGTCCTGGAGCGACTGAGCGTTTACGCTCATAACAGCCAGGAGGCCGGCGGTTAAAAAACTAAGCGTGATCTTCATCTTGTTCATTACGGTTCTCTTTTATGATTTGTAAATATAGCGCTGTCTTATTGAGGCGATTCATTCAACCGGATCGCTCTCATACTGAAATCTCTTAACAACGGTGCCAGGTAAGCTCTTCTGAAAATCAACTGTCCGATCTCTCCTTCCATAAAATTGGCAAAGCCTCTTCCCAGTCCCGTATGTTTTTCTTTCAGCAGGTATACCAAATCACGTACCATAGGGTACTGTTTGGTATAAATATTTGCCTGTACCGGTAAAATATATTTGCCGGGCGTATAGCTGCTTTCTATCCAGGCAATTTTAACTTTTTTCAAAAAACTTTTTTGTTCTTCATCATCCGGGTTACCGATCCAGCTTACGCCGATAAATCCTACTGCTCCCGGTACTGCGGCTACATAGTTGATCACCGAGTCACTTGATCTGGCCGCTACGGCCTGCTGTGTCAATTTTCCTCCACGCAGTACTGAATCGACGATAAAACGTACCGTTCCGGTTGCCTTCACCCCGTCAAATACGGGTATTAAATTTTTCTTAAAACGTCCTTCCAATATCTCGCGGATGTCCTGCATGGTAAATACGGAATCCGGCGATGCAGGGTTGACAATCACTGCTACCGCGTCTCTCGCCACAGCGGTTTGCCTGGTGCCTACCTTAATGGAGTCGGAGATAAAATTGCGCTCGCCTTCGCTTAATGCCTTTGTTGTAATGATCATCCTGATACTGTCTGGCCATAAGCCGGCAATACAGTCGGATTCGGGCATATAATGGGGAATGATGTGTGTGTCCGGCTGGTTGGATTCGTACACCTTGATCAGTTCGCTCACAATCGGCTTGAACGATTCATCCACATTAATGTGAATGGTACCACTGACTGGTGTATCGGCTGGTTCGCCCTGTTTTTTACCATCAGACCCACACCCTGTGAAAACCCAAATGCTCAGCAGGATGGCGGCGTATAAACTCCTTAACCCTTGGTTCACCTGAAATATTTTTTTTTATATCCGCGATACACTCTCCACGATCCGTACAACATAAATAACACACCGAGTATGATATCCGTGTAATCAGGCGGATATCTGTCTACTCCCACACCAAGCTGTTTGCGGAATACAAACGCCAGGCCCAGTATTATCCAGATTATCCCCATCCCGTAATCTCGTAAAGAACGGAATGATGATTCCCGGCGACGTACTTTATGCTCAAATTCTTCTATCATATCAGGCAACACCCGAAGGTGGAAAATTATTAATTTTTTTTTACTATATCCCTGCAAATATGTCAGATTATACACATCTGCGCGCTTTTTTTTGCTCAGCAGCATTTTTTGCAGGTTCCTTCGCAGCCATTCATAAGATGCAGTGAGCAACCAATTCCATAACCCGCAGAAACCCGCGCGCAACTGGCTTTCAGGCGGATATTCGCTACCTTTGCCACATGAAATTTTTAATGGTATGCCTGGGAAATATCTGCCGTAGTCCGCTGGCAGAAGGCATTTTACAACATAAAGCCAGAGCTGCCGGTCTCGACTGGACCGTGGAAAGCGCCGGCACCAACGGGTATCATACCGGCGAAGCACCTCACCGGCTTTCACAAAAAGTTGCCAAAATCAACGGCATCGATATTTGCAATCAGCGGGCACGCAATTTCACCGCAGCCGATTTTGACCGTTACGACAAAATTTATGCGCTGGCAGAAGATGTACTCCACGAGATTCGTCGTATCGCAGGTAATAAATACGATCCTTCGAAAGTAACACTGCTGATGAACGAAGCGTTTCCGGGTAAAAACCTCGACGTACCTGATCCCTGGTACGGAGAAGAACCCGGGTATCACGACGTATTTCAACAAATCAGCGAGGCATGCGATGCCATCATTGTAAAATACGGTGTTAAAATGCCCGCCGGTTCCTGATTTTTTTTAAACGACTTAACCTACTGCATATCACATGGCAAAAGTAGCCGCCTCCATACCGCAGGGCACCCGCGATTTCGGCCCCGACGTTGTACGCAAACGCAATTATATCTTCCGGACCATCCGCGAAGTTTTTGAACTATACGGTTTCCAGCCACTCGAAACACCGGCGATGGAAAACCTTGAAACCCTCATGGGCAAATACGGAGAAGAAGGCGATAAGCTGATCTTCCGCGTACTCAACAACGGTCTCACCGATCCCAATCACGCTGCCAAAGCCCGCGTCGCTTTTGAAAATGTATTGAACGGAAAAAACGACAAAGATCTTACGCAACGCGCCCTCAAATATGATCTCACTATTCCCTTTGCGCGTTATGTGGCCATGAACCACGGGCAACTGAGTTTTCCTTTTAAACGTTACCAGATACAACCCGTATGGAGGGCCGACCGCCCGGCCAAAGGACGCTACCGCGAATTCTATCAATGCGATGCCGATGTGGTCGGAAGTAAATCCCTGCTCAACGAAATAGAACTCGTACAGTTATACGCCGATGTATTCACCCGTCTCAGACTCGGCGTCGATATCAAGATCAACAACCGCAAAGTGCTGGCCGCACTGGCCGAACGTTGCGGCGCACCTGAATTGCTGACCGCTATTACTACCGCTATCGACAAACTCGACAAGATCGGACTCGACCAGGTGAAAGAAGAATTGAAACAACGCGGCATCAACGATGAACAAATAACTATTATCGCTGACTATCTGCGCATCAGTGGTGATAATGCGGAACAACTCGCACAGCTCCGCAGCCTGCTTGGCGATATCCCTGGCGGTGCAGAAGGTATTGGCGAACTAGAACGAGTGACGTCTCAGGCCAACCCCGCAGCCCCCTGCCGCCTCATAATCGATCCTACGCTGGCCCGCGGACTGAACTATTATACCGGTTGTATTCTTGAAGTAAAAGCCCGCGATGCCCAAATGGGCAGCATCGGCGGCGGTGGCCGCTATGATGACCTCACCGGCCTGTTTGGCGTACCGAATATTCCGGGCGTAGGCATCTCCTTTGGCGTTGACCGTATTTATGATGTGATGGAAGAGTTAAAACTGTTCCCGGACGATGTACATACCGGCACCCAGGTGCTGTTTTTTAATTTAGGGGAAAATGAAAGCCGCCAGGCCTGGACGCTCATGCAGCAACTGCGCGCCAACGGCGTGAAAAGTGAACTCTACCACGAAACCACGAAATTTGATAAACAATTCAAATACGCCGAGAAAAAACAGATACCGTACATCATCATCATCGGCGATAAGGAGCTAGACAGCGCTACCGCTCAGGTAAAAGATTTGAGAAGCGGCCAGCAAAGCCCTGTTCCATTCGGCGATCTTGCCAAGTTTTCGTTTATTTGACCTCTGAAACCTAATCAAAAATGAGACATAAACTCCTGTTCGCCTTATTGGCAATCGTGTTTGTTGCGGCATCGTGCAGCAAGTCCGGCAAAACGGACCTGCTGGTACCGAAAGATGCCGGTTACGTAGTATACTTTAATACCCCTTCCATCTCTTCCAAACTGAGCTGGGAAGAAATCAAGAAAAGTGCGGTTTTCGAAAGAATGACCAGCCAGACCTCCGATTCACTGGGCAAACGTCTGCTTAATGATCCTTCTTCTTCCGGTGTTGATACAAAATCCCCGTTCGTAATGTTTGCCAAAAAGCAGGGACAGGGTGGTTATATCGTGATCCAGGGAAAACTGGCCGACACGAAAGCATTGGAGAAAACACTCGGTGAGGTAAAAGAGAAAAAACTAACCATTGCCAAAGGCGACGGCTTCAGCTATACCATTCTTGAAGACGATGCGATTCTTTCCTGGACCGACAAAAGATTTGTGTTGCTGGGTAATGCACCTGCAGGCACTTTCAGCGGCAGCGGCTACTCGCGCTCAGAAAGTTTCGGTTCCGACAGCCTGCTCCTGTTTATCAAAAACACCTACAACCTCAGCGGCAGCAAATTGCTGGACTCTGATTCACGTTTTACCAAACTGATCAAATCCGAAGGAGACATTCATTTCTGGATTGCCTCTGAATACACCAACTCCTATTCCGACGATGCCATGATGAGTTCTCTCAAACTGGACCGTCTGATGAAAGATAACGTTACCACCGGCACCGTGAAGTTTGAAAACGGCAAGATCACGGCGCACATGGATCAGTACAACAGCAAAGAGCTGCAAAACATCCTGAAGAAATACGAAAAGGGAGCGATCAACGCGTCCCTCACCAACCGCCTGCCTGCCAATGCGCCTGTGGTAGCTGCCATGGTAGCGCCCCTGCCGGCGATCAACGATATCTTCAAATTACTCGGACTCGATGGCACGGCCAACCTTTTCCTTACCCAGTACGGCCTGAACGTTGAAACGATCACCAAAGCTTTCAAAGGCGAAATGGTGTTTGCTTTATCCGGCTTCGAAAGCAAAAAAGACACCCTGCGTTTTGGTCCCGGTACCGGCTCCAACGACATGTATGTGTATGAAAAAAATGACCCGAGCTATCTCTTCGGTGTTGCCATCGGTGATCAGAAAGCCTACACACAAGTGTATACCACACTGGAAGATAAATTCCTTAAAGATGTGCCGCCTTCCATTAAAGTGATCAACGACAAAGACTGGCTGCTCATCAGCAACAGCGATGCAGACGTGGCTACTTTCCGTGGCAGCTCTTCCAAACCCGCTTATGCTGACCGCTTCAATGGTCACCAGTTTGCCTTGTACACCGATATCCGCCAAATGATGACCTTCGTCCTGAAACCGGATATCAAGGACAACCCCGAGAGACAAAAGATCTATGATCTGAGCATGAATACCTGGGAAAATTTATGGATCTTTTCCGATCTGAAAGACGGGCGCTACAGCACTGATTTTGAAGTAAACCTGGTCAACAAACAGGTGAACAGCCTGAAGCAACTGCACGACTACGCAGTACAAATGGTACCGGAAAAAGCAGTAGTAGACGAAGACATCCAATATGATGGTCTCGACACCGTTGCTCCGCCTCCACCGCCGGCACCCATGAAACCATTGACGGAAGAGCCTGTGAAAAAGAAGTAATAAAAACTTATCATACAAAAAGGCCGCAACCACTGAAAAGTGCTGCGGCTTTTTTTATACTTTTAATGATGCAGTTGACAATCCGGGATCTATTGCCCGTCTATTTTGAAGAGGAACGGAAAAAACGTTCCGAGATATGGGGAAAGGAAATTGTTTTTCAAAGGGGTGAACTCACCAAAATCATTGCGCCTTCCGGCAGCGGAAAGACATCGCTGATGCATTTCCTTTACGGCATACGCAGGGAGTATACCGGAGATATTCTGTATGATCAGCAATCTTTGCGAACGATCGATCCGGAAACCCTGAGCGGTTTCAGAAGTTCGCAGGTCAGCATTGTATTCCAGGACATGCGCCTGTTACCTGAACAAACCGTGATGGAAAACCTGGAAATCAAACGGCAGTTGAATCCCTATCACAACGAAGACAAAGTGCGCCAGATGGCAGAACGCCTCGGTGTTGGCAGCAAACTGGCATCCCTGGGCCGCACCTGCTCCTACGGTGAGCAACAACGCATAGCCATCATCCGCTCGCTGATGCAGCCATTCGACTTCCTCCTGCTCGACGAGCCTTTCAGTCACCTCGATAACCGCAATGCGGAGAAAGCCATGGAGCTGATGCTGGAAGAAGCGGCCGTCCGTGGCGCTTCGATCATCTTCGCCGATCTTGAACGCATCGACTTTTTTCCTTTTACCCGCTTATTCTACCTGTAATCTATGGCACTTTCTTTCAAACCCATACGCCCCTTACTGCAGACCGGCACCAACAAAAGCTCACGCCTCTTTTCTTACGCGGGCCTGGGTATCGGCGTACTGCTGCTGCTTTGTGCCATACAGATGTACATCAACATTCAATCATTGCTGCGCGAGGGAAGCATCCGTAAAAACGGGTTCGATTATATTTCCATCACAAAAAATGTGACCGCCGAAACGCAGGGACAGGAAGAAAAAAATCTATTCCGCCAGACCGATATCGATGAGCTGAAAAAACAACCTTTCATCGATGGCGTGGAGCCGTTACTGGCCAATGACTTTCACGTAAAGCTGAGTGCCGGCGCCATGATCCCTTTCCGCACCGATATGTTTCTCGAAGCACTCGACAACAGCTACATCGATACGGTGCCGCCTTCCTTTGCCTGGCAACCCGGGCAACGAAGCGTGCCGATCATTCTTTCCTCTGATTTCCTCGAGATATATAATGTGTTTGCACCGGGACAGGGATTGCCGCAGATCTCACGCGAAACCGCCACAAGCCTGGCCGTAAACATCCATTGCGAAGGCAGGGAAAAAGAAGAAATATTTGTAGGAAGAATTGCCGCCTTCAGCGACCGCATCAACTCCGTGCTCGTGCCCAAATCATTTCTCGACTGGGCCAACCAGGAATTTGGCAAAGGACGTGAAGTGAGTGCCACGCGTTTGTTCATCAAAACAAAAGATGCCAACAACCCCGATTTCCTCCGGTTTCTTGACGGGAAAGATTATAAACTCAACAAAGACAAAACGATCCTCGGCCGCAACAAGATGGTGATCGATGGCATCTTCAGCGGGCTCGGCATCTTCGGCCTGCTCGTGGTGATTCTTGCGTTGATGTTGTTCTCCTTTTACCTGCAACTCGTGATCGCAAGAAGCCGCGACAGCCTGCAATTGCTGCTGACGATCGGGTATTCACCCGCGTGGCTGAGCCGTAATTTTTCCAAAAGATTTATCCCCGTATACATCACAATCGTGTTAACGGCTTTGCTCGTAACACAACTGGCACAGTGGGCCTTTCATCACTTTGTGATGTTTGACCGCCCCGAACTGTCCTCATTTATACATTGGGGCGTATGGCTGGTGGGCGTGGCATTGATCATTCTTTCGATCGTCACCAATTACCGGCTTGTACGCAAGCTGCTTTACCGTTTGTATTAACGCTGCAGGTTTTCATACACAATCGCTATTCCCTGTCCTACACCAATGCACATGGTGGCAAGGCCATAGCGTCCGCCGCGGCGTTTCAGTTCGTGCAATAAGGTGGTGGAAATGCGTGCGCCGCTGCAGCCGAGCGGATGCCCGATAGCAATGGAACCGCCGTTCACATTCACTTTATCGATATCCAGTTCGAGCTCGCGGATACAGGCGATGGATTGCGCAGCAAACGCTTCATTGAGTTCAATAAGATCCAACTGATCAATGGTCAGTCCCGCGCGTTGCAATGCTTTACGTGTGGCGGGGACGGGCCCGATGCCCATGATCGAAGGATCTACGCCGGCCACCGCCATCGATACGATGCGGGCCATCGGTTGCAGGCCGTATTGCTGCACAGCTTCTTCGCTTGCCAGCAGTAATGCAGCGGCGCCATCATTGATGCCGGCTGAATTACCCGCGGTCACCGAACCATCCGCTACGAAAGCCGGCTTAAGTGAGCCTAGTTTGTCCATGCTGGTCTGGCGCGGATGTTCGTCGGTATCGAAAACACGTGTTTCTTTTTTCCCTTCAGTTACTTCGATGGGCGCAATCTCCTGTTGCCATTTACCGGCTTTCCAGGCTTCCATGAATTTTTGTTGTGAAGCAAAAGCAAAGGTGTCCTGTTCCTGGCGGGACACGTTCCATTGTTTAGCCACATTCTCAGCGGTTTCGCCCATGCTGTACGGATGGTAGAGTGCGGACAATTTTTTATTGATAAACCGCCAGCCGAGCGTGGTATCGTACAGCTCGGCATTGCGTTGAAAAGGCTCGGAAGATTTCCCCATTACAAAGGGGGCGCGTGTCATGCTTTCGACGCCACCGGCTATCACGAGTTGCGCATCGCCGGTTGCGATCTGGCGGGCACCGTCCATGATGGCCTGCAAACCCGAACCGCAGAGGCGGTTAACGGTATTACCGGCTACGGTTACTGGCAATCCGGCGAGCAGGGCCGACATGCGGGCCACATCCCGGTTATCTTCCCCGGCCTGGTTGGCGGCGCCGGCTATAACATCCTCAATAGCAGCGGGATTGGCTGATGGCTGGCGGCTCAATAGCGCTTTGATCACATGGGCAAGCATATCGTCGGGGCGAACCGAACTGAGGGATCCGCCGAACTTCCCCACCGGTGTGCGGACGGCATCGATCACATAGACAGGATTCATGCAAAACGTTTAGGCCGCAAATGTAAGCTGTATCTCTCTATCGGGAAGCCCAAAGGTTTTATCTACCTTTGCAAAATGAGCACGCACGTGAAAAGAAATATCCGTCACCTTACGCTGGCCGAACTGGAAGAGTATTTTGCGGAAAAAGGAGAAAAGAAGTTCAGAGCCAAGCAGGTATACGACTGGATATGGCTGAAACAGGCACCTTCGCTGGAAGCCATGACCAACCTGAGCAAGGAGCTCCGGCATTACCTGAGCCAGGATTTTTCGTTTCCCGCCCTGGCGGTTGACGCTACACAATACTCGGAGGACGGCACCATCAAGACCCGTTTCCGCACCCACGACGGGCATTTTGTGGAAGGCGTACTGATTCCCACTGAACACCGGGTAACCGCCTGCGTATCTTCGCAGATCGGCTGTTCCCTGAGCTGTAAGTTCTGCGCCACGGGTTATATCGACCGCAAACGCAACCTTACTTATGATGAAATCTACGATGAAGTAGCGCTGATCAACCAGCAAAGTGAAAGGGTATATGGGAAAAAACTGACCAACATCGTATTCATGGGCATGGGTGAACCCCTGCTCAACTATAAGAACGTACTCAAATCGATCGAACGTATCACCTCACCGGAGGGTATGGGCATGAGTCCGCGCCGTATAACGGTTTCTACTGCGGGTGTTGCCAAAATGATCCGTCAACTGGGCGACGATAAAGTAAAATTCAAACTTGCTTTATCCCTGCATGCGGCGAATGACAACAAACGCCACCAGATCATGCCGATCAACGACACCAACGATATCAAATCACTGGTGGATGCATTGAATTATTTTTACAAACAGACAAAGAACGAGATCACTTTTGAATACATCCTGTTCAATGAATTCAACGACAGCCAGAAGGATGCGGATGAATTGATCAAAGTCTACCGACAGGTGCCTGCCGACCTGGTTAATATAATCGAATACAACCCGATCGACTTCGCACGTTTCTCCAAACCCACGGAAGAAAAAGTGGAAGCGTTTATGAACTACCTGGAAAAGAACCGGGTAAATGCGCACCTGCGTCGCAGCCGCGGCAAAGACATCGATGCGGCTTGTGGTCAGTTGGCCAACAAAGAGTGAAGAAACTGTTAAGCATCCGCTTTCTACGAAAATATTCATACTTGCTTTTAAACCCCGGACATGTTCCGGGGTCTTATTTTCCGTAAATGCATTGTTAACCGCCCGCAGACGCGTACCGGGCATTAAAATGAAATCGCAATATGAAAAAAACATTCTTTTTACTGCTGGCGGCGGCATTGACCGTATCCGCGGCACAAGCCCAGGATATTCCCGAACGTCAACATGACGGCCATAGCAAGTCTGAAGGCATGAGAAAACGTGGTGGCGATGAAATGGCAAAACTTAACCTCACCGAAGACCAGAAAAAGCAATTCAAAAGCCTGCAGGAACAACGCCGCAAAGACATGGAGGCGCTGAAAACACAGAATCTCAGCCCTGAACAAAACAAAGAAAAAATGGAAGCCCTGCGCAAAGACTATCATGCCAAGTCACAGGCGCTCCTGACTCCCGAACAAAAAACACAGATGGAAAGCTTCCGCAAGGATCGTAAGGAAGGCATGACCAAAAGAGGTGAGTTCAAAGGCAGGGAAAGAAAAGAAGGCGGCAAATGGGGACAGGACCTGAATCTTACTCCCGAGCAATCAGAGAAACTCGCAGCCAGCCGTAAAGCAACGGGCGATCAGCTCAAAGCGCTTAAAGACAATCAATCGCTCAGCGAAGACGCTAAAAAAGCAGAACGCAAGAAGATCATGAAAGCGCAACAGGAGTCGATGAAATCCATCCTTACGCCTGAGCAGCAACAAAAGATGAAAGAGTCGCGCAAAAAACATGGCGACCGCAAAAAGAAAAGAACCGAGGCGCCTGTTCAGCCTCAGTAATCTGATTATAAACAACCGATTAGCTATCAATCCCACACTTCCTGGTGTGGGATTTTTTGTATGGAGCTTAGAAATGGGGGAAATGCGTTGTATCTTCGCCGTTCATCCCTGTTGTAAAACAGTAATCTACTTCGCATGAAAAAAAGAACAGACAACTTTTCCAAGTTTGCCGTAAAAAAGAGCAACGCCGCTATTAAAGAAGAATTTAAGCAGGAAAAGAGAAAGTACAAAAAGGAACGCGCCGAATTTTTTGAAAAGAAAAAAGCAGAAGAGCGCGGTCTCGAAAGCAAACAAAAAGGAATCGTTACCAAAGCTGCTATTCCCCGCCCCGCCCTTACCGGCGAAATGCCCCTCAACAAATACGTTGCCCACGCTGGCATCTGTGGCCGCCGTGAAGCAGCCGAGCTGGTGAAAGAGGGAAAGGTGCAGGTGAACAAAGAAGTGATCACCGAACCGGGCTTCAAAGTAAAAGAAAGCGACGAGGTAAAGGTGAACGGCAAAAAGATCTTCCCGAGCCGCAACCTGGTGTATGTGCTGCTCAACAAACCCAAAGATTACCTCACCACCACCGACGACCCGCAAAACAGGAAAACGGTGCTGGACCTCATCAAACGCGCCACGACCGAACGCGTATTCCCCGTTGGCCGGCTGGACCGCAATACCTCAGGTGTGCTGCTGCTCACCAATGACGGCGAACTGGCGCAACAACTGACGCATCCCAAACACGAGATCAAAAAAATCTACGCGGTAACCCTGGACAAGCCACTCGAGAAAAATCACTTCGATCAAATACTGAAAGGTCTGACATTGGAAGATGGCCCCGCCAATGTGGATGTACTGGCTTATTCAGACGTAAGCGATAAAACACAGGTAGGCGTAGAAATACACAATGGCCGTAACCGCATCGTCCGCCGCATCTTTGAAGCGGTAGGTTATGATGTAAAAAAACTGGACCGCGTGATGTTTGCCGGACTCACCAAGAAAAATATTGAAAGAGGCAAATGGCGTTTCCTTACAGAAAAAGAAGTACGCGATCTCAAACACTTTAAGAAAGGCCGCTGATCATGATCATTTTTGAGAACGAAGACCTCATTGCCGTCAATAAACCATCCGGATTATTGTCCATTCCCGACCGCGAAGGCAAGGAAATTTCCCTGAAGAGACAATTGCAGGAAAAGTACGGCGATATCTATACCGTTCACCGCCTGGATAAAGACACGAGTGGTCTGATCATCTTTGCGCGGAATGCCGATGCACATAAATTTCTTTCCCAGCAATTTGAAGGACGATCTACGGTGAAAATTTATACCGGTTTGGTGTTAGGCGTACCCGATCCTCCTTCCGGTCAAATGGACGGCAAGATCGCGCCGCATCCGGTGAAGCCGCCACTGATGGTGATCAACCGCAAAGGCAAGGATGCTTTGACCGATTATGAGGTGCAGGAAAATTTCAGCATGTACAGTCTTGTGCAATTCCGCATTCATACCGGCCGCACGCACCAGATCCGCGTGCATTGTAAAGAACTTGGTCATCCTATCGTATGTGATGCCTTATATGGGGATGCCAAACCCATTTTCCTGTCTTCCTTCAAATCAAAATTCAAACTCTCCCGCGATGTGGAAGAAGAGCGCCCGCTCATGGGACGCCTGGCATTACACGCAAGCAGGTTGACCATTACGCTGCCGTCGGGGGAGGAAAAATTATTCATTGCCGAATTGCCCAAGGATTTTCGTGCAACGTTGCAGCAATTGGAGAAGCGGATGAAGAAATGAAGTCGTCAAATCGTGAATCGTCAATCGTGAATTCCTTGGTTCGTGTATACACGAACCAAGGTGGTTGGAATACCCAATAAGTTTATTTGCAAACCTCCAACGCCTGCTCAATATCCGCAATAATATCGCTCACATGCTCCAGGCCCACGGAAATACGAATAAGGCCGGGCGTAATGCCTACTGCGGCTCTTTCTGCCTCGGATAATTTAGAATGTGTGGTCGATGCCGGATGAGAAGCAATGCTGCGGCTGTCACCAAGATTGTTGGTCATGCTGAGCATCTTCAATGAATTGAGGAACGTTCTCCCCTTCTCTACCCCGCCTTTAATCTCGAATGTAACAATACCTCCACCGTTGCTCATTTGCTTAACGGCAACTGCATGTTGCGGATGCGTATCGAGATAAGGATATTTTACCCAGCTCAATTGCGGATGGTTTTGAAAATGTTGCGCCAGTGCCAATGCATTCGACGCATGTTTTTCCATACGGAGATGTAATGTCTCCAGACTCTTGGTGAGCACCCAGGCATTGAACGGACTCATAGACGGTCCGGTATTGCGGATAAAAAGATATAAGGGATAAATAAGATCCTTGCGTCCCACGACCACACCGCCCAACACACGTCCTTGTCCGTCGATGAATTTGGTAGCCGAATGAATAACGAGATCAGCACCCAGTGCAAGCGGTTGCTGCACCGCCGGTGTGGCAAAACAATTGTCTACTACCAGCAGGATTCCCTTCTCTTTACAAATACCTGCTACATACGCTATGTCGATGATATCCAAACCCGGATTAGAAGGCGTTTCCAGGTAAAGCATTTTTGTATTGGGCCTGATCAATGCCTCGATGCTTTCCGGTTTGTTCATGTCGAAATAATCCGACGTGATGCCCCATTTGGGTAAATATTTAGTGAGGATGGAATGCGTACTGCCGAAAACGGCAGAGGCGGAAAGAATATGATCACCTGCACTCAGGAATGTCATGAAGGTAGAAAAAACAGCGGCCATGCCTGTGCCGGTGGCCACACCATCTTCCGCACCTTCCAGTGATGCGATCTTGGCGATGAACTCATCCACGGTTGGATTGGAAAAACGTGAGTAGATATTTACATCGAGGTTATCATCTTCAAAGGCAGCGGCCATGTCCTCGGCTTTGTCGTATACAAAACTGCTGGTAAGAAAAAGCGGAGTAGCGTGTTCTTTCTGGGCTGTCCGGGGAGTTTGTATGCGGATAGCTCTTGTTTCCGGGTGCTGCGACATAACAGGTGTTTAAATGAGGGGCAAAGATACGCAGTGCGGGAATAGGGGTAAAAGAAAAAAGGGCGAGTGTAGAAACACTACCCTGTAAACAACTGTTTGCCATGAAAGTTGTTACGGGAGGATTCGAACCTCCGTAGAAGGCTTTGCGGACCTTTGCCTAACCACTCGGCCACGTAACGATATCCGTCTGTCATTCCCGGTTGAGCCGGATCACGAGTTCCTTTCCCGGTTCTTTCACCGCGAGGGAAATCGTCTGAAATCCCTGCGCAGTGGCCGATACCTTCAAAGGCAGTGATTGCCAGCTCTGTACACGGAAACGACCATTGTTATCGGTGAGCGCTTCTTCTTCTCCCCGTACAACATACACATGCACTTTGGCGATGGGTTTGTCATTACGCGCATCCACTACTTTTCCCTGCAACACCACGGCAGCAGGATCGGCTTTACTATGAAAAAAAGAAAGCCAGCTTACGAGTACTATGGATAGTTGATAAAATAACATCGGAACAAAACTAGGCATTTTTTATTAGTCTATCATTTTTATAGACTATTATTTTATGAGGGAGTTTTAAGTATTAAGTGATAGGTATTAAGTATTAAGTTTTAAGTGATAAGTTTAAAGTCAATGAGTTCACGTCATGCGGATTCACTTGTGCCCCATTCGAGAGGCCGAAGCATCGGCCTCAGAGAGCTGACCGCTCTCTATTCACCATTGACGATTCACCACTCCTCTACACACCATTCACTATTCACTATTCACTATTCACTATTGACCATTCACTCGCACGCCCTGATTTTCAAATTTTCAAATCATCAAATTGTAAACTCTCCCCTTTCGACGTATTGTACAGATCATACCAATCCTGCTGATCAAGTTTAATATCAAAGGCATCGATGATATGCTGTATACGCTGTTCGCTGCGCGTACCGATCAACGGCAATGCACCCAGCTTGATGATCCATGCCACGGCAACAGATTCTATATTCGCATCATACTTCTTACCTATCTCCTCCAGTTTGTTGTGCACACGCACCGCGAGCTCATCGGTGCCATTTTCGATACGGCCATCCGCGAGCGGCGCAGCCGCAAGCGGACGCATGTAACGCTGCTTGATATAATCAAGTTGCCCGTTGTCCAGCGCCTCCGTTTGCAACAGGTTCAGTTCGATATGGTGTGTAACGATAGGTAATTTCAGGTAGGATGTCAGCAGTTGGTGCTGGAATACGGTAAAGCCCGATACACCGACATTCCTGATCTTGCCCGCAGTTCTCAACCGCTCGAGCGCCAGCGCCGTTTCTTCCAGGTTGGATAACGGATCGAGGTGATCGAGTAAAAAGATATCGAGGTAATCGGTATGCAGGTTACGCAGCGAGTTCTCTACACTTTTAACGATATGCTCCGAGGACGTATCATAATATTTAAGACGAATGGAAGGATCGGCCGCGTGCGGTACTACTACTCCACACTTGGAGAAAAGTACCACCTCTTCACGACGGAAACTCTTTCGTTTGATCACCTCACCAAATAATTTCTCACAAGCATATTTCCCGTATCTGTCTGCATGGTCGAAGGTATTAATGCCTTTTTCCAGGCAAAAATTTACAATACGCTCCACTTCACGGCTTCCCGCTTCACTTGTGTCGTCCCATCTCCAGAAACCGTACACGGCAGGCGATACCTTTGGCCCCGCGTCACTTAAATAAATCTTTTCCATGGTCTTATTTTTAGTTGTTTTTCCGCTTATCGCGATCAGTTGTTCAGCAGTCCGTCGACCGTAATGGCCGCGTAATACAAGCCACCAATTGTCGGACCTGCTGCATATTGTATATACCTGTTGTTGAAAATATTGGAGGCGCCGATCTTGATCGTACTTTTAAGTTTCGGAAAACGATAGTTAACCTGTGCATCGATGGTGCTGTAGGATGGTACAGAACCATTGGCCAGCGGGCTTTCCCATACAAATGCATCCTGCCAGCGCCACACCACATTGAAGCCGAAATTGGTGAACAACTGACGGTTACCGATCGACAAGTTTGCTACCCAGTTCGGCGTATTGAATCCTGTTACGAATACATCACTTGTTTTATTGGCCTTGATGTCATTATAGTTCAGGTTGCCTGACACGGTAAAGGCTTTGAAGAAATTCCAGGTTACGCCAACCGATGATCCGAAGTTGTTATACTTGTTGCGTGCGTTGGTGTATACACGGTAACGTACCTGGCGGTTTCTGTTGGCGGCAAGCATGTCGGTCACGGAAGCATCTGTTCCTACTTTATCGGTGACCGGTACGGCCACTTCCACCTGTCCGAGAAACCCGTCATACACATTGGTGTAGGCATCCCAATCCACCACGAGTTTGTTGTTCAGCAATACCGCTTTGTAGCCGATCTCGAAGGAATTGATCCGCTCCGGTCTGGTAGGAGAAAGGTTGGTCACCTCCAGCAACTGACGGTTGTTCAACGCAGCAGCATTGGCCGTAGCGCCATTCGATACATCGCGGTTTACCGCTGCATTGAAGGCATTGACCGAAGCCAGCGTGTACGAGTTATCCAGGTAGCCAAGGCCTTCGTTGATATAGGAAAGCCCCCCTACCCGGCGCACGTTTCCGTTGTTAACGAAGGACAGCGCTTCGAACAGTGCCGGAAAACGGAAACCATTCTGGAAGGATGCCCGGAAGTTGTGTTTTTTAGCGGCAGTGTATACAACGGCGAAACGTGGATTTATTTTCGGATCAAATTCCGGATTGTAATCAATCCTTATTGAGGTAAATATTTTCAGTTTTTCATCGAAGAAGGTGCGGGTCAGTTGCGCAAAGGCCCCGAATTTTTTATAATAGACATTTTTACCAAAATCAGTGGAGTCCGGCACTTTGCCATCTATTTCCACGGGTTTGTTGCGATCCGCAACCGGCCGCGAAAAGTCCACAAAGTTGTTGCCATCGGGCACCACTTCATAGATACGCGCATCCACACCTACCAGCAGGTTGAACCAGTTGATTTTGTTTTCAAAATCATATTGCGCATCGGCATGGTACATGCGGCTCTTTTGCGAAAGCCAGGCGCCACCCGTTGCCGGTGCACCGGCAATACCTGCGTTCACGTGATCCCAGTTATTGATACGGATAATGGTATTTTTCAGGTCATTGAACGCCTGCGTTCCCGGTTCTGCACGGCCGGCATCTGCCGCGGCTCTTGCGTTACGCATCGCGGTAGCCAGGTCTACCCCATTGTTGATGTCGTTTTGCAATGCCGTTTTGAAACGCGTACCCCATGCACCATTGGATAAATGTGTCAGTTGCAGGTTATCCGCCAGCGGCTTGATGTTGTAGGAGTCGCCCGTATTTTCCAGCGACACATAAGTTCGAACGAAATAGTTGTGTCCTTTTAATTCCAGTTTATGGTTTTGTACCACCACATTGTCCAGTTGAATTTTATTTCCCCGCTGGAAAACGCCGTCCATTTTACCTACCCGGTACGCATAGGATAATTCCGCATTGTCATGTATCCGGTAGTGAAGCGCCAGATCCGCTTTCAGGTTATCGACACGCGGCTTTGCCAGATCTTTTTCCCAATAGCCTGTACGGCGTACGATAAAAGTTTTGTTACCACCCTGGTAGTTTACTCCACTGATGGTTACGGCATTGTTGTTCTCGTCGCCATAACGGTTCCAGGCATCATAAGCAGGATTGTTTTCTGCGCCGTTCAGTTGCGGATAAGCCGGGTTGGCGGTATTGAGATTATTCGGATTCTGATCCGTTGATGTATTGGCCAGCCAGTCCACACCGGTGAGATAGCTGAAGTTTACTTTAAAAGCAAATTTATTGTTGAAGGCTTTGGCATAACGAATCGCTGTTTCGGAAAGAATACCGGGTTCACGGTCTTTGCCATCCACGTGGTTCACACCTGTTTTTTGATAAACGCTCAACCCCTGGTGTGTAAACGGACTTTTGGTCAACAGGTTGGCCATTCCATTGATCGCGTTCATGCCATACAAAGCGGAAGCCGCGCCGGGCGTAATCTCTACGCTTTGAATATCGAGTTCCGTCGGCCCGATAGCATTACCAAGCGGCACCCCCAGTGTTGCGGCCTGCATATCCACTCCATCTACCAATTGCATAAAGCGGAAGTTGTTGGGAATATTGAAACCGCGGGTATTCGGTACTTTGAAAGTAAGACTGGAAGTGGTCATCTGCACGCCTTTCACATTTTCCAACGCATCATAAAAACTCGGAGCTGCTGCGTCACGGATAGCGCGGATATCCAGTTTCTCGATCGCCACGGGCGAACGCAAAATATTTTCCGGCACACGTGATGCCGTTACTACTACTTCATTTCCCAATACGGTTTGCGTAACGAGTTCAATGCGCAGATCAGACCCCAGGCTGCTCACCACAATCTCGCGTGTGGCAAAACCAATGGAAGAGAAAACAAGTGTCAGCGGAAGTTTTGCTTTGGTACGCAGACTGAACTGACCGGCTGAGTTGGTAACGGTTCCGCCTACGGTTCCTTTTACCTGAACGTTGACATCGGCTAAAGGTTGTTGGCGTTCCTGATCAGTGACCTGACCGGATATCTGCAGCACGGTGCTCTCCTGTGCGCTGACAGTTGTACCGAGTAATAGCAGTAAAAAGAAAAGGAAGCGTTGCATGGTTGGTTTTTTTTATTGAAACAGTTGTGCGGACCGGCCGCGGGCATTATTGTGGGTAATAAGAAAGGGGAAGCTAACAACATCGTGCCGGCATCTGCGGCATCATCTTCGCATTATAAGAAAGTATATTCATCGCATTAAATAATGTAGTCCAAAAGTATAGTCAAATTATTACTCTACCAATTTTGTGGACTAAATATTTTTGAAAAGTTATTCCCGCAGAGTTGGATGAATCGTGAATCGTCAATCGTGAATGGCTGTTCACTTATAACTTAATACTCACTACTTATTACTTATGGCCGAAGCTTCGGCCCAAAGTGTCGGCCTTATACCTTAAGCCTTACACCTCTCAAAGCACTTTCACGAGTATCCGCACACTCCAGAAAATAACCAGCAACCCCAATAAAATAAAGGAAGTCTTACGGGGTAGTTTGCCCGTAAGCCTGGCGGCAATGGGCGCGGCCACCAAACCACCCGCGATCAAACCAACGATCGTTTGCCAATGCGTAACACCGAGCATGACAAAAAAAGTGAATGCACTTGCAAGCGTGACAAAGAATTCAGTCAGGCTAACCGACCCGATCACATAACGCGGAGTACGGCCTTTGGTAATAAGTGTGGTGGTGACGATTGGTCCCCAGCCACCGCCGCCGAATGAATCGAGAAATCCACCCGTTCCGGCAAGCAATTCGTATTGTTTAAACTTTTTCTTTCGCTGCTGCTTGCGGAAAGCACTGGTCAATATCTTGACGCCCAATATGAGTGTATAAATAGCCAATACCGGACGTATATAATCTGCGTATTGATCACCGAGCTTGCGTAGTAAAATGGCGCCGATAATAGCACCGATCACACCAGGGATCACGAGTTTTTTGAATAATTTTTTATTGACGTTGCCAAATTTATAGTGACTATAACCGGATGCACCACTGGCAAACATTTCAGCGGTATGTACGCTGCCGCTGATAGCAGCGGGACTGATACCGGCCGACAACAACACACTGGTACTGGTTACGCCATAACCCATGCCCAATGCTCCGTCCACCAATTGCGCCAGGAACCCGGCCAGTAACATAATGGGAAAAGACCGGTCAAGCGACTGATAGAAAGTAACGGCCTGATCGCCGATGGAGGAAAGGGGAATATAAGAGAAGATGAAATGACCGATCAACATCAGACCGAACGCGAGCAGGGAATAAGTAGCCACTTTGCGCCAGCGTTTTTCACCGTTGCCATTGTCTTTCTCGATGAGCGTTCGGGTCAGCGCATTTAGTCTTTTTACTTTTTCAGGAAAATTTCCATTCAACCTGTTGCGGATCTGGTGCAGGTTGCGGATCGATTCATCGAGTTCGTCCGGGATTGCTTCTTCTAACACTTCACGCACCCGCTTGGCCATCGTTGGTGATTTGCCATTGGTGGAAATGGCCAGTTTAAGATTTCCTTTGCGCACAACCGATCCGAGATAAAAGTCGCAAAGGTCCGGCGTATCGGCAACATTTACCAGTATGCCACGCAGCCTCGCCACCGCTGCGATGCGTTCACTCACCGCCCGGTCGTTTACCGCTACAATAATAATATCCGTGTTATCCAGGTCGTCTGTAATAAAGGGCCTCTCTTCTGCAAACAGATTACTGTGCTTGTCCAGCAATGCCCTCACCTCATCTTTGATTTCCGTTGCCACAATCCTTATCCGCGCGGACGGCGAATTGGTTGCCAGCGCCTGCAATTTTTCCAACGCCACCGCACCACCGCCCACCACCAGCATACGCAGATCGGCCAGTTTCAGAAATACGGGAAACAGTTCGTTCTGCTCCGCAGCCACTTCTGTTATTATATCGTTTGCCGGATTGTCCATTTTGTTATTTTCCTTGAATCCATTTCTGATAAGCAAAGTCTCCGAAGTTCTCACTGTCCTTTCTTTCATTTACATAGGTATGGAACAACTCATCCAATGTCTGCAACAGTTGTTCTTCGTTCTGACTGTCTTTGTATTTTGTATTCAATCTTTCTCCGATACGATCACCGCCGATATGCAGGTTGTATTCACCATAAGCGGTTCCGATCAGCCCGATCTCGGCGGCGGGCGAGCGACCACAACCATTGGGACAACCGGTCATCCGCAGCGTGATCTCTTCTTCCTGTAAATTATATTTTTCCAGCAGCGGCTCGATCTTCGATATCAGGGATGGAAGATAACGCTGTGCTTCCGCTAATGCAAGCGGACAGGTATTGAATGCCACGCAGGCCATCGCATTTTTGCGCAGCGCGCCAGCCCGCTCTGTATGTCCGGCAATGCCAAATTTCTCCAGCAATTCATCCACGAGTGGCTTGTCCTCATCGCGCACATCACTGAGTATCACATTCTGGTTGCCGGTGAAACGAAAATTTGCCTTGCCTGTCTGCGCAATTTCATACAAGGCTGTTTTCAAAGGCAACTGCTCTTCGTCCAACACGCGGCCATTTTCCACAAATACCGTGTAAAACCAGTTGCCAGCATGATTCTGTTGCCAGCCGTATTGATCCTTCCGTGTAGCGAAAGTATAGGGCCTGGCCGGTTCCAATTTGAACCCGCAACGTTTTTCCAATTCTTCTTTCAGGCCATCCACTCCCATTCTGTCAATGGTATATTTCAATCGCGCCAGCTTACGGTCGGCACGGTTGCCATTATCGCGTTGAATGGTCATGATCTCATAAACGGCCTTCAATACTTTTTCTTCCGTATCTACAAAACCGAGCATCGATGCCAGCCGCGGGTAGGTGGCGGCATTGCCATGTGTGGCACTTAATCCGCCACCGGCTGCTATATTGAATCCTTTCAGCTCATTATTTTCCACCACGGCTATGAGGCCAATATCGTTGGTAAAAACATCGACATCGTTATTGGGTGGAATGGCAATCGCTATTTTGAATTTACGTGGCAGGTAGCGGTCCTGGTAGAGCGGATCTTCTTCTTTGCGGTCGGCAATCTGTTCTTCATCCAGCCATATTTCGTAATAAGCGCGTGTTTTGGGCAGCGCCAGCGTACTGATCTTATCGGCAAAAGCAAAGACCTGTTCGTGAATAGCCGACTGGCCCGGATGCGCACTGCACATCACATTGCGGTTCACATCACCACAGGCGGCAATGGAATCGAGGTTGAGCGTATTAAATGCCTGTATGGTAGGCTTGATGTGCGATTTCAGGATGCCATGCAACTGCACGGTCTGGCGTGTGGTGATTTTGATAACACCGGTTGAATGTTCCCCGGCCACATGATGAATACCTAACCATTGCTCCGGTGTAATCAGCCCTCCGGGCAAACGAAGACGGATCATAAAAGAATACAGCCATTCCAGCTTTTTTGCGCTGCGTTCCTCCCGGCGATCGCGGTCATCCTGCTGATACATGCCGTGGAATTTGATCAATGACTGATCGTCTTCGCGGATGGCACCGGTGATCTGGTCGTGCAGGCTTTCTTTCAATGTGCCGCGCAAACCATCACTGGATGTTTTGATTCGTTCAACGGGTGACAGGTTATTCTTTTCTTTCATGCCGTATTAATAAACGTCCTTTTCGTATCGGTTTTCTTTGCGTAACTGTTCGAGAAATGCGGTTGCTTCCTCAGTTGTTTTGCCACCTTGCTCACGGATAATCTGCAACAAGGTTTGTTCTACTTCTTTGCTCATCGGATCTTTTACACCGCTTACGTATATATGGGCTCCCTGTTCGATCCAGTTGTAGAGATCGGCAGCCTGCTGCAACATGCGATGCTGCACATATCTCCTTTCTGCCTGATCGCGCGAGAAGGCGAGATCGAGACGACTGAGTACGCCCGTTTGATGAAAAGCCTGCATTTCCGTTTGATAAAGGAAATCTTTTTCAAAATATTGCTCGCCGAAGAAAAACCAGTTTTCGCCGCCAGCACCTGTTGCATCCCGCTCTGCAAGAAAAGAACGAAATGGCGCCACACCCGTACCCGGACCGATCATGATGATCTTCTTATCCGGTGCAGGCAATTTGAAATTGCGGCTTTTATGTATGTAAAAATTCAAGGTCGATCCGGTTGGCAGGTCACCGAGAAATTCGCTACACAAACCAAAACGCTGTTCGTCTTCTGCCAGGAAACGGTCTTTGGCAACAGTAATATGTATTTCATTTTCACCGTGCGCTGCCGGTGATGAGGCAATGGAATACAGGCGCGGCGCAACCGGTAATAACAAGGAAAGTACTTCTGTAAACACCGTTGCGTCTTTCACCGGATAAATACGCAGGAGGTCTACCAGGTCCATTCTTGTATCAGGAATATCCTGAGCGGTGAGTGCTGCGTATTTTTTGACGGTGTTCGTCATCAGGTAGCAGATATTCAGGTGAATGGTCAGCAACTCCCTGATAGAAGCCGATGCTTTTGGTGTGGTAACGAGTTGTTCTCCATCAGCACCGGTCAATGCAAGAATGCGGTCAACAACTGCTGCGCGGTTGCGTGGCACAATACCGATGGTATCGCCGGGTTCATACACAACGGGCTCTTCCGTTGTTAATTCGATATGATAGGTCTCACGGTTGGACCCGCGGTCATTAAGATTGATATTGGCAACAATCGTCCCTTCATAATATTTTTTACCGGAAGCTTTTTTTGCAACGGGGGCAGGCGCCGGTGCAGTAGCAGATACCGTTGCAGGGGCTGACAACAACTTCGCCACCTGTTCAAACCATGTATCGGCATCCGCATCATAATCCACATCGCATTTCTGCATAGGGATTATTTCTGTTGCGCCCAACGCTTTGAAGCGTTGCTGTACGTCTTCACCCGTTTTGCAATACAGCGGATAAGCCGTATCGCCCAGTGCCAGCACGCTGAACTTTAATGTTGAAAGATCCGGTTGTGTGGCATGAATATGTTCGTAAAATTTCTTTGCGGTCAGTGGCGGTTCGCCCTCACCTTGTGTGCTGATGACAACAAAAAAATAATCTTCTTTGGGAAGATCGGTGAGCCGGTATTGGTCGAGCCCGGACAGTTTGAGTGAGATACCTTTCTTTTTTGCAGCCGCGGCCAGTCGCCCGGCGAGTTTGCGGGCATTGCCGGTTTCGGTACCGAAAACCAGGTGTGCTTTTTTTACGGCAACGGCGGGCGCTGCTTCAGTAGTTGGCTCCGGAGCGCGCGCGCCGCGCGCGACGATACCAGAAAGATATCCGTTGATCCAGATCAGCTCTTCCGGAGAAGCCGTACCGATCAATTCATCCCATTGTTTCAATTTTGCGGCTTCAAGCATGTTGAACAATTGTAGGCGTTATCAATTCTTTGAATACCGTACCGGGCTTTCCTCCTTTGTACCACGCAAAGCGCCGATGGAGCGATACCACCCGGCCAACGATCACCAGCGAGGGTGATACAAATCTTTTTCCTGAAAAATCATCACAACAATCTTCCAGGGTGCTCAGGTGCACCTGCTGATGCGCGGTGGTTGCCTGTTCGATCACGGCCATTGGCATATCCGGTGCCGCACCATTCGCCATCAGCGAACGAACCAATTTACCGAGACTTTTTGCAGCCATATAAAACACCAGCGTTTCATCGGGCTGAACAAAACTTTTCCATTTACCTTCTTCGTATTGGCTGCAAGGGTTAAAGGTGATGAACTGTACGTTCTTTGCGTACCCACGTGCCGTCAGCGGAATGCCGGCATAAGCTGCGGCACCCGAACCAGCCGTAATACCCGGTATGATTTCAAAAGGAATACCCGCTTCTTCGAGGCTGATGAGTTCATCGAGTACATTGCTGAAAAAAGCCACATCGCCGCCTTTCAACCGCAAAACAGTTTTACCTGCTGCCGCATGATGTACGATGATCTTATTGATGTCGCTTTGAGCGACGGAACCATCATGAAAACCCTGTTTGCCGGTCATCAATACCAACGCCTCTTTTCTTGCATACAGGTCAATGATCTCTGTATTCACCAGCCGGTCGGTTATGATCACATCAGCCTGCGCCAGACAGCGTTGCAACCTGACGGTGATCAGATCGGCATCGCCCGGGCCGGCGCCGGCGAGAATGACTTTGCCTTTATCAGTAAGGCTTGAGGTGAAAGGCATAAGGCGTAGGTAATAAGTATTAAGTTATAAGTATTAAGTTTCTGGTGCTTGCGCAGTTGGTCAAATTGTAATCGCAGTGTCTGTATATTCCATTCACTACTGACCATTCACTATTCACTGATAAAGCACCGCCGCCACTGTACTGTTGCTGGTTTCATCGATGAGAATGCCGCTGCCATTGGAAGGCAATTTCGCATACGCATCAAAAGCCAGGGGCGAGGCTGTTTTAATCGTTGCCTTAACCACTTCATTCAACTTTACGCCACCTTCGACGGGTAATTGCTGAAGCGTATTCACATCCAGCCGGTATTCAACCTGGCGTACTACTGCCTTTACCAGGCGGTTGTTGTGTTGCAGGTAATATTTATTACCCGGCTGCAATGGCTTCTCGTCCATCCAGCAAAGCAAAACATCCAGTTCGTTCTGCACCGCAGGTTGATTGGAACTATGCACGATCGTATCGCCTCTGCTGATATCGATATCATCGGCCAGGTGAATGGTTACGCTTTGCGGAGCAAAAACCTCATCACGTCCTTCCCCGCCCACTTCGAGTTTGGAAATGGTGGAGGTAATCCCTGCGGGCAAAATAGTTACGGCATCCCCTTTGCGATAAACGCCGCTCGTAACACGCCCTGCATATCCGCGGTAATCATGCAGCTCATCCGTTTGCGGACGGATCACCAGTTGCACCTGGAAGCGGGCGTCGGAGAAATTCGTATCCTGTTTTGTTTCTACACTTTCCAGCAATTCCAATAAAGAAGGACCGTCATACCAATCAATGGCTTCAGACTTTTCCACGATGTTGTCACCTTTCAATGCACTCAGTGGTATATAAGTAACCTGCTCTAATCCGAGTTGGCGCGCCACTTCCGCATAATCTATCACGATGTTATTATAAACATCCTGCGAATATTCCACGAGGTCCATTTTATTGATGGCCACTACTACGTGTGGAATTTTCAACAGCGAAGCGATGATCGAGTGGCGACGTGTTTGTTCGGCCACACCATTGCGGGCATCTACCAGGATGATAATCAGGCTGGCGTTGGAAGCCCCGGTGATCATGTTGCGGGTATACTGCACATGTCCGGGTGCATCGGCAATGATGAATTTCCTTTTTGGTGTAGAGAAATAGCGATAGGCTACATCGATGGTGATGCCTTGTTCTCGTTCGGCACGCAAGCCATCGGTGAGCAAGGCAAGATCGATCTCTCCCGCGTCTTTATTCTTTGTCTGTTTTTCCAATGCTTCGAGCTGGTCGGCGAGAATGCTTTTGCTGTCGTACAGTAAACGTCCGATCAATGTGCTCTTGCCATCGTCAACGCTGCCGGCTGTTATGAAACGGAGTAAATCCATGTTTGAATCTTTTTTGTTTGGATGAAAGATGTGATCAGAAATAGCCGTTCTTTTTACGGTCTTCCATAGCTGCCTCAGTTACGCGGTCATCGATGCGGGTTTCACCGCGTTCGCTGATGCGCGTAGCGGTGATCTCATCGATTACTTCATCTAGTGTGGCAGCGGCGGATTCAACGGCGGCCGTACAGGTCATGTCGCCAACGGTGCGGTAGCGAACTTGTTTGCGTTCCACCACATCTCCTTCATCGATGCGGATGAAATCCGATACGGCCACGAGTTGTCCTTCAAAACTGATCACTTCGCGCTCGTGTGCAAAATAGATGGAAGGCAGTTCGATTTTTTCCTTACGGATATAATTCCATACATCCAGTTCAGTCCAGTTGCTGATGGGAAATACCCTCACGTTCTCTCCTTTATGAATGCGTCCGTTGTAAATGCTCCACAATTCGGGTCGTTGCAATTTAGGGTTCCATTGTCCAAACTCATCGCGTACGGAGAAGATGCGTTCCTTGGCCCGTGCTTTCTCTTCATCACGGCGGGCACCACCAATACAGGCATCGAACCCAAACTCTTCGATGGTGTCGAGGAGTGTATGTGTCTGCAGCCAGTTGCGGCTGGCGAACTTCCCTTTAGGCTCGGTCAGTTTCTTCTCGCGGATAGTGTCTTCCACTTTTCTTACCACGAGTGTTGCCTGTACGTCTTTAGCGAGTTGGTCCCTGTAGGCCAATGCCTCCGGAAAATTATGCCCGGTGTCGATATGTACAAGTGGAAAAGGAATTTTGCCGGGTGCAAAAGCTTTGCGGGCAAGATGTACGAGGGTGATAGAATCTTTGCCGCCGCTGAACAACAGGGCCGGCTTTTCAAACTGGGCGGCTACCTCGCGCAAGATGTAAATGCTCTCTGCTTCCAGTTGCGCGAGATAATCCAATTGGTATTGATCCATACGAATACTTTTTGTCTACCGTATTGGTAGACTTTCATGACAAAAAAAATGGCAGTGAGTTTTTACTTCACTGTTGCTGCATGGAGCCCGCACTCTTTGTGAGAGGTTTCCCACCACCAGCGTCCGGCCCGGGCATCTTCTCCCGGTTCGATCGCCCTTGTACACGGTGCACATCCGATGCTGATAAATCCTTTATTATGCAGCGGATTGTAGGGAACGTTGAACCGGTTGATATAGTCCAGTACCTCGTCAAGGCTCCAGTTGATCAGCGGGTTAAATTTATACAGTTGTTTAGCTTCATCCCATTCCAGGACGGGCATGTTTTTCCGGTTATCGGATTGTCCGGCACGGAGACCGGTGATCCATACCGATGCACCTGCCAGTGCGCGGCCCAACGGTTCTACTTTACGAACATGGCAACAAGCCTTGCGGTTGTCGACAGATTCGTAAAAGCTGTTGATACCCCTGGTGGCTACAAACTGTTCGACTGCCGGAGCGTTGGGAAAGAACACTTCGATGCGGTTCTTGTACCGTGCTTCCGTGCGATCGATCAGATCGTATACTTCAGGAAAAAGCCTGCCGGTATCGATCGTAAAGACCTTTACTGACAGGCTGTTCCTGAAAATAATATCGGTTAATACCTGGTCTTCCTGTCCTAACGACGAAGAAAATACAACTTTCCCGGGAAACAGCGCGCAAACCTCCGCTATCGCTTCAGCGGCGGGTAGATTGCTTATACGTGTTATCTGTTCTCCGGTCAATTGCATTATTACAGGTTGGGTTGTGGTGTATACCGCAGGTAAGGTTTTACTACTTTAACGCCTTTGGGAAATTTCTTGATAGCGTCTTCTGTTGATATGGCGGGTACCACGATCACATCTTCACCTTGTTTCCAATCGGCGGGCGTAGCCACGCTATGTTCGGCGGTCAGTTGCAATGAATCGATCACACGCAGTACTTCCACGAAATTACGTCCGGTAGAAGCCGGGTAGGTAATGATCAGTTTAACTGTTTTATCCGGGGCGATGATGAACAGGGAACGCACGGTAGCCGTAGCGGATGCGTTCGGATGAATCATATCATACAAAGTGGCCACGTTGCGGTCCGGATCTGCGATGATGGGAAAGTTTACGGTGGTATTTTGTGTTTCGTTGATATCGTTAATCCAACCGTGATGTTTGTCGATTGGGTCAACGCTTACGGCCAGCACTTTTACATTACGTTTGGCAAACTCGTCTCCCAGCAGCGCGGTGCGGCCGAGCTCAGTGGTACATACGGGTGTGTAATCGGCAGGATGCGAAAACAAAACGCCCCAGCTATCGCCAAGATATTCATAAAAATCGATATCACCTGCTGAGGTTTGCGCTTTGAAATTGGGAGCGGTATCTCCAAGACGTAATGCCATAGTTAAAAAATTTTGGAAGATAAAGATAGGACCAATCAAACACCCCACCAAACGAGTAGACTAAATTGATAAAAAACTTTAACAACCTAACAGTCATTCGTTCAGCGACATAGGACAACGGTTTCTTGAGTTGGCCAGATAGATGAATACCCGTTTATCAAACACTTAAACTTTATATTCTTGTAAAGCGCATATAAATGCGATTATCATTGCCTCTACCTACGTACTTGAGCGATCCGAAAGTAGATTACAGCCACACCAGAAAAAATTTGAATAAATTAACCTATAGCTTAATTTTGTGGCAAATAGACAGGCATATATACTGCAATCATCTGAAGACGGAAGGCGGCATCTTTGTATCGACATCGCTAATGAAAACGAAATCTTCGGCTTTTTAAATGAGGATAAGGCCCGGATTAAGAAATTCCGTCAAATCCGGGATATTATTTTACGAGGGTTGCGCGTTACGGAACTTTATGATAAAGAGGAAATTGATTCAAAATCGAAGAACGTAACGGCTATGAAGCTCTTCAAAGGAGGCCAGAATATCCGCATTTATTGTAAAGAACAGCGATCCATCAATGGTACCTTCTATGTAATCGCTGCTGAGCTGTTACGAAAAAAGAAAGATCAGAAAATCAAGGAAAAAAACAGAACATTAATCCATAAAGTAGGCAGCTATGAATACGAAATTGTCGAAAGACGGTAAAGCAGTCCGGAAATGGGATGACATTTTGAATTTTTCGACCAACGAAGAAAAAATTAAACATGAGGCGCAAATGCTCATGTTCAATTTTACCAGTGAAATTGAAAAGTACCAGGAACTGCAAGGAATGACGCGGAAAGAATTGAGTGAAAAAATAAAAACCTCTGCCAGTTATATTACACAGGTTTTCAGAGGAGATAAACCTTTAAACTTCGAAACACTCGCTAAGATTCAATCTGCGCTAAATATTACCTTCCATGTGCAGGCACATCCCAAAACAGACGAGATAGTAGTAGTGGTAGACGATAAAATAGCTACTGCGAAAAAACGGTCAGGAAAAAAGTAATACGTGTTTCGTTCAGCTCCTCACCCCATCAGGTCACGTAATGTGCGGTTCTCCACAATATTGAGGGTAGCGTCTCTTACTTCTACCATCATGTCATGCAGCGCGCAATGCTTCTGATTGCAGTTTTTACATCGTTCGTAGAAATAAAGGCTGACGCAGGGCAGCATGGAAATTGGCCCGTTCACAAGCCGGATAACAGTGGCCACTTTGATTTTCTCAGGGCTCTGGCTAAGGAAATAACCTCCGCCCTTGCCTTTTTTACTATCAAGAATACCGGCCTTTTTGAGTTCGAGAAGAATATTTTCTAAAAACTTCAGCGGGATTTTTTTCTTTTTGGATATTTCCGATATCAGCACGGGCCCCTCATTGTATTTCTCGCTGAGATAAGTCAGTGCCTTGAACGCATATTGTGATTTCTTGGAAAGCATGTGTTATTGTAATATCTCTAATTTATAACTAATCCCCGAATTTTTCTTCAGCATCGCCGCCACCCCGCAATATTTATCCAGGGATAACTCAATCGCCTTTTTTACTTTATCGGCATTTGCCGGCTCTACGTCTATATGATAGATCACCGTTATGTCTTTAAACACTTTAGGATGCTCTTCGGTTTGTTCCGTTTCCACTTCGATAAAGAAGCGACCGAAAGGAACGCGCATTTTTTCCAGGATATCGACCACATCGATACCCGAACATCCGGCAAGCCCCGACAGCAGCAGGGATTTCGGACCAGGCCCCTCCTGTTTATCGCCGTCGATGTTGATCGTTTGTCCTTCGTATGTACTGGTAAAAGCATGACCATGCTTCCAGGCTATTGTTGCTTTCATGTATCAGGCAATTGATGTTTTTGATTCTGTGAAATATTTTCCAGCGTCCAGGTTATTGTTCTTTCAAACGGATGTTGTCTTACCGGACAATCTTCTTTGTCACATATCGGGCATTGAAACGGCAGGCATCCATCAGAATGAACAAAAAGCTCCACTGACTCGCCAAACTTATTACGCACCTGCTCCGACAAGGCATCAATCTCTTCGTGCGCTTCATGCACATTGAGGTACCAGGGAACGGTCAAATGACAATCGACGTGCAGCACGCTCCCGTATTTGATCACCCGGAGATTATGCAGGTCTATCCAGTTGATACGCCGGTTGGCATTCAGCATTTCCACCATGTCGCTCAGCAGTTGCTCATCCACCTCATCCATGATGCCGGCAATAGAATGGCGGACAATCCGGTAACCGGTAATGACGATGAACAAGCCAAATACAATCGCCACAGCCCCGTCGATCCATGTTTCGCCCGTAAAATATAACAAGATCAGACCGGCAACAATACCGATCGTGGAAATTGTATCACTTTGCAGGTGACGCCCGCTTGCAACCAGGGCCAGTGAGTTATTTCGGGTACCGATGCGGATGCAGATACGTCCCATCACCAGGTTGACCAATGCGGTAATGCTCACCAGCCAGATACCCAGATCGACTTTTTCAACCGGCACCGGCACGACCAATTGGCGGATGCCTTTGTATAAAATGAAAACCCCTGCCGCGATGATCATGGTGCCTTCGGCTGCGGCGGATAAGAATTCAGCTTTTCCATGACCATAAGGATGATCTTTATCGCGGGGTTTAGCCGCCACATAAAGGCTGTACAAACCAATAAAACCGGCTATCACATTCACGATGCTTTCCATCGCATCGGTGAGTACGGCTACCGATTGGGTGAAATAGTAAGCACAGAACTTTACCAGGAGCAGCGCAACGGAAACGCCGGCCACCCATTTTTGTATATGCAGGTTCTGATTGGCAAGATTCTGCGCCTTCATTTATTCAAAAGTTTCGGGTGCCAGTTTCAACCATTGCTGACGCGCATGGACAAGGAAAGCAGGCGGAGCTTTTTCAAAATCCTTTTCGTTTTCGTATCGTCCGTACGTTTTCATGTATTCATCTTCCCGGCCGCGATAGCCGGGCAAGGTAGCCAGGTTCACATCCTTTTCCGTTACCGGTAAGGTAGCCGTTGTGTCTTCTGTCAGGAAACGGTTCCACATTTGCCCGCGCAAAGCATATTTAACCGTATCCTGGTGCATCACCACTTTCATGGAGGCAGGCGATATGTCGCCACGGCAGGCCAGCTTATAGGCAACTGTCGTTTCAGCAATGCCGTTATTATCGAGATCGGTGATACCGATTCCCTGCTCCAAAAATGCACAACTGATATCAACCGGACATTCACGTTCCGCATCGGCCATTTGCCAGAGCAATTTGTATTGTCCCTTGTTGTCTTTTACAAAATGAAAGGCGTAAAGTTCGGCAGACCGTTCTTCCTCTCCTCCCTGTCCGGAGGCACCCGAAGCATGTGGCGCCACGAGTGAAGTGATCAGCAGGTTATCACCTTTTTTGTCCTGCCACTGCAATGCTTTGTACAAAGTACCGCGGTAACGCACATCGGCAGGAATATCCGCTGCTGTCAATTGTTTCGGACTGATCTCCGCAACAGTCAGCGAATCGGCAGCCGACGCAGATGTTTTATCAACGTCATTACAGGCAACAAAAGCTGACGCCAGTAATGAGAAAATTAGTAAATGATAATAAGTACGCATCAAAAGTGTTTTAACGGAAAGCAGTAAAACGTTCGGCTACAAAACCCCAGTTGACCACACTCCACCAGGCAGTGATATAGTCGGGACGTTTGTTCTGGTAACGCAGATAATAAGCATGCTCCCATACATCGAGGCCCAGCAGCGGCACGCCTTTGATCTCGCTTATGTCCATCAACGGATTGTCCTGATTGGGCGTTGAGCCGATGCGTAATTTTTTATCGCCATCAAAATAGAGCCATGCCCAGCCACTGCCGAAGCGGCTTTTGCCGGCATCGGCAAATTGTGTTTTGAAGCTGTCGAAAGAGTTGAAACTTTCTTCGATAGCGGTCAGCAGCGGACCGGTTGGTTTATCGCCACCCTTCGGCGACATCGATTTCCAGAAAAGTTCGTGGTTATAATGACCGCCGCCATTGTTGCGCATTTTGGTCGAATATTTTGAAATGCGGCCGAGTACATCTTCGAGTGGCTTGTTCATGTCCACCCCTTCATTACGGGCCGCTTCCTGCAAAGCAGTGGCGTAAGATGCCGCATGTCTGGTGTAATGAATTTCCATTGTCTGCGCATCGATGGCACGCTCGAGTGCATTATAGGCATAAGGCAAAGGTTGCTGGGAAAATCCTGTTCTGCCGGGACCCGCAACTACTTTGCGGCCGGAGCCACATGATTGCAGCAGGGACGTAACCGAAGCAGCACCTGCAGCGAGTGCCACAGATCCGAAAAACGAAGTTTGCAGAAACTGACGACGAGATGTGCTCATAGCTTATTTAATTAAAAAGTAAAAAGTCAAAATTCAAAAGGGGTGAATCGTGAGTCGTCGATCGTGAATATTTCAAAATGAAAACTCAAAACAAGAATGTGGTTGCCAAAAGGCCGTTTCATTTTCACATTTCCACATGGTCCCGCCTTCGGCGGGCACATTTACACATTCCTTTACTCCTTCTTCCTCAACTTCCTCACAATCCTGCTATAAAACTCTTTATTGAACAACTGCGAATCACGCATTGCTTTATAGGTAAGGAAAATACCGATCGGCGTGAGCACGAACGTGGCCAGCCACATGCCTGCAAACGGCGACAATGCACCTTCTTTCGCAAACTTCTCTCCCGTGGTAGTGGTGAAATAAAACACCATGAAGAACACGATAGAGAAGATCAATGGGGAACCGAGACCACCTTTACGGATGATGGCACCCAATGGCGCACCAATCATAAACAACACCAGGCACGCGAGCGACAACACGATCTTGCGATGCCATTCTATTTTGTGTTTTCTCCACTCTTTGCCTCTTTCTTTCAGGTTGATGGCCGTTGCTTCCAGCCCCGAGCGAAGTGAATTGACCTGGCTGATCGCACGATCATAAACCGGCTTGGCCGCGGAATCGGGAATGTATGCATCGAATGACGCATAAAGGACCGTATCTTTTTTGCCGAGTGAATCGCGGCGCTTCTGCCAGGTAGCGATGCTGTCGCGTGTTTGCATGAAAGGCAGGTAGAGATAAATATCGTTGCCCATCTGCTGCTGGATTCGTTTGTATTCAATGCCCAATGAGTCGATTGAATGCGTGAGTTGCCGCATGGTGAGCATACGCTGATTGCTGCTGCCCGATGAATCGGATGTCCAAGATATCTGGAATGTACTGAGGTCGAGAATCTTTTTATATTCTTTGAATCCCAGGCGTATGTATTCGGTCTGGTTACTGCCGTAACGGTCGGCACGCTCCTGGTAACGCCAGCCATCGCGAAGAAAAAATTCGAGGTACCGTTTGTCTTCCGACGTGCGCATCACTCCGCTTTTAGCTACGATAAAATTATCCTGCAGACCATTATCATTTTCAAACACAATAACATCGCGGATAATGGAATCATTTTCTTCTTTCTTGCCGATCTTGATGGCAAAGTTGGGGATCTTGTCATAAAACACACCTTCCCGCAAATCGAAGGCAGGCTTGGCTTTAACGATATCCGAAAGGATGGTGTACGATTTAAGATTGGCAACGGGAATGACGTAGTTGGAAAAAAGAAAAGCCAATACGCTGATGACAATTGACAACAGGAACAGTGGCCGCATGAAACGCAACAGCGATATACCGGCTGATTTGATGGCCACGAGTTCAAAGGTTTCACCCAGGTTACCAAAGGTCATCAGTGATGATAACAGTACGGCCAATGGAAGTGCCAGGGGGATGAGTACGGCACTTTGGTACCAGATAAATTTAAAAATGACCCCTGCGCTCAACCCTTTCCCAACAAAATCGTCGATATAAAGCCAGAAAAACTGCATCACCAATACCAGCAGGGTGATAAAGAACACGGCCATGAACGGGCCGATGAAAGATTTAATGATGAGTTTATCTAATTTCTTGAACACAATGGTCGGTTGAATAATTCCCGTTAATTTAGCCCGTCTGCACAATCTCTCTTACACAAACTTAAGCATCACGGCATGGCCGACGCAAAAATAAGGCTTTCATCAGAGGAGATGGAATTGGTTCTCAACGGCCAGTGGATTTTAACAAAGAACACCGTGTTGCGAAAGGTGAATGACCTGTTGGTGCAGGTGCTGGAAGCGCAGCAGGCGTTGCTGCCGTTATTCGCCGGCCATCTTCCCGCAGAAGTGATCACCACATCTCCGAAAATATCCCGCGGCGATCAATACCGCGGATTGCCGTGGCTGATACTGGACCATCCGCGCTGTTTCGGCCGCGAAGCCACCTTTGCGATCCGTACTTTTTTCTGGTGGGGAAAGTATATGAGCGTGACGCTGCAGCTCTCGGGCGGCTATCAATTACAATACAGTCCTGCATTGCAGGCAGCTTTTCCTTTGTTGCAACAAGAGGGCTGGCTGATCGCTACAGGCGAATCGGCCTGGGAGCATCATGTGGAAGAACAGAACTATACTGCACTCACCAGCCTTGACAGCCGGCAGTTTGCCGTCTGCTGCGGACAACCGTTTTTAAAACTGGTTAAACTGCATTCGTTGAAAGAATGGGATCAGCTTACCGGACAACTGACAGGTGATTTCGGACGGTTATTGTCCGCTCTCACAGGTGTCAGTTACCGAGCCGGTGAAACAGGTCTTTAACCTGGTGGTCCCAAAGGAGGCTTTGATCTTTGATCTCCTTTTTCTCTGCAAAATCCTTGATCACCAGGATTGTCTGGTTAGTGATCTCTGACTTGTCGATGCGGAATTCAAAGTACTCATCTTTCGGACCTTTCAGCCAGCGGAAACGGATGAATTTCTCGGGTTCACTTTCTACTACCTCAGCCTGATCGAAAGATCCGTTCCAGCCGAAATAGAAAATATTATCGCGCTCGTCAACTTTCTCGGCAAACCATTCACCTAATCCTGCGGGGGTTGACAGAAACTCGTACAATATAGTGGGAGAGCATCTTACAGGGAATTCTAACGTATATAGTTGTTTACTCATTTCTCTTGATATCAAAGTATTCAGAAGGCTTGCAATAATAGAAAATTAATACTTGTGTCAAAATATTTTTTTCGGATGGAAAGGCAGTTATATATATTAAATAATTTTACTGTCTTGTTGATTCGTTTCCATTAAACTTTTTTTGGAATATATTAACAAATTCGATAAATTGCTACAAATCCTAAGAGTTTACTCTAGCTTGAGCCAAACTTTTCGGCTATTTATCAGATCTAACCACCGGACTAACACCATCCTGGATCCAATAAATACCGTTTGTAAAACCAATAACCTATCGCTATGAGTATGAGACAATTGAAGATCACGAAGTCGATTACGAACCGTGAATCTCAAAGCCTGGAAAAGTACCTTCAGGAAATTGGCAAGGTCGAACTCATTTCCCCGGAAGAGGAAGTGCGCCTGGCCCTCCTGATAAAACAAGGTGACCAGAAAGCTTTGGAGCGCCTGACCAAGGCAAATCTCCGTTTTGTGGTATCTGTTGCCAAACAGTACCAGAATCAGGGTCTCTCCCTCCCTGATCTTATCAACGAAGGAAATGTAGGACTGATCAAAGCCGCTCAACGTTTCGACGAAACGCGTGGTTTCAAATTCATCTCCTACGCTGTATGGTGGATCCGCCAGAGTATTTTACAGGCTTTGGCCGAACAGGCACGTATCGTACGCCTCCCACTCAATAAAGTGGGCCTCACCAACCGTATCCAGAAAGCTTTCTCCACACTGGAGCAGCAATACGAGCGCGAACCTTCAGCCGAAGAACTCGCCGAACTGCTGGACATGGACACGGAAGAAGTGGCCGCTACACTGGGCATCAATGCCCGCCACGTAAGCATGGACACCCCTATTTCCGAAGGAGAGGACGGCACCCTGCTGGACCTGCTCGAAAACCCCAATGCCGACAAAACCGATGGTGAACTGGATCACCGCCAATCCCTGAAAACAGAAATCGATCGCAGCCTCAAAACACTGACCGACCGGCAGAAAGAGGTGATCTGTTACTTTTTCGGCATTGGTGTAGACCATCCCATGAGCCTGGAAGACATAGGCGAACGGTTCAATCTCACCCGCGAACGGGTGCGTCAGATCAAGGACAAAGCCATCACCAAGCTCCGCACCACAAACCGCTGCAACCTTTTACGCACGTATTTGTAAGCCTAATCACGGCCGAATCTTTATCTTTGCCAGCCTCTGCGATCTTTACCGGTCACAGGGAACCGCTGGTCTTTGCCTGCGGATTAACTGATTGAAAGCGTTAACCGATTATGTTTCAGAATCTCTCGGAAAAGTTAGAGTCCGCCTTCAAAGGGCTGAAAGGACAAAGCCGCATTACCGAACTCAATATCGCCGCTACCGTAAAGGACATCCGTCGTGCACTGGTAGATGCGGACGTGAACTATAAGATCGCCAAGGAATTCACCGATCGCATCAAAGACAAAGCGATGGGCGAAAAGGTGATCAATGCCATCAGCCCGGGGCAATTGATGGTGAAGATCGTGAAGGACGAACTGGCCGACCTCATGGGCGGGCAGGAAGCCGCTTTTAATGCCAAAGGCAACCCTGCCGTGATCCTGATCGCTGGTCTCCAGGGTAGTGGTAAAACCACCTTCAGTGGCAAACTGGCCAATTACCTGAAATCCCGCAAAGGCTTTTCCCCGATGCTGGTAGCGGCTGATATTTACCGCCCTGCGGCGATGGAACAATTGCGCGTACTGGGCGAGCAGATCGGCGTGGACGTTCATCTCGAACCCGAGAACAAAGACGCTGTAGCCATTGCGCAAAATGCCGTTAAAGAAGCCCGCAGCAAGAATAAGAACGTAGTGATCATCGATACGGCGGGCCGTCTGGCCATCGACGAGGCCATGATGACCGAAGTAGCCAATATCCGCAACGCGGTCAATCCCCAGGAAATCCTTTTCGTGGTGGACAGCATGACCGGTCAGGATGCGGTCAACACGGCCAAATCGTTCAATGATCGCCTCGACTTTACCGGTGTGGTACTGACCAAGCTGGATGGTGATACCCGTGGTGGTGCCGCCCTTTCCATCAAATACACGGTTAACAAACCCATCAAATTCATCAGCAGTGGTGAAAAAATGGATACCCTCGATGTGTTTTATCCCGACAGGATGGCGCAGCGTATCCTTGGTATGGGTGACATTACCTCGCTGGTAGAGAAAGCCCAGGAGCAATTCGACGAAGAACAGGCGAAAAAGCTCGAAGGCAAGATCCGCAAGAATAAATTTGACTTTGCCGACTTTAAAATGCAGTTGGAGCAGATCAAGAAAATGGGTAACATGAAGGACCTGTTGGGCATGATCCCCGGCGTAGGTGGCAAGATCAAAGACCTGGATATCAATGAAGATGCCTTCAAAGGCATCGAAGCGATGATCAACTCCATGACCCCCGCAGAAAGAGCCGATCCCGATCTCATCGACGGCAGCCGCCGCAAAAGGATCGCCTCCGGTTCAGGCAAAAGCATCACCGAAGTAAACAACTTCATGAAGCAGTTCGAGCAAATGCGCGACATGATGAAGAATATGAACAAAATGGGCATGTTCGGCCGGATGATGGGGATGAAGAGATGAAAATGTGAAAATGTGCCCTGCAGGCGCAGGGGCCATGTGGAAATACGAAAATGGTTTTCAATTTTCACATTTGCACATTTACATATTTGCACATTCTCCTTATCTTCGCCGTCCCGGTATCGACCGGAATTAACAATTATTGTTTAACGCTGTTAAATGTCTATTTAATGTCAGCAAAAATCCGACTGCAACGCCATGGGTCTAAAAAAAGACCTTTCTACTTCATCGTAGTGGCTGATTCACGCGCTCCGCGTGATGGTAAATTCATCCAGAAATTAGGTACGTACAACCCACTGACTGTTCCTGCTACTATTCAGCTCGATCGTCAGAAAGCCCTGGAATGGCTCCAGAAAGGTGCTCAACCCACCGATACTGTTCGCCGTATCCTCAGCTTTAAGGGTGTACTCTATCTCAAGCACCTGCTCCGTGGAGTTGGTCTGGGATTGTTCGACGACGCTACCGCAATGGAGAAGTTTACCAAATGGAGCGCCGAGCACGACGCTCAGATGAAAAAACGCCAGGAAGAAGCTTATCGCAACAAGAGAAGCCGTCGCCCCATGCCAGGTCGCAGACCTGAGCGCAGAACTGAAGGTGAAAACACTTCAGGGAGCGAAGGATAATATCTCCGGATCCTGAAAGTACTTAAGGCGACAGTAAACTGTCGCCTTTTTTGTTTGCCCTTCAACCTTGTATTTTTGCAGCTATGGCTTATGTAAAAATCGGAAAGCTCGTTGCCGCCCACGGCCTTAAAGGCGAACTCGTATGCAAACACGAACTCGGTCAAAAAACTTCTCTCAAAGGATTAGAGGCCTTGTTTACAGAAGACAAAAACAAAGCCTTCATTCCGTGGTTCATCGAAGAAACACGTATCAAAAGCGACACGGAAATCTATATTAAACTGGAATCCATCGATTCCCGCGAAGCCGCTATTAAACTCACACAAAAAGAATGCTGGCTGCCCGAGGAGAACTTTAAAAAATTTGCCGCCAAGTCGGCACCCGCCAACCTGCTCGGCTACACCATCACACAGCATAACGGCCCGCTAGGAGAAATTCTGGAGGTAATTGAACAACCGCATCAGCTGCTTTGCCGCATCGAGGTCAAAGGCAAAGAAGTACTCATTCCCCTGCATGAAGAAACACTCCAATCCATCAACCACCGCAAGAAAGAAGTGCTGGTTGAATTACCGGACGGCCTACTGGAGATTTATCTCGGGTGAGTCAATAGTGAATGGTCAATCGTCAATCGTGAATTGTCAATGAACAGCCGTCAATCGTGAATAGTGAATGCGATCCCGGAGGCCAATACTTCGGCCTCCCGAGGGCGCGTAAATCGCAAAGCTGTCTTGCTTACAACTTATAACCCTACGTCTTCTACCTTATACCTTACACCTTCTACCTTCTACCTTACACCTTATACCTTACACCTTATACCTTATACCTTACACCTTATACCTTACACCTTACGCCTTACACCTTCCCTAAACATAACTCAACCACCACTGCTTATTATTTGCCTTATACTTTCCGAACCAACGGCAGGGAATATACAAGGCCGACACAACCAGCGCCCACACCAGGTATACGACCGGCAACTCAAACCCGAAACCAACCGGTACAAACAAAAACGGGGAACCTGGATCACGGATCTGATCAACCCCATACCCTTGCGCGAAAAATACTATCACACACAACAAATGGATCAGGAAAAAGTGAAGCACGTAATAGAAGAAAGGCACTTTACCATACACCATCATGATCCTGGCTATTGCACCTTTCGCATTTTCCATCAGGGCCAATAATATCAGCGCCGGGCCTATCGTCATGCACACATACAACAGCGATGGCGGATATTTGGCCGTATTGATGAAAGACAAAAGAGTAAATCCCTCACGGTATTGTTCCGACCACGGCCGGGGATCTCCATACCAATTGCTCCAGCGGAGAATAATAAAGAATACGATCACCCCCGTTCCCATGCCCAGCAACCAGCGACGACGCTTAGCCTCTTCCACATTTTGCTTGTACAACGCACCGGCTGCGTAGCCCAGCAATAGCACTCCCGTCCAAGGAAGGATGGCATAGGCCGCCACAATGATCCTTTCTCCTACCGGATATACTACACCACCCGTTGTTAAAAACAGTTGCGAAAGAATACCGGGAACACCTTCAGACGGCAACGGATACCGATCTGTCAGATTGTGTGCCGCCATCAATACGATACCGGTTATCAAGACAGTTTTATATCCCAACCGCAGCAACAACCCGAGTACAATCATGCTCCACCCAATCGCCCAGATGACCTGCAATAAAACAAACCTGTACAACGGATCAAAACTCAGTGCAAACGAAATAATCACCAACTCTACAACGACCAGCCATGCTCCTCGTTTGATAAGAAAAAAACTCAACTCCGTTTTGGATTTTCTTTGCCCGCTAATGAAGGCCGACATGCCCGACAAAAACACAAATACCGGGGCGCAGAAATGCGTGATCCATCGGGTGAAAAACAAACCCGTTGTGGTAGTAGACAGATTGAGCGGATCGCCCTGGAATGCGCCTATATGAAAAAAATCACGTACATGGTCGAGTGCCATGATGATCATAACGGCACCGCGTAGTATGTCGATTGCCACGATACGTTTGCCGGCGGTAAGGTTTGGTTGCATACCGGAATATACAACCGTTTTTTAATTCAACTGTAACTGGTGCAGGGTTCGCGTCAACTGTAACAAATGCCGCTGCTGATGCCCGATCAGGAAACGGAAGGTATCGCCAGCTTTCAGGCGTATCATTTTCGCAATCGATATGGGCACGCGCACGCTGCCCAGGTCTTTTGTTCTTGCTTCTTCCAACAACTCCAGCAGCCATTGTTGCTGACCGATAAATACGGGTAAGGTATCAACGGCTTTTACAAAAGAAGATGGTCGCGCCTGCGCAGGTGATTTCATTTTTCCGCGCACCTCTCCCGCTGCGTTGGGACTGATCAGTTTGGTAAAATAGTTGCCCAGCCATCCCGGTTTAAAATACTTCTTAGCCGGCGGTGCCTGCGCCAGTGCTTTTTCCAAAGCCGGCAGATAATAGTCGCCATAAAAATTCAAATGGGCCAGTATCTGTGCCACCGACCAGGCACCCGGTGCCGGAGCTTTATCCAGGTCAACGGGCAACAATTGTTTTAACGTCGTAGCTGTAGCGATTATGCGTCGTACCTGCGCCTGCAGGTCATCAATCAGCACAGCGGATTCCATTGCTTTCATTTTTTACACAAAACTCCGGCAACGTTTCTCCGGAAATCTTGGGCCAGGCAAAGATTTTATCAAAGGCGGATACTTCCCAGCAGTTTGCTGAAGGTGGCAGGATCGAGTCCGAGATAGGACGCAATGTATTTGTGCGGGATCAATTGCAGCAAGTGCGGACTCCTGTTGAGCAGGATGCGGAATTTTTCTTCGGCACTGTAACACAACAATTCCGCCTGCCGCTGCAAAGCACCTTTCAATGCGTGAGCAGTAAGCGTCAATACCCATTGACGTATCAGGGGAAAACGTTGCTGCAGTTCTTCCAACTGTGCATAGCCGGCACGCAGGAATTTACTCGCCGTAAGTGTTTCAAAAAAAACACTCGATGGCGTTTGGGTAAGAAATGAATCAGCTACGCCGGAGAAAGAATAGGGATAGGTAAATACGATCGTCGCTTCCCTGCCAGTTTCGCTCAGGTAAAACGCGCGTTGAATGCCTTCGAGCACCACATAAATATGCCGTTCCGTTTCTCCCGCAGCGGTTAATACCGTTTTCCGCTTACAGTCGCAGGGCTGCCAGATGGCAAGCAACGCTGCCATTTCCGGACTATTATCCGGTAATACAGGGCGCGCAAGCTGCCTCACCGGCTCGAGATGATCGGGTGAAATATTATTTGACATCGGAACGGATAAAGTCTGCGAGCAGTTTCATGCGATAAAAAAGATTACTGAGCTTCAGTTGTGTATTATTCCGGATATTGACCGTGCTGTTATTGTTCATCTTCTTGATATTTTTCAGCTCTTCGATCTTCTCATCGATCTTGTCCGTCAGCCTGGCGGCATCCCAGCCAATGTAGCGTTTGTTGCGGTCGTCGAAAATATGATAGGGCTCAATGGTGCCGGCCCTGAGTTTGCGGAATTTAAAATTAGCTTTGATGGCATCGGTGATTGCCTGATTGCTCAACATATCGATCACCACATCCGGGGATACGGCGTTCAGGAAAGCGTTCTGGAAGATGTTGAGGTTGTTGCGCAGTTCACGCAGCAACTGACGTTTGACCACATCGTTCGTCTTACTTTCCTGTCCGAGATAAGACAGCAGGTCTTTCAGCGGACCTATACCGCTTTTGAGCCATTCGAAGTTCATGAGTGATAATGTGTAAATGTGAAAATATGAAAATGTGGAAATGCGGGCAAAACTGCTTTGCTGCTCAGCTATCCTTTCTCCAGCTTATACCAGACAAGGTTTTCTTGGAAAAATTAACAATTTCAGAAAAAGGCAAATCATTTGAAAAACTTCGGTACCATACATTAATTGAGTCATTTAATAGAAAAAGATTGATTACGCCTAAATGTTCACGGCAATCCAACAACACTCTTATCTGATAAATATTGTTGTCCGGGCCAATAACGTTTTCCTCGTAAAGTGTTTTCATTTTTTTCCCAAACCTACATCCATTATTTAGGCAAACAAAACACCGATTTCATTCCTAAATAAACTATACAGCTTTTGACCCGTAGCCATATTTCATGTTACTTAAACCGCTATAAATCAAATTGGGAAAACGTATACGACTGCTTTTATAAATAACTTACACATGGCCCCATCCGAAGAATGGCACATTTCCACATCCCGCCCAAGGCGGCACATTTCACATCAATCTCTCTGTACCTTTGTAAAATGATCTCCCCCCACCATATCGTCCATTTCGACCTCGACTCGTTTTTTGTGTCGGTGGAGATCCTGCTCGATCCTTCGCTCAAAGGAAAACCTGTGATTGTCGGCGGATCTGCGGAACGCGGCGTGGTGTCTACCTGCAGTTATGAAGCCCGGAAATTCGGCGTGCATTCCGCCATGCCGATGAAAACCGCCACACGCCTGTGCCCGCAGGCCATCGTTATCCGCGGATCGGGAAGCGAATACAGCAAATACTCGCGCATCGTCACTGAGATCATCGCTTCCAAAGTACCGCTGTTTGAAAAAGCTTCCATCGACGAATTTTATTGCGATCTCACCGGCATGGATAAATTCTTCGGCGTAAGCCAGTACACCCGTGAATTGCGAGAATCCATTATCCGCGAAACCGGATTACCCATTTCCTGCGGGCTCGCTTCAGCCAAATTCATCGCCAAAATGGCGACCAACGAAGCCAAGCCCAACGGCTTTCTCGAAGTACCCAACGGACGGGAAAAAGATTTTCTGTGGCCAATGGGAATCGAAAAAGTAAACGGCGTGGGGAAGCAGGGCGAACAACAATTGAAAAACTTCGGCCTCTATACACTCGGAGATGTGGCGCGCACTTCGCAGGAAGTGATGGAAAAATATTTTGGGAAATGGGGCGAAAGCCTGTGGCGCAAATCGCAAGGCATCGGCAGTACCACCATTGAAACGGATTGGGAACAAAAAAGCATGTCGCATGAAAACACTTTTCACGACAACCAGACCAATGCCGATTTTCTTTTCAGTGAAATAGTCCGCCTGACGGAAAAAACGGCCTATGATCTCCGGCAGGACGAAAAGCTTACCGGCTGCATTACCATCAAAATCCGTTATTCCGACTTTGAAACCACCAGCAAACAGGAAGCGATCGACTACTCTTCACTCGACGACCGGCTGATCGCCAAGGCCAAAGATATTTTTGCGAAGCATTATCAGAAGGGACGCCCCGTGCGCCTGCTCGGTGTGCGATTCAGCCAGCTTATTCCTTTTACCATGCAAATGGACCTGTTCAACAACAGCCAGGAAAAGCTGAACCTTTACAAAGCCGTAGATGATATCAAGGACCGTTTTGGCAGCAAGCTGGTGAAAAAAGCCATCACGGTAAAACAAAAGCCAAAGGACACTAAATAAATCCGCCGTCCGAAGGCTTTCTTTCCTTCGAAAACATAGCAAAATTTCCCCGTCCCCATTTTATCATCCATGCATCCAGCGCCGTGCGGAAAAGTATGAGCAGGATCGCCAGCACCAGCGCTCCGTTGAATAACATAAAAAAGAATCCCGAAAGAATCACCACTATCTGTTGTAACAACACCCTGCCATAAGGTTGAAAAAACATGCCAGCCAGGCTGTATTCGTGATACAGCTTCGGTAAAATAAAATCACGCATGGTCATGGCGGCGTGTGTAAAGCAACTGACCAGCACTGCCTGCTGAACATCTTCACGCTGCAGCATTGCCGCATAATTGGCGATCACATTGAACGAATTGCCGGTATCGTTTGAAATGAACATAAACATGAATACCGACTGTACAAAAAGAAAGAAGAAATAATGGATACAGAAAAAAGGAATCAGGAAAAACCCGTTCTGTTTCTGTTGCTCAATAGTGGCATTACGAAGCGCCTCGCGCTGAGCATTGCCGGAAAAATAAACAATCAACATCTTTACAATATGAAACAGCCCGATGATCACTGTTTCAAAAAAATAGGCGACCACGATGGCATCTGCATGCCATCCGAGAAATAAGATGCCAACCAGGAATACGATGGCCTGGAGCACCAGAAAAAACATCGGGTGTGTGGGCAGGGCCAACCGGCGGTAATTCATTGCCATGGTTGCAAGATAGCAGCCGCCGGCATGCCCGTGTATCCGTGCTGCACGGTATTTACAAAAATCTGACAGAATATTATTCTGCTTTTTATTAAATTAGCCGAATAATATTCTGATTATGTCGCTATCTCTCGATGAAATAGATCTGCGCATTTTGGCTGAAATGCAGTCCGATGCGCGCGTTTCCAACGCCGATCTTGCCCGTTTGCTCAAGATGGCACCTTCTGCCATGCTCGAACGTGTCAAGAAACTGGAGCAAAAAGGAGTGATCCAGGCTTACACCACCCGCATCAATGCCGCCTCGCTCGACCTGCGCCTGCTGGCATTCATTTTTGTAAAAAGCAGTGAAGGGCCGGGCAATATTTCCGTATCAAAACAACTGAGCAAAATACCGGAAGTGCTCGAGCTGCATCATATCGCCGGGGAAGATTGTTATCTCGTGAAAGTGCGCGCGCGTGATCCGCAATCGCTGGCACAACTGATGCGCGACAAGTTCAGCAAGATCAACGGTCTCTTGTCAACCAAAACAACCATCGTGCTCGAAACCATAAAAGAAACCAATTTATTGCCCGTTCCTAAAACGCTTTAGTCATGTCTGCTCCCGGTCAGTCAACACAACCTTCGTCCCTCGCGATAGTAGCTGCTTTTGCCGCTATTTATCTTATCTGGGGCTCAACGTATATCGCCATTCTTTTTGCCATCAAAGACATTCCGCCGTTCCTGATGGCAGGCGGCCGTTTCATTACCGCAGGGTTATTGTTATTTATCTATGCGCGCCTGCGCGGTGAAAAGGCGCCTGATCTTCAATCTGTCGGCAAAATCTCTGCAGCGGGCATTCTTATGCTGTTCATGGGCACCGGCTCGGTGGCCTGGGTGGAGCAATACATTTCCAGCGGCATCGCCTCGATCATTGTAGCTACGGTGCCTTTGTGGTTTGTATTGCTGGACAGGAGTCAGTGGAGTTTTTATTTTTCCAACCGCTGGATCATGACCGGCCTGCTCGTTGGATTTGCCGGTGTGATCGTACTGGTAGCCGACCGCGAGCTGCTGGATTTTTCGGGTAATTCGATGAAAGTGATCAGCATGATCGTATTGACCGGCGGATCGATTGCCTGGTCTGTAGGATCGCTTTATTCCAAATACAAACCCGTAGCCGCAACGGCCGGCATGAAAGCCGCCATACAGATGGCCGCCGCAGGCACCTGCTCGCTTATTGCCAGCCTGATCATCGGCGAACACCAACACTTCTCTGTTCAGAACGTGTCCACCAATGCCTGGCTGGCCCTGGGCTATCTGATCACCTTCGGTTCACTGATCGGCTACATGTCGTATGTATGGCTGCTCAACATCAAACCGCCATCGCTGGTTGGCACCTATGCCTATGTAAACCCGGTTGTGGCCGTGTTTCTCGGCTGGTTGCTGATCGGCGAAACGATCACCTGGCAGCAGGTGATTGCCTTAGCCATTATCCTTTCCGGTGTGATCCTGGTGAACCTTTCACGGGAAAAGAAAGCACCCGTAGCGGAAGCCGTCGAAAAAAAACAGATGGCGGTTACAGAATAATCCGCAGCGCCCGGTTTTGAAAATACTATCTTCGTCACTCAATTTTTCACTTTCAAATTGTTTGTTATGCAAACCTGGAAAGAGTATCAGGAAAAAAATAAAGAGCGCTTTTTAAACGAGATGATCGATCTGCTCCGCATCCCTTCTGTCAGTGCCAAAAGCGAACACAAAGAAGACATGCAGCGTTGTGCCGATGCCGTTGCCAAGAGCCTGCGCGATGCCGGCTGCGATAAGGCAGAAGTGATGGCCACCGCCGGACATCCTGTTGTATATGGCGAGAAGATCATCGATCCGTCCAAACCAACCGTTTTGGTGTACGGTCACTATGATGTGCAACCCGCGGAGCCGCTGGAACTGTGGCACAGCGGACCTTTCGATCCGGTGATCAAAGACGGAAAAGTATTTGCCCGCGGCAGTGCCGACGACAAAGGACAATTCTATATGCACGTGAAAGCGCTGGAAGTAATGAGCCAGACCAATTCACTCACCACGAATATCAAATTCCTGATCGAAGGCGAAGAAGAAGTTGGTTCTCCCAACCTCGGGAAGTTCGTTGCCGATCACAAAGACCTGCTGAAAGCCGATGTGATCCTTATCAGCGACAGTTCCATGCTGAGCATGGAAAACCCTTCGCTCGATACCGGTGTACGCGGCCTTAGTTATATACAGGTAGAGGTAACCGGCGCCAACCGCGATCTGCACAGCGGCACTTACGGAGGAGCGGTAGCCAACCCGATCACCATTCTTGCAAAAATGATCGCCAGTTGCCACGACGAAAACAATCACATCACCATCCCTGGTTTTTATGACGATGTGGTAGTGGCAACACCCGAAGAACGCGACCTGCTGAATAAAGCACCCTATGATGAGCAGGAATACAAAGATGAACTCGGCGTGAAAGAACTGTGGGGTGAAAAAGGATATACCACTTACGAACGCACCGGCATCCGTCCCACACTGGAAGTAAACGGCATCTGGGGTGGTTATACCGGCGAAGGAGCCAAGACCGTACTGCCTTCAAAAGCATACGCAAAGATTTCTGCACGCCTTGTGCCGAATCAATCGTCTGACAAGATCACCGAAAAGCTGTTGAATTATTTTAAATCCATTGCACCGCCATCTGTTGAAGTAAAAGCGGAACTGCATCACGGTGGAGAACCTTACATGACACCCATCGACAGCAAAGGATACCAGGCTGCGGCAAAAGCTGTGGAAGCAACATTTGGTAAAGCGCCGATCCCCGTTCGTGGCGGCGGCAGCATTCCTATTTGTTCTATCCTGGAAAAAGAGCTGGGTATCAAAATCATTTTCATGGGCTTTGGTCTCGATAACGACAACCTGCATTCGCCCAATGAAAAATACAATATCGAAAACTATTACAAGGGGATTGAAACGATCCCTTACTTCCACAAATTCTTTGCGGAATAAAATAGTTGTTGGAGCTTATAAAGAACCCCGCTGTAAGGCGGGGTTCATTTTTTAAGGCTGGAAAATGCGTACCATTCCGTCTTTTTTAAATCGCTCATTCATTTGTCTGAGTTCATCTGGCAAAGTCCCTGACATGGAAAGCGGCCTGCCTTCAAGATGCGCAAGTATATCCATGAAAATTATTCCATTCCGATACATCAAATTAATATTAGAAAGGGAAAAGAATAAAGGGTTTTTAAAAGGAAAACGGATAGCCTCTATTGGCAGCCTGTGATGGGACTCACCGGGCGGTAATGGCATTTTTAATATATCGAAAAACTCATTGGAACTTATAGTTGCTGTTCCTTCCGCGAAATACAATAGTTCATTTACTTCAAAATGATAATCCGATGTATCCAGTATTAATTTAATTGGCGAGGCATCAAGTTGCTTCCGGGTGTAAGAATAAATAAATGGCGGATACATCATCAGGACGTAATTCGTTATATACACATCCTTCCGGTAATTTTCCTTCTTCTGAATGTAGAGTAGTGGATAAAGATCGTTGTCGTTCGTGGAAACAAATATGGCGCCGGGTGGACAATCTTTTAAAATCATACGCGCTGAGTCCTCCACTTTTTTTTCGTATATACCATCAGGTAATGTCATTTGTTCCGCGTCGGTGGGCGCCAGCATCAGCAGCATATGATATTTGTCCACGATTTCATTAGCATACTTTCGTCCGATACTTCCGACCGCAGTTTTATACCGCGAATTACGTTTGGCCAACCGTCCGAAATATGCGATGGCACTATCCGCATTACGTTTATATTCGTCGAGGGCTGCTCCCGCTAAGGGCTGTTCATTAAAAGGCAATTGTAAAAATTTGCCCGGTGCCACATCGTCGTTAGGACTACCAATCGACGAATGAGTTGCCGTAGAATAAGCCCTCGCTAACGCATATAAGTCGTCTTCAGATAACTCGGGTCGGCTGCTCAGGTCTTTAATTGCATCAAGGTACCACCCGGGATAACCATAATACGGCTGTATGTCGAAATTCAGTATTTGATAATCCAGTAAATAGCTGGACACATCCACCGCACGCTGCGATCCATTCCGGTCAATCTCCAGGTCGAGGAATTTCTTTTGCTTTCCGCTATAAAAAAGTATAGGCGTGTTGTAATGCATTTTACCACCGTTGTATTCAATGGTGGCAATATACCAGTCGTCTTTTCTCTTCTGAAACTGAACCTGCTGAACCGTGAAGGCCGAAAGATTATAATGACTGTAAAAAGTACGGACTACCTGCCGGATGCCGGGAGTTGTCTGTGCATTTACAGCTATGTTAAACACACAGCAGCAAAACAGGGAAATGATTAATTTGCATCTCATATCAGACTAAAGATAACGCATGGTTAATAATAGTAAAACTGAAAAGCTGAGGCTGGATAAATACCTGTGGAGTATCCGGCTGTTCAAAACGCGGTCGGCGGCGGCCACCGCGTGTGATTCAGGAAAAGTGAAACTGAACGACACGGCCGTAAAAGCGGCCCGTACTGTAAATGTGGGCGATGAATACGAAGTAAAAACAGAGGTAAAACGCTGGCGCATACGCGTTACAGCACTGTTGCACACCCGGTTAAAACATGAAGAAGCGATAAAATACTACGCGGATATTACGCCACCCGACGAACTGGAACGCATTGCTTACCAGGCGGCGAGTTTTCATACCGGCAAGCGCCCCAGTAAAATCGGGCGACCCACTAAAAAAGAACGCCGCGATCTTGACGAATTTTATGACAATGGTTAAAAAAATTGCGCTATACCTGATGCTGTTTGCACCGCTGGCAGGTTGCAATAAAGGCGGAACCGATAACGACGACCGCACGGATCCCGTTATCACGCTGACAGCTCCGCTGAACGGCGCCACACTACTTGCAGGGCAAACCACTGCCATTACAGGCACCATTACAGATGAACGTGAAATCTACATGGTGCATACTCATATTTCCGACAACAACACCGGCGCATTGCTGATCGACATACACCGGTATCCGGCCGGAACGTCTTATCAATTAGCAGAATCATTTGTACCAGAGGCCGGCCGCAGTTACCGCATACAAGTGCAGGCACGGGACCGCGGAGCCAATGAAGCCGCTTCTTCCTTAGTGGTAAGCGCGCCCTAAATGCCGCTTAATGTTATCTTTGCCGCATGCGCATCGACATCCTCACCGTATTACCGGAATTATTACAAAGCCCCTTTGACCACAGCATCATGAAGAGAGCGCGTGAGAAAGGGCATCTCGAAGTACACGTTCACCAACTGCGCAAATGGGCCGTTAACGAATACGGCATGGTGGATGACTACCAATACGGCGGAGGCGCCGGCATGGTGATGATGTGCGAACCGCTCGTCCGCGCGATCGAAGAACTATCGACCACCGTCCAATACGACGAGATCATTTACCTCACTCCCGACGGACACAAACTTGATCAGCGAACCGCAAATACCCTTTCACTGAAAGGCAATCTGCTGATGATCTGCGGGCACTACAAAGGCATCGACGAACGCGTTCGCGAACATTTCGTGACCAAAGAAATTTCCATCGGTGATTATGTATTGAGTGGCGGCGAGCTGGCCGCCGCCGTATTGGTGGATGCCATCGGACGCTTATTGCCCGGTGTGCTCAACGACGAAACTTCCGCCCTATTCGATTCCTTCCAGGACGATCTCCTTGCTCCTCCTGTTTATACGCGTCCCGAAGAATTCCGCGGCTGGAAGGTCCCCGATGTACTCATGAGTGGAGATCACCGCAAGATCGATGATTGGCGCTATGAGCAGGCGGTGAAACGCACGGAAGAAAGAAGGCCGGACCTCTTGAAGTAATAAGTAATAGGTAGTAAGTAGTAAGTTTTAAGTAAACAGCCACGAACCTGGCGTTTGTGACAGGCCGTTCATTCGCCTTCCGATTAAGGGGATATAGATCAAACTCCAACCTCTGACAGGTCATTCACCTTATTATCTCATTCTCTCCCGCACCGGGAAATTTCCCGTTGCACAGGTGGCAGCTTTTTTACATTTTGTGTAAGAAACCACTTTTACCACCAAAACTCTGTTTTATGAAAAAGATGCTCTGCAGGCTTGCGCTGCCAGTGCTATGCAGTGTTTTTTTTATTTATTGTAATAATAAAGAAAAGAAGCAATATGCACCCGATCTAACGAAAGCCATAATGGAGTTGCCTGAAAAACATCAACCTGATTCAGCAATTCTGATGTCCGACCCTATCGAGCTCCATTTAGCTGAAAAGGCAATAATGGCTTATCGCACAAATGAAGCGTTGCTGACTGAAGCAATAAAAAATCGCTCTTTCGGCGTCGCGCATACAAAAACCAAACTGGAAAATTACCCTGTGAATTTTTTGACTGATTTTATTAAGACTCGTAGCATCGCTGCAAATCCAACTAATGGATATACCTGGCAGGTGGGTTTTGCCTTTGGCATTGCACGGATTGAAAACAAACCTGTGTTAAATATATACACACTTCCCGTACTGGTAAAAGGAACTAAAATTGTCGATTACTTTCAGCTACAGGCAGCGGGCAGCCAGGACGCAAAACTCTATTGGCGTGATGTTATTTCAAGCCAAGGAAGAAAACCCGAGCCTCCAGATTCTGCTTTCGTTTACGACGAAGGCGCCCTCTGGCCATAAAAGCTTAAACCATGCCTTTCCCTCCGAGTATCATTTTTGAATTTATTTGCCTGCTGGCCGGTGTGTGGTGGCTTTTGCGCGCCCGCACCGGCTGGTGGCAATTATTCTGCGTGTTTATTCTTTATACACTGCTTACCGAGATCACGGGTTTTTGGATGGGTAAAAATAAAATGGCGAACCACGACCTCTATAATGTCTATCTATACATCAAATTCATCTTTACCGTTTTTGTTCTCGCAAAGCTGATCCCCGCCTACACAACCTTTTGGAAATGGACCGGCATAGTTATCTTTCATACTCTTTTTGTAATAGAATTGATCAATTATAAGTTTTCTGCTTACGCCTTCTATACAAATGTGTTTTTCGGTACCTGGGTCATCGTCTGGTGTTGCATTTATTTCTTTTCCTTAATGAAACAAAAAGAGTACGTTGTCATCAAAGGGCATGCGCCATTCTGGATATTCACCGGGCTACTGTTTTTTTACCTCTGTACCACCACCGCAAGCATTTTTTTCAAACAACTCACCTTCATCAACAGGAATTATGGCATCTTCCTCAGATTTATTATATTTAATGCAGCAAGCCTTATTTTATACGCAGCCTGGACTTATGCGTTCCTATGCAAGTTCCGAAAGACGATATCATCCTCGGCGTGATTATCTTAACCTGCACTCTTTTTATTGCAGGTCTTTTTCTATTCCTTCTCATCAATTTATTTAACCAGCGAAAGAAAAAATTTCAGCAGGAGACGGCTGCCCTGGAAGCAGATTTCCGTCAACAACTCCTGCAGTCACAATTGGAAGTGCAGGAGCATACGCGCACGTTCCTCGCGCAGGAGTTACACGACAATGTGGGACAAAAATTAGGCAGCGTCCGTATGCTGATCGGCGTTGCCAACCGTCAGCTCGATACCATACCCGACTCCCTTTACCAGGCTGACGACCGTTTGCAACAGGCACTCAGCGATCTGCGTGCGCTTTCCCGCTCGCTCAATTCCGCATGGCTGGCTAATTTCAGCCTCCGGGAAAATCTGCAGTCAGAAGCCTCTCGCCTTGAATCAGCAAAGATCTGCGTCGTTCAACTCCTCCTCATTCCCGAACTCGATCAGCTCCACCACGAACGGCAATTACTTTTATTCCGCATTATCCAGGAAGCTATTCAGAACAGCCTGAAACATGGTAAAGCCTCCAACCTAACTATAAATACTTTTTCCACCGGTGATCATCTTACCATTGAAATAACGGACGATGGCAGCGGCTTCAAGCCGGAAGCCACTTCAGGCAACGGAGTAGGCCTGTTACACCTGAAGCAACGCACGCGCTTGCTGGAAGGCACTATCACCTGGACGTCCCCGCCCGGTACCGGCACTACCGTTACTGTTCATATTCCTTTTCATACAAGCATTTCCCTTCAAAAAACCAACAATGAAAATTCCCATCGCCATCGCTGACGATCATCAGCTTTTTCTTAAATCAGTGTCCATGCTGATCGATCACCTGCCGCAGTTCTATGTAGTAGCGGAAGCTGTCGATGGCGCGCAGCTATTGCAGCGTCTCGAATCAGCCGCAGAACCTCCGGCGATTGTTTTGCTCGATGTGGATATGCCTAATCTGGATGGTGCTGCCACAGCGGTATTTATCAGCCAGCGGTACCCGCTTGCCCGCATTGTCGCCCTTTCCATGAAAAGCGATGATGCCTCGGTGATCACTATGCTGCGGGCCGGCGCCTGCGCCTATCTGCTCAAAGACCTTCACCCGGATGAACTCGAAAAAGCTTTGACAGAAATCCATCAGACAGGTTATTACAACGCCGATGTGGCCAATGTCAATTACCGGCGTTTATTGCATGGTTTGCTGGAAAATGAACAGCCCGGTTTTACGCCACGGGAAAAAGAATTTTTGCAACTTGCCTGCTCCGATCTTACCTATAAACAAATTGCGGCGCAGATGTCGCTGGCCGAACGCACCATCGATGGCTACCGCGAATCACTTTTCGGCAAATTGAGTGTACAAAGCCGTACCGGGATGGCGCTCGAAGCCGTGAGGCGCGGTCTCGTTCAACTCTAGTACATTTGCCGTTCAATTTTCATGCATATGTCATCTTTCTCTGTCAAAGCGAATCTCGTCGATATTCCCAACCGCCGCATTTATCCGGCCGAAGTAACGGTGGCCGGTACACAGATCAGCAGCATTCAACCGTTGCCTGATAATACAGCAGTGAAAGGTTATCTGTTACCCGGATTTGTCGACAGCCACGTACATATTGAAAGTTCCATGTTGATCCCGTCGCAGTTTGCGCGGCTGGCCGTTGTGCATGGCACGGTTGCCACCATTAGTGATCCGCATGAGATTGCCAACGTATGCGGAATGGCCGGCGTGGAATTCATGATCGACAATGGCAACACTGTTCCTTTCAAGTTCAATTTCGGCGCCCCGAGTTGCGTGCCTGCTACGGTTTTTGAAACGGCAGGTGCTACACTGGACGCAGCAGACGTCACGCGTTTGCTGGAACGGCCCGAGATCCGCTATCTCAGTGAAATGATGAACTTCCCCGGTGTCTTGCACCAGGATCCGGAAGTAATGGAAAAGATCGCCGCCGCTCACCGTCTCGGCAAACCCGTTGACGGACACGCGCCCGGTTTGCGCGGAGAAGATGCACGCCGTTATATCGCCGCCGGTATCAGCACCGATCACGAGTGTTTTACCGAAGAAGAAGCCTTGGACAAGTTGCAACACGGCATGAAGATCCTGATCCGCGAAGGAAGCGCCGCCCGCAACTTCGACGCGCTGGCCGGACTGCTCAATGATCACGCTGATCATATCATGTTCTGCAGCGACGACAAACATCCCGACAGCCTTGTACTCGGACATATCAACCAATTATGCGCGCGTGCCGTGGCACGTGGTATCGATGTGTTCAACGTATTGCAGGCCGCCTGTATCAATCCCGTGCTGCATTATAAAATGAATGTCGGTCTGCTGAAAGAAGGCGACCCTGCCGACTTCATCGTTGCCGAAGATCTTGTAAACTTTACTATCACGGCTACTTATATCGATGGCCAACTCGTAGCCAGTGAAGGCAAAACGCATATCGCGCTTCCTGCGCAACCCGGAGACCCCGTTAATCAATTTGACTGTGCTCCCCGGAAACCGGAAGACTTCCGCGTAGCGGCTCCGGCAGATACGAAAGAAATTCATGTGATCGAAGCGCTCGACGGACAACTCATCACCAATAAATTACTCCTGGAAGGACGTGTGCAGAATGGCGAACTGGTGAGTCAGCCTGATAATGACATCCTGAAAATTGTGGTGGTAAACCGCTACAAGCAGGCGCCTGTTGCCACAGCCTTCATCCGTAATATCGGTTTGAAGCGCGGCGCCATTGCCTCCTCAGTAGCACATGACAGCCATAACATCGTAGCAGTGGGTGTGGACGACGAAAGCATTTGCAAAGCGGTCAATCTCATCATCGAACGCAAAGGTGGTGTAAGTCTGCACGATCCGTCAACCGGCGAAAGCCAGATCGTTGCCCTGCCCGTAGGCGGATTAATGAGCGCGGACGATGGTTACCGCGTTGCCGAAGCCTATTCGCTGATCGACAAAGCCTCTAAAGACTTGGGCAGCACCCTCGGTTCGCCCTTTATGACCTTATCGTTTATGGCGCTGCTGGTGATCCCGCATCTCAAGCTGAGTGATCTTGGGTTGTTTGATGGAGACGGATTTTCTTTCATAAGCAAGGTTCGGTAACCAGTAATGTGTAAATGTGCCCTGACTACGTCAGGGTCCATGTGAAAATGTGTTTTATCCATTTCCACATTTTCACATTTGCATATTTACACATTCCGCCACGCAGGCCGGGCTTTCAGTACCTTCTTATACACCGGGCAACTCTCCACGTGTGCTCCAGGCAGGTAACCGGTGCTCATCAGAAATTCATTCACGATCTCGCCGCCGGTGAAGCGAAACGTCTTTTTAAAAAGCTTCACCCATTCTTCTTTTGTTTTGGGATGATGATGGTCCAGCCATTTTTCAAAAGACCCGTATTCCTTTTGCAATTCCAGAATGGCCTTTGCATTTTCGATGGCTGCATTTATTTTAAGCCGGTTCCGGATGATTCCGGCATCGGCCATCAAACGTTTGCGGTCTTTTTCCGTATACGCGGCCACTTTTTTAATATTGAATTGATGATAGGCCTTCCGGAACGTCGCTTCCTTTTTCAGTATCGTTTCCCAACTGAGCCCGGCCTGATTGATCTCCATGATCAGCCGTCCAAACAGTTCATTATCGTCATGTATGGGAAACCCGTAGTAGTTGTCGTGGTAGTTGCCATGCAGTGCTTTCTTTTCACCGGTCATGGCAGGAATATAGGAGCAATAAGACATAAAGCAACTGTGTAAATGTGAAGATGTGATAAATGTGAAAATTAAACAAACGCCCCGAGACTTCGGCACGTTTTCACATTCCGGGCTTAACTTTAAGGAAATGTATTGCTATGAAATATCTTCCTCTACTTCTGCTCTTACTTCTGGCGTGCAACAACGAAAAGAAAGAAGATACCCAACAGGTGGTTGCAGACTCTGCTCCGGCACCGGTGACGCCGCCCGCCGAAAAAATCGCCGATTCTACCCAGGCATACATTTTTGCAGACAGTGTAGTGAAGGCGCTTAATAACCGGGATCTTGTAACACTGGCATCTTTCGTTCACCCGGAAAAAGGCGTCCGTTTTTCTCCTTATGGATTTGTAGACACGACGGCCACCAACCATTTCACGACCGATGCTTTTCAAAAAGCAAAATTATCCGACGTGCACAACTGGGGCGATTTTGATGGTTCCGGCGACGCGATAAAATTCAGCATCGAGCGTTATTTCAAACGCTTCGTGACCAATGCCGATTACCTGCGGGCACCTCAACGTTCGTATAACCAATTCAGGGGCCTGGGCAATTCGCTCAACAACCTTCAGCAGGTTTTCCCTTCAGCCGTATTCGTGGAATATTTTTACCCGGGTTTCGATAAGAAATACGAAGGCATGGACTGGTCCTGCCTCAGGATTGTGATGGAACCTTACAACGGCCGGCTCAGGCTGGTGGCGGTGGTGCATGATGAATGGACAGTGTAATTTGATGATTTGAAAATTTGAAAATTTGAGAATGATTCGGGAAAGAATTGTGTGTTCGGCCAAACCATTGCCTAATTTTCAAATCCTCAAATTTTCAAATTAGCTATTCACCGTCTTTTTTCCGCCGTTTACCGGTAATGGCCGTTTCATTACCTGCCCGGGCTTGCTTCGCGGAACGGCAGCTACTATTTTTGATTAAAATTTACAACAATGAGTGTTTTCAGAGATTTCAGGGAAGAAAGAAGAGAATGGCGCCGAGAGCAAGAGGAGCGTAACCCGAACGGTCATATATGGACCGGTCTGTTCCTGCTGGCTGTCGGCTGTGTGGCCCTGATCAAAAGTTTTGGTGTACCCATTCCCGGCTGGATATTCAGTTGGCAGATGTTTCTGATCGCGCTGGGATTGTTTGTTGGCTTCCGGAAGAATTTCCAGGGTGCGGGATGGCTGGTGCTGATCATCATCGGCAGTATTTTCCTGCTCAATGAATTTTTCATGAATGGGGATCTCCGCCGTCACATGTGGCCACTCATCATGATCATCGCCGGTATCTTTTTTGTGTTCCGGCCCCGCCGCCGCCGGTCACATTTTTTCGATGAAAAAAAAACAGCACTGGTCCCGGAGAGTCCCGATGCTCCCAGGCCTGGTCCCGGTAGCACCAGCACGGACGGGGACGACTTTGTCGATAGCACGTCCATTTTCGGCAGCGATAAAAAAGTGATCCTCTCCAAAAACTTTCGCGGCGGCGATATCGTGAATATATTCGGAGGTTCCGAGCTCGACCTGACACAGGCCGATATCAATGGTAAAGTAAAACTGGAAGTAACCGCCCTTTTTGGCGGCGCCACACTGGTCGTGCCCTCGCATTGGGTAATACGCTCGGAAGCCGTCACCATTTTCGGCGGCATCAGCGACAAACGGAAGTTCACCAACTTCACCGAGAACGACGGCAAGACCCTGGTACTTACCGGTACGGTGATCTTTGGCGGCATAGAAATCAAAAGCTACTGATAACGGACCATTGCCTGCACCACCTTTAGCCAGGCATGCACATTATTCAACCTAACAAATCATCCCATGAACTGGTACATGGCTAAAATGGTATTCCGGATCATCTGTGGCAACGGAGAACACACGCCTCAATTTGATGAGCAACTGCGCCTGGTGGCTGCCGAAAACAAAGAACAGGCTTTGAGCAAAGCATTGGCAATGGGCAAAAAAGACGAAGATGCTTTCTACAATCAACGGCTGCAGCTGGTACAATGGCAATTCATCAACGTAAGTGAGCTACACGAATTACAGCAACTGTCAGACGGTATGGAGATCTATTCCCGGATTGAAGAAAAAGAAAATGCAGATGCTTACATTTCCATCATCAACGGAAAAGCGTCCAACATTTCTCCATCACCCTTACCGAGCTGGCACTGATCAATATGGCAATGAACCCACTATCTGCACGACGATTCCTGATCATCTTCAGTGTGGCCTGGCTGGTATTAATCACCGGTCATGCACTGCTGCTGAATTGGTTTGGCCTGTCGCTGCAAGTGGCCGTTGCCGACAGCCTCATCAGCAACCTGCTGTTGCTGGGGGTATGCCTGATGGTGATCAACACGCTTCGTTTTTATTCCCCTTCGTCGGGACAATACATGAACGTGGTAGTACTGTGCCTGGTATTAGGGATATTCTGGCTGCTGCTGGACCGTTCCATACTCTGGTGGACACTGGGATCGGAAGAAGAATATTTTTCCTTCCTGCAGCGCTCCCTGGTGATACGTGCAGCTTTCGGCATGCTGATCCTTGGGTTTATTTCATTGACCTGTATCGTCTGGCACAACTTCCAGGACCTGCAGCTCAATGAAGAACGTAAAGCCGATGCCGAGAAACTGGCCAAAGACGCAGAACTATTTAAACTGCGCCAGCAACTACAACCGCATTTTTTATTCAATAGCCTCAATTCGATCAATGCCCTGATCGGTCTGCGGCCGGATGAAGCCAGGAAAATGGTACAGCAACTTTCCGATTTTCTCAGGGGCACACTGAAGAAAGATGAAACGCAATGGGTGAGCCTGCAGGAAGAACTGCAATACCTGGAGCTTTACCTGGATATTGAAAAAGTGCGTTTCGGCAACCGCCTCAGTACCGAAATTACCTGCGAAGAAGGAACAGGTACGCTTGTATTGCCGGCGCTGTTGCTGCAGCCCGTTATGGAAAATGCGATCAAGTTTGGCTTATATGATACCATCGGAGACACCGTAATCACGTTGCATGCCGCACGCGAAGACGAACATTTGATCATACAGGTACAGAATCCCTACGATCCGGAAACTTCCTCACCCAAACAGGGAACAGGATTTGGTCTTTCTTCCGTCCAACGGCGATTGTACCTGTTGTTTGGCCGCAATGATCTTTTACAAACAAGCGGTGAAGAAAATATTTTCACCACCATTATCCGCATCCCGCAACCGGGAGACCCGACCGATAAAAAAATTACCGCACCCCTCCCATCAAACAAACTATGTATAAAGTAATCATCATCGACGACGAATATCTCGCACGCAGTGTGGTGAAAGAATACCTCGCGGGTCATGCCGATCTCGAGCTGGTAGCCGAGTGCGGCGATGGTTTTGAAGGAGTGAAAGCCATACAGCAATACCAGCCCGATCTGATCTTTCTTGATATACAGATGCCGAAGATCAATGGTTTTGAAATGCTGGAACTGATCGAAGAACCACCTGCCGTTATTTTCACCACAGCATTTGATGAATATGCTATCCGCGCATTTGAAGCGCATGCAGTAGATTACCTGTTGAAGCCGTTCAACAAAGACCGTTTTGATAAAGCAGTGGGCAAATGGGCCGAGCAGAAAAAATCAGCGCCCGCGGTTGTGGATCAGGGTTTGCTGGAAACGGCCGCCCTGTCTCCTTCACAAAATCAACGTATAGTAGTAAAGAATGGCAACAAGATCAAGATCATTCCCGTGCACGATATCTGGTACCTCGAAGCCGCGGATGATTATGTGAAGGTGCACACACCGGAGGGTTATTTCCTTAAAAATAAAACGATGGGGTATTTTGAGCAGGTGCTGGACAAGCAGCAGTTTGCAAGGTGTCACCGATCCTATATCGTGAATGTGCAGCAGATCACCCGCATCGATCCGTACGAAAAAGACAATCACGTAGTCCTTCTCCGCTCGGGCGCACGCGTGCCGGTGAGCCGTGGTGGCTATGGGAAGTTGAAAAGTGTACTTGGGCTGTAAGCGCGGACTAATTAGAGAATTTGATGATTTGAAAATTTGATAATAAAAAAGGGACTCTTAGGTTAGCAGTCCCTTTTTTATTATCAGAAATCTGTTGTATTACAACTTTCAAATTTTCAAATCATCAAATTCTCTAATTAACCCTGTCCCATCCACATCGCACCACCTACACTATTCCGCGAGGCGCCGGTTACGGATGACAGCACATTGTTCTCTTCGCGCCAGCGCAATACCCCGATAAGCGCCATGATCAATGCTTCTTTATAGTTGACGAGCTCGTCAGCAGGCACTTCTACTTCTATTCCGATGGCATCCAGACTAACACGAAGACGTTCGATCAGGAATGTATTGAGAGCGCCGCCGCCGGTTACCAGCAGTTTGGCATTTTCATTTACGGGCCCAGTTGTAAGCAGCGCCGCCGCTATCTGGCGTGCTATATGTTCGGTGTAAGTACGCAGTGCATCATTAACGGAAAGTCCGGCGGCCTGTATGATCGGGTATACGGTATCCGTACCAAAATCATTCGCCAGCGATTTAGGAGCAGGCTCCTGGTAGTAAGAAAGTCCGTCCAGATCTTCCAGCAATTTTTTATTTATTTCTCCGGATGCGGCAAGTTGGCCACCGGCATCATAAGTATGACCCGCTGTCTGCGCCAGCATATTCAATACGCGGTTGGCCGCACATACATCAAAAGCGGCATAATGTCCTTCGGTATGACGGGAAATATTGGCAATGCCGCCAAGGTTGAGAAAATAATTGTAATCGCTGAGGAGTAATTGTTCACCTATCGGTACGATGGGCGCGCCTTGTCCGCCAAGTGCAACGTCCATGGCCCGCAGATCGCTCACAACGGGCAGTTTGGTTGCCGCAGCGATGGCTGCACCGTCGCCGAGCTGGGCCGTCATGCGTTTGGCCGGTACGTGAAACGTAGTATGTCCGTGCGACGAAACGAGCGCCACTTTATAATCCAACCCTTTTTCCCCTATAAACCTGTTAACTTCCGCTCCCAGATAAGCGCCATATTCGGCATGCAGCAACTGATAATCCAGTGCATTGAGGGAGGTTGCGGATTGCAAACGACTGGCCCATTCGGCTGAATAGGGATAACAATCGGCCGCAACGATCGAGTAGCTCCAGCGTCCGCCGTTTTCGTGGATTTCCGCAAAAACGATATCAAGTCCGTCCAGTGAGCTTCCGCTCATTAGTCCTATAGCTCTGTAAATCATGAGTCAAACAAGTATTGCAGGTCCTGAAAAAAATAAATTTCCTCCCATGGGACCAGGATTTTAGTTTTGCCCAAAAGTAAGACGAAAGCGTTATAAACCGGGAGTAGGCCCGCCGAATACAGAATCATGGTAATCAACTTAAGCGATCAACACAGTCTTGTCAGTAATTGGGTTAGCGAATTGCGGAATGTCGATATCCAGGGCGACCGGATGCGCTTTCGCCGTAATCTGGAGCGTATCGGTGAGATCGCAGCCTATGAAATCAGCAAAGTGCTGGCATTTGAAGAAAAAGAAATCCAGACACCGATGGGCACATCGGTGAGCAAAGTGCTGCAGCAACAACCTGTGCTGGCCACCATCCTGCGTGCCGGCCTTCCAATGCACCAGGGACTGCTTAATTATTTCGACAAAGCCGATAACGCTTTCATTTCCGCTTACCGCAAGCACAACAAAGACGGCAGTTTCGAGATCAGTCTCGACTATATTTCCTGTCCCGAACTGGAAAACCGGGTGGTGATCGTATCCGATCCCATGCTGGCAACCGGTTCCTCACTGGTCAAAACCATTCATTTTCTCCGCGAAGAAGGGCATCCCCGCGAAATTCATATCGTGGCGGCTATTGCCTGCACGGTGGGTATCGAATACGTGAAACGCGAGGAGCCGGGTGTGACCATCTGGTGCGGAGATATTGACGATGAACTCACTGCGAAAGGATATATCGTTCCCGGGCTGGGAGATGCCGGGGATTTGGCTTTCGGCGTAAAAGTGCAGATGTAATCCTGCTGAAAAAGAGAGAATCTTTATTTTCCGGTTTAACCTGTTTTTCCGTATTTTTCCATTTCGTATCCGTAAAGCCGGGGACAGAAACTGATGAGCAATTTTTAGAAAGACCGGACGTTATAACCAACATAAACTGCTATTTAGGGTCCTCTCCCCGTCTGAGAACCGATCGTAAAACCTAACGCTTTGATGAAAAAGTTATTGACTACTGTGATAGCCTGTGTAGCACTGACCTTTGTGAGCCACGCGCAGGACCCCAACTTTTCCCAATTCTTTGCCTCCCCGCTTACCATGAACCCGGCACTCACCGGCAAGTTTGATGGTGTGTTCCGCGTGGCAGGCAACTACCGCAACCAATGGCCATCCATCAACAATGCTTACATTACCGGTACGGCATCCGTTGACATGGGCATTCTCAAAAACCGTATTCCCGAAGGAGATCAATTCGGTATCGGCATCATGGGCTTCACCGACCGCGCAGGCAACGGCGCACTCACCAGCAACTACGGCGCCCTTTCTGTGGCCTATCATAAAAGTCTCGACGAAAACAGCTTCCATCAATTGGGTGCAGGTTTTCAGGGAACTTACATGAACAAACGTCTTAACAGCAGCAAAATCGTATTCCAGGATCAGCTCACGCCGTTTGGTTTTACGGGCGTATCGTCTGAAACATTTGCCGGACAACAACTGAACCTGAACTATTTCGATTTGAACGCCGGTGTATTTTACAACGGTAGCACCAATGGTTACAACAACTTTTACCTCGGCGCTTCCATGTATCACATCAACCGTCCGAAAGAAACATTCCAGCAGGGCGGCAACTTCACACTGGCCACCAGAACAACCATCCAGGCCGGTGGCAAGATTCCGATCGGCAGTTATAACTTCATTCACCTCGCTGCCAATCACAGCATGCAGGCCAAGGCACACAATACCATCGTTGGTGGTTCGTTTTCTCTTAACGTAAACAACGATGAGGAAAATCCAACGAATGTATACCTCGGAAGCTGGTACCGTTTTGGCGATGCGGTAATTCCTTACATGGGTCTTGAATTCGGCGAATGGCATTTCGGTGCCTCTTATGATGTGAATACCTCACAACTAAAGACGGCCTCCAACGCACGCGGTGGTATCGAGATCTCACTCATCTACATCAAAAAATATGTAGACCCGAACATGAGAAAGCTGAACTGTCCTAAATTCTGACGCAACCAATTCTCTATATATCCAAACCCCGGTTCATCCGGGGTTTGATTTTTAAGTAACCGAAGCGCTGTATGAAAAAAGTATTGACCAATCTCACCTTCTGGGTATTGGTGGCCATTACGGCCGGCATCCTCGTGGGTCACTATGCACCGGGATGGGCGCTTCAGAAAGTGATGGACAAGCCGTTCAAGGGCTCCGCAATGGGCCAGCACATCGAGATCGGCGCCACGCTCAGCGAATTTCTCGGCGGAGCGTTCATCAGCCTGGTGAAGCTCTTCATCAATCCCATCATTTTCCTGACCATCACCTTAGGTATTGTAAGCATGAGCAACCTGAAAAAGGTGGGTCGTGTAGGGGCGAAGGCCTTGCTGTATTTTGAAATCGTCACCACTTTTGCCCTCCTCATTGGTGCAGGCGTGGCCCTGCTGGTGAAGCCGGGCAAGGGCGTGGACACGCATGCGGTAAAAGGCGGTGACATTTCACGCTATACCAAAGCCGGTGATGACTTCAGTTGGTGGAGATTTTTCCAGGACAACATTACGCTGCAGGTATTGCTGCTCGCCCTTTTAACGGGCATACTACTCAGTTTTTATGAAAAAAGGGATCGCGTCATCGGGCCGCTTCAGCGTGTATCTAAATATATTTTCAAAGGATTGCATTTCGTGATGATCCTCGCTCCCATCGGCGCTTTCGGTGGAATGGCCTATACCATCGGCCGGTATGGCATCAGCGCATTACTGCCACTGGCCAAACTGATGGGCACGGTATACATGACCATGGCCGTCTTCATTTTTGTGATACTATGGCTGATCCTGCGTTACTGCCGCGTATCGATCGGGCGGTACTTAAAATACATCCGTGAAGAATTACTGGTGGTATTAGGCACTTCCTCTTCTGAAGCCGCATTGCCGTCGCTGATGGAAAAACTGGAACGCATGGGATGTTCCAAATCCGTGGTGGGACTGGTAGTGCCAACAGGCTATTCCTTCAACCTCGATGGCACTACGATCTATCTTTCGATGTGCATGATCTTTTTGGCGCAGGTATACAATGTGGACCTGAGCTGGGGACAGATTGCGAGTATTGTGGGCATCCTGATGTTAACATCCAAAGGTGCGGCAGGTGTAACAGGCAGCGGATTTGCCGTGCTGGCCTCTACATTAACCGCGATTAAAGTGATTCCCATGGAAGGCCTCGCGTTGCTGCTGGGTGTGGATCGTTTTATGTCCGAGGCCAGAGCTATTACCAACTTCATAGGCAATGGCGTGGCCACAATCTGGATAGCCCACAATGAAAAAGAATTTGATCCGGTGAAGATGGAGAGGGCTTTTACCGATACAGATAAATCTGAAGATATTTTGCATGATAACCTGGGGAGTAATGTGTAAATGTGTCACGAGGCTAAAGCCTCGTAAATGTGTAAATGTGAAGTGAGCCTGCTGTACTAAGCAACGGCTGTTTCGTTTCCATATTCATAATATACTGGCGAGGGATGTGCAAATGTGAAGTGAGCCTGCTGTGCTAAGCAATGGCTGTTTCATTCCCGAGCCTTCGGGACACATTTACACATTTTCCTATTTACACATTGGCTGTTTTCTTCCCGCTCACATAAGGATTGCCTCTCACAATATACCTATAGGGTAGCAACGCGTCTTCTGCCGCATAATCAACGCCGATGCGGGGCGTTTTTGCTATTTCATCTGATGAATAGCGCGTGCCGTCGTCTTCGAGCCATATAGTTTTTCCCAATAGATTTTCTGCGTTGTGGCTGGTATCGATGCCCAGCGCTTTAGTGAGGTTGCCGGGGCCGCGGGTAAGGGAGTGATCGGGTTTTGGTTTGCCGGTACGACGCAGCATCGCCGGTATGCCGCGCACGGGTTCGAGACCACGCAGCAGAATGGCATGCGGCACATCCTGTTTGCCGGTAACCACATTCACCAGGTAATGAATGCCATAACAGAGATATACATACGTGATGCCGCCGGCTGCGTACATCGCCTCGTTGCGGGCGGTGCGTCGTCCGCCATATGCATGTGAAGCTTTATCCCCCACGCCGGCATATACTTCGCATTCCACAATGCGTCCTGCTGTTTCCACTCCACGAAACCGGGTGACCAATAGCTTGCCCAGCAGCTCTTCCGCTACCTGCCATACGTCTTCACGTTGATAAAAATCGATAGTTAGTTTGTTCATGATTATTGCGAATAAAACAGCCGTTATAAGTTTTAAGTAATAAGTTATAAGTAAAACAGCCATAATCACTGACTGACTTATTATCTAAACCTATTATCTACAAACTCCGGTCCGATAATCAGAGCTAAAGCCTCCCGCCATACTTACAACTTATTACTTAAAACTTACAACCTTTCCACTATATTTACCCACCTGAAAATAATTTGCTCAAAGAAATAGTCATAGCGTTTCAGTCGTACCGCGAAGCTCACTACTTTCTGCGGAAACACCGGCTCTGGGTCTGGATCCTTTTGCCCGGCATTTTCTACACGTTGTTGTTCTTCACCGGTATGTACTTCTTCTGGAGCAGCACAGATGATGCCATCTCCTGGATCAATTCTGAACTCGGCATCGAAAATTTTCTGCAAAAGGAACGAAGCCCCCTGCTCAGTTTTGTATTTGTAATGACGGGCATGATGTTCCGGTTAATACTGGTCCTGTTTTACTTTTCTTTTTTTAAATACCTTATTCTGCTCATCGGCTCGCCGGTGCTCGCCCTATTGAGCGAAAAGACTGAATCCATTCTCGCGCAGCAACCACATGTGTGGCAATGGCGTGCACTCCGCAAAGAATGTGGCCGCAGCATGCGGCTGATTCTCCGCAATGCAGGGCTGCAATCCTTTTACCTGCTGGGCATCGTCATTCTTTCGCTGGTGCCGGTGGTGGGATGGATAACGCCGGTGCTCGCGCTGCTGATCGAATGTTATTACTTCGGTTGTTCCATGCTCGACTACAGCCTGGCCCGCAGCGGCTTCTCGCTCACCGAAAGTGCCCGCTTTACCGGCCGCCACAAGGGACTGGCAATCGGCAACGGCATCCTTTTTTACCTGATGCACCTCGTGGTGATCTTTGCTCCGGCCTACGCCGTAATTGCAGCCACCCTCACCGTGCACAAAGTCAAAAACCAGTAACATGGCGGCTACTATTTATCTGATACCTTCCCAACTCGACGATCAGGGATTTCATGTGCTCCCCGCTTACCTGCTCGACGCCGTAAAAGATTGCGAAGTTTTTTTCGTGGAAAATGAACGCACAGCCCGCCGTTATCTCAAACAACTGTGGCGCGAAATGGTGATCGACGATTACGAATGGCATGGCATTCACAAAGCCGAGGAAGCCGTGGTGAACGGGTTCCGCCAGAAAGTAAAAGAAGGAAAACGCATCGGCATCATCAGCGAAGCGGGTTGTCCCGGTGTGGCTGATCCCGGCCAACGGCTGGTACAAGCCGCACAGGAATTGCAGGCAACGGTACGTCCGCTGGTAGGCCCGAGTTCGATCTTACTCGCGCTGATGGCCAGCGGCATGAACGGCCAGCAATTTCATTTTCATGGTTACCTGCCCATCGACAATAGCCAGCGCATCAAGGTCGTCCGCGAACTCGAATCGAATTCGGCACGCCAGCAGTGTACACAATTGTTTATTGAAACGCCCTACCGCAACAATGCCATGCTCGATACATTGATCAAACAATGCAAACCCGATACAAGGATCTGCGTGGCCGTCGATCTTACAGGTCCCAAAGAATGGGTGCGTACCCGCACAGTGAAGCAATGGCAGAATGATGTGCCTGATCTGCATAAACGTCCCGCCATATTTCTGCTGCAGGCCTGAGGGAGGCAGAAGGCGTAAGGCGTAAGGCCCGACACTTCGGGCCGAAACTTCGGGCTTAGGTTGTAGCAAAAAACCGCCGCTCACTCACAATTGCCAATTCAAAATATCATTCACGATTGACGTTTGACGATTCACGACTGCCCGATGGAACCTGCCTCAACGCTCCGGCTCTCTCATGGCAATGATACTGTCTACGATGTAACGCGTATTGCCACGCCAGGGCAGCACACCGTTGTACTCCTTGTAATGCAGATCGAAAATTTTCCCGCTGTTCAATTTCAATACTTCGAATACTTCCTTGTCGCGGATGGAAAACTCGAATTCATTGGACTGAATGGCGCCGGCCGTTTTGCTACGGATGCCCTCCTGGATCAGCTTGCCTTCATACGTTTTAAACAATTGTCCTTTCTTCACCGCATAGTTGAGGTAACCAGACTTCACACCATCACTTGTGTAAGGATAATAGAACTTCCAGTAGATGTAACCGGCGAGCGCAAGAACCAGTAAAATAACGAACGTTAGAAAGAATTTCCGGAGGCCTGAAAAACGCCGGGGAGACCCGGCAACAGTGGTGTCCATGGTTATTTTTTTATAACAAAAAATTTGTTCAGTGAACGCAATTATTATTATACATTTGTATCCCAATTTACAATTTGCTTTGTAAACATGAGCAACATTCTGACACATACCAAACAATTCGCGTTCCACGCTCCAATTACGAGCGGCGTGTATGCCGTTGGTTATGATGTGTTTACTTTCTGCCGCCCGCGACGCCGCCCTGAGTGCTGACAGGACGAACCCCTTACCACGGTCCCTGTCAGTGAACCCTCTCCGGACATTTACTTTGGGACTGGTCATCCGACACTATCAACTCTTTACAAGTGGACAATCAACAGATCATCATTAGGGTCGCTACCCGGGATGATAAATCATATGCAGACCTCATCACTGAGGAAATGGAAGCGTCAGCTAAAGCCCGTGGTACCGGTATAGCCAAACGCAGCCCCGATTACGTTGCGCAGAAAATGGAAGAAGGCAAAGCCGTTATCGCACTCACCAAAGAAGGCGACTGGGTTGGCTTTTGTTACATCGAAACCTGGAGCCATGGCGAGTATGTTGCCAACTCCGGCCTCATCGTTTCTCCCAATTATCGTAAGACAGGCGTTGCCAAAGGCATCAAACAAAAAATATTCAACCTTTCGCGTCAGCTTTATCCTGATGCAAAAGTATTTGGTCTCACTACCGGCCTGGCCGTGATGAAGATCAACAGCGAACTCGGCTACGAACCCGTCACCTATTCCGAACTTACGCAGGACGAAGCGTTCTGGGCGGGCTGCCGGAGCTGTGTGAACTTCGACATCCTCATGAGCAAAGACCGCAAAAACTGCATGTGTACAGCCATGCTCTACGATCCCAAGGATCATTATGAGCCTGCGGAAACAAAAGCCTATTTCGAAGAAAATAAAAAAGGACTCGAACGCCTGCAGCGTTTTAAACAATGGAAACTGCTCAAGCCATTTCTCAAAAAAGAACAAAAAGATAAAGACAAAAAGAACGATCGTAACAGATTAAAATCATTTATTCACTTTTTATTTAATTTCTGATTACTACCATGGGCAAAAAAGTCGTTTTAGGCTTCAGCGGCGGACTCGATACCTCTTTCTGTGTGAAATACCTCACAGAAGACCAGGGCTATGAGGTTCACAGCATCATCGTGAACACCGGCGGTTTTTCCGAAGAAGAACTGAAGAATATCGAAGAGCATGCGTACCGGCTGGGTGTGAAATCGCACAAAACCGTTAACGCCGTCAAGAGCTATTACGACAGCATCATCCGTTTTCTGATCTACGGAAATGTGCTCAAGAATAATACATACCCACTGAGCGTATCGGCCGAACGTCTGAGCCAGGCTTTGCACATTGCCTCCTATGCCGAAGAACTCTCCGCAGATGCGGTGGCACATGGCAGCACCGGCGCCGGCAACGACCAGGTACGCTTCGATATGATCTTCCACATCATGATCCCCGGCATCGAGATCATCACACCGATCCGCGATCTGCAACTCAGCCGCGAAGCCGAGATCAGCTACCTGAAAGAAAAGGGCGTGGAAATGAATTTTGAAAAAGCCGCCTACTCCATCAACAAAGGTCTCTGGGGTACCAGCGTAGGCGGACGCGAAACACTTTCTTCACGCGGCATGCTTCCCGAAGAAGCATGGCCCACACAGGTTACCCAAACCGGTAGCCAGGAAGTAAAACTTTCGTTTGAAAAAGGTGAACTCAAAGCCATCAACGACGACATATTCAAACATCCCTCCGAAGCCATTCAATACCTGCAAAGCATTGCGGGTCCTTATGGCATCGGTCGCGATATACACGTAGGTGATACCATCATCGGTATCAAAGGCCGCGTAGGATTTGAAGCTGCCGCACCTATGGTGATCCTGAAAGCGCATCACGCACTGGAAAAACATGTGCTTACCAAATGGCAGCTTAATTGGAAAGATCAACTGGCACAGTTCTACGGCAACTGGCTGCATGAAGGCCAGATCCTCGATCCGGTGATGAGAGACATAGAAGGTTATCTCGAAACAAGCCAGCGCAATGTAACCGGAGACGTGTACGTGCAATTGCAACCTTACCGTTTCCAGGTAACAGGCATTGAAAGCCGCTTCGATCTGATGAACAGCAAATTCGGCAAGTATGGTGAAATGAACACCGGCTTCACCGGCGACGATGTAAAAGGATTCACACGCATCTTCGGGAACCAGACGCTGATCTATCACCTGGTGAAAACCGACAACGACAAGTAAATTTTCTGATCACTGAATAACTGAAACGACATGGCAATTACAGCAGGCATTATCGGAGGAGCGGGATACACGGGAGGAGAACTGATCCGTTTACTCATCCATCATCCCGAAGTGCATGTTGCATTTGTTCACAGCCGCAGCAATGCCGGCAAACCTGTCAGCGGCGTACACCAGGACCTGATCGGCGATACCGATCTTACTTTTTCGGGTGAACTGCAGGACACGGATGTATTGTTTCTTTGCCTGGGACATGGTGAGTCGAAAAAATTTTTGGCAGAAAATACAATAGCGTCTTCTACACGCATCATCGATCTGGCGAACGATTTCCGTCTTGCGGCAACTTCGTCTATCGGCAACAGGCAATTTGTATATGGATTGCCCGAGCTCAACCGCGAAGCGATCCGCACGGCACAGAACATTGCCAACCCGGGATGTTTCGCCACCGCTATACAAGTAGGGTTATTACCCCTCGCTAAAGCGGGATTGCTGACCGATATCTATACAACCGGCATTACAGGTTCTACCGGTGCCGGCCAATCCTTGTCTGCCACCTCGCATTTCAGCTGGCGCGCCAATAATATACAGGCCTACAAAACGCTTAACCATCAGCATCTCGGCGAGATCGGCGAATCGTTACTGCAACTGCAGCCCGCCAACAATATCGACCTGAGTTTTGTACCCTGGCGCGGTGATTTCACAAGAGGCATTTTTATCAGTTCCACGTTGCATTGCGATCTGAGTATCGAAGAACTGATCGTGCTCTATAACGAATTTTATAAAGACCATCCGTTTACGCATGTAAGTACCGATCCGGTATTTCTGAAACAGGTGGTGAATACGAATAAAGCTGTTGTTGGCCTGGAAAAAGCCGGCAGCAAATTGGTGGTGCATTCCGCTATTGATAATTTATTGAAAGGAGCGAGTGGACAGGCTGTGCAGAATATGAATTTGTTGTTTGGTTTTGTCGAGGGGCTGGGTCTTGGGTTGAAGGCAGCAGCGTTTTGAGTATTAAGTTATAAGTAATAAGTTTTAAGTTTTTGGTAGGACTGTTTTAATAGTGGATTGTAAAGCGAGTGAATGAGGAGCCGTATTAAACTAATACGGAATGCAAAACTACAAAGACCTGAAGGTTTGGAACAGCGCGCACAAATTTGTGTTGGACTTATATAAAGTATGCGGAAGCTTTCCCCGGGAAGAAATTTATGTGCTTACCGCGCAATTAAAGAGAGCAGGGATATCGATACCTGCGAATATTGCGGAGGGATGTGGTAAAAGATCAAACGCTGAACTTGCTCATTTTTTAAATATTGCATTAGGGTCAGCCAATGAGACAGAATATTTCGTATTGCTTGCCTCTGATTTAAACTTTATTGATAAAGTCACATACGAAAGGTTGGCAGCACAGATCAATGAAATAAAAGCCATGCTTATCGGGTTAATCAGCAAAGTCCGAAGTCAAAAAATCTAAACGTATTACTTATAACTTAATACTTACTACTCACCATGAATCTATTCGACGTTTACCCCATCATTGACATCAACATCGTGAAAGCTCAAGGCTCACACGTGTGGGACGAAAATGGTCAGCAATACCTCGACCTCTACGGCGGTCATGCCGTGATCAGCATCGGCCATACGCATCCGCATTGGGTAAAACGCATCGAAGAACAACTGGAGAAGATCGCTTTCTATTCCAACTCCATCCGCATTCCCCAGCAACGGGAACTCGCCACCAGGCTCGGACAAGTGGCCAATAAAGAAGATTATCAACTCTTCCTGTGCAACAGCGGTGCCGAAGCCAACGAGAATGCACTCAAACTCGCTTCTTTCTACAACGGACGCCGCAAAGTGATCGCCTTCAACAAAGCTTTTCACGGACGCACCTCCCTGGCTGTTGCCGTTACCAATAATAAAAACTACGTTGCGCCCGTCAACGAAACAGACAACGTGATCTTCCTGCCTTTTAACGACGAACAGGCTTTGGCTGATTGTTTCGAACGCCAGGGCAACGAGATCTCTTCCGTGATCATCGAAGGTATACAAGGAGTTGGCGGCATCAACGAAGCCTCAGTTGCTTTCCTCCGCCTCATCCGCCAACTGTGCGACAAGTACAACGCCATTTATATCGCCGACAGCGTACAGTGCGGTTACGGCCGTACGGGTCAGTTCTTCAGCCACGACTGGGCCGGCGTTGACGCCGACATCTATTCCATGGCAAAAGGCATGGGCAACGGCTTCCCCATAGCAGGCATCATCGTTTCTCCCAAATTCACCGCAAAACATTTCCAGTTGGGAACCACTTTCGGCGGTAACCACCTCGCCTGCGCCGCAGCATTGGCGGTATTGGAAGTAATCCAGGAAGAAAAATTATTGCAGCAGGCCAAATCAACCGGCGATTACCTGATTAACGAACTGAAAGCCATCGCCGGTTTACAAAATATCCGCGGACGCGGACTCATGATCGGCTTCGACGTACCCGCCGAATTGGGTGAGCTGCGCAAGAATCTGCTGCGGAAACAAAAAATATTCACCGGTGAAGCCAAACCGAATGTGATCAGACTGCTGCCTTCACTGGCACTCGGTCAGGAAAACGCCGGCAGCTTCATCAGGGCCGTTAAAGAAGAAATCGCTTCTTATCAACCAGCCGTTCATTCATAACAACAATAAACACCAACCGTAAATTGAAACAATTCATTTCCGTTGATGACGTTCCTGATATTGACCACCTGATCAATACAGGCCTGCAATACAAAGCAGATCCTTTCCGCGACCAGACGCTCGGCGCCCGCAAACGTATCGGATGTCTTTTCCTCAATCCCAGCATGCGTACAAGGCTGAGCACACAGATAGCCGCGCAGAACCTGGGCATGGAAGCCGTTGTATTCAACGTAGGTAATGAAGGCTGGGCACTCGAGTTTGAAGAAGAAGCCATCATGAGCGGCAACACCGTTGAACATGTAAAAGATGCCGCACCCATCTTCGGAAAATATTTTGACATACTCGCCATCCGCACGTTCCCCTCACTGAAGAACCGCGACGATGATTACAGCGAACTTTATATCAAACAATTCATCAAGTACGCCGGTATTCCGGTGGTGAGTCTTGAAAGCGCCACCTTACATCCTTTGCAGTCGCTCACCGATCTGATTACGATCAACGAAACCTTTAAGCCTGCAACGCCGGGCAGGAAGCCAAAGATCGTTCTCAGTTGGGCGCCCCACGTAAAACCCCTGCCGCAATGTGTGGCCAACAGTTTCGCACAATGGATCAACCGCTGGGGACAAGCCGATTTTGTGATCACACATCCCGAAGATTATGAACTGAGTGAAGATTTCACCCGTGGTGCATACATCACCCACAACCAGGACGAAGCACTCAAAGATGCCGACTACGTGTATGTGAAAAACTGGAGTACGTTCAACGACTACGGCAAGATTTATGAAAGCGATCCGCAATGGATGCTGACCAATAAAAAACTGGAACAGACCAACAATGCCCGCGTGATGCATTGCCTGCCCGTACGCCGCAATGTGGAACTAAGCGACGAAATACTCGACGGACCCAACAGCCTCGTAACACAGGAAGCCGGCAACCGCGTATGGGCTGCACAAGCCGTACTCTCTGAGATTTTAAGAAACAATGGATAAACTTTATATCATAAAGATCGGCGGCAACATCATCGATGATGAACAAAAACTGGCCGCATTCCTCGAGGATTTTTCCAATATCGACGGACGCAAGATTCTCGTGCACGGCGGCGGCAAGCTCGCCACACGCATGGCGGATACACTCGGCATCCAGCAACAAATGATCGATGGCCGGCGGATCACCGACGCCGAAACACTTCGCATCGTGACGATGGTTTATGCCGGTTATATCAATAAAAATATTGTAGCCAAACTACAGTCCTTCAATTGCAATGCCATGGGACTTTGCGGCGCCGATGGTGATGCCATCCTCGCACACAAACGCAAGCATCCCGTAGTAGATTACGGTTTTGTGGGCGATGTAGATGCCATCAATACCGACCTGGCCGACATGTTGCTCAGCCGCAATATCGCACTCGTATTTGCGCCCATCACACATGACCAGCAGGGACAACTCCTCAATACGAATGCGGATACCATTGCACAGGAACTCGCCAAAGGACTGAGCACGTTATATGAAGTGAGCCTTGTTTATTCCTTTGAAAAAAGTGGCGTGCTGCTGAATGCCGATGACGACAGCACCGTTATTCCATCCATCAACCCGGACTACTACCAGCAACTCAAAGCACAGAAGAAAATATTTGCAGGCATGCTCCCCAAACTGGACAATGCCTTTACAGCACTCAACAGCGGTGTAAGCCGTGTGATCATTGGCAAGGCAGAACAACTGCATCAACTGATCCAGGGAAGTGCGGGTACAACAATTGTGAATGAATGATCAACTAACCATACTGCAGACAGCGGCAGTGGCTTTACTCAAACAACTGATCGCTACACCCTCTTTCAGCAAGGAAGAAGACAAAACCGCTCTCCTGCTGGAAACATTTTTTACCGGACGGCAGATTCCCGTGCAGCGCATTGGCAACAACGTTATTGTACGGAACAAACACTATGACCCGGGCAAGCCAACGCTGCTGCTTAATTCTCATCACGATACCGTCAAGCCCAATCCGCAATACACAAAAGATCCGTTTTCTCCCGATGTGGAAGATGGAAAACTGTTTGGCCTCGGCAGCAACGACGCCGGCGGTTGCCTGGTGTCGTTGGCGGCAACCTTTCTTTATTTTTATGAACACAAAGGACCGTACAATGTGATCTTTGCCGCTACCGCTGAAGAAGAGATTTCCGGAACAGGCGGCATCGAACTGATCATCAACGATCTTCCGCCCATTGCGGCGGCAATCGTAGGCGAACCTACGCAAATGCAGATGGCCGTGGCAGAACGCGGACTGATGGTGATCGATTGCGTCAGTCACGGCAAAGCAGGTCATGCTGCGCGCAACGAAGGAGAGAATGCTTTGTACAAAGCACTTAAAGACATCGAATGGTTCCGCTCCTATCAATTCGACCGTGTGTCAGACCTCCTCGGTCCTTCCCGCATGAACGTAACCGTTATTGAAACGGAAAACAAAGCGCACAACGTTGTGCCTGCCGTCTGCCGGTTTGTAGTGGACACGCGTATCAACGAGTGTTACACCTTCGAAGAAGTACTGGAGATCATCCGCACACATGTAGACAGCGAAGTGTTGCCCCGCAGTACGCGCCTGCGCTCCACGTCCATCGCACTGGATCATCCGCTGGTAAAAGCGGGCATCAAACTCGGGCGTACCTATTACGGTTCACCCACCACATCCGACAAAGCATTGATGCCTTTCCCTTCGTTGAAAATGGGTCCCGGCGATTCGGCACGCAGCCATACGGCGGATGAATACATATATGTAAAAGAAATCGAGGACGGTATAGCACTCTATATTCAGCTCATCAACGAAGTGCAGAACGGATAACACATTTCAACCGATACAACATGAAACTCTGGCAAAAAAATACGGCGTCACTGAAAGAAGTAGAAACCTTTACCGTTGGTCATGACCGCGAAATGGATCTTTATCTCGCTGCATTCGACGTGCTGGGATCGCTGGCGCACACGCGTATGCTGGAAAGTATCGGCCTGCTGACTGCGGAAGAAACAATCGCACTGCATGTTGAACTGAAAAAAATCTATGCACGCATACAGGAAGGAAAATTTTCCCTGCAGGACAATGTGGAAGATATTCATTCGCAGGTAGAATTGTTACTGACCGAAACGCTCGGCGACACCGGCAAAAAAATCCACTCTGCGCGCAGCCGCAACGACCAGGTTTTGGTTGATATGAAACTATTCCTGCGGAATGAACTCGAATTGACTGTAAAAGCCATCGAGCCCTTCTTCCAACTGTTGCAGCAACAAAGCGAAAAATACAAAGCGCAGTTGCTGCCGGGTTATACGCATCTGCAACTGGCCATGCCGTCTTCTTTTGGTTTGTGGTTTGGCGCTTATGCGGAAAGCCTCGTCGACGACGTGATCACGTTGAAAGCAGCTTATGATGTGGTCAACAAAAATCCGTTGGGCTCGGCCGCCGGTTACGGTTCCTCCTTTCCCATCAACCGCACGCTTACCACGCAGTTGCTCGGATTTGCCGATCTCAATTACAACGTTGTCTATGCGCAGATGGGCCGTGGTAAAGCGGAACGTGTAGTAGCACAATCGCTGGCCAATGTAGCCGACACACTGGCGCGGCTTAGCATGGATGCCTGCCTTTACCTTAACCAGAATTTTTCTTTTATCAGTTTTCCTCCGGAATTAACAACCGGCAGCAGTATCATGCCGCATAAAAAAAATCCGGATGTATTTGAGCTGATCCGTTCGCATTGCAACCGTATCAAAGCTTTACCGAATGAGATCATGCTGATGACCACCAACCTGCCTTCAGGTTATCACCGCGATCTGCAGTTGTTGAAAGAACATCTGTTCCCCGCTTTCCGTAACCTGCGTGATTGCCTGGAAATGGCGGGATTGATGTTGTCGAACATCGATGTAAAAGACAATATTCTGACGGATGAAAAATACAAGTACCTCTTTAGTGTGGAAGAAGTGAACAAGCGCGTACTTGCGGGTATGCCTTTCCGCGATGCTTACAAAGAAGTGGGACTTGATATAGAAGCCGGTAAGTTTACTTATGACCTGCAATTAAATCATACACACGAAGGAAGTATCGGTCAGCTTTGTACGGCCGAGATACGTAAACAAATGGACAACGCTGTGGCTGCATTTCCTTTTGCCCACGTTCAGGCTGCTATCGATAAACTACTTTCCTGATCAAAGCCCGTAACGATCTACCAGGTAGATCAGCGCCGCCATATTAACGGCACCGAGCTCAAGTTCACGTTTATTTACAGCTTCGAACACATCATTGCGTGCATGATGAAAATCGAAATAGCGTTGGCTGTCTGGATTCAGGCTGGCCATTGGTGTACCCAAAGAACGGTTGAGCGGACCGATGTCTGCGCCGCCGCCGCCTCTCACCCATTCAGAACAACCATAAGGCGCCACGAGTGGTAACCATTGCATTATTTTTTTATACTGTTCATCACTGGCCGTAAATCCGAAACCGCGTGGTGTAAAGCCACCGGCATCCGATTCGAGTGCAAAAATGTGTTTCTCTTTTTTGGCTACCGCTTCTTCAGCATACTTCGACCCGCCGCGCAAACCATTTTCTTCATTGGCAAAAAGTACAAACCGGATCGTGCGTTGCGGACGATAGTTGAGTGCCTTAAATGCCCGCAGTACTTCCAATGTCTGCACGCAGCCCGCACCATCGTCATGTGCGCCTTCACAATTGTCCCAGCTATCCAGGTGGCCGCCGATGGTAATGATCTCGTCGGGATATAAAGAACCTTTCAACTCACCGATCACGTTGTGTCCGGTTGTGTCGGGCAAAAAATAACCGTGTGTAGTGATGCGCATGTTTAAGGTCTTTCCCGATTGCAGGGTCTGGCTCAGCCAGTCGGCATCCTGCAAGCCAACGGCAACTGCGGGAATTTTGGCATAGGCACTGTCGTAACGGGTAGAACCTGTATGCGGGATGTTATCGGTGCTGTGGCTCATGCTGCGGATGATAACGCCGATAGCACCAAGTTTCGCTGCTCTCGAGGGTCCCTGTCCGCGGTAAGCAACCGCATCGCTGTAGGCCTGGAATGTGCGTACAAAAGCCGACTTGAAATGATAATTATAAAAAACGATTTTGCCTTTGACTTCGGCAGCCCGCTTATCGAGTTCATCAAATGAGCTCACTTCGATCACTTGTGCCTGCACACCTCCTTTAGGCGATCCAATCGAATTGCCCAAAGCGATCACGTCGAGTTTGCGTGCGGGAATACCTTTACCGGTTACCACTGCTTCATCTTTTCCACCACGTACCCAATGCGGGACTTTGCACTCCTGCAAGATGGTTTGGTCGGCGCCGGCACCTTTCATTTCCGCAGCGCCCCATTGTTCGGCTTTTACCATTCCCGGCGAGCCTGCGAGCCGCGGCCCGATCTTTTTGGTTAAATGGCGTAGCTGCTCGTAAGCTTTTCCCCGTAATAAGATTTCATCGGCCAATTGCCGGATAAAAACCGAATCGGATTGAGCGAATGTGAGGTTGCAGATCAACAGAGCTGCGAAAGCGAAAAGAAAGCGACGCATGAAGAAGTATTAAGTTGTAAGTATTAGGTTCTAAGTTATAGGTTTTTTGGGAGAAGGCAGAAGGCGTAAGGAGGAAGGGGTAAGGTTAAACAGCCGCCCGACACTTCGGGCATAAGTAATAAGTTGTAAGTAAAACGGCCATAGGGCGCCTTCGGGAACCTCAAGAACCGCCATTCACCATTCACGATTGACGATTCACCATTCACCCTTCACTTATTCACTTATTGCCAAATCTTCAAATTATCAAATTTTCAAATTAGCCCTCAACCTTCCTCCAACAAAACTGTTACCTTAGGGGTGAGGAAGAACCGGTGCGAAGATTCCTTTTAAAACAACTTAAGCGATGAAAATCGGCATTGTTTGCTACCCCACATTCGGTGGCAGTGGTGTATTAGCTACTGAATTGGGTAAGGCGCTTGCACAGCAAGGCCATCACGTACATTTTATTACTTACCAGCAGCCGGTACGGCTTAACGGATTTATCCCGAATATCTACTACCACGAAGTACAGGTGCCCACTTATCCGCTGTTTGACTATCCACCTTACGAAACGGCCCTGGCCAGCACCATGGTGGATGTGATTAAAAACAACGACCTCGATCTGCTGCACGTGCATTATGCCATTCCGCATGCTTCGGCGGCATATATGGCCAAACGCATCCTGGAACAGGAGGGCAAACACATTCCTGTTATCACCACACTGCACGGAACGGATATCACTTTAGTGGGGAAAGATAAAACATACGCTCCGGTGGTTGCTTTCTCCATTAACGAAAGCGATGCCATCACCGCCGTATCGCAAAACCTGCGCGAGGAAACGTACCGGACCTTTAATATCAAAAAAGAAATCTCCGTTATCTACAACTTCGTGGATGTAGCGCGTTTCAGCCGCAAGCCGATCGATGCTTTCAAAAAAGTAATTGCGCCTAACGGCGAAAGAATTTTATTACATGCGTCCAACTTCCGCCAGGTAAAACGGGTGCAGGATGTGGTGAGTATTTTCAATGAAATCCGCAAAGAGATTCCTGCCAAACTTTTATTTGTAGGAGATGGTCCCGAGCGCCAGATGGCGGAGGAACTGAGCAGAAATCTCGGCACCTGCGACGATACCCGTTTCGTGGGCAAGCAGGATCAAATGGAAGATATCCTCGCTATTGCCGATTTGTTCCTGCTGACTTCTGAATATGAAAGCTTCGGCCTTGCCGCATTGGAAGCCATGGCCGCCGGTGTGCCCGTTGTGTCTACCGATGCCGGTGGTTTGGGAGAAATCAATATTGCCGGTGAAACAGGTTATCTCTCTCATGTGGGAGATATCGCACAGATGACGAAGCAATCATTAGCGATTTTGAAAGACGATGCTACGCTTGCAGGTTTTAAAAGCCGCGCTGCTGCGCACGCGCGTCAATATGATATTGCTACCATCGTTCCTCAATACGAAGCGTTGTATGAGCAGTTCCTGACTAAGTGAATGGCGTGAATCGTCAATCGTGAATCGTCAATGAAACAGCCATGGTTCGTGTATACACGAACCATGGCTGTTTTACTTACAACTTATTACTTATGCCCGAAGTGTCGGGCGGCTGTTTAACCTTACACCTCACTTCCTCACACTTTACCTCCTGAGCCATCCGCGGGGATCAACCGTTTTGTTCTCGATCATCAGGATAAAATCAATCTTGCCATCGCCCGTTTCCTCATCTGCCGCCGCGCGGCCGATCACTTGGCCTCTCGATACCTGCGAACCTTTGGACACCGTGGCACCGGAAAGATTACAATAGGTGGTAAAATATTTACCATGACGGATAGTGATGTTGGCTTTATCATCTACCGTAAACACACCCACTACTTCACCTTCAAAAATTGCTTTCACCGCTGAGCCTACGGGTGTTGCCATCGTAACGCCGGGGTTTTCCCCACGTACATCAGGCCCAATGCCTTCTATCTTGTAAGGGCCATAGCCAATCGTTACCACACCATTGTCGACAGGCCAGGGCAACTGCCCTTTATTGGCCACAAAACTGCTGTTGAGTTTTACGTCGGAAGCATTCAGATCGAGGTAACTCTTTGGTGCTGCCGGAGCGGGTGTAGCCGGGGCCGGGGTTGTTCTTACCGGTGTATTGGAGGCAATAGGATTGGCCGGTTTGGTAGTCGGATTGCTGGCTTCTGCATTGCGGCGTGCGGCGGCTGCGCGGTCGGCTTCGGCCTTCTCGGCTGCCGCTCTCGCTTTAGCATCACGTTCCGCCTTCAGTCGCGCCGCTTCGATCTCACGTTTTACGATCGCTGCCACCGCATTCCGCAGTTCGCGGTCGCGTTTTTGTTTGGTAGCGATTTGTTGTTTCAGGTCTTTTTCCTGTGTCCGCAGTTTTGCGATCACCGCATCTTTCTCTTTGCGCTGATCGGCGAGTACATTCCGCTCACTGGTCTGTGTAACCAGCACCGTCTGTTTCTGCTGTTTTCTGCCTTTCTGCTGCTCCTGTCTGCGGGCAATCAGGTCGGTGTGTTCGAGGATGATCTTCACCTGCTTTTGCTGATACGCGCGATAGGCTTTCAGGTAAGAAATCCGGCGGAGTGCATCGTTGAAACTCGTCGATGAAAAAATAAAGTTGAGGTAGTTATAGCTCGCGCGGTTTTTATAGGCATATACCACGCTGCGTGAGTACTGGTCTTTTAATGTGTCCAGTTGTTTTTGCAAACGATAAATCTCAAGGTTGCTGAGATAGATATCGTCATCGATCAGTTTTACTTCCTTGTTGATGTTATTGATGTATTGCTCCTGCAGGCTGATCTTACGGTTGAGCAGCGTGATCTGGCCCAGGTTCTGGCGGGTTTGTCCTTTTACTTTATCGTAAGCCTGCTGCATTTCGCGCAGCTCTTTCTGTAATTCCTGCCGTTCTTTTTCCAGTGCGGTTTTATCTGTCAACGGCTGTGCAGAGGCCAGGGAAAAAACAGCGGAGAAAAACAACAACAGTGATAGCGCTTTTTTTTGCATGGTCTAGTCTGGATTGGTCAGGGATCAGTGTAATGGTACAACGGCTATTTGCGCTGTAAAGTATAACTGTCTAGTTCTGCTTATAGTTTCTTGGCACGGAAAAAGGGAAACTTAACGTTTCATTAAAGGTATATGATTTGAAGTCAAGACGAATGTCCAGCTTCGATTTTTCAGAAACGGTTATGCGTCTTTTGGTAGAAAAATTCACGCCTTTCTTGTTCTCGTAGTTGTCATAGCTGAGATCGCAGGTGCGGTTGCGGTTCACATCCACATCATCGAGTTTGCTATGCAGCAACTGGTAATTGTCCGGTGTGAGTGTCAGCAGGTTTTTGAACGATTCGCCGATGCTGAGCAGCAGCAGTTGTGCGCCGGTTTGGGTAACGCTGTTCTTTTCATCGGAGATGAATACGGGATTACCGATCAGCAGATCCTGGAGAATGGCCAGATCGAGTGGCAGGCCTGTTACTTCCTGGAGATAAGCCACACTTCTGAGCGTATAGAGCTTATCGATTTTGTTGATGAGTTTTACGGAATCTTTGGTGATGATGCCACGCAGCCCTTCGATACCAAAAAGGCCGGTAACAGAGAGCCAGATGATGCTGTCCTTTTGCATTTGCAGCTTCACATTCACGTTCTCTTTTTTGCCATTGCCACCCACATAATCCACGTCGATCTTGGCGGAAAAGGTTTTGAAGTCGATGCGTTGTTTGTCCAGTGTGGCCAATACTCTGGCGGTCTGGTTAACGGTATCTTTAGACGGAGCGGGTTGCGTCGTATCTATTCTTACCGTTGCCGTGGTATCCTTACGGGATATGGCGGTTTGTATTTTGCGGGTTGACCGGCAGGAACTGAAAATAACGGCTGCCAGCACCAGGATGAAAATTCCTCTCATGTTTTGAATTGTTTACTGCTTTCCGGTGTGACCAAATCCACCGGCGGCGCGGTCGGTTGTTTCCAACTCCTGAGCGGGTACCCACCCGATACGTTCCACTTTCTGGAGCACTATCTGCGCGATCCTGTCGCCACTTTGTACGACTTGTGGTTCTGCTGAGAGGTTTATTAAGATAACCTTAATTTCTCCGCGATAATCTGCGTCGATGGTGCCGGGCGTATTGAGGCAGGTAAGTCCCTGTTTGATAGCGAGACCACTGCGCGGCCGTACCTGAACTTCGTATCCTTCCGGTATTTCAATAAATATGCCGGTAGGCACGAGTGTTCTTTCCAGCGGTGCCAGGGTTATATTTTCGGTAAGATGTGCACGCAGATCCATCCCTGAAGCGCCTGAGGTAGCATATTCCGGCAGCGCATTGGGAGAAGTGTTGACGATTTTTACAGAAACAGACATGCGGACAAAGATAGGTGTTGCGTCCGATGTGCTATTATACTTTTCTGAGAAGTACGGTGGCATAAGCCACGAGTCCTTCTTCGCGTCCTACGAACCCCATTTTTTCGGTGGTAGTGGCTTTAATAGAGATATCGCGTTCAGTAACACCGGCTATAGCGGCAATTGTTTGCTGCATCACGGGCACATACGGTTTAATCTTGGGAGCCTGCAGGCATAGGCTGGTATCGATATTGACCACTTCATAACCTTCGTTGCGGATAAGTTGCATGGTTTTCTGCAACAGGATTTTGCTGTCGATGCCGCGGTAGGTTTCGTCAGTGTCGGGGAAGTGCACACCGATATCGCCGAGGGACAATGCGCCCAGCAGTGCGTCGCAGATAGCGTGGAGCAACACATCGGCGTCACTGTGTCCCAGCGCTCCCTTTGTATGGGGAATCTTTACCCCTCCGAGCCAGAAGTCGCGTCCTTCCGTTAATTGATGAAAGTCGATGCCTGAGCCTATGCGGTACATGAAGTAGTAGTTTTAAGTATTAAGTTTTAGGTAACAGGTATAAGGCATAAGGCGAAAGGTAATAAGTTTTAGCTATAGATTTTAGGTAAACAACTACCTCTCACATTCTCCCTCTTCCCTATTATCAAATTTTCAATCTTCAAATTATCTGATTATAAAAAAAGCGCTCCCGAAGGAGCGCTCTTCTATAGGGAAATAAGCTTTTTTTACTTAGCTGCAGTGTTGCTTCCGCTACCACCGAGGTCAAACAATACAGAGAAACGCAGGGTGTTAGACAGTGGCAGACGTGTAGCGCCGTTGCCTGTTGGAGCCAGGTAAGAGAAGTTGATGCCGAAAACATTGTACTTCAGACCCAGACCAGCAGTGAAGTAACGACGGTTACCTTTTGTCTTGTCTTCGTAGAAATAACCGGCACGTACAGCGAACTGATTGTTGTACCAGTATTCAGCACCACCAGAGAGTTGGAACTCGCGCAGTTCTTCGCTGAATCCGCCGGGGGCGTCACCGAAAGAATTGAACCAGCTGCCTACTGTGCTCTTGCTACGGTAGTCAGACAGTGCATTGGGATCGCTCAGATCGCTTGGAGGAGTAGGCACCAGCAGTTTGTTGATGTCCAGACCGATAGTGATCTTATTTTTGTCGTCGAAGTTTTTAGTCCAGGTAGCACCCAGCGCCAGGTTAGCGGGGATGAAATCCTTCGCGTCAGCATTGTCTGTGTAAGAAATGCGTGAACCCAGGTTGGTCAATGTCACGCCATAAGCGAAACCATTGCCGGTTGCATTTTTGTTGTCATAGTACAGACCGATGTCACCGGCAACTGCACTTCCTGCTTTATAAGTAGCACCTCCTGAAGAAGCGCCGTTAGCCAGGTCAGAATTGATATAGCGCAGCGCTACACCCAGACCGAGCTTGTTGGTCAGTTTGCGGGAATAACCCAGATCGATACCGAATTCACGGGGTTTACCGTTACCATTCAGGTTACCATTCTGGTCGGTGAACTGAATGTCACCAAGGCTGAAATAACGCAGGCCGAGGCTCAGCGCCTGGTTGTCGTCCAGCTTGTAATAGCCGGCGAGAGAAGCCAGGTATACGTCATTTACGATGTCTTTGAGCCAGGGAGTGTAAGTAGCTACGACGCCGCCTTTGCTTTCATTGAAAGCAACTTTACCCATGTTCCAGAAATTAGCAGAAGCATCCGGAGAGGTAGCTACGCCAATATCACCCATACCGGAGGCACGGGCATCAGGAGAAACACGGAGGAAGGGTACAGCAGTGGTTACTACATTGATTGTTCTGGATCGGTTTTGCGCCTGAACGGCAGTAGAAAGACCTGAAGCAAGCAATATTGCAGCAGTTAATTTAATAGCAGTTGGTCTCATTAGCTAATGTTTATTATTGGTTGCAAATATATACGATTACAAAAATCAGTGAAGCAAAATAGTGGAAAATTCCTTGAAACTAAAAAAGATACAACACGCATCTCCCTATTTTTACCTGATCGTGGTATTTTTCGATTTTGGTTAGCAGCAGCAGTTAATACTTTATTTTTTTAAATACAGTATTCCACGTCACAACAGGAACGGAGACAGGGAAAAATTATTGTATGACTAAAAAATATTTTATTTAATTAAGTGGTTCTTTGTGTCCAAAGTCGCGCGAAAACGCACTTTTCACCTCGTCTAACATGTTGTCTGCTAAAAGCTTGTCCCCGACCTGAGGACAAATTCACCATCCCGAAAAAAGCCATATCACTAAAATAAGTGATAAAAAAAACGCAGTGCCTTGCACTAAAAAAAGTAATTCTACCTACAAACCTTTTTCCTGAAAGTATTTATATTCGCAGGCATTTCGGAGAAACCGGAAGCCTTAACGCAATAATTTGTTTAAACCCGCGTTAAAATTGTTCCAATTCATAGGCTTATGCAAAACATTATGAAAGTGAAAAACTTAACAATCCTATTATCCTGTGCAGTGCTGCTCGCATCTTGCGGAAAGAACAAAAGCGGCAAATCCAGCGTGACCGGCTGGAACTACAACGACAAGAAAATGGGCGGCTACCAGGTCGCCAAGGCAAAAGACCAGAAAACAGGCCCCGGTCTCGTTTTCGTTGAGGGTGGTACCTTCACCATGGGTCAGACAGAAGAAGACGTAATGGGCGACTGGAATAACATTCCCCGCCGCGTTTCTGTTCCGTCCTTCTACATCGACCGTACCGAGGTGGCCAACGTTCACTACCGTGAATACCTCTTCTGGCTGAACCGCATTTTCGATCCCGAAGAAGAACAAAACCGTGCCATCATCGAAGCAGCCCTTCCCGACACCCTGTGCTGGAGAAGCGAGCTCAGCTACAACGAACCGATGGTTGAATATTATTTCCGTCACCCGGGCTTCAACTACTACCCCGTAGTAGGCGTAACCTGGAGACAAGCTTCTGATTTCTGTCTCTGGAGATCTGATCGCGTGAACGAAGGCATCCTGGCCGACAAGGGCTACGTTCGCAAAGAGTCTATCTCCAACGGCCAGTCCGGTGCCAGCAACTTCACCACCAAAGCATACCTGCTCGGTGTTGGTGAATACCAGGCGCCTCCCGGCAAAACAGCTACTTCTAAAAAGAACCCGCTGAAAACTCCACAAGGCCAGCCCCGTACAACCGTTACCATGGAAGACGGTATGCTGATGCCTGACTACCGCCTGCCCTCCGAAGCAGAATGGGAGTACGCAGCTTACGGCCTGATCAACCAGAACCCACGCCCCAGCAAAAAAGAGAACAAAAGAGGCGAAGAGTTGACCAGCAACAAACAAATGTATCCCTGGTCTCAGAATATGAACGGCCTGCGTGATCAACGTCACGGTAGCTGGCAGGGTAAGTTCATGGCCAACTTCAAGCGTGGCTCCGGTGACAACGCCGGTGTGGCAGGTGGTCTGAACGACCGCGCTTTCTACACTGCCGAAGTACAGTCTTATATCCCCAACGGATTCGGTCTGTATAACATGGCTGGTAACGTAAGCGAATGGGTACAGGACGTTTACCGTCCGATGTCTAACCTCGACTTCGACGACATGCCCGCTCCTATGCGTGGTAACGTATATAAAACCCTGATGAAAGACGAGAACGGTGAAGTAATGGTGAACGACACCACCGGTCGCGTAATGTACCGCCAGGTGAAAGACGAAGAAGTAAAAGACCGCCGCAACTATCAGCGTGGCAACGTGATCAACTTCCTCGATGGTGACACCCTCTCACAAGCTACTTACGGCTACGGTATCACCACCATGATCAGCGACAAATCACGCGTATACAAAGGTGGTAGCTGGAACGACCGCGCTTACTGGCTGTCTCCCGGCACACGCCGCTTCCTCGAAGAAGACAAAGCCCTCAGCACCCTTGGTTTCCGTTGCGCAATGGACCGCATGGGCAGCCCCGAAGGCAATGGCCGCAAAACCGGTCAGTTCTTCCCGACCAAGCGCACCAAACGCTAATAAAGCATAAAGCCTATTATACAGAGCCCCCGCATGATTGTGGGGGCTCTTGCTATATGGAAATAACGTTAATCGCGTAGATTTGTGATATGTCAGTTGAAGCACTTTACCAGTTATACCTCGAACATCCATCCGTTCAAACCGATACACGCCGCCTCAAACCCGGCGATATTTTCTTTGCCTTAAAAGGTGATAATTTCAACGGCAATACATTCGCCGCAAAAGCCATCGAAGCAGGCGCCGTACATGCGGTGATCGATGAAGAAGCCTTTGCCATTCCGGGCAAAACAACCCTGGTAACGGATGTATTGGAGACATTGCAGCAACTGGCATTGCATCACCGCCGGCAATTCAATATCCCCTTCCTCGCTATCACCGGCAGCAATGGCAAGACCACTACAAAAGAACTGATCCACGCGGTATTGTCAACCCGCTATAAAACCTATACTACAGAAGGCAACCTCAACAATCACATCGGCATCCCGCTCACCCTTTTGAAAATAAAACAGGATGCAGAAATGGCGGTGGTCGAAATGGGGGCCAACCATCGAGGCGAAATCGCTTCTTATTGCCGCTTTGCAGAACCTACACATGGCCTGATCACCAACTGCGGCAAGGCCCACCTCGAAGGCTTCGGCGGCGTCGAAGGCGTACGCAAAGGCAAAGGCGAATTGTTCGACTACCTGCGCACACGCACACACGGTTATGCCTTCGTAATGTGGGATTACGATTACCTGCACGACATGAGCAAAGGCATCAGCGGTGTGATCAAATACGGCACCTCCGGCGATGTCCATGTGGCCGGCACCGCTGTCCGCAGCGAACCGTTCCTGGAAGTACATATCGCCCAGGGCATGCAGCCGGCCAACATCCGCACGCAACTCGTAGGTGATTATAATTTACCCAACGTATTAGCTGCTGTTACCGTAGGTAAAACGTTTGACGTGACCGAACAACAGATCATTCAGGGCATTGAACAGTATACGCCGTCCAATAGCCGCTCGCAACTGGTGCAGTCGGGAACCAACCAGGTAATACTGGACGCCTACAACGCCAATCCGAGCAGCATGCGGCTGGCCATTGAAAATCTCGCACGACAGCAGGGCGACAAAATTCTTATTCTTGGTGCCATGGCAGAACTCGGCCCGGAAAGTTTGGAGGAACACCAGGGTATCGTTGACCTGATCAGCCAGCATCAGTGGAAAGCGGTGGCGCTGGTAGGGGGTGATTTTCTTCAACTCAAACATCCTTTCACTTCCTTACGCGATGCCGCAGAAGCACGCGAATGGCTGCACCAACTCGACCCTCAACAAAGCCTCCTGCTCGTCAAGGGCAGCAGGAGTATGCAGATGGAAAAAGTGATTGCATGACTTTCGTCAACTTCCGCTTGCGTTAATTTTCCGACCTTTGCGGCATGAGCACAGAGAAAAGTAGCCGTGGTTATCTCGCTTCCTGCCTTACCTGCCGCTGTCCGCGTTGCCGGGAGGGCAAACTGTTTCAGGGACCGGTCAGCATCAAGCCCAAAAACAACCTGGCCATGAACCGGCAATGTCCTGTTTGCGGTCAGCCAACCGAGATCGAAGTAGGATTTTATTATGGTACCAGCTACGTGAGCTACGCATTATCTGTGGCCATCAGCGTCGCCAGCCTTATTGCCTGGTGGGTGATCATTGGTTTATCAGTGTATGATAACCGTTTTGTCTACTGGCTTATTTTTAATGCCGTATTACTGATTGCGTCGCAACCCTGGCTGATGCGCTTAAGCCGCAGCTTCTGGATTTCCTGGTTTGTAAAATATGATCCTGATTGGCAGGCCCATCAGCCCGAAGATTTTTCTGAGAGGTTGAATGCGGATCAGGGAGCCAACTGGTGACGGAACGGTAGAAGGTGTAAGGTTTAAGGCCGAAGGTTGGAACGGCCGTAGTAAGTTGCAAGTAGTAAGTTTTAAGTAGGCGTCGCCTGTGTGCTTTGCTTCTTTGCCCCTTACGCACCTCTGCGTGAAAACCAGTGTTGCAAAAATCACGGCGCTCCCTGAACCACTCCCGATTTTTGAATTTTGACTTTTGAATTCTAATAGCTCATTTCGTCCAACTTCACTTTTCCCTTGAAGGTCCAGAATACAAAACTGGTATAAATCGCCACCAGCGGGGTGCCGATCAGTGCAATCGTAAGCAGGATGCGCATGGTCTTGGGTGATGCAGCCGCATTATCAATGGTAATACTGTTCGCGGCATTATTGGATGCGTAAAGCAGATTGGGAAAGACCTCAATGGCTACCATCATCAGCAAGGTGGCAATAGTCACCGCAGAACTCGCAAAAGCATGGCGGTATTTTCTTTTATTCAATAAGCGTGGTATGTTGGCAATCGCCAGTACCATGATCAGGGGAAAAATGAAAAACACGGGGCTGGAACGGATCTTGTCGCTCATGTGATTTACATACAACAAAGTGTACACTGTAGTGATCACAAAACTCACCACAAAGAAGATTGTGAAGTTTTTTGCCAGGATGGTAAGTTTCGCGTACAGCCGGTTTTCCGTTTTCATCACCAGGTAAATAGCGCCGTGCATCATGAACAACGCAAGCGTGGTGATGGCCACAAGTATGGAAAAAGGATTGAAGAAACTCAGCCAGTTGCCCGCAAATTCTTTGTTCTGGTCGAGCGGCATACCCAGGGCCACATTTCCCAACATTAATCCCAGCGACAACGCGATAATGATGCAGGCGAAGGAATAAATAAAATCCCAGGTCAACCGCCACAGGCGGCCGGGTTCTTTGCTCCTGAATTCGATGGCCACCGCCCGCCAGATGAGGCCGATCAGGAAAATAAAAAAGGGTATATAAAAGGCGGAGAAGATTGCCGCATAAGCCACCGGAAATCCTGCGAACAATGCGCCCCCTCCTATTACCAGCCACACTTCATTGCCATCCCATACAGGCCCGATGGCATTCAACGCAATGCGGCGGCTTTGTTCTTTTTTCAGGAAAAGATGCAACGCTCCTGCTCCCAAATCAAAGCCATCGAGAATAGCGTAACCGCTGATCACACCGCCGAATACGAGATACCACCACACATGATGATCGATGCCCAGAAACTCGCCCATAAAATTTATTTTAATGTTGCAATACAGGATTGTCGCGCTTGCTGCCTTCTTCTATTGGTTCGGGTGCGCCTGCATCCACCGGACCATGTTTTACTTTTTTATTAAACAGGTAAATAAACAGGACAAACAGCGTGGTATAAACCAGTGTAAACAATATCAAGGAAAACAATACCTGTTCTGCTTTTACATTCTTCGACAATGCATCGGAGGTACGCAACAAGCCGTACACCACCCATGGCTGACGTCCCATTTCTGCAGCAAACCATCCGGCCTGGTTCGCGATCTGCGGCAGCAACACGGAGAATGCGAAGATCATCATCAACCATTTTTTCTCAAACAATTTACCACGATACCACAACCAGGTGGCGTATACCGTCAATGCGATCAGTAACATACCGATGCTGATCATCAGGTGATACAACTGGAAAACAGCGTTTATCTGTGAGGGACGCTGGTCTTCGGGAAAAGCATTCAACCCGGTCACGGGTGCATTAAAATCCTGGTGCGTCAGAAAGGATAAACCACCGGGAATGGCCAGTCCTTTTGTCTCCTGATTTTTTTTATCTACCCAACCGAACAAATACATGGGTGCGGCGGAAGCACTGTCGAAATGTCCTTCCATGGCCGCCAGTTTTGCGGGTTGATTTTTCGCGACGCCATCGGCGCTGCTATGTCCTGATAGTAATTGCGAGAGCGAACTGACAAGGGCCACTATCAATGCGATCTTGAAAGCTGGTTTTGCAATATGCAGGTGTTTCCCTTTTAAAATATACCACGCATTTACGCTCAACACGAGAAACGAACCCGCGAGAAAAGCACCGATCCAAACGTGCGTGAGGCGATCGACGCTTGAAGGATTAAACACCATAGCCCAGAAGTCGGTGATCTCTGCCCGTGCATTCATTCCTTCCCCGACAATATGAAATCCCGCAGGTGTTTGCTGCCAGCTATTGGCCACCACTATCCATACAGCGCTGAACATAGACCCAAGAAATACCATGACGACGGAGAAAAAATGTACACGCGGGCTGACGCGGTTCCACCCGAAAATGAGGATGCCGAGAAAACCACTTTCCAGCGCAAAAGCAAAAATTCCTTCCGCTGCCAGTGCACTGCCAAAAATATCACCGACATATTTCGAATAGGTAGCCCAGTTAGTCCCAAATTCAAATTCCATGATAATGCCAGTAGCCACGCCGATACCGAAGATGAGCGCAAAGATGCGAATCCAGAAGCGCGTCATTTGCTCGTATAGTTTATTGCCGGTACGCAGGTACATACCTTCCATGATCACGAGAATCAGACCGAGACCTATACTGAGCGGAGGATAGATGTAGTGAAATGCGATGGTGAATGCAAACTGGATCCGTGAAAGTATCTCAACATCCATAAGGGATTGTTTTGAGCGTCAGGAAAATTGCAGTTACGGAGAGAATTTCGCTGCAAAGGTAGGAAGTAGTGAGTAATAAGTTTTAAGTATTAAGTGATAAGTTTTTTTAGAGGTGGAAGGTGTAAGGCGTAAGGTGGAGGGAGTAAGAAGTAGGGAGTAATAAGTTTTAAGTATTAAGTGATAAGTTTTTTAGAGAGGTGTAAGGAGTAAGGTATAAGGCGTAAGGTTAAACAGCCGTTATAGATAATGTGTAATAGCTAACACTTGATCTTACAGTCAGGGCATTTTTTTAATTTTCAAAAGGGTTGGATTAAATAAATTTAAGCTGCTGACGATGTTT